>JAESGE010000004.1_pt1 | contig 774806 bp, 695 predicted proteins | sample 9269601 | NCBI WGS metagenome assembly JAESGE01 (sample SAMN14515569, study PRJNA621662) | algae metagenome | isolation source: Tolypothrix brevis GSE-NOS-MK-07-07A and co-occurring heterotrophs from wet... | place: USA: Grand Staircase Escalante National Monument, Utah | collected 2006-04-16
GCTTCCTCCTCTGCGATGGTTGCAGGGAGGAGCGTAAAACTATGCCGAGCCGATCACCGCAAAGTTACGGGAAAGCGCGGGTGCCCCGCGCCCGCTCGGCATAGTTGCGCGCTCGGCATAATCGCCGCACTACAAGATCAGCGCCGAGGAATTGGCTTGGATCGGTGAGCGCGTCGCCGTGCTCGAAGGCCTCGTCGGAAAAATTTGCCGCGATCATATCGCGGCGCTCGGCAGCGCGAACCGCGCCGCCGAATAGAGAAGGATATCGATTTGGAAGATCATGAAACGCTAGTCACGCTGACCGCTGATATTGTCGCAGCCCACGTCAGCAACAACAGCGTGGCGATTTCCGACATTCCGTTGGTCATCCGGTCGGTGCACGAAGCGCTCGCTGGTCTTTCCGCGAACGCCGAGCCGGAACCCGAACCGCAGCAGCCCGCCGTGTCAGTTCGTTCGTCGGTGAAGCCGGATTACATCGTCTGTCTTGAAGACGGCAAGAAGCTCACCATGATGCGCCGCTATCTGATGACGAAGTTCGGCATGACGCCCGATGACTATCGCGCGAAGTGGAACCTGCCGAAGGATTATCCGATGGTCGCGCCCAATTATGCCGAGAAGCGCCGCGAACTTGCCAAGCAGATCGGCCTTGGCACCAAGGGCCGCGGCAGCGGCCGCAAGCCTGCCCCGCGCGGACGCGCAAAAGCGAAATAGTCCTCCGTAGTCGCGCCGTCGGCGTGGCAACGAACCTCGGTTTCGCGCGTAAGACCGTGGACCAATTTTCCACGGAGTATCCATGAAGAAGCCCGTTCTTGCCGCCGGTGCGGCGGCAGCCGTCGCCGCGCCGTTCGCCTACCTCCTCTGGAAATATTATCCGCGCCCCGGACCGGTCGGGAACTACTCGGTCCCCGACCCCGCGAAGGCGGTCGACCTCCACCGATATATGGGTCGCTGGTACGAGCAATATCGTTACGACGCATCGTTCGAGGAGGGCCTGGAAGCCGTAACGGCGGATTATTCGCTGAACCGCGACGGCACTGTTTGCGTCGTCAACCAGGGTCGCAAGCGTGGCCCCAATGGCAAGCTGCGCAAATCCGTCGGTAAGGCCAGGATCGAGGACAAGGCGACGAACGCCAAGTTGAAGGTGTCCTTCTTCCGTCCCTTCTACGGCAACTACTGGGTGCTCGACCATGGCGACAATTATGAATGGTCGATCGTCGGCGAGCCGTCGGGGCGCTATCTTTGGGTTCTCACGCGCAACGCCAAGCCTGGCGCGGCGCTTCTGAACGAGCTCGAAGCGCGCGTTCGCGCGCTTGGCTATAATTGGTCGATGATTCACTTCACCCGGCACTGATTGCATTGTCCAACGGAGCGGCCGCGAACGCGCGCCGCCCCCGGCGGCGCCAGAGTAGCATGTGCTGTTCGCGCGCTTCGCCGCGCAGCGTCGCGGCGGCAGCGACGAGCAGTCCGAGAATGACGGCGCGATCGTCGCCGGTGAGCTCGATCAGATCCGCCTTGGCGATCAGGCCGCCAAGCTCGATCAGCTGGCGGGTGCGTTCGCGTCGTTTCACCTGCCACTCGCGCGTGTCATGCCGTGCCCGCTTCGCCTGCAGGCGGTTGCGGGCCTGCACCGCTCGCCGATGCGCTGCCCGCGTTCCGGCCAGGGCCTTTGCGAGCGCGGGCGCCGTCTCCGCGAAAGAAGGCCGCGCCGCTCTTGCGCCACGCCTCCTTCTGCGCCGCGTCGGTGCCCACGGCATCGAGCAGCGCACCTGCCAACTGCTCGATAGACAGGGCGTCGGCACCCGTTGCTATGACCAACTCGCCGAACTGGCCCTGCTTCCTCGTCTTGAGCGCCTTCGCCTTGTCGGTCAGTGCCTGGAGTTCGGCATCAAAATCGCGGGGTTTACGCATCGTTTGTCCTTCCATGTTCATGGGATCGGACGAACCAGCTATGCCGAGTCTCACGGCCCCGCAAGGTCCTGGAATTCCGTGAGATGACCTGATCCCGAGCGCGATGAAATCGTGTGAGGGCGCGCTTATACGTCGTGCCGACGTGCTCGTTTTGCCCTAAATGAATAGCCCTCATGGCGATCTATCATTTCTCGGCAAAAGTGATTTCCCGCGCCGGCGGCAGCAGCGCGGTCGCCGCCGCCGCCTATCGCTCGGCCGACCGGCTGCACGATGAGCGGCTCGGTCGCAGCCATGACTTCTCGAACAAGGCGGGTGTCGTCCACAGCGAGGTGCTGCTGCCCGAGGGCGCTGACGAGCAGTGGCGCGATAGGGAACGGCTCTGGAACGATGTCGAGGCGGCCGAGCTTCGCAGGGACGCGCAGCTTTCCCGCGAGATCGAGTTTGCGATTCCCAGAGAGATGACCCAAGAACAGGGCATCGCGCTCGCCCGTGATTTCGTGCAAGCCGAGTTCGTCGATCGCGGGATGGTCGCCGATCTAAATGTGCATTGGGACATCGGCGCCGACGTGCTCGCCAAGCCGCACGCCCATGTCATGCTGACGATGCGCGAGATCAAGATCGGTGAGGATGGAAGCGCCGAGTTCGGCGCCAAGGTGCGCGACTGGAACCGCACCGAGCTTTTGACGCATTGGCGCGAAGCCTGGGCAGAGCATGTCAACGAGCGGCTTGCCGCGATCGACATTGATGCGCGCGTCGATCATCGGACCTTGGAAGCGCAGGGCATCGACCTCGAGCCACAGCACAAGATAGGCCCGGCGGCCTCGCGCATGGCGGCCGAAGGGCTGGAGGCTGATCGGCTCGCCGAGCATATCGAGATCGCGCGCACAAATGGTGAGAAGATCATCGCCAATCCCGGCATCGCGTTCGACGCGATCACGCATCGCCAGGCAACGTTCACCAACCGCGATCTTGCGATGTTCGTGCACCGCCACAGCGACGGCAAGGAGCAGTTCGACGCCGTCATGTCGGCAGTCAAATCGTCGCCCGATCTCATCGCGCTTGGCAGGGATGGACGCGGCGACGATCGGTTCACGTCCAAATCAATGATCGAGACCGAGCAGCGGCTCAAGCACGCCACCGCCACGCTCGACGCGCGTCGTAATCACGCTGTCGCCGACCGTCACCGCGAACGGGCGCTGGCCGGCGCGTCAGCGCGCGGCCTTGACCTTTCCGCCGAGCAACGCGGCGCGCTCGAGCATGTCACCAGCGCGCGCGGAGTCAGCAATGTCATCGGCTATGCTGGGACCGGCAAGAGCGCGATGCTCGGCGTTGCCCGCGAGGCATGGGAAGCGGCTGGCTATCAGGTACAGGGTGCCGCGCTGTCGGGCATTGCGGCGGAGGGTCTCGAGCATGGCTCCGGTATCGCATCGCGCACGCTCGCGAGCCTTGAACATCAATGGGCCAATGATCGGGAGCGTCTAACCGACAAGCATGTCCTCGTCATCGACGAGGCGGGGATGGTGGGGACGCGCCAGCTCGAACGCGTCGTGTCCGAAGCGGAGCGTCAGGGCGCCAAGGTCGTCCTGGTCGGCGATCCGCAGCAGCTTCAGGCGATCGAAGCGGGTGCCGCGTTCCGCGCTGCAGCCGAACGTCACGGCGCTGTCGAGATCATGGACATCCGCCGCCAGCAGGAGGACTGGCAGCGCGAAGCAACGCGTGAGCTTGCGAACGGGCGCACGGGCCAGGCGATCGGTCGCTATGCGGAGGCTGGATTTGTGCATACGGCCGAAACCCGCGAGGCGGCGCGCGCCGGGCTGGTCGATGCCTGGGATCGTGATCGCCGGCACTATCCGGATGCTAGCCGGATCATCCTGACCCACACCAATGACGAGGTGCGGGCGCTCAATGAGGAAGTGCGCGACCGGCTGAAGGCGAACGGCGCGCTCGGGGCCGAGGTTGCTATCACCGTCGAACGCGGCGAGCGGATGTTCGCCGAGAACGACCGCGTCATGTTCCTCAGGAACGAGCGGAGCATCGGCGTGAAGAATGGCTCGCTCGGCACGGTGCAGAATGTCGACCGCATGCGCATGGCGGTGATGCTCGACGACGGACGTAGCATCGCCTTCGACCTGAAGGACTATGCCCATGTCGATCATGGTTATGCCGCGACGATCCACAAGGCGCAGGGCATGACCGTCGACCGCGTGCAGGTGCTCGCGACGCCGGGGGTAGACAGCCACTCGACTTACGTCGCGCTGTCCAGGCATCGCGAGCAGGTCGATCTATATTACGGCCGCGACGATTTTGCGACCCGGAACAGGCTCGTGCGCGCTGCCTCGCGCGAGCGCGGCAAGGACATGGCGAGCGACTATCGGGCACCGACACCCGCGAAGTCGACCGAGCCCAAGCGCGGCATGTTCCACGGGCTGAAACTTTCCATCGCGCGCGAGACGCCCGCCGCGGTGACAACCGAACGGCGGCGCCCAGTCAAGCTTGCGGAGGTCCGCGTGAGCGCCCGGTTGCTCGATGCCGAGCCGTCGCGTTCGCCGCTCGACAAGGCCGTTGAGCGATTCGCGGGCATCACGAAGCAGATCGTCGATGTCCGGCGCGCTGGCGGGAAGGAACTGCCGCACGAACTCGATGCCTATCGCACGGCCCGGCGGGAACTCGATGCGCTGCGTCCCGGCGCCGCGAACGATCTGCGTGAGGCTTTCGGAAAGAGCTACCAGCTGACGAAGGACGCGGCGGAGGGTCGGACTGATGGCGCGATGGCGGCGATGGATCGCCAGGACGCGGCACGCGCTGCCGAGCGAGCAGCGGCCGAACGCACTACGCGCGATCGCGTCAGGCTTGCCGCCGATACCGAGAAGCAGGCCGATCTGTTCGTTGCGACCTGGAAGAAGGAGAGCGCGCGCGTGAAGGACGCCCCGACCTATGCGGCGCGCGACGCGGCGCGTGCCAATCTGAGCGACATGGCGAAGAGCCTTCACCGCGACCCGCAGCTCGAGTCGCTGCTTCAGAACCGGCGTGCGCAGCTCGGGCTGGACGTTATGAGCACGAAAACGCTGTCTCAGGATCTCCAGCTAAGTCTAGGCCGTGGACGCGGCATGGGCATAGGGATGTAGGCTGCATCCATGACCCAGAAACCAGCTCGCACAGCCCGGCAGCCCGCCGATGCCGCCACCGCCTTCGAGGATCTGCGCCGCGAGATATCGCTTCAGCGCACCGCGATCGAAGGCCTGACCTCGGCCAAGGACAAGCTCCCCGATTACTCGCCAACGCTGCGCGACATGGAAACGCGGCTCGGCCAGTTGGAAAAGCACGTAGAAAGCATCAACGAACACCCGGCGATGCTGCTCACGCCGCTGACGATTGCTACGGAAATGCACGAAGGATTGATCACCTACCGAGCTGATGACCGCAAGATCCTCGTGGAGGCGTGCGACGCGCTGGCGCGCTCGCTCGGCCGGGTCGAGGGCATGATCAAGCAGAAGCGCTCGAACGACCAACAGAACTGGTGGGTGACATGGGCGGGCACGGGCGGATTGATGTTTGGTGCGTTCTTGACGCTCATCGGCGTGGCGGTTTGGACCTAAAATGACAGTACCGTGTCTCGGCGGCAATGCGCCTGAACTTGGTCGTTCTGTCATGTCATTGCTTGTCTCTGAAAGCTGACATTCCTGCCCCCGGAAAAACGGAGGTCAAGTAGGACTTCCGATCAATGAGATGCAGTTTTCGCCGAACGCGAGCTGGCGACATGAACGTTTGGCTCAGTGGCAAACTGCATGGGGGAGGGACAATGCGAGCGTCACGCCGTGCCGCTGGATCGAATGGCTCGTCTATCTCCCCACGACAGCCGACAGGGCTCCCACGCCCGAGCTGGCAACCGACTTAGACTCTGGCCCGCCAGCCGCCAGAACGGCTGCCTCAGTGAACAGAATTTTTCCTCATCAAACGGTGCGCTGCCTTGCCAGCGTGCAGAAGGTGCCGAGCGTGTCGCGTCAAAACTGGACCAGCTTTGTGTACGGTCTTTGATAAATTCCGAGCGTCAGCGTCTGATAGTGAAAATGGAAACTCGTGAAGAAGAAATGGTGCCGGTCGCCATTGTCGTCGTTGATGATGATATCATCGCTACCGAGCTTCCCTCCGGACTGACGGCCACAATAAGCGGCGACACTGCCAAAAATGGCAACCTCGGATGCGTTCGAAAATGCGGCTCCGAAGGCGGGTGACTGAATGAAGTGGCGGCACGGATTCTCGGAGTCGAAATCCCTCTTCCGCATCGAAGGATGGGGGTGATCGGTGATCATCCCCACGATAGGGACTGCGCTGCCCCAATATTCGATCGCGCGCCAGAAGGTCGATGTCTTGGTGTTGCCATATCGTTCGGCCAGTTTGTTGAGCGCAGGAAAACCCGGATTAAGCGATAAGGCATCCTCGCGAAAACGGTCCCGCAAGAATAGCAGCCTCGCAGCCGCGAAATTCGCCTCAGCTTCGATCTTTTCATGACAGGCAGGGATGAGCGTATGGTCGTCATCACCCAACATCGCGCCCGCATGCCATTCAAGCACGCTGTGGCCGATTTCGTGCGCCTCGTTCCACCGGTGCTTGAGCGGCGGTTGATCCTTGTCGAGCAGGATACGCTTCTGGTCGGGGAAGTAGAGCGCGCGGAGGTCGAACTTGCGCACGACGTCGAGAAGTAGCGACGGTCGCAGCACGACCTGCTTGGCGCCGACCCGCAGCCGCGCGACCGTCTCTTGGAGAAGACCGGCATCACGCGCCGAATAATAACCGAAATCGAGCTTGAGCGCTTCTCGAACGATACGAAGATCGAGTGGCGGCTCGGGGTTGCCGAGGCGCTTCAGCACCTTTTCGATTTGCGCGTCGATATCGCCCGCAATGCGGGTCTTCAGGAAAACATTCTTTGCCAATCCGCCCCCTAGCGTGCGACGCTAATTATCTCCATTTTCGCTCAATAGCCGGATGAAGCCGTCGAGGGCAGCGGCTTCTTCATCATTTAGCTCCGAAATGGATTCAGAGAGGGCGGCATATCGGACCGCCTCGCCGATGTACCGGACATCGCGTGCCCGGGTCAGCCCTGAGAGGCCCATCAATTTCTTCTGCGAGACGCCGAAGGAGAGCGACAGGCGATAAAGCGTGTGAACCTCGGGAAGATGGTGTGGATCCTTCTCTATCGCGAGAAGGTCGCCGATCTCGACGCCCGCCCGGTCGGCCAGCCCCTCTATGGACAGTCCCTGGTTGCGGCGCATGAGGCTGACGAATCTGCCGAGCGCGAGACGCGCGTCGTCGCCGTCATTGTCGGCCGCCATGACCGGCTCGTCGTGTAAAATCGGATCGATCGCCAATGTTCCGGCTCCGATATCCATCCCCGCTTCGCGGCGCGCCATCGCGATACACCATTCCCGGTCGAATGTGATGGTCATCGCATATTTCCTTTCCCCAGAAATTGCTGTGCAATCCCCGGCGTTGCTTCGAAATAACGCAGATTACGATGGTCGGGTTCCGGTCCGAGGTCTTGGAGCTCGCAGTGGTTGGCGTAGAAGTCATTCGACTGGGCAAGCGAATGCAGGCCGATCCGCCCCTTGAATCCTTCCTCGACGCTGAGCTTCATCGCGGTCCCGACCAGAAGGGAGCCGCAGCCCGAAAGCTGCTGCGCGTCCACGCCAAACTCGGCCCGGTTCCAGGGCGCCGCCTCGATATAGCCGATATAGACGAGATGCTGGTCCCGCTGCGCCGAAATCTTCGCACGCTGTGTATGATCGACGATCATCATCGCCTGCGTCACGCCGCTGCGGACGATCGCATAGCTTTGATGCGTGAGCTTGCCCTGTATCGCCGCGAGCTTGTCGCGCCAGTGCCAAGTGCCGCTCGCCGAGCTCGAACCGAGGCCGCGACCGAGCGCCGCGACCGCTTCCGTCCGCTCGCGCAGCGCCGGAATCCAGAGCTTTTCCCAGTCGTCGAGGTTCCGGGCCGTTATGCGATCCCAAAGCTCCGCTTCGACCGGCACACCAGCGCCCATGTCCCACAGCGTGACCGGTGAGGCCACATGGGAACGGGGCGGCGTCATAGCATCATGATCTCGGCTTTTTCGCTCTTGGCCTCATCCTCGAAATACAGCCGTTCGCCGCGATCGAGCCGTTCCTCCATCCGCTGGTAAAGTCGCAGCGCCTGCCGGAGCAGAACGGTCTTGCTGAGATCCTTCTTCTCGCTGAGCCGCTCAAGGACGTCCATTTCCTCTTCGGTCAGATTGAGGGTCATCGTTTTCTTCATCGCAGGTCTCCGATCGCCGCCATGCGCGGCGTTATGGATTTTGTCAATATAGGATATTTGCTGAATAGCCCTTGAATAGCTAAAAAACAGCTATTATATCAATTTCGTCGACGCCGAGATCCCCTCCGCGGTCGCATGGAGAAGCACAATGAGTGCGATTGAAGTAAACAAGAGGGAGCGCTTCGGCATCCCGCTCAACGGAACCGAACTGCGCTTCGACGACCGGTCGATCACCGTCCGCCAGGCGCTGATCGAGGCCGGCATGACGCCGCCCAGCGAATATCAGGCCGTGCTCGCGATCAGCGGTCGCACGCGCCACTATGGCACGGATGACGAGCTCGACCTCAAGGGTCTTGCGGGCGCCGCGCTCTGGGCGGAACGCGGCGACCGCGTCTTCGCCTTCACGCTCGACGAGGTCGGCCAGGTCTGGTGCGCGCAGACGATCGCCGTCGACCGGCTCCGCGACATGCTCGAGGTTGCGGACGATCACGACCTCGTCCTCGAGCGCGAAGAGGAAGGCGACGTCCTGCTGCGCAGCGGCGGCACGGTTTCGTTCGGTCCAGACGGGGTCGAGGACATTGTGACCCGTCCCCGCCACGGCCCCGAGTTTGTCGCGGTGACCGTCTTCACCACGAGCGGCACCTTTCCCGCCGAGGGCGCGCTCCGCGTCCGCAGCGAGGCGCCGGTGCGCCGTATCCTCGAGCGTGCGGCGAACCGCCTCGAACTTGGCGATACCAGCCAGTGGGTCGTTACGGTCGACGGCCGCGATATCGACCCCGACCGCAGCTTCGCCGAAAACGGACTGTCGGGCGCGGTCGAGATCGAGTGGAATCCGCGCGAAGGCGGCGGCGGTGCTTGAGGCGATTTCGCGATCGCTTTTCGAGGCCGAAATGGCCAGGCTCGATGCGCGCACCCTCGCGCATCGAGCCTGGACCGTCGTTACCGCGGAATTTCCGGTATTCGACGTTGTCTTCGGCCATCAGGCGACGCCGCTGCGCGTCCGCTTCGACTGCACCGACTGGAACGACCTCCCGCCCTCGGTGGCATTGTTGCATGCCGATGGCCGCTTTCTGACCACGGTGCCGGCCACGACGACCAACATCTTCAATGGCGGGCCGCACCCCCTTACCGGGCGGCCTTTCATCTGCATGCGCGGTATTCGCGAGTTCCACACCCATGAAAGCCATCTCGCTGAACGCTGGGAAAATTATCGGGGCCAGCCGGGCAATGACCTCCTAGGCCTCATCTCGCAAATCTGGCGCGCCTGGAAAGGAGCCAACCCATGATCTCGCTCACTTGCCCTGCCGAGCTTGCCGGCGACACGATCGATCATCTTCAGGCGGCGGGTCGCCGCCGTCACGAACGTCTCGTCCTCTGGCTCACCGCTTCGCCTGCCGGTCAGTCAGCGGTCGTCGACGAAATCTATGACCCCGAGCAGGAAACCGCCGCTGATCGCTTCCATCTGCCGCCCGCGAGCATGCGCATGCTGATGGCCCATCTTCGCGCGCGGCGGCTACGTATCGCGGCGCAGGTTCACTCCCATCCGCAACTGGCATTCCATTCGGTAGCCGACGACCGCTGGGCGATCGTCCGGCACCGCGGTGCATTGTCGCTCGTGCTGCCCTTCTTCGCGTCGGCGACGACGATCGGCAACTTCCTTGAGGAAGCGAAGACATTCGAACTGTCGGCTGAGAACCACTGGCTCGAAGTGCCGAATTTCGGCCCCCATGCCCGTGTGGAAATCCGCCGATGATCACCCCAGCCGAAGAAAACGCCCGCATGCTTGCCTCGCTTCTCGGCATCGACGAAGCAGCGGCCGCCGAACGTCTCGAATGCCGGGCGCTCGTGACGGCGCCCGCGTCGGGACCCGCGCGCGCGCTCGCGGACGAAGTGATCGCGCTGCTCGAGCGAACCGTCGATACCACTGAAGACGAAATCGAGGGGGCGGGGATCGAACTGGTGGTCGGCGATGCCGAGCCCCGGACTTCGTTGCCGCGACTGTGGGCGCGGATCGGCGTCGACGTGCTGGTCGCGGACATCGAACCGGTCGACCCGGCCGAAGGCGACCCGCACCCGCTCCACATCGCCATTGCCGCCTGTCCGCTCGCGGCGGCGGTGTTGGCGCAACTGATCGACAGCCCCGCGCTGCCCAAAACCCGGCTGCCGCTATGCTTCGAATTTGCGGAACTCGGTATCGCCGCCGAAGCGATCGCCATGCCCGTGCATATCGAAGCCGTGATGGCCGGGGCGGGGGCCGTTGCGCATGGGTTCCTGCGCGCGCTTCGCCATATTGACGTGCAAGGTGAAATCACGATCGTCGATCCCAAGAATGTCGGGACCGGCAATGCCAATCGCTGCCTCTATCTGACCGCCGATGATACGGGACCCAAGGCTGAAGCGCTGGCACGGCGGGCAGCTGCCGATTTCGGCAGGCTTCGTCTCTCACCATTTGTCGGAACCTTCACGGAGCATGTGGCTACCGCGGGCGGGCCACCCGCGACCGCCATCGTCACCGTCGACAGCCGGCGCGTGCGCCGTTCGATCCAGAAGGAGCTTCCAGGCCGCGTTCTCGACGCGTCGACCACCGACGTGCGCGGGGTGGTCGTTCACTCGAACCATCAGCCGGCGGAGGCGGCCTGTCTGGCCTGCATCTATCGGCATGTGATCGATGAGCAGGCGCGCGAACGCTCGATCGCGGACGGGCTCGGTATAACGCTCGCAGACGTGCAGCAGGGCCTGGTATCGGCAGAAGCCGCGGAGCGCATCTGTCTGGCCCATCCCTCCCTTGCGGCCGTCGATGTCGTCGGCAAGGCCTATGACAGCCTTTTCAAGCAACTTTGCGCCGAACAAGCGCTACTAACGCCCGAAGGACGACAGGTCCTCGCGCCCTTCGCCTTCGTTTCGATGTTGGCCGGAGCGCTGCTCGTCATCGAGCTGCTTCGTTCGGAAACAGGCACCGCCACCACCAACTTCTGGACGGTGGATCCGTGGATCGTGCCAATCGGCGCGCTGCGTCGTCTGCGTCCGAGACTTCCTGACTGCGAGTTTTGCGCGCTTCCCGGCGTTGACGAGGCCACCGAAAAGCTCTGGGGACGGAACAAGAGCCGATGGCCGTAAAGTAAGCTGACCGGGATCGGCCGACACGCGAGGTCCTGATCAAGAGTGTTGCAGATCAGCCACATCGTGTACCAATTTTGTTCTCCTGCATTATATTATCTTGCATCGCATTGGAAATCGCTCATGTTGCGGTTTGCGGATGCATAAGACTCAATATCTTGTGTCGCGCGTAGAAAGGAGGTGATTTGATGAGCAAGACTTTTAAACCTGGCCAGACTGCTCCGCGGTCCGGTCAATATGGCATCCTTGGTCCTCGGGGCGGTGCTACCGGCGCGGAGCGAACTGTCGTTCGTGGCGAGCCGCTTCCACCGACGCCCAAGCCTGGGATGGGATATCGTTTGGTCGATCCGACCAAGCACAAGTAAAAAAGTGCGATAGCTGAAGCAAACGGGGAACCGGCAAGATCCTAACGCGGAACGGTTTGGCGGACACGTGAGATACTGCCTGCTGGGAAGGTTCATATCTACTGGGACCAGGAAACTGACTTCAGCGCGCTAATCTAAACTCGGGCGGCTCAATGAGCCGCCTTTTTTTATGTCCGCTTCTTCATGCCGCGCTCCGATAGCCGCCTGTCCGGAACCGGCCATCAGCCGCGCGTCCAACCGACTTGCGGCTATTATGCATCGGCGCGGCGAGGGAGCTTCCAGTTCGGTCGAACGAAATGGCAGGTATAGCCGTTCGGAAGGCGTTCGAGATAATCCTGATGTTCGGGCTCGGCTTCCCAGAACTCGCCGGCCGGCGTGACTTCGGTGACGACTTTGCCAGGCCACAGACCCGAGGCGTCGACGTCCGCAATCGTGTCCTCTGCCACCGCCTTCTGCTCGTCGCTCGTGTAGAAGATCGCCGAGCGATAGCTGTCGCCAACGTCGTTGCCCTGACGGTTTTTCGTCGTCGGATCGTGGATCTGGAAGAAGAACTCGAGCAGGGCACGGAAGGTTGTGAGCGTAGGATCGAAGATGATCTCGATCGCCTCGGCGTGGCCTGCGTGGTTGCGATAGGTGGCGTTGGCGACTTCGCCGCCCGAGTAGCCCACGCGGGTCGAGATCACGCCGGGTTGGCGGCGCACGAGATCCTGCACGCCCCAAAAGCAGCCGCCCGCGAGAATGGCGCGTCCGGTGCTCATGCGACGTCCTCCACCTGGTCTAGGTAGGCGCCATAGCCCTCGGCTTCCATATCGTTGCGATGGACGAAGCGTAGCGACGCCGAGTTGATGCAGTAGCGCAGACCGCCGCGATCCTGTGGACCATCGTCGAATACATGCCCAAGATGGCTATCGCCATGCGCCGAGCGCACTTCGGTGCGGACCATGCCGAGGCTCGTATCGGCGAGCTCGCTGACATTCGCGGGCTCGATCGGTTTGGTGAAGCTCGGCCAGCCGCAGCCAGACTCATATTTGTCGGACGATGCAAACAACGGCTCGCCGGAGACAATATCGACGTAAATGCCGGGCTCCTTGTTGCCCAGATATTTGCCGGTGCCGGGTCTTTCGGTCCCGCCTTGTTGCGTCACCCGATATTCCTCCGGCGTGAGCGCGGCGAGCGCCTCTTGGGTTTTGCGATATTCGGTCATGTCGATCTCCACTTCGTATTTGGATATGGTGTCGGCGCCGGTTTTATCCATCCTTGATGGTTGAATGTCTGGGCCGGCGGGCACCAAAACGCGGCGCCCGTCGGCGCCGCGTCGAGGATTGGACTTAGTTTAGGCCGACCGCAGCGAGCGGAAGCCCTCACGCAAGTCATGCACGAGCAGTTCGGGCTGTTCCCAAGCGGCGAAGTGGCCGCCCTTCTCGGGCTTGTTGTAGTAGATCAGGTTCGGAAAAGCCTGTTCTGCCCAAGTGCGCGGGATCTGATAGAGCTCGTCGGGGAACGCGCTCACCGCCACCGGGACCTTGACGCCCTTGGGGCTGAAGAAGCCGACCTTGTTTTCCGCGTAGAGGCGGGCGGAGGACACGCCGGTGTTCGTCAGCCAGAAGAGCGTCACATTGTCGAGGACGTCGTCGGGCGTCAGGCCTTCTTCGACACCATCGAACGAGCGGGCGATCAGCTCGAGGCTGCGCGCGTCATGATCGATCAGGAAGGTCGCAAGCCCGATCGGCGAGTCTGCGAACGCGGCCCCCGATTGCGGACGAGAGGCCATCCAGAAGGCGTAGAAGACATTTTTATAGACGAACACGAGCTCGTCATAGACGCTCTTCTCTTCCGCCGAGAGACCGGTGGGCGCCGGCGCGCCGCCGAAGGCAGCCCCGTCGATTTCCGCCGGGATTGCGCCCGCCATATTGGTGTGGATGCCGAGCAATTCCGCTGGAGCCTGGACGCCCAACAGTTCGGTGATAACCGCACCCCAGTCACCGCCCTGCGCCACGAACTTGTCGTAGCCGAGACGCTGCATCAGCGTGGTCCAAGCGCTGGCGATCCGTTCCGGACCCCAGCCGCCCGAGGTCGGCTTGCCCGAGAAACCGTAGCCGGGGATCGACGGGATCACGACATGGAAGGCATCTTCAGCTTTGCCGCCATGGGCAGTCGGATTGACCAGCGGATCGATGATCTTGAGCTGTTCGAGGATTGAGCCGGGCCAGCCATGGGTGACGATGACCGGCAACGCATTCTCATGCTTCGAGCGCACATGGACGAAATGGATGTCCAGCCCGTCGATTTCGGTGAGGAACTGCGGATAGCTGTTGAGCTTGGCCTCGACCTTCCGCCAGTCGTAATTGTCCCGCCAGTGCGCGAGAACCTGTTCGATCGTCTTCAGCGGAACGCCCTGGCTGAAGTCGTCGACGGTTTCCTTTTCGGGCAGCCGGGCATTGGCCAGGCGCTGCCGAAGATCGACGAGATCGGCTTCGGGGATATCGACGCGGAAGGGGCGAATGGCGACGCCATCGGTGCCCGGGTTGGCAAGTATCGCCGGCGAATTCTTCGAGATTTCGGAAATCATGACACTTCTCCTTTTTGCGCCTTGGCGCCCATCAGCGACAGTTGCTGACAGGGAGAAAGTCGGACGAAGGGCGGCCGAAATATATGGTACCTAGGGGTGCCGGACACCTACGTATACCTCAGGGCTCGCGCGCTGCGGGTGTCCGAGCCGAGCTTGGTGGGCCTTAGCGAAGGGACACCTATGGACCATCGACGCAGGGCGTCTGACAGTCGACTATGCCGTTCGAAGCCACAGCGAGGACAGAATGGATATCCAGCAAAGCCGACAATCGGACGAAGCAGATCTGCAGCGCGCCTATGTCCATCTCGCCGAGGCACAGCGGCTCAGCCAGACCGGCAGCTTCACCTGGGACTTCGACAGGGGCGAGCTACTCTGGTCCGAGGAATTGTGTCGCATTTTCGAGTTCGATCCGGCAACGGCCGTCACCACCGACCGGGTCGGACAATATGTGCATCCGGACGACCTGCCAGCGTTCGCAGCCGTGCTTGAGGGGGCCGCTGCCGGTCGCGACATCGATTTCCCGTATCGGATCATCACCGCGAGCGGCGTTCTCAAATATCTCCACGCTGTCGGCCATCGGATCGAGCATGATGCCGACCGGCCCGTCATCATCGGTGCGGTCCAGGACGTGACCGAGCGGAGGGTCGCGGAGGAGGCGCTGAGCAGGGCGCGAGCCGAACTGGCGCATGTGGCGCGCGTCGCGACCTTGAGCGCGCTGACGGCGTCGATTGCGCACGAAGTCAACCAGCCGCTGACCTCGCTCGTCACCAATGCCAGTACCTGTCTGCGCATGTTGGCTACCGATCCGCCGAACCTCGAGCTTGCACAGATCACGGTGCAGCGCACGATCCGCGATGCCAATCGCGCATCGGAGGTCATTGCGCGCCTGCGGGCGATGTTTGTCCGGAAAGAGGGGGTGTTCGAAGCGGTGGATCTGAATGGGGCGGCGGCTGAAGTTCTCGCCCTTTCTTCCAGCGAACTGCAGCGAGCGCAGGTCGATCTGCGATCGGACTTCGCCAGCGGCCTGCCGAACATCCGCGGCGATCGTATCCAGCTTCAGCAGGTCGTTCTGAACCTCGTCCTCAATGCTCGGGATGCGATGCTTGCTGTAGATACGCGGCCACGGGCGCTTGTTGTCACCACGAGGGTCGACGGAGCCAGCCAGATCCTGCTCACGGTCCGCGACGCGGGAAGCGGAATAGCGCCCGATCGGCTCGATCGGCTGTTCGATACCTTTTTCACAACCAAGAGCGAAGGCATGGGCGTAGGCCTGTCGATCAGCCGGTCGATCATTCAGAACCACGGCGGGAGGCTTTGGGCCGCAAACAATGACGACGACCCCGGCGCTACATTCTCTTTCTCGATCCCGCTAGCTGGCGCGGACGGCGAAGGAGCGCACGATGACTGAGCGCAATCTTGTGTCGATCGTCGACGACGACGAATATGTGCGCGAGGCCTTGCCCGACCTGCTGCGCTCGTTCGGCCTGGAAGCAGAGCCATTTTGCTCTGCCGCTGAGTTTCTCGCATCGGCTTCGCTTGATCGGACGGGGTGCCTCGTGCTCGACGTCAACATGCCCGGAATGACCGGACCAGAGCTGCAGCGCGAGCTAGCCCGACGCTGCCGTCAGATTCCGATCGTTTTCGTCACCGCCAATGCCGATGAGGATATCGGTCCGAAGCTGATGCGGCGCGGCGCCAGTGCTTTTTTGAAGAAGCCGTTCAGCGAGGCGGTTCTCATCGGTGCGGTCAATGATGCGCTCGCTTCGGATCGGAATATGCTATGAACCCGATCTCGAATGCAGATCGTCAACCACGGCGGATTTTTATGCGAACAAGCTCCGTCCTGCCGGAAACCACGCCGACCGTGTTCGTCGTCGACGATGACGAATATATCCGCGAAGCGCTCGAAACCGCGATTGAGGTGGCGGGTTGGCGTACGCGCACCTTCGCATCGGCCGAATTGTTTCTCGCATGCCCGCCGGCAAGCGGCGCAAGCTGTCTCGTTCTCGACGTCAATATGCCGGGCTTGGGCGGGCTCGATCTCCAGACCACTATTGCCGACGAACGCGCGGACATGCCAATCATCTTCATCACCGGATTTGGCGATATTCCGACGTCGGTGCGCGCGATGAAGGCCGGAGCGGCCGAGTTTCTGACCAAGCCATTCGAAGAGCAGGTCCTGCTCGATGCCATTCGTGGGGCGCTCGAGCGGAGCGAGGCGGCGGTGGGAAACCGAAGCAGATTGAACGAACTTCGTGAATGCTATGCGGCCCTGACCTCCCGGGAGCGGGAGGTCATGGACGGGGTCGTGTCGGGTCGCATGAACAAGCAGGTGGGCGGGGATCTTGGGATTACCGAAATAACCGTCAAGAAACACCGCGGGCGGGTGATGGAAAAGATGCGGGCCCGGTCCTTGGCCGAATTGGTCAATATTAGTGCGAGCTTGGGGCTTACGCCAACGGGCAGGCGATAGGGGCCGCTGCTGTCGATCTAATGATCATGCAGAGACTTGTCGGATGTCTCGCGCGGTGCGGCCGGAACGACAAATGTCACCGACTGCCCGGTCACTACTTTATGCTCGGGCGTTGCGAGTTCGATCAGGATTTTGTGCGGGCCGGCGGGGAGGCCGTTGACGACGACCGCGCCATTGTCGCCGGCGTCGGCCCACCGCCAAGGCAAGTCATCGACGCTGACGTGGAGATGCCCGGCGCGGGGCGATACGTCGACCGCTGTCGCGCCGAAAATCGGCAGGATACGAAAATGGGCCGTCCGATAGGGGATGATCACCGCGCCTCGCGCGAGTGGACCGGCCAGCGGGGGATCGACAAACAGTTCGGCGGGGGGCTCATTTTCCACGGGCACGAATTGCGATGCTTCGCGCGCAGCTTCGACGGATTGAGCGGCGACGATCGTGGGCGCAGCGAAAGCAAGCGCGGCGACCAGCATGGCGCGGATCATTCCGATTTCTCCGGCGGGCTGGGCAAGAGGGTTGCTTCGTCGGCGGGGACCAGCAGCGGCTTGCCCTTCTCGACGATATAGGTTGCAAGTTCGGCGCCGTTGGATGTGGTGCGGTTGCGCGCCATATGCGCAACGCCCGCTGGAACGAACAGAACCTGTCCGGCTTTCACCGTTACCGGCGCCTGCCCCTCAAGCTGATATTCCAGTGTGCCCTCGATGACATAAATTACTTCCTCGCCGGGGTGGCGATGCCAAGGCGCGACCGCCCCCGGAGCGATGTCGATGCGCGCCTGGACCGTCTCTCGACCTTCGATCGAAAGATCGTGTCGCTGCAGGTCGGCTCGCGTGACGCCCGCGGGCGGTGCCGCGGCCGGATTGCCCGACGCGGCGGCGAGAAGAAGCGCGAAGAGGGGGGTAAAGGTCATCATCGGATTCCTTGCGTGCTGTCGGCGACGGTATGGGCCGATCGGATGTCCGCGGCGGTCTGGCGCGGATCCTGGAGATGCGGGTAGTGGCCGATTCCAGGAAGAATGCTGATCTTCGAGTCGGTTCGTGCCGCAAACTCTACACCCATTGCCTTGTCGATATAGATGTCGCGCTCGCCCCAGATGATTTTCACCGGAGTCTTCAACTTGCCGAGGTTGGCCTCGAAATAATTCTGGTCGCGCGTAAACTGAGCATAATAACGCGCGAAGGCGTCGGCGGTGGTCAGATTGCCGTGGTTCCAGGCCGTCGTCATGTCGGCTTTGAAGGCGGCGGAGATTTCAAACTGCTCTTCGGGCTTGAAGCCGCGGCGCCACGCATTTTCGATGATTTCGTCGCGCGTCGCGTTCAGCTGGGCGCGGACCTGCTCGCCGGTTTCAGGGGACTTCAGCGCTTGCAACCGCTCCTGCATAAAGTGCGGCCGGTCGAAAGGCGCGAAGTCGCCGACGATGATCGTCCGGGCGATATCGGGCTCATCGAGTGCGGCCAGAAGCGCCGGGAGCGCGGCGATGTCGGTCGCATAGATGGTGAGCCGCGACCGATCGATGCCAGCCTTGCCGATATACTGCCTCAGGACGCGCGCATAATCGTGCGGGCTGTAGCCGAACGTCGCAGCCGAGGGACGCGACGAAAGCCCGAAGCCCGGCCAATCGAAGGCGTGTACCTCATATTCGCCGCCAAGTTCGTCGGTCACGCCGCGCCAGGCATGGAGCGTTTCGGGAAAGCCGTGCAGCAACAGGACGACGCCCTTTGGATCGCTGCCTTGAACGACCATGCGCCGGAGCGAGATGTTGCGATCGATTTCGACATAGCCGATTTCGGTGGTCGTCGCTGGCGTGCCAGCCGGCTGGGCGGCGGCGGGGGTGATGGAGGTGCCGAGCGCCAGCGCGGCAGCGGTAATGGCTGGAAGCAGTTTCGACATGTGTCAGATCCTTTCACTGGTCGAAAGCCGTCGTGTCCCGTCCTATGACGAGCGCGACGGCTTTCCGTGGGTCAGGCGATGTTGATCTCGACGCCGATGTTGCCACGCGTCGCTTTCGAATAAGGGCAGATCTCGTGCGCGCGGGCCGCCAGCTTTTCGGCCGTGTCGCGGTCGATTCCGGGCAAGCTGACGTTGAGACGCGCGATCAGCGAGAAGTCCCCGTCGTCGAGAGCGAGATCGACTTCGGCGTCGATTGCGGCGTCGGCGGGCAGCCGCAGCTTGTGTTCGGCGGCGGCTTTGCCGATCGCGCCGAGGAAACAGGCCGACCAGCCAGCCGCGAACAGCTGTTCGGGATTGGTGCCGGCGCGGTTCGAGCCCGGAGGCGAGAGCGCGATATCGAGTTCGCCGTCCGAACTGCGCGACGCGCCGTCGCGGCCACCAGTGGTGCGGGTCTTTCCCGTATAGACGATGGTCTGTGACATGTTTTTACTCCTGATATGCTTTGGGGATCAGGCGGCCAGATACCGGGCCGCGGGGGTGCTGGTGGACAGTTCGCCCGCCATGGCCTGCCGGGCGGCCTCGAAGGCGTCCCAGCGGGATTCGTCGTGAAGGCTGGGGATCGTCGCGAATTCTCCGCGCGCGAGGCCGGCCAGTGCGGCGTCGACGAGCTGGTCGGCGCGCATGACGATCTCGTTCGGCAGATGCTCGACGGGCGTGCCCGCGATGCCCCAGAATTCGGTCGCGGTCGCGCCAGGAAGGACGACCTGGACATTTACGCCGGTACCGTGGAGGTCGCGGTGCAGGTTCTGGCTGAAGGCGAGCACAAAGGCCTTCGTCCCGCCATAGACGCCGTTCAGCACCTCGGGCGCCACTGCGACGATCGAGGCGATGTTGACGATGGTTCCGCGACCACGCGCGACTAAGGCAGGCACGACGGCATAGGTGAGGCGCATCAGCGCCTCGACATTGAGCGAAACCATGGCGCTCATCGTATCGACGTCGGCGTCGAGGGCGCGGGCGGTCGATCCGATGCCGGCGTTGTTGACCAGCATGGTGATGCCGCGATCGTTCGCCAGCCGGTCTTCGACGCGGCGAAGATCGCCGGGGCTCGCAAGGTCGGCGGGCAGCGTATCGACCTGGCGGCCCGTAGCGTCTCGGATCGCCTTTGCCACCTGTTCCAGCTTGTCGGCATTGCGCGCGACAAGGATCAGATCGTGGCCCTGGCGAGCCAGGCGATCGGCATATAGCGCGCCGATACCGCTCGACGCTCCGGTGATGAGGGCCGTGCCCTTTGCTTCGTTCATCGCTCTTCCTTTCCAACAAGGTGGATGCCGGCCGGCCGGGATGGACGGGGCGGACCAGAGCGATTTAGTGGAGCAGGAAAATGCCGGTAGCGGGCGAAAGCGAGAGCGAGCCTCTCAATCGCGACAAGGTCGGGTCAGGGGCAGTCGAAGCTCGTGCAGGCCGCGCGCAGTCGCGGCGTGGCCCAGTCGATGAAGGCGCGCACCTTCAGCGGTAGCAGCCCTTGGCGCGGATAGACGATATGCACCGGACGCGGTTCGCTGTCGCCTTCCGGAAGGACGCGCACGAGCTCACCCGATTGGATCTGTCCCGATAGCTGATAGTCGAAGAGGCGCGCGATCCCGACACCGCCGAGCGCTGCCGCCAGATTGCCCGCGGCGCTGTTGACGGTGATCCGCGGGCGCGGCGCGCAGATCATGTCTTCGCCGTCGATGTGGTAGGTCCAGAACATTTGCTGCGTCCCGAACAGGACGCCGTCATGCGCGGCAAGTTCGCGCGGGTCGGCGGGCCTGCCGTGCCTTTCGAGATAGTCGGGGCTGGCGCAGGTGATCAGGCGAAAGGCGCCCGCCTTGACCGCATAGAGAGCGCTGTCGGCCAGATGGCCGAGGCGGATTGCGACGTCGATATGTTCATCAACCATATGGGTGCGCCGGTCGGAGGCGATAAGGTTCAGGGTGACTTCGGGATATTCGGCCATGAACGACAGCGCGATGGGCATCACATGGCGCGCGCCGAATTCGACCGGCATGGTGACCGTCAGTTCGCCGCGCGGAGTGCTATATTCGCCCGATGCGCGCCGTTCGGCCTCGTCGAGGTCGGCAACGATCCGGCGCGCCGCCTCGACATAATCGCGCCCGGCATCCGTGAGCTGGATATTGCGGCTGGTGCGGACGAGGAGATTGGTGCCGAGATGCCGTTCGAGTTCGGCGACCTTGCGGCTGACGCTGGGGAGCGGCGCATTCAGCTTGCGGCTCCCCGCGGACAGGCTACCCGCGTCCACGACCGCCAGAATGACCCGCATGGCATCTAGCCGATCCATCTGCCTCCCTTTCTTGCCCGCACGCTGAATAGCGGAATTTTTCCGGCCGTCACAGCTGCAAGCGCTTGCCGCGTACCTCTCAAACAAGCACCCGCCATCGGCGATCGATGACGGATGTTTGGAGGTTTCCTTGACGAAACTCAGCCCGGGGGACCAGCGAGCTTCTTGCGATATTCGGCGACGGGCATTCCGCCCCAGCCCCAGTCCTCCATCTCGACCTCTTGGAAGATTACCCAGGTCCATTCGGGGGGCTTTTTGAGCACGTCGAACAGAACCTGGCTCATTCCCTTATAGATAGCGGCTTTCTGCTCGGGGGTCACATGATCTACACCGGCTTCGGTGCCCTCCTTGGTGACTTGTACGGTTACGATCGGCATGATCTGTCTCCTCGCTCTCGCCGGATCAGTGGCCGGCTGACTGGCCGCCATCGACATGGAGGATTTCGCCCGTCACGAAACCGGCGCTTTCAAGATACAGCACGGCCTCGACGATGTCCGAAATATCGCCCATGCGGCCGACGGGGTGCAGCGCTGACAGGAAATCATGGGTTTCGGGGGTGTGCATCGGCGTCTTGATCACGCCCGGCGATACGGCATTCACGCGGATACCACGCGTCGCATATTCGATCGCGAGGCTTTTGCTCGCGGCGTTGATGCCGCCCTTCGACAGCGCAGCCAGCACCGACGGCACCTGCGACAGCGCATGATCGACGAGGCTCGTCGTGATGCTGACGATGTGACCGCGGCCGAGCTTTTCCATCGCCGCAATCGCAGCCTGGGTGATGTAGTAGAAGCCGTTGATGTTGGTCGACACGACGTCGGCATATTGCTGTGCGCTGTAATCGGTGAACGGACCGGCGAGGAAAATGCCGGCGTTGTTGACCAGCGTGTCGACGCGCCCGAATGTTTCGATCGCTGCGGCGATCACGCGCGGCCCGGTTTCGGGATCGCCGATGTCGCCGGCGATCGTCAGGACGTCGGGATTGTTTGAGGGCTGGATCGAGCGCGATGTCGCGACGACGCGATAGTTGCGATCGAGATAGGCGCTGACGAGGGTCGCGCCGATCCCCTGTGATGCGCCGGTGATGACGACGACTTTCTTTCCATTGCTCATGATATTTGACCTTTCTTCGGATGAATGCGGGCCAAATTTCATTGGTCCGGCCGGCGCATTTCGCGGCGACAGGACCTATCTAGGTCAGGTCGTTTTCTGTGATAATTGAGATTGAGCGGCAGTCATTATGCCGATCAACGGCATAATGGTCAGAGCGCTTGGGCGTCGAGAGCCAGTCGGGAAAAGGCTGCCCGCAACCGCGGCGCAGCGAAGTCGATGAAGGCGCGGACTTTCGGCACGGCCTGGCGTCCGGAGGGCGTCAGCAGATGCGCCGGCTGGACCGGCGGCTCGGCGTCGGCGAGTACGACTTGCAAACGCCCCGCCTTCACTTCGTGCGCGACATGATAGGAATAGACCCGCGTCAGCCCGCCGCCGGCAACGGCCGACGCGACCGCTGCGCGCACGCTGTTGACGATGAGACGGGGGGCAAAGTGAACGGTTCGCGCGGCGCCGGATTTGCCGCCGGCGGCGAAGGCCCAGGATTCCAATCCGAAATGGGTCAGCGAAATGATCTGGTGCCCGACGATATCGCCGGGGGCTGCGATCGGCGGGTGCTGTGCCAGATAATGCGGCGCGGCGACGATGACCCGGCGTACCCCGTCGCCGACCCGCGTTGCGAGCAGCGACGAGTCGGGCAGTTCGGCAACCCTCAGTGCGACATCGACCCCTTCGTCAATCAGGTTTACCGACCGGTCGACCAGCAGTAGGCGAGCGGTAACCAGCGGATAGGCGTTCAGGAAATCGTCGAGGATGGGGCGCAATATTTCCTCGCCACTGATCGGCGGTGCGGTGAGCGTGAGGAGCCCGCGCGGCGCGGCCCGCTCGCCCCCAGCGAGGAGATCGGCTTCTTCGAGTTCGGCAAGGATGCGGCGGCACGAAGCCGCATAATGCTGCCCTGTCTCGCTGAGGCGGATGCTGCGTGTCGTGCGGTGGAGCAGTTCCGCCCCAACATGTGCCTCCAGCGACGCGATCGCGCGGCTGATTGCGGTCGGCGAACGGCGGAGGCGGCGAGCTGCGCCCGCGAGGCTCCCCTCGTCGACCGTCGTCACGAACACCTTCATTGCATCGATGCGGTCCATTGTTCTTCCGAAGGAAAGTTCAACGCGATCATGCTACAAGGAGCTAAGGATTTGGTCGAGCACCGAAGGTCTGCTTCACCCTCCGGCCGGATAAAACCGGACAGTCCGCAAGCGGCCAAAAACGGCTGCATTTGGATTCTGTAGTTCCGACTTCAGCGGAGAAATTATCGGCCCAGTCACATCAAGCCGAGGAGCGGATTAGGTGATCGAACGCAGAGAGCGACGCCTTTGATCCTTCGCCCATCGCGATGACGATCTGCTTGTACGGCACGGTCGTCACGTCGCCCGCGGCAAATATACCGGGCTGGCTTGTCGCGCCGCGCGCGTCTACCTCGATCTCGCCGCGGTCGCTGAGCGCCACGGCGCTGCCCAGCCATTCCGTGTTCGGAATGAGGCCGATCTGGACGAAGATGCCTTCGAGTTCGACAAGATGTTCCTCATCCTTGTTGCGGTCGCGATAACGCAGGCCAACCACCTTCTCACCATTGCCGAGCACCTCGGTGGTGAGCGCTGACGTAATGATCGTGACATTGGCCAGGCTGCGTAGCTTTGTCTGGAGCACCGCGTCGGCGCGAAGCTGGCTATCGAACTCGATCAGCGTCACATGCGCGGCGAGCCCGGCGAGATCGATCGCCGCCTCAACGCCCGAATTGCCCCCACCGATCACCGCGACGCGCTTGCCCTTGAACAGCGGGCCGTCGCAGTGCGGGCAATAGGCGACGCCCTTGTTGCGATATTCGGCTTCGCCCGGGACGCCCATTTGGCGCCAGCGCGCGCCGGTCGACAGGATCACGGTCTTGCCCTTCACGCTCGCGCCGCTCTTGAGCTTCACTTCGTGGAGGCCGTGCGCGCCGCCGGGGATGAGCTCGGCGGCTTCCTGAACGTTCATGACGTCGACGTCATAATCCTTCACATGCGCCTCGAGCTGCGTGGCGAGTTTCGGGCCCTCGGTGTGCTGGACCGAAATGAAATTCTCGATCCCCAGCGTGTCGAGCACCTGCCCGCCGAAGCGTTCGGCGACGATGCCGGTGCGGATGCCCTTGCGCGCGGCATAGATGGCGGCCGCGGCGCCGCCGGGCCCGCCGCCGACGACGAGCACGTCGAACGGCTCCTTGGTGGCGATCTTCTCGGCCGCCCGCGCCACGGCGCCGGTGTCGAGCTTCGCGACGATCTGCGCGAGGTCCATCCGGCCCTGCCCGAAAAGCTCGCCGTTGAGGAAGACGGCGGGCACCGCCATCACCTTGCGGCGTTCGACCTCATCCTGAAAAAGCGCGCCGTCGATCGCCGTGTGGCGGATGTTCGGGTTCAGCGCGGCCATGATGTTGAGCGCCTGCACGACGTCGGGGCAATTCTGGCATGACAGCGAGAAGAAGGTTTCGAAGACGAAATCGCCTTCCAGCGCACGCACCGCGTCAAGCAGTTCGGCCTCTTCTTTCGGCGGATGACCGCCGACATGGAGGAGCGCGAGGATCAGCGAAGTGAATTCATGCCCCATCGGCAGGCCCGCGAACATGGCTTCGGCGCGGCCCTCATCGGCGCGGATCGCGAAGGACGGGCGGCGGGCGTCGTCGCCGTCGAACCGCGCGGTGACGAGGTCCGACTGCGCCGCGACCTCTTCGACCAGGCTGCGCATCTCGGCCGACTTGGGCGATGCGTCGAGGCTTGCGACCAGCTCGATCGGTCGGCGAAGGTTGCCGAGATAGGTCTTGAGCTGGGAGGTCGTGTTGGCGTCGAGCATCGGCATGGGGAGAGCCTTTCGGACAGAAACAGGGGTTCGCCGCGGGGAACGGCGTCAGAATCTTTTGTTTTATGAAAAGCTGAGACCGGGCGGGCGCCGCCCGCCCGGTCCTCGCAAATCGGCTTAGATCTTGCCGACGAGTTCGATCGAGGGAGCCAGCGTTTCGGCGCCTTCTTCCCACTTCGCCGGGCAGACCTGGCCGGGGTTGGCGCGGACATAGACTGCAGCCTTGATCTTGCGGACGAGTTCCTCGGCATTGCGGCCGACGCCTTCGCTGGTGATTTCCATCACCTGGATCACGCCGTCGGGATCGACAACGAAGGTCGCGCGGTCGGCGAGGCCCGAATCTTCACGCAGCACGCCGAAATTGTTGGCGAGGACGTGGTTCTGGTCGCCGAGCATGTGATAGTTGATCTTCCCGATCGCGGGCGAGCTGTCGTGCCAGGCCTTGTGGCTGAAATGCGTGTCGGTCGACACCGAATAGACCTCGACGCCGAGGCCCTGAAGCGTGGCATACTGATCCGCGAGGTCTTCGAGCTCGGTCGGGCAGACGAAGGTAAAGTCGGCCGGATAGAAGAAGAAAACCGCCCACTTGCCTTTGGTGTCGGCGTCCGTCACGGGGACGAACTTGCCCTGGTAGTATGAGGTGGCGTTGAACGGCTTGATCGAGCTTCCGATGATACCCATGGGAGAGTGTTTCCTTTGTTTGCTGCACTGCAAAACGATTTGCAGAGGCGCATCTATGCACTCCGTCCCGGCGGCTCAATTCCAATTTTTCGGGTACAGTAATCGTCTCGGTCGATTAAAATGAGAGCTAAATTTCAACCGTTCAGCGAGAAGCTCGCCGCAAGCCGCACAGCATCTCGATCACCTCGGAGTCGAATGCGTCGGGGGCATGTGGCGCGATTTTGCGAAAGCGGCTCGCGCAATAGGCTGCGCGCGGCCCCAGTTCCGCAACATCTCTGAAGTTCAGCGCCGTCCCGGCATTCCCCCCGGCAAGGTCGGGCATGTTAGCGAGCACGGCGCGGACAGTAAAAATCGCTCCGGGACGAACCTGGGAGGGGTAGCAGTCGTGCCGGCTGACGCACAGCGCCAAGTCATCCACTCGCCAATCGTCCGTCATAATCAACCTCGTGGTTGTTACGCAGCATCTGCCAGAGGTTATCATATTTGAAGAGCAGTGACGAATCGCTTGCGCCATTGAAGGAATCCAGGGGGCGAGAGGAATGAGGACCGGTAGCAATCGGTCCAGATCAACATAGGCTTCCCGCCGCTGCGGCCGAGCGAAGGAACACTACCGTTCAAATGCCACTGATTCGGAGACTTCTAAAGGCGGATCGCACATCGCTGACAGCGCGCCAGAGCGGAATCCGGGAAGGCCCTTCAGGTGCTCGATCAGCAATTCCCATCCAACCAGCGCTTCATCGAACGTCCAGACTTTTCCGGCGACCCTGACGTCGCAACAGACCAGGTCGGTTGTGAGTTCGTCGCGCTTATAGAAGGTAACCTTCTGCACATCTGTGATGGGGAGCCGGGAAAGAAGCTCTGCGTCGATACAGGTCATGGGAACATGCCTCAAGATTCGCCCGCCGGGCTAAGTTTCGGGTTTCGAGAAACTGCGCCGCCCGATTGGGCAAGCCCGTGAGCGGCGGGTAAAATAAAACGCGTTTCCGTCGTCTCATGTTCCATTTTTTACGGCGCAAAAGAGAACAAAAGCCCAAAGGGGGAGCAGCGCGTGATGCGCCGCTCCGCGCTCCCGGTGGCTCTAGGTCGTGTATTGCGCCGGGTGTTCGATCGCGACCTCGGTCTCTTCGGCGGTCGGGTCCGACAACATGCCCCCGCAGTCGCCGGAGCTCCTCGACACGACCTTGGGCTTCTGTCCGGACCCGTGCGAAGTGACCTCGACGCTGCGGCTGCAGGTTCCCGCTCCGCTGCTGGTCGCTACGTAACGATAGCTTACGGTTCCGGCCGGCAGCGAGCCGAGGCTGGCGAGGTTGATCTCTCCGAGCGGATTCGGCTGAGATTGCAGCGCGAGCATATGCCGCATCATCATGTCGCTTTGCCGGTTCATTGCCGCCGCGATCCGGTCGAACATCGCGAAGGGGGCCGCGTCGAACGGGTCGATCCACTGGACCGGAACGAAGCGTGCCGCGGGCGCCACGACAACCTTCGGCGCGATCTCGCCTCGATATTCGATCCGCGCGATCGAGCCATCGGGCAGACCGACCTTCATCACACGGGTTTCGGCAGGTGCCGCCAACGCCGTGCCTGCGGCTGCAAGAGCCGCGACACCGGCGAAGACGGCCGTACGGATTTTACGCATCAATCGTCCTCCTCTGTTGATGATGGAAGCCAAAATCTATCCTGCGAAACTGAATGCAGAATGACTCGCCGCGTCCGGCCTGGCCTGTGTTTCGCGGTGCGCGCCGATCGGATAATCGCCGCAGCGCAAAGCGTGCGGACCAGTTGGCGAGCAACAAAGCCGGGGCGGCGCTTCGCTAGTCAAGCAGGGCATGGCTGGCCGGCGTACTTCAGACGAGCCCCGTATCTCGAACGGGATAGTCGCTCGCCGGCAGTAAAGCTCGGCCGCATCGCGGTTCGCGAAGCGAAGTTCGATCTGTCCGAGGGGATCGCCGCCGCCGGTCCATCCGGTCAGCGGATCGGCCCGTGGAACCCAGCGCGGGCCGAAGCGCAACCGCCACAGTCCGGCATGCGCGCGGCCCGACTGGTTTACACGAAGGGGCACAGGCTCGATAATCGCCCATGCATCGGGCGGCAACATGCTGGCGCGATGGCCGACCGATGCACAATTATCATTTGCCGGCGAGGGGGGCGACGCGCCCCCGTAGCCCGGCCCGGGACCGAAGTCCCGGACCTGCCCGTCACGCCGCCTGTCCATTGATCGGGATACGGCGGACATTTTCGTTCGCCGCCTCCGCCTTCGGCAGGGTGACCGTGAGCACGCCATTTCTGAAGGTCGCGCTCGCCTTGTCGCGTTCGACACCGCGCGGGAGACCGATCCGCCGCTCGAAGCGGCCGTAGCTGCGTTCGCTATAGCCGCGGTCCTTGTCTTCGACTTCGGACTTCTTCTCGCCGCGAAGCGTCAGCACGCCTTCCTCGACACTGATGTCGACATCCTTCTCGTCCAGCCCGGGGAGCTCGGCGACGATGCGGACCTCCTTGTCGGTCTCGCCGAACTCGAGGTTCGGCCACGCGGGTTCGCGGCCGAGACCGCCGAACGACGACAGGCCGAAGCCGCGAAAGACATCGTCGAACAGCCGGTTGACGTCGCGGTGAAGCGAGAGGAGCGGATGATCGCCCCGCCCCTGCTCGGCGCGCACCGCGACGGGGAGCCGGTTCTCCTGCCGGCTCCAGGGAATCAGATCACGAATAGACATGATGTCATCTCCTTTCTGGCTAGAGGGTTCAGCAAGGCTCGCCGCCGTCATCGGCGGCGAGCCGGTGGCCTCGATCAGGCCGATTCGCGGTCTTTCTCCCGCGGGGCTGCGAGGCGATCCTGGGCGGGCGAGCTGCCGCCGATCTCGATCTTGCGCGGCTTCATCGCCTCGGGGACGACGCGCTGCAGATCGATCCGCAGCAGACCATTGTCGAAACCGGCGGATTCGACTTCGACATAGTCGGCAAGCTGGAAGCGCCGTTCAAAGGGGCGAGCCGCGATCCCGCGGTGGAGATACTGCTCCTCGTCCTTCTCTTCGCCGCGCTTGCCGCTGATGGTGAGCTGGTTCTGCTGGGCGACCACCTCGATATCCTCGGGGCGGAAGCCCGCCACCGCTAGCGTGATGCGGTAGCTGTCCTCGCCCCGCCGCGAGAGGTCGAAGGGCGGATAGCCTTCGCTGCCGTCGCCGCGCTGATCGGTCTCGAGGAGATCGAACAGGCGGTCGAAACCGACCGTGGAGCGCCGGAAAGGCGCAAAATCAAAGCTGCTTCTCATTTTCCAAATCCTCCTAAGTGAGCAATTTGGGCATGAGACGCGCCGGAGAGAGCCGGCGCTCTCATTTGACCCACCGGGCCCGGTTTCGGCGCCCGGCGATAAAAAGCTAGGAAGCGCCAAATCACTTTCAAGAGCTTTTTGCTTCGCCACTGCTTCGGCCCGTCGCATCATCAGACTTTGCCCGGCACGGCGAACTCAGGACGATCAGGAAAAGACCGTCGTAAAAATATAGGCGGCCAACAGTACGAGATGCACGGCGCCCTGCAAAATCGTGGTTCGTCCGGTTCCGAAAGATAAAATCGCGACGCCAAGCGAGAGCGCCTGAAGTGTCATGCCCTTGGGGTCGAGGCCGAGGGATAGCGGCCAGCCCATGACGAGTGCCGCAATCGCTACCGTCGGGATCGTAAGGCCGATTGTCGCAAGCGCCGATCCCAGCGCAAGGTTGAGACTTGTCTGGAGGCGGTCGCGCCGCGCAGCGCGCAATGCCGCAAGACTTTCCGGAGCGAGAACGAGCGCGGCGACGGCAATGCCGACAAGCGCGCGCGGCAATGCGGCGGCAGCGATCGCTGTTTCGAACGGTTTGGGGAGGCTTTTGGCGAGGAAGACAACGCTCACCAACGCGAGCAGAAGAAGGCCAAGCGATAGTGCCGCCGCGCGCGAGCTGGGTGGCGAAGCATGCGCATCGCCGGCCAGCGCGCCTACGCCTTCAGGCAGGAAATAGTCGCGATGGCGGATGGTCTGGACAAACACGAAGGTTGCGTAGAGCAGCGTCGACACGATCGCGGTAAATATAAGCTGCGCGGCGGAATAAGAGGGCGAGGCTGCGTTCGCGCTCACACTCGGCAGAACAAGTACCAGCGTTGCCATCGCCGCCAGCACGCAGAGCGCGGCGTTGACTCCTTCGAGCACGAAACGCTGCTCGCCGTGCCGAATGCCGCCGACCAACAGGCATCCGCCGACAACGCCGTTGAGGATAAGCATGATTGCGGCAAACACCGTATCGCGCGGCAAGGCCGGATTCGCCGACCCGCTCAGCATCATGGACAGAATCAGCGAAGCCTCGATAATGGTGACCGCGCCTGCGAGGATCAGCGTGCCGAACGGCTCTCCTACCCGGTGGGCGACGACCTCGCCATGATGGACCGTCGCGAGGATGCAGCCGACAAGGATCGCGCTTGTTCCGGCAAGAGCGATACCGTCCGTTTGTGCCGGATGCAGCAGAAGTGCTACCAGGCCTGCAACAGGCATCCACCGGGGCCAGCTCGACATCACCGCAGCCGAAAGGGACTGGATTCTCATGACGCGCCTTTCTGAAACAGGCCGGCGCGCGAAAGTCAAACGTGCAACTCCGGTTCTCCTGGACCGGCCGAGTTCGGACAGAATTAAGCCCCTCTAGGGGTGCCGATCAGAAGTCGCAGGCCGGTATCTGCTTCGCGTCGCGCTCGGCGACGAGGGTCCGCACCTCGGTTTCCAGCTCGAAGCGCGCCGATCTGAAGTCGTCGTCGTGAATCGCGCCGCGGTCGTAGTCGCGTTGCAGCCGGTCGCGATCTCTTGCCCGTTTTGCGAGTTCGCCGTCGATCCGGGATCGGCGCCGTTCGCTCTCGGCGCGCAGTTTCTCGATTTCCGGCAGGGCCTTCTTCCGCCAGGCGGGATCGGTCGCACGGGCCATCTCACCCTCAGAATCGGCGAAAATCTCGAAGCAGGCCTGGTTAGGTGTTTCGGATGCTTCGGAAACGGACGGCGCGATCAGCGCGACAGCAAGGAGAAGGGGCATGAGCGTTGGATAGCAAATGGCATTCCCGGTTTCTACCGGGGCATATGGCGCCGAGATGATTACGCCGTGCGACTTTGCTCGCACTTCACGGCGATTGGTACCCGAGATCTCAAAGCGATCATCCTGACCGTTTGGAGAGCAGGTTTCGCACCTTCGTCGGAAGGGCACTGCAATCGTTCGCTTTGCGCCGTCCGCATGCGATCCTGGCGAATGTCGGCTACCTCGGATTGGCGGCCGGAAGCTGCCGGTCAGAAATCGGCCAATCCTGCATGGGACCAGATCTGCGGCGAATGGCCGGAGTGGGCGGCTTCCGTACAGGCAGCCTCCGCGCTCCTCACAGGCTTAAGTGGACGCAGTGCCTTGATTGCCGGGACGTGGCGGGCCAGTCTGATTAAATTCTGCTTCGGAGGTGGTGCAAACATGCATGTGCGTCAAATAACGATGGGGGACGCGCCAGCGGTTCAAGTAATTTACGCACCCTATGTAACTGCCACCACCATCTCGTTCGAGGAAGTCCCGCCTGATATTATGGAGATTGAAAGGCGCATCGCCGCTATTCTGCCGCGCTATCCCTATCTGGTAGCCGAAGTGGATGGGCGGGTCGTCGGTTATGCCTACGCCAGCGAACATAGGGCGCGCGCCGCATACCGGACATCTGTCGATGTAGCAGTCTATGTGGCGCCTGGCGCGCAACGGCGCGGTGTAGCGCGAAGTCTATACTCGCGCCTGCTGGCTGACGCGGCAAGCTTGGGCTATCACGCGGCTTTTGCTGGCATCGCACTCCCAAACGACGCAAGCGTCGGGCTGCACGAAACCATGGGCTTCGAGCCGGTGGGCATCTACCGTGAGGTCGGGCGAAAATTCGATGCTTGGCACGACGTCGGTTGGTGGCAACGACTGCTGTGAGCGATGTAGAAGTGCCAAGGCATCGCTGAAGCGATTTTACTCATATCGAAGTGTGGGCAATGGGCGGAAACTGGTCCCGATGGCTCTTCAGCGCCCCGGCAACCGGGCTAGTTCAGCCGGCGTGGCAGTTGGTTTCTTGCGGTCCTTGCGCTCGGAATAGCGGTCGACGAGCTGGTCCGCATGACCGCGTGTCAGCACGGTGAAGCGCACCAACTCCTCTGCGACGTCGACGATACGGTCGTAGTAGCTCGAGGGCAGCATCCGGCCGGCCTCGTCGAACTCCTGATAGGCCTTCGCGACGCTCGACTGGTTGGGAATGGTGATCATCCGCATCCAGCGGCCAAGGACGCGCAGCGTGTTGACGCTGTTGAACGATTGCGATCCTGCCGACACCTGCATCACGGCCAGCGTGCGGCCCTGCGTCGGGCGAAGGCCCTTGTAGGCGAGGGGGAGATGGTCGACCTGTGCCTTCATGATTCCGGTAATCTGGCCATGGCGTTCGGGGCTGCACCAGACCTGGCCTTCGGACCAGATCGAATGCTGCCGCAGCTCCTCGACCGCGGGGTGGTCGTCGTCGGCGATCTGATCGGGCAAGGGGAGGTCAGACGGATCGAAGATGCGTGTCTCGCAGCCGAAGAGCTGGAGCAGGCGCGCCGTCTCTTCCACGACGAGGCGCGAATAGGAGCGTTCGCGTAAAGACCCGTAGAGGAGGAGGATGCGCGGCGCCGGATCGAGCGGGCCGAGGCCGAGGGCGGGTTGCGCGCGGAGATATTCGGGGCTGAGCGCCGGCAGACGGTCGGGATCGGTAAGCGTGCGCAGGCGATTATGGGTCTGTTCTGTCATGATACTCAGGATTGTGAAGGAACGGTCGAGGGAAACCAGCGGCGTCCGAGGCGGAAAGCGACGCCGACGAGGAGAATGAGGATGGGAACCTCGACGAGCGGCCCGATCACGGCGGCGAAGGCGACCGGCGAAGCGAGCCCGAAGGCCGCGATGGCCACCGCGATAGCGAGCTCGAAATTATTGCCTGCGGCGGTGAAGGCGACCGCGGTGGTGCGCGGATAGTCCGCCTCGATGAGCTTGCCCATCCAGAAGCTGATGAGGAATTGGACGACGAAGTAGATAGTGAGCGGGATCGCGATCCGCACGACGTCGGCAGGGATGGTGACGATCTCGCCGCCCTTGAGGCTGAACATCGCGACGATCGTGAACAGCAGCGCGACGAGCGTGATCGGGCCGATCCTGGGCAGGAAGCGCGTCTCGTACCACTCGTCTCCCTTCGCCTTCGTGAGAAAGCGGCGGGTGAGGTAGCCGGCAATGAAGGGAATGCCGAGATAGATGAGAACCGCTTCGGCGATCGTCCAGAAGCTCACGTCGATGACGCTGCCTTCGAGCCCGAACAGCGGCGGCAGGACGGTCAGGAAGAACCAGGCGTAGATGCTGAAGAAGAGGATCTGGAAGATCGAATTGAAGGCGACGAGCGCCGCGACATATTGATTGTCGCCCTTCGCGAGCTGGTTCCAGACGATCACCATTGCGATGCAGCGCGCGAGGCCGATCAGGATCAGGCCTGTCATATATTCGGGCTTGTCCGAGAGGAAGATGACCGCGAGCGCGAACATCAACGCCGGGCCGATGATCCAGTTTTGGATCAGCGAAATCGCCAGAACGCGTTTGTCCTCGAACACGCGCGGCAGCTCGTCGTAACGCACGCGGGCAAGCGGCGGATACATCATCAATATGAGGCCGATTGCGATCGGGATGTTCGTCGTTCCGATCGACATGGCGTCGATCGCGGCGGGCAGCCCCTTGAAGGCCGACCCGAGCAACACGCCGAGGCCCATGGCAAGAAAAATCCAGAGTGTCAGATAGCGGTCGAGGAACGACAGGCGTTCGCGTTTGGCGGCAGTGGTCAAGATGCCGGCCTCATCCCTGGACGCGATTGCCAGCGGCATCGACGACCCGTTCGCCATCTTCCTTGGAGAAGGCTCCAAGCTGCCGTGCGGGCAGGATGTCGAGCACGGCTTCAGACGGGCGGCAGAGCCTGACCCCGAGGGGCGACACGACGAGCGGGCGGTTGATGAGGACGGGATGCTCCATCATCGCATCGAACAGGATGTCATCGCTCAGGCTTTCGTTTCCGAGGCCGAGGTCTGCATAAGGCGTGCCCTTCTCGCGGAGCAATTCGCGTGGCTTGATTCCCGCCCGGTCGATCAGTTGTTCGAGCAGTGCACGAGCCGGCGGCGTTTTTAGATATTCGACGACATGCGGCTCGATCCCGGAATTCCGGATCAGCGCGAGCGTGTTGCGTGACGTGCCGCAGTCGGGATTGTGGTAGATGATGATGTCGGTCACACGCCGGTTCCTTCAGCAGCAGGTGAGTTCGGCCAGAAGCGGTTCGCACAGCTCGGGGCGGCTTTGGCAACAGTCCTTCGCAAGGAAGAGCATCAGTTCTCGGAGCGTATCGATATCGGCTCGCTGTATCTGCTGCCGCCCGAGTTTCTCGGATTTTACGAGACCGGCTTTCGCGAGCACAGCGAGATGCGTCGAGAAGGTGCTCTGCGTGAGACCCGACGCGTCAACAAGTTCACCGGTCGATAGACCCTCCGGCTCATGCCGGACAAGAAAGCGGAAGGCTTCGAGACGTGTCGGATGGGCGAGAGCGGCGAGAGCGGGAAGCGCGGAATCGATATTCATACATCGGAATTATCCGATGCGTTGACGCTCGTCAATTCCTATCGGAAATATCCGATGAATTTAGCCGAGTGTCCGCTATTACCCCACTCGTTGGCTAATAGCGGACAGTATCCAACCGGCCACTTTGGTCTTCAAATCGCCAATCTTTGGACGCCAAAAAAGACGCCCGCGCGGCCGAAACCGTGCGGGCGTCAGATGAAGATCTCGGTTTTCTGAAAGGACGAGGTCTCCTGGGTCGCACGGCGCATATAATGTTGCGGGCCGGGTGATAATTGTACCGCTGCGCCAAAAAAGATGCCTTGGCGCGCATTGGACGTCGACCGCAGGTTGGTTCAAATAGGACCCGTTCTGCAATCGGCCGAGCCATGGCGGGTTGTTCAGCCGGGGTTCGGCTGCGCGCCGCTACGTCCGGTCCATGATTGAAGGAGACGGGTCATGAAAAAATATATCGCCGCCGCGGTCCTCGCTGCGCTCGCCGTTCCCGTCGGCCCGGCGCTGGCGGATCCGCCGCCCTGGGCGCCGGCGCACGGCAAGCGCGCCAAGGATCGTGGCCTCTATGACGGATATGGGCGCTATTACGAGCCTCGCCGCATTTCGCACAACGACCGTATTTGGCGGAGCAAGGATGGCCGCTACCACTGCCGCCGCGAGAATGGCACGACCGGATTGATCATTGGCGCCGCCGTCGGTGCGCTCGTCGGGCGCGAACTCGATGGCGGGCGTGACCGCACGGTCGGCACGATCATCGGCGCGGCCGGCGGCGGGCTGCTCGGCCGGGCTATCGATCGCGGTGAACTGAAATGCCGCTGATGTGAAAGGACGGCGCGAGAGGGACCAGTCTGCTCGCGCCGTCCCCTGGACACCGCACGCAGTGGGGGTGCGGGCGGTGACGAAAAGTCTATTCGACAGTCTGATCGCGCAGGCGCCCCAACTTTGTCGCGCGCAGCCCGGGTATGCCCGCCCGGTCGATGGTGCGGCGCCACGATTCCAGCTCTTCGCCGCTGAGGCGGTATCTTGCGCAGGCGTCGGCCAGCCCGATTAGCCCGCCATCGATCGCGGCAAGCAACTCCGCCTTGCGGCGCGCGACCCAATAGCCTGCCGTCGATGAAGGCAAATCGTCGATTGTCAGCGGCCCGACCGGCCCGGCGACCGATGTCGGCCTCGTCGTAAATTCGAGCACTGCGAACTCTCCATTCGCTCGGCTGCTGCCGTATGAGTGCCCCCCGCGGCAAAGATGCGGTTTTGAGGTTAACAAAAGGTTGCGGAGGGGCATGGGATGCGCCCAACCGTTCGTCGCTCATGGGACGCGACGGGCCAATTTATGTGCGGGAGGGCGAGCCGCCTGCGGTCCTCTCAACGATTGCCGCTATTGCCAGGCCGGGCGGAATGCTGCAGCATTTTTCCATTAAGAGGGGGAAACTTATGCGAAATGCGAATATTTTTATGGCGATGGCGCTGGTGGCATCGCCGGCTCAGGCTCAGACGGTGCCGGACCTGCCCGCCAATCCGCTGAAGGCGATCGATGGCGAATGGTATGGCGTCGACCACAAGATCAAGTTGTCCGTGGCAAATGGCGTGGTAACGATCGTGGAGAACGACACCGCTGATCCCTACCTCAAGAAGATCGCGGCACCTGCCGGAACCGTCATCGCTCGCATCACGGGCGTGGAATCGACCGGACCCAAGTCGGCGCGGTTCGTCGGCCAATGCCTCGAATTGATCGACACCTCGCGGTCAGACACGATGGCGTGCCCTGGTCACGCTTTCGTGCAGTCGGCGGCCTACGACGGCAAGCCCGGATTGAAGATCAATTTCTGGACCGCCGCTTTTCTTCGCAAGGGCAATATTCCGGAGTATCAATGGCAATATCGGAAGTGACGGGCGAAAGAGCGGAGCAATAATTTCCGGCAACAAAATCAGGGGCCGCTTGGGCCAGATCCGATGTGATAGCAGCCCGTCCGCTATCAGCCACTAACCGCGCTGTCGCGGTTCGGATGCCGCGCGGAGGTTTCAAATCCCGCCTGATGGGCCATGATCGGGGCAGGCCCACCGATAACCTTCATTTGTCGCGACCGGTATTTTCCGGAGCGCGTCGTTCCGTGGTGAATCCGTGCATGCCGAACCACCACTGCAATGCGATTATCGCGCCCTTGGCGGGTTGAAGGAACCCGATCATCAAAACGAGCATGGCGGTCACGATTATCGCGGCCAATGCGATGAGCGACAGCTTCGTGTCCTGAACGAGTGCAATGATGATCGGCGCCATAATATGCCCCGTCAGGAGGATCGCGATATAAGCCGGGAAATCGTCGGCTTGCTGATGCGTCCAGTCTTGCGCGCACGCGGAGCAAATAAGGACGGGTTTGAGAAAGCGATGAAATAGCTTCGCTTCGTTGCAGCGGGGACAGCGACCGCGCGCGCCGCGGAGCATCGCTTTCCAGGCCGAGGCAGGAAGCTCCGCGCTTTCCGTCTTAGGATTCCCGTGATTGGCGGAGATCGGTAATTTTCGGGCGTTGTCCGCACGATAAGAGCGATCCAGAGGCGTTTGCATGAAATCGGGCATCAGCCGCCTCCTGCGCGAAGGTGGGAGCAGCGAGCGGCTCCCGCCAAAGCAAGCATATTCGATATAATGGCGAGCATGATGTATATATACAGCATCGATCCATAATGTTAAGATTGATAAATGATGTATGAAACATCATTGGAGTCGATATGATCACATCGCAGCAGATGCGCGCGGCGCGCGCGCTCCTCGGGATCGACCAGCGCGAGCTTGCCGAACTCGCGGGTCTCTCGCTTCCGACGATCCAGCGCATGGAGGCGTCGAACGGCCAGGTCCGCGGTGTCGTCGATACGCTGGTGAAGGTGATTACGGCGCTGGAAAGCGCCGGCATCGAACTGGTCGGCGAATATTCATCGAGTGTCGGATCCGGGCGCGGCGTGCGGCTTCGCGAGCCCGCCGACGCCGATCCCAAGGCGCCCGGCCGCGCGCTTCTGTCCGCCAAATTTCCGAGCCGGCCCGCAATCCGGTGAAGTCCGAGGCCTATACGCCGAAGCTCTTCACGGTCTTTCGCGAGGGTTATTCCGTCGCCACATTTCGCGCCGATGCGATCGCGGGTCTGACAGTTGCCATCGTCGCGTTGCCGCTTGCCATGGCACTCGGTATCGCCAGCGGCGCCTCGCCCGACAAGGGGCTGATTACAGCCGTCGTCGCGGGTTTCCTGATCTCGGCGCTCGGCGGATCGCGCGTGCAGGTGGGCGGGCCGACCGGCGCCTTCGTCGTCGTGATCTTCAACGTCATCGCGAGCCACGGCTATGACGGCCTGTTGATCGCGACCTTGCTCGCCGGGCTCATCCTCATCGCGGCGGGACTGCTCCGTTTCGGCCAGATGATCAAATATATCCCGCATCCGGTGGTGACCGGCTTCACCGCGGGGATCGCGGTCATCATCGCCTCGAGCCAGGTCAAGGATTTCCTCGGCCTCGCCATCGACAAGGTGCCCGCCGACTTCCTCCCCAAGTGGCAGGCTTATCTGGGGGCGCTGCCCAGCGCGAACTGGGCCGCGATCGGAATCGGCGGCGGCGCGCTGGCGATCATTATCGCGCTCCGCAAATTCGCGCCGCGGCTGCCGGGCTTCCTGATCGCGGTGGTCGTGACCTCGCTCGCCGTCCCGCTTCTGAACCTGCCGGTCGACACGATCGGATCGCGCTTTCCCGACATTCCGGCGGGCCTTCCGTTGCCCTCGTTTCCCGACATCTCGCTCGTCAAGATCAATGCCGTCCTGCCGTCGGCCTTCACGATCGCCTTTCTCGCCGGGATCGAGGCGCTGCTGTCCGCAGTCGTCGCCGACGGCATGGCCGGTACGCGGCATCGTTCGAACCAGGAACTGGTCGGGCAGGGCGTCGCCAACCTCGGTTCGGCGCTGTTCGGCGGCCTCCCGGCCACCGGAGCGATTGCGCGCACCGCGACCAATATCCGGTCGGGTGCGAAGACGCCCGTCGCGGGCATGATGCACGCGGCCTTTCTGCTCGTCTTCATCCTCTTCGGCACGGACCTGATGGCCTATGTGCCGATGGCGGCGCTCGCCGCGATCCTGTTCATGGTCGCCTGGGGCATGAGCGAGTATCAGCGCTTCCTCGCGCTGCTGCGGATGCCGAACAGCGACCGGGCGGTGCTGCTCATCACCTTCGGATTGACAGTCCTCGTCGATCTGACGGTGGCGATCGCGGTCGGGGTGACGCTCGCGTCGCTGCTTTTCATGGCGCGTATGGCCGAAGCGGTCGAGGTCGATCGAAGCGGGCGGCGCGACGCCGAACTCGATGCCGAAGATCTCGACCAGCGCGATGACCTGCCGCCGGGCGTCGAGGTGTTCCGGATCGCCGGTCCCTTCTTTTTCGGGGTCGCGGGTGAGCTGCTCGACACGCTGCGCCGCGTCGGGCAGTCGCCGCGCGTCATCATCTTGCGCATGCGGCTCGTACCGCTCCTCGATGCGAGCGGCGCGCAGGCACTTGAGGAATTTGTCGAACAGGCTCGGCTGGCGGGCGCGCGGGTGATTGTCTCGGGGGTGCAGCCCCAGCCGCGGGCGATGCTCGGGCGGATCGGCCTTGGCGAAGCGGCGGGCCGCATCGCCTATGCGGCCGATTATGCGGGCGCGCAGGCGCTTGCGATCGATCTCGCGGGTGCGAAATGACAGCGGCCCCTGTGAGCGGCAGGCCATTCGCACGCGCCGTTTCTCGATCGGCCGGCGGCCGGGAAACCCAATTCTGACCAAGTCTGGAGAATGAAATGAGTGACAGTGACGACTATGCCTATGACGAGGAAAGCGGCGAGTGGATGCCGGCGTCGGAGCTTGCGGAACGCAAGGCCGCGGCCTCGCAGGTCGAGGTTCGCGACGCGGTCGGGAACCTGCTCGAGGATGGCGACAGCGTCGCACTGATCAAGGATCTCGAGGTCAAGGGGGCCGGCAAGACGCTCAAGGTGGGGACGGTCATCAAGTCGATCCGCCTGACGGGCGATCCGCAGGAGATCGATTGCCGTCACGAGAGCATCAGGGGGCTCGTCTTGCGCGCCGAGTTCGTGCGCAAGCGCTAGGTTTTCCGCTTGCGAAGCCTTGTCGTGGCGGCAGCGGCGCGTGGCTCGTCGCCGGGCCGATCGGTGGAGCCGCAAAGTTCCGCCGGCCTGCCGGGGCCGGATCGACCGGGCCTCGCGATGACGTTCCACCACAATACCGAGAAACGGAACTTGCGACATGATTTCCCAGAATCTCAAACCGACCGCACGGAACAGCCGCTTCTATCTGGCTCGCATGCAGGCGTGTCAGACGGAAGCGAACGAGGCGTCGCTTCCGAACGTACGGGACCGGGCCCTTCGTGCGGCCGTTGCATGGCGCGAGATGTATCAGAAGGCACTGCAGTTCGAGCAGCGGCAAAGCCAATGATCCCGGCCGCGGTGATCATGACCCCGACGGGGTTTGTCTGGCGTTCGGAGGCGACCGGCAGCCTGGCCTTCGGGCAATCGACACATCCTTGCGGGAAGTGCGCATGACGATATTCCTGATCATTCTCGTCTCCGTCTTGCTTCTCGCCCTGTTTATCGGCGTCACCATTGCGGGCGGACGATCGCATGATCGGCAGAACGAGCGCCGCGACCATGACAGATAGGTCCGCGGAAGATTTCGAGGTCGAGATCGCTTGCGAACTCGAAACAGGGGCAGATTGCCGGAGCATCGATCAAGCGGAAACCGAACTCGATCGCTTTCTCGATCATCTCGACGATATCGACCGCGAACAGCGTTATTTTGAACGATATGGGACCGAACATCATCGCGCGTCTCCGATGGAGCCGGGCGAACTCGCCGCCCCGCTCGTCTTCGAGCTGGGCAATATACGGAGCCTCCTCGCAAACTGGGCTTTCGTGCAAAGCGCGATGAGTATCGACGATCCGGACATGTTGATCCTCGACTATACGCGCCGGATGATGGGGTTCCTCCTGTTCCATCCCTCTCCGGGGACCATCGAGATCATCGGGCTCGGCGGCGGATCGCTGGCAAAATACTGCCACCGATATCTTCCGGAGGCGTCGATCGTCGCGGTCGAGATCGACCCCGACGTCATTGCGGTCCGGGAGCAATTCTTCATGCCGCCCGAGAGCGAGCGCTTCGAGATCGTCTGCGATGATGGCGCGGAATTCGTGAGGCGGGATACACGAAGCTGCGATGTCTTGCTTGTCGATGGCTTCGACAAGGACGGACAGCCTGCGCAGCTCTGTTCTTCAAGTTTCTATCGTGATTGCCATTCGCGGTTGAAGCCTGGCGGCATTCTCGTCGTCAACCTGTGCGATGATTACTGGAAGCACGGCTCTATCCTGGCTCGCATAAGAGAGCATTTCGAATGTACGATCGATCTTCCCATGAAGATAGGGATGAACCGGATCATCTTCGCATTCAGGGATGGGCGGCTCCCTTCGGATCCTGCCGCGCTATTGCAGACCGCCGGCGATCTCGATCGCATCCATCCGATATCCTTTTTGCTTTTGGCGAACGAAATATCGGACGGCATCAAATCGCGCGATGAAAGGCTTGGCGACAGTTTCGATAGCGACTTTCAGGAAGCGCAGTCGCTGTCGATCGCCTCGCTTTGGCTCGCGACAGAAATTGAGCATCTGCCGACAATCGACCCCTATATTCTGATCTGAATGGCCGTCTTGAGCACGCCGCATTGCCCGCATAAGGTCTTGGCGCGGTTATATTCCTCGCGCTGGCCGAGTTCGCGGGTTACGACATTGGCCTGGCTTCGAACCGACAGGTTCAGCCGATCGGTGACGCAGTCGTCGCAGATGGGCGAGCCACCGAGGTTCCCTATCAATTGTTCGATCTGTCCGGCTATCGTCATTCGGCGTGGCATGGGTCCGTCATAGTCGCGGAGACAGCACGAAGAAAGTGGCAGCCTATGGACGGCGGTGGTCGTTGCGTGGACCCACAGAAGTTGGCCAGCGCTTCCTCACGGGGTGGCGGAGAAACCTTGATCGGGCCGTCAGGGCTGCTTCTGTGCACTGTGTTCCAAAAGCCGCCTGGCCGCAAAGCGGTTCAAGAGCGGACGGTCCCTTTGCGGCCAGGTCATTTTGTAGCGGGGCCTTGACCGGTGTCAGGTCAGGGGTTGGCCCAAACGGGGTAAAAAGCTTACCGCATAGCGATCCGCGCGGATTGATGCAGATCAATGTAGCGAGAATTCATACAGGGCAATGTGATCGCAGGAGCGCCGCCATGACGATTGAGAAAAAATCCGATTCTTACAGTCGGCCATCGATAATCCTCCACTGGCTTACGGTGCTGGTCATCGCTGCGGTCTACGCCGCTATCGAGCTACGGGAATTCTGGCCAAAAGGCAGTGTGTCCCGTGACGCGCTCAAGAACTGGCACTTCATGCTTGGACTATCCGTCTTCGGACTCGTCTGGCTCAGGATCATGGCGCGGCTCATATGGCCGGCACCAGCGCCTTTGGAAGGGCCGGGCTGGCGGAAACTGATCGCGAACGCCACTCACTTTGCTCTATATCTTCTGATGATCGGAATGCCGATCGCCGGCTGGCTCATCCTCAGCGCTGAGGGCAAACCCATTCCCTTCTTCGGTTTGGAGCTGCCGCCCTTGGCGGCCCCAAACCATGCACTGGCGGAAGAGGTCGAAGACCTCCACGGCCTGGGCGGCACAATCGGATATTGGCTAATCGGTTTCCACGCAGCAGCAGCATTGTTTCGCCACTATGTTCTAAAAGACAGTCTTCTCTTTCGGATGCGCTATGCTCGGATTTGAATGTCCGCGACCCGGTCGTTTCCTGCCATCCCATCTGGGTCAGCGGCGTACGTCCGCTTTTTGCGATCCGTGCCAAAAAGCGGACTGACCGCAGCCGGTCAGCTCAGGGCGACAAGGTGGCGGTCAACCCTTGCCTTACGGGAACGAGGGCGAGAGCGAAGGCGGCGGCGAACCCGATCTTGCGTCGGGAGACCAAGCATGGCTGGCCGAGCCGAAAATGCCTCCGCCGACGAGGGCTAGCCAAAGCAGCAGGTATGGATTCCAGGCCGTCGGGCTACCGCCCAATGCCGCACCGCAAACCTATGGCCGAGTTTGGCCAAGGTGCCGGTCATGAAGGTGACGCTGATACGGACCTCTCCGTCGCGGTGGAAGATCGTGATCGAGGCGCCCGCCCGACCTGAGAAACCCGATGGCATCGACAAATCCCGCCGGCCCGGCGAGGCAGAATGCCACTCTTCGAAAGCTTTTATCGTACCGGATCATGGAGTCTTCGATTGCATCGCCGTGCCGGCGATGTCTCTACGCCATTGTTCGGCGCGAGCGGCCATCATGCTTCCGTTCAGGGGCTGAGATCGAAAGCAGGAGCAAAAGTCCGGTTCTCTGACCGGAGCCTTTAAGCCGACCCATATTTCGCTGACGTACGATGCCATTGGAGGCAGGCGCTACCCTTACGGAGTTTTCCGAATTGGGCCGGTGCGCGGGGAAGGCGAAGATCTCCGAACCGAACCATCGGGTCCTGCCGGCCTTTGGCCGGGTTGCGACCTTCGGACGAAGAGGAGACAGATGATGTTGAAGAAGACAGACGGGCAGTTGCAGCGCGACGTGATGGACGAGCTCGAATGGGAGCCAAGCGTCGATCATGCGGATATCGGCGTCGCCGTAACAGATGGCGTCGTCACTCTCTCGGGTTACGTGAAAACCTATCCGGAGAAGATCGCCGCCGAGAAGGCGACGCGCCGCGTCGCCGGCGTCCGGGCGATCGCCGAAGAGATCAAGGTCCATTTCGCGTCCGAGCCCAAGATGGCCGATCATGAAATCGCCAGGCGCCTGCTCGACATGATGGCTTGGACGGTGTCGATCCCGACCGACAGGGTTCAGGTCAAGGTCGAGCGGGGCCGGGTGACGCTGAGCGGCATGGTCGACTGGGACTATCAACGCAAGGAAGCCTTCCGGGCCGCCAGCCGCGTTACCGGCGTCGCGGGCGTGAGCAACCTGATCGAGGTCAAGCAGCACCCGGCGCCCGCCGACGTGAAGGAGCGGATCGTTTCGGCCTTCAAACGCCAGGCCGATCTCGACGCCGCCGCGGTGACCGTGACCACCGAAGGGGGAATTGTGAAGCTCGGCGGCAAGGTCAGGGCATGGGCCGAGCGCGGGGTCGCCGAGAGGGCCGCATGGTCGGCGCCGGGGGTCACCCGGGTCGAGGATAATATCACGATCGCCCTTTGAGCGGAGCGATCCCGAAGATACGCTTTGCGGCCGCCCTCGAAGACGGGCGGCCGCTTTTGCGTCAGTGTCGAAGCGCCAGATAATCGGCGAGCCGGTCGACAAAAGGCTGCTGGCTTGGAAGTATCATGGCCGCAGCCTCCGCCGCCGTGAACCATCGCGCCGCGTCGATTTCGGGAAACGACTGGTACAGGCCGCTGCGCGGTGGCCACTCGATCTCGAAGCGATTGCTCACGACCGCAGTAGCATCGAGATCCTGCTCGAGCGCGAAGCCTTCGACGATCTTTCCGCCAGCCTGCCGGAGCGGGCCCAGCGGAACAAGCGTACCTTGCAGCGATATGCCAAGCTCTTCCTGAGCTTCGCGCAAGGCGGCAGCCTCCGCGTTTTCACCCGCCCCAATTCCTCCCTTCGGTATCTGCCAGGCGCCGCGGTCGCGCCCACGCCAATAGGGTCCGCCGGGATGGACGAGCAAGACTTCCGCGCTCCCGCCCTTCAGCCGATAAAGCAGTATCCCGGCGCTTCGCGCTATCACTGGCAGTCGCAGCTGTTTGTCGGCATCGATCCCCTCTCCCAATCATCGCTGCGAGCGGTTCTGCCCGCCAGTCTTCGGCGCCGCCGCGCAGCTATGGCTGAAAGGTAACGCGCCCTTCGTTCCCCGGCCATGTGCGGAATCTACGTATTTCGCGGTCTGACGCTTTCGCTCAATCTCTGACCACGCTTAAGGTGAAGGAGGCCAATATGGATATGCCCGATGTCGACAAGTCGCTTGCGAAACTCGGCGTGCCGCGCCGGATGCGCAAGAAGATCGGCCGCGTTTCGCGATCGCCCAAGCTTCGCGCGGCGGCGGCGCTGGTCCCCATTCTTACCGCTGGCCTCCTCGCGGCGCGCAGATTTGCACGCAAGGGGTCCTGAAAGTGGCGCCATCGAACCCCGAGGATCCGATTGAGCGTGACCGCGAGCACGCGGCTTCGCTCCGACTGTGGCTCGTCTATTTCGCCTTCGTCATTCTGGGCTCGGTCTGGTTCTTTCTCTGCCGGCTCTGACCGGCGCCGCCCACGCGGGTGCGGCAAATCCCAGAGCAGATGAGGCGACGGCCTGGTTGACCAAGGTCAATGACCTTTGCCGATGCGGTGTTCATGCCTTTCCAAAGATAGAAGTGAAGGGAGCTGTCGATGGCGGAAATCAGGCACCGAGGGCGCGCGAGCCAGCCCCGTCCAATCCATGTCGACGTGTTGATCGTTGGTGCCGGCATCTCGGGCATCGGTTCGGCCTATCATCTCCAGCAGCAGTGCCCGGGGAAGAGTTACGCGATCCTCGAGGCGAAACCGACCTTCGGCGGGACATGGGACACGCACAGATATCCCGGCGTGCGATCGGACTCGGACCTCTACACCTTCGGCTATCGCTTCAAGCCCTGGGTGGGCGCGCCGATCGCCAGCGGCGCCGAAATCCTCAAATATATGGGCGAGGTGATCGAGGAGAACGAGATCGGGGTCCATATCCATTATGGCCATCGCATTACCGCCTGCCACTGGTCGAGCGCCGCCAATCACTGGACGATAGAGGCGGTGCGCGCGTCGGATGGCGCGCCGGTTACCTTCACGGCCGGCTTCCTGTGGATGTGCCAGGGCTATTATGATCATGAGAAGCCCTATATCCCCGATTGGCCGGGACTTTCGGATTATGAGGGGCAGTTCATCCATGCCCAGCTCTGGGATTCGGCGATCGATTATGCGGGCAAGCGCATACTCGTCATCGGGTCGGGTGCGACGGCTGCGACCATCGTGCCGGCCTTCGCCGAAAAGGCGGCGCATGTGACGATGCTCCAGCGTTCGCCGACCTATTTCTACTGCAGCGAGAACAGGAACGAACTTGCCGATCGGCTTCGCGAGGTCGGAATCGACGAGCCCACGGTCCACCGCGTCGTGCGGGCACAGATCATGCACGACCAGGATCTGATGACACGGCGGTGCCAATCCGAGCCCGACGCGGTGTTCGAGGATCTGAAAGCGCTGATCCGGGGTTATTCGGGCGATCCCGACTTCAAATTCGAGCCGCATTTCACGCCGAAATACCGCCCGTGGCAGCAGCGGCTCGCCTTCTGTCCCGAAGGCGACATCTTCAAGGCGGCGACCCAGGGAAAGCTGACGGTCGTCACCGATACGATCGACCATTTTACTGCGACGGGTGTCCGCACGGTCGGCGGCGAGGAGATCGAGGCCGACATCATCGTGGCCGCGACCGGATTCAATCTGTCGGTGATGGGCGGGATCCCGTTCGATATCGACGGCGCACCCGTCGATTGGGCGAAGACGATCACCTATCGCGGGATGATGATGACCGGCGTGCCCAACCTTGCCTGGGTCATGGGCTATTTTCGCGCCAGCTGGACCCTCAGGGTCGACATGATGGGAGACTTTGTCTGCAACCTCCTCAACCATATGGACGACATCGGTGCGAGGAGGGTCGAGGTCGCGCTCAGGCCCGAGGATGAGGGCATGCAGATCCTGCCGTGGATCGAGGAGGATAATTTCAATCCGGGCTATCTGATGCGTGGGCTGGGCGCGATGCCGCGCCGCGGTGACAAACCCGAATGGCGCCACAATCAGGATTATTGGGCGGAGAAGGACGCTTTCCCGCGCATCGACCTGCGCGGAGCGGAGTTCGTCTATGACGGTGAGCGACCGGGGGTGTCCAAGCGGGCCACTACGGACGTTGCGGCCTGATGGCGTGGCCCCGCCGCAACATCGGCGAGGAGCATAGGCCTCCCATGATAGAGGCGGCCGCCCCGCGCAGTCCGTGACGCTCGCCCATCAGCTGGCTCTCGCCACGCTCGTCGTCGGCGTCACGGTCGTCGTGCATCTCGCCGGCCTGGCACTGTTGCTCGCCATTCTGCGCCGCTATCGGCGTGCTTCGCGGCGTTATCTCGTCATTCTTCTCAACGGCGGCGCGATCCTCGTCGCCGCCTTCGGGCTATTCGCGCTGCACTCGGCCGAAATCTGGATCTGGGCAGGCATTTACCAGCTGCTCGGCGCTTTCACAGACTTCGAGCAGCGCTCTATTTCTCGACATCGACCTATGTCACGATAGGCTATGGCGATCTCGTCCTGCCCCCGGGGCTGCGCGTCCTCGGTGCGATCGAGGGCGCGAGCGGTATCATCCTGATCGGCTGGTCCACGGCCTTCTTTTTCTCGATCGTCGATCGCATGAAACTCCTCGAACGCAGTTTGGATACCGATCATGGTGGCGGATGACCTAGCGGTGATGCTGACGCGGTGTGGCTGCTAGGCATAACCAATCGGTGCGGATGACACCGGATTTTCAGCCATGGCCGCGAGCCAGAGCGCGCCCAGTTCAAGGTCTATCCAGTCCGCGGCAAAGGGGTCGAGACCGGAACCCGGATAGAGACAATATTCCCCGAAATAGGGTCGACCCCCGATGTCGTAGAAGTCGATGCGAAGAAAATTCATGTCGCCGGCCAGCGTTTCGGCCGCCTCCAGCATCGCAGGCAGTGACGGTGGCGGGGGTGGTTCGTCCGCGGCCCTGACGAGCTGTCGCCAGCTACGGTCGTGAAGGATCCATCGATGCCGGCGGCCCCGCCCGAGATGGACCTGGACATGCGTTGCGGTGCCGCCGAACACATAGATCTTATAGTCGATCGGGAGTGGGAGCGCGCCGCCAAGAAGCGGCTCGGTGAGGATGCCGCGCGGAACGTCGCGATAGGCCCATTCGTCGAGCCAGCGCCCGTGGGGTCTGCGCTGCCAGCGGCGGGCTGTTCTGCGCAGTTGCTGCCATCGCGCGCAGTCGGGCACGGCCGTGATGACCCTATATTGATTGCAGCCGTGGCGCGACTTGATGATCGCGGGGGCCGGGAACGGGATCAGCCAGGGCAGGTCCGTGCCTTGCCAGAGCGTCGGCACGATCCACTCCTCGCCCAGCCGCGCCCCCGCCAAGCGCTTCGCCGCGATCTTGTCCATCATCTGGGTCTGGATCTGCGACCGATCGGTCAGCTTTCTAAGCTGCACAAGTTCGGTGAAGCGGGCGGGATGGTTCCAGTCGATGGGGCGGCCATGGCGCCAGCCATAGAGAAGACCGACGCGCTGCGCGGCGAGCAGAAGCCCCGATCAACGCCGGGTTGGGTCGGCGCGGCAGCGACTGCCGCGGTCATGTTGCTCCCGTTCCACTACGACCGGCGCCCGGATTTCCACATGCGTGCAGGGTGGCCCAAGCGGCCGGGAGCCGCACATGCTTCGATGGTTTGTCCGCGGCCGTCATGAAACAGGTAACCGTGCAGGTGCGAAAAGGCTGCCTCGCCCGATCATTTGTTCTAAGATCGGGGCGGGGTCCGCCCATGTCCGTCAGACAGCCGTGCCCACCAGCCGGCCGATTCCGGCCGTGATGGCCATCGCAAGCGCCCCCCAGAATATGACGCGTGCAACCGGACGGGCGGGCGCGGCGCCACCTGCAAATGCGCCGAGCCATCCCAGCGCGGCGAGGAACAGCAGCGACCCGATGGCTTCGAGTGCAACGATCCCTGTCGTCGGCGCCAGCGCGGCGACGAGGAGCGGCAGCGACGCGCCGGCGGTAAAGGTGGCGGCAGACGCCAGCGCCGCGGTGACCGGGCGCGCGGCCGTCATGTCGGTGATATGGAGTTCGTCGCGCGCATGCGTCGTGAGCGCGTCGAACGCGGTCATCTGGTTGACCACGATGCGCGCGGTTTCCGGATCGAGGCCGCGTCGTTCATAAATGCCGGCCAGCTCGTCGCGTTCAGCCGCGGGGTCGCTCGCCAGCTCTCTCTTTTCGCGGGCAAGGTCCGCCCGCTCGGTATCGGCCTGCGAACTGACCGACACATATTCGCCGGCCGCCATCGACATGGCGCCGGCAACGAGGCCGGCAACCCCCGAAACCAGGATCGATTGACGGGTGGCACCCGACGCCGCGACGCCGATGATAAGACTTGCGGTGGAGACGATCCCGTCGTTCGCGCCGAGCACGGCTGCCCGCAGCCACCCCGTCCGCGATACGAGATGGGCTTCGCGGTGATCGCCGCGTGCCGACGGCCAGGGACCGGGCAGAAGGGTGCCAGTCATCCGTCGCGCCCTTCGACCCACATCAGCGCCGCGCCGCGATCCTCGGGCTTGAACACCCTATAGCTGATATGCGGCAGAAGGGCGCTTTCGATCCGCGTGAGGGCCCGGATCCATAACCTGGTTGGCGACGACCGCGACGCGTCCGAACCGGTCGAGCTTTGCGAAAAGGGGCGCGGCGCGCGCGATATGAGCGCCCAGCCCGCTGATCTCGATACCGTCGATCGACCGCGTCTCTGCATAGACATGCACCGTCTCGTTCGCCGCCATCGTGGCGTCGAGCCGGTCCATGATCGAGGCCAGTTCTGCCCCGGTGATCTTGCCCTCTATACGGACGGCGAGCACGTCGTCGTTCGTTTTGATCATCTCGAACATGCCGGGGCCTTTCCGGTGACGCTCGCCAGCATCGCCGCGACGGCGAGCAGGTCGAGCGTGAGGCTTTGCGCCGCGGGGACGATCGAGGCGAACGGCCAGGCGAATCCGATCGCGAGCGATACCATCATGCTGACCGCGCCCGAGAGATAGAGCCAGCCGCGGCCCGCATGGCCCCGCACGAGGGCAAGCGTCAGCCGCGCCGCCGCGCCAGCGGCGAGAATACCCGCCATCGCCATGGCGGTATGATAACCCCCGAGCAGCGGATCGACGAACAGGATGATCGCCTGGACGAGGCAGGCGAGCGCGCTTGCGAGCCATAGCCGCCGGTCCAGCCGGTCATTGCAGGTCGCCGCCATGCGGCCTTGGACGAGCGCGGCGAACAGCATCGCGGCGACCAGCATGTAGATGGCGGCGATCGTCTCGAGGAAGGTGCGCGAGAGGACGAACAGGATGAGGAGGCACACCGCCACCCCGATCTCGAGCACCGAGATTTCCTTCCAGAGGCCGCTCTGCACGGGTCGGCCGGGCGCGTCGGTCGCAATCATTATCGTCTCCTTTGCGGAAATTGCGTCGGGAGCAGGCATAACGCCGTGCCGCAAGCGCCGCATTGCGGGATTCTACGGACTCGTCTGTTCCTCCGCTTCCGGTCGCGGTGACGCGGCGCGGGTCCCGGCGGCGATATCGTCGCCGTCCGCGGCCAGCAGCTCGCGGAACGCGGCGAGACGCGTCCGATACCCCTCGGCATCGCCGAATTCGAGAAACTCATAATAGCGCTGGTGCGGATCGCTGATCCTGAGCGCATGCTTGATCGGGCACCAATATTGCTCGGTCCGGCTTCCGATCTCGCGGGCGTAGGCGATCACGCCATTGGCATAGGCGCAATAGGCACAATTCAGCGCTTCGACCCAGTTGAGATAGGCGAGGCGACCCCGGTCGAACGCGATATAGTCGCGTCGCTCGACACGGGCGATCCCATAGGCGCGAAAACAGATGGCCTGGTAGACGCTGATCCAGATATCGAGCAGGACCAGCGGAAGCAGCATCGAGTAGATGACGGGCGCGGTGATGATGACACCGAAGGAGGAGCGGGCGAGAAACGCCCGCACGCTCGTCTTGAGTTTCCTCTGTTCGATCACGATGCCGCGTTCGAACTCGACGAGCCGGTCATGAACCCGGACGCCCAGCGCCCTTCGCCGAAATTCGATCTCGCGATCGAGTTCGACCTGCAGTTCGACGATGGTCCGCGCGATCTCTTTCATGCGCTGCGTCACGCTGCAGGCCTCGCCGTGCGCGGATCGTCGGCTTCGATGATGACCTTCAGTGCCTTGGTCTCGGCCGCCCGCGAGAAGACCTCATATGCGTCCATCATGTCGGCCATCGCAAAATGATGGGTGACAAGCTCTCCGGGATCCAATTGTTTCGCCTCGACCATCCGCAAGAGCTGCGGCGTCGAGACGGTATCGACCAATCGCGTCGTGATCGTGATATTGCGGGACCAGAGGTGTTCGAGGTGCAGGTCGGCCTTGGCGCCATGCACGCCGACATTCGCAATCGTTCCCCCGGCTGCGACAAGCAGCTGACAAAGTTCGAAGGTGGCGGCAACGCCGACAGCCTCGATCACCGTGTCGGCGCCGCGCGCATCCGTCATCTCCATCAGCGCCGCCGCGGCGTCGCGTGTGCCGCTGTTGATCGTGTCGGTGGCGCCGAACCGGCGCGCGATGGCGAGGCGCGCCTCGTCCAGATCGATCATGATGATCCGGGCGGGCGAGAAGAGCTGCGCCGTGAGCAGCGCGGCAAGGCCGATCGGACCCGCGCCGACGATCGCGACGGTCGATCCCGGCGCGACCTTGCCGTTGAGCACGCCGCATTCGAAGCCCGTCGGCAGGATGTCGCTGAGCATGACCATCGCATCCTCGCCGGCCTCCTCGGGGATGGCATGGAGGCTCGTGTCGGCATGTGGGATACGAACATATTCTGCCTGCGTGCCGTCGATGATGTTGCCGAGGATCCAGCCGCCCGTCGTGCAATGCGATGGCATGCCCCGACGGCAATAGTCGCAGCGGCCGCACGCGGTTATGCAGCTGATCAGAACATGGTCGCCGGGCGCGAAAACGGTCACGCCCGTCCCGATGCTGTCGACGATACCGACGCCCTCGTGCCCGAGGATGCGCCCCGGTTCGCAGCTCGGGACATCGCCTTTCAATATGTGCAGATCGGTGCCGCAAATGGTCGTCCTGGTGATGCGCACAATCGCGTCGCCCGCGTCCTGCACCTGAGGCACCGGCCGCTCCTCGACGGCTTTCAGGCCGGGGCCGTTATAGACGAGGGCTTTCATGCGATGTCTCCTTTGTATGTGGCGGGGCGTCCGGACCTTTGTCTTGGCGGCCTCGATCGCGTGGAACCCGCCGGTTGCGAGGATTTTGTCTATGCCGCGCGGCGCCGCCGCTTCTGCTGGGAGCGCGCCGCCTCATAGTTGGCGAGCACCCGCCGCATCTCGTCGAGCGCCTTGCGCCGCCCTTCCTCGCTGCGGATGTGCGCGAGGTTGTGCTTCAGATTGGCGGCGAAATCGGCGTAGTCATTCTGCCAGTCTTCACCCGCGAGCCGGGCGATATCGACGCGTCCGGTCCGGATTCGCTTGGGCGGTGCGCCGGGGGCGAGCGCGAAAGTCTCCCCGATCGCCGGAGCGACGACGGCGAGGCGGGGCGTTTCGGATTGGACGAGCGTGCGCAGCGCTTCGATCGATTCGCTCTCGCCATGACCCAGAAAAAGTCCGCCACGGATCGGGTGACGTTCGCGTATCCATGCCGCGAGCTCGTCGCGGTCGGCATGCGCCGAATAGCTGTCGATGCGCCGGACGGCGGCGCGGACATTGATGTCCTTGCCAGAAATCCGCACGCGCCCGGCTCCGTCGAGGATGACTCGCCCGAGCGATCCGCGCGCCTGGAACCCGACGAACAGGATCGTCGACTGGCGCCGATGAAGATTATGCTCGAGATGGTGGCGGATGCGCCCGCCCTCGCACATGCCCGAGGCAGCGAGAATGATGGCGCCCGACACGCTGTTGAGGCGGATCGATTCGGCGACATCCTCGACATAGCGGATCGAGGGATGCCGGAAGATGTCGGCGCCTTCGACATCTTCGAGCTCGGCAGCATGGGCCGCGAACACCTTCGTCGCCTGGCTCGCGAGCGGCGAGTCCACGAAGATAGGCACATTGGGGATGCGGTTCGCGTCGGCAAGGCGCGCGAGATCGAGCAGCAGTTCCTGCGTGCGTTCGAGCGCAAAGGTCGGGATCACGAGATTCCCGCCCCTCGCGAGAGCCGCTTTGACTTCGGTTTCGAGTAGCGCGCGGCGCTGTTCGATCGAGAGTTTGGGCCGCGTGCGGTCGCCATAGGTCGCTTCGCATATGAGGAAATCGATGCCCTCCGGCGCTGCGGGATCGTCGTGAAACGCCTTGTTGTCGGGGCCGATGTCGCCGGAAAAGAGCAGATGCACCCCGCCGGCTTCCAGTTCGACCGAGGCCGAACCCAGGATATGGCCGGCGTTCCACAGCCGCGCCCGGAAACCCGGCGCGGGTTCGAACCATGTCCCAAGTCCGACCGGCTCGGCGAGTCGCCAGGCGCGAAGGCCATCGGCCTCGGTATAGAGCGGCTCGAACATCGCTTCGCCGGCGCGGTCATAGCGGCGGTTTCGGCGCGCGGTGTCGCTCTCCTGAATTCTCCCCGCGTCGGCGAGCATATATTCGAGAAGGTCTGCGGTGGGCGCGGTGCACCAGACGGAGCCGTGATAGCCTTCCTTCGCGAGCTTCGGTAACAGCCCGCAATGATCGATATGGGCATGGGTCAGGAGCGCGGCGTCGATCTTGCCGACCTCGAACGCGAACGCGCCATGGTTCAGTGTTTCGAGGCTTCGCGATCCCTGGAACAATCCGCAATCGATCAGGATTCTGTACTGCCCGAGCGTGAGTTCCATGCACGAGCCGGTGACGGTTCCGGCGGCACCATGGAATTGGATCGTCAGCGGCGTTTCGGTATTGGCCATGACTAGCTGCCCTTCTTTCGCGGATGGGATCGACGACCTTGCATCGGCTCAGCGGCCCGCCGCGCCATGTTCGGCCATTGTCTCGAGCCACATGGTGCGGTGCTTGGGATCGCCCTCGACATTGCCGACGATGCTGCGTTCGGTCGGCGCGATGCCGACAAAGCGCAGAATGTTGCGCTCGAGGCTGCGCAGGCTGTGCGCGCGGAAAAAGAAGCGGTAGAAAAGCGCGGGCATCCCCATCGTCACGACGATATGGGCCGTCCGGCCCTTGAGGCGTTTTTCGGGCAAGCCGTTCGCCTTGGGCGCGAACGCGAAGCCCGGGCGCATCACCTGTTCGAAGAAGCCCTTGAGGCGAGCGGGCAGGTCTCCGAGCCAGAGCGGGTAGAAAATCACCAGATGTTCGGCCCATGCAATATCGTCCTGCGCCTCGGCGATCGCGGGCGGAAGCGGACCTTCTTCCCACTCGGCGCGACTTTCGAGCAAATCGAACGAGAGCTCCGCAACCGCGATGCGGCGGACCTCATGACCCGCCGCCAGCGCCGCCGCCGCATAGGTATCGGCCAGCGCATGGACGAACCGTCCCGGATCGGGGTCGGGATGTCCGTCGATGAGCGTGATCCGTCTGGTCTGCATGTGACATCCTGAACGAAGGGCCGCTGCCGGATTTTAGCGCGGGAGCAATGGACCGCCGCGCGGGGCCGAGCTGGACGGGACGGGCGAGGCGCGACGATCCGCGTGCCGCTTTTGATATCGCGGGCGGGTTCCTCCTATCCGTAGATTCCCGCATGGGCGCACGGCGCACACCGCCCTAGCGAAGCGGGATGTCCCTTAAGGAACAATACGGATCGCGAACGCGCCGGGCGTTTCGCGCCCCGCCAAAAGCCGCTATGGACGGTGATCGGGGGAAGGCGCACCGCGAGGGCGGCGGCGCCTTTGCAGCGCGGGCGGAGGCCGCGCGGTCGATGTCGATGATACAACGTCCTTTTGCGATACGCCTGGCGCTGGCGCTGCTGTTTGTCGCTGCTGCGGCGCTGCTCCGCTATGCGCTCACTCCCTGGCTTGGCGGCAGTGCATCCTTCCTGCTTTTCGCACCCGCCATCCTTGCGGCCGCTTTCTATGCCGGTCCGATGGCGGCATCGATTGCGACCGCGCCAGCCCTTGGGCTTGGTCTCTATTTCGCCGGCTTCCGGGACGGCGGCAGCTATAATCTCGTCGAGGTCATAGTGTTTCTGGTCACCGCGGCCGGCATCGTCGCGCTCTCGCAAGCCTTCGAGCGGATGCGGCGGCGCGTGCATGAAAGCGACCATCGCGCTGCGCGGCGCGATGCCGAGGCGGCGCTGGTCGCCGAGGAACTCAATCTGCTCATCGACGGCGCGCAGGGGCATGCGATCTACCTGCTCGATGCCGAAGGCCGCGTGACGATCTGGAACAAGGGCGCCGAACGCCTCAAGGGCTGGCGCGAGGAAGAGGTTGTCGGCAAGGATGCCGCGATCTTCTATCCGCCCGACGCCGTCGCGGCCGGCAAACCTGGGGGCGACCTTGCCGTTGCGGCGCGCGAGGGACGTCTCGAGATGGAGGACTGGCGCGTCCGCAAGGATGGATCCGAGTTCCTCGCCGATGTCTCTATCACGGCGCTTCGCACCGCGGGCGGCGATCTTCGCGGTTTCGCCAAGGTCGTCTCGGACATCACCGGACGGCGCGCCGCCGAGGAGGCGCTGCGGTCGCAGGAAAGCCATCTCCGGTCGATCCTCTCGACGGTGCCCGACGCGATGGTCGTCATCGACGATCAAGGTTCGATCGTGTCCTTCAGCGCGGCCGCCGAGCGGCTGTTCGGGTATCAGGAGGCCGAGCTGCTCGGGGTCAATGTCAGCCGGCTGATGCCCTCACCCGATCGCGAGCGCCACGATGCCTACATCCGGCGCTTCCTCGAAACGGGGGAAAAGCGCATCATCGGCATCGGACGCGTGGTGTTCGCCGAGCGCAGGGACGGCTCGACCTTTCCGATGGAATTGTCGATCGGCGAGGCGTCGAGCGACAGTCACCCGCTCTTTACCGGCTTCATCCGCGACCTCACCGAACGCCAGCAGACCGAGGCGCGGCTCGAATCGCTCCAGTCCGAGCTGATCCATGTTTCGCGCGTCAGCGCGATGGGGACGATGGCCTCGACGCTCGCGCATGAGCTCAACCAGCCGATTACCGCGGTCACCAATTATGTCGAAGCGGTGCGCGACCTGCTCGCCAATCCCGATCCCGACGATATTCCGATGATCCGCGATGCGCTCGACGATACGGCGAAGGAAGCGTTGCGCGCAGGGCATATCGTTCGCCGCCTGCGCGACTTCGTGGCGCGCGGCGAGGTCGAGAAGACGATCGAGAAACTGCCGGTGCTCATCAACGAGGCGGCGGTGCTCGGACTGATGGGCGCGCGCGAGAAGAGCGTTGAGCCGCGCTTCGACCTCGATCCCTATGCCTCGCCGGTGCTCGTCGACAAGGTCCAGATCCAGCAGGTGCTGATCAACCTCATTCGCAACGCTGTCGAAGCGATGGCCGACAGTCCGGTGCGGCAGCTGACCGTCACGAGCCGTCCCGACCAGCGCGGCTTTGTCCGCGTGATCGTCGCCGATACCGGACCGGGCGTGACGCCGGAGGTCGCCGAGCAGCTCTTTACGGCGTTCGTCAGCACCAAGGCAGAAGGCATGGGACTCGGTCTCTCGATCTGCCGGACGATCGTCGAGGCCAATGGCGGACGTATCTGGATGGAGCCGCGCACCGGCGGCGGGACCGAATTTCACTTCACACTGGTGAGCGCGAAGGCGGAGGAAAATGATGTCGGATAGGAAGCTCGTGCATATCGTCGACGATGAGGAGGCGATCCGGCGGTCGGCGAGTTTCATGCTCAAGACCTCGGGCTATGCGGTCGAGACCTGGGCCAATGGCGCGCTGTTCCTGAAGGAAATCCGGCACGTGCCCGAAGGCTGTGTCCTGCTCGACGTGCGCATGCCCGAAATGGACGGGCTCGAGGTCCAGCAGGCGATGCTGGAGCGCGGGGTTACCATGCCGGTGATCGTCCTTACCGGGCACGCCGACGTCTCGATCGCGGTCCGGGCGATGAAGGCCGGCGCGGTCGATTTCCTCGAAAAGCCGTTCGAAAAGGCGGTGCTCATTGCCTCGATCGAGGCCGCTTTCGCCCGCATGGCGGCGGCCGATGGAGCGGTGGCGCGCGCCGCCGAGGCCGAGGTCGTTCTTGGCATCCTGACCCCGCGCGAGCGCGAGGTTCTCGAAGGGCTCGCGCAGGGACTGCCGAACAAGACCATCGCCTATGACCTCGGCATCTCGCCGCGTACCGTCGAAGTCCACCGTGCGAACCTCATGGCGAAGCTCGATGTCCGCAGCCTGTCCGACGCGCTGCGGCTCGCCTTCGCCGCAGGACTCGGTGCCTGAAATCTGCGGACATTACGTAACGACCGCAGGACGCCCGAGCGCTAGACGACTGTCCATCGGAGGATGGACCGCATGACGACAGCCCGCCGCGAAGACCCACAGGCCGCGATCCGCCGCCCCGCGCCGGACCGCGCTGCGCGGTCGCGGCATTCGCCCCCTCTCATCGAACAGCTCACACATCGCGAGCTCGAAGTCGTGGGCGGGCTCGTGCGCGGTCTCACCAACAAGCAGATCGGGCAGGAGCTCGGCATCAGTCACCGCACCGTCGAAATTCATCGCTCGCGCCTGATGCGCAAGCTCGGCGCCGCGACGCTCGCCGGGCTCCTCGGTATCATCCTGCCCCAGCGCGACCGGATCGACGCACTGATCGCGCGGCACGCCCGCGCCCCGCGCTAGATATCTCCCGTCACGAGGAAGAAGAAAAACAGCAAGGTTGCTGCCGTCATCACCGCGGTTGCGGCCCAGCCCGACCAGCTCTGGCGGCGCGAAATGACGAGACGGCCCATCGCGCGCGGATTGCGGGCGATCAGCATCATCACCAGCATGAGCGGCGCGGCGAGCACGCCATTGACCACCGCTGCCCAGTAGAGCGCGCGTGCCGGGTCGATGCCGATCGCCGAGAGCGAGGCGCCGGCAAGCGTGGTCGCGGCGATCGTGCCGTAGAAGAGACGCGCCGAAAGCGGCTTGGCGTCGAGGCCACCTGCCATTCCCGCCATCTCGGTGACGGCATAGGCGGCCGATCCGGCCAGCACCGGGACCGCGAGAAGGCCGGTGCCGATGATTCCGAGCGCGAACATCGCGAAAGCAAACGGCCCGGCGAGCGGACGCAGCGCTTCGGCGGCTTGCGCCGATGTGGCGATATCGCGTATGCCCTCGGCATGCAGCGTCGCCGCGGTCGCGAAGACGATCGCGAGCGAAATGAGAGTGCTGAACGCCATGCCCGTCAGCGTGTCGACACGAATGCGCCTGAATTCGCCATCGGCTGCCGCGGGCGTCAGGCAGAGCGGCTTGGCATGATGGCGATGCTGTTCCTCGATCTCCTGCCCCGCCTGCCAGAAGAAGAGATAGGGGCTGATCGTCGTGCCGAGGATTGCGACGAACGCCGTGGCATAGGCTGCATTGAGTTCGATGTCGGGAAGCAGCAGCGCCGTGAGGGCCGTGCCCCATGGAACATGCACCACGAACAGCACCGCGACATAGGTAAAGAGGGTGAGCGTCGTCCATTTGAGGATTGCGGCGTAGCGAGAATAGCTAAGGCCGACTTCGAGGACGATGCTGAGGATCCCGAACAACAAGGTATAGAGTCCGGCCTTGCCTCCGGCGAGCAGGGCCAGCGCCGCACCCATCGCGCCGAGATCGGCGCCGAGATTGATGATGTTCGCGACGAGCAGCAGCGACACCATCGACCAGAGCAGGGGACGCGAATAATGCCGGCGGAGGTTGCGCGCGATCCCTGCGCCGGTAACCCGCCCGATCTCGGCGGCGATCTCCTGGATCGCCACCATCAGCGGGAAGCTCAGCACGAAGGTCCAGGAGAGCCGGTAACCGAATGCCGCGCCGATCTGGCTGTGCGTTCCGATTCCGCTCGGATCGTCGTCGGCGGCGCCGGCGATCAGGCCCGGACCGAGCGCGCGAAGAAATGTCCGCGGGTTTGACGAGAGGTTCGCCGGCTGGGTCGGCGGTCCTTCATTATGGTCTGTTGCTGCGGTCACCGAAGGCCCCCTTTTGAAACCATTCCACCTCTGGCCACTCCATGCGGCGTCCGATCGGGCTCAGACGAGAAGGGTCGGCAGGACCGCGAGGCTGGCTGCAACGCTCAGCACAAGCGGCAAGGCGAGCTTCCATCCTTTGCGCAGCCCCGCGATCGCCAGGGCGGTGGCGCCCTTGAACAGCGTGTTGGCGAGCACCGGGGCAATGATGACGATCGTCGCGATCTGGCCCTCGAGCAGACCCGGAGGTAGCGATCCCACCGTGATGATCGCGGAGTCGACGTCGGCCAGGCCCGAAAGCGCGATGACCAGCGCGAGGCCGCGTTCGCCCACCATCGCCATCATCCAGCGTGCGGCGACGGTCAGCACCATGACGAGCAGCATGAGGCCGATCGCCGGCGCGAGCCGGAACGGGTTCTTGAGCTCGACGGGACGGTTGGCAGCGCTTTCCTTGCGGCGGCTCCGCAAAGCCCAGAACATCGCGCCGCCGCTCACCAGCGCGGCGGGTGCCGCAAGCCAGCCGAAGGCCGGCATCGCTGCCGGCGCGAGGAACAGGGTCAGGACGATCGCGCGGATCAGCATGACCGCCGACGCCGCGCCGATGCCGGCAATGGCCATCGCCTCGCTTTCCTCTCCGTCGCGCACGCGCATCGCGAGCGCCGCGGTCACCGCGGTCGAGGAAACCATCGCGCCGGTCGCGGCCATGACGAGCGTGCCCCGCGAGGCGCCAAAGCGTTTCGCTGCGATATAGCCGAGAAAGGAGAAGCCCGAGACGAACACCACGACCAGCCAGAGCTGGCGAGGATTCCAGGCGTCATAGGGGCCGAAGCGCTGGTCGGGCAGCAGCGGCAATATGGCGAGCGCGATGAGCGCGAACCGGACGATCGCGCCGACCTCGATATCGCTGAGACCGGAAACCCAGCGATGAAGCTCGGTGCGCAGCGCAAGCACCAGCGTCATGGCAACGGCGACCACCGTCGCCATCTCGCTCCGACCGCTGGCCGCGAGATAGCCGCAACCGAGCGTGATGAGGGCCGCGAGGCTCGATGTCCCGCTCAGCTGCTCGGGCGCCCGCGCGGTTTTCGCATAGCCGATGAGGGTGAGGACAGCTGCAGCCCCGGCGACGATCGCCGCGATCGCCGGGCTTTGAGATCCGGTCGCTCCCGCGATGCCGCCCGCAAGGCCGAACAGCGCAAAGGTCCGCACACCCGCGAAGCGGCTGCCCGCGGTCTCGTTGCGCAGGCTCCAGCCGCGCTGGATGCCGACAAGCAGCCCGAGAAGAAGCGCCAGTCCGATGCCGGCGAGTTGCTGCAGGTTGGCGTCTGGAAGGGATTCGATCATGTCGTTCGCCGGGCGTATGTTCAGCCGCCGAACTCGCGCTCGCAGTCGATGCAATGCGCGGTGTGCGGAACGGCTTCGAGGCGCGCGGCATCGATCGGGATGCCGCACGCGGTGCAGAGGCCGTAATGGCCGGCATCGAGACGCGCGATCGCGAGCCGGATTGCCTTCATCTGCTCAGTTGCGGCGCTTTGCCGCGCATCGATCGTCTCGTCGTCTTCGCGCTCGACAGCCTGCTCGGCGGAATCGTCGTCGAGCGGCACGCACTGCTCGCTTTCCAGCCGCTCAACCTCCGCTGCGAGCTGGTCGAGGCGCACGACCAGGCCCGCGCGTATTTCGGAAAGACTGTGCATCACGCCTCCTCCTCGATCGCGATGAGCGCGGCAATCTCGTCGAGGGTGAACAGCCGCCGTTTCTTGAGGTCCTCCAGCTGGTCGTCGGCGACCGCCGCAAGACCGGCCTCGACTCGCTGAATCCGGCTCTGAAGGTCATGATGCTCCTCGGCGAGCTGGCGAAAATTCGAACTGCCAAGCTTGAGTGCATGGAGCGCCGGCCCGTGGTCCGGAAACAGCGCATGAAGATCGTGGCCGGCTTCGCTCATCCTGGGTCCTTTCGTCGCGGATTTGTCTCGCCGGATTGCGCCGGGACGCGCGCCCTGTCGTTACGCAATAGCCCTTACGCCCCTGGCGGTTCGCGCCGGTCGGGCCTTTCCTCGCACCACATACGTACAGTTGCGTAATCACGGGCGCATGCGGAGCCGCTATTCCCGGCCGCATGAGGGGTCAGCCACATCTTTTCCGCCATCCAGGCCGCGACCGCCAAGCAACGGAGTGGCGTGCGGAGCGCGCGTCGCTTGCGGGTGCACGGCGATGAGCGATTGCGCATCCTGCGCCGTACGCTGCCGCGCCATCTGCGCCAGCCTTGCCGCCGACGAAGCCGCCGAACTCGGCCGCATGGGGCGGCGGCAACGCGTGAAGGCGGGTCACACCCTGCTCTGGGAAGGCGACGAAGCCCCGACGGTCGCAAATGTCCTGTCGGGCGTCCTGAAGCTGGTCGTCGCCACCGCCGATGGCCGCGAGCAGATCGTCGGGCTCGTCTTCCCTTCCGATTTTATCGGCCGCCCGTTCGGCAAGCAAAGCCCCTACCGGGTCACCGCTATGACCGACGCCGAGGTCTGCATCTTCAATCGCCAGCAGTTCGACGATTTCGCGGGTCGCCATCCGCATCTCCAGCAGAAATTGCTCCATCGCACGCTCGACGAGCTCGACCGCGCGCGGCACTGGATGATGCTGCTCGGCCGCAAGTCGGCACCCGAAAAGGTCGCCTCCTTCCTTCTCGACATGGAAGAGCGGCTGCCCGCCGACGCCGGCGAGACCCCGGGCGGGTTCGAGCTCCCCTTCGGCCGCCAGCAGATCGCCGACATATTGGGGCTGACGATCGAAACGACCTGCCGGCAGCTGACGCGCATGCGCAGCGACGGCCTCGTCGACTTGCCCTCGCGGCGCGCGGTACGGATCAACGACCGCGCCCGAGTGGCAGCGATGGCCGGTTGAGAAAGTGGGAACCTGGGCGAAGCTCGCCGGAAGGGCAGCGCTTTTGCTGGGAGCGGCGCTGCTGTTGCCACTCGCGGCCTCGGCCGAGCCCTCAAGCCCGCATGGGAGCGTGCTCGATGCCGCCGAGCGGTTGAAGCCCGGAGATTATATCTGGGCGCCCGAGATCGCGCCGCGCGGGCCCTTGATGATGATCGTGAGTCTCGCGACCCAGCGCGGCACGCTGTACCGCAATGGCGTCCCGATCGCGATTACCACTGTCTCGACGGGCAAGGCCGGCCATGAAACCCCGACCGGTGTCTTCACCATCCTCCAGCGCGACGTCGACCATCGCTCGAGCCTCTACGACGATGCGCCGATGCCCTATATGCAGCGGCTGACCTGGGGCGGCGTGGCGCTGCACGGCGGCACCTTGCCGGGCTACCCCGCTTCGCACGGTTGCATTCGCCTGCCGCATGGCTTCGCCCGTCTCCTCTATGGCGTCTCCCGGCTCGGCATGACGGTCATCGTCACCGATGCCGCAGCGGTGCCGCGTGCGGCCCCGACCGATCCGCTCGCCATGACCGAAACGCGCCCTTCCGATGGCGCGCTGCTCTGGACGCCCGAACGCGCGCGCAGCGGCCCCCTGTCGATCATCGCCAGTGCCACAGACCAGCGGATCCTGATCCTTCGCAACGGAACGATCATCGGCTCGGCGCCCGCGCGCATCGAGGGATCAATGACGGGCACTTCCGCCTTCATCCGGCGGTCGGGCGTCGAGGGGCCGGCAACCTGGACGGAAGTCCCCCTCCCGGGCGCGATCGCCGCGAGGACACCGACGTCGTTCGCCGGGCGCGTCCACATCGCGGCCGATCTGCGCGCGCTGCTCGGCCCGCTTCTGGTCGCGGGAACGAGCGTGATCATCACGCCCGATTCGCTGCGCGCCGGAAGCCCGGTGCCGGCGGAGATTCTCGGCGGGGACGAGGAAGGCGCGCCGGATCGCTAGGCGCCGACATCGGCGCGTCTGGTCCTACGGCCACAGCCGCGGAGCGAGCGACAGGATCAACGACGCGCAGATCACAAGCGAAAGCATCGCCGATCCGAGCTTGAGCCGAAGCAGCGCCTCGCCGTGCCGGTCGGTGTGAATACCAAGGGGCATGATATAACTCCGGTGCGAGGGAATCGCGCGAGATCGAGCGGGAGGGCCGGAGCCGCGTCTGCGGTTCCGGCCCGTTTGCCTAGCTGGCGATCTTGATCTTGCGAGCGTGATCGCGCGCCTTTTCGGTCTTCGCGATCTCGACGCTGAGCAAGCCGTGCTTGAACTTCGCTTCGATCTTGTCGGCATCGGCGTCGGCGGGCAGGGCGATGCGGCGCCGGAAGCTGCCGTGACGCCGCTCGCTGATCAGATGTCCATCCTCGCGGCGCTCGGAGGATTCCTCCTTTTCGCTCGCGAGCAGGAGGACCCCGTCGGCGACCTCGAGCCGGATGTCCTTCTCGGTGAGGCCCGCGAGCTCGGCGGTCAGCTTGTAGGCCGGGCCGGTATCGACGAGCTCGACCGCCGGGAGCGGGCTCACGAGCCGCGGGACATAGCTCAGCAGGCTGCGGCCGGGGCGAGCGAATTCCTCGAACATGCGGTCGAGCTCGCCGCGCAGCCAGTTCATCGCGCCAAGCTCCGCCTCAGCGGGCTGGCTACCCGCGGTGCGGGTCGGGGTCAGATCGTTCATCAGCTTGCTCCTTCTTGAAAATCGAGAGGGATCGCGGCGGCGGGCTGTGCCGGGCGGACCCTCGTCGCCGCGATGCGCCGGAGCGCAATCGGGACCTAGCGAGCAGGCTGCGACGGCAGAATCGGGGAAGCTCCCAAGCGGAGCTCTCCTTACGGAAAGTTGCGGATAAGCCGCACCCTTCGTCCCGGGTAAGGCTGCCCGCACGCGCCGGCGGCTCCTGCCGATGTTCGCCGGCTTCGGTCCGCTCGCAACGCGAGCCGGATTTCTTTCGAAGGAGAAAGATCATGCAGAAGAAGAGTGACGGCCAGCTGCAGGATGACGTGGTCGCCGAACTCGAATGGGATCCGAGCGTCGATCACGCCGATATCGGCGTCTCGGTCAATGACGGCGTCGTGACGCTGGCGGGCTATGTGAAGAGCTTTCCGCAGAAGGTCGCGGCCGAACGTGCGGTGCGGCGCGTCGCGGGGGTTCGCGCGCTCGCCGAGGAACTGAAAGTGCGCTTCGCGTCGGATCCCAAGACCGCCGATCATGAAATCGCCAAGCGGATCGTCGACATGATCGGCTGGACGGTCGCGATTCCCGAGGGGCAGATCAAGGTGAAGGTCGAGCGCGGCTGGGTCACGCTGACCGGCACCGTCGACTGGCACTTCATCGCAAAGGAAGTCGCGCGCGCCGCGGGGCAGATATCGGGGGTCACCGGCGTCTCGAACCTGATCAAGGTCGGCGATATTCCCACCCCTGCCGACGTCAAGGCGGGGATCATGGCGGCATTCAAGCGCCAGGCGGGTCTCGACGCAAGCGGCGTATCGGTCACCACCGAGGGCAGCACGGTCACGCTGCGCGGCCGGGTCAAGGCGTGGGGCGAGCGGCGCATGGCCGAGCTCGCTGCCTGGTCGGCGCCCGGCGTGACCGACGTCGAGGATTATCTCGCGGTCGACAGCTGATCCCGCTCGCCTGGGGAAGAGGCGACCCCCCTGCGGCCGTCCGGACATCCGGGCGGCCGCCTTTCCATCCGTATCATTGCGCATATCGGCCTCGGCTGACGACACATAGTCTCGGTGCAGAAACCAAGGAGACGGCTCATGAAGAATATCCTGTTGCTCGTACATGACGACCATGGCCAGGAAGCTCGCCTGCAGGCGGCGCTCGATATCACCCGCGCGGTCGAAGGCCATCTGACCTGCATCGACGTCACGCCCTATCCCCTCATCGCCGGTGACGGGTTCGGCTTTGCCGAAACCGTCGTCATCCTCGACGAGCGCGAAAGCGAGGCGAAGAACAAGTCGGTGATCAGCGAGCGCCTGTCGCGCGAGGATGTCAGCTGGAGCTGGATCGACGCGATGGACGAGATCGCGAATGCGGTACTCGATGCAGCCGACCTCGCCGACCTCATCATCCTCAATCGCGCGCTCGACGGCTTTCCGATGCCCGACATGCGCGACATCGCGAGCCGCATTGTCGCGCGCGCGAGTGCGCCCGTGCTGGCGGTGCCCGAGACGCTCGAACGCTTCGAGCTCGAGCGCGCGCTCGTCGCGTGGGACGGCCGCCCCTCGGCGGCGGCCGCGCTCCGCGCCGCTGTACCGCTGCTCGTCTTCGCGAAAGAGGTCGAGATCTTCACCGCGCAAGGGTCCGACAATCATATCGTGCCCGAGGATGCCGCGGCCTATCTGTCGCGCCACGGCATCGCGGCAAATGTGCGCAAGACCGACATCGGCAAGTTTCACGCCGATTTCCTGATCTCGGACGAGGCAAAGATGTTCCGCGCCGATTATCTCGTGATGGGCGCCTACGGCCGCGGCCGGCTGCGCGAGACCTTCGGCGGCACCACGAAGAATCTGCTGACGAAGAGCAAATTCCCCCTGCTCATGAGCCATTGATCGGTGGCCCCCGGCCCTGTTTTCCGGCTTCGGGCTCGCACCTCCGAAAGGGCGAGCCCAACAATTCTGCAAGACCTGGCCGGTAGCGGCCGGAAACCTGCCGCCATGCCAAAGCTTCGATAACGGGACCATGGACATGTTGATCGCCCGATCGGGTTGGAGCGAGGCACCGCCGACCATTCTTATCGTCGAGGATGACCCGGCAGTGCGCCGCTCGCTCCTCCTGCTTCTGCAGGGACGCGGATTTGCGGTGAAGGCCTGGCCCGCCGCCGATCCCGCGCTCGCCGAGGCGGCGCGTGCCGCGCCCGACTGCCTGATCGTCGATTACCGGCTCGAGAGCAGCGACGGGATCGCGATGCTGGGCGCGCTGCGCGCGCAGGGCTGGGATGGGCCGGCCATCCTGATCTCCGCCTATCCGTCCGGGGAACTGAGCGCGCGCGCGCGCGAGGCGGGCTTCGCGCTCGTTCTGGAAAAGCCCTTGCGCGAGCATATGCTTGTCGACGCCGTGACGAGGCTCACGCGCAGCGGCACGCCGCCCGCAAGCCCTTGAGGTCTTGTCCGGCCGCGCGCAGCTATTCGGGATATTCGCGCGGCGTGGTTTCGGGATGGCTGTCGGGAAGCACCGGTGCCTCCGGCGACGTGCGCAGCGGCTGGCGATCGGGGTCCGGTGCCGGCGTCTCCGGATAGGCCTTGTCGGGCTGCGTCGGCGGGTCGCAATCGGGACATTCGGGAGGGCGCGCCGCGCTGGCGGGGTCTCGCTCGAAACGATCCATGGCAGTCTCTCCTGACAGGCCGATCTGGCCTTCGCCACTTTCGCGCCGCCGGTGCGGGCGCGCCATTAGGGATTCCCCCTAGCCGCGCCCTCGGGGACGAGGACGAGCGCGCCTTCGACTTCGCCGGCGCGCAACCGGTCGAGCGCGCGATTGGCGTCGGCGAGCGGTAGCGCGGTGACATGCGTCCGCACGCCGCAGCGCGCCGCGGCTTCGAGAAACGCTGCGCCATCGGCACGGGTCAGATTGGCGACCGACCGGATAGACCTTTCCTCCCAGAGATCGGCATAAGGAAAGGACGGGATGTCGCTCATATGAATGCCGGCGCAGATGACGCGTCCGCCCTTGCGGACATGGCGTAGCGCTTCGGGAACCAGTGCTCCGACCGGCGCAAAGAGGATCGCTGCGTCGAGCGGGTCCGGCGGTGCTTCGGTCGACGCGCCCGCCCAGGCGCAACCGAGGCGGCGGGCGAAATCCTGACCAGCGGTATCGCCTTCGCGTGTGAAGGCGTAGACATCGGTGCCGTCGGCGATCGCGAGCTGCGCGAGAATATGTGCGGCGGCGCCGAAACCATAGAGGCCGAGCGCCTTCGCGCTGTCCGCCATGCGATAGGCGCGGTAGCCGATCAAGCCGGCGCAGAGCAAAGGCGCCGCATGAAGATCGTCGAAGGCGGCAGGGATTGCGAGGCAGAAGCGCGCATCGGCGACGACATGCGAAGCGAAACCGCCGTCGCGCGTGAATCCGGTGAACTCGGGCGCGTCGCAGAGATTTTCATGGCCCGCAGCGCAATAGGGGCAGGTGCCGCAACTCCTGCCGAGCCAAGGCACGCCGACCCGCTCGCCAAGCCCGAACTGGGTGACGCCCGCGCCGAGTGCGTCGACGCGGCCGACGATCTCATGTCCGGGGACAATCGGAAGCCGGCCGCTGATGTCGCCGTCGGCGATATGGAGATCGGTCCGGCACACGCCGCAAGCGGTGATCGCGATCCTGATTTCGCCGTCGGCCGGAGTCGGGATCGCGCGTTCGACGCGGTGTAGCGGTGCGCCCGGCGTGTCGAGCTGCATGGCATGAAAGCCTTGCTCCATTGGGAGTGTCTCCAGCCGGCTGCCTGCCGGGCGCCGACCCGATGGCCAAGGTCAGCGAAGCTCGAGTTCGAGCAGAGCGAGCGTGGCGTCGCCATCATAGTCGCTCGCCTTGAACCCCAGCGTCCGCTCGACCTCCATCGCGCCTCGATTGGCGCGGCTCTCGATCGACCGCAACGTCTTGAGGCCGCGGGCGCGGGCGAGATCGACGGCATGGTTGAGGAGGGTCCAGCCGACGCCGCGTGTCTTATACGCCGGCGCGACCGAAATCGCGACCTCGGCGGTCACGAACGCATCGTCGGCAGCAATCAGCAGGCTCGCAATCAGCTCCGAGGTCGCGGCATCGAACGCGAGCAGATGCTCGCGGTGGCGATGATCGACACCGATCATCGCCGCGAGCTGGGCGCTCGACAGGTGCGACTGGCCGCTCAGGAAGCGGAACTGCATATCGTCCGCCGTCAGGCCGTCGAAGAAATGATTGACGATATCCGCGTCGCTCTCCGCGACCGGCCGGAGACGAAGGTCGACGCCGCTGCGGGTCTGCAGGCAAGTCTCGGTCGCCTCGCTGAGCGTGGTGTCGGGCGCATTGGTGAGCGTCATCCTCTGTCTCCTTGATTTGGATCGGACCGCCGGAGCGGCGAAGGGCGAAGGGTGAGGGTGCCCGCGATACGGCTTTGCTCGCGCCGCGGGTCCGCCGGCGCGCGATTCACCGGAGTCCGGCGCGGGTGCGCGCGAAATGGGGTCAATGGACTGGGTCTCGGCATCGCTTGCTCCTTTGCGACGTCAGGCTAACGCCCCGCGCGGTCGGCGCATTTCGTAATTATACGGAGCGACCGCAGTATGGCGCCCGGCCTGAAGGGCGCGGTTTATTGACCGGTGTCAATGAAGCCGGTGCGCATAAGCGCTTCCCTCTCCATCATGAAGGAGAGCAAGACATGCGAAATCTTTTGATTCACGCCGACGCGAGCCCGGCCATGGCCGCGCGCACCGAGACGGCGCTCGCTATCGGACGGCGCCTCGGCGCTCATCTCAGTTTCCTGATCTGCTCGCCCTTCCAGCAGTTCATCGCCTCCGATCCCTTTGGCGGCATGTATCTGGCGCGCGAACAGCTCGCCAAGGCGCAGCTTGCCGATGCCGAGCTCGAGACCCGGCTCGCGGCGCAGCTCGCGCGCGAGGATGTGCCCTGGGACGTCGCCATCGCCGACGGCGATGCGCTCGCGGCGCTCTCGCTCGCCGCGACGCTAGCCGATCTTGCCATCGTATCGCTCGGCCCCCGCGACCGGCGCGGTCTCGCTCAGCCGACGCTGGCGGGCGACCTCGCAATGACTGTGCCCGCGCCCGTGCTCGCGTTGCCCGCCGAAGGCCAGCCGCTCGACCTTGATGCCCCGGTGATGATCCTGTGGAACGGCAGCCCGCAAGCCGCGCACGCCTTGCGCGCCGCTGGGCCGTTGATGGCGGGCGCGGGCAGCGTGACGATGGTGCAGGTCGGGCCGGATGAGGGACGGGTGCCGGCCGAGGACGCGCTCTGCTATCTGTCGCGGCACGGCATTCATGCTGAGCTTCGCCGCCACGATCGCGGGGCGCTTACGCCCGAGGAGATACTCGAGCGAACCGCGAAGGAAATGGCCCCGGGGCTCATCGTGATGGGAGCCTATGGGCGTCCGCGGCTGCGCGAGACCCTGTTCGGCGGGGTGACGCGCTATCTGCTCGAAGCCGCGCCGGCGCCGCTCCTCCTCGCCCATTGACCGCGATGCCTGCCTGCCGGGCACCCGGCGCATGACCGATTGCCTGTCCTGCATCGTGCGCAACCGCGCCATTTGTGCGAGCCTGCGGCCGGACGAGCTCCTGTTGCTCGGCCGGATGGGCCGGCGCCAGCGCGTGAGCAGCGGGCATACGCTCCTGTGGGAGGGCGACGACGCGCCGGTCGTCGCCAATGTCCTTGAAGGCGTCCTGAAACTCGTCGCCGCCACCGCCGACGGGCGCGAGCAGATCGTCGGTATCGTCTTTCCCTCGGACTTCATCGGGCGGCCGTTCGGGAAGGAAAGCCCGTATAGCGTCAGCGCGATCAGCGCCGCCGAGCTTTGCATCTTCCATCGCGACCAGTTCGACGAGTTCGCCGCCGACCATCCCGATCTCCAACAAAAATTGCTGCGCCGCACGCTCGGCGAACTCGATCGCGCGCGCCGCTGGATGCTTCTGCTCGGGCGCAAGTCGGCGTCCGAGAAGGTTGCTTCCTTCCTGCTCGAAATGGCCGATCGCTTGTCGCCACCTCCCGGTGCGGCGGATACGGCGCGAGGCTTCGAGCTGCCCTTCGGCCGTCAGCAGATCGCCGACATCTTGGGTCTCACCGTCGAGACCACGAGCCGCCAGTTCACCAAAATGCGCGCCGATGGCCTGATCGACCTTCCATCCCGCCGCAAGATCGTCATCAACGACCTTGCGGCTCTGAACGAAATGGCAGGCTGACCGGCCAACGGCGCCAGTTGGGAGGTCAGAAACGAAAAGCGACGCCGGCGCTGATCACCCAGGGATCTAGCTTGTGCCGCGTCTTCAGCACCTCGGTCGTCCCGGCATACCATGTCGCGGTCGGACGCAGGAAATAGCGTTTGGCATCGAAGGATAGCGCGAGTCCCTTGTCGTTCACCGGAATATCGACCCCGGCCTGGAGCGCGGCGCCGAGCTTGTCGCCCATCTTCTGGCGGGTCGCGCCGAGCGACCGGGTCGTGGCGCCGGGCTTTTCGTCGATGAAGATGAAGTAGCTCGGACCCGCCCCCACATAAGGCTGGATGCCGCCTTTCTTGCCGAAATGATATTTGAGCGTCAGCGTCGCGGGGACGATCTTGGCGTTCGACACCAACGTCGCGCCGCTCAGCGCGCCACGGCCGTTCACGTCATGCTGGGTCACCCCGGCAATCGTCTCGAGCGAGATATGGTCGGCGACATAATATTCGATCGCGACCGTCGGCGTGACATTGTCGTCGGCCTTGGTTTGTGTCCCGGCCGGAAGCCCGATCCGGTCGAGCTTGACGTCGCTGATCTTGCCGTCGGGTGCGACATAGGTCGCGAAAATCTTGAACTGGACATCGCCGGCCTTGGCCGCGGCCTGCCCGGGAATCGCGGCGGCGGCCGCCAGCGCGATCAGCGAGAGATGCTGTTTTTTCATGGTCGTTGCTCCTTGCGTTGACCTGGGCTCCCTGCACCCGGCGTGGTCGCCGGGCATTGATGCCGCGCAATCTATTCGTTGATCCTGGTCAATGTTTTTGCCCCGCCGCACGGCCAAGAGCGGTCCTGAACCATGCGGCGCCAAAGCCGCGCGAAAACAGGGACAAGCGATATGGACACTCTGGTAGCAAAGGCGGGGGGCTGGCTCGGCCTGGCCCTGCTCGCGCTGGTGATGGCGGCGGTCGCGGTCGATGCGCCCTTCGCCGTCCATATGATCATCGTCGCGCTGGCCGCTTTGCTGATGCTCTGGACGACCGTGTCGCGCGCCGATTATGAGGCGATCGCGCGCGGGATATTGAAGATGCCCGCCGATCAGGGCGTCTATGACGACGATCCGGTGCGTTGGGGGGTCGTCGCCACGCTGTTCTGGGGCATCGCCGGCATGGCGGCAGGCCTCTTCATCGCATTGCAGCTCGCTTTCCCGGCGCTGAACCTCAATCTTGAATATACGACCTTCGGCCGCCTGCGGCCGCTGCACACCTCGGCGGTGATCTTTGCCTTCGGCGGCAACGCGCTGATCGCGACGAGCTTTTACGTCGTCCAGCGCACCTGCCGCGCGCGGCTTGCCTTTCCGGCGCTCGCGCGCTTCGTTTTCTGGGGATATCAACTCTTCATCGTGCTGGCCGCGACCGGCTATCTGATGGGCGTCACCGCGGCCAAGGAATATGCCGAGCCCGAATGGTATGTCGACCTATGGCTGACGATCGTCTGGGTCGCCTATCTGGTCGTTTTCACCGGCACGATCGTCAAGCGCCGCGAGCCGCATATCTATGTCGCCAACTGGTTTTACCTCAGCTTCATCGTCACCATTGCGATGCTCCACATCGTCAACAATCTGTCGGTGCCGGCGAGCATCTTCGGGTCGAAGAGCTATGCCGCCTTTGCCGGGGTGCAGGATGCGCTGACGCAATGGTGGTACGGGCATAATGCGGTCGGCTTCTTCCTGACCGCGGGCTTCCTCGCGATGATGTATTATTTCGTGCCGAAGCAGGCCGAGCGGCCGGTGTACAGCTATCGCCTGTCGATCATCCACTTCTGGTCGCTGATCTTCCTCTACATCTGGGCGGGGCCGCACCACCTCCATTACACCGCGCTGCCCGACTGGGCGCAGACGCTGGGCATGGTCTTTTCGGTGATCCTGTGGATGCCGAGTTGGGGCGGCATGATCAACGGTCTGATGACGCTCAACGGCGCGTGGGACAAGATCCGCACCGACCCGATCATCCGCATGATGGTGATGGCGCTCGCCTTCTACGGCATGAGCACCTTCGAAGGCCCGATGATGTCGATCAAATGGGTGAACTCGATGTCGCATTACACCGACTGGACGATCGGCCATGTGCACTCGGGCGCGCTCGGCTGGAACGGCATGATCACCTTCGCCTGCGTCTATTATCTCGTGCCGCGCCTGTGGGGCCGCGAGCGGCTCTACAGCCTGCGCATGGTCAACTGGCACTTCTGGCTCGCGACCGTCGGCATCGTTTTCTACGCCGCGTCGATGTGGGTCGCGGGCATCATGCAGGGGCTGATGTGGCGCGAATATGGAGCCGACGGCTACCTCGTCTACAGCTTCGTCGAAAGCGTCGCGGCGATGCACCCGATGTACCTGATCCGCGCCGCGGGCGGGGCGATGTATCTCGCCGGCTTCCTGATCATGGTCTTCAACGTCTGGGCGACGCTCAGCGGCAAGGTGCGCGCCGAAAAGCCGATGACCGAAACCCCGTACAACGCCGCAGCGGACCGCCCGCTCGCGCCCGTCCCTGCCGAATAAGGAGCCCGGATCATGGCCACCAGACCCGCCAAACAGGGCTTCAGCCACAAGAAGATCGAACGCAATGTGACGTTGCTCGGCGCGCTCGCGCTGCTCACCGTCACCATCGGCGGCATCGTCGAGATCGCGCCGCTCTTCTGGATCGACAACACGGTCGAGAAGGTCGAGGGCATGCGCCCCTATACCCCGCTCGAGCTCGCCGGACGCAACATCTACATGCGCGAGGGCTGCTACACCTGCCACAGCCAGATGATCCGTCCGTTCCGCGACGAGGTCGAACGCTATGGCCACTACAGCCTCGCCGCCGAGAGCATGTACGACCACCCGTTCCAATGGGGGTCGAAACGCACCGGGCCCGACTTGGCGCGCGTCGGCGGCCGCTATTCGGACGAATGGCACAAGGCGCATCTGATCGACCCGCGCAGCGTCGTGCCCGAATCGATCATGCCGCCCTATGCCTTCCTCGCCGAACGCGATCTCCAGACGGGCGACATGGCGAACGACCTGACCGCGCTCTATCGCGTCGGTGTGCCCTATACGAAGGCCGACATCGCCAAGGCGAACGATGACATCCGGGCGCAGGCCGACCCCGATGCCGGCGCGGGCGATCTGCAGAAGCGCTATCCGAAGGCGCAGGTCCGCGACTTTGACGGCGACCCCGCGCGCGTGACCGAGATGGATGCGCTGATTGCCTATCTTCAGATGCTCGGCACGCTGGTCGATGTCGACAAGGCGGCGCCGCAGGAACGCGCCGGCGAAACGGAGGCGGCGCGATGAGCTACGACGCGCTTCGCCATTTCGCCGATAGCTGGGGGCTGCTCGCGATGGCGCTGCTGTTCCTCACCCTTATCGCCTGGCCGTTCCGGCCGAGCGCGCGCGCGCGCAACGAAGAGGCCGCGAACATGATCTTCAAGGACGACGAGCATGGCTGATCTGAAACAGCGCATCGACGAGGCGACCGGCACGAGCACGGTCGGCCATGAGTGGGACGGGATCGAGGAACTCGACACGCCGATGCCGCGCTGGTGGCTCTGGACCTTTTACGCCACGATCGTCTGGGGGCTGGCTTATGTCGTCCTCTATCCGGCGTGGCCGATGGTCGACAGCGCGACCAGGGGCGTCCTCGACTGGTCGAGCCGCGGCGACCTTGCAAAGGAAATGGCGGCCGATGCGAAGCGCCGCGCGCCGACGGTCAATGCCATCGCCGCAACCGCGATTACCGATCTGCCCGCGAAGCCCGAACTGATGCAGGCGGCGGTGCAGGGCGGCGGCGCGGCGTTCCGCGTCCATTGCGTCCAGTGCCACGGCGCTGGCGGTGCGGGGGTGAAGAAGCTCTATCCGAGCCTGACCGACGACGACTGGCTGTGGGGCGGCGATCTGGCGACCATCGAATATACGGTCACCCACGGCATCCGGAATCCCGACCATAAGGCGACCCGCACCAGCCTGATGCCCGCCTTCGGCCGCGACGGCATTCTCGACGCGGCGCAGATCGGCGATGTCGTCAGTTTCGTGCGCACGATCAGCCGGCAGGAAAAGGTCAGCGCGTCGTCGTCGCGCGGCGCGACGCTGTTCGCGGACAATTGCGCGGTCTGCCACGGCGCGGGCGGCGAAGGCGGGCGGCAGGTCGGCGCGCCGAAACTGACCGATGCGATCTGGCTGTACGGCGGCGATCGCGACAGCCTGACCGCGACGATCACGCAGCCGCGAAACGGCGTGATGCCGCGCTGGGGTGGCCGGCTCGATCCGGTCACGATCAAGATGCTGTCGGCCTATGTCTATTCGCTGGGCGGCGGCGAGAAGGGGCTCGCGCCCGTCGCCGAAGGGGCGGGAGCCGATGGCCAGCCCTGAAGATCTTTCCGGCCAGTCGGCGCCGCTCTATGAAGCGCGGAAGGGCGTTTACCCGAAAGCGGTGAACGGTCCCTTCCGCCGCTTCAAATGGGCGATCATGGCGGTGACGCTGGCGATCTATTACGGCACGCCGTGGATCCGCTGGGATCGCGGTCCTTACGCGCCCGATCAGGCGGTGCTCGTCGACCTTGCGAACCGGCGTTTCTACATGTTCCAGATCGAGATCTGGCCACATGAATTCTATTATGTCGCGGGCCTGCTCATCATGGCGGGGATCGGGCTGTTCCTTGTCACCAGCGCAGTCGGGCGCGCCTGGTGCGGTTATGCCTGTCCGCAGACGGTGTGGACCGACCTGTTCCAGCATGTCGACCGGCTGATCGACGGCGACCGCAACGCGCAGGTCCGGCTGGCGAACGGCCCGTGGACGGCCGAAAAGCTGGCGAAGCGGGTGATCAAATATGGCATCTATCTGGCCATCGCCTTCTGGACCGGCGGCGCGTGGATCATGTATTTCGCCGATGCGCCGACGCTGACGGCGGATTTCTGGACGGGACAGGCGGCGCTTGTCGCCTATGGCACCGTCGCCGTGCTGACCGCGACGACCTTCATCCTCGGCGGATTTATGCGCGAACAGGTGTGCGTCTATATGTGCCCCTGGCCGCGCATCCAGACCGCGATGATGGATGAAAAATCGCTGCTGGTGACATACAAGGACTGGCGCGGCGAACCGCGCGGCAGCGTCAAGAAGGCGCAGGCTCACCCCGGCGGCTTCGGCGACTGCATCGACTGCAACCAGTGCGTCGCCGTGTGCCCGACGGGAATCGACATTCGCGAAGGGCCGCAGATCGGTTGCATCACCTGCGCACTCTGTATCGACGCGTGCGACAGGGCGATGGCGCAGGTCGGTCGCCCGCGCGGGCTGATCGACTATTGCACGCTCGACGATGCGGCGACCGAAAAGGCAGGCGGCACCGGGCAGCCGATCCGCAAGACGCTGCTGCGTCCGCGCACCTTGATCTATTTCGGCGTCTGGACCGCAATCGGTGCGGCGATGCTCTTTTCGCTCGGCCAGCGGACGCGGCTCGACCTTGCCGTCCAGCACGAGCGCAGCCCGCTCTTCGTCCAGCTTTCCGACGGCCACATCCGCAACAATTACACGCTGAAGCTGCGCAATATGGAAACGCGCCCGCGCCGGGTCGCGGTGAGTGTCAGCGGGCTTCCCGGTGCGGTGCTGTGGACCGACGCCGGTTCGCGTGAAAAGGCCGGGCAGCGTATCGAACTGGCGCTGCCCGCCGACTGCGTCACGAGCGTCAAACTTTTCGTCGCGGCGCCCGCCATCGGTCCGGCGCGGCAGGATTTCACGATCGGTACGCGCGGGCTCGACGGCGATCCGCGCGGCGACAGCGACATCATCCAGTTCGACCGGCCGGAGGCAGGACAATGACCGACACACGCAAACCCAAGGCCTTCACCGGCCGGCATATGACGGCGATCCTCGTCGCCTTTTTTGCGGTCGTGATCGCGGTCAATCTCACCATGGCGCGCTTCGCCATGTCGACCTTTGGCGGCAAGGTGGTCGAGAACAGCTATGTCGCGAGCCAGCATTATAACGAATGGCTGAAACGCGCCGACGCGCAGGACCGGCTCGGATGGGATGCGCGCATCAAGCTCGACGCGAAGCGGCACGTCCTTCTGGCGATCAGCAAGGATGGCGTTCCGCTCGGCGGCATTCGGGCGTCGGCGACGATCAACCACCCCGTTGGGCGCACCGCGCCCGCCGCGCTCGATTTCGAGCCGGCGGCGGGCGGCGTGCTGCGCTCGGTCGAGCCGCTGGTGTTGGGGCGCTGGCGGCTCGACCTTATCGTCCGGCGTGGCGCGGACGAAGCCCGTTATCGCGAGAATCTTCAATGACCGCGACCGCCCTCGTCGAACGCGACTTCGCGGTGCCCGACATTCGTTGCGCCGGCTGCATCGCAAAGCTGGAGCAAGGACTGGTGCGCGACAGGCGCATCGCCGCCGCGCGCGTCAACTTCACCGAAAAGCGCGTCCATCTGTCCTGCACCCCCGACACCGACATGCCCGACCTGATCGGCGCCTTTTCGAGCCTGGGGTTCGAAGCCCACCCGATCGGGAGCGGCCCTGACGAAGCCGATGCCGAAGCCGAAACGAGCCGTGAGTTGCTGCGGGCGGTCGCGGTGTCGGGCTTCGCGATGATGAACATCATGCTGCTCTCGGTGTCGGTATGGTCGGGCGCGGCGGGGGCTACGCGCGACCTGTTCCACTGGCTGTCGGCGGCGATCGCCCTGCCGACGATAGCTTACGCCGGACGCCCCTTCTTTCGTTCGGCCTCGCGCGCGCTGCGTCATCGCCGCACCAATATGGACGTGCCGATCAGCATCGGGGTCCTGCTCGTCAGCGTCATGAGCCTCTACGAGACGGCGACGCACGGCGCCCACGCCTATTTCGATGGCGCAGTAATGCTGCTCTTTTTCCTGCTCTGCGGCCGCTGGCTCGACAGCGTGATGCGCGACCGCGCGCGGGGCGGCGTCACCGCGCTGCTCCGCAACATGGGCACCGGTGCGATGGTCTTTGGGCACGAACGCTCGACGCGCTGGGTGGACGCGACTGCGCTTGAGCCGGATATGGTCATGCTCGTCGCTGCCGGTGAGCGGCTCGCGGCGGACGGCGTCATCGCGAGCGGATCGAGCAGCATCGATCTGTCGCTGCTGACCGGCGAAAGCGCGCCGCAGACGGTTCGCCCGGGCGACGTCGTTCATGCGGGCACCCTCAACCTCGATGCACCGCTGAAGGTTCGCGTCACCGCTGCGGGCAGCGATACTGCGATCGCCGATATCGCCAGGCTGATGGGCGAGGCCGCGCAGGGTAAGTCGCGCTATGTCCGGATCGCCGATCGCGCGGCCCGCCTCTATGCACCGGCCGTCCATTGCCTTGCGCTGCTTGCCTTTGCAGGCTGGATGATCGCGGGCGCCGGCTGGCATCACAGCCTGCTCATCGCTGCAGCGGTGCTGATCATCACTTGCCCGTGCGCACTCGGCCTTGCTGTGCCCGCCGCGCAAATCGTCGCCGCGGGGGCCCTGATGCGCAAGGGGGTGCTGATCAAGGATGGCTCGGCGCTGGAGCGCCTGTCCGAAGTCGACCTCGCGCTTGTCGACAAGACCGGGACGCTCACGCTTGGCCGCCCCGAGGCGCTCGATCTCGGGCTGCTCGATATCGGCGTCAAATCGTTGGTCCTCGCGCTGGCTCAGTCGAGCCGTCATCCGCTCAGCGAAGCGCTGACCCGCGGGCTGCAAGCCTATGACGTTCGTCCCGCCGAGGTCGCTTCGATCCGAGAAACCGCGGGGTTCGGGGTGGAAGCTCGCTGGGCCGGCCGCACCGTGACGCTCGGTCGGCCGCTCGGCACCGGGCTGGGCGATGCGCTCGCGACCCAGTTCGCCGTCGACGGGCGTCCGGTGGCGACGATCCGCTTCGCCGACCAGCTGCGTCCCGACGCGCGCGACGCGGTCGATGCGCTGCGCGAAGCCGGGATCGCGGCCATGATCCTGTCGGGCGATCGCGCCGAAGCCGTCGCCCCCGTGGCGCGTGAGCTCGGCCTTACCGCGCAGACCGGTATGACCCCGCAAGACAAGCTCGCCGCGATCGCACGGCAGACGGCGCTCGGGCACAAGGTGTTGATGCTCGGCGACGGCCTCAATGACGGTCCGGCGCTTGCCGCGGGGCATGCCTCGATGGCGCCGGGCTCCGCGAGCGACGTCGGCAAAAATGCCGCCGACTGCATATTTATGGGCGACCGGCTGATGCCCGTGGTCGAGACGGTGCGCATGGCGCGGCGAACCCAGGCGGTCGTTCGGCAGAACTTCATGCTCGCGATCGTCTACAACGTCGTCGCCGTGCCGCTCGCTTTCGCCGGACTCGTCACCCCGTTGATCGCCGCGGTCGCCATGTCGGGATCGTCGCTTCTCGTCGTCGGCAATGCCCTGCGCCTTAAAGGCGCGATCCGGTGAACGGCCTTATACTGCTCATACCGATCGCGCTGGGGCTCGGCCTGCTCGGGCTCGCTGCATTCTTCTGGTCATTGCGCCAAGGGCAGTTCGAGGATCTCGACGGCGCGGCGCTGCGGATCTTCGTTGAGGATGAAGAGGACCGGGCCGCATGATCGCGCGCCGGATCGGAGCCGTTGTGGCGGCGGCGGGCCTCGCCACCGCACCGCTCGCGACCGACGCGCGCGTCATACGCGTCGGGAAGTGCGGCGGCGCCGCGCAGCATCTTGTCGTGCCTGCCGATCCCGCCCGGCCGAGCGACGAGGGCGGCAATTGCGCCAAGGCGTGTCACACCATGACCGACCGGCGGGACCGGCTGTCCGGCAAGCGAGGATGCTGTTGACGCGGCGGGTTTTGATCCCGGTCAATGTCGCCGCTGCGGGCGCCGCGTAAAACCGTCGCATGTGGTCCTATCATCCCGATCTTCTCGCCCGGCCCGTGCCGCGCTACACCAGCTATCCAACGGCGATGGAATTTGCCGACGACGTCGGCGCCGACGCCTATGCACAGGCACTCGACGCAGTCGAAGCCGCGACGCCGATTTCGCTTTATGTCCATATCCCCTTTTGCGAGCAGATCTGCTGGTATTGCGGCTGCAACACCGGCGCGGCGGGACGCAAGCATCGGCTCGCCGACTATCTCGCGGCGCTCCAGTCGGAGATTACGCTTGTCGCCAAGCGGCTCGGGGGCCGCGGACGCGTGCAGCGCATTGCATTCGGCGGCGGTAGCCCTAATGCGATCGCCCCGGTCGAGCTGGTGCGCCTGCTCGACCTGTTGCTTACCCTGTTCGATGCGCACCGGCCCGAGATATCGATCGAGCTCGATCCTCGCGGCTTCTCTGCCGAATGGGCACTTGTACTGGCTGCCGCGCGCGTGACCCGCGTGAGCCTCGGCGTGCAGACCTTCGCACCGCATATCCAGCAGGCAATCGGACGCATCCAGCCGCTCTCCCATATCGAACGCGTCGTGGCCGGGCTTCGGCTGCGCGATATCGACGCCATCAATTTCGATCTGATGTACGGCCTGCCGGGTCAGACCCTCGCCGATCTCGATGAGACGCTCGAGGAAACGATCCGTCTCGCGCCGAGCCGGATATCGCTTTTCGGCTATGCGCATCTCCCGAACATGATTCCGCGCCAGCGCCAGATCGACGCCAGCAATCTGCCCGACCATGAATTGCGCTTCGAGCAGGCCCGGCGCGGGTATGAGCGCCTCACCGATGCGGGCTATGTTCCCGTCGGATTCGATCATTTCGCGCTGCCTTCCGATCCGCTTGCCGACGCCGCGCGCGACGGGCGGGTGAGCCGCAATTTTCAGGGTTTTACCGAGGACGACAGCCCGGTTCTGATCGGCATCGGTGCCAGTGCGATCAGCCGGTTTCCCGATCTCATCGTCCAGAATGAAAAACGCGCGGGCGTCTATCGTGACCTCATCGCGGCCGATCAGTTGTCCGCCGTTCGGGGCGTTGCGATCGACGCCGATGACCGCGAGCGCGGGCGGCTCATCAAGGAGTTGCTGTGCCACGGGACCGCTTGCCTCGACGCGCGCTGGCTAAAGTCTGCGCGGGCCGCGCTTGCGCCCTTCGAGCGCCTGAATATCCTTCGCTGGGAGGGTGAAAGGCTCGTCGTCGAGGACCATGGCCTGCCCTACGCCCGACTGGTCGCCGCGCAATTCGACCGTCATCGCGGCGCGATCACTCGTGAGGACCTCGAGCCTATGTTTTCCAATTGCGCAGATAGGACAGCAAGCAGGGCATGATATAAATCCTCCGCTAACTGCAGAAATCTGCAGCTTACCTGTACGTGTTATTCCTAATGGGAAGCGTATCCGCCCTGACAGATAGAAGCCTCATATCCCGGCTATTTCAACCTTTAGGGGCAGGCTCATGCGCTACGACCAGATTTTCAGCGATGCGATCGCGCGCCTGCACGACGAGGGACGCTATCGGGTGTTCGTCGATATCCTGCGGGACCGCGGCGCCTACCCCGGCGCGCGCTGCTTCGATGCCGATGGGGAAGCGAGGCCGATCACCGTCTGGTGTTCGAACGACTATCTCGGCATGGGGCAGCACCCGGCGGTCCTCGATGCAATGGAAGCCGCAATCGCTGATGTCGGTGCGGGCTCGGGCGGCACACGGAATATCAGCGGCAACACCCATTATCATATCGAACTCGAGCGCGAGCTTGCCGATCTCCATGGCAAGGAGAGTGCGCTCCTCTTTACGTCGGGCTATGTGTCGAACGACGCCACGCTCGCGACGCTGGGCAAGCTCCTGCCCAGCTGCGTGATATTTTCGGACGAGCTAAATCACGCAAGCATGATTGCCGGCATTCGCAATGCGGGATGCGAGCGGAAGATCTTTCGCCACAATGATCTGGCGCATCTCGAGGCACTGCTTGCCGAAACCGACCCCGCGCGGGCCAAGCTCATCGCCTTCGAGAGTGTGTATTCGATGGACGGCGACGTCGCGCCGATCGCCGCGATCTGCGATCTGGCCGATCGCTATCAGGCCCTCACCTATCTCGATGAAGTCCACGCCGTCGGCATGTACGGCTCGCGCGGTGGCGGTATATCGGAGCGCGATGAAGTGGCGCACCGCGTCAGCGTGATCGAGGGCACGCTCGCCAAGGCCTTCGGGGTCATGGGCGGTTATATCGCCGCGGACCGCGCAGTCATTGACTGCATTCGCAGCTATGCACCAGGCTTCATCTTCACGACCTCGCTGTCACCTGTTCTCGCCGCCGGCGCGCTCGCAAGCGTTCGCCACCTGAAAGTGTCGACATCTGAACGCGAAGGACAGCGGGCCGCTGCTCAGCGGCTCAAGTCGCTGTTTCGGGCCGCAGGGTTGCCGGTCTTGCCGAGCGACACGCACATCGTCCCGCTCCTCGTGGGCGACCCTGTCCGCGCCAAGGCCCTCAGCGACCATCTGCTCACCGAGCATGGCGCCTATGTTCAGCCGATCAACTATCCAACGGTACCGCGCGGAACCGAGCGGCTTCGCTTCACGCCGGGTCCGCTGCATGGCGAGGAGGAAATGAAGGCACTGACGGCGGCGCTTGCCGCTTGGTATTTCCCATATCGCATGCAGATTGCCGCGTGACGAACTGAGTGGGAATCGGCACGATTAGGGTACGCAGCCGGCCAAAAATCCGATGTAATCCAGTGGTCTAAGATTAATTTGGGGCCTTTTTGGGGGCACTGGACGATTTGCGAATAGAGGAATATCCCGGAAAACTGCCAATTTTTTCGCGTAATTAGATTCCGGCTCGGCTCCAAACTTTTTCCGAAATTGTGACAACGGCCTGACGGCGGAAAGCCGCCGGCCGCCTCCAAAGACAAAGGGCTGCCTCTTTCGAAGCAGCCCTTCCATTGTCGTACCGGTTCGCGGACGATTATCCGAGTCGGACCCCCGCGAGGAAGGTCATGCCCAAATCTGCCGCATGCGGCGTGTGACAATGAGACATTCGACCACCTCCTTTCGCTTGTTGACGATGGGGCCAATGTAGAATTTTTTGCGCCTCATTCAAGTTGTAGCGATCGCCTTCCTCCTTACGATCGTCTGAGCGTTGGTATATTCCAGCAGGCCTTCAACCCCACCTTCGACCCCCACGCCCGATTGCTTCATCCCGCCGAACGCCGCGGTCGGCGACAAATGTTGCGTTTCGTTGACCCAGACGGTGCCGCTCGCGATGCGCTGCGCAATTTCGAAAGCCTTGTCCTCGTCCTTTCCCCACACCGAGCCGCCGAGGCCGTAGTCGGTCGCATTGGCCCGCACGACGACATCGTCATAATCGTCGAATTTAATGAGCGGCAGAACGGGGCCGAACTGCTCCTCCTGCACGATGCGGCTGTTCTCCGGCGGATTGTCGAGGATGGTGACGGGAATGAAATAGCCTGGCACATCCGCCGTCTCGCCGCCGACGAGGAATTTATAGCCCTTGTCCTTTGCATCCTGGATCAACTCGAGGACGCGGCGGTATTGCGCTTCGTTGTTGATCGGGCCGATCTGGGTCCCCTGCTCGGAACCGTCGCCGACCTTCACTGTCTTCGCATAGGCGACGAGGGCTTCTTTCAGCGGTTCGTAGATGTCCTTGTGCACATACATGCGCTTGGTCGCGATGCAGATCTGGCCATTGTTGCGGAACGCGGCCCAGAAGAGTTCCTCGGCGACCTTTTCGACTTCGACGTCGGGCATCACGATCGCCGCATCGTTGCCGCCGAGTTCGAGCGTCACGCGTTTGAGGGTCGGCGCCGCCGATTCCATCACGCGGCGACCGGTCGCGGTCGATCCGGTAAAGCTGATCTTGTCGAACCCGGGATGGCTCGTCATCCACGGGCCGAGCGCATCGCCGCCGGTGACGATATTGAGCACGCCGGGGGGGAGCATGTCTTTCACCAATTCGCCGAACTTCAGGGTCGCGAGCGGCGTGAAAGGGGAGGGTTTGAGCACCATGCAATTGCCGGCGAGCAATGCCGGGCCGACCTTGAACATCGCAAGGACCATCGGGAAATTCCATGGCGCGATCGCCCCGACGACGCCCAGCGGGACATGGCGCGTCTCGCTATAGCGCTCCGCACTATCTTCATTGATCGTGACTGGCAGTTCGAGGCTGGCGGCGCCCATCAGCCAATATCCGGCTCCCATGACTTCGCCTTCGGCTTCGGCGTGGGGTTTGCCCTGTTCGGCGGTCAGCAGGCGCTTGAAGGCGTCGGCGTTCGCGAGCACGGCCTGCCCCATCGCGTTGAGCGCCGCCTTGCGCTCGGCGATCGGCGTCGCGGCCCAGCCGGAGAAAGCAGCGCGGGCGGCAGCGATGGCCCGGTCAAGGTCGTCCGGGCTCGCGTCGGGGGCGCTGCCGATGACCTGTTCGGTTGCGGGGTTGAGCACGTCGAAGCGGGCGCTGCCACTATCGAGCTTACCGCCGATCAGCATCGCATAGTCGCGGTCGAAATCCATCGTCTCTCTCCTTAGGGTATCAGCACGACCTTGATGCACTCGCCGCGCGCCTGCGCGCCCAGCGCCTCGTTGATCTCGGCGAGCGGGAAGGTCTTGATCAGCTTGTCGAACGGGAAGCGTCCGGCGGCGTGATGCGCGATCAGCTCGGGAATGAAGCTTTGCGGGTCGCTGTCGCCTTCGATGATCCCGATGATCCGGTGCCCCGGGGTCATCAGCGCCGCGATATTGACGCTGATTGCGGCGTCGGCCTTTGATGGCACGCCGACGAGCCCGATTGCGCCATGGCTGCCGAGGGCGGCGAGGCCCGCCTCAATGACGGGCACGACGCCGCTGGTGTCGAAAGCGAAGTCGAGGCCCGCGGGCACAATCGCGCGCAAGGCCTCGGACAGATTGACCGATTCGCCGGGGTCGATGACATGCGTCGCGCCGAGTTCCAGTCCGATTGTGCGCCGCGCGGCGACAGGTTCAACGAGAATGATCGTCGAACAGCCCTGGATCACCGCGCCCATCACCGCGGCGAGCCCCACGGGGCCGCCACCGAAGATTGCGATGCTCGAACCTGAGGGACAGGCGAGCGAGTTCATCACCCCGCCGGCGCCGGTCTGGAAACCGCAGCCGAGCGGGCCAAGCAGTTCGAGAGCGACCTTCGAAGTGTCGACCTTCACGACGTTGCGCGCGCGGGTGACTGTGAGGGCCGAGAAGGAGGATTGGCCAAAGAAGTGCGACGTGACGCGTTCGTCGCCTTTCGAATAAGCGGTCGAGCCGTCGTCGAGGCGCATCCCCGCATAGTTGAGCGGCACGAAGCTTTGGCAATAGCTCGGCAGATGCTCGTCGCAGCGCGGACAGGCGCCGCAGCTTGAGAAACCGACGACCACCTCGTCGCCGACGCTCAAGCCTTCGACACCCTCGCCGATTGCCTCGACCACCCCTGCGCCTTCATGGCCGAGCACGCCGGGCAGCGCGAAGGGGGCGAACTGGTCGCGGAAAATGAGGTCGGTGTGGCAAAGTCCTACACCCGCGATCCGTACACGCACCTCGCCCGCACGCGGCGCCTCGACCTCGATCGTCTCGATCGTGAAATTGCCGCCGGGCTGACGCACCACGGCCGCCGTCGCTTCGGTCATCTTTTTCTCCGTTCAGTGCAGCCCGCGCCGTTCCTGCTGGCGATAATCGCTTGGTGCCATGCCGAACCAGGCGCGGAACGCGCGGCTGAAATGGCTCTGGCTGGTGAAACCCGTCGCTTCCGACAATGCTGCAAGGCTGAGGTCGGTCTGAACGAGCATCTGCTGCGCACGATCAAGCCGCGCCTTCATCACATATTGATGCGGGGAGATGCCGGTCGCCTTCTTGAACAGGCGGCAAAAGTGCGAGGGCGTGACGCCCGCGACCGACGCCATCGCCTCCAGGCTATGCTCTTCGGCAGGATTGGCGAGCACCGCATTCATGATCTTGTGCAGTCGGTAGGCCGAGAAATCCGAGACCGGGATTTCGGTCGGATTGCCGTGCGCGGGCGGGCCGGAGAGGATATGCGCCTTCAGCGCATTGACCATCGCTGCGACATAGGCGGTGCGTTCCTCGGCCTGCGGGGCATAGAGTTCGGAGAGGATTTGCCGTGTGAGGGCGACGCCCAAAGGATCGGCGAAGGCGAAGCGCATCTTGTTGAACTGGTCGGCGTGCGGTTGCCCCGCGAGTACATCCGACGACATCGACAGGGTGACGACATCAAGTTCGCCGTCGACGAGCCAGCCCGTCGGCATTCCCGCGGGAACGATCGTCGCGCAGCCGGGGATCGAACTGGTTTCGGTCCAGCCGTCGCGGTCCCATGTCTTCACCTGCGGCTTGCCCGCGACATGGACGGTGAAGATCGGCTGCGGCAGCGCGGGGAGGGTATAGCTGCCGACGAATTGACGCCAGCGGCAGAGCGACCACCCATCGCCGATGGATCCCATCTCGACATCGGGCGCGCGGCCGAGAACGTCGCAGATGATCTCCTTATTGTCCCAGACGCTCTCGTTGTTCACGTCACCAGCCTGACGTCGAGCCGCTTGAAGCCGTTGATGAAGTTCGACCGCACGCGGATCGGCTCTCCCATGATCTCTATGCGGCGAACATGACGCGCCATTTGCTCAAAGGCGAGTCGCAATTGCATTTCGGCGAGTCGCGATCCGACGCAGACATGCGTACCGGCGCCGAAGGCGAGATGCTGGCGGATCGGGCGCATCACATCGAAGGCGTCAGGATCGGCGAACACCGCGGGGTCGCGATTGCCGGCGGGGTAGAAGACGACGACCTTGTCGCCCTGGCGGATCGTCTGCCCGGCAAGTTTTGTGTCGCGTGTCGCGGTTCGTCGCATGTGGATCACGGGGCTGGCGTGACGCACCATTTCCTTGACCGCATTGGGCAGCAGGCCGGGATCGGAGCGGATGGCGTCCCATTGATCGGGATTGTTGGCAAATGCGATCAGGCTGTGGTTGATCGAATTGCGCGTCGTCTCGTTACCGCCGACGAGTGCGAGGATCAGATTGCCGATGAAATCGCCGAGCGGAACGGGTTGGCCGTGTATTTCGGCATTGGCGAGCAGCGACGCGATGTCGGGACCGGGGTTGGCGCGGCGTTCCGCGAACAGCGCCGAAGCAAAGCCGATGAATTCGCCCATCACCGCCTGCATCGCTTCAGGCGACTGGCGGAAATCGGGGTCGTCCTCGCCGACGAAGGCGTCGGTCCAGCGGTGGAGATCGTGCCACATATCGGCGGAGACGCCGAGCAGTTCGGCGAGGGTGAGGAGGGGCAGCGGCACGGTCAGGAGCGGCAGGATGTTCACCGCCTCGTTCAGCGGCACATCGGCGAACAGCCGCTCGACGCGTTCGGCGATCCGCGCTTCGATGCCTTCCAATCGCGCCGGCGACAGCGCGGGCATCACGAATTTGCGGTATTGGGTGTGCGTCGGCGGATCGCGCGAGATGAAGGGAATGCCGATCGCCGATTCGCCGGCGCCGGTCAGCCCGACCTCATTTTCATTGAAGATGCGATGCCCGCCATTTTCGTGTGCCGAGGAAAAGAGATCGGCCTGCCGCGACACGGTGATGATGTCATCGAACCCCAGCACCGCCCAGAAGCCCGCGCCATCGCTTTCGGGGTTCCAGTGGACCGAGCCTGCGGCGCGCAAGGCCGCAAGCTCGGCATAAGGCATGCCGCCGACGTAGAGATCCGGATCCTTGAGATCGGTCATCGTCAGAAGCTGTAGCGCAAGGACACGCCATAGGTACGCGGCGCCGACGGTACGAGGAAGTTGTACGGGAAGCCCGCGCCGCGCAAGTCGAGGCCGTAGCCATATGTCTTGCGCTCGAAGATATTGTTCGCGAACGCCCGGACCGTCAGTGCGTCATTGCTCCAGCTGAGCGACGCGTTGACTTTGGCGTTCGCGCCCTGCTGCAACTCGCTGTTCACTTGCGGCGTGCCGGGCGCGTCGATCTCGTTGAACGGCGAGAAATATTGGCGGCTCGAATAGGCCATGTTCGGCGCGAAAGTGATTTTCCCGCCCACGACGTCCAAGACATCCCATTCGAAACCGAGTTGCGCGGTAAGCTTCGGCGCGAAGGGCAGCTCATTGCCCGACAGGTCGGCGCCCTGCAGCGTCAATTCCTTATATTTCGAATGCAGCCAGCCGAGCGAGGCGTTGATGCGGAGACCGTCGGTTGGGCGCAGCGTGGTCTCGACCTCCAGCCCATATACTTCGGACGATGGCGCGTTGACGAGGAAGGATACCGGTCCCGCGCGCGTGTCCTGCAACTGCTGGTTCGAATAGTCGTAGTAAAAGGCGGATGCTGCGTAAGTGAGCAGGCGCCCGCCCGCGCGGCCCTTGATCCCGATTTCATAGGCGTTGACGCGCTCGGGCTCGATATAGCCGATGCCGCTCGACGACGTGTAGCCGCCGCCATTGACCGCACCCGCGCGGTAACCGCGGTTGTAGCTCGCATAGACGAGCGGGCCGTCGTCGAAGGTGTAGCTCAATGCCACGCGGCCGGTCAGCGCATTATTCGTATCTGCGAGCGCGAAGCGCGCGGCGGGATCATAGGGGCAGGTGCCCGCGACCCCGGCGCACGGCACCGTCGTCGCGATCGGCGTCTGCGGGTCGTCGACCCCGCCGATGAACAGATAGGCAAAGGCGTCGTCGTAGCGCGACTTGTCCTTGGTATAGCGCGCGCCGAGCGTGAGCACGAGCCGATCGGCGAGGTCGATGTCGGCTTGTCCGAACACGGCATAGCTTTTGCGGACCTGCCGGTAATGCTGGAAGAAGCCGCCTGCCGGCGGCAGCGGCAGGTTGAACGTGTTGTCGGTGATGTTGCGGTCCCAGCCATAGAAGAGCCCGCCGACGAAGGTCAGTCCGTCGCCGTCGTAATTGGCGCGCAGTTCCTGACTGAATTGGCGATAGTTCGAGCGCCAGTTGATATCGAGAATATCGAGCGGCGATCCGTCGGCCGCCTGCTGAAGATTCTGCTTTCCGCCATCATAGCTGGTGATCGAGGTCAGGCTGAGCGTATCGCTGAGTTCGAGTGCGATATTTGCCGAGAATCCCCAGGCGTCGGTGCGGTTCTCGCCGATCCGATTCTCGTTCGTCTCGAAAAAGCCGAGCCCGGTGCGGAAGGGTTCGAGGCCATGCACCGCGGCCTGCGTCCCGCGGTCGCGGCCGGCATAGGCGCGCAGCACGATGTCGAGCGTCTCGACCGGCTTGACGCGCAGCGAGGCGCGGCCCTGCAGCGTGTCGATCGACGCGGCGTCGCGTCCGCCGGGGAAGATGTTTTTGATCTGCCCGTCGCCCTTGGCGTAGTTCACCGCAAGGCGCAGCCCTGCGACATCCTCGGCGAGGGTTGCTTCGGCGGCGCCCTGCGCGGTGATTGTGTCGAAATTGGCGTAACCGAGCTGGACATAGCCGTTGGTGCCGGAGAGGCCGGGCTTCTTCGTGATGAAGTTGATCGCGCCGCCCGTGGTGTTGCGGCCGAACAGCGTGCCCTGCGGCCCGCGAAGCACTTCGATGCGGTCGAGATCGAACAACCCCATGCCGTGGCTGGTGCGCGGCGCCAGATAGACATCGTCGAGATAGACGCCGACGGGCGACGCCTGATTGCTGTTATATTCGTTCGCGACGCCGATGCCGCGCAGCGAGAAGTTCGGCTGCGTGTCGCCATAGGGGCTGTTGATCTGAAGGTTCGGGACCGCGTCGCCGAGTTGCGCGGAATTGGTGATGCCGCGGTCGGCCAGCGTGTCGCCGCCGAGGGCAGTAACCGCGAGCGGCACGTCGAGCAGCGACTGTTCGCGGCGCTGCGCGGTGACGACGATATCGCCGTCGGTCGCAGCGGTGTCGGGCGGCGTCGGCGCATCCTGCGCCATGGCGAAAGTCGATGTCGAAACGGCGAGCGCAGCCAGCATGGCGCGCGCGAAAGGCAAAGCTGCCATAGTCCTTCTCCCAATTTGGCGGGGCTTCTGCGAGCCCTGTCAGCTAGGAAGACTAAGGCGAGGGGCGCGATCTGGCTTTAGCGCGCCTTGCAACGAGTTTTGACATTTCTTGCGCGCAAAATCGGCCTCCGGCACGCGGTCGCAGTTCCGAAACAGTCGCTGCAAGCCGCGAACGACTGCTCGCGCGCTGTCGTTCAACGTCACCGACGCGCATGCGTTCGACTATTTCTGGACGCGCGTTGCTCCGGCGCCCGCGAAGTTGGGGAATCGACTTGTCGTTTCGCCGTAACACGGAATAGGGATGGCGACCCCATCGCCAGAAAGGATCGTCATGGCTCACGGAACCGCGCGTATCGGCAAGGATCATTATCGCACCGAGATCAACGTCAGCGGCCATGACCTGATCGGCGACGAAGGGCCGGGGCTTGGCGGAAAGAATGAGGGACCCGCGCCCTATGACTTCCTGCTCGCCGGTCTTGGCGCCTGTACAGCGATTACACTCCGCATGTACGCCGACCGCAAAGGCTGGCCGCTCGAATCGGTCGACGTGGGCCTGCGATTGCTGAGCAAGGACGGCCTTCGGGTCGACCGGGTGCTGGCGATTGCGGGGCTCGACGACGAACAGAAGGCCCGTCTGGCCGATATCGCCGAGCGGACGCCGGTTACGCTGACGCTCAAGAATGGCCTGCCGATCGATACGCGGCTCGCCTGACGGGCGCGCCACTGGACAAGTTGCGATCTACCACTTATATACCAGCCGTTATGGAAATCGAAACTGCCACCGTCGCCGCTCCGCATAAGGGCCGTCCGCGCGAATTTTGCGTCGATATGGCCTTGGCGTCGGCGCTGCGCGTCTTCTGGTCGAAGGGCTATGAGGGCGCCTCGATGGCCGACCTCACCGAGGCGATGGGGATAACGAAGCCCAGCCTTTATGCCGCATTCGGCAACAAGGAGGCGCTCTTCAACAAGGCGCTCGACCTCTATGAGCGCGAAAAGGCCGATTATATGCGCGCGGCGCTCGAAGCGCCGACCGCGCGCGGTGTTGCCGAGCGGCTGATGTACGGCGCACTCGACATGTATACCTGTCCGGAGAATCCAAACGGCTGCCTGGGCGTGATTACATCGGTCGCGTGCGGTGCGGAGGCCGAATGCATTCGTCAGGCCGTGCTCGAACGCGGCGCCGCGGCGAAGCGCGCGATGCTCGAACGCTTCGCGCGCGCCAAGGAAGAAGGCGACTTCCCGCCCGATACCGACGCCGAAGGACTCGCTGCGTTCCTGACCGCAGTCAATCAGGGCATGTCGGTGCAGGCCGGCGCCGGCGCGACGCGCGCCGAACTTGAACGGCTGGTCGAAACCAGCCTGAAGCTGTGGCCGGGGCGCTGATAGAATTATTTTTACTGCCCGGTACAGAATGGTCTTGACGCAGCGCAGCAAGACTTATATACCACTCAGTATACAAAGATAGGGCTCTCCCCCCGGGCCGGCCGCCGCAGGACAAAGATCGTGCGGCGGCCGGAACCATCATCACCGATCAGTAACCCGGGAACGCGTCCTGTTCCGGTCTGGCGCCTGCTGGCGTTCGTCCGCAAGACATAAACAGGGACCTCGCGCGCGCATCCTTGCGTGCGGCGGGACAGGGTGGCCGTCCTCTTCGAAGAGGGCCCTCTGGCGACAAGGACCATCAAGTCACCGGCCGGAAGCACGCGCTTCCGGCACAGGATTTCTGCGCCCTCGCTCTTTCAGCGGGGCGCGGGCGACCGAAACGAACGAATAGAAGAGGGCATATTCATGACCGTCCACACCCCGATCGAAAAGCTCGACCCCGCCGATGCGAAGGTCCGCCGCGAACTCAAAACCTTGCTCCATCCCGCCCGCGGCCGCCGCGCCGCATGGGTCGGCGCGTTTCTGGTCCTGATCGTCGGCGCCTGGTGGCTGCTCCGCGATGGTGCGCCGCCCGCTGCTGCCGCGCCTGCACCCGTCCTCACTGTCGCCGCGCCGCTCGCGCGCGACGTAACCTTGTGGGACGAATATATCGGGCGCTTCGAGGCATCGAAGGCAGTCGAGGTGCGTCCGCGCGTTTCGGGTGCGATCACCGGCATCCACTTCACCGACGGCCAGATCGTCCGCCAGGGACAGCCGCTCTTCACCATCGATCCGCGTCCCTATCGCGCCGCGCTTTCCGAAGCACGCGCTTCGGCGGCGAGCGCGCGTAGCGATCTCGCGCTCGCACGGCTCGAACTCGAACGTGCAAGCCGTCTCGTCGATGTCGAGGCGGTGTCGCAGAGCGAGATCGATCGGCTGCGCGCCCGTGTCAATGCGGCCAACGCGGCACTGGCTGGCGCCGATGCCCGCATCGCCGCACGCGCGCTCGATGTCGAATTCACCACCGTGCGTGCACCGCTGAGCGGTCGCATCTCGGACCGCCAGATCGACGCGGGAAACCTTGTGTCTGCGGGTGACGCCGGCGGCACGTTGCTGACCACGATCAACGCGCTCGACCCCGTATATTTCACCTTCCAGGGTTCGGAGGCCTTGTTCCTCAAGACCAAGCGCGAGGGTGGCGACAAGGGAGCGGCGGTCGAAGTCCGCCTGCAGGATGAAAGCGACTATCGCTGGAAGGGCCAGCTCGATTTTACCGACAACGGCCTCGACCCGCGTTCGGGCACGATCCGCGCCCGCGCCAGCTTCCGCAACCCCGAGATGTTCCTGACCCCCGGCATGTTCGGCAATATGCGCCTTTCGACCGGCCAGACGGCGCGTGCGCTGCTGGTCCCGGCTGCCGCGGTGCAGACCGACCAGGCGCGCAAGATCGTCTATGTCGTCGGCAAGGACGGGATGGTCGCGGCAAAGCCGGTCGAGATCGGCCCCGAAGTCGATGGCCTGCGCGTCATCCGTTCGGGCCTGACGCCGACCGACCAGATCGTCATCAACGGCTATCAGTTCGCCCGCCCGGGTACCAAGGCAGTAACCAAGGTCGGCAAGATCGCCGCAGCGGCACCGAAGCAAGGTGCGGCCGCAGCCGCTGAACCGGTGTCGGCGCAGGCGACGTTCGCAAAATAATTAAACTCGTCATCCCGGCGCAAGCCGGGGTCTCAAAGGTGCGTTGATTTGCTGACGTCGAGATCCCGGCCTGTGTCGGGATGATGGAAGCGCTCGCGTTACCGAAGGCCAAATTTCAGACAGGGGCTCTCCCATGCGCCTATCACGCTTTTTCATCGACCGGCCGATCTTCGCCGCCGTGCTCGCCGTTATCATCACCATCGTCGGCGCGGTCGCCTATATCGGCCTGCCCGTGTCGCAATATCCCGACATCGTCCCGCCGACGGTGACCGTGACCGCAACCTATCCGGGCGCGTCGGCCGAAACCGTCGCTGACACGGTCGCGGCGCCGATCGAACAGGAAATCAACGGCGTCGACAATATGCTTTATATGAGCAGCCAGTCGACCGGCGACGGCGTCGTCACGATCACCGTGACTTTCAAGATCGGCACCGACCTCGATGCCGCGCAGGTGCTGGTGCAGAACCGCGTCGCGATCGCGACGCCGCGCCTGCCCGAAACGGTGCAGCGGCTGGGCGTGGTGACACGCAAGACCTCGCCCGACTTCCTGATGGTTGTGAACCTCGTCTCGCCCGACAAGTCGCTCGATCGCGCCTATATCTCCAACTATGCGCTGACCCAGCTCCGCGACCGTTTGAGCCGCATCGACGGCGTCGGCGACGTGCGCCTGTTCGGTGCGCGCGACTATGCGATGCGCGTGTGGATCGATCCCGGCCGCGCCGCCGCGCTCGACCTGACCGCGGGTGAGATCGTCGCCGCACTGCGCCGCGAAAATGTGCAGGTCGCGGCGGGGACGCTCGGCCAGCCGCCTTATGCAAATGGCAGCGACTTCCAGCTCAACGTCGAAACGCAGGGCCGCCTTACCGATCCCAAGGATTTCGCGAATATCGTCATCCGCAGCGATGCGGACGGGCGGCAGGTCCGCGTGTCGGACGTCGCGCGCGTCGAACTCGGCGCGTCGGATTATAACAGCAACACCTATCTCTCGGGCGATCCCACGGTCATCATGGCGGTGTTCCAGCGCCCCGGCTCGAACGCGCTCGCCGCCGCTGAAGCCGTCGAGGCCGAAATGGCGTCGTCGTCGAAGAATTTCCCCAAGGGCCTGGAATATCGGGTCATCTACAACCCCACCGAGTTCATCGCCCAGTCGATCGACGCCGTGATGGAAACGCTGATCGAGGCGGTGTTCCTGGTCGTCATCGTGATTCTCGTGTTCCTTCAGAAATGGCGCGCAGCGATCATTCCGGTACTCGCGATCCCGGTATCGTTGATCGGGACCTTCGTGGTGCTCGCGGCGTTCGGCTACAGCCTCAACAACCTCTCCCTCTTCGGGCTGGTGCTTGCGATCGGCATCGTCGTCGACGACGCGATCGTCGTCGTCGAGAATGTCGAGCGCAATCTCGAAAAGGGCATGAGCGCGCTCGAAGCCGCGCGCACATCGATGGACGAGGTATCGGGCGCGCTGGTCGCGATCGTGCTGGTGCTCTGCGCCGTGTTCGTGCCGACCCTGTTCCTGACCGGCCTGTCCGGCGCCTTCTATCAGCAGTTCGCGGTGACCATCTCGACCGCGACGATCATCTCGCTCGTCCTGTCGCTCACCCTGTCGCCAGCACTTGCGGCGATCCTGCTCAAGCCGCACGCCCCGGCGCAGGCCGACGGATGGCTGATGGCACGCATCCACCGCGCCGGCGAACGCTTCAACGAGGGTTTCGAGCGGCTGAGCAACGGCTATGCGCGGCTCACCGATCGGCTGGTGCGCGCGCCGAAGAAGATGATGGTCACCTATGCCGGGCTGATCGCCGCGACGGCCGGCCTGTTCTGGGCTACGCCGACCGGCTTTATCCCCGCACAGGATCAGGGCTATTTCCTCGTCGTCGCCAAGCTGCCTTCAGGCGCCTCGGTCGAACGCACCGACGCGGTGCTGAAAAAGGTCGCGGCGCGCGTCCTGCCGGTCGAAGGCGTTCTCGGCTCGGTGATGCTCGCGGGCTTCGATGGCCCGTCGCAGACGCTCGCGCCGAACTCGGCTGCCGCATACTTCCCGCTCAAGTCGTTCGAGGAACGCGGGAAGCTCGGCGTCAATTTCGAGGACATCATGAATCAGGCGCGGGCGAACACCGCCGACATCACCGAGGCGCAGATCGTCGTGATCCCGCCGCCGCTGATCCAGGGCATCGGTTCGGCGGGTGGCTACCGGATGATCGTGCAGGATCGCGGCGGGAACGGCTATGCCGCGCTCGCGAACGAGACGAACAATCTGATTGGCAAGGCGAACCAGACCCCGGGCCTCGCGAACGTCTTCACCTTCTTCGATCCGTCGAACCCGCGCGTCTTTGCCGATATCGACCGTGCGAAGGCGAATGCGCTCGGGGTGCCGCCCGAACGTGTGTTCGAAGCGTTGCAGGTCTATCTCGGCTCGGCGTTCGTGAACGACTTCAACCTGCTCGGCCGCACCTATCGCGTTACCGCACAGGCTGATGCGCCCTATCGCCAGACCGTCGCAGATATCGCGAACCTTCGCACGCGGTCCGATTCGGGCGCGATGGTGCCGATCGGGTCGGTCGCGAATTTCGAGGACCGCACGGGGCCGTACCGCGTCACGCGTTACAACCTGTTCCCGGCAGTCGAGATCGACGGCGATACCGCGCCGGGGTCGTCTTCGGGTGCGTCGTTGACGACGATGGAAAAGCTCGCCGCCGATAATCTGCCGGCGGGTTATGGCACCGAATGGACGGGCATCGCCTTCCAGCAAAAGGCGGCGGCGAACACCGCGGGGATCGTCTTTGCGCTTGCAGTGGTCTTCGTCTTCCTCGTGCTCGCGGCGCAATATGAGAGCCTGATGCTGCCGCTGGCGATCATCTTCATCGTGCCCATGTGTCTGCTCGCGGCGATGGTCGGCGTGAATCTGCGCGGCATGGACAATAATGTGCTGACGCAGATCGGGCTCGTCGTGCTCATCGCGCTCGCGGCGAAGAATGCGATCCTCATCGTCGAATTCGCCAAGCAGGCCGAAGAAGAAGATGGCTTGTCGCCGATCGAAGCCGCGGTGCGTGCCGCACGCGACCGTCTGCGCCCGATCCTGATGACCAGCTTCGCCTTCATCCTCGGCGCCGTGCCGCTGTTGATCGCGAGCGGGGCGGGGGCGGAACTGCGCCAGGCGCTGGGTACCGCGGTCTTCTTCGGCATGCTCGGCGTGACGGCGTTCGGCCTCATCTTCACCCCGACCTTCTACGTCGTCGCGCGCTCGCTCAGCCTATGGTCAGCCGAGCGGCGGGCGCGGCGCGGCGGATCGGACGACCACGGGGCCGCGCTGCCGGTTCCGGCGGAATAAGGAACAAGATCATGATCCTTCGTAACATCCTAACCGCCGCCTCGGCCCTGGCGCTTGCCGCCTGCGCCGTCGGCCCCGACTATAAGGCGCCGCAATCCGCGTCGGCGCCCGTCGCCACCGGGCCGTTCGTCTCGGCGAACAGTCCCGCAGTATCGCTCGCGCCCGTCGCGGGCGACTGGTGGCGGCTCTACGACGATCCCGTCCTCGACGGGCTCGTCGGCGATGCGCTCGCCAACAACACCGATGTGCGCGTCGCGGTCGCGAATATCGCCCGCGCCCGCGCATCGCTGCGCGGTGCGCGCGCTGACCGGCTGCCGCAGGGTGAGATCGGCGCCGGCGCCAACTACGGCCGCAGCCCCGAAGGTCAGCGCCTTCCCGGCGCCGACCGCGAGGATTGGGCGGTCGATGTCGGGATCAACGTTTCGTACGAGGTCGACCTGTTCGGCCGCGTCAGCCGCTCGATCGAGGCCGCGCGCGGCGACGCCGCCGCTGCCGAGGCCAATGCCGACGCGGTGCGGGTGATCGTCGCCGCCGATACGACGCAAGCCTATGCCGATGCCGCCTCGGGCGCCGCCCGTCTGGACGTCGCACGGCGCATCGTCAGCCTGCTCGATCAGCAGGTAAAGCTTACCGAACGCCGCAAAGAGGTCGGGATGGCGACGGGGCTCGACCTCGCGCGCATTACGACGCTGCGCGACCAGCGTTCGGCGGACATACCCTCCATCGAGGCCGAGCGGCAGGCGGCGTTATTCCGCCTCGCGACTCTGACCGGTCGTGCCCCCGCTGCGCTCCCCCCCATCGCGGCGGACCGCAACATCAGCCTCGAGATCACCGACCCGATCCCAGTCGGTGATGGGGCGGCGCTGCTGAAGCGCCGTCCCGATATTCGCGCCGCCGAGCGCCGCCTTGCCGCCGATACGGCGCGTATCGGCGTCGCGACGGCGGATCTTTACCCGCGCATCACGCTTGGCGGTTCGGCCGGTTCGACCGGCTCCGGCTTTGGTGACATATTCGGCGGCGGCCCGGTCCGCTGGTTGCTCGGCCCGCTGCTCAACTGGGCCTTCCCGAATCAGGAGCCCGCGCGCGCGCGCATCGCCGCCGCCGAAGCGGACACGCAGGCCTCGCTGGCGGAATTCGACGGCACGGTGCTCCGCGCGCTCGAGGAAACCGAAACCGCGCTGTCGTCCTACGCGCGTTCGCTCGAACAAAGGCAAGCGCTGCGGGCCGCACGCGATCAGGCCGAACGCGCGGCGCGTATCGTGCGCGCGAAGCGGCAGGAAGGCGCATCGGATTCGCTCGAATGGCTCGACGCCGAACGGACTTTCGCTGAGACCGAAGCCGTGCTCGCCGCGCAGGACGGTCAGATTTCGCGGCGCCAGATCGCATTGTTCCGCGCGCTCGCGGGCGGCTGGTCGACCTAGGGTCGGGCCCTGGGGGTCAGACGATGTTGTTCGCCGCGCTGCCGGGTGTCCAGAGCTGCGCGGCGAGCCGGTGCAGCGCGCGCGACAGGTTCCGGCGATCGATCGTTCCCCCGAGCGAGATACGCATCGCCGCCGGCGCATCGGGCGCCACCGCGAACCGGTCCGAAGGCACCGCCGACAGTCCGTCGAGCGCCAGCGCGGCGGCGAGCGTATCGGGGTTAATATCATCGGCCAGCGGCAGCCAGAGATGATAGCCCTGCGGGTGTGCGTTATGGTGCCCCTCGCCGAGCACGGTCCGGGCGAGCTTTTGCCGCCAGGCGGCTTCCTTGCGCACCGCGTCGACGAGCGTGTCGAACGTGCCGTCGGTCAACCACAGCGATATCATCGCGGCATTGAGCGGCGGTGCCATCACGGCGCTTTCGTGCTGGAATGATGAAATTTGCATGGCCTCGGCGACGCCTGGCGCGCGGACAAAGCCGACGCGCAGTGCGGGCGACACGACCTTCGCCATGCTCGCAATGTACCAGCCGTTGCCGGGCGCGAAACTTGTGATCGCGGGAAGCGGTGCATCGGGAAGCAGGCCGTAGGCATCGTCTTCGATGATCTGCACGCCGGTATCATGCGCCCAGCCCGCGATGGCTTTGCGGCCTTCGAGCGCGATCGTCGCGGCGGTCGGATTGTCGTTCGTCGGCACGACATAGAGCGCACGCAGAGGCGCATCGGCATGCGCTGCCTCGATCGCTTCGACGGTCATTTCGGCCAGCGGGACGAGGTGGGCGCCGATCCGGCGGGCGACAGCGCGAAACCCCGGATAGGAATAGAGCCCGCACGCGATGCGGTCGCCGGGCCTAAGGATGGTCGACGCAATGGCATGAAGTCCGTTCTGCGCACCCGCGGTGACGACGATCTGTTCGGGGTCGGACGACAGGCCAAGGCGCATCAGCAGTTCGGCGCCGCTTTCGCGGTCGGCCGCGGCGCCGCCGGGGCGCTGATAGTGAAGGCGGGCGACGCCGCCGCCCTGCGTCAACGTTCCGAGTGCCGAGGCCATGGCTTCGGCAAGCCGCGATTCGGCGGCGACCGGCGGGCTGTTCATTGCGATGTCATTTTGTGCGGTGGTGGCTATCTCCCCCGTCCGCACCGCATCGCTGATAAAGCTGCCGGCGCGTCCGCGCGCGACGATCAAGCCGCGTTGCCGTGCCAGATCATAGGCCTTGGTAACGGTCGTCAGGTCGATGCCGAGCCGCGCTGCAAGCTCGCGCTGCGGCGGCAGGCGGTCGCCTTGATGGAGTTCGCCGCGCGCCACGGCGGCGGCGATCGCGCCCGTCACCGCCTTATATTTGGGTCCTGCGGCACCCGCGATATCGGGCGTCCAGGCGTCAGCCGCCATGCCGTTCGTCCGCTTCGTGCCTTTCGCGCGCATTCAGCTTTGCCCACAGATGCTCGGTTCCCGATTCCTGTGCCTTGTTCACATATTGCGAGGCGACCAGCCAGCCCTTGATCGGGCGCAGCGGGAGCACGCACCCGATGACCATGATCGGGATCGAGAAGACGAGGTGAATCCAGAGCGGCGGGCTGTAGGCGATCTGCAACCATACGATCACGAAGGTGAGCGGAAAGGCGACGATGCACTGCGAGAAAAAGGCCGGGCCGTCGTCAGGCGCGGCAAAGCTGAAATCCAGCCCGCAATTCTCGCACCGGTCGGCCAGCTTGAGCCACGAGCGGAACATGCGACCCTTGCCGCATTCGGGGCATTTGCCATGCCAGCCCGACCACAGAATCCAGCGCAGTTTTTCGTTTCCGAGATCGCCGCTTGTCATATCCGACTCCAATCGACGCATAGCCAATGCCATGCAAAGCGGACATAGGTTCAGGACCGAGAAAATTGAAGAATTCAATCAAGTAATTGAAATATATCTATTATATAACGAGATCCCAATTTTAGCATGGCTATCTGAACAATATAATCCATGCATAATTTGGCAATACCGACCCAACGGCGACGGTTGCGGGGTATTTTGCCGGACAATCTCGCCGGCTATGTCGCGCGGCCGAATGGGATTAAAGCGGGTGGGTGGAACGGAGGGCGGATGGATCGTCTCGACGCAATGCGGGTGATTTTGGCGGTCGTCGATGCCGGCAGCCTGTCGGCGGGCAGCCGCAAGCTCGGCGCACCGCTGCCCAGCGTCAGCCGCAAGGTCGCCGATCTTGAACGCCATCTCGGCACCAATCTGCTCGTTCGGACGAGCCGCAATATCCAGCTCACCGACGCGGGGCGCGACTATGTCGAGGCGGCGCGGCGCATCATCGCCGATGTCGACGAGGCCGAGCGGCGCGCGTCGGGCGAATATCAGGCACCGCGCGGCGAACTGGCAATCACGATGCCGGTCGAGTTCGGCGCGCGCCACGTCGTGCCGATTGCGCTCGCCTTCATCGAGGAATTTCCCGAGGTCACGCTGAAGCTCGTGACGTCCGACCGCATCGTTCCGATGGTCGAGGAACATGTCGACGTGGCAATCCGCCTAGGTCATCTCGCCGATAGCGGCCTCTATGCGGTAAAGGCGGGCGCGTTCCGGCTGATCAGCTGCGCCAGCCCCGCCTATCTTGAACGGCGCGGCATACCGCGGCATCCGGACGAGCTGGCGGGGCATGACGGCGTGGCGTTCGGGCCAAAGCCGATATTCTGGACCTTCACCGTCGATGGCGAGGAACGGATTGTCACGCCGCGCCCGCGCGTCGCGGTCAACACCGCCGCGAGCAATCTGGCGGCCGCGCTCGCCGGAATGGGGATCGCACGGCTTTTCGACTATCAACTGACCGGCGAAATCGCGTCCGGCGCGCTCGTGCCGATCCTGATCGATTATCCCGATCCGCCGCGGCCGGTGCATATCGTCTATCCGCGGCAGGGCCTGCTGCCCCTGAAGGTGCGCAGCTTCATCGACTGGGCGGCGCCACGCCTACGTGCCGCCTGCGACGGCTTCGGGACCGGCTGACCCTATCGGCGGACGAGAGGCTGGCTCCCGGATCGGGCGTCTACTGGCGCTCTGCCGCACCCGTTACATCGCTTCCATTCCCGATTTACCTGGAAAGGAAGCATCATGAACGAAGCAAAGGGCATCGCCCTCATCACCGGAGCATCGAGCGGAATCGGTGCGCTTTACGCCGATCGTCTCGCGCGGCAGGGCTATGATTTGATCCTTGTTGCGCGCAGCGCCGACAAGCTCGGCGGGGTGGCCGAGGCGATCCGCGAGGCCACCGGCCGCAAGATCGAAACCGTCACCGCCGATCTTGGCAACCCGCACGATCTGCGGGCCATCGAGGATCGGCTCGCGAGCGATGGGGGTATCACCATGCTCGTCAACAATGCCGGCATCGGATCGACCGCACAGGCGCTGGAAGCCGACGTCGACGCGATGAGCGCGATGGTGTCGCTCAACGTCAACGCGCTGATGCGCCTCAGCTATGCGGCGGTCCCGGCCTTTGCCGGACGCGGGCACGGCACGATCGTCAACATCGCCTCGATCGTCGCGGTGGCGCCCGAAGTGCTGAATGGCGTTTATGGCGGAACCAAGGCCTTTGTCCTCGCCTTCAGCCAGAATCTGCGTCACGAACTCGCGGGCACCGGGGTTCAGATCCAGGTCGTGCTCCCCGGCGCCACCGCGACCGATTTCTGGAGCATCGCGGGTACACCCGTCGAGCATCTGCCCGGCGAGATCGTCATGCGCGCCGACGATATGGTCGATGCCGCGCTCGCGGGCCTTGCACGCGAAGAATTTGTCACGATCCCCGGTCTCCATGACGAAAGCCGATGGGAGACCTTCGAGGCGGCACGGCAGGCGATGGCGGCCGAGCTGTCGACCGATACGCCCGCACCGCGCTATGCGGTTCGTGAAGGGGTGGCGGCATGAACCGGGTCGTCCGCGCCGCGCTCGCCGCGGCCCTCACTATCGGCTCCGCGCCCGTCCTCGCCGGCGAACCGGCGAAGGCAGCGGTCGGCTTTATCGAAGTCGACCCCGCGATCACGCTCCGACATATGGTCGTCCATAATCCCAACCCGAAAGGGACGGTGCTCCTGCTCCACGGCTTCCCCGAAACATTATATGTCTGGCAGGACATGTCGGCGGCGCTCGCCGACGATTATGAGGTCCATGCGTTCGATTGGCCGGGCTATGGGCAATCGTCGCGCCCCGCGGCCAGCGAGTTCGCCTATGCGCCGCGCGATTATGCCCGTGTCCTGAAAGCCTATATCGCGAAGGCGGGGATCGATCGGTCGAAATTGACGATCTATGCGACCGATATCGGGGCGCTGCCCGCGCTGCTCGCCGCGCTCGACGATCCCGACATTGCTCGCACGATCATCGTCGGCGATTTCGCGCCGTTCGATCGGCCGCAGCATATGCAGGAAAGATTACAGCAGTTGAAATCGCCCGAAACGGCGGAGGCCGCGCGGATACAGTTCAATCAGGCGCGCGACGAGATTTTCGAGAATTCGACCCGGCGCGGCCTTGCGCCCGAAGCGCAGTTCGGGGTGCCGCAAGCCTATCAGGAAGACCGGCGCCGGGGATGGGGGCAGGGCGCCATGACCTCCGCCGATGCCTTCTATCATTATTATTCGCACTTCAGCCGCGATCAGAATGATTTCGAGGCCAATATCGGGCGGCTGAAGACCCCGGTGAAGGTCATGTGGGGTGAGAAGGACGTCTTCATAAATCACGCGTTGGGAGCCGAACTGGCCCAGCGCATCGGCGCCTCATTCCGTCTCTTGCCAGGCATCGGACATTATCCGCACCTTCAGGACCCGCAGGGTGCCGCCGGGGAAGTCCGGTCTGCCTTTCGATAGGCGAATGCGGCGGCGCGCGGGATCGCGCGTCGCCGTAGCCATCGTTTACGCCGCTTTTACCAGTCCCGGTGCATAAGATTTACCGATGTTTGCGACTGGGGACAAATGATGGACAGCATGCGCGGCCTGCTTTCGGGTAGCCATGATCAGGATGACGGGGCGATCGATGCGCCCGCGTCCGTCGGAGTCGACGAACGGCGGATGCAGGTCCGGGCCTATAATTACTGGGCTTCGCTGCTGGCCGACCGTGCCTATCCCTCCGTCGAGGATCTCGATCTGGAGGGCGCCGATTTCGGTCCCTATTCGGTGCTGCTCGATTTCACGCAGGGCATCGAGAACCCCGGCATTGCCTTTCTGGGCGAACGGCTGCGCGACGAATCGCAGATCGACGAGGACGTCCATTATATCAGCCAGATTCCCGGCCGCTCGCTGCTGTCGCGGTTGACCGACCATTATCTCCAGATCATCGCCAACCGCGCGCCGATCGGATTCGAGGCCGAGTTCGTGAATGATCGCGGTACGACGATCATGTACCGCGGCATCCTGCTGCCCTTCTCGTCCGACGACGACACGATCGATTTCATCATGGGCGTGATCAATTGGAAGGAAGCGGTTCCCGCCGATCAGGCAGAGGAATTGCAGCTTTCGGTCGAGCAGGCGCTGCGCAGCGCGCCGCCGCTGACCGCGCCGGTACCCGTGTGGGCCGACGGCCCCGATTCGGAGCATCTCGACGACGATGTCGCGGCCGATGTCCTGCCGGGCTTTGCCGGGCTGGGAACCGACCCATTCGCCGACGCGAACGACCCGGCGAACGATGACGAACTGTCGGCCGATCCCGGTCAGGATGCCGAACTCGCGGACTGGCTGGCGCTTGCGCGCGAAACGGCCGAGCGCGCGATCGCTGCCGACAGCCGGAGCCGCGGTGCGCTCTATCAGGCGGTGGGCAAGGCGTGGGATTTCGCACTGGCGGCCGAGGAACAGCCCGAAGCCTTTGCCGCGCTGCTCGACGATGCCGGACTGGCGGTACAGGACCGCGCGCCGATGACGCCGGTAGTGAAGCTGGTATTCGGCGCCGCCTATGACAAGACGCGGCTGGCCGAATATGCCTGTGTTCTGGGCCATGCCAGGGAAGAGGGCGTCGGCCGGGGCGAACTTGCAGCCTATCTCGATCGCTATCCGGGCGGGCTCAAGGGACTGGTCAAGGATGCGCGCGCGCGCCGAAAGCCGGCGCAGGACGACGGCGAGCGGACGGACGAAAAACTCGAAGCGCTGCGCCGCGCGCACCCGGCGCTGATCCTCGAACATGATGCCGGCGACGCCGAATTCGTCGTGCTGATCGCGCGCGCGATGCCGGGCGGCCATATCGGGATCGTTGCCAAGGCGGCGGACGATCCGACCCTCGTCGCGAAGCTTGCGAAAAGGGCGGTTCCGATCACGCCCGGCGCCTGACGGCGCGGATTGAGAGCGTTCACGCAACAGACAATCTCAAAATTGAAATATTTTTGCGTGGACGCGCGAACGAGGCCTTGAGCCGCGCGCCGCGCAGGCGCATAGGGGGCGCAGCGAACGGACCCCCGCCGATCGTCGGCTGGGATCCCCCTCTTTTGGTTCGGGATGCTGCACTTTATGCCTCAGAATACGTCCGACACGCCGGAAACGGACACGCCAACCCCCTCCACCGTCAAAATTCCTCCGAAAGTTGCCGCCGCCTATCTGGCCGCGCTCGCCGGCAGCGCGCTGCCGGGCGAGGGCGACGATATGGACAAGGCGGCGCTGTCCGATGCGAGCCAGTTCGCTGCGCGTGCTGCGCTTGAGCGCACGGCCGAAACGCCGTCGTTGCTGCTCGAACCGATTGCCGCCGACGGCACCGACCGCCGCATGCGGCTTGTCATCATCAATGACGACATGCCCTTCCTGGTCGATTCGACGTCGCAGATCGTCGCGGCGCAGGGTCTGGCCGTCCACCGCATCCTCCACCCCGTCGTAACCGTGAAGCGCGATGCCAAGGGGCATTTGCAGGAAGCCGGTGAAGGATCGGCCCGCGAGTCGGTCATTTATATGGAACTCGAACGCGGCGACGCACGCGCGCGTCGCCGCCTGCTCGACGCGCTCGAGGCCGCGCTGCGCGACGTGCGTGCGGCGGTGCGCGACTGGCGTGCGATGCGCGCCGCGATGCTCGCCGACGCCGCGATGCGCGTCGAGGGCGAGGCGGCCGAACTGCTCCGCTGGTTCGAGGGCGGGGCGATGACCCAGCTCGGCCACGAATGGCGCACGCGCGACGGCAAGGTGCAGGACCCGCTCGGCATCAGCGAAAGCGCCGACGGCCAACTGCTGTCGCCGGCCGCGCTCGAAGCCGCTTTCGCCTGGTTCGATCAGGGCGGCACCGCGCCGCTGCTGATCAAATCGAACCGCTTGTCGGCGGTGCATCGCCGCGTCCTGCTCGACCTCGTCATCGTACCCGAGGTGAAGGGCAAGAAGGTCGATCGCCTGTCGATTCATGCCGGCCTCTGGACCAGTGCCGCGCTGTCCGCGCCGCCCGCGAAGGTGCCCGTGCTGCGCGCGCAGCTCGAAGCCTTGATGGCGAAATTCGGTTTCGACCCCACGGGCCACGCGGGCAAGGCGCTCGCGCACGCGCTGACCGCGCTGCCGCACGATCTGCTCATCGCGTTCGACGCGGCGTCGCTCGAAGAGCTGGTGCTGACCTCTATGTCGATCACCGACCGGCCGCGGCCGAAGGTGGTGATGGTGCAGAGTGCGCTCGGCCGTCACCTGTTCGCTTTCGTCTGGTTGCCGCGCGACGAAGTTTCGACCGGCCGCCGCCTTGCGGTCGAATCGCTGCTGGTGCGCGAGGCGAAGGCCGGCGTTATCGGTTGGACGATGGTGCTCGAAGACGGCGGCGCGGCGCTCTTGCGCTATACGCTCGACCTGCGCAGCGGCGGGGTCGTACCCGACGCCGAGGCGCTGAACACCCAGCTCGAACAGATGGTGCGTGGCTGGCAGCCCGAGGTTGAAGCGGCGCTGGCGAAGCGCGGGGATCCCGGCCGCGCGGCGGCACTCGCGGCGCGTTTTGCGCCGACCTTCCCGCCCAACTACCGCAACCTCTATAATCCTGAGGAAGCCGCGCGCGATATCCTTCGCCTGCGCGATCTCGACGCCGCCAACCCGCGCAGCGTGCGGCTGGCGCGCAAGAGCCTCGACGGCGACGACCGGCTGCGGCTCAAAGTCTATAGCGCGGTCGGCCCGCTCGCGCTGTCCGACGTCGTACCCGCGCTCGAACATTTCGGGTTTGAGGTGCTCGAGGAAATCCCGACCGCGCTCCAGAGCAGGGCTCCCGGTGCCGAGGGCGAAGACGAGCAGTCGATCGTCATCCATGATTTCACGCTGCGGCTGCCCGCCAATGTCGATGAACTCGCGCTGCTTCCCTATGCCGAAGTGCTCGAAGGCGCGATCGCGGCGGTGCTCGACGGGCGCGCCGAAAATGACGCCTTTAACGAGCTTGTGCTGACCAATCAGACCGACCCGCACGCGATCGTGTGGCTGCGCGCCTGGTTCCGCTATCTGCGTCAGGGCGGCTCCGCCTATGGCATGGACACGGTGGTGAGCGCGCTGCGGCATGCGCCCAAGCTGACGGCGGCGCTGATCGAACGGTTCCGCGCGCTCCACGACCCCAAGGCGCGCGACGCGAAGCGTGCCGACGCGCTTGCGGCTGAAATCCTTGCCGACTTTGCCGACATCAAGTCGATCGACGAGGATCGCATCCTCCGCCTGTTCCACGCCGTGATCAGCGCGACGCTGCGTACCAACGCGTTCGCACCCGCGGCCGAGGAAGCGCTGGCGTTCAAGATCGATTCGAGCCTCGTTCCCGGCCTGCCCAAGCCGCTGCCCTGGCGCGAAGTGTGGGTCTATTCGCCGCGCGTCGAGGGCATTCACTTGCGCGCCGGTCCGGTCGCGCGCGGGGGCCTCCGCTGGTCCGACCGCCGCGACGACTTCCGCACCGAAATTCTCGGGCTGATGAAGGCGCAGCGAGTCAAGAACGCCGTCATCGTGCCGACCGGCGCAAAGGGCGGCTTCTATCCCAAGGCGCTGCCCGACGTGTCGCTCGACCGCGACGCCTGGTTCGCCGAGGGCACCGAATGCTATCGCATCTTCATCCGCTCCTTGCTGTCGATCACCGACAATCTGGTCGCGGGCAAGGTCGTGCATCCGAAGGGCGTTGTGATCCACGACGGTGACGATCCTTACTTCGTCGTCGCCGCCGACAAGGGCACCGCGACCTTCTCCGACGTCGCCAATGCGCTCGCGATGGAACGCGACTTCTGGCTCGGCGACGCGTTCGCCAGCGGCGGATCGAAGGGCTATGACCACAAGGCGATGGGCATCACCGCCAAGGGCGCCTGGCTCTCGGTCCAGCGCCACTTTGCCGAAATGGGCGTCGATGTGCAGAGCGACACGATCCGCGTCGTCGGTTGCGGCGACATGTCGGGCGACGTGTTCGGCAACGGCATGCTGCTGTCGAAGGCAATTCAGTTGACCGCAGCATTCGACCATCGCCACATCTTCCTCGACCCCAATCCCGATCCGGCAAAGAGCTGGAAGGAACGCGAGCGGATGTTCAACCTGCCGCGCTCATCCTGGGCCGACTATAATGAGAAGCTGATCTCGAAGGGCGGCGGCATCTTCCCGCGTAGCCAGAAGAGCATAACGCTGACCCCCGAAGTGCAGGCGATGCTCGGCCTTTCGGTCAGCGAAATCGACCCTGGCTCGCTGATCTCGGCAATCCTGAAAGCGCCTGCCGACCTCCTCTGGTTCGGCGGCATCGGCACCTATGTGAAGGCGGCAAGCCAGAATAATGCCGAAGTCGGCGATCCCGCGAACGACGCGCTGCGTGTCGATGCGGAGGATCTGCGCGTCAAGGCGGTGGGCGAGGGCGCCAACCTCGGCACGACGCAGGCCGCGCGCATCGCCTTCTCGGCGAAGGGTGGGCGGATCAATACCGACTTCATCGACAACTCGGCCGGCGTCGATTGTTCGGATAATGAGGTGAATATCAAGATCGCGTTGAACCGCGAGATGGCCGAAGGGCGCCTGTCGCAGGATGATCGCGACGCGCTGCTCGTGCGCATGACGGACAATGTCTCGGAACTGGTGCTCGAGGACAACCGGCTGCAGGCGCTTGCGCTGTCGATCGCCGAAAAGGGCGGTTCGGCGGCGGTGCCGTCGCTCGTGCGGATCATGGAGACGTTCGAGGCATCGGGCCGGCTCGATCGCAAGGTCGAGGGACTTGCTGCGAACGACGAGCTTCTCCGCCGCGCCGCCGAAGGGCGCGGACTGACGCGCCCCGAACTCGCGGTGCTGCTCTCGACCGCCAAGCTCGCGCTGCAGGATGCAATCGAGCATAGCGACCTGCCGAACGATCCTGCGCTCGGCAGCGACCTTGCCGCGGCCTTCCCTGACGAGATGCAGCGCGATTTCGGGCAGGCGATCGCCGACCATCAGCTTCGCCGCGAAATCATCGCAACGAAGATCGCGAACCGCATCATCAACCGCATGGGCATCGTCCATCCGTTCGAACTGGTCGAAGAGGAGGGCTGTGCGCTCGGCGATATCGCGGCGGCATTCGTCGCGGTAGAGCGCCTGCTCGACCTGCCCGCGATCTGGGACGCGCTCGACGAAGCGAAGATCGACGAGAGCATCCGCCTGTCGCTGTTCAGTCAGGCCGCGTCGGCGATGACGTCGCAGATGGCCGACCTGCTGCGCGTTACGCAGTCGCTCTCGCAGCCCGGACCCGTCGTGGCGCGGCTCGAACCCGGTGTCGACCGTCTCAACGCCAGCGTCGACGGTCTGCTCAGCCCGTCGGTCAAGCATCAGTGGGACATGCTGACGCAGCAACTGCTCGACGCGGGCGCGCCCGAGGCGCTGACCGCTTCGGTCGTGCGGCTGTTCAAGACCGACGGCGCGATCGGCATCGTCGACCTCGCCGAACGGCGCGGCGACGACGAGGTCGCGGTGACCAGCGCCTTCAGCCATCTGGGCGAAGCATTGGGTCTCGATTGGGCGCAGACGCTGGCGGCGCATATGAGCCCGGCCGATCCGTGGGAACGCCTGCTCGTCAACAGCCTCGCGCGCGATTTCCAGCAAATGCGGCTGACCTTCCTCGCCGGGCTGCCGAAAGGCGATCTCGACGCGGCGGTGACCAAATGGCTTGCCGACCATGCACCGCGGGTCGAGCAGTTCCGCGCCACGGTCGACCGCGCGCGGATGATCCCGACCCCGAACGGTGCAATGCTGTCGCATATTGCGGGGCAGGCGCGCGGGCTGCTGGGGCGGTAAATATCCCGCTGCCTACCCCGTCATTGCGACCCCGGCGAAAGCCGGGGGAAGCAATTCAGGGCGGTTTGTGCCTGCTCTGGATTGCCGCGTCGCCTTCGGCTCCTCGCAATGACGGATTTGAGAAAGTGAAGTAGGTCATGCCGTTTCAGCCCCGCGTCGCGATCCTCGTCCCGGCGCCCGACTATTACGAGAAGTGGCAGCCCGCCTTTGCCCGCAAGGCGGCGGCGCTGACGGCGGCCGGGTTGATCGTCGAGCAGCGGGTCTGGAGCGATCCCGGCGATCTGTCGGGTTATGACCTCGTCCTTCCGCTGTTCGCCTGGGGTTATCAGCGCGATGTCGCCAGTTGGTATGCGCTGCTCGATCGGCTGGAGGACGCGCGCCTGCCGGTTGCCAATCCGGTGCCGGTGCTGCGCTGGAACAGCGACAAGGCCTATCTTGGCGAACTCGGTGCAAAGGGCGTCGCGGTCGTGCCGACGGTCGAGGTCGATGCGCTCGACGACGCGAGCCTGACCGAAGCGATGTCGGAGCTGGCGACCGACGAAATCGTGATCAAGCCGGCGATCTCGGGCGGCGCCGACGGAACGCATCGCATCGCGCCAGGGGCGCCGATCCCGGCCGATGCATTGGGGGCGCGGCGGCTGGTCCAGCCGCTGATGCCCGGCATCCTGACCGAGGGCGAATATTCGCTCTTCTTTTTTGCGGGCAAGTTCAGCCACGCGATCGTCAAGCGTCCGGCTTCGGGCGATTTTCGCGTTCAGGAGCAATTCGGCGGGCGCGAGACGGCGTGCGCGGCGAGCGACGCCGCGCAGGCGCTCGCCGCGCAGGCCCTCGCCGCGGCGCCGGCGGCGCCTGTTTACGCGCGCGTCGATATGGTCGGCGACGCGCTGGGCACGCTGCACATCATGGAACTCGAACTGATCGAGCCGTCGCTGTTCCTCCACCATGCACCGGACAAGGGCGCGGCGTTCGGATCGGCGGTCTATGGGGCGATCTGACCGGGCCGGCTCCGCCAAAGCCATTGGCGGATCGCCGAGGTCAGGTTCGGCGGATCGTCCGCTTCCATCCGCGCGACATCGATCCGCGCGACGAGCGCGTTGATGGGCAGGCCCTGCCGCGCGGCTTCGGCTTCGAGCGCGTCCCAGAACATCGGCTCAAGGCTGATCGAGGTCGGATGGCCGGCGATGGTCACCGATCGTTTGACCGGGGGGTGAAGCGGCGTGCTCAACGGCGCGCACGCCCGCGACGAACGATCAGGGCAGCGGCGAACGGGGCTTCGATCATGTTTCGGGTGTAGCGACTTGATGCGCCACAGCAAGGCTGCAGCCCGGCGGCTCCTGTTCCGGCCATCCCCAAAGCCGAGGTACGATTTATTTGGGGTGGCAGGCCATTTCGGCCTTCCGTAAACCGGCCAGCCGATCCGGTACAAATGCAGGCAGGCTCATGACAGGACTTCAGGCGCTCACCGAAAAGGAAAAGGAAACGTTGCGCCTGCTGGTCGACGGCCATGACGCGAAATCCATGGCGCGGCATCTGGGATTGTCGGTCCATACGATCAACGAACGCCTGCGCGATGCACGGCGCAAGATGTCGGCGTCGAGCAGCCGTGAGGCCGCGCGGCAGCTACGCGAGATCGAACGGGAGACCCCCCAATTTTTGGCGGACAGGGCTTTCAGGGATGCGGCCGTCGCGGCCGACATGGGAGAGCTTCGGACACCAGCCGGGACGCGCCGCATATCGCGCCGCACTGGCTGGATAGCCGGAGGAATTGTCATGTCGATCAGCCTTGCTCTCTTTGCGTTCGCGTCCTTGTCGGGGACCGCCGGGGCGCCCGCCGCGCCCAAGCCAGCCTCGGAGGCACCGGCGAGTGAAACCGCTGCGGTACAGGCGGCGCGTCAGTGGCTCGCCCTGACCGACAAAAGCGACTGGAACGGCAGTTGGAACGCCACCGGACAGGCGTTCAAGTCGCTCAACACGAGCGACCGGTGGGCCGAAGTGTCGCGGTCGGTCCGCACGCCGCTCGGCGCGCTCGTTTCCCGCGAATTGATCGGCGAAGAATATGTGCCCGCGCCGCCCTATGGCTATCAGGTCGTAAAGTTCAGGACGAGCTATGCGAACAAGGCAGGGGCGATCGAAACGCTGTCGCTGGTTCGCGAGGGCGAGGAGTGGCGCGTCGTCGGGGTTACGATCGAATAGGGGCAGCTTCGCGGGCGACGGCAAAGCCGCCGCCCGCCATCGTCAGTACATATGCTGGCCGCCGTTGATGCTCATCGTCGACCCGGTGACGAAGCCCGCATCCTCGCTGCACAAAAAGGCGACGCCGCGCGCGATTTCATCGGCCTGGCCGAGGCGCCCGACGGGAATCTTCGCGACGATCTTTTCGAGCACCGGCGCGGGCACCGCGGCAACCATGTCGGTGTCGATATAGCCGGGCGCGATCGCGTTGACTGTCACGCCTTTCTTCGCGCCTTCCTGCGCCAGCGCCTTGGTGAAGCCGTGGATGCCCGATTTCGCGGCCGCATAATTGACCTGGCCGTACTGGCCCGCCTGTCCGTTGATCGAACCGATATTGACGATGCGGCCCCAGCCGCGCTCGACCATGCCGCCGAAGGTCGCTTTCGCCATGTTGAAGCAGCCGCCAAGATTGACGCGCATCACATCGTCCCAATCGTCATAGCTCATGCGGGCAAGCGTGCCGTCGCGGGTGATGCCGGCGTTGTTGACGACGATGTCGATGGCGCCGATCTCTGCCGCGATCTGCGCGCAGCTGTCGAGGCATGCTTGGTGATCGCCGACGTCCCACTTCATCGCCCGGATGCCGGTCCGCTCGCTGAACTCGCGCGCCTTTTCGTCATTGCCGGCATAGTTGGCGACGACGGTGACGCCCTGTTCCTGCAGTTTCAGTGAAATCGCTTCCCCGATGCCGCGGCTGCCGCCGGTGACGATTGCGATTCGTGCCATAAATCAAGCTCTCCCACAGAGTTATGGGACGATGATTAGGCTGCGTCGCCGGAGCCCGCAAGTTGACCGGAACGTCAATCGCAAAGCTATGCAGCCGCATGAACCCTTTGGGGGGCGCTAGCTGCTCACCTGCGCCCGGACTTTGGAAAAGTCGCCGACGGCAAGGTTCGCCCTATCGATCGTCACGACCAGATTGTCGCGATCGCCAAAGATGCGGCTCATAAGTCCGCTGGTCGGCAATTCGAGCAGCACTGCGTCGCGCTCTTCGTCATAGTCGATCAGGTGGCGAAAGGGCTGATGCCCCATCGCGGCCATTTCGCGTTCGGCCAGGGCCTGCCACCAGGGTTCGAACAGCGCGCGCGCGGGTGCCGAAAGATTATCCGGATTGGCGCACCATGCGTGCTTTGCGCGATCGAACAGGATTGTCTGATAATCATGGACCCACAAATTCGCGTCGGCGCGATGGGTCGTCAGGGGCAGGATGATCGTCTCAACCTGTTCCGCGCCCGTTTCGGGATCGACCGAGCGGATCGCCTTGGCCCAGCGGATCGCGTGCAACCCCGCCATCACCGCCGTAGCGTCGGCCGCCGAGAAATCGGCGCGCGCCGCACTGTCACGGATAATGGCGATAATCTCTTCCGCGCGCGTGCGCGCCTCGCGGTTGATCGCGGCACGTTGTTCCATCTCGGAGACGTGCTCGGCGGCGGCGCCCGGCGGCGGCGTGGCCTCGGCCGTCAGCCGGTCGAGCCGTTGCTCGAGCAATGTGACCATCATCGTCATACTGCCCCAGTCGAAGGGGTGGAAGGCTGGGTCGGCGATGTCGTAGCCGCCGTCGTAAAGCGCGGCGCCGGGCTCGGCGGGATCGCTTTCGCTGCGCGGATCAGCTTCGCCCGGATGCACGGCGACAAGGTCGACCGGCCATTCGGGAAAGGCGCGCACCGCATATGAAGCGAGATCGCCCGAGCCAAGGCGACCATAGGGGGCGAACCATCCTTCGGGGTCGTTGAGCGTGAAGGGTGGCGCAACGGGCAGACCCGGTTCGTGCAGATGAAGCACGCTCACGGCATATTTGCGGCGATGGATGAAGAATGCGAGCGCGCCGTCGCGCGGCCCCAGTCCGCCCCACAGATGCTGCGGCAGGTCGGCGCAGTTGATCTGCGCCAGGAAATCTGCCGGCTGATCGTCAATCTTCGGCCAATTCGTCCCGGCCGGCAGGTGTGGGCGACCACCGATCCAGCTATTCGTCGAGATCGCATCGCGCGGCGGGATCTGGGGGACGAGGCGAAGCGTGACCTCTTCGGCGTCGGGATTGCCCATACGGTGCGCTTCCGCCGCGACTTCGGATGCCATCGTCTCGAGCGTGGCTTCGACGGGTTCGATAACGGGCTCGACCGCGGCCGTTGGTTCGGAGTCGGCCTCATATCCGCTCTCGTCCGGCATCTCGGGCGGGTCGGTGCGGCGGATCCGCGCGAGGCGCGAGGGGGAGATTTCGACCTCCTCATATTCGGGTACGGCCTTGCGGGAGAGCTTTGGCAGACGGATTTTACGCGGCGCTCGTGGCGCGCGCGGGGCGGCGGCGACCGGGCGCGGGCGCCGCGACCACCAGATGGCGAAAGCGATTCCCAGAAAGGCCAATGTGGCTCCGGCGAGCATCAGCATCGCCGATTCGACCTCGTTCATGGTGAATCTCCAAAATGGCGCGTTCATGGCTTTTCCGCACCGGGTCGGAGGAAATTAGCGCATGGACCTAAACAGTTGGTAAGCGGACGGGATCAGAGCCATCCCGCCAGTTCGCGGCGCACCAGCGTTTCGAGCATCGCCATGCCGGGCGCGTCGGCGTTGAGGCATGGAAGATAGGCGAAATGCCGCCCGCCTGCGCTCTCGAACTGCTGCTTGCCGCGGATCGCCAGCTCTTCGAGCGTTTCGAGGCAATCGGCCGAAAAGCCGGGCGCGAACACCGCGACGCTGCGGCCTTCGCGGCCGAGCTGCTCAAGCCGCACATCGGTCGCGGGTTCGAGCCATTTGGCGCGCCCGAAGCGCGACTGGAACACCACCTCGACAGGACGGCCGAGTGCGTCCGACAGCAGTCGTGCGGTTTTGCGGCACTGGCAATGATAAGGATCGCCGAGGTGCAGCGTCCGTTCGGGCATCCCGTGAAAGCTGGCGAGCAGTACGTCGGGGGTGAAATCGAGCGCGGCAAGTCCGCGCTCCGCCGACTCTTTGAGCGCGCCCAAATAAGCGGCATCGTCGTGATAGGGCGGCAGAAAGCGCAACGTCGGCTGCCAGCGCAGCGTCTGCAGATGTTTGCCCACGGCATCGACCACCGTTGCGGTCGTCGCGGCGCAATATTGGGGATAAAGCGGCGCGACGAGGATATTGCGGCAGCCCGCCGCCGTCAGCGCGTCGATGGCCCCGCCGATCGCCGGTTCGCCGTAGCGCATGGCATGGGCGACTTTCACGGTTTCCCCGAACACGGCTTGCAATGCTTCAGCCTGCCTTTGCGTAATCGCGGCGAGCGGCGATCCTTCGTCGGTCCACACTTGCGCATAGGCGTGCGCGGATTTTTTCGGCCGTGTCGTCAGGATGATCCCGCGCAGGATCGGTTGCCAAAGGATCTGCGGGATTTCGACGACGCGGCGATCGGATAGGAATTCAGCGAGATAGCGGCGCACCGACGGCGCGTCGGGCGCGTCGGGAGTGCCGAGGTTGACCAGCAGCACCCCGATGCGCGGCGTCGCCACTTGCGGGTGGTCGGCCGGAAGGGGCGCAGCGGCTGCCTTGCCGTTTGTCATAACGGCTGCGCCGACAGCGGAATACGGCGGATGCGGCGACCGGTCGCGGCGTACATCGCATTGGCGATGGCCGGTGCGACGACCGGAACGCCGATTTCCCCAAGACCGCCGGGTTCGCGGTCGCTTTCGATGAATTCGACCAGAATCTGCGGCGTCTGTGACAGGTCAGGCAGGCCGAGCTGGCCGAATTTGCGTGCGGTTGCCAACCCGCCTTCATAATCGGTCGTTGCGCCGACCGCCGCGGCAAGGCCGAAGACCAGCCCGCCCTCGATCTGCTGGCGCGCGATCACCGGGTTCACAAGCCGTCCGGCGTCGACCACCGCGACCAATTGTTCGACCTGAAGCCCGCGTTCGCTTTGCCGTGCGGTTGCCATCAGCGCGATATGGCTGCCGCGCATCGAGTGGCAGGCCAGCCCCTGCGCTGTGCCTGAAAGCCCGCCTTCCCAACCGCCGAGGCTGGTCACCGTAAGCAGGCAGCGCGCGAGCAGCGGCGAATTGCCGAGCATCGCCATGCGATAGGACAGCGCGTCGGTCCCGGCGCGCGCCGCCATTTCGTCGACGAAACATTCGGTGAAAAAGGCGGTGTAGCTGTCGGCATTGCCGCGCCAACGCCCCGTCGGCAGGCCGATATCGGCGGGGCAATGATCGACTGCCCGATGCGGGATCGCATAGCCGCTTGCCGCGCCTTCGACCGCCATTGCATCGGCGCTGCCCGCCGCCGCGCGCTGTGCGACATCGGCCGGCGCATTGTCGAACAGGCGATCCCGAACCTCGTGATTCGTCGGCGGCACCGCGATGCGCGTCACCAACGCATCGATCCCGCCCGCGGCGTTGAGCGTCGCGGTCAGCTTGGCGCGCGCCGGTGCGCGGGGCGGCAAGCGCATGATCTCTTCGGCGCGCGACCAGGCAAGCTGGACCGGGCGTTTGACTTCGAGCGCGATGATCGCCGCCTGCACAGCGACATTGTGATCGAGGCAAGCGTCGAATGATCCGCCGGCCATCATCGGGAACAGCGTGACATTCGCGGGTGCCAGTCCGGTCGCGCCGGCAATCGCGTCGCGGCACTGCGCGGGCGCCTGCGTCGCGACCCAGACGCGCAACCCGTCGCGGTCGGGTGCGGCCGTTGCGCTGCGCGTTTCAATAGGGGCATGGAGCGCGGGGGCGACGGCATATTCGGCCGCCACCTTCTGCCGCCCTTCCATCGCCTCGGCGACGTCGCCCTCGCTCGCGATGCGATAGCCGTCGTCCTTCAGCGCGGCCTTCAGCGCCTTGTCGATCCGGTCCGTCGATATCGGCGTGCCCTCGGTCTCGAACACCGGGGCGAAACGGTCGAGCGCGCGGTTCGCCGCCCACCAATTGCGCGCCACGGTCGCGACCCAGCGTTCGTGCGTGACGACATGGAGCAGGCCGGGCGAAGCGAGCCCCTGTTTGCGATCGATGCTTTTCAGTCGAGTCGCGCCCAGCGGCCCCTGCCGGATCGCCGCGAACACCATGTCGGGCAGGCGAATGTCGCCGGCATAATTGGCCGATCCGTCGATCTTCGCGGGCAGGTCGAGCCGCGTCAGTTCCTTGCCGTAGAGCGGGTCCGCGCTGCTCGCGCGATAGACGGGCTCCACCGGCGGTTCGAGCAAGGCGGCCGCCGCCGCGACGTCGCCGAAGCGCATCCTTTTCTTGCCGTGAGTGACGAAGCCGTCCTGCGTGTCGCATTCTTCCCAATCGGCATCCCAGCGCGCGGCCGCGGCCATCATCAGCAGCGCGCGCGCCTGCGCCGCCGCGGCGCGGCACGGCGCCTCGAACATCCGCACCGACGAGCTGTTGGCGGTCAGCATCACGGCATGGCGAACCGCCCATTCGCGGCGCGCCCAACTGCGCACGTCCGAAACGAAATCGGGGACGCCCGTGCGCGGGGTAAAGACCGCGCTATCCTCGTCGACGAGCAGCGTGTTCGTATAGAGCGGGTTGATCGGCGCGGTTTCGACCGCGATCGTGCGCCAGTCGGCGCCGAGTTCGTCCGCCATGATCTGTGGCAACAGCGTCGTGACGCCCTGACCCATCTCGCATTGCGGGACGATCGCGCTGATGCGGCCATTGTCGCCGATCTTCAGAAAAGCGTTGAAAACATGTTCGTCGGGCGCGGCGGTAAGGTTGGGCTGGTAATCGCGCGGCCACATGCTCCATGCGACGGCAAGTCCACCCGCCGCGGTCGCGCCGACCAGCAACGAACGGCGGCTGACGTGCGGCAGGCGCGATTTATCTTTCCTCACAGTGTCGCGAATGCCGGCCATGCCCGCTGCTGATAGTCAGGGGCGCGAATCGGCGCAAAGAAAATCGCCCTTTCGCGTGGGGGGCTTGGTCGCGGTTATTTTTCCGAGAGCGCGAAATCGACGCGCACCGAAACCTGCGATTCGCTGACCCCCGGATTGAAAGGCGGGGCGGCGGATTGGGCAACGACCGCATTGGCTGCGTCGGCTTCGGCATAATAGGGCATTGGCGGCGAACCGTCGCCGCCATCGCGGATCGTCAGCACGCGGTCTATCTTGAGCCCGGCCGCCCCCGCATAGGCTTCGGCGCGGGCGCGAGCGGCGCGGTAAGCGGCGGCATAGGCCGATTTGGTCGCGGCTTCCTGATCGGATACGCGCAGCGTCGGCCCCGACAGGACATTGGCGCCGGCCTGCGTCGTTGCGGCGACCGCCTCGCCCGCCTTGTCGACCGCGCGCATCCGCACCTCGACCTGATTGACCGCTTCATATTTGCCCTTGTTGGCGCCCCAATCGATCCGGTTCACCGTGAGCTGGCGCGTCTGAAGGTCCTTGCCCGCCACACCAAAGGCTTTCAGCGCCTCGGTCACCTTGGTCATCGTTTCATTGTTCCGGCGGGTCGCGTCCTCGGCGGAGGCGGCGATCGTGCTCACCCCGGCGGTGAAGCGTGCCTCGTCAGGCCGCGTTTCGGATCGGCCGGTTGCCGAGACCGAAAGCAGCGTTTCGTCATGTCCGACACCGCGCGGGTCGGGCGCCTTTTCGCTGCATGCGCCGAGCGCGAGCAGCGGGATCAGTATAAGGGTCTGGCTGCGCATGAACTTTCTCCCGTCATGGCTGTCCAGCGTATGACGCGCGAAGCGGTTCCCTACCAGCCCCACGGCGCGGGTGGCGGCGCGACCGGCTTGGCATAATCGAACGCGACGCGAAAATGCCGGCCCTCGCGGTCCAGGCCATAGGTGAACCCAGCATCGGTGGTTTCGACCGACCAGATATTGGTCGTCGACACGCCGCGGCCGGTGCGTTCGAACATCGCGATCGATTCGGCGTCGACGGGGAAGGTCTGCCGCGCCGAGCTGCCGGCATCGGCGGTGTCGCCGCCATAGAGCGTGACGTCGTCCGACGTGCCATCGGCGTGGCGATGATCGTGCTTGAGGCGGAGGCCGGTGGCCGTCCGACTGATGATCCACGTCCGCGAACGGTCCCAGCCGCCGTCTTCGGCCATCCCGTCGATATGAAAGGGAATTTCGATCCGGTCTGCGGTGCAATGGCGGATATGCATCACCATCGCCTTGCCGCGCATCTCGGCATCGGCTTCCTGATCGCTCGCGAGCTTGCCGGCATAGGCTTGGCCGCAGCGGGCGGCGAGCCCCTCGAAAAAGGCGTCTTGCGGGTTTGCCCTGGCAGGCGTGCTTGCACAGCCCACGAGCATTGCTGCAGCGAGCAGCGCGGTGCCGCGCCTCATTTCAGCAGGCCCAGGCGCGGAACCTCGATCTTGGGACAGCGGTCCATGACCACGGTCAGTCCTGCTGCATCGGCGCGTTTCGCCGCGGCTTCGTTGATGACGCCGATCTGCATCCACACAGCTTTCGCGCCGTGGACGATCGCCTCGTCGACCGCGGCTCCCGCATCGTCGCTGTTGCGAAAGATGTCGACCAGTTCGGCAGGGGGCTCGACATTGGCGAGCGTCGCGACGACGGGGGCGCCGTGGATCGTCGATCCGGCATGGCCGGGATTGACCGCAATCACGTCATGGCCCTGCCGGACGAGGAAGGCGAGCACGCCATTCGACGGGCGCGCCGGGTTGGGCGACGCGCCGACGACCGCGATGCGGCGCGGCTGGCTCAGCAAATCGCGAATTTCGCCTTCGTCGTTGATCGCCATCATCTACCCTTTCGTGCGTTCAGCCATTCGGCCACTTTTGCCGCTATCGCGTGGAATGGTTCACCGGCGGGATCGGTTCCCGCCGCGGGCGGCACGCCGCCATCGCTCGCAAGGCGGATACCCATCGACAGCGGCACGCGGCCGAGGAAGTCGAGACCCATCGTGCCCGCCGCCGCCTCGGCGCCGCCGCTGCCGAACGGGTCGCTGACCTCGCCGCAATGCGGGCAGGTATAGCCCGCCATATTTTCGACGAGCCCGATGATCGGCACATGGGCCTGTTCGAACAGGCTGACCGCGCGCGTCGCGTCCATCAGCGCCAGGTCCTGCGGGGTCGAAACGATGACGGCGCCCGCGGGCTTGTGCTTCTGGATCATCGTCAATTGGACGTCGCCGGTGCCGGGGGGCAGGTCGACGACGAGCGTGTCGATGTCGCCCCAGCTTGCATCGACGAGTTGTTCGAGCGCCTTGCCCGCCATCGGGCCGCGCCAGGCGATCGCCTGTCCGGGCGCCGCAATCTGCCCGGTCGACAGCATCGGCACGCCATAGGCATTGGGCACGGGTGCCAGCTTCGATCCCCGCGCCTCGGGCTTTACGCCCTCGCTGTCCATCAATCGGGGCTGCGATGGACCATAGATGTCGGCGTCGACCAGCCCGACCTTCACGCCGAGACGGCGCAGCGCGACCGCCAAATTGGCGGCGAGGGTCGATTTGCCGACGCCGCCCTTGCCGCTGCCGACCGCGATGATCGTCATCGCCTTTTTCTCGGCGGTCATCGCGATGCGGACTTCACGCACCCCCGCTTCGGCGAGCAGGCCGGCGCGGAGCTTGTCCTCAAGCGGTTTGCGTTCTTCGGCCGCCAGCCCCGACACGTCGAGAACCACGGCAAGCAGGCCCGAATCGTCGAGCAGGCGCAGGCCGGATGTGCGCCCTTCGCTAAGCTCGGCGGCGGCGGCGGTCAGGCGGGCGATATCGGCGCTTTGTTCGGTCATGTCCGCGGCAGATAGGCATGATTGGCCTGTTTGCCAGCCATTTTCGCTCGCACCCCCTGTTAATCGCGCACGCCGCCCCTATAAAAGCAGCATGAGCAACGAAAATAACGGAAGCATGGCTGGCCGCGGTCCGGGGGGATTGCGGCGATTTTTCGGGTCGATCACCCAGATGGCGAACAGCCCGTGGGGCAGCCCCGGCAAGGGCGATGACGACGGAAAGGGCGACGGCAAACGCCCCGGTCCGCGCAACCCGTGGGTCACTCCCGATCCGGCTGACCAGCGGCGCGCGCAAAAGCCGCGCGGCCCCTCGGCGCTCGACGAATTGCTGCGCAAAGGGCGCGGCGGTTTCGGCGGTGGCGGCTCCGGCGGCGGTGGCCAGTTCAATTTCGGCGATTCGGCGAAGCTTTGGAAATGGGTGGTCCTCGCACTCGTCGTCGCATGGGTGCTATTCTCCTCTTTCCACATCGTCCCGCCTGAAAAGGAAGGCGTGATCACGCGCCTTGGCAGCTATTCGCGTACTGTCGGACCGGGCGTAAAGCTGACTTGGCCGGCGCCGATTGAACGCATCCGGCTGGAGGACGTCCGTGCGATCCGTACGATGGCGATCGGCTCGCCGAACGCGACGGACGAGAATTTCGTGCTGACGCGCGACCAGAGCATCGTCGACCTCGCCTATGAAGTCCGCTGGTCGGTGCGCGATCCCGAACTCTTCTTCTTCCAGCTCGCCGATCCCGAAGGCACGATCCGCGAAGTCGCCGAAAGCGCGATGCGCGCGACGGTCGCGAACTTCGACCTTGTTCAGGCGATCGGCCCCGGTCGCGTCGAGATCGAGACGCAGGTCCAGCAGCGCATGCAGGAATTGCTCAATCAGTATCGCGCCGGCGTGATGATCCAGGGCATTGCGATCCGCCAGGTCGATCCGCCGAGCCAGGTCGACGAGGCGTTCAAGGAAGTGACTGCGGCACGGCAGGAACGCGAATCGGCGATCAACCTTGCACGCGCCTATCAGCAGCAGGTTCTGGAGCGCGCGCGCGGCGACACTGCGGCGTTCGACAAGATTTACGAACAGTATAAGCTGGCGCCCGGCGTGACCAAGCAGCGCCTTTACTATGAAACGATGGAGACGGTGTTGTCGAACGTCGACAAGACGATTGTCGAGGCGCGCGGGGTAACCCCCTATCTGCCGCTCAATGAAGTGCAGAAGCGGATCAAGGCGCCCGAAGCCACCCAGAAGGGAGGCGAATGATGAATTCGCTGTTCCAGAACCCGATGCGGCTGCTCTTTGGCGTCGTCATCCTGCTCGTGATCCTGTCGCAATCGCTCGCGATCGTGCCGGAGGATAAGCAGGCGCTGATCCTGCGTTTCGGCGAGATCGAGCGGACGGTGAACCGTTACAAGCCGAACGAGGATTTCGGGCGCTCGGGCGCCGGTCTTGTCCTCCGCGTGCCGTTCACCGACGGCATTCAATATATCGACAAGCGCATCCTCGGCGTGAACATGGAGCGTCAGCAGGTGCTCTCGACCGATCAGCAGCGGTTGCAGGTCGACGCCTTCGCACGCTTCCGCATCACCAATCCCGTGCGCATGTACACCGCGATCCGTACCGAGGATAAGTTGCAGGCGCAGCTTGCGACGATCCTCGGCTCGTCGCTGCGCAACGAGCTTGGCAAGCGTACCTTCGCGACCTTGCTGTCGCCCGAACGCGGCGCGGTTATGGACAATATCCAGGTCGCACTGAACCGTGAGGCGAACAAATATGGCGCCGAGATTATCGACGTCCGGATCAAGCGCGCCGACCTTCCCGAAGGCGCAACGCTGGAGGCGGCATACAACCGCATGCGCACGGCGCGCCAGCAGGAAGCGATCTCGATCCGCGCCGAAGGGCAGAAGGAAGCGCAGATCATCCGGGGCGGTGCCGACGGTGAAGCGGCACGCATCTATGCCGCCAGTTTCGGCAAGGATCCCGAATTCTATGACTTCTACCGGGCGATGCAGAGCTATCGGCAGACTTTCCTGGGTGAAAATAACCAGGGCGGGACGTCGATCATCATGTCGGCAGATAATGAATATCTGAAGCGTTTCCGCGGCAACTGACGGTTCTGCGCCGGGCGGACGGCTCGATGAACAGATTGGGCAACTCCCGTTCATGTTCAATTGCCGTTCAGCCAATTCGCCGCAGACCGCCGCAGCCGGGGTAAATTGAGTTTTTCGAGAACGAAGAGGATTACCGATCGTGCGTTATGTTTATGGCATCACTTCGGCCTTGCTGGCGGGTGGCACCGCGCTGGCGCTGGTCACCCAGTCTCCCGTCGGCGCGCAGGTCGCGCAGAATGAGAAGAGCGAAATCGCCAAGGTCGTGCCGCGTTCGGGCGCGCCCGAAAGCTTTGCCGATCTTGTCGAACAGCTGCAGCCTGCGGTCGTCAACATTTCGACCAAGCAGGAAGTCACGCTGGGCGTCCGGCTCAATCCCTTCGCCGGGACGCGTGAGCCGATCACGCAGGAACAGCAGGGCGGCGGATCGGGTTTCCTGATTTCGGCCGACGGCTATATCGTCACCAACAACCATGTCATCTCGGGCGGTCCGCGCGGTGAAGAGGTGAATCAGGTCACGGTGACGCTGACCAATCAAAAGGAATATAAGGCGACCATCGTCGGCCGCGACGTCGCCTCTGACCTCGCGCTGCTCAAGATCGATGCGACCGGCCTGCCGTTCGTGAAATTCGCCGACAGCAGCACGGCACGCGTCGGTGACTGGGTCGTCGCGATCGGCAACCCGCTCGGCCTTGGCTCGACAGTGACCGCGGGCATCATCTCGGCGGTTCAGCGCAACCTTGGCAGCGGCGGTGCCTATGACCGCTATATCCAGACCGATACCGCGATCAACCGCGGCAACTCGGGCGGTCCGCTGTTCGACCTTCAGGGCAATGTCGTCGGCATCAACAATATGCTGATCTCGCCCGTCGGCGCGAACATAGGCGTCAATTTCGCTATCCCCGCCGATGCCGCGATGCCCGTGATCAATGCGCTGCGTTCGGGTGAGAAAATCCAGCGCGGCTATCTGGGCATCGGCATCGCGCCGGTCGACGAGGATCTGGCGGCTGCGCTCGGCCTGCCCAAGGATCGCGGCGAGTTCGTCCAGCGCGTCGAAGACGATCAGGCGGCGGCGAAGGCCGGGCTGAAGCGCGGCGACGTCGTGACCAAGGTCAACGGCAAGGATGTCACGCCGCAGCAGACGCTGTCGTACATCGTGTCGAACACCAAGCCCGGGACGCGCATCCCGATCGAGATCATCCGCGACGGCAAGACGATGACCCTCAATGCCGTGGTCGGTACGCGTCCGCCCGAGAGTGAACTGACCGGCTCGAACTTCGATCCCGAGGATGAACAGGCGGTCCCCGAGGATCCGACCGGCGCCGCCGACAAGACGATCCAGGAAGTGCTTGGCCTGTCGGTACAGGTCGTGACGCCCGACATCGCACGTGCGGTGGGTGTCGACGCCGGAACCAAGGGGCTGGTGATCGGCGCCGCGTCGGCGAACAGCGATGCCGGCCGCAAGGGCCTGCGTCGCGGCGACGTGATCCTCAGCGTCAATCGCGCGGCGGTGACGTCGAGCGATGCGCTTGCAAAGGCGGTCACCGACGCAAAGAAGGCGGGCCGCGATGCGGTATTGCTCGAAATCCTGCGTCGCGGTGGCCCCTCGGCCTTCATCGCCGTACGCGTGAAATAGGCCCAGCTTCGGCTGGCCGAAAAGGGGCGCCGCACCTTCGGGTCCGGCGCCCTTTTTGTTGCGCATGCTCCTCAATGTTCCTACTATGTTCGCATAACATCGAGTCGGGAGAATGATGATGATTGGCTATGTGACGCTGGGAACGAAGGATATCGCCAAGGCTGCGGTCTTTTACGACGCAATCGCCGCCGAGCTCGAAACGCCGCGGATGATGGAATATGACAGCTTCATCGCGTGGGGCAAACCGGGCGGCGGTGCCGGCATCGGCATCACCAAACCCTTCGACGGCAATGTCGCGACCGTGGGCAATGGCGTGATGGTCGCGCTAGAGGCTAAGGACCAGGATCAGGTCCAGCGTCTCTACGATATCGCGCTCGCCAACGGCGGCACCTGCGAAGGCCCTCCGGGGCCGCGCGGCGAGGGATTCTACGCGGGCTATTTTCGCGATCCCGACGGCAACAAGCTCAACGCCTTCATCATGGGGTGAACGGCTGCTGGCGACGGCCTTGGGGTGGTGAGCGGACGTTGCTTCCTTAATCCTTCGTCATCCCGGGCTTGACCCGGGATGACGATAGAATCGTCCGTTATCGGTCGTTACCGATGCCGTCCCGAACGGTTCAGGCGCCGAACGCGCCGTCGATGGTGTGCATTGCGCCGGTGACAAAGCCCGCTTCGGGGCCCGCCAGCCAGGCGACCATGCCCGCGACCTCTTCGGGGCGCCCATGGCGCTTGATCGCCATGAAGCTGTGCATCAACTCGCGCATCGGGCCATCCTCCGGATTCGCATCGGTATCGATCGGGCCGGGTTGCACGATATTGATCGTGATCCCGCGCGGTCCGAAATCGCGTGCCAGCCCGCGCGCCATGCCCTGCAACGCAGACTTGCTCAGCGCGTAGGAGGCCATACCGGGGACGGGCATGCGGTCGCCGTTGACCGACCCGATCACGATGATGCGACCGCCCTCGGGCATCTGCCGGGCGGCCTCGACCGACGCATGATAGGGCGCATTCACATTGACGCGGATCAGCCGGTCGACGTCGTCGGGATCGAGGTCGAGCGCGTCGCCGAACAGCGCAAAGCCCGCATTGACAACGAGTATGTCGAGCGGGCCGCTCTCGCGCACGCGTGCAATCACGGCGTCGCGGTCGCCGCTGTCGGTCGGGACGGCGGTCGCGCCGGTTTCGGCCGCCAACTGCTCGGCCGCCTCGCGCGAGCCATTATAGGTGAAGACGAGCTTTGCGCCGTCCGATGCGAAGCGGCGGACGATTGCCGCGCCGATCCCGCGGCTGCCGCCGAGGACGAGAACGGATTTTCCTTGGAATTCGGACATGGGGAGACTCCTTGCTTATTAATGTAGGAACCACTACATAAAACTGCGAAAGCTATCGTCAAGGTATTTTGTAACAGTGACTACAAATAAATCCCGTTCGCGCGGCCGGCCTAGGCGCTTCGACCCCGAAGCGGCGGTGGTGACGGCGCAGCAATTGTTCCACGCGCGCGGCTATGATGCGGTCAGCGTCGCCGATATCACCGAGGCGCTCGGTATCAATCCGCCCAGCTTTTATGCCGCTTTCGGCAGCAAGGCCGGACTTTATCAACGTGTACTCGACCATTGGACGGGGACCGAGGCGATCCCGCTCGCGGATATCCTGCGTCCCGACGTTCCCGTCGCCGCTGCCCTGGCCGCAATGCTGGAGGATGCCGCGCGTCGCTATGCCTCCGATCCGGCGGCGGGGGGCTGTCTCGTGCTCGAAGGCACGCGTTGCAACGACGACGGTGCGCGCGAAGCCGCCCGCACGCTCAACCTTGGGGCTGAAGAGTTCATCCGCGACTATATTGCGGCCCGCCATCCCGAAGCCGCCGATGAGGTCGGCGATTTTGTGAGCACGACGATGTCGGGGCTCTCAGCCAAGGCGCGAAGCGGGCACGATCTGCCGCGCCTTCTTGCCACCGCACGTCTCGCTGGCGGCGTTCTCGGGCAAATCCTGCCTGCCTGATCGCCGCCCCGATCATCACTTGGCCTATGCCCTCTTGCGAAGCCCTGCGGACGCGGCATAGTCCGCCGCCATGCGCATGTCATACAGCCCGCTCGCCCTCGCCGCCGCCTTGCTGGCCGCCGCACCCGTCCACGCCAAGCCCGCCGATACCGACGCGGCGAAAAAGATATTGAAGGACAGCATTGCGATCCCGACGGTCGAAGGGCGCGGACAGGTGCCGAAGCTCGCGGCCTATTATGCGAGCGTGCTGAAAGCCGCGGGCTATGCTGACAGCGATATCGAGATCACGCCGATGGGCGAAACCGCAACCTTTGCCGCGACGCTCGCCGGAACGGGCAAGGGCAAGCCGATCGTGCTGCTCGGCCACATGGACGTCGTCGAGGCCGACCCCAAGGACTGGACGCGTGATCCCTTCGTGCCCGTCGAGGAGGAAGGCTATATTTTCGGCCGCGGGTCGGAGGATAACAAGTTCGACGTCTCGATGATGGTCGCCACGATGGCACAGCTCAAAAAGGACGGCTTCAAGCCGAAGCGTTCGATCATCCTGTTGCTTTCCGGTGACGAGGAAACTTCGATGGTGACGACGCGCGCGCTTGCGGCGAAGTATAAGGGCGCCGAATTCGCCTTGAACGGCGACGGCGGCGGCGGGCTGATCGGCGAGGACGGCAAGCCCAAATATTACGGCCTGCAGGCGGGCGAGAAGACCTATGCCGACTTCACGCTCGAAGTGACCAATCCCGGCGGCCACAGTTCGCGCCCGTCGGACACCAATGCGATCGTCCAGCTTTCGAACGCGCTCGCCAAAGTCGGCGCCTATCGCTTCACGCCGCAACAAAATGAGCTGACCAAGGTCGGCATGCCTATCGTCGCCGATCAGGTCGGCGGCGATATCGGCGCGGCGCTCAAGGCTTTTGCCGCCAACCCCGCCGATGCGAAAGCCATCGCAGCAATCCGTGCCGACCCCGAATATATCGGCCAGATCGGTACCACTTGCGTCCCGACGCTGACCAAGGGCGGACATGCCGAAAATGCGCTGCCCCAGCGGGCGACCGCGAATATCAACTGCCGCATCTTTCCCGGCGTTCCGGTCGAAACGGTGCGTGCCGAGCTCGAAAAGGTGATCGCCGATCCTGCGGTCAAGGTGAAGACCGATCCCGACGCGAGCGCGAGCGATGCATCGCCGCTGCGCCCCGATGTCGTCGCGGCGGTGACGAAGGCCGTGCATGCGCGCGCGCCGGGCCTGCCGATCATCCCGTCGATGAGCGCGGGCGCCACCGACAGCTATCATTTCCGCATTCAGGGCGTGCCGAGCTATGGTGTCGCGGGCCTTTTCTCAAAGGCCAGCGACAGTTATGCGCACGGCCTTAACGAGCGCGTCCCCGTCGACGCGATCACGCCCGCGCTCGCGCATTGGGACAGCCTGCTGCGCGATCTTTCGAGATAACTGCTCGTCGCCCCGGCTTTGCTGGGGCGACGCGCTACACCAAAGCGCTCACCGCGCGCTCGACCATCTGGACTGCCGCATCCGCGCCGAAGCTTGTCGAGTCGAGCGACAGTTCGAGCCACAAGCCGTCGACCATGGCGGTCAGCATGATCGCCAGCCGTTCGGCATCCGCCGCGCCGCATGCCGTGAGCAACTCGCCCAGCCGTTCGCGATAGCCGGCGTAGCTTTCCGCGTGGATGTCCGCCATCCGTGCATCGCTTCGTGCCAGCGCCCAAAAGGCGGTCCATGCGCCCAGCAGTTCGGGATCGGTCACCGGCGGACGGAAGCTGGCGGTAAGATATGCGTTCAGCCGCGCGCGCGAATCCTTGCCCGCGCCCTCGACCGCCGCCGCGAAAATCGCGTCCATCCGGTCGCTCGTCGCTTGATAAGTGGCCGCGACCAGATCGTCGATGCCGCCGAAATAATGGCGCAGCAGACCGGGCGAAACACCTGCCTTTGCGCAGATGGCTCGAACATTCGTGCCCGCAAGACCATGTTCGGCAAGCACCGCCGCAGTCGCCTCGATCAGGTCGGCCCGGCGGGCATCGGCGCTTTCGCGCGTAAAGGCTTGGCGAGAGGGCTGCATGTTGTTATACGTTTGTACAACAAGGACGGGATTATGGCAACGCTACGCGACACTTTCGACAACATCGACCCGCTGGACGGCTGGTCGCTTCCCGCGTGGACATACAGCGACCCCGATTTCTACGCCGCCGAAATGGAGCGCATCTTCCGCCCGAGCTGGCAGGTCGTCTGCCACGACAGCGATATCCCGAACGTCGGCGACTGGCACAGCATCGACTATTGCGGCGAGAGCGTGATCCTGGTGCGCGGCACCGACCGCAACGTGCGCGCTTTCACTAATGTGTGCCGCCACCGCGGCTCGCGCCTCGTCGATGGCGCGGCCGGCTGCGCGAAGAAGCTCGTCTGCCCCTATCACGCCTGGACCTATGAACTCGACGGCCGCCTGACCGGGGTTCCCGATTCGGCGAGCTATCCGACGCTCGACAAGAGCAAGGCCGGGCTCGTTCCTGTGGGGCTCGAACAATGGCGCGGTTTCTGGTTCGTGCGGCTGGAGGATGATGGCGGGCCGTCGGTCGCATCGATGATGGCACCCTATGAGGCGCAGGTCGCTCCGTACCGTTTCGAGGAACTCGGCGCTTTGGGCCGCGTCACGCTGCGCCCGCGCGAGGTGAACTGGAAGAATGTCGGCGACAATTATTCGGACGGCCTTCACATCCCCGTCGCGCACCCTGGGCTGACGCGGCTTTTCGGCAAAAGCTATGGTGTCGAGGCCGAGGATAATGTCGATCGCATGTGGGGCGACCTGATCGACCGGCCGTCGGTGAACTGGTCCGAACGCATGTATCAACGACTGCTGCCCCCGGTGCCGCATTTGCCCGAAGCGAACCAGCGCCACTGGCTCTATTTCAAGCTGTGGCCGAATGTCGCGTTCGACATCTATCCCGATCAGGTCGATTTCATGCAATGGCTTCCAACCGGGCCGACGACCTGCCTGATCCGCGAGATCAGCTATGTGCTCCCCGATGAGCGCCGCGAGATGAAGGCTGCGCGCTACCTCAACTGGCGCATCAACCGACAGGTCAACGCCGAGGACACCGAACTGATCACGCGCGTCCAGCAGGGGATGCAGTCAAAGAGCTTCACCATGGGACCGCTCAGCGACAAGGAAGTGTGCCTCAAGCATTTCTGCTCGCGGATGCGCGACCTGGTTCCAGAGGCGCGGCTGGAGCGAGCGCCGGCGTCGGGGTGGAGCAGGAGGGGATGAGTATCCTCCTATTTCCGTTCGCATCGAGCGAAGTCGAGATGCCCATCGGGAACGCCCTGCCTCCCGGTGTCTCGACTTCGCTCGACACGACCGGAGATAGCCATGGCTGATCTACCTACTATCATCGTGGGCGGCGGACCCGCGGGCATGGTCGCCGGCCTGCTGCTCGCGCGCGCCGGCGTGCCTGTCACCATCCTCGAAAAGCACGCCGACTTCCTCCGCGATTTCCGCGGCGACACGGTGCATCCCTCGACGCTCGCACTGTTCAACGAGATCGGTCTGCTCGAAGAGTTGCTGAAAGAGCCGCACGCTGCGATCGACACGATGACGCTGAACTTGCTCGGCGGTCACTATACGATCGCGACGATGAAGCATCTGCCCGTCGCGGCGCGCTTTGTCGCGATGATGCCGCAATGGGATTTGCTCGATTTCATCGCCGGGCAGGGCCGGAAATATCCGACCTTCGACCTGCGCATGTCGACCGAGGCGACTGGGTTGACCTTCGATGCGAACGGCCGCGCCAGCGGCGTGGCGCTGGCCAGCGGCGAAACCTTGCCCGCGCGGCTCGTCATCGCTGCCGACGGCCGTCGCTCGGTGCTGCGCGATGCCGCCGAATTGCCTCTCGAAGATCTGGGCGCGCCGATGGATGTGCTGTGGTTTCGTGTCCCCGTTCCGGCAGGAATGAACATGTCCGAAGTCGCGCTCGGCACGATCGACAAGGGCGGCATGGTCGTCGCAATCCCGCGCGGCGATTATTGGCAATGCGCGCAGATCATCGAAAAGGGCGGCTTCGCTCCGATCGAGGCGCGGGGAATTGCAGCGTTTCGCGACAAGGTGGTCGAAATTGCCCCGGGTCTGGCTGCGGGGATTGAGGCGATCCAGAGCTTCGACGATGTGAAATTGCTTTCGGTCGCGCTCGACCGGCTGACGCGCTGGTCGCGCCCCGGCCTGCTTGCGATCGGCGATGCCGCACACGCGATGTCGCCCGTCGGCGGTGTCGGCATCAATCTCGCTGTGCAGGATGCGGTTGCGGCAGCGAACATCCTTGCGGCGCCGCTCGCTGCGGGCGCCGACCCCGATCCGCTGCTCGCGCGCGTGCAGGAGCGCCGCTGGAAACCGACGACGCGTATGCAGGCGATCCAGCGGTTCGCGCATCAGCGCGTCATCGAACCGATGTTGCGCGGCGAAATCACGCGTGTGCCCTTCGCTGTCCGCTTGCTCGACCGCGTTCCGCTGCTGCGCCGCATTCCGGGCCGAATCCTCGGCCTCGGCTTCGGCCGCCAACATGTTCAATCCCCGCTCGCGAAAGATTTTCAATGACCAAAGCCTATGACGCCCTGATTATCGGTGCCGGCCACAACGGCCTCGTCTGCGCCTTCTATCTTGCCAAGGCGGGGCTGAAGGTACGCATCGTCGAGGCGCGGGATGTTGTTGGCGGTGCCGCGGTGACCGAGGAATTCGCCCCGGGTTTCCGCAATTCGGTCGCGAGCTATACGGTCAGCCTGCTGCAGCCGAAGGTGATCGCCGACATGAAGCTGGCCGATCACGGTTACCGCGTGATCGAGCGGCCGATCAGCAATTTCCTGCCGCAAGAGGATGGCGGTTATCTGAAGCTCGGCGGCGGGCTCGAACGGACGCAGGCCGAGTTCCGCAAGTTCAGCAATCGCGACGCCGAGGTGCTGCCGCAATATTATGACGCGCTTGAAAATGTCGCCGAACTGCTTCGCGACCTCGCGCTGCGCGTCCCGCCCAATGTCGGCGAAGGACTGCGCACGCTGCTCGACGGCGCGCGGCAGGGGCGGCGCTTTGCAGGCCTCAGCCTCGAACAACAGCGCGATGTGCTCGACCTCTTCACGAAATCGGCGCGCACGATGCTCGATAGCTGGTTCGAAAGCGAGGCGGTCAAGGCTGCCTTCGGCTTCGACGCCGTAGTCGGCAACTACGCCAGCCCCGATACGCCGGGTAGTGCCTATGTCCTCCTCCACCACGTCTTTGGTGAGGTGAACGGCAAGAAGGGCGCATGGGGCCATAGCGTCGGCGGCATGGGCAAGATTACCGAGATCATGGCGAAGGTCTGCCGCGACATGGGTGTCGAGATCAGCCTCGAAAGCCCCGTTGCCAAGGTACTTGTCGACGGCGGCAAGGCGGTCGGCGTCAAGCTTGTCGGCGGCGAGGAAATCGCCGCGGCGCGGGTGATCGCCAATGTCGGTCCGAAGCTACTCTACGAGCGGATGATGGACGCGAGCGATCTGCCCGCCGACTTCGAACGCCGGATCAAGGGCTTCAAGGCGGGCAGCGGCACGTTCCGCATGAATGTCGCGCTCAGCGAGCTGCCGAAATTCACCTGCCTTCCCGAACCGGGCGAGCATCATCAGTCGGGGATCATCCTCGCGCCGACGCTCGATTATATGGACCGCGCTTTCCTCGATGCGAAGCAGTACGGCTGGTCGAAGGCGCCGATCGTCGAGATGCTGATCCCTTCGACCGTCGACGACAGCCTCGCGCCCGAGGGGTGCCATGTCGCGAGCCTGTTCTGCCAGCAGTTTGCGCCGGAGTTGCCCGGCGGGCGTGATTGGGACGATGAGGAGGGGGCCGCGGCCGACTGCATCATCGACACGGTCGAAAAGCACGCGCCCGGATTCCGCGCGAGCATCGTTGGCCAGACGCGCCTTTCGCCCAAGGGGCTCGAACGCAAATTCGGCCTCGTCGGCGGCGACATCATGCACGGCAATATGAGCCTCGATCAATTGTGGGCCGCACGGCCCGTGCTCGGCAATGGTGGCTATCGTGGGCCGGTGAAGGGGCTCTATATGTGCGGTGCGGGCACGCATCCGGGTGGCGGCGTCACCGGCGCACCGGGACATAATGCCGCCGAGGTCATCTTACGCGATCGGGGCTTCTTCGCCCCCCGATGGCGTTGAGGCGGGCGCCGACTCGCGCGTCCACCAATATAGCGGCAACCCCGCCGCCATCAGAATCAGGCTCATCGCGCTGACCTGTAGCCCGGCGCCCCATAAGGTCCAGACCGAATAGGCTAGGCCGATAAGGGCGACCGGGATCGCGACGCGTAGCCGCAACGCGGCCGCCGCGCAGGAGAGGTAGAGCCAGAGCGTCACCGACGTCGACAGGATCGCCATGAAGGTGAACATTTCGGCGGTCGACTTGCTGTTGTTGAGAATGACGCACGCGGTCGCCAGCATGCTCGCGCAGAGCAGCGCCGCGACCGGCGTCCCGTGGCGGTTGGTGCGTGCGAACCACTGCGGAAACAGGCCCTGACGCGCGAGTGTGGCCGGCAGCTCGGCCTGGATCAGCGTAAAGCCGTTGAGCGCGCCGATTGCGCTGATCGCTGCGAAGGCGGCGATGAACAGCGCCGGCCCGTGGCCCCAATAGGTTTCGGCAAAAAGGGCGAAGGGTGCGTCGGATTTGGCGACTTCGTCCGCGGGCAGCATCAGCGCGACCGCCGAACAGACGATCAGGTAGAGAATGCCGGTTGTCAGCGTGCCGATGATCGTCGCGCGCGGGATGGTGATGGTCGGGTCCTTGACCTTATCGGTCGCGACGCTCGCCGATTCAAAGCCAAGCAGCGCCCATAAGGTCAGGATCGCCGATCCGCTGACCGCAGTCAGCGACAATCCCTCGGCCGGGAAGGGCGTCGTGACGACGGGTGTCTCGCCGCCGAACGCGACGGGGATAAGGACGATCACCGTCAACAGCGGGATCAGCTTGATGAGCAGTGTGACGACCTGGAATCGCCCCGCCGCGCGCGCGCCGCGCCAGTTGATTGCGGTGACGATCCAGATCAGGGCGAGCGTCGACAGCGCGATATGCTCGCCGAGCACGGGCGCAAACAGGCTGAGAAAGCTGACCGCAGCGACCGCGAGCGTAACATTGGCAGTCCACACCGACACCCAATAGGCCCAGCCAATCATGAAGCTGGGGATGCGTCCGAAAGCGAGTTGGACGAAAGCGGTCGGCCCGCTCGCCTTCGGAAAGGCGACAGTCAGCCGCGCGATCACCACGGCGAGCGCGAGCGCGCCGGCGATTGTGATCGCCCAGCCTGCAACGCCGTTCCAGCCAAAGGGAGCAAGGCTGGCGGGGAGGAGGAACACCCCCGACCCGATCATATTTCCCATGACGAGCGCGACGCACATCGAAAGGCCGAGCTTCTGGGCGGGCCTGACGCCTGCGGTCGTCGTATCTGTCATGCGAAGCCGGTTCCCATCCTGAATGTCCGGTCGCGATCGACCCGGGCGTCGATACCGTCCGAACGGGACCTGTTCGTCCATGCCCCGGGTGGGGAATGGTGTCCGGGGCGCGGCACGGCGGATATTGCGCCGCGCCCCGGCGGGTTGCTCAGAAGTCCTTGCTTACCTTGATCCCGATCAGCCGCGGACGGATGACATTGTCGTAAAAGACGCCGCCATTCGCCGTGTCGCCATCGGCATCGCCGCAGACCGTCTCGCCGCACTGGACCGCGCTGTTGATCACGCCGCGGCTGTCGAACAAATTGGTCGCGAACAATTCGGCATCCCAGCCTTCGCCCTTCACGCCTATGCTGAAATCGGCGGTCGTATAGGCTTTGAAATCGCCGACGATGTCATTTTCGAGCGTGCGAAGGTCGGACCGCCTTTTGCCGATATGGTTGACCGCAAACTGGACGTGGCCGTCCAACCCGCTGATAGGAAATTCATAGCGCGCAACCGCGTTGCCCTTGAATTTCGCGGTGACCGGCAGGCGCGATCCCGACGGCGCGAGCTCGGCGTTGCCGGGTGTGGTGCAGTCGAAATCGGCGTTTGCAATGGCGCAGAAATCGCGGCGGATCGTCGCGTCGTTATAGCTGCCGCCTATGCCGAGCGAGAAGCCGCCCGCGCGATAGCTGACATCAGCCTCAAGCCCTCGAATCCGCGCGATGCCCGCGTTGCGCACTTCGCTGAGGCCGTTGGCGCCGAGGAAGGAAAGCTGGATATTCTTCCAATCCTCCTGATAGACGGCCCCGTTGAAGCGGACCGGGCCGAAGCTGGTCTTCCACCCCAGTTCATAATTGTCGAGCGTATCAGAACCATAGGGCGGCAACGAGCCGCGCCGGTTGATGCCGCCAGGGCGGAAACCGCGCGACCATGTCGCATACATCATCACATCGTCGGTGAATTTGTACGTCAGGTTCAGCTTGTGGATAAAGTCGGTCTTCTTCGTCCGCTTGTCGAGGTTGGTGCAGGGCGACCCGTCGACCACGGCCGGTCCCTGGCAAGCGTAGACCGGATTGCTGCTGAAACCCGGATTATTGTATCCGAAGAAGCCGACCAAGCTATTGTCGAACTTGTACAGGCGGCCGCCACCGGTAAGCGTCAGCTTTTCGGTGATGTCGAAGCTGAGTTCGCCGAATGCCGCATAATCGCGGTCGACGCGCAGCTGTTTTGTCAGCCAGATATTGTCGATCGTGGTCGGCACCTGCTGATCGTCGGACAGATTGTCGATGATATAATGCTGTTCGATATTGTGTGACTGGCGCTGGTAGAACAATCCGCCGATGAAGCGGATGCGCGCGTCGGCGGGCGAGGCGACGCGGATTTCTCCGAAATTGCGGCGATAGCGATCGATGCCCTGGATATATTGATTGGGGCTGATGACATCGCCCGCATTGTCATAGAGATAGGCCCCTGACCCAAAGAGCGCGTCATAGAAATACGCATAGTCCGAATAGTCGCTGTCCGTCAGTGTCTTGCGGCGCAGGTGGCCGCCAGTCACCGTCAGGTCCCAGCTTCCGATCTTGCCCTCGATCGTCAGCGCGGCCTGGATCCATTTATCGTCGCTGCGTTCGGGGTTGTACTGGACCGTCTGCAGGCTGCGCGTCACTGCGGATGAACGTTCCTGTGCAAAGCTGCCGTCGGCTTTCTGAATCTGCCCCATCAGCGTAGGACGGATCGTCCAGTCGTCGTCGAGTTCGATACCGAGCGCAAGGCGCGCGCCATAGGTGTCGACGGTGTTATAATCCTTCTCGACCAGATCGTCGTTGGTCTGGGTCACGCCGCTAGACGGATAAGTTCGGCTTCCCGCGATATTGTCGATATAGCCCGCATCGTGGCGATACCAGCCGACGAGACGCAGGGCAGCGCGATCGCTGAGCCGGGCGTTGACAAAGCCCTCGGCAACCCCGCCGATGCCGCCGTGCGACACCGTATTGAGCTCAAGCCCCGCCGAGCCATAGGTTCCGCTCGTGTCGGGCCGGTTGGTGACCAGCTTGATCGTGCCCGCCATCGAGCTCGCGCCATAAAGCGTGCCCTGCGGCCCCGCGAGCGCCTCGACGCGCGCAAAGTCATAGGCGTGGATGTCGAGCGCGCCCTGGATGGTCGTGATCGGCATTTCGTCTAGGTAGGTGCCGACGGTCGGGAGCGAGGTCGAGTGGTTGGCGTTCTCGCCCGATGCGACGCCGCGGAAATAGACCTGGCTGAACCCCGGCGCGAGCGTCTGGATCGTTACCGAGGGCAGGAATTTGACGACGTCCTGGAATTCCTTGACCTGCAGCTCGTCGAGCCGCTCGGTCCCGATCGCCGTGATCGCGAGAGGGACGTCCTGCAGATTTTCTTCGCGCTTCGACGCTGTAACGACGATGTCGCGATCGTCGTCGGTGTTGCTTTGCTGCGCCAGCGCCGCTCCCGATGTGCACAGGACTGTGGTGCCGAGCAGAAATGCGCCGCTTTTGGTCAATACTGTCGATAGTTTCCGCATGGAGTTCCCCCTCGATGACAGTGATGTGACGAGAATGACGCGGCGCACCGCAAGCGCAAGCATTGTTGTGCCGCGCCGAAGTTGTTGGTCGAAAATGTCGCATGCTGTTGCCCAAAGGCAACGTTTTGTCGTGCGGCGACTTAGCGCAACCCGACCGGAACTGCGGGATACGTGTCCAGAACGGGCCCCAGGGCCTGTTTCAGTGGGGCGAGCCATTGTTCATATGGCTGCCACTGCCCGACCCCGTCGCGGTTGATCGGCCGCCGCACCTGCTCGCTAGACGCCGTCCGTACTGCGCGGGCATTGGTGTGGAACGCCATGCACGCCTCTTCGAAAGGCTGGTTCAGCCAGGCGAGCATCGCGCGCACTTCGGTCTCGGGATCGTCGAGCAATGCCTCATGGATCACACGGTGGACGCGGCCGGGTTGCACCGCGTCGATATGCGCCATCAGCCGCACATAGTCGCGATAATAGCCGCCGACGTCGGCAAGGCCGTAACTGAATGCCTGCCCCTTGGCATAATGCTGGCGAAAGTTCGAAAAGCAGCAGTCGAGCGGATGCCGCCGAGCGTCGATGATCTTCGCATTGGGCAGGATCAGGCGGATGAAGCCGGTATAGAGCCAGTTGTTCGGAAGCTTGTCGATATAGAAGGGCTTGCCGGTCTTGCGCTGCACGGCAGTATGCTGAAGGAAGTCGGCCCCCAGTTCGGCCAGCCGTTCGTGCGGCGTATCCGCCAGCGCCTCGATCCAACGGCGGCCGTCGCCATACGCCTCGCGGCCCAGGCCGAGGGCGAGGGCGGGGATGTCGGGCAGTTCCATCGTGCCCTCGATCGCCGAATGGCAGCTAAGAATCTGTTCGATCAGCGTCGATCCGGCGCGCGGCATGCCGAGGATGAAGATCGGATCGGGCGCGGGGTCGCCGGCACCGGCGCGCGCGGCAAAGAATTCGGGGGTGCAGGCGGCGATGATCGCATCGACCGCGGCGCTTGTTTCGGCGGCACGATAGCCAAGCTGGGCAGACCGGATCGCGTTGCCCGCCGCATAATGCCGAAACGCCGGCTCGTGCTCGGCCGCATCGTCATAGGCCTTGCCGAGCGCGAAATGCAGGTGAAGCCGGTCGTCGTCGCGCGCGTCGCCGTCAGGCTCGGCTGCGACGAGTGCGGCCTCCATCGCGGCGCGGTCGCCAGCATCGAAGCGGATCGTCTTGAGGTTCGCAAGGCTCCACCAGATTTCGCCGAGTCCCGGATCGGCGGCAAGCGCGCGGCGATAGGCGGCGATGCTGTCGTCCTGGCGCCCCACGGTCTTGAGCATATGGCCATAGCTCATCCACAGCTTGGCATGATTGGGGAAGCGCTGCGTCAGTTCTTCATAGAGTGCGAGGGCTTCGTCATACCCCCCGATCCGCCCGAGTGCCGCGGCGCGCAAATTCGCGTGGGCGGGGTTGTCGGGATCGTCGCCGAGCACGGCATCGAGCGTCGCCGCCGCGTCGGCGAAGCGATTCTGCTTGTAATAGACGGTTGCGAGATTGGCCCGTGCGGCACCGAAACCCGGCGCGAGTTCGAGCGCGCGCGACAGCAATTTTTCGGCATCGTCGTAACGCCCGATCCGCCCCGCGACCTCGGCGAGCATGCGGATCGCGGCGACGTCGGTCGCATCCTCGCGCAGCCGCTGGCGCAGCGCCCCCTCGGCGTCGGGCAGTCGGTCCTCGGCGAGCGCGATCGCGGCATCGACCATCGCTTCGTCGTGGATCGTTGCACCGACTGCGGCAAGCGACGCGGCCTGCGCTTCCGCCTCGCGGCGTAGCGCGCGCAGTGCATGGGCGGCGAGACGATGCGCCGCCGCCGACGTCGGGACGGCGTCGATGATCGCCTGCGCCTGCGCAAGCGCGGCGGCGGGCTCGCTGCTCAGCAGGCGGCGGGCGTTGGCGAGCGCTTCATCATGGGTGACGGTCGCCAAATGCGCCGGCCTCAGCTTTTCGCCGCGCGGGCTTTCGCCACCGCCTGGCGCAGCCCGTCGTAACCGATCTGGCCCTGGAACAGCTGGTTGCCGATGATCCACGTCGGGGTGGCGTTGAGCTGCAGTTGGGTCGCGATCGCAAGATTGCTGTCGAGCTCGCGCTGGAACAGCGCCTCGTTCGCGGTCGCGTCGGCGGTGCCGTCGGTAACGACGCCGACCTTTTCGGCGACCGCAGCGATCGCCGCCTTGTCGAGCGAACCCGCCGCGAACATCGCGTGGTGGAAGGCGTCATATTTGCCCTGCCGCGCTGCGGCGAGCGCCATGATCGCGGCGTCGCGGCTTTGCGGTGCGATGATCGGCAGTTCGCGGAACACGACCTTCAGCCGCTTGTCCTCGCGGATCAGGCGGTCGACGTCGGGCACGCTCGCGCGGCAGAAACCGCACGCATAATCGGTGAAGACGACGAGGGTGACGTCGCCGTCGGCATTGCCCGCCCACGCACCGGCATAGGGTTTTTCGAGTGCTGGGCGGATCGCGTCGATGGCCTTTGCTATTTCGCCATTGCGCTGCGCTTCGAGCGCCTCGGGAATAATCTGTGGGTTTGCCTTGATATAGTCGGCGACGATCGTCTCGACCTCGCTTTTGCTCATTCCGCCGCCGAAGCGCCCGCCGAGCCAAAAAACGGCAGCGAGCAGAAGAATTCCGCCCGCGACCATGGCCCATGGGCGCGTTGAAACGCCTTCCATCCCCATCCCCTTCACCTGCGGCAAGCTTTGCGCCGACATCGCCTTGGTCGTTGCGGCTTTTTTCGCCGGCTGCGCAATCGGCGAGCGATCATCGCCCTCCATTGCATGCGCCGCGGCTGGCTTTGCAATAGCGGGGATCGCAGCGTCGCCGGCGAACAGCGGCAGATCGGGCGCCGCAGGCGCATTCGCCTGCGCGGCCGCGGCTTCCTCGCGCGCGAGCAATTGTTCTAGTCCGGAAGGCGGCGGGACCAATTCCTCGCGCGGTGCGGGGCGCAGCTTGCTTGCGGCATCGCCGATCCCGTCGCGCAGGCTTTCGCCCCCTGCCTTGGCGATATCGACCACACCGGCCTTGGTCTTGCCCGCGACTTCGCCGAGCCCGCGCCCGGCTTCGCTCGACAGCTTGGCCACCTTGTCGCCAAGAGCCATTTTCTCCCACGCTTCGCCGCTCGCTTTTGCGGCAGCGCGGCCCGCCTGCGCCGACCCGCGGCCCGCAGCGCGAGCCGCGCGCGCCGTCAGCGCGCCGGTCTTTGCCGCGAGTTCGCGCGAACGGCGCGGGATTTCCATCGCTTCGACGCGCGCGGGAATGTCGGCGCGGTCGCCGACGCGGATCGTCCAGTCGGCAAAGGCTTCGGCGCCGCTCTGAATGCGGTCCCACAGATTCGCAGCGCCAGCCTTGAACGCCTCCGGCTTTACAAGAGGATCGCGCGGCTTTTCGGGGGCGCCGTAACGCGCGAGGTCGATGCCGACGGGCGGCTCCTCCTTCGGTTTCGCCAATCCCTCGTCATGCGCCGGCGCGCCGCCGGTCGGCGTCGGTGCGGGGTTGCGCAGCCATGGCTGGTAATAATCGTCTTTTTTATCGGTCACTTATCGCCCTCGAGCATCACGGAAATGCGACGCGTCGTCCCTGTCTTCACCCGAATCTAACGCCGTTTGCGCTCGCGTTCCACCTCGGCGCGAGCGACCAGTGAAATATCCTGTGCACGGATCCAGTCGGGCGAGCCCTGGGGCAAGCCCTGCATCGCCAGTTCGGCATTACGCAGCGCGAGCCCCGACTGTCCACCCTCAAGACTGTAGCGTTCGGCCGAGGCGAGCGCGGCGCGCGCCTGATCGCCCTTGTTCGCATAGACGATGCCAAGCTGATACCAGGCGAAAGGATTCTGATTGTCGAGCGCAACGGCGGTTTTCAGCACCTCTTCGGCTTCGGCATAGTTTGCCGGATCCTCGGTTGCGATCAGCGCATGGCCCAGCGTCGCGCTGATCAGCGGCTGTGACCGCGACAGGGTCACGGCCTTGCGCAGTGCCGGGATCGCTTCCTTCGGCCGCCCCGATTCGAGCAGAACCTGTCCTTCGAGTTCGAGGAAATAGGGATCGTTCGGGTTTGTCGCGAGCAGACCTTCGACCTCGGTCAGCGCCTTTTGCGGATAGGCGCTCTTGTGCCAGGCATAAGCCCGGGCGTAGCGCGCCGGGATGGTCGTGTTGCTCTCGGGGAATTTGCGCAATGTACGTTCGGGCTCGGCGATATAGCCCGACAGCTTCGCCTTGATCCGCTGAAAACGGGCCTCGATCTTCGGGTCGGCGGGCTTTTCCCACGCGGGATCGATGACATAGACTTCGCGCAGCGCCTGAATGCGGTCGCCCGACATCGGGTGCGTCCGGCCATAAGCCTGATCGTCGTCCTGCTTTACCCCGTAACGGAACTCCAGGTTTTGCAGTTTCTTGAAGAAGGCCAGGCTGCCACGGCCGCTGATTCCGGCCTTCGACAAATATTGGGCGCCTGCGGCGTCGGCGGTCGATTCCTGCACGCGGCTGAACGCGAGGAACTTGCCGAGTGCGGCCTGCTGGCCCGCCATCATGATCCCCATGCCGGCCTCGCCGCCGCCAGCCGCAATCGCCGCGGCGCCGAGAAGCAAGCTGAGAAGCGAGATGCCCGTCGCGGTCTTGGCGCCTTCATTGACGCGGATCGCGTGGCCGCCCATCACATGTCCGAGTTCGTGCGCCAGCACGCCCTGCACCTCTTCGGCGCTGTCCGCGGCTTCGATCAGCCCGCTGAAGACATAGATGTCCTGACTGCCGGCGACAAAGGCGTTGATGCTGCGGTCGCCGAGCAGGTGAACGCGCACCTGCCCGGGCTTGAGCCCCGCGGCGACGAGCAGCGGGTCCATCATGTCCTGGAACAAGGCCTCGGTTTCGGCGTCGCGCAGGATCGACTGCGCCGCCGCCGGGCGCAACGCGATGGCGAACATCGCAAGCAATGTCAGCGCGATACGGAAAATGGAGCGCAGCCTGTGCGTTCCGAGCGCGGGTTGCAGGGAGGGGGCAGTCATCCCCGCCTCTCTTGCGCCGCGCGCCTGAACCCCGAGTGAAGCCATGAGGGCTTATTGGGGGGCAGGTCGCGCGGACGCAAGATGCAGATCGTGCTTATGCGATCAATCGGCCCTGATATCAGTTGCCACTCGATCGGCGTGGACGATCAATTGCCAAACGTACGCTGCCACCAGCCGCGGCGGGGTTCGCCGTCGGGGCCTTCGCTCTCGCCGTCGGCATCCGCTGCAACCGGCTCGGCTTCGCCCGCGGTCGCGGGTTCGGCTGGAGCTTCGGCGGCGATCGCCTTCTTCGCGCGGCTCGCGCGCTTTTTGGGCGCGGGCTTGGCCGGTTCGACTTCGGCTTCGGCAGGCGTCTCGGCGGCGGGTGCTTCCACAACCGGCGCTTCCGCAGCTTCCGCGGCCTCGGCTTCGGCGGCCAAAGCGGCTTTGGTCTTGCGCGGCGCGCGCTTGCGCTTCGGCTTTTCCTCGGCGGCCGGGGCTTCTTCGGCGACGGGCTCGGCGATTTCGGCGACCTCTACCGGCGCAGCTTCCGCTTCGGCTGCAGCGTCGTCAGTGGTCTCTACCGCGTCGGTCTTTTTCCGGCCACGTCCACCACGGCGGCGACGCGGCTTGGCTTCGGCTTCCTCGGCGTCTGCTTCGGGAGCGGCCTCGACAGCCTCTGCCGGCGCAGTTTCGCCGTTCTCGGCGTCGGAGTCGGCGATATCGTCACCGCGATCGTCGCCGCCCTCGCCACCTTCGACGATTTCATTGCCCTCGTCGTCGCGGCGGCCGCGGCGGCCACGGCGGCGGCGGCGGCGGCGCTTGCGGCCCTCACCGTCGCCTTCGCCTTCGTCGCGTTCGCGCGCGCCTTCCTCGCGGTCGCGCGAACGCGCAGGACGTTCTTCGGTCGCCTCTTCTTCGGCTTCCTCTTCTTCGTCCTCGGGATAATCGTCGTCGTCGTCCTCGATCGGGGCGATGGGGGCAAAGCTGCGGCGCGCGATCGGCGGCGGGCCGCTCACCTCAACCGCCATACGCGCGCCCTCGGTCTCGCCATCGGGCAAGATTTCGACGGTAACGCCATAAAGCTCTTCGATCTCGCGCAGTTCACGGCGCTTTTCGTTGAGCAGGTAGAAGGTCGCTTCCTGGCTTGCGCGCAGGGTGATCTTGTTGCCCTTGCCGCGTGCCGCTTCCTCTTCGATCAGGCGCAGCGCGCTGAGACCCGCGGAGCTGGCGGTGCGGACAAGGCCGGTGCCTTCGCAATGGGGGCAGGGGCGCGTCGACGCCTCAAGCACGCCTGTGCGCAGGCGCTGGCGGCTCATCTCCATCAGGCCGAAGCCCGAAATGCGGCCGACCTGGATGCGCGCGCGATCGTTCTTCAGCGCGTCCTTCATCGCGCGCTCGACCTTGCGGACGTTCGAGCCATGATCCATGTCGATGAAGTCGATCACGACCAGCCCGGCCATGTCGCGCAGGCGCAACTGGCGTGCGATCTCGTGCGCGGCCTCAAGATTGGTGCTGAGCGCCGTCTGCTCGATATTATGCTCGCGCGTCGAGCGTCCCGAGTTGATGTCGATCGACACCAAAGCCTCGGTCGGGTTGATCACCAGATAGCCGCCAGATTTTAGCTGGACGACGGGATTGAGCATCCCCGCGAGCTGATCCTCGACGCCGTAGCGCTGATAGAGCGACACCGGGTCGGCATATTGTTTCACGCGTCGCGCGTGGCTGGGCATCAGCAGCTTCATGAACTGCTTTGCGGCCTTATAGCCCTCGTCACCCTCGACGAGCACTTCCTCGATATCCTTGTGATAAATGTCGCGGATCGCGCGCTTCACCAGGTCGCTGTCCGAATGGATCAGCGCGGGCGCGCTCGATCCCAGCGTGTTTTCGCGAATTTCGTCCCACAGGCGGGCGAGATAGTCGAAGTCGCGCTTGATCTCGACCTTGGTGCGGCTCATCCCCGCGGTGCGGACGATGCAGCCCATCGTCGGCGGCAGCGCGAGTTCGTCGATCATCGCCTTCAGCTTGCGGCGATCGGCGCCGTTCGAAATCTTACGGCTGATCCCGCCGCCGTGCATCGTGTTCGGCATCAGCACGCAATAGCGGCCGGCGAGCGACAGATAGGTGGTAAGCGCTGCACCCTTGTTGCCGCGCTCTTCCTTGACGACCTGCACCAGCATCACCTGACGGCGACGGATGACGTCCTGAATCTTGTAGCGGCGGCGGAGCGACATGCGGCTTTCGCCGTCCTCGTCTTCACCCCGACGGCCCCGGCCGCGGCCCCGGCCGCCCTTGCGCCCGTCGCGTCCGCGGCGCTTGCGGTCGCCGCGGCCGTCCCCGGTTCCTTCTGCGCTTTCCTCAGCGCCTTCTTCGCCGTCGTTGTCGCCATTATCGGCGTCGCTATCCTCGTCGCCGTCGCCATCTTCGCCGATGGTTTCGGGTGCGGGTGCATCGCCATTCTCGTCTTCGTCGTGATATTCGACGTCGGCGACATCGCCTTCGAGTTCGTCCAGATCCTCTTCCGCGCGCTGCGCGGCGGCGGCGGCATGTTCGGCCTCTTCGCGCAGCAGCGCGTCGCGGTCTTCCTTTGGAATCTGGTAATAGTCGGGGTGGATTTCGCTGAAGGCGAGGAAGCCGTGGCGATTGCCGCCATATTCGACGAACGCCGCCTGCAGCGACGGTTCGACACGGGTAACCTTGGCCAGATAGATATTGCCCTTGAGCTGCTTGTGCTCGGCGGACTCGAAATCAAACTCCTCGATTCGGTTTCCCTTGGTGACGGCGACCCGGGTTTCTTCCCGGTGCCGCGCGTCGATCAACATGCGCGTGGTCATTAGATACACTCCAAGCGCGCCTCAGCGCGCCATCAAAAAATCCCGCGAACCTCCCCGAGGGAAGGCCACGGCGGATACGGGTGAAAAGAAAAAAGACGTTATTGCCGAAAGGAGCCTGCGTCCGGTCCTGGACGCGCATGCGGTCTTCAAATCCGGCGACGGCCGGGGCGAAAGCGCCCGCGTCGGGATTCAAAGAGGGCATGGCAAGCCTCATGCGGCATCAACCTGTTACGGGATGAGCGGGCGGGCAGGGCGGGCGTTTGCGAACGCCCCGACTGTCCGGTCAACCGGGTGGACTGGCGGCAGGTCGCCCTTCCCCGCATGTCCGGCACCAAGGCGGCCATGATCCGCATAGTCGCGGAGCAGGCCTTCCCCTCAAAAGGCCGGACGGCACCGGGAACGACACCGTCAGTGAGGGCGTGCTAGCATCGGCATCTGTCGACGGCAACCACAACCACCGCACAAAGATAGGATGGTGCGGGGGTGTTGCAAGAAAACCCGCATCCGCAAACGGGTTGAATTGCCCGATAATCCCACCGGTTGCGGTGGGTTTGACCCATGATGACTAATGGATGATTCACATCGTCGTGCGGCCGGCGACGCCATGTTTTTCAATAAGCGCTGGACCGGGACGCGTTTCGGGCGGCATAGACGCGCCATGAGCCTGCTCGCCCTGCTTGGCATGATCGCGTCGCCGTCCGCAGTCGTTGCGGGACGGCCAATCGTCGATCCGGCATTCGACAGGCCGCGCGGCGAAATGCAGATTTCGGCGGGTTTCCGTGCCAAGCGCCCCGGAAAACGATACAGCGTGACCGTTCCGATCGGAAAGCCGAAGCCTTCGGTCGCGCTGCCGCGCATCGAGGGGCCGGCGAACGACCGCCTGCCGCTGGTCGTGATCGACGCGGGGCATGGCGGGCACGACCCCGGCGCGATCAGCCCGCATAGCGGAAAACGCGAAAAGGATATCACGCTCGCGCTTGCCCGCGCGATCCGCGCCGATCTGCTTTCCTCGGGCCGCGTGCGCGTTGCGCTGACGCGCGCAGACGACCGTTTTCTGGTGCTTGAAGAACGTTATGGCATCGCCCGGCGGCTGAAAGCCGACCTGTTTATCTCTGTCCACGCCGATGCTGCCGAGAATCAACAGGCGAGCGGCGCATCGATCTATACCTTGTCCGAGGTCGCTTCCGACCGAGAGGCTGCGCGGCTTGCCGCGCGCGAGAACAAGGCGAATGTCATCAATGGCGTCGATCTCGGCGCGCACAGCGGCGATGTGTCGGCGATCCTGCTCGACCTGACCCAGCGCGAGACGATGAATGTCGCGTCCGAATTCGCGCGGCTGCTGCAGCGTGAGGCGTCGGGCGACGTCAAGTTCCGCACCACCGCGCACCGCTTCGCCTCGTTCATCGTGCTGAAGGCGCCCGACACGCCGTCGGTCCTGTTCGAAACGGGCTTTATCTCGAACAAGGATGACAGCGAATTTCTCGGTTCGCAGGCGGGCCAAAAAAAGGTCGCGCGCGGCGTGCGCAATGCGGTGCAGTTCCACTTCGCGCGGCAGATTTCGGCTCGTTAGGCGCGGTTCGTACTCAGCAGTGAGGTTGCCATATTGTCCGCCTAGGGGTGGAGAGTTGCCGTTGCCCTCTTTGGATATCGCTCGGCTGGATCCGGGATCGGGTCGGCGCAATATTCCAAAGTTCAGGGAAGTTCAGCCCTGTGAACGCCCCGATTTGCAAGTCGCGGAGCGCTGGATGTGCGCGGCACGTCCGATCATGGTCGCACCCGCAAGCTAGGCAGCGACCGCTTTTTGTTCACCGAATGAAAGAGCCGGATGAAGGCTGGCACGGCCAGATAATGTAGGAAAGACCTTTTTGGAGGCTATGTCTGTTTGGGGTGGGAAGCGGGCGTTTGCTACTATGTTGTACCTCGGCGAAGGCCGGGCCCCAGGGCTCTGGAAAGCCGAGCTGTGCGGATTGCCGCCCTGGACCCCGGCCTTCGCCGGGGCACATATTGCCGTCGTTAGTTTCCGGTCGTTTCTTCGCTCTCGTCATCCCGGGCTTGACCCGGGATCCCGCTTTTTGACGCACTCACCGACTTCTAGCGGGACCCCGGGTCAAGCCCGGGGTGACGAGGAGAGAATCTGCTCGCTTCCGGCCGAAAGCTGTCTCCAAGACGAATAAATATAGTCTTGACTAACTTTCTTGCGGCGCTCAGCTTCGCGTGGCTTACCGCGGGAGAGAAGCATGGCGTGGAGCAATTGGTCGGGCAGCGTCACAGCGAACGGCGAGGTCGCGCGTCCGCGAAGCGAGGATGAACTGGCGGCGCTCGTCCGCAGCGCGAATAGGCTGCGCGTCACCGGCGCGGGGCACAGCTTCATGCCGCTGTGCGAATCGGGTGAGCTCATCGTCAGCCTCGACGATATGGCGGGCGCGATACATGTCGCCGCCGACCGCCGCACCGCGCGCATCCCCGCCGGCTGGAGCATCCGACGCCTGACCGCCGCGCTGTGGGAGGAGGGGCTGGCGCTTGCCAATCAGGGCGACGTCAACCCGCAGTCGCTCGCCGGTGCGATGGCGACGGGCACGCACGGCACCGGGGTCGATCTGGGCTCTCTGTCGACTTTCGCGCGCGGGTTCCGCCTCGTCGGGGCGGATGGCGAGGCGCATTGGTGCGATGCGGCGACCAACGCCGATCTCTTTCAGGCGCAGCGGCTGTCGCTCGGCCTGTTTGGCGTCGCGACCGAAATCGAGGTTGCGGTCGTCCCAGCCTTTTGTCTTTCAGAGCGGATCGAAAAGCGGCGTTGGGCGGAAATCCGCGAAAGCTATGACGCGCTGGCGCAGCAGCACCGCCATATCGAATTCTGGTTCTTCCCGCACAGCGACCATGTGATCCTGAAAACGCTCGATCCGTGCGACCCCTGCGACCCGCCGCCGAGCACGACCGACATGGAAGAGGCGACGTTCCGGCGCATTCTCGACATTTCGGCGCGGCTGCCGTTCCTGACGCCCTTTCTTCAGCGCCTGATGATGCGGACGAACATCAGCGGTCGGCGTCGTGGTCCTGCGCACGCCATCTTCCCGTCGGATCGCACGATCCGGTTCGAGGAGATGGAATATGAAATGCCGCGCGCGGTCGGGCTTGAGGCGCTCGACGAGGTCGTCGGCTGGATCCGCAAGAAGCGGCTGTCGGTCACCTTCCCCTTCGAATATCGCACCGTCGCTGCCGACGATATCTGGATGAGCCCGATGAACGCGGGCCCGGTCGCGGCGATCTCGATGCATCAATATTCGAAAATGCCTTGGCGAAACCTGTTCGCCGACGCCGAAGCAATCTTTCGCGGCGCCGGAGGCCGGCCGCACTGGGCAAAGCGCCACACATTGAGCCGTGCCGACGTCGCCGCGCTTTACCCGATGGCGGGACGCTATACAGCGGTGCGCCGCGGCGCCGATCCGACCGGCAAATTTCTGAACCCCCACCTGGAGACATTGTTCGCATGACGACCGACCGTGAATTGCACGACCATCTGATCGGCCGGCAAGGCTCGCGCGCCGACCTCAACACGCCCGTGCTGGTGCTCGACGTCGATGCGCTCGACCGCAATATTGCGGCGATGGCGGCGCTTGTGGCCGCCCGCGGCGTCGCGCTGCGCCCGCATGCCAAGACGCACAAGAGCGTCGATATCGCAAAGCGTCAGATCGCGGCGGGCGCCGTCGGCGTGTGCTGTGCCAAGATCGGCGAGGCCGAGGCGCTGGCGGGGGGCGGGGTGACCGGCATCCTCATCACTTCGCCCGTTGCAGCGCCCGCGGCGATCGACCGGCTCGCGCGGCTCGCGGTAACAGCGGACGGGCTGATGGCGGTCGTCGATCATCCGAATATCGCCGAACGCCTCGATGTGGCGTTGGGGGCGGCCGGCGCAAAGCTCGACGTAATCATCGACATCGACCCCGGCATCGCGCGCACCGGCGTTGCTTCGGCCGAGGCGGCGGTGGCGCTCGCGAAGACGATCAGCGCATCGGCGAACCTCGAATATCGCGGGGTGCAATTTTACTGCGGGTCGCAGCAGCATATCGAAAGCTATGCCGATCGCCGCGCCGCGATCGTCGAACGCACCGCCTATCTGCAGGAGGTCATCGCCGCGCTCACCGACGCAGCCTTCGCGCCGTCCATCGTGACCGGATCGGGCACCGGTACGCACCGGATCGACCTGGACCTTGGCGTCTTCAATGAATTGCAGGCGGGAAGCTATGTCTTCATGGACAAGCAATATCTGGACTGCGACATCGCCGATGGCGCCGAACCGCCCTTCGAGGTTTCGCTTAGCGTCGATTCGCGCGTCGTCAGCGCCAATCACAGCGGGCTCGTCACGATCGACGCGGGTTACAAGTCGCTGTCGACCGACGGCGGCGTTGCGGTGGTCCAGCGCGGCGCGCCCGAAACCGCCTTTTTCGCGTTCATGGGCGACGAGCATGCCGCGCTGATTGCGCCCGAAATCGGAAATGAACTCCGCCCCGGCGATCCGGTCAGCCTGACCGTGCCGCACTGCGACCCGACGGTGAATCTCTATGATCATTACCATGTCGTCGCGGGCGACGCGCTCGTCGATATCTGGCCAGTGAGTGCGCGCGGCCGGGCGCGGTGATCGCCGCTGCCCGCCAGCCGCCGAAGCAGGATCGCGCGCGCCAGACGCGCGAACGGCTGCTCGACGTCGCGGGCGACTTGCTTGCCGATGTGGGGCTCGAGCGGATTTCGACCAACATGATCGCCGCGCGTGCCGGGCTGACGCCGCCTGCGCTCTATCGCTATTTCGACGATAAATATGCGGTCATCGAGGCGCTCGGGCGGCGGTTGATGGAAGGCCAGAACGATGTGCTCGAACGCTGGATCGCGCGCCATTCGCCCGGCGGGATAGCGGGCATGGCCGATCATATCGGTGAGCTTCTGGCCGAAAACGCCGCAGTGACGCGCGCCGAGCCGGGGGCGGTTTGGATCCTGCGCGCGCTCCACGCGACGCCGCGCCTCGTGCATGTCCGGCTCGAATCGCACCGGCACGTGACTGGTAGGCTCGCCGATGCCTGCGTGCCGCATATTCACGGTATCGACAAAGAGATGCTCTGGTCGCGGCTGCGTCTCGCGGTCGAACTCGGCTTCGCCGCCGACGAAATGCTCTATGAGGAAGATCGTGTTTCAGCGGCCACCGTGCGCGCCGAAGTGGCGGCAATGCTCCGCTCGACGCTGTTCGATCTGACAACGGGCGCCTAGTCGTGCGCCTCGCCGCATGCACGCTTCCCTTTCGTCGACACAGGCTTTAGAGGCGGGGACATATGGCCGCCGACAGTCCGCCCAATTTCCGCCTTCGCCTGCGCCGCGACAGCAATGCCGTCATCGCCTGGGTCCGCGATATGTGGACGCGGCGCTGGTTCCGCTGGCTTGGCTATCTTGCGCTGGCGGGTATCCTTTTCCTTGCGTTGATGTGGGTGGTTTTCGCGCGCGACCTGCCCTCGGTCGACCAGCTTCGCGATTACGAGCCGCCGCTGCCGACCATGGTCCGCGACGGCGAAGGCAAGCCCGTTCACAGCTACGCCCGCGAACGGCGCGTCCAGCTCGAATATAGCGAATATCCGCAGCTCCTTGTGCGTTCATTCCTCGCGGCCGAGGATAAGACCTTCTTCAGCCACGGCGGCATCGACTATCCGGGCATCGCGACCGCGATCGTCACCAACTTGACGAGCAGCGGCCGCCCTGTCGGTGCGTCGACGATCACGCAGCAGGTCGCGAAGAACCTGCTGCTGACGAACGAGCTCAGCTATCGCCGCAAGGTGCGCGAGGCGATTCTCGCGATGCGGATCGAGAGTGCGCTGACCAAGGAACAGATTCTCGAGCTTTATCTCAACGAAATCCCGCTCGGCCGCCGCAGCTTCGGCGTGCAGGCTGCGAGCCGCGCCTATTTCGACAAGGACGTCGACCAGCTCCAGCTTCACGAAATGGCGTTCCTTGCGATCCTGCCCAAGGCACCCGAAAAATACGGCCGCGCGCGTTTCGAGCGCGAGGCGCTGGCGCGCCGCAATTTCGTGCTGGGGTCGATGCAGAGCAATGGCTGGATCAGCACTGCGCAGCGCGACGCGGCGCGCGCGATGCCGCTCGGCCTTACCAACAGCGGCAACACTGCGATCGCGCAGGTCGGCGGCTATTATATGGAAGAGGTGCGGCGTCAGTTGATCGCCCAGTTCGGGGAAACTGCCGACAAGGGCCCCCATAGCGTCTATGCTGGCGGCCTCTGGGTGCGCACACCCTATGACGGGAAGATGCAGCAGGGTGCGACGATGGCGCTCCGCAAGGGGCTCCAGCGCTACGACGCGGGCAAGGGCTGGTCGGGGCCGATCGCGGCGATCGAGGCCGACGACCAATGGCAGAGCCGCCTCGCGTCGAGCTTCATCGGCATCGACTATGACAATTGGCGGATCGCCGCGGTGCTGTCGAAATCGGCGGGCGCGGCGCAAATCGGCTTTTCCAATGGTGACACCGGGACGCTGCCCGCCAGCGCCGCGACAATGGGTTATCGCAAGACCGGCGGCAGCGCCTTTTCGGCAATGCGCCCAGGCGACCTGATCGCCGTCAAATCCAGCGGCGGCAGCAGCTATGCGCTTCGCAACATCCCTGAAGTATCGGGCGGGATGGTCGTTGAAAGCCCGCATTCGGGCCGGATTTATGCGATGCAGGGCGGCTTCGACGTGCGCCTGTCGCCCTTCAACCGCGCGACGCAGGCCGAGCGTCAGCCGGGGTCGACGATCAAGCCCTTCGTCTACGCCGCGGCGCTCGACAATGGCATGACGCCCGCGACGATGATCGTCGACGGGCCCTTCTGCGTCTATCAGGGCGCGCGTTTCGGCAACAAATGTTTCCGCAACTTTGGCGGCGCGGGCGGCTCGGGCGAACATACGATGCGCTGGGGCCTCGAACAGTCGCGCAACCTGATGACGGTGCGCACCGCGAGCCAGATCGGCATGGAGCCGGTGGTCGAAATGATCAGCACGATGGGCATCGGCAAGCACGAGCCCTATTTGTCGACGGCGCTCGGCGCGGGGTCGACGACGGTCGAGAAGATGACCAACGCCTATGCGATGCTCGCCAATCACGGCCGCGAACTCAAGCCGCGCGTGATCGACTATGCGCAGGATCGCCGCGGCAAGGTGATTTTCCCGGCGAACTGGCGGCCGTGCGAAGGTTGCAACAAGAAGGACTGGGATGGCCGGCCGATGCCGCGTTTCGCCCGGTCGGGCAAGCAGCTGATGGACCCGATCACCGCCTATCAGGTCGTGCATATGCTTGAAGGCGTCGTCCAGCGCGGGACCGCGGTGCGGCTGCGTGACCTTGGCGTGCCGCTGTTCGGCAAGACCGGCACGACCTCGGGCCCGAACGACGTGTGGTTCGTCGGCGGCTCCCCCGATGTCATCGCTGGCATGTACATCGGTTTCGATCAGCCGCGCAGCATGGGCGGCTATGCGCAGGGCGGCAGCTATGCGGCGCCGATCTTCAAGGATTTTGCGCTCGCCGCGCTTGCCGACCGCCAGCCGATTCCGTTTTCGGCGCCAAAGGGCGTGCGGATGGTGCGGATCGATCGCCAGTCGGGCCGCCGCGTTTACGGTAGCTGGCCGGGCACCGATCCGAAGGCGTCGATCATCTGGGAGGCCTTCAAGCCCGAGAGCGAACCGCGCCGCACGATCCGTGAAGAAGAAATCAAGCCGATCAGGACACAGCGGCGGGCGACCGGCGGCGCGTCGCAAAAGGGGTCGACCGGCCGTACCGACAGCGATTTCCTCGACGACCGCGGCGGCATCATCTGACGCCGCGCACCGCCTTCCCCTGCGGCTCATGAGGCCGTAAGGGCGGGATCAACATATTTCAGGAGCAAGGACATGCGCGCCGAAGCGCAGGATCATATCGACAAGATTGGCGCCGCGCTGGCGCTGCTGCGCCGTTTTCTCGACTGGGACCGCGCGGTGCGGCGGCTGGACGAACTGAATGCAAAGGTCGAGGACCCGACGCTGTGGAACGACGCCAAGGCGGCGCAAGAAGTCATGCGCGAACGCCGCCGGCTGGACGAGGCGATCACCGCGACGCGTGCGATCGAAAAGGAATGTACCGATACCGCCGAACTGATCGAACTTGCCGAGATGGAAGGCGATGAGTCGATGGTCGACGAGGCGGTGGCCTCGCTTGGCGTCCTTGCCGCGCGCGCCGAAGAGGACAAGATCAAGGCGCTGCTCGCGGGCGAAGCCGACGCGAACGACTGCTATATCGAAGTCCACGCGGGCGCGGGCGGAACCGAAAGCCAGGACTGGGCCGAAATGCTTCAGCGCATGTATATGCGCTGGGCCGAAAAGCGCCGGATGAAAGTCGAGCTGGTCGAATATCAGGCGGGCGACCAGGCGGGCATCAAATCGGCGACGATGCTGGTGAAGGGCGAAAATGCCTATGGCTATGCGAAGACCGAAAGCGGGGTTCATCGCCTCGTCCGCATCTCGCCCTACGATAGCTCGGCGCGGCGCCACACGAGCTTTTCGAGCGTCTGGGTCTATCCGGTGATCGACGATAATATCGAGATCGAGATCAACGAAGGCGACCTCAAGATCGATACCTATCGCGCCTCGGGCGCGGGCGGGCAGCACGTCAACACGACCGACTCGGCGGTGCGCATCACGCACATCCCGACCGGCATCGTCGTCGCGAGCCAGAACGATCGCTCGCAGCACAAGAACCGCGCGACTGCGATGGGGATGCTGAAGGCGCGCATGTACGAGGCCGAGCTCCAGAAGCGCGAGGCGGCCGCGTCGGGCGAATATCAGGCGAAGACCGAGATCGGCTGGGGCCACCAGATTCGTTCGTATGTCCTCCAGCCGTATCAGCTGGTGAAGGATCTGCGTACCGGAGTGACTTCGACGGCGCCGGGTGACGTGCTCGACGGCGCGCTCGACCCGTTCATGGCGGCGGCGCTGTCGCAGAAGGTGACGGGCGAAAAGGTCGAAGTGGAAGACATCGACTGATGCGGGGCGCGGTTGTCCTTGCCGCGCTGGTGCTTTTGCCGCTGCTTGGCAGCTGCGATGCGCCTTGGGATGACGGCAGCGACCGCGCGACAAGCGCACGCGACTTTCCGCCTGCCGACCGGCCGGTGGCGCCGACCGTATCGACCAAATGGTCGACCGAGGAGGCGCGCGACCGCGTTAACGAGGCCGAGGATGTCATGGACTCGGCCGACGTCCGCCCCGGAATGACCGTCGCCGATATCGGCGCGGGCGACGGCTATTATACGGTGCGGCTTGCCCAGCGTGTCGGCGCGAGCGGGCGCGTGCTTGCGCAGGACATCATTCCCGAGGTGATCGAGCGTCTTGCCGACCGCGTCGCGCGCGAGCGGCTCGACAATGTGTCGCTGAAACTCGGCGCGGTCGACGACCCGCGCCTGCCCGCGGCGAGCTTCGACCGAATCTTCATGGTCCATATGTATCACGAGATCGGCGAACCCTACGCCTTCCTGTGGCGCCTGCGTCCCGCGCTTCGCAAGGGGGGGCAGATACTCGTCGTCGACGGCGACCGTCCGATCGCGCAGCACGGCACGCCCTTCCGCCTGCTCGTCTGCGAGTTCGAGGCTGTGGGCTACAAGCTCGTTTCCTATGACGACAAGCAGCATGCCGGCGGCTACCTCGCCCGCTTCGAGCCCGAGGGCAAACGCCCCGAGCCCGATGCGATCAAAGTCTGCGACAATCCCTGAGGACACTCGTCCTAATAGACGATCAGACGATCCTCGGCGCCGACTTCGGCGAGGAAACTGACCAGCCCCGCGGCGCGAACGTGCGGCACGAGTTCGGTCGCCGCCAAGCCGACGAGCGCCATGCCCGATTGACAAACCAAAAGCGCGATTTCCATCGCGATCGCTTCCTCGACAAGCCATGCGAGGTCGGGCTGCCCAGCGGCGCGGCGCGCCTCGTCGCCGGCGAACGCCACCGGCTCGCGCAGCAGCGCTGCGGCCTCGCCCTGCAGGAAGACGCGCACCGGACGCCCCAGCGCCGCCGCCGCCATTCCCGCCTCTAGCGCCGCATAGAGCCGCCGCCCTTCGGCAACCGCGACAATGATGTTCAGGCCTTGCATATCGGGCACTCGGGATCCTCAGGCACGCCGACCTCGCGCCAGCGCCGGTCGAGCATATCGACGATCGCGAGCCGTCCCGTCAACGCGGAGCCCCAGCCGCTGAGCGCGCGTACGGCCTCCAGCGCGGCCATGGTGCCGATCATTCCGGCGAGCGCGCCCATGACGCCGGTTTCGGCACAATTGATCCCCGGCCGGTCGGGATCGTTACCGACCAGACAGGCATAGCAGGCGTGCCCCGCGCGCCAGCCCTCATAGAGTGCGACCTGTCCCTCGAACGCGCCGATCGCCGCGCTCAGCAGCGGAATGCGCAGCGCGACCGCGGCGCGGTTCACCGCCAGCCGCGTTTCGAAATTGTCGCAGCCGTCGAGAATCAGGTTCGCGTCCGCTAACAGGGCTTCGGCATTGCCGTTGTCCAGTCGTTCGGCGACCGCGATGGCCTCGACATGCGGGTTGATCCGCTGCGCCGCGCGGGCGGCAACATCGGCCTTCAGCGCGCCGATATCTGCGTCGGTGAAGAGTGGCTGCCGCTGCAGGTTCGACAATTCGATCACATCATGGTCGATGATCGTCAGCCTGCCGACCCCCGCCGCCGCCAGATAGGTAATTGCGGGACAACCAATCCCGCCCGCGCCGATAATCGCGACATGCGCGGCCTTCAGCTTCGCCTGTCCCGCACCGCCAAAGGCCGGAAGGATGATCTGGCGGGCATAGCGGTCGAGTTCGGCGTCGCTGAGCACCGTCAGCGCAGCTTGATGCCCGATAGCGAAGCGACGCCCGCCGCATCCGCAGTCTCGTCAACCGCGTCGCTTTCGACTCCGGTCGACCCGAAACCGCCAGCGCCGCGCGCCGTTTCGTCGAGCGTCTCGACTTCGGCGAAGGCTGCGCGCTGGACGGGCGCCGGGACGATCTGTGCTATGCGATCGCCACGCCTGATTTCGAACGGCTCGTCACCAAGATTGGCGAGGATCACCTTCACCTCACCGCGATAATCGCTGTCGATCGTCCCGGGCGTGTTGAGGCAGGTGATGCCATGCTTGAGCGCGAGGCCCGAGCGCGGGCGGACCTGCACCTCGTAACCCGCCGGGATCGCCATCGCGAAGCCGGTCGCGACCGCGTAGCGCGCACCGGGGCGCAGCGTCAGCGTCTCGGCCGCGACGACATCCATGCCCGCTGCGCCGTCACTGGCATAGGCAGGCAGGGGCAGACCGCCGCCGTTGGGCAGCCGCTGGATGGCGATCTCAATCTCTTTCAAGGAGTGCACGTTTTTCGAGCTCATCGGCGATCTTTTCCATCAATTTGCGGGCGACGGCCTGCTTGGGAAGCCGGTCCCAGCTATCTACGCCGTCTTTGCTAACGATATGTACCCGGTTGCTTTCGCCACCCATCGGATCAGCCGAGACATCGTTCGCGACGATCCAGTCGCATCCCTTGCGCGCGAGCTTCGCCTGCGCGTGGGGGATGACGTCGTTGGTTTCGGCGGCAAAACCGACCAGCAGTTTCGGGCGTTCGGACGATTTGGCGAGGCCGGCGAGGATGTCCGGATTCTCGGCGAGCGCGAGCGGCGGAACCTGCCCGCTGCCATCCTTCTTGATCTTTTGCGCGGCAGTATCGGCGGCGCGCCAGTCGGCCACCGCGGCGACCATGATCGCGGCATCGACGGGCAATGCCTGCTCGACTTCGGCCGCCATCTCGACGGCGGTTTCGACATCGACGCGGATCACGCCCGGCGGGGTCGGCAGCGGGACGGGCCCGGCGATCAGCAGCACTTCGGCTCCGGCCTCGGCGGCGGCGGCGGCAATCGCGAAGCCCTGCTTCCCGCTCGAGCGGTTGGCGATGTAGCGCACCGGGTCGATCGGCTCATGCGTCGGTCCCGCGGTGATCAGAATGCGGCGGCCATAGAGCGGGCGGCGGTTCGCGGGCGCAAAATCGGGCTGGCCCGCCAGCGCCTCCGGAGCGGTCAGCGGAATCGGCGTGGGTGCGTTGGCAAGCGCCGCGTCGATCGCATCTTTGATCACCGCGGGTTCGGGCAGCCGGCCCGGACCATATTCGCCGCACGCCATCTCGCCTTCGTCGGGTTCCATCACCGTCACGCCGTCGCCGCGCAGCGTCGCGATATTGCGCCGCGTCGCGGCGTGCAGCCACATGCGCACATTCATCGCGGGCGCGGCGAGCACCGGCTTGTCGGTGGCAAGCAGCAACGTGGTTGCAAGGTCGTCGGCGATCCCCGCCGCCATTTTGGCCAGCAAATCGGCGGTCGCGGGCGCGACGACGACCAGGTCGGCCTCGCGGCTGAGCTGGATATGCCCCATCTCTACCTCATCCTTGAGGTCGAAGAGGCTGGTGTAGACCTTGTTTTCGCTCAGTGCCGCGAGCGTCAGCGGCGTCACGAACTGCTCGCCCGCACGTGTGATCACGCAGCGGACGACATATCCGCCCTTGCGCAGCAGCCGGACGAGCTCGATGCTCTTGTACGCGGCAATGCCGCCGCCGATGATCAGAAGAATGCGCGGCGCGGGCATCAGCGGTGGCAGGCCTGCGCGCTAGGGCGGGCGATCGACAGGGGGTGATTCATCGCCGTCTCCTTCGCGCATCAGTTATGCGCTTCCTGGCTTCAGTTCAAGCGCACGCCTTAAACGGGGGCAGCTCGAACAGTTCGCTTTTCACCGCGCAGCGAACGGATGATTTCGGCGAGCGCGGCGGGCGCGAAGGCGAGCCCGATGAACAGGGTCGGCGTCACGAGCATCGCCCAATAGAAATTGGCGGGCCGCGCGAAGACCATCAGCAGGGCCGCATAGCCAAGCTGGATCAGCAATGTCGCCAGCCCCAGGCGTGAACGCCATGCCGCCCAGCCGAGCAGCGCGAGCGGAACGAGCAGTGCGCCGACCCATCCCGCGAAGAAGCGGAGCAGCGACGAGGCTTGGACGAACGACACGTAGGCGATCCAGCCGCCTTGCCCGTTCCAGCCCTGGCTCGCGGCATCGGTGGGGGTCGTGACCGTCGCCAGTGCCGCGATATGCGCCGCAAGGCCGGCGGCGAAGCAAAGGCCGATCGCGAGCCATCCCGCTGCCGCACGCCAGTCGCGGTCGATCAATGCGAAGAGGCCGAACAGCATTGCGACCGGCAATACGGTCTCGCGGATCGCGAGCGCGGCCGCGATAACCGCCATCGCGGCCCATGGGCGGGCGGGGCGATAGAGCGCGAGCGCGAGCGCGACGAGCGCGCCCGCCGCGACTTCGTGGATGAACAGCCACTCGCGTGCGGCCAACTGCGTCAGGTTCGCAGCGACGAACAGGGCACCGATCGTGGCGGTGCGCGGGAGGTCCGGTTCGGTTCGCAGCCGCCGATACCACGCAAGGACCGCGGCACCGCCGATAAGGAGAAGTGCGAACTGCACCTTCTGCTCGCCAAGCGCGGCCACGATATAGGCGAGCGTGGGCAGACGAACGGCGACGAAGGGGCGCAGCGGATAATTGCCGGCGCGGTGTTCGGCCGCCGCCGCGGCATAATAGGAGTCTCCCGCCTCAACCCGCTGCGCGATGCGCGCATAAAGCGCATGATCGCCGACGAGTCCGTCGAAATGCGCCGAAGAGGGCTTTGCGACTTCGACATGATCGCGGCCGACGCCGCCGGCAACTCCCCACGCCATCAGCAGCACGAGCAGGCCGAGAATCGCCGCTGCGACCGGGCGCGAGACGCCGGCGAAGCGGTTCCAGTCTCGCTTTGCGGTCGCTACTTGCGCCATGTCAGCGCCGACGACATTGCGAAGTTCCAGATCGCGCCGACCACGACGCCGGCAACCCCGGCGACCCACCAGCGCTCGTCATGCCCCGCCATCCATGTGCCGATGCCGATATTGGCGACCGCGCCCAGTGCCGAAATCGCATAGAAGCTGGCAAGGCCGCCGACGACGCGCCAGCCCTTGAGCTTGCGATCGGCGTAAGTGAAGCTGTTGTTGAGAAAGAAATTGAAAGCGATCGCGGTCATCACCGCCGCCGTCTGCGCGGTGACGAAGGCGCTGCCAGTGCCGAGGATCGTGCGCAGCACCGCGAGATGGACGAATACGCCGATCCCGCCGACCATCAGGAATTTGAGCAGACGGACGGGGATGAAACGGCCGATCGTCTTGTCGGCGATCAGCTCGGCATATTCGGCGATCACGCGTGCGCCGATCTTGCTTTCGCCCGCCTCGCGCGTGCGGAATTGATAGGGGATTTCGGCGACCTTCAGCGGCGTCGGGCTCGACGCCAATATGTCGATCAATATCTTGAAGCCGATCGCCGACAGGCGCGGCAGCGCGCGTTCAAAGGCGTCGCGGCGAACCGCGAAAAAGCCGCTCATCGGGTCGCTCACATCGGTGCCGAGCGCGATCTGCCCGGCGCGCGTCGCAAGCCGGCTCATACGGGCGCGGTCCTTGTCCCAGTCGCCGATTCCGCCGCCTGCGACATAGCGCGTTCCAACGGCGATATCGGCGCCGTTCGCGATCGCGTCGATCAGCTGCGGCAGCGCATCCTCACTGTGCTGAAGATCGCCGTCCATCACCGCGATCACGGGGGCCGCCGTCGCCAATATGCCTTCGACAACCGCCGATGACAGGCCGCGGCGGCCCACGCGCTGGACGATCCGCACATGCCGCGATCCGCGGCCGATGCGGCGTATCAGTTCGCTTGTTCCATCGGGCGAATTGTCGTCGACGAATACGACTTCCCATCCGCGCCCGGCGAGTACGACCGAGAGTTTTTCGATCAACCTTTCGACATTGCCCGCCTCGTTGAGCGTCGGCACGACGACCGCAACCTCGAGCGGCAGCGCGTCGACGGGGAGGATCGTTTCGGCAATCAGGGTGTCGTGGCGCATGAAACCTCGGTTTTTCCGGATTTCACGTCCGGGGTTGGTCAGGATCGGATAGTGGCGATTTAAGGTAAATATCCGGTAACCAATGGCGGCTTCATGTGGACGCGACCTTGTAAACATGCAATTTCGCGATTGGGGGTCGCCTTCGGGGATGGGGGGCTGAATGAACGGGTTTTGGGGCGGGACGCTTGTGCTTGCGATATCGCTTGCGCTTTCGGGGTGCGGTTACGCAAAAAAGGCGCCCGAGATGCTGCCGCCTGCGCCGGGCGGGGCCTCGCCTTATGAAGACGAGCGCGCGGCCGCCTATCGCGCCCAACAGGAAGCAATGGCACAGCAAGCTGCTCGCGAACAGCAATCGGCACGCGCCGAAGCCATGCGCGCCTATGAAGAAGCAAAGGCCGCCGTGGCCCAGGCCAAGAAACAGGTCGAAGCCGCGCGCAAGGGGCATATCAACATCCCGGGCGCCAGTGCAGGGTCGACGGGGGCCACGCATTTGGCCGATTCCGCTGCGGGCTCCGCGAGCGATCCGGGCGCCTCCGCAAAGATCGCCTGCCCGCAGCTCGGCGGCCTCGCGACACCCGAAGAATGTGCCAATTATTCGGGCCTGCTCGCGACGATGCAGAGCGGCGTTGCCGCCTTTGATCCGCCCCGCCGGATGGCGATGGGGCGCGATTATCCGGTCAAGCTGGTGATCGGCGCGAAGGAGGTCGCGGCGCAGGTCGTCGACAGCGCGACCGACGCCGGCGACGTGAAGACCGTCGACATTCGGCTCGGCTCGTGGGTCTGCGCCGAATTGCTCGCGACACAGTTCGAGCTGAACGGGCCGGCACGTCAGTGCAAGGAACGCGGGCTGTCGCGCATGCTCTCGTTCGACTGGACCGTCTCGCCAAAGCAGGACGGACAGCTCAAGCTGGGCGTGAAGGTCGAAAGCCTTGCCGAACAGAATGGCAAACCGCTCGATACGATCGACAGCCGGATGATCGCGGTCGATGTCGAAGCCGACGCGATCGGCCGCTTCGATATGATGGTGTCGCGGTTGACCGACAGCCTTGGCGGTGTCCGTACGATGCTGCTCGCGCTGGTCAGCGCGCTTGGCGTGCTGTCGGTCGTGGTCTGGCGCATCCGCAACCTTGGCAAGAAGCCCGAGAAGGATGCGCTGAAGGACCTGACCTCTAGCTGATCCCCAGCGCCCACAATGCCGCGGCGCCCGCCGCCGCACCCGCCAGCGCGGTCAGCGCATAACGCCACCAGCGGCGGTTCTCGCCCGAATCCCACATCAACGGAATGTCGGGCAGCGGCGGTGCGGGCGGCGCGGCGCCCTTCTTCGGCAATTGCGCGTCGAGGCGGCGGATGATGTCGGGGATCAGCGCCAGCGTCTTGCCCTGTTCGCGCAAACCATCGGCCAGTGCGGCCTCGGGGCCGAGTTCGTCGCGGATCCATTCGCTCACGAACGGGCCCGAGACGTCCCACATATTGATCTTGGGGTTCAGCATCGTGGCGACGCCCTCGACCATCACCATCGTCTTTTGCAGCAGCAGCAGATGCGGCTGGGTCTGCATGTCGAAATCGCGCGTGATCGCGAACAGGCCGTCGAGCATCTGCCCGACGCTAAGCTCGCTCACCGGCTTGCCGCGCATCGGCTCGCCGACCGCGCGCAACGCCGTCGCGAATTCCTCGACGCTGTGATAGTCGGGGACATATTGCGCCTCGAAATGGATTTCGGCGACGCGGCGGTAATTGCCCGTGGTCAGCCCATAGAGGATTTCGGCGAGCCAGTAGCGCGCCTGCCGGTTGATCCGCCCCATGATGCCGAAGTCTACGGCGGCGATCGTGCCGTCGGACTTCACGAACAAATTGCCCTGGTGCATGTCGGCGTGGAAGAAGCCCTCGGCGATCGCTTGCCGCAGGAAGGCGTTCACGAGGTTCGCCGACAATTTTTCCATATCGTGCCCGGCGGCGATCAGCGCGTCGCGGCGCGAAATCTTGATCCCGTCGATCCAGTCGAGCGTCATGACGCGGCTCGCGGTACGGTCCCAGTCGATGGCGGGGACCTCATAGGTCGGAACGCCGACCATGGCGTCGCGAAGTTCGGACGCCGAGGCGGCTTCGCGGCGGAGGTCGAGTTCGCGAAGCGTCCAGCGGCGGAAATTGGCGATCACCTGCCGCGGGCGCAGCCGCGTTGCTTCACCGCCGAGCGCCTCGAGATGCGCGGCTGCCCATTCATAGGTTTCGATGTCGCGCGCGAATTGCTTGTCGATTCCGGGACGGCGCACCTTTACCGCGACCTTGCGGCCATCGGTCGTCACCGCGCGGTGGACCTGTGCGATCGACGCCGATCCGATGGGTTCGGGATCGAATTCGCTATAGAGGCTCTCAAGCGGAACCTCGAAGGTCGCCTCGATTTCCTGCCGGATGCGCTCGAAGGCGACGGGGGCGAGCGCGTCCTGCAGCGTCAGCAGATTGTGCGCGGCTTCCTCGCCGACGAGGTCGGGACGCGTTGCGAGCGTCTGGCCGAGCTTGACCGCGGCCGGGCCGATCGCCTGAAAGGCCGCCGCATAGTCGGGTATCTTTGGCTGGATCGTACCTAGCCGAGCAATGCGGCAGAGGCGCTTGACCCCCGGCGGGGTCTGCGGCGCGCTCTCGATTCCGCGCAGCGCGCCGTGACGCGCAAGGATGCGCCCCCACTTCAGCAGGCGGACGATATGGGTGACGGGTCGGGTCAAGCTTTCCACCCGCTGTGGATCGCGACGAGCCCGCCGAGGATCGGCTCGACCTTGACCGCCGTGAAGCCGGCTTCGCGGATCATCCTCGCGAATTCGGGCATCGGCGGAAAGCGGCGGATCGATTCGATCAAATAACGATAGCTGTCCTCATCGTCGGCGATCAGCTTGCCGAGCTTGGGGACGAGATGGTGCGAATAGGCGTCATAGGCCTGCGCGAAACCCGGCCATTCGTTGGTCGAAAATTCGAGGCAGAAGAAACGCCCGCCATAGCGCAGCACGCGGTGCGCTTCCTTCAGCGCGGCGGGGATGTCGGTGACGTTGCGGATGCCGAAGGCGATCGTATAGGCGTCGAAAAACTGGTCGGGAAACGACAGCTTCTCGGCATTTTGTTCGGACCAGACGAGGCTGTCGATGCCGCGTTCGGCGGCGCGTTCGACACCCACGCCCAGCATGTCGGGGTTGATGTCGGCAACGGTGATGCTGGCGCCGAAGCGCTCCATGCGAAAGGCGATGTCGCCGGTGCCGCCCGCCATGTCGAGGATCGTCTCACCTTCGCGCGGTTTCACGCGGCGCACGAAGCGATCCTTCCACAGGCGGTGCATGCCCCCCGACATCGCATCGTTCATGATGTCATATTTGCGCGCGACGCGGCTGAACACCTCGCCGACCATTGCGGTCTTTTCCCCCGCAGGGACCTGTTCATAGCCGAAGCTGACGGTGTCGGGAGTGGCCATGGAGTGCGCGCCTTTGCGGGGGAGTGGTAAAGTCGAACGGCCTTTAGCGGGGCCTTGCCGCCCGCGCAAATGGCGCGTAGCCCGATAGGCGATATGCCCGAACTCCCCGAAGTCGAAACCACTGTCCGCGGCCTCGCGCCGTTTCTCGAAGGCCAGCGGCTGACCGCCGTCACGACATATCGTCCGGACTTGCGCCGCCCCTTTCCCGCCGACCTCGCGCAGCGACTGACCGGCGCGACGGTCACCGGCCTGTCGCGCCGCGCCAAATATGGCGTCATCTCGACCGACCGCGACGATCATATGATCTTTCATCTCGGCATGTCGGGGCGCTGGCGTACCGAGGGCGGCGAGGCGGGCAAGCACGACCATCTGCTGCTCGAAACCGGGGCGGGGCATCGGCTATTCCTCCACGACCCGCGGCGATTCGGATCGGTCGACCTGGTGTCGGGTGATCCGCTGATGCGGTTTCCCGCCTTTGTCACGCTGGGCCCCGAACCGCTGTCGGATGCTTTCGACGCCGCCTATTTGTCCAGGGCGCTGGCGGGACGGCGTGCACCGATCAAGGCGATGCTGCTCGACCAGACGATCGTCGCAGGGCTGGGCAATATATACGTCTGCGAGGCGCTCAACATGGCGCGCATTTCGCCGGTGAAGCCTGCCGCCGACGTATCGAAGGCCAAGCTTGCGGTGTTGGTGCCCGCGATCAAGCAGGTGCTGATCGCCGCCATCGCGGCCGGCGGATCGACCTTGCGCGACTTCCTCAGCCCCGAAGGCGACCTCGGCTATTTCGCGAAGGACTGGCGTGTCTATGGCCGCGAAGGCGAGGCCTGCGAATGCGGCGGGACGATCGCGCGTATCGTGCAATCGGGCCGGTCGACCTTTTATTGCCCGAAATGCCAACGATAATGCGGGGAATCACCCGCAAAGCCATTGACCAAATCACCCTTCATCGCTATGCGCGCACCCTTCGAGCAGGGTCCGGTCGTCCGGAACCGGCCGCATCCGGACATTGATTCGCTGCAAATTGCGCGATTCGGCTGCTCCGCTGAGGCTGTGCTCCGACCATGTAGACCGTTTGAAAGACTAGAGGAATTTATGGCCAATACGCCGCAGGCAAAGAAGCGCATCCGCCGCAACACCGCGCGCACCGTCGTGAACAAGAATCGCGTTTCGCGCATTCGCACGCTGGTGAAGAAGGTCGAAGTCGCCGTCGCAGCGGGTGACAAGGATGCGGCCGCGACCGCACTGAAGGCGGCGCAGCCTGAAATGGCGCGCGGCGTTGCCAAGGGCGTGCTCCACAAGAACACCGTGGCCCGCAAGTTCTCGCGCCTGACGAAAAGCGTCAACGCGATCGCCTGAACCGGCTCGTCCCGAAAGGGAACAAAAAGGACCCGCTGGCATCTTGCCCGCGGGTCCTTTTTTGCGTCCGATATTGTGACAGCGCGATGGCAATAGTGTTGCAGCGCGGTAAGTGACGGAATTACGGCGATTCGTTGTTTCGTCTCTGGATTGTCACATTTAACTCATTGAACATATAAGGAAAAATGGCACGCTGGCGCGATTCCGGTGCCCCCGATGAGTCAAGATTTTTATTTCAGTATTTTTACATGGGCGCCCCTTGATCGACTCGGCGACCCCTGACTAGACAGGGGCGTCGTCGGCCTTCGCCGGCGGCCGCCACATCGACATGATTCGCAACTTTTCGGGACGCTTTGTCTCGGACAGGAAAGCTGTGCCACTTGCGCAGCGGACGGATCGGCGCGTGGCCGGCCGCCCGATCGTCCGGCGCGCGGGGACCTGAGGGGGCGGCACGGCGTGATAGAGAGCAGCAATCGGCATGGGCAAGACGCAAAGGGCGGAGCGATGAGCGGAGATGCTGCGACGCTTTGGCCGCGCGTGGCCGAAGGGCTGCGCCGCGACCTTGGCGTGCGTACCTTCGACCATTGGCTGAAGCCGGTGCGCTTTGCCGACTATTGCGCGCTGTCGGGCGTGGTGACGCTCGAAACCGTCAGCCGCTTTTCGGCGAACTGGATCAACGAACGCTTCGGCGACCGGCTCGAACTCGCGTGGCGGCAGCAGTTGCCCGCGGTCCGCAGCGTCATGGTGCGCGGCGGCGCCGCAGCGGATGACCGCGCCGCGAGCCTCGCGGCCGCGCCGCTACCGAACTTCGATACACCGGCGCCGGCTGTGCCCGCCGCCAATCCGGCGCTGCTCGGTTTCGACCCGCGCCAGTCGTTCGACCGCTTCGTCGTCGCGCGCAGCAACATTCTTGCCGCCAATGCCGCGCGCCGCATGGCGATGGTCGAGGCGCCGCAGTTCAATCCGCTCTACCTCTGCTCGGGCACCGGGCAGGGCAAGACGCATCTGCTGCAGGCGATCGCGCAGGATTATGCCGCAGCGCATCCGACCGCGAACATCATCCTGATGTCGGCCGAAAAATTCATGCTGGAATTCGTCGGCGCGATGCGTGGCGGTGACATGATGGCGTTCAAGGCGCGGCTGCGCGCCGCCGACCTGCTGCTGCTCGACGATCTCCAGTTCGTGATCGGCAAGAATTCGACGCAGGAAGAACTGCTCCACACGATCGACGACCTGATGACCGCGGGCAAGCGCCTGGTCGTAACCGCCGACCGTCCGCCCGCGATGCTCGACGGGGTCGAGGCACGCCTGCTGTCGCGTCTGTCGGGCGGGCTTGTCGCCGATATCGAAGCGCCCGAGGATGATCTTCGCGAACGCATCATTCGCCAGCGGCTCGCCGCGATGCCGATGGTCGACGTGCCCGACAATGTCGTCGCCTATCTGGTCAAGCATTTCACCCGCAACATTCGCGAACTCGAAGGCGCGCTCAACAAGCTGCTCGCCTATGCCGCGCTCACCGGCACGACGGTCGACCTGACGCTCGCCGAAGACCGGCTCGCCGAGAATGTCCGTACCGCGCGCCCGCGCATCACGATCGACGAGATCCAGCGCGCGGTCTGTGCGCATTATCGTCTCGACAAGAGCGAAATGGCGTCGAAGCGCCGCGTCCGCGCGGTCGCGCGCCCGCGCCAGGTCGCGATGTACCTCGCGAAGGAACTCACGCCGCGTTCCTATCCCGAGATTGGCCGCCGTTTCGGCGGGCGCGACCATTCGACGGTGATCCACGCGGTACGCACGGTCGAGGCGCTGCGCGTCGCCGACAGCGAACTCGACGCCGAAATCGCGGCGATCCGGCGCGCTCTCAACAGCTGATCCACAGGCTTATGCCGGAGTTGTCCCCTGGGTTATCCCCGGGGTTATCCACGCCCTGGCTGGCCGCTGTTCGGCGGTCTGCGGGCGGTATTTAGAAATCCGGATCGACGGGGCGCAAAACCGCGGAACGGCCGTTGCCCTGGGCGATCAACCTGTCGGGGGGCGATCCCTTTTCCACCCAGTCCTCGACCGCGAGACGGATGTCGTACTGGGGATGCCGGGCGCCCGCAGGGGCATCGAGCGACTGGCCGAAGTTCGTCGCCGCCGCACCGCCCTGACAATGCTGCATGCCCGGTACCATGAAGAGCCGATAGAAATCGGGCAGCGGTGCCTGCCCCTGCGTCGCCTTTCCGACCGACCGGTACCAGTCGAGACCCAGGCGGGGCGCAATGACGGCGTCGGACCAACCGAAATAGGACAGGATCTTGCCGCCTTTGTCGCGAAAGCGCTGAAGATCGGCGGGGCGCACATCAAGCTCGGCCGAAAGCTGTGCGGGTGAATAATATGCGAACAGATGCTGCCGCGACTGTTCGGCGAAGGTCCGCTGCGATTGGGCGGCCGGATCCGCGTTGACGATCCATCGTTGCCAGTCGGCGATATCCATCGCGGCCGGCTGGTAGCCCGCGTCGACGATGCGGGCGAGCGAGGCAAGCTGCCCTTTCGAAAGGCAGCCGGACCGTGGCCCGCCCGTGCAGGCAAGGCGCGACCAGTCCGGCCGGCACGCGCCGGGTTGTTGAGCAATGCCGTTCCGTACCGATTTCGCCGGGCAGGCCGCGATTGCGGTGCGTCGGATGAGGTCGAGCTGCGGCGTGCCGAGCCAACCGTCCGCGCTGCGAACGCTATCCTGAATAGCGCCGAAATGACGTAGCTGGACCGTCCATGGATTGGCCGGCGCGCCCGCGATCACGCCGTCCCAATCCTCGGGCCAGCGCGCCGCCGCCATCAGCGCCATCCGCCCGCCGTTCGAACAGCCCATGAAATAGCGATGCCCGGGCGCGCGGCCATAATAGGCGAGGGTTATCGCGTCCGCCGCGTCGCGGGTCGCCTTGATCGAGCGCCAGCCATAGTCGGCGAGGGCCACGGGGCGATCCGCGGCCCAGCTCGCATCGAAGCCGTCGCCGCGGTGTCCGGTGTCGGTCGCCGCGATGACATCGCCGCGCTCCGCGCCCTCGGCCAGCGTCGGCAAATGGATTGCACCCGCGAAGCCGCCATTGCCGATCTGGTAATAACGCCCGCGCCAGCGTTCGGGCGCGGGCAGGTAGACGGTGAAACGGATGTCCGACCCGGGCACCGGATGCGCCGATCCGCTGACCCGGCAGATGCCGTCCGAAAGCACCGCGCTTTCGACCACGGCCTTGTCGAGCGCCAGCGTGGCAAGATGGGCGCAGCGGTCATCCACGGCGGGGCTGCCGAACGACAGAAGCAGGGGCAGCCAGGCGAAGACGTCAGGCAGCTTGCTCGTCTTCCCATGCGAATTTGAACGACCCCGCCGTCGGGTCGACGCCCGCGAGCATCATCCCCTGGCCGCGCGAACTATGCCGGTCGTTGAGCGGCACGTCGGCGGGATCGCGGAGCTGGATCAGCAGCGTCGTGCGCGGTTCGTCGGAGGTGTTGAGCCCCGACCCGTGGACGGTCAGATAATGGAAAAACAAGGCATCGCCTGCCTTCGCGGGAAGCGGGGTCGCGCCCTCGATCGGATAGGTTTCGGTCGAGGCATGATGATCCTTGCCCTCGGCGGGCAGCGGGCCGAGCTTGTGGGTGCCCGGATAGACGCGCAGGCATCCCTTTTCCTCGGGCGCGTCGTCGAAGTGCAGGATCACGGCGATCATCGAATGGTCGCGATGCGGGAAATAGGGATAATCCTGATGCATCGGAAAGGGCGAGCCCTTTTCCGGCGGCTTGATGAACATCTTGTTGTGGTGAAGCTGGACGTTCGGGCCGATGATGTCCTGCGCGATTTCGGTCAGCCGGGGGTCGGTGAGCAGCCGCGTCACCATCGCCGAGCGGAAATGGACGTCGTGGCAGTGGGTGATCGTCGTGCCGCTGCCGCGCACGCTGTCCCACGTCGCGTCGCTGTTGCCCTCCTTGTCGGCGATCCGGTGCATCTCGGCACGGAAGGCCGCGGCTTCCTCGGCGCTGAACAGGCCGGGGACGAGGACATAGCCCTGCTCGTCATAGAATTTTTTCTGCTCTTCGCTCAGCATCGCCGCGGCATCCTTATGGTCCAGATATGCGCCGACCGTGCCGCTTTCGGCCGATGATCGCAATTGGCCTACGTCTTATCTTGTGGTAAAAAATCGAACATGAAAAACCTCGATCTGCCGCTGGAGGATTTGCCCCGCATTGCTGTCGCGGGGCAATTTGTCCTCGCCGACAGCGGTTTTTCGACGATCCATCGGGGGCGCACCCACGCACTGCATCTCCACGGCTACACGGGCGAAATGGAGCTGGCGGGACAGCGTATCCGCATCGCGCCTGGCGATATCACGCTGAGCCCCGCGGGCTTGGTGTCGAGTTACGACCTCGCCGCGCCGGGCGCCCATTGGTGCATCCATATCGAAGCTGTGGAAGGGCAAGGGACGTGTGCTCCGATTGCGCTCCACCTGCCGGGATGCGCCGCCCTGCGTGAACGCTTTGCGCATATCAGCGGGTTGTTCGCGACCGCCAGCGACCCGATCGCGCATATCGCGGCACGGCTCGCGGCGCAGGACCTTCTCCTGACGCTTGCGCGTCGCACCGACCCATTGCCCGAGGACGATGCCGCGGCGCGCGCCGCCGAATATATCGACCGTCATTTCCACGAAGCGATCGGCGTGCGCGACATCGCCGCCGCGGCGGGTCGCGCGCCCGCTTATCTCGCGCGGCTGTTCCGCAGCCGCTTCGGTACCACGGTCCCGCACCGCCTGCTCCAGCGGCGCGCCGAACATGCGCGCTTCCTGCTCGAATCGACCGACCTGCCGATCTGGCGCGTCGCCGAACGCTGCGGCGTCGCCGACGCACAGCGCTTCAACAAGATGGTGCGGAGCCTGCTCGGCGCGAGCCCGAGCGCCGTACGCGCGCGTGTCCGGGGACCGGTGGTCGATCCCGATCGCTGATCAGCGCCAGGCCAGCCAGATTGCCGCGGTCCACGAGAAATCGTCACCGCCGCTGCCCGACCCGTCGACGGGGCTATAGGCTTCGTAAAAGCCATTGCGTTCCATCAGCGCCAGCGTGTCGTGGCGGACGCGCGCCGCCTCGGCATCGAAACCCGCTTCGGCCAGACCGGTGCCGATCATGTAATTCACGACCGCCCACACCGGGCCGCGCCAGTAGCGGATCATCTGGAAGCCCGGATCCTCGGGATCGAGGCTGGGCATCAGATATTCGACCTTGCTGCCGATGCGGTGCAGGTGCGCCAGCATCGCGGCATCCTTCGCGGGGTCGGCAAGGCCGGCGTAGAAGCTCAGGAACGATGCGCTGGTGATGAAACCCGACGAGCGACCGGTGAGGAGGTCGCGCGAGCACCAGCTATGCTTTTCCTCGTCCCACAGCCAGTCGATCCCGGCTTCGGCCTTCGCGATCATCGCGCGGATTTCGGCAGCTTCCTCGTCGCGGCCAAGATATTCGGCGAGCGCCAGGAGGTCGCGGTTCGCGCGCAGCAGAATCATCGACATGCCGATGTCGGCGACCTTGAACGGGTTGCCCGCGGTGATCTTCGCATGGTCCCATCCCTGCGCGACGCCATATTGGACGAGCGCGAGATAGCGGTCATATTCCAGCTTGGTCGGCCGCATCTTCGCGTCGAGATGGCCGGTGTCGCGGCGGGTGTATTCGCCGACGTTCGAGATGTCGATCGGCTCGCCGGGGATGTCCCATTCGGGCGAATTGTCGCGGCCGGTTTCCCAGGGATGCATCGCGACGACGACGCCGCGGCCTTCGGGGTCGCGATAGTCGCGGAACCAGCGATGCCAGCCGACCAGCTTGTCGAACAGGCTTTCGAGGCGGAGGCGATAGGCGTCCTCTGCCTCTGCCGCGATCGCGCTGTCCCACAGCTTGCGGACGACCGTCGCGGCCACGGGCGGCTGGGTGATGCCCGAGGTGACAGGGGTCTTGCCCGTCGCCCAGACCGAGGGGCCGGGGAAATAGCCGGGGTCGTCCTGCCAGAAGACGATGTGCGGCAGGAAGCCGTCGTCCCACTGCGCGCTGAACAGCGTCTCAACCTCTTTCCACGCGCGGTCACGATCATAGGTGTCGAAGCCGAGGGCGACGAAGGCCGAGTCCCAGTTCCACTGGAAAGGATAGACCCGGCCGTTGGGGACGGTGTAGCCGCCGCGGTCGTTGGCGGTCAGGATGGCGCGGGCACCCGCGTCAAGCTTGTCAATTGTCATGTCGCGGATGCCCGTTTTCTCTCTCAGAAGTTGAAGGTGGCGCGCGCCGTGATACGGCGCGGCAGGACCGGACGGCCGACGAAGTAAGCGCCCCCGACCGTCTGGTTGTTGTCGAGACGCGGCGACCCTTCGGTCGTTGCATCGGTGTCGAAGACGTTGAACACATTCACACCCAGGCGCAGGCTCTTGTTGCCGAGCGGCACGGTATAGCCCGCGTCGAGGTTGACGATATTCCACCCGTCGAGCTTGATCGAATTGTTCGACGCGGTGAAATTGTCGCCGGTGTAGTTGGTGAAGAAGGACACATCGAGCGCGCCATCGTCATAATAGAGGCCGGCATTGTACAGGATCTGCGGCTGACGCTCGAGATCGTTGCCGATGATCGCCGGATTCGACGTCGGGACGCCGCCGACGTTCGACTGGAACTCGGTATATTTCGCCTTCTGCACTGTCAGATTGCCGTTGAAGCGCAGATTGGTGAGCAGCTTCAGGTCGAACACCGCCTCGACACCATAGGATTCGGTGGCGACCAGATTGACGAGTTCCTGAAAACCGCCGCCCGGCGCGTTGACGAACAGCACCTGCCGGCGGTTCTTGAGGCTGGTGTAAAAGGCCGAGGCTTCAAGGCTGAAGGCCGGCTGGCTGACCTTGATGCCGCCCTGCACCTGCTTGATGATTTCGCCTTCATAGCTTTGCGTGCCGGGGGCCACGCTGGCATTGGCGGCGGTCCCGGCGGGCAGCGGCAGGAAACCGACCGCGCGCACCTCGGGGAAGAAATAGCCCCGGCTGGCATTGAGATAGAGGCTGACATCGTCGGTCAGTTTGTAGAGCGCGCCGGCGGCCAGCGCCCACTCGGTCGTCGAAACCTTGCCGGTCAGATAGCCGTCATTGCCCCAGATCACGTCGCGCAGCGACGCCGACAGGTTGGGCGTGGTGGCGTCGGTCACCGTCGTCGACGTCCGCTCGCGGCTGATGTCGCCCTTATAATGTTCGACGCGTCCGCCGATATCGAGGTTGAAGCGGTCGCCGATCTGCATCTGGTCGGCGAAATAGGCGGCGTAGCGCTCAGCCTGATGCCGGTTGTTGACATAACCGCCGCCGGCGTTGAGCAGGCCGTTCCGCGAAATGATCGTCGTGACGTTCGTATTGGGGTTGGTGACCGACAGGTTGATCAACTGCGGCTGGTTGTTGAACGCCGCGAGGAATGTCGTCGTGACGTTGACGTCGCGTGCGACCGTGTCGGCATAGAAGCCGCCGAGCGTGAAGCTGTGCTCGATATTGCCGGTCGTCGCTTCCTTGGTCAGGTTCAGCTCGGCAGACAGGTCGTGCATCGGCCGGTTGCGGTCGGTGAAGCGGTTGGCGAAGACAAGGTCGTCCGCCGCCACCGCGCCGCCGCCGACATAGGTGAAGGTCGCGTTGGCCGCAGTGATGCCGTTGAGCTCGGGAATCTGGCCGCGACGTGCGGCGTTGGTGACAAAGGCATTCAGCGTTTCGGGGACGTTCACGACCCCGTCGCCATCCGACCACAGGCCGAACTTGTGCTTATAGTCCGAATATTTGACGCGTCCGTTGATGCCCCAGCCGCTGTCGCCGAACTTTTTGTCGAAAGCGAGGGCGACCTGGCCGCCGCGGGTGGTCACGCCGTCGGTGATATCGGTCGCGAACGGGCCGTCGGGAGTGTTGAAGCCGAGCCCCGCGACGTCGGGCGTCATCAACTGATAGACTTTTTTGCCGTCGTTGCCGGCGATGCGCCCGCGCGTCGTGCCATCGAGCGGGACGGGCAAATAGAATTGTGCCTGATCGTCGATATACTGGCCGTAAAGCGTGATCGACCCGCTGTCGTCGGGGAACTCATATTTGAGGTTGCCGCGGACCTGGAAGCCCTCGGTGTCGAGGCCCGTTTTGATCGGGCCGTCGTCCTTGCGATAGAAACCCGACAGCGCGAAATAGAGATTTTCGCCAAGCGGTCCGCTGATCGCCGCGTCGCCGCGATAGCGGCCCTTTTCGGCCCATTCGATCTGCGCAGTGCCTTCCAGCTCGTCGCGGCCGCTCTTGCTGATATAGTTGATCAGGCCCGCGACCGATCCGGGGCCGAACAGGTTCGACACGCCGCCGCGCACAAACTCGAGACGCGAGATGCCGAGGTCGTTGCGGTAATAGACGTCATAGGCCGACGAATTGAGGCCGAACGTCGACATCACCGGGATGCCATCATACATCAGCGGCGTGAACTGATATTGCCCGCCCGAGGGAAGACCGCGCACGAACACGTTCGATGCGACCTCGCCGCCGCCAGCGTCGGCCTTGATCGTCGGAATGCTCGCGAGAATGTCGGCCTGGCTGCTGACGCCCAGGCGTGCCAGCGAATCCTCGCCGACCGACGTCACCGCGAGCGGCGTGTCGAGCGCGATGCGGCCGCGGCTGGTGCCGGTGACGATGATCGTGTCCTGATCGCTCGCGACCGCTTCGTCGGCCGTCTGCGGCGCGGTCTGGTCGGTGTCCTGCGCGTGGGCCACCTGCAACGGCATCAGCGTCGCGGCAAGCGGCGTCGCGCAAAGCAGGGCGTTACGGAAAGTGCGCGAAAAGCGGCGGTGAGCGGTCATGCTGGTCTCCTCCCATGGTCTCGTCCGGGCCCTTTGCAGGCCGTTGTCATAAAAACTGAAGGGGAGGGTCCTTCAACGAAAGCCCGTATTGTTGCAACGCTGTGTTGCTGATAATGATACGATAAGACATAAATTGCGGGAGACGAATGATGCTCGATCTGGGCGATCTGCAGGTCTTTTCAAAGATCGTCGAGACCGAAAGCCTGACCAAGGCAGGGCAGGCGCTTGGGCTTCCCAAATCGACGGTCAGCCGGCGCATTTCAAGGCTCGAGGAAAATCTCGGCGTGCAATTGCTCCACCGTTCGACGCGATCGGTGACCGTGACCGAGGACGGCGCGATGTTCTTCGAATATTGCCTGCGCTCACTGGGCGTGCTGCGCGACGGCGAGCGGGCGTTGCAGAACCGCCAGAATGTGCCGCGCGGGGTGGTGAAGATCGCGATCCCCTATGTGCTGGGGCAGAGCCTGATCGGTCCATTGCTCGCGAGCTTCCTCGATCTCTATCCCGACGTGCGCCTTGTCAGCGTGATGACCGACGATGCCGTCGGGCTGCTCCGTGCGGGTTTCGACGTCGCGCTTGCGGTCGGGCCGTTCGCCGATTCGGAGCTTGTCGCGGTCAAACTCGGTGTCACCGAATGTGGCCTCTTCGGCGCGCCGGGCTATTTCGAGCGCAAGGGCATGCCGCAGAACCATGTCGAACTGCCGCGCTTCGACCTGCTCGCGACCGGCACCGTCGACCGCCGCCAGCGCTGGCCGCTCCATACCGAAACCGAGCAGGTGACGGTCGAATTCTCGCCGCGCCTCGTGTGCAACGACCTCAATCTGCTTCGCCACGCGGTGCGGTCCGAACTCGGCATTGCGACGCTCCCGGCCTTCCTTTGCAAGAGCGATCTCGCCGAAGGAAAGCTCGTCGAGGTGCTGCCCGGCTGGCAGGCGCCCGACATGAGCTTTTACGCGCTGTTCGCCGATCCCAAGGGGGTGCCGGTGCGCGTGCGATCGCTGATCGACTATCTGACCGAGAAGCTGAGACCGACGCTTTCCTGGGAAATTTGACCAAGTTGCGAAAAATGGAACAAATAGTTCCATAATCTGGCGCTAGGCGCTTTTGCCGCTCTGCTTCACCCCAAAGGCAAATCACAAGTGGAGGGTGTCATCGCTACCGAGGCCGAACAGGTGGGCAAGACTGCGCAACGCGACCGGTTGATCGCGCTGTTTCGCGAGTCGGTGCGCGCGGTAAGCCCGGAGGTGGCGATGCCGCGCAAAATCCCGCACTCGCCGCACGGCCGTACGGTGGTAATCGCGGTCGGCAAGGCGGCGGCTGAAATGATGCGCGTTGCGCAGGACCGCGCCGAACAACCGCTCAAGGGCCTGGTCGTCACGCGGCACGGACATTTGCCCGAACCAGCGCCGACATGGCGCGACGTCGAAATCATCGAGGCGGGGCACCCCTATCCTGACGAGAATAGCCTCGTCGCCGCCGAACGCGCGCTCGCGATCGCGACGCGGCTCGAGGCGGGCGACAATCTGCTCCTGCTGCTGTCGGGCGGCGGCTCGGCCTTGCTTGCGGCGCCCGCGCCGGGACTGTCGCTCACCGACAAGCAACAGATCACCCGCGCGCTGCTTCAGTCGGGCGCGACGATCGAGGAGATCAACTGCGTCCGCAAGCATCTCTCGCGCGTCAAGGGCGGGCGGCTCGCGGTCGCGGCGGGCGCGGCGCATGTCACGACCTGGATCATCTCCGACATCCCCGGCGATGATCCCAGCTTCGTCTCGTCGGGGCCGACGGTCGCCGACCTTACCAGCCTGTCCGACGCGCGCGACATCGTCGCCAAATATGGCATCGAACCGTCTGCGCAAATTGCTGCGGCGCTGAACGACCCCGCGAACGAGACCCCCGCCGCCGATGCGCTCGGCATTGCGGGCGGCGAGACGCAGATCATTGCCAAGGCGCGCGATGCGCTGGCGGCGGTGCAGGCGATGGCAGGCGCGCAGGGCTATCAGGTCACCAACCTTGGCGACCAGCTCCAGGCCGAGGCGCGCCATCTGGGCGCAAGCCACGCGGCCCTTGCGCGTCGCATGGCAAAGGATGGCACCGCGCGCGTCATCATCTCGGGCGGCGAAACGACGGTCACGGTTACCAACAAGGCGGGACGCGGCGGGCGCAATCTCGAATATCTGCTCGGCCTCGCGATCGCGCTGAACGGCGAGCCGGGCATTTTCGCCATCTCGTGCGACACCGACGGGATCGACGGGACCGACGATGCCGCCGGCGCGACGATCGCCCCCGACACGCTGGCGCGCGCGCAGGCGGCGGGTCTCGTCCCGGCGGAATATCTGGCGTCGAACAACGCCTACAGCTTTTTCGAAAAACTTGGAGACCTGGTCATAACCGGGCCCACGCTGACCAATGTGAACGACTTTCGGGCGATATTGATCGACCCGACGGCGTAAAGGGAGAGACGACATGGCTGGGAACAGGGAAGGTCTGGCGTCGCGCGCCAACTATCCGTGGATATTGATCGGGCTGCTCTGGCTCGTCGCCTTCCTCAACGCCGCCGATCGCAACATTCTGCTTGCCGTGCTGCCCGACCTGAAAGCCGAATTCGATCTCACCGATACCCAGCTTGCGCTGCTCGGCTCGGTATTTTTCTGGATCTATGCCGTCGGTGCTTTCATCGCGGGGCGTATCGGCGACAGCGTGCGCCGCAGCCGCCTCATCATCTTCGGCCTTGTTTTCTGGAGCGTCGCGACCGGAGCCTCGAGCCTCGCGACCGGCTTTGCGCTGCTGCTTACGATGCGCGCCTTCGTCGCGGTCGGCGAGTCCACCTACTACCCCACCGCCACCGCGCTGATCGGCGATTGGCACAAGCCGCAGATGCGCAGCCGCGCATTGTCGCTGCACCAGACTGCGGTTTTCGCGGGCTCGGGGCTCGGCGCGGTCGCGGCGGGCTATATCGCCGACGCTTTTAGCTGGCATGCGCCGTTTCTGATCTTTGGGGCCGTCGGGCTGGTCCATGCTGCGCTGCTCTGGTTTTTCCTCCGCGATGCGCCGATCGTCCATACCGCCGCCGAGCAGGGCAAGCCCGCCGATCCCATCGGGATCGTACTGCGTATTCCCGCCGCGTTGATTCTCTGTGTCGTCTTCGCGCTCGCGACGGGGGCATCGACCGGCGTAACCTTCTGGGCGCCTTACTTCGTAAAGAATCTGCTCGGCCTGAATCTTGCCGATTCGGCATGGGTCGGCTCGGCGACGATCAATATCGCGGGCTTTTGCGCGGTGCCGCTCGGCGGGCTCCTCGCCGACACGCTGGCGAAGAAATCGCCGATCGGACGCTTCACGACGCTGGCGATCGGGCTCGGGCTTGCGGGCCTGCTGCTGCTGCCCTTGCTCGGTGCCGAAACCGCAACGCAGATCGGCATGGTGCTCGTCGCGACGAGTATCGCGAAGGGGTTGTTCGACGGCTGCATCTATGCCGCGATGCAGGACGTCGTCCCGCCGCAGGCGCGCGCTACCGCCGTCGGCATGATGACGATGATCGGCTTCCTCGGCGCGGGCATCACCCCGATTCTCGTCGCGTGGATCGGCGAAAGCTTTGGCATGGGGTCGGGCATCGTCGCAATGGCAGGGTTTTATGCGGCCGCCGTAATCATCCTGCTCGCCACGCGCCTGCAGGCTCGCCGCGGGGTCGCGGCCAATCAGGAGATTGTGAATGTCGTCGAATAAGGCGCTTATCCTCACCGCGCCGCGCGAACTTGCGTTCGAGGAAAGCGCATTTGACCCGCTTGGCCCTGACGAGGTGCGCATCCGCACCCTCTTCTCGGGCATCAGCGCGGGCACCGAGCTGACGCAATATCGCGGCACCAATCCCTTCATGCACCGCCGGTTCGACGAGGCGCAGCGCCTGTTCGTCGACGCCGAGGTGCCGAGCTGGGACTGGCCGGTGCGCAACCTCGGCTATGAGGAATCGGGCGAGATTGTCGAGGTCGGCGGCGGCATTGCGGACCTGAAAGTCGGTCAGCGTCTTTTCGGCACCTGGAATCACAAGACACACCATGTCGCGACCGCCGATTATGTACGTGAGCGACTGCTGCCCGAGGGCGCCGACCCGCGCATCGGTATCTTCTCGCACATCGGCGCGGTCGCGCTGAACGGCGTCCACGACGCGCAGATCCGTATCGGCGACACGATCGCCGTCTTCGGCCTTGGCGTCCCGGGCCAGATCGTCGCGCAAGCCGCGCGCGCATCGGGCGCACGCGTGATCGCGATCGACCCCGACGCCGCGCGCCGCGATATCGCGATCCGTCACGGCGCGCATCTTGCGATCGAGCCCGCCGGTGCGGCCGAGGAGATCAAGCGCCTCACCGGCGGGCGCGGGGCCGACGCCTGTATCGAAGTATCAGGTGCGCCGCCCGCGCTTGGCGAAGCGATCCGCGCCGCCGCTTATAATGCGCGCGTCGTCGCGATGGGTTTCTTCCAGGGCGCGATTCCGGGGCTCAAGCTCGGCGAGGAATTCCACCACAACCGCATCCAGCTTATCTGTTCGCAAATTTCGGGGGTCTCGCCCGACGCGAGCTATCGCTGGTCGAAGCCGCGCCTCTGGCGAAGCGCGATCGAGTTGCAGCACGGCGGCACGCTCGACCTGATCCCGCTGATCACGCACCGCGCACCCTTTGCCGACGCGCCGGAATTGTTCGACCAGCTCGACCGGGGTGCGCCGGGCATGTTGCAGGCGATGCTGGAGTTCGGGATATGAGCGCGCTTCGCGTCGGCCTGCTCGGCTGCGGCGGCATCGGCGCGCGCCATGCCGGCGCGGTCGCGGCGTTACCCGCGGATATGGAACTGGTCGCCTGCTGCGGCCGCGATGCGGAGCGGACAAAGGCGTTTGCAGAGGCGCGCGCCGCCGCCGCTTACACGGACCTCGACGCAATGCTGCGGCAGGAGCGTCTCGACCTCGTCGTAGCCACTTTGCCCCCCTATAATCGCGGCGGTGAGATCGAACGCGTTGCCAAGGCCGGCGTCCACCTGCTCGTCGAAAAGCCGATCGCGCTGAACCAGCAAGCCGCCGACGCAATGGTCGCTGACGTCTCGGCGACCGGCGTCGTCGCGGCGATCGGCTTTATGTATCGTTTCGGCGACGCCGTGCGGCGGTGGAAGTCGGCGGATACCGGGCGAGTCGGGCTTTACGCCGGCGCTTATCATTGCAATGCGCTTCACGCCGACTGGTGGCGCGAGGAGGCCAAATCGGGCGGCCAGATTCTCGAGCAGATCATCCACCAGGTCGACTTGATCCGTCATCTGATGGGCGAACCCGACACCGTCTATGCGCGCCGCACCAATTTCGCGCACCATGATACGCCCGGCTATGACGTCGAGGATATCAGCGCGATCCTCTTCGGCTGGGACGATGGCCGCATTGCGACGCTCAACGCCTCGAACATTGCGGTCCCCGGCGTGTGGCACAAGGAATGGGCGGTCTATGCCGAGCGCATGACCGGGCGCTTTACCGGTTGGAACGATGCGGTGCTGACCCGCACGGCGGGCGAGGTAGCGGCTGAGGAGATTGCCGGGCCGACCGATCCCTTCGTTGCGCAGCTTGCCGACGTGCATCGCGCGATCGCGACCGGCGGCGCGCCCTATATTCCGCTTTCGGAAGGCGCGGCGTCGCTCAAGCTCGCACTCGCGGCACGGCAGTCGGCCGACGAGCGCCGCGAAATCCGGTTGAAGTCATGACGTCATTTGAAAAGAGCGGGATCGTCCTCGGCGGCGTTCAACCGTTGCTCGACGGCGCGGTGCCTGTCTGTTCGGCGGCGGTGCTCGCGAACGGGATCCTATGGTCGCTCGAAGACGGCGGCCGGATCGTGCTGGCGGTCTCGCAAGGCGATGTCATGCGCCTCGACGTCACGGTCAGCGGCCTTGCCGAAGCGCCGCTATCGCTCGGTCTGCGCTTCGGTGCGGTCAGCGGCGTCCGGCGCTATCTTCGCAACGGCTATCATAGCTGGGACGGCAGCTTCTTCGCCGACCCCGGCACTCCCGCGGGCGATGCGCCGCCGGGCAAGGAACCGACGCTCGGCTTTGCGTTGACCGCGCTGGTGCCCGTCGAAGGGCGGGGCGCCGTCGTGCTCGGTTTCGATCGCCATGATCGCTTCCAGAACCGCTTCCGCTTTGGCGGCGATGGCGACGCGATGACGATCGACGTCGAAACCCTGCTCGACCGGACCGGTGCGACTGCCGCCGAGACGCTGCTCTTTTACGCCGACGCCGATACGGAAAATGCGTTGGTCCGCTGGTCCGACCAAGTCGCGGCGGCGTCGCCGATATCCCCGCGCCTTCCCGAAAAACGCATCAGGGGCTGGTGTTCCTGGTACAATCTCTACGCCGCGATCACCGAGGAAAATATCCGCGAGCATCTAAGCGCCGCTGCCACCTATCGCGATACGCGCGGCACCGATCTCGACATCTTCCTGATCGACGACGGCTTCACGCCAGAGATGGGCGACTGGCTCGACGTCAAGCCGCAGTTCCCGCGCGGGATGCGGCCGCTGCTCGGCGAGATTGCCGATGCCGGGTTTACGCCGGGCCTGTGGATCGCACCCTTCATCGTCGGCAACCGCAGCCGGCTTTATGCAGAGCATCCCGACTGGGTCGTGCACGACCGCGACACCGGCATGCCGATCGTCCAGATGGCCTTTTACGGCGAGTTTCGTTGGCACAAGCGCAGCGAGGAATATTATGTCCTCGACATCACGCATCCGGGTGCCGAGGCTTGGATCCGGCGCGTTTTCCGGACATGGACGCGCGAATGGGGCGCGCGCTACTTCAAGGCCGATTTCATGTTCTTCGGCGCCGAATATGGACCCGACCGCGCGACCTGGCACGAACCGGGCCTCTCGCGCATCGCGATCTGGCGCAAGATGGCGGCGATCATTCGTGAGGAAATCGGCGATGCGCTTCTGCTCGGCTGCGGCTGCCCGCTCTGGGCGTCGGTCGGACTGGTCGATGCGGTCCGCATCGGGCGCGACGTCGGGGTCAAATGGTCGGGCGACCAGTCGGCCGAAAGCCTGCTCCGCGATCAGGCGACGCGCAACCATGCCGCAGGGCGGTTGTGGCAGGCCGATCCCGACTGCATCCTGCTTCGCGACCGCTTCCACGATCTCAGTGACGCGCAGGTGGCCAGCCTCGCCCTGCTCGCTGGGCTGTCGGGCGGGGTGCTGATGACGAGCGACCATCTCGGCGAATTGACCGTGGAGCGCGCGACGCTGCTCGATGCGCTCGCGGGCCTCGACGTCGTCGAGTGCCGCTACCCCTCGCTTGGCAATGGCGAGGCGCGGATCGTCCAGCGGACACGGCTTGCCGACGGACGGGCACTCGAACTGCAACTCGATCCCGAAACCGGCGAGAGTCGTTGTACCGATAGCAGCGGAGCCATGTGGCCGTGACTTTCGACCCAACCGAACATCCGCACCGCCGTTACAACCCGCTACGCGGCGAGTGGATATTGGTGTCGCCGCACCGCGCCAAGCGCCCGTGGCAGGGCGAGCAGGGGCGGGCGGTGACCGAACGGCCGCCGAGCTATGATCCCACCTGCTATCTCTGTCCTGGCAATAGCCGCGCCAATGGCTCGACCAATCCGGCCTATTCGGGCCCGTTCGTCTTCGACAATGATTTCGCTGCGTTGCTCGCCGACACGCCCGCGCCCGAATGTTCCGACGATCCGCTCTTCCGCGCCGAAGCCGCATCGGGCACTTGCCGTGTAATCTGCTTCTCGCCCGACCATGCGCGCGGGCTGCCCTCGCTGTCGGACGCCGAGATTGCCGTGGTCGTCGATTGCTGGTGCGAGCAATGCGCCGACCTTGGCCGCACCCATGCCAATGTGCAGGTCTTCGAGAATCGCGGGGAGATGATGGGCTGCTCGAACCCGCATCCGCACGGGCAGGTGTGGGCGACCCGACATATCCCCGCTGAAATCGAACGCGAGGATGCGAACCAGCGGAGCTGGGCGGGCGGCCGGCCTATGCTCATCGAGCTTGCGGAGCGCGAGGCCGGCGGCCCGCGCATCGTCGTCGAACATGCCGAATGGCTCGCAATCGTCCCCTATTGGGCGAGTTGGCCGTTCGAAACTTTGCTGCTGCCGCGTTTTGCGGTGCAGCGTCTGCCCGATCTTAAGACCGCGCAGCGGCAGAGCCTCGCGGCGGCCCTGGGCGAACTCACCCGCCGCTACGACGCGCTCTTCGACTGTGCATTTCCCTATTCGATGGGCTGGCACGGCGCCCCCTTCGGCGAAGGCGATGCCGGCCACTGGCAGCTCCACGCGCATTTCTATCCGCCGCTGCTCCGCTCGGCGACGGTGCGCAAATTCATGGTCGGGTACGAAATGCTTGCCGAGGCGCAACGCGACCTGACCCCCGAGCAGGCGGCCGAGCGGTTGCGGGCGGTGCGGCCGTGACGCTCGCCGGTCAAGTGCTGACGCATTTCGCCCAGCTCATGGGCGCGGCCCCCGACCTCGCCGTCGGAGCGCCGGGCAGGGTGAACCTGATCGGCGAGCATACCGACTATAACGATGGCTTCGTTCTCCCCGCAGCGATCGGTCTGCAAAGCATCGTCGCGGTCCGCCGTCGCTCTGACAGCATCGTTCGGCTGATAGCCGCCGATTTCGGCGATGCCGTAAGCGAATTCGATCTCGCCGCGCCGATCGCACCCGACACGGCGCAGCCATGGTCCAATTATATTCGCGGCGTCGCTGCGACGATGCAATCCGACGGCGTCGAATTCCGCGGGCTCGATATGCTCGTCGCCGGCGACATTCCGCAGGGTTCGGGGCTTTCTTCCTCGGCCTCGCTGTCGGTTGCGAGCGCCATGGCGTTCGGCGGTTTGTTCGCGCCCGGCCGGTTCGATCCGACAGCGATCGCGCTGATAGCGCAGCGCGCCGAATGCGATTTCGTGGGCATGCGCTGCGGCAATATGGATCAGCTCGCCTCCGCGCACGGGCTCGCGGGCCATGCCTTGCTGATCGATTGCCGCAGCCTCGACGTGCGTCCGGTCGCCCTGCCGCACGGTCTGGCGATGCTGATCGTCCATTCGGGGATCCGCCGCGGCCTCGTCGACGGCGCGTATAACGAACGCCGGGCGCAGTGCGAACGCGTCGCCGGACATTTCGGTGTGGCGGCGCTCCGCGATGTGACGCCATCGGCGCTTGAAGCTGCGCGGGGCGACCTCGACCCGACCGCCTGGCGCCGCGCGCGCCACGTCGTGACTGAAAATGAGCGTACGCTGGCCGCGGCAAAGGCCATGGAGGCCGGCGATCTCATCCTGCTGGGCGAGTTGATGGCCTTGTCCCACGCGTCGATGCGCGAGGATTTCGAGATCACCACGCCCGCGATCGATCGGCTAGTGGCGGAATTGCAGCGGGTGATCGGCGGGCGCGGGGGCGCACGCATGACCGGCGGCGGTTTTGGCGGTGCGGTTGTCGCGCTGGTCGAGGCCGACGCCGTTGCTGCAGTCTCCGCGCATGTCCAAGCCACTTATCATACGCCGGAGGGTCAGAGGCCGGCGATCATGGTCGAACGCGCCAGCGCCGGCGCGTCCTTTCTGTAAATCGGCGCAATTGGGGGATGAAGCGAAAGATGAGCGGGAAAATTGCACTGATCGAAGCGGGGGGTACGAAATTCATCGTCGGGGTCGGCGATGCGACGCGGCGGATCATCGCGCGCACGCGGATTGACACGACGCGGCCCGAAGAAACGATTTCCGCGGCAATCGACTGGCTTCGGCAACAGGGCGGCGATTTCAGTGCCGTGGGCATTGCAAGCTTCGGTCCGCTCGACCTCGACCCCGCTTCGGCGACATGGGGATATATCACGCGCACGACGAAACCGCATTGGAGCAACGCCGATATAGCCGGACCTTTCGCGCGCGCGTTCGGTTGCCCGGTCGCGATCGACACCGACGTCAACGGTGCAGCGCTCGCCGAATGGACCTGGGGTGCAGGGCAGGAAACGAAGTCGACCCTGTATCTTACCGTCGGGACCGGCGTCGGAGGCGGCGCTGTCGTCGATGGACGACTGATCCATGGCCTCAGCCATCCCGAGATGGGCCATATCCGTGTCCCCCGCCATCCGGACGACCTCGGTTTCGCCGGGCATTGTCCCTTTCATGGCGATTGCCTCGAAGGCCTTGCCGCGGGACCCTCGATCATCGCGCGCTGGGGCGTTTCGCTTTCCGATCTCCCCGCCGATCATCCCGGCCACGATATCATTGCCTGGTATCTTGCCCAGGCCGCGCAGACATTTGAGGCCATTCTTTCTCCGTCGCGGATGATTTTCGGCGGCGGCGTAATGGAAACGCGGGGTTTGCTCGATCGGGTTCGCGTCAAAGCCGCCGAGGGCGGCGCAGGCTATTTCGCGGGCGACCCTGCGGAGGTGATCGTCGCACCCGCGCTCGGTCCCGATACCGGCCTTCTGGGCGCGCTTGCGCTGGCACTCCGCATATCCTGATCCTCCGGCAATGGTACAGGCGTTTCGCCGGACCTCGGTTCTCCAGCGGTGCGTGCGAGCGGGTTAGCATCATGTTGCCACCCGTTCGATCTGGAGACCGACGATGAAGACCGCGATTGCCGCTTTCGCCTTGTCCGCGCTTCTGGCCGCCGCGCCCGCCGCTGCGCAAACCGACCATGCCGGACATGATACCCCCGCCGCCAAGCCGGCAAAGGTCACCTTGGTGTATCAGCACGAACTGCCGAACGTCCCCGGTAAGAGCGTCAAGGGCGTGCTTGTGGAATATGGTCCGGGGGCGGCGAATGCCTCGCATGTCCATGCGCCTTCGGCGCTGATCTATGCAACCGTGCTCGACGGCGCGGTGCTCAACCAGATCAATGGCGGGCCGGTGCGCACTTTCCGCAAGGGCGAGAATTTCACCGAGTTGCCGGGTGACTTCCACAATGTCAGCGCCAATGCGAGCCAGACCGAGCCCGCGACATTGCTCGCCGTGTTCGTCGTCGATACGAACGAGAAGATACTGACCACGCCGGCCGCCGCGCCGCGTTAAACACAGCATTATCAAATATGTATCAACGGCGGATAAGCCTCGGCTTGTCCGCCGATAGATTTTCTTCGTCGCAAAAACCGACCTCCGGCGTTGACGAAACTAAAATCAATCGATTAAGTTGACATTGTCATTCGGGACTGGTCGAGACGAATGACGGGCTCTCCCCTCGACCCGCGGCTTTTGACCGGGAAGCAGCTTGCTCCGCGTTACCAACGGCTAAAGCGCGTGATGCTCGGGCGACAGCGCCAGGCATTGCGTTCCCCCCAGAAGGGGTATTGCGATGCGTATGTGTAGCAGCATCGACTAAATCATCGCCGCGTGACATGCGCGGGGTAGCGGACCGACCGCGCCCCGCCGACAATCGCGGCATCCCAAAATCTCCAACCGCGCCTCCTCACGCGAGACGTTGCGGTCTGACGTCCGGCACCCGAGCGCCGGCGTGGGGAAACATCATGCCTTTGCTGACCCAATCCGACCTGTCGGATCTGGCTCGCTATCCTGCGTCCCTGCGCAGCGCCGCCCGTGCGCTGTGGGGGGCGGAGCTGGCGACTGCCCGACCCGGCGCGGCGCACCGCGCCACCATTCATCACATCAAAAAGGGGGCGGGATCACCGCCCGGGGACCATATCTAATGAACCGTTTCTCTCCTGATCATCGTTTCAAGCTTCTGCTCGGCGCCGCACTGCTGCTGCCGACGGCGCCGGCATTCGCCACCGAAACCGTCGCCGAGGCAGGCGCATCTGCCGACGGCGCGGAAGCAGGCGCCGACGAGGGGGCCGCGGGGGCTGCCGTCGCGGCCGCTTCAGCCGCCGCCTATGACGGCGCCGAAATCATCGTGTCGGCGCGCCGCCGCGACGAAAGCGCGCAGGATGTCCCGATCGCGCTTTCGGTCGTGGGCGCATCGCAGCTTGAACAGACAGGCAATTATACGCTGACCCAGATCCAGCAGATCGTCCCGAGCCTGCAGGTATTCAGCTTCAATCCGCGCAACACCAACATCAACATCCGCGGGCTCGGCAGCAATGTTGCGCTGACCAACGACGGGCTGGAGAATGGCGTCGGTTTCTATGTCGACAATGTCTATTTCGGGCGTGTCGGCCAGTCGCAGTTCGACCTTGTCGACCTGCAACAGATCGAGGTGCTGCGCGGGCCGCAGGGGACGCTGTTCGGCAAGAACACGACATCGGGCGCGATCAACATCAGCTCGCGCAAGCCAAGCTTCGACCCTGAATTTTCGGGCGAAGCCACCGTCGGCGACTATGGCTATTACCAGCTCCGCGCATCGGCATCGGGGGCGCTGGTCGACGATCTGCTTGCGGTGCGCCTCAGCGGTTCGGTGACCGAGCGGCGCGGTTTTCTGTACAATGACACGCAGAACGAACGCGCGCAGGACTATTCGAACTGGAGCGTCCGCGGGCAATTGCTGTTCACGCCGACCGCCGACCTCGAAGTCCGCATCATCGGCGACTTCGCGCGCCAGAAACAGAACCACGTCCTCAACATCTTCGCCGATTATTTCGGCACCTATGCCAATGGCGCCGCGATACCGAACAGCTTTGCCGAGCGGGCCGCGCGCTTCCCGGGCTATAGTTTTCCGACGATCGACCCCTTCGCGCGGCGCGGCGAGGCCGACAGCCATTATCAGTCGAACATGGACGGTTATGGCGTGTCGGGGCAGGTCGACTGGGACGTCGGCGCGGCGAAACTGACCTCGATCACCGCCTATCGCTGGTGGGACTGGAACCCCGCGAACGACGGCGATTCGACCTCGCTCCCGGTGATCGTCAAGGCGCAGCAGGCGAACCGCCAGCGACAGTTCAGCCAGGAACTCCGGTTGGCCTCCGACACCGACGGTCCGATCGACTATGTCGTCGGCGCTTATTATTTCTGGCAAGTCATCCGCGGCAGGGGCGCGAGCGCCTATGGCCCGGCGGCGGCGCTGTGGAACCGCCCCGCGACCTCGCCCATCCCGCTTGCCGCATGGGAAGCCGCGCTGAATGGCTTCGAGGCCAATTCGACCTCGGATCCGCGCACCAAAAGCTATGCGTTGTTCGGTCAGCTCGACTGGAAATTCACCGACCGGCTGACGCTGACCGCGGGGCTGCGCTACACGCACGAAAAGAAGAGCGGCTCGTTCACGCAAATCCATGTCGCGGGGACCAACCTCGCCACCCTTCCGGCGGGATTGGCGGCACAGGCGGCGGCGCTCCGTGCCCAGTTCAACCCCGTCACCAGCTACTCCACGGGGTTCAAGGACAACAGCGTGTCGGGGCTCGCGACCCTGTCCTGGCAATTCTCGGACGACGCGCTCGCCTATGCGACCTATTCGCGCGGTAACAAGTCGGGCGGGCTCAACCTCACCAACCTGCCCGCGGGGATCGATCCCGACGTCGCGCCCGAAAAGGTCGACAGCTACGAACTCGGGATCAAATCGCAATGGTTCGACAAGGCGGTGACGCTCAACGTCGCGGGCTATTGGACCGAGATCAGCGATTATCAGACCGCGATCACCGAACAGGTGCCGAACACGGTCAACGTCCGCCAATATATCGCCAATATCCCGGGTGTCCGCTCGCGCGGGGTCGAAGGTGATCTGAGTTTCGCGCCGTCGGAGCGTGCGAGCTTTTATGCTTCGGTCGCCTATGCCGACACGACGTACAGCGACTACCGCACCGCCCCGCAGGCGCCCGAGCGGCTGAACGAGGGAGGAATCCAGGACCTGACCGGCGCGCAGCTCCCCGGCGTTCCGAAGTTCACCTACACGCTCGGCGGGGATGTGTCGGCACCACTCGGCAGTCTCGGCGGACGCGACCTGTCGATCTATGCCCATGCCGATTATTCGCACCGCTCGTCATTCAACACCTCGTCGAGTGACAGCATCTACGCCGATGTTCCCGCTTACGGGATCGCGAATGCGCGCATCGGTTTCAAGACCGACGACGGATTGTTCGACCTGTCGCTCTGGGCGCGTAACCTGTTCGACAAGGATTATTTCCAGACTTTGTCGGCGCAGAACACCGGCATCGTGACCTCGCTGATCGGCGAGCCGCGCACGATCGGCGTGACGCTGCGGACGAAGATCTGATGCACGCCGCCCTTTCAGAAATTCGCCGCGACGACAGCCGGAACCGGCCGGACGCGCCTGCGCCGAATACTCGCCGTCCAACCCCCAAAGGAGACTGATATGACGGACCTTCACAACAGCTATGCCAATGCCCGCGACAAGAGCATCGACCTCGACGTCACCCCCGTGACCGGCACGATCGGCGCGATCGTGAACGGCGTCCAGCTATCGGGCGACCTGCCCGCGGCGACGGTGCAGGCGATCCAGGCGGCGCTCGTGCGGCATAAGGTGCTCTTCTTCCGCGACCAGCAGCATCTGACCGATCAGGACCATGAGGATTTCGCAGGCCTGCTCGGCGATCCGGTCGCGCACCCGACGGTGCCGGTTGCCGAGGGATCGCGCTACCTGCTCGAACTCGACAGCAAGGAAGGCTATGCCGCGTCGAGCTGGCACACCGACGTGACCTTTGTCGATGCCTATCCCAAGGCATCGATCCTGCGCGCGCTGACGATCCCCGAAGCGGGCGGCGACACGCAATGGGCAAATGGCGAGACCGCGTATGAGGGGCTGCCCGAAGTGCTGCGTCAACTCGTCAACAATCTGTGGGCGACGCACACCAACCTCTATGATTACGCCTCTATCCTGCAATCGGCGCCCGACGGCGAAAGCGCGGCAAAGCGGATCAAGGAACATCGCAATGTCTTCGCCTCGACCGTTTATGAAACCGAGCATCCGGTTGTTCGCGTCCATCCGGTCAGCGGGCAGCGCAGTCTGTTGCTCGGCCACTTCGTCAAGCAGTTCGTCGGGCTGAACGCGGCCGACAGCGCGCGGCTGTTCCAGACGCTGCAGGATCATATCACCAAGCCCGAAAATGTCGTGCGCTGGCGCTGGCGCGAGGGTGACGTCGCCATCTGGGACAATCAGGCGACCCAGCACCGCGCGACTGCCGATTTCGGTTTGCAGCGCCGGACGCTCCGCCGCGCGACGATTTCGGGCGAGGTGCCGGTCGGCATCGACGGGCGCCGCAGCCGCACCGTCCGCAAGGAAAAGGCGGTTCAGTACGAACCCGCCTGACGAAATCGGCCGGCGCTTTTGGTTCTCCCTTTCCTTCCTGTGACTGCGTCGGCCCTGTCTGCGGCGCGCCCCGGTTCCATTCGCCCGGGCGCGCCGACCTTTTATGTTCGAAAGCCCATCCGATGACCCATGGTTCGCGTTTCGCCCGCTTCCTCCTTACCGCGCTGATCGGCGCTGCCGCGACTATCGGGCCGGTGCAGGCGAAGGAGCGACGTCCGAACCTGCTCGTCATCGTCGCCGACGATCTCGGCTACTCGGACCTTGGCGCGTTCGGGGGCGAGATACGTACGCCGAACCTCGACAAGCTGGCGCTGAACGGCATCCGGCTTGCCGGCTTCCATACCGCGCCGACCTGTTCGCCGACGCGTTCGATGCTGCTGTCCGGGACCGACAATCATCGCGCCGGACTCGGCACGATGGCGGAGATGATCCGCCCGAACCAGCAAGGCAAGCCGGGCTATGAGGGCTATTTGCGCAGCGATGTCGCGACGCTTGCCGAGCGGCTCGGCGCCAGCGGCTATCGCACTTTGTTGTCGGGGAAATGGCACCTCGGCCTGACGCCCGAGCAGGATCCGCACGCGCGCGGTTTCGAGCGCAGCTTTGCGTTGCTGCAGGGTGGGCACAATCATTATGGCACCGACATCAAGCCCGAAGTTAGCCCCGGGACGCGCGGGATCGCGACCTATCGCGAAAATGGCAAGATCGTCGCGCGTTTGCCGTCGGACTTTTATTCGAGCGACTATTTCGCGACCCGGCTGATCGACTTTCTCGGCGAGCGGCCAGCTAGGGGGAAAAGCGAGCGGCCGCTCTTCGCCTATCTCGCCTTCACCGCGCCGCACTGGCCGCTACAGGCGCCGGCCGAGGACATCGCGCGCTACAAGGGGCGCTATGATGCGGGCTTCGACATATTGCGCGAGCGGCGGCTGGCGCGGCAGCGCGAACTCGGCATATTTGGTCCCGACGTTGCCGCGCACACGCCGCGCAACCGCGACGGTAGCTGGGATAGCTTGACCGCCGATCAGCAGCGGCTCGCCGCGCGCAACATGGAAATCTATGCCGCGATGGTCGACCGGCTCGACCAGAATGTCGGGCGCGTGATCGAAACGCTGCGCGCGTCGGGCGAACTCGACAACACCGTCATCGTCTTTCTCGCCGACAATGGCGCCGAGGCGCTCGACGTCGAAACGACCGGGGCGCAGATGCTGGCGAGCTCGCTCAAGGGCGCCGACAACAGCTTTGCCAATCGCGGCGCTGCGTCCTCCTATCTGACCTATGGCGCGGGCTGGGCCCAGGCGGCGACCGCGCCGTCGTGGCTGACCAAGGGCTATCAGAGCGAAGGCGGCACGCGCGCGGTCGCGTTCATCAGCGGCGCGGGCATTGCGGCGCGACAGAGCGCCGAGACGCAATATCTCTCGGTCGCCGACATAGCGCCGACCCTGCTCGATCTTGCGGGCGCCGATGCCAAGGCGACGCAAGTCGCGGGGCGGGTCGTGCGTCCGATCACCGGCCGGTCGTGGGCTGCCTGGCTCAAGAATTCCGGTGCGCGGGTCTATGGCGCTAATGATGGCGTGGGTGCGGAGCTGTTCGGCTCGCGTGCCTATCGCCGCGGCGACTGGAAGCTCACCGACATCGGCGACGGCATCTGGCGGCTGTTCGACATCGCGCGCGATCCTGGCGAGACACGCGACCTGTCGCTGGCGCACCCTGATCGTAAGGCAGCGCTTGCTGCGGCGTGGGATCGTTATGCGCAGGATGTCGGCGTGATCCTGCCCGACGCCATTCCCTATCGGCCATAGGTCGCGCATATCATGCGCTTTGGCGCGTTAGGGCTTGTCAATCAGATTAGTTGAGTTACTTTCGCCGTTCCGGGACGTATTTCCGAATCGAACGACCGAAAGGACTGCTCATGGCCACGCAGCTCAACACCCCCGACCTGTTCGAAACCGCGCGATCGCTCGGCGTGTCGATTTCGCCTTCGACCCCGACGATCGGCGCAGAGATCAGCGGGCTCGACCTCGACCGACCGCTCTCCTCCGAAGAGGCCGACCTGCTTCGCGCCGCGTGGCTGCGCTTCAAGGTCATCTTCTTTCGCGATCAGAATATCAGCCACGAAAGCCACGTCCGCCTTGGCGAATTGTTCGGCGATCTCGAAGGTCATCCGGTGATCCCCTCGGTCGAAGGCTATCCCGAAATCCTCAAGATCGAGGGCGTTGAGGGCGTCCAGCTCACCGCCGAGACGCTTGCACCCTTCCAGGCGTATAACAAATGGCACACCGACGTGACCTTCCGCGAGCGGCCTTCGATCGCGTCGATCCTGCGCGCGCGACACCTGCCGCCGCTTGGCGGCGATACGATGTGGGCCGACACCGTCGCCGCCTACGCCGGGCTGCCGCAGCCCGTGAAGGACCGCATCGAGGGACTCCAGGCCGAACATGACATCGTCCGCAGCTTTGGCGGCCGTGTCACCGAGGAAAAAAGGGCGCAACTCGCGCGCGATTTCCCGCCGGTGCGCCACCCGGTGGTGCGCTCGCACCCAGAAACGGGCGAGAAGATCCTCTACGTCAATTACACCTTCACCAGCCGCATCATCGGGGTGAGCGAGGAAGAGAGCGACAGCCTGCTCCGCCTGCTGTTCGACCGGATCAAGGTGCCCGAATATCAGGTGCGCTTCCGCTGGACCCCGAATGCGATCGGCATCTGGGACAATCGATCGACCCAGCATTATGCGGTCGGCGATTACTGGCCCGAATATCGCGCACTCGAACGTGTGACTGTCTCCGGCGATGTGGTAACATCATGAGGATGATCGAAGCGCAGCTTCATTCTCCGCGTCCGCGCTTCCGCACCGCGACCCGCGTCGCGATCGTCGGCGCGGGCTTCTCGGGGACGTTGCTTGCGATCAACCTGCTCGAACAGCCCGACGTCGAAGTGTTGCTGATCGAGCGCGACCGGCACCGCATGGGCGCCGGGGTCGCCTATAGCAGCACCGAAACCTCGCATCTGCTCAACGTCCGCGCGGGCAATATGAGCGCCTTTGCCGACCGTCCCGACCATTTCTGCGATTGGCTGGCGGCGCGCGGGCTCGGCTGCGAGGCGGCATTCGTGACGCGTGCAACCTATGGCCGCTATCTGCGCGAAACGCTGCGCGCGGCGATGGAGAAATATGGCCGGCGACTGAAGCTCGTCGATGACGAGGTGCTCGATATCGAGGAGAAGCGCGGGCAAGTCACGCTGGGGCTCGTCAACGGCGGGCTGATCGAAGCCGACCGCGCGGTGCTCGCGATCGGCAATCTGCCGCCGCACGACCCGCCCGCGATCGAGGGCGCGCATCTGCCGTCGCATCGCTACATCGGCGATCCGTGGGCCAGCGCTTTCGAGGATGGGCTCGACAAACAGGCGCCGGTGCTTGTCGTGGGCACCGGGCTCACTGCGATCGACGTCATCCTCCGTCTCGTTTCGCACGGGCATGAAGGGCCGATCACTGCGCTGTCGCGGCGCGGCCTGCGCCCGCATCGCCATATCGACGGCCTGCCGCGCCCCAAGCCGGTGCTGGCCAAGCCTGCGCCCGATCTTTCCGAACTGGTGGGCTGGGCGCGCGACGAGGCGAAGGATCGCGACTGGCGACTGGTCGTCGATTCGATCCGTCCGATCACACAGATGATGTGGTCCGCCGCCGATGCGGAGAAGCGCGCGCGCTTTCTGCGCCACCTTCGCCCTTTTTGGGATGTTCATCGCCACCGGCTCGCACCCGAGGTCGCCGACCGGATCGATGCGCTGATCGCGTCGGGGCAGCTCCATTTCCGCGCGGGCAAGATCGCGCAAGTCGCGGTCGAATCCGACGCGCTGGCCGTCGCTTGGCTGCCGCGCGGTGAGGCGGAACCGGTAACGACGCGCGCCGCGCGGGTGATCAACTGCACCGGTCCGCAAGGCGATCTTCTGCGTTCGTCGGACCCGCTGGTGAAGCGCCTGCTCGGTGCGCGGCGTATCCGCCCCGATGCGCTCCGCCTGGGGCTCGATATCGACCGCGACGGGCATATCGTCGATGCATCGGGGCGTTCGTCGGAGCATATTCTCGCAATCGGCCCGATGACGCGCGGCGATTTGTGGGAAGTCGTCGCGGTGCCCGATATCCGCAACCAGGTCAGCGCGCTCGCGCGCCGTCTCGTCAACGCGCACTGGACCGGCGGCGAAGGGCTTTAGGCCTCGCCCTCTCCGAAAAAACTTTCTCTCCTGCATCCAATGGCAGCCATCGTGCCGTCCAGTTCATGACCGGCCTTCGCCAGTCCGGGCGGCGGCGCCCCCGCGGTGTTGATATGTGCTCCCCGGTGCAGGTCATCCCCGCCTTGCCGGGAGCCGTCGCCTGTGGTTTCACCATGCCATAGCGGCATGAAGGAGAGAGATTTCGATGGACCTGATGATCACGACGGCCGCTGTCGCCACCGCCGCGCCCGCAGCGGCGGCGCCTGCGGCAACGGTGACGGTTCCCGTTACCGGGGCGCAATCGATCAGCCCGGCCGACGTCGCTGCCTATATCGACCCGCGTGACATAGCGTCGTTCCTGCCGCCGCCGCCTCCAACCACCGAATTGGTCGCAATCAGCAACAATTTCTTCGGCTGGCTCGAAAATATCACGATGGTCGCGTTGTTCGTCGTCGGCTTTTTCCTGCTCGCACGGTTGCTCCATGCATGGATGCTGCATCGCTCGATCCGCCGTGCGCTCGACGCGAAATCGGACGCGGTCAGCCCGCTGATCGACAAGCTCAACAAGCCCTATGAACATCTGGGTTGGCAGAGCGGCAGAGAAAACACCAACGGCGGAGACGACCGCAACGCGCTCGTGTTGCTGGCCATCGGCCTTGCGATGGCCGGTTTCGGGCTGATCCAGGGGCATGAGCAGTTGATCCGGACCTCGGCCGGCGCTGCGCTTTTCCCCATATTCGTCGGCATCGCGCTCCTTGTCCGTCGCCGCCTTGCGCGCGCCGCGGCTGCCGAGGAGCGCACCGCTGCGTGATGAGGGATGCGCCGAAGAAGATTGGGCCCTCAACCAGCGTGTCGTCGGGGGAGATCGCGCAGCTTTTCAGCTCCTCGTGCTGCGGCACGAAGGGCGATTGCGTGCCTTTCTGTCCCGCGCTGCCGGATGCGACGCCGACGATCTGGCGCAGGAAGCTTTCGTGCGCGCCTGGCAACGCGCGGGCGAATATCGGGGGCAGGGGAGCTACGCGGCCTGGATCATGGGGATCGGCTGGCGGCTATTCCTCGACCAACGGCGGACCACGCGGCGGCGCGATGCGTTGGCGGCGGGCGAGGAGGGGGCGACTGCGACCGACCCGCGCCCGGCGAGTGATGCGGCGATCGACGCCGACCGGCTGCTCGGGGCGTTGTCTCCACAGGAACGAGCCGCGCTCACCTTATGCTTTGGCCATGGCTGGTCGCACGGCGAGGCGGCCACGATCATGGGTTTGCCATTGGGGACGCTCAAATCGCTCGTCTTGCGCGGGCGCGCAAAGGCGCAGAAGATGATCGGCGAAGGAACGGACGCATGACGAGCCCGAACGATCAGAACATCGACGCGATGCTCGCTGCGCTGCTGGCGCCATCCGCGCGGCCGGGCGATCGCGGCTTTGCGATCGGCGTCGAGCGCGCGATCGACGCGCAGGCCGCCTATGCGCGGGCGCGCCGGCGCTTCTGGCGAAGCTTCGCGTTCGAGGCGCTTGCGATCGGTGCGCTGCTTGCAGCGCTGTGGCTGCTGTCGTCGGCGCCGATGCTCGCCCCGCTCGTCGGTAGCACCCAGTGGGGCCTCGCGCCGCCTCTGCTGCTCATCCTTCTGCTTTGGTTCGGGACACAGCGCTGGCGCCAGACCTGACTAGCGCCAGCCGCCCGATCAGGCGTCGCTGTCTTCGGCTTCGCTCGCGAGCGGCGCGTCCGAACGCGGCTTGCGTCCGCGCGGTGCCGCCGCGATCGCGGGCTGCGCGACGGGATCGAGCGCCGCAGCGCCCTTGACCAAGGCATCGAGCGATCCGCCGTCGAAGCCGAGTTCTTTCATCAGGCTATCGATCACCGGCGCCTGCGCGCGATAAGCGAGCGCCGCCGACACCGCATTGCTGGCGAGGTTGCCGCCATCGCCGTTCGCGCCGTTGGTCGAGGCACCGCCGCCGCTCTGGTTGATCCCGTCGACCTGGATGATCTTGATCGAATCGATCGCTTCCATCGGCTTCGCGGCTTCGCGCACGACCTCGGGCAGCACCTTGAGCAGCGCCATCTTGGTCTGGAGCGAAATCTGGTTCGACGACAGAAGGTTCGCCGCCTCGTTGATTGCGCGTTGGCCCGCGGCCTCGACCTCGAAACGGATGCGCGCGGCCTCGGCGCGCAGCTTTTCGGCTTCGGCCTGGCCTTCGGCTTCGAGGCGGAGAGCCGCGGCACGGTTCGCTGCAGCTTCCTTTTCGGCCTCGGCCTCGACCTTGACCGAAATCGCCTGCCGTTCGGCTTCCTTGGCGGCCTCAATCAATTCGATGCGCTTCGAACGCTCGGCCACCTCGGTTTCGCGCGCGGTGGCAACCTGTTCCTCAGCAGCAACCGCGATGGCGCGCGCGGCGTCGGCTTCGCCGCGCGCCTGACTTTCCTCGCGGCTCTTGTTCTGGATCAGGATCTGCTGTTCCTGCCGGGCGAGTTCGATGGCCTGTTCCTGCGCGATGCGCGCTTCCTCGATCGCGCGGTCCGCCTCGATCTGCTTGGCGTCGACGAGTTGCTTCGCCTGAATGCGCGCATTGTCGGCCTCTTGATTGCGCTGCGCCTGTTCGCGCGCAATTTCGGCCGCCTGCGCCGCGCGGCGCATCTCGACCTCGCGTTCCTGTTCGAGACGAGCGAACTCGTTGTCGCGCGAAATTTCGAAGCTGCGCTTGTCGGCCTCCAAATTCTTCGTCTCGATCTGGACGCGGGTGTCCTGTTCGATGTCGTTGCGCGCCTTCTTGCGCAGCTCGATCTGCTCCGTCAGCTTGGTCAGACCCTCGGCGTCGAAGGCGTTGTTGGCGTTGAAATGCTCGATCGACGTCTGATCGAGCCCGGTCAGCGACACAGATTCGAGTTCAAGACCGTTCATCGACAGGTCGTTCGAGCTGACCTGCTGCACCTTTTGGACGAAATCGGCGCGCTGTTCGTGAAGTTGGTTCATCGTCATGCCCGCAGCGACCGAACGCAGCGCGTCGACGAACTTGCCTTCGACCAGATCCTTGAGCGCCTCGGGGTTCATCGTGCGGAGGCCCAGCGTCTGCGCGGCCATCGCGATCGAGCCGGCGTCAGGCCGGACGCGCACGTAGAATTCGGCCTTCACGTCAATGCGCAGGCGGTCGAGCGTGATCAGCGCGTCGACATTCTTGCGCTCGACCGCAAGCCGCACGGTGTTCATGTTCACCGGCATCGTTTCGTGGAGCACGGGGAGGACGAGCGCGCCGCCGTTCATGATCACGCGCTCGCCGCGAAATCCGGTGCGGACAAACGCAATTTCCTTGGTCGCGCGATGATAAAGCCGCGTGACAATCAATCCCAATATCAGGAGCGCGGCAAGCCCGATGCCGGCGTAAATAGCAATTTCAATCATGGACCACCCGTTGCTGTCGATTCGTGCCTCCGTGATTGGAAGCCCCCGCACGGATATTAGAGTCAGTCGAGCCGCGGTAAATAGAAATCGCCTCGGGTAAAGCCTTTGAATATATCGCCTTCGCGCTTTACGAGCAGCACGCTCTCGCCGGTCTGGAAAACCTGATCGGCGCTGTCGGGCTCGACCATGATCTGGTGCGGCTGTCCGTGTGGATCGGTGACGCGCGCGCGCGCAGGATGCCCGACGCGGGCGGTTCCGATGCTGATCTCGGCATAGAGCCCGACCAAATCGTCGCGTTCGATCGCCGTGGTTTCGAGACCGGGAAGAATGCGCGCGACAAGGCGCGCCGCGCCGCCGGCGACGGGGAGCGCAGCGACGGCGGTCAGGGGTACCATCAGCAGGTTGGTCCCCGGTCCCCCGGTTAGCGCGGTCATCAGTTGTTGCAGCCCAAGCCCGAGTGCACCGAAGAGTGCGAGAAAGATTACCAGCCACATCAGGAACGGCACGCGGCCAATCCCGGCCCAGGCGAGTAGCGTATCTGCAAAGCCGATGTCGCCGTCGGTATCGCCGTGCATGTCGGCGTCGATATCACCCGCGAGCCCGATCGCCTGCACGACGCCTATCAACAGCATCAGCAAAAGCGCCGAACTGAAGACGATATTTTCGGGTGCAAGAAACTGGTCGAACATCAGTGTCTATGTGACCGTGCGTGCTCCACTTGGCAAGCGGTGCCGCGGACGGTTTTACGCCGGGTCTTCGCCCTCAAGTCCCTGATATTTGAGCTGGAGATAGCGTTCGCGCGTTGCGAGTTTGTCGAGTTCGCCCGCGGCAAGACTGCGCGCGGCATGGCCGATCTCGCTTTCGAGCGTCTTGAGCCCGCCGACGAGCGTTTCGTCGGGAGTTCGGCCCGCATGCGCTTCGGTGCGAAGGCCGGCGGGGATGCGCTGATAACCAGCAACGAGTTCTGGCAGATCCTCGCCGACGAGCTTGCGGATATTCGCCGCGGCGGGGCTCGATGCGTCGAGCGTCTGGAGTTGCGGCGCGAGCAGATCGAGCTGGACGCCGATACCGTCGACGAGCTGGCGTGCGGGAGCGGGGAGCGCGGGGCGCTGCGCCTCAAGCCAGATTTCGGTGCGGCCCGCAAGCTGCTTGAGGTCGGTCTTGGGAAGGTCAGCCTGGCGCGGTTCGGGGAAGGGCGAGCGGCCGAACAGCACCGCGACGCCGATCAGGAGGATGAACAGCGCGAGCAGCCCGGTGAAGCCGAGCGGCTGGATCAGCGCGCCGAACACCGCCGCCCCGATCAGCACGATCCCGCCGGCGATCAGCACACGGCCCAGTTTTTTGTAGAGATGCTGGCGGCGCAGCGCGACGCTCTTGGTTCCGATCGGACGGCGGCGTTCGCGCGACCGTTCGATCGCCGAAGCGGCCGAAATGCGGATCTTGTCGACTTCGCTCATGCTCATCTTTTGCCTTAGCCTTCGAGCGCGGCGAGCGGACTGTCGGCGCCGCCGACGCTGGCCTGCGCCTGGCTCGCGCCCTCGGCACGCGCGATATAGCCCTTCGACTTTGCGACTTCGCCCTCGAGCGTGGTGACAGTCGTCTTCATGCTGTCGAGCGCCTTCAGCTTGAAGGTGTCGATCGCGTCCATAGTGTCATAGATGTTCTGAAAAGCGCGCTGCAGCGTTTCCATCGGGATCGTGCTCGACGCCGCCTGTTCGTGGATGCGCGCGGTATTGTCCTTGAGCATCTTCGACGTGCCGTCGATGATGTTCGCGGTGGTGGTGTTCAACGCGGTGATCTGTTCGAGCACCAGTTTCTGGTTCGTCATCGCCTGCGCGACGGTAATCGCGGTTTTCAGTGCGCCGACGGTGGTGGTCGAGGCGCGGTCGACGCCCTTCACCAGCTCGACGTTGTTCTTTTTCACAAGGTCGAGCGCGAGATAGCCCTGCACCGTCACCGCCATCTGCGTCAGCAAATCCTGCGTCCGTTGGCGCGCGTAGAAAAGCGCATTCTCGCGCAGCACCTTCGCCTTCGCGGGGTCGACGCCGTCGAGTTCGTTTGCCTTGGCTTCGAGCTTCTCGTCGAGCGTCTGGGCGATGTGGACCATCTGTTCCAGCTTGCCCATCGACTCCCACATCTTGCGGCGCTCGACGTCGATCGCTGCATTGTCCATCAGCAACTCGTCCTTGCCATTGGCAAGCGCGGTCAGGATTCCGCCGATATGTGTCTGTGCGCTGCGATATTGCGCGAAATAATTGTTGATCTTGCCGCCGAAGATTTTGTCAAGAAAACCGCGCTTCGAGATCAGCTTGCCGTTCGCCGACGGGTCGAGCCGCTCCACCGTCGTGCGCAGTTCGATAAGGTTCTGGCCGATGTCGGTGTCGCGGTCCATTGCGCGGATCGGCCTGTCGAGGAAGCGGTTCGAATGGCTCGCCGCTTCCAGCATTTCCTTGCGGCCCATGTTGGTGATCTGGTCGACCTTCTGGCCGAAGGCAGGTGAATTGACGTCCTGCGCGACAAGATCGTCGATGAAACCATCAACGCGTTCGCCGAGCTTCGACTTCTGGTCGGTCGACAGCGGGACAAGGCCGGCGGCCTTTTCTGGGGCGACCGTCGGGACGGGATCGGGCGGAGTCAGTTTCAGCTCGTCGGTAACGGTCGCGGTCGCCGTCGCACTCTCTTCGCTCATTCGTCTTCCTTCCAGCCCCAAGCCAATGCCTATATGGCATGCGCATCTGTGTTATTCAAGCACCACACCTTGTCCCGGCCGCAGCAATGGCGCGATCCACGCGGACAGGATCAGTTGCGCCATGTGATAGACGAGGATCGGAACAAGCACCATGCCGGCGATGGCCGGTGGGAAAAGCGTCGCGGCAAGCGGAGCGCCGACTGCGATGCTTTTTTGCGCGCCTGAAAATAGCAGCGTGATCCGGTCGGCGCGCGCGAGCTTCAGCAGTCCGCCGAGTGCCCAAGCACCGCCGAAGGAGAAGGCGAGCAGCGCTGCGACGGCTGCGAACACGATGGCAATCTCGCGCCCGTCGAGCAGGTTCCATATCCCCGCCACCACTGCCGCCGAAAAGGCGACATATACGGCGATGGCAATGGCGGTGCGATCCATGAAGGTGGCGAGGCCGCGATGCGCGAGCACCCATGGACGCAGCCAGCGCTGGACGAGCTGTCCCGCGACGAAGGGCAGGAGCAGGATCGACACGATACGAAGCACCGCCTCGCCATGGATCTCGCCTTCTGCTCCTGCGAGCAGCGCAAAGAGCAGCGGCGACAGAGCGACCCCGCTGAGATTGAGCAGCGCCGCCGCGACAACGCTCGCCGCGACATTGCCCCCCGCAAGGCTCGATGCGGCGGTTGCCGACTGGACGGTCGAAGGCAGGATGCCGAGGAAGAGAAAGCCGAGCGCGAGCGTGGCGGGGAGCAGCGGCGCGGTTGCCGCCTGCGCCGCGAGGCCGAGCAGCCCCATGAAGCCGAAGCAGAAAGTAAGCGCGCTGCCCTGCAGCTTCCAGTTTCGGATGCCGTGCAGCACTTCGTCGCGCGGCAGGCGCACGCCGTTCAGGAAGAAAAGGAAGATGATCGCCGCGGTCGACAGCCCGCTCGCGATCGGCACCGCCGCGCCGTGCACCGGCAGCAGGCTCGCGAGCAGAATCGTCGCAAACAATATGGGAACGAAGCGGTCGGGGAAGATGCGGGACAGCATTGCGATCAGCGATGGCGGGACGACGCGCGCTTGGCAAGGGCGCGCGACACGATAGAGAGGCCGCATGACCCGTATCCTGATCCTCGCCGCGCTGCCCGAAGAGGGTGATGCGCTGTTTCCCGGCACCGGCGACCGTGTTGGCGGACTGTTCGCCGAACGGCGGCGGGTCGTTGCCGGACACGATGTCACCATCGCGACCTGTGGGCTTGGCAAGGTCAACGCCGCGCTGTGTGTGGGGGGGCTGGCGAGCGATGCCGATATGCTGCTGATGACCGGCACCTGCGGGTCGCTCGGTGCGGCGCCGGGCGCCTACTGGATCGCGGAGGCGTTGCAGCATGACTATGGCGCCAGCCAGCCTGGCCTCTTCCGTCGCTACCGCGCGGGCGAATGGCCGATCGGCGAGGCGGGCGAGGCGCATTTTTCGGCGATGGCCGATCCGGGGCTCGGTCTGCCGCACGCGCGGATCGCGAGCGGCGACAGCTTCGTCGCTTGCCCCGATGCCGCGGCGGATCTCGCCAGCCTGGGCGCGACGCTCGTGGACATGGAAGTCGGCGCGGTGGCGCAGATCGCGGCACGGCTGGGCAAGCCCTGGGCAGCGATCAAGGCGGTAACCGACGAAGCGAACGATGACAGCGCGGGCGATTTTCACGCTAATCTCGTCCGCGCGGCGGAGGCCGCGGCGCGCGAGGTCGAGCGGTTGATCGCAATGATCTGAACCGTTCCGCACACACCGCGCTTGTGATACGCTGGCGCCGCAACGACCGAGGGAGAGACTCGCGATGCGCTACCGGTCTTCGTTCGCCACACTCGCCGCCTGTGCGGTTTTTATTGCGCCGATCGCCTTCGCGGCCGGCAGCGGCGGAGGCGGAAGCGGCGCTCCGCCGAGCCAGAGCAGTTACGACCCGACGGTCGATTATCAGAAGGGCGCCGACGCCTACGCCTCGGGCAAATATGACGAGGCAGCGAAAGCATTCAAAAAGGTCGTGTCGGCGGTGCCGAAGAACCCGCAGGCTAATTATCTGCTCGGCGCGAGCTATATGGCGCAGGGCGATTTTTCGCGCGCGGTGAAGCCGCTCGAAACCGCGCTGCGTTATGACGACAAGATGATCGACGCGCGCCGCGATCTCGGCATCGCGCAGGCAAAGCTCGGCAAGGCCGAAAAAGCCGACGAGCAGCTCGGTGCGCTGAAAGCCATGCAGGAAGGCTGCGCGGCCACGTGTGCCGATTCGGCGAAGCTCACTGACGCGATCGCCAAACTGGAGGCGGCCGTCGCCGCGGGGCCGCAGGCGCAAAATGCGGTCGAGCCGGAGGTGCGGCTGGCTTCGGCCGCAACGCTCGACGCGACCTATGTTGCCGCCGTCAGCCTGATCAATGAGCATCATTATGAAGCCGCGATCGCGAAGCTCGATACGGCGCTGTGGGCAGCGGGGCCGCACCCCGATGTGCTCACCTATCTGGGCTTCGCGAACAGGAAGCTGAAACGCTATGACGCGGCGGAAACCTATTATCGCGAAGCGCTTGCCATCGCGCCATCGCATCGCGGTGCGCTCGAATATTATGGCGAGTTGAAGCTCGAACGTGGCGACATCGCGGGGGCGAGGGCGCATCTCGCCAAGCTCGAGAGCATCTGCGGCTTCGGCTGCCACGAGGTCGACGAGCTCCGCCGCTGGATCGCGGAGGGGCGGTCATCCGTCAGCTGATCGCGCTCGCCGCGCTGGTCCTGTGTCTCGGCGCGACGCGCGCCGATCCACTGCCCGCGTTCGAGCAATTGCGTTGGACAGAGCCGGGCGCCGAATATTCGCTCCTGTCGAAACAGCCATCGGTGTGCCTTGCGGGCGAAGGACTGCGCGTTCGCAGCGGTCGCGCATTGTTCGCGGCACCGACGCTGCTCGGTGGGCAGGCAGCGAAGGCGGGGCTGAGCTGTGCGAGCTGCCACGTCAACGGCCGCGGCAATCCGCATTTCCTCCTCTTTGGCGTGTCGGCGGGCGCGGGGACCGCTGACGTTACGAACAGCTTTTTCAGCGCCGCGCGCGGCAACGGCCGCTTCGATCCGGTTGAAATCCCCGACCTCGCCATGCCTGGCAAGATATCGCGCGATGCGCAGGCCCGGGCGCTCGAACCCTTTATCCGCAATCTGATCGTCGAAGAATTCGGTGGCGAGGAGCCAACCCCCGCGATGCTCGATGCCCTCGCAACCTATGTTCGCGCGATCGGGCGATGCGATCCGGATAGCCCTATGGAGCGAAGCGTCGACGACCAGCTGCGCGCCATCGACGACGGCATGGCAAGCGCGGCGTTGATGCTCGATCGCGGCGATCATGCTGGTACTCTCCTGTCGATCGCTTCGATGCGACACCAGCTCGGCCTGATCGCCGAGCGCTATCCGGCGCGCCGCCTCGAACTCCTGTCGGCATCGCGCGCGTTGCAGGCGCTCGGCGACGGAGATGGAGGCCTGTCGGCTCTGCGGCGCTGGAAGGTCGGCTTCGACAAGGGACTGGTGCAGAAGCTGCGCCGGGGCGAAGGCCGGTCGCTATACGACGCGGCGCAGCTTCGCGAAGCGCTGGCGCGTCGATGAGGCGTTGGCTCGTCGTTAGCCTGATCGCGCTCGCGTTGACCTTCCTGCTGGCGACGCCAATCCGCCATAGCTTTCGCGTGACCGACGGCGATCTGTTCGCGGGCTGGGGCGCGGGAAAGGCGAAGCACGAGCTCGCCGCGATCGAGGCCTATCTCGCCCGCGAGGGCGTTGGCGAGGTGCTGCCGCTCGGCGACATATTGCGGAGCGACGCGCGCTGGCGCCGCTGTCCGAACGCGCAGCCTTTTGCGGTTCCGCCGCGGTCGATGTGGCCCGCGATGGTGCCGACGCTGCGCTATATCCGCGATGAAGTAGTTCCGGCCGTCGGGCCGGTGCGGGTGGTTTCGGGCTACCGCGATCCGGTTGCAAATCGCTGCTTCAGGGGTGCGAAGGCGAGCCGTCACCTCCGCTTCGCTGCGCTCGACCTGATGCCGGAGCGCAAGCTCGATCGGGCCGCTCTTATTGCAAAGCTCTGTCCGCTTCATGCGCGCACCGGCGCCGCAAAACGCGTCGGGCTCGGTATCTATGCCGCGACACGCTTTCATGTCGATACGTCGGGTTTCCGGCGTTGGGGCGCCGATTATCGCGCCATCTCGTCGCCCTGTGCCTGACATCGGGAATTTCGTGGCGGGCAATCATGTTGCGCCGCAGCACCACTTCTGTTAGGGGCGCGGCGTTTCGCGGCGCTCCGCGCGCTGCCCCCTTCCATCAAGGCTTTCTACGCATGTCTTTGCGCAATATTGCGATTATCGCACACGTCGACCATGGCAAGACGACTCTCGTCGACCAGCTGTTCCGCCAGTCGGGCACCTTTCGCGACAACCAGCGCGTCGAGGAGCGCGCGATGGACTCGAACGATCTCGAAAAGGAACGCGGGATCACCATCCTTGCGAAGTGTACCTCGGTCGAATGGGGCGAAGGTGCCGATCAGACGCGCATCAACATCGTCGACACCCCGGGCCACGCTGACTTCGGTGGTGAAGTCGAGCGCATTCTCAGCATGGTCGACGGCGTCATCCTGCTCGTCGACGCCGCCGAAGGCCCGATGCCGCAGACCAAGTTCGTGACCGGCAAGGCGCTGGCGCTCGGCCTGAAGCCGATCGTCGTCGTCAACAAGATCGACCGCAGCGACGCGCGCGCCGCCGAAGTGCTCGACGAAGTGTTCGAACTCTTCCTCGCGCTCGAAGCCAATGACGAACAGCTCGACTTCCCGATCCTTTATGCCTCGGGTCGCGGCGGCTATGCCTCCGAAAGCCCGGAAGCGCGCGAGGGCACGCTGGAGCCGCTGTTCAAGACGATCGTCAGCCATGTCCCGACCCCGGGCCTTGACGAAGACGCGCCTTTCACCTTCCTCGCGACCTTGCTCGACCGTGACAATTTCATCGGCCGCATCCTGACCGGTCGCGTCCAGTCGGGCACGGTGAAGGTCAACCAGCCGATCCACGCGCTCGACATGGACGGTAAGGTCATCGAAACCGGCCGTGCGTCGAAGCTGCTCGCGTTCCGCGGGCTCGACCGCGTTCCGGTCGAAGAAGCCAAGGCGGGCGACATCGTCGCGATCGCGGGCCTCGCGCAGGCGACCGTCGCCAACACGATCGCCGACACGAGCGTCAGCGAGCCGATCGCCGCGCAGCCGATCGATCCGCCGACGCTGTCGATGCGCTTTGCGGTGAACGACAGCCCGATGGCCGGCCGCGAAGGCAGCAAGGTCACGAGCCGCATGATCCGCGACCGCCTGCTGCGCGAAGCCGAAACCAATGTCGCGATCCGCATCACCGAGAGCGCCGACAAGGACAGCTTCGACGTTGCGGGCCGCGGTGAGCTTCAGCTTGGCGTGCTTATCGAAACGATGCGCCGCGAAGGCTTCGAACTCGGCATCAGCCGCCCGAAGGTCCTCTATGGCGAGGATGAGGCCGGCAAGCGCACCGAACCGTATGAAACGGTCGTCATCGACGTCGATGACGAGCATAGCGGCACGGTTGTCGAGAAGATGCAGATCCGCAAGGCCGACCTGACCGACATGCGTCCGTCGGGCGGCGGCAAGACGCGTATTACCTTCAGCGGCCCCTCGCGCGGCCTGATCGGTTATCATGGCGAATTCCTGTCCGACACGCGCGGCACCGGAATCATGAACCGCCTGTTCGAGAAATATGGCCCGCACAAGGGCCAGATCGAGGGCCGCAAGAATGGCGTCCTCATCTCGAACGGCAACGGTGAAGCTGTTGCCTATGCACTCGGCCCGCTCGAAGAGCGCGGCATCCTGTTCGTCTCGCCCGGCGAGGCGCTGTATGAGGGCATGATCATCGGCGAGAATGCGAAGCCCGACGACCTTGAGGTCAACCCGATGAAGTCGAAGCAGCTCACGAACTTCCGTTCGACGGGCAAGGACGACGCGATCCGCCTGACCCCGCCGCGCCGCATGACGCTGGAGCAGGCGATCGCCTATATCGACGACGACGAGATGGTCGAGGTGACGCCGAAGAATATCCGCATCCGCAAGGCGCTGCTCGATCCGCACGAGCGCAAGAAGGCGTCGCGCAAGAAGGAAGCGGCGTAAGAAACAGACCGGCGGCCCTATCGGCCGCCGGTTTTTCTTTGTTCGGCTCCATTTCCCGTTCGCACCGACGCGAGCGGTTACAATGGATTTGCCGCCATCCAGGAGGACGCAAGTTTGGGACGGCTGATCCTGTTCAACAAACCATATGGCGTCCTGTCGCAATTCACCGATCGCGGCACGCCCGAGGCGCGCGCGACGCTGTCCGACTATATCGATGTCCCCGGCGCCTATCCGGCCGGGCGGCTCGACCGGGATAGCGAAGGCCTGCTGATCCTGACCGACGACGGAGCGTTGCAGGCGCGCATTTCATCGCCGAAGCACAAGATGCCGAAGACCTATTTGGTGCAGGTCGAGGGCGAACCCGATGCCGCCGCGCTAGAGGCGCTCAGCCGCGGCGTCACACTCAACGACGGCCCGACGCGCCCCGCGACCGTCCGCCGCATCGATCCGCCGACATTGTGGGATCGCGACCCGCCGGTGCGATACCGCAAGAGCGTGCCCGATTGCTGGATCGAACTGACGATTACCGAAGGTCGCAACCGCCAGGTCCGCCGCATGACTGCCGCAGTCGGTTTCCCCACGTTGCGGCTGGTCCGCTGGCGTATCGGGGAGTGGGAGATTGGGGATCTGGCGGTAGGGGCTTGGCGCGCGATTGGGTGAATGGCCCAGCCCAGCGGCCTTATGGGTGTAAGTGCGGCGGCGACCATCCGAGCTGCCAGATACTGAGCCTGCTGACGCCGGCCCGCTTCGTGGCTGCGGAGACAATCGAGAGGGTGCCGCGCGCTGCACAGACTCGGGCATTACCCTCTCGTCGCGCCGGATGCTTCGACGTCGCTGCGCGCCATGCCGGCAAGGGTGAACTGCCCTGATTTGCGTCGATTATGCCGATTATGGCCTTCAGAAAAATCGGAAATGAATTCACCAAGCACCTTCGGCCCCCATTCACTGGCATAATGGAGACTCGCTTGGGGGGCGCTTCGTTTTCGGCGCGCGCTCCGTGCCATGTTCAGTCGAAGCGCCTATTCGGCAGTCAGTACAGGGTTTGCATGGTGAGAGATCCGAAGTTAACGGCCTCCGCGATAGTTGCGCGAAACTCGCTGTCATTCATCGAGAATCTGTTTGCGCTAAATGAGGCTCGACAGCCGCTGGTCATTGTGTCCGACGAGGCCTTCGCGCGGACCCTGACCGGGATGGACATCGACCGGTGCATCATTCCCGATGCGGAAACTGGCTGGTTCACCGAGCGGCACCCCCTGATCCGCGACGATCGACCGGCGCAGGTCACCTATACCTCGGGGACGGAGGGCAAGCCCAAAGGCATCGTCCTGACCTATTCGAACTTGGCCGATGCGGCGGACCGGATCATTGATCAGATGGATCTGACGCCAGAGGTCCGCGAATATGTCGGTGTGCCGGCGACCTATAGTTTCGGCATGGGCCGGATTCGTGCGATCAGCGCGGTCGGCGGTCACGCCTATCTGCCGCCGCGCGGCTTCGATCCCCTCGAACTTTCTCGCATGCTCCAGTCGGGAGAGGTCAATTCGCTCTCTGCGGTGCCCACGCTTCTGCGAATTATACTGAATGCGCCGGATGTCATCGGCGATGCCGGCAAGAAGCTGCGCTGGATGGAAATCGGTTCGCAATTCATGTCGGGCGCAGAGAAACGTGCGGTTCGCGACCTTTTTCCCAATGCCCGGATCGTTCAGCACTACGGCTTGACGGAAGCATCCCGCAGTAGCTTCCTGCGTATCTCGGAGGTCCCCGACGAATATCTTGAATCCGTCGGGAAAGCGGTTGACGCGACCGAGGTCGGGATAACCACGGCGGGCCGGATCCGGATTCGGGGGCCGCATGTCGCCCGCTGGCGCTTCGATGCGGATGAACTCGCGGACCTGGTCGGTCGCGATGGCTGGTTGGAAACCAGCGATCTGGGCCACATCAAGGACGGCTATCTCTATTATGACGGCCGGGCGGACGATCTGATCAACACCGGCGGCGTGAAGATCAACCCGGACCTGCTCGAATTGCGGATTGCCGAGCGCCTTGGCCTGGGCGGCAAGGTCGTCGTGGCGAAAGTACCCGACGCCCTTCGCGGAGAAGGGGTCCTGGTAGCGGCCGAGTCGATGGATCTCGCGGCCGACCGGCTTCATTCCGTTGCGGCCAAAGCCCTGAAAGAAATGGGAGTGAACGCTGGAGACGCCCTGCACGTCAGGGTGATGCCGGCGCTTCCACGGACGGCAACCGGCAAACCGTTGCGGCGCAGCCTTACCGAAGAATTTGTCCAGGCGAACGAGGCGGCCGCAGCCGATCCCGATGTCGATCACGCCGCCGCGCCTATACCCGACAATGTGCAGGCATTTTTTCGGCAGTTTTTCCCCGGCAGGAATGTCGGACCGGAAGACAGCTTTGAAACCATGGGTGGGGATTCGCTCAGCTATATCCACTTCTCGCTTCGATTTGAGGAACGTTTTGGTCCGCTACCCAGCGGATGGGAAGCGCTGACGGTCGCGCAGCTGGAACAGTGCAGGACCCCGGTTCGCGCGAATAGCTGGCGCCGGCTGGAATCCGCCACGTTGACGCGCGCATTCTTCATGATCTGTATCGTTGCGCTGCATCTGGATACCTTTGTCTACAGCAAGAACTGGGGCGCAGCATATTTCCTGTTCATGCTGTGCGGATATAGCGTCATGCGCTTCCAGTGGCCGGAAATCAGCCGTACCGGGAACGTCAGCACAATTTTCGGAACCATCGTGCGGGTCGCCATCCCGACATTCATGGTCGTCGTCGCCATGCAGCTTTGGGCCAGGACTTTCGAACCGAAGCCGCCGCTATTGATATCCAACTGGTTCGACCCCGAACAATATCACGTCGCATATTATTATTTCGCCGAAATCTACATGCAGTTGCTCCTGATCGTCGCAGCGCTGCTGGCGATTCCGAAGGTGCGGGAATTGTTCCGAAGTCATCCGATGGGTAGTTCCACGGCCCTCATGATCATTGCCATCATTATAAGCTGGCAGGTCGAGAGGGTCTGGGACACGAACTATCTCTACCACCGCACCCCGATCTGGTATCTATGGACGGTTGGCGCCGGCATGCTGATAGCCAGCGTGCGCGATCTGCGGGATCGTGTTTTTGCCATGGTGGTCGTGACCGCGGCTGTCGTCGAGCACCACGGCCTCACTTCGGCGAGCGCCTATATAACGGGCGGGGTAGCGCTATTGCTCTTTGTGCCCGAGATATCGGTTCCGGCCTGGGTAAAAACGATCGTTGCGGAGATCGCCGCTTCGTCGATGTTCATGTATCTCAGCCACTATCAGGTGAAGTCGCTGGTCATTCGGCTATTCCACGGGCCGATGCCATGGTTTTCCCTTTTTGCCGCGATCGGCTTCGGTATCGTCTTCGCTCGGATATATAATTGGGCCGATCAAGGGGTGCGCACATTTGCGAGAGCGCACTGGAAGCGTGACCGGCTCCCGCCGAGCGGTCCAGATAGATTGCTGGTGCACTGACGCCTCGATCGCCGACATGGACCGCAGCAGGATAGCCGAGCCGCCGCCGCGCATGATATCGGGCGCGACGGGCCTCGGGTTCATTGAGAACAAATCATAAACAAATCCCTTTCCTACAATATTTTACCCCGCCATATCCTGTCCGGTTTTGGCAGACAGGAGGGCTTATCATGCAGAACCGGACACCTATTGCAGCAGAAGATCGGGCGCCGCTTCCCGAATTTACGCCGGTGCCGCGCAAATATCGGCACGATGGATGGACGCCCGAGCGGCAGCGGGCGTTTGTCGCAGCGCTTGCCGACACCGGGTCGGTCAGTCGGGCGGCCGCGATGGTCAATATGGCGCAGGCGAACTGTTATACGCTTCGCCGCGCGCCCGGCGCGGAAAGCTTTCGGCGGGCATGGGAGGCCGCGCTCGATTTCGGGGTGGCGCGGCTGAAGGATATCGCGTTCGAACGTGCCATCGACGGCTATCTGGTGCCGGTCTTCGTCGGCGAGAGGCTGATGGGGTTTCGGCGCAAACATAATGACGCGCTGCTGATGTTCTGTCTTCGCCATTATGGGCAGGATGCGGGGGGCAAGCGGACGACGATCAACTATTTTTCAACACGGGCCGGGGCCGTTGCCGGGACTGGCGAGGTTGGCGCGGAGGCGGCGGCCGCGGTGGCGGAGGCCTCGACGACGACGGTACGGACAGTGATCCATGGCGGCGCGGCAGGCGCGGGCGACCCGGCCGCGGTGCAGGATGAGGCGGCGGCGCTGCTGGATGGGTTCGAGGGGGCGGCGCTCGATGCGCGGGCAGAAGCCGAGATCGGTGCGGCGCTGCTGGCGCTCGCCGAACGCCAGCGTGCGCTGATCGCCGCCGCCGACCAGGGCGGGCAGGAGGCGGTTGCGATGCAGATTGACGATCCGGGCGTGGAATTGGTCCAGCTCTGCGAGGGTGACATACCCTATCATGGGCCGCTGCAAATGTACGAAGGGCCCCCAGCCGATGCCGAGCCGGCGCAGCGCTTTGCGGGCGAGGCGGACTGGGTCAGCGCAGGGGACGATATTCCTGAGGGCTATCTGGCGTGGATCGAGGCGGCCGAGGCGCGCGGCGAGCGCGTGCCGGCGATGCCGCTGACGCCTGCGGTTTCGGACGGCGTGGCCGAAGTGAAGAAGCGACCGTCGTGGCGGCAGGCGCGCAAGGCGAAAGCGGCGGAAGGCTAAGCTTTTTCCGCGCGACACTTCAGCCATTCTTCGGCCTCAATTGCGGGCGATCAAGCGCGAACAGGGAGGGTATCTTATGACCATGAAGTCGATTGCCGCATCGCTCGCGCTGCTATCGTGCGCCGCGTCGCCTCTCCATGCGCAGACGGTCCGCGAGCCCGCGCATCTGAACGGCGCGGGGCCGGTCGCGACGGGCGGCTTCGTGGGCGCGCGGCTGCGCATCCCGCTCGGCGGAACGCGCAGCGACGAGAACCGGAAAATTCGTGCCGGGCTGACCGTCGCGCCGATGCAGCGGAGCGACGGCGCGGGGCTCAAAGGGCCTGCATGGCGGATCGGCGAAGGGCTGGAGTTCGGCTTTGCCGGGGGCGGGGCGGCCCCGCAGCTTTCGATCGGCGGACAGCGCTATGCGCCCGGCGGCTCCACGCCGGGGAAGGGGCGCCGTCACATGTCCGACGTGGGGACCGCGGCGGTCGTCGTCGGCGGGCTCGTGCTGCTGGCGGGGATCGGCCTGCTCGTCGCGCTCGATGCCTCGGACGACCCCGATCGCTGCTGTGAATAGGCGCGGCTGACCCGGCCGGGCGCTGCCGCGTTGGCGGTTAGCGCCCCTCGATCGCCGGGGCCGCGCGCCGCGTCCGGCTTTCCCAGATCGCGACGGCGGCGAGAAGCAATGTCGTGAGCCACCCCATGGTGAGCAGGTCGGCGTTCAGCCCGATGGGAGCGAGGGCGAGCGCCGCGACGATCCCCGCGAGGTGCGACGCCGGGATGCGGCCATAAACGACGCGGCGATAGATCGCGCTGCCGGCCAAATAGAGGATCGGCCCGGCGGCGATCACCAGTACCTGCGGCAGGCTGGCGTGGCCGCCCGGATGCTCCATCGCAAGATCGTTGCCGACCGCGCAGACGATGATGCCCGCGACGAGGATCGCGTGGACATAGTTGAACCAGGCGCCGATGCGGCCGGGGTCGTCGGACGTGGTGATCTTTGTCGTCGCGTCCTTGCTCGAGGTGCCGAAATAGAGCCACCAGAGCGCGAGCGTGCCGAGGAAGGTCGCCCCGAGCGCCGAGAGGAGCGGACCGCTCCAGCTTTCGCCGCGCGCGAGCGTCGCGCCGGTCGCGAGCAAGGTTTCGCCGAGCGCGACGATGACGAACAACTGACAGCGCTCGGCCAAATGGCCGCCTTCGATCGTCCAGTCGCTCGTGCGCGATCGGCCGAGCCCGGGAAAGGCGAAGCCGGTCATCGGCGCGACATATTCGAGGAAGACCGCGATGGCCCACAGGAACAGCCGTGCCTCATGTCCTGCGAGCGCTCCGGCGATCCAGAAGCAGCCCGACATGGCGAACCACGCGGCCATGCGCCGGTAATTCGCGGCAAGCGCGGTCGAGCGGTCGAGCGCGAAGATCACGAAGAGCGTGCGGCCGAGCTGGATCGCGACATAACAGCAGGCAAAGACCAGCGCCTTGTCGCCGAACGCGTCGGGAATTGCGGCGGACATCACCAGCGCGAGCAGCATCAGGACGAACAGAAAGCTACGCAGCCGGGGATGTTCGGGGTCGAACCAGTTGGTGACCCAGCAGGTATATTGCCAGCCGAGCCACACCGCGAACCAGAGGATCAGCGTTTCGAGCGCGCCGACGAGGCTGAGGTGGTGGAGGAGCGTGTGGCTGAGCTGGGTGACCGCGAAGACATAGACGAGATCGAAGAATAATTCTTCGAAGGTCACGCGCGCGTGATGACCGTCGCGGTCGCGCAGCATCGGGCGGGCAGAGGAGGCGCCGTGGCGCTTCGCCGTCATTGCGCGGTGACCGGCCTGGCGTGCATGAAATTCCCCTTCGGAATGGATCGCGGCCTGAATATCCCTGCCCCGGCGGCAAGGGAAGATGGCCCATGGGATAGGTCCGGCGGCCGGAGGGACGGCCGCCGGGGGAGGGGTCACTTGGTCGTGTAGCCGCCGTTGACGAGGATCGTCTGGCCGGTCATCCACCAGCCGTCGGACACCAGCAGGCGGATCCACGGCACGATATCCTCGATGTCGGTGAGCCCGGTCTTCGAGAAGCCCGAAAGCGCGGCGGCCGACTTGTGATAGGCCTGCGCATCCTCGCCCTCTGCAGGGTAGAAAAAGGGAGTATCCATGGGGCCGGGGCCAATCGCGGTGACTGAAATACCCCGGGCCCCGAACTCCTTCGACGCGGCGCGGGTGAAATGCTCGACCGGTGCCTTGGTGCCTGCATAGGCGGCATAGAAAGGCGTGTAGGCGCCGAGCAAGGAGGTAACGAGCGTGCACACCTTGCCATTGTCGTTCACATGTTTCCCCGCCTCTTTCAGGAAGAAGAAGGCGGTCTTCGAATTGACCGCGGTCATCTCGTCATATTCGGCTTCGCTGATTTCGGTGAAGGGCTTTTTCAGCACCTTGCCGACGGTGTTGATCGCGATGTCGGGGCGGCCGATCGCGGCGATCGTGTCGGCGAACAGCTTTTCCATCGCGCCCGCCGAAGTGAGGTCGGCCTGAAAGGCGACGGCCTCGGCACCTGCCGCGCGGATCGCGGCCAGCGTCGCTTCGGTTTCGGCGGCCGATGCTGGACTGTTGTAGTGGATCGCGATCGCCTTTGCGCCCTGGTCTGCAAGGTCGCGCGCGATCAGTCCGCCCAAATTCTTGCCGCCGCCGGCGATGAGGACGGTCTTACCCTTGATGCGGTGATCGGCCATTTTGGTCTCCTTGGTCGTTGTTTATCCAAGGCTAAGCCGCTTTGATCTTGTCCGCTTTCAAATTCCGGCGCAGTTTTCGAATATTGTCTCGGCGAGTCGTGGGGGCTCGCAAGGTGGGTGATTGACCGAAGCCGCAACCGTCTGGGATGGTATCAGGCCGCGATCGGAGCGCGACGTCGTCGCGCGGCATCAGGCGCAGATCGGCCAGCTTGGCGTGCTCGCCGCCACCGAAAATCTCGAAGCGCCGACCGATTGGGCGTTCGAGGAAGATCATCATGTCATCGTCGTCCATCTTGGCGGCCGGCTCGACCGGATGGAGTGCGAGTTCGCTGTGGGGCCGTCGGGGCCGGTGCTGCCGTCGCGCGGCGATGTGTGGATGATCCCTGCGGCGTGTCGCTATGCCGCGCTGGCACAGGGGGAGCGGGCGGAGTTTGTCGAGCTGAGCGTGCCGACGGCGCTGCTGGCCGACGCGCCGCTCGTGGCGCGGGTACGGCATCGCGATCCGTTTCTCTTCGACGCGGCGGCGCGATTGTTCGAGCTGGTACGCGAAGCGGATGATGATCTGGCGCGGATGGCGTCGCACGAGGTCGGTGATGCGCTCGAACGGCATTTGTTTCATCGCTATGGGCATCGCGATCCGCGGCCCATGCGGCGGGCGTTGTCGGCATCGGATCGCAACCGGCTGGTCGATGCGATCCGCGGGCAGCTCGATGCGGAGCATAGCCTTGCTGCGTTCGCGGCGCTGGTCGGAATGGATGAGCGGGGCTTCACCGGTGCCTTTCGCGACGCGTTCGGTGTGTCGCCCTGGCAATATGTAATGCGCGCGCGGCTCGACGAGGCGGCGCGGTTGCTATGGTATGGCGCGGAGCCGGTGACCGAGGTGGCGCTGGCGACGGGCTTTGCCTCGCCGAGCCATTTCGCGACCGCCTTTGCGCGGCGCTTCGGGGTGCCGCCGTCGCGCTATCGTGCCGCAGCACGATAGCGCGGGCGGTTCGGCGCGTCAGAACTTCAGGCGCGCGCCGACATAGAATTGACGACCATTGTCATAGATCGCGCGCGGGCGGTCGCGGGTGCCCGAATATTGCTCGATCTTCTCGTTGGTCAGGTTGATCGCGTCGGCGGTGAGCGCGATATTGTCGGTGATGTTCACGCTGACCGACGCGTCGAGCGACGACAGTGCGGCCTGATTGAGCGGCGCCGCGCGGTCGATATCGATGAAGAATTTCGACCGGTAGTTGTACGAGAGCCGCGCGCTGATCAGGTCATTCTCATAATAGCCCGTCAGGTTGAGCGAGTGCTTCGAATTGCCCGGGATCGGGTCGCCATTATTCGCCTTGGCGTCGGAGTAGGTGTAGTTCACCACCGCGCCAAAGCCGCCCCAGATCGGACGCGACACCTGGAATTCAAAGCCCTGGTTGCGTCCGCCGTCGCCGTTGCTGCGACGGTTGATCTGATAGGGGCAGTTGAACAGGTTGGGATTGCCGCCACCCGCCGCGACGCAGCCCGCGGGCTGCGACCCCGGCACGAACACGCCCGGCAGGATTTCGGTCGAGGTCGTGTTGACGATGTACGACTGGATATCCTTGTAGAAGGCGGCGAGCGCGACGATCGTCTCGCGGTCGGGATACCATTCGATCGACAGGTCATATTGGTTGGCGCGATACGGATCGAGGTTCGGATCGCCGCCGCGGCCCGTCAGCAACGTGCCGTTGAGGTCGACGCCGGGGGTGATGTCGACGAAGTCGGGACGCGTAACCGTCTTGCCCGCGGCGAAGCGCAGCACGACCTGCGGCGAGAGATCGACCGAGAGGTTCGCGCTCGGCAATATGTCGGTGTACGATCGCTTCGCGGTCGACGGGGTGAAGCCGCCGAACGGGTTGGTGAACTGGGGGTTCGCGCCGCCGATGATATAGCCTTCGGACGTCTGGTCGGTCGTGATCACGCGCACGCCGACATTGCCGCGCCAGCCTTCGCCGCCGAATTTGGCGAGACCGTAGCCGCCCCAGGCCTTTTCGTTGATCGAATAGGTGTTGCCGGGGACGAGGAAGCGGTCGTTTGAGGGTGACGTCGATGCGCCATAGATGGCCCGCAGCTTCGCCGGATCGACGCGCCAATAGTCGGTCAGCGTGCCGGGCGCTGCGATATTGTCGAGGAAGTCGCCGGGCATGCCGCTGCCGGTCGCGAAGTCGGCCGAGGTGCATGGGGCGCCATTGCAGCGCAGGCCGGGGGTGAAGACGCCGCCGTTGGTGGCGAAACGTTCGGCGACGCGGTCGTGGTCGGTATATTTGACCCCGAATTTGAGCGCGGTGAGCGGACCCCATTCGACCTGTTTTTCGACGTCGAGGTAGAAATATTTCTCCTCATCGTCGTTGGTGACCGACTGGATACGCGCAAAGTCGGGGCGGATGCCGAGCGGGTTGAGGGGGTTGGGGTTCGAGAAGCTGACTTCGGGGCGGCCGCTGGTGAGGTCATAGCTGAACGCGCCGGGGCCGGCGAATTCGATGAAATTCTCGTTGCTCGTGTCGCCGTTCGCCTTGGTCCAACCGGCCTTGAAATGCACCGACAGACTGTCGGTCGGGCGGTAGGTCAAATCGAAGTCGGCCGAGACGGTCTTGGCGACCGCTTGGCGGTCGATCGCGTCATAGACGACACCGAAGCCCGTCGTGCCGCCTGTGGCCGACGCGATATTGCCCGAGACCGCGACGCCGTCGCGGACCACGGCATTGCTGATGGTGCCGCCGCCGGCGAGCGCCTGCTCGCCCCATGCGATATAATTCTGGTTGAAGTTGTCGGCGTTGAAGCGCGAATAAAGGCCGGTGATGTTGATCTCGAGCTCGTCCGACGGACGGAACTGGATCCCGACATTGGCGCCATAGCGTTCGCGATCCTGTTCGAACATCGTCGAACCGATCAGCGTCGGGACGAGCGCGCTCTGTCCGCCGCCGACGGGGAAGGAACGGTAGCCGAAGATTTCGAGCCCGTCGCGGCGCGTGCGGCGCTTCTGATAGATGGCGCCGACGAGGACGCCGAAGGTCTCATCCGCATTCTTCCAACTGATGAGGCCGGAGACCTGCGGGTCGACCTTGCCCGACAGGTCCGAATAGGCGGCCTGCGCCGAGGCCGAGAGGGTGAGCGGGTCGAGGTCGAGCGGGTTGCGCGTGATGACGTTGATCGTGCCGCCGACGCCGCCTTCTTCGACATCGGCCTGCGGGCTCTTGTACACTTCGAGACGGCCGATGATCTCGGCGGGCAGGGTCAGATAGTTGAAGCTGCGCGTCGAGGCGACCTGATCGAGGATAAACCAGTCGGCGGTCGCGACGCTGTGGCCGTTGAGGAGAGTCTTGGTGAGGTTCGGCGCGGTGCCGCGCAGCGAGACGCGCTCGCCTTCGCCGAACTCGCGGTTGACGACGATGCCGGGAACGCGCTGGAGCGCTTCGGCGACATTCTTGTCGGGGAATTTGCCGACATCCTCGGCGGTCACGACGTCGGCGATGACCGCGAGGTCGCGCTTTGCATCAATCGCTTCGCGGATCGAGCCGCGGATGCCGGTGACGACGATTTCGCTTTCCGCCGCATCGGCGGGGGCCGGGGCGGGCGCCTGGGCGTGGGCTGCGCTGGCGGCAAAAAGCAATGCACCAATGCTGGCCGAAGCGAGCAGATATCTTGCATTGGTCATGTTAAGTCTCCCTCCAAAAGTTCAAAAATCAATTATTGCTCTGATTTTGAGGGGACCTTAGACATACCAATTTAAACGTCAAGCGCGATTTTGCGCAATAAAACGTCGGATATCGAGAATAGAGGGATATTTTGGTATTTGATTGGTATCATAGCGTGGCGCGAAGGCCAGCCGACCGGCGCGAGCCCGTGACGGAAAGGCGGAGCGAATGTCCGCTATATCAAAAGTCGGGAAGCGACTGGCCGGCAAAGCCCCAGCCCTTGAGTTCCGCGCTGGCGGCGCGTGCGAGCAACGCCTCGCTATCCTTGATCGTCCACTGGCCGGCTTTTCGAATATCGACGAGTTCGTCCCAGCCGATGGGCACCGCGACGGGCGCGCCTTCGCGCGCGCGCACCGAATAGGGCATGATCGCCGTGCTGCCGCGCTGGTTGCGGAGATAGTCGATGAAGATTTTGCCCTTGCGCTTTGCCTTGCTCATCGTCGCGATGAAGCGGTCGGGCTCGGCGAGGCTGAGCGCTTCGGCAAAGCGTTTCGAGAAATCCTTGTGCGCGTCCCAGCTATGCCCCGGATCGAGGGGGACGACGACGTGCACGCCCTTGCCGCCCGAAAGCATCGCGAAGCTGACGAGCCCGATGTCGGCAAGCTGGCGGCGGATGTCGAGCGCGGCCTTTTTGACGGCCGCGAAATCGAGCCCCTCGTCGGGGTCGAGGTCGAATACCATGCGGTCCGGCTTTTCGAGCGCATCGACATGGCTGCCCCAGCCGTGAAATTCGATCGTCCCCATCTGGACGCAGGCGAGCAGGCCGTCGGCGTCCTCGACGTAAAGATAATCCTCGTGTCCGCCGTCCTTCTCCCTGATCGGCACATGCATCACATGCCCGCCGAATGATCCCGAATCATGTTTCTGGAAGAAGCATTTCTTGCCGCGCCCCTGCGGGCAGCGGACGAGGCTGATCGGACGGCGCGCGGTGTGCGGGAGCATGACGGGCGCGATGGCGGCGTAATAGTCGGCAAGGTCGCCCTTGGTCGCCTTTGCCTCGGGGAAGATGACGCGGTCGCGGCTGCTGATCGTCACGTCGCTTTCCGGCGCGGGGGCGGGTTGCTTCGTTTCGGGAGTCACGTCTTTTGCCTCCTTGTCGTGGCGCAGGCCGAGGAAGCTTGCGTGGCGTACCGATCCGCTCGCGGTAAATTCGGCGAATGCGATTTCGGCGACGAGATCGGGCTTGAGCCAATGAACCTTGCGCGCGGCGGCAGCGTCGACGTCGAGCGGAGCGGTCTTGCGCTCCAGCCTGGCGAATGATTTCGCGAGATCGGCCATCGTCTCGGCATCGAAGCCGGTGCCGACATTACCCTTGTAGACAAGCGCGTCTCCCTCGCGCTGGGCAAGGAGGAGCGACGCGAAGGGGCGCGCCTTGGTCGATGATGGATTCCAGCCGACGATGATGAATTCCTGTCGGCGGGTGCATTTAACCTTCACCCAGTTTTTGCTGCGGCGGCCGGCATAGGCGGCGTCGGCGCGTTTCGAGATTATGCCCTCTTGCCCGGCGCCGCACATCGCGGCGTAGAGTGTCTCACCCGCCCCGATGACATGATCGGCGACGGCGATCGGTGCCTTGGCATCGCGGAGCAGGGCTTCGAGGCGTTCCTTGCGTTCGAGGTTGCCGAGTTTGGCGAGCGACTTGCCGTCCAGTTCGAGAAGGTCGAAGGCGAAGAAGTGGAGCGCGGTCGCTTCGTCCTGCGCGCCGTGGCCGCGTTTTAGGACCGCTTGCAGCGACGAGAAGTCGGGGTTGCCGTCCTTGCCATAGGCCACGATTTCGCCGTCGAGCAGGCACGGCGGCAGATCGAGCGCGGCGATATGGCGGACGAGCGGCGCGAATTTGTCGGTCCAGTCGAGGCCGCTGCGCGTATAGACGCGCACGTCCGATCCCGCTGCGGCGATTTCGGCGCGATAGCCGTCATATTTGATCTCGTGGAACCAGCCGTTGCCGCCGGGGACGGCGTCGACGAGCGTCGCGAGCTGGAGCGGACGGAATTTGGGCGGCTTGCCCTTGGTTGCCGGTTTCGCGACCTTTTTGTTGTGCGCGGCTGCCGCCTGCATCTTCCGTGCGAAGGCCGCGCCTTTGGCGCCCTTCAGCGACTGCTCGCCGCCCTCGTCGCCCGCGATCTCGGCCATGGTGCGGCCGGTGAGGACGCTTGTGAGCTGCCGCCCGACGAGGTCGTCGGTGCCGCCGGAAAACGCATCGTCGACCTTGCGCAGCAGCCAGTTTTCGCGCTTCTCGCCCGGTCGCGGCTGCATGCGGACGAGCAGCCATTCGCCCTTCATCCGGGTCCCGTCGAGCGTGAAGTGGAGATGGCCCTTTTCGAGGTCCTTCGCGCTCTTGCCCGCGACGGGCTTCCACGTTCCACGGTCCCACAGCATCACGCTGCCGCCGCCATATTCGCCCTTGGGGATCACGCCTTCGAAATCGGCGTAGGACATCGGATGATCCTCGGTGCGCACTGCGAGGCGCTTGTCGGCGGGGTCGGCGCTCGGGCCCTTGGTCACCGCCCAGCTTTTGAGCACGCCATCGACTTCGAGCCGGAAGTCGTAATGGAGGCGGGTCGCGTCATGCTTCTGGACGATGAAGCGGTTGCCCGCGCCCTTTTCGATCTTGCCCGCGGGCTCGGGTGTCAGCGCGAAGTCGCGCTTGGCATTATATTGCGCGAGCGGATCGGCGCGCTTCGCCATCTCAGGCGCGCTTGCGGGCGGCGGGCTTTTTGGCGGGCGCTTTTTTGGCCGAAGCCGCCTTGGTTGTCGCAGTCTTCTTGCCATCGACCGAAGCCTTGAGCGCCGCCATCAGGTCGATGACGTTCGAACCGCGGCTGCTGGTTGCGGGTTCCTCGACATCTTCGAGCACGCGCTTGCCTTTTGCCTTCGCCTTCTTGGCGATCACGCGTTTCAGCGCGTCGATATAATGATTATGATAATCGCCTGCGTCGAACGCGCCCGACTTTTTGCCGATCAGCGTTTCGGCGAGGTCGAGCAGGTCGGCGTCCGGCTTGGCATTGCCGACGTCGCGGAAATAATTGGCCGCCTTGTTCACCTCGTCGGCGTAGCGCAGCACTTCGAGCACCAGCCCGCGGCCACACGGACGCAGCGCCACGAGCTGTTCCTGCCCGCGCAAGGAAAGCTGACCCAGCCCGACCTTCTTCGTGCGTTTCAGCGCTTCGCGCAGGACGATATAGGCCTCTTCGGCGAGCTCGTCGGCAGGGACGACATAATAGGGCTTGGTGTAATAGAGGACGTCGATCGCATCGGTGTCGACAAATTGGACAAGCTCCAGGGTCCGCTTGCTCTCGAGCTTGACCGCCTCGATCTCCTCCTCGTCGAGCAGGACATAATTGCCCTTCGACAGTTCGAAGCCCTTGACGATATCGTCATGGTCGACCGCGCCGATGCCGGGCACGACCTTTTCATATTTGATCGGCTTGCCACTCGGTTCGTGGATCTGGCGAAAGGTGACTGCGGCGCCGGATTTCGTTGCCGAATAGATTTCGACCGGGATCGACACCAGCGCGAGCCGGATCTGACCCTTCCAATATGCACGTGCGGCCATCGACTTTCCCTTCGCTGTTCCGATTCCAAATGTTCGGAGCGGGCGAGGGGTTCCGTCAACTATCCCTCAGTAGAGGTTGGTCTTGTAATCCTTGTCCAGGCTGCTCTGCATCAGTCCCGGCACCGACACGAACGCGCTCGCGATGCGTGCCCCGATTCCCTTGTCCTTGTTCAGCCGGACATGCTCCGCGAACATCTTCGCGGGCTTGATATCGGCGGGCGCGGCGGCTGCGGGCCAGAGCTTCGCGCGCGCCAGCGCCGCGCTGGGTCGGATCGCGATGTCGACATCGTCGACGCGCGTCGCGAGCAGCGGGACCTTGCCCTGTACCGCGAAGGTCGCGCGCGCGGTTTCGTCGTCGGTGAGCATCGCGGTACCGCGCACGATCGCGACCGACGATGCGCCGGGGATCAGCAGCGCGGCCGCGATACGCGGCTGGCCGATGAGGTTGCGGAAGCTGTCGGTGCGGCGGTTGCCGGGGCGGTCGGCGAACCATAGCTGGTCGCCGGCGACATGCGTCATCGCGCCCGCGGGATCACCCTTCGGGCTGAGGTCGGCATTCCCCGCGGCATCCATCGTCGCGAGAGCCATGAAGCAGCTTGCGCCGGCGAAGGCATCGGGGGAACCGGGGGCGTCGTCGTTCGGTGCTGCAGACCAGAAACCCGAACGGATCAGCGCCTTGGCACAGTGAACATAGCATTCCTCGACCGCGACCCGCGCATCGCCGTCGTCGACCGCCGCAACGCGGCCGTTGACGCGGAGCGTCTCGCCGATGCCGGGGACGAGGAAGAGCGAGCCGAAGCTGGCGCCCGCCACCGCCAGCGCCGGATCGTCGAGCGCCGCGATCGGGATCGACAGCGTCGCAGGATCGGCCGCCGCGAAGCCGGCGTCGCCGCCGCCGAGCGTGATCGCGATGCCGTCTGCATCGCCGAATCCCGCGAACATCAGCGGCGACGCCGCGAGCCAGCGCTGCGCCGTCGCATCGACATGATCTATGACCTTGAGTCCCACCGCCGGTGGTGCCTTCCCGAGGATGGCCTCGAGGCCCGCGATACTGTCGATGTCGCTCATGTCATGGACGCTCCCTCAGAATTCGATCGAGGCCGATGCCTTGAAAGTGCGCGGGCCGCCCTGCAGCAGCCGCGAGCCGAAGGCACTGAACGCGTTATAGGCCGAGGCCCAATAGCGCTTGTCGGCAACATTATCGACGTTGAAACGCAGCGTCAGCGGCGTGTCGCCGACCAGCGCGACATAACGTGCGCCGAGGTCGAAGCGCGTCCAGCTGTCCAATTCGAGCGTGTTAGCGGCGTCGACCGCCTGCTTGCCGGTATAGACGACGCGGCCGACCAGCGTCAGCGCGGGAAGGAAGGGAAGGTCCCATTCGACGTTGGCGTTGGCCAGCACGTCGGGCACGCCGATCGCGTCATTGCCTTCGTTCACGCCGCCTTCGGTCCGGCGAAGCTTGGCGTCGTTGAAGGTCAGGCCCGATATGATGCGGAGGCCATCGACCGGCTCGCCGTCGAGCGTGATCTCGACGCCGCGGTTCCGCTGGGTACCGTAATTGCCATAGATCAGCCTCACCGGATCGACGAAGCTGTTGGGCTTGTCGATCTGGAACAGTGCGAGGCCGGCGTTGAAGCGACCGAAGTTCAGCTTGCCGCCGACTTCATATTGCTTCGACTTGACGGGGGGCAGCACTGCGCCGCCGTTGGTGACGGGGAGGTCGTTGCCCTGGCCGTCGTCGATCGTCACCGGTGCGGTCGAGCCCGCGACCAGGCCCTCGATGCGGTTGGCGTAGAGCGACAATCCTTCGACCGGCTTGATCACGAGGCCGAAGACCGGGGTCGCCGCCGATTCTTTGTAGCCGCCGGTGCGTGCGCCACCGAAATAGGAGTATGAAGTCGTCTTGATTTCCTGCAGGCGAAGGCCCCCGGTGATCAGGATGCGGTCGTCCCACAGCCCCAGCGTGTCGGAGAAAAACACGCTCGACACGCGGTTGCGGCTGATCGGGAACACATCGTCGATATCCCCGCCGACGAAGCCGCCGGGCGTGGGTGCGGGCGCGATTACGGGATCATAGAGGTTGGTGGCGTAGTTGGTGGCCGAGAAATCATAGGCGTTGCGATTGACCTGCCAGCTCACCGCAGCGCCGGCGTTGATCTCGTGGCTCATGCCGCCGCCTTCGAGCTTGATGCGGATGCCGGCGGTGGCCGATTCATTATTATCTTCGCGCGGCACATAGGAACCGCTGCCCGTGGCGGCGCCGGTCACGGCATCGAGCACCGTGATGCTCGCGGTGGTCTGGTCCTCGCGGCCGTCGCGTGCGCCGACCTTGGCGTAGAGCATCGCCTGGTCGGACACATCATATTCGATGCTGAAGGTGCCGAAGAAATCCTTGGTCAGGATCTGGCTCCATGGCTGCGAATAGTTGGTGTCGGCATCGGGCACGCGCGGGACCACTCCGCCGATGCCGACCTGACCGCGCCAATATTTCTGGTTCAGCCGCTGGTAGTTGAGATTGAGCGAGGTACGCAGCGGGCCGTTGTTATAATCGAGCGTCGCGCCGAGGACGTAGCTTGAGTGGAATTCTTCGTCGATCGCGATGTCGCCGCGGCGCGCCGAGCCGTTGATGCGCAAACCCCATTCGCCATTGGCGCCGAAGCGGCGCGCGACGTCGACCGCGCCCGAGATGTGCGAGGCGGAGGTATAGCCCAGCGTTGCGCGAACCATGTCGCGCTCGGCCTTTTTGGGGATCAGGTTGACGCTGCCGCCGATGCCGCTGCCGCCCGGTGCCGCGCCGTTCAGGAAAGCGCTCGCGCCGTTGATGACCTGGACTGAGGAGAAGAGTTCCGGCGCAACGAGCTGGCGCGGCGTGACGCCATAAAGGCCATCGAAGCCGACATCGTCCGATGACAGATCGAAGCCGCGGATCACGAAGACTTCGCCGGCGATGCCGAAGCCGAGCGCGGTGCGAACCGTCGGGTCGTTCTCCAGCACTTCGCCCAGCGTGTCGGGCTGCTGGTTCAGGATCAGTGCCTCGTTATAGCTGCGGATGTTGAACGGAATATCCTCGGCCGCCTTGGTGCCGAAGACGCCGACATTGCCGCCGCCCGTCACCTTGGTCTGGTTGTTGCGCTGCGCGGTGACGATGATCTCTTCGCCGGCTGCACCCTCCTGCGCCATCGCGGGTGTCGCGGCAGCGAGCACGGCGGTCGCGGCGGAGAGGCCGAGCGCGGTGCGAACGGTCGATTTGGTCATAGATATTCCCCTACAGACGCGGCCCTACCCCGCGCGGAATTGGTCAGGTTCGGCGGGCGCGCATGGCCCAACCGACGGCAAGAACAGGTATGGCGAGCGCAGCCCACGACGCGGCGTCGCGGACGCCGTCACCGGTCAGCGCGACGACGAGCCCGACGATGCTGACGAGCGCGAGGGCGAGCGGGATCGCGAAGATTGCGCGCAGGCTGTGGGTCTTCCTCATTCGGAGGGCACCAAAGTGCCGCCGCTCTCGACCTCGCGGACGAGCGCGTCGGTCCCGCTGCGGCGCTTGCCAAGCCAGAGATAGAGGCCCGAGCCGAGGACGATCAGCGTGAAGACGGTGAGGATCGCCCAGAGCAGTTTGAGCGGCAGCCCGCCATAGTCGCCGAAATGGAGCGGCTGCGACAGCGCGAGCGCCTTGGCGTACCAGGGCATCGGACGCGCGTCGGTGAATTCGCCCGTCTCGGCATCGATCAGCGCCGCCGTGAGCAGCCGTTCGGTAAGCGGGGTGTCGCCCTGGAAAAAGACGGCATAATGATGCTTGCTGCTGAACGCCCCGCCGGGGAAGGCGATGAACTGCGGATTGTTGCCCGGGATTTCCTTGCGCGCCGCCGCCATCGCCCTGTCGATCGAGCCGTAGTTCGCGGGCGCCACCGCCCCCTTGCCGGCATAGGCTTTCGTCATCTCGGCAAGTTCGGTCATCTGCCAATATTGAAAGATCGGGGTCGCAAGCGCGTTGATCACCCCGGTCGCGCCCACGACGGTCATCCACGCGAGCGCGACGATGCCGAGGAGGTTGTGATAGTCGAGCCATTTGACGCGGCGACTGCGCGATGTGCGCAGCGTTCCGAAGTCGAGCTTCTTCATGAAGGGCGCATAGAGCACGACGCCCGAGACGATCGCGATCACGAAGAGCAGCCCCATCAACCCCAGGAAGAGCATCCCCGGCAGGCCGAGGAACATGTCGGTGTGGAGCTGGAGAATGAAGTGCATCACCCCATCCTCATCCACCGCCCCGGTCGCCTCGCCCGTCGAGCGATCCAGGAGCTGGATCGTCATGTCTTCGGCGGGCGAATTCGGCCGCGGCGCGGTGGTGATCGTCATCGATGGCTGGTCGTTGTCGAACGCCATGAAGACGGGCACTTCGCCCGGCCGCGCGGCGAGCGCCTTGGCGAGCATTGCATCGAGCGGCTTCAGGCCCGGCGCTTCGCCCGATGATCCAACGCCGGGCATGCCATAATTTGGCGCTTCTTCGGTCAGTTCGTCGATCTCGTGATGGAAGATCAGCGGCAGGCCGGTGACGCACAGCATCAGCAAAAAGGCCGTGCAGACGATGCTCGTCCATTTGTGGATCAGAAACCACGTCCGGATGGTCGATCGTTGCATGGTGCGAAAAAGCTACTGCTATTGCGAGGAATAATCAATAATGCCCTATGGCTTGCCCCGGCAATTGACAACTGCCTTTGCGGCGCGAATTCCATCGTTTGGGCCAGCTATCCCATAGATCGGGCCACTCGGGCCGTGTTTAGTGCGCCGCGCGACGCCGCGATGCCGCAAAGAGTCCGGCATTTGATGCGGACCTTTCGTGCGTTTCGGACATTATTTAATATGAATTTGCTTTCCGATTGCGGTGCCTTCAAGATGGCGCAGAGGGACCGCTCGTATCGCTGGAGGTGTCGTGCCCCTAAGCCGCGAAATAGAGCGACTGCGCGCCGAGCATGTGGCGCTGATCGCGCTGGCGCGGATCGTGACCGAATTGCTCCAGGCTTCAGAACCGTCGCGGCTGACCGAACTGGCATCGGCGCGCGGACTGCTTCGCGAGACATTGGTCCGCCATCTGAAATGCGAGGACTGGATCCTTTATCCGCGCCTGCGGGCGACGGGCGACCCCGACCTGATGCACATCACGCACGAATTCGAACTGGAAATGGGCGATCTTGCGGCGGAATATGTCGCCTATGACGATAAATGGACCGCCGAGCGCGTCGCCGCTCACTGGGAGGCGTTCTGCCGTGAGACGATAGCGGTCTTCGACGTGCTGGCGACGCGGGTCGAGCGCGAGGAGCGCGAGCTATATCCGCTCGCCGACAAGCTCTACGCGGCTGCCGCGGCGCTGGGTCCCGCGGTCATGGACGAAGCGACAATTTCCAACTGAGCGCGACGCGTAAATCCTGATCATAGCCCGGCACGGGCTGCTTCCACGGATCGGCGAGTTCGAGGCCGATCGTCGCATTTTCGGCATAGGCGACGCGCACGCCGCCGCCCCAACTGCCAAGTTCGAAACCGGTGCGCGGGATCGCGGTACGGCCGAGTAAAGTGACGTCGGCATAGTCGACAAAGCTGTAAATTTCGCTTTTCGAGAAACGTCCGCTTCGCAGCGGGCGAAGCGCAAATTCGCCGAACGCCGCATAGCCGCGGTCGCCATTGACCAGCCCGTCTTCGAACGCGCGGCCAAAGGTGGCGCCGCCGACGCTGAAGCGCTGCGCCGCGGGCAGGCGGTCGCGCGTCCAGCGTCCCGTTGCGGCGGCGCGGACGACGAATGCCTTGCCGATCGCGCGGTTCGCCTCAAGGCTGGCGTCGGCATATGCAAAGCCGGTCTCCCCGACGCCGGGATCGACGCGCGCACCGGCGATGTCGAGACCCTTTGCGCCGCCGATACGCGCGCCGACGACGGTGCGCTCTTCACTGAGCCGAAAGGCAAGGCTGCCGCTCGCGGTCCAGGTTTTTTCGGCGGCGATCGTCGATCCGAAAAGGGCGTTTTTCGAATCGAGATAGTCGATCCGAGCCGAGGCGAGGAGGTTGCGCCGCGACGCGCGGATCAGCGGATGGGTGACGCCGAACCCCGCGCTCCACGCCTCGCCATCGATCGCGAGCCCCTTGGGACGCGTGCGCAGCGCCGCGCCCGACAGTTCGGCGCGTGTGCCGCCCGCGCCGATCGGGGTCGAATGACTCGCCGCAAGGTAGAGCAAGGATTTGAGATTGAGTGCTGCGGCGCCGGTGAGCCGCGTTTCGTCGCCGCTACGCAGCAAACTGGCACCGCGCGCATTCGCCTCGACGATCCCGTCGTTCACGAACTGACTGGTGCGCGTGGTAAAGCCGAGTCCGATCGTCGGTTTCTTTGCGTCGACCGCGAGATCGAGCGCAACCGCACCCTGCGCGCCGCCGAGCGCCAATGTCGGGGTGACGGTGACGCCGGGAATGTCGGCGATATTGCCGAGCGCGCGTTCGAAGCGCGCGCGGGGGAGCGGACGCTGCCCGGCGAGGCTGCCGGCCATCTTGCCGACGAGCGGCGCGGGGCCGCTTTCGCGCTCGCCGCTCAGCGTCACCGATCCAATATAGCCTTCGGCGGAGGCGACGGTGACGACCCCGCCCGAAAGATCCTGTTCGGGAATGACGAGAGTGAAGAGCGCGACGCTCGACCGATTGTATGCGCGTGTCATCGCGGCGGCGAGCTTCGCGAGATTTTCCGACGATGCGGGCTTGCCGACGAAGCGCTGCGCGGCGCGACCGACATTGGCGGGCACGCCCGCGCCGACGAAGCGGATTTCGCGGATAATGACGTCGGGCCGCGCGCCGAGTTCGACCTTGCCGAGCGAGAGCGGCTTGGCCTCGGGATCGGGGAGCGGGTCGCGGCTGCGATCGGGGGCTAGCGGCGGGCGGCCATCGAGCGGCGTCGCCGCCGGCTGGGCCGCGAGCGCCGCGGCGGGGAGGAGCAGGGCTCCCACTACCGCCGCGGTGCAGGCGTTGCGCAATGGGCGCATCGGGTGCGGCTTCAGTTGCCGCGCTTCGGCTTCAGCCCGCCGAGGACACCCCCAACGGTACCGGTCACGCCGGTGACGAGCCCGGTCACGGGATCGACCGCCGTTCCGCCATCGGTCGTGCCGCCCGTCAGGCCGTTGGTGACCTGACCGAGCGCGCCGGTCGTGGTTGTCACGACATTGCTGACGAGCGTGACGGGCGTTCCCGTGGGACTGCCGGTCGCGCCCCCGGTCAGGCCCCCGGTGACGCCGCCCAGCAAATTGCCGCCGGTGCCGGGTTGGAGCGTGACCAGTTGTCCCGCCGATCCGACGCCGACGGTCAGCAGGCTGCCGTTCTGCTGTCCGGGCGACAGGATGCTGGCGCCAATCAGGGGGGAGGCATTCGGGCTGCCGATCGCGGTCGCCTTGCCGATCGTTGCGGTGATCAACTGGCCTGGGGCGGCGGCAAGGCCGTCGACCAGATATTGCTGGCCGCTGCCGGTCTGGACGAGCGCGACGCCGGTGCTTTTGACCACGCCGACGACGGTGCCGACCAGATTCGCGTTGCCGGGCACCTTGCTGTCGACCGCGCTCGCAAGGAGCAGGCCCTTGTCGGCGATGACATTGACGAGGCCGCCCGTTTTCACGAGCACATTGCCGATCACCGGATTGGTCGCAGCGGGATCGCCGGTGTTTGCGAGAAGGCCGGTGCCGGCGATACCGCTTGGACCGACAAGGCCGCCGACCGCGAGCGCGCCGGCATCGCCGAGGCCGAGGCCGCTACCAGCCGGACCTGCGGGGCCCGCAGGTCCGGTTGCACCGGTCGGTCCCGCGGCGCCTGCCGGGCCGACGGTGCCCGTGGCACCGCCGCTGCCGACGCTGCCGACGCGGTAACTGCCCGACGATTCGCACGCGGCGAGTGCAAGGCACGCCGGGATCAGGATGAGATGGGCTGGGCGGAATTCAAGACAGGACAAAGGCATGAGACATCCCCTTGGTACATGATCTGGTCCCTAAGCCCCAGATTCCCGAATGAACGTCAAAGTTCCCGCTGTTGTTGAAATTAATTGTCGTTAACTCAGGGCGTAAACTAATAGTTGAGGAGGTCGTTACGGAATCCCATGCGATTTCACAAAAGGCGTTAACTAAAATTTTTCTGCTTACGGTCTTTGCATAAACTTTTGTCAGTTCAATATGTGGTTCACCAAGGGACATGATTTCCACAATTTGATTTATGTTAATAGTTCCCGTCGGCTTGAGTGCGCGACTGCCGCTGATCCTTCTTCGTTCCGTCATCGGCTTGTCACGTCTTCGCCGCAGCGCCGCAATATCGTCCGCCTAATGCCCCCGCGACCCAGGCGCCATTTCGCGACCGGGAAAAGGGGATTCATCAATGACCTATCAGTTCAGGAACCGCCTGCGGGCCGGGGCCGCTTCGATCGCTGCGCTTGCCGTGCTGGCCGCGACCCCGGCTTTTGCCGAGGAAGCCGCCGTCGATGTGGCCGCCGACGGCGGCGATGTCGAAGAGATCGTTGTGCTCGGGCAGGGGCAGGCGCGTCAGGTGCAGGAACTGGGCGCCGCCGACATCGCGCTCGAAGTATCGGGGATCAGCCCGCTGAAGGCCATCGACAAGCTGCCCGGCGTCAATTTCCAGGCCGCGGATCCGTTTGGCGCCTATGAATGGTCGGCGCGCATCTCGATCCGCGGGTTCAGCCAGAACCAGCTCGGCTTCACGCTCGACGGCGTTCCGCTTGGCGACATGAACTATGGCAACCATAACGGCCTGCACATCAGCCGCGCGATCATCAGCGAGAATGTCGGCCGCGTCGAAGTCGCGCAGGGGGCGGGTTCGCTCGCCGCCGCATCGACGAGCAACCTTGGCGGGACGATCGAATTCTTCTCGCGGGCGCCGGCCGAAGAGCTCGGGGTCGAGGCGTCGGCGACCTATGGCAGCGACGATACCAAGCGCCTCTTCGCACGGATCGACAGCGGCGAGATCGGCGCGGGCGGGCCGCGCCTGTCGCTGAGCTATGCGTGGCAGGATGCCGACAAGTGGAAGGGCAATGGCGTCCAGCGTCAGGACCAGGTCAATGTGCGCATCGTCCAGCCCGTCGGCGACGGCCAATTCTTCGGTTTCGTCAACTATTCGAACCGCCGCGAGAATGACTATCAGGATCTGAGCGCCGACATGATCGGCCGCCTCGGCTATCAGTGGGACAATTTCGCGAAGGATTGGGACCTCGCGGTCCAGGTCGCCAAAGTCTATCAGAATCAGGTCGCCCGTGCCGCTTATGACGCGGGGATCGCGAATGGCAGCCTGCCGCTCGGCACGCCCTTCACCGCGCCCTATGCCGGCGTCGGTCAGGCGTTTCCGGCACCGGTCGGAACGGTCGACGACGCCTATTATGATGCCGCGGGCCTGCGCAAGGATTGGCTCGCCGGCGTCGGCGTCGAGGCGCCGCTCGGCGAACATTGGACGCTGAAGGCGATGGGCTATTATCACGGCAACAAGGGGCGCGGCCTTTGGTTCACCCCCTATGTGACCACGCCGGGCGGCGCGCCGATGACGATCCGCACCACCGAATATGACATTGAACGCTATGGCATCGTCACCTCCAGCCTGTTCGAGGTCGGCGACAACAAGTTCGAAATCGGCATGTGGTACGAGGATAATGCCTTCAATCAGGCGCGGCGCTTCTACGGCCTTGGCAACACGACCGGCGCCCCCGATCGCAGCAGCCTGACCTTCCCGAAGAATCCGCTGGCGACGCAGTGGGAGTTCGATTTCAACACCCAGACGCTGCAATATCATGTGCAGGACACGCTCGATCTGGGCCAGTTCCAGATCAACGCCGGCTGGAAGGGGCTGCGCGTCACCAACCGCGCGACGCCGGTCGTGAGCGGCGGACTGGCGTCGGGGACGACCGAGGCGAAGGATTGGTTCCTGCCGCAGGCTGGCCTGCTCTATCGCCTGAACGACGATAACGAGCTGTTCGCGAGCTATACCGAGAATATCCGCGCCTATGAATCGTCGGCGACCGGTGGGCCCTTCGCGACGACGCAGGCAGGCTTTGACGCGCTCGATCTCAAGCCCGAGACGTCGACGACCTATGAGCTTGGTTTCCGCACCAAGTCGCCGCGTTTTCAGGGCGTGATCGCGGGCTATTATGTCGACTTCAAGGATCGCATCATCGCGTTCGCCAACGGGTCGGGCATTCAGGGCAACCCCGCGATCCTCAGCAACGTCGGCGATGTCCGCTCTTGGGGCGTAGAGGCGGCGGGGACATTCCGCGTCACCCCCGAACTCTCGCTCTTCGCTTCCTATGCCTACAACGACTCCGAATATCAGGACGATGTCGTCAACGCGGCGGGCGCGGTGGTTGCGGCGACCGCGGGCAAGACGGTGGTCAACTCGCCGCGCCATCTCGGCAAGGGCGAGATCACCTGGGACAATGGCGATTTCTTCGCGCGCGTCGGTGCCAACTATACGTCGAAGCGCTATTATTCGTACGAGAATGACGCCGAGGTGGGTGGGTTCATCATTGTCGATGCCAGCATCGGATACCGGCTGAACGACCGCATCTCGATCCAGGCCAATGCGACGAACCTGTTCGACAAGGAATATGTGTCGACGATCGGCACCAACGGCTTCGCCAACCGCGGCGACAGCCAGACGTTGCTCACCGGGGCTCCGCAGCAGTTCTTCGTCACGCTGAAGGCCGGGTTCTAGGATTGAGGTCGCGGCGCCGGTCCCTCGGCGCCGCTTCTCAACGATTGACGATGATGGCGCGGTCCAGCTAGGGCCGCGCCATCATTTTTTGGGAAATATAGTCATGACCGATACGCCCCCCGACCGCATGTCGACCAATCCGCGCTCGCCCTATTTTGACATGGAGGTGCTGCAGCGCGGCATCGGAATCCGCTTCAAGGGCAAGGAGCGCACCGACGTCGAGGAATATTCGATCTCCGAAGGCTGGATCCGCGTCGCCGCGGGCAAGTCGAAGGACCGGTTCGGTCAGGCGATGACGATCAAGCTGTCGGGCGAAGTCGAGGCCTGGTTCGAAGACACCGCCACTGGTGAAGGCACCGCCGCTGGCGAAGGCGACGACGCCTAATCAACTGACGCGCCCGCGCATAAAGAAAGCCCCGGAGCGATCCGGGGCTTTTCTTTATGCGCGATGCGCTTGCAGAAAGTCGTTTGGTCTTACTGGCCGAGCGAAGCGGCGACGGTTTCGAGGCCGTTGCCGGGCTTCCAATCGTTCTGGACCCAGACCGGCGCCTTAAAGCTGGGGGCATTGTTCGGCGCGCCGGCTTCGCCGTCGGCGTAGATGAAGCCCTGCACCGGGTTGGCGCGGAGGCCAAGGTCGCCGATCGGGGCGTACCACACGCGGACCATGCTCCAGTCGCCAGCGTTGCTGACGTCGACGACACGGACGTTGCGCTCGATCTGGCCGCGACGGCCGTTGATCGGCGACCAGTTGGCGTGGTCGATCAGGATTTCGCGGTCGCTGACGATTTTCTTGACCACCGCGACATGGCCGAGCGGCATGCCGCTGGTCCCGGCGAACGCCATCACGGCGCCTTTGCGGGGCTCTTCGCCGCGCTGATAGGTTCCGGCCGCCTGCGACCACCAGGTCTTGGCATTGCCGCGGATTTCGACGCCCGATTCGGCGCGGGCAAAGGGAACGCACTGCAGATAACCCTGCGCCGCAGCCGGAACGCTCGCAAGCAGGCCGGTGATGGTCATCACAGACGCGATGGCGGCTGCCAGGTAACGACGATAGAGCATGAAATGCGACCCCCGAGGCTTGTCTTCAAGCGTTGGAGCGTCTTTGCCACGTCGCGCGCGGTCCACCACCCGTCTAGCGACGAGTCGCGCCGTCGCTGCGGTGGATGGGGGAACCTTTTGTTAAGCCGTTCAATTCGTCGCGCGGACGGTTCGTTTTATCGCCGTCAGGCGGCGACGGTCGCGATGTCGTCGGGCGCGCGGAACAGCGTCAGCACGTCGCTCGCGGGCATGGGACGGCCATAATAATAGCCCTGGATATTGCTGCAGCCGAAGCCGCGGAGCGTCTCGACCTCAAGTTCGGTTTCGGCGCCCTCGGCGGTCGTCGACATGCCCAGGCTGTCGGCCAGCGCGACGACGGCGCGGATGATCGCGATCGATTCGATGCTGCCCTTCGCCGCGCCGACGACAAAGCTGCGGTCGACCTTGATCGTCGAGAACTGCGTCTTGCGCAGATAGCCGAGCGACGAATAGCCGGTGCCGAAATCGTCGAGCGACAGGCGGATGCCGAGGCCGATGAGCTGGTCGAGCAACTGCGCCGCGCCGCCGCCGTCGCGCAGGAACACGCTTTCGGTGACTTCGATCTCGAGCCTCTGCGGCGAAAGCCCGCTCTGCGCGAGCGCCGAGACGACGACCGAGGCGAAGCTGGGGTCGGTAAGCTGGTCGGCCGAGACGTTGATCGCGACCTTCAGGTTAGACGGCCATTTCATCGCTTCGCGGCACGCCGTGCGCAGCACCCATTCGCCGATGGGCGAGATCAGGCGCGCATCCTCGGCCAGTGGGATGAAGCGGCCCGGCGACACATTGCCGAGCTTCTTGTTATTCCAGCGGATCAATGCCTCGAAACCGTTGAGCGTGCCGTCGACCGCGGTCACCACCGGCTGATAATAAAGCTCGAATTCGCCGCGTTCGAGGGCGCCGCGCAATTCCTGCTCCATCACGCGCCGTTCCTCGGCCTGGGCGTGCAGGGATGCGACATAGGCGGCAACGACATTGCCCCCCTTGTCCTTGGATTTGTAGAGCGCAAGGTCGGCGTTGCGCGTCAGCGTCTCGACCGTCGCGCCATCGGTCGGCCCGATCGCGAAACCGATGCTGGCGCCGACGAAAAGCTGGTGATTGTCGACCACATAAGGGCGACTGATCGTCGTGATGATCCGCTGCGCAAGGTCCTCGGCGCTGTCGGCAGAGGCGACATTGTGGAGCACGACCGCGAATTCGTCGCCGCCAAGGCGCCCGCACGTCATCCCGCGCTCCATCAGGCCCTTGAGCCGCGCCGCGACCTGCGCGAGCAATTTGTCGCCGACGGGATGGCCCAATGTATCATTGACCGCCTTGAACCGGTCGAGGTCGATCATCAGCAGCGCACAGCGCGATTTGGCGTCGATGGCATGGCTCAGCGCGCGCGCCAGATCTTCGTTGAGGCTGAGGCGATTGGGCAGGCCGGTCAGATTGTCGAATCGCGCCATCTTGGCGATCTGTTCAGCGGTCGCGCGCTTTTCGGTGACGTCCGACCCGACGCCGCGAAAGCCGAGGAATTTGCCGGTTTCGTCAAGGCGCGGCGATGCGGACAATTCCCACCAGCGCGGTGCACCCCCGATCGTCACGGGGACGATCAGGTTCGAAAAGCTTTCGCGCCGTTTCATCCGTTCGGCCATGTCGTGCAGGCTTTTGGGGAACAGGCCGGTCTCCCAGGCGTCGCCCGAAAGCGCTTGCAGGAGCGGGACGCCCTCCAGCGTCTCTGCGGTGCCGCCGAGCGCATAGGCAAGGCGCGGCGAGACATGGATCAGGCGGCGGCTATTATCGGTCTGCCAGAGCCAGTCGGCCGAGGTTTCTTCGAACTCGCGGAGCAGCAGGCTGACCGTCTCGGTCTTTTCGTGCAGCGTCTCTTCGGCGCGGCGGAAGCGGATATGGCTTTGCGCGAAGCGCACGCAAAAGGCGCAAAGCAGAAAGCCCGCGACAAGGGCGACCGCGGCGAGTTGCGGCGCTCCCGCGCGCGTGAGCGCGGCGGCGGCGGACAAAGAAACCGGCGCGATAAACAGCACACAGGCCAGCGGGACGCTGTGCGCGACGATCGAAAGGGTAACCATCATCAGCACCGCGATCGTCCACATCGACAGCACATGGTCGAGCGTGGGCGTCAGTCCCTGCAGCCAGAAAAGGCTGCCCCAGACCAGCGCCGAATAGAGCGCATGGCGCGTGCAAAGCCGATATTCGGCAACGCCCGAAAGCTTGAGGTCGCCGAATGGAAGGCCGCGAAAACGACTGTACGACCAAAAGCCGAAAATCAGCGTGCATGCCAGCCAGCCGCCCGCGACTGCCATCGGCACGTTGAGGATCATGGTGAATGCCGCGACGATCGCCATGCCCATGCCCATCACCAGACGCAGCGAGCCGCGGCCGCGGAGCGGCGCAAGCTGGAGCTGGCGGAGGTTGCCGATGTCCTGATCACGCGGCCCCAGCCCCAACAGGGTCCGCGCAGGAATGACTTCGGCAGCAAGTGGATCGGTCAGCAGGCTTTTCACCCGCCCTGTCTAGCGCGCGGGAGTTACCCGAAGGTAACTATGCGGCTGTTCTGGTGAGAATATCTGTCCCACCGAGGGACAATGTGCGCGACAGCCGGCAATGGGGGTGGTGAGCTGCCGCTGCCCTCTTTGGATATCGCCCGGCTGGATCCGCGATCGGGTCGGCGCAAGGAGAGCGCCATCTTCCAAAGTTCAGGGAAGTTCAGCCCTATGAGCGCTCCCATTTGCAAGTCGCGGAGTGCTGGATATGTGCGGCACGTCCGATCATGGTCGCACCCGCAAGCCGGGCCGCGACCGCTTTTTTGTTCGCCGAATGAAAGCTGGCACGGCCGGATAATGTAGGAAAGACCTATTTGAAGGCGATGTTTGTTTTGGGGTGGGAAGCGGGCGATCGGCCACCCACTTCCGTCATCCCGGGCTTGACCCGGGATCCCGCTTTTTGAAGGCACGGGCACGTTTCACGAAATAGCGGGACCCCGGATCAAGTCCGGGGTGACGACGAAAGATAGGTCGGCTTTCGGCCGAAAACGGTCGAGTCCGTCCTACGCAGCCATTGCGAAAGGCTGAATTTCCCCGGCCAGATATTGCGCGCGCGCTTTCGACCGGCTGAGTTTGCCCGAACTGGTGCGGGGCAATGTGCGCGGCGGGATCAGCTCGATCAGGCAATTCATGCCCGTGATCGCGCGGACGCGTTCGCGGATGGTCTCGCGCAGCGCGAGGCGTTCGGCCTCGTCGCTGGTGCGGCACTGGACGAGCACGGCGGGGGTTTCCTCGCCGCCCGGCGCGGTGATCGCAAAGGCCGCGATGTCGCCCGATTTGAAGCCCGGCAATTGTTCGACCGCCCACTCGATATCCTGCGGCCAGTGATTCTTGCCGTTGATGATGATCATGTCCTTGGCGCGGCCGACGATGTAGATATAGCCGTCTGACAAATAACCCATATCGCCGGTGTCGAGCCAGCCGTCCTTCATGCAGGCGGCCGTCGATTCGGGATCGCGGAAATAGCCGGTCATCAGCGACGGCCCGGTGCACCACACCTTGCCGACCGTCTGGTCGGGCAGTACGCCCCCCGCCTCGTCGCGAACCTCGATCACCATGTCGCGCGCGGCGCGGCCGCAGTTCACGATCGCGCGATAACGCGTCGGGCGGCCCGAATCATTCGCAGCCCCCGACAATTCGGTTTCCTCGACCAGTTCGACGACAATGCCCTCACCCGGGGGCATGATGCTGACGGCGAGCGTCGCTTCGGCGAGGCCATAGCTTGGCAGGAAGGCGCTGGCCTTGAAGCCCGCGTCGGCAAAGGCGTCGACGAAGCTCTGCATCACGTCGGGGCGGATCATGTCGGCGCCATTGCCCGCGACGCGCCAGCGCGACAGGTCGAAACGGTCGGCGACATGCGTCTGGCTCGACACGCGGCGCGCGCAAATATCGTAGCCGAAGGTCGGCGAATAGCTGAGCGTCGTGCCCTCGTTACGGCTGATCAGGTCGAGCCAGGCGAGCGGACGGCGGGCAAAATCCTCGGTCTTGAGGTAATCGACCGACACCTGGTTGGCGACGGGCGAGAGCAGGCAGCCGACAAGGCCCATGTCGTGATACCAGGGCAGCCAACTGATGCAGCGGTCGCTGTCCTCAAGCTTCATGCCGTGGCTATGCGCGGCGAGATTGTTGAGCAGCGCGGCGTGGGTGACCGCGACGCCATGCGGGAAGCGGGTCGAGCCGCTGCTGTACTGGAGATAGCAGGTCTCGTCCGACTTCTGCTCGGGAAGCGTTGTCACCGGTGCCGGCTTCTTTTCGAACTCGCTCCAGTCGATGGGCTTCACGCCTTCCTTTTCCGCCGCTTCGATCGCCATCGCGGCGATTTCGGGCGGGAAGAACAGCATCGTCGGGTCGCAGCTCGAAAGCTGGACGACGAGCTGGCCGACATAGGAATCGCGTCCGCCGAAGCTGGTCGGCAGCGGCAGCGGCACCGGCCAGGCGCCGGCATAGATGGTGCCGAAGAAGAGCGCGGCGAACTCGGCACCGGTCTCGGCAATCAGCGCGATACGGTCGCCGGGCTTCACGCCAGCGGCGATCAGGCGATAGGCGGTGGCGAGCGAATCGGCCTTGAGTTCGCTGTACGGATAGGGTCGCACAAGACGCCCACGCGGATCGTGGAAATTGAGCCCGCGCGTGCCCGCGGCGGCATAGTCGAGCGCTTCACCGACGGTGGCGAAGTCCGAAAAGCGGCGCGGCTGGGCGCAAAGGGTGGGCGTCGACGTCAGTTCGTCGGCCGGTGTTTCGATGATATCGGTCATAGGGGGTGCGACATCCCGTGAAACGGGCCGCGCGGCAACAAGCATGTCATCTTTTGAAGCCATAGTACCGTGCGCGAGCCCTGTGTTGTTAGAACAATCGCCCATTTCCGGGCGTTATGGCCCGATATGGCGGTGTTGATCGTTCTCAATCAGGCCCGACTGTGGCACAAACATGGCATATGGCCAACCGCCGCCCCTCATCCGACCGATCGAAAAGGCCCCTCGGCGCAGCCAAGCTTGACGAACTGGCGCTTGCCTATGTCGCGCGATTCGCGACCAGCAGGGCCAAATTGACGCGCTATCTGGCAAGAAAAATCCGCGAATCCGAATGGATAGACGATGTTGACGCCATGACGGCGTGCGAGTCGATCGCCGACCGGATGGAGCAATTGCGATATCTCGACGACCGCCAATATGCCGCAATGCGGGCGGGCGCGATGACGCGGCGCGGGCTGGGCGTACAGCGGGTCAAAGCGCAGCTTTTTGTCGACGGAATTGCCGAAGAGGACAGCGGCGAGGCGATCGAGACGGCCGAAGGCGCCGCGGTGGCGGCGGCAGTCGGCTTTGCACGTCGACGGCGGTTCGGACCCTTTGCCGTCCGCGCGTCCGACGATCCCAAGCAGCGCGAGCGGCAAATGGGCGCCTTTTTGCGCGCGGGGCACAGCATGACGATCGCGCGCCGTATCCTCTCCGTGGCGCCGGGGGACGAGGCCGGGCTGGCAGCGCTGGACGATGAAGCAGCGCTCGATTAGGTCGGGCGCAATTCATTCGGGATGAGGATTTGCCGATGCGCGCCATATTGACCGCCCTTGCCCTGTCGCTCGCTCTGCCGATGATGGCATGCAGCAAGGATGCAAGCGAGAATGCGAGCGCCGCAACGATCCCTTTGACGATCACGTCAAAAGGGACGGCGCATAAATTCAACGTCGAAGTCGCGCGCACCGATGAAGAGCAGGATCGCGGGCTGATGTTCCGCACCAGCCTGCCCGCCGACGGCGGCATGATCTTTCCGTTCGCGAAACCGCGTATCGGCAGCTTCTGGATGAAGAACACGCTGATCCCGCTGGATATGCTCTTCATTCGCGCTGACGGCAGCATCGACCGGATCGCCGAAAATACGATCCCCGAATCGCTCGAACCGGTGGTGAGCGGCGGCGAGGTTTCGGCGGTGCTCGAACTTGCGGGCGGCACGGCGGCGCGGCTCGGGATCGACGAGACGGCAAAGGTGACGTGGACGGATTGAGCCATCCCCGTTTCCGTTCGCCCTGAGCTTGTCGAAGGGCGGTCCTTTTCCTGTCGAGGTCGAAGGCAAGTGCGGTCCTTCGACAAGCTCAGGACAAACGGACAAAGGGGAAGCGCTATGCCGCTTTGGCGCTTGCGCGACCGCGCTGCTTGGCTGTAAACGCCACGCCATGAGCATCTTGGGCAAGATTTTTACCTGGTGGGACGGTGCGACCGTCGGCACCCTGCTGAATAGCTGGAGCACCGGCACGAAGGTGGGCGAGGACAGCCTCGGCAACCGCTATTTCCGCGCCAAAAAGGGCAGCCGTCGCTGGGTGATCTACAATGGATCGAACGACGCGAGCCGCGTGCCGCCCGAATGGCACGGCTGGCTGCACGGCACGTTCGACGAACTCCCGACCGATATCCTCCCCGCGCCGCGCGCGTGGGAAAAGGAACCGACCCCGAATCTGACCGGCAGCACGGGCGCCTATCGCCCCGCCGGGGCGCTCGAACGCGGCGGCCAGCGTGCCGCTGCGACCGGCGATTATGAGGCCTGGCGGCCCGGCGCCGAGTGAAGCGTAGCGTGCCGCGCCAGATTTCGACTGCGCTGATCGCGCTTCTGGCCGCGACCGCGCTGACCGCCTGCGACCGGACACTGTCGAAACCGGGAGGCAGCACCACGGTCCCGACCGTCGCCAAATCCGAACGCGTGCCGCAGGAAGTCGGCGGCATAGAGGGCGCGACGCCGATGGCCGAGCGCGTCGCCGTCGTCGGCCTGCTCAACAAGCGTAACGGCCTGGTTCGCGAGCTTGAGATGAAGCCCGGTGAAACGGCGCGGGTTGGACGCGCGATCGTCCGGTTGCGCGCCTGCGAGCAAACCGCGCCGTGGGAAGACCCGCCCGAAACGGGCGCGTTCGTACAGTTGACGGTCCAGGATCAACGCGACGACAAATGGCGCCGCGTCTTTTCAGGCTGGATTTTTCGCGAGCGGCCCGACCGCAACGTGATCCAGCACCCGATCTATGACGTCTTTGTCAAAAGCTGCGCAATGACATATCCGGGGGGCGAACCCGTTGCGCGTTCGGCGCCCAAATCGGGCGCCGCCGCCGCGCCCAAGGCGTCGAGTGCGCCCCAGTCCCCGGCGACGAACGGCGGCGAGGGCACTGCGCCGCCCGTGGCGCCGCCCGTCGTCCCGGCGCCGGCACCCAAGGCGGCGCCGTCGCCGCCAGCCAACACCGAATAAAGCCGCGCGAGATAGTCGGCCTGGCGGATTTCGATCGCGCCGAGGCTGGCGAGATGCGGCGTGATGAACTGGCAGTCGAGCAATCGCCACCCGCCGGCGATGAGCCGCGCGACGAGGTGCGCGAGTGCGACCTTCGATGCGTCGCGCGCGCGGCTGACCATCGATTCGCCGAAAAAGGCGCGGCCGAGCGACACGCCGTAGAGGCCGCCCGCGAGCTCGCCATCGAGCCAGCATTCGACGCTATGCGCATGACCAATCTGGAACAGGCGGTCATAGCTCGCCTTGATCACGGGGTTGATCCACGTCGTCGGCCGGTCGTCGGCGGGCTGCGCGCACAGCGCGACCATGTCGGAAAAGGCGGTGTCGGTCGTCACGCGGAAGCGGTCCGACACGATCACCTTTTTCAGGCTGTGCGACAGGTGAAAGCCATCCAGGGGCAGGATTGCGCGCAGCCGCGGTTCGACCCAATGGACCGACGGGTCGTCCGCCCCGTCGGCCATCGGAAAAATGCCCTGCGCATAGGCGCTGAGCAACAGCGCCGGGTCTATGGATTCGAAGTGTTTCAGCTCGCGGGCTTCACGAATTTCAGCGTCATCCGGTCCGATTCGCCGATTGCGATATATTTCGCGCGATCGGTCTCGCCTTCGGTCAGGTTCGGCGGCAGCGTCCAGACGCCCTTGGGGTAATCCTTGGTATCTTTCGGATTGGCGTTGATCTCGCTCTCGCCCGCAAGCTTGAAGCCCGCGGCTTCGGCAAAGGCGACGATCGAGCTTTTCTTCATATAGCCCGACTTTTCTTCCTTCGCGCTGTCGTCGCTTTCGTTGAGCCGATGCTCGACGACGCCCAGCGTGCCGCCGGGTTTGAGCATCGCGAAGATCTGCTTGAAGGCCGCAGCGGTATTGTCGGTGCCGTCGAAGCGCCAGTTGTGGACGTTGCGAAAGGTCAGCACGACATCGGCGCTGCCATCGGGGACCTTTGGATTGGTACCCGCATTCGGGAATTCGGCCAGCTTCACCGCGCCATAGACTTCGGCATTCTCGGCCTGCTTCGCTTTGACACGGTTGAGACCGCGTTCCCACGGCGCCGCGACATAGAGCGTGCCGCTGCCCGACTTTGCAAGCGGGGCGAGAATCTCTGTGTACCAGCCGCCGCCGGGCCAAAGCTCCACCACCGTGTCGCCGGGCTTCACGCCAAAGAAGGCGAGCGTTTCGGCGGGGTGGCGATATTTGTCGCGCGGCGTGTTCGTTGCCGAGCGGGTGGGGGCTGCCACGGCGGCGGCGATCGCGTCATGCGCCTTGTGGGCGGCGTGGGCATCATGCTGCATCGCGGCAGCGGGAACGGCGATCAGGGCGGCAGCACTTGCAACCAGTAACAGGGAACGCATATGGGCACCTCTCTCCAGGGGAAGGCCCTGTTTGCGAAGGGATGCGCGGCAATGCAAGTGTCGATGCTGTCAGTCGGGATCGGTGCCGCGATCCTGTTCGGCGTTGCCGAGGTTGCGAGCTGGCGCCGCAACAACCGGCGCGACGTCGATAATGTCGGATTCATGCCGTGGCGCGGCATCGCGCTGGGCTCCGCCGCCGTCGCGCTGTTCGCGACGGCATTCTGGCTAAGCGGCAGATAAGGTCAGAGACAGGCCTCGAGATAGGGCTGGTCGAAGCCGTATTGGCGGGCCTTTTCCAGGGTATAGGGGCGCAGGCCCATCGCGCGATATTCGCCGACGATCTTGCCGTCCTTGTCCTCGTCGAGATATTCGAACTTGAAGAGTTCCTGGGTGACGATGACGTCGCCTTCCATGCCGATCACTTCGGTAACGTTGGTGACGCGGCGCGAACCGTCGCGCAGGCGCTTGATCTGGACGATCAGGTCGACCGAGTCGGCGATCTGCTTCGAAATCGCTTCCTTCGGAATCTTGATGTCGCCCATCAGCACCATATTTTCCATACGGCCGAGGCATTCGCGCGGGCTGTTGCTGTGGAGCGTACACATCGACCCGTCGTGACCCGTGTTCATCGCGGCGAGAAGGTCGAAGCACTCCGCGCCGCGAACTTCGCCCATGATGATGCGGTCGGGACGCATACGCAGCGCGTTCTTCACAAGGTCGCCCATGTGGATCGCACCATTGCCTTCAAGGTTCGCCGGGCGCGTTTCGAGCGGCAGCCAGTGCGGCTGCTGCAGACGGAGTTCGGCGGCGTCTTCGATCGTCAGCACGCGTTCGCCGGGGTCGATCATCTTCGACAGCGCGTTGAGCATCGTCGTCTTACCCGAACCCGTACCGCCCGAGATGACGATGTTGAAACGGCTCGCGCCCGCGATCTTCAGCGCGGTGCACATCTTTTGGCTCATCGCGCCCCACTGGCACAGCATGTCGAGCGTAATCGGCTTGGCCGAGAATTTACGAATCGAGATTGCGGTGCCGCGCAGGGATAGCGGCGGTACGATCACGTTAACGCGGCTGCCGTCCTTCAAACGGGCGTCGGCAAGCGGGGTGGTCTGGTCGACGCGGCGGCCGACCATGTTGCAGATCCGCTGCGCGATCTGGAACAGATGCTGTTCGTCGCGGAACTGGATCGGCGCGATGACCAACTGGCCCTTGCGCTCGACATATGTCTGGTAGGGCCCGTTGACCATGATGTCGCTGATGTCCGGGTCCGACAGCAGTTCCTCGAGCGGACCGAAGCCGAGCAATTCGTCGACGAGTACCTTTTCGAGCGCAAACTGTTCGCGGCGGTTGAGCGTGATGCGCAGTTCGGCGAGCACCTCAAGGATGATCGGGCGGAATTCCTCGGTGAGTTCTTCCTTGTTAAGCGTCGCGGCCGCTTCGGGGTCGACGCGTTCGAGCAGGCGCGGCAGCACCTGTTCCTTGATCTTGTGGACGCTGGCCTCGAATCCTTGCGCCTTTTCGGGTTCCGCCATTTCGGCGGTCGACCGCTGGTTGAGCCGTTCCATCGCCTCTTCTTCGGGCGTCATGTTCGACGGCATCTGCGGGATTTCGACCGGGGTGTCGATCGCGGGGAACTGCGAGCCGCCGGGCACGCCGGGGCCAGTCTGCATCGGCTTCGCGACGCCAAAGGCGGGGCGGCCAGCGGTTCCGGGGCGGCGTCCGAATGCACTCATCCGTTTTATCCTGCTTCCATATCTTTCAGGAGCATCGCTGCCAGTGCAAACGAACCCCCATCCGACACGGTGAATAAATCGGAAACTTTGACATTGTCCTAATGCGCCGGGCGATTGTGAATGCGGCTTATGGGCACGGCAAAGGGTTCACGCGGAGACGCGGAGAAGAAAAATTGGCGGCTTTGCCGCCTTTCATCATATTGCTGAGATCTCTGTGCCTCTGCGCGAACCTGATCCTCCGCGTCTCCGCGTGAGCAGAATAGCTACGGCCTCGGCGTCTCTCTGCGCGAATTTTTCTCGTCCCATCGCGAACGCATAAAAAAAGCCCGCATCCGAAGAGGATGCGGGCTTTTGATCGCCGTGGACGGCGGAAGCAATTAGCTTGCGATATGCTCGGCGAGGACGGTCAGGCCGGCTTCGTTAACCTCGGCAAAGCCGCCTTCGACTTCGATCACCTCGGGCGCTGCGCCCGCGGTTGCATAGATCGTCAGCGGGCCGTTGCGCAGCGTCGCCATGAAGGGCGCGTGGCCTTCGAGCACCGAGAAATCGCCCTCGGTCCCCGGCACGGTGACCATATGGACGTCGGCGGTCCGCTCTAGGCGGGCGGGGGTGACGAGTTCGAACTTCAGAGCCATGATATGTCCTTAAACCCCTCCCCACGGGGGAGGGGTGTAGGTGTGTTACGCGTCTTCGGCGAGCTTCGCGGCCTTGGCGACCGCTTCGTCGATGCCGCCGACCATGTAGAAGGCCGCTTCGGGAAGGTGGTCATACTCGCCGTCGACGACTGCCTTGAACGACTTCACCGTGTCTTCGATCGCCACGAACTTGCCGGGGATGTTGGTGAAAACTTCGGCGACGTGGAACGGCTGCGACAGGAAGCGCTGGATCTTGCGCGCGCGGGCAACGACCAGCTTATCTTCTTCGCTGAGCTCGTCCATGCCGAGAATTGCGATGATGTCCTGAAGCGACTTGTACTTCTGCAGCGTTTCCTGAACGCGGCGGGCGGTTTCATAATGTTCCTGCCCGACGATCGCGGCGGTCAGAACGCGCGAGGTCGAGTCGAGCGGATCGACCGCCGGATAGATGCCGAGTTCCGAAATCGCGCGGTTGAGCGTCGTCGTCGCGTCCAAGTGAGCGAAGGAGGTTGCCGGCGCAGGGTCGGTAAGGTCATCCGCGGGAACGTAAATGGCCTGCACCGAGGTGATCGAACCCTTGTTGGTCGAGGTGATGCGTTCCTGCAGCGCGCCCATGTCGGTCGACAGGGTCGGCTGGTAACCCACAGCCGAAGGAATACGGCCGAGCAGTGCCGACACTTCCGAACCCGCCTGGGTGAAGCGGAAGATGTTGTCGACGAAGAAGAGCACGTCCTGGCCTTCCTGATCGCGGAAATATTCGGCGATCGTCAGACCCGAGAGCGCAACGCGAGCGCGGGCGCCCGGGGGTTCGTTCATCTGGCCGAACACCAGCGCAACCTTCGATCCCTCGGGGGTCGGATTGCCGTCGGCGTCCTTGGCGATAACGCCGGCGTCGAGGAATTCGTGATAGAGATCGTTGCCTTCGCGGGTGCGTTCACCGACGCCCGCGAACACCGACGTACCACCATGGCCCTTGGCGATGTTGTTGATCAGTTCCTGAATGAGAACCGTCTTGCCGACGCCCGCGCCGCCGAACAGGCCGATCTTGCCGCCCTTTGCGTAGGGGGCGATCAGGTCGATGACCTTGATGCCGGTGACGAGGATGCTCGTTTCGGTCGACTGGTCGACGAATTCCGGAGCCTTGGCGTGGATCGGCGCGACGCTGACGGCGTTCACCGGGCCCTGTTCGTCGATCGGCTCGCCGATGACGTTGAGGATGCGGCCGAGCGTCTGCGGGCCGACGGGGACCGAGATCTGCGCGCCGGTGTCGGTCACGGGCTGGCCGCGGGTCAGGCCGTCGGTCGCGTCCATCGCGATCGTGCGGACGGTGTTTTCACCGAGGTGCTGGGCGACTTCGAGGACAAGGCGGTTGCCGTTGTTGTCGGTTTCGAGCGCGTTCAGAATCGCGGGCAGCGTGCCGGTGAACTGGACGTCGACGACGGCGCCGATGACCTGTGCGATGCGGCCCGTGGCGGTGCCGGTGCTTGCAGCCTTGGGAGCGGCGGCCTTTTTGGGCGCAGCAGCCTTGGGCGCGGCGGCCTTCTTGGCAGGAGCCTTCTTTTCAGCGGGAGCGGTAGCCATTGGTTTCTTCCTTGCTTGGATAGCTTACAGCGCTTCGGCGCCGGCAATGATTTCGATGAGTTCGGTGGTGATCGCCGCCTGACGCGTGCGGTTGTAAACGATGGTCAGCTTGTTGATCAGGTCGCCTGCGTTGCGCGTCGCATTGTCCATCGCGGTCATCGACGCACCCTGTTCGGACGCGGCGTTTTCAAGGAGGCCCTTGAAGATCTGGATCGTGATGTTGCGCGGCAAGAGGTCGGCGAGGATCGCTTCCTCGTCGGGCTCATATTCGACCGCGGCGCCGCTCGACGCCGGAACATCGACGGGGGCGGGAACGGGGATCAACTGCTGGCCGGTCGCTTCCTGAAGAAGCGCCGAGCGGAACTTCGAATAGAAGAGATGCGCGACGTCGAACGCGCCGGCTTCGTACAGTTCCATCACCTTTGCCGAGACGTCGTGCGCCTGTTCGAAGCCGATGTCGCGGATGCCGGTCGTTTCATATTGTTCGACGATCTGGCCGGCGAACAGGCGTGCGATCACCGGACGACCCTTGCGGCCGATCAGGTAGAAGATGACCTTCTTGCCCTGGGCCTGCAGGTCGAGCGCCTTGTCGCGCGCCGCCTTGACGATGTTCGAGTTGAACGCGCCGGCAAGGCCGCGGTCGCTGTTGAGCACGACGAGCAGGTGCGTGTCGCTCTTGCCGGTGCCGGCGAGCAACTGCGGCGCGCTGTCCGACCCGCCGACCTTCGACGCGAGGCTGGCGACGACGCCTTCGAGACGCTCCGCGTAAGGACGCGCAGCCTCGGCCGCGGCCTGCGCCTTGCGAAGCTTGGCGGCCGCGACCATTTTCTTGGCCTTGGTGATCTTCTGGGTCGACTTGACCGAGACGATGCGCCCTTTGAGTTCCTTCAACGAAGCCATTTAAGCCCCTCTTTGCGTCCCGGCCGAGCCGGGATGCGGAAAGCGATTAAGCGAAGATCTTGGCGAAGGCGTCGAGCGCCGCGACCAGACCCTTTTTGGCGTCGTCGCCAAGGTCCTTGGTGTCACGGATCGCGGTCAGCACATCGGCATGGTCGCTGCGCAGATAGGCAAGCATCGCCTGTTCATAACGCGACACGTCGGTCGTCGCGACATTGTCGAGATAGCCGTTGGTGCCGGCGAAGATCGACGCGGTCTGCTCTTCGAACGGCATCGGCTGGAACTGCGGCTGCTTCAGCAGCTGCGTCAGGCGCGAGCCGCGGTTGAGCAGCTTCTGCGTCGACGCGTCGAGGTCCGAACCGAACTGCGCAAAGGCTTCCATTTCGCGATACTGCGCGAGTTCGAGCTTGATCGAACCCGACACCTTCTTCATCGCCTTGGTCTGCGCGGCCGAGCCGACGCGCGACACCGACAGGCCGACGTTGATCGCGGGACGGATACCGGCGTTGAACAGGTTGGTTTCGAGGAAGATCTGGCCGTCGGTGATCGAAATCACGTTGGTCGGGATGTACGCCGAAACGTCGCCCGCCTGCGTTTCAATGATCGGCAGCGCGGTGAGCGAACCCGAACCATTGTCGCTGTTCATCTTTGCAGCGCGCTCGAGCAGGCGGCTGTGGAGATAGAAAACGTCGCCCGGATAGGCTTCGCGGCCCGGCGGGCGGCGGAGCAGCAGCGACATCTGGCGATAGGCGACGGCCTGCTTCGAAAGATCGTCATAGACGATCACGGCATGCATGCCGTTGTCGCGGAAGAATTCGCCCATGGTGCAGCCGGTGTAGGGTGCGAGGAACTGCAGCGGAGCGGGCTCCGAAGCGGTCGCGGCGACGACGATCGAATATTCCATCGCGCCGTTTTCTTCGAGCTGGCGGACGATCTGCGCGACGGTCGAGCGCTTCTGACCGACGGCGACGTAGATGCAATAGAGCTTCTTCGATTCGTCGGTGCCGGCGTTCGCCTGCTTCTGGTTGATGAAGGTGTCGATCGCGACGGCGGTCTTGCCGGTCTGGCGGTCACCGATGATCAGTTCGCGCTGGCCGCGGCCGACGGGGACGAGGGCGTCGAGCGCCTTCAGGCCGGTCTGGACGGGTTCGTGAACCGAGGTGCGCGGGATGATGCCCGGTGCCTTCACTTCAACGCGCATGCGCTTGTCGGCCTTGATCGGGCCCTTGCCGTCGATCGGATTGCCGAGGCCATCGACGACGCGGCCGAGAAGGCCCTTGCCGACGGGGACGTCCACGATCGTGCCGGTGCGCTTGACGGTGTCGCCTTCCTTGATCTCGGCGTCGCTGCCGAAGATCACGATACCGACGTTGTCGGCTTCGAGGTTGAGCGCCATGCCCTGCACGCCGTTGGCGAATTCGACCATTTCACCGGCCTGGACGTTGTCGAGGCCGTGGACGCGGGCGATGCCGTCGCCGACCGAGAGCACCGAACCGATTTCGCTGACCGTGGCGTCGGTCCCGAAATTGGCGATCTGGTCCTTGATGACCTTGCTGATTTCAGCGGCGCGGATTTCCATTGTTTAGCCTTTCATCGCCTGTGCGAAGCTATTGAGACGGGTACGGATGCTGCCGTCGATCAGCTGGCTGCCCAGCTGGACGACGAGGCCGCCGAGAATGGCGGGGTCGACGGTCGTCGCGACGGTGACGTCGCGGCCGACACGGGATTTGAGGTTCGCGGTCAGCGCCTTGACCTGCTCGGCAGTGAGCGGGTGGGCGCTGGTGACCTTGGCGGTCACTTCGCCGCGGTGATCGGCGACGATCGCGTCAAAGGCGTCGATCATCTTCGGCAGGTCGGCGAGCCGACGATTCTCGGCAAGCACGCCGAGGAACTTGGCAGTCAGCGAATCGAGCTTCAGCGCCTTGGCGACCGCGGCGATGGCGTTCGCGGCGTCGGTGCGGCCGACGACCGGGCTGGCGATCAGCGCCGACAGGTCGGCCGAATCGGCAAGACCGGCCTTGAGCGTTGCGAGGCTCTTGGCCACCGCGTCGATCGCGCTCGATTCGCGGGCCAGATCGAACAGCGCGCTGGCATAGCGGCCCGCGAGGCCCGCCGTGATGTTGCCTTGAATGCCGCCGGAATTCTCCACGCGCGAAAGTCCTTTTCTACGATCCCGAGGGGGATGGTTGCGCGGATTTTTGATGACATCCGAAAATGCCCCCGCTGCAAAGTCGGGGCGCGCGTAGCAACGATTTTGCTGCAATGCAAGGCGGGGCTTGGGGAATGGCGGGCTTCCCCACAGCCCCCGGCCCCGAGCTTGTCGAAGGGCCGTTCTTTCTTCAAAGGTCGTAAGAGCGAAGAACGGTGCTTCGACAAGCTCGGCACGAACGGAAGAGGGGGAGGCGCATGGGCGAGATGATCCGGATGACAATGGACGATGAGGCCGAAATCGCCGTCTATCATGCGCGGCCAGAGGGCGCACGTCGCGGCGGGCTGGTGCTGATCCAGGAAATCTTCGGGGTCACCGATCATATCCGCGACCTGTGCGACGAATATGCCGCCGACGGTTATGAGGTGCTCGCGCCCGCGCTGTTCGACCGCGAGCATCCGGGGTTCGAGAGCGACTATTCGGGGCCGCAGTTCGAACGCGCGGTTCAACTGGCGCGCGAACTGCACCCCTTCGAGCAAAGCCTGAAGGACGCGCAGACATGTATCGACGCGTTGAAGGGGCAAGGCCCGGTATTCATCACCGGCTATTGCTATGGCGGCTCGGTCGCGTGGCGGATGGCGCAGCTCAGCCCCGACCTTGCCGCGGCGTCGGCCTATTACGGCAGCCTCGTTCCCACCCAGTTCGCCGATCAGGCGCCGCGATGCGCGACCATCGCCCATTTCGGCCGCTATGACGCGGGCATCCCGATGGAAGGCGTCGACGCGCTGATCGCCAGGCAGCACCCGACCGCGCAGATCTTCGTCTATGATGCCAACCACGGTTTCAACAGCGACCGCCGCAAGGATTATCATGAGGCGTCGAGCGAGCTGGCGCGCGAGCGCACGCTGATGCTGTTCAAAGCATGCGGCGCATGAGGTGCGGGCTCGCGGCGTTGGCGATCTAATCGACACTGGCGCGGTTCGTCGCCATCGCAGGTGTCGCTCGTGCGCTCATGGGCGTGCTGCCCTGAACGGCTAACGCGATTTCAACCTCTCGGCCGCATCCTTTCGCCGGGAGGACCGCCATGTCTTTGCTTGCCGTGCTGTTGTTGCTGGTCTCGGGGACCAGTTTCGATATCGATCCGGCGTACAGGCCGGTGAAGGACCAGCTTGCCGACGCGCGCGCGGGGCGGCTCCAGTGTCACGACCCCGACACAGCCGCGCGGACCTGCCGCATCATGACCTGGTTCAGCGAAGGCGCCGGAGGCAAGGTGCAGGTGCGCCAGCTTACCGCGCTCAGCGACAGCCCTTCGCTTGCGGCCGAGCTGCGCATGACGGCGACGCGCGAAGGGGACGCGCTCTGCGGGGTCGTCAACGATGCCTATATGGCGGGCTTTCGCATCGTCAGCGGCCGCGCGCCTTATCCGGCCGCCGACAACAAGCGCTATGCGATCCTTTATCGCGATGAACTTGTCGCGACGCTGTGGAACCGCAAAACCTGTGCTTATGCCTATGCGCGGCCGGACGATCCGCTGCATCTTGAGGTCGGCACGGTCGACGGCGAGTTTGCCGGCGAGATGATGAGCAATTATATCTGGATCGGCGCGAACGCCGGTTACCGCCTCAAGGCGCGGTCGCCGGCTTGACCGCCGCACCGCTCGCCGGCTGGCAGCGATAGACGAGCCGCTCGTTCGGGCTGGCGGGCAGCGCGCTGCGGATCGCATCCTGTTGCGCCGCAAGTCCTGCGAGCTCGTCGGAGTTGGCGGTGCAGCTCTTGAGTGTGATCGCCGCGCGCGTTTCGCGCGCTTTCGTCATCGTTTCAGCATCGAGCAAATAGCGTTCGACGCGATAGTCGCGTCCGGCCGAATCGATCGAGGCGACGGTGACGGTCGCTTCTTCGTTGGGCACGAGGATGCGCTGCCAGCGGTCGTCGGCACCCTGCGTATATTGGGTGCGGCCGTTGACGCAGCCGCCCTTGCCGATCGAGATCGGAACGTCGGTCGTCGCGGATACGGTGATGCGGCTGCGGTCGGGCCGGATCGTGCAGAGGAGATTCCCCTGCGCGAGCGTGGGCGCCGTCGTGCCTGTCGTCTTGGCGGCTTCTTCGGCGATTTCGGCGTGCGCGTCGGGACGCGTCACGAACAATATCGCGGCCCCGAGCACCAGCACCGCGCCCGCGCCGCCCGCGATCTTCGCGTTTCGCAGGTTCTTCTGGTTATAGAACATCAGGCCGGCACCCCCGGCGAGTGCCCCGATCACGAACAGCACGCCGGCGAGCGCGATACGATTTTCGCGCGAAGCGAGCGCGTCTTCCTCGGCGCGCGCCTGCTTAAGTTCGCGGTCGAGCCGCGCTGCGGCTTCCTTTGCGGCGTTGGCCTGTTCGCTGGCGCGCGCTTCGGCGTCGATCGCCGCGCGGTCGCGCGCGTCGGCTTCTGCCATCGACAGGCATGGCGTGCCGATGCTGGCATATTCCTGCCCTGCGTCGGTCAGGAAACGCGTCAGTTCGCGGCCGGCAATCGCAAAGGCAAAGGGTGAATCGCCGTCGTCGGCGCGCGTGATCGCGGTGTTGATCCCGGTGATGCGCCCGCACTGGTCGACGAGCGGACCGCCCGAATTGCCGCGCGAAATTTTCGCGGTGTGGATCAGCATCGCGACCCCGTCGACCGATTGCATATTAGACATATTGCCTTCGCTGCGCGTCGGCGTGCGCGGAGTGATATAGTCGTTGGCGCTGCGCGCGGTCGCAAGGTCGACATTGCCGGGATAACCCAAAGCCACGACGTCGGCGCCCGAATCGAGCGGCCCGGTGTAGATTGCGGCCGCGGGCAGGCGGCCTTCGGTGATCTCGACGAGCGCGAGGTCGCGCGCGGTGTCGATCGCGATCAGCTTGCCGGCGAAGCTCTTTTTGCCTTCGGACGGGACGACGCCCAGCGCGACATCGCCGGGATATTTGGCGGCCGATTCGACGACATGCGCGTTGGTGACGATCCGCGTCGGCGAGATTGCGATGCCGCTGCCATGGCCGAAGCCGACCACCTCGCCGTCGACCATCGCGACGGTGACCACGCGCACGACGCTGCGCGACGCGGCGCTGATATCGTCGGCGGCGCGGGCCGGGATCGACAATGGCAGGGTGAGGGCAAAGAGGGCGAGCAGCAGCGCAAGAAGGCGGGTCATGGCGCGCACACTAGTCAGCCCGGAAGCGAAGGCAAGCGCGGCTAGATATATGGCCCCCACATCACCATCCACGCGCCCGCGCTGCCCGCGAGGATGACAAGGCCGCTGACGCCGAGCAGTGCGGCGGTGGCCTGCCGCGCGAGCGGCGTCCCGCGCGCCCCGGCGCGGAGATAGATTTCGGCGATCGCGAGCGGCAGCAGCGAATTGGCGAAAGCGAGAAACAGGTCGAACGGACCGTCCATCGCCTTGCCGATCCCGGCGCCGCCGGTCGCGAGCCCCCACGCCATATAGCCGACACGCATGAACCAGACCGCGCTTGCGACAGCGAACAGGCGGATCGCCCATCGGCGATGATCGGCAAACTGCCGGTGACGCGCCGCCTGCCATGCGAGCGCGGTGAAGCCCGTGATCAAAAGCGCGTCGAGTGTGATGCCGATCGCGCCGATATAATTCAGCCAGGTTCCGCGGCCCCACGTCATCCACAGCCCGCCAAGTGCGAGCGCCAGCGCACACAGCATATAGAGACGGCCGTTCCAGCGATGGATTGCGGGGCGGCGGGCCCGGACGGCGGGGACGAGTTGGACGAGACCGCCGAAAGTGATGACGGCCGCGAGCAGGACATGCAGCGCAAAGAAGAGGTTGCCGGCGGTGTCGCCCGCCACAAAGCCCTTGATGATCGGCTTGTCGTTCCATGCCGCAAAATTACCGGTGAGCGTCGGCGGATAATAATAAAGCAGGATGAAGGCGACGAAGAGCAATTGTCCGGCGGCGATGGCGAGATAGCAGAACGTCGCGCTGCGCCCGAGCCAGTCGTTGCGGCGTGCGGGCCGTGCGGGTGCGAATGATGCGTCGATGGTGGCCATGGTGGATTTCCCGATATGCCGCCGAAGAGTGCGCCCTTCGCCATGGTGAGTCAATGATATAATACAGTAACACACTGAGGCCGGAATGTTTGAACGCAAGCATCGGGACGCGGCGCGAATCGCGCCGTGGCAGGAATATTCCGACAGCCGAGAAAGGATGTTCCGATGACATATTCGATCCGGGGGCTGGACCCCGAACCCTTTGCCCCGCTTTTCAGGCTCGACGATGCGGGCCTTGCCGCGATCAACGCGCGCCGAGTCACGGCGACCGCCGATCGCGGCTTTCCGTGCCGCATCAGCCTTGAGGATGCAAAGGCGGGCGAAGCGCTGATCCTCCTCCATCACACCAGCCACGATGTCGAAACGCCGTATCGCAGCGCCTATGCGATCTATGTTCGGCCCGGAGTCGAGGCGGCGAGTTACCGTGGCGAACTGCCGCCGGTGTTTGAGGGGCGCCCGCTCGCGCTCCGCGCTTTCGATGCCGACGGAATGCTGCGGACCGCGCGGCTTGCGGGGCCGGGTGAGGCCGATGGGGCGATCCGCGACCTGTTCGCCGACACCGCCATTTCCTATATCGACGCCCATAATGCCGCGCATGGCTGTTTCGCGGCGCGAATCGAAAGGGACGCAGCATGAGCGCCGACCTGATGACCGACGACGATCGCTGGGCGGCGGTTCTGCGCCGCGATCGCGCACTCGACGGGCGTTTCGTCACCGGCGTGCTGACGACCGGCATCTATTGCCGGCCGAGCTGCGCGGCGCGGCATCCTTTGCGTGATAATGTCCGCTTCTACGCCGACGGTGTGGCCGCGCGCGCGACGGGCCTGCGCCCGTGCAAGCGCTGCCTGCCCGACGATGTCGCGCGCGACGAGGGCGCGGTGCTGGCGGCGATCCAGGCGATCAAGGCGAGCGAGGAACCGCTCGCGCTTGGCGATCTGGCGAGCCGCACCGGCTATTCGCCGACGCATTTCCAACGCGTCTTCACGCGCCACACCGGGCTGTCGCCTGCCGCCTATGCGCGTGCGCTGCGCGAGGAGCGCGCGCGGCAGGCGCTGAGCGATGGCACGCGGGTGACCGATGCGATCTATGACGCGGGCTTTTCGGGGCCGTCGCGCTTCTATCGGAATATGGAGGGCCGTATGGGGATGACGGCGTCGGCGTGGGTGAACGGCGGCAAGGGCGCGACGATCCATTGGGCGGTTGTGCCGACCAGCCTCGGCGCGATGCTCGTCGCCGCGACCGAGAAAGGTGTTTGCCGCCTGAGTTTCGACGAGGGACGCGAGGCGCTCGAGGAGCGTTTTCCCGCGGCGAGCCTGATCGAAGGCGGCGAAGAGTTCGAAGCCTTGCTGAAACAGGTCGTCGACGCGGTCGAGGCGCCGGTGAACGGCTTCGACCATATCCCGATCGACGTGAAGGGCACCGCCTTTCAGGAGGCAGTGTGGCGCGAACTCAGGAAGATTCCGACGGGTGAGACGCGCAGCTATGCCGACATCGCCGCCGCCGTCGGCAAACCCAAAGCGGTGCGCGCGGCGGGCAGCGCGAATGGCGCGAACAATGTCGCGGTGCTGATCCCGTGCCACCGCGTCGTGCGAAGCGACGGAACGCTCGGCGGCTATGCCTATGGCCTGCCGATCAAGGAAGAATTGCTGAAGCGCGAAGGGCGCTGAGCGAATATGGCGCCGGGCAGCGTCCGATGCGGCCCGGCGCCATTTGGCGACGCAATGATGCGGTCAGATTTCGTCCTTGTCCTGGTCCGCGAAAATGCTTGCCATCGTGGTGCGCGCCGCTTCGATCTGACCGGCGTCGATTTCGTCGACCACCTTGGCGACCTTGTTCGCCTTTTCCTGCTTGTGGCTGGAAAAGGCGAGCGGTGCGAGAACCGACCGCGCCAGCTTGCCCTTGTTTTCATCGAGCAACTGGCGGGCGAGAAGCATACGATAGCCATCGTCGTAAGACGAATATTCGAACACGCTTTCCAGCGCGATGATCGCCGGTTCCGGAATGGGCTCCTTCGCGTCGTAATAGGACATATAATGGCCGATCGCGGCGCGCGGGTCCTTGGGATCGAGCCGATACGCTTCGGCGAACCACTTGCGTGCCGAGGCATAGAGAGCCGGATTCTTTTCCTCCTTGGCGCGGGTCATGAACAGGCCGCCCATCAGGATCTGCGCGTCTTCGGATTGCGGATCGAGCGCGATCGCGCGCTTCAACGCCGTTTCGGCTTTCGCGAACTCCTTCGCATCGACATAGGCCTCGCCGGCCGCCAACTGTACGGGCAGGCTGTCGGGATATTTCGCATCCAGACCGTCGACCTCGTTCGCGACAGTGCGTGCCTGACGTTCGGAGACCCCGCGCTGGGTGCGGATATGCGCCTTGATGATGGCTTCCTCGGCCGGTGTCAGGCGCCGGACATCGACTTTCGGCGCGACATAATTGACCGGCTTGACGTCGAGCGTCGGAAAGGGCCCGCTTTTGTACTTGCGAAGTTCGCCCTGCAACTTGTCGAGATCGCCGAACACGCGCTGCGCTGCGGTCAGGCTGTCTTCGCCCGCGTTCAGCGCTTTCAGATATTGCGCGAGCTGCCCCTGCCGCGCCTTGTTGAAGTTCAGATAATGCGCGATCATCCAGCCGAACGAATAGGACTGGAAATATTCCTGCCCGTCGAGCCGCTTCTTGTGATCGAACAAGCGCGTCAGCCGGATGCCAGGCAGCTCGAACAGATCGTCTCCGCGGTGTTGCGGGACGTTGCCGACCCGGAAGGCGCCATTGTCGAGCAGCTCGAGCGTGCCATAGAGTTCGGCAAAGCCTTCGACATACCAATGCGGATAGGCGGTGCTGAATTTCTGCAGCATGAAGTGATGCACATATTCGTGGAACAATATGCCCTCGGCCGTCAGCGCGGTTTTCTGGTTGATTTCGCGCTGGTCGAGATGGCGGCTGAAACGGTCGCGCTGTTCCTCGACCGCCGGAACGAACGATACGGCGGCACCCGCTCGCGGGATGTAAAAGCCCGCTACGCCGGCGCTGCCGGCAAGGCGACCGATGTCGTCGATACCGCCGAAACGATAGACGCGAACCTTGTTCGACGGACCGATATCGGGCCCCGGTATCGGAAGCCCCTGCATATAGCGCAACGCGTTGTCGAACCGTTCAAGTCGCGTCGCAAAACGCTCGACGTCTTCCTTCGTACTTTCGGACGTGATGATGAAATGGCTTGTCTCGGCTTCCCACCATTCGGCGTGGGCCGTGCTGCTCAAGGCAACGAGCGCGACGACAAGGCCGCCGCGCAACGCGGTTCTCAGAAATGCGATCATTTGTTTTCCCCGGTAAATTTTCGCGGGGCGACTATATCAACCGTATCCGATGCTTCAACCGTCTGAGATTCGCCGTTTATCGCCCTTTTGACCGGGCCTCGCCGAGGAGAAGAGAGAATGACCGACAAGATTGCCGCCTTCCGCGCGTTGCACGTTCCGGGCGATCCGCTGATCCTCGTAAATATTTGGGACGCGGGAAGCGCGAAGGCCGTCGCGGGTGCGGGCGCGAAGGCGATCGCCACGGGCAGCTTCGGCGTCGCCGGAGCGCAGGGCCGCGCCGATGGCGAGGATTTTCCGCTCGACGAGGCGCTGGAAAATCTCGATCGCATATTGTCGGTCACCGACCTGCCGGTCACGATCGACATGGAGGCGGGCTATGGCGCCGATCCAGCCGCGGTCGGCGTTTCGGTCGGCCGCGCGAGGGCCGCGGGTGCCGCGGGGATCAATATGGAAGACCGGTTGCCCGGTGCGACCGCGCTGCTCCCCGTCGACGAAGCCGTCGCGCGTTATAGCGCCGCGGCCGGCACCGGCATTTTCGTCAATGCGCGCTGCGATACGTTTCGCGGGGCCGATGCGGCGAAGGATGGCGACGCGCTCGTCGCCGCGACGCTGGAGCGCGCGCGCGCCTATGCCGACGCGGGAGCGGGCTCGCTATTCGTCCCCTTCCTGCTCGATCCGAAATGCATCGGTGCGATTTGCGATGCATCGCCGCTCCCGGTGAACATCCTGCGCGGCAAGGGCGGGCCGACGCACAAGGAACTCGCGAACCTCGGCGTCGCGCGGATCAGCCATGGGCACCAGCCCTGGGCGGCGGCAATGGCCTGGCTGGCTGCACAGGCGGCGCAGGTGATGGGCGGCGCCGAACCCGATTATTGACGGTCAGTCGGCATCCTCGTCGGGGGTGGGGTCCTCCCTGTCGCCGGCGCGGCGGTCGCGCATCGCCTCGAGCCGCGCGAGCATCGCGTCGCCGCGGCCGTTGTCGTGCGGGTCGAAAGCGACAGTCTTCGCCAGTCGCAGCGCCCGGTCGAACTCGCCAGTGTTCGCGAGTGCGAAGGCATAGGCGACGCGCATCTCGATATTTTCGGGCGTCAGGGTGAAAGCGCGTTCGAGCGCCTTGATCGCCATTTCGCCAGGCCGTTTTCCCTCGGCCAGAAAACTGTCGAAATAGGCATAGAGCGGTACGGCGTCGTCGGGGTCGGTGCGATTGGCGAGCAGGATCGGCTTTCGCGCGTCGCGCCAGGCTGCGGGGTCATCCTCACCCTTTTCGCGCAGTTGATACAGCTTGAGCCGCCCGAGCAGCACATTGGCGCGGACATGGTCGGGCTTTGCCGCGAGCACCTTGTCAAGCGCGGCCTGTATCGCTGCAAGGTCGCGCTCGTCCTTTTCCATGTCCCATTCGGCGGCCGCGAGTTCGAATTGCGCTTCGGCATTGGCGGGCTGCGCGGCGGCAAGCTTGCGCAGCGCGTCGCGCGCCTTCGTCAGCCGCGCGGCGTCGCCGCTCGCGTTCAGCCGTTCAAGCCGGGGCATGATGACGGCGTCCTCGTCGGCCGACAGCGGTGTGATCTTGATATTGGTCGAAATGGGAACCGCGTCGCGAGTGGTGCCGTAGCTGAGCTTTTCCTCGATATATCGGTTGAGCTCCTTGTCGAGCGCAGCCAGATCGCCGAATGCACCGATCGCCGCCTGCTTCGGTTCGGTGCCGGCGTTGATTGCTTCGGTATAGGCGTCCATCTGGCCTTTCCGCGCCGCACTGTGGAAGAGCATGTGGGTGAGTATCCATGCGCGGCCGTAATAGACGTCGATTTGTCCGCCGTTGCGCATTGTGAGCGGCTGTTCCAGCAACAGTTTTTCCGCCGGAATTTTTGGCATTCGCAGTAGGCCATAGGCGCGGCGAGAGACCAGTTGCCCGATCACCGCCCGGCCCTGCTTGTCGAAATCGACAGTCGAATAATATTCGGCGAAACCCTCGATGAGCCACGCTGGAAACGCCGCGCGGAAGTGCCGCTTCATGAAATGGTGGCTATATTCGTGGAACAACATCTGCTGCGATTCCGATGTGCCGATGGCGGGGCTGGAGCCGTTCTGGCGAAACGACATGGCAAAGCTGCCGTCGCGGTCCTGCCGGTAAAAGCCCGCGATCGAGCTGCGGCTCGATCCGCTTGCCAGTTCCGCGACATCATTGGCGGCCGGCACCAGATAGATCGGTAGCTTGCTTTCTTCCCCGGTCGCCGTGATCTTGAACAAGATGCGCAATGTAGTGTCGAACCGCTGCAGATTCTGCGCGAAGTCGCGGAGCGATTTCTCGCTGCCCTCGCTATAGATGATGAAGCTGTCAGTATCCGCGCGCAACCATTTGGCCTCGGCCGTTCCGATTATTGCGATCATCGCGATCCCGGCCAGCAAGACAAAACCGATTTTCTTCATTCTGCGCCCCGCATCGAAATTTGTGGGGATGCTGCCAGTGCGTTCGATTACAGTAAAGCCCTGTTACGCTTAAACAAAGCTATATGGATCAATATCTATCGCCAGCCGCGCTTTCGATGACCAATCGACGCTGTTCACCCACTCGCGGATCGTACCTTGCAGGTCGAAGCTGCGCGGAGCGTGGAGCAACAGGCGGAAGCGGTGGCGGCCGCGCAGCATCGCGAGCGGGGCGGGGGCGGGGCCGTAAACTGCGAGACCTTCGGCAACCGGCGCCTTCTGCCCCAGCCGCTGCGCTTGCCCGCGCGCAACCTCGATATCCTCCGACGAGATAACGAGCGCGGCGAAGCGGCCATAGGGCGGCGCGCCCGCGAATTTTCGCGCCGCGGCTTCTGCCGAATAGAAGCCGTCGCGGTCGTTGGCGACGAGTGCGGCCATCACTGGCGCCTCCGGCACGCGCGTCTGGATCAGCACTTCGCCGGGCTTCACCCCGCGCCCGGCGCGGCCTGCAACCTGTGCGATCTGCTGAAAGGTGCGTTCGGAGGCGCGCAGATCGCCGCCGTCGAGCCCGAGGTCGGCGTCGACCACTCCGACGAGCGTCAGATTGGGGAAATGATAGCCCTTGGTGACGAGCTGGGTCCCGATGATGATGTCGACCAGCCCGCCCTCGACATTGTCGACGAATTCGGCCGCCTTCGCGGGCGACCATAGCGTGTCCGAGGTCACGATGGCGGTTCGGGCTTCGGGAAAGCGCAGCGCGACTTCGTCGGCGACGCGCTCGACGCCGGGGCCGCAGGCGACGAGGCTGTCTTCATCCTCGCATTCGGGACACAGCCGCGGCGGCGGCATGACATGACCGCAATGATGGCAGGCGAGGCGATGGACGAGGCGGTGCTCGACCATCCATGCGGTGCAGTTCGGGCACTGGATACGGTGGCCGCAAGTGCGGCACAGCGTCAGCGGCGCGAAGCCGCGGCGGTTCAGGAACAGCAGGCTTTGCTCGCCCTTCGCAAGCCGGTCGGCAAGCGCGTCGACGAGCGGCGGAGCGAGCCAGCGGCCGCGGTCGGGCGGGTCCTGCCGCATGTCGATCGCGGCGAGATCGGGCAATGTCGCGCCGCCGAAGCGCGCGGGGAGGACGATATGGCGATAGCGCCCCGCCTCGACCATCGCGAGGCTTTCGAGCGCGGGGGTCGCGCTGGCGAGGATCACCGGCAGCCCCTCGAAATGCCCGCGCATCACCGCGACGTCGCGCGCGTGATAATGGACGCCGTCTTCCTGCTTGAAGCTGGTTTCATGCGCTTCGTCGACGACGATGACGCCGAGATTGGCATAGGGGAGAAACAGCGCCGAGCGGGCGCCGATGACGATGCGTGCGTCGCCGCCGGCAATCGCGTGCCAGGCGCGGCGCCGTTCCGCCGAGCGGAGGCCGCTGTGCCAGCCGACGGGCTCGCAGCCGAAGCGCGCGGCGAAGCGGGTGAGCATCGGTTCGGTGAGTGCGATTTCGGGGAGCAGGACGAGCGCTTGCTTGCCCGCATCCAATGCGGCGGCGATCGCCTCCATATAGACTTCGGTCTTGCCCGACCCGGTGACGCCGTCGAGCAGCAATGTCTCGAATTTCTCGGCGGTCACGGCATCCTTGAGCTGCCCTGCTGCGGCACGTTGTTCGTCCGAAAGGTCTGGCGGGGCAAAGGCGGGATCGGGCTCGGGATAGGGCGCATCGGCCGAGACCGCGACGGCTTCGAGCGCGCCGCTGTTGATCAGCCCGCGAATCACCGCATCGCTGACGTCGGCGAGCGCGGCGAGTTCGCGCACCATGCCCTGCCGGTCGCCGATCGCCTCGATCGCGACGATGCGCTGCGGCGTCATCCGCGTGGGGAGTTCGCCGGTGGCGCGATATTCGACGATCGGGCGCCGCGCATCGGCAAAGGCGACGCCGGGCAGCACCATCCTCAGCACTGCGCCGGGCGGTGCGAGATAATAGTCGCTCGTCCATTCGACGAGGCGGCGGAGCGGCGCGGGCACCGGCGGGACGGGCACGACTTCGTAGAGATTGCGCAACCGGTTGTCGCCCACCGCCTCGGGCGCGCCGAAGCTGGCGTCCTCCCACACGACCCCGCCAAGTCGCCGCGGGCCGAGAGGTGCAACGACGACGCTGCCGAGCGGCGCTTCGCTTTCGCGCGGGACGCGATAGTCGAGCGGGCCGAGAGCGGCAGTAAGAAGGAGGACGCGGGCGCGGGTCATGGGCTGCGCACGATATAGGGCGGCGGGGGAAATAGGAAAGCGGTGCGGTGGGCGATGACGGCAAGCGACCGCAGGCTGCCCCATTCTTTCGTCGTCACCCCGGACTTGATCCGGGGTCCCGCTTGATGTCGAAGGCGGTCGATGCTGAAGAAAAGCGGGATCCCGGGTCAAGCCCGGGATGACGGAAGTGGGGTAACGCAACGGCAACTCCCCACCCCAAGGCGGACGGCCGTCCGCGCCTAGGCCGATGCCAGCCCCGCCTTTTTCACGGGGCGCTTCGCCGGCTTTGGCCGCTTGAACCAAAAGCTCCACACCGCCAGGCTGCCGAGCATCGTCATTGCGAGGCCCGATATCGTCAGCAGGACGCGCCAGGTCCAGCCGCCGACTTTCGACGCATGGATCGGGAAGGCCATGTTGAACGCCTGCGCGCCGGGCGCGAGCTTCAGGGCATCGCGCGCGCCCAGGACCTCGCCCGTCGCGGCGTCGAATGCCAAGGTCGTTCGTCCGTTGGGCAACCATTCGGCGGGCTGTTTCAGGCGCAGACTGATCGGGTCGCCGGGCCGCCGCGGCAGGCTGAGGATACGGAATTCTGCGTCGGGAAAACGGCGCCGCGCTTCGCCTAGCATCGCGCTGTAATCGGGCTTTTCGGCGAGCGGGCCGCCCTTATATTTCGGCGGATCGAGCGCTTTCGCCGTCTCCGCGACCGGACCGAAGGGCGCGACGACGCCGAGTGCAAAGGGGCGGAAGATCATCATCGTCCCGGTGACGATCGAGATCAGCAGCAACGGCGCGACGATCACGCCGAGGTCGCGGTGATGCATGACGATCGCCGGGCGCGACATGCGTTTGGGCCACAACCGAAACTGAAAGGTCTTGCGCGTCCGCCACCAAAGGATGACGCCCGAGATGACGAAGAAAAGCCCGCAAAGCCCCGCGATGCCGATCACCCATTCGCCGCTGTCGCCGGTGAACAGATGATGGTGGAAATCGAAAATCCAGAGCTCGGGCCGCTCCCACTGGCTGGCCCAGCGCGTGACGATCTCGCCCGACTGGCTGGCATAGGCACCGGCATCCTTGCCGAAGCGAAGCTGGTGCAGCCCGAAGCGTTCATCGGCATAGATGATGCCCTGCGCGCCGGGGGTCGCCATCAGCCGTTCGGTGGTTGCGGCGACCGTGGTCAGGTCGCCGCGTAGCGGATCGCCGGTGCCCGGCAACCCGATCCACAGATAGTCATAGAGCAGGATCGTGCCCGACAGGCCGAGCAGCGCCAGCACGAGGCCGATCAGCCCCCCCGTCCAGCGGTGCAGCGTGTCGAGCAACTTCATCATGTCGGATTAGAACCTGTAGTCCCAGCCGAGCGTGAACGTCCGCCCGCGTCCGGTAAAGAAGCGGGCATTGTCGGTCGCCGCGACGGTCGAGCGGATCGTCTGGCTGTTATAGGTGACATAGTCGACATCGAACAGGTTGGACGCGGCGAGCGTGATCCCGCCCAGGCGCGGCAGGTCATAGCGCAGCACGGCGTCGGTCAGCGTGTAGCCCGAAAAAGCCGTATTGGCCGGCGCGCCATCGAATTTGCGGTCGAGATAGAGTCCAGCCTGGACGCGCGCGGACACCGGCCCGCTGTTATAGCTGGCCCAAAGATTGACACGGTCGGGCGAAATATTCGCGCCGTCGAGGTCGATATCGACCTTGTCGTCTTTGTTGCTGTCGGTGCGGCCGGACAGATGGGCATAGCCGGTGCCGAGCTTCAGCCCGTCGACCGGAAGCTCAACCGCAAGATTGATTTCGAAGCCCTGAATTTCGATGCGCTGGCGCTGGACGTCATAAACGCCCGCGCTGTTCATCACCAACAGGCCGCCATCTTTTGACGTCGACCAGAAATAGGAGGCGCTGGCATCGAGCGGACCCCGCTTGATTTCGATACCCAATTCACGATTGTTGGAGATAACGGGGGTGACGTTGACGTCTTCGATGCGGAAATTCGGCTGGGTCCGGCCGTTGACCGACCGCAGGATGCGACCGACGTCCGCGATCGAATAGCCTTCGGCATAGCTGGCATAGGCGCGGATGCCCTGCACAGGTTCAACGATCAGCCCGCCATTGATCAGCAGGTCGTCGAAATTGCGCGTGCCGCCGGAGACGCGAGCCGAATTATACGAAGCCAGAGTCACGAAGTCATCGACCTTGAGCTGACCATTTTCCCAGCGCGCGCCGCCCGCAACGCGGACTGCGCCGTCGAACAGTTTCAGATTGGCCTGGCCGAAGGGGGCAAGCGTACGGAAGGTCGTGGGCGGGACCCAATAGCGCGATGTCGCGATCATCACCTGCTGGGTCTTGTCCCACATCGAGTCGAAACCGAGCGTGACGTTGAGCGCGTCGAAGAATTGCCGCTCATAACTGACGCGCGCACCCAGCTTGCGCGAGCGGTTTGCCGACTGGTCGAACAATGTGCCGATGGGGGCGATGCTGGCGTCCTGAAAAGTCGCGCTGATATCGCCGCCGAAAATGTCGCGCGACCGGTTGAAAAAGGCCTGGAAGATCAGATTGCCGCCGCCGAGATCCGTATCGGTCAGCGTCAGATTGACGGTCTCGACGCGGTTGGAGGCTGCTTCGCCCTCTATTTCGCCGCGCCGCGAGCTGGTCGGAAGGCCCGTCGATCGATTGCCGGCGACCTGCACCCAGTCGCCATTGCCCTCTAGGTTGAAACGCGTGGCGAACAATTCGACGCGGGCTGTCGATGACAGGTCATAGCCCAGGCGCGCAAAGAAACTGAGGCTCTTGCTGTCCTGTACATCGCCCTGCGTATTGTCGATGCCCACCCGGCGGCCCGCGCCGTCATAATAAAGGCCGCGCGTTTCATAGGCGACGCCGCCCGTCACATCGAACGCACCCCGGCGATAGGCGAGCAATCCGCCTAGCTTGCCGCCAAAGCTGCTGCTTTCGAAATTGCCGGTCGATCCCTGCACCAGCGCGCGGCCGGACAGGCCGTCTTCGCGCGGCGCCTTGATCACCACCTGATTGACGACGCCGCCCGTGGCGCCGATCCCCTGCAAGGCGTTCGATCCATAGATTAGTTCGACGCGATCGAGGAAAAAGGGATCGATCGTATAGCCATCGCGCGATCCGTCGCGGATCGGGGTCGATTGCGGAATGCCGTTGATCGCATAGAGCGGCGACCGGCCGCGTAGCGTCTCGCCCGAGCCCGACAGCTTTTGCCGTGTCGGCGAGAAGCTGGGCGTCAGGTTTGCGACCGCATCGATGACCGAGCCGGAGACGGCAACCTGTTGATCCAGACTGTCCTTGGAAATGACATCGATTGTCAGCGGCAGGGCGTTCGGCGGCAGGGTCGTACGCGCAGCGGTAACGACGATCGTGCCCCCGCTCTCGTCGCCATCGGCGATCGGCGCGCTGTCCTGCGCGAAGGCGGGCGAGGAAAGCGCCGTGCATGCGAGCGCGGCGAGGACAAATTTGCGATTCATTCGGAGAGCTCCCTTTTCGGAAGCGGCCGCTAGTGCGAACTATTCGCAAAAGCAAGAAAAAATGAGCCTATACTCTCGACCAAGGGACAGGGGGACAGGCCCTTCAAACCACGCTATCACTCTGGTCATGCGGGAAAAGGAACTGCGCTTCGCCCTGATTTGTTACGGCGGCATCAGCCTCGCCGTCTATATGCACGGCATTACCAAAGAGATCTGGCGGCTCGCCGCGGCGTCGCGCGCCTTTCACGATGGCGAGGCGATCGGCGGGTCGGGCGGTGTCTATCGCGACCTGCTCGCGGCGATCGCCGAGCATGGCAGCGTCAAGCTCCGTGTCCTTCCCGACATCGTTGCGGGGGCCAGCGCGGGCGGGATCAACGGCATCTTCCTCGCGCGTGCGCTTGCGACGGGCAAATCGCTCGACCCGCTAACCGAACTGTGGCTGCAGGACGCCGACGTCGACAGCCTGCTCGACCCCGACGCGCGGCCGCTTTCGGCGATGACCAAATTCTGGGCGGTGCCGATCGCCGGCTGGGCGATGAAGCGGCGCGGCAATGCCATCGACCGCACCGTCGGCGAAGACGCGCAGGACGAGGTGCGTGCCAAGCTGTCGCGCTTCGTCCGTGCGCGCTGGTTCGAGCCGCCCTTCGGCGGTGTCACTTTCTCGAACCTCTTGCTCAATGCCTTTGACGCGATGGATGCAGGGCCTCAGGGCCCGCCGCTCGTGCCCGCCGAGCAGCCCGTCGACCTCATCGTCTCGGTAACCGACTTCGCGGGCCACAAGGAGCAGTTGACGCTCAACAGCCCGCCGCGCGTGATCGAGCAGGAGCATCGGTTGATGATGCATTTCCGGCAGAATGGCCGCGCGGGAAGGCGGCTCGACGATGTGCCGGCGCTTGTCGCCGCCGCGCGCGCGACCGCCAGCTTCCCGGGCGCCTTTCCGCCCTTCACCTTGCGCGAACTCGATGCCGCGCTCGAAAAGCGCGGCGTTGAATGGCCGGGCCGCGATGCCTTCATCCGCGCGCAACTGCCGCGCGTGCCCGACAGCGATCCCGCCGACCGCGTGTTGATCGACGGTGCGGTGCTCGCGAATGCGCCGTTCCGACCGGCGATCGCGGCGCTTAAGCAGCGTCCGGCGCGGCGCGAGATCGACCGCCGCTTCATCTATATCGACCCGAAACCCGATTATAAGGCGATCAGTGTCGGCAAGCCCGGCGAAGCCACCGAACAGGGCCAGCTTCCGGGCTTCCTTCCGACGATCCTCGGCTCATTGTCGGCGATCCCGCGCGAGCAGCCGATCCGCGAGAATATCGAGATGATCGAGGGGATGTCGCGGCGCATCCGCCGAATGCAGCACATCATCGACGCGATGAAGGTCGAGGTCGAGGAACAGGTCGCGGCGCTGTTCGGCACGACCTTCTTCCTCGACACGCCGACCCCGGCGCGGCTCGCGAAATGGCGCGCGAAGGCGCAGGATCAGGCCGCGGTGCGCGCGGGCTTTGCCTATGCGCCCTATGGCCACCTCAAGCTTTCGGCGGTGATCGACGAACTGGGGAATATCGTCGACCGGCTCGTCCCGCCCGAAGGGCCGGTGCATGTCATCAACCGCCGGATTGCGATGTGGACCGAGGCGCGCGCCCGCGGTCTCGACCGGATTTCGGGCAAGAAGGGCACGGGCGCGAGCAGCGAGGCGATCGAGTTTTTCCGCACCCATGATCTGGGCTTCCGCATTCGCCGCCTGCGCTTCCTCGCCCGTGAACTCGACGCGTCGGTCGAGGCGACGCGCGAGAAGCGCGACCCTGTGTGCGAAGAAATGCGCGAGACGATCTTCACCGCCCTCGGCCAGTATCTTGAGCGCGAGGGCGATAGCTGGCTCGCCGACCTCGACGTGCCCGCCGATACCGAGCCCGGCCAGTGGATCGACGCGATCGCCGCGCGCCGCGATCTTGTCGCGCTCGATGCCGAGACCGACGAAGTGATTGCGGCGGCGCTCGCCAAGCTTCCAAAGGACGACCGGCGGACGATGCTGTTCGCCTATCTCGGCTATCCCTTTTACGACATCGCGACCTTGCCGCTTTTGCAGGGCGAGGGCTTCGACGAGTTCGACCCCATCAAGATCGACCGCATCTCGCCGTCGGACGCGACCGCGATCCGCACGGGGGGCGCGGCGGCGATGCTGAAGGGGGTCGAATTCAACAGCTTCGGCGCCTTCTTCAGCCGCGCCTATCGCGAGAATGACTATCTCTGGGGGCGGCTCCACGGCGCGGACCGGCTGATCGATATTGTCGCGAGCAGCGTCAACGGCGACGATTCGGTGCCTGCGGACGAGCTGAAGATGCTGAAGCGCCGCGCCTTCCACGCGATCCTCGATGAGGAAGAGGGGCGATTGCCCAAGGTGAAGGCGTTGATCGACGAGCTCAGGGGTGAGATCGGCTAATTATCTTCGTCATTGCGAGCGTAGCTCGCAATGACGAAGTTGAAGAACGACGGATCAGTCCGTCAGATCGTCCCACATTTCCTTGATACGACCAAAAAAGCCCTGGCTTGCGGGGCATTCCTCGCCGGTTTCGGTCTCGCGGAATTCGCAGAGCAATTCCTTTTGCCGTGCGGTCAGCTTCGTCGGCGTCTCGACGTCGATCTGGACGACAAGGTCGCCATGACCGCGGCCGTTCAATACCGGCATGCCCGCGCCGCGCTGGCGAAGTTGCTTGCCCGATTGGATGCCCGCGGGGATGGCGATGTCGTGCATCTGGCCATCGAGGCCGGGAATGCCGATCTCGCCGCCCAATGCAGCGGTGGTGAAGCTGATCGGCGCGCGCGTGAACAGCGTCGTGCCCTCGCGCTCGAACACTTTGTGCCGCGCCATATGCAGGAAAATATAAAGGTCGCCCGGCGCCGCGCCGCGTGCGCCGCTTTCGCCTTCGCCCGACAGGCGGATGCGCGTGCCCTCGTCGACACCCGCCGGGATGTTGACGGTCAGCGTCTTGCGCCGGTCGACCCGGCCCTCGCCATGGCATGAGTTACAGGGGTCGGCGATGACTTCGCCCGCGCCCTGACAGGTCGGGCAGGTGCGTTCGACCATGAAGAAACCCTGCTGCGCGCGCACCTTGCCATGGCCGGCGCAGGTCGTGCAGCGATTGGTCTGGGTGCCGGGCTTGGCGCCCGATCCGTCGCACGTCTCGCAGCGCGCCGCGACATCGACCTGAATCTCGCGCGTGACGCCCGAAAAGGCGTCCTCGAGCCGGATTTCCATGTCGTAGCGCAGGTCGGCGCCGCGCGCGGGACCGCGCTGCTGACGTCCGCCTCCGCCAAATGCCGAGCCGAAGATCGATTCGAAAATATCGCCGATGTCGCCGAAATCGGCATTGCCGCCACCGCCGAAGCCGCCCGCGCCGCCATTGACGCCCGCCTTGCCGAACCGGTCATAGGCTGCGCGCTTCTGCGGATCCTTCAGGCAGTCATAGGCTTCGCTGATGGCCTTGAAGCGCGCTTCGCTGTCATCGCACCCCGGGTTCTTGTCGGGGTGATATTTCATTGCGAGCTTGCGATAGCTCGCCTTCAGCGTCGCATCGTCGGCTGAGCGCTCGACTTCCAGCAGTTCGTAATAATCGATGTCGAGTGACATAGGTCAAACAGGCCCCCTCCGGCCCGCCGGGCCCGCATGGCGCGGACCCGGCGAGGGAGTTTTCTTACTTCTTGTCGTCTTCGACTTCCGAGAATTCGGCGTCGACGACGTCTTCGTCGGTCTTCGCCGCACCGGCATCATCGTCGGCGCCGGGGGATGCTGCCGACTGCTGCTCTTTCTCGTAGATCGCCTGACCAAGCTTCATCGCGACCTGCGCGAGCGCCTGGCTCTTTTCGGTCATCGCGGCGGCATCGCCGCCTTCGACCGCGGTCTTGGCTTCGGCAACCGCGGCTTCGATCTCGGACTTCAGGCCCGCGTCGACCTTGTCGCCATGCTCGCGGAGCTGGCTTTCGGTCGAGTGGATCAGGCTTTCGGCGTTGTTCTTCGCCTCGGCCGCCTCACGGCGCGTCTTGTCCTCTTCGGCGAACTGCTCGGCGTCCTTGACCATCTGGTCGATGTCCGAATCCGACAGGCCGCCCGAAGCCTGGATCTTGATCTGCTGTTCCTTGCCGGTGCCCTTGTCCTTGGCGTGGACGGACACGATGCCGTTGGCGTCGATGTCGAAGGTCACTTCGATCTGCGGCACGCCGCGCGGAGCGGGCGGAATGCCGACGAGGTCGAACTGGCCGAGGATCTTGTTGTCCTGCGCCATTTCGCGCTCGCCCTGGAACACGCGGATCGTCACCGCCGACTGATTGTCGTCAGCCGTGGAGTAGACCTGCGACTTCTTGGTCGGGATCGTCGTGTTGCGGTCGATCATCTTGGTCATGATGCCGCCCAGCGTTTCGATGCCCAGCGACAGCGGAGTCACGTCGAGCAGCAGCACGTCCTTGACGTCGCCCTGCAGCACGCCCGCCTGGATCGCAGCGCCGATCGCGACGACTTCGTCGGGGTTCACACCGGTGTGCGGTTCCTTGCCGAAGAAATCCTTCACGACTTCACGCACGCGCGGCATGCGCGTCATGCCGCCGACGAGAACGACTTCGTCGATTTCGCTGGCCGAAATGCCCGCGTCCTTGATCGCCTTCTTGCAGGGTTCGAGCGTGCGCTTGACCAGCTCTTCGACCAGCTTTTCCAGGTCCGAACGCGTGATCGTCTTCACCAGATGCTTCGGCCCATTGGCGTCGGCGGTGATGAAGGGCAGGTTGACCTCGGTCGTCGCGGCCGACGACAGTTCGATCTTTGCCTTTTCGGCGGCTTCCTTCAGGCGCTGCAGCGCAAGCTTGTCGCCGCGCAGGTCGATGCCTTCGTCCTTCTTGAACCCGTCGGCCAGATATTCGACGAGCTTGCTGTCGAAATCTTCACCGCCGAGGAAGGTGTCGCCGTTGGTCGACTTCACCTCGAACACGCCGTCGCCGACTTCGAGGATCGAGATGTCGAAGGTGCCGCCGCCAAGGTCATAGACTGCGATCGTTTTATTCTCGGTCTTGTCGAGGCCATAGGCCAGCGCCGCCGCGGTCGGCTCGTTGATGATGCGCAGCACTTCGAGGCCTGCGATCTTGCCGGCGTCCTTGGTCGCCTGACGCTGGGCGTCGTTGAAGTAAGCAGGAACGGTGATGACCGCCTGCTCGACCTTTTCGCCCAGATAGGCTTCGGCGGTTTCCTTCATCTTCTGAAGGATGAAGGCGCTGATCTGCGACGGCGAATAATCCTCACCGCCCGCCTTGACCCACGCGTCGCCGTTCGAACCCTTGGCGATGGTATAGGGGACGAGTTCCATGTCCTTCTTGGTCATGGGATCGTCGAAGCGGCGGCCGATCAGGCGCTTCACCGCAAAAATCGTGTTTTCGGGGTTGGTGACGGCCTGGCGCTTCGCCGGCTGGCCGATCAGGCGCTCGCCATCCTTTGCAAAGGCGACGATCGACGGGGTCGTGCGCGTGCCTTCGACATTTTCGATAACCTTGGGTTTTCCGCCTTCCATCACCGCGACACAGCTGTTCGTGGTGCCGAGGTCGATCCCGATCACTTTGGCCATTGATAATACGTCCTTGTTGCTTCCTCGACGCCCTGAAAAGGCACGCCGTCCATGGTTTTGATGGGGGCGATATAGGTGCGCTTTGCCTTGGCACAAGGGCTTTCACGGCTTATCGAGGGTGCGAAAATATCGCGCTTTTACGGAGTCCTCCCAAAATGAAACCCTTCGCTCTTGCCGCTCTCGCCGCCACTGCGCTCAGCCTGACCGGCTGCGGCGATAATCTGGTCGCCGCCAAGCCGCTCAATGTGGTGAGCGGGCATATCGTGATGGGGGCGACGCCCGACCGTCCGGCGGTCGGCTATTTTCGCGTCCAGGGCGGCCCGCAGCCGGTCCGGCTTGTCGCGGTGACCGCCGACCTCGCGCAGCGTGTCGAAATGCACGAAAGCGTGAAGGAAAATGGCGTCGTGACGATGAAGCCGCTGCTGCGCGCCGACGTGCCTGCCAAGGGCGACCTGGTGTTCAAACAGGGCGGCAAGCATTTGATGATCTGGGGCATCAACGGCGCCGCGGTCCGCGCGGGCAAGTTGCCGATGGCGTTCGTTTTCACCAACAACAATAATGAACGCATCCTCTTCGACATGGTGATCAAGCCTGCCGAGGGTGCCGAGGCAGCCGCCGATCATGGCGCGATGGACCATGGCGCGATGGAAAAGGGCGCCGACCAAGCGGCCCCGGACGCTGCGAAGAAATAGGGATGCATTCCGACACTTCGTCATTGCGAGCGAAGCGAAGCAATCCAGAGCGGTTTACGCCACTCTGGATTGCCGCGTCGCTTCGCTCCTCGCAATGACGGGGTTTTAATGCCGCGTCCGTCGCGACCGCTCACGCCTGGCGAGGTCGCGCTTGCCCGGACGGTGTTCGGGGGCGGGATCGCCTATGACCGCGTGCGCGTGAACCACCATAAGTGGATTTTCTTCCAGCCGCGCCACATCGTCATGGCGCCGATGGGCAGCCTGCATTTCAACCCGCATGGCGATCTTTATTGCGACGATTTCAGCGTCGCGTCGCAGCGATTGCAGGGGCTGTTCATCCACGAGATGACGCATGTCTGGCAGGCGCAGACGCGCGGACGCTGGTATCTGGTGCTGATGCGCCATCCCTTCGCGACCTACAGCTACAGCCTCAAACCCGGTTGGCTGCTCGAACGCTACGGGCTCGAACAACAGGCCGAGATCGTTCGTCATTATTGGTTGCTGACCCAGGGGCTGGTCGTCGGCGGCGCGCCGGGAATCGAGGCCTATCGTGCGATACTGCCGTCATCATGGGACGCGGCATGATGGATGCGACAATTACCGGCTAGCCAGAGGGGCGGCGTTCGTCCTATGTTCCTCTCATGGATGGAACCGCCCTCGTCGTCGCCCTTGTTGCCCTCGCCATCGGGGGCCTGATCGGCTGGCTTTTTGCCGGCCGCCAGTCGGGCGCGCTCAAGGCCGAGCGCGACGGGCTTTCGGAGCGGTTCAAGACCGCGGTGACGGACCTCGCGGCCGAGGCCGAGGCGCGCAAGGCAGCCGATATCCAGCTTGCGGCTTTGCTCAGCGAACAGCGCGCGCGCGACGAGGCGCATGATGCGCAGATCGCGCAACTGAAAGACGCGCAGGCCGCGCTGACGGCGCAGTTTCGTGAGGTCGGGCAGGTGATGCTCGATGGTGCGCAAAAAGCGTTCCTCGAACGCGCCGAGGCGCGCTTTAAGGAGAGCGAGGCGACCGCAGGGCAGAATCTGAAAGCGCTGCTGCATCCGGTCCACGACCGGCTCGAAAAATATGAGGCGGCGGTGGCGAAGGTCGAGGCCGAGCGCCGCGACGCCTTTGGCCTGCTCCATGGCCAGATCGCGGCGATGCGCGAGGGCACCGAACGCGTGTCGAGCGAGGCTGCGAAACTCGTCAACGCACTGCGCAACGCGCCCAAGGCGCGGGGGCGCTGGGGCGAGCAGCAACTGCGCAACGTGCTCGAAAGCTGCGGCCTCTCCGAGCACGCCGATTTCCAGACCGAGGTTAGCGTGAACGACGGCGACGGCGGGCGGCTGCGCCCGGACGTCGTCGTGCGCGTACCCGGCGGGCAGAATCTCGTGATCGACGCCAAAGTGTCCTTGAACGCCTATCAGGATGCGTTCGGCGCGGTGGAGGAGCGAGAGAAAGCGGCACATCTCGTCGCGCACGCTGCGGCGATGAAGGCGCATGTGAATACGCTTGGCGCCAAAGCCTATTGGAACCAGTTCGACGACACCCCCGACTTCGTCGTGATGTTCGTGCCCGGCGAGCATTTCCTTGCCGCCGCGCTCGATCAGGACGCGGGGCTTTGGGATTATGCGTTCGAGCGCAAGGTGCTGCTCGCGACCCCGACCAACCTCATCGCGATCGCGCGCACCGTCGCGGCGGTGTGGCGGCAGGAAAAGCTCGCCAATCAGGCGCGCGAGATCGCCGCGCTGGGCAAGGAGCTTTACGCGCGCATGTCGGTGATGGGCGGGCATATCGCCAAGGTCGGGCGCAATCTCGATCAGGCGACGGGGGCGTACAACGCTTTCGTCGGCAGCTTCGAATCGCAGGTGCTGACGCAGGCAAAGCGTTTCGAGGCGCTCGACATCGAAACCGGCGACAAGGAAATCCCGGCGCTCCCCGTCGCCGAACAGGCGGCGCGCCCGCTGGCCAAGCTGGCTGGGACGCCCGCGGCGGTCAACGACGCGGGGGAATAGGGGCTGCGGGGGAATTGAGCCGCCCCCAACCCGTTTGTGTCGAGCGAAGTCGAGACACCCATCAGCAGCGCATGCCTTCACGGTGTCTCGACTTCGCTCGACACGAACGGAGGATGGGGCTGCGTCTAGATCACCCGCCGCAACACCGCCGTTCGATCGCCGCTGCCCGTCAGGACGAGCGTGCCGTCGTCGGCGAAGGTCAGATTGACCGTTGTCGTCATCAATTTGAAGAAGAGCTGTTCCAGCTCCATGCCTGGACAGGCCATTTCGGTCGCCATCAGCGGCCCCGCTGTCAGCGTGTCGCCGGTCGCCGAATAGCGGCCCGAAAAGCGGTTGCAGCCCGCGCTGCCGCTGAGCCGGTCGCCGCCGAATTGCAGCGAGGTCGGGCGGTCCGAGGTGACCGGCTTTCCGCCGATCGACACGAAGGTCCAGTTCGACCCCGCGAGCGTGTCGGGCGGCAGCACCGCGCCGCCGCAGCCTTGCACGCTCTTGCCATCGGCGACGACGCGCACCGTGTCGGAATAAAGCCGATCGCTCATCCCGTCGCTGCACTTCGTCTTCTGGATGGTGACCGACAGCCGGTCGGTTACATAGGAGCGTCCGTTTGACGACGACTTCGCGCCGGGGTTCGGCACCATGATCTTCGTCTCGCCATAGTCGCCATCATAATTCAGCCGCGACGGCGTGATTTCGAGCGTCCAGCCGGGTTCGGTGCCGAGCGCCATATAGGCGGCGGGCTGATCGCCCGGACCTTGCGGCGGCGTATCGGCAACGGGGGTGCAGGCGGCGAGCGCGAGCAGCGAAGCGGCGGGTAGGATCCTGATCATGCGGCATCTCCTGAACGCTTCATGCTGATCGATCGATGAACCGCGCGGCCGGCTATTGGTTCCGCCGCTGGTTCAACACCTCATAAGCCATCACCGCCGTCGCGACCGCCGCGTTCAGGCTGTCGGCCTTGCCCATCATCGGCATCTTCACCCGCACATCTGCGGCGGCGGCATAGTCGGCGGGCATGCCCTGCGATTCATTGCCGGTGAGGATGAAGGTCGGCGCGGCGTAGCGCACTGCCTGATAATCCTCGGTATCGTCGCCGAGCCACGTCGCGACGAGTTGGCCGGTCCCCTGGCGCAGCCATGGGAGAAACTCCTCCCAGCGCGTCACCACCAGCTTCTGCGTAAAGATCGCGCCCATGCTCGCGCGCACTGCCTCGACCGCATAGGGATCGGTACTTTCATCGAGCAGGATCAGCCCGCCCGCGCCGACCGCGTCGCCGGTACGAAGCATCGTGCCCAGATTGCCGGGATCGCGCAGCCGCTCGGCGACGAGCCAGATCGGCGCGGCATCGCGGTCGATGTCGGCAAGCGTCGTCTGCGGCTCGGCATAGATGCCGACGATGGTCTGCGGATTATCCTTGCCCGACAGTTTCGAAAGGATCGCGCCCGTCGTGTCGATGACTTCGCCGCCCGCGGCCAGCGTGTCGGCGACCAGCGCCGCCGCGAGAGGGTGCGCGTCACCCTCGGGGCCCAGGAACAGCCATTGCGGGAGCACGCCCGCCTCGCGCGCCTCGGTCGCGATACGCAGCCCCTCGGCGAGGAACAGTCCCTCGGCGCGGCGGTGGCGTTTTTCGCGCAACAGCCGCATCCGCTTCACCAGCGGGTTCGATAGGCTTTCGATGGTTGAACGGCGACCGGTCATCCGGTCAATCCTCGCCGAAGCTGTCCTTGACCAGCCCGACCAGCTTCAGCAGCGCCGCGTCGGCGCCGTCGCCCTTGGTGTGGATCGTGATCGAGTCGCCCTTTGCGGCGCCGAGCATCATCAGTCCCATGATCGAGGTGCCGTTGACGCGCGATCCGCCCTTTTCGACCTCAACCGACACGCTTTCGGGCAAGCGGCTGACAAAGGTCACGAACTTGGCGCTCGCACGCGCGTGAAGGCCGCGCTGATTGGTGATTTCGACCGTCTCGGAATTTTCGTTCAAGGGCCCACTCCCAGCATTTCCGACGCGACCGAAATATATTTCTGGCCGGCTTCCTTCGCCGCGATCACCGCGGCGCGAAGTTCCATCGTCTTGCGCGCGCTTTCGAGGCGGATCAGCATCGGCAGGTTGACGCCTGCGATCACTTCGGTGCGCCCCGCCTCGAGCAGGCTGATCGCGAGGTTCGACGGGGTGCCGCCGAACAGGTCGGTCAGCATCACGACGCCGCGGCCTTCGTCGACCTTGCGAATCGCGTCGGCGATTTCCTTGCGGCGCATCTCCATATTGTCGTTCGGGCCGATGCACACGGTCGCGACCGCCCTTTGCGGACCGACGACATGCTCCATCGCGCGCACCATTTCCTCGGCAAGGCGGCCGTGGGTGACGAGCACCATTCCCAGAAGCGGCAGAGCCTTATCGTTCGCCATGCAGTCGTCGACCCTTATATGTTGCCGCCGGGCGCGGAAGCCGCGGGCGGGGGCCTGCCCTCAAGCCCATCTTGCGGGGCAGAGTCAAGATTGCGGTGGGTCAGCGTTGGCTCATATCCGGACTCGCGTAGCGTTTGGGCAACACGGCTCGCGACATGGACCGATCGGTGGCGTCCCCCCGTACAGCCGAAGGCAATGGTGACATAGCTTTTGCCCTCGGCGCGGTAGCGCGGCAGCAAGGTGAGGATCAACTTCTCGATCTGCGACAGGCTGTCTTCATAGGCGGGATCGGCAATCACATAGGCGGCGACATCGGAATCGAGCCCGGTTCCGGGCTTGAGCTTCGGATCCCAGTGCGGGTTGCGCAGATAACGCATGTCGAAGACGAGGTCGGCGTTGCGCGGCAGCCCGCGCGCGAAGCCGAAGCTCATCACATTGAGGACGGGTTCGCCCTCGTCGGCATCGCCGAACCGTTGGCGGATTTCCTGCTGCAGATCGTTGCTGCTGTAGTTGGTCGTGTCGACGACATGCTCGGCCCAGCGGCGGAGCGGCTCCATCATCTCGCGCTCCCGCGCGATCCCGTCGGCGGCGGGGCGGTCCTCGGCCATGGGATGGCGGCGGCGCGTTTCAGAGAAACGGCGTTCGAGTTCGGCACCGGCGCAATCGAGGAACAGGGTCTGGATGTCGCGTCCGCCCGCCTCGCGCAAATCCTTGATTCGGCGCACGAGCAGCGCGGGACGGAAGCCGCGGCTACGGCTGTCGATGCCGATCGCGAGCGGGCGCCCCGCCTCGCTGCGCTGCATCGGCGCGTCGATCAGCGTTTCGAGCAGCGCGAGTGGCAGATTGTCGACCACTTCCCAGCCAAGGTCCTCGAGCACCTTCAGCACGGTCGATTTGCCCGCACCCGACAGGCCGGTGACCAGCAACAGGCGCGATTCGGCGGCCGCGCTCATCGTCGATGCCTCATGCCGCGGGTGCCAGTCGTTCGAGCGCGAGCAGGATCTTGATCGGCGCCGACGCCTCGAACGCCGACAGCAACAGCGCGGGCAGCGGGTGGCCCGCGACCGTCTCGACCTGATTGACTGCTGGCATGCGGTCGTAGCGGTCGGTCAGGCGCACCGCGAGCGCGAGCGGGACGGGTGCCGTCCACGGCCGCTCGACGATCCCGATCCCGCGCACTTCCAGCTTGCCCGCCAGGTTTTCGGGCGGCCGGCACCACAGCCGGCCGCGTTCGAACCAGATATCGCAGCGGTCGTCGGCAACCAGCCGCGCGCCGCGATCGATCAGCCGCAGCGCCAGGTCCGATTTGCCCTGTCCCGAATTGCCGAGGATCAGCACGCCGCCATTGCCCGCTGCGACGCAGCTCGCATGGATATTGACGATTTGCGTGTTGGTCCGGCTCGGAAGCATGTCGCATGGCTTACCGGCGACGGTGCGGTGCCGCAAGACGATAGGATGACGGCGTCAGCCGGTTTCGGTCGTACCTTCGCGCGCGGGCAGGGTGATGAGCAGGCTGGCGCCCGACCTGCCGTCATCGCGATCCTTGGCATTGATCGTACCGCTATGCCCCTCGACGATCGTGCGCGCGATCGCCAGGCCCAGCCCGCTATGGCGACCGAAGGCCTCGCCCGCGGGGCGTTCGCTATGAAAACGGCGGAAAATGGCGTCGCGCTGCGTAGGGTCGATGCCGGGGCCGTCGTCGTCGACCTTGACATGAACCTCATCGCCGAGGCGGGTCGCCGAAATGCAGACGAGGCCGGTATCGGGCGAAAAGCTGATCGCATTGTCGATCACATTGTCGATCGCGCGTTCAAGCCGATGGCCATCGCCCATCACCACTGTCGTACCTTTGCGGGGACGCGCGAAGGCGACGCGCGGCTGGGGCACGGTCGTGTCGACGCGCGCCGCGCGCGCCGCGAGCATCGATTCGATCATGATGCCGACGTCGATCGGTTCGAACAGCGTACGCGACAGTTGCGCGTCGACCCGGCTCGCCTCGCTGATGTCGTTCACCAGCCGGTCGAGCCGGCGGACATCCTCGTCGGCGATCGCCAGGAGTTGCGCGCGCTGCTCGTCGCTTTTGACGCGTCCCAGCCCCTCGATCGCGGAGCGGACCGAGGCGATCGGATTCTTGAGCTCGTGCGTCACATCGGCAGCGAAATGTTCGCCCGCGTCGATACGTTCGCGCAGCGCCTGCGTCATGTCGCTGAGCGCGCGGGCGAGCGTTCCGATCTCGTCACGGCGGCTGGGCAGGCGCGGTACGACAACCTCACGGGCGCGGCCGAGGCGGACGCGAACTGCGGCGCGCGCAAGGCGGCGGAGCGGGCGGACGATGGTGCGGGCAAGGAACAGGGACAGGAGGACCGACGCCATAAGCACCATTGCGACGACGACGGCGATGCGAAAGCGTTCGGCGCGCACGGTGCGCGTGATGTCGCGCGCATTGAGCGTCATCAGCACCGTTTGCGGCGTATCGAGGTCGACGACGCGTGCCGCGCTGAGCAGCGGGGTGCGTTCGGGGGCATAGCGGAAACGGCTCGTCTCGATGTCGCTGCGTTGCGCTTCGAGGACCTCAGGCCAGGATTTCGCATTGTCGACGCGCGGTTCCTCGAACTCGGGATAGGCCGGCGCGCCGACGATCCAGTCGATGCCGCGATCCATCGCGCGCGCGGCGTCGCGCTTCCAGGGCTGCAGATCGGGATCGCGCAACGTATAGGTCGGCGGACCCGTCTCGAAACTGTCCGAAATGCGCCGGCCGTCGGCGGCATAGAAGCGCAGGCGCGACTCGGTCGCGGCGGTAAATTCATCGATCAGCCGCGTGCGCTCTTCGGGCCGCGCCGCTTCCAGCGCGCTGTCGAGCATTGCGAGCTGGTCCTTCATCACCTCGATGCGCGTATCGACCAGTCGGCTCCGATAGGAGTCGAGATAATAGAAGCCGCCGGCAAGCAGCGCGATGGCGAGGATGTTCACCGCAAGGATACGCGTGGTCAGCGACCAGCGCGCCGACCAGACCAGCGGCGATTCCTCCTGTTCGGCGATGCTGGCGTCGGGCTTCATGGCATCAGCTCTCGTCTGCAAAGCGATACCCTGCGCCATAAAGGGTTGCGATCGCGTCGAACTCGGGGTCGACCTCGCGGAACTTGCGGCGCAGGCGCTTGATGTGGCTGTCGATCGTGCGATCGTCGATATAGACGTCGTCCTGATAGGCGGCGTCCATCAATTGATTGCGGCTGCGCACGATACCGGGGCGTGCGGCAAGCGTTTCGAGGATCAGGAATTCGGTGACGGTCAGCGTGACGTCCTTGCCGTCCCACGCGACCTTGTGGCGCGCCGGGTCCATCTGCAGCCGTCCGCGGGTGATCGGCTCGGCGACGGGTTCGTCGTCTTCGCTGGGTGCCGACCGGTTGAGTTCGACGCGGCGCAGGATGGCGCGGATGCGGGCGATCACCAGCCGCTGCGAAAAGGGTTTGGCGATATAATCGTCGGCGCCCATCGCCAGGCCCAGTGCCTCGTCGATCTCGTCATCCTTGCTGGTCAGGAATATGACGGGAAGCTGGCTCTTCTCGCGCAGGCGACGCAGCAGTTCGAGTCCGTCCATTCGCGGCATCTTGACGTCGAACACGGCCAGATCGGGCGGATTGTCGATCAGCGGCTTCAACGCCGCCTCGCCGTCCGAATAGACGCGCGTCACAAAGCCTTCGGCTTGAAGCGCGATAGACAGGGATTGCAGGATATTGCGGTCGTCGTCGACCAGCGCGATGGTTGCCGTCATGCTCTTTCCGTTTGGCGGGCCCAAGCAGCGATTAGCCTATCCGCGGTTCAGCGACAACATCGGGGCGTTAGTACAGTTCCCTTTTGGCACGCCCGCCGCAAGCGCTCATCGCAAGCGCCGCGCAGCTCCGCTTTAATCTTTTGACCTCCCCCGCCAAGCGGGCTAACGCGGCCGAGATTTCGGAATCGGCGGTCACGTCGGCACCCATGCGAATGCGGGCCAACCCATTAGTGCGCTAAGCATTGCATAGGTATGCAACGACGCCGCCGGACAAGGAAAGGCGAAGGCAAATGACCAAGGTTGTGATCGGCGCGGACACCGTCGAGACGAAGGCGGAAGTCGCCGAAAACTGGGGCACTCCGCAGTTGATCGAGGATGCGGTTCGCCACGGGGAGGGCGTGCTCGCCAAGGACGGCCCGCTCGTCGTCGAAACCGGCAAGCACACCGGCCGCAGCGCCAAGGACAAGTTCATCGTCAAGGACGCAGAGACCGCCGATACGATCTGGTGGGGCAAGACGAACGTCGCGATGACCCCTGATAATTTCGCGGCATTGAAGGCCGATTTCTTCGCGCATCTGGCGCAGCGCCCGCGCCTGTTCCGTCAGCAGCTTTTCGGCGGCTCGCAGCCCGAGCACCGCGTCGCGGTTCAGGTCGTCACCGAATTCGCCTGGCACAGCCAGTTCATCCGCACCTTGCTCTGCCGCCCGACCGCGGCCGAGCTCGCGGCGTTCGCGAGCGAATATACGATCATCGACCTGCCGAGCTTCCGCGCCGACCCGGCGCGCCACGGCACGCGGACCGAGACTGTCGTTGCGGTGAATTTCTCGGAGAAGCTCGTGCTGATCGGCGGCACGCAGTACGCGGGCGAGATGAAGAAGTCGGTGTTCGGCATCCTCAACTATCTGCTCCCGGTTAAGGGCGTGATGCCCATGCACTGCTCGGCGAACATGGGACCCAAGGGCGACACCGCAGTCTTCTTCGGCCTCAGCGGCACCGGCAAGACGACGCTGTCGGCCGACGCCTCGCGCACGCTGATCGGCGACGACGAGCATGGCTGGTCGGACACCGCGGTCTTCAATTTCGAAGGCGGCTGCTACGCCAAGATGATCCGCCTTTCGCCGGAGGCCGAGCCCGAGATTTTCGCGACGACCAAGCGTTTTGGCACCGTGCTCGAAAATGTCGTGATCGATCCGGTCACGCGCGAACTCGATTTCGACGACGCGAGCCTCGCAGAGAACAGCCGTGGTTCGTACCCGATCGATTTCATTCCGAACACGTCGGAACGGAATATGGGTCCGGTCCCGCAGAACATCATCATGCTCACCGCCGATGCCTATGGCGTCTTGCCCCCGATCGCGAAGCTGACGCCCGACCAGGCGATGTATCATTTCCTTTCGGGTTACACCGCGCGCGTCGCGGGGACCGAGATCGGCGTGACCGAGCCCGAGGCGACCTTCTCGACCTGCTTCGGCGCACCCTTCATGCCGCGTCACCCGTCGGTCTATGGCAATTTGCTGAAAGAGCGCATCGCCAAGGGCGGTGTCCAGTGCTGGCTCGTCAACACCGGCTGGACCGGCGGCATGGCGACGATGGACGGCATCAAGCGCATGCCGATCAAGGCGACGCGCGCGCTGCTCAACGCCGCGCTCGACGGCAGCCTCAACGACGCCGAATTCCGCAAGGATCCGAATTTCGGCTTCATGGTGCCCGTCGCGGTTCCGGGCGTCGACAGTGCCTTGCTCGATCCGCGCGAAGCCTGGGCCGACAAACAAGCCTATGACCGCACGGCGCAAACGCTCGTCGGACAATTCATCGACAATTTCGCGCAATTTGCGGATCATGTCGACGAAGGCGTCCGCCAAGCCGCGCCGCAGGCGGCCGTCGCAGCATAACCTACCCGGAACCTTCCGGGTGTTCATTCACCCGGAAGGACCGGACCAATGACCACCGAATATCGCCCGCGCCTGTTCGAGCGCGACGAAGACATACGCGCGATCGGCAGTGGCCTGCTCGCGCGCAGCCTGCCGCGCGAAGCGTGGACGCATGAGGCGCATCTGGGCGCCTGCCTCTGGCTTGTCAGCGAGCGCCCCGACATCGACATCGATGCCGAGATTGCGACGATCATCAGCCGCTATAACGAGAGTGTCGGTGGTGTGAACGACGACACACAGGGCTATCATGACACTATCACGCGTGCCTATGTCGCAGGGGTGCGGCTGTTCCTGTCGGAAACCGCCGAGGTCGGGCTGGCTGCGCGCGTCAACGCGCTGTTGCTTTCCGACATGGGCGGCCGCGACTGGCCGCTGCGCTTCTACACCCGCGACCTGCTCTTTTCGGTCCCGGCGCGGCGCGGCTTTGTCGAACCCGATCTTGTGCCCTTTCCGGCCTAAAGCTTCATTCCGGGCGCCCAGCCGCTTTCCGCAAGGAAGGCGGCGGGGTCGCGCATCTCGATAATCGCCTTGATCGCCGCGGCCTTGTCGGGTGCGCGATCATAGTAGCTTTTGGCGACGCGGTAACCGACCCAATAGCCGAGGTCGCCGGGCCAACCGTCCTTGCCCTGCTGGTTATAGAGCCAGCGTGACCCGATCGCCTTGCCGTCCTTTTCGGCAAGAAAGGCGGTTTCCAACTCGGCTTCGCGTCCCTTCGCCCATTGGTGGAGCAGCGGATAGCCGACCGAACCGCTCATCCGCTCGGCGACGAACTCGGCAGCGCCCTCGACAAGCGCGGCGTGGAGGACGGTATCGTCCTCGCTCTCGACCTGCGCGAGCGGCTGCTGTGCATGGACATATTCGTGCGCGATGATGTGGACGAAGCGGTCTTCGTCGTCAGCCTCGATGAACTTTGCCATGCACAGGGTTTCGAGCCCGATATAAAGCCCCTTGGCGTTTGCAGTGCCTGCGGTCGTCCCGCGCCCGATCGCGATGGTGATCGGCGGGAATTTGGCGGCAGGATAGATTTCAGCGAGCCGGTCGGTCGCTGCGACCAGCCGCGTCCGGACATTGCCGAGTTTTGCCGCGCAGCCGCGCGCATCGGCAAAGAGTTGCGGTTTGGTGCGCAGCGCTGCGGCCAGCTTTTCGGGTGTGATACGGCGCAGCGCCATGAACTCGACCAGCCCCGGTGAGGGATCGGCGAGATAGCGTATGGCGAGCTGCTCGGGCTGCGCCGCAAGCGCCGGATCATCGGCGAGCGCGAAGAAACGCTCGACGTCCGAGGTCACGATCGCGACGCGCGCCGGAGAGGCCGGCTGATCGGCAGCGCGGCTGGCCGGGTTCCAAGTCATGCTGGCGGCGAGTACCGCCAGCAAGGCGGCGCGACGCATCAGCCCTTTTTCTCCGCCACATAGGCGTCGACATTTTGCGCGAGCACGTCGAGCGGGACGTTGCCGCCCTCGACGACGACATTGTCGAAATCGCGGAGGTCATATTTCGCGCCCAACGCCTTTTGCGCCAGCCCGCGCTGCCGCACGATCTCGCTGTGCCCGACCTTGTAGCCGCACGCCTGCCCGGCCCAGCTGCAATAGCGGTCGACCTCGCTCGACACCTCGAGCGGGTTCGAGCCATTTTCCTTGACGAAAAACTCGACGCCCTGCTCGCGTGTCCAGCGCTTGGCGTGGATGCCGGTGTCGACGACGAGGCGGCAGGCGCGGAATGCCAGCGACTGGAGATAGCCCAGACGCCCGACCTCGAAATCGTCGTAGAGGCCAAGCTCATCGGCGAGTTGCTCGGCATAGAGCGCCCAGCCTTCGGAGTAAGCATTGAACGCCAGCATCGTGCGAATGAGCGGCATCTGGTTCGCATATTCGCCCTGCCACACATGGCCGGGAATCGCCTCGTGCATCGTCAAATCGGGGAGCGAATACTTGCTGTGCAGCTCTGTGGTGCGCAGGTTGATCCAGAATTTGCCCGGCACCGTCCCGTCGATCGATCCCGCGCCGCCATAGGCCGCAGGTGCACCGGGTTCTTCGGCCAGCGGCAGGCGCTTCACCTCGACATTGCCCTTTACCAGCGTGCGGAACGCGCGCGGTAGCTGCGCGCGGATCTTGCCGAGCCAAGTCTGGATATAGGCGGTGATTTCGGCGCGACCCGCGTCGTTGTCGGGGAACTTATATTTGGGATCCTTGGCGAGCGCGTTCATGCGGTCGCCGACCGAGCCTTGCGTATAACCAAGCTTCTTGAGGATCGGATCCATCCTGCCGTGGAGTTCGGCGAGTTCATGGCGGCCCATCTGGTGGACCTCTTCGGGCGTCATCCGCGTCGTCGTCGAAGCGCGCAATGCCCAGGCGTAGAATTCGTCGCCGCCGGGACGCGCCCACATGCCCGCGTCCATCGTCGCCTTCGCGCGCTGCGCCTTGAGTTCGGCGAGCTGGCGTTCGAGCGCCGCAGCGACGGGACCCTGCACGATCTTCGCCGAGCGTGTCGACCAGTCGCCCGCGATCTTCGCTTCGCCCGTGCGGCGGACGAGGCTTTCGACCATCGATCCGCCCGCTTTTGCGTCGGCGATCGTTGCTTCCATCTGCTTCACCGCCTTGTCGATCAAGAAGGCAGGGGCGATCAGCCCTTGTCCGCCGGCGGCTTTCAGCCGGCCGGTCTCACCGTCGAGGACGCCGGGGAAAGCGTTGAGGCGCGACAGATAGGCTTCGGCGTCGGCGGTATTTTTCACCGGATGATCGCTGTCGAGGAATTTGGGGACGTCGAGATAGGCGCCGACATTCTGGATCACGACATAGGGCGTGTTGCGCCAGCCGCCGACCGCGACGTCGCCATAGGGCAGGGCAAAGCCGTCGAGCGCAACGCCATAGGCGCTCTCCACGACCGCAAGGCTGGTGCGCGTCTTGTGATCGAGCCCTGCCTTGTCGAACGCGCGGACGCGCGCGACATCGGCCTTCAGCGTATCGGCGACGGCTTTCTGGCCTGCTGCAGACCGGTCGCCGAGCTTGCCGCGTTCGGCCGCGCGTGCACCGGTGTCGATGCCGAGCGAAGTCGCACCTTCGGGCGAGAGCGCGAGCAGATTGTCGGCGATCGAATCGAGCAGTTGCTGCGCGTCGCTCTTTGGCGCCGACTGAAGAGCGGCTGCGGGACCGGCGATGGCAAGCCCCGCGGTGCCCGCGCCGAGCGTGGCAAGCGTCTGGCGGCGACTGACGGGGGTGGAAAGCGGATTAGACACGGGCAGCTCCCTGGCGACTTGTTTCTTGTGAAACCTGTCTAGGCACACCCGCGCGGCGGTCAACGAAAAGGGGCCGGGAAAGCTTGCGCTCTCCCGACCCCCGTCGAAAATTATCGGCTGTCTATCAGTCGGTAAGATCGGCGGGCACCTTGCCGCCGTTCGCCGCGAGTTCGCGCATAACCGCCTTGTGCAGCCAGATGTTCATTTCGGCGCTGCCGTCGAGTTCGCCGGTGTAACCCAGTTCCTGCGCCAGTTCCTTGCGGTTGGCGAGGCTCGAATCAATGCCGAGCAGCTTCATGAGGTCGACGATAGACGTGCGCCAGTTGAGATCCTGTCCGGCGTTCGCGGCCTCGGCGGTGAGGATGGCATCGACATCGACGGGCGCGGCGGCGGCCGCGGCCATGGCTTGCGTCGCGGCGTCCAGCGCGGTGCCGACGGGGCTGGGCGCGGCCGGGGCGGCGGGTTCTGCGGCGACGGCCTTCTTGCCGAAGATGGCGTCCTTGATCTTGCCGAAAATGCTCATTGTTTAGCTCCCACTAGAAACCATGGCGCATCGCCGAAAGGCGAGTCGTACAGTCGCAGGCTAGGACTATGCATTTGAGAATGACAGCCAAATGAACGACTCCTCCTCGTCCTGCCTGCTGCTATACTCATTTGCATCGGCGCGGCGTCCGATCCGTGCCGAAGCGGGAGTATGACGACATGAATCTCACCGACATATTGGCGCAAGCCGGCGGCATCGAATCGATGGCGAAGGAGCTGGGCATTCCTCCCGCGATGGCGAAACAGGGCGCCGACGCGCTGCTTCCCGCGATTCTCGGCGGATTCAAAAAGCAGGCTCAATCGGCCGGCGGCGGAGCCGAAGGGCTTGGAGCGCTTGGAGGTCTCCTCGGCCAACTCGGCGGCGGCGGCCTGCTCGACTCGGTACTCGGATCGCAGCCGACTCCCGTTCAACAGGGCAATGATGTGCTTGGGCAGATTTTCGGGTCGAAAGATGTGAGCCGCACTGTCGCAGGGCAGGCCGCAGCACAGACCGGACTCGATTCGGGCATTCTCAAACAGATGCTGCCGATGCTCGCGATGATGGTTGCGGGCTATATGGCGAAGCAGGGCGGCCAGTCCGGCGAAAGCGGCGGACTTTCCGGCGGTCTGGGCGGCATGCTCGGCAATGTGCTCGGCGGCGCGATGGGCGGCGGCGCGGCGCCATCGGCGGGAGGCCTTGGCGGTTTGGGAAAAATGCTCGACATGGACGGCGACGGCAATCCGCTCGACGATATCATGGGCATGGTCAACAAGATGCGGGGATAGGCGGCCGCAGTCGGACGGTTCCCTTTCGACCGATTGCTGCCGTCCACGTCCTCGTCACCCCGGACTTGATCCGGGGTCCCGCTTGAAGTCGATGCCAGTGAGTGCGTCAAAAAAGCGGGATCCCGGGTCAAGCCCGGGATGACGGAAGTGGGGGGAGGCAACGCCCGCTCCCCACCCCTAAGCCGCCATGTCGCCTCAGCTCACCGCGCGATCGGCTTTACGCTGCCATCAGGCGCAATTCCTCACGGAAATCCTCGTCCACCCCGATGCGGCTTCGCATCGGGGTGACGGCGCCATCGGAATCGGCGTCGCCTTCCTCGAACAGCGCGCAGGGCGCTTCGCCGCCGCGCGCGAGGCTGTAACGCGGCGCGACCTTGCCGGTGGGCTTGAAACCAAGCTTGCGCAGCACCGCACCCGACGCCGGATTGTCGAGGAAATGGCCCGCCGACAGTTTCGGCAGGTTCATTGCCCGCGCGATATGGACGAGCTGACGCCCCGCCTCGGTCGCGAAACCCAGGCCCCAATAGGGACGGGCGATCCAATATCCCATTTCGGGGCCGCCTTCGGGGCTCGGCGAAATGCCGCAGCCGCCGACAAGGCGCGGCGCGCCGCCGGTGCGGGCAAAGATCAGGAAACGCGGCTGGTCGGGGTCGAGCGGTTTGCTCAGAAACTCCTGCGCCTGATCCTCGCCATAGGGCCAGGGTGCGGTCGCGAGGTTGCGGACCACCGCCTCTTCGCCGATCGCTTGGGCGAGCGCGGGGGCGTCTTCCAGCCAGCCGGGCCGCAGCAACAGTCTTTCGGTACGCGCGAACATCTTTTCTAACTCCCAATTGCCTGTCGCCTTGGCGCCAGATGGTGACGCTTTGACGACATTCGATACGGAGGGAGATGGATGGCCCGATTTTCGCGCCTGACCGCTAGAGCGCGGATTTCAGGCAAGAAAAAAGGGAGCCCGGGGTGACCCGTCTCCCTCTTTTCGAACTGGTTTCCGCTTGGGGCGGAAAGGACCGTTCCGGGTCATCCCTGGTGGACGACCCTGGAAGATCGTCCTTATTCGGCGGCTTCCGCCATGGCGTCGACCGACACATATTTGCGGCCAAGCTTGCCATCGTGGAATCGGACCTGGCCGTCGGCGGTTGCGAACAGCGTGTGGTCCTTGCCCATGCCAACGTTGACGCCCGGGTAGACCCGGGTGCCGCGCTGGCGCACGATAATGTTGCCGCCGATCACTTCCTGACCGCCGAACTTCTTCACGCCAAGGCGGCGGCCGGCTGAGTCGCGACCGTTGCGCGAAGAACCGCCTGCTTTCTTATGTGCCATGACTGATGCTCCTTAATTCGTTCGTTCGAGAGGCCGAGCCGCGTTGCCGCGCTCAGGCTTCCTTCTTGGGGGCTGCCTTCTTGGCAGCGGGCTTCTTTGCGGGCGCTTCGGCAGCGGCTTCGGCCTTCGGAGCAGCAGCCTTTTTAGGTGCGGCTTCCTTGGCGGGTGCTGCAGCCTTGGCTTCGGCAGCCGGAGCGGCCTCAGCCTTCGGAGCGGCTTCCTTCTTCGGCGCGGCCTTCTTGGCATCGCCGACAGCGAGGATGCGCAGCAGCGTCAGCGACTGACGGTGACCGTTGCGGCGACGGTAGTTATGCCGGCGGCGCTTCTTGAAGACGATGACCTTTTCGCCGCGCGTCTGGGCGATGATCTCGGCCGAAACGACGAGGCCTTCGGCGCTCTTCACTTCGCCGCCGTCACCGGCCAGCAGGATGTCGCCCAGCGACACGGTGTCGCCAGCTTCGCCGTCGATCTTTTCAACGGCGATCTTGTCTCCAGCGGCGACGCGATACTGCTTGCCGCCCGTGCGCACGATTGCGAACATGGTCTTCCATCCAATCAGAAACTAAAACACCCACGCTGCCAGTCACCCGCCAAAGCAGGCGATTTTTCCGGCATGCGGGAAAGTCAGCGCCACTAGCGAGACAGGGCGTCGCTGTCAACCGCCAAATCCCGTGCTTTTCGTCCAAAAGCGCGGGGCGAGGTCGATTATCGCCCACGCTGCCGATTCGGCACTTGCTGCGCCGTCGGTGCGCCCATATCAGGGACGGCAATGAAGCGCGCCCTTCTTTTTGCCCCGCTGCTCCTGTCGCTGCCCGCTTGCGCCGGGACACAGGCCAATGATGGCCCCTCGCTCGCGAAGCGCGCGGTCGAGGGGCGATTCGATGTCGCGCCGCCCGCGGTCGTCGTCGCGCCGCCGGGGCCGCTGCCCACCGACCTTGCCGGACGTCTCCAGCGCTGGGAAGCTGATGGTGCTGCCGGGCAGCAAGCCTTTGCCGCCGAGCGCGCCGCGACGGCATCGGCGGTTTCGGCCGCCGCAGGTGCTCCCGTCTCCAGCGAGCGCTGGGTCGTGGCGCAACAAGCGATTACGCGCCTGATCGCCGCGCGCGCGCCGCTCACGACGGCGCTTGCCGACATCGATCGTCTCTATATCGAGCGCAGTGTCGACGATCAGATCGACGGGCTTCCGGACATTTATGCGCTGCGCGACCGGCTCGCCGATCTCGCCTCGACGCAGGATGCGGTGCTGGAGGCGCTGAACGCGCAACTGCCGGGGCAGTAGTTTATATCCTCCCGTCGCTTTGCGGCAGGGAGGATCATCGTGCCTATTGGTTCAGCCCATGTTTCTTCAGCGCGTGGCGAATCTGGTCGTAACTCAGCGCCAGCGCCTCGGCGGCGACTTTCTGGTTGAAACGGCAGCGCGCCATCGTGTCCGACAATATCTGCTTTTCATAAGCGTCGACCGCCGCCCGCAGGTCGCTGACCGAGCCTGACGGCGCGGTCGCAGGCGCTTGCACCGCGTCGCTCGCGGGGCCCGGCGCAGACGCTTCGGATTTTGCGGGCGCCTTGCGCACCACCGGCTGCCAGGGGCTCGCGAACGGATCGAAGCTCAGCGCATCGACCGGCTTTTCGGGGTCGGCCCATCGATAGATTGCGCGTTCGATGACGTTCCTCAATTCGCGGACATTGCCGGGCCAGTCGTGCCCCTCCATAGCCGCGAGCGCGCGCGGCCCGAAGCCGGGCCATTCGTCCCAGCCGATCACCGCCGCCATGCGTTGGCCGAAATAGGTAGCCAGCACCTCGATATCGCCTTCGCGCGCGCGCAAGGGGGGCAGGGTGATGACTTCGAACGACAGTCGGTCGAGCAGGTCGGCGCGGAAGCGATTGTCCTCGACCAGCGCGGGCAGATGTTCGTTGGTCGCCGCGACGATGCGCACATCGACGCGAATCGGACGCGACGATCCGACGCGCGTCACCTCGCCATATTCGACCGCACGCAGCAGCCGTTCCTGCGCGCCCATCGACATCGTTGCGAGTTCGTCGAGAAACAGCGTGCCACCGTCGGCTTCTTCGAAACGTCCTGCACGCGTGCGCGTCGCGCCGGTGAAGGCGCCGGCCTCGTGCCCGAAAAGTTCGGACTCGATCAGCGTTTCGGGCATCGCCGCGCAGTTCATGATGACATAGGGGCGATCCCAGCGTGTCGACAGGCGGTGGAGGCGCTCGGCGATGAGTTCCTTGCCCGTCCCGCGCTCGCCGATCACGAGCACCGGACGGTCGAGCGAGGCGGCGAGGCTGGCGCGTTCGACCGCGTCCTGAAATGCCGCCGACTGGCCAATGAATTGCGTCTCGCGTTCCATTCCCAATCATTGGCAAATTTTCCCGTTGATTGGCAAGTTAAATCGATTGAAGGCTCGATTTGCGAGTGAAGTTCGGCGGTTTTGTGCGCCTTTGCGCAATTGGCACGCCTCCTGCAAAGATTTCTGTGAACCGGCGCACGATGCGTCGGTGCAGCGAAAAACACAGGGAAGGTTGATCCATGAAAACGATGTTTGCCCAGGCCGCCACTTTCGCGCTCAGCGCGGCCGGAGCGCTGGCCATTCTCGTCGGCGTGATCGACCAGCCCCAGGTTGCTGCCAGCGTCACCGGCACCCCCGCCGGCCCGCTGGTTGCCGCTGTCATGTCCCCGGCGGTCAGCGCTTTGGCCTGACCGGCACTGGTGCCGGGGCACTCTCCCCCCTTGCCCCGCCCCGGCACCAGCTTTTTATAAAAGACAATGGTCTCAAGATTTTCGACAGGAGTTTCAAAATGGGTATTTTTTCACGAACCCGCGACATCATCGCCGCCAACGTCACCGACCTGCTCGACCGGGCCGAAGACCCGGAAAAGATGATCCGCCAGATCATCTTCGAGATGAACGAAACGCTCGTCGAAGTCCGCGCTTCCGCCGCCCGCACGATCGCGGACCAGAAGGAAATGCGCCGCCATATCGCCAAGCTCGAAAGCCTGCAGGATAGCTGGAAGGAAAAGGCCGAACTCGCACTGTCGAAGGACCGCGAAGACCTCGCCACCGCTGCGCTCGTCGAAAAGCAAAAGGCTGGCGACATGGCGGAGAAGCTGAAAGCCGAGATTGCCGTCCTCGATGACGCGCTGACCGGTTATGAAGCCGATATCACCAAGCTGCAGAAAAAACTCAGCGAAGCGCGCGCGCGCCAGTCGAGTGTCGTCAACCGCCTCGAAAGCGCCGAGAACCGCTACAAGCTGCGCGAGATGACGAACGGCGACCGGGTCGAAGATGCCTTCTCGCGCTTCGAGATCCTCGAACGCCGCGTCGACGAAGCCGAAGGCCGCGCCGATGCGCTGGGCCTTGGCTATAAAAAGTCGCTCGACGAGGAAATCGCCGAACTGCAGGCCGCCGACAAGGTCGCCGACGAACTCGCCGCGCTGAAAGCCGCGCAGGCCAGCAAACAGTAAGGAGCCTGACCGATGGAAGAGATCATTATCGTCCCGATCGTTATCGGAACCCTCTTCCTCGGTCTGCCCTGGCTGATCCTCCACTACATCACGAAGTGGAAGCAGGCCAAGACACTGACCGGGGAAGACGAACAACTGCTCGACGAACTTTACGATACCGCACGGCGCCTCGAAAATCGCCTGCACACTGTCGAACGCATCATCAGCGCCGACCATCCCGACTTCCGCCCCGCGGTACGCAGCGATGAAGAGCTGGCGCAACTCGAAAACAACAGCCGGAGGAACTGAGATGTCTGCCAGCCGCACAAAATTCTACCTCGACAAGCAGAACGCCAAATGGAGCGGTGTGTGCGCCGGGATCGCCGACTATAGTGGGATCGATGTCCTCTGGGTTCGCGTCGGGGCGGTGCTCCTCACGCTGATGGGCGGCTTCCCCTGGACGCTGATCGCTTACTGGATGGTTGCATGGATGGGCACGCCCAAGCCGTTCGCGCTCTATGGTTCGACCGAGGAAGCGAAATTCTGGCAGGGGGTGCGAAGCAATCCGACGGCATCGACCCGCGACATCAAGTCGCGCTTCCGCGACATCGACCGCCGGCTTGCCGACATCGAGCAATATTACACGAGCCACAATCGCCGCCTCGCCGACGAGATCGACGCGCTGCGCTGAGCGGCACCCAAAGATCCTTGGGGCGCAAACAGGGAGATAGAAAATGAATTTCGGTGGTACCGGTTTTGTCCTCGCCATCATCGCATTGTCGATCGGCGGCTGGATGTTCACCACCTGGATCCGCGCAAAGCACGGCTATCCCGTTGAGAATGAATGGGGCGGCACGGTTCATCGAACCGACCCCGACGCTGATCGAAAAATCGCCCTGCTGACCGATGACAACGCCAAGCTGGCGGGGCAGGTCAGCCGGCTGGAAGAGCGGATCTCGGTGCTCGAACGCATCGCGACCGAGAACAACGGTCAGGCGGCGCAGCTCGCCGACCAGATCGACCGCCTGCGCTGAGAGGATTTGAGAGCATGAATCTGGATGTCCTGAATACCATCGCCCCCGTCGCCGCCGTCGTCGGCCTGGCCGGGGTCGGCGGTTGGGTCTTCACGACCTGGATCCGCGTCAAGAATGGCTATCCGCTCGAAAACAGCTGGGGCAAGGCGATCTATCCCAAGACCAGCGACGAAGCGATGGAACGCGTCAAGCTGATCAGCCAGGAAAATGCCCAACTGCGCGCCGAACTTGGTTCGGTGAAAGATCGCCTCGCGGTGATCGAGCGCATCGTCACCGACGAGGGCCACCGGCTGAGCCACGAGATCGAGGCGCTGCGGCGCCCGTCGAACTGAGGAAACGGAATATGGAAGCGATTGTCATCCTCATTATCGTCGTCGGTCTGCCCGTCACGCTCGGCATCGGCTACGCTGCCTATGAACGCCACCTCAAGTTCAAGGAACGGCAGTTCAAGGCGATCACCAACGAGACCGCCGAAAAGGCCGCGCAATATGCGGCGCAAACTGAACGGCTGGAGGCACGCGTCCGCGTTCTCGAGCGCATCGTTACCGACAAGGGAATTGATGTCGCCGACGAGATCGAAAAGCTGCGCGACGCCCCGCTGAACTGAATAATAAACGAAAGGATTCTTCCCCATGAACCCCTTTGAAATGGTCATCGGCATCGTTCTGATCGTGACGATCGGCAGCATCATTCGCGCCAAGCACGGCATCCGCCGCGACAATAAGGGCAATGAATTTTTTGTCGGCAACGCTGCGGACAATGCAGAGACCAAGGCGCTGCAGGCCGAAATCCGCGCGCTCAAGGATCGCATCCAGGTGCTTGAACGCATCGCCACCGACAATAATCGCGCCGTTACGCTCGATCAGGAAATCGAGAAGCTGCGCGACAGCAGCAAAATCTGAATGCCGGAAAAGGAGCAACGCTCATGGCTTTCATCACTCCAGACTTCACTGCCGCGGCCGTCGCGCTCACCGCGCTGAGCATCGTCAGCCTTGTCGCGCTCCGCGGCTGGCGCGACTGGATCCAGCTCAAGCGTGAGGAGCTCGCCGCGGGGCACGCGCCGCTGGCGCAGGATCCCGGCGTTCCGCACGCCGGGTCGCGGATCGAGATCGCCGACCTTAAGGAACGGCTGCGCAAGCTCGAAGCCATCGCGGCGGGGGTCGACCTTTAAACACCCCGCCCCGCGCGGCACCGGCCCGCTCCCCTGTCAGGCGCCATCCGTCCGGCGGCTGACAGGGGAGCGGGCCGATGTTGTTTCGGGGCCTTCCAACCCGGCGCCATCTGTGCGAGGGGCGCGGCCATGCGCAGTCTCGACGACATCTTCGAAGAATATGAGTTTCTCGACGGCGACGATCGCTATCGCCTGTTGATCGACCTCGGCCGGACGCTCGAGCCGATGCCCGACGCCCTTAAGACCGATGCGACACTGGTGCGCGGCTGCTCGGCGAGCGTCTGGGTCTATCCGGTCCCGCGCGAGGACGGACAGCTACATTTTCTCGCCGACAGCAATGCGGCGATTACCAAAGGGATCGTCGCGCTCGTGCTGGCCGCGGTGCAGGACAAGTCCGCGGCCGAAGTGGCCGACATGGACGTCGCCGCAGCGCTCGCCCCCTTCGACCTCACGCGCCAGCTATCGTCGAACCGCACGCAGGGCGTTCCGAACATGATCGCGCTGGTTCAGGATACTGCGCGCCGCATCGCCGCGGACTGATTTCCCCTGCCGCCATCGGCGCGGCTTGTCATTTCGCCACGCGCAAGAAAAAAGGGCGCGGGAGTTTCCTCCCGCGCCCTTTTCTTTCGGTCGAAGCCGGATGGCTTAGAAGTTGACCTTCACACCGACGCGGATGCCATACAGCGACACGCGGTTCGTGAGCACTTCGTTCGGTGCAAGAACGTTGCTGTAGCGATACTGCGCACAGGTTTGTGACAAGGACGCCGTCGTTCCCGCCGTTCCCGTCGGAGTAGCAGCCGTCAGGCAGGTAACCCGCGCGATCGCCGCGTTGTACGGGAAGTCGACCTGACGAAGCGAACCCCAATCGCTATCGATCAGGTTCAGGACATTCTCGACGTCGGCGAACAGCTTGAACTTCGCATTGCCGACAAAGGCCGGAATTTCCTGGCTAAAGTGGAGATCGACCTTGAAGAAATCGGGCGAGGTCTGGCTGTTCTTCTTCACGATCCGGCCGCGATATTTTTCGAGGCCGAGCTGCGAAATGAGGTTGTTGAACGCCGTCTCGCTAGCGGCCGAGTCGAAGCTGACCTTCGAATCGCCTCCGGCCGTCGGAACATACAGCAGCATGTTGCCAAGGTTCCCGACCGTGCCGAAGGTGGTGCCACGATTGCCACTGTTGTCCAGCATCGTCGCGCTGTACGGCCGGCCCGAACGATATTCGCCGAACAGGCTGATGCGCGTTTCATTGTCGCCAAAGAAGTCACGCTTGAAGTCCGCGCTGAACTTCCACTGATGGGTATATTCATAGATCGACCGGCCATAGGCTGCACGGTTCGGGTCCACGAAGGCGTTGTTGCCATAGTTCGACGACGAGGTCGAAGAGGTCATGGCCCCTTCATCCTTGACGTTCGAATAGGTGTAGCTGCCGTCGATCGACAAGCCGAAGTCCCAAGCCTTGGCGAAACGGGCGGTCGCAAAGAAGGAGCGACCCTTTTCGCTGTTGGTCAGTTGAAGATCGCGGTTAGTCGTGGCCGGGCCAAGCACATTATAACGCGGGCGACCGTCGGGCAGTGTGCCGTTCGGTACCGAACGCAGGTCGGTCCACGTGTAACCATAGATGTTCTTGTCGTACAGGAACTGGCCACCAACGAACCAGCCGTCGCCGATTTCATAGTCGGCCTGCAGCGAGGCCTTCCACTTGCGCGCGACCTTCAGGTCGGGATCGATATTATCGGTCGGCGCGAGGCTCTGCGAACCGCCAATGAGGAAGGTGTCGACACTGCTCGGAATGGTGCCGCCGGTAATACCGTTCAGCGCATTACAGGTGGCCGAAGCCGCGCAGTTCGTGCGGTTGATATCGACCGAGTTGGTGAGCAGGCCGGTGTTCGAGAAGCTGTTCGACAGATAGACGTCGGGCGTGCCGCCCGAGAAGATGCCGACGCCGCCACGGACGATCAGCTTGTCGGTGGCCTGCCAGTTGAAACCGAAGCGCGGCTGAAGAACGTCGCGGCCGTTGAAGGTTTCGCGGTTGTGGAAACCATAGCGTGCCAGGAAGTTGGGGTTCAGCGGCGGCTTCACATCGTTGCCGAACAGGTCGTAACGAACGCCGAGCGACAGCGTGAGATCGGGGGTGACCTGCCAGTCGTCCTGGATGCCAACGGTATAGTTCTGCGTGCTGAAACGGGCTGCGGCATCGTCCGGGTCGAGGCTTGGCACCGCGTTGCCGTAGCGCAGACGATTCGCATTGCCGGCGGCGAAATCGGCGAGGCTGTCGAAATAGAAATCGCCGAGCGAACGCTGCACAAACAGGTTGTAAACCGACACATCGGTGTAACCCGCGAGCAGGCGGAACGAATGATTGCCGGCGTCGAGGCGCGCCGTCAGGTCGAACGACAGGTTTTCGGTGTTCAGGTCGTTTGAATGGCGGCTGACGTCGGGACCGAAGAACAGGCGCGTGCCGTTGCAGCCCGTTGCCGTGCTGGCGCTGGTTGCAACGGGATCGGTGCAGACCTCCATCTGCGCGAAATCGCGGCCGCCGAAAGGCGTTTGGTCGCGATTATAGTCGCGGTATGAAGCGCGGAAGGTCGTTGAGAAACTGTCCGACCAGGTCGAGTTCAGTTCGAACGCCCCCGAATTGACTTCTTCGGCCAACTCATAGCCGTTCGACTGGAAACCCAGCGCGAAGGGCGTGGTCAGGAAGGTGTTCTGCTGGAACTGCTGCGTGCCGACGTTGCGGATATAGGTCAGCGACGCGCGCTGCGTGTCGCTGATGTTCCAGTCGAGCTTGCCGATGATCTTTTCATCTTCCTCGGTGGCGTTTGGCGACAGGCCAAGCGTGTCATAGCCATAGCGCGACTGCGCGATGCTGCTGACCTGGTCGATCACCGCCTGCGTCAGGCCGGGGACCTGATTGGCGAAGCCCGGACCAAAGCCGCTGTCGAACGGATCAGTTTCCTTGGTCTTTTCATAGGCAAGCATGAAGAACAGCTTGTCCTTGATCAGCGGGCCGCTGAGGTTGGCGCCATATTGCTTGCTGTCGAAATCAAGATTGACGTCGCGGCCACGGGTGCGGTTGCCGGTCAGACTGTCGTCAGTATAAGTGAAGAAAGCGCCGCCGTGGAACTTGTTGCCGCCCGAGCGGAGAATGACATTGACCGCGCCGCCCTGGAAATCGCCCTCGGCGATGTCGAACGGTGCGACCTTCACGGAGAATTGCTCGATCGCGTCGAAGGGAACCGGGCCGCGCGAGGTCGGCAGGCCGCCGTTGTTGAGGCCGAAGTCGTCGCTCATCTGGACGCCGTCGACCGAGAAGCGGTTTAGACGGCCGTTGTTGCCGGCGACTTCGATCGTGCGGGCGTTCGTCAGGTCGAGCGTGACGAGCGGGTCACGGCGCGCAAGGTCGCGGATATCACGGTTGATCGAGGCGGCGCCTTCGATCGCTTCGCGGTTGAGCGCGGTGATCGGGCCGTTCGAGGTTTCGACTGCGCCCTTGACCGACGATGCCGTCACGACAATCGCCGTGTCTTCGAGCGTGATCGGCAGGCGGAAAGGCTGACCGGCCTGCAGGAAGAGATCGGTAACCTGCGCACTGTCGAACCCGTCAGAGGTTACTTCGACCGTGTAGGGGCCGCCAACGCGAAGGCCATTGGCGCCGAAATTGCCGCTGCCGTCAGTGGTTGTGCGCGATACGGTGCCCGACGGGACGTGCGTCACGGAGACGGTCGCTCCGGCGACCGGCCCGCTTGCCGATTCGACGGTACCGCGAACCGACGATGAGGTTTCCTGGGCGGCCGCGGGAGCGGCGAGCGCAACGCTCATGCTGAGCGCAGCAGCGCTCGCAGCCAGATAGTGACGGAAATGCATTTGGATTGTCCCCTTTGGTGGTGCATTTGGCAGGCGCCCGAATGGGGCGCGCCTGACCTGCGAGCGCCCCTGAAGCCCGCATGTGGCACGATTGTGACAGCAATTGTGACAGTGCAAGTGGGGAGGGGCGCGCGGGTCAGCTCGGGGCTAAAAAAGCGCTATTTTCCGTCGCGCAGCAAATTTTATCCACAGGCGCAGATGTGTTTTTTCCGGAAACTGTTGCTGCAATGCAACATAAAAGGGCGCCTCGAAAGGCGCCCCATTTGCGACTCAGGCGGCGTCGCCGGCCGCTTCCTTCGCCTTGTCGGCATAGACGCGCACGGGATCCTTGCGGCCTTCGACAACATCCTTGTCGACGACGATCTCGACCACATCGGTCAGGTCGGGCAGGTCGAACATCGTGTCGAGCAGGATCGCCTCGACGATCGAGCGCAATCCGCGCGCGCCGGTCTTGCGTTCGATCGCCTTCTTGGCGACCGCGACGAGCGCGTCGTCGGTGAAGGTCAGCGCAACTTCTTCAAGGTCGAACAGCTTCTTATACTGCTTGACCAGCGCGTTCTTGGGCTCACCAAGAATCTTGACCAGCGCATCGACATCGAGATCCTCAAGCGTCGCGATGACCGGCAGGCGGCCGACAAATTCGGGGATAAGGCCGAACTTGAGGAGATCCTCTGGCTCGATCTGCTTCAATACTTCGCCGCTGCGGCGCTCGTCGGGGCCGGCGACATGCGCGCCGAAACCGATCGACTTGCCCTGCAGGCGGTCGCCGATGATCTTTTCGAGGCCGCTGAACGCGCCGCCCGCGATGAACAGGATGTTCGTCGTGTCGACCTGGAGGAATTCCTGCTGCGGATGCTTACGGCCGCCCTGCGGCGGAACGCTCGCGGTGGTGCCTTCCATCAGCTTCAGAAGCGCCTGCTGCACGCCTTCGCCCGACACATCGCGCGTGATCGACGGATTTTCGGCCTTGCGGCTGATCTTGTCGATTTCGTCGATATAGACGATGCCGCGCTGCGCCTTTTCGACATTATAGTCGCTGGCCTGCAGCAGCTTCAGGATGATGTTCTCGACATCCTCGCCGACATAGCCCGCCTCGGTCAGTGTCGTGGCATCGGCCATGGTGAAGGGCACGTCGAGGAAGCGTGCCAGCGTCTGCGCGAGCAGCGTCTTGCCGCTGCCGGTCGGGCCGACGAGAAGGATGTTCGACTTCGCCAGTTCGACGTCGTCGCCGCGCCCGCTGTTCGCCAGGCGCTTGTAATGGTTGTGCACCGCGACCGACAGCACGCGCTTGGCGGTGTTCTGGCCGATCACATAGGAATCGAGATGCTGGCAGATTTCGAGCGGCGTCGGCACCGCGCCGTCCTTGCGCGCGGCGATACCGCCCTTGATCTCTTCGCGGATGATGTCGTTGCACAGCTCGACGCATTCGTCGCAGATGAACACGGTCGGCCCGGCAATCAGCTTGCGGACTTCGTGCTGCGACTTGCCGCAGAAGGAGCAGTAAAGGGTGCTCTTGCTGTCCGAGCCACTCAATTTCGTCATAAACATTCCTATGGCGGGCCCAAAAGGGGCGTCGCCTTTCTTATCCTAGCCCCCGGTCACCCAATTACAATATGGCAATTGGGTGACATCGGTTCAATGTCCAGCCTGGCACCGAGGTACCAAGCGGACGTCAAGAAACGCGGTTACCGGGAACTTTCGTCGGCATGCCGAGTCGTCCCGCGCCCGTATCAGGGCGTCGGGCCTTCGCTCACGTCCTTCGCCGCGTCATCGCCGGGCAGGCCCGGACGGCGGTCGTAGACATGGTCGACGAGACCGAATTCCTTCGCCTCGTCGGCTTCGAGGAACGTGTCGCGATCCATCGCCTTTTCGATCTCTTTCAGCGACTTGCCGGTATATTTTACATAGAGATCGTTCATCCGCTTGCGGATGCGCAGGATTTCCTTGGCCTGGATTTCGATATCCGACGCCATGCCGCGCGCGCCGCCCGAAGGCTGGTGAACCATCACGCGGGCGTTGGTGAGCGCGACGCGCATCCCGGGTTCGCCTGCGGCAAGAAGGAAGCTGCCCATCGACGCTGCCTGGCCGATGCACACCGTGCCGACGCGCGGACGGATATATTGCATCGTGTCGTGGATCGCCATGCCCGCCGTGACGACACCGCCCGGCGAGTTGATGTACATATAGATGTCCTTCTTCGGATTTTCCGATTCGAGGAACAGGAGCTGGGCGACGATCAGCGAGGCCATATTGTCCTCGACCTCTCCAGTGACGAAGACGATCCGTTCGCGCAGCAGGCGGGAGAAAATATCGAAGCTGCGTTCGCCGCGGCTCGTCTGCTCGACGACGACGGGAACCAGAGCGGCGAGCGGGTCGATCATTGGAAATTCGTCCTTATGTTTATCGGGACGCCGCACCGGAGAATCCGGCAGGCTGGCCCCTCTAGGCTCCTACATCGTCGCCAAGCGGAGCTCTTTCAAGGGGGCAAAAAGAAGGGGCGGGAAAGTCCCGCCCCGTTCCGATTGTCCGATTTCGGTTCAGTCGCCTTCGCCGGGTTCCGGCGAGAAGAGCGTCTCGAACTTGTTCTCGACGCCCTTGAATTCATCGGCATCGGCCGGCGTTTCTTTCTTGACCGTGATGTTCGGCCATTCGGCGCTGAACTTGCTGTTCACTTCGAGCCATTTTTCGAGCCCGCTCTCGGTGTCGGGCAGGATCGCCTCGGCCGGGCATTCGGGTTCGCACACGCCGCAGTCGATGCATTCATTGGGGTTGATGACGAGCATATTCTCGCCCTCATAGAAACAGTCGACGGGGCACACCTCGACACAGTCCATATATTTGCACCGGACGCAGGCATCGGTGACGACATAGGTCATGGGTTCAGCTCCCTTTGTCGGCGGCACCCTTGCCGTCCGACATCCATCGGAAACGCCTCTATTCCGCGTTGACGCGGCACGTCAACGCAAAGCGACAGTTGCGAATCACTCTCACTCGATACGCAAAAGCGCCGGCTTTCGGGTGACAGCTTTTCCTGTCGGCCCAATAGCTCAGCTGGAGGCGGCGGGCGTCTGCGCCTCAAGGCGAACGTAGCAGGCCTGCGCCTCAGGCGCGGGGCCGCGGCGCAGGGGGATCGACAGCAGGCGGATCACCTCGATCCGTTCGCCGACGGGTAGCACCAGCGTCGCCCCGGCATGCACCGCGCACGACGAGCGCGTGATCCGCCGCCCATCTAGCCGGATATGCCCCGCCTCGACCATCGCCTGCGCGACGCTGCGCGAGCGGGCGAAGCGCAGGAACCATAGCAGCTTGTCCAGCCGGATACTCCCTGCGGCGCCCGGACTCGCCATCAGTCTTTGCGGGCGTCCGCGAGGAGCGCGGCGAGGCCCGCGAAGGGGCTGTTGGGCGAGGGGCCACGACGCGGCTGCCTCTCAGGACGATCGGGACGCGGTGGGCGCGGTCCATCGATCCTGGGCTTGTCCGGCTTGCCACGCTTGCCCTTTACCTGATGGGCAGGCGCGCGCCGGGCCTCGCCGTTCGCCGCGGGACGCTGCGGCGCGTCGGCATTCTTGCGATGCGGGTGCGGCTTCCGGCGCGGCCTTTTCTCGGGCTTGCGCAGCCCCGACCAGCGCCAGCGCTGGAGCGCGGGCTCGCCCACGGCGCGAAAGCCGAAGCTGCCGAGTAGCGCGCGGCGCGTTTCCTCGTCGAGCCCGAGCGAGGTCGCGAGGGCCGGGTCGATGATGAAGCCGGGGGGGAGGGCGGAGGGATGGCCTTCGCTGTCGTCATTGCCGTGGTCGTCGTGATGCTCGTCGCGCCCGGCGAGCGGTGCGGTCGGCGGCGCTGCGGCCTGCATTCGCGCGGCGTGCGCCTGGCGTGCGAGCTTTTCGGCCATGTCGATGCGCAGCCAGCCCGACGCGCAGCGGCGGAAGCCCGCGATCACCAATCCGGCGTGGCTGCCTGTTTTTTGCAGCACTGCGCCGTGCGGCGGCAGCGCGGGAACGGTCGCGCCTTGCTGTGCGGCGGTCAGCGCGGCGCGCCAGCGTACCGCCTCCGGCTTCAAGAGCAGCGGGTGGAACAGGTCGAGCGACCCGATCGTGAAGCCAAGCTTTCGCAGTTGGGGGCGTTCTTCGGGGGTAAGGGCGCTGAGCTGATCCTCGACGGCCGCGCGGCCGATCGTGCCGCTGTTGTCGGTGAGCGCCGCAAGCAGCGCCCGCACGCGCGGCGGGGTGAATAGGTCACCCGCCGCCTCGCCCATCGCGGCAAGCGGCCCCGCATGACGCGCGAGCTGCGCGGCGACGAAGCGCTGCAACCGTTCGGAAATCGCCTGCACCTGATGAAGCTCGAGCCGCCGCAACGAGGGGTCGATCTGGATCGCCGGCTGGACGAGCGTCGGCCCGCGCGCGAGCGTTGCAATGGCATGGCCATGCCAGGCAAGGCGCGGCACCGTCCCCGGTTCGGCGATCAGCGACAGCGCGCTGTCGTCACCCTCGGCAAGCGCGGTCGCGCGGCGCGCGAGTTCGGCGCGCAGATGTTTCTCGGCCGCCGCGAGCAGCATGCGATGATCACTCGCCTTGGCCACCGGATCGACCTTGAACTGAAAGCCCTTCAGCGTGCCGATCGGCTCGCCGTCGACCGCGACGGTGCCATCGGCGCCGACAGCGACCGGCAAGGCGGCGTCGCGCTGCCCCGCGTCGCGGAGCAACAGGGCGAGTCGCCGGTCGACGAAACGCTGCGCAAGCGCCGCGTGCAGCGCGTCGGACAATCGCGATTCGAGCGCCTGCGTCCGTTCGGTCCAGCCCGCCGCGCCCGCGATCCAGTCGCCGCGCTGTGCGATGAAGCAGAGTGTCCGCACCGCGGCGATGCGGCTCGCGAGTTGGTCGATATCGCCCTCGACGTCGCTCAGCCGGGCAAGGCGCCGCGCGAACCAGTCGGGGTCGATCATGCCGTCGCCGGTCGTGCGCCACTGCCACAGCTTGAACACGGTGCGGCTGTGATGCTCGGCGCCCAATTGCTCGAAATCGGGAAGCCCGCATACGTCCCACAGGCGCTGCACCGCGTCGAAATCGCCGCCGCGCGCGCGCACTTCCATATCGCCCGCCAGATGCTTGAGCACCGCGATATCGACCGCCTCCGGGGCTGTGCGAAGCATCGGCTGCGTCGGCGGCTGCGCAAGGTCGGACAGGAGCTGGTCGAGCGATCCGAAGCCCGGCGTCGGGTTGCGCCAGAACAGGCTTGGTAGTGGCGGGAAATGATGCCCCTCGATCGCCGCGATTTCCTCGGGCGTGAAGCCGCCTTGCGGCAGGCCGACGGTGCCGAAGCTGCCGTCCTGCTGGTGCCGCCCGGCACGGCCCGCGATCTGCGCCATTTCAGAAATCGTCAGCCGCCGCAGGCGCCGTCCGTCGAATTTCTGCAGGCTAGCGAAGGCGACGTGCTGGACGTTCAGGTTCAGGCCCATGCCGATCGCGTCGGTTGCAACGAGATAGTCGACCTCGCCCGCCTCGAACATCGCAACCTGGGCATTGCGCGTCCGCGGGCTGAGTGCGCCCATCACCACCGCCGCGCCCCCCGAAAAGCGGCGCAGCATTTCGGCGATCGCATACACCTCCTCGGCCGAGAAGGCGACGATCGCGGACCGCTTGGGCAGGCGCGACAGCTTCGACGATCCCGCATAGCTCAAGGTCGAAAAGCGGGGCCGGGTGATGATCTCGGCCTCGGGCACCAACCCCTTGACCAGTCCCCTTATGCTCGCCGAGCCCAGGATCATCGTTTCTTCGCGCCCGCGTGCGCGCAGCAGCCGGTCGGTGAAGACATGGCCGCGTTCGGGGTCGGCGCCCAGCTGCGCCTCGTCGATCCCGACGAAGGCGACGTCGCGCTCGACGGGCAAAGCCTCCATCGTACCGAGCAGGTAGCGGGCATCGGGCGGGATGATTCGCTCTTCGCCGGTGACCAGCCCGACCTGCGCCGGGCCCTTGATCGCGACCACCCGGTCGTAAACCTCGCGCGCCAGCAGGCGCAGCGGAAAGCCGATCATGCCGCTCGAATGGGCGGTCAGGCGCTCAACCGCCAAATGGGTTTTGCCGGTGTTGGTGGGGCCAAGGACAGCCTTGACCGGCTGGGAAGAGGAAGAGGTCATTTTCTTGAAAGCCACGCTGGCATGCGCGGGGTCCACGCGCAACAGCCTATCGTCGAACCGCAGGGTGGAGGCCGATTTTTCCCGCAGTGTTGCATAATATCCCGACCCCGCCACGCCTCGCCGCAACGAACTGCGGCAAATCCGCCATTAAATTGACTTTAACGACCTTTCTTTACAGACAACGCCTCGAAAACATCATTCGGCGGCCGGGTGTAGGGTTTGGTTGCCGAGCGGGGGTTGCAATTTGTTTCAGCGTCACGAACCGATCGCGGGGATGTCCGGCAACGCGGCCGCCCTCACGATGTCGCAGGCGATCCCGCTGCGGCGCGCCGATTCCGATGCCGAACCGCAGCTCGGCTGGCGCGACCGGCTGGCGCAGTTCGACCTCGTTCCCGACCTTGGCGACAATATCGGTTCGGCGGAGTGGTGGCGCGGTCTTGCGACATTAACCTTGCTCTGCGGAACGGCGATCGCGACCTTCCCCGGAATCCAGCCGTTCGAGATCGGGGGCACGCCTGCGCTCGATGCCGCCGATTTCAACGAAGCGCGTGCGCAGATGATCGTGCCGCTCGCGTTCGGCGGCGACACGGGGCGCCATATGGCGGCGACCGACGCGGTTCGCCCGCTGACGCAAACCCCCGAACGCCCGCAAATCGAGCTGACCGCCACGCTTGGCCGCGGTGACAGCTTCGCGCGCCTGCTCGAACGCTCGGGCGTCGGCAGCAGCGAGGCGCAGGCGCTCGCAAATCAGGTGTCGGGCGCGGTTCCGCTCGCCGATATCGCGCCGGGCACGCGCATCGACTTGATCCTTGGCCGCCGTGCCGCGCGGACCATGCCGCGCCCGGTAGAGGCGCTGGCCATGCGTGCGCGCTTCGACCTCCGCATCGAGATGGAGCGGCAGGGCGGCCAGCTGGTGATGCGCCGCATTCCGATCGCGGTCGACGCGACGCCGCTGCGCATCCGCGGCCGGGTCGGCGACAGCCTTTACCGTTCGGCGCGCGCCGCCGGGGCGCCGCCCGCGGCGATCCAGTCCTATCTGCGCGTCGTCGGCAAACAGATTTCGGTCGGCAGCGATATCCGCGCCGGCGATGAGTTCGACATCATCGTCGACCATCGCCGCGCCGAAACGGGTGAGAGCGAGACGGGCAAGCTGCTCTATGCCGGGCTGATCCGGGGCGGAAAATCAAAGCTTTCGATGCTCGAATGGAATGTCGACGGCCGGACCCAATGGTTCGAGGCATCGGGGGTCGGCGAACAGCGCGGCGGGATGGCGCGGCCGACCAACGGACGCGTCACGTCGACCTTCGGCATGCGCCGCCACCCGATTCTCGGGTATAAGCGCATGCACAGCGGCATGGATTTCGGCGGCGGCTATGGCGCGCCGATCTATGCCGTCACCGACGGCATCGTGACGATTGCCGGTCGCCATGGCGGCTTCGGCAATTATGTGAAGCTCAACCATGGCAACGGGCTTGGCACAGGCTATGGCCATATGAGCCGCATCGCGGTGCGGCCCGGCCAGCGCGTCAATCGCGGGCAGGTGATCGGCTATATCGGCTCGACCGGCCTCTCGACTGGTCCGCACCTCCACTACGAACTCTATCGCAACGGCCGCGCGGTGAACCCGTCGTCGGTGACTTTCGTTACCCGCGCGCTGCTCGAGGGCAAGGCGCTCGCCGATTTCCGCGCGCGCATTCGATCGCTGACGTCGATCGCGCCCGGCGCCGCGCTGACCCCGATCGCGCCGAAACAGGTCGAGGGACCGAAGCTCGGCAGCCTCGCCGACGTCGCCTCGAAACGCGCGGGCGACGGGATTTGAATATGCTCAAGCCCTCCCCTTGAGGGGAGGGGCTATAGAAGAAACATTTGCCCCGCGGCCCGGCGCCGCTATGCACCCCGCATGACCCAAGCCGCTTTCCCCGACCTGCGCCTGCGCCGCACCCGCCGCACCGGCTGGAGCCGCGCGATGGTGCGCGAAACCCAGCTTTCGCCTTCGAACCTGATCTGGCCGCTCTTCGTCGCCGATGGTTCGGGCACCGAGGAACCGATATCGAGCCTTCCCGGCGTATCGCGCTGGTCGGTCGACCTGCTCGTCGAACGCGCGCGTGACGCGGTTGCCGCGGGCATCCCGTGCCTCGCGCTCTTTCCATATACGCAGCCCGAGCGGCGCAGCGCGGACGGCGGCGAGGCGCTTAATCCCGACAATCTCATGTGCCGCGCCACCGCCGCGATCAAGCAGGCGCTCGGCGACGATATCGGCATTCTTACCGACGTCGCACTCGATCCCTATACCAGCCATGGGCAGGACGGGCTGATCGACGATGCGGGCTATGTGCTCAACGACGAAACGGTCGAGGTGCTGGTCGGGCAGGCGCTCAACCAGGCACGCGCCGGGGCCGACATCATCGCTCCCAGCGACATGATGGACGGCCGCATCGGTGCGATCCGGCAGGCGCTGGAGGCCGAGGGCTTCGGGCATGTCCAGATCATGAGCTACGCCGCCAAATATGCCTCGGCCTTCTATGGCCCGTTCCGCGACGCGGTCGGTTCGCGCGGGCTGCTGAAAGGCGACAAGAAGACCTATCAGATGGATCCCGCGAACAGCGAGGAAGCCTTGCGCGAAGTGGCGCAGGACCTCGCCGAGGGTGCGGACAGCGTGATGGTGAAGCCCGGCCTGCCCTATCTCGACATCGTCCGCGCGGTGAAGGACAATTTTGCCGTGCCCGTCTATGCCTATCAGGTGTCGGGCGAATATGCGATGATCGAGGCCGCGGCTGCCGCGGGTGCGGGCGACCGCGATGCGCTCGTTTTCGAAACCTTGCTTGCGTTCCGCCGTGCGGGCGCATCGGGGGTTTTGAGCTATCACGCGCTGCACGCGGCGCGGCTCCTCGGCGCCTGACAATATGATCGCTTCCGCATCGCCGCGCCGCTGGCTGTTCGTGCTGACGATCCTCGTCGGCAGTTTCCTCCTCTTCCTCGTCCAGCCGATGGTCGCGCGCATGGTGCTGCCCAAGCTGGGCGGCGCGCCCGCGGTGTGGAACAGCGCGATGCTCGTCTATCAGGCGCTGCTGCTTGGCGGCTATGCCTATGCTCATTGGCTGGGCCGGTTCACTGTGCGGCGTCAGGCGACGATTCACCTCGCGCTATTTCTCGTCGCGGCGCTGTGGCTCCCGATCGGTATTGCGCAGATCGCGCCGCCCGGGCCAGGGCAGGAGGCGCTGTGGGTGCCCTTGCTTCTGCTTGCGTCGATCGGCCCCGTTTTCTTTGTGGTATCGGCGCAGGCGCCGCTGATGCAGCGCTGGTTCGCCGCCGACACGCGCGCAGGCGATCCCTATTATCTCTACGCGGCGTCGAACCTCGGCAGCTTTGCCGGCCTCATCAGCTATCCGGCGCTCGTCGAACCGACGATGCCGCTTGCGACGCAAAGCTGGGGCTGGACTGCGGGTTACGCGCTGCTCGTCCTGCTCGTCGCGGGCGCGGCTGCAGCGCGTTGGCAGGGCGGCGCCGAAGCCCATGCGGCGGCCACCGACGAACCGCGTCCGACGCTGCGGCGTCAGCTCCACTGGTTGCTGATCGCGGCGGTGCCGTCGGGGCTGATGCTGTCGACGACGACGCATCTCACCACCGACATCGTCGCGATGCCCCTGCTCTGGGTGTTGCCGCTCGGCCTCTATCTCCTGAGCTTCGTGATCGCGTTTTCGACGATGGAGCGGCCGACGCAGATCGTCACGCTGGTTGCGCCCGTCGTGCTGCTCGCGGTCGGCGGACTTGGGCTGCTCAGCTCGGGCGGCGGGTCGATGATGGTCGCGCTCGCCAGCCTCGCGATGCTGTTCGTCGTCGCGACCGCGCTCCACGGCTATCTCTATCATCTTCGGCCGGGGGCGCAGTATCTGACGCTTTTCTACCTCATCATGTCGGCAGGCGGCGTGCTCGGCGGGTTGTTCGCCGCGCTGTTCGCGCCGCTGATCTTCGATTGGGTGTATGAGCATCCGATCCTGATCCTCGCTGCGGGGGTGCTGTTGCCGCTCCCCGCGCTGCTCCCGTGGGACAAATGGTTGGGGCTCGAGGCGAAGACGGCGCGGATTACTGCGGCAGTTCTCGTCCTGATCGCCGCCTTCGGCGCCTGGCATATGGTCGGCGATTGGACCGGCCGGCTCGACGGCGCGACGACCTCGTGGGGCATCGCGATCTTCGTCATCGGCATCCTCGTCATCGGCTGGCGCTGGGCCTTTGTGCCCGTGCTCGGATTGCTCATGATCGGCGTCGGCGGCTGGGACACGATTCAGGAAAGCTTCACCGACGCGCGCGTCCGCAGCTATTTCGGCGTTTATACCGTCACCGACTATCCCCAGTCGAACCAGCGCCGCCTGGCGCATGGCACGACGCTCCACGGCCTCCAGCGCACCGACGCCGCGCACCGGCGCGATCCGACGACCTATTATGGTCATCAGTCGGGGGTCGGGCTGACGCTCGACAAGGCTGGGGCGCTCGCGGGACCGGGTGCGTCGATCGGCATCGTCGGGCTGGGGGCGGGCACGCTCGCCTGTTATCGCAAGCCTGGCCAGCATTGGACGATCTTCGAAATCGATCCGGTGATGGTCGATATTGCGCGCGATCCGTCCAAATTCACTTTCCTGTCGGATTGCGCGGGTGACACGCCGATCGTCATCGGCGACGCGCGGCTGCAACTCGCCAACCAACCCGCGGGGCGCTTCGACGTCATCGTCATCGACGCCTTCTCGTCCGACGCGATCCCGCTGCACCTGCTGACCGAAGAGGCGATCGGCATCTATGCGCGCGCGATGAAGCCCGACGGCATATTGCTCATCCACATCTCGAACCGTTTCTTCGATCTGGAGCCGGTGCTGGCGGCGGAGGCGAAGGCGCGGGGCTGGACCAGTGCGATCCGCATGGACCCCGGCCCGATCGGCGACGAATATGGCGACCTCACCGGATCGAACTGGGTCGCGCTGACCGCGACGCCTGCCCGGATGCAACAATTGACCGGCGGCATTCGTCCGCGCAAGGACGCGATGGACCTCGATGCGTGGGTGCCGCTGGCGGCGCGTCCCGGTTTCGAGCGCTGGACCGACGATTATGCCTCGACGCTACCGGTGCTGATCTGGAAGAATATCATCGGAGGCCGCGACGAATGACCTATCAGGACGTCAGCATCATCAGCGTGAACGGCAAGACGCCGCAGATCGACCCCAGCGCCTTTATCGCGCCGGGGTGCCGGATCATCGGCGACGTGACGATCGGGCCCGATGTCAGCATCTGGTATAATTGCGTGCTGCGCGCCGATGTCAGCCGCATCGTCGTCGGCGCGCGCTCGAACATCCAGGACGGCAGCGTCGTCCATTGCGACGGCCAGATGCCGCACCGCCCCGACGGCTTCCCGACGATCATCGGCGAGGATGTGCTGATCGGCCATATGGCGATGGTGCATGGCTGCACGCTGGCGGATCGCGCCTTCGTGGGCCTCAAGGCGACGGTGATGAACGGGTGCCGCATCGGCAGCGACGCGATGCTCGCCGCGGGTGCGCTGCTGACCGAGAACAAGGAAATTCCGGGGCGTGAGCTATGGGCCGGATCGCCCGCGCGGCGCGTGCGCGAGATCGACGATGCGCAGGCTGCGGGAATGCAGATGGGCGTCGCGCATTATGTGATGAACGGCCGCATGCACAAGGCGGCGATCGAGGGCTGATGGCCCAAGAAAAAGGGCGCCCTGGTTTCCTGGGACGCCCTTTCGACTAGCTTCGCTGACTTAGCTGAAGTTCACCATCGCATAGAGCATCGGGATCGACAGCAAGGTGTTGGTCCGCGAAAAGATCATCGCGGTCTTTGCGGCCTTCGCCTTGGTCGCATCGTCGGCCTCGACGATGCCCAGCGCCTTCTTCTGGTTCGGCCAGATCACGAACCACACGTTGAACGCCATGATCAGGCCCAGCCACATGCCGACGCCGATCAGCTTGTACGGGTCCTGGAGCCCCAGCGCGGGTGCCAGATATTTGGCGTGGCCGGCGATCGCGAGGCCGAGCAGCACGGTGACCAGCGCCGCCCAGCGGAACCAGAACAGCGCGGCGGGCGCGATATGCTTGCCGACGGCGGGTTTCAGTTCGGCCGGGATTTTCGGCATCGTCGGAATCTGGACGAAGTTGAAATAGTAAAGCAGGCCGATCCACAGCACGCCGAAGAAGGTGTGCAGCCAGCGCATGATCGCGTTGCCCGCCGCGACCCCATCCTCAAAATTCTGGCCGTTGAGGCAGAGCATCAGGATGATCGCAAGCACAAGGCCGGTGCCCAGTACGGCGTGCAGATTTCCGAAAAATTTGTCCATGGCAGTTCCCCCTATTTTGTCGCGGCGCCCGCGTGCGACCCGGTGCCGGTGACGCAGCTATGCCAGTCCGAGAGGGAAATGCATCAATTTTTGTCGGTTGCAGGCTCTTCCGGCACCGCGAGCCCGTTCTTGAGCATCACAGGAACCTGGCTGAAAGTGAAGAGGAAGGAGAGGGCGGTGACGCCCCAGACCTTGATCGTCAGCCACAGATCGAAGCTCATCTGCTTCGCCTGGATCAGCTCGTACATCACATGATTGGCGATGCCGAGCGCGGCAAAGAATATCCCCCAGTTGCGCGAGAGCAACAGCCAGCCGCGGTCGGTCAGCCCCTCGAGCGCCGATTGCAGCAGATATTTGAGCATCGGTTTTTTGAACCACACGCCGCCGAGCAGCAGCACGGCGAAGGCGGCATAGATGATCGTCGGCTTCATCACGATGAAACGCTCGTCGTGAAACCAGATCGTCAGCGCGCCGAAACCGAGGACGAGGATGCTCGACATCCACAGCATCGGCGAAATCTTGCCGAGCTTCCATTTCGACACGATCATCGCAATGACGATCGCGATCATGAACGCCACCGTGCCCTTGATCGCCGCAGTCGTCGCGGCGAACCCGCCTTCACCGCCGGACGAGAATTTATAGGCAAGGAAGAAGACGAGCAAAGGCCCGAAATCGATGACGAAGTTGAGCCATCCATGCTTTGCCGGCGGCGGTGCCGGGACGGCTTCGGGGCCAGAGGGAAGCACGTCGCTCATCGGATATTTCCTGCAATAATGGCTGCGATCTCGTCCGCATCGAACGGGCGAAGGTCGTCGATGGTTTCGCCAATGCCGATCGCATGGATGGGAAGCCCGTGGCGCTCGGCGGCGGACACGAGCACACCGCCGCGCGCGGTGCCGTCGAGTTTGGTCATGACGAGGCCGGTTACCCCCGCAACCTCTCGGAAAACGTCGATCTGCGACAGCGCATTCTGCCCCGTCGTCGCGTCGAGCACGAGCACGACGTCGTGCGGCGCGGCGGGATTGAGCCGGCCAAGCACGCGCTTGATCTTGGCAAGCTCGTCCATCAGTTCGCGCTTGTTCTGGAGCCGCCCGGCGGTGTCGACGATCAGCACGTCGATCCCGGTCGCGGTCGCCTGTTTCACCGCGTCGAACACGATGCCCGCGCTGTCGCCGCCTTCGGGGCCCGCCATGATCGGCACGCCCAGCCGTTCGGCCCAGACCTTGAGCTGGCCGATCGCTGCCGCGCGAAAGGTGTCGCCTGCCACGAGCATCACGCCATAATCCTGCTCCTGGAACAGATGCGCGAGCTTGGCGATGGTGGTGGTCTTGCCCGACCCGTTGACCCCGATCACCAGAATGACCTGCGGACGCGGAAAGGCGTCGATGTCGAGCGGTTCGGCAACGGGACGCAGGACGGCCGCGATTTCGTCGGCGACGACCTTGCGCAGTTCCTCGGTTCCGTTCGCGGCGATATCGCGGCGTTCGGCCAGGCGGCCGCGAATGCGGTCGGCCATCGCGGGGCCAAGGTCGGCGGTGATCAGCGCTTCCTCGATCCGGTCGAGATCATCCTCGTCTAGCCGCGCCTTGCCGGTCAGCCCGGCCAGATTCTCGCCGAGCCGTTCGGAGGTACGGCGAAATCCGCCAAGTAGCCTTTCGCTCCAGCTTTTGCCGGTCATGCGGCGATGTCCTTTTCCTCAATTGGGGTTGCGACCATGCGGTCGCCCTCGCGCGCCGACAGGCGCACGTCAATGATAGTACCGGGCGCCACCGGCGTGGTCAGCGCCACGGCGGCGAAATTTTCGGCATGGCCGCTGACGCCGTCGCGTTCGACGAGCATCGATGCGGTATGGCCGATCTGTGTATCCAGCCAGTCCTGCCGCCGCCGGGCATTGGCCTCGCGCAGGATCGCCGCCCGCTCGCGCGCGATGGTGCGCCCGACCTGCGGCATGCGGGCGGCGGGCGTCCCGGCGCGCGGGCTGTATGGAAAGATATGGCCGAACATGATGTCGCAATCGTCGATCAGCGCCAGCGAGTTGGCGAACATCGCTTCGTCCTCGGTCGGAAAGCCCGCGATCAGGTCGGCACCGATGGCGATCTCCGCGCGCGCGGCCTTCAATCGCTCGATCAACGCAACGGCATCAGCGCGGCGGTGGCGGCGCTTCATGCGCGTCAGCACCATATCATCGCCCGCCTGCAGCGACAGATGGACATGCGGCATCACGCGCGTTTCCTCGGTCAGCAGCGCGAAAAGCGCATCGTCGATCCGGTTTGGGTCGAGCGACGAAAGGCGCAGTCGTTCGACCGGCAAAGCGAGCAATGCCTCGACCAGCGCGGCCAATGTCGTACCGCTGTCGTCGCCATAGCTGGCGAGGTCGACGCCGGTCAGGATGATCTCGCGCTGGCCGCGGTCGAGAGCGGTTTGTGCGGATGCGACGACTGCATCGACGCTTGCCGACCGCGCCGTCCCACGCGCCAGCACCGTCGCGCAAAAGGTACAGCTATGCGAACAGCCGGTCTGGACACCAAGGAAAGCGCGGGCATGATCGGCGCCTGAAAGGGCGGGGCTATAGGGAAAGAAAGCCTGTCCCTGCGAAGGCAGGGGCCCATCTCCCGCCGGTTCGAGCTGGAGCTCGCCAACGATGGTTCCCCGCCCGCGCGAGGACGCGGTGCTTTCATAGCTCTGGGCCAAGCCCTTGGCATCGTTGCTCACCACCCGCGCGCCCATCGCGGCGAAGGCGCCGCGTTCGAGCTCCGCCGCGCACCCGGTCACCACCACCTCGGTTCCGGGCCGCTCGCGCAGGGCGCGGCGCACTGCCTGCCGCGCCTGCCGCACCGCCTCGTCGGTCACGGCGCAGCTATTGAAGACGGTTATGCTCTGCGCACCCGCCGCCGCGACGGCCGAGCGGATGGCTTCACCCTCGGCGATGTTCAGCCGACAACCGAAATTGACGACCTCTTGCCGGTCGGCGAGGGTGGTGCTCATCCGAACTGCGCCCAGTCGGTCTCGCCTTCATAGACGCGCGTCGCGGCGCCGCTCATCACGATCGGCTCGCCCGGCGCCCAGCGGATGATAAGGTCGCCGCCGGGGAGCGATATGGTGACGGGCGATTGCACCTTGCCTGCGCGGATTGCCGCAACCGCAGTCGCGCATGCGCCGGTACCGCATGCCTGCGTCAGCCCGACGCCGCGTTCCCAGACGCGTAGCTGCAACTGGTTTTCGCCGTCGAGGCTGGCGACATTGACGTTGACGCGCTCGGGAAACAGCGGGTCGGTCTCGATCCGGGGCCCCAACTCGTCGAGTGCGACCGCGTCGGCCTCGGGCACGAAAAAGATGATATGCGGATTGCCGACATTGACCGCCGCGCCATGTTCCAGCTCGTCCCACGCGACGGGCATGTCGCGTGTGTCCATCGGCATCGCAAGCGGGATATGTTCCCAGTCGAATTCGGGTTCGCCGAGTACGACTTCGGCGCCGCCGTCGGCCGGCGTGACGCGCAGCATACCGCCCAGCGTCTCGATCACCGCGGGCTTGCCGATCAGCGTCGCGACGCAGCGCGTCGCATTGCCGCATGCCTCGACCTCGCCGCCGTCGGCGTTGAAGATGCGCATCTTCACGTCCGCGCTGGTCGACGGTTCGAGCAGGATCAGCTGGTCGCACCCGATGCCGTGGCGCCGATCGGCGATTGCATGCGCGCGTGCCGGCGTCATTTCGACGGGCGCCACGCGCGCGTCGATCACGACAAAGTCGTTGCCGAGGCCGTGCATCTTGGTGAAGCGGTCTGCCATAGGGCGCATTTAGGGGGGGAGGGCAGCGAAGTCTAGCGATGTGGGCGGGCATCCCCTCGCTCCCGCGAAGGCGAGGGCCGCGAGAGGTTTAAAGCGGCAGCGATGCGAAAGGTCTACGGCGACCCCCGCCTCGCGGGGGTGACGAACAGGTTACGCCGATTTGCGCAGCCGTTCGTCCTCGCCGGCGTCGGGACCGGCGGGCGGCACCATGGGGGCGCGGAGCAGGCCGCGCTCGGCAAGCAACCGTTCGGTGTCGGCGGCCGACGCGGCACGGCCGAAATACCAGCCCTGACCCTTCGAACAGCCGAGCCGCGTCAGTTCGATCGCGGTGGCCTCGTCCTCGACGCCTTCGGCGGTTATCGGCATCGCGAGGCTTTCGCCCAGTCGCACGATAGCAATGACGATTGCCTGCGCATCGGGGCTGCCCCGCATCGCAGCGATGAAGCTGCGGTCGATCTTGATCCGATCGAACGGCAGCGCACGCAGATGCGACAGCGAGCTGTAGCCGGTGCCGAAATCGTCGAGGCTCAGCGACACACCCTGATTCTTCAGGCTGGTGACGATCGATCGCACCAGCGGCAGATTTTCGAACAGCGAGCTTTCGGTGATCTCTACCTCGAGCTGCGCCGCCGGGAAACCGACCTCGACGAGCAGCTTGGTCAGCTTCTGGCTGAACCACGGGTCTTTCAGTTGCTGCGGCGAGATGTTGACCGCAAGCATGATCGACGGGTCCCAGCGTTTGGCGACTTCCATCGCCTCGCGGATGACCTGCAGCGACAATTCGCCTATCAGGCCGCTTTCCTCGGCAACGGGAATAAAGCGTTCCGGCGGGATCATCCCATATTCGGGCGATTCCCAGCGCATGAGCATCTCGAAACCGAGCAGTCTCCCACTGGCGATATCCACCTGCGGCTCGAAATGGGGGACGAACTCGCCGCGCGGCATGCCGTCGCGAATGCCCGTTTCGATCTGGTTGCGCACCTGCACCGCCATTTCCATTCCGGCCTCGAACCAGCAGAAGCGATTCCGGCCTTCGTCCTTGCAATTATACATTGCGATGTCGGCCTGACGGACCATCGTTTCCATTGTGACGCTGGCATCGCTGGCGAGCGATAGGCCGAGCGACGCGCCGACCCGAATCTGCTGCGCATCGTGCGCGATAACATTGTCGAGCGCCATGACGAGTTCGGCCGCCAGGGCGTCGATGTCGGCGCGCGCCGCAGGCTCGAACGCCAGCATCGCGACGAACTCGTCGCCACCGAGCCGCGCCTTGGTGGCATTTGGCGGTAGTACCGCCGAGATACGTTCGGCTGCGACCTGCAGCACGCGGTCCCCCGCCGCGTGACCATGAATGTCGTTGACGGTCTTGAAGTGATCGAGGTCGAGCAGGAACAGTGCGACTTGGCGCTTTTCGGCGATCGCGTTCGCGATCTGCAGTTGTCCAGTCGCGAGCAGGGCCCGGCGATTGAGGAAACCCGTCAGCGGGTCGGTGTCGGCGAGGTAGCGCGCGCGCTGTTCGGCTTCGGTGCGCTCGAGGATTTCGCGGTTGAGATCCTTGTAGCGGCGCCAGCCGAAGAGAATCAGCGCGACATTGAGAATGAGCGCCGTCGCCAGCGCCCGGTCGGGACCACCGCCGATGCCGATCAATGCACGCACCGCCGCCTGCATCACATTGCTGCCCGTCCCCACGAACAGCAGGATCGCGGCGACGACTATGCCACCGGCAATGATATCGCGTTTTGCGCCCTCGCTTCGGTCGAATGGCTTCGGCGTCGCTGTCATATGAATTTGTCCCACCCTCGCCGGTTCTATGGGGCAAAGCGGTGAAATTTGGGTTAAGTGCGCTTCGGCGCGGCACCTTGCCTTTGCGTGCGCTTTTGTGTAGAGGCCGCCGCGTTCGCGCGCATCTTGCGCACGGGCATATCGATGTCCGCGACGGAAAGTCTGTCCACGGATAGCCGCTGGTTGGCGAGGTTTCGCTCACCGGCGTCTTTTGCGTTGCGGGCCTCGTAAGCAAGGATTTGAGGCGCATGTTCGACAGTCTGAGCAATCGGCTTGGCGATGTTTTCGGGAAGCTCCGCGGTCGCGGCGCGCTGACCGAGGCCGACGTGCGCGCCGCGATGCGCGAAGTGCGAATCGCTCTGCTAGAGGCGGACGTCGCGCTGCCCGTCGTGCGCAGTTTCGTCGATCAGGTCACCGAACTCGCGATCGGCCAGAATGTCCTGCGCTCGGTCACGCCGGGGCAGCAGGTCGTCAAGATCGTCAGCGACGCGCTGACCGAAATGCTCGGTTCCGAAACCGCCGAGCTCGAGCTGGCCGTCACCCCGCCCGCCGTGATCATGATGGTCGGCTTGCAGGGTTCGGGTAAGACGACCACCACCGCGAAGATCGCGAAGCGGCTGAAGGAAAAAGAGCGCAAGAAGGTGCTGATGGCGTCGCTCGACGTCAATCGCCCCGCCGCGCAGGAACAGCTTGCCGTCCTCGGCCAGCAGATCGACGTCGCGACCCTGCCGATCGTCGCGGGGCAGCAGCCGGTCGAGATTGCGCAGCGCGCGATGCAGGCGGCGAAGCTTCAGGGTTATGACGTCCTGATGCTCGACACCGCGGGCCGCCTCCACGTCGACCAGCAGTTGATGGACGAAATGCAGGCGGTGTCGCGCACGGCGAACCCTGCCGAAACGCTGCTCGTCGTCGACAGCCTCACCGGCCAGGACGCGGTACAGGTTGCGCAGCGCTTCACCGATCAGGTGCCGCTCACCGGCGTCGTGCTCACCCGCATGGACGGCGATGCGCGGGGCGGTGCCGCGCTCTCGATGCGCGCGGTCACTGGCAAGCCGATCAAATTCGCGGGCACGGGCGAAAAGCTCGACGGGCTCGAGCTCTTTCAGCCCTCGCGCATCGCGGGCCGCATCCTCGGCATGGGCGACGTCGTCAGCCTCGTCGAACGCGCCGCCGAAACGATCCAGGCCGAAGAGGCCGAGGCGATGGCGGCGAAGATGGCCAAGGGCCAGTTCGACCTCAACGACCTCCGCACCCAATTGAACCAGATGCGTCGCATGGGCGGCCTCGGCGCGCTCGCCGGCATGATTCCGGGGATCAAGAAGGCGCAGGCGCAGATGGCGGCCGGTGCTGCCGACGACAAGATGCTCATCCACTTCGACGCGATCATGGGATCGATGACCCCCAAGGAGCGCGCGAAGCCCGAAATCCTGACCGCGAAGCGCAAGATCCGTATCGCCAACGGGTCGGGCACCACGGTGCAGCAGGTCAACAAGGTGCTGAAGATGCATCAGGAAATGTCCAGCGCGATGAAGAAGATCCGCAAGATGGGCGGGCTCAAGGGCCTCGGCGCGCTGTTCGGCAAGGGCGGCGGCATTCCCGGAATGGGCGGCGGCGGAATGGGTGGCGGTGGCCTCCCCGGTCTTGGTGGGGGCGGATCGATCCCGCCTGAACTCGCCAATTTGATGAATAAAAAGAAGTGACGACCCCAACAGGTCGTCATCCCGGCGCAGGCCGGGATCCAGTGAATTAAAACCCGAATTTGAACATTAAACTCTGAAGGAAAATATCATGGCAACCTCTATTCGCCTCGCACGCGGCGGTTCGAAAAAGCGTCCCTATTACAAGATCGTCGTCGCCGATTCGCGCAGCCCGCGCGACGGCCGTTTCATCGAGCGTATCGGCAGCTACAACCCGCTGCTCGCCAAGGACAATCCGGAGCGCGTGAAGCTCGATGCCGACCGTGCGAAGCATTGGGTTTCGGTTGGCGCGCAGCCGACCGACCGCGTCGCCCGCTTCCTCGACGCCGCTGGCGTTCTCGAACGCGCTGCCCGCAACAACCCGAACAAGGCTGTCCCCGGCGAAAAGGCCAAGGAACGCGCCGAAGAAAAGGCCCAGAAGCTGGCTGACGCCGAAGAAGCCGCAGCCGCTGCTGCCGCCGCTCCGGCCCCGGAACCCGAAGCTGCTGAAGAAGCCGCTCCGGAAGTGGCCGCTGAAGAAGCGCCCGCCGCTGAAGAAGCCGCCGCTCCCGAAGCCGCTGAATCGGACGCAACCGGTTCGGTGAAGAGCGAAGCGACCGCCGAAGCCGTTGCCGAAGCCGTCGCCGACGAAACCCCGGCCGACGCGACCGCCGAAGACGCGACCGCGATCGCCGAAGAAGTCGCCGAAGGCGGCCCGGTTGCTGCCGAAGCCGAAGAAGCTCCGGCCGCCGAAGCTGGCGAAGAAAAGGCCGAAGGCTAAGCCTTGGCCGACGCGAATCGCCCTGTCACCCTCGCCGCCATCGCCGGCGCGCATGGGGTGCGGGGCGAGGTGCGTCTCAAGCTATTTGGTGAAGGCGCGGAGGCTCTCCGCGCCTTTTCCGTTTTCGATGCGGGCGACCGCACGCTCACGTTGAAATCGGTCCGTCCCGCCAATCAGGGTGCGGTCGCGACCTTCGCCGAAATCGCCGACCGCAGCGCTGCCGAGGCCTTGCGCGGAACGGTGTTGACGGTGCCGCGCTCGGCGCTGCCCGCTCTGGGCGAGGGCGAATATTATCACCACGACCTGCTCGGCCTGCCATGCGTGTCGACCGACGGCGTCGCCATCGGCCATGTTGCCGCGGTCGAGAATTTCGGCGCTGGTGACATTCTCGAAATCGAGAAGCCCGACCGCAAACGTTTCATGGTTCCGATGACGGCGCAGGCCGTGCCGGCGTGGAACGACGACGGCGTCACCGTGAACGCCGCGTTCGTCGAGTAACGATATCCCCATATTTCCATCGCCACCCCGGGCTTGACCCGGGTCCCGCTTCTTCTGCTCATCGGAGCCCGAAGCGGGGGTTGACCTCAAGAGCGGGACCCCGGATCAAGTCCGGGGTGACGGACGAATTGTCGCGCCATCTTTTGGAGAGAGAATCGTCATGCGCTTGAAATCGGGTCTCGTTTTTGCTGCCATCCTTGGCTCGTTCGCTCCCGCTCACGCCCAGCAATCCGCCCCCAAAACCCTCGACCAACTCGCCCCCGAGATCGACACGCTCTTTGCCAGATATCAAGCCGAGCAGCACATCCCCGGCCTGGTCTACGGCGTCGTCAAGGACGGCAAGCTCGCTTATGTGAAGGGCATCGGCGTTCAGAACATCGCCGACAAGCGCGCCGTCACTCCCGACAGCCTGTTTCGCATCGCCTCGATGACCAAGGCGTTCACCGCGCTGTCGATCCTGAAGCTGCGCGATGACGGCAAGCTTCGCCTCGACGACCTCGCTGAGCAATATGTGCCCGAAATGAAGGGCTGGACCTACCCGACCAAGGACAGCCCGCGCATAAGGGTCAGGGATCTGCTCCAACATGTCGGCGGCTTCGTCACCGATGATCCGTGGGGCGATCGCCAGCAAGTGCTGCCGCAAGACGAATTCACGAAGATGATCGCCGCGGGCGTGCCGTTCAGCCGCGTACCGCAGAGCCAGCATGAATATTCGAACTTCGGCTATGCCTTGCTCGGTCGGATCGTCGCCAACGCCTCGGGCATGCCCTACACCGACTATGTCCGGCAGACGATCCTGAACCCTCTCGGCATGACCCGCAGCGGCTTTGACGCGCCGAAGGCTCCAAAGGCGCGCTACGCCCTTGGCTATCGCTGGGAAAATGAGAAATGGACCGCCGAGCCCGAGATGGTCGACGGGGCGTTCAACAGCATGGGCGGGTTGCAGGTCAGCGCGAACGACTATGCCAAATGGGTCGCCTTCCTGCTCTCGGCCTGGCCAGCGCGCGACGATGCCGACACCGGGCCGGTCAAGCGGTCGACGGTGCGCGAGATCGCACAGGGCTCGAACTTCGTCTCGGTGACGAACCGCATCGGCGCCAGCGGCGCTACGGCGTGCAAGCAGGCCGCGGCTTACGGCATGGGCTGGCGCGTTGCGCAGGATTGCGACCTTGGCCTGACGCTCGCGCACGGCGGCGGATATCCGGGCTATGGCAGTCATGTGATGCTGATGCCCGATTATGGAATCGGCGTCTTTGCGCTGTCGAACCGGACCTATGCCGGCCCGTCGGCCCCCGCGTGGGACACCGCGGTCGCAATCGACAAGGCGGGCCTGTTGGAAACGCGCCCCGTTCCGGTATCGCCGGCGGTGGCAGAGGCCTATGCGGCAGCAAGGGCGGCTTATGCCGCCGGCGATCTCGGCCCGCTACAGGGCCGGCTCGCGATGAACTTCCTCCTCGATCGTTCGGCCGCCAACTGGAAGGCCGAATTCGCGAAGTTGAAAGCCGAGGTAGGGGCGTGCCCCACCGACGAGCCGCTGGCGCCGACCGGCGCGATGTCGGCTGCCTTCCGCCTCAACTGCGAAAAGGGCAAGCTCGACGGGCAATTGCTGCTCGCCCCGACGAAGCCGGCGACGATCCAGGCGCTGCGCTTGCGCGTCGTGCCGCCCGAGGCGAACTGATGTCGACGGGGTGAGGCCTTTGCAAGGGACAGCCTCACCCCGTTTTCGCCCTGGACCTTTGAGAGGGGGGAGCAGGGTTCTTATCGCGGACGCTTATCGTGCCCGGCGCAGGCGGACGCCGCAGCGCGCGGCGGCACGGGTGAAGACGCTGTCTTCGCCGGGTGCGGTCGGCAGGGCGATCCACTCGCCGAGGCGGCGGAACGGGGTTGCGAGCCAGTGAAGGCCGCGGGTGATATCGGCGCTGAAATGATCATGACCGTCATTCCAGGCGCGCATGAACTGCTCGTCTTTCATCGTTCATTTCCTTTCGCTTGGGTGCATCCTAATTGCCCTCCCGCGCGCCGCAGCGCCAACAAAAGGCGTAGACCATATTATAAGCTGGCCTTATAAGGTCGTATGTCCCGACTGCCGCCCCTTTCCGCCGTGCGCACCTTCGAAGCCGCCGGTCGTTTGCAGAATTTCTCGCGCGCTGCCGAAGAGCTGGGACTGACGCAAGCTGCAGTCAGTTATCAAATCCGCCAATTGGAGGATCGGCTCGGCCGCGCGCTGTTCGTGCGTGAGAAAGGGCGCGTGCGCCTTTCCGAAACGGGCCAGCGGCTGCTGCCCGCGATCAGCAACGCCTTTGCCACCATGGGGGACGCCTTTGCCGCGCTCGGCAGCGACGAGGCCGACGTGCTGACGATCAATGCCGCGACCAGCTTTGGCGGCACCTGGCTCAGCGCGCGTATCGGCAGCTTCCAGCTCCAATATCCCGAACTCGCGGTGCGCATGGCGATGAGCAATGATCTGATCGATTTCGACGCCTCGAACGTCGATGTCGCGATCCGCATCGGCAAGGGCGCGTGGCCGGGGCTGCGCAGCGATTTCCTGATGCGCCAATATCTCGCGCCGATCGCCTCGCCCGCTTTCATCGCCGAGCACGACATAAACGAGCCCGCCGACCTGCTCCGCGTCCAGCGCCTTGCGCCGAACGATAGCTGGTGGGCCGAATGGTTCGCGCTGGCCGGGGTCGCGACACCGCCGGTGCTCTCACGTCGCGGGATCGAACTCGACAGCCAGTTGCAGGAGGCGAGCGCGGTGCAAGCGGGATTCGGCGTCGCGATGATGACCCCGCTCTATTGGCAGGGCGAATTGGCGAGCGGCCGCATGGTCCAGCCCTTTGACACATTCTATGTATCGAAGGGCTCGGGCATGTGGCTCGTCCACCGCGACAACCGCATCGGAGTGCGCAAGATCGAACGCTTCCGCGAATGGCTGCACGCCGAAATCGAGAAAGATCGCCACCTGCTGCCCGACGCGGTATGGGAGCCGCCGTTATGACCTTCACTGCCGTCCCCCTGACCCTCTACCCCGACATGTTCCCCGGCCCGCTGGGGCACAGTATGGCGGGGCGCGCGCTCGAAAGCGGGACGTGGAACTGCGCGCCGGTGCAGATCCGGGATTTCGCCACGGACAAGCATCGGACCGTCGACGACACGCCGGCGGGTGGCGGCGCGGGGATGGTGCTGAAGGCCGACGTGCTCGGCGCCGCGGTCGACCATGCCGTGGCGGCCCATCCGGGTCTGCCGATCCTGGCGATGACCCCGCGCGGGACGCCGGTCACGCAGGCGCGCGTGCGCCAGCTTTCGGCGGGTCCGGGCGCGATCATCCTGTGCGGCCGCTTCGAGGGTTTCGACGAACGCATCTTTGCCGCGCGCGATATCGAGGAAGTCTCGATGGGCGACATCATCCTGTCGGGGGGCGAGATGGGCGCGCTGTTGCTGCTCGATGCCTGCATCCGGCTGCTTCCCGGCGTGATGGGCGCCTCGGCCAGCGGCGACGATGAATCGTTCGAGCAGGGGCTGCTCGAATATCCGCACTACACAAGGCCGGTGAACTGGGAGGGGCATGACATTCCCGACGTGCTGCGTTCGGGCGATCACAAGAAGATTGCGAGCTGGCGCCGCGAACAGGCCGAGCACGATACGCGGGCGCGGCGCCCCGACCTGTGGGCGGCCTATGTCGCCGCGCGCGACGGGCGATAGCGCAGCAGCACCCACGGCACCTTCGCGCTGTCGAACATCAACCGGCTCTTTTGCTGGGTGAACGGCGGCATATGATCGCCGACGATCAATATGTCGGTCGGCGGGAAATCGGGGCGGCTCGCCATGTCGGCGAGCGCCGCTGCCGTGTCGTCCCAGACGGCGAAGAGGCGGCAGACCTGCGGATAATCGCCGTCGAGCACGGGGCCTAGCTGGCGGCAATTCTCGGTACGCAGCTCCGCATTGGCGACCACCGGCAGGTGCGAATTGAGCGTCAGCCAGTAGATGAACTGCGGCTCTTTCGCCGCGGCCAGGTCGCGCCCGATCAGCCGCGGTATGTCGCGATCGCATGCGCCGGGAAAGACATTGGGGCAATGCCCCGCGCCCTGCGCCTCGATTTGGTCGCGGAAGCTCATCCCCTCGAACCCGATCAGCGGATACCAGCGATCGCGGTCGAAGAATTTCGGCGAAAAGCCGTGATAGGCGTGCGTGGCATAGCCGCGCCGCGCAAGGGTCGCGGGCAGGCAATCGGGGTCGCGCGCGACGATCTCCTTATAATCGCCCCAGCGCTGACACAGCTCGCGAATCTCGCCCTTGGTCGTCGAGTTATAGAAGGTCGTGCTGCCCTGGCTAATCGCGAAGCGTTCGGCGAGTTCGGGGCGCGTCCAGATCGCGTCGAGCCGGTCGCGCAGCGTCGCCTCGGTCGGCAGTCCCATCGCCTCGACGACGACGATCATCACGTTCCGCTTGCCGTCCGCGAGCTTCAGGAAATCGGTCTGGCGCGTCGCCGAGGTGAAGGGGGCATCGGCGGGCGCCAGCCGGTTATAGGCGGTCGACCCCTCGCGCGCCCGGATATAGTCGGCCTGCGCCAGCGTATAGGTGAGCGCGGCAGCGGCGATCATCCATTGCAGCCCGCGCAAATTCTGCTGTCTGCGAAGCTGCCGCGCAGCAAAGCCGAGAACCGCGATCAACAGGCCGGCCCCGACCATATATTCGGGCGAAGCGGCGGGGCGCAGATCGAGCACCAATGCGATGACCGACAGGATCACGCTGATGTCCATGTTGAACATGCTCGCGATGAAAACGAGCGTCAGATAGAGGAGAAGGCCGAAAAAGGCGGCGACGCGAAACCAGTAGCCGAACCAGCAGGCCACGAAGCCGACCGCGCCGCAGAGCATGATCTCGCCCGCGCGCATCGGCCCGCCCATGATCGTGATCGGCAGGAAGGGAAGGTTGGGCAGCACCAGCCAGCACAGCGCCCAGTTGAGGAACGCCGTCAGCCCCACACCGTCGGCGGGCGCAAAAGCGCGGCTCGCGAGCGGCTTTATGGCATTCATGTGCAGCATCGGGTCCCTTCCGTGCCGTCCATGGCGGATTTTGGTTAATGTCGGTTTAAATCGGCCGCGTGCGTCATCCGCCGAACCCCTTGCATTTCGCGCCTTTCCAGCGTAGTGGCCCCGGCTTCAAGTGGAACCGGGCGAATCGCGTTCATCGCGCATGCCTGTCGTCCGCTTATCCCCGACCGGATATCCGGACGGGGCGCAGGGTTTCCGAAGTGCTGCGATCGGGAAACCTTGCCGATAAAAACGGTTAAGCAGGCCGGACCTTTGGGAGCGTCATATCGATGCTCGGGACCGACCTGCCTCTGGCGCGCGGCGAAAAGAAAAGGACTAGAGGACATGAACCTCATCCAGACGATCGAAGCCGAAGAAATCGCCAAAGCGGCGAAGACCATTCCGACCTTCCGTCCCGGCGACACGCTGAAAGTCGGCGTGAAGGTGGTCGAAGGCGAACGCACCCGCGTCCAGAATTTCGAAGGCGTGTGCATCGCACGCTCGAACAAGGGCATGGGCTCCAACTTCACCGTGCGCAAAATGTCGTTCGGCGAAGGTGTCGAGCGCGTGTTCCCGCTCTATTCGCCCAACATCGACTCGATTACCGTCGTCCGTAAGGGCGCTGTCCGTCGTGCGAAGCTTTACTATCTGCGTGGACGCACTGGTAAATCGGCACGTATTGCGGAGCGCCGCGAATACCGGTCGGAAGCCGGCGAAGGCTAAGGGGAGCTTCTCCACACCAAAGCCGAAACAGCTTTCAAAAACGACCGGTTCCGCCAACAGGCAGAGCCGGTCGTTTTCATTTGGGCAAAGCGAATTTGATGCAGCAGTCCGTCCTCCCGTTCCAGCCGACGCGGCGCGCCTTCCTTGGCGCGGTGCTTGCGTTCGGCGTGTCGGGGGAGGCGATGGCGCTCACCAGCGCGCAGCGCCTTGTGATCGCGGCGCGGCGGCAGGTCGGCGTGACGCTGACGTACGATCCGGCCTATACCGTGCTGCGCTTTCCGAACGGCGACGTCGACCGCGCCAAGGGCGTGTGCACCGACGTCGTGATCCGCGCCTTTCGCGATGCGCTAGGCGCCGACCTTCAGGCCCTTGTAAACGCCGACATGCGCGCCAATTTTACTGCCTATCCCAAAAATTGGGGGCTCGGCCGCCCCGACCGCAACATCGACCATCGCCGCGTACCCAATCTCGCGACCTATTGGCGCAGACAGGGCGCGGCGCTGCCCGTCACCGACGACCCGGCCGACTGGCGGCCGGGCGACATCTTCACCCAGATGGTCGGCGGCCGGCTGCCGCACACGGGCATCGTATCCGACCGCAAGGATACGACCGGCGTGCCGCTGGTGCTCCACAATATCGGCGGTGGCACGCGCGAGGAGGATGCCTTGTTCAAGCATCGGCTCACCGGCCATTTTCGCTGGAAAGTCTGAGTTTAAGTTACGTTTTCAACCGAGTTCTTGCCTTGAGGAGTGAGTAAATGGGTTATCGTATCGTAGTCGCCGGAGCCACGGGCAATGTCGGGCGCGAAGTGCTCGCCATTCTCGCCGAGCGCGAATTTCCGTACGACGAACTGGCGGCGGTCGCATCGTCGCGCAGCCAGGGCGACGAGATCGAAATCGGCGATACCGGTAAGACCGTTAAGTGCCAGAATATCGAGAATTTCGACTGGTCGGGCTGGGACATGGCGATTTTCGCGATCGGCAGCGATGCAACCGCGATCCATGCGCCCAAGGCCGCCGCCGCCGGCTGCGTCGTGATCGACAACAGCTCGCTCTATCGCATGGACCCCGACGTGCCGCTGATCGTGCCCGAAGTGAACCCCGATGCGATCGACGGCTATACCAAGCGCAACATCATCGCGAACCCCAACTGCTCGACCGCGCAGATGGTCGTCGCACTGAAGCCGCTCCACGATGCCGCGAAGATCAAGCGCGTCGTCGTCTCGACCTATCAATCGGTGTCGGGCGCGGGCAAGTCGGGCATGGATGAGCTGTGGAACCAGACGCGCCAGATCTTCGTCGGCGACGAGAAGGATGTGCAGAAATTCACCAAGCAGATCGCCTTCAACGTCATCCCGCACATCGACAAGTTCCTCGACGACGGTTCGACCAAGGAAGAGTGGAAGATGGTCGTCGAGACCAAGAAGATCCTCGATCCCAAGATCAAGGTCACGGCGACCTGCGTCCGCGTCCCCGTCTTCGTCGGCCATTCGGAAGCGATCAACATCGAGATGGAAGACGAGCTGTCGGCCGAGGATGCGCAGCGCATCCTGCGCGAAGCGCCCGGCGTGGTGCTCCACGACAAGCGTGAGGATGGCGGCTACATCACCCCCGTCGAATGCGTCGGCGATTTCGCGACCTTCGTGTCGCGCGTCCGTGAAGACCCGACGGTCGAAAACGGCCTCAACCTCTGGTGCGTCAGCGACAACCTGCGCAAGGGTGCGGCGCTGAACGCGGTGCAGATCGCCGAACTGCTCGGCCGCCGGCACCTCAAGAAGGGTTGAAACTAATCCTCCCTGTCGCGAAGCGATGGGGAGGGGGACCGCTCGCGAAGCGAGTGGTGGAGGGGCTGTGACGGCAACGTCAAGAGCCCCTCCGTCAGCCTCTTCGAGGCTGCCACCTCCCCATGCCTGCGGCACAGGGAGGATCCCTTGGCGCTGGCGTGTCATTCAAGCTATGCCTCTGAAATGACCAGCCCCTATGCCTTCACCCGTGCCCTCTGCCGCGCTCCTGCCCGATCCGCTGTGAAGGGCATCCGCGCCGATGGCGGCCCCGATCCTGATTTCTACGGCCTCGTCGCCGAGCATGAGGCCTATGTCGCGACGCTGCGCACCCTCGGCCTCGCGGTCGAGGTCCTCGAACCCCTCGACGATTTCCCCGACGCGCTGTTCACCGAAGATGTCGCGCTGACCTTTCCGGCGGGTGCCATCCTGCTTCGCCCCGGTGCGCCAACGCGCGCGGGCGAGGTCGAACATATCCGCGCTCCGCTCGCCGCGCATCATCCGCGTCTCCTCGAAATGACGGGCCCCGGCTACGCCGACGGCGGCGACATATTGCGCCTCGCCGACCGCGTGATCATCGGCCTTTCGGCACGCACCGACCGCGTCGGCGCCGAGGAACTCGCCGCGCTGCTCGGCACGCTCGGCTACCCTGCCGAGATCGCCGAAACGCCGCCGGGCGTGCTGCACTTCAAGACCGGCTGCGGGCTGATCGACGACCGCACGATCCTCGCCGTCCCCGCGCTCGCCGATTGTCCGCAGTTCGCCGGGCTGGAGGTCGTGACGACCCCGCCGGGCGAGGAGCCTTCGGCGAACATCCTGCGCATTCGCGACACCGTCCTCGTCGGCGACCGCTGGCCCGCGACGCACGCGCTGCTCGCCGCGCTGGGCATCGAAATCCGTCCGCTACCCACCGACCAGATCGCGCATATCGACGCGGGACTTAGCTGCATGTCGCTGCGCTGGTGACGCATCGAAAATGTCTGTCCTACAATGTCTTGCTGCATTAGGTCATCGATATGATACCCGCCCCGACCTTCCACCCGATACATGCATTTGCGAGTGAAGTTAGGCAGTTTTCCGTCACTTCTGACTCGACGGATTTCGGTCGATGACGGGTGGAGCGGCGCAATCCAAAACTCAAAAACGCCTTCTGGGCCTGCTCCTCGCGCTCCTCCTCCTCGCGCAGATCGACCAGCCCTATCCCGAGGTCGCGTTGCTCCAGCACATCCCGACGATGCTGTTGATTGTGGCGGGGCCGCTGCTGCTCCGCCGCTGGCCGCTGTCGACCGCCTCGGTCGCGTGCATCGTGGCCTTCATGGCGCTCCACACGCTTGGCGGACGATACGCCTATAGCAATGTCCCCTATGACGACTGGGCGCGCGCGCTGACTGGAACGAGCCTCTCCGACGCCTTTGGCTGGACGCGCAATCATTATGACCGCCTCGTCCATTTCGCCTTTGGCGCGCTGTCGGTCGTTCCGGTCGCCGAGATTGCGCGGCGGTGGGGTGGGCTTTCGCGGTACGGCGCGACGTTAACCGTGCTTGCTTGGGTATTGGCGATATCCTGCCTTTACGAAATCTTCGAATGGCTGCTCACCATCGTCGCGGCGGGCGAAACCGCCGACCGCTATAACGGGCAGCAAGGCGATATCTGGGACGCGCAAAAGGATATGGCGCTTGCGACCCTCGGTGCGATACTGGTGCTCGCGATACCGCACCGCGACAGGAGATAGGCATGCGCAAGTTCATAACCCTCGCAATGATCGGCCTGCTCGCTGCGTGCAAACCCGCCGCCGACAAGGCCCCGGCCGATGCCGATCCGGTCGCGCCGCCGGTGCCCGAGGCAAAGAACGACGGCCCGAACGCTGCGACCATGGCGGTCAGCCTCGACGGCGAGGGGCTGCGCTTCGTCGACAAGGCCAGCGGCAAGACCAGCCTGCTCGCCTTCGGCGTCCCGCGCGCGCAGGCGGAGACCGCGCTCGCCAATGTCGCGGGCAAGGAGGACGACCGCAGCACCAACGAGGAATGCGGCGCGGGCCCGATGGAATTCACGCGCTACGATGCGATGACGCTCAATTTCCAGGACGGCAAGTTCGCCGGCTGGTTCCTCGGCAACGAACCCGGCGCCGCAACCTATTCGACGATGAGCGGCATCGGCATCGGCACGACGCGCGCCAAGGCGGCGGAGTCGGTGTCGATCGTCGACCTCGAGGACAGCACGCTGGGCGAGGAATTCAGCATCGGCACCGGTGACAATGTCATCGGCGGCATGTTCGCGGCGCCCGGCGATGCGGCAAAGGTCGACGCGCTGTTCGCCGGCACCAACTGCTTCTTCCGCTGACATGGCGACCGAAATCACCGGCGGCTGCCGCTGCGGCCAACTGCGTTACAGCTTCGAGCAGGACGGGCCGCTGCTCAACTATTGCTGCCACTGCCTCGACTGCCAGAAATCGACCGCGAGCGCCTTCGCCGATCAACTGATCGTGTCGACCGACGCGCTCACGCTGACCGGACGGCGCGTGACCTATTCGACCGAGCGCCCGTCGGGCGGGACGACGACGAACCAGCACTGCCCCGACTGTTTCAGCCGCGTTTGCAATGCGAACACCGTCTATCCCGCGATGACGATCGTGCGCGCCGGCACGCTCGACGATCCGTCGGACCTCGAACCCTTCGCGCATATGTGGACCAGCCGGAAACGCGGCTGGATCGCAATCGACCCGGCGGTGCCGACCTTCGAGGAAACCCCCGACCCCGGGGAATTCATGCGGCTTGCGATGGAGCGCCGCGCGGGCTGAACGGCTGGAGGCGACTGGAAGCCACGCTCTTCCATATCGTCACCCCGGACTTGATCCGGGGTCCCGCTTTTTGACGCACTCACTGGCTTCGGCCTCAAGCGGGATCCCGGGTCAAGCCCGGGATGACGGAAGTGGGGGACGGGATGTCCGCTCCCACCCCAAAGCCGACACCCCACTAATGCCCCATATCCGCCGCCGACGCCCTCGGCCCGCCTGGCTTCGGCGGGCGTAGCAGCAGGACCAGCGGCACCGACGCCAGCGTCACCCACATCATCAGCCAGAAATCGTCGATATAGGCGACCATCGCCGCTTGCCGATTTATCTCGGCGTTGACCATCGCCATCGCCGCGTCGCCCGCGATGCCGAACCGGTCGGCGGTCGACGGATCGAGCAGGGCGACCGAGCTGTTGGTGACATGCGCCGCCAGATCCTCGTGGCTCCGCTGGATATTCGCGCCGAGCAGGGTGGTGACGATCGAGATGCCGACCGACGCCCCGATGCTGCGAAACAGGTTGAGCAGGCTCGACCCGTCGGTGCGATATTGCGGCTGGATCGTCGCGAACGCCATGGTGTTGAGCGGGATGAAGATCAGCCCCATGCCGAGCCCCTGTACCAGCCCGCTGATGATCACCGGCCGCATCCCCATTTCAAGCGACCAATGGCTCATCTGCCACAGCGAATAGGCCGCGATCAGCAGGCCGGTGCCGACCATCCAGCGCGCGTCGATCTTTCCAAGCAATTGTCCCGCGACCCACATGCTGGCGAGAATGCCGATCCCGCGCAGCGCGAGCACCACGCCCGTGTCGATCACCGGCCAGCCGAAGAGATTCTGCAGCATCGGCGGCAGCAATGCCATCGACGCAAACATCACGACGCCGATCACGATCATGAACCCCATTGCAGTGACGAGGTTGCGGTCGGCGAGCATCAGGCGGCTGAACAAGGGAGCGCGCGCGGTGAACATATGGACGATGAACATCCACAGGCACGAAATGGCGACGCCCAGCTCGATCCAGATTTCGATGCTGTCGAACCAGTCGAGATGCGCGCCGCGATCGAGCATAAGCTGCAATGCAGCAAGACCCAGCGCCAACATCGAGAAGCCGAACAGGTCGAACCGCCGCGTGATGCTTTTGGTCTTGGGCAGTAGCGCCCACATCATTGCGAGCGTGAGCAGCCCAACGGGCAGGTTGACGTAAAAGACCCAGCGCCAGTTGACGCTTTCAGTCAGCCAGCCGCCCAATATCGGTCCCAGGATCGGCCCGATCATGATCCCCATGCCCCAGATGGACATCGCGCGCGCGTGGCGTTCGGGCGGGTTGATGTCGAGCATCACCGACTGCGACAGCGGCCCGATAAAGGCGGCGCTGACCCCTTGCAGGAAGCGGAAAGCGACCATTTGTTCGAGCGTCTGCGCCGCGCCGCACGCCATCGATGCGACGATGAAGCCTGCGACTGCCGCCATGAACAATTCGCGCCGTCCGATGCGGTCGGCGAGCCATCCGGTGATCGGCATCGCGACGGCCGAGGCGAGGATATAGCTCGTCAATACCCACGTCACCGTCTCGCTCGTCGCGCCGAGCGCCGATTGCATATGCGGGATGGCGACGTTGGCGATCGTCGTGTCGAGGATCTGCATGATCGACGCGCCCATGACGGCGACCGTCAGCAGCCCGCGATAACGCACGCGCTCGTGCAGCGGGATCGAATCGTCGTCGGGAAGCGCCGCGGCGGCGGAGCGGCGGGGGAGGGCGTTGCTCGCCATGCTTTACCCTAAAAAATGTCGTCATTCCCGCGAAAGCGGGAACCCAGCGAGCAAATGTCGCAATTGGGTTCCCGCTTTTGCAGGAATGACGAAGGGAGGGGGAGAGGGAGCATCCCGCTTACTTCGTAAACACCCGCACGTCGGCCGACAGCCCGGCGATCATGTCGCGCGCGGGCTTTTCGTCGAAGGCGATGCGGACGGGCACCCGCTGCGTCACCTTGACCCAGTTGCCGGTCGCATTCTGCGCGGGCAGGACCGAAAATTCGCTGCCCGTGCCTGCGCCGATCGTCAGCACATGACCGCGCACCTTTACGCCGGGATAGGCGTCGAAGCTGATTTCGGCGCGCTGGCCGACGCGCATGTCGGCGAGATCGGTTTCCTTGAAATTGGCCTCGACCCACGGATGCGTGGTGTCGACGAGCGTCACCGCGGGAAGCCCCGCGACCATCATTTGGCCGACCTGCAACCGGTCCGACTGCGCGATACGGCCGGCGCTCGGTGCGCGAACGGTGGTGCGGCCGAGGTTCACCTGCGCCTGCGATCGCTGGACGCGCGCCGCCTCGACCTGCGGGTTGATCCCGCTCGACGGGCCGGCGGCGAGCTTGGTCCGTGCTTCGGTGGCGGCGGCCTCGGCTTGGCGGACGCTCTCGCGCGCTTGGCTGAGCGCGTGGCGCGAAGCATCATAGGCGGCCTTGGTCGTGAAGCCCTTTTCCATCAGCGCTGCCTGGCGGTCGAAGGTCACCTGTGCGAATTTGACGTCCTCGCGCGCCGCGGCGATGTCGACGTTCGATGTGTTCGCGCTCGCCGAAAGATTGCCGACCTCGACCTCGGCGGCGTCGATCGCCGCAGTCGCTTGCGCGACGGTCAGTGCATATGGCTCGCCGTCGATGCGGAACAGAAGCTGGCCTGCGGCGACTTGCTGGCCGTCGCGCACCGCGACCTCGGTAATCCGCCCCCCCACTTCGGCGGCGACCGAGACCTTGTCCATCTGGACATAGGCATTGTCGGTCGACACCGACCCGCCGCTCGTCAGCCACCAGCCGGCGCCGCCCGCGATCAGCGCCAGGGGCAGGCCGAACATCAGGATGCGCGTGCGCCAGCTTGCCTTCGGCGCGGCCTCGGTTTCGAGTGCCGGGCTCGGCAAAGGATCGGCCTTCGGCGCCGCTTTGGGCGGGGCAGCGTTTTCGGCTTTTGGGCGGGATGGGGAGAGCTGGTCCATCAGGCGGTCTCTTTTTCTTTTTGGCAGATGCGGCGGGATAAATTGGCGCGGACACGCTCGACGAGGCTGGTGAGCTGCTCGACTTCGGCGGCGCTCAATCCTTCGATCGCCTCGGCGGTCAGCGCGTCTGCAATGGGGCGCATCCCGCTCAGAAGCTCGCCCGCGCGCGGCGTCAGGTACAACTGCCAGGCACGGCGATCGGCGGGGTCGGCGCGGCGTTCGACCAATTCGGCCTCGACCAGCCGGTCGACCATGCGCGACAGCGTGATCGGTTCGACCTCGATCAGTTCGGCGAGCGGACCCTGGCGAATCCCTTCATGGCGCTTGAGATAGGTGATCAGCCGCCATTGCAGCGCAGTGATCCCGCTGTCCTTCGTGCGCGCGTTGAACGAACGCCGGAACAGGCGTGCGCTGTCGTTCAAAAGGAATCCGATCGTCTCACTCATGTCATACGACATAATAGCAATTGCTACTAAACTCAATGCACGCTGCGCGGCACTTTCGCTAACTTCCGCATCGGACCAATCGCCCGCCCTCTCCCCCTTGCCGCCCGCAAATCCATGCGGCAGGATGACGTCATGACATTGACCGCCGACCTCTTTTGGTCCTTTCGTTCGCCGTACAGCTACCTCGCTATCGGCCGATATCGCGCCCTTGCGGCGAGCCATGACGTGACGATCAATCTGCGCCCCGTCTATCCGCTCGCGATCCGTCAGCCCGACTTCTTCGAACGCAACCATCCCAACTGGCTGAGCTATACGGTGCGCGACATGATCCGCGTTGCGCAGTTTCATGGCATTCCTTTTGGCCCGCCGCGCCCCGACCCGATCGTGCAGGATATGACGACCCGCGCGATCGCGGCCGAGCAGCCCTATATTTATCGCCTGACGCGGCTGGGGCAGGCGGCGTCGCGGCGCGGCAAGAGCCTTGCCTTTGCGCATGAGGCTGCGCAGCTCATCTGGGGCGGGGCGCAGGATTGGCATCTCGGCGACCATCTGGCGGGGGCGGCGAAGCGCGCCGGTCTCGACCTCGCCGAACTTGACGCCGAAGCCGTGAGCGACGCCGAGTTACTCGACAACGAGATTGCGGCGAATCAAGTCGCGCTCGAAATCGCTGGCCATTGGGGCGTGCCGACATTGGTGTTCGATGGCGAACCCTTCTTCGGCCAGGACCGCATTGAAATGGCGAAGTGGCGGATGGAGCAAAAGGGGCTGCGCCCGCGCTGATCGGCGCTTGCCGAACGGGGCGTGAAGGGCGCATAGCGCGGCGCATGACGAACGAACCGCAATATTTCGACGCGCGCGACGGCGTGCAACTGGCGTGGCGCGAAATGGGGGAAGGGCGGCCGCTCTTCTTGCTTCACGGCTTGTTCTCGAATGCCGAGGTCAACTGGATCAAGTTCGGCACTGCGGCGCGCGTCGCTGCCGAGGGGTACCGCGTGATCATGCCTGACCTGCGCATTCACGGGTCGAGCGATGCGCCGCACGAGGAAGAACATTACCCGCCCGACGTGCTGGTCCATGACCTGCAGGATCTGGTTGCGCATCTTGGCCTCGGCGATTTCGATCTCGGCGGTTTTTCGCTCGGCGCGCGGACCAGCGCGCGCGCGGTGGTCGCGGGGATGCGACCAGGGCGGCTGATCCTTGGCGGCATGGGGCTGGCGGGGCTGGCCGGCTGGCAGCGGCGCGGGCGCTTCTTCAAACGCGTGATCGCCGAATATGAAACCGCGAAGCGCGGCGACGACACTTGGCTGTCGATCCAGTTCATGAAGACGATGAAGGTCGACCGCATCGCGGCGGGGCACCTGCTCGACAGCTTTACCGACACGACCCCCGAAATGCTGGCGGCGTTGACGATGCCGACGCTCGTCGTGTGCGGCGAGCAGGATCAGGATAATGGTTCGGCCGAGGAACTGGTCGCAGCGCTGCCCGAGGCGCGGCTGGCGACGATTCCGGGGACGCATATGTCGAGCGTGACGCAGCCCGAGCTGGGCGAAGCTATCGCGGCCTTTCTCGCGGCTTGACCGGACTCGCGGCAAGCGCCTAGCTGTTCCGATGCGCCGTAGAGCGCTGCGATAACATTCCAGAGGACGCACCCCATGAAAGCCATGATTTCAACGCTGTCGCTTGCCCTGTCGCTCGCGGTGGCGACCCCCGCTTTTGCCCAGACTGCGCCGACGGCCGCCGATGCCGAGGCCTTTATCGCGTCGGTCGAAAAGGACCTGTTCGACTATACGGTCGAGGCGAGCCAGGTGAACTGGGTCAACAGCACCTACCTGACCGAAGATACCGATGCGATGGCGTCGCGGATCAACGCGGTGGGCACCGAAAAATCGGTCAAATATGCTCTCGAGGCCGCCAAATATAAGGACGTCGCGGGGCTCAGCGCCGACACGAAGCGCAAGCTCGACATATTGCGCACCGGCATCGTGCTGCCCGCGCCGACGACGCCGGGCGCCGCGACCGAGCTCAACACGATCGCGACCGACCTGCAGTCGCAGTATGGCAAGGGCCGCGGCACGCTGAACGGCAAGGAAATCTCGGGATCGGATATCGAGGCCGAGATGGGCAATCTGCAGAATACGCCCGCGCAATTCGCCGAAATGTGGACGAGCTGGCACGACAAGGTCGGCGCGCCGATGAAGGACGATTACGCCAAGATGGTCGGCATCGCGAACGCCGGCGCCAAGGAATTGGGTTTCGCCGACACCGGCGCGATGTGGCGTTCGGGTTACGACATGCCGCCCGAAGAGTTCGCGAAGGTCACCGAGCAGATCTGGAGTGACATGAAGCCGCTTTACGTGGCGCTCCACACCTATGTCCGCTGGAAACTGAACGAGAAATATGGCGACGCGGTACAGCCCAAGACGGGCCCGATCCGCGCCGACCTGCTCGGCAATATGTGGGCGCAGGAATGGGGCAATATCTACCCGCTCGTCGCGCCCGCGGGGACGGGCGACCTCGGTTATGATATCGGCGACCTGCTCACCGCACAGGGCAAGGGTCCGCTGGACATGGTCAAGGCGGGCGAGAATTTCTACTCGTCGCTCGGCATGGCGCCATTGCCCGAAACTTTCTGGAAGCGCAGCCAGTTCCTGAAACCCGCGGATCGCGAAGTCGTGTGCCACGCCTCGGCATGGGACGTCGATAACAAGGACGATATCCGCATCAAGATGTGCATCAAGGTGAATGCCGACGACTTCATCACGATCCATCACGAACTCGGGCACAATTATTATCAGCGTGCGTACAACAAGCAGCCGTTCCTCTATCTCAACGGCGCGAACGACGGCTTCCATGAGGCGATCGGCGATTTCGTCGCGCTGTCGATTACTCCGCAATATCTGGTCGACATCGGCCTGCTCGACAAGGCGAAGGTGCCGAGCGCCGACAAGGACGTCGGCTTGCTGCTGCGTCAGGCGATGGACAAGGTCGCGTTCCTGCCCTTCGGCCTGCTCGTCGACCGCTGGCGCTGGGGCGTTTTCGACGGTTCGATCCAGCCCGCCGACTACAACAAGAAGTGGACCGAGCTGCGCACCCAATATCAGGGCATCGTCCCGCCGGGTGAGCGGCCTGCGAATGCGTTCGATGCGGGTGCTAAATTCCATATCCCGGGCAACACGCCCTACACGCGCTATTTCCTCGCACGCGTGCTGCAGTTCCAATTCTATCAGGCGGCGTGCAAGCAGGCCGGGTGGAAGGGGCCGCTCCACCGCTGTTCCTTCTATGGCAACAAGGATGTCGGCGCGAAGCTGAATGCGATGCTCGAAATGGGTGCGTCGAAGCCCTGGCCCGATGCGCTGCAGGCGTTCACCGGCAGCCGGGAGATGTCGGGCAAGGCGATGGCCGACTATTTCGCGCCGTTGAAGAAATGGCTCGACGCCCAGAACAAGGGCAAGCCGCAAGGCTGGTGAGCCGCCCTTGGGCAGACAGCAGAAGGGCCGGGGAGTGATCTCCGGCCCTTTGTTTTTGGACGGCTGTTGAGAATGCCCGCATTGGGGTGGTGAGCTGACGTTGCCCTCTTTGGACATCGCCCGGCTAGATATTACAAAGTTCAGTAAAGTTCAGCCCTATGAGCGCCCCGATTTGCAAGTCGCGGAGTGCTGGATGTGCGCGGCACGTCCGATCATAGTCGCACCCGCAAGCAGGCAGCGACCGCTTTTTGTTCACTGAATGAAAGAGCCAGATGAGGGCTGGCACAGCCGGATAATGTAGGAAAGACCTAATTTGAAGGCGATGTTTGTTTTGGGGTGGGGAGCGGACATCCCGTCCCCCACTCCCGTCATCCCGGGCTTGACCCGGGATCCCGCTTTTTTTGCGCGCCCAATGGCTTCGACCTCAAGCGGGACCCCGGATCAAGTCCGGGGTGACGAAAAGGATTGGTCGGCAACCGGTCGCTTTGAGCTCCGCCCTTTCTCCGTTCGTGTCGAGCGAAGTCGAGACATCCATCGACGAAACGCCCAGCCCGATGGGCATCTCGACTGCGCTCGATGCGAACGGTTTAGATTGGGTGGAGTGTCCGCTTCCGGTCGAAATCTGCCATCGTCGAACTCATTGCGCCTCGATCGACTGTTTGAAGCGGGCGAGCCGCGCGCTCGCGGCGGCGGCGTGCGGGCCGATCCAGCGGTCGTGGATGTCCTGGATCGGCATCGCGTTGAGGTGGTTCCAGCGCTCGCGACCGCGGCGTTCGGCGATGACGAGGCCGGCATCCTCCAGAACCTTCAGATGTTGCATAACGGTGCAGCGGTCGATGTTGGCGAAGTTGCTGCACAGCGTGCCGGTGGTGAGCGGCTGATCTTTGAGATCGTCGAGTATCTGGCGGCGGACATGCGAGGACAAGGCCTTGAAAACGCGATCATATTCTTCGTGGATTGACATGTTATAAATATATAACATAATGATGAAGAATCAAGCGGAGATTGTCGATGGAGTTGAAGTTCAGGGTTGCGGCGCGGATTGCGAAGCCGGTGCACGAGGTGTTCGAGGCGGTTGCCGACCCCGCGAAGCTGTCGAACTATTTCACGACCGGCGGCGCCAAGGGGCGGCTGGAGACGGGCGCGACGGTGGAATGGGATTTCCACGATTTCCCGGGCGCATTTCCCGTCTATGTGATCGAGGTCGTCGATGACGAGAAGATTGTCCTCGAATGGCAGGCGAACGAGGGCGAGGCGCCGAATGTCGAGGGCGGCGAGTTGAAGGACGCCGATTATCGCACACGCGTGACGATGAGCTTCAAGGAACTCGACGACGGCCGTACATTGGTCGAGATCGCCGAGGAAGGCTGGCGCGAAAATCAGGGCGCGCTAAGCGCCTCCTACGGCAATTGCCAGGGCTGGTCGCAGATGCTGTGCGCGCTGAAGGCGTGGATCGAGCACGGCATCAATCTACGCGAGGGCATGTATAAATAGCGAGCCGATCCCGTCTGTCGTGCGGCGATAGGGAGGATTTCTAGTCAGGATATTCCATCCGCAGCGGGCGCGAGCCGATCGGGGCGCCGGTGTTGGCGTCGACGACGACCGGCCGCACCGCCTTGCCCGTTTCGACGTCGAGATGGCGGCTGAGCGCGCCGGCGCCATTATATTTGCGGCCCCATGCGCCGATCGCCATCAGGATCGGTAGAAAGTCGCGCCCCGCGTCGGTGAGCAGATATTCGTCGCGCGGCGGGCGCTGGCTGTAGCGCTTTTTCTCGATCAGTCCCGCTTCGGTCAGCGCCGACAGACGCCGCGACAAGATGTTTGGCGCGATGCCGAGGCTGGAGCGGAGCTGTTCGTAGCGCGTCAGTCCCCGCTCGATATCGCGCAGCACCAACATGCTCCAGCGGTCGCCGACGCGCATCAGCCCGCGGTCGACGGGGCAGGTACCCAAATTATTTTCGTCCGTACTCATTGAAGTCATATGGAGCAGTCACTATCATTTTGCAAGTGACCCACTCAGGGCCGCCTGCAAAGGAGACTGAAGATGACTATCCCCACTGGAACGGCCCTGATCACGGGCGCCTCGACCGGCCTTGGCGCCGTTTATGCCGACCGCCTGGCAAAGCGCGGGCACGACCTGATCCTCGTCGCGCGCAACGGAGCGCAGATGGAAGAACTGGCTGCGAAGCTGCGTGCCGAAACCGGCGTCCAAGTCGATGTGATCGCCGCGGATCTGACCAAGAGCGACGATGTGACGCGGATTGAGCAGCGCCTGATCGACGATGCGGCGATCACGCTGTTCGTGAACAATGCAGGCATGTCGCTGAATGGCGGCACGCTGGAAAATAGCGCCGCCGAGATCGAGACGATCATCGCGCTCAACGTCACGGCCGCAGCGCGGCTTGCGATCGCGGCGGGCAAGGCGTTTGGCGTGCGCGGCAAAGGCGCGATCGTCAACATCGCCTCGGTGCTCGCGCTGGCCCCCGAAACATTCGAAGGCGTGTACAGCGGGTCGAAGGCATTTCTGCTCAACCTCAGCCACGCGCTCGCAACCACCGGCCGCGAAAAGGGCTTCCATGTCCAGGCGGTGCTCCCCGGTGCGACGCGCACCGAAATTTGGGAGCGTTCGGGCAAGGATGTCGATGCCTTCCCCGCCGAGATGGTGATGAGCGCGGGCGACCTTGTCGATGCTGCGTTGCTCGGACTCGATCGGGGTGAGGAGGTAACGATACCCCCGCTCGCCGACGAAGGGCAGTGGAAGGATTATTATGCGGCGCGGCTTGCCATGGGGCCGAACCTGTCGAAGCGTGATCTGGCGCCGCGTTATCGGGTGAGCGAAGCGGTTTGAGGGAAAAGGGGCGGCTGACGAGAGAAGGCCGCCCTCTCACATCCCCGGGTGACGAATGATAGTGGTTGCCAGATGGGGCCGTCCCCTTGCCCAAGTCCGCCCCCATGCCCTATCGCGCTGCCATGGCAACGAAGAAGGACAGTCCCGGACAAAGCACGCGTGAGAAGCTGATCGACGCGGCGTTCCGCGCGGTCGCGCGCAACGGGCTTGCCGACACCAATGTCAAATCGATCGCGGCCGAGGCGGGGGTCAATCCCGGCCTGCTCCATTATCATTTCGCCAGCAAGGATGCCTTGATCGAGGCGGCAATCGAGAGCGCAACCGCGCGCTATTTGGCCGAGATCGACGCGTTGATCGAAACGACCCCGAGGGCCGACCTGTTCGATGCCTATGCCGCTTTCGCCGCGGCGACGCTCGACGCCAACCGCGACCTTTTCCGCGTCCGGCTGGCGCTCGGCGCGCGCGCTGGCGCGTCGGCGCCCCGATCTCGCCGCGATGAGCTTTGACCCCGGCTATGTTCCGTGGACCGGGCTGGCGCGGTCGAGCGGGAAGATTGTGTCTTCGCTGGTCAGCCTGATCCTGCCGCTGACGATGAAAAGCGACCGGAAAAGCACGATTGCACTGTCGGGCAAATATCTTGCGGCGCTGGCGGCGGACCCCGCCTATGCCGAGGCGCATGGCGATTACTGGTCGGTGCGCAATCCGGCGCTGGTGCGGATCGAGCCGTCGGCGCTGGCGCGCGACGATGCGGCGTGCGCGAAGCTGTGGGATGATTGTGTGGGGTTGTTGGGGTTGGAGGGGTAGCTATGGCCGGTTTCGGCCGGGAGTTGCCATCGCCACTTTTCGTCGTTCCCGCGAAAGCGGGAACCCAGCGACAACGCCGGCTCGCTGGATTCCCGCTTTCGCGGGAATGACGAAGCTGGAGTAGGAACCGTCGGCTAACGACCGATTGCGGACCCTGCCATCCTCGTCACCCCGGACTTGATCCGGGGTCCTGCTTGAGGCCGAAGCCAGTGAGTGCGTCAAAAAGCGGGATCCCGGGTCAAGCCCGGGATGACGGAAGTAGGGGACGGGGTGTCCGCTCCCCAATACAAAACAAACATCGCCTTCAATTAGGTCTTTCCTACATTATTCGGCCGTGCCAGCCTTCATCCGGCTCTTTCATTCGGTGAACAAAAAGGTGGTCGCTGCCCGGCTTGCGGGTCCGACCATGATCGGACGTGCCGCGCACATCCAGCACGCCGCGACTTGCAAATCGGCGCGCTCATAGGGCTGAACTTTCCTGAACTTTGGAATATTGCGCGGCCCTTGCGCCGACCCGATCCGGATCCAGCCGGGCGATGTCCAACGAGGGCAGCGACAGCTCGCCACGCCAAAGCGGACACCGATCAGGCGGAAGGCCTTGTCCTCAATGCCAGGGCGAGGTTCGCACGCTCCAATATACGATATAGAGCAGCCCCGCCCAGAGCAGCAGGATGAACGCCATGCCGGTCCGGCTCGACGGCCGCTCGCTGGCGGCCTCGGCAGACGCGTGGAGTTCGGCCCATAACGGGGCGGGGATCAGCCGGCGGACGGCGAGCAGGCCGAGCGGCACGATGACGAGGTCGTCGAGCCAGCCGAGCACGGGAATGAAATCGGGAATGAGGTCGATCGGCGATAGCGCATAGGCCGCGACCGCGACCGCTAGGATGCGCGCGAGCATCGGCACGCGCGGGTCGCGGGCGGCGAGCCAGGCGGCATGCGCCTCGACCGCGAGGCGGTGGCCAAGATCGCCGATGCGTTCGGAAAGGGATTTGCCGGTCATCGCTTCCCTCATTACTGTCCCCGCATGGCTATCCAACTGAAAAGCGCACGCGTTGAACGCTGGCCCGTCGCGGGGGCGTTCGTGATCAGCCGCGGATCCAAGACCCATGTCGATGTCGTCGTCGCCGAAGTCGAGGGCGATGGCGCCTATGGGCGCGGCGAGGGGACGCCGATCTATTATCTGGGAGAGGATGCCGCGGCGTGCCGCGACCAGATATTGCGCGTGGCGCCGCATATCGCCGACATGGGCGCGGCCGAGGCGCGCGCGGCGGTGCAGGAACTGATGGCGCCGGGCGCCGCGCGCAACGCGCTCGATTGCGCGCTATGGGACCTTGAGGCGCGGCAGCGCGGCCTCAGGCTGTGGCAGGTCGCGGGGTGCGACGGCGCGCCGACGTCGCGCGTCACCGCCTATACGATCTCGCTCGGCACGCCAGGGGCAATGGCCGAACAGGCGGCAACGGCCGCCGCCGACGGTTATCGACTGCTGAAGATCAAGCTGACCGGCGAGGGCGACCGGCTTCGCGTCGCGGGCGTGCGAAAGGGGGCGCCCGAGGCGCGGCTGATCGTCGACGCGAACGAAAGCTGGGGCGAGATCGATATATTGAGCGAGACCGAGGCGCTCGCCGACATGGGGGTCGAGATGATCGAGCAGCCGGTCCCCGTCGGCGCCGATGCCTTGCTCGATCCAGTCTATGCGCCGCTGCCCTTCGTTGCCGACGAAAGCTGCCAGACCGCCGCCGACATCGCGCGGATCGGGCCCTTTTACGACGGGGTGAACATCAAGCTCGACAAGGCGGGCGGGCTGACCGAGGCACTGAAAATCGCCGACGCGGCCGACGCGGCGGGGCTGTCGATCATGGTCGGCTGCATGTTGTCGACCAGCCTCGCGATCGCGCCGGCGTTCGTGCTGGCGCAGCGCGCGCGCTGGGTCGACCTCGACGGCCCCGCGCTGCTGGAGCGGGACCGCGAGGGCGGGTTCGAATATCGCGAGGGGCGGATTGGTATCTAAAGCGCCACTTCCGCATGCTGGCCGAGTTCGCCTTCCTTCATCGTCATACCCGTCGCGAGTTTGAACAAACCCTTGATGCTTGGGTCGGCGGTCCAGATTTCGGCATTGTCGAGGTCGAAGCGCAGCAGGACGAGCTTGGGGTCGTCCTTGCCGCCTTCATACCAGGCCGCGATGCTGTTGTTCCACAGCTTGTCGAGGACCGCGCGGTTACTTTCGCGAACGAGCGTTCCCGAAATGCAGGCGAAGAGGTCATGGCCCTTGGCGGCGAACTGCGCCATCGCGGGGCCGCCGCCGGCGAGCCGGTTGTCGGTCGCGGTGAAGAACCAGAAGGCGCTGTTGGCGTCCTTGTCGAGTTGCGCGTTCATAGGGATATGATGCTCGCGCTCGCCGGTGGCGCCGACCATGACATAAGGGCTGTCGGCCAGCGCCTTCCAGAACTGCTTTTTGATATCGTCGCTCATCGAAAGGCTCCTTCGTGCCCCCCGACGATCGATCAACGCGGCAAATGCATGGTTGTTGCCCGGTTCAGCGCATCCGCGGCTCCGCATAGCTGACGACCTCATATTCGATGCCGTCGGGGTCGAAGAAATAGAAGCGGCGGCCAGGTTCGTAATCGCCGTGGTTGAACGGCGTCAGCCCGACCGCCTTCACGCGCATCTCGATCGTATCGAGATCGTCGACTTGCACCCCGACATGGTTGAGCGGTGCGCCCTTTGGATATTGCACATCGGCGTGTTGGCCGTCGGGGCCGGTGTAGAGCGCGACATAGGCGGCGTCGCTGCCAAGGTGGATCGTGCGCCCGCCGTCGCGCGCGGGGCCGCGCCAGCGTTCGTGCCAGCCGAAGATCGCCGAGAGGATCCCCGCAGTGCGGTCGGGGTCGCTGACCGTCAGATTTACATGTTCGATGAAGGGGTGCGCCACCAATATTCTCCTGATTCGCGTTGACGCCCGGCTTATGAAAGCTCAAGTCAGGTTTAGATCAAGGATAAATGGCGCGCCGATCGATTTGGGCCGTCATTGCGAGCGAAGCGGGCCGCGGGCGACCGCAGGTCAACCAATCCAGAGCGGCTCTCGCATGACCTGGATTGCCGTGTCGCTTCGCTCCTTGCATTGACGGAGGAAGGGCATGCACAGAACAGACCTGATCGCGATCGGCGAACTCGCATCGCGTACCGGCGTCGCGGTTTCGGCGATCCGCTTTTATGAGGCAAAGGGGCTGATCGAGGCGCTGCGCACCGGCGGCGGGCAGCGGCGGTTCCTGCGCGCCGATATCCGCCGTGTGTCCTTCATCCTGATCGCGCAGCAATTGGGGCTGAGCCTTGAGGAGATTGCCGCCGAGCTGGCGCAGCTTCCGGCGGGGCGAACGCCCAATGGGGCCGACTGGACGCGGATCAGCACCGGGCTGAAGGCGCGGATCGACGCGCAGATCGCGGCGCTCCAACGGACGCGCGAACTGCTGGGCAATTGCATCGGCTGCGGATGCCTGTCGCTGAAGAAATGCGGGCTGTACAACCGCGACGACAAGGCGGCGCAGCGCGGGGCCGGGCCGCGCTATGTGCTGGGCGACCGGTCGGGGGAGATTGCCGAGGTCGGGTGACGCTTGCCCGGCCGGGGCATGATATGTAGTATCACTTTTATGCTAACTGTCTGGAGAGGTTGAATGAAAGCGCTTTATGCCGCCTTGCTCGCCGTTGCCGCGACAAATGCTACGCCAAGCTTTGCGGCGCCTGCCGCATCCCCACTGATTGGCAGTTGGGCCGTCGACACGTCGCGCCTGACGATGCCGCCCGAGGCGCGGCCGAAAAGCGTTACCATCAGCTATGACGATGTCGGCGGCGGCAAGTGGCGGACGAATGTCGAGGTCGTGTTGCCCGACGGAAAGAAGGTCCAGGCGATCTCGACCTATGTCCCCGACGGCACGGCGACGCCGGTCGAGGGCAATTTGGAGGCCGACATGGCAGCAACGCGGCTGCCCGAACCCGGCGTGATGGTGACCGCGCTCGCGCTGCGCGGTAATCCCGGATCGATGCGGACCTATACCGTGTCAGCCGACGGCAAGACGATGACCGAGACGGTGGTCTATTTCACGCAGGAAGGCGTGCCCGCGATGCGGACGAACCATTTCAATCGGGTGCGCTGAGGGCGATTGCCGGAGGCGGGTTTGGGGTGGGGGTTGTCGTTCCATCACCGACGTCCGTCATCCCGGTCTTGACCCGGGATCCCGCTTTTACGCGCATCGACCGGCCTTCGACTTCACGCGGGACCCCGGGTCAAGTCGAACGAGCCACGTGTCGCGTTCGAGGGTGACGATGATGGGGAGGTCTGCAACCGGTCGCTTTGAGCTCCGCCCTTTCTCCGTTCGTGTCGAGCGAAGTCGAGACACCCATCGACGAAACGCCCAGCCCGATGGGCATCTCGACTGCGCTCGATGCGAACGGGCCGAGAAGCCAGAGCGCTGCAATCGGTCGTTTCTTCACTCTCGTCATCCCGGGCTTGACCCGGGATCCCGCTTTTTTTGACGCACCCACTGACTTCGACATCAAGCGGGACCCCGGATCAAGTCCGGGGTGACGATGATAGAGTCTGTCCGCAACCGGTCGTTAGCGGCAGCTGATCAAACGGCGGGCAGCTTTTCAATCTCCGGTGCGCCGGCGAGGCAGGGGCCGAGTTTGGCGCCGAGGGTGCGGAAATGGTCCGATGCGCGGTGCGCCTCGACCGCCGCGTCGTCGTCATAGCATTCGAGCACCTTGTACACACCGGTTTCGGCGGTGCGGAACAGCTTGTAATAGCTGTTGCCGGGCTCGTTCGCGCGCACCGCAGGGGCGAGTTCGGCGAACACGCCCTCGAATTCGGCTTCCTTGCCGGGCTGGACGCGCAGCGTTGCGATCACACCGATACCACTCATGTCTCTCTCCTGAATTCAGGCCTTGAGGTCGGGGTCGACGGTCCAGCCGTCCTCGACCTGAATGCCGAAGCTGTTCAAAATCATCGATACTTGCGTGTATTGGCCGACGGTCATCACCAGATCCATGCGGCCCTTGTCGCCGAGCGGCGCCAGCGCCGCCCAGCTTGCGTCGGTGACGAAATGATTGCCGGTCAGATCGTCGGTGGCGCGGAGCATCGCGCGGTCGAGGTCGTTCCAGCCGTCGGCGTCGGGCCCGGCCTTGATGCGCGCGATCTCGTCTTCGGTGAGCCCGCAGTCGAGCCCGATGCGCTTGTGCTGCGTCCACTCATAGCCCGATCGGCAATTATAGCCGGTGCGCAGGATGACGAGTTCGCGGTCGCGCGGCGAAAGCGCGTTGCGTTTTGACAGGATGTAATTGCCCCAGCCGAGAAAGGCGGTCAGCGCCTTGGGCGCATGGGCAAGGGTGCGGAAGATGTTCAGGATCTTGCCGCCCCCGACCTTGCCGCCTTCGGAGGCAAGGAAGGGTTCGAGCGCGGTGCGCTGATCGGCATCGAGCCGGTCCAAATCGACCGGCTCGATACGCGGTTGGCGGAGTCTCACTTAAAGGGGCCGCAAATCAGAAGACCTCGAACAGGCCTGCTGCGCCCTGGCCGCCGCCGATGCACATCGTCACAACGGCGTATTTCACGCCGCGGCGCTTGCCCTCGATCAGTGCGTGGCCAACGCAGCGCGCGCCGGTCATGCCGAAGGGGTGGCCGATCGAGATCGAGCCGCCGTTGACGTTGAGCAGCTCGTTCGGAATGCCGAGCTGATCGCGGCAATAGAGGACCTGCACGGCAAAGGCTTCGTTGAGTTCCCAGAGGCCGATGTCGTCCATCTTGAGGTCGAAGCGTTCGAGCAGCTTCGGGATCGCGAAGACGGGGCCGATGCCCATTTCGTCGGGCTCGGTGCCCGCGACCGCCATGCCGACATAACGGCCGAGCGGCTGGAGGCCCTTCTTCTCGGCAACCTTGGCTTCCATCAGCACCGCGGCCGATGCGCCGTCGGCGAGCTGGCTGGCGTTGCCCGCAGTGATCGAGAAGCCTTCGCCCATCACGGGCTTCAGGCTGAGCAGCCCTTCGAGCGTCGTGTCGGGACGGTTGCACTCGTCCTTGTTGGCGACGACGTCCTTGAAGCTGACTTCCTTCGTTTCCTTGTCGACGACCGCCATGGTCGCATTGCAGGCGACGATCTCGTCGTCATATTTGCCCGCAGCCTGTGCCGCGGCCGTGCGCTGCTGCGACTGGAACGAATATTCGTCCTGATATTCGCGGCTGATGTTGTAGCGCTTGGCGACGACCTCTGCCGTGCCGATCATCGGCATATAGGTGTCCTTGTGCATCGCGATCAGCTCGGCGTCGGTTTCGATGAACACCTTGCCGCTGCCGCTGACCTTCGAGATCGATTCGATGCCGCCGGCGACCGCGATATCCTGACGGTCGACGATGATCTGCTTTGCGGCGGTGGCGATCGTCATCAAGCCCGACGAGCATTGGCGGTCGATCGACATGCCGGGGACGGTGACGGGCAGGCCGGCGCGCAGCGCGATCAGGCGCGCGACGTTCATCGTCTGCGAGCCCTGCTGCATCGCGGCGCCGAACAGCACGTCGTCGATCTCGCCGCCCTCGATGCCGGCGCGCTCGACCGCGGCGCGGACCGCATGGGCGCCCAGCGTCGGTGCAAGCGTGTTGTTGAACGAACCGCGTGCCGCCTTGGTCAGCGGGGTGCGGGCGGTGGAGACGATAACTGCGTCACGCATGTTTGGAGTCCTTTTCGTTGGTTCCGGTTATCTTAACGGGGGAGGTCCGCTGGCAAAGCTATGCTTTAGACGAAGAACTGGCTGATCCATTCGGCGATCAGGGCGGGCTTTTCCTCGCCCTCAATCTCGACCGTCACTTCGTTGGTCTGTTGCCACTGGCCGGGGCGCTTTTCTTCCAGCTCTAGCAGTTTCACATGGCTGCGCACGCGCTTGCCCGAGCGGACAGGCGACAGGAAGCGGACCTTGTTGCAGCCGTAGTTGACGCCCATCTTCACGCCGCCGACCTTGGGGCCGTCGGTGCTCGCGCCGAGCATCGGCATCAGCGACAGGGTGAGGAAGCCATGCGCGATCGTGCCGCCAAAGGGCGTCAGCTTCGCCTTTTCGTCGTCGATATGGATGAACTGATGGTCGCCGGTCGCGTCGGCAAACTTGTTGATCATCTCCTGATCGACGAGCACCCAGTCCGACGTGCCGAGATGCTCGCCGACTTTGGTTTGCAGTTCCTGCGGCGTGATGGTGGCCATATTCATCCCCTCAATAGCTGGTTCGGGGCGCGTTCTAGGCCTCTCTTGACGCGTTGCACAAGGGCCAAGCCCCGCAGCCGCGGCGCCGTAGCGTCAGCCGGGCTTTGCTGCCTTTGCCGCCGCCGCCCTGGGCTTTGGAGACTCGGGATAGGGCATGATCATGGTCCCGTCGGGCGCCGCGGTAAAGCTGGTCTGCGTCGGATAGGCAAAGCTGTATCCCGCGCGCGTCATCGCGTCGAACAGGCGGATGGCGATATCGGTCCGCGCCGCGGCGACTTCGTCGAACTGGTCGCTGAACACGTCGAAAAGCAGCTCAAAATCGAGGCTCGACGGGCCGAAGCTCAGGAAGCTGGAGCGGATGAACTCCTGGCCGCCCGCGACGACCTGTTCCTCGAGCAAGGCCGGCAGGTCGCGCAGCATCTCGGGCGTCGTCTGATAGATGACGCCGATCTTGAAGGTGATCCGGCGGCGATGGAGATGCGCGAAATTGGTGATCTCCTTGCTCAGGAGATTGGTGTTCGAGATGACCAGCAACTCGCCGTTGAGCGAGCGGAGGCGCGTGCTCTTCAGCCCGATACGCTCGACCGTCGCGGTGCTCATGTCATATTTGATCGTTTCGCCGACCCGGAACGGGCGGTCGAAGATGATCGACAGCGAGGCAAAGAGATCCGAGAAAATGCCCTGCGCCGCGAGGCCGATCGCGATGCCGCCGATGCCGAGACCGGCGATCAGGCCGGTGACATTCACCCCCATATTGTCGAGGATGACGATCGTCGCGATCGCGAACAGCGCGACGCTGATCAGCAGGCGGATGATGCCCATCGCATTGCTGAGCGTCTCGTTATTACCCTCCGCGGCGCGGCGCTGGATCAGCCCGAGGACGATCTCGCGCGCCCAGATCGCGACCTGCAGCACGACCGCGACGGTAAAGGCGAACTGGATGATCTGCATGATCACCGCGGGCGGCTGCGCATAGCCCGCGACCATGCGGATCGCGATGATCGCGAGCACGGTCGACTTGGTCTTGTGGATCACGCGGCCGGCGATGTGGGTCAGCGTCAGCTCGCCTTCGGCCGATTGCGCGTGCTTTAGCGCGAAGGTGCGGACCATCGACAAGATGAAATAGATGAGCAGCCCGGCGCCGATCGCGATGCCGATCTGTAGCCAGTGGCTGTTCACCCACGCGACGCTGAGATCCCAATAGCGCTGGAGGTCGTCGAGCGGGTTGGTTGGGGCGGCCTTTGCGGGCGCGGCTTTCGGGGCAGCATTGGTCGCGGCGGCGAACAGGGAGAAGGTCACGTCAGGTCCTCTTGGGTCGGATCAGGCGGATTGAAGCAGCACCGCGGCCGCGGGTGCCTGCTCCAGATAGGTCAAAAATCCGCGTTCGTAACGCGAAAGATAGCGGGCCGCGCGCGGGAGCTTGCCGACCGCAGCGGCAAAGTCCTCACGCGCCTGCGCCGCAGCAAGCATCGCGGGGTGGACATAGGCCTTGCGCGCGATGGCGGGTGTGTTGCCGAGGCGATCGGCGACATGTTCGAGCATCGCTTTCAACGTCGGCGGCTGGGGCGCGTCGTAGAGGAAGGCGAAGGCCTCGACGCTCGCGGTCCATGTGCGGAAATGCTTGGCGCTGAATTCGTCGCCCATCGCTTCGCGAATATAGGCGTTCACATCTTCGGAGGCGACGGCGCAGACGCCGTCGCCATCGTCATATTGGAAGAGATTCTGACCGGGCAGGTCCTGAAGCCGGCGGACGAGCGTCGTCAGGCTGCGGTCGCTGATCGTCACCTCACGCTTGGCGCCGCCTTTGGCGATATATTTGAGGCGGAGCGTCTTGCCCGAGAGTTTGGCATGGCGCTGGCGCAGCGTCGTTGCGCCGAAGCTTTTGTTCGCCGCGACATATTGTTCGTTCCCGACGCGCAGCGCGGCAAGGTCCAGCAACCGCACCACCGCCGCGACGACGCGTTCGGAACATAGCGTCCGGCGATTCAGATCGTCTTCGAGGCGCGCGCGCAGCAACGGCAGCGCATGGCCGAAGGCGGCGCAGCGGTCATATTTGTCGGCCTCACGCGCGATGCGAAATTCGGGATGATAGCGATATTGCTTGCGCCCGCGTGCGTCGTATCCGGTCGCGAGGATATGGCCGTTGGGGGCGGGGCAGAACCACGCATCCTCATAGGCCGGCGGCAGCGCGATCGCGTTGAGGCGGTCGATCTCGTCGCGGTCGCGGATGACCTTTCCCTTGGCGTCGCGATAAAGCCAACCGACGCCCGAGCGCGTGCGGCTGATGCCGGGCAGGCTGTCGTCGACATGGATCAGGCGCGGGGCGGGCATGGGGCATTAGCGCCCCGGAGGCCCGGTTGGTTCCGGCCGAACGGTTTCAGGGTCAGCCGGCGTTCGGCATCATATGCCGCGCGGGTACCTGCGCCGGGCGATCGGTCAGCGGGCGCCATCCCGCCTCCTGTTCGCGGCGGCGGCAATAGGTCGACAGCCCCATTTCGAGCGCGAGCATCATGTAGATGAACGGCTGGAAGGCGATGCTGACGAACAGCGATCCGATCATATAGGTGATGTGACCATGCTGAAGCGCGGTCGCGAGCGGTGCGATCCACTGCTCCTCGGCGCGCCGTGTCTTGAGGTAACGCCGTCGCAGCTGCTCCATCCGGAAGAGTCCGGTGACGTGCAGGATCAGCCACAGCGCCAAACCGGGATAGCCCTGTTCGCCCAGCATCTCGAAATAGCTGGAATGGAAGGCGCGCGACTTTTCATCGTGCACGGTCGCCTCGGCCGCCATCGGCTGGTTCGGATCATAGGCGCCGCCCGTCGTTTCGACGCGCAGCGAGTTTTGCAAATAGGCGTTGAAGCCGCCGCCGAACGGATTGTCCTTCACATATTCCCAGGTCCACGCCCACACCGCGACGCGCGTCGAGGCGGATTGGTCCGATTTATAGCCCTGGATCGTTTCCATCCGCTGGGTGAAGCTTTGCGGCAGAAAGGGCACGACCGCGAGCGCGAGCAGCGCAGCCCCCGCCATATAGAGGAGCCGATGCTTGACCGCGCGCAGCGACAGGATCGCAAGCACGACAAGGCAGACGAGCCCGGTGCGCGCCTGTGTCCCGACGGGCAGCAGCGCACAGGCAAAGACGAGCGCGAAGCAGAAGAGCGACACGCGCCAGTCGGGCGGGAAGATGGTGCCGTGGCGGCGATACCAGAGGATCAGCGGGATGATCGATATGCCGACCGCCGACATGATCGACCCTTCGTAAAGGCCGTAATTTTCAGCGAGCAGCAGTTGCAGCGAGCCATATCCGCCGCCGCCGCCCGCCGTCTTGATCCCGCCCGCGATCGCGATCGCGCCCGCCGACAGGAGCATGATGACGATCAGCGCCTCGATACGCAATTTGGTGCGCAGCGTGAGGGGCAAGAAAATCGCCCAGACCAGCGCCTTCCACACCCAGCTCCATTTGTCCGCGGCCTCGACCGGAAAGTCGGCGTTGATCGTCGTCATCCAGCAATAGAACATCAGGATCAGCAGAAGGATTTGCCGGCCCGACCACCGTGTATCGCGCTTGTCATCGGCTACCAGCCAGCCCACGATCGCAAGTCCGAAGACGATCAGCGAGACGGGGATCGAGTTGATCAGGAAATAGCTCAAACGCTGCGGCGCGACGATGTCGATGTAGCAAAAGCAGAGTATGAACAGGAACGGCTTGCGAAAGCCGATCCCGATGAAGGCAAACAGAAAGGCGACGAACGCGATGTCACGCATCGGCGCGGACATCCGGTTCGGCGCGTTCGGCGTCGCGGCGCTGTTGCCATAGCTGTCGCGGGCTCACCTCGCGATCGAGATCGTCGCGATAGAGCAGGCGCCAGAGCGCAATCGCCATCAGGACGTGAGTCAGGGCAATGGAAAAATTGTCGACCATATAAGGTGTTGCCTACGCTATCTGGGTTGACGCCGCGTTAAGCCTTGTCTGCGAAAGACCTGCTCGATGACCCGAATTTTGCACGTTCTCGACCATAGCCTGCCCGCGCATAGCGGCTACACCTTTCGCACGCGCGCCCTGATGAAGGCGCAGGTGGCGAAGGGATGGGAGGTCGCGGGCGTGACCGGCGTGCGCCACCCTGAACCCGGCGCTGATGGCGAAACCGTCGACGGGCTGACTTTCTATCGCACCCCGCCGATCGCGTCCGCGCCGCCGCCGATCCGCGAATGGCGCGAGATCGGCGCGCTGGCGAAGCGCGTCGAGGCGTTGGCGAAAATATGGAAGCCCGATGTACTCCATGCGCATTCGCCGGTGCTCGACGGGCTCGCGGCGCTGCGCGTCGGCAAGAAGCTGGGCATTCCGGTCATCTATGAAATTCGCGCCTTTTGGGAGGATGCGTCAGTCGGCAACGGTACGGGGCGCGAGGGTAGCTTGCGTTACTGGCTGACCAAACAGCTTGAAACGCATGCGGTGAAATCGGCCGATGCGGTGGCGGTGATCTGCGAAGGGCTGCGCGGCGACTTGATCGCGCGCGGGATCGACGCGGACAAGATCACCGTCTCCCCAAATGGCGTCGACCTTGAGCTGTTCGGCGATCCGCCGCCACGCGACGATGCGCTTGCCGACGCGCTGGGTCTTTCCGTCGACGACGCGATCATCGGCTATATCGGCAGCTTTTACGACTATGAGGGCATTGACGATCTGATCGCCGCGATGCCCGCACTCGTCGCTGCGCAGCCGACGGCGCGCCTGCTCCTTGTCGGCGGCGGCCCGATGGAGGCAGCGCTGAAGGCGCAGGCAGCAGCATCGCCGGCCGCCGAACATATATATTTCGTCGGCCGCGTGCCGCACCAGGAGGTCGAGCGTTATTATTCGCTGATCGATATCCTTGCTTATCCGCGCAAGAAGATGCGGCTGACCGACCTGGTAACGCCGTTGAAGCCGCTCGAGGCGATGGCGCAGGGCAAGCTGGTGGCAGCGTCCGATGTCGGCGGGCACCGCGAACTGATCGAGGATGGCGCGACGGGGACGCTGTTCGCGCCCGACGACCCTGCCGCGATCGCCGACGCGCTCGCCAAGCTGCTGGAAAATCGGACAATGTGGCCGGACCGGCGACGCACGGCGCGTATTTTTGTCGAAAGTCATCGTAACTGGTCATCAAACATTTTACGTTACGAGCCAGTTTACCAGCGATTGTTGCGCGACGCCTGAGTGCGGCGCCTGTAAGTGAAGCGGATGGCCCGCCGGGGCCGATGGATTTGAAACGATATGGAAGAGACGAGCGAGAACCGGGCCAAGACGACGGCGATCGCGCTGCTGCGCGCGCTTCAGCCCGCGATTCCGGCGGTGATCGGCGCTGCGGCGCTGACCTTTCTGTTCGCTGCGGTCATGCCCTTTTCCTGGGTTTCGGCGATTAGCTGGAACCTTTATCTCGACCGCCTCTCCGACCTGTTCGTCCAGCCTATCGGCAATGGCGGACGGCTTGCGCTCGCGTTCGGCATGTCGGCATTTGCCGCGGTCATCGCGGGCCTTGTCGCACTTGTGATCGCAAAGCCCGAAGCGGCAGGGCTGTCCGCGCTGCGCAATCCTTTCCGCCGCGCGTCGACGGTGGCGGATGACGACGAGCCCGTTCTGACGCGCCGCCGCGTCGACGTACATCCCGACGACCCACCGCGCCCGCCGATCCGTGCGGGCCGCGACCTGCCCGCGGGCGGGCTGGGGCCGGTGCGATCGCCCGGCGCCTATGAAGCTGCCGAATTCGACCCCTGGCCCGGCAAGGAAGCGGCCGAAGCCGAGGACGAACTGGTGCTCGCCGATCTTGCACCCGAAGAGGAATTCGAGGGCGAGGCGCCCTGGCTGCAACCCGCCGAGATGACGTCGCCGCCGCCGATGCCAGATCCCGCCGACAAATCGCTCGGCGCGATGGTCGCGCGCTTCGAGGCGGGGTTGACCCGGCGTCGGCAGGCTACGCCTCCTTCGACGGCGGCCATCCCGGTCCCCGAAGCCGCGAACGCCGAAGAGCAGGAGCTCGAGGTCGATTTCGCGCTCGAGGCTGCGCTCAGCACGCTTCAACGCATGACGCGCCAGTCGGTAGGCTAATCCTCGACCGTCAGGATTTCGATCCGCAGCATATCCGGATTCGCTTCGCACTCGACCACGACATCGGCGACAATATGCCCCGGCAGCGACCATTCGATCGCGCCGAGCCGGTCGTGCAGTGCACGGCGCACCATCTCCGCATCGCCCGTCGTCAGCGTGCAGGGGAATATGTGACGTGCGCCGACGAAGCTCGCGCTCGCCCACGGGCGAAAGGTCGAGGCGCCGGGTGTAATCCCTTCCTGTAATTCGCGCATGAGCAGGCGGCGCAACCGCCGGTGCGGACAGCCGGGGCGCGGCGGCCGTGCGGGGGACCAGCGCATCATGCTGCTACTCCCGCCTCTAGCCGGCGCCCGGCACGCGTCCGGCGGTCGCCGCACGGCGCGACCTGGCCCGCTCGGCAGTCCGCGCGCCATTTGTTCATGAAATGTTCCACACGGCATATCAATTCGCGCCCCGGTTCGCGCCCGCTCCGGAGGTCGGCGACAAGGCGTGGATCGCGAACCGCGGCGCGGCCGAACACGCTCGGCGGCATCGCCGATTCTTTCAGAAAGGCGTCGATCCGTTGCAACAGGCTGCGCTCCATCATTTCCTCCCGATTGGCTCAAAACCGGGCGACTCACCCGATAGGATATTTCCTATTTGATGCCGCATTTCCTGCTTGTCTAGGAAAAATCCTCTTGCTAGGAACGAAATAGGAAGGACCAGCCCCAAGCGACCCATGGCCGACTATGTTCAGGATCCGCGCGCCGCGCTCGACCGTCTCTTGACCGACAAGGGGATCGACTATGCGCGCCTGTCGCAGGTGATCGGGCGCAATCCTGCCTATATCCAGCAATATATAAAACGCGGCTCGCCGCGGCGGCTTGCCGAACAGGACCGGGCGCGCATCGCGGCCTATCTTGGCGTTTCCGAAGCGCTGCTTGGCGGCCCGGTGCAGCGCGTCGCCACCGCGGCGAGGGGTCGGGGTCCCGGCATGATATTGGTGCCGAAGCTTGCGATCGGTGCGTCGGCAGGCGCTGGGGCGAGCGTCGATGGCGAGCCGGTGGAAGGTGAGGTCGCGTTCGACCCCAAATGGCTGCGCGAGCTGGGCGCCGATCCGCGCGCGCTCAGCATCATTCGCGTCGAGGGCGATTCGATGGCGCCGACACTGAACGATGGCGACGACATATTGGTCGACGGCGGCGACGCTGCGGCGCGACTACGCGACGGCATCTATGTGCTGCGCATGGACGATGTGCTGATGGTGAAGCGCGTCGCGCGCTCGCCGGGCCAGGGGCGCATCTCGGTGATCAGCGACAATCCGCATTATCGCAGCTGGGATGACCTGCCGATGGCGTCGGTGCAGTTGGTCGGCCGTGTCGTATGGACGGGCCGGCGGGTGCGATAAGCGGCTTAGCGCGGGGCCGCCATCAAGGCTTCGATCTCATGCTCGAGCACTTCGGCGCGCTGGCATTGGTCTTCGTTGCCGTCACGGCATTTTTCGGCCGCCTTGTCGCGCTGGCGCGACAGCTTGCCCATCTGCTCCTCGCGTTTGCGCATTTCGCGCCCGCGGTTGCGGTCCGCTTCGTCCTGGCTGGTGGTCGACCAGTCGGCGACCTGGCCGACGGCTTTGACCGGAGCCGTGACCACGGTCTTCACCGCGCTGACGCAACCGGTGAGCAATGGCGCGGCCATGACCGCAATGATGATAGCGCGCATTTCATTCTCCTCACCGACGCCGCGCAATCGCATAATCCTCTCGATCTGAACAGGATATTGCGACGGGGTGACGTGACACTTCGGCCATGTGTCACATCACTGAAATAAATGGTTAAATTCGTGTTTACCAAGTCGTTCTAGGTCGGGGCGCGAACGGTCGCAACATGAAGAGAGTCGAATGAACGCCATGGGATATGCCTTTACGCCAGCGTCGGGCCACGCGTCCGCGATCGGCGCCGATGCGCATATGTCCGAGGTCATCGACCTGTTCCGCGGCAATCCGCAGCTCCGCGCGCTTGCGGTGATCGATGGCGAAGACCGGCCGGTGGGGATCATTCGCGAACAGCGCGTGCGCGAGCTGTTGTTCTGCCCCTTCTGGTTTTCGCTGATGCAGAACCCGACGATCGGCGGTTCGATCGCCTCGATGATCGAACAATGCCCTGTCGCCGACGTGACGCGATCGACCACCGATTTATTGCGTATCGTCGCGCAATCGCCGGGGCAGCAGGAATTGATTCTCGTGCGCGCAGGGCGTTTCGTCGAGACGCTCGACAGCGGGCAACTCGCGAAGCTCGCGATGCTGCGCGACGTCGAAGTCGCACAGGAACGTGCGGCGCGCGCGACGCATATCGACGATGCCGGGCGGCGGTTCCAACAGGAGATAAGCGCGCTTACCGAACGGCTGTCCGAGATGGCGCGCAAGGTCGAGACAGTCGCCGCCACCTTGTCCGAACGCGCGCAGCAAACGGGGCGCGACGCAGTCACCGTCGCGGGCGCGACGGCGCAGACGCTTGCCGGACTGCAGGACCTTGGCGACCGGGGTCATGCACTCGCCGCGACGATGGCGAGGATCGTCGACGACGGATCGCGCGCACGCGCGGTCCGCGGCGACGCGCACCGCAAGATCAAGCTTGCGAGCGAGCGGGCTGTCGCGCTGAAAGCGGCGAGCCAGTCGATCGAGCAGATGCTTGCCCTGATCATCGACATGGCGAGCCGGACCAACATGCTGGCACTCAATGCGGGGATTGAGGCGGCGCGTGCCGGCGATGCCGGCCGCGGCTTTGCCGTGGTAGCGTCGGAAGTGAAGACGCTGGCCAGCCAGACGCGGTCCGCCGCCGGCGATATCACCCAATATGTCGACCGCATCCGCGATATTGTCGAACAGGTCGCGGCGGGGTTTGTCGAGGTCGAGAAGGCGATCGACGCGAACAACGGTTTTTCCGATGCAATCGACCATGCGGTCGACGGGCAGAGCGCGACGACGCTGACGATTGCCAGCTATGTCGAACAGGCCGTCTTTGCGGGCCGCGAGATCGACGCGCGCGTCCGTGAGATCGGATATGGCGCGAGCGCGGTCGGCGACGGCGCGCAGTCGCTGGGTCAATTGTCCGCCGGGCTGAGCGAGGCCGCATTGTCGCTGCACCAGCGCGCGCGCAACTTCGTCGAAACGGTCGCTGCGGCCTGATTCATCGCGCTCGGACAAGGGCTTGCCCGACGGCGCAACCCTGATAGGATGAACCCCGCGCCGGAGGCGTCTGAGGCCACCGGCGGGGAGGAGGGTCATCATGACGAATATCCAAAAGGGTCTGGCCGAGTTTATCGGCACGTTCTGGCTTGTGTTCGGCGGCTGCGGCAGCGCGGTCCTCGCTGCGGCATTCCCCGATGTCGGCATTGGATTGCTTGGCGTATCGCTTGCCTTCGGCTTGACGGTCGTCACCATGGCTTATGCGATCGGGCATATTTCGGGCTGTCACCTCAACCCGGCGGTCACGGTGGGGCTGTGGGCGGGTGGGCGTTTCGACGCGCGCGATATTCCGCTCTATGTCATCGCACAGGTGCTGGGCGCGATCGTCGCGGCCTTCCTGCTCTTCTATGTCGCCAGCGGCAGTCCTGCCTATGATCTCGCCACCAAAGGCCTTGCCGCCAATGGTTTCGGCGCGGGTTCGCCGGGAGGCTATGACATCTGGTCGGGCTTCATTATCGAAATCGTGCTGACAGCCTTTTTCCTGTGGATCATCATGGGGGCGACCGATGGGCGTGCGCCAGCGGGCTTTGCGCCGATCGCGATCGGCCTTGCACTGACGCTGATCCACCTCATCTCGATCCCGGTTACGAACACCTCGGTCAACCCGGCGCGCAGCACCGGCCCGGCGCTCGTCGTCGGCGGCATCGCCCTTCAGCAACTATGGCTGTTCTGGGTCGCGCCGTTGATCGGCGGGGCGATCGGCGGCCTGCTTTACAAGACGCTAGGCGCCGACAGATTCCCGAAACCGAATATCGAGGGCGAATAATCGCCGATCCGGCGGGGGCCTGGGGCCTCCGCCGGCCTTATTTCAGCAGGTCGACCGCAAAGGCGCGCACTTGGTCGGCCATGTCGGGGCGCGCCAGCGCGACCGCGAGATTGGCCTGGATATATCCGGCCTTCGATCCGCAGTCATAGCGCGCGCCGTCGAAGGTGACGGCGTGGAAGGGCTGGTTGCCGATCATCGTCGCCATCGCATCGGTTAGCTGGATTTCGCCGCCCGCGCCCTTTTCCTGGCGTTCGAGTAGCCGCATCACTTCGGGCTGGAGGATATAGCGGCCCGAAATGATCAGATTCGATGGCGCTTCGGCGACCGGCGGTTTTTCGACGAGGCCGCGGACTTCGGTCAGCGCCCCGTCGCGCGCGCCGGGCGCGATGACGCCATAGGAGGACACCTGCTCGTGCGGCACTTCGAGCACCGAGATCAGGTTGCCGCCGACCTTTTGATACGCATCGACCATCTGCTTCATGCAACCAGGCGAGCCGTGCATGAATTCGTCGGGAAGGAAGATCGCAAACGGCTCGTCCCCGACGATATCGCGCGCGCACCAGATGGCATGGCCCAGGCCCAACGGTTCCTGTTGCCGCACATAGGCGCAGGCGCCGGGGCCGAGGCGGGTCGGTTCGAGGACGGACAGATCCTTGCCGCGTTCCGACATCGTCTTTTCGAGTTCGAAGGCGACGTCGAAATGATCCTCGATCGCGCTCTTGCCGCGACCGGTGACGAAGATCATCTGTTCGATCCCCGCCTCGCGCGCTTCGTCGACCGCGTACTGAATCAGCGGCCGGTCGACGACAGGCAGCATTTCCTTGGGGATCGCCTTGGTCGCGGGCAGGAAGCGGGTGCCGAGACCGGCGACGGGAAAGACGGCTTTGCGGATCGGTTTCATACGCGAGGGCTTAGCGGCGAACTTCGATCAAGAAAAGGGCGCGGACTGCGCCGCGCGCCGCGTCACTGCGGCGTGACGATCACGACGACGCGCCGATTGTCCTGCCGCCCCTCCGGCGTTGCGTTGCTCGACAGCGGCAGGGTCTCCCCGCGGCCGACGATCTGATCCGCGGTAAACTGCATGCCGCCCGCCTGCATCGGCCCCGCGACGGCCTGCGCCCGCGCCTGCGACAGCGTCAGATTATAGGGCGAGGTGCCCGTCGAATCGGTGTGACCTTCGATCCGCGCGGTCGGGATGCCGACCGCGACGAGTTTCGCGGCGATATCGGTGATGCGCTGTTGCTGCTCGGGCGTCACGCTGCTCTCGTTCGATGGGAAAAGCAGTCGTTCGGGCATGCTCAGCATCCAGCCGGGGCCGGTTTCGACGAAGCCCTGCGACTGGAGGACCGCAATCTGCGCGGCGTTGAAACCGGTCATTGGCGGCACGCTTTGGCACGCCGCGAGCAAGGCGGCGAAGCCGATGAGGAAGAGGGTCCGGATCGATCGGGGGAAATCAAGGTTCACGGCGTCACTCCGTTTGTCATCAGATGGAACGGTTGGTCAGCTTGTCGGCATACATCGCCGCGTCGGCGGCGGTCAGCAGCGCGGTGGCGTTGCTGCCATCGTCGGGAAAGACCGCGACCCCGACGCTGACCGCCGCGCGATAGGTCGCGCCGCCCGGCAGCGCGATGGGCTGCGACACGCAGGCGCGGATGCGGTTTGCGAGATCGTCGGGAACGGCTTCGCTGTCGAGCGGGTCGATGAGGACGATGAATTCGTCTCCGCCGATCCGCGCAGCGAAATCGCCCTTGCGAAGCGTGTCCTTGATGCACGACGACAGCGCCACGAGCACGGTGTCGCCCGCCGCATGGCCGAAATTGTCGTTCGCCGCCTTGAAATTGTCGGCGTCGATGAAGAGCAGGGCAAAGCGGTCGCCGCGGCCCTCCGCCACCTGGATGCGCTTCGTCAGTTGCTCGTCGAAGGCAGCGCGGTTCGGCATCGCGGTCAGCGTGTCATGCGAGGCGCGGTGCGCGAGCATGGCGCGCTCGCTTTCCATATGGCCCTGCCACCCCTGCAATTCGTCGAGCAGCGAATTGATGTCGCCGCCCAGCCGGTCGAGTTCGGCAATGCCAAGCGGCTTGACCCGCTTGTCGAAGCGCCGGTGCAGCCGCACGTCGTGGGCGACGGTCGCGATTTCGTTGAGCGGCTTGACGAGTTCATATTCGAACCGCCGCGCGAGGAAGATGGTGCCGAACGCGGTGATGAGCAGGCAGCCGAGGCCGGCAAGCAGGCCGAGGCGGACATAATCGACCAACGTCGAGCTGTCGCCCCACACCTCGATCTTGCCGATCGCCGATCCGTTGCGCTGGACGGTGACGGCAAAGGGGCGGGGGAAGAAGATGCGGGTCAGGATCGGCGCCGGATCGGCGACGGGCGAGGTCCATTCGGTGACCGGCCGGCCGACGTCGTTGAGCACGCGAAGCCGGGCGATCCCGGGAATGCGAGTCAGCGGCTCAAGCCCTTCGCGGACCGCCTGCGGATCGTTGAATACCAGCGCGGGTTCGACGCCATAGGCGCCGAGCTGTGCGGCGAGTTCCATATTGCGGTCGGCATAGCCGCGCAGCGCGGTGACACCCGCGAGCAGGATGGTCAGGCCCGAGAGCGCGACTGCGAACAGTGTGATGCCGAAATGAAAGCGCGACAGCAGCTTTTGCAGCGTCGTGCGGGCGCCGATCCGTTCGACGGGGGGCGGGGTGGCTGCTGGGCCGGTCATGACGTCCCCCCTTCGCCGACGCCAATCCGTAACACGCGCGGGTCGATCCGGAGTGGGCCGCGACCGATCGCGTCGATATTGACCGAAAAGCTGAGGCTTCCCGCCTTGTTGTTCAGGCAGAACATCGCGCCATAGATGCAGGCGGCATCGTCGTCGGTGATGGTGAGGACCGGGCGCCCACGCACCCAGGCGATCAACTGCCGGCGGTCGGCAACGGGCATCCGGCCGAGAAACAGGATATCGCAGTCGGGGTTCACGGCGGCCGCGGCGATCCGGCGAACCGTGACCGAACCGGGGCCCGGCACATCAGGGGCCATGCGATCGGCCAGTCGCGGCGTTCCGACCATGCACATGATGCGTCCGGTCGGCGGCGCGGCGTCGGGCCAGCGCGCATAGCTGACAATGCCGCCAACCATCCGGTTGACGGCGCGCGTCATTCCGCCGTTGCTGTCTTCGACGATTGTCTGGCTTGCGGCCTGCGCCGCCATGTGCGGTGCCGTGACCAACGTGCCAATCAGAAACAGTGATGCCAGCACCCGGCAGCGCCCCCAACTGCGTTTCAGGGGCATCCTGCCCCAGCGAAGGCGCGTCCGCTAGTCAAAACAATTGGAAAGTCAATGAAAACTGACGTCATGCGGCCATCTTGCAACAGCGGCCGCATGACTGGTCGAACGATTACGCGCTACGCAAACGATCACTGAATCCTTTGCGCAATTTGGCCAGTTTCGGCGGGATGACCGCCATGCAATAGGGATTGCGTTGACCTTCGCCTTCCCAATAGGCCTGATGATAATCCTCTGCCGGATACCATTCGGACGCGCTCTCGATCGTGGTGACGATCGGTGCGGGCCAGTCAGCGGCCGCACGATCGATCCCCGCACGCGCCGCATCGGCCTGCGCCGCATCGAGCGGGAAGAGCGCGCTGCGGTACTGGGTGCCGATGTCGTTGCCCTGGCGGTTGAGCGTCGTCGGATCGTGCGTTGCAAAATGAACGTCGAGCAGGTCGTCGTATGAAATGACGGCGGGGTCGAATGTAATGCGAATCGCTTCGGCATGGCCGGTATCGCCGCCGCACACCTGCTTGTAGGTCGGGTTGGCGACCGATCCGCCGATATAGCCGCTCTCGACGCTCTCGACGCCTTCGAGCGACTGGAACACCGCTTCGGTGCACCAGAAGCAGCCTCCGGCAAAAATGGCGGTCTCTTGGGTCATGGGCGTCGATCCTTGTTGGGAAAGGGGGATTGTCCGCAAAATAGGATGTGCGCGCACCTATTCCAAGGGCGCCGGCTCACCGATCAGCGGTGGGCGGAGCGGCTGGCCCGCGGTGCGCGCGGCAGCGACCGCCGCCGCTTCGGCTTCGAGCGCGGCGACGCGTTCGCGCCAGGGCGGGTGTGTGCCCGCCTGGAACAGCGGCCGGCCCTTTCGTTGGCCAAAGCGGGTCCAGAACCGCGCGGCTGACGCGGGGTCGTAACCCGCACCGGCCAGCAGCCACACCGACAGCCGGTCAGCCTCGACCTCAGTCTGTCTGAACAAGCGGGCGTTGCGGCCGAACTGCTTACCGAGCCCGCGATCGACCCCCGCCGCGTCGAGCCGGGCCCGGTGGTGCAGGATATTGTGCGCGAGTTCGTGCGCGATCGCCGCCGCAAGTTCTTGGTCATCGGATGCGAAATCGGCGAGTCCCTGATTAACGAGGACCATTCGCCCATCGGCGACGGCGGCAGGCCTGTCGCTGGTTTCGACACGAAAATCGCTGATGCATCCGGCCACGGGCGTGACGCTGACGATGCGTCCTGCACCGATGTGGAGCGTCAATGGAGTGCCAGCGGGTAGCGCGGCGAGGCTCGTTTCGATCGCGGTGATCCGCGCAAAAGGATGGTCCCCGACGCCGTCAGGGACGGGGGCGCTGCCGATGCCCGTCACCGGCGTGCCGACGGTCATTCCGGCCGATGCAGCAGGAGAGGCTGGCGCGAGCGCGGCAATATAGGCGTGATTATGATCATCCGCGCCATAGGCCGCGAGAGCTTCGGAGCGGCGGTCCGCCGCATAAAGGCGCGGGTCGCCCCATATCCATCCGAACTGCGGCTGGCGCGCCGGGCACCAGGCGGCATTGGCGACCGTCAGGCGAAAGCCGATCGCCGCGACGCGCGCCTCCGTTGCCGCCAATGCGGCATAAGGCGATTGTTCGGCAGGGGCCGCCGCGAAGACGGGCGCAGCCATCGACAGCGACAGGATAAGGAAGATCGATCGGGCGCGGCGCAGCATCGCAATAGCCCTATCAAGGCGCGCCTGTCGGGGCCATGAATTTCCCTTGGCGGCCGGTTTCCGACCTCTTGCCTATCGCCCGGCAAGCGCCGATAGGGCGGGCAATGACGCACGCCTCTGTCTTGCCGGCGCCTGCCGCCCGCCAACCCCGCCCCGCCGCGCTGGCCCGCTGGCTCTGGGCAGTCGCTCTCCTGGTCATCATCGTGGTCGGGGTCGGCGGCATCACCCGCCTGACTGAATCCGGGCTTTCGATTACCGAATGGCGCCCCGTTTCGGGCGTGCTGCCGCCGCTGAGCGAGGCCGGCTGGATCGCCGAGTTCGAGAAATATAAGCGGATCCCGGAATATAAGGCGATCAACCTCGGCATGACGCTTGAGGGTTTCAAGGCGATCTTCTTCTGGGAATGGCTGCACCGCATTCTCGGCCGCCTCGTCGGTATGGCGCTGCTGCTTCCGCTGATCTGGTTTGCATGGCGCCGCGCGATTCCCACCGGCTATGGCTGGCGGCTGCTCGCGCTCGCCGCGCTCGTCGGGTTGCAGGGCGCGATCGGCTGGTGGATGGTCGCCTCCGGCCTCGAATATCGCACCGACGTCAGCCATTTCCGCCTTGCGACGCATTTGCTGACCGCACTGTTCCTGCTTGCAGGGCTGGTGTGGACGGCGCGCGACCTCGATAGGTTGGCGCGCGATCCCGCGGCGCGTCCGGCGCGCCTGACCGGACCTGCGCTGGGGGTCGTCGCGATCCTCTTCGTCCAGTTGCTGCTCGGTGCATGGGTTGCGGGGCTCAATGCCGGCTATGTCGCCAGTAGCTGGCCGTTGATGAACGATCACTTCGTCCCCGAGGGCATCGACTGGGCGGGCGGCGCGTGGCTTGCCCTCACGAACGATCCCTTCCTGATCCATTTTCTCCATCGCTGGTGGTCGTGGATCGCGGCGCTCGCTCTGCTCCTGCTTGCACGCACATTGGCAAAGCGCGGCGCGCGGATCGAGGCGCGGCTGCTCGTCGCCGTCGTCGCGGCGCAGATGCTCCTCGGCATCTGGACCGTCGTGTCGGGCGTGTCGATGTGGGTTGCCGTGTGGCATCAGGTGACCGGTGCGATCCTGGTCGCCATAGCTGCCGCGGGGCTTCACCGGCTGGGTCGCCGGCCGGCATGATATCGGCTCCACGCCGGCGCGGTGCAGGCGCCGGAGATCGCTCCGTGGGCACGCGGGTATCATAATACCTGTCAGCAAAGCCGCGATCTTCTTGACTTTCTGACGCGCTTTCGCCATTGGCCCGCTCCGAAGCGCCGCTTCGTCCATTTGGGACAGGCGGCGCGGTTTGTTTCGGGGCGCTGTTGCTCCGGTCCATATCTGTCAAGGAGCGTGCCATGAAGGCGCTGACCAAGACGACCGTTTCGGCGAATGCCGCCACGGTCGAAAAGAAATGGGTGCTGATCGACGCCGAAGGTCTCGTCGTGGGCCGCGTCGCCTCGATCATCGCCAACATCCTGCGCGGCAAGCACAAGCCGTCGTTCACCCCGCACGTCGATTGCGGTGACAATGTCATCGTCATCAATGCGGAGAAGGTGGCGTTCACCGGCAAGAAGCTGCAGGACAAGCGTTACTACAAGCACACCGGCTATGCCGGCGGCATCAAGGAAACGAGCCCCGCGAAGATCCTCGAAGGCCGTTTCCCCGAGCGCGTGCTCGAAAAGGCCGTCGAACGCATGATCCCGCGCGGCCCGCTCGGTCGCCAGCAGATGCGCAACCTGCGTATCTTCGCCGGGGCTGAACATCCGCATGAAGGGCAGAGCCCCGAAGTGATCGACGTCGCGTCGATGAACCGCAAGAACAAGGTGGGTGCATAATGGCTGACGAACAGACCATGACCGATCTCAAGGATCTCGCCGGCGCCGTCGAAGGCACCGTCGCTGCTCCGGTCTCGAACGCGCCGCTGCGTGAAAAGATCGTCGACAAGCAGGGCCGCGCCTATGCGACCGGCCGCCGCAAGGACGCCGTTGCTCGCGTGTGGGTCAAGCCCGGCACCGGCAAGATCACCGTCAACGGCCGTGACCAGGAAGTCTATTTCGCACGTCCGACGCTGCGTCTTGTCATCAACCAGCCCTTCGGTCTGACCGAGCGCGTTGGCCAGTATGACGTGATCGCAACCGTCAAGGGCGGTGGCCTCTCGGGCCAGGCGGGCGCCGTGCTGCACGGCATCGCGCAGGCACTGACCCGCTTCGAACCCGCGCTGCGCGGCGTTGTGAAGACGGCCGGCTTCCTGACCCGCGACAGCCGCGCCGTCGAGCGTAAGAAATATGGCAAGGCCAAGGCCCGCCGTAGCTTCCAGTTCTCGAAGCGCTAATCAGTTTTCCGTCGACGGACGGACAAGGGAAGGGCGGTCCGGCAACGGGCCGCCCTTTTCCGTTGTGCGTTGAAGAAGCAGGCCGGGTGCCATAGATTGGCGCGATGGTTTTCGACCTTCGCAGAGCCCTCCTGGCCAAGGAGGAAAAGGATTCGGCGCGGCTGATGGATTTCGAATTCCGCCAGCGCGCGCGCAGTTTTCGTTTGCTTGCTGCCATACTCGATATCGACCCCGCGGCGCTGGTGCGCGAAATCGCGCAGCATGACGATCCGGCGATCCTCGATGCGCTCGCGAACGACCTGCCGATGTCGCGCGAGGAGCTTGGTCTTCACTACGCCAGATGCCGTGCCGACGCTTATGCCCAGCTCGTCGGCGAACTGGGCGACCCGACACCGCATCGGCTCGGCTAAAGCAGGTCGAGGCTTCCCAGCGCTAACGCCTGCCGCGCCGGACGTTCGGCCATCACCGCGAACATCTCGTCGCCGCGTTCGGTACGCTCGACGCTCATCGACGCGAAGACGGCCATGAAATAGCCGCTGAGCGCGCCGACGCGATAGTCCGTCCACAGACCCGCCGCGTCGGGCGCTATGCCGCGCCGTTCCAGCGCGGCGATCCAGTGATCGAACGCCGGCCGGTCGGCGGCCGCGCGCTCGAACGGGTCGGCGATGCTGGTTCCGACCAGATAGGCGAGGTCGGTGGCGCCGCTGCCGCGCCCCAGCGTCTGCCAGTCGACGAGCCAGCAGCTCTCGCCGTCGGGGGCGAACAGGATATTGTCGATGCGCAGGTCGCCATGGACGATCGTCCGCGCGGCGGTCTGACGCGAAAGATAGGCGTCGAGCCGCTGGGCGATCCCGGCGCCGAGGTCGAGCACTTCGGGGTCGAGCCGCTCGGCATAGCGTTCGCGAAACCCCGCATAGAGCTGCGGGAACAGCGCGCGGATCACGTCGCCATTGTCGCGTGCAAGCCAGGGCAGCGTGTCGAGCCGCGGATCGTTCCACAGCAGGGCGTGCAGCCCGGCCGCCGCCTCGATGCAGGGAATAAGGCCCGCGAGGCCCAGCCCCGCGAGCTGGTCGCCCTGTCCTGCCGGAGCGAGATCCGAGAGGATCAGGACGAAATCGACATCGTCCTCGGCAATCTCCGCATGGTGACACAAGGGTGCGGCGACGCCGCTCCCCGCCGCGAGTTCGCGGTACCAACTCACCTCTTTGACGTAGGTGCCCGTCAGCTTGGCGATATGGCGGCTGGCGTCATCATGGCTCGGGCATTTGGCGACGACGGTCGATGGCGCGCCCACGTTTCCCGCCCAGTCCAGCGTCAGGCGAAAACTGTCGCACATCTGTCCGGTACCGACCTTGGCGACGGTGAAGCCGCGCAGCGCTTCGGGGGCCTGTCCCAGCGCCCGGGCCAGCCACGCGGGCGACATCGCATCGGGCGAGGTCGGGAAGCTCACCGCGCCGGGTCCATCAGGCCTGACAAGCCGGTGGGTTCATGCGGGCCGACGAACAATTGTTCGAGCACGCCGACCCCGCGATGCGTGGCGGCGCCATCGGCCAGTTCGGCGGTGACCAGCGCCTGGATATGCATCGCCAGCGGATTGCCCCAGCCGCGCTCGGCTTCCGAGAGGCTGTCGTGTGCGACGGCGAGTTCGGGGCCGTGGTCGAGACCGTGGCCCCAGACGGGATGCGTATAGCCGAGCCCGCTCATTGCGAAGACCGGCCCGGCGGGCGTCAACGTCAGCGAGCGACCGTTCCCCAGGTCGGCGATCATCCTGGCGATCCGCCGCGATCCCGCTTGCCAATCGGCGCTGAAGGTAGCGGCGTCGAAATGCCGCTCGGTCCCGCCATCGCCCGCGATGACGGCCCGGCGGTTCCACGGATTTCCGGCGCCGTCGTCGTTGCTGTGAAAGAAGAGCGAGCTGTCTTTGAAATTGCACGGCGTCCACAGCCAGAAGAATTGGGTGAAATTGCCCTCGGGCGGCGGCTGCGGTTCGCTTGCGCCGACGGGCCGTACACCCCAGCTACGGTCCCGCGTGCCCGTCCAATCGGCGCCGACGTCGACGCGCCGGCCATCGACCGACAGCCAGCCCGACCAGCGGCCGTTCTGCGTCATCCGCGTATAGTCCATGAACAGGCGCGTGCCGTTGCGGCGGATGAAACGCGGTTCCTCGATCGGGAAATGGCGGCCAGTGAAGCGCAACTCGCCCGCGAGCGGCCCGTCGTTCGGCGCGATGGTCAGCGTGACGATTTCGAGCGGCATGTTGATGTCGAGCGCGATCGGCCCGACCGACAGATCCAGACGCTCGCCCCCCGATCGCCGGCTCGCGCGAAGGTTATGCTGCACCCCGTCAATAATGACGCAGAAGCTGGCGTCGACGATGCCGAGCTGCGGATAGAAGCCCATCGCCGCGGCGAAGAAGACCGAACCGTCGGGCGAATAGCCGTTGAAGAAATAGCGGTCGTAAAAGTTGCGATCCGTCCCGGCGAACGCAATCGGTTCGCTGGTCTGGTGCAACGGAAAATCGTCGCCTCGTGTCAGCATATGTCCTCATCCCGTTTTTTCTTGCAACGTAACGGGATGACACGCGGCGTCAATGCACCGGTGGATCGACCGGCGGCACCGCCGCAACGGGTGCGACCGGCTCACCGGGTTCGCGCGGCGGCAGCGCGTCGGGCGGGACTTCGTCGATCTGCATATCGGGGGTCGAGACATGCTCGAGGTTGCGCACGCGCACGCCGATCTCCGCGCCTTCGACGGTCAGGTCGTTGAAGCTGGGTGGGGTCGAACGGATGCGCTGCGACAGCGTGCCCGCGCCGATCATGCGGACGGGACCGGCCGCCGTTTCCTTCACCAGGTCGAAGGCATCGTGGACATGGCCGGTGAGCACGGCCGCGACGCCGCGCTCGGCCAGTGCAGCGAGCGCGCGCTCGCCGCCGCGGGTCAGCGCGCGGCCCTTCGTGCCCGCTTCGACCAGCGGGTGGTGCGCGGTGACCAATATCGTCGTGCCGCGCGGTAGCGCGTCGATCGCTGTGAGCGTCTTTTCCAGCGCTTGGCGCGTCACCCATCCCTTTGACCAGTCGAGTCGCCATTGCGCACGCGCCGTGGTCTTGAGCGGCACCACCGCGACGCCCGCCAGATCGAGTTCGCGCTCGACCAGCCGCTCGATCCCGCGAATGCGGCGATAGGGATAGAAGAAGCGTTCCAGGGGGTTGAAATAGGGCAGGTCGTGATTGCCGACCTCGACCGTCACCTTGACGTCGAGCGCGCCGATCCAGTCGCACGCCGCAGCGAACTCGCGGCTGCGCGCGCGCATCGTAAGGTCGCCGGTAATCAGCACGGCGTCAGGCCGGTCGGCCCGGACGCAATCGGTGAACCAGCCGAGCGCGGTGCGATCCTCCAGCCCGAAATGCAGGTCGCTGATGTGGAAGAGGCGCGTCATGTGGCAGCGGGCGCCGTGGCGAGGAATGCGAGCGGGCTCGCCTCCAGGCGATAGGTCGCCCCCGACGGCAGTTCGGCGGGTTCGCCGTCGAGAAGCAGGCCAATCGACCCTTTACCCTCGATGACGACTGCGCGGCGTTCGGACAGGTCGACGCTTGGTCCCTCACGAAAATCGCCACCGAGCCAGGCGATCCCGTGGCTCAGGATCGATCCCGCGCTGTCGGTGATCAGCCCCTCGGCAAGGATGCGGTCGGGTTTCGGCGTCAGGTTGATCGCCTGGAACGACTGGTCCGACCCGCGAATGCGCACGCCGTCGCCATGGAGCGTCGCGTCGATCGCTCCGGGGATGGTCTCGGCAAGACCGCTGAGGCTGAGCGAACGGAATTGCTCGCGCACCTCGGCCCATGCGGTCGTCGGCCCGGCGATCACACCGATATAGGCGCGGCCGGCGTCGCTGAGGATGGTCGGCGGATGGACCATGCGCGCCTTGCCCGCGAGCGCGTCCTGCAAGATATCCTCGGGACCGCGATCGCCGTGCAGCGTCTTGTGGAACAGGTTGAGCGTTCCGCCGGGGAGCGGGAGCATCGCGCCGTCCCATGTTTCAAGCTTGCTCGCGGCGGCGTTGAGCGTGCCGTCGCCGCTCAGGACCAGCAGCAGGTCGACGTTCGCATCGTCGAGTATGGCCACTGTCGGCAGTTCGGCGTCCGGAAGTGTGACGGTGCGGACGAGCGGTGTCCCCGCGGCATCGCATATCTCGCTCAAGCGGCCGACGAGAGCCTCGTCGGAACTGCCGCTACGCAGGTTACAAACAAGGGCGGGGCGGGAGAAGGCGTTGGTCATCGCCCTGTCCTACGCGCGAATGCGGAAAAGGTGGCGCGCTTCATTTCACCCTTTCGTCACCCGGACCCTTCGACAGGCTCAGGACAGGCTTGATCCGGGGTGACGAAAAACTGAGATACAGTCCTTTCGCCCCCGCTTGTTCCCGGAACCGCCGCCCTGTAGGGCGCGAATGATGACGGGGCCGGTTTCCAAAGGACGACGGTTGATCAAATTCCTTTTCGTGGTGCTGTTGCTTGTGTTGCTGTTCGGCGGCGGCGCCAAGATGATCGTCGCGGGCGGCGCCAAATCGCTCAACATGGCCGACCGGCTGCTCGGGCAGGGCGATGGCGCACGGTTGCTGCTCGCCGATCAGCCCTATGGCCGCGGCCCGCGTCAGTCGCTCGACATCTGGGTGCCCGAAAACGCCAAGGCGGACGACCGGCTGCCGGTGGTCGTCTTCTTTTACGGCGGCGGCTGGGACAGCGGTGATCGCGACAGCTATGGTTTTGCCGGACGCGCGCTGGCGCGGCAGGGTTTCGTCGTCGTGATCCCCGACTATCGCCTTGTGCCCAAGGCGCATTGGCCCGACTTTATCGAAGATAGCGCCGCGGCGGTCGCGTGGACGCACGAGCATATCGCCAAGCTCGGCGGCGACCCCGACCGGATCGCGTTGATGGGCCATTCGGCGGGCGCCTATAATGCCGCGATGCTGGCGCTCGACCCGCAATGGCTGCGCGCGGCAAGGAGCGATCCGTCGGTCATCCGCGGCGTCGCGGGACTCGCCGGACCCTATGACTTCCTGCCGCTCGAAAAGGGCGGCCGCGGCGACCGGGCGATGGGCAAGGTCAAGCCGATCGAGAAGACGCAGCCGATCCACTTCGCGCGCGGCGATGCGCCGCCTTTGTGGCTCGCGACGGGCGACGAGGATGACACGGTGCGCCCGCGCAACAGCCAGAACCTCGCCGCGGCGATCGAAAAGGCGGGTGGTCCGGTGACGCTGCGCATCTATCCCGGCATGGGGCATACCGGCGTCGTGATGGCGCTTGCCGCGCCGTTCCAGAACAAGGGGCCGGTGCTCGAAGAGGCGACCGATTTCCTGCGCGGCGTGACCGGTCGCCGCATTGCGCCCGCTTCGGAAGCGGCACAGTGAGCGCGCCGATCCCGGCGATCGTGCTGGCGGGTAGCCGGCCCGGTCCCGACCCATTGCTCACCGGCAGCGGCGTATCGACCAAAGCCTTGCTGCCGATCGCGGGGCAGGCGATGCTTGTCCATGTTGTGCGAGCGCTTCGCGCCTCGGCCGAAATCGGCGCGATCACGATCCTGGCGCAGAATAGTGCAGAGCTGGCGGCCGAACCGGGGTTGGCCGGGCTCGCCAACCTGCATTTCGCCGATTCGGGGCAGGGGATCAGCAGCTCGCTTGCCGCCGCGCTGCCGCCGGGCGACGATCCGTTGCTCGTCACCACCGCCGACAATGTGTTGCTTACGCCGTCGATGATCGCCGAATTTCTTGGCGGCGCTACGGACAGCGATGTCGCGGTCGCGATGGTCGAGCGCGACGTGCTGCTCGCGCGCTATCCTCAGTCGAAGCGCACTTGGCTGAAATTTCGTGGCGGCTGGTGGTCTGGCGCGAACATGTTCCGGCTGCGCGGACGCCGTGTGCTGCCCTTGCTCGATTTCTGGGGGCGCATCGAACGCGACCGCAAGAAGGGGCTGAAGATCGTGGCCGCTTTCGGCCCGTGGCTGCTCATCGGGGCGCTGCTCCGCCTCTTTACGATCCAGCAGGGCGTGGCGCGCGCGGGGCTGCGTTTCGGGCTGAGGGCAAAGGTCGTGCCGATGTCCGAACCCGAGGCGTGCATCGATGCCGACAAGCCCGCAGACATCGAACTGATCGAAGCGATATTTGCCGCGCGGCGGCAAGGCGCTATAGGGCAGCCCCTATGACCATCGACAAAGCCATCATCCTGTCGGCCGGACAGGGCTCGCGCCTTCTGCCGCTGACCCGCGACATCCCCAAATGCCTGATCGAGTTCAACGGCCGCAGCCTCATCAGCTGGCAGGTCGCGGCGCTCGTCGCGAACGGGATCAAGGATATCGTCGTCGTCACGGGTTTCCGGACCGAACGCGTCGAGGATCATGCGCTGCAGCTTTACCGCGACACCGGCGCGCGGATCCGCACCCTGTTCAATCCTTTCTTTCAGGTCGCCGACAATCTTGGCACCTGCTGGATCGCGCGCGAGGAGATGGACCGCGACTTCATCATCCTCAACGGCGACACCATCATCTCGGACGAAATCGTCGCAAAGCTGATCGCGGGCGCGAACGAGCCGATCAACGTCACCGTCGACGTCAAGGCCGACTATGACGACGACGACATGAAGGTGAACCGCGACGCCGAGGGACGCCTTCACCACATCGGCAAGCGGCTGTTGCCGCCAGACACCAATGCGGAATCGATCGGCATGCTTGCCTTTGTCGGCGACGGCCCGTCGATATTCCGCAACCAGGTCGACCAGATGATGCGCACCCCCGACGGGGTCGAGCGCTGGTATCTGCGCGCGATCGACATCATCGCGAAGGGCAACCGTGTCGGCACCGTGTCGATCGAAGGCCTGGAATGGCAGGAAGTCGATTTCCCGCAGGACGTCGAAGCTGCCGATGCGCTTACTGCGAAATGGGCCGCCGAAGGCCGCTACGCGAAATAGGGTTTGAGCCAGCCGGCGATTGCGGCGATCTGCGCCTCGTCGAGCTTCACGGCCTGCCCGAGATCGGGTTGCGCTGGCCAACCGGCGTCGGCGACCGTGAGCCCTGCGCCCGAACGTTCGCCCTCATAGCGCGGCAGCACGTGGAAATGGACGTGCGGGTCGACCATCATCAGCATCAGATAGTTGATCTTGGCATAGCCGACGGCCTGCGTCAGTGCCCCCTCGATCGCGGCGGTCGCCACTTTGAGTTCGGCATGCGCTGCGGCAGGCAGGTCGCCGAAGGCTATCGCGTCGGACTTCGCCGCCAACACGAGCGCACCGAGCGTCGGCTGCGCGGGGCGCAGCAGGACGACCCAATGATCATATTCGGCGATCAGCGTCGCTGGGTGGCCGAATTTGGCGATGGTCTGGTTCATGCTTCCTCCATCCAGCTCACGATCGGGCGACCCGAACGCTTCACGGCATAGGCCTGCACCAGTCGCACGGCGTGGACGACCAGCGAAATGACGGTCCACCAGGCAACTGCGATCAGGCCGGTATCGGGGCGGCCGGCTAGCGTCGCGAGAAAGAGTATCGCGAAATTGGGGTTGCGCCGCGCGGTGACCAGCCGGAACTGGCTGTCGAACTTTTGCCAGACATGGATATCCATGCCGAAATCCTTGATGAACAGCCCCTCGATCACGCGCTGGAGTATATAGCCTGCGACGACGGCGAGCATGACGAGCAGGAAGGTCTGGTTCGACAGCGCAAGGCCCCATGTGCCGAGCCCGACGCCCCAGAAATACCACCAGAAGGGCGGGTGGACCAGGTCGACGCCATGGTCGGCGACATTGCCCCATTTCGACGAGGTGATCGTGCAGCGCGCGAGCTTTCCGTCGACGGTGTCGAGCACCATGAAGATGAAGCCCGCGAGCATGCCTTCCCAATAATGGCCATAGGCGAACAAATAGGTCGCATAGACGCAGAGCGTTGCGCCGATCGCAGTGACCATATTCGGGGTCATGCCGATACTCGCGGCGCCGCGCGTCAGCCACAGCGCGAGTTCGGGCCACAGATATTTGGTCAGCGCATCGGTGACGCCTTTGTACGCGCCGAAATAGCTCTTCCGCTCGATCTCGCGCCGCGTTTCAGGCGTCAGCCGCTGGATGAAGGGGCAGTCGAGCTTGCGGAGCTGGCGGTTGTAGATTTGCGGATTGCCCCGATAGTCGATGATCGTCAGCGTATCGCGGTGTGCCGCGATATCCTCGGCCCGCATGCCGCCGGTCAGATGCGCCATCACCAGCGCGTCGCCGTCCATGACCACGGTGCCGGGCAGCGTCAGGATATGGCGAAGCCACACGGGGTCGAAGACATAATCGAGATTGACGTAGAGCTGCGCGCCCGACGGGCCGACGCTCTCGGGCAAACCTTCGGCGCGGGCCAGCCGCCGCAGCCGCTCGGCATTGGTCATGCCCCACAGCAAGGTCGAATTTTCGCCGATCGGCGTCAGGGCGGGCAGGGACTTGGCGTCGGTCATCTGCCGCTCTTATCCTGCCCGGCGTCCATTGCAAGGAAGCGGAGGATCGCTTCGGCGCCGCGCCGCGCCGCGCCCTCCGGGTTGCCGCCGATCGATTCCGCCAGCCTTTCGCATTGAGCGGCGGCATAAAGCGGATGTCGGGCGTGGGCCTGATCGAGCGCCGCAGGCAAGTCGGCAAGATCGCTCACGACATCGCCGAGCGTCCAGAACAGATAGTCGGGATCGCCCCGCCACTCGACGCCGTAGGCGTTCAAAAAAAGGCATGGGCGCTGCGTCGCGAGAAACTCGTAAACCTGACTGCTGACGTCGCCAAGATAGATGTCGGCGCCGCTCGTATAGCTCATGTCGAACAGTCGGTCGGACGCGAGGTCGATCGCTATCTTGCCGGGCACCGCCAGCTCGGTCACCGCCACGCGCTCGGCATCGCTCGCTTCGGCGAACAGGCGTACATGCGGCGCGACGACAAGATTATAGCGGTCCTGCGCAGAAAACCAGTCGATGACATCGCGCCCGAACCGGTCCCACGACGACAGGTCGCGTTTGAAATGCGGCGCATAAAGGACGGTCGGACGGCCGTTTGCGAACAGCGGTTCGCGCGTCGCCTGCAGCCGCGGCATCAGGTCGAGCTTCACATAGCCGTTGACCGCATAGCGGCCCGGCTGGATCGTCCCGGCGTCGATCAGGCGCTGTTCGCTCTTTTCCCCCGCGACGAGGACGAAATCGAAATGCCGGTCGCGCGGATCGAGCATGATCGCGCGGTCGCCAGCGCCGTGCGGGGTAAAGATCAGCCGCGTCTTGCGCGGCAGGAAATGCCGGATCGCGGTGGTCGTCCGTTCGGGCACGACGATCGCGTCGAACTGGCGCAGATAGGGAAGCGCATCGATCAGGATCGGCAGCCGTGGGTGCCGGAACAATCCCTTATCGCGCAGCCAGCGGGCGAAACCCCTCTGGCCAAGCAGGGTGATGTGCGGCGCAAACCCCGGGTAGGCGTGTGTGACCTGTTCGACGACGCGCAGATGGTCCGGGCTTGCGACGGCGACTTCGACCGCCTGTCCTGCGGCGGCCATTTCGGCGGCAACGGGCAGTGCGTGGAAGACGTGATGTGGCTCACCGATGAAGAGGAACAGGATGCGCATCAACGGACCTCGGCCACCGCTGCATCCTCGAAATCGGCGGCATGCCAGCCATATTTTGCGGCCAGCCGGACATACTTGTCGCCGCGCCCGACGAGCCAGGCTTCGCTAGCGAGCGCAAAGGTTGGCGCGTCGCTGACATGGTCCGAATAGGCCCGGATATGGGCGGTCCCGTCCTTGGCGTTGGCCGCGAGCCATTCCGCAACCCGCCGCGCTTTTTCATCGCCATAGCAATTCGGCCCGTCGAGCATGGGAAGCCAGTTGCCCGCACTGTCGCGGAGGTGGCGCGAGGCGACAATGGCGTCGAAGCCCAGCGCATCGGCTATCGCGCCTGCATAAAATTCGGGCGCCGCGGTCGCCATCAGCAGTCGATATCCCTCGGCCCGGTCGCGCTTGATACAGGCGGCTGCTCCCGGCGGTACGTCGCGCGGGACGCGCCAGGCGGCAAAGGCGGCGGCGAGGCTTTCGGCGCGCGCAGGCGTGATCGCTCCGCCCAGCATCAGGCGGATCGAGGCGGGCTTGAAGCGGTCGCGGCCGTAAAGGCGCAGGGCGTAACCGATCATCAGCGCGGCGAGCGCGGGGAGCAGCAGCAGGCGCCATGCGGCCTCGCGCCATGCGGCCCACAGCAGGAACAGCGTGAAGGTGGGGGTGCGCAGCACGGTGCGGTCGAGATCGTAGATCGCGATACGGATGGGTAGCGGGTCGGTCATGCGTCTTCGTGTTTGAACAGTCGGAGTTTGCGGCCGGTCTTCCCCAGCGACATGCGATCGGCAAGCGGCAGCGCAAAGCGGAGGGCCAGCCAGATCGAAGCCACCGCGGTCAGGAGGAGCAGCGGCAGGGAAAGCCAGTCAGGGAGGAGGTCGACGAGCACGGCCACCGTGCCCGCGACGAGCGTGATTGCAATTCCGCGCAGCGCCACCGCCGGAAACTGCGCGTCAAAGGGCTGGAGCTTTTCGGTGATTGCGAGCTGGAGCGTCGGGATCGCGGCCATCACGACGAGACCGATGGCGGTCGCCAGCGTAACGCCGGTCAGCGGATCGAGATGGCCGACGATCAGCCACCCCGAACCGATCGCAACCGCGACGCCAACGATGCTCGCGGTGAGTTGCTGCCGGAACGCGGCGACGACCTGCAGCACCGGTGACGAAATGCCGAGCACCGCTTCGGCGGCGCGCGCGAACAGCAAGATGACGAGTGCGGCTTGGGCTGTCAGCGCTCCGTGTCCGAACAACCCGAGCAACGACGCGCTACCCGCTGCGAGCACTGCGGCGAGCGGTAGCGCGATCGCCGAGATCAGCCGCGTCGCATAGGCGTAGATGTCGGCGACTTGCCGCCGGTCCTCGCGTTCGGCGCTCGCGGCGAGCGGCGCCATGACATAGGTGAAGGCGATGCGAACCAACTGAACGACGCTCGACAGTTTGCGCGCGATCGTGAAGAGGCCCGCCGCGGCGGCGCCCGCCGCCCCTGGAAGCAGGAGATTGAGGATTAGCGCCGGTGCGTCGCCAAACAACCGCCCGATGATGTTGGACGGCAGGATGGAAAGACCGGCCCAGAAGGTGTCGCGCGCCGTATTGCCGACCTTTGGCGGGCGGGCGACGTCAGCAAAGCTATAATGACGCGCGAGCAGGCGAATGCTGAGCGCGGCCGTCCCCGCCAGGGAACAGAGATGCGCCATGAATAGGCCTTCGAGGCCGAGGCCACCGGCAAAGAACAGTCCGGCGAACACCAGCCGCATCACCTGTTCCCATACGATCCGCAGTCTGATTTCGGCGCCGAACACCATGCGCGCACGCAGCGCCGATGTCGCGATTTCGACAAAAGCCCACAGCGGCAGCGCCCATATGAAGGTACGGATCGCGGGGGTGACGAGTTCGCGATCATGGTCCGCGACGTTCAGCAGCGGGCCGAGATCGGCGGCAAAGACGGCTATGATGGCCGCGACGACGATGCATGGGCCGACGCCAAAGACCATTGCGGTGCGCAACGCCGCTGCGGCCTCGGCATCGCTTGCCGATTGCGGTACCGTGCGCTGCATCGCGCTCGTCATGCCAAGGTCGAAGATATTTTCGAGCAGGTTCACGGCCGCCCACAGCACGGCATAGAGACCATAGCCCGCAAGGCCGAACATCAGCACGTAGAGCGGTTGCGCGACGATCTCGACCACTGCGCCGAGGCGCGCCAGCACGGTCGTGCCGAGCCCGCGCGCGACGCTGCGGCTGGTTATGGCGGGTTGGGCGACGTCTTCGCTCATCGTTGCCGCACCTAGCGGCTCGTCCGCTGCGCCGCCAGCGGCTTTCGCGCGATCACCCCGCTTCACCCCCTTGTCGACTCCGGCAATCGGGTCTAGGCAGCGCGCAATTGCATAGGGAAGACCGCGATATGGCTCAATTTGTCCTGCCCAAGAACAGCCGCCCGCAAAAGACGGGCAACGTCCACAAGGCCGAGGGCGCGACCGCCGTGAAGAAATTCAAGGTCTATCGGTACGACCCCGACAAGGGCCAGAATCCGCATTTCGACACGTTCGAGATCGACACCGAAAAATGCGGCCCGATGGTGCTCGATGCGCTCATCAAGATGAAGAGCGAGCAGGATTCGACGCTGACCTTCCGCCGTTCGTGCCGCGAGGGCATCTGCGGTAGCTGTTCGATGAACATGAACGGCAAGAACGGTCTCGCCTGTACGACCGCGATCGAGGATCTGAAGGGCGACATCACGATCACCCCGCTGCCCTCGATGGATGTCATCAAGGATCTCGTCCCCGACTTCACGCATTTCTATGCGCAATATGCGTCGATCGAGCCCTGGCTCAAGACCAAGACGACGACGCCGAGCGGCAAGGAACGGCTGCAGTCGCCCGAAGAGCGCGAGAAGCTCGACGGCCTCTACGAGTGTATCCTGTGCGCCTGCTGCTCGACGAGCTGCCCGAGCTATTGGTGGAACAGCGACAAGTTCCTCGGCCCCGCGATCCTGCTTCAGGCGTATCGCTGGCTGGCCGACAGCCGCGACGAAATGACCGGCGAGCGGCTTGACGAGCTGGAAGATCCGTTCCGCCTCTATCGCTGTCACACGATCATGAACTGCGCGAACGCCTGCCCCAAGGGCCTGAGCCCCGCGCGCGCGATCGCCGAGATCAAGAAGCTGGAAGCCGAGCGGCACGTCTGATGCGGCGGTGGCTGCCGGCGCTGTTCGCGCTGGCGCTCGTCGGCTGCGCCGCCAATCCCAAGGTCGAATATGCCGCGATGCCGCGCACCTATGCGCATGGCATTGGCGGGGCGACCTTTCTGGTCGGCGGCGGCTTCGACCCCGGCCGCTCGCCCGACGGTAACAGCCTGATCCTTTACGGGCCCGAGGGCGCCTTTGTCATCGACACAGGGCGCCATGCCGAGCATCTGACGGCGATCAAGCAGGGGTTGAGCGGGATCGGCATGACGCCCGTCGCGATCATCAACACGCACTGGCATCTCGATCATGTCAGCGGCAATCCCGAGCTCAAAGCGGCCTTTCCCGATATCAAAGTCTATGGCACGTCGGCGATCGACGGCGCGTTGGCTGGCTTCCTCGCGAAGAGCGCTGAATCGTCGCGCAAGGCGCTGGCCGAAGGCAGCATCCCGCCAAGCGCGATTGCGGAGGTCGAGGGCGATCTTGCGACCATCGCGCGCGGCGCCGAGCTGCGGCCCGACGTTATAGTCGACGAATCGCGCGACCTGGCGATTGCGGGCCGGCCGCTGTCGCTGCGCGTCGCGCCCCATGCCGTGACCGAACGCGACCTCTGGATTTACGATGCGGCGGAGAAGCGTGCGATCGTCGGCGATCTGGTGACCGTTCCCGTCCCCTTCCTCGACACGGCCTGTCCCGAAGGCTGGTTGAATGCGCTCGATGCGGTCGCCGCGTCGGGCGCCGAGCAGATCGTGCCCGGCCACGGACCGATCATGGCAATCGCCGATTTCAACCGCTGGCGCGTTGCGTTCGGCGATTTTATCGCTTGCGCCAACGGAACGGGCGCGCTTGAGACCTGTTCAGCCGGCTGGCTCGCGGGCGCTGCAAAATGGATCGGCAGCGATACCGCGCGGGCGAAGGCGATGGCCGATTATTATGGCGAGCTTGTGCGCTCGAAGAAATTGGACGGATATTGCAAGGTATGAACGACGGGATCGAGGAACCGAAGCGCCGCGAATATTTCAGCGCCGAGGAACTGGATGGCGGCTGGATCAGCTGGGATCTCAAGGACGCGACGCGGTTCAACAGCTTCATCGAGCCGCTGACGGTGCGGGTCGAACCGCCGACCGCCGATGGTCGCCCGTGCGCGCGGGTGCGGATGCTGCCCGAACGTAAGCACAGCAACCTCGGCGATAATGTACATGGCGCGGTAACGTTGGCGCTCGTCGATATCGCGCTGTTCGCGGCGTCGCATCAGTTCGGTTCGCTCAATGCCGGCCATTCGGTGACACTCGACCTCTCGACGCAGTTCGTCGGTGCGGGCCGCGTGGGCGAGCCGCTCGACGCGGTGGTCGAGCTGGTGCGCGAGACCGGGCGGCTGATCTTCCTGCGCGGGCTCGTCGTGCAGGGCGAGGGCGACAGCCATATCGTGCTGAGCTTCGCCGGGACGATCCGCAAGGCAAGCAACAAGTGACCACCGTCCTTGCGGCCTATGACGCGCTCGTCGCGGCAGGCGAACTTCGCGCCGATCCAGAACAGCGCGCCGCCGCCGAGCGGCTGAACCGGCTGCAGGCCGAACTCGAAGCGGTGCCGAAGCGCGGCAGCCTGCTCTGGCGGCTGACAGGCCGCAAGCCCGAGGCGCTGCGCGGCGTCTATCTGTGGGGTGCGGTCGGGCGCGGCAAGTCGATGCTGATGGATTTATTCTACGACCAACTCGCCATCCAGCGGAAGCGGCGCGTCCATTTCCACGCCTTCATGCTCGACGTTCACGCGCGGATGCGCGAGGTGCGCAAGAGTGAGAGCGGCGACCCGATCCCGCTTGTCGCCGACGCACTCGCCGAAAACACGCGCTGCCTCGCCTTTGACGAGATGGTCGTGAACAACAGCGCCGATGCGATGATCCTCTCGCGCCTGTTCACCGCGCTGATCGACCGCGGGGTGACGATGGTCGCGACCTCGAACCGCCCGCCGAAAGATCTCTATAAGGATGGGCTCAATCGCGAGCATTTCCTGCCCTTCATCGCGCTCGTCGAGGAACGGCTCGACGTGATGAGTTTGAACGGTCCGACCGACTATCGCCGCGACCGGCTCGGCGACGGCGCGCGCTGGTTCGTTCCCGCCGACGATGCGGCGAGCGCGGCACTGTCGGCCGCCTTCTTCCGCCTGACCGACTATCCGCCCGAGGATCGCGCGCATGTCCCGACGCTCGAACTCGATGTCGGTGGCGGGCGGACGCTCCATGTTCCGAAGGCATTGAAGGGCGTCGCGGTCTTTTCGTTCAAAAGGCTTTGCGGCGAGGCGCGCGGTGCCGCCGATTATCTGGCGGTCGCGCGGCATTTCCACGCCGTCATCATCGTCGGCATCCCACGCATGGGGCCTGAAAACCGCAACGAGGCGGCGCGGTTCGTCACGCTGATCGACGCGCTGTACGAATATAAGGTCAAGCTGCTCGCGAGCGCGGCGGCGATGCCCGACCAGCTTTATATCGCGGGCGACGGGGCGTTCGAGTTCGAACGTACGGCAAGCCGGCTCGCCGAGATGCAGTCCGACGACTATCTTGCGCTAGGCCACGGCCAGGAAGACGCCGCCTAATATCTTGCCCCACCGCGACGAATTGACCGTCACATAAATGAGGTCGCGGACATAGCGCACCTCGTGCGCCAGATGGCCGTAAGCCTGTTCGATCGTGCGGCGCAGCGTGCGCAGCGGCTTCGGCGCCGCGACTGCGATCCGTGCCGGGCGCTCGGGCGGTCCGGGCAGCGTCGCAAATCCGCCGCTGGTGACGCGCGTGTCTTCCGCGACCGCGCGGCACAGCGCCTCCATCCGCGAAATCGCGAGGCCATTGGGAACCTGGCGGTCGCGGCTCAGCAATTCGAAGCTGTGGCTGAACGCCGAAAACTGGATCGCGCCGCTTGCCGCGCTATGGCCCAGCGCGTCGCGCATTTCCTCTTCGGACATCGCGCAAAGCTGTGCCGGGCGAAAGCGGCTTGCGGTATCCATCAGCCCGCTGACCGGTACTTCGCAGACTCCGTGATGCGTGCGCATGCCAAGATTGCCGGCATCGAGTGAGATGTCGCATCCATGGCCCTGATACGCGCCGTTGAAGCTGCTATCGAAACGGAACCCCAGGGCGGCGAGCGCGCGCAGCGTGTCGTCGTTGGCGCCGAAATTGCCGGCGCGAAAGGCGGTGGGTTTCGGTGCGCCTGCGCCCATCAGTATGTCGCGGGCGAGGGCGATCAGTTTTTTCTGCGCGGCGAGGGGGAAATCGCCGATATTGCGGCCGGTCAGCCTTCCGACCGGGTTGAAGCGCGCGAAGGCGAGCCATTCGGTGTGGATATGGACCTGCACCTCGTGCCCACGCGCGACCACCGGCCGGACGATCGCGTCGATCACCTCGGGGCCATAGACCAGCGCCGGCATCGGATCGATGAAGAAAACCCCGGTCAGCCCGTGGCGTTCGAGCATATCCATCTGAAAATTTATGCCGAAATCGCCGTCGCGGCAGCGGCCGAGGATCGAACTTTCGAAATTGGCGCGCGCGTCGGCGCCGCGCTGGTAAAGGCCGGCGGACAATTCGGTATCGAAGCTGATGATTGCCCGAGTCACGCCCCGCGCCTAGCAGGGCTGCGATAAGGGAGGGTTAACCGGCGCCCTCGGGATATCCCGTCCGATGCACCATGCGCGGCAGCGAACAAGCTGGCCGAAGGTCCAGCTTTCGCGCGGGACAGGAAGATGTCAGCATCGCGAAATCATCATATGCTTGTCGTACTTCGCATCCATTTCCATATGGACAGGAGTCTCGCAACGAGGCTTATAGTTATTGCGAACTATTAGCAAAGAAAGGCTGTTTTTCGTCCTTTTCGCGGTTGTTTCCTTAAGGGAATCGGCGTAGGGGCGTCGCCAGTCTTGGGACCGGAGCGGAGCTTTAGCCCGTGCTCCCGCCGGTCTGTGAACCAATTGCCGGGCTTGCCAGGAAGGGAGTGCCGCGCGCCATGGGACGCAAGAAGATCGCTTTGATCGGAGCCGGGAATATCGGCGGAACGTTGGCGCTGCTCGCCGCGCAGAAGGAATTGGGCGACGTCGTCCTGTTCGACGTCGTCGAGGGCGTGCCGCAGGGCAAGGCGCTCGACCTGTCGCAGGTCGGCCCGATCGCTGGCTTTGACGCGAAGATCACCGGCTCGAACGACTATGCCGACATTGCCGGCGCCGACGTCATCATCGTCACCGCCGGTGTGGCCCGCAAGCCGGGCATGAGCCGCGACGACCTGCTCGGCATCAACCTGAAGGTCATGAAGGCCGTCGGCGAAGGCATCAAGGCCAACGCCCCCGACGCCTTCGTCATCTGCATCACCAACCCGCTCGATGCCATGGTGTGGGCGCTGCGCGAATTCTCGGGTCTGCCGCACAACAAGGTCGTCGGCATGGCCGGCGTGCTCGATTCGGCGCGCTTCAGCCACTTCATCGCCGACGAGTTCGACGTGTCGGTAAAGGACGTGAACACCTTCGTGCTCGGCGGCCACGGCGACACGATGGTTCCCGTCGTCCGTTACTCGACCGTCAACGGCATCCCCGTTCCCGACCTCGTCAAGATGGGCCTGTCGTCGCAGGAAAAAATCGACGCGATCGTCAAGCGCACGCGCGGCGGCGGCGGCGAAATCGTCGCGCTGCTCGGCACCGGCTCGGCCTTCTATGCGCCCGCAGCCTCAGGCATCGCGATGGCTGAAGCCTATCTGGGTGACCAGAAGCGCATCCTGCCTTCGGCCGCTTATGTCGACGGCCAGTACGGCCTCGACGGCCTGTATGTCGGCGTGCCCGTCGTGATCGGTGCCGGCGGCGTCGAAAAGATCGTCGAAATCGAACTGGACGATGCCGACAAGGCCGGCCTGCAGGTCTCGGTCGACGCGGTCAAGGAACTGCTCGACGCGTGCAAGGCGCTGGATCCCAGCCTCGCCTGATCCCTTTTGGCTGGCCAGACGCTTTGCGTCGGGCCGGCCGGCTCTCCCCAGGAGAATAGAATATGTCCATCCTCATCGACAAGAATACCAAGGTCATCACGCAAGGGATGACCGGTGCCACCGGCACTTTCCACACCGAACAGGCGCTCGCCTATGGCACGCAGATGGTCGGCGGCGTGACCCCGGGCAAGGGCGGCACGACGCACATCGGCCTGCCGATGTTCAACACGGTCGAGGAAGCGAAGCACGCGACCGGCGCGACCGCATCGGTCATCTATGTGCCGCCGCCGTTCGCCGCCGATTCGATCCTCGAGGCGATCGATGCCGAGATCGAGCTGATCGTCGCGATCACCGAAGGCATTCCGGTGCTCGACATGGTCAAGGTGAAGCGCGCGCTTTCGGGTTCGAAGTCGCGCCTGATCGGCCCGAACTGCCCCGGCGTCCTGACCCCCGAAGAGTGCAAGATCGGCATCATGCCCGGCAACATCTTCAAGAAGGGCAGCGTCGGCGTCGTCTCGCGCTCGGGCACGCTCACCTATGAAGCCGTGTTCCAGACCTCGAACGTCGGCCTGGGCCAGACCACCGCGGTCGGCATCGGCGGCGACCCGGTCAACGGCACGAACTTCATCGACGTGCTCGAACTCTTCCTCGCCGACGAAGCGACCAAGTCGATCATCATGATCGGCGAAATCGGCGGCGACGCCGAAGAGCAGGCCGCACAGTTCCTGATCGACGAAGCCAAGCGCGGCCGCAAAAAGCCGATGGCCGGCTTCATCGCGGGCCGCACGGCGCCTCCGGGCCGCCGCATGGGCCATGCCGGCGCGATCGTGTCGGGCGGCAAGGGCGACGCCGAAAGCAAGATCGCGGCGATGGAAGCCGCAGGCATCAAGGTGTCGGCGAGCCCGTCGGAACTTGGCACGACGCTTGCCGAAGTGCTGAAGGAACGCGTCTGATCGGACGGCCCGCCGGCACCCTTTGCCGGCGGGCCTCCGCTCCCCATATGAAACCCACCCCTACCTCCCCGTGGAAAAGCAGATGAACCTCGAACGACAAAGCTTCGACATCGACGAGCCGCAGGCCGGCCCGAGCTGGGCGCCGAAGAACTGGCCCCAGATCGACAGCGACGACCTGACCGCCGCGCTCGACCCGCAGCAGATGCAGGTCGCGGTGAAGGCCGCCGCCGCCAAGGCGGGCGCCCCGCTGTCGAACGCCGAAGTCGAGCGCGCAGCGGACGATTCGATCCGCGCGATGATGCTGATCCGCACCTATCGCGTGCGCGGGCATCTTGCCGCCAACCTCGATCCGCTCGGCCTCAGCCAGCGCGAACTGCCCGCCGACCTCACGCCCGAATATCACGGCTTCGTCGGTGCCGACCTCGACCGTCCGGTGTGGCTCGGCGGCGCGCTCGGCCTCGAGCGTGCGACGGTGCGCGAGATCGTCGCGATCCTGCGCGCCAATTACTGCGGCAACGTCGGCCTCGAATATATGCACATCGCGGACATCGAGGAGCGGCAGTTCCTGCAGGAACGGATGGAAGGCGCCGACAAGATCATCGAATTCTCGGTCGAGGGCAAGCGCGCCATCCTGAGCAAGGTGATCCAGGCCGAGGAGTGGGAGAAATTCCTCGCGCGCAAATATGTCGGTACCAAGCGTTTCGGCCTCGACGGCGGCGAGAGCATGATCCCCGCGATGGAAGCCATCATCAAATATGGCGCCCAGTACGGCGTGCGCGAGATCGTCTATGGCATGGCGCACCGCGGGCGCCTCAACATGCTCGCGAACGTCATGGCAAAGCCCTATCAGGTGATTTTCCACGAATTCGCCGGCGGATCGGCGAACCCCGACGACATCGGCGGCTCGGGCGACGTCAAATATCACCTCGGCACCTCGACCGACCGCGAGTTCGGCGGTGCGTCGGTGCATATGTCTCTCGTTCCCAACCCCTCGCACCTCGAAGCCGCTGACCCGGTCGTTCTCGGCAAGGTCCGCGCGCAGCAGGTCGTGCGCGACGACCTTGAAAAGCATGAGCAGGTGCTGCCCGTGCTGATCCACGGCGACGCGGCGTTCGCGGGGCAGGGGATCGTCTGGGAATGCCTCGGCTTCTCGGGCATCCGCGGTTATAATACCGGCGGCTGCATCCACTTCATCGTCAACAACCAGATCGGTTTCACGACCAGCCCGCAGTTCGCGCGCTCGTCGCCCTATCCGTCGGACGTCGCAAAGGGCGTGATGGCGCCGATCCTGCACGTCAACGGCGACGATCCCGAAGCGGTGACCTTTGCGTGCAAGCTTGCGATCGATTTCCGCCAGCAGTTCAAGCGCGATGTCGTGATCGACATGTGGTGCTATCGCCGCTTCGGCCATAACGAAGGCGACGAGCCTTCGTTCACCCAGCCGCTGATGTACGGCGTCATTCGCCAGCATCCGCCGGTGTCGCAGCTTTGCGCCGCGAAGCTGGAGGCTGAAGGCGTGATCGACGCGGGCTGGGCCGATGCCCGCCGCGCTGAATTCACCACGCGTCTCGAAGATGATTTCGAAGCGGCCAAGAGCTATAAGCCCAACAAGGCCGACTGGTTCGCGGGCCGCTGGTCGGGGCTGCACGCCCCTGCCGATCCCGAAAATGCGCGCCGCAATATTGCGACCGGCGTCTCGGACAAATTGTTCGATTCGATCGGCCGCACGTTGACGACGATCCCCGCCGACGTCGAAGTCCACAAGACGCTTCGCCGCGTGATCGACGCACGCGGCGCGATGTTCGCCGACAAGAGCGACGGCGAAGTGTTCGACTGGGCGACCGCCGAAAGCCTCGCCTTTGGTACGTTGCTCAGCGAAGGCTATCAGGTCCGCCTGTCGGGTCAGGATTCGGGGCGCGGCACCTTCAGCCAGCGTCACGCGGTCTGGGTCGACCAGAGGACCGAGGATAAATATGTCCCGCTGACGACCGTGCCGCACGGCCGGTTCGAAGTGCTCGACAGCCCGCTGTCCGAATATGGCGTGCTCGGCTTCGAATATGGCTATGCGATGGCCGATCCGAAGAGCCTCGTGCTCTGGGAAGCGCAGTTCGGCGACTTCGCCAACGGCGCGCAGATCATGATCGACCAGTTCATCGCGTCGGGCGAAGCCAAATGGCTGCGCGCCAACGGACTCGTGCTGCTGCTGCCGCACGGTTATGAAGGGCAGGGGCCGGAACATAGCTCGGCGCGTCTCGAGCGCTTCCTGCAACTCTGCGCCGGCGACAACATCCAGGTGTGCAATATTTCGACCCCGTCGAACTATTTCCACGTCCTGCGCCGTCAGATGCTGCGTCCGTTCCGCAAGCCGCTCATCATCATGACGCCGAAGTCGCTGCTCCGTCACAAGCTGGCGGTGTCGCAGCGTTCGGACTTCATCGGCGACGCGCATTTCCGCCGCCTGATGTCGGATCGCACGCCGCCCGCCGACAAGGACGTCAAGCGCGTCGTCCTCTGCTCGGGCAAGGTCGGCTACGACCTGATGGAAGCGCGCGATGCCGCAGGCCTCGCCGACACCACGATCGTGCGCGTCGAGCAGATCTATCCCTTCCCGGGTGAGCCGCTCAGCGTCCGCCTGAAGCGGATGCCGAACCTCGAAGAGGTCGTCTGGGCGCAGGAAGAGCCGCGCAACAATGGTGCCTGGTTCTTCGTCAATGAACTGATCGAGGAAGCGCTGACCAATGCCGGCCACAAGGGCATGCGGCCGCGCTACGCCGGCCGTGCCGCTGCGGCCTCGCCCGCGACGGGCCTGATGAGCCGTCACCAGACCGAACAGTCGGCTCTCGTCGCCGATGCGCTCGGCCTGTCGGTTCGCGCCGAAATCCGCCGTACCAAGAACAAAGCCTGAGCCCAAAGCTTAAGTCCCCAAGGAACTGCACCTATGAGCACCGAAGTCAAAGTCCCCACGCTGGGCGAAAGCGTTACCGAAGCGACGATCGGCGAATGGCTGAAAAAGCCCGGCGAAGCCGTTGCGCTCGACGAGCCCATCGCGAGCCTTGAAACCGACAAGGTTGCGGTCGAGGTTCCCTCGCCCGTTGCCGGCGTGATGGGCCAGCAGCTCGCCGCGGTCGGCGATACGGTCAATGTCGGCGCGGCGATCGCGACGATCGAGGCCGGCGGTGCGGCCGCTGCTCCGGCACCTGCCGCCGCCGCGCCTGCTCCCGCACCGGCTGCCAAGGCCGAAGCTGCTGCGCCTGCGCCTGCCGCGACCGCAGCACCCGCCGGCGAAAGCGTCGACACGGTCACGACCATGTCGCCCGCGGTTCGCCGCCTCGTGCTCGAGCATGGCGTCGACCCCACGAAGATTCAGGGCAGCGGCAAGGACGGCCGCCTGACCAAGGAAGATGTGCTCGCCGCCGCGAACAACGCGCCCGCTGCCGCCCCGGCTCCCGCTGCTGCCGCTGCCGCGCCTGTCGCAAGCGGCACCCCCGGTCGCCACGAAGAGCGCGTCAAGATGACGCGTATGCGCCAGACGATCGCAAAGCGTCTGAAGGCCGCGCAGGATACCGCCGCGATGCTGACGACGTTCAACGACGTCGACATGTCGGCGGTGATGGCGACGCGCGACAAATATCGCGAAAGCTTCGAAAAGAAGCACGGCGTCCGTCTGGGCTTCATGAGCTTCTTCACCAAGGCGGTCGCGCTTGCCGCGCATGACATTCCGGCGGTCAACGCCCGCATCGACGGCGACGAAATCGTCTATCACGACTATCTCGACGTGTCGGTCGCGGTCAGCGCGCCGAACGGCCTTGTCGTTCCCGTCGTGCGCAACGCCGACAGCCTGTCGTTCGCCGACATCGAAAAGGCGATTGCCGACCTTGGCAAGCGTGCCAAGGACGGCACGCTCACGATCGACGACATGACCGGCGGCACCTTCACCATCTCGAACGGCGGCGTGTTCGGCGGCCTGATGTCGACCCCGATCATCAACCCGCCGCAGTCGGCGGTGCTCGGCCTCCACCGCATCGAGGATCGTCCGGTCGTCCGCAATGGAGAGATCGTGATCCGTCCGATGATGTATCTCGCGATGAGCTATGACCACCGCCTGATCGACGGCCGCGAGGCAGTGACCTTCCTCAAGACGATCAAGGAAGCGATCGAGGATCCGACGCGCCTTCTGATCGATCTTTGATCCGATGATCGCCCTCTCTGCCCGACCGATTCTGGCCTTTGCCTTCGCCGCTGCCCTCGCGGGCTGCAGCGAGGGCGAAAGCCGCATGCAGAAGGGGTTCGAGGACGGGCTCAAGACCAGCTTCGTCGAAAGCTTCGGTGAATCGTGCCGCGCGGCGGCGGAGGGTAGCGGGGCGCCGGCAGACCTTGCCGCCAAGGTGTGCAAATGTACGGCCGACGAATTGATCAAGAAATATAGCGCATCGGAACTGATCGGCCTGTCGCAGGAAATGGCGGCCCCGGTTATGAAAGCATGCGCTGCGAAATCCGGGCTGCCTATTTGAGCGGATTCGCTCTTCCGGGTGCTCAGGCAGAAATTGAGGTAGATTGAACATGGCTGATTACGACTACGACGTCCTTGTCATCGGTGCCGGCCCCGGCGGCTATGTCGCGGCGATCCGCGCGGCGCAGCTTGGCCTCAAGACCGCGTGCGCCGAAGGGCGCGAGACGCTGGGCGGCACCTGCCTCAACGTCGGCTGTATCCCCTCGAAGGCGATGCTCCATGCGTCCGAATATTTCGAGGCTGCAGCGGGTGGCGCGATGGCGGCGATGGGCATCAAGGTAAAGCCCGAACTCGACCTCGGCACGATGCACGGCCAGCGCAAGGATGCCGTGAAGGGCCTGACCGGCGGCATCGAATTCTTGTTTAAGAAGAACAAGGTCGACTGGCTGAAGGGCTATGCGCAGTTTACCTCGAAGGACACGGTCGAGGTTGCGGGCAAGTCGGTGCGCGCCAAGAATATCATCATCGCCACCGGCTCGTCGGTGACGCCGCTTCCGGGCGTTGAAGTCGATAACGACAAGCAGATCATCGTCGATTCGACCGGCGCGCTCGAACTTGCGAAGGTTCCGGGTCACATGGTCGTCATCGGCGGCGGCGTGATCGGGCTCGAACTCGGCAGCGTGTGGCGCCGTCTGGGCGCCAAGGTCACCGTCGTCGAATATCTCGACCAGATCCTGCCCGGCATGGACGGTGACGTCCGCAAGGAAGCGAACAAGATCTTCAAGAAGCAGGGCATGGAATTCAAGCTCAAGACCAAGGTCACGTCGGCCGCGGTCAAGGGCAAGAAGGCCGTGCTGACGCTAGAACCCGCCGCTGGCGGTGACGCCGAAACGCTCGAGGCCGATGTCGTGCTGGTATCGATCGGGCGCCGCCCGAACACCGACGGCCTGGCGCTCGACAAGGCGGGCCTCGCGGTCAACCAGCGCGGCCAGATCGAAACCGACCATGATTTCAGCACGCAGGTCCCCGGCATCTGGGCGATCGGTGACGTGATCCCGGGCCCGATGCTCGCGCACAAGGCGGAAGACGAGGGCATCGCCTGCGCCGAGAATATCGCCGGGCTGACCGGCATCGTGAACCACGACGTCATCCCGTCGGTCGTCTATACGTGGCCCGAAATCGCCGGCGTCGGCCTGACCGAAGAGCAGGCGAAGGAGCGTGGCGAGGTGAAGGTCGGTAAATTCCCGATGCTCGCGAACAGTCGAGCCAAGACCAATCATGAGCCCGACGGTTTTGTGAAGGTGATCGCCGACGCCAAGAGCGACCGCGTGCTTGGCGTGTGGTGCATCGCAAGCGTCGCCGGCACGATGATCGCGCAGGCCGCGCAGGCGATGGAATTCGGTGCGACGTCGGAAGATATCGCTTACACCTGCCACGCGCATCCGACGCACAGCGAGGCGATCAAGGAAGCCGCGATGGCGGTGACGGGCAAACCGATCCACGTCTGATGAACTAAATGGGGGAGAGAGAATGATGGCGAAGCACGGGCTCTGGGCAGCGGCTTCGCTGACCCTATCCCTCATGGCGACCAGCGCGCAGGCGGCACCCGATCTAAATGCCGCGAATGCGCGGCTGACGGCGCTGCTCGACAAAAATTACCCAGCGCTCGACGCGCTCTATAGGGATCTCCACCAGAATCCCGAACTTGGGCTGCAGGAGGTCCGCACCGCGGGCATCCTTGCGCAACATCTCCGCAAGGCGGGCTTCACCGTGACCGAAAAGGTCGGCGGCACCGGCGTCGTTGGCGTGCTCAAGAATGGCGCAGGTCCGACGATCCTGATCCGCGCCGACATGGACGCGCTGCCGATGGAGGAAAAGACCGGGCTCGCCTGGTCGAGCAAAGCGCGCGCGACCTATGAGGGCAAGGATGTGCCCGTCATGCACGCGTGCGGCCACGACACGCATGTCGCCTATCTTGTCGGCGTCGCGCAGGCGCTTGCTGCGATGCGCGATAGCTGGTCGGGCACCGTGGTGCTGATCGGCCAGCCCGCCGAGGAAATTTTGAAAGGCGCGAAAGCGATGCTCGACGACGGGCTGCTGACGCGCTTTCCCAAACCCGACTATGGCTTCGCGGCGCATGTGCTGAACGGCCCGACGGGCACGATCGCGATCAAGGCGGGCACGGCCTTCTCGGCATCGGACAGCTATTCGATCACCTTCCACGGTCGCGGCGGACATGGATCGATGCCCTCAATGGCGCTCGACCCGATCCCGATCGCGGCGCGCTTCGTCACCGATGTGCAGACGGTGATCAGCCGCGAGAAGGACCCGGGCGCCTTCGGCGTGCTGACGATCGGTGCGATCAATGCGGGTAGCGCCCCCAACATCATCCCCGACAGCGCCGAGGTGAAAGTCAACATCCGCTCGCTGACCCCTGAAGTGCGACAGTTGCTGCGCTCGGGCGCCGAGCGGTCGGCGAAGGCGGCTGCGATGATGGGTAACGCCCCCGAACCGACGATCACCTATCTGACCGGCACGGCGAGCCTTGTGAACAACGAATCGATGGCGGCGAACGGCCTCGCGACGCTCAAGCCAGTGTTCGGCGAGCGGCTGCTATTTGCCCCCGCCAGTGCGGCGCCGGTGTCGGCGAGCGAGGATTATTCGGAGTTTGTCGATGCGGGCATTCCGTCGCTCTATTTCGCGATCGGCGGTTATGATCCCGCCGTGCTCGCCGATTTGAAGGCCAAGGGCCAGCCGGTGCCGACCAACCACTCGCCCTTCTTTGCGCCCAAGGCCGAACCGGTGATCCGGAATGCCGTCGCGGCGATCGTGCTGTCGGTCATCGGCGGCGTGCGCCCCGACGCCAAATAGGCACGCGATCTTGTTCGAGATCGACAATGCGCTGATCGTCCGGCTGCTCGACCTCGTCGGCATCGGCGTCTTCGCGCTGTCGGGCGCGCTGATGGCGGTGCGTTTGCGTCAGACGCTGGTCACCGCCGCCTTCTTTGCGCTGGTGACCGGGGTGGGCGGTGGCAGCGTGCGCGATCTCCTGATCGGCGCTCCGGTTTTTTGGGTGCAGGACGGCGCGATTGCGGCAGTATGCATTGCGATCGCGCTGATCGTCTGGCTGACGCCCGAACGCTGGTGGCAGGGACAATTGCTCGAATGGGCCGACGCAGTGGGCCTTGCTGCCTATGCCGTGTTCGGGACGGCGAAGGCGCTGGCGTGGGGCGTCCCGCCGGTGCCTGCCTTGATGATGGGCGTGATAACCGGCTGCGTCGGCGGCACGATCCGCGACATCCTCGCCGGGGTGCCGTCGATCATCATGCGGCCCGAAGTCTATGTGACCGCGGCGGCGCTCGCGTCGGGGCTGTTTTTGCTGCTGCAGTGGCTTGGTACCGGGACGCCCGTCGCGGCGGTGACGGGCGCGATCGCGGGCTTCATCCTGCGCGGCGCGGCGATCCGCTGGTCGCTTGCGCTACCCGCTTATCGCGATCCCAAAAGCCGATAGACTTGCCAAATCGAGAAACTCTGTCAGTTTCGCCTTATGAACAGTGATGTCAGCACCATCGCCCGCCGTGTGCGCGATCAGGCGCGCGCCTTGCCCGACCTGTTCGGCCGTTTCGATTTCGACAAGGCGCCTGAGCGATGGGCGCCCGAGGTCGACGCGGTCAGCGAGCTGAGCCGCGTTCGCAGCATCGACCGCGCCGACTATCTGGACGATCCCGATCTGCTTGGCCGTATCCGCGAATATACGATGCTGGGCGACCGGACTGGCGATGCCTATGCCGCATTGATGCCGCGCCTTGGTTTTCAGCAGACCGTCGCGATGCTGGTCGATGCATGCGACAAGGGCGTCGAAGCGGTCCTGGACGCGCCGCCCGAACTCGCGGCGCTGATCCGCGAAATGGAACAAAAGCCCGACTGGCTCGACATGAAGCTGGTCGAGGAGGGCGCGGCTTATGAGCGCAACGCCACCGCGAACCTCTCGCCCTTTCTGATCCGCGGCGCCTTCATCGCGACCTTCCTCAACAAATATTCGGCGCTGCCGATGGCGCTCACCGGGACGCTGGGCCAGGCGACCGCCGCGCGGCGGGTGAAGGAAACCGCGACCTTCTTTGCGACAACCGCGCTTCCCGGCGCGCTCGATCGCTTCGGGCCTGGATTCAAGGCGGCGGCGATGGTGCGGCTGATGCACTCGATGGTGCGCGTCAACGTCCTGTCGCGTCCCGGCATGTGGGATACCGAAACCTATGGCATGCCGATCCCGCAGCTCGACCAGATGCCCGCGGGGCTGATCCCCGTCTATTTCCTCTCGCAGGAGGTGTTGGCGAAGGGCCGGACCAGCTTTACCCGGCTCGAACGTGGGCGCGTCGAACTCGCGCGTTACCGCTGCTATCTGCTCGGCCTGCCCGAGGATTTGCTCGCCGATACGCCGCAGGAGATTGTCCGCATCTGGCGCACGCGCAGCGCGACGCTCCGCTACGAATATGACGATCAGGTCTGCGGCGGGCTGCTCCGCGCGACGATGGACGCCGAACTGTCGAAAGACCGTTCGCCCAAAGGGCAGGTCAAACGCCGCCTCGAATATTCGGTGAGCCGCGTTTTCTTCGTAAAAGCCTTTCTTGCGGGCGACGAGGAGCGCGCTGCCAATGTCGGCGTGCCGGTGCGGCGCCGCGATCACCTCATTTATGGCGCGACGATGCTCGGCATCGCGGGGCGCATGGCGGCCTATCGTGTCGCCTCGCGCCTTCCCGTCATCCGTCATCTCGCCGACCGGCGCCTCGTCCACCGGATCGAGCGCCAGCTTGCCGAATATGGCCGCGCCGAATTCACATCCGACGCCGCGCACTACAAGCCCGCGACGGCGAGCTAGTCCTTTCAGCAAAGGAATTTCATGAAGACCGAACAGGCGACCGTTAACGGCATCAACATCACCTATGAGGACAAGGGGCCGCGCAATGCGCCCGTCATCCTGCTGGTCATGGGCCTTGGGGGCCAATTGACGCTCTGGCCCGACGAATTCGTCGACGCGCTGAACGAACGCGGCTTTCGTACCATTCGCTACGACAATCGCGATGTCGGCCTTTCGACGCGCTTCGATGCCGCAGGGGTGCCGAACGTCAAATGGATGATCGTCAAATCGGTGATCGGCCTGCCGGTGCGCCCCGCCTATACGCTGGCCGACATGGCCGCCGACGGCATAGGCTTGCTCGATCATCTTGGCGTCCAGCGTGCGCATGTCGTCGGCGTTTCGATGGGCGGTATGATCGCGCAGCATATCGCCGCGCGCTATCCCGATCGCGTGCTCTCATTGACGTCGGTGATGTCGACCACCGGCAACCGCCGCCTTCCGCGCGCACAGAAGGAGGCGATGCGCGTGCTCGCCAACCGCCCGATGAATGGTGATAAAGAGGCGCTGATCGCTTATTCGGTCGGCGCGGCGCGTGTGATCGGCAGCCCAGGCTATCCATCGACCGAAGAACGTCTCCAGCGCCGCGTGCGTGCCGACTTCGAACGCGGCTGGTATCCGCAAGGCGTCGCGCGCCAGATGGCGGCGATCGTTGCCGATGGCGACCGGCGCCCGCTATTGAAGGATATCAAGGCGCCGACGCTCGTCATCCATGGCGAGGACGATCCGCTCGTGCCGCTGCCCGGCGGACGCGACACTGCCGACAATATCGCGGGCGCGCGGCTGCTGACGATCCCGGGCATGGGTCATGATTTGCCGCTTGGGCTTGTTGATACGATGGCCAATGCGATCGCGGAACACATCAACGAAACGACCGCCGCCGCCTGAGCCGCGGTGAGAGGAAATCGGGCCCCTGCGAAGGCAGGGGCCCATCACCGGTCGGCGCAATTTCGAAGCATCGGGAGATGGGTCCCCGCGCTCGCGGGGACACATTTTTTCGGGCTAACGCCTCCGTTCGAACGCTATTTCAGCAACAACGCCATCGTCGCGAAGAACCCCTTCGCCTCAGCCTGACCCGGCCGCGGGACCGCGGGCAGATAGGCGCGACAGTCGAGGCACGACGCCTGCACCGACCCCGCCCGCGTCAGCATCGTCAGATCCTGGACGAGGCGCCGTTCGGTCAGTTGGCGGTTCATCGCCGCGATCCCGAACCAGCCGCGTGGAAGTGCTGCAGTTTCTTCCTCGGTGCCGGACCAGCTTGCGAGCATCTTCGAAAATTCGCTTGGTTCATCCTCGAAATATTTCGCGTGGAAATCGCCGTCGATCTTCGCGAACTTCGCCGCCGCTTTCAGCGCATCGGGCAAGCCGCCGAACTGGTCGACAAGGCCGATCTGGCGCGCAGTACCGCCGGCCCACACGCGCCCTTCGGCAATGGTGCGGATTTTCTCGATCGGCTGCTTGCGGCTCTTTGCGACGAGCCCGGTGAAGCGCGCATAAATGTCCTCGACGCTCGCCTGCGCCAGCGCGTTGAAATCGTCGTTGACCCCGCCGAATATATCGGGCTGGCCCGACAGCGGCGTCGTCGCGATGCCGTCGGCGTTGACCCCGATCTTGGCAAGCGCCTGATCGAAACTCGGCAAGATGCCGAACACGCCGATCGAACCGGTGATCGTCTCGGGCTCGGCAAAGATGCGGTCGGCGGGGGTCGAGACCCAATAGCCGCCCGATGCCGCGACATTTGCCATCGACACGACGATCGGCAGCTTCTTCGCCTTCGCAGCGAGCAGCGCTTGGCGAATTTCCTCCGACGCCAGCACCGATCCGCCGGGCGAGTCGACCCGCAGGACGATCGCCTTGATGCTGCTGTCGGCAGCGGCGTCGAGGATATGCTGCGCGACGGTCTCCCCACCCGCGGCGCCGTTCGGCGCCTCGCCATCGACGATCTCGCCGACGACGGGGACGACCGCGATTGCGCTGCCCTTTGTTTCGGGCGGGTTCGCGGCGACCCAGTTTTCGAGCGGGATCGCATTATATTCCCACGGCTTGCTGTCGTCCGGGGAGCCGCTGAGCTCCGCAACGCGGCGGTTGAAAGCCATGCGGCTGCCGAGCTTGTCGACAAGGCCCGCATCGACCGATGCCTTCGACAGGTCGTTGCCCGCCGCCTTCACGGCGCCCGCCGTGTCGGCGATGAAGGCGTCGACCTTGGCAGCCGGGCGTGCCTTCTTGACGTCGGTCAGCCAGTTTTCCCACAGCACGCCGGCATATGCGAGGTTGGCTTCCTTCGCCTCGGGCGACTGGTCGGTGCGCAGGAAGGGCTCGACCGCGCTCTTGAAAGTGCCGACGCGATAGATATGCGCGGTGATGCCGAGGCGGTCCATCAACCCCTTGTAATAAAGGCGCGATCCGCCCGGCCCCGCGATCGCTACGCCGCCGATGCCGTCGGCCCAGATTTCGCTGGCGTGCGCCGCGACCTGATAGCTGTCGGTGGTGTAGGCGGTGGCGAAAGCGAGCACGGGCTTTTTCTTCGCGCGCACCTTGTCGACCGCAGCGCCGATTTCGGCAAGCGAGACCTGCCCGCCGCCAAGGAAGCGGTCGAGGTCGAGCACGACCGATGTTACGCGCTTGTCGTCGGCGGCAACCTCCAGCGCATGGACGACGTCGCGGACGCGGATTTCCTTGAGCTGCGCGCCGCCCGACAGCGCCGCGAGCGGGTCGACGTCGGCGGGTTGTTCGCTGACGACGCCGTCGAGTTCGATCAGCAGCGCACCCTGGCTGACCGGCAGGCCCGCATTGGGGCGTCCCGCGAGCAGGCCGAACAATGCGACGAAGAAGAGCAGAAGAAAGATGAGCGCCAGCGCATCCTTGATCCCGACGAGCAGGTTCCAGACCTTGCGCGGAAAGCTTGTTCTCGATTTCGGTTTGTCGTCGCCCGGCAGCGGCCGGCGGACGGGAATGGCCCATGGGCCGGCGGGATCGTTGGGCGCGTTCGCGGTGCTATCGGTCATGTCCGCGAACCTAGGGGCGCGTCCCGTCCTTGGCAATGCACGCTTCGACGGGCGAGCGATCAGTGCCCATGGACTACATTTACCAAGAATATCATATCCGTTTGCACCGAGCCCTTCGACTGCCCTGGCACGCGCTCAAGACCAACTTCGGCCTTTCGCCGATGCCCGGAGAGCCCTGGGTCTGCAGTCCTTCGATGAGTGTCTCGACGTTGCCGGACATAAACGGAAATATATTCAGAGCCAGCCTTCGCGGCGATACCAGCGCACCGTTTCCGCGAGCGCGTCGTCGGTGTCGCGCTCGGGCCGCCACAACGCGGCGGGCGGACAGGCGCCCTCGGTCGCAACCCAGTCGGGATGCGCGATATAGCGCGCGCGGTCGGGGGTCAGTTTCGCCCGGCTGCGGCGCACGAGTTTGTCGAGCTGGCCCCCGGCCTTCAACAGCAGGGCGGGAGTCGCGATCGTCGACAGCCGCTGCCGTCCCACCGCGCGCGCGACCGCGCGGGCAAATCCGCGATGCGACCAGCCAGTGGGCCTACCGTCGTCGGGCTCGTAAATCTGGCCGACGCTCGCGCCCCGGTCGGCGGCGAGTGTCACGAGCAGCCGCGCGAGTTCGTCGACATAAATCGCCGACATGCGCCCGTTCGGCACCAGCGCGATGCCGCGCCGCGCCATGCGGAAAAGGTCGAGCATTTCGGTATCGCCGGGACCGAAGACCGCGGGCGGGCGCACGATCGTCCAGTCGAGCCCGCTCGCCATGACCACCGCTTCGGCGCGTTCCTTTGACCAGCCATAGTTGGAGATATCGGGCTCGCGCGCGGCGAGCGACGACACATGGACGAAGCGCGTGACGCCGGCCCCGCGCGCGGCATCGACGACGTTCGCGGTTGCGATCGCATTGCCCGCCTCGAACGCCGCGCGGGTGGGGACGTTGACCACGCCCGCGATGTGCATGACAACATGGCTGCCCGCCGCCATTTCGGCGAGGCTGTCCTTGTTGTCGAGCGCGCCCGCAATCCACGTCACCCCTTCGATTTCGGCCTGTGGTCGGCGGGTGAGGGCGCGGACGTGCCATCCCGCCGCGACTGCATCGCGCATCGTCGCGCCGCCGACAAAGCCGGTCGCGCCGGTCATCGCCAGCACGCGCCCGCCGTGTTTGTCCCCGGAACGGGGAGGGGGACTCAAAGCAGCACCATATGGTCGCGGTGCACCATCGCGCTGCGCGGCGCATAGCCGAGCGCGGCTTCCTGCGCGTCGCGGCCGAGGCCGACGATGTTCGCGGCGTCGGCGCCCGGATATTCGGACAGGCCGCGTGCGATGATGCGCCCGTCGGGACCGGCGATGTCGAGGATGTCGCCGCGCGCGAAGCTGCCGCTGACCGCGGTTACGCCCGCCGCGAGCAGGCTGGCGCCGCCCTGCAGCGCTCTCGCGGCGCCGGCGTCGATCTCGACCCGCCCCTTGGCGGTGAGCCCGCCCGCGAGCCACGCCTTGCGCGCGCTTGCGCCCTTGTCGGCGACGAACAGGCTGTGCCGTGCAGCGGTCGACAGCGGCCGGTCGATGCGACCCGAGGCGATCGCGAGATGCGCCCCGGCGGCGTTGGCGATGCGGGCCGCCGCGATCTTCGACACCATGCCGCCCGATCCCATGCCCGATGCCGATCCGGTATCGGCCATCGCCTCGATCCCCGCATCGATGCGCTCGATCCGCGCGATATGGACGGCGCCGTCCTGCGCCGGGTTGCGATCATACAGCCCGTCGATGTCGGACAGCAGGATAACGCCGCCCGCCGCCGCGGCCTGCGCGACCCGCGCGGCGAGGCGGTCGTTGTCGCCGAAACGGATTTCCTCGGTCGCGACGCTGTCATTCTCGTTGATGATCGGCACGACGCCAAGGCTGAGCAGCCGGTCGAGCGTCGCCGCGGCATTGAGGTAACGGCGGCGATGTTCGAGGTCGTCGAGCGTCACGAGCATCTGCGCGGCGGTCAGCCCTTCGGCGCCGAGCACTTCGGCCCAGACCTGCGACAGTGCGATCTGCCCCGTCGCGGCCGCCGCCTGCGCATCCTCGAGCGTCCCGCGCCCGCCCTTGGCGAGCCCCAGCCGCCGCGCGCCGAGCGCGATCGCGCCCGAAGACACCACCGCGACCTGCTGTCCCGCGCGCGCGCGCTCGGCAATGTCGGCGGCGATGCCCACAAGCCAGCCGCGCCGCACTGCGCCATCCGGGTCGACGAGCAACGCCGATCCGATCTTGACGATCAGCCGGGGACAGGATGCGGGCGGAAACAGGCTCATGGCGCCGCCGATAGCGTGATGCGCGCGCGCCGCCAATGCGAATGTCCCGGCAAGCCCGGTTCGCGTAATTTTATTCCGCTGATGGTAACGTCGGCTTTGGGGTGGGGAGCGGAGGTTTGCTACTATGTTGTACCCCGGCGAAGGCCGGGGCCCAGGGCTTTAGAAAGCCGAGCTGTGCGGATTGCCGCCCTGGACCCCGGCTTTCGCCGGGGCACACATTACCGTCGTTAGTTTCCGGTCGTTTCTTCGCTCTCGTCATCCCGGGCTTGACCCGGGATCCCGCTTTTTGACGCACTCACCGACTTCGACTTCAAGCGGGACCCCGGGTCAAGCCCGGGGTGACGAGGATGGCAGGGTCCGCCCCCGGTCGTTAGCCGACGGTTCCTACTCCAGCTTCGTCATTCCCGCGAAAGCGGGAGCCCGGCGAGCCGGCGCTGTCACTGGGTTCCCGCTTTCGCGGGGATGACTAATGTGGGGAAGGCAACCAGCGGCCGCTAGCCGCCCTATTCCTCGGTACGGATCAGGATCATCTCGCCGATCAAAGCGAACAGGATGAACGGCCCCCATGCCGCGAGGAAGGGCGAGTAGGCGCCCAGATCACCCATCGCGAGCGCGAAATTGTCGGCGACGAAATAAGCGAAGCCAAGCCCCATGCCGATGATCGCGCGAATGAACAGCTTGCCCGAACGGGCGAGGCCGAACGCGGCCACGGCGCCGAGCAGCGGCATCAATATCGCCGACAATGGTCCCGAAATCTTGTGCCACAGCACGCCCTTCAAGGCATCGACCGGGCGGCCCGCGGCCTCGAGATCTGCAATCGCGGCCTTGAGCTTCATGAACGGCAATTCGTCGCCGTCGACCTGCGCCAGCGTGAATTGGTCGGGGCGCACACTCTTCGCCGCGACGATCGTGCCGAGTGGTTCGAGCGTGCCCGACCGCCGCATGAAACGGCGCGCGTTGGTCAATTCCCAGCCGCCGGTCGGAAGCGCGCGGGCGCTGTCGGCCGACAGCATCGACGACAGCACGCCGCCGGTGCGCTCATAGATCGTCACATAGCCGAGCACGATCACCGGGCCGCTGGTGTCTACCGTCGTTGCATTGATCAGGTCGTCGCCGTCGCGGACCCAGATATTCGTGCGTATGCCGCTGTCCTTGGGCACTTTTTTATACTCGACCTTTTGCCACGCGCTGAGCGCCGCGGTCGAGCGTGTGACGATCCGTTCGTTGAACGCAAAGCTGATCCCGGCGACGAGCAGTGCGGCAAGGAACAGCGGCGCGAGCACCTGATGTGCCGACATGCCCGACGCCTTCATCGCGATCACTTCGCTGTTCTGGTTGAGCGTGACCATCGTCAGGATGGTGCCGAGCAGCACCGAAAAGGGCAGGAAGGTCTCGATAATCTGCGGCATCCGCATACCGACATAGCGCCACACGTCCGAATCGCTGTTGCCCGCGACGGCGAGAATCTTGCCGCTCTCACCCAGAAGGTCGAGCGTCTGGAGGATCAGGACCAGTGCGAAGAGGATCGAGAAGGAGCGGACGAGGAAGAGGCGGCCGACATAGAGCGCCATCGTGCGCGAAGGGAAAAAATGGAGCTGATGCATTTAGTTCAAACTCTCCAACGGCCGCTGCTTGCGCTGGAACATCGTGAGCATCGCACGAATTTTCTGCCCCGCCTTCGCCGCCACGCGTTCGAGCGCGCCGATCGGCTGGCCCCCGGGGACGTGCGCGACGGTGTAGTACATCCAGATCGCGAGCGCCGCGAACAGAAGATAGGGTACCCACATCGCGATCAGCGGGTCGATCGTCCCGCGCGCGCCGAGATCCTCGGCATATTGGTTGATCTTGTGCTGAGTGACCAGCAGCACGATCGACAGGAACACGCCGAGCGACGACGTCGATCTTTTTGGCGGGATCGCGAGGGCGATCGCGATTAGCGGGATCAGGAACATCGACATCACTTCGACGATGCGAAAATGAAAATTCGCCCTCGATTCGAGCCGCGTCTGCACCGATTGCGTCTGGTCCTTGCCCGCGACGAACAGCTCTGGGATCGTCATTTCGCGGTCGGCGCCGCCGCGCAGGCGGAACGCCTCGATCTTGGGCAGCGGGATCGGCAAGTCGTGATTGTCGAAGGTCAGAACGCGCGGGACAGCGAATTTGGGCGATTCATGGATCAGAACGCCCTGCGACAGGCGGAGGATGATCGTGTTCGGATCGTCGGTGGCGAGGAACTGGCCGCGCGCCGCGGTGGCCGACACGCGCTGCCCGTCCTTATTTTCGCCGCGCACGAAGATTCCGCGCAAACTGCGGCCATCATTATAGCTTTCCTCGATCCTTAGCGTCATGCGGTCGCCCAATTTGGTAAACTCGCCGACCTTGATCGATGCGCCGAGCGCGCCCGAGCGGAGTTCGAACTGCAGCCCCTCATAGGCATAGCGCGCGACCGGCTGGATGAACCCCACGATCGCCAGATTAAGCGCAGCAAGCGCGATTGCATAAGCGAAGGGTATGCGCATCAGCCGCCCGAAACTCATGCCCACGCCCTTCAGCACGTCGAGTTCACTCGATGTCGCAAGCCGCCGGAAAGCAAGGAGAATCCCTAACATCAGCCCGATTGGAATACCGAGCGAGAGATATTCGGGAATGAGGTTTGCGAGCATCCGCCACACGACGCTGACCGGCCCCCCTTCGGTGGCGACAAAATCGAACAGGCGAAGCATTTTTTCGAGCACGAGCAGCATCGCCGACAGGACGAGGGTGCCGAGCATCGGGAAGAAGATGAGCCGCGCGATGTAGCGGTCGATGGCAGGAAGCTTATTCAATCTTTGGTCGCCCCATCACCATGATTTGGCCGCAGTTGTTTCCGATATGCCGATTCAAGGGCGACAGGGACCCATCTCGGCGTGCGTTGTTGCGCTCGTGGAGATGGCTATAGCCTCTGGAGGTTTTGAGGTCATGTCGAAATTTGTATCCGCTCTCCTTGCTGTTTCCGTGCTGGCTTTTACCGCCACGGCGCAAGCGGAAGGCCGGGTCCTCTCGAACGATCTGTCGAAGTGCAGAAGCGGCCCGTCGACGCTGGTCCAGATCAGCGGCGTCAAGGCGTCGGCTGGCAAGATTCGCGTGCAAAGCTATCGCGGGACGGCAGATGATTGGCTCGCGAAGGGGCGCTGGCTCGCCCGCGTCGAAGTTCCGGCGCGTGCCGGGATGATGACCGTCTGCGTGCCCCTGCCCGAAGCCGGTGTCTACGGCATTGCAGTGCGTCACGATGTCAACGGGAACGGCAAGACCGACTTCCGCTCGGATGGTGGCGGGATGTCGAACAATCCCAGCATCAATGTCTTCAATCTTGGCAAGCCGAGCTACAAGAAGGCAGCCTTTTCGGTCGGGGATGCGCCCAAGACGATCTCCATTTCGATGAAATATATGTGATCGGGAATGGCTAGCGTCGCGCTCCTTTCCAACCCACGCTCGACGGGTAATCGCTCGTTGTTGCCGCGGGTTCGCGAATATTGCGCGGCGCATCCCGACATTTTTCACTATGAAGTCGAGGATGTCGACCAGATCGAAAAGGCCATCAGCACGATGGCAATGGTCGGTCCGCGCGTCGTCGTTATCAACGGCGGCGACGGCACCGTGCAGGCCGCGCTGACCGAAATTTATTCGGGCGGCCATTTCGGTGGCTCGCCGCCGCCGGTCGCGGTGCTTCCGAATGGGAAAACCAATCTCATCGCGCTCGATCTCGGTGCCGAGGGTGATCCGATCAAGGCGCTGCAGCGCGTTGTCGAACTGGTCGAAAGTGGCCGGCTCGAAGATCATGTGATTGAACGCCAATTGATCGCGCTCGATAGCGGCGGCGAAGAACGACCGGTGCTCGGCATGTTCCTCGGCGGCGCTTATCTTGCCGACGTGATGCTTTATTGCCGCAACCGAATCTACCCGCTCGGCCTGCCCAACGGGATTTCGCATTTCCTCGCGGCGATCCTGGGTCTGTTCGCGATCATCTTTGGAATCGGCGGCGGGCGCCTGCCGCCCAAGCCCGAACCGATGACCGTGTCGCTGATCCGCCAGGGCGAATTCAAGGGCAAATTCTCGTTGCTGATCGTCACGACGCTGGAGAAACTGCTGCTCAGTATCCGCACCAGCGAAGTCTATGGAACGAACGGCAATATGAAATTGCTCGCGACCGACAGCAATGTCGGTGCGCTGTTCCGCATGCTTGGCGCGACCTGGCGCGGGACGCTGGGGCAGAAGCAGCTCGACGGGGTGCATTTCCAGCAGGGTGACGAAATCCGTATCGAGGGCGAACGCTCAAACGTCATCCTCGACGGCGAAATCTTCCAGGCGAAGAACGGCGCGCCGATCATCCTGACTTCGACGCAGCCGGTTCCCTTCCTGCGCCTCGCCGCCTGAGCCCTTCATGTCCGCGCTAGCCGAACTCGTCCGCGAAGAACTCGCGACCCCCGTCGACCCGCGCGTCACCGCTATGGCGCAGGCGATTGCGGCTCAATATCCCGGAAGCGCGCGCGCGGTGCTTTTCTACGGCAGTTGCCTGCGCGAAAGCGAACTCGACGGCTTGATGCTCGATTTCTACCTGATCGTGTCCGACTATGGCGACGCCTATCCCAAGCGCTGGATGGCGGTCGCGAACCGGCTGATCCCGCCCAATGTATTTCCGTTTCAACATGGTGGGCTGATTGCAAAATACGCGGTGCTCAGCGAAGCCGATTTCGACCGACTTAACGGCGCCGCGACGCGTAACGTGTCGGTATGGGCGCGCTTTGCGCAGCCTTCGCGGTTGGTCTGGGCGGTCGACGATACCGCGCGGGGCCGCGCGGTGGGCGCGGTTTCGCGCGCGGCGCCGGCGCTTCTCGCCGCTGCGGGCCGGATCGAGGGCGAAGCGCCGCTCGACTGGTGGCGGCGGGCCTTTTCGCTCACTTACTCGGTCGAACTACGTGCCGAGCGGACCGGGCGGGCGCAATCGGTCGTCGATGCGGACGCCGACCGCTATGAACGTTTCAGCGGCCCGGCCATCGCAGCTATTCCTGCCGATGCCGTCAGCGGACGCTGGTCGCAGCGGCGCTTCGAAGGCAAGGCGCTCAGCATCGCGCGGCTTGCCAAGGCCAGCCTGACCTATGCTGGCGGGATCGATTATCTCGCGTGGAAGATCAATCGGCATGCGGGGACGAAGATCGAGATCAAGGCATGGCAGCGCCGCTGGCCGCTCGTCGCCGCGCTGACGTTGGTGCCGCGCCTGATCAAGGGCGGCGCGATCCGCTGATTAGCCCGCGAGGCGCTGACCCTCGGGCCGCGGTTCGCCGCGCCGCCGGATTGCCTGATCTAGCGCCGTGAGCGTGAAGGGCTTCCTGAGCACGTCATGATCGCCGAACGCGGCATCTTCGCTCGCATCGCCGGCATAGCCCGTTACAAACAGGACCGACAATTCGGGCCAACGCTGCTTCAGCTGCGCGACCATTTCCGGGCCGGTAAGCTCGGGCATCAGAACATCCGACAATATCAGATCAAAGCCGCGCTCTCCGCCCGCCAGCCTTTCTTCGACAAGCGCTTCGGCCTGAAGCGGGTTGCCGCATGCGACGGCGGTATGGCCAAGTTCGCTGACCGCGTCGACCGTGGCGGCCAGGACGCGGGCGTCGTCCTCGACGACAAGGATGCTCAACGCGTCGGTGGGGGCGTCGGGGTCGGTGGCCTCGCTCGGGAGCATCTCTGCCGCGACATCGGCATCCGCCTGGGCGATCGGAAGCAGCATGGCGACGCTTGTGCCTTCGCCCTCGGTCGACGAAATCTGCACCTCGCCGCCCGACTGGCGGCAGAAAGCGAAGACCTGGCTCATGCCAAGTCCGGTGCCCTGGCCTGCAGGCTTGGTGGTATAGAAGGGATCGAAGACGCGTTCCAGCACCTCGGGCGACATGCCGCAACCGGTATCGATGACCTGCACCGCAAGCGCCTTGGCCTCGCCGTCGTCGATCGTCCGGATCGTCAGCGACCCATGGCTGTTCATCGCATCGCGCGCATTGACCGCCAGATTGAGCAGCGCGTTTTCGAACTGTTGCCGGTCGACCCAGCAGGCGAGACCGTCGGCCTGAAGATCGAGTGTCAGCGCAATTCGGTCTCCGATCGTGCGTTCGATGAGCTGCGCAAAGCTTGCGATACAGTCGTCGATCGCCGTCATTTCGGGGCGTGCCGGCTCCGATCTGGCGAAGGTCAGCAGGCGCCGGGTCAGGTCCGCGGCGCGATTGGCGCCGTCGAGCGCGTTGGCGAGGTGGCGCTGCGCCTTTTCGGGGGTTCCCGGTAGCCAGCGCTGCGCAAGTTCGAGCCCGCCAACCACCACCGCGAGCATGTTGTTGAAGTCGTGTGCGATGCCGCCGGTCAGTTGGCCTACGGCCTCCATCTTCTGGGCCTGGCGAAGCTGCGATTCGGCGGTCTCGCGTTCGGTCATTTCGCTGCGCAGCGCCTCGTTGGCCTGCGCCAGTTCGGCAGTTCGCTCCTCGACCGCTGCTTCAAGCTGCATCGCACGGTCGCTTTCGGCAAACTGTTCGCGCCGCGCGAGGCGCCGCTCGCCCTCGGCGCGGAGCAGCGAGAAGGTCGTGGCGATCGCAATGACGGCGGCGGCAGCGCCAAGTAACGAAAAGAGCAGTATTGCCTGGTTCAGGCTGGCACGATCGGCGGCCGCGAGCCGGTTGCGGTCGCGAAGCAAAGTGCGCTCGTTCGCGATGATTTCGCTGATCAGCTTGTCGATCTGGCTGACCCCCTGTCCCTTGCCGGCCGCATAATATTTCGAGATTGCGGCGACCGTCTGATTGTAATTCGCACTCAGCGCTGCATCGCCGAGCAATGCCCCGCGACTGTCCATCTCGCGCGTCAGCCGTTCGACCAGAACCATCTGCTTCGGATTGTCGCGGACGTTGCGCCGCAATTGGGCCAGGAACTGGCGCGCGCGGCCCCACTGATATTCATAGACGCGCCCGTCTTCTTTCTGCAGCCCGACCGCGAAGCGGCCGAGCGATGCCTCGGCCCGCGCAATTGCAGCGTCGACCGAGCGGGTCTGCGAGATGACCTCCATGCTCTGCGTCTGCCAGCCGAGCGAACGGTCATAATTGTCGTTGGCGCGCGCGAGCAGCACAAGGAGCGCCCCGACCACGCCGGTCAGGATCGCACCGAGGACGATCGTCAGCCAGAAGCGGATACGCTCCCGCCGGCCGTCATTTTCGCTGTCGATATCCCGCTCGAACACGCGCATCTCTTACCGGACAAGCGCGGCGCCGCAAAGCGCCGAAGCTTCGGTTAACTTAACACCGCTTCAACTCGCCCCGAAAAGGAATCCGCTGGTCGGCGAAGTCGCTCGATTCAACCGATAATGCCCACGCGTTTGCCCGCACGCTCGAAGCGGCCGAGAATTTCGGTAACCTGCTCGCTCGAATGCTCGGCGCAGAGCGAGCAGCGGAGCAGCGTCATGCCCGCGGGGGTCGCCGGCGGGCGTGCGAGATTGACGTAAAGCCCTTCTTCCAGAAGCGCTTCCCACATCATCGCGCCTCTTTCGAGGTCGGGCATGATCACCGCGATGATAGCCGACTGCGGCTCTGCGGTGCCGAGCTGGAAGCCGAGATCGCGCAGTCCCTTGTGCAGATCCTTGCTGTTTTCCCACAGATGCGCGCGCTTGTTCGACCCGTGCATCAGCTTGCGGATGCTGGTCGCGGCGGTCGCGACGACGCTCGGCGGCAGCGAAGCGGTGAAGACATAAGGGCGACAGACGAGCCGCATGATCTCGAACTTCGGATGGTTCGACACGCAGAAGCCGCCGACCGTGCCGACGCTCTTGCTGAAGGTGCCGATGATGAAGTCGACGTCGTCGATCACACCCTGCGCCTCGGCAACGCCGCGGCCGTGTTCGCCGATAAAGCCCATCGAATGCGCCTCGTCGACGAGGACCATCGCGCCATTTTCCTTCGAGACGCGGATCATCTCTTTCAGCGGAGCGATGTCGCCCAGCATCGAATAGACACCCTCGAGCACGACCAGCTTGCCGGCTTCGGGCGGCAGGCGCTTCAGCCGCTTTTCGAGCGCTTCGACGTCGTTGTGGCGGAAAGCGACGATTTCGGCATCGCCCATCTTGCACCCGTCATAGATCGACGCATGGCTGTCGATGTCGAGGATGACATAGTCGCCCTTGCCGGCGATCGTTGAAATGATGCCAAGGTTCGCCTGATATCCGGTCGAGAACACCATGGCATGGTCCATGGCGTAAAATTCCTTGAGCGCGTCCTCGCACTCCTTGTGCCCCTGATAGGTGCCGTTGAGGACGCGGCTGCCGGTGGTGCCGCTGCCGAACTTGTCCAGTGCGTCCTTGCCCGCTGCGATGACATCCTCGTCGAACGTCATGCCCATATAATTATAGGTGCCGAGCAGAATCGTCTCGCGCCCGTTGCAGATCGCGACGGTTGGCGAGACGACCTTTTCCATGACCAGGCTGAACGGGTCGGTGACGCCGGTCGCGAGCAGCGCCTCACGCTGCTGGATGAGCGGGTCGAACTTGCTGAAGAGGTCGGTCATCGGCGTATCAGCCCTTCAGCTTCTCGACGGCGGCAACCAACTGGCCGACGGTTTCGATTTCGGCCTGCATGTTCATGCTGATGATGATGTCGAATGTGTCCTCGACCTCGGCAACAAAATCCATGACCGTCAGGCTGTCCCATTCGAGGTCGCCGGCAAAGGTCGTGGCGTCGGTCAGTTCGACGCCCTTTTTGTTGAAGGGTTGGATCAGGCCGAAAATCTGGTCGGTGAGGGCGGTGCTCATAGGGTGCGTCCCATTATGGAAGAAAGTTGCGCGCGGGCATGCCGCGAAGGCTCCCGATTGGCAAGTGAATGCGGCGGGAACAGGGCAGCATCTTGCCGCTGGCGGGACTTCATGTCATCCCTGTGGCGGGTCGCTTGCAGGATATCGGGGCAGAGTATTGGGGCAGGGGGCAGCTTGGCATGGACAGCGCAGAAACAACGACACCGACCGAACGGCCGGCGATTTCCTTCCCGCCGAACGCGGTGCACCTGGTGCGCACCAACCAGCAGATCACGATGCAACTGTCGCAGATGGCCGATCAAAAGGCTTCGATCCTGATGGGTGCGACCTTCGTCGTCTTCACGCTCGCGATCGGGCAGGCGCGTTCGGGGGGCGGTGCGCTCGCGATGCCGCTCGCGATCCTCGCGACCTTTTCCTTCCTGTCAGCGCTGCTCGCGGTGTCGGCGGTGCTCCCGCGCGTCGGCAAGGCGCCGCCGGTCGTCTACAAGGACGGTAAGGACCACAGCAATATCCTGTTCTTCGGCCGCTTCGCACAGATGGACGAGGATGAGTTCATCGACGCGGTGAAGACACGCCTGCGCACCGAGGAAGATCTGTACGAGACGATGCTGCGCGATACCTATCAGAACGGCGTCGTCCTCGCGCGGCGCAAATATCGCTATCTCGCTTACGCCTATCGGCTGTTCGTCGTCGGATTGACGCTGACATTCATCGCGTTCGGGGTCGAGATGGCGATGCTTTGGGGTAAATAGCGCAGATGGGGCTGTTGCCCTTATGCCACCCCTGCCGTTGAAAAATCCGATGAGCGCCGTGCGGGATTGAAGCCCGTCCCCGCTGCGACTATCCGGGCCGGCTATGTTGCAGCAGGCGACCTCTCTGACCGCGGACACGCCGCAGGGTCTTCGCGCGGAATTCCGTGCGACGCTGGCGCTCGCGGTGCCGTTGGCGGCCGCCAACCTGCTCCAGATGATGGTTCACGCGATCGACGTGATCTTCGTCGCGCGGCTTGGCGATGCGGCGCTCGCCGCCTCGTCGCTCGGCGTCGCGATCTTCGGCCTCCTCCTCTGGACGGGGTCGGGGCTTGTCGGTGCGTCGGCCCCGCTGATCGCCGCCGAACTCGGCCGCCGCAAACATGCGGTGCGCGAGGTGCGTCGCACCGTGCGCATGGCATTGTGGCTCAGCGCGCTCGTTTCGCTCCTATTCATGGGAATCTGCGCCGCGGGTGGGCCCATCATGCTGGCGACCGGACAGCCGCCGGAAACCTCGGCGCGCGCCGCGAGCTTCCTGCTCATCCTGATGTGGGGGCTGTTCCCGATGATTGCCGCCGCGGTGCTGCGCATCTTCGTCTCGGCGCTCGGGCGCGCGACAATCGCGACTGCGATCACCTTCGGCGCGTTGTTCGTCAATGCGCTCGGCAACTGGGTGCTGGTATTCGGTCACCTCGGCATGCCCGCGCTCGGCTTGCACGGTTCGGCGATCTCCAGCGTGATGACGAGCGTGGCGATGCTTATTGCCTATATTGTCGTCATTCAGACCGATCGCCGGCTGCGCCGTTACCGGCTGTTCGGCAATATATGGCGGTCCGAATGGAGCCGCTTTTTCGACATGCTGCGCATCGGCACGCCGATCAGCCTGACGATTCTGGCCGAAGCCGGGCTGTTCACCGGGGCCGCCTTCCTGATGGGCCGGATCGGCGAGGCCGAGCTTGCCGGACACACGATCGCACTGCAGGTCGCGGCGCTGGCCTTTCAGATTCCCTTCGGGGTCGCGCAGGCCGCGACGATCCGTGTCGGCCTTGCTTATGGCGCGCGCGACCATCGCGGTATCGCCCATGCGGGTTTTGCGTCGCTGGCGCTCGGCATTGGCTTCATGGGCTTCACCGCGCTGCTCATGTGGCTGTTCCCTACGGTGGTGCTGTCGATCTATGTCGACGTCCATGCGGCGCGCAACGCGGCGCTGGTCGGCTTTGCCATGCAGTTTCTTGTCGTCGCGGCCGCTTTTCAGCTGTTCGACGGCGCGCAGGCGGTGGCGGCCGGCGTACTGCGCGGCCTACAGGACACGCGCACGCCGATGATCATCGCGATCTGCGGTTACTGGATCGCGGGCTATGGCACCGCCATCTATCTCGGTTTCTGGACGCCGCTCGCCGGAGTCGGCGTGTGGATCGGGCTGGCCGTGGGGTTGATCGTGGTCTCGGCGGTGCTGCTGCTCAGGTGGCGGATGCGCGGTCGTCTCGGCCTGCTTCCGGCCTGACGCAAAAACTTCGCAAGAATCTTGCAGGGCGGCGCTTGACGCCTATCTGACTCCCACCCATATGCCCGACGTGTTAGCACTCGCGCCCTGTGAGTGCTAAACGACATTATTTCCATCTCTGGAGGGATTTCCATGCAATTTCGCCCGTTGCACGACCGCGTGCTTGTTCGCCGTATCGAAGCCGAAGAAAAGACGGCTGGCGGCATCATCATTCCCGACACCGCCAAGGAAAAGCCGCAGGAAGGCGAAGTCGTCTCCGTCGGCACCGGCACCCGCGCCGATGACGGCAAGGTGACCCCGCTCGACGTCAAGGCTGGCGATCGTATCCTGTTCGGCAAATGGTCGGGTACCGAAGTCAAGGTCGACGGCGAAGAGCTGCTGATCATGAAGGAATCGGACATCCTCGGCGTCATCGCCTGAGCGTTTCCATCGATTTGCGAATGAAGTTGCGCAGTTTTCTGCGCCTTTGAAAGGAATAAGCACATGGCTGCTAAAGACGTAAAATTCAGCCGCGACGCGCGTGAGCGCATTCTTCGCGGCGTCGACACCCTCGCCGACGCGGTGAAGGTGACCCTCGGTCCCAAGGGCCGTAACGTCGTGATCGACAAGAGCTTCGGCGCGCCCCGTATCACCAAGGACGGCGTCACCGTCGCCAAGGAAATCGAACTTAAGGACAAGTTCGAAAACATGGGCGCCCAGATGCTGCGCGAAGTCGCATCGAAGGCAAACGACAAGGCCGGCGACGGCACCACCACCGCGACCGTTCTTGCTCAGGCAATCGTTCGCGAAGGCATGAAGTCGGTTGCTGCCGGCATGAACCCGATGGACCTGAAGCGCGGTATCGACCTCGCGGTCACCAAGGTTGTCGAAACGATCAAGGCGCAGTCGAAGCCGGTTTCGGGCACGTCTGAAATCGCCCAGGTCGGCATTATTTCGGCCAATGGCGACAAGGAAGTCGGCGACAAGATCGCCGAAGCCATGGAAAAGGTCGGCAAGGAAGGCGTGATCACCGTCGAGGAAGCCAAGGGCCTCGATTTCGAACTCGATGTCGTCGAAGGCATGCAGTTCGACCGCGGCTACCTCAGCCCCTATTTCATCACCAACCCCGAAAAGATGCTCGTCGAGCTTTCGGATCCGTACATCCTGATCTTCGAAAAGAAGCTGTCGAACCTCCAGTCGATGCTTCCGATCCTCGAAGCCGTGGTGCAGTCGGGCCGTCCGCTCCTCATCATCGCTGAAGACATCGAAGGCGAAGCGCTCGCAACGCTGGTGGTCAACCGCCTGCGCGGCGGCCTGAAGGTCGCTGCCGTCAAGGCACCGGGCTTCGGCGATCGTCGCAAGGCGATGCTGCAGGACATCGCGATCCTCACCGCCGGTGAAATGATCAGCGAAGACCTGGGCATCAAGCTTGAGTCGGTCACGCTGAACATGCTCGGGCAGGCCAAGCGCGTCACGATCGACAAGGACAACACCACCATCGTCGATGGTGCTGGCGACCATGATGCGATCAAGGGCCGCGTCGAACAGATCCGTGCGCAGATCGAAACGACCACGTCGGATTACGACAAGGAAAAGCTGCAGGAACGTCTGGCGAAGCTCGCTGGCGGCGTTGCAGTGATCAAGGTCGGCGGCGCTTCGGAAGTCGAAGTGAAGGAACGCAAGGATCGCGTCGATGACGCTCTCCACGCGACCCGCGCTGCGGTCGAAGAAGGCATCGTCCCTGGCGGCGGTACTGCGCTTCTGTACGCGACGAAGGCTCTCGAGGGCATGTCGGGCGTCAACGAAGACCAGACCCGCGGCATCGACATCATCCGTCGCGCTCTGCAGGCTCCGGTTCGCCAGATCGCTGAAAACGCCGGCTTCGACGGCGGTGTCGTCGCGGGCAAGCTGTTCGACCAGAACGACAGCAACTTCGGCTTCAACGCCTCTACCGACGTCTATGAAGACCTGGTCAAGGCCGGTGTTATCGACCCGACCAAGGTTGTCCGCACCGCACTTCAGGATGCTGCCTCGGTTGCCGGTCTGCTGATCACCACCGAAGCCGGCATTGCCGAAACGCCCGACGACAAGCCCGCCATGCCCATGGGTGGCGGCGGCATGGGCGGCATGGGCGGCATGGACTTCTAAGTCCAAACCGTTCGGCGTTCAGCCAATAAGAGGGCCGGGGGAGCAATCCTCCGGCCCTTTTTCTTTGTGTTTATGCTCTCTCGTCACCCCGGAGTTGATCCGGGGTCCCGCTTGGCGTCTCTTTCAGGATTACGGCCGGAGTGAGTGGGGCGTTGCTGACGAAATAGGGCGGGCGGGACATTGCCAGTTAAGGCAAGGCGGCATAGCTAGGGCGGCGATGATGTTCGCCCTCGCCCTCGCGCTGCTCGCCGACCCCGCAACCGCCACGCCCCCGCCGCCGGTCGAGCGCTGCGGTTATCGGATCGTCGAGACATTTCCGCACGACAGGTCGTCCTTCACTCAAGGACTATTTTGGCACGAGGGGCATTTATACGAAGCCACCGGTCAATATGGCCAATCGCGCGTCGCACGCCTTGACCTCAAGACCGGCAAGGCGCTCGCCCAATCGAAACTTCCGTCCGATCAATTTGGTGAGGGGATCACGCGTTGGGGTGACCAGATCATCGGTGTGACCTGGCAGGGCGGCATCGGCAATCGTTGGTCTATCAGGGACCTGAAGCCCGCCGGCACCTTTAAATATGAGGGCGAGGGTTGGGGGCTGACAATGGTCGGCGACAGCCTGGTTCTGAGCGACGGCACCACCGACCTTCGTTTCTTCGATCCCGCGACGATGAAGGAGCAGAAGCGTGTCACCGTGCGCTTCGCCGGTCGCCCGCTTCCGATGCTCAACGAGCTTGAGACGATCGATGGCCAGATCTGGGCCAATGTCTGGATGACGGACTTCATCGTCCGCATTGACCCCGCCACCGGCGACGTCGTCTCGCTCGTCGACCTGACGACGCTCAAGGCCGATGCCGGCGTCAGCGATACCGACAGCGTGCTGAACGGCATCGCCTGGGACGCGAAGAAGAAGCGCCTGTTCGTGACGGGCAAGAACTGGCCGAAGCTTTACGAGATCGCGCTCGCCGACTGCCACTAAGCCATCAGCGCCGCCTCCATTCGCGCCGCCGCGGCGTCATAGACGCGCGCTTTCAGTCCGGCGGTCACGGCTTCGGGCGCACGGTCGGGGTGGCCGCCGGTGAAGGGTGGGGCCGGGTCATATTCGATCGCGAGCTGGATCGCCTGAGCGACCGCGTCGCCCTTGAGCCGAGCGATCAATGTCAGCGCGAAATCGAGCCCTGACGTCACGCCGCCGCTGGTCACGACATGGCCGTCCTCAACGACGCGGGCATTTTCATGGCTTGCTCCGACGAGCGGCAGCAGATGCGTATAGCCCCAGTGCGTCGTCGCGCGCCTGCCCGCGAGCAGCCCGGCGCGGCCGAGCAGGAAGGCGCCGGTGCACACGCTCGTCACCCATTGAGCGCCCGCAGCCTGGCGCGCGATGAAGTCGATCGTCGCCTTGTCATTCAGCGCGTCGGTAACGCCGTGACCGCCGGGAACGCACAAAATGTCGGCTTGCGGCGCGCGCGCAAAGTCATGCGTCGGGACGATCGCGAAGCCGCTGTCGGTCGCGATCGGTTCGAGGCTTGCCGCTGCGCCGGCCAGCACTGCGCCGGGCATCCGCGACAACGCTTGCGCGGGCGCCGTGAAATCGAGCTGGGTGATGCCCGGAAAAAGCAGGAAAAGGATTGTTGTGGTTGGGGCGTCGGTCATGCGGATGTCCTTGCACTGGCAGTGGATCACCCAGGCGCGCGGCTCGTCTCGATCGTCGGATCGGTCCCGCTTCCCGATGGGACTCCATCTTCAGCGCCAGTTGCGGAACGACGGCAATCTAGCGCGGGCAAGGCCGCGAGGAAAGGCTATTTGGCGGCATCTTTTGCCGCAGGGGCCTCGTCTGAGACCGGAAGACTGTCGCGGCTTTCGAGCATTTCGGCGGCATCGTCGAGCGCCTTTGCCTCGCTGACGGTCACGCCGCCGGGGCCGGGTTCGTTGTCGGTACGGCTGCATCCTGCCGCAAGGATCAGGACCACGAGCGCGGCGCTGGTCTTCCACCGATCGATCATTTCATACGCTCCCACGAAAAAGGGCCCCATCCAAGGTGGATGGAGCCCCGAATATCAGCCCGAAGGCGTGCCGACGACTTACTTCTTGTCGTTTGCTTCGGCCTTCTTGGTTTCTTCGGCGATCTTGTCGCCAGCATTGGCAGCAGCGTCGCCGGCCGCGTTCACGGTGCCTTCGACGGCATTGCCGGCGTTCTTCGCGGCGTCGGCGGTCGCATCGGCGGCTTCGCCAGCGGCGGCGGCGGTCGCGTCGGCAGCGCCAGCGGCTGCATCGGCAGCGGCGTCGCCAGCGGCGGCAGCGTCATCGGCGGCCGAGGTGGCGGTTTCCGACGCGGCGTCCTGCGTCTTTTCCGAGCAGGCGGTGAGGCTGAAGGCCGCAGCGGCCATCGATGCGAGGATGATCTTGCGCATGGGTAATTCCTTTCGAATACAACGGCCGTGTGATGGGCCATTGGGACTGAGAGTTAACGAGGGATCAGGTCCTTTGCAACTGCGCTGCTTGATACCCGACCCGGAAGGAAAAAGGGGCCACCGGTGAACCGGCGACCCCCCTTTGTCTTGGCCGAAAAGCCGAAAAGAAGCTTACTTCTTGGCTTCTTCCAGAGCGCCCTTTGCGGCGTCGGCAGCTTCCTTGGCAGCGCCAGCAGCTTCGGTCGCCTTGTCAGCAGCCTTGGCAGCGTCACCAGCAGCGGCGGCATCGCCTGCGGCGCCGGCAGCGGCGCCGGCTTCGCCAGCGGCAGCAGCGCTCGCGTCGGCAGCGCCTTCGGCTGCTTCCATCGCGCCATCGGCAGCGCCTTCAACGGTCGCGGCTGCGTCTTCGGTTGCAGCGGCCGTGTCATCGGCAGCCTTGTCGGCGCAAGCAGCGAGGCCCATCGAGGCGGCGAGGACGAGCGACAGAGTGATCGATTTCTTCATGTGGGAATACCCCTCTCGGTTTGAACTGACCGATCGGCACAGGAACGGATCGATCCCGAATATTGCCAATCGCGGGCAGAATTACCGCCTCGTGGAATCGCGTGCAACGCCCTTTTTGGGAGAGCTCGTCCGTTTCGTCGTAATTCGGTCGTAATCGGGGGACGTGTGGCGGAAATTGTGGCGTGGCGCTTGGTTGACCGGATATAAAGAAACCTTTATATGTCCTTTCATGAGCGAGCTACTCGACATTTTTCGCGCCTTGGCGGACCCGACGCGTCTGCGAGTCGTCGCGCTTTTGCGCGAAATGGAGCTTGCCATCGGTGAATTGGCGGTCGTTCTCGACCAAAGTCAGCCCCGCGTGTCACGCCATGTCCGGATCCTCGTCGAGGCAGGCATCGTCGAGCGGCGGCGCGAAGGGAGCTGGGTTTTTCTGCGTATTGCCGAGGGCGGAGCGGTTGCCGGGATTATCGGGCAGGCCGAAAAATGGCCTTTCTCGGCCCGTGAAACGCGGGTCATTGCCTATGATGCGCGGCGGCTGGCGGCGGTGCGCGACGAACGCGCAGCGGCAGCCGAGCGCTATTTTGCCGAACATGCTGCCGAATGGGATGCGATCCGCTCGCGTCACGTCGCCGAAAGCCAGGTCGAGGCCGCGATGCTCGCCATGATGCACAACCGCCGGCTAGGCCATCTGCTCGATATAGGTACCGGCACCGGCCGGATGGCGGAAATCTTCGCCCCGACCGCACGGCGCATCACTGCGCTTGATCGCAGTCCCGAAATGCTACGCATTGCGCGCACCAAGCTGGAGGGGCAGTCGGTTCCTGTCGACCTGCTGCAGGGCGATTTCCTGAATCTGCCCGTCGCCGACGCGAGCATCGACAGCGTCGTTATCCATCAGGCCTTGCATTTCGCGCACGAGCCCGACCGTGTGATCGCCGAAGCAAGCCGCGTGCTGCGCGGCGGCGGGCACCTGCTCGTGGTCGATTTCGCGCCGCATGAGGATGAAGAATTGCGCAATCTCGCGGCGCACGCCCGTCTCGGCTTTTCGGACGCGCAGATTCGCGGCTGGTTCGCTTCCGCAGGGCTGCTCCTCGAAACGACTCAAACGCTCGAAGGTGGGGAGCTGGCTGTAAAGCTATGGCTCGGCCGCCGTCGCAGCGACGAAGATCAACCCCCCGCCAGTGAAGGCGGACAAAGTAAAAGGCTTGCGGCATGACGTCGAATTTGAATTCGCTGGCAGAGGCGCGCCGCGCCGCAGCTACGCCGCTGTTTGCCAATCTCGAAGGCGACATCGGCGTCAGCTTCGAATTCTTCCCGCCCAAGACGGAGAAGATGGAAGCGCAGCTGTGGGACACCTTCCGCACGCTCGAACCATTGGCTCCGAGCTTCGTTTCCGTCACGTACGGCGCCGGCGGTTCGACGCGCGAGCGCACCCATGCGACCGTCGCGCGCATTGCCGCCGAAAGCGCCGTTCCCCCGGCGGCGCACCTGACATGCGTCGAGGCCTCGCGCGCCGAGATTGACGAGGTCGCGCGTGCCTATTGGGATGCGGGCGTGCGCCACATCGTCGCGTTGCGTGGGGATGTTCCGGGCGGCGAGCCGTACCGGGCGCATCCGGACGGCTATGCCAATGCGATCGAACTGGTCGCGGGGCTGAAAGCCGTCGCGCCGTTCGACATTTCGGTTGCCGCCTATCCCGAGGTGCACCCCGACGCGTCCTGCGCCGAGGCCGATCTCGATAATCTGAAGCGCAAGCTTGATGCGGGCGCTACGCGCGCGATCACGCAATTCTTCTTCTCGCCCGAGGCGTTCCTGCGTTTCCGCGATGCCGCGGCGGCTGCAGGGATCGATGCGCCGATAATTCCCGGTATCCTGCCGGTGTCGAACGTGTCGCAGACGCGGCGCATGGCCGACATGTGCGGCACGGCGATCCCCGCATGGATGGTGTCGCTGTTCGACGGTCTCGACGATCACCCTGCCGCACGCCAGTTGGTGGCGGCGACGATTGCCGCCGAAATGTGCCGCCGCCTGTACGCGGGCGGCGTGCGGGACTTCCATTTCTACACCCTCAACCGTGCCGAGCTCAGCTATGCCATCTGCCATCTGCTGGGATTGCGGCCGATTTCGACCGCAAAGGATCAGGCAGCATGACCTCCAAATCCATTTCGGGCGCACGTGAAGCCCTTCAGGCCGCGGCAAAGGAGCGCATCCTGCTCACCGATGGTGGCTGGGGAACCCAGATCCAGCTCCGCAAGCTGACCGAGGCTTGCTATGCGGGCAATCTCGGCCTGTCGCATGACCAGAAGGGCAACAACGATATCCTCGCGCTGACGCGTCCCGACGTTGTTACCGCGATCGGAGAGGCCTATCTCGCCGCGGGGTCGGACATCGTGTCAACGAACACGTTCAGCGCGAACCGCATTAGCCAAGCCGACTATGGCGCCGAGGCGCTGGTCGCCGACATCAACATTGAAAGCGCGCGGCTGGGACGCGAGACCGCGGTAAAATATGAAGCGCTCGACGGTCGCCGCCGCTTCGTCGCCGGTGCGGTCGGGCCGACGAACAAGACACTGTCGCTGTCGCCCGACGTCAACAATCCGGGCTTTCGCGAGATCGATTTCGACGAACTCAAGGATGTCTATCTGGAACAGGTGGTCGCGCTGGCCGAGGGTGGCGCCGATTTCATCCTGATCGAGACGATCTTCGATACGCTCAACGCCAAGGCGGGTATCGCCGCGACGCTGGAGGCCGAAGCGAAGATCGGGCGCGAACTGCCGCTGATGATCTCGATGACGCTGACCGACCTTTCGGGACGCAACCTGTCGGGCCACACGGTCGAGGCTTTCTGGTATGCCGTACGCCACGCCAAGCCGCTGACGATCGGGCTCAATTGCTCGTTCGGTGCGTCGCAGCTCCGTCCGCATGTCCGCGTCCTCTCCGATATCGCCGATGCGTTGGTGATGGTCTATCCGAACGCCGGCTTGCCCAACGAACTCGGCGAATATGACGAAATGCCCGACACGACCGCGAGCCTTGTGCGCGAATGGGCCGAACATGGCCAAGTCAATATCCTCGGTGGCTGCTGCGGATCGACACCCGCGCATATCGCGGCGATGGCGAAAGCGATCGAGGGGCTCGCGCCGCGGCAGATTCCCGATGTGCCGGTGCGCACGCGGCTTGCGGGGCTCGAGCCCTTTACCATGGCGGCCTGAACCGATGCCCGACAATCCGACATGGACGATCCGGGAAGCCGGAGTCGATGATGCGCCGGCGCTCGCGCTGATCGGCGCGGCGACCTTCCTCGAAACCTTCGCGGGCATTCTCGATGGCGATGCGATCGTCGGTCACTGCGCCGCACAGCATAATGCGGCTGCCTATGCGGCCGGTCTGGCGGCCGGCGCGCGCGCCTGGATCGCCGAAGCGCAGCCCGGCGGCGCGCCGATCGGATTCGCGCTGGTCGGCAAGCCTGACCTTGCCGCGGCACTCGAAGGCGATATCGAGCTGAAGCGCATCTATTTGCTGTCGCGCTTTCACGGCACCGGGCTCGGCGCGGCGCTGATGAAGCGGGCGCTGGAGGCAGCGCACGGTCATCGCCGTCTGTTGCTCGGTGTCTACGCCCGCAACGAGCGCGCGCTCGCCTTCTATCGCAAACAGGGTTTTGTCGACCTCGGCACGCGCCAGTTCAATGTCGGCGGCAAGCTTTACGACGATCTCGTCCTAGCCCGCCCGCTTGCCGCCTAATGCTCAGTTTCAGGATTATTCGATGACCACCGCCGCTTCCTCCAGCTTCGTCAATATCGGCGAACGCACCAACGTTACCGGATCGGCGGCGTTCAAGAAGCTGATCCTCGCCGACGATTATACCGCGGCGGTCGAGGTTGCGCGCCAGCAGGTCGAAAATGGCGCACAGGTCATCGACGTCAATATGGACGAGGGTCTGCTCGACGCCGAATATGCGATGACGACCTTTCTGAAACTCATCGCCGCGGAGCCCGATATCGCGCGCATTCCAGTGATGATCGACAGCTCGAAATGGGATGTCATCGAGGCGGGGCTGAAATGCGTGCCCGGCAAGCCGATCGTCAATTCGATCAGCATGAAGGAAGGCGAGGAGCAGTTTCTGAATCATGCGCGCAAGTGCATGGCCTATGGCGCCGCGGTCGTCGTGATGGCGTTCGACGAGGTCGGGCAGGCCGACACGAAGCAGCGCAAGATCGAAATTTGCGAGCGCGCCTACAAGCTGCTGATGACTATCGGCTTTCCGCCCGAGGACATCATCTTCGACCCGAATGTGTTTGCGGTCGCGACCGGGCTGGAAGAGCATGATAATTATGCGGTCGACTTCATCGAGGCGGTGAAGGAAATTCGCGTCCGCTGTCCGCACGTTCATTTTTCGGGCGGCCTGTCGAACCTGTCGTTCGGTTTCCGCGGCAACGAGGTCGTGCGCCGGGCGATGCACAGCGTTTTCCTCTATTATGCGATCCCCGCCGGGCTCGACATGGCGATTGTCAACGCTGGCCAGCTCGACGTTTACGACACGATCGATCCCGAGCTTCGGCAGGCGGTCGAGGACGTCGTGCTCAACCGCAAGGTCGACGGCGAGGCGGAATCGCCGACCGAGCGGCTGATCGCGCTTGCCGAACGCTATAAGGGTACCAATGCGGCGCAGGAAAAGGCGGCCGAGGAATGGCGCGGCTGGGAGGTGCGAAAGCGGCTCGAACATGCGCTGGTCAAGGGTATCGACGCCTATGTTGTTGATGATACCGAGGAAATGCGCCTGCTGCTGCCGCGTCCGATCGAGGTGATCGAGGGGCCGCTGATGGACGGCATGAACGTGGTCGGCGACCTGTTCGGATCGGGCAAGATGTTCCTGCCGCAGGTCGTGAAATCGGCGCGCGTGATGAAGAAGGCGGTCGCCCATCTGCTGCCCTTCATCGAGGCGGCGAAGGAGCCCGGCGCCAAGGGCAAGGGCAAGGTCGTGATGGCGACCGTCAAGGGCGACGTTCATGACATCGGCAAGAATATCGTCGGCGTCGTGCTCCAGTGTAACGGCTTCGAGATCGTCGACCTCGGCGTGATGGTGCCCTGGTCGAAGATCCTTGAGGCGGCGAACGAGAATGATGCCGACATGATCGGCCTGTCGGGTCTGATCACCCCCTCGCTCGACGAGATGGTAACGGTCGCCGAGGAGATGCAGCGCGCCGGTATGACTATGCCGCTGCTGATCGGCGGCGCCACGACGTCGAAGGTCCATACCGCGCTGCGGATCGACCCGGCGTACAAGGGCCCGGTGCTTCACGTTCTCGACGCGAGCCGCGCGGTCGGCGTCGCGACTGCACTGGTCAGCGACACCGGGCGCGACGCCTATGTGCAGGGCTATAAGGACGATTATGAGCATGTCCGCGACGTGCGCGCGGGCAAAGGACAGAGCGTTTTGCATACGCTTGAGGAGGCGCGTGCCAATTTTTACGACGCCTATCTCAGCGACAAGCCTGCGCCGCCGCTGCAGCCGGGGCTGCACCGCTTTGACGACTGGTCGCTCGAAGATTTGCGCGAATGCATCGACTGGACGCCCTTTTTCCGCGCGTGGGAGCTGCACGGCACTTATCCGTCGATCCTTCAAGACGATGTCGTCGGCGAAACGGCGCAGGCGCTGAAGGCCGATGCCGACGCGATGCTCGACAAGCTGATCGCCGAAAAATGGCTGACGGCGCGTGGCGTCTGTGCTTTCTGGCCGTGCGCGCGTGACGGCGACAGCGTCACGATCCACCTCGCCGAGGAGGAGCGCCATGTGACGCTTCCTTTCCTGCGTCAGCAGATCAAGAAGAGCCGCGACCGCGCCAATATGTGTCTTGCCGATTTCATCGATCCGGCGGGCGACTGGATGGGCGGCTTTGCGGTGGGCATCCACGGTATCGAACCGCATTCGGAGCGTTTCCGCGCCGATAAGGACGATTATTCGGACATCTTGCTGAAGGCGCTAGCCGATCGCTTTGCGGAGGCGTTTGCCGAGCGGCTGCACCAGCATGTCCGCACCACCCTCTGGGGTTACGCGCCTGGCGAGCAGTTGACAAACGAGGCGCTGATCAAGGAAGAATATCGCGGTATCCGTCCGGCACCCGGCTATCCCGCCTGCCCCGATCACAGCCTGAAGCCGATCCTGTTCGACCTGCTCCAGGCTGGCGACAATGCGGGGTTGGTGCTGACCGAGAGCTTTGCGATGTTGCCCACGGCTGCGGTCAGCGGCTTCTATTTCGGGCATCCCGAAAGCCAGTATTTCGGCGTCGCGCGGATCGGTAGCGACCAGCTTGAGGATTATGCCGAGCGGCGCGGGGTCGACATCGAAACCGCGACGCGCTGGCTACGCCCGAACCTCGATTAACCTGCATCGGTGTGCCTGTCCGATAAGGGGACAGGCGCCCGATTAACCAGCTTCGCGAGCGACGAAGGTCCCGAAAGCCGCTATGGCGCGGCGATGTCCAAGGCAATTCTCCGCCGGCCCTTGCTGCCGCTGCTCGCCCTTCCGCTGCTTCTCGCGCCGCTGCCGCTGCCGGCACAGACCGGCGGCGAGCCCTATAGTGTCGATGGGCGCAGCTTCGGGCGGTTGCAGGATGCCGTCGATGCGATCGGGGAAGGCGAGGGCACAATCCGCGTCGCTCCCGGTTACCATCGCGATTGCGCCGTGCAGACCGCGGGTCGCATCGCCTTCGTTGCGGTCGAACCCGGCCGTGCGATCTTCGACGGTGTGACGTGCGAGGGCAAGGCTGCGCTGGTGCTGCGCGGTGCTGGCGCGAAAGTCGACGGGATCGTGTTCCAGAATATGCGCGTCCCCGACGGCAATGGCGCAGGTATCCGTCTCGAGCAGAGCGACCTCGACGTCGTGAACAGCCTTTTCCGCAACAGCGAGGAGGGTATCCTAACCGCCGACGATCCCGCCGCGACGCTGACGATCGACCGCTCGACCTTCTCGCGCCTTGGTCGCTGCGACCGCGGCCTGAGCTGCGCGCACAGCGTTTACACAGGCAGCTATGGCCGCGTTGTCGTGACGCGCACGCGCTTCGAAAAGGGCAGCGGCGGCCATTATCTGAAAACCCGCGCGGCGCGGGTCGACATCAACGACAACAGCTTCGACGACACGCAGGGCAAGACGACCAATTATCTGATCGACCTGCCCGCAGGTTCGACGGGCCGCGTCGTGAACAATCTGCTGATCCAGGGGCGCGACAAGGAAAATTATTCGGCGCTGATCGCCGTCGCTGCCGAGGCACGCGACAATCCATCGCGCGGCCTGGTGATCGAGGGCAATCGCGCGAGCATTCCGCAAGGCATTGGCCGAAACTCGGTGTTCGTTGCCGATTGGAGCGGCGAACCGCTGGCGATCGGACCAAACGAACTGGGGCCGGGGCTGAAGCGCTTCGAGAAGCGGTAGGGGCTTACGCCTCGCCGCGCGTTTCGATCAGCGACGCGGCGAGCGCCTCAGCGGGCGATTTGCCGCCCCACAGCACGAACTGGAACACCGGGTAAAAGCGCTCGCATTCGTCGATCGCGCTTTCGATCAGCGTCTCGGTGAGGTCGAGCGGCAGCGACGCGTCGGCGCCGAGCAGCATACCGTGGCGGAACAGGATCGTGCCGCTGTTCGACCACAGTTCGAAATGGCCGAGCCACAATTGCTCGTTGATCAGCGCGAGCGCTTCATGCGCCACGGCGCGTTTGTCCTCGACGACGCGAATGTCGGGGAAAGCGAGGAGCTGGATTACCCCGTCGTCGGCACGCCACACCGCGCGCAGTTCATAAGTTGTCCAACTGCCCTGTGCAGTGGCGACAATCTCGTCCTCACCGACCATCTCGTGCGGCCAGTCGTGCGCGGCGAAATAGGATGCCAGCATCTCCATCGGTGCCGCGTCCTGGCCGTCATCATCGTCGTAAATATCGTCACTCATGCGCGCGCCTTAGCCCGGATGGCGCCGCGACGCGAGTCCGCGTCCCGTGCCATCCGGGGAATATATTGTGCATAATGGACCGCGCGCTTGGCGCGTCAGCCCTTGGGCTTGCGCGCCGCAGGCTTCGCGGCCGGTTTCGTCGCAGCCGGCTTTGTTGCGCCCTTCGGCGCCGCCGCAGCCTTCGGAGCCGCCGCCGGCTTCGCCACGCCTTCGAGCTTGTCGAGCCGTGCCTTCAACGCTTCGGCTTCGGCGCGCGCGGTCGCGGCCATCTGCTTCACCGCCTCAAATTCCTCGCGGCTGACGAAATCCATGCGGCCAACCCATTCCTTGGCACGGTCGCGCATCGCGGATTCGGCTTCGCGGCCTGCACCGGCGACGGTTCCGGCAATGCCGTTCACCATCTTGGCGAGGTCGTCGAAAAAGCGGTTTTCGCTTTGCATGTCTCATATTCCTTCGTCGGGGTCTGTCCCCTTGCCGTCACCTTATCTGGGTGCTGGCGGCGGCGGGGACAAGGGTTTCGGCATCGGGATTGCGCTGATCGATCTGGAAATTCAGGATCGCGGCAAAGCTTAGCCAGATCATATAGGGCACCAGCAGCCACGCCGCCGCCTTGCGGATTGCCGCAAATGCGAAGGCCGTCGCGATGGTCACCATCAAGATGAAGATGATCACATAGAGCGCGGTCGTCACCTGATGCTGCCCAAAGAAAAGCGGCGACCAGGCGAAATTAGCGAAAAGCTGAACGAAGAAGAGCAGCAGCGCGAAGCCGCGCCCCTTTGCGCCGCGCGCATGGAGGATCATCGCGAGCGACAGGCCGAGGCAGATGTAGAGGATCGGCCAGACGGTGCCGAACACCCAGCCCGGCGGCGTGATCGGTGGCAAGTCGAGCGATGCGAACCAGCGATTGCCATAACCGCTGTTCGACAAGAGCCCCGACAGGCTGCCCGCAAGCACGATCGCTGGCACAGTAACGAGCGCCCAGCGCAGATAGGACATGCGAAGCTGTCCCGGCGTTGCGATTTCGGTCATGTCCGCATTATCCCCCACACGCGAATCCGTTGCATTGGTGTCGCGATTGTGCGGCGCAGCGTCAAGCGGCTCGCTTCACTGCAGCGATCAGAAATTCGACATTTCCTTCCGGACCGGTGATCGGACTTTCGACGAGGTCGGCGACCTCCCAGTTTTCGCGGGTCAGCCAGTCCCGCACTTCGGCGCAAACGCGTGCATGCACGGCGGCATCGCGAACGACGCCCTTCTTGCCCACCTCGTGGCGCTCCGCCTCGAACTGCGGCTTGATCAGCGCGACCATATGCGCGCCTTCTTTTGCGAAAGACATCGGTACGGGCAGCACTTTTGACAGCGCGATGAAACTGGCGTCGCAGACGATCAGGTCGACCGGTTCGGGGATGTGGGCGGGCGTCAGGATGCGCGCGCTCGTCTGTTCGTGGACGATGACGCGTTCGTCCTGCCGCAGCTTCCACGCGAGTTGATTGGTCCCCGAATCCACCGCATAGACGCGCGCCGCGCCGCGGCTGAGCAGCACGTCAGTAAAGCCGCCCGTCGACGATCCGACGTCGATCGCAACCGCACCGCTGACGTCCCAGCCGAGATGCCTCAGCGCATGGTCGAGCTTGATCCCGCCGCGCGACACCCACGGATGATCGCGGCCCTTGACGCTGATCTCTGCATCGTCGGCGATCTGCTGCCCAGCCTTGTCGATCTTGCGGTCGCCGACGAAGGCAAGCCCCGCAAGGATCAGTGCCTGCGCGCGCGTCCGGCTTTCGGCCAGGCCGCGGTCGACGAGCAGTTGGTCGGCGCGCTGCTTCGCCATCAGCGCTTCGCCTTGTCGGCGAGCAGGCCCGGAGTCAGTATCTGCGGCAGGATTTCGGGCTTGGCGGCGCCGGGCGCGTACCAGAGATAGAGCGGCACGCTGTTGCGGCCATGTTCCGCCAGCGTGCGCGTGATGACCGGATCGCCGTTGGTCCAGTCGCCGACGAGCGTGACGACGCCTGCCTTTTCGAAGACCTGTTGCACCGTCTCGCGGTTGATCGCGCCGGCCTCGTTCGCCTTGCACGACAGGCACCAGTCGGCGGTGAAATAGACGAAGACGGGCTTGCCTGTGGCGCGTGCCTTGGCGAGCGCATCCGCCGAAAAGGTCGATCCGGCGCCGTCGGCGGTGCGTTCGGCCTCGGCGACTTCGGTTACCGTGCCCGCGAGGCTGACGAGCAGAAGCAGACCGGACGCGAACAGCAGCCACGACCGCCGGTCGCCGCGCTGAATCGACCCGTAGTGTGTGAGCAGGACGAACGCCATCGCGACCGCAAGGGTTGGCCACATCAACTGCGCACCGCTACCAAGCTGGCGCCACAGCAGCCATGCCAGCGCGAGGGTGGTGAGCGCCATCGGTAGCGCCATCCATTTGCGGAAACGGTCCATCCATGGCCCCGGCTTTGGCAGCCGATTGCGCAGCGCAGGTACGAAGCCGACCCCAAGGAAGGGCAGGGCGAGCCCCAGCCCCAGCCCGCCGAAGATCGGCAGCGCGGCCCATGCCGGCAGCACCAGTGTCGCGCCCAGCGCCGCGCCGAGCAGCGGCCCGCTGCACGGCGTCGCGACGAAAGCGGCCAGCGCGCCGGTCCAGAAGCCGCCTGCCGCACCGCCCTTGTCGACGAGCGCCTGTCCACGGCCAAAGGACGGCAGTTCATATGCCCCGAGCAGATTGAGCGTGATCGCCAGCGCGAGGAGCAGCAGCGCCAATACGCTGACCGGATGCTGCAATTGGAACGCCCAGCCGACCTGCTCGCCCGCGGCGCGCAACACAAGCAGCGCGCCGCCGAGGAGCAATGCGGTAACGATGGCGCCGGCGGTATAGGCTAGCGCCTCGACCTTCGCGCTGCGCGCATCGCCGCCCGAACGCGCAAGGCTAAGCGCCTTCAGGCTCAATATGGGAAATACGCACGGCATCAGGTTGAGGATGAGCCCGCCAAGGATTGCGCCGCCGAGCGCGGTCCAGAACAGGCCCATGTCGATGCCGCCGGCTTTCCCGGCGATCCCCTCGCCCTTCGCGGGAACCGTGCCGGGTTCGAGCGTCAGTGACAGACCGCGCCCGGCTCCGAGTTTCAGTAGCGCCGAAATCGGCCCCGCCTTGTCGCCCTTCACGCGCGTTTCGACGATGATGTGGTCGCCATTGCGACTGAAGCTTTGCGGCGCGGCATAGTCGACGACGTCCTGTGTCTCGACGAACAGATGCGGCGCGTCGATCGCGGTGCTGGCGGGGAGGGGGATGGCAAAGCGCACCATGTCGCCGCGCCGCTCCCACGTGCCGTGGCGATCGAGCGGCTGCGGCAGCAGCGCGCGCCAGCCGTCGAAGCGGGTGCGCTCGGCGGATGCGACCTTGCCATCGCCTGCCTTCAGTGCGACCGAAATTACGGCTTTTTCGGGCACGCACACCTTGTCTGTACAAGCGAGCCAGTTGGCGACCCCGGATAGCGTCAGGTCGGTGCCCGGCGCGACGCTCTTGTCGACCTGAACTTCGGCGAGCAGCGCATAGGGGTGCTCATAGACATGGTTCATCATGCCAAAGAGGATCAGCGCGTCGGGCACCGGGTAACGGAAGGGGGCGATCGTCACGCCCTCGGGCGCGTTCCATTCGACGGACAGGCCGAAGCCCGCGTCGCCGCCATTTACCCAATAGCCGTGCCATGTCTTTTCAGGCGCCATCGTCAGCGCGAGCGTCATATTGCCGCCGGGAGCGGGCGTTGCCGACTCGGCGACCAGTTTTGGCTGTATATGGGTCGATTGTGCGTGCGCCGTGCTCATGGTGACTAGCGTCAGCGCCAGCAATGCCAGCAGGGCGCGCAATACGCGTGTCACAAAAGCCTCACTTCTCAAATTCATGCTCAGCCCGCGCCCGTTCGTCGTTCGAAGGCTTGCCATATAGGCGGCTTTCGACGAGAGGACAGCCCGCGCTTTTTGGGGCGACACCCCACCATCATTTGGAGAAGCCGTCCGTGAAGCTGAAATATCTGTCCACTGCCCTTGCCGCCGTGCTTTGTGTCGCCGCTGCCGGAACCGGTCTCGCGCAGAATTCGGCCCCGCCGGCGCAAAAGGTTACGGCCGCGACGCCGGCGCCGAAGCTTGTCGTGATGATCGCGGTCGACCAGTTTTCAGCCGACCTGTTCGCCGAATATCGTGGGCATTTCACCGGCGGCCTTGCGCGGCTTGCATCGGGCATCGTTTTTCCGTCGGGCTATCAGGCGCATGGTGCGACCGAGACCTGCCCCGGCCATTCGACGATCCTGACCGGCAATCATCCGGCGCACACGGGCATTGTGGCCAATAATTATTTCGACCTGTCGGTCGCGCGCGCCGACAAGCGCGTCTATTGCGCCGAGGATGAGACAGTCGCGGGGGCGACCTCGAAAAGCGGCGAATATGCGCCGTCGGTGAACCATCTGCTCGTCCCGACGCTCGGCGACCTGATGAAGGCGCGCGATCCGAAGGCGCAGGTGGTTTCGGTGTCGGGCAAGGACCGCTCGGCGATCATGATGGGCGGCCGGCAAGCCGACGAACTGATGTGGCTCGCACCCACCGGGCTCACCAGCTATCGCGGTACGACGCTGTCGCCAGCCGCGCAGCAGGCGAGCGCCGCGATTGCTGCCGCGATTAACCAGCCGCGCACGGCGCTGGCGCTACCCGCGGATTGTGTGGCGCACGATATCGCAATCCCGGTTGGTGATAAGGGCGCGACGGTGGGCACCGGGCGGATGGCGCGCGACGCTGGCGACTTCCGCAAATTCATGGCGTCGCCGGAGGCCGACGGCGCAGTGCTTGCGACTGCGGCAGCGCTGCGTCAGGTGCGCAAGATGGGTGAAGGCAGCACCACCGACCTCCTCATCGTCGGTCTGTCGGCGACCGACTATGTCGGGCACAGCACCGGCACCGAGGGCAGCGAGATGTGCATCCAGATGGCGGGGCTCGACCGCGAGCTCGGTGATTTTTTTGCTCGGCTTGATGCGGCGGGGATGGACTATGTTGTGGCGTTGACCGCCGACCATGGCGGCCATGACCTGCCCGAACGCAACCGTCAGAACGCCTGGCCCGATGCGCAGCGTATCGACAAGGCGCTCAATCCCGGGGCAATCGGAAAGGAAATTGCCGAGAAACTTGGCCTGCCGCAGCCCATTCTCTATGGCGACGGCGACGATTATTATTTCGCGAAGACGCTGACCGAGGCGCAGCGCAAAGCCATTCTTGCCGAGATTCTGCCCCGCTTGCGCGCGCACCCGCAGATCGAAGCGGTGGTCACGCGCGACCAGTTGGAGGCGCATCCGATCTCGAAGCGCGCCCCCGATACGTGGAGCCTGATGGACAAGCTGCGTGCTTCATATAATCCGCAGCGGTCGGGTGATTTCATCATCGCGCTGAAGCCGCGAGTCACCCCGATCCCCGAATCGGGCATCGGCTATGTCGCGACGCACGGGTCGGTGTGGGATTATGATCGCCGCGTGCCGATCCTCTTCTGGCGCAAGGGGCTCGCCGGTTTCGAACAGCCCAATGCGGTGATGACCGTGGATATCATGCCGACATTGGCGTCGGTGATCGGCCTTCCAGTCGATACGAGCAAGATCGACGGCCGTTGTCTCGACCTGTTGTCGGGGCCCGAGACGAGCTGTCGGTAGGACAAGAAAAGAAGGACCTATGACCAAAGCATTGCGGAATTTCTCCGGCCGCCTTCTGCTGGTCGGCTGCGGCAATATGGCGGGCGCAATGCTCGATCGCTGGCTGGCGGCGGGGCTCGACCCGGCGCTGGTCGCGATCGTCGACCCGTTTGCGGCGCCGCGCGCCAGCATCGTCCAGCATGAATCGCTGGGCGAGTGGCAGGCCGCGGGCGGTAGCGCCGACTGGATCATGCTTGGCATGAAGCCGCAGCAACTGGGCGACGTCGCCGAGATACTCGCGCCGCTCGCGACCGGTCAGGTCCATCTCCTGTCGATCCTCGCGGGCGTCTCGCTCGCCGATCTCGCCGCCCGCTTCCCCGACGCCGGGGCACAGGTCCGCATCCTGCCCAACCTCGCCGCACGTATCGGCGCGGGCGTGTCGGCGGTCGCCACATCGGGCGATGCCGACGACAAGGCGATCAATGCGCTGCTCGATCCGCTCGGCAAGACGGTGCGGCTTGCCGACGATTCGACGATGGATCTCGTGACGGCCTTCACCGGCAGCGGTCCCGCCTTTGTCTTTCGCCTGATCGAATCCTATGCCGCGGCGGGCGAACGGCTGGGCCTGTCGGCCGAGGATTCGCTGGCGCTCGCCACCGCGACCTTCGGCGGCGCGACCGCTTTGCTTGCCGACAGCGGCGAAAAGCCCGGTGTGCTGATCGCGCAGGTGGCGAGCAAGGGCGGCACGACGCAGGCGGGGCTGGATGTGCTCGACAGCGAAGGCCAGCTCGCCGCGTTGCTTACCAACGTATTACGCGCCGCGCGCGACCGCGGGCGCGAACTCGCCGATATCGCCCGCGGCGAAAGTTGAGCTAGCCCTCCTTGCCGAGCGTCGCGATCCGGCGGCGCTCGCGCGGGGGAACAAGTGCTTCGCTGACCTGCCAGAACCCGGTCACCGCCTGTTGCCCTGCATGGGTATAGGCACGGCTCATCGTGTCGCGCAGCGCCGTGAAAATCACGCTCTCGGCCGCTCGGCCGGCGTCGGTCAGGCGCAGTTCCTTCGCTCGCCGGTCGCGGTTGCCCGGACGCGTCGTCAGAAACTCCCGCGCCTCCAATTCCTTCACGACGCGGCCCAGCGACTGTTTGGTGATCCCAAGCAAGGCGAGCAGGTCCGAAATCGTAAGCCCCGGCTGCCGAGCGATGAAATAGAGTGCGCGGTAATGCGCACGCCCGAGCTCCTTTTCGGCGAGCCGCGCGTCGATCGCACGCCACAGCGAGGCGTGCGCGAAAAACAGAAATTCGATGCCCCGACGCACCTCGTCTTCGCGCAAGAAAAGAGCAGAGGCAGCGGGTACTTGTGAAAGAAAATTCTCATCCGGCATAGTCGCTACCGTTGCGCGCGGCGCCGGTCTTTGGCAAGAGGCGCGCTCCATAAACCAGCAAACACAGGTGTTTTCGCATGTCCGCTCCCGCTTTCACCCATCTGCCGCACTCCAATCTGATCGCGGACGATGTACGGGCGGCGGCGATCGCCGATCCGGCGTTCGGACGCGTCTTCACCGATCATATGGTGTCGATCCGTTATGCCGAGGGGCGGGGCTGGCACGATGCGCAGGTGATGCCGCGCGGGCCGTTGTCGCTCGATCCCGCGACCGCAGTGCTCCATTATGCGCAGGAAATCTTCGAAGGGCTGAAGGCGTATCGCCTCGACGACGGCTCGATGGCGCTATTCCGCGTCGAGGCAAATGCCGCGCGTTTCAACGCGAGCGCACGCCGGATGGCGATGGCCGAACTGCCTGAGGAACTGTTCATCGCCGCGGTCAAGGAAGCGGTCGCCGCCGATGCGAACTGGTTCCCGCCGGTCGACGGCGGTGCGCTGTACCTGCGCCCCTTCATGTTCGCGAGCGAGGTTTTCCTCGGCGTCAAGCCTGCCTCCGAATATCAGTTCCTCGTCATCACCTCGCCGGTCGGCAATTATTTCAAATCGGGCGCTCCCGCGATCTCGCTCTGGGTGTCGGAAGATTATACCCGCGCCGCACCGGGCGGCACCGGCGCCGCCAAATGCGGCGGCAACTATGCCTCCAGTCTCGTCGCGCAGCGTGAGGCGATCGCCAAGGGGCACGACCAGGTCGTCTTCCTCGACGCCGCCGAACATCGCTGGATCGAGGAACTGGGCGGCATGAACATGTTCTTCGTCTTCAACGACGGCAGCATCGTGACCCCGCCGCTGACCGGCACCATCCTGCCCGGCATCACGCGCGACGCGATCATCACGCTGGCCCGCGACGCCGGCCTGACGGTGCGCGAGGAACCCTATGCGATCGATCAGTGGCAGGCCGATGCGGAAAGCGGCAAACTCACCGAAAGCTTTGCCTGCGGCACCGCCGCAGTGGTGACGCCGGTGGGCAAGGTTACGCGCGGCGACGCAAGCTTTACCATCGGCGCAGGCGGCCCGGGACAGGTGACCGAAAGCCTCAAAGCCAAACTGGTCGATATCCAACGCGGCCGCGCCGAAGATCCCTATGGCTGGGTCACCCGGCTCTGACCCGCTGCTTGCCAAGTAGCGGAGAGGCGCTATAGACGCGCTCGCACCGGCGCATTGGGGCGTCGCCAAGCGGTAAGGCAGCGGCTTTTGATGCCGCCATGCGCAGGTTCGAATCCTGCCGCCCCAGCCAGCCGGTGCGGATTTTCATCCAATTTCTGAACTATCCGCCTGATATTTCTGACGAAATGCTCAGTCGTCAGGCATCGACGCGGTCCGGTCGCCACTCTAACGAGCTGAAGCGTTGAGTAAGCGGCGCGGCGCGGCGTTTCGTGCGGTCGTTCGGGCTGAAGTCGTTGGCACGGGCGAACGATGCCCGACCGTCCGCAATCGGCCAAATTTTGATGCGATCGAAAGCCGATCGAATACCGCCCCAAAAGAAAAGGGAGGGACCCGTAGGTCCCTCCCTTCTTCTTTCATTCGCGATGCGTCACTTCGTCTTGAAGCGAACGCCGACGCGGAAGGACCGGCCGAGCAGATCCGAATAGGTGCTGTTCGCGGCCAGACCGGTTTCAGGCAGCAGGATCGGGTCGGAGTCGAACACATTGGTGACGTTGACGAAGAATTCGGCGTCGCCCTTGCTCATCGCGTCGAACTTGAACGTCGCGTTGAGGTCGACGTAGGTCGCGCCGCCGATGCTGTTGTCCTCATAGGTCGGAAACTGGTTGGTCGAAATCGGGCAGGTGGTCCCACACTCGATGCCAGTGGCATCGTACCGGCCGTCGCTCACTCCGCGCGCCGTCGCTGTCAGCGAGAAGTCGTCGGTGTCGTAGGCCGCGGTGAAGCGGTAGATCCACTTCGGCGTGATCGATTGCGTGCCCGTGCCGACCCCCAGCGTCCCGACGGAGTTGAGCGGCACGAAGCCGGGCACTCCGGTTGTGACGATGTTGTCGATATAGCGCGTCGCCAGGCCGCGCAGGGTGAAATTGCCGCCGGCGAGAGGCATCCGATACGCCGCTTCCAGATCGACACCGCGCATGACCAGGCTGGAGAAATTGACCGGCTGGCGGCTGATCAGGACGCGCGAGGGATTCGCCGGGTCGGGCGTGATTGCCGCGCAGAAGTCCGCCAGCCCCTCGAAACAGCGGTTGACGATGTCGTCCGCGCTGAGGCTGTCGATCGCCTGTTTCACCTTGATGTCAAAATAGTCGGCCGACAGGGAGAAACCGGGAATGAAGCGGGGTGTGAACACCGCCCCGATGTTCCACGAGTCCGCCTTCTCCGGCCTCAGATTCGGATTGCCCGTGATCGTGCCCAGGTAGGAGAGGCTGGAGCCATAAGTGCCGGTCCCCGGCCCCGCTCCCGGGAAGAACGGGTTGGTGACGGTCGAGGTGTTGGCGGTACCCGCCTGGAACAGCTCGTTAAGGTTGGGCGCGCGAATGTCGCGCGAGCGTGTGACGCGCAGCCGAATGTCGTCGATGGGCTGCCAGGTCGCACCCAGCTTCCATGTCGTGACATAGCCCGAGGTCGAATAGTCGGTGCCGCGCACCGCCCCGTTGAACTCGAGTCCAAAGCCCAGCGGCACCACGGTTTCGAGATAGGCCTCTTTGACGTTGTAGCTGCCCTTGCTGGGGCGGAAGTTGCCGACCGACCACACGCTGGTCGATGCGCCGGTGGTTGGGTTGAATATGGGTTGGAACTCGGCGGGCACGAACCCGTCGATCTCCTCCTTGCGGTACTCGGCGCCGATCGCGATGCTGACGTCGCCCGCCCAGGTCGCGAAAGGCGTGAGCGACAGGTTGGCACCGATCACCGTCTGTTCGAGTGTCTGATCGCGGAACGGATCGCCGAGGATATAGTCGATCGCAGCGGGATCCGCGACGCCAATGCCCAGCAGGTTGAGCGGGCGGCAGGCGGGATCGTCATCCGCCGTGCTGGCGTTGACGTTGATCAGGCACTGGATCGAACCGACCGGAAGATTGTTCGGATTGCCGGCCGGCGCGAACACGGCGGCGAGCGCGTTGTTCCTCTTCACCGTTTGCTGGATATTGGTCAGTTGCTCGTGCAACTCCGCGCGGCCGTATTGGGCATAGACGTCCCAATTCGCCGACTTTCCGAAAGCCTCGAACTCGCCCTCTGCGCCGATCAAATAGCGCTGCACCTTGCGTTCATTGTTCGATCCGCGGCCGGGCAAGTCGACGGCGGTCGTCGCCAGCGTGGCGCTGGTCAGGCCGGTTAGCCCGGCTGGCCCGAGCGTGTTGTAGAGGAAAGCGTTGCAGGTTGTCGGGGCCGCCGCCGCAGTCGCCGCCGTGCCGCAACCCGTCGCATTCAGCGAAAGGCCGGTCATCAGGTTCGGACCCGCGTTGAACAGTGTTTTCTGCCGATTGTATGAGGCTTCTGCAAAAAGTGTGACCCCGTCGCTGACCTCGAAGCTCAGCCGGCCGAAGAGGCCATAACGGTCTTCTTCCGGGCTGAGGCCGATGCGGCGGCCCGAATCATTGACCCGCCAGTCGCCGCCTTGCGTCAACTGCGGCACGGCGGAGCAGGCCGGCGAAGGGAAGGTCAACGTGCCGAACTGGTACTGATTGATCGACCCGCCCTGTCCGAAATAGGTTCCGCACAGGCGATTTGCCGTGCCTCCGGTCGAAGCGGTGATAAGCCCGCCCGGCGTCGAGTTCGCCGCGCCGACCTGGGTCCGGAGCAGGTAACGGGGCACGGTGCTGTTGGCCGTCCAGGCAGGGTTCTGGATCCGTACGAAGCCGGTGTGGTTCCAGTCGCGATCGACCTCGAAGATGCCGTCGGAGTGCGCGATCTCGCCCGCGACGATCAGACGGCCACGACCGTCGGCGAACTTGACGCCGGCGGCCATGCTCGCCGAGTAGTTGAAGCCGTCGCCCTCGTCGGTCACGCCGACATCGCCGGACAGCTTCAGTCCGCTGAAGTCTTTCTTCAGGATGAAGTTGGTCACGCCCGCGACCGCGTCGGAGCCATAGGCGGCCGAGGCACCGCCCGTGACCACTTCGACGCGTTCCACCAGCGACTGTGGGATCGTGTTGATGTCGACCACGCCGCTGGCGGTCGAACCCACGGACCGCCGTCCGTCGATCAGCACGAGCGTACGTACGGTGCCGAGGCTGCGCAGGTTGAGCGCATTGATGCCGGCGATGCCGTTGCTGAGCTCAAGGCGCGAGTTCGACGGACGGATGGACCCCGCGAGTGCCGGTAGCTGGTTGACGAAGTCCGCGATGTTGTTGGTCGGCGAGGTGTTCTGGATATCTTCCTGCGTCAGCACCATGACCGGCGTCGGCGCCTCAAAGCCGTCGCGCGTGACGCGCGATCCGGTGACGACGATCTGTTCGACCGGCACGGCTTCGACGCTGTCCGGGGCGGCGGTCGCCTCCTGCGCCAGCGCCGGGGCACCATGGACCAGCGCGATGGCGGTCATCGCCGCTCCGATCCGGCCCGTGCGGCCCAGCGGTCGACGAATTCGTTCAAAATTACGCATGTCAGCAGTCCCCTTTTTAACCCAAAGGGTCGAGCCACACGCCGCCCAAGGCGTGCCCCGGCCTTATACCGGGTTGGCTGCCCTATTTGTCCTACCTGTTCGTTCGGCGGATGTTCGCTCCGCCTTCTTATATTGTTTCAGTGATGCTCCGGCTGTTGTCGCAGTCAGGGCGCGCCGATAGCCGATTTAGTTACAGCGAGGTTACAGGGTGGCTGCAACCGGTCAACAGCTTCGCGGCTAACCTCGCGATATGGACATATAGCCTGAAGATATGGGGTTGCCGGAATGCGCGGCGCCCACGCGGATAGCTTGCAGTTATAGGACGCGGCCCGCTTGCTATGGCCTTTGCTTGTCGTGCTGCGATAGGGTCGACGTTCGTTCTGTTCATAAACGGGGAGGGCCTTTTGATCCAGCGCCGTGCGTTCCTGCTGGCTTCGGTCGCGCTTGCCGCGATGCCGGGCAGCCTTTTGGCGAAACCCCGGATCAAGGGCGATACCCGCCGCATCAAACTATCCGGCGCGCGCGCGCCGATCGAGGTGATCGAGGATGAACTGGGCGTGCCCCACGTCCGCGCCGCCTCGCTGCACGACGCCTTTTTCGGACAAGGCTATCTGGTCGCGCGCGACCGGCTGTTCCAGATCGACATGGAGCATCGCCGCGACATGGGGCGGATGGCCGAGGCTTTCGGCCCGCGCTTCGTCGCCGCCGACAAGGCTGCGCGGCTCTTCCTGTATCGCGGCGACATCGAGGCGGAATTGGCGGCGCTGCCCCCCGACGTGTTGGAATGCGCGCGCGGTTATGTCGCCGGAGTCAATGCGCGGATCGATGAACTTGCCGCGGATCCTGCACAATTGCCGCTTGAATATGGCATCCTCGGGATCAGCCCGCTGCGCTGGGATATCGCCGATCTCGTGCGCAACCGCGGCATCGGCATGGGGGACGCCGACGACGAAGTGCGGCGGGCGGGGCTGCAGGCGCGCGGCCTGCTCGACATCGACAAGTTGATGGCGCCGCTGCGCCCCGCATGGTCTTTCACCGTTCCCGAAGGGCTCGACTGCGCGGCGGTGAGCGAGACAGATCTTGGCATATTGGATCCGGCGAACCGGCCGGCAGCCTTCGATCCCGTGCAGGAAGCGCAGCTCGACCCCGAAGCGCGCCGGGGCGACCGCTTCGCGCTCGGCAGCAATGCCTGGACGATCGCGCCGTCGCGCAGCGCGACCGGGCGGCCGATCCTCGCCAACGACCCGCATCTCGGCATCGGCCGCGCCAGCCCGCGGCACATGTGCCACCTGTCGGCGCCGGGGCTCGACGTCATCGGCGCGGGCGCGCCGGGGCTGCCCGGGATCATGCAGGGGCACACCGACCGCTTCGCTTTCGGCCGTACCAATTTCCATATCGACCAGACCGACCTGTTCATTCTGCGGACGAAGGAGGGCGATCCGGGCCGCTATTGGCACAAGGGCAAGTGGACGGCGTTCGAGACGTTCGAGGATGAGATCGCAGTCAAGGGTGCGCCGTCCGAGCGCGTGACGCTGCGCTATGCGGCGGGCCGTCCGATCGTGTCGGAGGATGCCGCGCGCAATCGGGCCGTTGCCTTTGCCACGGTCAGCATGTTGCCGGGCGCCAATCAGCGTTTCGCGATCATCGCGATCAACCTGTCAAAGGATTGGGCGTCGCTTCGGCAGGCGTTCAAGCTGCACGTGTCGCCGACCAATCACCATTATGCCGACATCGATGGCAACACCGGCTGGCAGACGATCGGCTTCGTCCCGCGCCGGCCGAAGCATGACGGGTTGTTCCCGGCGCCCGGCGACGGCGATTTCGACTGGACCGGCATCCTGCCGGTCGAGGATATGCCGCATGTCTATAACCCGAGCGAAGGCTGGTTCGCCTCGGCCAACCAGATGAACATTCCGGCGGGCTATCCCTATCGCGAGCGGATCATCAGCTTTAGCTGGAGCGATCCCTTTCGTTATAACCGCATTGCCGAGGTGCTCAGCGCCCAGCGCAAACATCGGATCGAGGATAGCATCGCGCTTCAGCATGATGTTCAGTCGCTCCCCGCGCGGGCTTTGCTGAAGCTGCTTCCCGCCAATCCGTCGCCGGACGCTGCCCCCGCGGCGGCGCTGCTACGGCGCTGGAATTGCGGGATCGAGGCGGATAGCGCCGCGGCGTTGCTCTATGAAATGGTGATGCCTGCGCTGTCGACGGCCTTTTACGACCGGGTCGTGCCGGCCGCGGCGCGCGATCTGGTTCCGTCGGTCAACCTGTCCGAGATGCTTCATATTCTTGCCTCGACCGACAAGCGCCTTGGGGCAGATCCCGCCGCGACGCGCGACGCGCTGGTCGACGGCGCGCTGGCGGCCGGCTGGAAAAGGGCAGTCGAACTTGGGGGTGCCGATCCGGCGAGCTGGCGGTGGGGCGACCTGCACCGCGTCACGATCGCGCACCCGCTGGCGGCATCGCATCCCGCGATTGCCGCCGCCTTCCCGAAGATCGAGGGCGGCCGCTCGGGCGGCGATGGGACCACGCCGATGGCGCGCGGCTTCAATGCCAAGCGCGGTTTCGACGTGTCGCATGGCGCGAGCTATTTGTTCGTTGCCGACGTCGGCGCGTGGGACAACAGCCGATTCCTGCTGTTGCCCGGCCAGTCCGCCGATCCCCGATCGCCGCGCTATCGTGACTTTTATCCGTTCTGGCTTGCCGGTGCGATGCAGCCACTGTGGTACAGCAAGGCGGCGGTCGACCGCCACGCCATAGGGCGGTTGGTCCTGACGCCGCCCTAAAGCGCTTCGGCGATGGCGACGAGTGCGCGATCGACCGCGGCGGTCGCCTGGCTGTCGGTGTCCTCGGGCATGTCGTTGGCCAGAGCCGAGAAGATCAGCGTCCTGCCGCTGCGCGTCGTGAGATATCCCGACAGTGCGCGCGACGCATTGAGCGATCCGGTCTTGGCGAAGACCTTGCCTTCGAGGATCGTGCCTTTGAAGCGGCTTTGGAGCGTGCCGTCGCGCCCGGCAATGGGCAGCGTCGCGCGCCAGGCCGCTGCCCACGGCTGGCGTGCGATCCAGCTAAGCAAGCCGACGGCGGCGCGTGGACTGATGCGGTTGTAGCTCGACATCCCCGAGCCGTCGGCAAAGTGATAGCCCGCCTCCGGCAGCCCAGCCTGGGTCATCACTTTGTGCATCACCGCCTGTCCATCGGCGATCGAACCGCTGCCTGCCTGCCGGGCGACGCGCCGCAGCATCAATTCGGTGTGGAGATTCTGGCTCTCCTTGTTGATCCGCACCATATTTTCGGCGAGCGACGGCGCGGGCAGTTCGGCGAGCATCGCTGGCTCGGTGGGCAGGGTGGCGACTGCGCCCTTGCGGTTTTCGGGATCGTCGGCCGCGGTCAGCGGGCGGTGGCGGGCCTCGATCGCGCCATCGACACGCACACCCCGTGCGCGCAGCAGTTCGCCGAGGCGCCAGGCGGCGTAGTGTGCGGGATCGTCGATACCATAGCGCAATGTCATCGGCGCGACCTCCGCGCCGAGGGTGCCGGTCAGGCGGAGGACGCGGCTGTTCGGCATACGGAACGCTTCGATACCTTCAGCCTTCCCGGCGACGGTGGTCACCAGATTTTCGATTATGAAATAGCCGGTCGCCTCGATTATCGGCGCGGCGCCGATCGCGCCGGGCTTCAGTTTCGCCACCAGTTCATTGTCGTCGAGCGTCAACGCTGACACGCCGGTGCCGTAACGCGACTGGATATTGTTCCAGCTCATCCCCGGGCTCCAGCGTTCGTCGGGGAACCAGCTATCGTCGCCGACGATGTTGCGCACATGGCGCGTCTTTGCCGCGACCGCGTCGGCGAGCGTCTGCAGGCAGTCGGTTTTGCAGTCGTCGGCGCTCGACAGCAGCGCATCGCCTCGCCCATGGAGCACGACATCGGAAACGCCGCCGCGCTCTTCGAGCCGAACGCCGGTGCCCTTTGCGGTCCGCTGGAGCAAAGGCAGTTCGGCATAGGCGATCGCGGTCGTGAACATCTTGGTATTCGACGCAGGGATGAAACGCTGGTCGGGCGCGATTGACACCAGCACTTCGCCGTCGAGCGTCGTGACCAACATGCCGAAGCGTGAGCCCGGCGGACCTTCGGCGAGTTTCTGCTCAACCGTCGCCAGCAGCGGCTTGGGCGCTGCGCTCGTTTGCGCCTTGGCGGCCGTCAGCGACAGCGACAGCGACAGGGCAAGGGCGGAGGTGAAGGCGAAGCGTCCGATCGATGGCGTCATATTATGTCCGTTTGTCCCAGGCTGAAATGACGCGCTCGCCCACCGCGGGGCGCAGCGCCACGATGCCGCTGTCGGCGTGGCGGGTCGGGTGGACCCGATTGGTAAGCAGGGCCCAACCGAGCCCGCGCTCGAAATCGATCCACAGGCCAGTACCGGTGAAGCCGGTGTGGCCGATCGTGTCGGCCGAACAGGCATCGCCGCCGTGCCATCCGGCGAAAGCGCGTTCCCAGCCGCACGTGCGGTGGCGGTCGTTCGCCGTGCGCACCTCTGCCAGCATCGCTGGAGAAAGCATCGAGCCATCGAGCATTGCGCGCGCAAAGCTCAGCACGCCGTCGATGGTGCCGAACAGCCCTGCGTGACCCGGCGCACCGCCGAGCGCGAATGCGTTTTCGTCGTGGACCTCGCCCTTCATCACGCGCCCGCGCCAGCTGCAATCCTCGGTCGCGACCGCGGGGCCGGGCGGCGGACCGAACCCCAGTCCCTCACCGAGTGGCCAGTCGGACAGCGGTGCCCCGGTGATGCGCTCGATCGCGATGCCGAGCAGGATGAAGTTGATGTCCGAATAGACCGGCGGGCCGTGCCGCCATTCGCGCTGCAGGACAAACGCACGCAGCCGCGCCGGATCATCGCCATAGGTATAGATGGGTTCAACCGCAGGCAGAAAGCTGCGGTGCATCAGGCAGTCGCGAAAGGTCAGCCGTCTCTCCGCAGCGCCGGCGACGTCATATTGGCGCAGGTCCGGTATCGCGTCGGTCAGCGGCCGGTCGAGGTCGAGGCGCCCCTGTTCGGCGAGCGTCAGGATCATCGTGGTGGTCGCGATCACCTTGCTGAGCGACGCAAGGTCGAACCAGTGATCGCGCGTCAGCGCTTCGCATTCGGGGACGATGGCAGCATTTCCGGCAAGGCGCACCGCCGTCTCGCCATCGGCGCCGACCAGACCGAGCGCGGCGCCGGGAATGCGGCCGCCTTCGACGGCTTCGAGTGCAGGCGCGAAGCCCTGTTCGCAGACGGCCTCGATCGTCATGCGCGAACGCGTCCTTTTACGCGCACGATGACGGGCAGCAAAAAGATCGCCGCGAAACTCAACGCCCCGGACAGCAGGAAGAAACCATCATAGCCGATCTGCGTTTGCATCGACCCCGATGCACCAGCAAGCAGGCGTGGCAGCAGAAAGGCGAAGCCCGACAGCAGCGCATATTGGGCGCCCGGATATTTCGGGCTTACGAGCATCGAGAGATAAACGACGAAGACCGCACCCGCATAGCCGTTGCCGAACTGATCGATCGCGACCGACGAATAGAGGACAAAGGCCGAAGGATCGCTGTGCCACAGCCAGACATAGATCCAGTTGCCCGCCGCCGCGGTCACCGCGCCGATCCCCAGCGTCCAGCCGAGCGACATTCGTGTCGACAGAAAGCCGCCGAGCGCAACACCGGCCATGCTCGCCGACAAGGCAACGACGCCGTCAGCAACGCCGATCTGGTGCAGGCTGTAACCCTTGTCGTTCCACAGCGGGTGCGAAAGCGTCAGCGTGAGCACGTCACCCATGCGATAGAGCGACACAAAGGCAAGGACGGCGAGCACGGGCGTCCCATACCGCCAGAACAGCTCGACATAGGGCGCGGCGAAGGTCGACACGGAGTCCAGCGCTTCGGCGGGCAGGCGGCGAATGCGGGGTAGCGCGAGCGCCAGCGCGACGAAGGGCAACAGCGCGATCGCCAGAACGACAGGCGTGACATTGGTCCTGGCCGAAATGCCGACGCCCTGTGCGGCCGAAAGTAGCGCCCACCCGATGCCGGTGGTGACGAGAGTGGCGGCAAGCAGAATGAGCAGGCTGGCGAGCGCGCCAGCAACCAGCGACTGCATGCGGCCCTCGGTGCCTTCGTGTTCGGGCCGCATCGCCGCGAGGATGGGGAAGGGCAGGAAGGCGGCAACCGCAATGACCAGATAGGCCCAGGTCCAGTCCGCCCAGGCCGCAACCAATATCGCGCCGCTGCCCGCCGCGACCATCGCGCTGCGATATCCCCACAGGTTGGCGGCGACGATCGGCGCCTGTTCGGTCTGCGTCGGCGCAAGCTCGATGCGCCAGCCGTCGGCGGCGACCTCGAGCGTTGTCGTCCAGAAGGCGAGCAGGATCGCGAACAGGGCGGTAAGCGGCAGGCTCTTGTCGCTCGACGTGAACGCCATCGCGATCATCGACAGGAAGATGCCGAGCTGCGACAGCATGATCCATCCGCGCCGCCGCCCCCAAAAGCGCGAAAAGCCCGGGATATCGTATCGCTCGATCAGCGGCGCCCAGGCGAATTTGAACGTCGGCAGCAACGCGATCCACGCGAAGAAGCCGATGATCACGATGTCGACGCCGTGCCGCGACAGGCGCAGCGTCAGCACCGCGTTGAACATGTAAAAGGGCAGCCCCGCCGAAAAGCCGAGCAACAGATATAGACCGAGCAGGCGACGTGCCGACGGCTTGGCGGGCAAGTCGCCCGCGAGGACGCCCGCCACAGCTTCCGCCGCCGCCGCCGTCACGCCTTGCCCTCCGGCTCGACCGCATTTTCCCAGCGCGCGACGACGCTTGTGACCGTCAGGTTCGCGCTCGCGCTTGCGACGGTACGCGTCATGTCCAGCAGCCGGTCAAAGGGCAGGACGAAGCCGACGACCAGCGCGGTCTGTTCGGCCGACACGCCGACGGCGGAGAGGACCGCCGCAAGCATGAACAGCGACGCCGACGGGATCGGCGCAGTGCCAAAGGCGGCGAGCGCGCCGGTGAGCAGAACGATCGCCAGCATCGACAGGTCGGGTTCGACGCCGACCGCCTGCAATGCAAAGATGCTGAGCAGTCCGACATACATGGCGGTGCCATCCTTGCCGATGCTCGCGCCGATCGGCAGCACGGTCTTGGCGACCCCGGGCGCTATCCGCAGATCTTCCAGCGCGATGCGCAGTGCGACGGGCAGGGTGGCGGCCGAGGATGCGGTCGAAAAAGCGACCGCCAACGCGTCGACGATGGTGCGATAGAAGCGGAGGACGGGCCGCCGCGCGACTAAGGCGATCAGTGGCAGATGGACGATCAATATCTGCAGGATCACGCCGACTGCGACCCCGACCGCCAGCCAGCCGATGTTGGCGAACACCGCGACGCCATTATCGGCGACCGCCTTTGCGATCAGTGCGAGCACGCCAAAAGGGGTGATCTCCATGACGATGCGCACCAACTGGAACAGCACTTGCCCCGCCGATTGCAGCAGATCGGCCATCGGCCGCCCCGCCTCGCCCGCAAGGATGACGCCGAAGCCGAAGAGGATGGAAAAGAAGATGATCGCGAGCATGTCGCCCTCGACCAGCGCCTGCACGATATTGACCGGCACGATGCCGATCAACTGGTCGTGCAGCGACTTGGCCTCGCCCAGCGCGTGGGGGACGGCGTTGCCGAGCGCGGCGCCCTGTCCGGGTTCGAGCAGCAGGCCGACGATCATGCCGATCGACACCGCGCAAAAGGTGGTTGCGGCGAACAGCCCGACCGTCCGCGCGCCGACCGAGCCCAGCTTGCGCGGGTCGGCGAGCGCGGTAACGCCCGATGCAATGCTGATGAAGACGATCGGGACGACGAGCATCCGGATCACGCGCACGAACAATTCGCCGATGAAGGCGATCGCGCCGGTCGCGGCAGGCCACAAAAGTCCCAGCAGCACGCCGACGACCATCGCGCCCAATACGCGTTGCCACAGCGGCACGGCGAACCAGCGACGAAGCAAGTCTGTCATCCGCCCCCTATATCTTTATCGTATCACATGCCGCCCCAGAAGCCGGGCTTTGGCGGCGCCATGATACCGTTCGCCGCGCTGACACCGTCCACGCGATCCTCTGCAAGCCACAGCGGCCCGTCAAGGTCGACGAAGCTGCTCTGCGCCGCAATGGCCCATGCAGGGGCGATCGACAATGACGAACAGATCATGCAACCGGTCATCACGCCCAATCCGCGCGCCCGCGCCGCTTCCGCCAGTTCCAGTGCGGCGGTCAGCCCGCCGGTCTTGTCGAGCTTGATATTCACCACATCATAGCCGTCGGGCAACGCCTCGAGATCGGCCGCGACATGCACCGCCTCATCGGCTGCGATGGAGATTGCCGACCGGAAACCGACAAGGTCGGCGTCGGCGTCGGCGGGGAGCGGCTGTTCGAGCAGGTCGATGCGCAGATCGGTCATCAGCCCCTGCAAGTCGCGCACCTCGGCGATCGTCCAGCTTTCGTTGGGATCGACGATCATTTTGGGCTTCGGCGCCGCTGCGCGGACAGCTCTGAGCGCGGCGGCGGGATCGTTGCGGTCGACCTTGATCTTCAGCAGCGGCGCGTCGGCGAGCGCCGCTGCCGCTGCGGCCATACGGTCGGGCGCATCCAGGCTGACCGTCATCGCGGTGACGATCGGGCGGAGCGGCTTTTCTAGGCCCAGCGATGTCGCGATGTCGCTGTTCGCCAACCGCAGTTCTAGATCCCACAGCGCGCAGTCGACCGCGTTGCGCGCGGCGCCCGCAGGCATCAATTGCATCGCCTCCTGCCGCCCAGCGCCCTGCTCGATCGCGCCGCGCACGGCCTCGATCGCGAGCGCGGTGCTCTCGGCATTCTCGCCATAGCGCGGGTAGGGGACGCATTCGCCGCGACCGGTGATGCCGTCCTGCGCGATGGCGACGGTCACTACCTCTGCGGCGGTCCTCACCCCGCGCGAGATGCGAAAGGGCGTGTGCAGCGGAAATGTCTCGCCGACGACGGTCAGGGTGCGGTGCATCGAGGGTGCGTCAGGCGGTTTCGGCGACGCCGGGCGCGGCGACCTCGACCCCGAGCAGCCGGTCGAGGATCGTCTCGACCCCGAAGCGATAGGGGTCGCTCGTCGGCAGCCCGAACTCGGCCTCGGTCTTTGCGCACAGCGCCCGCGCCTCATCCTCGGGCATCGCCGAGGTGTTGAGCGCGATGCCGACCACCCGCACATCGGCATTGGTCAGCCGTGCCGCACGCAGATTGGCCTCCAGCGTATCGGCGATGCCGGGCAGCGGATAGTGGGGCAGGCCGCGCATGTGCGGGCGCACCGGATCGTGGCAGAGGACGATCGCGTCGGGCTGCGCGCCGTGCAGCAGCCCCGTCGACACGCCGGCGAAAGAGGGGTGATAGAGCGAGCCCTGTCCCTCGATCAGGTCCCAGCCGTCGTCATCGCGCGCCGGCGAAACCTGTTCGATTGCGCCCGAGATGAAGTCTGCGACCACGGCGTCGAGCGGCACGCCGTCGCCCGCGATCAGGATGCCCGTCTGCCCGGTGGCACGGAAATCAGCCGCAACCCCGCGCTTTTCGAGCGCGCTGGCGAGGCAGAGCGTGGTGTACATCTTGCCGACCGAACAATCTGTGCCGACGGTCAGCAACCGCTTGCCAGCGCGCTTCTTGCCATTGCCGATCGGAATGTCGGGCCGCGGGTCGCGCACGTCGTGGAGCTTGCGGCCGAGTCGCGCGGCGGCTTCGGCCAGCCGCGGATGGGCGTTCAGTCGCTGGTGCAGCCCCGATGCGATGTCGAGCCCCGCCTCCATCGCGGCGAGCGCGTCGAGGATCAGCGGCTCGCCCATTTTGCCGCCGGCATTTGCAATGCCCAGCACCAGCGTGCGCGCACCGGTCGCATGCGCTTCGGCAAAATCCATGCGCGGCAGGTTCAGGGTCAGCGGGCAGTCGTCATGGCGATATTCGCCGACGCAAATGTCGGGCCGGAACACCGCGAGCCCGCGCGAGGTCTTGATGTCGGCGGGGTCGGTCGAGTGACCGAGATAAAGAAGATAAGGCGTTTCGATCATGGGTCAGGGCAACCTGCGTAACGATGGAAAAGCCGATCCTACCCCCGGCAGCGGCGGCGCCCCAATATCTAGCGCCTCATATCCTATAGCCTGATGCTATAACGCCTCGAGCACGGTCGCAAGCACCGCGAGGAATGCCGATGCCGTTTTCGACGGGGGCCGGTTCTGCAAATAGACGGCATTGATGTCGAAGGTGATCGCGGGCTGTAGCGGCCGGCTCGAAAGGCCGGGTGGCAGCGCGGCCTGCGCGGTAAAATTGTCGACGATGGCCATGCCGACCCCGGCATTCACCAGCGCCGCAGCGACATAATAGGTGCGTGCGGAAACCACCTCGTCGAGTTCGACCTCGAGCCGGCTGAGTTCGCTCGACAGCATCCGCCCGATCGGACCGCCCTGGACCGGGCTGATGAACTTATGTCCGCACAGCTCGTCGAGGTGCAGCCTCGGCGGCGCGCCGGGCAGATCCTCCTCGCGGTAGATGACGACCAACTCGCCCTCGCCGATCACCTGATGCGCGACAGGCGCGGACAACGGCACCTCGAAGCTGATCGCGATGTCGGTTTCATGCTCGTAAAGCTTGCGCACCATTTCATCGTGATGGAGCGTCTGGAGGTCGAACATGATGTCATCATGGTCGCCAAGGAAGCGTGACACCGCCTCGGGCACCGCGCCGAGACCGAGCGAGGGAAGCGCCGAGATGCGGAGCAGCCCGCCGCGCCCGTGCCGCAAATTCTGGCACGCCTGCCGCAGCGATCGTACCCTGTCCTGAATATCGGACACTTCGGCGAACAGCGTGTGCGCATCCTGCGTCGGGATCAGCCGCCCTTTTGACCGTTCGAACAACGTCAATCCGATCGAGCGTTCGGCATGGCGCAGCACCTTCGTCACCGACGGCTGGGACACGTTGAGCGACCGCGCGGCGGCGCTGACGGTGCCGTGCAGGAAGACCGCGTGGAATATCTCGATCTGGCGCAGGTTCATCGCGTCATGGCCCCAAGGCTGCGGTGGAGGAGTATCGAATACCCCATTGTTTCCGCCAAGGATTTGCGACGGCTTCGATCTATATGCCATCGGGTTATAGGGGGTGCAACAACGCACTCTGGACGTCCGACGCTTATTGGGGACATCTCGTCGCCGGTCGTTCCCGCGAAAAGGTCATGCCGATGTCGTTTGCTTCACCATCCGTCCGCCGGACGATCGGCTCGCTCTCGGCGGTTGCGGCGCTTCTCTGTGTTTCGGGCGCGGCCGCAAAGGCGGACCAGACGGTCGACGTGATCATCCGCGGCGGCACGATCTATGACGGGGGTGAGGGCAAAGCCTTTGTCGGCGATGTCGCCATTCGCGGTGACCAGATCGTCTATGTCGGCAAGTCGGGCCGCTATTCGGCGCCCAGGATCATCGATGCGAAGGGCCTGATTGTCGCCCCCGGCTTCATCGATCCGCACACCCATGCCGACAGCTTCATCCGCTCGCCCGACAAGGCCGTGCGCGTCAACGCGGCGTGGCTGGCTCAGGGCGTCACCACCGTGATGATTGGGGTCGACGGGTCGGGTACCCCCGATGTTGCCGAGGATAGCGGCAAGCTGGCGGCGTCGGGAATCGGCACTAATATCGTTCCCTTCGTCGGATTCGGCCCGGTTCGGCAGCGTGTGCTCGGTCAGGATGCACGTGCGCCGAGCCCTGGGGAACTCGACCGGATGAAGGCGCTGGTGGCAAAGGGGATGTGCGAGGGCGCCGTCGGGCTTTCCACCGGTCTCTTCTACGCACCGCAAAGCTTTGCCAAGACCGAAGAGGTCGTGGCGGTTGCGCGCGAGGCGGCGAGCCGCGGCGGCATCTATGACACGCATCAGCGCGATGAATCGAGCTATAGCATCGGCCTGCTCGGATCGGTGCAGGAGGCGATCGGCATCGGGCGACACGCAGGAATGCCCGTCCATTTTGCGCATCTTAAGGCGCTCGGCGTCGACGTCCACGGACAGGCTGGCGCGGTGATCGCAGCGATCGACGCCGCCCGCAAGGCAGGCGTGGATGTGACGGCCGATCAATATCCATGGCTGGCGTCGGGGTCCAGCCTCGACGCGTCGCTGCTGCCGCGCTGGGCGGTCGATGGCGGTGGACCTGCCTTGTTGAGGCGGCTCGATGATCCTGCGACGCTGGAACGGATTCGCGGCGAGATGCAGGAGAATCTGCGTCGGCGCGGCGGGGCGGGTGCACTACTGCTCATTGCACAGGGCTTTCCCTGGACCGGACAGACGCTCGCCGAGGTTGCGGAGGCATGGAAGATGGACAGCCGCGACGCGGCGTTGCGCATCATCCGGCAAAGTATCGAGTCCGACGATCAGCGGCGGACAGGCGGCGGCGCTGCGGTCGCCTCGTTCAACATGGCGCAGGCCGACGTCGACCTGTTGATGAAGCAGCCGTGGATGGTGACATCGTCCGACGGATCGGACGGCCATCCCCGCATGTTCGCGACCTTTCCCGAAAAATATGTCCGCTATGTCCGTGAACGGAAGGTCATCGACCTCGGGACTTTCATCCGCCAGTCGACAGGGCGCACCGCCGACATCTACAAGCTCGACCGGCGGGGCTATCTGCGTCCCGGCTATTTCGCCGATGTGCTCGTCTTTGACCCCGACCAATATGCGCCGCGCGCCGATTATGTGCGCCCGCGCGAATTGAGCGTCGGTGTCAGCAAATTATTCGTCAACGGCGCGCTGGCGGTCGATGACGGGCGGACGACCGGTGTCGCCGTGGGCCGTGCCCTGCTGCGTGCGCGGCCGACTGGATGTGCCGCGCATCCGGGTTGAATTTCGGCGACTTTCATCAGGCCGGGGCGGGCAAGGGCGTTGGGGGCCGGGCAAGCCGGATCGCGCCGATCAGTCCGGCCAGCGCAAAGGGGATGCCGATCCCGATCGCGCCCCAGGCGACGGCCGAGAGGTTGGCGCTGCTGAGCCCTTCGCCAAAGCCCGCAGCATTCGCGCCCACTCCGGCGATCGCCGCACCGATCGCTCCACCCGCATTGCGCGCGGTACCGATCGCGGCCGAGCCGCGCGTTCGCGATGCGTCGTCGAACGATCCGATGACCTGCTGGCCCAGAAACGCGTATGAAATGCCGAAGCCGCCGCCGAGCATCGCCGCGAAGACGCCCGTGGCGAACAGGCTTTCGCGTGCCATCGACAGGGGAATTCCGATATTGCCCGCAAGGATCGCGGCTGCCCCGATCACGATCAGCCGCGCCTGCCAGCGCGCCGGCGCGCCCGATACGGAGAGTGACGCCAGCGTCCAGGCCAGTGCTTCGATCGCGACGACATAACCCGCCTCCAGTGCGCTCAGCTTTGCGCTGATCTGCAACATGGCGGGTGCATAGAGCGCGAAAGCGGTGCCTGCCGCAGTGGTGGCGAAATAGGTCAGATAGGCGACGCCCAGCGGGAAGGCATTTTTGCGGCGCGGAAGCAGCCCGTTATCGCTGGTGCGATCGATAGCGAACGCTGCCCCGAGCAGGAGCACGCCCCCGGTCAACAGGAGCGCCGGGACGAACAGCCCCCCGGTTACGCCCGCGGTCGCGACGGCGCCGATGCCGAGTGCGACGAGCGACATGGTCGAGAGCGGCAGCGCGCTGTCGGTGCGGCGATCGGTGGGGGGTGGAACGAGGAACCAGCTCGCCACGGCAAACAGGATCGCTTGCGCCGCGAACAGCCAGAATATGCCGCGCCAAAGGCCCGCGTCGGCGAAAACGCCGCCAAGCAGCGGGCCGGCCAGCGTGGCGATCCCCCAGGTCGCAGTGCACAGCGCGAAGACCCGCGGCAGATGGCGGCCGGGAAACAGCAGCGCCATGGCGACATAGATCAGCCCGCCGATCCAGCCCGCCGCCGCGCCCTGCACCACACGGCCCGCGAGGAACAGGGCGATTCCGGGCGCTGCGGCGCTCATCGCGCAACCCAGCGCGAAGGTGATGCCGGAAAGGATCATCGCTGCGCGCAGGCCGATACGCTCGGCCAGCCATCCCGCCGACGCGCCCGCGACAACAAGTCCGGTCATGAAGCCCGATCCCGCCCAGCCGAACCAGGCATAGCCGTCGAGCGCTGCGCCGACACTCGGCATGATCGTCGCGGTCACCAGCGAATCGGCCGCCACAACCCAGCAGCCGAGCAGGATCAGCGCGAGCGCGGGGCCACGCCCGCCCGAAAGCAGATCGCGCCATACGGCAAGGCGGCCGGCGGGGGTTTGACTATCCATGCTCACTCCAGCGAAAATCGGTGTTGCACGCCCTCTGCAACCTCAACTCTGGTTGAGATCAAGCGATAAAAGATGTGCGCGGCCAATGATCTGCACCGCCCGTCATTGACAGGAGGGCAGTGCTCCGCTTTATCTAAAATCGAATTATTAAAGCGCCTATACTTTATGATCGAATCTGTTTGGCGGGGGGCGCCGGGCATTCGGACCAGCTTGAAGGACAATCAGCGATGGCCCTTAATCTTCCGGGTCTTGACCGGCGGCAATCGACAAAAAGTGGTTCCGAGGCGCGCGATGCCCGGCTGACGCTCAGCCTGTCGGGTACAAATCTTGAGCGCGCCGGCGATTATAATCAGCGGATCGTGCTGCAGGCCATCCGCCTGACCGACGAAACGACGCGCAGCGATCTGGCGCGCGTAACCGGGCTTACGCCGCCGACGATCGTCAACATCACCAAGCGGCTGATCGACATGGGGCTCGTCAAGCCGGCAGGGCGGCTGCAGGGCAAGCGCGGCCAGCCCGCGATGCGGATCGTCATCGATCCCGACGGCGCCTTTTCGATCGGCCTCAATATCGACCGCGACCATATCACGCTGGTGACGCTCGACCTCGCGGGCAAGATTCGCAGCCGACATACGCGCGAGATCGCCTTTGCGCTGCCCGGAACGGTCGTCGATCATGTCCGCGATATCCTGCCCGGGTTGCTCGAAGAGGGCGGCGTCGATCGGACGCGCATCCTCGGCGTTGGCGTCGCGCTGCCCGACGATCTCGGGCGAATCTCTTTGCCGCACCGGCCGGCCGAATATGACGCGTGGGACGGTATCGATCTGGGCGCTCTGCTCGGCGAAGTGCTCCCTTGGCCGCTCCACGCTGACAATGACGCCGCGTCGGCGGCGCTCGGCGAAGTGCATTTGGGCAACGGTATCGCGCTGCCGAGCTTCTTTTATCTACTCATCAGTGCGGGTCTCGGCGGGGGGCTCGTCATCGACCGCAGCTATGTCCGCGGTGCCGATTCGCGGTCGGGCGAGGTCTGGGCGATGCCCGATCCCGCGCGCGGCGAGGGCGCGAATGTGCAGGATACGGTGTCGCTGTCGGCGCTTTATGCGCGACTGGAAACCGCCGGACATGTCGTCGATGGTCCCGAAGGGCTGATCGACGGCCCGGCGGATCAGCAGGCGGTGATCGTACAATGGCTCGACGATGCCGCGGACGTGCTGGTTCAGCCGCTGATCGCGGTCAATTGCCTGATCAATCCAGCCGCGATCCTCATCGGCGGACGCCTTCCGGGCAAATTGGTCGATGCCCTCGTCGAGCGGCTCAATGCGCGGATGGCGGGGCGCCAGCTTCCCGTGGTCGCGCCCGTGCGCCGCGCCGAGGCGGCCGACGATGCGTCGGCGATCGGCGCTGCGATCATTCCGTTCCTCGACAATGTCCTGCCATCCGAATCGATCTTGATGCAGGCGGGGCGCTGAGCCTCTACTCGATCCGCTGGGCCATTTCGTCGAGGTCGACGCCCCGTGTTTCGGGGAAGATTGCGGCGACGACGATGAACTGGACGATCATCGCGGCGGCGAAGATCGCGAACGGCGCCCCGGGCGACCAGGCCACCAATATCGGGAAGATACCCGCGATCAGCGCATTCATCAGCCAATGCGTGCTTGCGCCGAGCGCGCTGCCCCGCGCGCGGACGGGGGTCGGGAATATTTCCGAGATATAGACCCAGATGACCGCCCCCTGGCTGGTCGCGAAGAAGGCGATGAAGCCGATAAGCGCGGGCAGCATCATCCCGTTTCCGACCCAGCCGAACAGGACGGCCGCAGCGGCGGCGAGGCACAGGGTCATGCCGGCGGCGCCCGCGAGCAACAGCGTCTTGCGTCCGATCCTGTCGATCAACGCCATGCCGACGAGTGTGAACACGAGGTTGGCGATGCCGATCAGCACCGCCTGACGGTCGGGCGAAAGCGAACCGGCGCGCGCGAAGATGTCGTTCAGATAATAGAGAACGGCGTTGATGCCCGCGAGCTGGTTGAACATCGCGACGAGGACTGCGAGCATCATCGGCCGGCGATGGTGGCGCCACGACAGCTTTTCACCCGGCGGGTCGCGTTCTAGCGCCTGTTCGACGCGGCGGAGCTCGGCCTCGGCTGCATCGGGGGGCGTGCCGATCCGTATGAGGGCGACCCCCGCTTCGGGCCGGCGCCCCTTTGTGACGAGCCAGCGCGGGCTGTTGGGGATTGCGAACAGCAGGGTGAAGAAGAGCAGGGCAGGAGCGGCGGTGACGCCCAGCTTCCACCGCCACGCGGCTTCGTCACCGACCAGTCCCGCGATCGTTGCGTTGCTCAGATAGGCGACGAGAATGCCGGTAACGATCATTAGCTGGAACAGGCCGACGAGCGATCCGCGGTGCCGCGGTGGCGCGATCTCGGCGATATAGACGGGGGCGAGCACTGACGAACCGCCGATTGCGAGCCCGCACAGGAATCGGAAGATCAGGAACAGCGGCCAGCTTGGCGCCAGTGCGCAACCCAGCCCCGCGATGAAATAAAAGGCGGCGAGCATCCGCAGGCTGTCGCGACTCCCAAAGGCGTCGCCGGGTTTGCCCGCGAACAGCGCCCCGACCAGCGTGCCCCAAAGTGCCGCCGATACGGTAATGCCAAGCGTTTCGGGCGTGAGCGCGAACAGGTGGGTCAGGTCACCCGTCACCCCGGCAATGACCGCGGTATCGAACCCGAAGAGGAGGCCCGCGAGGGCTGCCGTCCCGATCGCGGCGGCGAGGGTGCCGCGGCCTCCCGAACGGTGCGGTACACCGGGTACAGAAAATGCTTCGCTGTCGCGCTTGCCTGTCATCCACTCTCTCCAACGGATCGAGCGTCGGCGCTCGTCCTGATTGCCTGCGGACATGCCACAAAGGCGATTTCGATCAAATAAATTAATTTTCATTATTATCTTGACGAGGAGCAGTCGGCCGGGGCAGTTTTCAAGAAACCAGACCCGGAACGGCGGCTGGGAAACAGGGAGAGACTCGTGCCGGCGACATTGCTTGCGACCCATCGCGTGGAGAAGCCCTGGGGGCGCCACCAGCTTTGGGGGTCGTTTCGCGATCCGCCCGCGGGCGGTGAACCGGTCGGCGAGATATGGTTCCAGGCGCCCGGCGACAGCACGCCCGACCTCCTGATCAAATATCTCTTCACCAGTGAAAAACTGTCGGTGCAGGTCCATCCCGACGACGCGCAGGCGCATGCGCGCGGACTGCCGCGCGGCAAGGACGAATGCTGGCTGATCCTCGATGCTGCGCCCGAAGCCACCATCGCGCTCGGAACGAAGGCACCGGTCGATGCGGGCGTGCTGCGCGACGCCGCGCTCGACGGCCGCATCGAGCAATTGCTCGACTGGAAGCCCGTAAAGGCAGGCGATTTCTTCTACGTCCCGTCGGGCACGGTGCATGCGATCGGCGCCGGACTGACGCTGATCGAAGTGCAGCAGAACAGCGAGACGACATACCGCCTCTATGACTATGGGCGCCCTCGCGAACTGCATCTGGAGGACGGCATCGCGGTGTCCGATCCGCAGCCCTATGCCGCATATCCCTCGCCTGGCCGCGTCGCCGACGACCGCAATATCCTCGTCGACGGGCCCAAATTCGTCCTCGAACGGCTGGCAGGCGGCACGCGCGCGATCGACCTCCCGGATAGCGTCACGGCATGGCTGATCCCGGTTTCGGGCCAGGGTACCGTCGATGGCGCCTCTTTGGCGGCGGGCGAATGCTGGTCGCTCACCGGTTCGGTTCGGATTGATGCCGAGACCGGGGCCGACCTGTTGCTCGCCTACCCCGGCGAGGGGAGGCTCGCATGACCGCTGGCCGCTCGGGCACCGCCTGGACCTTCGCCTATGTCACGATGCTCTTCTTCGTCTGGGGAGCGGTGACCGCGGTCAACGATATATTGATCCCGGCGGTGAAGGCGATCTTCGCGCTCAGCGATACCGAAAGCTTCCTTACGCAATTCGCCTTCTTCATGGCCTATGGCGTCGTCTCGCTACCCGCTGCGGCGATCATGGGACGCCTCGGCGCCGCCAATTCGATCGTCGCGGCGCTCGCGACGATGATCGTCGGCTGCCTGATCATGCCGTTTGCGACCATCGTGCGCGAATATGCGATCGTGCTCGTCGGTCTGTTCGTCATCGCGTCGGGGATCACGCTGCTGCAGGTTGCGGCGAATCCGCTGTCGGCATCGCTCGGCCGCCCCGACCGCTCGCATTTCCGGTTGGTCCTGAGCCAGGCGTTCAATTCGCTCGGCACGGTGATTGCGCCCTATCTTGCCGCTCGCACGTTGCTGCAGGGCGGGCTCTTCGAAGCCGGCCAGGTGACCGAGGCGAAGATCGCCTATTCGCTCGGCCGGATCGACGTCGCCTATATCTTCATCGCGGCGGTCATCGCAGTGCTCGCAATGTTCCTCTACCGTGTCCGCCACGAGATCACCGCCGCGGCGCCGCCGGTCGAAACGGGCGCGCGCGTGTCGAGCGCCTTCGCCTCGCCCTGGGCGCTCGCCGGGGCGCTCTCGATCTTCCTCTATGTCGGCGCCGAGGTCGCGATCGGCAGCGCGATGGTCAATTTCCTTGAACAGCCCGATGTGTTCGCGATCAGCGCGGTGCAAGCGGGCAGCCTCGTCAGCCTCTATTGGCTCGGCGCGATGATCGGGCGCTTTGTCGGCTCGGGGCTGCTCTACCGACTCCCGGCCGGACCGCTGCTTGCGGTGGCGGCCGTCGCCGCGGCGCTGCTCTGCCTGACGATCAGCCAGATCAGCGGTCCGGCGGCGGGCGTCCTCGCCATCTCGGTCGGGCTGTTCAACTCGATCATGTTCCCGGTGATCTTTTCGCTGACCATCGAGCGGTCGACCGCGCCCGCGTCGGCGACCTCCGGGCTGCTGTGCATGGCGATCGTCGGGGGCGCGCTCGTCCCGCTTGTCTTCGCTGGGGTCGCCGACGCTAGCGGCAGCCGCTTCCTCGCCTTTCTGGTGCCGATGGCCTGTTACCTCGTCATCGCGCTGTTCGGCTGGCGCGCGGCGCGGGTGCCGGCGCGCGCGCAAGCCATCGCAAGTTCGCCGCACTGACCAAGCAATCAACGAAAATATTCAGGGAAGAGGGTCGCAATGGATATCGATAGAAATTGGAACCGCGCGCGGAAGTTTGGCGCCATATTGGCATCGTCGGCGGCGGTGTTGCCGTTGATGCTCGCGCTCTCTCCCGTCGCGGCGCAGCCGAAAGCCGGCCAATCGCCGGTCGAACTCGCCGATCCGCTCGTCGGCACCGCGCCGCTCGACGATCCGGCGGTGATCGGCAATGCGCCGCCGCCGGGCGAACCCGTCTATTCGGGGCAAACCTCGCCCGCCGCGCTGCTGCCGCACGGGTCGGTCGCGGCCGCGCCGGTCAACAATAATATCGAGCTTCAATATCCGAACGGCGTGCCGGTCCCCTATTATTACACCAACCCGACGATGATCGGTTTCACCGGCGGCGGCGGGCCGACCTATGGCGGCAATGCCGAACCCTTTATCATGCCCGTGGTCGGCGACTGGTCGCCGCCGCCCGCATATAGCCAATCCTATTATGACAAGTCGCGCGAGAAGGCTCGGCCGGGTTATTATTCGGTCTATCTCGACAGCTTCAAGACGCAGGCCGAACTGACCGCAACACGCTGGGCAAGCGTGATGCGCTTCACCTTTCCGGCGAGCGAACGATCGAACATCATCGTCAACTTCCCGCGCCATGGCGGCTCGGTCGAGATCGTCGGTGACCGCATCGTGCGCGGCAAGTCGAACGAGAGTCGCAGCGTCGACGGCGCCTATTTCGTCGCCGAATTCTCGAAACCTTTCACGGCGCTCGGGACCTTCCGTAAGGCGCCCGGAGACAATCAGGGCTGGGGCATCGGCACCAGCGACGTCCAGCCCGGCGCGCGCGAAATATCGGGCAGCTATTCGGGCAGCTACGTCAGCTTCCCGACGAAAGCGGGTGAACAGGTGCTCGTGAAGATGGCGCATGGCACCAGCTATGAACAGGCGCAGCAGCGGCTTGCGGACGAGGTCCCCGGCTGGGATTTCGACGGCGTCCACGCCGCCGCACAGGGCCAGTGGGCGCAGCTTCTCGGCCGCGTCCGCGTGTCGGGCGGCACCGACAAGCAGCGGAAGCTCTTCTACTCGACGCTGTACCAGTCTTTCGCTTCGCCGCGCTTGATCGCGGCGAAGGGTGAGAATTTCGCCGACACCAACGGCAAGGTGCAGGTCGCGACGCACGACCGTTACGGGCCGGTGCCCTTCTGGGATACGGGGCGCAACCAGATCGTGCTGCTCGAACTGATGGAGCCGGAGGTCGTCAAGGACATCATGGCGTCCGAACTCGCGATGGCGCGCGAGCAAGGCTATATGAACACCTCGTTCCATGGCGACAATGCGGTGTTCCTCTACCTCGGGGCGTGGGAGCGCGGCATCGAATTCGATTATGAGGCCGCCTATGAATATATGCGCAAGAATGCGACCGACCCAAAGGGGCCGCGGGGCTATCTTGCCGAATATATGAAGCAGGGCTGGATTTCGGACATCGTGCCCGATCACAATCCCAGCCCGCCCTATGCCGGGGGCAAGGCGGGCGCGGCAAAGACGCTCGAATATGCGTGGGACGATTATGCGCTCGCGCTCTACGCGAAAAAGCTCGGCAAGGACGCCGACTACCGGATGTTCCTGAAGCGTGCGCGCAACTACGCCAATGTGTTCGACAAATCGATCGGCTTCATCCGCGGGCGCACCGCCGACGGCAAGTGGATCGCGCCCTTCGACCCGCAAGAACCTTATTATAATTTCATGATGAAGGAGGCGTCGGGCTGGTCGACGCTGTGGCTCGCGCCGCACGACGTGCAGGGGCTGATCGGCCTTCTTGGCGGGCGCGATGCGTTCAACGCCAAGCTCGACGAGTTTTTCACCAAGCCCTACAATCCGACGGGCATCTGCCGCGACTGCACCGGCGTGATCGGCCAATATGTCCACGGCAACCAGCCCGACCAGCAGGCGCCCTATTATTACAACTGGAGCGGCCAGCCTTGGAAGACGCAGGCGCTGGTGCGCCAGATCCTCGACCGCACCTATGGCAGCGACGCGGCAGGTTACGGCTATCCGGGCATGGACGATCAGGGCGCGACTTCATCCTGGTACGCGCTTTCTGCTCTCGGTTTCTATCCGGTCGATCCGTCGAGCCAGGACTATATCATCGGCAGTCCCGTCTTCGACGACGCCAGCCTCGACATGGGGAATGGCAAGACGCTCCGCATCGTTGCGAAGAATAATTCGCCGACCAACGTCTATATCCAGTCCGCGACGCTGAACGGCAAACCGTGGAACAAGCCGTGGTTCCGCCACGATGATGTGAAGGACGGCGCGACCTTCGTCTTCACCATGGGGGCCAAACCGAACAAGGCGTGGGGCGCCGCGCCCGACGCCGCGCCGCCGTCGATGTCGCGACAGCGCTGACCAGCCCCCCGCCCCCGCCACCCCCGCGGGGGCGCGAGCCCAGGACCCGCCATCCCCCAAGGGTCCTGGGCTCTCCCCATTCGACAGGACATATCCATGCGCAGCCTCTTGATCACCGCGTCCCTTCTTGCCCTCGCGCCGGTCGCGGCACAGGCCCAAACCGCCGCGCCGCCCGCCGGGGACGCCGTCTACACCAGCGACCTGATGACACGCTGGGGCAGGGAGGTGACCCCCGAAAATGCGTGGCGGCTCTATCCGCGCCCGCAGATGGTGCGCGAACGCTGGGTCAACCTAAACGGCCTGTGGGACTATGCGATCGCGCCCAAGGCGGCGGAACGTCCGGCGGCGATGGACGGCCAAATCCTCGTGCCGTTTCCGGTCGAGTCCAAACTCTCACGCGTCGCGCGCAAGGTCACGCCCGACGACCGCCTTTGGTATCGTCGCAGCTTCACCGTCCCCGCCGACTGGCGCGGCCAGAATGTCATGCTCAATTTCGGCGCGGTCGATTATGAAGCGACGGTGCGCGTCAACGGATCGGTCGTCGGATCGCACAAGGGCGGCTTCGACGCCTTCGGCTTCGACATCAGCCCCTATCTGAAACCCGGCGCCAACGAACTGATCGTCGAGGTCACCGATCCGAACAGCGCGGGCACGCAGCCGCGCGGCAAGCAGATTCTCGACCCCGCCGGCATCTGGTACACTGCGGTCAGCGGCATCTGGCAGACGGTGTGGATCGAACCGGTGCCCAAGCTCCACATCGCCGAGGTGCGTGCGACCCCCGATATCGACCGCGGCACCGTCGATGTCGCGGTGGCGCTCTCGGGCTGGGCGAACGACAATGACGCGGTGCGGCTGACCGCCAGCGCGGGCGGCAAGGCGATCGCCTCGACGATCATCCGCGCCAACCGGCAGGCGACGCTCGCAATCCCGAACGCGCATCTCTGGTCGCCCGGCGACCCCTATCTCTACGATCTCAAGGCCGAACTGGTAACGATCGAGGATCCTTATGCGGGCGAAGCCGAGCGCGATCGCAAGGCCTATGACTCGCGCTTCACCGACCATGAGCGCCGCGTCTATGCGAAGGCGAAGGTTGAGGGTGCGCCGCGCGACAGCGTCGCCGCTTATTTCGCGATGCGCAAAGTGTCGGTCGGGCCCGGCCGCGTCGCGGGACAGCCTGCGATCCTGCTCAACAACAAGCCGCTGTTTCAGCACGGCACGCTCGATCAGGGGTGGTGGCCCGACGGCCTTTATACGCCGCCGTCGGAGGAGGCGATGAAGAGCGACATCGTTTTCCTGAAAAAGGCGGGCTTCAACATGCTGCGCAAGCATATCAAGGTCGAACCCGCGCGCTATTATCACGACGCCGACCGGCTCGGCATGCTGATCTGGCAGGATATGCCCTCGGGCGGCGGGGAGGATCAATATCTCGCCGGCACCAGCCAATATCAGGCGATCTTCCCGTCGGAGACGATGGCCGAGCAGCAGAAGCAATTGTCCGAGATGATCGGCGAACTGCGCGCTTTCCCCTCGATCGTGACGTGGGTCGTGAACAATGAGGGGTGGGGGCAATATGATTCGGCGACCCTGACGCGCTTTGTGAAGGGGATCGACCCGACACGGCTGGTCGACGCCAATTCGGGCTGGCTGGACGTCGCGCCGAAGGACTCCGACATGCTCGACATCCACACCTATGAGGATGTGCCGAGGACGCCGCCGCTCCAGGCCGACCGTGCGGTCGTGCTCGGCGAATATGGCGGGGTCGGTTTCCCCGTGCCGGGACATATCTGGAAACCGGGCAAGGGCAATTGGAGCTATCAGGTCGCAGGAGACGAGAAGGAATATCTCGCGCGCTTCCGCCGCAAGATGGAGGGCGTGATCCGGCAGGCGAAGGAGAATGGACTCAGCGCCTCGGTATACACCCAAACGACCGACGTGGAGGACGAGATCAACGGTCTTTTGACCTATGATCGCGCGGTGCCGAAGGCGTCGGCGGAGGCGCTGGCCAAGATCGCCGCGCCGCTTTGGAACACCCCGACTCCGGACTGACCGGAAGCGGGAGAAAGCGTGACAGCTCCTGCCGTCCCCGGAGGAGGGGATGGCGGGCCCGTTTGCCTTTGGCTGCGAGTCGATATCCACGGAAAACTGCGGAAAAATGCGCATTTGTGACGGGTTTGTAACGGTTCGTCGCGCCTCGCCACCGGCTCGAAAAATTTATTTTGACAAATTGTTTTTTATATTCTGATAGAGGCTCAACGGGTCCGATGATCCGCTGCTCGGTGACTCCGAAGGCGCCGAATAACGAGTGGGGGCGAACAGCCCCTCGAACAGGGAGGTCGATGTGATGAAGGCAGGACAAATCCATTCAGCGAAAGCAGCGCGGCGCGATCGTTTTGTGCGCGAACTGATGCTGAGCGCGGGCACGCTCGCGGCGCTGTGCATCGCCGGGCAGGCGCATGCGCAGGCGACGCCCGCGCCGACGCCGCAGCCGCCGGCGGACGAAACGGCAGAGGCGCCGGGCGACGCCATCGTTGTGACCGGTTATCGCAAGTCGATCGAGCAGAGCCTCGAGCAGAAGCGCGAAGCGAACTCGCTGATCGAAGTCATCACCGCCGAGGACATCGGCAAATTCCCTGACAAGAATGTCGCCGATGCGTTGCAGCGGGTGCCCGGCGTCATCATCACCCGCGACGGCGGCGAGGGTAGCCGCGTCAGCATCCGCGGCCTTCAGTCGGACCTCACGCTGACGCTACTCAACGGCAATTTCATCGCGGGAGCCGACAGCGGCGATCCATCGCGCTCGTTCAACTATGTCCTGCTGCCGTCGAACTTCATCGCCAGCACCGAAGTCTACAAGTCGGCCGAGGCGCGGCTCGAAGAGGGCGGCGTCGGCGGCACCGTCATCCTCAACACCCGCCGTCCGTTCGATCTTCCTGCCTGGTCGGGCTTTGTCTCCGCAGAGGGTACCTATTCGGACACGACCAAGAAATTTGACCCGCAGATCGCCGGCCAGATTTCGTGGAAAGATTCCGAAGAACGGCTCGGCTTCCTGGTTGGCGTGACATATCAGGAACGCGCAAACCGCGAGCTCCGCGGCTCGACCGAAACCTGGCGTTGGTGGAGCGACCGCGACGCAAACAACGACATCATCACCCCCGCGACCGACGTCAACGGTAATCCGTTCGAGAATGACGACGCGATTTCCTATTGGCCCGGCACCGGCGTGACGGGCCAGGACGGCAAGCATTATTCGGGATATTGGGCGCCCCAGTCGGTCAATGCGGAAGTCTTTTCGCAGCAGCGCAAACGCCTTGGCATCCAGGCGACTGCGCAGATGCGTCCGATCGAAAATCTGACCGTCACCGCCAATTATTTCCGCTTCGACTATAAGAGCAACTGGCAGAGCAATGTGCTGAAGATCCCCGAATGGGGTTATGGCAATTTCTTCACCGGACCGACGTTCGACGAAAGCGGCACGATCTTCCAGTCGGCGAATTTCCAGGTGCCTGCGGCCGGGACCGGATGCCTCGTCAATACGCCGCCGTGCACGATGGAAACGCCGCAGATCGCGGGTTCCTACAGCCGCGAAAAGCAGGTTTCGAATACGTTCGAGACCGAGGTCGCCTGGAACCAGGATAATTTCGACGCAGTGCTGAAATTCGGCAAGACGAAGGCGACCGGCGGCCCGTCGATGCGCTTCGGCGTCGCCGCCAAGCCGCGCCTGACCGTCACGGGTCAGGAGCAGAACGGCAACTTCCTGAGCTCGTGGGATTTCACCGGCGGCAATCTCAACATGGAATTCTCGCCCGAGCTTCAGGAGAATATCAAGAACGGGATCGCCCAGATCGACGTCGGTTCGACCGGCTCGGGTTTCACCAACAGCGCGATCGCGCAGCGCTATGCGCAGCTCGATCTCGTCCGCCGTTTCGACAGCGTTTTGAGCGCGTTCCGCGTCGGCGGCAAATGGCGCGAAATGAGCATCCACCGAGAAACCGGCCGCAACGAATGGTATGCCGATCCGGCGACCAAGCGCCGCTATCAGGACACGCCCGCTGGCGCGGTCGCTCGGCCCGAATATTTCTATGACCAGCCGATCGGCAACATCGCCGGCGGGTTCAACGCAAATCTGTTCCCCGGCATCAATTTCAGCAACTATCTGGACTATATCAACGACACCTACGGCCCGTCGGTGCGCGTGCCCGAGCCGAACAACACCTATGACCTGAAGGAAAAGGTGTTCGCGGGTTATGTGCAGGCCGACTTCGAGGCTGGTCCGCTGCGCGGCAACATCGGCCTCCGCGTCGCACATACCAAGCAATCGGGTCTGACGTCGGACCGCCTCCAGTTCCTCAACGATTATTGCGTCGATGGTCCGGGCGGACCGTTCGATCCGAATGTGCCGGTCGGCGCCGACGGCAACTGTCAGGTGCGGCCGCTCGACGAGCGCGAGGTGATCGTGAACACGCAGGTCGACCAGTCGAAAAGCTACACCGACTGGCTGCCCAGCCTGAACGTCGTCTATGAAGTCACGCCCGACATCGTCGTTCGCGGCGCCGTCGCCAAGGTCATCGCGCGTCCGTCGTTCAACGATCTCGGATCACAGCGTTCGCTGACCTATCGTTCGGCGGAATATGCCTTCGACCGCGGCCAGTTCGGCGAGTTCGAAGGCTGGTCGGGCAGCGGCGGCAACGCCGACCTCCAGCCCTTCTCGGCCTGGCAATATGACATTGGCGTCGAATGGTATTTCAAGCGCGGCTCGGTGTTCGGCGTCGGCTTATTCCGCAAGGACGTGTCGGACTTCGTCGTACCGCTCGTGCTCGACGTGACGCGCGAAGTGAATGGGGAACAGGTGCTGATCCAGCCCTATTCGACCGTCGCCAACGGCTCGAACGCCAAATCGCAGGGCGTCGAAGTCTACGCCCAGCACACGTTCGACTTCGGTCTCGGCGCGCAGGTGAACTTCACCTATAACGACACTTCGGTCGCCGACATCACGCTCGACGGACAGACGGTCGGCAAGTCGGCGCTCGTCGGCAGTGCAAAGACGCAGGTCAACGCGTCGGTCTTCTATGAAACCGACAAGTTCCTGGTGCGCGCGTCGTACAACCGCCGCGGCGAAGTCGTCGAAGGACTCTCTTCGGGCCTCAACATCTACACCGACCCCTATGAACAGGTCGACATCAACGCTTCGTACGAGCTGATGGACGGGCTGATGCTCACCGCTTCGGTCATCAACCTGACCAAGTCGGAAGAACGCCAGCATCTTGGGAACGACACCAAGGACCGTTTCGTCCGCAGCAATTATTTCGGGCGCCGCGCTTACGTCGGCATTTCGTACAAGTTCTGATGGGGCCCATACCCCAGCTCTCCCACTTGGGTGGCTCCGCAAGGAGCCACCCACCTCTTTCCGGGCGAGCGGGTAAGATTATGATGATCGACGAAACGGGGAGCGGCGCAGGGTGCGTGTCTGGTTGAAATCGCTGGTTTTCGGTACGGCACTGCTGACGGGCGGAATGGCCGCGGCAGAAAATCCGATCGTCCCCGGCTGGTACGCCGATCCCGAAATTCGCGTCTTCGGCGACCGTTACTGGATATATCCGACCTATTCGGATCATGGCGAGACGCCTGACGTCTCGCACCATTTCAATGAGCAGCAGAAAAAGCTGCGCAAGCAGAAGACGGTCCGGCCATCCTATCATTTCCAGACCTTCTTCAACGTCTTTTCATCGCCCGACCTGGTCCACTGGACGAAGCACAGCCACGCGCTCGACGTCGAGAATGTCGCATGGGCCGCTTATGCCGTGTGGGCGCCATCGGCGATCGAGAAGGACGGCAAATATTATCTCTTCTTCGGCGCGAACGACATCCAGTCGGACGACCAGCGTGGCGGTATCGGCGTCGCGGTCAGCGACCGCCCCGAAGGGCCGTTCAAGGATGCGATCGGCAAGCCGCTGGTGGACGCCTTCCACAATGGCGCGCAGCCGATCGACCAGTTCGTCTACCGCGACGACGATGGGCAGCATTACCTCTATTATGGCGGCTGGAAGCATTGCAACGTCGTCCGGCTGGGCGACGACCTCACGTCGATCAAGCCGTTTGCCGACGGCACGACCTATAAGGAAATCACGCCCCCCGGCTATGTCGAGGGATCGTTCATGGTGAAGCGGAAGGGCGTCTATTATCTGATGTGGTCGGAGGGCGGCTGGACCGGCCCCGACTATTCGGTTGCCTATGCGATGGGCCCGTCTCCCACCGGCCCGTTCAAGCCGATGGGCAAGATTCTGGAACAGGATTTCAAGATCGCGCGCGGCGCGGGGCATCATTCGGTGGTCAATGTGCCCGGCACCGACGACTGGTACATTGCTTACCACCGCCGCCCGCTCGATCAGACGAGCGGCGAGCGCCGTCAGCTCGCGATCGACCGCATGACCTTCAACGCCGACGGCACGATCGCGCCGGTGATAATGACGAACAAGGGCGTCGCAGCGCGCCCGCTGCCGACACGAACGGCAAACAGGGGAGAGACCAAGTGAAGACGATCCGCAAGATGATGCTGAGCGCCGCCGCAAGCGCGCTCGTGCTGAGCAGCATGGGTACGCCCGTCGCCCTCGCGCAATCGGGCGCGAACCAGACCGCGCTGGTCGATTACGTCAACCCGCTGATGGGCACCGATTCCAGCTATCGCCTGTCATACGGCAACACCTATCCCGCGGTTGCCGTGCCGTTCGGCATGAATAGCTGGACCCCCGTGACGGGCGAGCCCGGCAGCGGCTGGGGCTATACCTATGACGGCGAAAAGATCAGCGGCATCAAGCAGACGCACCAGCCGAGCCCGTGGATGAACGATTATGCCGCCTTCGCACTGATGGCGGAAACCGGCCCGGTAAAGGTCAAGCAGCAGGAGCGCGGCAGCTGGTTCAGCCACAAGGCGGAGGTCGCGCGCCCCTATTCGTACAAAGTCTATCTCGCCGACTATGACGTGACCGCGGAGGTCGCGCCAACCGAGCGCGCCGCGCAGTTCCGCTTCACCTTCCCCGAAAGCAATGACGCGCATATTTTGCTCGATGGTCTCGCGGGCGGATCGATGGTCAAGGTCGACGTCAAGAACCGCCGCATCACCGGCTATGTCCGCAACAACAACGGCGGCGTACCTGACAATTTCCACAATTATTTCGTCGCCGAATTCGACCGCGACTTCACGCTCGCGCGCACCTGGGCGGGCGAGAACGCGCCGACGAACGAGCTGGCGCGCGAGGGCGATCATGTCGGCGCGGTGCTGAGCTTCAAGACCAAGAAGGGTGACAAGGTCCATGTCCGTGTCGCCTCGTCGTTCATCAGCCCCGAACAGGCGCTGCTGAACCTGCGCAGCGAAATCGGCACCGACAGCTTCGACACGACACAGGCAAAGGCGAAGGCGGCGTGGGAGAAGGAATTGTCGCGCATCCGCGTGACCGATCCCGACCCCGAGAAGGTTCGCACCTTCTATTCGTCGCTCTACCGGATGCTGCAATTCCCGCGCGTCTTTTACGAAAAGGACGCGAACGGAAAGATCGTTCATTACAGTCCGTACGACGGCAAGGTGCACGACGGCTACATGTTCACCGACAACGGATTTTGGGACACGTGGCGCGCGGTCTTTCCCTTCTTCGCGCTCATGTATCCCGAACTCGACAGCCAGATCATGCAGGGGCTGGTCAACACCTACAAGGAAGGCGGCTGGCTGCCCGAATGGGCGAGCCCCGGCTATCGCAATGTGATGATCGGGTCGAACTCGGCGAACCTGATCGCCGACGCCTATTTCAACGGCGTGCGCGGCTTCGACGTCGAGACGCTCTATGAAGCGATGATCAAGAATGCGACGACGAGCGAGGGCCGCCCGAAGGACAAGGCGGGCAAGGTCATCGCCGCGGTCGGACGCGAGGGCGCCGAATATTACAACCGTCTCGGCTATGTCCCCTATGACGTCGGGATCAACGAAAATGCCGCGCGCACGCTCGAATATGCGACCGCCGATTTCTCGATCGCGCAGCTCGCCAAGCTGCTCGGCAAGGATGCCGATGCAAAGAAATATACCGAGCGCGCGCTCAACTACCGCAAACTCTATGACAATCAGAGCGGCTGGATCCGCGGCCGCAATCAGGACGGGTCGTGGTCGACGCCGTTCAACCCCTACAAATGGGGAGACGCCTTCACCGAGGGTAACGCGCTCCATTATAGCTGGGCGGTGATGCAGGATGTCCAGGGGCTGATGACCCTGATGGGCGGGCGCGAGAAGTTCGTCGAGCGGCTCGACGCGATCTTCACCACCCCGCCGATCTTCGACGAAAGCTATTATGGGCAGGTGATCCACGAGATCCGCGAAATGCAGATCGTCGACATGGGCCAATATGCCCATGGCAACCAGCCGATCCAGCACATGCCCTATCTCTATAATTGGGCAGGTGCGCCGTGGAAGACGCAGCATCATGTGCGCGACATCATGGCGAAACTTTATTCGTCGGCGCCCGACGGCTATCCGGGCGACGAAGATAACGGCCAGACTTCGGCCTGGTATGTCTTTTCCGCCTTGGGCTTCTACCCGGTCGCGTCGGCGACGGGCGAATATGCGATCGGCAGCCCGCTGTTCCAGAAGGCGGTGCTGACGATGCCGAACGGCAAGACGCTGACGATCAATGCCGCGAACAACAGCAATACGAACGTCTATCTCCAGTCGGTCGCGCTCGGCGGGAAGGCGCAGAGCAAGACCTATTTCACCCACGGCGCTTTGTCGCAAGGAGGGACGGTCGACTTCGTGATGGGCGCCAAGCCGAACAAGCAATGGGGCAGCGCCCCCGCCGATGCGCCCTTCTCGATCAGCGCAGGTGGAAAATAGGATGACCATGACCCCAAACCGCCGCGAGATCATGGCCGGCGCCGGCGCGCTCGCGCTGGCGGCCGCAATGCCCGCCGCAGCACGCGCCGCTGCTGGCGGCTTCGTCAGCAAGCGCCCCGCGCCCGCGCAGCGTGCTTTTACCAGCCCCGCGATCGAGGCCGAGATCGCGCGCGTAAAGGCGAAGATCGCCGACCCCGAACTCGCCTGGCTGTTCGAGAATTGTTACCCGAACACGCTCGACACGACGGTGCAGACGGGCATCCTCGATGGCCGTCCCGATACCTTCGTCATCACCGGCGATATCGAGGCGATGTGGCTGCGCGACAGCTCGGCGCAGGTGCAGCCCTATATCCACCTCGTCGCCAAGGACGCGAAGCTGAAGCGCCTGTTCCAGGGGCTGATCCAGCGGCAGGCACGCTGCATCCTGATCGACCCCTATGCCAATGCGTTCGACAAGGATCCGACCGCGCCGTCGAAACTCGAATGGTCGCAGACAGACAAGACCGAGATGAAGCCCGGCGTCGCCGAGCGGAAATGGGAAATCGACTCGCTCTGCTACGCGATGCGGCTGTCCCACGAATATTGGACGCGAACCAAGGACAAGGCGCCGTTCGACGACATATGGTCGCGCGCGATGAAGCTCGCGGTGGCGACCTTCCGCGAACAGCAGCGCAAGGACGGCCCCGGGCCATACAGTTTCCAGCGCCCCGCGCTCCAGCCGACCGACAGCCTGATGCTCGGCGGTTATGGCGCGCCGACGAAGAAGGTCGGGCTGATCCACTCGATGTTTCGCCCGTCGGACGATGCCTGCCTCTATCCCTTCCTGATCCCGTCGAACCTGTTCGCGGTATCGGTGCTGCGCAAGATTGCCGCCGTCCACCGCGAAGCGCGCGGCGACAATGCGGCGGCCACCGACGCCGAGGCCCTCGCCGCCGAGGTCGAGGCCGCGCTGAAAGCGCATGCGCTGATCGACGACGGCAAGGGCGGTCAGGTCTGGGCCTATGAAATCGACGGCTTCGGCAATTATGTCTTCATGGACGACGCCAATGTGCCGAGCCTGTCGGGCCTGCCGCTGATCGACGTCGTCGACAAAAACGACCCGATCTTCCTGCGCACCGCGGCGCTCGCCTGGTCCGACCGCAACCCCTATTTCTTCAAGGGCACCGCGGCCGAGGGGATCGGCGGGCCGCACATCGGTCTCGACATGATCTGGCCGATGTCGATCATCACCCGCGCGATGAACGCCGACGACGATGCGACGATCCTGCAATGCCTGCGCTGGCTGAAGACGACGCACGGCGGCACCGGCTTCATGCACGAAAGCTTTCACAAGGATGACCCCAAAAACTTCACGCGCAGTTGGTTCGCGTGGGCCAACGCGCTGTTCGGCCAGTTGATCGTCGAGGTCGCCGACAAGCGTCCCGCGCTGCTGGCGCGGCCGCTGTGAGCGGGGAGGGGGCAATGATCACGACCAGCCGCCGCCGGCTTCTTGCGACCACGGGCTTGCTCGCGCTCGGCGGGGCGATCCCCGCCGGCTGCTCGCGCGCCGCGGGCGGGGGCGATCTCCTCGCCATCGGCAAGCCGAACCTCTTCATCGGCACCGGCGGGCATGGGCACACCTTCCCAGGCGCGTCGCTGCCGTTCGGGATGGCGCAACTCAGCCCCGATACGAATACCCATGGCTGGGACGCCTGCTCGGGCTATCACCAGAAAGATGGCTCGATCATGGGGTTCAGCCATACGCATCTTTCGGGCACCGGCATCGGCGATATGCTCGACGTGCTGGTGGTGCCGACGCGGCGCGAACTGAAGCTCGATCCCGGCACGATCGAAAAGCCCGGCGAGGGTTTTCGTCAGCGCTATTCGGACGAACATGCCGAGCCCGGCTATTACCGCGTGAAGCTTGAAACCGGCGTGCTCGCCGAACTCACCGTCACTGAACGCTGCGGTCTGCACCGTTATCATTTCGGGCGGGGCGCGGGGCACATCCTGATCGATTTCGCCCATGCGATCGAGGATGATTGGGACAAGGGTATCGTCGTCGAAAAGGCCTCGCTCGATTTGGGCGAGGACGGCACGCTGACCGGCAGCCGGCAGGTCAACCGATGGGCCAAGGGTCGTCATATCCATTTCGCGATGCAGATGTCGCGCCGTCCCGACCGTGTTCAGTTTTTCGGCGACGACGGCAAATCGGCCCCCGATGGCGCGACGTCGATCAAGGGCAACAGGCTCAAGGTCGCCTTCTTCTTTGACGAGGCTGGCGGCGATCCGATCCTGATCAAGACCGGCCTTTCCGCGGTCGCGGTGCAGGGCGCGCGCGACGCGCTCGCCTATGAAGCGAAGGGCTGGGATTTCGACGGCGCGGTCAAGGCCGCGCGCGGAACCTGGGCCAAGGCGCTCGGCGGCATCCGCGTGTCGGGCGGTACAGAGGCGCAGCGCGTCATCATGACCAGCGCGCTCTATCACGCGCAGCTCGCGCCGACGCTCTTCACCGACCGCGACGGCCGCTATGTCGGGCTCGACCGCGAACTCCATCAGGCGGCGAAGGGCGAGGAAGCGTTCAGCACCTATTCGCTGTGGGATACCTATCGCGCACTCCACCCGCTGCTGACGCTGATCGATCCCTCGCGGGCCGCGCTTCTGACGCGCGATCTCTGTCGCCAGACCGCGCAGAGCCCCGCCGGTCCGCCCGTATGGCCGCTGCAGGGCGTCGAGACCGCATGCATGATCGGCTGGCACGCCGTCTCGGTGCTCGCAGAGGCGCATGCAAAGGGCATCAAGGCCGATTATGCCGCCGCCTGGCCGAACATCCGCCGCCGCGCCTTCGACCGCGATTTCAAGGATATCGACAGCACGCTTGGCCGCGGTTTCTATTACGACCTTGGCTACATCCCGTGCGAAGAAGTGTGGGAATCTGTCAGCCGGACGCAGGAATATGCCTATGACGACTGGGCGATGGCGCACCTCGCCGACGCCGTGGGCGCCAAGGACGATGCCGCGGCGCTGCGCAAGCGCGCGCAAAACTATCGCGGTGTGATCGACCCGGAAACCCGCTTCGCACGCCCGCGCTTCAAGGACGGAAGCTGGTGGAAGGATTATGATCCGGTCCAGATCGGCCATGATGTCAAGAAATGGCGCGACTATACGGAGGCGAACGGCTGGCAGGCGACCTTCCTCAACCAGCACGATATCTACGGCCTGATCGAGCATTTCGGCGGCGACGCGGCGTTCGAGGAAAAGCTCGACGCCCTGTTCAACGCGCCCTCGACCCTGCCCGACAATGCGCCGCCCGACATTTCGGGGCTCGTCGGCCAATATGCGCACGGCAATGAGCCGAACCATCATGTCGCGTATATGTACGCCTATTGCGGCGCGCCCGCGAAGGCGCAGGCAATGGTCCGGCGGCTGCTCGTCGAAATGTACAGGAACGACCCCGACGGGGTGATCGGCAATGACGATTGCGGTCAGATGAGCGCCTGGTTCATCCTCTCGGCGCTCGGTTTCTATCCGGTCGATCCGGTCAGCGCGATCTACGTCTTCGGATCGCCGCTGTTCGACGTTGCCGAGGTGACGGTGGGCGCGGGCAAGACGCTGACGGTCCGTGCCGAGGGCAATGCGCCCGACCATCCTTATGTCCAGTCGGTCCGCTGGAACGGCAAGCCCTGGAGCAAGAACTGGATCGCGCACGCCGACCTGATCGGCGGCGGCGAACTCGTCTTCGAAATGGGTGCCAAGCCTTCGCAGTTCGGCACCGCCAAGGCCGACCGTCCGCCTTCGTTCGGCTCGACGCCCGGATGATTTCATCAAACAGCCACTATGCCCAAAAAGACAGAAAAGATTGGAATTCTCCCCGTGATCCGGCGCGTACCGACCCAGCATGGCCAGCCCATTCCCTGCGCGGGGGGGCGGTGCTGATGGCTGACCAGCGACTCTTCGCGGGCGTCGAACTCGGCGGTACCAAATGCGTCTGCATCCTTGCCGCGGGGCCCGACGATATCCGCGACCGGCAGGTGATCCCGACGACCGCGCCGTGGGAAACGCTGCCGGCCATCAAGGCGGTGCTCGACGGCTGGTCGGCGGAGCACGGTTTTTGCGGCCTCGGCATCGCGTCCTTCGGCCCGATCAAACTCAACCCCCGCGCCGCCGATTATGGCCAGGTCGGCGCGACGAACAAACCCGATTGGGAAGGCGCCGATCTGCTCGGTCCGCTGAAGGCTGCGTTCGCGGTGCCGATCGGCTTCGACACCGACGTCAACGGCGCCGCGCTCGCCGAAATCCGCTGGGGCAGCGGGCGCGGTCTCGACGACTTCGCTTATGTCACCGTCGGCACCGGCGTCGGCGTGGGGTTGATCGTCCACGGCAAACCGACGCGCGGATTCAGCCACAGTGAGATCGGTCATATCCTTGTGCCGCGCCTTGCCAGCGACAAGGCGTCCAGCGCGTGCCGCTTTCACGACGATTGCGTCGAAGGGCTCGCCTCGGGCACCGCATTGAATGCACGACTGGGCGGCCGCCCGCTTGCGGACATCGCAAAGGACGACCCGGTGTGGGAACCGATCGTGCACACGCTGGCATCAATGGTCCATTCACTCGCCTGCACGACCGGCCCGATGCGCGTCGCGATGGGCGGCGGCGTCCTCGCGGGCCAGCCGCAACTCCTGCCGCGCATCAACGCGCGGCTGGAGGAAAGCCTTTCGGGATATATGCAGATTCCGGGCGACGGCGCTTATGTTACCGCGCCCGAACTCGGAACGATGGCGGGGCCGCTCGGCGCGATTGCGCTCGCGATGGATGCGGTGGGCGCGCCGGCATGAGCAAAGCCGCGCTGCCGCCCCTTTCGCGATTGGACAGCACCGGACCTTCGCGGCACAAAGGGACGATGAAACGCTTTGCCACCGCTGCCGCGCTGCTCGCCCTTCTGCCGATCCAATCCTTCGCCGAGCAGCCGGCGCCCGATCCGCTCAGCTTCGTTGATCCGATGATCGGTACCGGCCCCGAAGGCCACACTTTCCCGGGCGCGACTGCGCCGTTCGGTATGGTCCAACTATCGCCCGACACCGACGCGACGTGCCAGATCCGCGACTGCTACGATCATGCGGCCGGCTACAGTTACCACGACACGACGATCCAGGGGTTCAGCCACACCCATTTTTCGGGTGCCGGCCATTCAGACCTCGGCGACCTGCTGCTGATGCCGCAGATCGGCGAGGTCAAGCTGGATCCGGGCGATCCCAAAGTTCCGGGTTCGGGCTATCGCCAGCGTTTCGACCATGCGACCGAAAAGGCGAGCCCCGGCTATTATGCGGTCACGCTCGCCGACAGCGGAATCCGCGCCGAACTCACTGCGGGGACGCGCGTCGGCATCCACCGTTACAGCTTCCCAGCGGGCAAGGACGCGCATCTGCTGCTCGACCTCCGTTCGTCGCTCTATGATTATCCGGGCAAGATTCTCTGGTCGGGGCTGCATCTCCGTCCCGACGGCACGCTTACCGGTTTTCGCGAGACGCGCGGTTGGGCGCCGGGGCGCAAGCTCTTCTTCGCGATGCGCTTCTCGGCGCCGCTCAAATCCCACGCCCTCCTCGATCGCGACGAGAAGGTCGCGTATAAGGGCTTTCAGGCGCCTGGCCGCGGCAGCGACGCGCTTGCCGAAAAGCTCGGCAAGGCGCTCGAAGCACGGCTCGATTTCGGCGCGCTGACCGGCCCGCTCGAAGTCCGTGTCGCGCTCTCCGGGGTCGACGAGGCCGGCGCGGTCGCCAACCTCGATGCCGAAGGTGCGGGCTTCGACGCCGTCCGCGCGCGTACCGAAGGTGAATGGCGCAAGGCGCTCGGTGCGCTCCAGATCGAAGCGCCCGCGCCGATGCGCACCAACCTCTACACCGCGCTCTATCACAGCTTGCTCGCGCCCAGCGTGTGGAGCGACGTCGACGGGCGCTATCGCGGTCCCGACGATCAGGTCCACGCCGCAAAGGATTTCACTTTCCGCTCGACCTTTTCGCTGTGGGATACGTTCCGCGCGCAACATCCCTTGCTGACGCTCGTCCAGCCCGGCGAAACCAACAGCGATATCGTCAAATCGCTCGTCGCGAGCCGCAAGCACAGCCCGCATGGCATTCTGCCCGTGTGGCAGTTCCACGGCCGCGAGACTTGGACGATGATCGGCTATCACGCGGTCCCGGTCATTGCCGACGCCTATATGAAAGGCGTGGGCGATTTCGACGCGAACGAGGCTTTGGACGCGATGGTCGCGAGCGCCGAATATGCGCCCTACGGCGGGCTCGGCGACTATATGAAGCTCGGTTATGTCGCGATCGACCGCGAGCCCGAGGCGGCGTCGAAGACGGTCGAATATGCCTATGACGATTGGACGATCGCGCGGATGGCCGAAAAGATGGGCCGCAAGGACATTGCCGACCGCTTCTACAAGCGCGCCGGTTACTGGCGGAACAGCTTCGATGCCAAGACCGGGTGGCTGCGCGCGCGCAAGGCCGACGGCAGCTTCCGCACCCCGTTCGACCCGACGGCGATCAACTATGGCTCCGACTATACCGAGGGGAATGCCTGGCAATATAGCTGGTTCGTTCCGCAGGATCAGGCCGCGCTCTTCCGCATTCTCGGCGGCGACGCAAAGACGGTCGCGAAGCTCGACGCCATGTTCGATTACGACAATTCAAAACTCGATTACAGCCATGCCGAGGATATCGCGGGGCTGATCGGCCAATATATCCATGGCAACGAGCCGAGCCACCATGTCGCCTATCTCTATGCCTATGCCGGTGCGCCGTGGCGGACGCAGGAGCGGCTGAAACAGATCGTCGACAGCCAGTATAAGCCGACCCCGGACGGGCTGTCGGGCAATGACGACCTCGGCCAGATGTCGGCATGGCTCGTCTTCACCGGCCTCGGTTTCTATCCGGTCGCGCCGGGGTCGAACCAATATGTGATCGGCCGGCCGTTCGTGGACCGCGCGGTATTGAACCTGCCGGGCGGAAAGCGCTTCACCGTCGAGACCGCCGGGCTGTCCGACGCGAACCGCTATGTCGGCAAGGTCGAACTCAACGGCAAGCCGCTGACGCGTAGCTGGATTTCCGACGCCGAAATCCGCAGCGGCGGCACGCTTCGCTTCACAATGCAGGCAAAGCCCGACACAGCATGGGCCACGGCCCCCACCACACGCCCCTACTCCCAGTCAACGGCGCGCTAGGTTGGCTCGCCGCGCTGCAGCGTCATCGCCAGTTCCTCGACGTCGAGGTCGCGTTCGAGTTCGTGCATGACCTCGTCTTCGATCAATCCGGCGCGATGGATTCGGATCAGTTCGGCGCGCCCCGCCGCGATCGCCTGGAGCAGGACGTCGAAATGCGACCGTAGCCCGTCCATCGCGGTGCTGGCATCTGCCTCGTAACGCTCCATAAAATTCATCCGCTTGCGATGTTCTTCGAGCATCATCGGATGGATCAGCGTTCCATTCCCGTCATACGCGAGCCTTTCGACGACAGCGAACCGCGCGCGCGCCATCGCGGCTTCAGCGGCGGGCATCGCCATTTTTGCGGGCGGGTCGGAGTCGACCGGCTTCACCGCGCGAATCAGCATGCCGAGGCTGGATCCCTGCACGACCACGGTCACAAAGATCACCGCGAAGGCGCAGATCAGCATCAGGTCGCGGCCGGGCATGTCGACGGGCAGGGTCAGCGGAACCGCCAGCGTAACGACGCCGCGCATCCCAGTCCAACTCAGAACCGTCGCCTGCCGCCACCCCAACGGTCGCGCGCGTTCCAGCCCCACTTTGCGCGCGATTCCGAGGAGGGCTTCCGAACCGAAAATCCAGACGAAGCGGGCAATGGTAAGAGTGATCACGACGGCGGCGATCACGATGGTCCACGACAGCGGCATCGCCCCGATCCCGCCGATCCGCTCGATCGCGCCGCGCAGCGAAAAGCCGATCAGAATGAACACGAGAGCTTCGAGGACGAACACCATGATGAACCACGCCGAATTGGCGCGAAGGCGGACGTCGGCGGACAATATCTGATGTTGGTACCACCCCATCGCGAGACCCGAGGTTACGGTCGCGATGACGCCCGACACATGCACGGCTTCGCCGGCGATATAGGCGGCCCAGCAGAGGAGGATCGTGATCAGCATGATCAGCATGCGATCCTGCAGGCGCTTGGCGAGGAATATCCAGCCTGCGGCAACCAAGGCGCCGACGACCACGCCGCCGATTGCCACGAACGCGAAGCTCTGGATCGCCTCGCCGGTGTGGAACACCCCGCTGAGCGTTGCGGCGACGGCGAAGCGGAAGAGGATCAGGCCGGTGGCGTCGTTGAGCAGGCTTTCGCCTTCGAGGAGGGCTTCCAGTCGCCGCGGCAGGTGGACGCCTTTCAGAACCGCGCGCGCCGACACCGCGTCGGGGGGCGATACAATCGCGCCGAGCGCGAAACAGGCGGCCCAGGGCAGGTCGGGAAGGATTAGGTGCACGACCACGCCGACGACGAGCGTCGTGAACACCACCGCCCCGACGGCGAGTGACAGGATGCCGGGAAGGTGGCGACGAAAGCGGCCGAGCGCGGTAAAATAGGCGCCGTCCATCAACAGGGGCGGGAGGAACAGCACGAGCGCCAGCTCAGGATCGAGCGAGATCGCAGGCAGGCCGGGAATGAAGGCCAGGCCGCCGCCGCCGACGAGCAGCGCGGTCGCGGGCGGCCAACGCAATTTCAGCGCAAGCCAGTGCAGCCCGATGACAAGTGCGAGCAGCCCGAGGACGAGTTCGAAGGCTTCGACGGCGTGCATCGGATCAGTTCCGGTCCATGCCTAGGTCGAACGATGGTGTCATTTGAAGGCCCCCTGTCTCGTCCAATCCCACAAGGCCTTTTGTGACGGTGTTTGAGCCCGCGATCAATGATGGAGATTGTGTCAGCCCGAAAGCTTGAATGCCCTTGCCACCGGTCCAAAACACAATGGTCGGTGAATGCAGAAGGAAGGGACCCTTTATCCCCCGCCCGCCGCGCTCGGCAGCCGCGACGGGGGATGAGGTTTGGTGTGCACATGAGAACAATAGGAGAACAAATATATCTCGTCAACAGCATTTTTGCGGTTTTTCAGGAACTCCGCGCGTCCGGTTGACGTGAACGTCAATCAGGGTCAATGCATAGGAAACGAAGGAAAGGGATAATGATGGCGGAGCAACCGAAGTTTGACCTCACCGGACGCGTGGCGCTGGTGACCGGGGCGTCCTCGGGCCTTGGCGCCGGTTTCGCCAAGGCACTGGCGGCGTCGGGCGCAAAGGTCGTGCTTGCCGCGCGCCGTGCCGACAAGCTTGCCGAGCAGGTTGCCGCGATCGAGGCGGCTGGTGGGCAGGCGATTGCCGTTAGCATGGACGTTACCGACGAGGCATCGACGATCGCTGCTTATGACGCTGCCGAAGCGGCGTTCGGACCCGTCGACACGATCGTCGCCAACGCGGGCGTCGCGACCGAGAAGATGGCGATGAGCCTGACGGTGGACGACGTCGATTTCTTGCTCGCCGCGAACGTCCGCGGCGTCTTCCTGACCGCGAACGAGGGTGCAAAGCGGCTCGACAAGGCGGGAAGCCGTGAGAAACAGCATGGCCGCATCGTCCTGATCGGTTCGATTACCGCCGAGAAAATCTTTCCGGCGACCTCGGTCTATGGCGCGACCAAGGCGGCGGTGCGGCATCTGGGTAAGGCACTGGCGCGCGAATGGGCGCGGCGCGGGATCAGCGTCAATGTGATCCAGCCAGGCTATTTTGAATCCGAAATGACCGCCGAGCTCTTCGAAAGCGAGACCGGCGCGGCGATGGTGAAGAGCTTCCCGCGCCAGCGGATGCGGCCGCCGAGCGATCTTCACGCGCCGCTGCTCCTCCTCTGCTCCGATGCCGCGCTCGGCATCACGGGCAGCGTCATTACCGTCGACGACGGGCAGACGCTGTGAGCGAGCTGCTGGTCGAACGCCGCGGCGCGGTCGAGATTGCGACACTCAACCGACCTGAACGGCTCAATGCGCTGAACGAGGGGCTGGTCGACGCGCTCAACGCCTATTTCGGGGGGCTTGCCGACCGCACCGACGTCCGCGTCGTTGTCCTGCGCGGCGCGGGGCGCGGTTTCTGCGCGGGGCTCGACATTCAGGAAGACCGGTCGTCGGACGAAACTCCGGTGCTTCGAACGCTGCGCACCCAGACCAGCATCGGCAATATCTATCGCAAGATGCGCGCGTGCCCGCAGCCGATCGTCACGCTTGGCCATGGCGCTGCCTGCGGTGGCGGGCTGTCGTTGCTGCTCGCTTCGGACGTCAGGTACGCGGCGCCGTCGTTCAAGGCGAACGCGGCCTATATCCGTATCGGCCTTGGCGGCTGCGACATGGCGTCGAGCTATTTTCTGCCGCGCCTCGTCGGCGCAAGCCTTGCGTCCGAGATGATCCTGACCGGCCGCTTCATCGACGCCGACCGCGCGCTGCGCGCGGGCCTCGTCAGCGAGATCGTCGAGGAAGAGGCGTTGCTCGATCGCGGTCTCGCGCTCGCCGACGAAATGCTGGCGACGTCGCCCTATGGCTTGCGGCTGTCGAAACAGGCGCTCAATCTCAACATCGACGCGCCGAGCCTCGAAGCGGCGATGGCTATCGAGGACCGCCAGCAGGTGATCCTTTCGGCGACCGCAGACCATCGCGAGGCGCTCGCCGCCTTCCTCGAAAAACGCGCGCCGGAATATCGCGAACGTTAAGGTTAAAGACCTGTGTATCGCCCCCATTGACTCGGCAATATATTGACATAGTAAGTGTCACATCCCGAGGGGGTGGGAGTGATGGCAGTGCGCAGGAGGACCACTAAATGCCGGGTCGCTTAGGCGGGTCCCGGCGTGCTGCCATCATCGCAATCGGCGCCCTGACCGCCTTGGCGCCCGCGCAGGCGCAACCCGTCAAACCGGTGCCGAAGCACCCAAATATCGTCATCCTGCTCGCCGACGATTGGGGCTTCTCCGACGTGGGCTCTTTCGGCTCCGAAATCGCGACGCCGAACATCGACGCGCTCGCAAATGCAGGGACGCGCTTTTCCAATTTCCACGTCGCGGGGTCCTGCTCGCCGACGCGCGCGATGCTCCAGACGGGGGTGATGAACCACCGCAACGGCCTCGGCAACATGCCCGAGACGATCCCCGACGAACATCGTGGCAAGCCGGGCTACGACACGGTCATGAACCTTCGCGTCGTGACGATCGCGCAGTTGCTCAAGGCCGCGGGCTACCGCACTTACCTCACCGGCAAATGGCATCTCGGCAGCGATGCCAAGCGGCTGCCGCATGCACGCGGCTACGACCGTGCCTATAGCCTTGCCGATGCCGGCGCCGACAATTTCGAACAACGCCCGATCGAGGGCATGTACGACACCGCCGCCTGGACCGAGAATGGCAGGCCGGCGACCCTGCCCAAGGATTATTATTCGTCGCATTTCGTCGTGCAGCGGATGATCGATTATATCGAGGCCGACCGCAAAAGCGGCAAACCCTTCCTCGCGTCGATCAACTTCCTTGCCAACCATATCCCGGTGCAGGCGCCCGACAGCGACATCGCGCGCTATTCGGCTATGTACAAAGACGGCTGGACCGCGCTCCGCGAAGCGCGGGCGAAGCGGGCCGCGGCGCTCGGCATCGTCCCCGCGGGCATGCCGATCGTGACGATGGCGACAACCCCCGACTGGCAGAAACTCGACGCCGAAGAGCGCGCCGCTGCCGTGCGCGTGATGCAGGCTTATGGCGGTATGGCGACCGCGATGGATCGTGAGGTCGGACGTCTCGTCGCTCACCTTAAAGCCACGGGCGATTACGAGAATACGATCTTCGTCTTCCTCTCGGACAATGGTGCCGAGCCGACCAATCCGTTCAGCAGCCTGCGCAACCGGCTGTTCCTCGGTATGCAATATGACCTCGCGACCGCCAATATCGGCCGGCGCGGTAGCTTTGCCGCGATCGGGCCGGGCTGGGCGAGCGCTGCAGCATCGCCCCTGTCGGGATATAAATTCAGCGCGACCGAGGGCGGCCTGCGGGTGCCGCTCATCATCGCATGGCCGGGGCACGCCGGCATTCGCGCGGGGACGATCAACGACGGTCTTGCTCATGTCACCGACATCTTGCCGACGCTGACCGAGCTTGCGGGCGTACCGGGCCATGGCGGAAGCTGGCAGGGTAAGGCGGTCGAGCCTGTCACCGGGCGCAGCCTCGTGCCGATGCTGCAGGGCGGAGCGGGCAGCGTCCATGGCGACACGCCGCTCGGCTATGAACTGTCAGGCAATGCGGCGCTGTTTCGCGGCGATTACAAGCTGGTGCGCAACCTTGCGCCGACCGGCGACGGCAAATGGCGGCTTTACGATCTCAAGACCGACCCCGGGGAAACGCGCGATCTTGCCGCCGCCGAGCCCGACCGGTTCACCGCGATGATGGCCGATTATCGCGCCTATGCGAAAGCGAATGGTGTGCTCGACATGCCCGCGGGCTACACGGCCGACGAGCAGATAAACGCCTATGCCTTCGAACATCAGGGCAAGCCGCGGTTGATCCGCCTCGGCCTGTGGGTCGGCGGGATCGCCGTGCTGCTGTCAGCCCTTGTCTGGCACTGGCGCCGCCGGCGCCGGGCGCGCCGTGTCGATCAGGCGAAACCCGATATGGTCGGTGCCTAGGCCTCGTTCCTGGAACTGGCGCGCCGCAGGACGATAGCGCGCGCAATAATTGGCTGCGCACAGAAAGCTGCCGCCCTTGATGACATTATTCTCACCGCCCGCCTTGCTCGTCGTCCATTCCCATACATTGCCGATCAAATCGTGGACGCCATGCTCGTCGGCGGGAAAGCAGGCGACCGGCGCACGGCTGGTAAAGCCGTCGGTGCCCATGTCGCGGACCGGGAAGCTGCCCTGATAATAGTTGGCGCGGGGTTTGCCGTCCTTGCCGACCGGAACGTTACGATCGGCTCCGCCGGTCGCCGCGGCTAGCTCCCATTGCTCCTCGCTCGGCAGCGTTCTGCCCTTCCACTTGGCGTAGGCGAGTGCATCATCATAGCCGATTTGCACCACCGGATCGCGGTCGCGTCCGTCGATGTTCGTCTCGGGCCCCGCCGGATGTCGCCACTCAGCGCCGACGACCCAGCGCCACCAGTTCGGATTGCCGTCGTTCGGCGCGGTGAACACCGCCGACCCGGGGATCAGCATCTCGGGCGGAGCGCCCGGCAGTTTCGGCGGATCCTGCTCGGCGAGCGTCTTATATCCCGTTGCCTTCACAAATTCGGCGAACTCGGCGTTCGTGACCTCGTGCGTCGCAATCCAGAAACCCGCGACAGTGACATCGCGCGCCGGCCCTTCCTCGGGCAATTGCGCGTCGGCGCCCATCGCGAAGGTCGCGCCCGGGATCCAGACATAATCCTGTGCCGGCATCGCCGGGCATTCGGGCGCCTTTGCTTCGGCGACCTTCGCGTCCTCCGCCCCGCCGCACGCGGCAAGCGCGCCGAGCAGTACCAGCGAGAGCAGAACCGATCCTTTCCGCATCAGGCGTCTTCGGCGATCGTCGCCATTATCGCCTCGACCATCTGGCCCATCACCGTTCCGGCTTCTTCGGCGGACAGGCTCTGATCGTGGCGCAGCGTGCGCCACGTGTGGAACGACAGCGCAGCACATAGCGCCTCGACTGCGATCCGATCGGTAAGCACCGAACCCGGAAGCAGGCGCAGGATGAGTTCGCGTTCGAGCATAACGACCCGGCTGTACTGGCCCATCAGGAAGGGCGACTGATAGCGTTTGATATTGGCGGCGAGCCGGAAGGGCAGGGTCGTCTCGAACACCCGGACGCGACGCCGAACGAGTTCGCGGACATTGGCGCGCCAGGGCTGGTCGGGATAGGGCGCCATGACGATCGGCATCACGCGCTCGGTTATCATTCCGGTAATCTCGGAATAGAGCGCATCCATATCGTCGAAATGCCGGAATACGGTGCGCAGGCCGATGCCCGCTTCTTCGGCGACGCGCGCCGCGCTCGGCGACAGGTCGCCGGCAACGATCAACTCCATCATCGCCTCGACAATGCGCTTGTGGCTCGACCGCCCACGCTCGCGCCGGCCGTCGACCCGATCGGCCTCGACCTTTTGCGCGTTCGATTTCCCTAACCCTGTCGCCATGGCGTCCCTGCTGGCCCGGCTTGACGCCGGGGTCAAACAATCTTGCGTATCGACCAATATAGTGACACATATAGTGTCAATAGTTTCGATACAAGCCGACAGGACGCGATAGGGGACGAGGATGAAGAAAAAATGGGTCGCACTCGGCGTGCTGGCTTTGGCAGGGGCTGGCGGATATTGGGCGTTCGAGGCGAATAAATACCGCATCCCGGGCATTCTTCAGGACTGGCGTGACCCCGTGCAGCCGAACCGCGTAGTCGCGTGGCAGCAGGGGCCTGCAAAGGCAGCCGACGGTAAACCTCCGCCGAATATCATCCTGATCGTCGCCGACGACCTTGGGTATAATGATATCAGCCTCAACGGCGGTGGTGTCGCGGACGGCGTGGTCAAGACGCCGAATATCGACGCGCTCGCGCACGAAGGCGTCAATTTTACCACCGCCTACGCCGCGAATGCGACCTGTTCGCCGTCGCGTGCCGCGATGATGACGGGGCGTTATCCGACGCGCTTCGGTTTTGAATATACCGCCGTGCCGGTCGAATTCGCCGAAAATCTCGCGCATGGAGAGGGCGTCGGCCCGCACCGCGCTATCTTTCACCGGGAGCTCATCACGCCCGACATTCCCGCCTATCCCGATATGGGCGTCCCCGCGAACGAAGTGACGATCGCCGAAGCGGTTAAGGCGGCAGGCTATCACACGCTCCACATCGGCAAATGGCACCTCGGCGAGGCGCCGAAGCTACAGCCGCAGGCGCAGGGCTTCGACGAAAGCCTTGCGATCCTTGCCGGTGCCGCAATGTTCCTGCCCGAAGACGACCCGGACAGCATCAACGCAAAGCTGCCGTGGGATCCGATCGACCGCTTCATCTGGGCGAACCTGCGCCATGCCGTCACCTTCAACGGCAGCAAGCGTTTCCACCCCAAGGGCCATATGACCGACTATTTTGCCGACGAGGCGATCAAGGCGATCGAGGCGAATAAAAATCGCCCGTTCTTCATGTATCTCGCGTTCAATGCCCCGCACACGCCGTTGCAGGCGACAAAAGCCGACTACGATAAGTTCCCGCAGATCAAGGATCACAAGACGCGCGTCTATGGCGCGATGATCGCGCAGCTCGACCGCCGCATCGGCGACGTGATGGCGAAGCTGAAACAAGCGGGGATTGACGACAATACGCTCGTCATCTTCACCAGCGACAATGGCGGCGCCTGGTACAATGGCATGCCCGACTTGAACGCACCGTTCCGCGGGTGGAAGGCGACCTTCTTCGAAGGCGGTATCCGCACGCCGCTGTTCATGCGCTGGCCGGGCGCGATCGCACCGGGAACGCGGCGCGCCGACATGACCGGTCATCTCGACATCTTCTCGACGATCGCCGCCGCAGCGGGGGCGAAGTTGCCGGTGGGCCGGACGATCGACAGCGAGGATATCCTGGCCGGCCCCGCCAAACGCCCCGCCATGTTCTGGCGTTCGGGCGATTACCGCGCCGTGCGCGCGGGTGACTGGAAGCTGCAGGTGACGAAACGCCCCGACAAGGCCCGCCTCTATAACCTCGCGGTCGACCCGACCGAGCGCCACGATCTCGCAGCAAGCGATCCGCAGCGCGTCGCCACGCTCCGCGCGATGATCGAGGCACAGAACAAGGGTATGGCAAAGCCGATCTGGCCCGGTCTCATCGAAGGACCGGTGCGTATCGACGTCCCGCTCGACGCGCCCTGGAAGGACGGGCAGGACTATATCTACTGGACGAACTGACGGGGTTAGCGTTCAACTTTTGTTGCTAGGATAACCGACGTTGTCGTGCGCTCGACTCCTTCGAGAAGGCCGATCTCGTCGATCAACTCGTTGAGCTGTGCGCCATCCTCGGCCTCCAACATCGCGATGATGTCATATTCGCCGCTGATCGCGTGGATCGCCTGCACCAGCGCAAAGCTTGCGAGCGCCTGTTCGACTTCGCGGTGAAAGCGCGGCAGGGTCTTGATCATCATATGCGCGCGCACGCGGCTCGCGGCAAAGGCGTTGCCAAGCCTTACCGTATAGCCCGCAACGACCTTCTCTTCCTCCAGCCGCGCGAGCCGCGAATAGATCGCCCCGCGCGACAGGCCGAGCTCCTTGGCGAGCTGTGCGATCGTTTGCCGCGCATCGTCGCGCAGCAGGGTGAGCAGTTTTTCGTCGGTCTCGTCGAGGTTGACGCCCGAGTGCGGCATCAGTCGGCCAGCTTCTCGTCGGCAAAGATCGCGATCTGTGGTGTCCCCCCGGCGCTCATCCGCCCTCGATACATGCCAAGGTCGTTGATGGCAAAGGCGGGGCGCCCATCGGGGCCCATCGCGATCAGCCCGCCGTCGCCGCCGATCGCGCCGACCGCATCGATCGTGCCCTGTGCGGCGTCCTTCAGGCTTTCGCCCTTCCACGCGACGCGGTCGCACACCTGCCGCGCGGCGCTCTCGCGAATGAAATATTCGCCCGATCCGGTCGCCGACACGGCGCATTGCCCATTCTTGGCATAGGTGCCGGCGCCGATTATCGGCGAGTCGCCTATGCGGCCCCAGCGTTTGCCTGTCATCCCGCCGGTCGAGGTCGCGGCCGCCAAATTTCCTTCGGCGTCGAGCGCGACCGCGCCAACGGTGCCGAAAAGATGCGTCGGATCGATCGCTGACACTTGCTTCTCGCGCCAGCGCAGCAGCCCCTGCCAGCGTTCCTCGGTGCGAAACCAGCTCGGATCGACTTGTTCGAGCCCGCGCTCGATCGAGAAACGGTCGGCGCCATCGCGCGCCAGCATCACGTGCGGGCTCTTGTCCATCACCGCGCGCGCCAGATCGATCGGATGCCGCGTGCGCGTCACGCCCGCGACCGCGCCGGCTTTCAGCGTCTTGCCGTCCATGATCGCGGCATCCAGCTCATTCTTGCCCTCGGCAGTGAATACCGCGCCGCGCCCTGCATTGAACAACGGATTATCCTCGAGCACACGCACCGCCGCGGCGACCGCATCGAGCGCCGCACCACCCTTGTCGAGCACCGCGCCACCGGTGCGCAGCGCCTCGTCGAGCCCGGCGCGATACGCCTTCTCTTTTTCGGGCGAGAGCGTCTTTCGCTCGATCACCCCGGCACCGCCATGAATCGCAAGCGACCAGCGCGGCGCCTCGACGATCTCGCCGGCGCGCACGGCATAGTTGCGCACGAACACCGGCGCATCGACTTGCCCCGAGGGCAGGTGGAGTACCGACCCGGGGCCGACTCCCGTCACCTTGACGCGAGGGGCATCGAGCGGCCCGCGCTGCGACAGGCCGCGCAGCCCTGCTCCGTCGACCACCCAGGCATAGCCGTCGGGCTCGGTTGCATAGATACGCGCGCTGCCGTTGGGTTCGACTGCGAGTGCCGCGCTCTCGTCGACGCCAAGGCCCAGCATCGCGGGCTGGTCCGCCGGGCGTCCGACCTGTGCCTTGGCGACGAAGGCGAACAGGCGGCCGAGCCGTTCGCGTTCCTTGAAATGCGTATCGGTGACGACGCCCTTCAGCAGGGCGAAATGCAGGAAATCGCCCTCGATCGTGTTCGCAGGGCCGAACGGATCGGCGAGCGCTTCGGGGCTACGGATGCTTCCGTCGTCCATCGCGCCGTAAAGCTTCTCGCCCTGGATCGCCAGCCCGGCGCTGGTTCCCGCGAGCGGCTTACCCGCCGCCACATGCGCGTTGAGGATATCGCCCACCGGCGTGCCGCGCCAATAACGAACGTAACGGGCCTGATCGCCCCCCGCGATGAAGATGCCGTCGGCCTTCTTCAGCCGGTCGAGGATCTTCTTGTTCGTCGCTTGCGATCGGGCGTGGAAGACAAAGATTTCGGTCGACTGGATGCCGCCAATGTCGTGGAAAAATTCCTCGCCGATCTCTTTGCCATAGGACGCGCTGATCACGACGATATGGCCGTTCCCGGCTTTGCCGAAGAACCATTTCATCGCATCAATGTTGCGGTCCCCGCCGCCCATCAGCAGCAGGCCCCCCGACACCGGGCCCGGCGTCGGCGTGTTCAACTTGCCATAGACATAATGTTCATAGGGCTTTTCCTTGGCTTCCTTCGCTGCGGCGGGCGTGAGCGCAAGCCCCGTCGCGGCAATCAGAAGCCAAATTCCCCGCATCATAATCCGCAGCATCGATCTTCCCTCTGGCGGCCCCTTGAAAGCGAGACGTTACATAATGACAGCAGCAAATGACAATATGATTTCCCATTTTGTCATAGTGATTGAAATTATCTACGTTTTCTGGTCGAAAGGACGAAATATCCGGTGGGTTAGCGAACGGTTTCGATTCGTGCCTGGATGAACGAGGGGTAAAAAATGAGGAATTTCGGGAAGCGGGCGTTTCGGATCGCCCTAGGGCTTGGCGTTTGCATGCCTGCGCTAGCTGCGCCGGCCTTTGCACAGGACGCTGAAGGCGAGCCGCAGGAAATCATCGTCACGGGCTCGCGCATCCCGACGATCCGAGACGAGGGGCCCTCGCCGGTCACCACGATCACATCCGACACAATCCGCGCCAACGGCTATACGAGCGTTCCGGAACTGCTCGCCGCGATGACTCAGAACAGTGGCGAAACGCAAAGTCCCCAATCGGGCAGCAGCGCCGACTTCACCCCTGGCGCGCAGCAGGTCGATCTGCGGGGTCTTGGTCCCAACCACACGCTTGTGCTGGTCAACGGCCGCCGCATCGCCGACTTCCCGCTACCCTATATCGGCCGCAGCAACTTCACCGACATCTCGAACATTCCCGTCAGCCTGATCGACAAGGTCGAAATATTGAGCGGCGCGGCCTCGGCAATCTATGGCTCGGACGCGATCGCGGGCGTCGTCAACTTCAAGATGAAGGAAAAGCTCGACGGCATCACGCTGGACTATCGGCATGGCCGGACCCAGCATGGCGGCGGTCTGTCGCACCGCGTGACTGCGACGGGCGGCTGGTCGACCGACCGGTTCAGCATCGTGGGTGGCATCGAATATCTCGACCAGCGACCGCTCTGGGGCTTCCAGCGCAAAATTCAGGACAGCACAGATGATAGCCCCGTGCCCTCGACTGCGATCGCGCGGCGTACCTTCTATCGTGCTGACTATAACGACGACTATATCACGCCCGACGATGGGACGTGCGAGCGGCTGTCGAACCTCAACTTCGGCTCGGTCGGCCTGTTCAACCGCCCTCGTTATGGCGATTTCTGCGGCAGCAAGGAATCTATCGGCTACGGCACTATCATTTCAGGTCGCAAGGGCTTCAACAGCTTCGCTACCGCGACCTATGAACTGTCGGACAATGCCAAACTGTTTGTCGACGCGCAGCTTGGGATCAGCAAGGTCCGGCTGATGTACGACGTAACGAGCTGGGCCTTCGAACAGTCGTCGAGCAGCTCAGACAATTATTTCTACAACAGCTTTACGGGACAGATCGAAGATTGGGGTCGCCAGTTCACGCCGGAGGAGACCGGCGGGTTCGAGATGCAGCGTAGCAAGCAGACGACTTATAGCATCACCCCCGGCATCCGCGGCAATTTCGGCAATGCCTGGAACTACGAGGCATCATTCAACTACAGCCGTTACCAGTCAATCGTCCGCTGGCCGCAGATCATCAATCAGAAGGCGAAAGACTTTTTCCTCGGCGTGCAGAATGGTCTTGGCGACGACGATTATCCGTCTTTCAACGCCAACCCGGCCAACCTCTATCGCCAACTGACGCCCGCCGAATATGACAGCATCTCGGCCGATACAGTCTATCGTCCATACAGCTGGACAAACAACGCGCAGGTGACGCTGACGAACGGCGAGCTGTTCCAGCTGCCGGCTGGCGCGGTCGGGGTTGCCGTCGTCGCAGAATATGGCAAGCAGGGTTACAACCTCCGTCCGGACCCGCTCGCGCTCACCGATTATTACTATAGCTGGAAGGACAGCGATGGCTCCGGCAAGCGCAGCCATGCCGCGGTCGGCGGCGAAGTGCGCGTACCCGTACTTGATTTCGTGACGCTGACCGGTGCCGGCCGCTACGACCGTTTCGGCTACGCCGGGCGCCACGCCGACAAATTCACCTATAATGGTGGCATCGAGGTGCGCCCGACGCATAGCCTGCTGTTCCGTGCTGCTTATGGCACCGCCTTCCGCGCGCCAGACCTCCATTATCTGTTCACCGGGCCGGGCAATGTCGAAAGCAGCGTGATCGACTATTATACCTGTCGGCAGGACGATCCTGGTGCCGGGATCAGCGACTGCGAAGATTATGACGTCGATATCGTCGCGCAGCGCAGCGGTAACCGCGACCTCAAGGCCGAAACCGGCAAGACGCTGACTGCCGGGCTGGTTTTCGCGCCCTCGAACCGGATCAGCCTCTCGGTCGACTATTTCCGCGTGTCACTCGACAATCAGGTCAATGATTTGCGCGCCAGCGAACTGACGCGCGACGAGGCTGATTGCCGACCCGATGGCGCCGGGAACACCGCGCTCGACCCGAATTCGCCAACCTGTCAGGCGGCGCTCGCACGCGTCAACCGCTTCGCGACCGGTGCGCTGGCTGGCGAGATCGAATCCATCTCGATAAACCCGATCAATGTCGCGCGCGAAAAGACGAGCGGCATCGACATCGCCTTCCGCGGTACACTTCCGACCAGTTTTGGCGACTTCACCCTGTCACTCGCGCACAGCCATGTCTTCAAGCACACTTTGATCCAGTACACGGGCGATCCGATCGAGAACAAGCTGGCGGCGGACAGCGGCTATTATCTGCCGCGCGACAAGTCGAACGGCAGCATCACCTGGGCATCCGATGGGGTGCAGTTCACCTTCTCGGGCACGCGCCTCGGCAAGCTGCCGAACTATGATGAGGATGCCTTTATCAAGGCTAGCTATCTGTTCAACGCGACGCTGCAATATGATTTCACTGATCATATGCGCGGGTCGCTGACGGTACGGAACGTGTTCGACAAGAACCCTGTGAAAGACCCGACTTGGTCGAGCTATCCCTATTACAACACCAGCTGGTTCGACAGCGTCGGCCGCAGCGTCTTCCTGCAGCTGACCTACAAGCTCGGCGGTTCGCCGCTTTGACGGCGATGGGGCTCTGACGCTGTCAGAGCCCCGCGTCCTGCAACGCCCGTTCGATAATCTCGCGTCCACCCGTCGCCGCAAAGGGGAAGGAGCGAAGGAAAGTTGCGCGCGACACCTGCGGGTCGAGTTGCCGGGCGCGGTCGATCCACTGCGTTGCGCGGTCGTGATGGCCCGACGCCTCTGCGGCGATCGCTGCGATCACTGCGATATGCTTGTGGGCCCCCGGCGACCGCGCGGCGCGTTCGCCCCACTCGATGGCCCTCTCGTAATCGCCGCGCATTAACGCGCTGACCGACCGCACGCCCAGCATTGCATAACGCAGCGGATCGAGCGGGCTCAGGCGCAACGCCAGCTCGGCATTTTCGTCGCTGTGCGCGACGTCGCACTGGGTCATCTCGGCCCAGGCTTTCGAATAGATCGCCTGCGCATAATTGGGGCTGAGCGCGATCGCCGCCGATAGCCGTTCCATGCTTTCGGGCACCGCGTCGGCGAACCACAGCGATCGTCCGAGGTTGAGGTGCGCAAAGGGATCTAGCGGGTCGCATTGCACCGCGCGCTCGGCAAACGCGCGCGCCTGTTCAGCCATTGCGTCGGGATCGGGCGAATATTGCAGGAAGCAATCCTGAAAGCGCGTGAAGGACAGGCCGGACAGCGCGCGCGAGAAATTGGGATCGCGCGCGAGCGCCTGCGCGAACAGCGCCGCCGCACGCGCATTGTCCGACCGGTTGAAGCGGAACATATGGTCGAGCCCGAGGTGATAGGAGGACCAGGCGTCTAGCCCGCCCTCGGGCATCCGGCGCGCGCGCTCCACCTCGTTCTGGATGATGCGCGTTTCCAGATTGGCGATCACGGCTTCGAGTACCTCGCAGCGAAGCTCGTGCAGTTCGTCGCGGCCGGCGGAGAAGCGGTCCGCCCACACCACCGCGCCGTCGCATGTTCGCGCCAGCGTTACCGACAGGATGACCTTGCCGCGTGCCTCCTCAAGCGTCCCCGTCAGGCAATAACGAACATTCAGCGCCGCGCCGACCTGTTCGCACCCAATATCCTGCCCGCGAAAGCGGAAGGTCGATGTCCGCGCGATCACCAGCAGCCAGCGGAGGCGCGACAGGTCGCCGATCAATTCGTCGGCGAGCGCGTCGGCGACGATCGACAGCGGGCCAGGGCCGCCGACGAGGTGAAAGGGAAGGACGGCGATCGACGGACGCTCTTCCGCCGCGGCCGGGGCGGGCGCCGGTTCGGTTACTGTCGCGGCAAGGAAGGGCACTTGCTCGGGGGTCTGATCGAACATTACCTGCGCGCCGAACCGAAAACCCTTGCCGTGCACGGTTCTGATGAAGCGCTGTTCCTTGCCGTCGTCACCCAGCGCCTGCCGCGCCGCCTTGATGCGCGAGGCGACCGCGGCTTCGGACACGATCCGCCCGCCCCAGATCTTCTCGATAATCTCGTCTTTGCTGACGAGGCGGTCGGCATTGCTCGCGAGCAGGATCAGCAGCGACAGAACCTGCGGTTCAAGATGCTTTGCCTGCCCCCGCTCGCGAAGTTCGAACTTGCCGGGATCGAGCTGGAAACCTTCAAAGCGGTAGATCAGGGCGGCGCCGAACGACAAACCAGCATTTCTCCATAAATTCTCCATGCCGTCTTCAAGCATGGGACCACGGAAAACCTATTGAGCGTTCCATCGAGCTATCCCCCGGCTCGGACCAAGGAGACTATAGTGACGCTCACAACCATCAAGCCGGATGCGGCCCCCACCGCGCCGCAGACCGAAAACCTATCAACCCCCGCCAACCCGAACAAGGCCCTTTGGGAGAAGGGGGATTTTACCCGTCTCGCGGCCTGCATGCGTGAAAGCGGCGATGAACTGATCGACAGCCTCGGCGTCCACGCCGGACTCGACGTCCTTGACCTCGGTTGCGGCGACGGCACGACCGCGCTGCCGTCGGCCTATCGCGGCGCCAATGTCCTCGGCGTCGACATCGCATCGAACCTCGTCGCCGCCGGCAACATTCGCGCCCGTGAAGCCGGCCTGTCGAACCTGCGCTTCGAGGAGGGCGACGCTTCGCGCCTCGACGCGTTGGCCGATAACAGCTTCGATCTCGTCGTCACCATCTTCGGCGCGATGTTCGCGCCGCGGCCGCTCGACACCGCGGCGGAAATGGTCCGCGTGACGCGTCCCGGCGGCCGTATCGTGATGGGCAACTGGATCCCCGGCGATCCGACCCTCATCGCGCATGTGCTCAAAATCTGCGCCGCCTACACGCCGCCGCCGCCCGAAGGCTTCGTCAGCCCGGTGACGTGGGGACAGGAAGATGTCGTGCGTGAGCGCTTCGCCGCCGCGGGCATCGCGCAGGACCGTATCGACTGCGAACGCGCGACCTACACCTTCCGTTTTGCCGGAACGCCGCGTGAGTTCCTCGCGATTTTCCGCGACTATTACGGCCCGACGATGAACGCCTTCGCGGCGGCCGAGGCGAGCGGCCGTCGTGCGGAGTTGCAGACCGAGCTTGAGCAGTTGTTCGAACGCGAAAATCGTGGCGGCGCCGATCGCACCGAGATACCGGCAACCTATCTCAAGGTCATCGTACGCAAATAAGCGCCCGACAGGTGTAGGCCGATGCCGCCCCCGCATTCTCCCGGCGGGAGCGGCATTTGCTTCGCGGGTAATTGGCCGGACGCCGGCTTTGTGGCAGGTCAGGGCATCCCATTCCTTCCTCCCCCGGAGCCCTCATGCGAACCCTGCTGCTTTCTATCGCCCTGCTTACCTCCGCATCGCCCGCGTTTGCGCAGGATGCCGTCGTCGACACCCATGTCCATCTGCACAAGGGCGAGGCGTCGCTCGCCGAATATCGCGCACAGTTAAAGGCCGCGAACCAGCCCGTGGCCGCGTTCGGTGTGATGTGGTTCGGCGGCCCGAACCAGGCGCTCGCCGGCAATCCCGCCGACATTAGCCAGCGCAACGACGCGCTCATCGCACTGGCGGCAAAGAACCCGGACATGATCGCGATCGCGACCGTTCATCCCTATGACGGCGATGCCGCGCTGGCCGAGGTCGACCGCGTCGCAGCGCGCGGCGTCCGCGTCCTCAAAATCCACCCCCACACCCAGAAATTCGACGCCGCCGACCCCCGCGTGCTTGCGCTCGTCAAGCGGGCCGGGGACAAGGGCCTGGTCGTCGTGATGGACAATGCGGGCATCGTCCCCGACGACAATGAAAAACTCTTCAATCTCGCGCTTGCGGCGCCGAAAACGAAGTTCATTTTCGGCCATATGGGCGGGCTGGGTTTCCGCTTCTGGAACATCCTCGCGCTCGCGCGCACCGCTGAGAATCTCTTCGCCGACAATATTTATTTCGATATTTCGGCGAGCGTGATCCTCGCCGCGGATTCGCCGATCGAGGCCGAATATGTCTGGACGATCCGCAACGTCGGCGTCGACCATGTGCTGCTCGCGTCGGACTTCCCGCAAATCTCGCTGCCAAAAACGCTCGAGGCTTTCGCGAAGCTGGACCTGACCGACGAGGAGCGCGCCAAGATACGCTCGGGCAACGCGCGAAAACTGCTTGGGCTTTAGACGATCGCGAGCGCGAAGAGCAGCGATACGGTGAAACTCGTGAGCGAAGCGAGCAGGACCGGTATGGTCGCGCGCCAGCCCATTTCGAGCAGCAAATCCATCCGCGTGCGCATCGCGGTCGCGGTGACCGCGAGCAACAGCAGCGCCTTTGAGGCGGTCAGTGCGGCCCCACGCGCCGCCTCTGGGATGGGGACGGCGCTGTTGAGCGCCACCACCGCGAAAAAGGCGACGATGAACCATGGCAGGGCGAGGCGGCGCCAAATCTGCGTGTCGCCACCGTCCTCGGGCGTCAGCAGCAAGCCGACGAGCGCGACCACGGGCGCGAGCAACGCGACGCGCGCGAGCTTCACGATCGTCGCACTCGCCCCTGCCGCATCCGAAAAGGCATAGCCGCCGCCAATCGCCTGCGCGACGTCATGGACCGATGCGCCGATCAGGAACCCCGCCTGCGCGTCGGAGAGCCCGAACCGCGCGGCGAGCAGCGGATAGATGGTCATCGCAAGCGCGCTTGCGAGCGAGACGCCCACCAATGTCAGCGCGAATTGGGCTTGCGACAGGCGCTGGCGCCCGATCACGCCGTACAGTGCGAGCGCTGCGCTCGCGCCGCAGATCGCCGTCGCTCCGCCAGCGAGCAGCCCTGCATAGGGCGTCTGTCCCGACAGTCGCGCGCCCAGAAATCCGGCGCCCATCGTGAGCGTCATGATGATGATGAGCGCGGCAAAGGGCACCGGCCCGAGCACCGCAATCTGCATGAAGGTGACTTGCAGTCCCAGCACGACGATGCCGATGCGCAGGAAAGTGCGCGACGCGAAGTCGAGCCCGCGATGCGTCGCTTCGTTTGCCGAGATGAAGTTTAGCGCTAGCCCGACGAGCAAACCAAGCAGGATGATCGGAAAACCATAATGGTCGGATAGCCATGCGGCTGCCGCCGACGCCGCGGCACAGGCCGCGAGTCCGGGGAAGAGGCTGCCTTTGGGCGCTGTCCCCGCGACGGTTTGCGCAAGGTGCAACTCGCCGAAGAGGTCGCCGCCGCTCGGCAGATTATTCCAATGCGCATGACGCATCGATGTCAGATCGTTTCTGTCCAACGTTGTCATAAGGCAGCGTCTTATCGCTAACCCGTGCGCTGGCGCAAGGCTTCTCTTGCAGTGCGCGGCGCGGCGCGCCAAAGCAGACAACGTGGTCAGCAAGGCCGAACGGGGAGATGCGGAGCCGTGACAGGGATTTGCCAGCCGGGGACGGAGCGCAAGCGCGCATGACTCGGGCGACAATCAAGGATGTTTCGCGCGTCGCCGGCGTGTCGATCAAGACCGTATCGCGCGTGCTCAACAAGGAACGCTATGTCAGCGACGACATGCGGCAAAAGGTCGAGGAAGCGGTCGCGCGCCTCAACTATCATCCGAGCCAGGCGGCGCGCACGCTCGCGGGGAAACGTTCGTTCCAGATCGGGCTGATCCACGACAATCCCAGCCCCTATTATATCTTCAACATGCAGGCAGGCGTCGGCCAGCGCTGCCGCGAGGCTGATTTCCGCATGATCGTCCAGCCGTGCGACATCAATTCGCCCGGACTGGTCGACGATATCGGCGCGCTGATCGATCAGGCGCAGCTCGACGGCATCATCATGACGCCGCCGGTGACCGACGTCGGCACCGCGCTCGCCGAACTGTTCCGCCGCAAGATCCCCGTCGTGCGCGTCCAGCCGGGCACCGATCTGACCGCGACCTCGGCGGTTTACATCGACAATGTGCAGGCCGCCGACGACATGACCGCCTATCTGATTTCGCTCGGGCATCGGCGCATCGGTTTCGTCACCGGGCACGGCAATTATTTCGCCAGCGGCCAGCGGCTGACCGGTTATCGGCAGGCATTGCAGCGCGCGGGCATCGGTTTCGATGCAGCGCTGGTCTTTCCGGGGCAGTTCGATTTCCAGTCGGGGACCGCGGCGGCGGAGGCGCTGCTGGCGCTCGACCAACCGCCGACGGCGATCTTCGCGAGCAGCGACGATATGGCCGCAGGCGTCCTCGCCGCCGCGCATCGGCTGGGGGTCGCGGTGCCCGATCAGCTATCGGTCGCGGGCTTCGACGACACCGACCTCGCACAGGTCGTCTGGCCGTCGCTCACCACGATCCACCAGCCGATCCGCGACCTGGGCTATGCCGCCGCCGACCTGCTGCTCGAATTCGGCGAGACGATCGAACGGCGGCAGCTTCCGCACAAGCTGGTCGTTCGCGGATCGACAGCCGCGCCCAAAAACTGACCTCACCATAATCGTCACGCTGGCCCCGATCGACATGCCGGTTGCGCCAACGAAAACCTCCTGTTCCCCGGCGAAAGCCGGGGCCCAAGCGGGGCAGCGCGGTCCCCTCTGGGCCCCGGCTTTCCCCGGGGAACACGGAACCGCTCTTCCGACGCCAGTCTGTGACGAGTGACCTTTATCGTCGCCCCCGCGAGGGCGGGGGCCGCTGGATATGGAACACCGCTATCAAGTCGATGGCCGTTAGCTGTGGCGGAAGTAACGTCATTGCGAGGAGCCGCAGGCGACGTGGCAATCCAGCGGCGCGCAAACCGCCCTAGATTGCTTCGCTCCGCTCGCAATGACGATGGAAAGGGCTTGTGCCCGACAATCCTCCCGCAACAACGAAGAAAAGCCTTGTCCTTTCCAGTATGACAACGTTATCTTATCGCCAAGACAGATAGATTCGGGGAGAGACAAGTGGCGCAGATCGCCGATAAACGCCGCTGGCTCGTCGTGGGACTCGTCTTCATCGCGATCGTCCTCAACTATGTCGACCGCCAGATTCTCGCGCTGCTCAAGCCGACGCTCCAACTTGAATTCGACTGGACCGACCGCGACTACAGCCACATGGCCTCGGCCTTTCAGTTCGCCGCTGCGCTCGCTTTTCTCGGCACCGGCTGGTTCATCGATAAGGTGGGCTTGCGCTGGGGCTTCGCGATCGGCGTCGGCGTTTGGAGCCTTGCGGGCATGGCGCATGCCTTTGCCTCGACCGTATCGGGGTTCGTCGCCTCGCGCGCTGTCCTCGGTGCCGCGGAATCGATCGGCACGCCCGCCGCGGTGAAAACCGCCGCGACCTATTTCAACGCCAAGGAGCGCAGCTTCGTCCTCGGTCTCGGCGGCATCGCCCCGAACGTCGGCGCGATCCTGACGCCGTTGCTCATCCCGTTGATGGCACTGATGTGGGGCTGGCAGGCGACCTTCCTGATCGCGGGCGGGCTCGGTCTCGTCTGGGTCGTCGTCTGGCTCGCGGTTCGGATTCCCGAACAGCCGAACGCCGCACGCGACGCTGCGGCGCCCAAGATCGCGTGGAGCAGCCTGCTCCGCGACCGCCGCCAATGGGCGGTAATCCTGGGGAAGGCGCTCACCGACCAGGTGTGGTGGTTCCTGCTCTTTTTCATGCCCGACCTATTCCACCGGGTCTTCGGGCTGACGCAGGGCACGCTGGGCTTGCCCGTGGCCTTCGTCTATTTCATGGCTGCGCTCGGCGGTATCACCGGCGGCTATCTGCCTTCCTATCTGATGGGCCGCCGTGGATGGACCGTGAACGCCGCCCGCAAGACGACGATGCTCATCTATGCCTTGCTGATCCTGCCCGTGCCCCTGCTCGTCGGCGTTGACAGCGCGTGGGTCGCGGCGCTGATCCTCGGCCTCGCGCTCTTTGCGCATCAGGGTTTTTCGACCAATCTCTTCGGGCTCACCACCGACGTCTTTCCCGCGCGCATCGTCGGCTCCGCGATCGGGATCGGCGCTTTTGCCGGCAATCTCTCGGGCATGGCGATGATCGAGTTCGCTGGCTGGTCGCTCGACACCGGGCGCGGTTATCTGCCGATGTTCCTTGTCTGCGCCTTCACCTACCTCGTCGCGCTCGCCGCCATCCACCTCATCCTGCCGCGTATCGTTGCGGTAGACGAGGAGGAGGATGGCGAAGCTGTGCCGGTGATCGCGCACTGATAGCCGGCCATCACAAACCTGCTTCCCTCGTCCTGACTTATGGAGTATATGACAGCGATGTCAGATTTTCTTCCCGCTCCCGCCAATGTGACTCTTGCCGGTCATGAGGTTTCACCCATCGCCTGGGGCATGTGGCGCTTCGCCGGTGCCGACCTCGCCACCGCGCGCGCGCGCATCGATGCGGCGTTCGAGGCAGGTGTGACGCTCTTCGACACCGCCGACATCTACGGCTGCGACACGCCCGGCGGTTTCGGCTCGGCCGAGGCGCTGCTCGGCGACGTCTTCGCCGAAGCGCCGGCGCTGCGTGACAAGATGGTGCTGGCGACCAAGGGCGGGATCATCCTCGGCGTGCCCTATGACAGCAGCGGCGCCTATCTGACCTCGGCGATCGACATTTCGCTCCAGCGCCTGCGCACCGACCATGTCGAGCTGTGGCAAATCCACCGCCCCGACCTGCTCGCGCACCCGCAGGAAATCGCGCGCACGCTCGAGGACGCGCATCGCGCGGGCAAGATCGGCGCGATCGGCGTGTCGAACTTCACCACCGCGCAGACCGCGGCGCTCGCCAAATTTCTCCCCGTTCCGGTGGTCAGCCACCAGAGCGAATTTTCGCCCTTGAAGCTCGACCCGCTGTTCGACGGACTGTTCGATCAAACGATGATGGACGGGATGAGCTTCCTCGCATGGTCGCCGCTGGGCGGTGGCCGGCTTGGCGATCCGGCCGACGAGCGCACGCGCGCAGTCGCCGGACTGCTCGATGCCAAGGCCGCCGAATATGAGGTCTCGCGCGCCGCGGCGACCTATAGCTGGGTGATGGCGCATCCCGCGCGCCCGATCCCGATCGTCGGGACGCAAAACCCCGAACGCATCAAGGAGATTCCGCAGGCCTTCGCCCCGCGCTGGACGCGCGCCGAATGGTATGCGGTGCTGCAAACATCGATGGGGGAGAATCTGCCATGACCGACCGCACGTGCGAGGTTAGCTGGTTTTCGGCGCTCTGCGACGACGACTATGAATTTCTGGGGGTCCCCGACCCGATGCTCAAATCGAGCTGGGAGCATTGCCGCGACATCGTGATGCAGGCCGACTCCTTGGGGTTCGACAATATTCTGCTCCCCTCGGGCTATGCGCTCGGCATCGACACCACTGCCTTTGCCGCGGCGGTCGCGACGATGGTCAAGAATATCCGCCTGCTGATGGCGGTCCGCATCGGCGAAAGCTGGCCGCCGCAACTCGCGCGCCAGATCGCAACGATCGACCGCATCCTCGGCGGCCGCCTGACGGTCAACATCATCTCGTCCGACATGCCCGGCGAGACGATGGACTCCGAACCGCGTTACCGCCGCACGGTCGAGGCGATGCATATCCTCAAGACGCTGCTCAACGGCGAAGCGCTCGACCATGACGGCGAGTTCTGGAAGCTGAAGGTCGAACCCGCGCGGATCGGCACGGTATCGGGCAAGGCGCCGCCGCTCTATTTCGGCGGGCTTTCCCCCGCTGCGCGCGATGCCGCCGCGAAAGGGTGCGACGTATTCCTGATGTGGCCCGACCGCGAAGAGGTGGTGAAGGAGATCATCGCCGACATGACCGCGCGCGCCGCCGCCTACGGCCGCACGCTAAAATTCGGCTACCGCGCGCACATGATCGTGCGCGACACCGAAAGCGAAGCGCGCACCGCCGCCGACCGCCTGCTCTCGAAACTCGACGCCGCCAAGGGCGCCGAGATCAAGGCGAAGTCGCTCGACTCGCAATCGTTCGGCGTCAACGCGCAGGTCGCCCTGCGCGAAGCCGCGTCCGACGATGGCTATGTCGAGGATAATCTCTGGACCGGCGTCGGCCGCGCCCGCTCGGGCTGCGGCGCCGCGATCGTCGGCGACCCCGACCAGGTGCTCGCAAAGCTCAACCGCTATCAGGACCTCGGCATCGAAGCCTTCATCCTCTCGGGCTACCCGCACGCCGCCGAAGCCGACCTTTTCGCGCGCCATGTCCTGCCCAAGATGAAGCACGGCCCGCTGGAGGTCTGATCCCTACGAAACCGCCCACTTCGTCACCCCGGACCTGATCCGGGGTCCACGAAGGCAAGCGTCATCCTCAAAATATGGATCCCGGATCAAGTCCGGGATGACGATGGAGAGTGAATACCCCGCCTCCACGTTTGAGACGTAGGAGAGAAGGAGACGGGGCGAGCGCGCTTAAGCAGAGCCTGCCTTTCCAGTCGATTAACCGAAGGTGTTATCCGGCCCAAACCGCCGCATAAAGCTCCGCCATCTCGTCCGCATCCGGCACCCGCGGATTGTTCGCGGGCGATCCCGACGCCGCCGCCTGCGCGCACATCGTCGGCACCAGCGCATCCCAGCGCGCCGCGTCGATACCCCAGGCCGCTGGCCCCGGCACCTCGAGCTCTCGGTTGAGCGCCGCCAACTCGTCGAGCAGCCGCGCCACCGCCGACTGATCGCCCTCGGCCTCGTCCGCCACCCCCATCGCCCTTGCGCAATCGGCATAGCGGCCGAGCGCAGCGGGCGCGGACCATGCGGTTACCGCGGGCAACAGCATCGCGTTCGACAGCCCGTGCGGGACATGGAAATGTGCTCCGATCGGACGGCTCATCCCGTGAACCAGCGCGACCGAGCTGTTCGAGAAAGCGATCCCCGCCTGCGTCGCCCCCAGCATCATCGCCTCGCGCGCTGCGGCATCCATCGGGTCGCTGCACACGCGCCGCAGATTGGGCGCGATCGCGCGCATCGCGAGCAACGCCATGCCGTCGCTGAACGGATTCGCGCGCTTCGACACATAGGCTTCGATCGCGTGCGTCAACGAATCGATCCCCGTATCGGCGGTCAGTCGCACCGGCTTGGTAAAGGTCAGTTCATAATCGACGAGCGCCGCGATGGGCAGATAGGCGAGCCCGGGGCACAGCATCTTCTCGTCGGTCGCCTCGTCGGTGATGATCGTGAAGCGCGTCGCCTCCGACCCCGTGCCCGCGGTCGTCGGGATTGCGATGATCGGCAGCCCCGGCGCATCCTGCACATGCGGCGCCTTATAATCGGCCATCGCGCCGCCGAACTTGCCGAGCAGCGCAATCGCCTTCGCGCTGTCGAGCGGGCTGCCGCCGCCGAAACCGACGACGCAGTCGTGATCGCCTTCAAGCAGGAACGTCACTCCCGCATCGACCGAAGCGATCGTCGGGTCGGGCACCGTATCCGCAAACACCCGCGCGGCGATGCCAGCCGCCGCCAGCCCATCGGTCAGTTCATCGACGCGCCCGCTGCTCATCAGCCAGCCATCGGTGACGATGAGCGGACGCGACAGGCCCAGCGCGCCCAGCACCTCGGGCAATTGCTTCGACGCACCACCGCCGATGCGGAAGATGCGGGGCAGGGCAATGCTTGCGATACTCAACTCACCATCTCCTCGCGGATCGAGCTGCGCGCCATCCAGAACAGCGCCGACGCCACCGCGCCGAACATGATGAAGATCATCAGCGACCAGCGCACGCCTTCCGCCGACCCTAGCCCCATCGGTCCGCTGATAAAATCGCTAACCACGCCGACCCCGAGCGGGCCGAGCCCGAGCCCGAGCAGATTGATGATGAACAGCAGCACTGCCGACGCGGTCGCGCGCGTCTGCGGCCGCACCAGCCCCTGCACGGCGGCAAAGCCCGGGCCGTACCATAGCGTGTTGAGCACCGGCGGAAAGGCGAACATGATCAGCGCGAACACCGCCGAATCCGCCATCAGCCCGGCGATGTAAAAGGGGATGCCGAGGAAGGTCGAAACCGCCGGGATCGCGACATAGGCGCGCAGATCGCGCGCGCCATATTTGTCGGCGAGCTGTCCGCCCATCCAGGTCCCGAGCGCGCCGGTCAGGCCCAACACGATGCCAAGGGCGACGCCAAGAAAGCCCGTCAATCCCAGCCCGAAACCGCCCGCGATCACCGTCAACTCCTCGGCATGATTGCGAAAGAAGAAGGGGGCGAGGAAGGCCGCGGCACCATAGCCGATGAATGCCTTGATCGCCGCGGCAAAGGCGATCAGCCAGAAGGTGCGCTTGCCGCGGATCTCGGTCATCGCAGTCTTGAAGTCGGGCCGCGCCGCCTTGAGCGCCGCCAGGTCGCCGTGCATCTGCCGTCGCGGTTCCTTCAAAGTCGTCCACGCAATGATCGCCATCAATACCCCGGGTGCGCCCGCGAACAGAAATGCCGTGCGCCAGCCGTAAGCATCGGCAATCAGTCCGCCCAGCGCGAGCCCGAGCAGCCCGCCGAGCGGAATACCGAGCGAGTAATAGGCGAGCGCCGAGGCGCGTTTCTCCTTCGGCGTATAGTCGGTGATCAGCGAATGCGCGGGCGGCGTACACCCCGCCTCGCCGATCCCGACCCCGACGCGGCAGAGCACGAGCTGGAAGAAATTCTGGGCAAAGCCGCACGCGACGGTGAACATGCTCCACAGCCCCGCCGCGACCGCAATGATCCGCGGCCGGTCGCCAGTCTCGGCAAAGCGCGCGATCGGAATACCGAGCACGGTATAGAAAAGCGCGAACGCGAGCCCTGTCATCACGCCGAGCTGCCAGTCGGCGAGGTGCAGCTCATTCTTGATCGGCTCGGCGAGGATCGAGACGATCTGCCGGTCGAGGAAATTGAGGATATAGATGATCAGCAGCACCGTCAGCGCGTAGCGACGGTACGCCGGGGACACCGGCCTGATGATCGGCGGGGCGGGGGCTTCGTTGATCATCTCATCCTCTCACTTTGTTTTTATCGGTTCACGCGGAGACGCGGAGTCGCGGAGAAGATTTTCGCGCAGAGACGCAGAGAAGGGGAAGGGCGGCAAGCCGCCACCCTGTCTCCGTGTCTCCGCGTCTCCGCGTGAACCAAATCTCTGCGCCCCTGCGTGAATCCTATCCGCTTCTTCGTCACCCCGGACTTGATCCGGGGTCCCGCTTTCCGCCTCTGGCCGCAAAAAGCGGGATGGCGGGTCAAGCGCGGCATGACGACGTGTTGATTTGCTCCGCGCCCAATTGACTCCCCTCTCCAACCCGATATGACAGCGTTGTCTGAAAAGGAAAGCCATTGCCCGAACTGCTCGTTCTTCAATCGGTCTGGGGCCTCGACAAATGCCCCGGTTTCGACATCGAAAGCCGCCTCGACGAAGCGCTCGGCCAGGTCGTCGCCGCGGGCTTCGACGGCGTCGGCGTCAACCTCGCGCGCACCGCGCGCACCGACGGGGTCGCGCGTGCGATGAACCCGCTCGGCCTCGCATGGGAAGGGCAGGTGCTCGTCCATGACGCGGGTCAGCTCACGCACTGGATCGCCGAAGCCCACCGCCTCGGCGCGCATCACCTCAACGTCCAGATCGCTGGCCCGACCGCCGATTTTCGCGCCGCGCTGCGCCTGATCGACAGCCTCGTCGCCGCGGCGAAGGACGCGCCGCTCCCCGTCTGGTTCGAAACCCACCGAGGCCGCCTCACCAACGACCTGCTCTTCACGCTGCAATTGCTCGACGAACGCCCCGGATTTCCGCTCACCGCCGACCTGTCGCATTATCCGGTCGCGGGCGAGATGGAGTTGCCGTTGCGCGACGACCAACTCGCCGCGATCGAAACGATCCTGCAGGGCAGCCATAATTTCCACGGCCGCGTCTCGACGACGCATCAAGTCCAGGTCGCGCTGGACGCGCCCCAGCATGCCCGTTGGCTCGACCAGCATATCGCCTGGTGGCGCCGCGGTTTCGAACTGTGGCTCGAACAGGCACGCGACGGCGACGCGCTGACCTTCATGTGCGAACTCGGCCCGCCGCCCTACGCGATCACCGCGCCCGACGGCAGCGAACTGACGAACCGCTGGGACGAGGCGCAACGGATGCGCGATATCGTGCGCGGGCTGTGGAGCGAGGTGAGCGGGACCGCATAAGGCTCCCCTCCCTGAAAGGGAGGGGCTGGGGGTGGGTGCGCGCGTCTGCGCGCCGGAAGAAGTAGCAGCCGTCGCGCCTGAAAAGCATCGGCCGGGGCGTCGAGCCCCGCCCAATGCTGGACCCACCCCTGGCCCCTCCCTTTCAGGGAGGGGAAGAGAGTGGAATTGCCTCACACCATCACCATATCCCGCCAGCGCGCGAACGCCGCATCGGCTTCATCGCGCCCGACCTTCGGCAGAAACTCCGCATCATAGCGCGCCAGCCGGTTCAGATCGCTTGTCCCGAACAACCCCGCACCCATGCCCGCCGCCAGCGCCGCGCCATAGGCACTCGCTTCGCGCACCGCATGACGTCGCACCGGCCGCTGCAACGCGTCGGCCTGCAACTGCAACAATGTGTCGCTCGCCGACAATCCGCCGGCAACGGGCAAGGCTTCGGGCACCGGCAAGGCACCTGCGATGACATCGGCAATCTCGCGAAAGCGAAAGGCGATGCCCTGCAACGCCGCACGCGCGACCTGTCCCGGTCCGTCGGCAAAGCTCAACCCCGCGATCAGCCCGCGCGCGTCGAACTTGCCGTGCGGCGCGCCCATTCCCGCGAGCGACGGCCGGACCACGACATGCCCTGCGTCGGCGACCGATGCCGCCGCGGCTTCCATCGCTGCGGGCGAAGCGAACAGCCCCAGCCCGCCGCACAGCCATTCGATCAGCGATCCGGTCGTGATCACCATCCCCTCGACGCAAAATCGCGCCTCGCCGCCCGCGAACGCCAATGCCTCGGCGGGCATGCTGTTGTGGATCGTCTCGGGCACATCACCGGTCCCCGCCATCAGCACGCCCGACGTGCCATAGGTTGCTTTCCAGTCGCCGCGCCCCAGCGCGCCATGCGCGACCATCGCCGCCTCCTGGTCGGCGATCAGCGCAGTGATCGGGACGCGCGCGCCGAGCACCGCCGGGTCGCTCTCGGCAACGGGGCCCCAGCTCTCGACCTGCGTCGGAAACATCGCCGCGGGCAGGCGCTGGTGCGCCAGCAACGCCGCGTCCCAGCCGCTGCCTTTCGCATAGTCATAATAGCCGGTCAGCCACGCCGCCGACGCATCGGTGACATGCGCGCCGCTCAGCTTGAAGGTCAGCCAGCTATCGAGTGTGCCCCATTGCAGATCGTCGGGATTACGCCCCGACAGCGCGATCGCTGCGGGCAGTTTCGCCGACGGCACCTGCGGCCAACCGGTGAAGCCCGCCGCGCGCAGCGCCTTAAACTCGTCCATCCCGCGCAGATCGCTCCACACCAGCATCGGCGCGACCGGCTCGCCTGTCGCGCGGTCCCACAGGATGATGCTCGCGCGCTGCGTCGTCACGCCGATTGCGGCAACATCGGCAATGCTCCGCCCCGCAGCGGCGAGCGCACCGTCGATTACCGCGCGGCAGATCGTCCAGACCTCGGCGGCATCCTGCTCAACAAAGCCGGGGGACGGGAAGCGGCTGGCGATCGGCCTTTTATCAACGCCCAACACCATCCCCGCCGCATCGACAAGCATCGCCCGCGCCCCCGTCGTACCCGCGTCGAGCGCAAGGAGGAGGTGGCCGTGGCTACTCACACCGCGCTCCCACTATCGTCATTGCGAGCGAAGCGAAGCAATCCAGAGTGCGCGTAACCGCTCTGGATTGCTTCGCTTCGCTCGCAATGACGACGCATTTACACATCGGGTATCAGATTCCCCGGATTCATAATTCCCACGGGATCGAGAGCCTGCTTCAATCGCCGCAGCAACGCCACGCCATTCTCGCCCAGATCATGGTGCAGATACGGCTTGCGAAGCCGCCCCGCGCCATGATGGTGCGCGACCCCGCCGCCATGTTTCGCGGTCGCTTCCATGATCTCGCGCCAGCCGGCGAAATAGGCGGGCTCCATCTGCGCGCTGTCCTCGAACGTTGCGGCAAAGCTGAAATAGAGGTTGATTCCCGATCGATAGACATGGCTGCTGTGCGCCGACGCGTTGATCACGCCAGGAATTTCATTCAGCGCCGCGATGCTCGCATCATAAATTGCGCCAATTTCGCTCCAGCGCCCCGAAATCTCGACCGTGTCGGCGACATAGCCGCGCTCGAACATGTCGCGCCAACTCGGCACATGGTTGCGCTTTTCGATCCACTGCTTCGCCGCCATCGGATCGCCCGCTTCGAGCCCCGCGCCCGCGCAAATCTCGTGCATCGCCGCCAGTTCGGCGTCGACACGCGCTTTCGGTCCCTCATGCACCATCAACAGCATCGCCTTGCCGTCACGTTCATAGTCGCGGAACAATCGCCGCACTTCGCGCCCGTCATATTGGCGCATCACCGGCGGGCGCCAGTCGGCTCGGACGATCTGCCGCTGCGCTTCGAACCCGGCGCGCATGTCGTTTGCATAGAAGATGCTGTAATCGCGGTGCGGCGCCTTGGCGCGCAGCGAGAAGGTCACCCCGGTGATGACACCCATCGTGCCTTCGGCGCCCATCAGCAGATGGCGCAGGTCCGGCCCTGCCGCGGCGCGCACCGCCTTGCCCAGCGTCACCAGCTCGCCATTCGGCAGCACCGCCTCGATCGAATGGATGATATCCTCGATATTGCCATAAGCCGTCGAAAATTGCCCCGACGCGCGCGTCGCGACCCAGCCGCCGACGCTGCTGATCGCGATCGACTGCGGCCAGTGGCCGATCGTCAACCCATGCGCCGCGACCGCCTCTTCGGCCTCCATGCCGTTGAGCCCCGCATCGAAGCTCGCGAGCAGATCGTCGCTGTCGATATAGCGCACGCGCTTCATGCCGCTCATGTCGAGCAGGATCGCTTGTGGAGTCGGTTCGATCCCGCCGCAAACCCCGCTACCCAGGCCGAACGGGATCAGCGGCACGCGCTTCTCCGCGGCGAGCTTCACGATCTTTTGCACATCGTCGACCGACTGCGGCCGCACGACGCAACCCGGCGCGGCGACGGCTTCGCCGCGCCAATCGCGCAGATGCTTGACCGCCCATTGGTCGTAGCGCCGTGTGTTCAGCGTATCGGCATCGCTCGCGACGCGGTCGGCGCCGATCGCGCTGGCCAGAGCTTCGGTTATCGAACGCATTTCACTCTCCCAAAAGCCTGCGGCTCGCATCGTTGATGGCTCGGCAATGCGCGATTTGCGCTGCCGTCATCGCGTCATCCCAGCCAAGCAGCGCACCCATCGCCTCGGCGGCGGGCGCAAGCGCCGCAAGACCCGCACCCTCATCAAACCACGCCCGCGCGCTGCGGCGCACCCAATAATCCTCGAGCGTCGCCGCGCCCTCATGCGTGACCGCGCGCCTCGCCTCGGCCGCGACATCGCCGCCCGCGATGACGATTTCGTTCGCCTCGTCGCCATAGAGCCCGGCCAACCGTTCGGCGGCGAGCGGATCGAGCCCGTCCAGCCTTGCTGTGCGCGACCCGCCGGGCAGCGGCGCATCGGCGGTCGCACAGTCCTGCGCGGTCTGGCCCAACCGTTCGACCGCCAGATCGACGACGCGCTCGGCCATCGCGCGATAGGCGCTGAGTTTCCCGCCCGCGATCGAGATCATCCCGCTCGGCGAGGTCCAGATCTCGTCCTTGCGCGACACCTCGTTCGCCTTCTTCCCCGGCTGCGCGATCAACGGGCGAACCCCCGACCATAGCGACACGATTTCGGCATCGCGGATCGGATCGATGGTCAGCGCCGCCTCGGTTGCGCGCAGCAGATAGTCGATGTCCTCGCGCGTCGGCGCGGGCCAGTAATCGGCGCCATCATGAAACACATCGGTCGTGCCGATATAGGTGAAGGCGCCGCGCGGCACCGCGAAGATGCTGCGCTTGTCGGGGGCGCGGATGATGGTCGTTGCTTCAATCGGCAGGCGCGCGCGCGGCAGCACCAGATGGATACCGCGGCTCATCGACATGCGCGTATCGCTTTCGCCCGCTTCGAGCCCGCGCACCGCATCGACCCATGCGCCCGCGGCATTGACCACCAGCTTCGCCTTGATGCGCGCGCCCAGATTGTCGCCCAGCGTCGAGGTCGCGACCAGCCCGTCGCCGGTCAGGTCCGACGCCGCCGCATGGTTGATCACCACCGCCCCGGCGCCCTGCGCGCTGCGGATATTGGCGAGAACCAGCCGCGCATCGTCGGTCAGAAATTCGGGATAAAGCACCGCGCCGTTCAGCCGCTCGGTGCGCATCAGCGGCTCGCGCCGCTGCAGTTCGGCGAGTCCGATCACTTCATGCTTCTCGGCCTCGGGAACCCCGCCCAATTTCTCGAAGGTCCATAGTCCCGTCCGCAGCTTCGCGGTCATCGCCATGTTCGTCGTCGGGATCAGAAAGGGCGACAGCCGCGTCAGATGCGGCGCGATCCGGCGCAATATCTGCCGCTCCGACGCCGCTTCCTTGACCAGCGCAATATCGCCCTGCGCCAGATAGCGCAGCCCGCCATGGATCATCTTCGACGACCGGCTGCTCGTCCCGCTCGCATAGTCGCGCGCCTCGACCAGCGCGACCGACAGCCCGCGCATCGCGGCATCGCGCGCAATCCCCGCGCCGGTGATCCCGCCGCCGATCACAGCAAGATCGAAGCTGCGCGATTCCAGCTCGGCAAAGACCTGCGCACGGCGGCGCGCATCGAGCGACATGCTGTTCATGCGCTCACGCTAAGCGCATCACAGGTGCATTGGTATTGCATAATGGGAATGATATGGTGCGGTCCATGAACCTCCGCCGCCTTCGCCATTTCGACACGCTCTACCGCCTCGCTAGCTACGCGCGCGCCGCCGACGAACTCGGTCTCACGCAATCGGCGCTCACGCGCTCGATCCAGAAGCTCGAGGAAGAGCTTGGCGCGACCTTGTTCGACCGAACGACCCATTATGTCCGCCCGACCAGCGACGCCGACCGCCTGATCCGCTCCGCCCGCGACGTCATCGCCGCGTCGGCGAATCTCGAACAGGAAGCGCGCGGGCTCGGCCATCCGACCAGCGGCACCGTCGCGGTCGGCAGCGGCCCCTATCCGCTGCAACCTTTGCTCACCGACACGATCGCGCGCTTTGCCGCCGCGCACCCCGGCGTCCGCGTCACCGTGACGGGCGGGCCGTCGGAGCAGCTTCTCGAAACGCTCGTCGACCGTCGTCTCGATCTGGTTGTCTGCAACCGCGCTAAGTTCGCGGCATCCGCCCACGCCGACGAAGTGCTGTGCATCCCATTGCCGCCCGAGCCACTCATGCTCGTCTGCGCGCCCGATCATCCGCTCGCGAAGGGGCAGGGCGAAAGCGCCGATTTCCCCTGGGCGCTCCCGCGTCCCGCGCCGGGCAGCAATCTCCCGCGCGCGCTGCGCGCCCGCTACGCCGCCGGGCAATTTCCCGATTATGAGCTCGATTCGACCGCTGCGTGCCTCGACATGGCCAAGAGCGGCCGCGCGATCACTGTCGTCCCGCGCGCGCTCGCCGCCCGCTCGGGACTGCACCAGATCGCGCTGCCAGCGTCCGAAGTCACGCGCGACGCGATCCACCTCCTCCGCAATCGCAGCCGCAGCGCGCTCGTCGCCGCTTTTGTCGCAGTGCTGCGCGAGGTCGCTCAGGCCGATACGATCGCGTCGAACAGCGCCGCGTCGGCCGAACCCGCACGGTAGAACACCGGCGGCTGCCCGAACGGCGCCGCGACCGTCACATCGCTCCCGCCGACATAGCGCCGCCCCGACCAGACATGCACCCAGTCGGCCCCCGCGGGCAGATAAGTCGTCCACTCGCTTTTCCCCGCCGCGATCACCGGCGCGACGAGCAGGTCGGGGCCGAGAAGATACGACGTCTGGATCGCATAGGTCTCCGCGTCGTCCTCGAAATGCAGGAACAGCGGCCGCTGCACCGGCAACCCCGTCTCCGAAGCCTCCTTCGACAACCGCCGCAGATAAGGCGCCAGATGCGCGTAAATCCGCGTCATCTTTGCGAAATGCGCGAGCAGCTCGGGATCGTCGTCATATTGCGCATTCTGCCGCGGCCGATTGCCCTCATGCGTCCGCATCATCGACGTGAACGCCGACATTTCGGCCCAGCGCATCGCGAGTTCGGCATCGCGTGTCGTGTCGAAGAGGCTGGTGTATCCGCCGCAATCGCTATGATGATGCGCATTGCCGAGCATCCCCGCCGACAGCGCTGCACAGATCACCGTGCCGATCCCGTCGTGTCGGCCGAAATCGACCGCCTGGTCGCCCGCCCACAGCATCGGGCAATGGCCTTGCACGCCCGTCGCGCCCGACCGCATGAAAACCATCGTCTCGCCCGTCGCGCCGCGCCCCGCAACGCCCTTGGCATTGACCTCGCCCCAAAGCGCAGGCCAGCGATTGTGCGCGGTCATCCCGCTTTCGCCATTTGCCAGCCGCACGTCGACGGGCAGATATTCGCCAAAGTCGGCCATCCAGCCCGACAGTCCGAAATCGATCATCTTCTCGCCGATGATCGTATCGGCGAACCACGCCGCCGCCGCCGGATTGGTGAAGTCGACATGGCCGCAATCGAACTCGCCAAAGTCGATCACATAGGGCTCATCCTTCGTCGGATGCATCACCATGAAACCCTGCGCCGCCGCCTCGGCATAGAGCGGGCCGTCGACCGCCAGATAGGGATTCACATAGCCGAGAAAGCGAATGCCGCGCTCTTTCAGCTCGGCAATCCGCGCGGGCAATTCGGGATAACGCTCGGCATTCCACTGCCAATCCCAGAACAGCCGGTTGCCGAAGCTGGTGATGCGCAGCCCGACCCAATCCTCGCACCACAGCCCCGATACCGCGACCCCGGCATCCTCATAGATCTTCAATCGCGCAAAGCTGTTGTCGCCATCCTTCAACCCGATGACCGCGCCTTTCAGCAGCCATTCGGGAAGTGGCGGCTGGCGCCCGAAGCGCTCCGACAGCGCCGACACCAGATCGGCAAAGCGCGGCCGCGCCCATAATTCAACCTGCGCGGGAATTTCCCACATTTCGACTTCATGAAAATCGGCGGCGCGAAAATCGAACGCCGCATAGGCAAAGCTGTCGATATGCAGCGCATAGCGCCGCGAACTGACAAAGGTCGGCTGCGGATAATTGGTGTGCGCATAACTGCCGCCGCCGCCCTTGCGATGCGCCTCGACCTGTTTGAACAAGGGCGATGCCGGATCGCGGCCGACGCCGGGTTCGCTCGACCACAAAGGAAAATGCCGCCCGCGCAGGTCGAAATAAGAGAATTGCTCGCCGCCGCCCCACACATGCTCGCCCGCCTCGGCGGCAACGCGCAGCCACAATCGGTTGAGCGTCGGGTCGAGCGCCTTCAACGCGATCTTCGCATTGTCGCCTTCGCCCGACAGCGTCGCTTCGAGCAACCAAGGCGCCCCCGCATTCTCGGCAAAACGCACGACGTCGCCCGCCACTTCGACATGATCGAGCGCGATCCGCTCGATCACCTCTTGGCGCACATCGAAATGGCCCAGCTTCGAATGAACATGCGGCTCACCGCGCCCGATGAAGAAACAGGGCGCGCCTGCCTTGTGCGAAAGGATCGTCTGCCCGCCGAGGCGAAGCGCAAAACCGGTGTCGAGCACATCAAGCGCCATGGGGGAGGATCCTTTTTTTTACGCCGCCTATCAACCCCACATGTCGCCCCCGCGAAGGCGGGGGCCGCTCGAAGTCGAACACAGCGGCCAAGTTTCAAACCAACAACGGCCCCCGCCTTCGCAGGGGCGACCTATTCATTTCGCGCGCAGAGACGCAGAGATTTTTGGTTCACGCGGAGACGCGGAGACGCGGAGGGTTTGGGAATAGAGCGTGGCTCAATTGTCCACCGTCGCGCGCGCCCCTTTCGTCACCCCGGACTTGATCCGGGGTCCCGCTTTTCACCGTCGCTGAGCGGGATCCCGGATCAAGTCCGGGATGACGAAGAGAAAGAAACTTCTCCGCGTCTCCGCGTCTCCGCGCGAAATTCTTCTCCTCTGTGCCTCTGCGCTAATATTCTTCATAAAAACCCCCGCCGCCTTGGCTAGCGACCCACGGCGGGGGCAGGGGATGTTCAGAAATTCATCCGCGCGGTGACACCGAAATAACGCTCGGCATCGCGCGGGGTGATCTGGCGCATGAACGACGTGCCGTTCGGGATGCGCTGGATCACGAACTGCTTGTCGGTCAGATTCTTGACGATGAACGACAGGCTGTATTTGTCGTCGTCGGTGCTCACCTTCACGCCCGCATCCCAGATCGCATAGGCGCCCTGGAACGCATTGGGGTTCTGGTTGATGTCGAACTGGGTGCGGCTCTGATAGACGAGCGAGCTGTTCAGATCGACGTTGAACCCGTCGATATTGAGCGGCAGGCGCCAGTCCATCGTGACCGTGCCCTTATATTTCGGGGCGAAGGGCAGGGGCTTGCCGTTGATCGCATCGGCACAGGTCACCGCGGCGCCCGGCGGGCAGATGAACTGGTTGATGTGCGCATCGGTATAGTTGAAACCGCCCGACAGCGAGAAATCGTCGGTGATCGCGGCGTTGAAGTCCATTTCGATCCCGCGCGTCGACACCGTGCCTGCATTGGTCAGACGCGTGACGACCTGACCCGCGACGATTTCGAGGAAGTTCGCCTGATAATTGTCATATTTGGCATAGAAGCCCGCGATGTTCAGCGTCAGGCGGCGGTCGAACAACCGCGTCTTCAGGCCCACTTCATAGGCATTCGACTTTTCGGGGTCGATGCGGCCGGTGTCGCGCGCCAGCATGTTGAAAAACACGTTGAGCGCCGGGCCCTTATAGCCGCGCGTATAGGTGGTGTAGGCGATGATATCATCGGTCAGGTCGTACTGCAGGCCGGCATTGCCCGACCAGCCATTGTCCTTGATCGAGCCCGCCGAAGCGAAGGCGGGGTTCACGCCCGTGAACGCCGCCGTCTGCGTCGACCGGCGCGCAAAGTCATAGCTGACCTTGTCCTCGGTATAGCGCAGACCCAAAATGCCGCGGAACGCGTCGGTGAAATTGAGCGTGCCCTGACCGAACGCCGAATAGCTCGTCAGCTTGGTCGTGAAATCGGCGTTGCCCTCGTTGGTCGTATAGGTCGACGATCCGGCGGCGCAGGGCGTCAGCCCGCCGACGGTCGGAAGCGTCGAAGCGGTGCAGGCGGTCACCGTGCGGTTGAAGAAATCGACTTCCTTCGTGTGGTAATAATAAAGGCCTGCGACATATTCGAAGAATTGCGGGTTCGCCGACGCGATGCGCAATTCCTGTGTGAACTGGTCGAATTTCAGGTCGCCGCGATCGTGCGAGCGGACGTCGCCTGCGGCCGTACCGGTGTTGACGTAACGCGGCGCATCCGACCGGAAATCGCCGTCGCGCTGCTGGAAGTTGTACCAGTGACGATAGGCGGTGATCGACGTCAGCGTGACGCCGCCCAGGTCGAGATCGATCTGACCCGAAACACCGCTATTCTTGTCCTTGGTATAGGGATCGAGGTCGTTGTCGATATCCTTGTTCTTGCCGTCGAGCGTCAGCGGCGCGAGGCTCGGGATGAACACCGCATTGTTGAATGCCGAGGAAAAGACGGTTCCGATGCTGTCGGCGAACCCATTGTCGCTATTCTTCGAATAATCGGCGATCAGCGTGATCTTCAGGTTATCGGCCGGCTCGGCGATCAACTTGCCGCGCACGCCCCAATGTTCATAACCGTTGACCTTATGGTCGTTGAAGACGTTGCGGGCGTTGCCGTCATATTGCGACCAGAAGCCGGTGAGCGAGGCGCGAATACCGTCGCCGATCGGGCCGCCGATGCTGCCGCGGATGCGATATTCATTGCCCTCGTACCAGGCCGCGTCGACATAGCCGCCCAGCTCGTTGCCGGGTTCGCGCGACACGATGTTGATCACGCCGGCGCTGGCATTCTTGCCGAACAGGCTGCCCTGCGGGCCGCGCAGCACTTCGATGCGCTCGACGTCGAGGAAGTCCGACGTCTGCTGGCCGGTGCGCGCATAGACGACGCCGTCGATCACGGTCGAAACCGAAGGCTCGACCCCCGACGAGAAGCTGATCGTGCCGACGCCGCGGATCGAGAGAGCGGAGTCCTTGTTGGTGTTGCCCTTGCGGAAGGTCAGCGTGGGCACGCGCTGGAAAAGCTGTTCGGCCGAATTGACGTTCGAGCGTTCGAGCTGTTCGCCCGACACGACCGAGATCGCGACCGGCACGTCCTGCAGATTCTGCTCGCGCTTCTGCGCGGTGACGATGATGTCCGTCGATGCGAAGGGCGCGTTGGCTTCGGCCGGGGCCTGCGCGGCCGCGTCTTGGGCTGCGGCGGGGGCAGCGATCATCGCCATTCCCAATGCCGTCGTGATTGTCAGATAGGCTTTGGCTTTCGACGAAACCATATTCAGATCCTCCCTTGATGCGCTGCCGTTCGGTATGTCAATTAATTCAATTGACAATCTCGAGCCGACCCATGCGCGCTATTATTTTTGTGGTCCAATAGAGAAATGTCGCGATGCCATGTCCATATGCTATGGCTTGCAGGACAGTGCGAGGAACTGGCTATGCGCTCGGGCTCGCGTGTCGGCCTTGTCATCAGCAACCTTTCCCTTGTCGTGACGGATCGCGCGTCCGCTTCGACATCAGGCCGCGAACTTATGTCGCTCGCAGCCACGAATCGGCTGAAAGGCGCCATTGCCCACCAGCCGACCTAGGGATGCGCGTCAAAATCATTGCAGTCTAATCGAGAAATGTCGGTATATTATGTCCAAATGCTATGACTTGAGCATGGTCCGTCGGTGACGGGTTGCCGACTTCCCCATCATCGTCACCCTCGAACGCGACACGTGGCTCGTTCGACTTGATCCGGGGTCCCGCTTGAAGTCGAAACCAGTGGGCGCCTCAAGAAGCGGGATCCCGGGTCACGCCCGGGACGACGGAAGTGGGGACGGGGTGTCCGCTCCCCAATATAAAACAAATACCGCCTTCAATTAGGTCTTTCCTACATTATTCGGCCGTGTCAGCCTTCATCCGGCTCTTTCATTCGGTGAACAAAAAGGTGGTCGCTGCCCTGATTGCGGGTACGACCATGATCGGACGTGCCTCGCACATCCAGCACGCCGCGACTTGCAAATCGGCGCGCTCATAGGGCTGAACTTTCCTGAACTTTGGAATATTGCGCGGCCCTTGCGCCGACCCGATCCGGATCCAGCCGGGCGATGTCCAAAGAGGGCAGCGACAGCTCCCCACCCCAAACCCGACACGCACAGGCCCACCGGGGGTGCCCCCCCTATTGCAACGCCACCACGCGCTTAACATGCGCCAGACACGCCTCGGTCTCGCGCGCCACATCGGCGTTCAGCCACGCAACAATCTCGGGCGTCGGCCCGATATCGGGCTCCAGCAGCGCGAAATCGAGCGTGACGGGCGGCGAAATCGGGCGCACCGCGACCCCCAGCCGGTGAAAGCGCGGGGCGCTGAACGGCTCGGCGATCGTCACGCCCAGCCCGGCTTCGACGAAGGCATATAATATCTGCGAATGCTGCGTCTCCAGCCGCCGCGATACGCTGATGCCCGATGTTTCCAGCGCGGTGTCGATCCCGGTCCACAGCGCGTCGGCTTCGTGCATCGGGCCCACAAACTCCTCGCCCGCCAAATCCGATATCGCCAGTCGTTCGCGCGCGGCGAGGGGGTGGTTGGCGGGCAGGATGCACACATATTCGGCGCGCGCGAGCGGCGTCGACCTGATGCCCTCGCGTCCCTGCATATCGACCCCGACGCCCAGGTCGGCCTGTCCCAGGAACACGCGCTCCTCGATCGCGCGTTGCCCAAGCGATTCGACGATGATCTTGATGTCGGGATAGAGGATGCGAAAGCGCGCGATCACCGCCGGCAGGATCGCCATCGCGATCGCCGCCAGCGCCGCAATCCGCACCGTGCCGACCGGGTGCGCGCGAATGCGCCGCGCCGCCTGGTCGAGCAGGTCGAGCCCCGCATAGCTTCGCCGCACCGCTTCATACAGCGCCTGCGCCTGCGCCGTCGGATGCACGCGCGCGCCGCGGCGGTCGAACAGGCGAAATCCGACCGCGCGCTCCATGTCGGCGATCAGCCTGCTGACCGACGGCTGGCTGATATTCAGCATCGTCGCGGCGGCTGTAATGCCCCCGCTCATCATAACGGCGCGAAACGCCTCGACCTGTCTCATTCGCATAGGTCATAGTATAGACGTATGATTGCTGGATGCAATTCGATTGGATGCGATGGACGATGTTACGCTACGTGGCACCTTAGACAACATCGGGAGAGTGAAGATGGATTTCTCGGCCCAGCGCGAACAATTCGCCAACGAAGGCTATGCGGTCTTCGAACGCATCCTCGAAGGCCCACTGCTCGACCTGCTCCGCGAAGAATGCGGCCGGGTGATCGACCGCGAGGATGCACGGCTCGACAGCCTCGGCGTCGAGGTCGACGGCATCAGCCACAAGGGCAAGCGCTATTTCGCCGGCGAATGCCAGCGCCAACAGCCGGATCTGCGCAAGATGCTGTTCAGCGAAACGATGGCCGATATCTGCCGCGCGACGCTCGGCGACGATGCCTATTTCTTCTACGATCAATATGTCGTGAAGGGCGCCAGCGAAGGCATGCCGTTCAGCTGGCACCAGGATTCGGGCTATGTCGTCGGCAACGGCGGCCCCGCCGATCACAAGCCGTACCTCACCTGCTGGTGCACGCTCGACGACACGACGGTCGCCAACGGCACCGTCCGCATCCTGCCTTTCTCGCAGGCGCCCGATACTCGCAACGGCATCGTCCCGCACATCCGCCAGCCGGGCAGCAACGACCTCGTCGGCTATACCGGCGACAGCGAGGGCGTGACGCTCGAAGTCCCCGCGGGCAGCGTCGTCGCTTTCTCCAGCCTCGCGCTCCATGCGACCGGATCGAATTCGACCCCGAACATGCGCCGCGTCTACCTCGCGCAATATTCGCCCGAACCGATCCTCAACCCCGGCACCAACCATCTCCGCCGCAACGCGATCGCTTTCCTGCGCGGCGGCAGCCAGGTGACCTTCAACTGAAGGAGGATATCATGATCGATCGTCCCCGCATCGTCGCACTCGGCGGCAACGCCACTGCCGGCGGATCGGCCGAGCGCCTGCTCCGCCACGCGCTCATGCGCTGCGAAGCGGAAGGCGCGGAGACAAGCCTCTTCGCGGGCGAGGCGATCGACCTTCCGATGTACGCCCCGCACCGCAGCGAACGTTGTTCGAAGGCGCAGGCGCTGATGGCCGCGCTGCGCGATGCCGACGGCATCATCGTCGCATCGCCCGCCTATCACGGCACCGTGTCGGGGGTGGTCAAGAACGCGCTCGACTATGCGCAGGATCTTGTCTCGGACGCGCAGCCCTATTTCGATGGCCGCGCAGTGGGATTGATTGCGGTCGCCGGCGGGTGGCAGGCGGCGGGGAGCACGCTTGCGACGCTGCGCTCGATCACCCATGCGTTGCGCGGCTGGCCCACCCCGATGGCGGTCACCGCCAATTCCAGCCAGCCGCTTTTCGATCCCGACGGGATGCTGACCGATCAGGGTATCGCGTCGCAGCTCGACATCATGACCGGGCAGGTCGTGACCTTCGCGCGAATGAAGCGCGCCTATGCCGATGCAGGCAAAGCCGCCTTGACGGCCTGATCTCCGAACGGACCGGAAGGCAGTCTTCGATGCCTTCCGGTCCGTTCGGAGCATATCAGAACTTTACGCTAAGCCCCGCCGTGATCCGGCGATCGGTGAGGCCCTGGAAACAGAGCAGCGCCTTGTCGTTCACGCAATATTGGTTCTGATCGCCGCGCAGCAGGTTGATGCCCTCGACGCCGACGTTGATATTCTCGGTGATGTCGTAGTTGATGCTGGCGTTGAGCTGTCCGCGTGCGCCGTTGATCAGCGGCAGCCCAAAGAAGAACGGATCGTTCGACACATAGCTTGACCGCCACGTGTAGCGCAGGCGCGCGTTCAGCCCGTATTTGTCGTAGAACAGCGTCGTATTGTAGGCATATTTCGACAGGTTGGTCAGCGAGATCAGATCCTGCGAACCCGGATGGCCGAGCTGCGTGAACACGGTCCGCGGACCATCGGCGACGCGATATTCGCGCGCCGAGCCGCCCGCCTTTTGATAGGTGAAGTTGCCGATAAAGCCGAAGCCCGAGGCGAAGCCGAGCACATCTTCCCATGCCGACAGATCGTGCTGGAATGCGACTTCGATACCCGTTTGCGTCGTCGTTCCCGGAACGTTGAAGGTCGAACTCCGGGGCACGCAGATGCCGACCCCCTGAATGGGGTTATTGATGTTGCGGTTGGCGATCGGGTTATAAATGCCGCCGCCCGGGCAGGCGGGATCGATCGAGATATTGAGATTGCCGTTCGCGTCGAGGTTCGGCGCCGGATCCTCCTGCCGCTGCGCGAACAGGTTGGTGCGGCTCTTGTGAAAGAAGCCGATGCTGATCAGGCTCGACGGCGCGAAATAATATTCGCCCGACAGGTCGAACGACCACACCGCTTCGGGGACGAGGCCGGGATTGCCGACCGCGACCGGTGTGTTCGCACCGGTGCCGAACGAAAAGGACGTCGACAGCGTGTCGAAATTCGGACGGCGAATGTCACGCGCGATGCCGGCGCGGACCAGCAGCTTGTCGGCGGGTTCGAGGACGAGGCTAAAGCGCGGGAGCAGGAAGTTGTACGAGCTTTTCGCGACGGTCTGGCCGGTGACCGCGCCATTCGCGATATTGTTGCCCGTCGACGACAGCTTGGTGTGAAGCCAGCGGAAACCCGCATTGCCGCGGACGGGCATGCCGGCAATCTCGCCCTCCATATTCGCCTGGAAATAGGCGGCGTTCGTCGTTTCCTTGATCTTGAAGAAACCCGCAAAGGATTCGGTTGGCGTCGCCAGCGAGGCGACGGCCGGACCTTGCGTGCGCGCCGCGTTGCTTGCGGCAATGGCTTCGTTGAGCGACGCCAGCACGCTCGCCGGGTCGCGGAACGCCAGCCCGCCGTCGATCAGCAGGAAGTCCGGGAAATAGAGGCGGCGCCCGTCGGCGGCATTGAAGTTGCTGGGGCCCGGGATCAATATGTCGGAAAACAGGTCGCCCGACGGCCGGTTCCACGCGCTGGTCGTGTTCGTCAGGCTGACATTGTTCGAAAATTCGCTGTTCTCGGCCGATGTCCGGTTCCAGCGCCAGCCGAAATCGACCGAGGTGACGAACGGGTTGAGGTCGGTCGTGTCATAAGTGAAATCGAGCCGCGCAGCGCGCTCCTGATTGTCGGTCGAATTGGCGCCCTGCGTGACCTGCTGTAGCTGATAGTTCGCGGGGTCGAGCAATTGCGCGGTCGTCGGCGCAAAGGGGCTCGCCTGATCGATGCCGAATTGCAACGTGCCGCCGCGCAGGTCGAATTCGATCGGCACGCCATTGTCGATGCTGCGACCGATTACCGGCTGCGGACCGTTCGGGTTGATGAAGTCGAGCGTCGTCGAAAAATTCGGGAAGTCGGATTTCGAGGTCGACAGCGATACTTCAGCGCGGACATTCAGCTTGTCGGTTGCCTGCCAGTCGGTGCCGAAATCGAAGACGCGGCTCTTGGTGACGCGCGCGCCGGTGTCGCTCGATGTGCGCAGGTTCGGATCGATCACACTTCCGGTCGTGCCGCCGATTCCGATGGTGCCGGCGAGCGCAGCTTCGACGGAGCCAAGGACGATCGGGCCGTTCGGGCCATTGAGCGTGCCGAAATCGACCGTTTCGAAGGCCGTGTTATTCATGGCATCGACAACCGAAGGCGTCGCAGTACCCGAAATCTGGACGCGATGGCTTTGTTGCCCGCGGCGCTGGTTGTTCAGTGTCGCGTCGAAATAGAATTTCAGGTCGTCATTCGGCTTCCACTCAAGCGCGGCGGTGCCGTTATAGGTCTCATATTCGTAATTCTCGAGCCCCTGTTGCAGGAACTGGATACGCAGAAACGGAAAAGCTTCGGCGCTTGGGCCTGAGCCCGGAAGCACCAGCGCGTCGCGGTCGACGCGCGGCTTGAACGACGCGACGTCCTGCCGTGCATAGCTGCCGCTCACCACGATGCCGATTTCGCCGATGCCGGTGTCCCACCGGTTGCCGAGCGTCGCCGACAGGCGCGGCAGCGTCGACTTCGACAGATCGCTATTTTCCATCTGCGCGCGCGCAGCGATCAGCGGGTCCTTAAGGTCCAGCGGGCGGATTGTCCGCAGGTTGATCGTGCCGCCGACAGATCCTTCGATCGTCTGCGCGGTCGGAACCTTGGTGACCTCGACCGACGCGATCAGCGCAGCGGGCAGATCTTCGAAGCTGATGCCCGAGCGACCGGCGCCCGATCCCACTGTCGACACGCCGTTGATTTCGGTGCGGTTCGCATCGGTGCCGCGGATCTGCACTGCGTTGCCGACGCCTGCCTGCCGGGTAATCTGAACCCCGGTGACATTTTCGAGCACTTCGGCGAGGTTCTGGTCGGGCAGCTTGCCGATATCTTCGGCCTGGATGACCTCGACGATATTGTCGGTGGCGCGCTTTTCGCCCAGCGCGGTGGCAAGGGAGCTGCGAATGCCAGTGACGATGATCGCATCATCGCCCACTTCGTCGGTGGCAGACGTTTCGGCGGCCGCATCCTGTGCAAAGGCCGGCGTGGCGAGCATCGCCATCGCCGTCGATCCCAGCAGCGCCGCCGCGAAATTGATGTTGCCGCGCGAAACGCGCACGAGGCTGCCCCGAATCATCCCACTCTCCCTCAATGACTTTGTTTGGAGGCAGGCTCGTCTTGTCAGACCAATATGTCAACCCATCTTGTATACCGAAATGCGGTTGATATTGTCCTACCTGTTGTGTAGTCCAGTTTGCAAGAATCATAAGAAGGGTGAGGCGCAGTGCAGATGAGGGTGGTTCTAACGATAGCGATGCTGGTTTCGACGGCGCACCCAGCGCTGGCGCGCGACATGCTGGTATCGGATCAGGTTCAGTATAAGGCGGCGGTGAAAAAGGCGCAGCCGGGCGATACGATCATCCTTGGCGACGGCGAATGGCGCGACTTCCAGATCGTCTTTACCGGCACCGGCACGGCCGCCAAGCCGATCACCCTGACCGCGCAGACCAAGGGCAAGGTGCTGCTCACCGGCCAGTCGAACCTGCGCATCGGTGGTCAAAACCTTGTGGTTTCGGGGCTCGTCTTCAAAAATGGCGCCAGCCCGACCGATGAAGTGATCAGCTTCCGGCGCGATTCGAAAACGCTCGCGACCGACGTGCGCGTGACCGAGGTCGTCATCGACGGGTTCAGCAAGGCGGACCGCCGTGCCGAGGACATTTGGGTCGCGCTCTATGGCACCGGCAACCGCGTCGATCATTCGCATTTCGAGGGTAAGACGAATGCGGGCGTCACCCTCGCGGCCATTCGCCGCGCGGGCGATCCGCTCGACAATCGCCACCGCATCGATCACAATTATTTCGGCCCGCGCCCGCCGCTGGGCTCGAACGGCGGCGAGACGATCCGCATCGGTACCAGCGAGGAGTCGCTGTCGGCGTCGAACACGATCATCGAACGCAACATCTTCGATCGCACCAGCGGCGAGGTCGAGATCGTCTCGATCAAGTCGGGCGGCAATGTCATCCGCGAAAATCTCGTTCTCGAAGCGCAGGGCGCCTTCGTGCTTCGCCACGGCAACGGCAACCTTGTCGAGCGCAACATCTTCCTCGGCAAGGGCGTGGCGGATACCGGCGGCGTACGCGTAATCAACCGCGACCAGATCGTGCGCGGTAATTATTTCGAAGGGCTCGCGGGCACCTCGTTCAAGAGCGCGCTCAGCGTGATGAACGGCGTGCCGAACTCGGTGATCAACCGCTATCATCAGGTCGCGAACGCGCGGATCGAGGGCAACAGCATCATCGACAGCGCGCGCATCACCTTGGCCGCGGGCGCCGATGCCGAGCGTTCGGCAGCGCCCACGGACAGCAAGTTCGAACGCAATCTGATCGTCGGAACAAAGGGGCAGGACCCGTTCCGCGCCGAGGGCGAAATCGGCGGCATCGCGCTCGCCGGCAATGTCGAGGCCAAGGTCGCGAAGCCGTTGCTGGGCGCGGGGGTGGAGCAGCGCGAGGTCAAGCTCGAACGCGCCGCCAACGGGTTGTTGTACCCGACCGATCCAGCGCTCGCCGCGGTCGGCGCGCCGCGCGACCTGAAGCCGGTGACGCGGGCGGAGGTTGGCGCCAATTGGTATCGCGGCGACACGCCCGAAGCGGCGTTCGGCACCGGCGATACGCGCCCACTTACGGCGGGCGCCTCGCTCGCGCAGGCCGTCGCCGATGCGAAGGCGGGCGATACCCTCGCGCTCGCCGCCGGCACCTATGACATCGCGGCGCCATTGACGGTGCAGCACCGCCTGACGATCGCCGGATCGAAGGATGCGAAACCCGTGCTACGCGTGGCCTCCAGCTTCGCGCAAATCGAAGGCGGCGGCGGATTGCAGCTCGAAAATGTCGCGATCGATGCAAGCGGCGCGTCCGGCGACGGCGCGCTGATCGTGGTTGAGAGCGGCGTCGCGCCCAACTATGACGTCGCGCTTGCAGGCGTTTCGGTGCGCGGCCCCGGCAAGGGCCGCCTCAACGGGATCGCGATGGCGCCCGGCACCTTTGCCGACGATGTGTCGATCAAGAACAGCGACTTTGCCGAGATGGGCGTGGTCGTCGCCGCGACCGGCGAACAGGAACCGAAGGGCTGGTATCCGATGGAACGGCTGACAATCGCCGGCAGCCGTTTCGCGCGCGTCGCGATGGTCGCCGACCTGCTGCGTAAAGGCACCGACGAAAGCACTTTCGGTCCGTGGTTCGCGATGACCGGATCGAGCGTTGCCGACAGCGGAATGGACGGTGCTTCGCTGCGCATCTCGGGCGCCCAGCACGCCGACATCGTACAGAATAGCTTTGCGAAGTCGGACGGCATCGTCGTCATTCATTCGGTCGGCGCCCCCGAAACCCGGATCGCCTCGAACGCCTTTGCCGCAACGCCGTCGCCGCGCATCGAGGAACTTGCGTGGAAAGGCCCCCCGCGCGGCCTGATCGAAAACAACGTCGAGGCGCGCCCGTGACCCGTAGTCTTGCACTTCTGCTCGCCGCCGCCACGCTGTCCTCTGCCGCGGCACAGGCGCAAACTCCACCGGCAGCTTCGCCGCAGCAGGCCTATGCGCCGCTCTTCGCGGGCGAGGTCGAGCGCGCCCGGCGGGATGTCGACGCTTCGATCAAGGCGGGCATCAACGTGCCCGTGCCCAAGGACCCGGGCGGCGGCTTCACCCACGAACAGCACAAGCGCAATTACCGTACGATCTTCGAGGGCGGCCAGCTCTTCCGCCTGACCGGCGACGTGCGTTACCGCGATCATGTCCGCGACCTGTTGCTGGCCTATGCTGACCTTTATCCGAAACTCGGACCGCATCCCGCTGCGTCGAACCAGGTTCCCGGCCGCCTCTTTTGGCAGAGCCTCAACGACAGCGTCTTCCTCGTCAACGCGGTGCAGGGCTATGCGGAGATCCGCGGTGCCCTTTCTGCCGCCGACCGCAAGCGCATCGACGATCAGGTGATCCGCCCAATGGCGCATTTCCTCTCGGACGGCTCGCCCGAAGTCATCAATCGTATCCATAATCACGCGACCTGGACCGCGGCGGGCGTCGGCCTCTCAGGCTATTTGCTCGGCGACCGCGACCTTGTCGACAAGGCGCTGCTCGGCCTCGACAAGAGCGGCAAGGCGGGCTTCCTGCGTCAGCTCGACCTGCTCTTCTCGCCCGACGGCTATTATGCCGAAGGGCCTTATTATCAGCGCTATGCGCTGCAGCCGTTCGTCGTCTTCGCCGCTGCGATTGCGGCGAACGATCCCGACCGCAAGATTTTCGAATATCGCGACGGCATCGTGCTGAAGGCGATCCGCACGGCGATCGACGTAACGCACGATGGCTATTTTCTGCCGATCAATGACGCAATGCCGGACAAGAGCCTGCGCACCGAGGAACTCTATCACGCCGTCGCGATCGCATATGGCGCGACGAAGGATCCGACTTTCCTGTCGATCGCCGACTGGCAGGGGCGCACCGTGTTGACGCCCGCGGGTCAGGCAATGGCCGCCGATCTCGCAGCGGGCAAGGCGAAGCCCTGGCCGTTCGGATCGCGACTGCTTTCCGACGGCCCCGACGGCAAGGACGGCGCGCTTGTGCTCCTGCGCACGAAGCCCGACCCGACCGGCCCGCTGCTCGTCGCCAAGAACACCGTGCAGGGCATGGGGCATGGCCATTTCGACCGCCTCGGCTGGCTCTATTATGACGAGACCGGCGCGGTCGTGACCGACTATGGCGCCGCGCGCTTCCTCAATGTCGAGGCAAAGCGCGGCGGGCGATACCTGCCCGAAAACGATAGCTGGGCCAGCGCGACGATCGCGCACAACACGCTCGTCGTCGATGAACAAAGCCATTTCGCGGGTGACTGGAAAGCCGGTGAGAAATCGGGAACGCGCCAACTCGCTGCGTCGCTCGAAGGACCGACGCGCTATGCGATCGGCGAAATCGACAGCGCGTACAAAGACGTCGAAATCCGCCGCACGCTATTGCTGGTCGAGGTCGAAGGCCTCGCCAATCCCCTCACGCTCGATATCCTCCACGGGACTGGCAGCGGCAGGCATCGCTATGACCTGCCGCTGCATTTTTCCGGGCATATCATCGACAGCGACATCGCGTTCGACCGCAAGCTCGCCGAACGGCCGGTGCTGGGCAAAGCGAACGGCTACGAGCATTTGTGGGTCGACGGTGAAGGGACGAAGGCGGGCAAGGCGCGGCTGACATGGATGCAGGGCAGCCGTTTCTATTCCTATCATATGCTACCGCCCGCGGGTGCGCGTTTCATCGTCGCCGAAAGCGGCGCCAACGATCCCGAATTCAACCTGCGCCGTGAACCCGCGCTGATCCAGCGCGTCGATGGCGCGGCGGACGCGACTTTCGTTAGCCTGCTCGAACCGCACGGCGCCTATGACGCATCGGCCGAGACGGTGGTCGCGAGCAGCGCGCGCGTGTCGGGGCTAGAGCACCGCAAGGAAAAGAGCGTCGATCTGGTCCTTGTCACCCTGGTCGACGGGCGGCGTATCATATTGGCGGTCGCCGACGACGTCGCGGCAGATGCGAAGCACAGTCTCTCCGTCGACGGACGCACCCTCGCCTGGACCGGCCCCGTAGGCCGCCTCGATCTCGCGAAAACCGGAGCGAAAAAATGAGCAATATCAAGGGCCGCTTCCGCTGGTGCGTCATCGCCCTGATCGCGCTCGCGACCGTAATCAATTACATCGACCGCAATGCGCTTGCCGTGATGTGGCCCGAGGTGTCGAAGGAAATCGGCGCGTCGAAGGAAGACTATGCGCTGCTGGTGACGATCTTCATGATCTTCTACGCCTTTGGCCAGTCGATCTTCGGGCGCATCTTCGACGCCATCGGCACGCGCATGGGTTTCACCATCTCGATCGTCGTCTGGTCGCTGTCGATCGCGGCCCATGCGCTGGTCCGCTCGATGCCTTTGCTGATGGTGCTGCGCGCTACGCTCGGGATCAGCGAGGCGGGTAACTGGCCCGGCGCAGCGAAGGCAAATGCGCTATGGTTCCCCTCCCGCGAGCGCGCGCTGGCGCAGGGTATTTTCAACGCGGGCGCATCGCTCGGCGGCATCATCTCGGCGCCTTTGATCGCGCTGCTCTTCGTCCAGTTCGGCTGGCACGGCACCTTTCTGCTGATCGGCGTCCTCGGCTTTGTCTGGCTTGTGCCCTGGCTTTGGTTCTACAAGGCCGACCCCGAAAAACACCCCGGCCTGAGCGAGGAAGAGCGCGAATATATCCTCACCGGCCGCACCGAGGCCGGCCGCGACGACAGCCGCCGCGTGCCGCTGGGCGAGCTGCTGCGTTATCGCCAGAGCTGGGGCGTCATCCTGTCGCGCTTCTTCCTCGATCCCGTGTGGTGGCTCTTTGTGTCGTGGCTGCCGATCTATCTCGCTGAAACCTTCGGCTTCGACGTCAAGCAGATCGGCCTCTTCGCATGGGTGCCCTTCGTCGGGGCGATGCTCGGCAGCCTGTTCGGCGGCTGGCTTTCGGGGCGCATTATCACCGCTGGCGGCGGCGTTCACAAAGCGCGCACGCTGACGATCGCGATCGGCTGCGCGATCATGCTGCCGTCGCTGCTGTTCACCATCGGAGCGAGCGAGCCGCTAAATGCAGTGCTGCTGATCGCGTGCATCCTCTTCGGTTTCCAGATGGCGATCGGCAATATCCAGACGCTGCCGAGCGATTATTTCGGCGGCGGCGCGGTCGGCAGCCTCGCGGGGATCAGCGGCACTGCCGCGGTCGCCGGGACGCTCATCACGACCTGGCTCGTCCCCGTACTCACCAAGACGAGCTACGCGCCGATTTTCGCGCTGAGCGCGGCGATCGTACCGATCTCCTTTCTCTGTTTCTGGCTGATCGGCGGACGCGTCGAACCGGTCGTCACCCCACCCACCAACACCCAAGAATAAGGAACTGCATCACATGAACCTCCAGGGGAAAACCGCGCTCGTCACCGGCGGCGGCCGCGATATCGGCCGATCGGTCTCGATCGCGCTCGCGCGCGCCGGCGTTCGCGTCGCGATCAATTACAACAGCGGTCGCGAAGCCGCCGAGGACACGCTGAAGACCATCAAGGACGCGGGCGGCGACGCTTTCCTGATCCAGGCGGACGTCACCGACAGCAATGCGGTCAAGGCAATGCTCGACGAGGTCGGCATCGCGTTCAGCGGCCGCCTCGACATCCTCGTCAACCTCGCGGGCGGCATGGTCGCGCGCAAGACGCTCAGCGAAATGGACGAAGCCTTCTTCGACCACGTCATGACGCTGAACCTCAAGTCGGTCTTCCTCGTCCTGCAGGCGGCGCAGCCCTTCCTCGGCGAAGGTTCGGCGGTCGTGAATGTGTCGTCGCTCGCCGGCCGCGATGGCGGTGGTCCGGGCGCATCGGTCTATGCCACCGCGAAGGGCGCGCTGATGACCTATACGCGCTCGATGGCCAAGGAACTCGGGCCGCAAGGCATTCGCGTCAATGCCGTCTGCCCCGGCCTGATCGGGACGAGCTTCCACGACATTTTCTCGAAACCCGAGGGTCGCGCCGCAGTCGCCGGCAACACCCCGCTGCGCCGCGAAGGCCATCCGGACGAAGTAGCCGACACGATCGTCTATCTGGCGTCGCCGGCGGCCAGCTTCCTCGCGGGCGTCTGCCTCGACATCAACGGCGGGCTGGGCTTCTCCTGATGCGCCGGCTCGTTGCGACGGCCATCGTTGCCCTGCTCGCGAGCGGGGCGCAGGCCCAGACCCGCGAGCGGACAGATGCGCCGCCGCTCGAGCCGTACAAGATCATATTGGTCGGCGATTCGACGATGGCACCGCACAGCGGCTGGGGCGGGGCGTTCTGCTCGCGCCATGTCAAATCGTCGGTCGCCTGCGTCAACGCTGGTCGCGGCGGACGCAGCACGCGCAGTTATCGGCAGGAAGGCGGATGGGACATTGCCCTCGCCGAGGCGAAGGTGCCGGGCTATCGCGGCACCTGGGTGCTGATCCAGTTCGCGCATAATGATCAGTCGTCGAAGTCCGAACGTTGGACCGACGAGACGACTGAGTTCCCCGCCAACCTCCGCCGCTTCGTCGAAGAGGTGAGGGCGGCGGGCGCAACGCCGGTGCTTGTCACGCCGCTGACGCGCCGCGAGTTCAAGGATGGCAAGCTTCGGAACACGCTCTCCAGCTGGTCCGACCAGGTGCGCGCCATTGCAAAGGCCATGGACGTGCCGCTCGTCGATCTCAACGCGCTGAGCGCCGCGCAGGCGCAGGAAATGGGTGCGGAGATGGCGACGAAGCTCGCGCAGGAACCGCCGACCGATGAAGAACTCGCCGCGGCGAAGGCGGGCACGACGCTGCCCCCTCGACCGGCGCCCGCCGAGCCGGCGCCGATCGCGGGTGATGGCGCGCGCGGTCAGGTGACGCGCAAGTTCGACTACACCCACCTCGGCGACATTGGCGCGGAGGTCACCGCCAAGCTGGTTACGCAGGCGCTTGCGCGCGCGGTGCCGGGGCTGCGGAGCCAGCTCGTTCACTAAAGATAGTGTATGTCAAATTGGACTAACCAATCTGACATACATCATTGTTGACAAAATGGCAGACATGCTCGACAGCGTCCGGCAGAACAGAATCGATTTTCAGGGAGAGACGACGTGAATTCTCGCAATCCGATCCGCGCGCGCACGCTGCGCGCCGCGTTGCTGGCTGGTGCTGGTTCGACGCTGCTGATCGCCGCGGCGCCCGCGATGGCGCAGGATGCACCCACACCGCAGGCTGAACCGGAAGAAGACGCGATCGTCGTTACCGGTATCCGCGAGACGATCCAGAATTCGATCAATACCAAGCGCGCGGAAACGGCGATCGTCGACGCGCTGTCGTCGGACGACATCGGCGACATCCCGGCGATCTCGGTCGGACAAGCGATCCAGACGATTACCGGCGCGACGACGCACCGGGAAAAGGGAGACGCGTCGGAAATCGCGCTTCGTGGTCTCGGCCCCTTTTTGTCAAATGCGACCTTCAACGGCCGCGATGCGACGAACGGCAGCGGCGACCGCTCGGTGAACTTCAACCAGTTCCCGTCCGAACTCGTCAACAATATCAAGATCTACAAGACCCAGCAGGCGAGCCTCGTCGAAGGCGGCGTCGCGGGCACGATCGAGATCGGCACGCTGCGGCCGCTCGATTTCGGCAAGCGCCGCCTGCAGGCCGACGTCAAGGCGCAGTATAATCCCTATGGCGACCGCATCGTCGGGTCGGGCGGCATCGGCTGGCGCGGGACCTTGAGCTATGTCGACCAGTTCGCGAACGACACGATCGGCATCGCGATCGGCGTCCAGCGTAACGACACGAACAATCCCGAAGAAACCTTCGCGGCATCGACGACCTGGACCGCGTGCCAGGCCTCGCCCGTCGTCGCGAACAACAATTGCAATGAATATACGCGCGACGAGTATGGACAGAATCTGCCCTTCTATCTCGTCCCCAACGCGTACACGTTCCGTCAGATCAGCGAGACCGACAAACGCGACGCGATTTTCGGATCGATCCAGTGGCGCCCGTCCGATCAGTTCAACATCAACCTCGACGTCCAATATTCGGACCGCACCTATGTCGAGAACCGTCGCGACCTTAACCTGTCCGAAGGCCGCTATGGCCTGACCAATGTCGTCTTCGACGAAAATGGCATCGTTCAGAGCCTCAATGGCCTGAGCTCGCTCGAATCGAACGGCTCCGAGCTGTCGCGGTCGGAAGAATATCTGGGCGGCGGCCTGTCGGTCGAATGGCAGCCGTCGGACCGGCTGACGGTCACCTTGGACGGCAGCTATTCGCGCACCGTCCGCACCGAGATCGAGCGCAATTTCCGCCTGCGCACCGACCCGACCGACGTCAACGGCGTGCGCACCGTCTTTAACAACATGCGCATTCCCTACACCTACTCGATCACGCCGGGCAGTTTCGTGCCGACGATCACGATCGACCCGCGCTTCGACCTCAATAATCACAATCTCTTCTGGGACGATGCGCGCTTCCGCCGCGACGAGAGCAAGCGGCACAACGAAATCTACGCCGGCCGCTTCGACGTCGCCTATGAAATGGACGGCTTCCTCAGCAAGGTTTCGGCGGGCGGTCGCTGGTCGCACCTGACGTACCGCGACTATGACGTGCGCAACGGCGACTTCAACCTGAACCCGGCAATTGCCGAGGACCGCCGCATCAATAATCTCTGCCGCACCGCCTTCCCGCAGCAGGATTATCTGTCCGCAGCCAAGGGCAACACTATCAATAGCTGGGCGACCTTCGATGTCGACTGCCTGTTCCGCGAATATATGGGGGCTGAAGACCCCGGCAATCTGCCCGACACGCGCTCGGTTGCGAACCGCGATGTCACCGAACGCACGCTCGCGGGCTATGTGATGGCCGAATATGACGCCGATCTGGGCAATATGCCGGTGCGCGGCAACTTCGGCGTGCGCGTCGTCAACACGCGCGTGACCTCTGACGGCCTGCGCAGCGACCTCAGCGTCGTGACCAATCCGGACGGTTCGATCCGCCTCGTTACCTCGGGCGATTTCGACACGGTGACGATCAAGAGCCAGAACACGCGCATCCTGCCCAGCGTCAACGCGATCTTCGAAGTTGCGCCGAACACCTTGCTGCGCGCCGCGGCTTATCGCGCGATGTCGCGACCGAATCCCAGCTCGCTCGGCGCCGGGCGCACGATCCTGCTTGAGGACGGCACCAGCTTCACCTCGATCGAGGATGCGATCCGCAACATCACCGCGAACGGCAGCCCGCGCCTGAAACCGCTGATGTCGTGGAATGGCGATCTCTCGCTCGAATGGTATCCGAACAAGGACAGCCTGCTGTCGGCGACTGTCTATTACAAGCAGTTCACCGGCGGCTTCCAGCCGGTCGTGTTCGACGAGGATTTCACGATCGACGGCCAGTCGGTATCGATCCCGGTGACGCAGACGCGCAACAGCCCCGACAAGTCGCGCATCTATGGCCTCGAACTGACCGCGGCGACGCGCTTCAGCTTCCTGCCCAAACCGCTCGACGGGCTGGGCGCCAAGGTCAGCTACAACTACGCCGATTCCAATTTCAAAACGCAGGATATCCGGCTCGGCGAGGTCTATGATCCTGAAACCGATACGGTGAGCGCCGGGATTATCCCGCCCGCGAACCTGTCGGGCTATTCGAAACATGTGCTGTCGGCGCAGGCCTATTATGAAATCGGCCCCGTCTCGCTGCAGGCGATCTACAATTACCGCGCGAAATATTTCCAGGACTTCGTCGGCGGTAACAGCCAGCTTCGCTATGTCGCGCCCAGCGAAACCGTCGATTTCCGCGCCTCACTCGATCTGATGAAGGGCGTGTCGCTACGCTTCGAGGCGCTCAACATCTTTAACGAGCCGAAGGCGACTTATATGCCGGTCTATGGCAGCAGCCGTCAGTATCATTATTATGGTGCGAAATATTTCATCGGTATCCGGGCTCGGATTTAGAACTAAGTTCGGTCATGGGCTTCAAACTTGTCATACCGGATTGTATGGACTCCCATAAGCGCATTTGGGGAGATGATTGAGCCATGGCCGAACGCCGCCTTTTTGAGGATATCGCCGACGAAATCCGGCGTCTGATTCTCGACGGAAGCTACCCGCCCGGAACGCGCCTTCCCGGTGAACGCGAACTGTCTGAGCGGTTCGAGGTCAGTCGGGTGACGATCCGCGAAGCCGAAATCGCGTTGCAGGCGACTGGGTGGATCCACATCCGCACCGGCGCTGGCGCCTATGTCGAGGCGATCCTTCCCGGCGACAATGCGATCCTGCCAAAGGTCAGCGCGTTCGAACTGACGGAGGCACGGTCGCTGTTCGAGGCGGAAGCGGCAGCGCTTGCCGCGCCGACGATTTCTGCCGAAACGCTCGAAAAGCTCGAAGGTCTGCTCACCGCGATGGCCGACGACACCGCAAGCGAGGATGACATCAGCGCGATCGACCGCGAGTTCCACATGACGATCGCCGCAGCATCGAACAACAAGGCGATCATCCATGTGATCGAAAGCCTGTGGCGGATGCGGATGGAACTGCCCGAAGTGCGTACGAGCCATTCGATGGTTTGCCGCAAGGACGGTAGCGCACGTCAGGCCGAACATGCCGACGTCGTCGCCGCGCTGCGCAAGCGTGATGCGGCCGGCGCGCGGCTCGCGATGCGGCGCCACTTCAACCGCCTGCTCGAATCAATGCTCGACGAGACCGAGGAGCGGGCGATGGTCGAATTGCGCCGGCAGTCCGCCGAAAGTCGTCAACGCTATCTGCTGAGCGCAAAACTGGCCTGATGTCTGATATTTCGTCTTCACCGGCCGCGCCGGATCCGGCAGCGGCATTGCTCGATGCACGCCTGTCGGGACGTGCGCTGGCAGCTTTTCCGGCGCCGGTGCCGACCACGCTCGCAGAGGCTTATGCGATACAGCAACGCCTGATCGCCGCACTAGGAGCGCCGGTGCTCGGCTGGAAGGTCGGGCGTATTCCGCCGGCGCTGATCGAGACGCTTGGCGCCGAGCGGGTCGCCGGGCCGGTGTTGCGTATCGCCGAACTGGACGGAGAGGTTCCGGGCCGGGCGGCGATCTTTGCCGGCGGCGCGGGCGCGATCGAGGCCGAAGTGATGCTGCGCCTGCGGGCGGTGCCCGACGGACGCGTGACCGCCAGCGCCGATGGCGCCGCCTGGATCGACGAGATCCGCGCGGGCTTCGAGGTCGCGAGTTCGCCCGCGCCCGACGTCCACGACCATGCGCCCTATGGCATCATCGCCGACATCGGCATCAACAATGGCCTGCTCCTCGGCCCATCGCTCGATCACGCCGATTTCCAGACGCTGACGGTCGAAACGCGGGTCGATGGCGCGACGGTTGGAACCGGGCGCGCGATCGACGTGCTCGACGGGCCTTGGGGATCGCTGAACTTCCTTGTCGACCTCCATCGGCGCGGCGTCATTGAGCTGCAGCCGGGGCAATGGATTTCGGCGGGTGCGATTACCGGGGTCCATCCCCTCGCAATTGGCCAGACCGCGACCGCGCGTTTCGGTTCCGCCGCCGATATTGCCTGCGTCGCCGTCGCGGAAACCGGATTCGGGAAATGATCAAAACTCCCTCGACCATCGCCTGCTTTGGCGAGATTGTCATGCGCGTCTCGGTCCCGCATGGTGAACTGCCGCTGCAATCGTCGTATTTCGACGCGCATGTCGGCGGCGCCGAAGCAAATGTCGCCGTTGCGCTCGCTGCGCTCGGGCATCGCACGGCGATGATCAGTGCGGTTCCCGAAGGCCCGATCGGCAACGGCGTCCTTGGCGAACTGCGCCGGCACGGGGTCGATATCGCCTCCGTTATCCGCCCCGCAGGCCGCATGGGCCTCTATTATTATCTCCCCGGCGGACCGCTGCGACCCGCCGAGGTCGTCTATGACCGCGCGGAATCCGCCTTCGCCAAGGCCACACCGAAAGCCTGGAACTGGCATAATCACCTCGCCACCCCCGAGTGGCTGCATGTGTCGGGGGTTACCCCCGCGCTCGGACCGCAGAGCGCCGAAGCGGTGCTTGAAGCTGTGACGCGCGCGCGGGCTTCAGGGATCGGCGTATCGTTCGACGGCAACTGGCGCGGCCGCCTTTGGGAACGCTGGCAGCCCGATCCGGCGGCGATATTGGAACCGATCGTCGCGCAGGCGACCGTTCTGTTCGGCAATCATCGCGATGCGGGGCTGCTCCTCGGGAAAGAATTTTCGGGTGAGGGTGCGGACCGGCGGCGCGAGGCGGCGCTTGCGCTGCTCGATCGCTTCCCCTCGCTCGAATATGTCGCGTCGACCGCGCGCGAGATTGTCGGCCCGGACGTTCACCGGATCACGGCGCGGATCGATACTCGCGACGAAGGCGGGGCAAGTGACCCTGCGGTCGTCGCGCCGGTGATCGACCGGGTCGGAACCGGTGACGCATTCGCCGCGGGCGTTCTCGACGGGCTATGGCAGGGCAAGGACCTGGCGGCGGCCGCGAAACACGGCCTCGCCCTGTCGGTCCTCAAACATGGCATCCGCGGTGATTTCGCGCCCTTTTCGCGCGCGACCGTCGATCAGCTATCGGATGTCGCGCAGGATATTTCGCGCTGAAGCCTGGCTGCGGGCTAGGCCCATAGGCTCAGGCTGCGGGCCGGACAGGCATCTGCATCAGATTGACGAACGACATAACGACCACGCCATCCTGATTGGTGACGGTCATCCGCATGGTGAGCACGCCGCGGTCGGGCTTGCTTCGGGACTGAGCGATGTCGACCACCTCGCGCGTGATGTGCAGGACGTCACCCGGACGCACGGCAAGGCGCCACTGCAGATCGTCGATCTTGAGCCCGAGGAGCGGTGTATCGCCGAACGGAGCGTTGTCCACGAAATCGCGCATTACGACCGAGGCGACGTGCCAGCCGCTGGCAATGATGCCACCAAAACGGCCGCCGGCCGCAGCCGCGGGATCGATATGCATCGGCTGCGGGTCATACTCGCGTGCGAAGCGGATGATGTCGACCTCGGTCATCTCGATCGGACCGCCGTGCCATTGCTGGCCGATTTTCAGATCGTCGAGGAAGAGGGATGTCGACATCGATTACTCCATTGGCCGTCGGGCGGGTCCAGATAGCCGACGACATCATTTATGGATAGGGCCGGGGCGGAGGATTATCGCCGCGACCAGCATCATCGCGCGCCAGCACCAACTCGTCGCGATCGCAATTGCCTAGGGTATAGGGCGCACCTACGGTCTCATGCAAAGGGGCAGCGCGTGAGTCGCGCAAAAAACTCCATCGGTCGCTTGTTTAACCGCGCGAAATGCGTGCAGGAGATGCGACGTGGAATCTGGTCTTCTTTGGATGGAACGGCAACTGACGGACAGGGAGCAGCAGATTCTGGAGCTGGTCTCGGTTGGGCAGTCGGCGAAGGAAATAGCGCTCGAAATCGAAATTGCCCCGCGCACGGTCGAGCGGCATATCGAGAATGTGCGGTTGAAGCTGAGCGCACGCAATCGAGCGCATCTCATCACCAAGGCAGTCGTGATGGGCCTGTTGACGATCACCCCGCGGCCACAGCCCCGTCAGGTGAGTTTCTGCTAGCGCTAGAATAGAAGACGGGCGGCTGGGCCGGTCCGTCAGCCGGACGACAGCGTCGACCATATTTGGCGTGCCCACATAGATATGGTCCCGACGCCGACGCACTGAAGATGTGCCGGCGATACGAGCCGAGTGCTGTCTCTGGAAATATCGAAGATTGGCCGAGGGGCAGGCTGGCTCCCCGCGATCCAGCGCGAATAGACGTCCATCATCGTCCCAAGAACTGCGTCCGGCCACGGTGAACATTGAAAGAAATGTCGTGCGCCTCCGACTATCGGCTTTGGACGCGGCACGGCCGGGCGTCGTGGCGAGGTTGCGGACGGCTATGGAAAGAGCGGCGAACAATGAACGATGAAGATATGAATCGCGGGGAAGGTCGCCGGACTATTCGCTGGCTGATCGTCAAAGTGGTAGCCCTTCTTTGCTTAGCAAGCTGGGCGGGATTTCTGGTGGGCGCGTCGATGGGGCTGGACGGGGATATGTGGACGCTCGTCGTCATAGCGGCCGCGGTCACGGGCGAGGGACTGATCTGGGCTATCGCCTGGGCGCTCGGTTTGACGCTGGTCGAAACTCGCAAAGTCCTGATCGGGCGTATCGTAGCGGGATGGAAAACGCTGGTTGGTCGCCGATGACAAGCTGGTGTCGATAATTACAATTAAATTTCAGTATATTACAGTTTGTTTGAAAGCATATCGGCATGCCCGGGACTATTCCCTCGGCCGAAATCCGGAAGCACCCGGATCGATCGGAACTCGCGATCGGCGTCGGCGAACAGGGGGGGAATCGACATGCATAAGCGCCTATTTTTGACCAGCGCCGTTGCGGGCATCGCGCTCGCGACCGTGCCGACCGCGATGGCAAGTTCGGATGGTTCGGGCACGGAAGGCCCGGCGGACGACGAGGATATCGTCGTCACGGCGGACAAGCGATCCGAACGCCTGCAGGACGTGCCGTCATCGGTCACGGCGCTCGGCGCCGACCGGTTACAGGCGGTCGGGGCGCAACAGCTTTCCGACTATGCGGGCTATGTCGCGGGGCTGAACTTCGTCAGCCAGGGGGGGACCGGCCAGGGACGGATTGTCCTGCGCGGTGTTCCGCCGCTTGGGGAAACCGCGGCGGTCGCCATGTATGTCGACGAGACGCCATTCGGCTCGAGCAACGCCTGGGCGGCGGGGTCTACGCGCGTTCTTGACCTCGCGCCCTATGATATCGATCGGATCGAAGTGCTGCGCGGGCCGCAGGGTACGCTTTATGGCGCGAATTCGTTGGGTGGGCTGATCAAATATGTCACGCGACTCCCCGATACCGTGGCGTTTGGCGCCGAGGCGGGCGGGGAGCTCTTCGCGACGAGAGGCGCGGCCGATGCGGGATGGGTGTTGCGTGGCGCCGTCAACGTGCCTTTGGCAAGGGAACGGCTTGCCGCGCGCGCGAGCTATCTGCTGCGACGATCGCCGGGCTTTATCGACAATTCGTTGCTCGGGCGTCGCGACGTCAACGATACCAACCAGGACAGCGCACGGGTGGCGCTGCTGTGGACGCCGGATGCGAATATTTCGGTCAAATTGTCGGCGTTGATCCAGAAGACCCAGGGCGACGGCGTAGCGGTTGTCACGCTCGACCCCTCGACCGGGCGACCGTTTACGGGCGACAATTCGCTGTCGCAGCGCCGCCGGCTTGCGACGCCCTATTCGCAGAAGATCCAGCATTACGCGGCGACCGTCGACTGGGATTTCGGTTGGGCCGATTTTACCTCGGCATCAAGCTATTCGAAGGCCAACGCTGACCAGACGCTCGACCAGTCGATCGCGTTCGGCCCACTGATTCCGGTTTTCTGCAGCATCACGCCGGGATGCGCGGCGGCGAACGGCGGGCTTCCTGGGCCAGGGTTGACGCCGCTCGATTTCCAGGTCGATCTCAAGCGCTTCACGCAGGAGTTCCGTCTCGCTTCGCCCGATCAGGGACCGTTCCTGTGGATGGCGGGACTCTTCTATTCGGACGAAAAAGCGCTGCAGGATCAGCGTATCGGCGCATTCACCGCGCAGGGTACGCCCGTGGCACTCCTCAACCCGCTGCTCACCGCGACGATCCCGACCAAATATCAGGAATATGCGGGCTTCGCGAACCTGACCTATCAATTCAACGATCGGTTCGACATCAGCGGCGGCCTTCGGGTCGGCTGGAACAAACAGGATTTCCGACAGATCGATGGCGGCGCGGCGGCGGTGCCAGCCGTTACGCCCGGGCGATCGAAGGAGACGGTCGTAAACTATATGGGTAATATGCGTTGGCAGCCTTCGCAGGACGTGACCATCTATGCCCGGATCGCAAGCGGCTATCGTCCGGGCGGGCCCAATCTCGCGCTTCCGGGCGTGCCGCCCTCGGTCAAGTCGGACTCCACCGTCAACTATGAGGTGGGGTTGAAATCGGACCTGCTGGACGGCCGCGCGAACTTCAATGTTTCGGCTTTCCTGATCGACTGGTCGGACATCCAGATCAATCTTCTCGGCCCCGGAAACATCACCTATTTTGCCAATGGCGGCGAGGCGCGCAGCAAGGGGTTCGAGTTCGAGACCGAGATCGAGCCGGTCGACGGCCTGATCCTCGGGCTAAACGGAGCCTATACTCATGCGAAGGTTACGGCCGGCGCCGTGCCGCTGGGCGGCGCAGACGGCGACCGGATGCCTTATGTGCCGAGATTCAGCGGCGCCGCGACAATCCGCTATCAAACCGATGTTGCCGATGGCTGGAAGCTGCATTTCGACGGGGGGCTGCGCCGCGTCGGCGCAAGCTATAACACGCTTCAGAGCAGCCCCACCGCGGTACGTGCGAGGCCCCACGAACTGGTCGATGTCAGCGCCGCGCTCGTCGGCGATCGCTGGACCGTCCGCATCTACGCAAAGAATCTTATGGATACACGGGCCTATACGGCTCCTGGTGCGCTCAGGCAGGGCGGGGCGATCGTGCAGCTCAATTCGCCGGTCGCGTTACCGCGGACCATCGGCCTCAGCGTCGATACGCGGTTCTAGCCCGTGCAGCGGCGCGTGCCGGTCGGCCGGAGGCAACTGCTCGGAGCGACGGCGTTCGGGGTTGCTTTGTTGGGGGCGCCCTTTGAGGCGATCGGTTTTGCGTCAGCGGGTTATTCCCGCCGGGCGCGGGCGTTGGTCGAGCGCCATATTGTGGTCGACATGCTCGCGCCGCTGCGCCTCGATTTTTCCGTCAACCCGTGGGATTGGACACTGACGGAAGAGGAAAGGAAGGCCTTTCGCGCGGGCGGGGTGGATGTGCTGCACAGCGCCCTGCCCGTTTCGGGACCGAACGCCCATGCCGAGGGGCTGCGCTATTTTGCCGGATGGAGCGGCTTTCTTGCGCGTCACAGCGACCTGTTTCTTCTGGCAACCGATATTCCCGCGATGGAAAGGGCGCGCCGCGACGGCCGCATCGCGGTGGTTCTCGGCGTACAGGATTCCGAACATTTCCGTTCCGCGGACGATGTCGCGACCTTCTATGCCCTCGGCCAGCGCTGTTCGCAGCTGACCTATAACCGACAGAATCTGATCGGGGCGGGTTCGACCGAGCGGGTCGATGGCGGCGTTACGGATTTCGGCGTGAAAATCATTGCGGCGATGAACCAGGCGGGCATGCTGATCGACGTGTCGCATTGCGGCGACCGGACGACGCTCGATGCAATCGAAATGTCCGACGGCCCGATTGCGATCACCCATTCGAATTGCCGCTCGCTCAACGATAACCCCCGCCTCAAGACCGACGAGGCGATCCGCAAGCTCGCCGCGAAGGGCGGGGTGATCGGCATGACGGGGATGCGCAATTTCGTCCGCTCGCGCGAGCCGACCAACGTGATGCATATCGTCGATCATATCGATCATGTCCGCAAACTGGTCGGGATCGAGCATGTTGGCGTCGGTTCGGATATCGACCTGCACGGCTATGACGACATGCCCCCCGCCATGAATGCAGCGCTCAGGACGTCATACAAGTCGAGCATGGCGTTTCGCGAGCGGATGGACACCGATGGCTTCGATCATCCACGGCGTATGTTCGACCTGGTCGAAGCGTTGGTTGTGCGCGGCTATTCCGACGAGGAAATAGAAGCCGTCATCGGCGGCAATTTTCACCGATTGCTGGCAGCGGTCCTCCGGCCGTCGGTATAGCGTCCAGGCTAAGGGAGGCGGATTTGAATATATGGGTGAAGTCGATCGGCGTTGCTGCCGGCGCGCTTGCGCTTTGCGGGGCTTCGCCGGCACCGCCGCAAGCGGATGCCGCGCTTCAGGACGCGCTCGTCGCGTTCGATCGCGACGAGCATCCCGATCTTCGCGGGGTAATCGTCCTGCGCGATGGCAGGACGGTCGCCGAACGCTATTTTAACGGCGAAACGGCCGATACGCTGCACGACGTCAGGTCAGCCGGCAAGAGCGTGACGGCGCTCGTGATGGGAATCGCGATCGATGGGGGCAGGATCAGCGGCCCCGACGACCGTGTCGCGAAATATTGGCCCGAGGCCAGGTCGAGCGCGATCGGGATGGTTTCGATCCGCGACCTGCTCACCATGCGTTCGGGACTGGCCGCGTTCGATGAAGATCCGGCGTCGCCCGGCAATGAGGACAAGCTCGATATGGCGGATGATCCGGCCGCCTTCCTCCTTGCGGTTCCAAATGCCGATCCACCGGGGTCGCGCTATCGCTACAATTCGGTCACCTCCTACGCGGCGGGAATCGTCGTGGCGAAAGCGACCGGGACGAGCATGTCCGATTTTGCGAAATCGTCGCTATTCGCCCCGCTGGGGATCGACCGCTGGAACTGGGCCTCGGATGCGGCGGGGTACACCAAAGGGCAAGGCAATCTGTGGCTCACGCTGCGCGGCTTTGCGACCATCGGCGAGATGGTGCGCGGCAAGGGCGTATATCGCGGACGCCGGATCATAAGTGCGCGCTGGATCGGGGAAGCACTTGCCCCCCGCGTCCATATATCGGCCGATGACCCCTTCGCCGATGGCTATGGCTATTTCTGGTTTTCGAAGGTTCACGATATCGGCGGCGAACCGGTGTCTGTTTCCTTCGCCTCGGGCAATGGCGGCAACAAGCTCTATGTCATCCCATGCCGGCATATGGTCGTTGCCATCACCTCGAGTGCATATGGCCGGGGCTATGGCCAACGCCGGTCGGAAGCGATCTTGAAAGCTATCCTGTCGGCCGACCGCGGTTGATCGACTGCAGAGAAAGCGATTGACGATCAACTGCCGTCGTCGAGGGCGCTCCGCAGCAATGCCTTTGCGCGCGTCAGGCGGATCGAGACGATGTTCGGATTGAGCGCGAGCATCTCCGCGATCTCGCGCGGCGAAAAGTCCTCGAGCGTGAGGACGACCGGCTCGCGCAGGCTGAGCGGCAAGGTCCTGACCGCATCGAGAAGCCGGCGCTGTTGATCGGCGCGTTCGGCATCTTCGAACGGAGAGGGTTGATCGCTGGGTAGCGCGTCGTCGAGCTCGCTCATTCGCGGTTCGGACGCTGCGCGTGCGACATGGGTGATGGCACGATTATGCGCGATCCGGGCGACAAAGGTCCGGAGCGAAGCTTCGCCCCGGAACCCCGGAAGCGCGCGCCATATCGATGCGAAAATATCCTGCTGAAGTTCCTGGCGCTTGGCGGGATCGGCCTCGTAGCTCGCGGCAATGCGGCCGAGCATGGCGCCATGCTCGCGCATCAATGTTTCGAATTCGCCCCGTTGCATCATCTCAGACGTCGCGGTCGGGTAAGCCGGCACCGGTGTCCGCCGGATAGAGATCCTGTTCGATCGCGCGCAGCCCCTGCGCGAGACGGCGATTGTCGCGGAGCAGGCGAGTGCAGCGCCAGAGCCAGAAGAGGAGGTAGCTCACGGCGAAACCGGCCTTGAGCCAATAGGGGAGAGGTATGATGCTCTGATAGCCCGGCTGGCTGTGGGCATAGCCAAGGATCAACAACAGCAGGACGCCGCTGCCGATCACAAGATATCCCGAAATGGCCCAGCGAATGCCGGTCTCCGCATGACGCATCGACAGCGCCAGGGCATTGTCCTCGCTCGCTGCCTCGCCGCCGTCGGCGCCGAAGCGGGTCCATATGGCGAGCGCGAGCGCGAAGATACCGAAGAGCAGCAGCGACACTCCAACGAGATTGGAGGGCCAGGTCCAGCGCGCGAACAACATGATCCCGAGACCGATCTGGATCGCGCCCTGCAACAGGTCGAAAAGGAACAGGATGTTTGCGTTCCGCGAACGCCGGCGGAGCGCGCGTTTCAACTCGTCGATGTTCGGCTCGTCGGCGGGCGATTGCCAGATTGCGGCAAGCGCCGTCCATTTTTGGTCGTCAAGGCTATCCATCGACTGATCCTGTCTTCGTTGGGAAGATGAGCTGGCGCGGGAATTATTTGATTCCGGAAGGCAAAATTCCAGCGGTTTATTTTTTTGCGATCGCGCTGAAAGAATGTGGTTCGCAGCCGGACTATATCTCTGGAGGTCGTGCGCTTGTCTGCCGATCGAAGCTCCCGTCGGGCCCGATATTGCCATGCCATGAAAGAAATGAGACCCGGTCGAGACTGTCGCTTCCTGAAGGTAGAAAAAGAGGAAGCGCAACGATGGTTTCATTTCGCCGTACCCGGGCCCTGCTCGCTGCGTGCATCACTTCGTCTGCGGCATGGGTCGCGACGCCAGCCGCAGCCGACGGCACATATGACATATTGATCATGGGGACCGTGAAGGGCGAAATGACGGTTGCGACCGAGGGAGATGCCCGCCGCGTCCGATTCCAATATGTCGATCGCGGCCGCGGGCCCGATTTCCGGACCGAGCAGCGAACCGGCCCGGATGGCGTGCCGACCTCCTATTTTGCGTCGGGGGTGAATTATCTGAAAGCGCCAGTCGACGAGCGGTTCGAGAGTGTCGCCGATGACGTACGCTGGAAGAGTGCCGCCGATGCGGGCGGAGCGAAACGAGGCGGATATTATGTCCCGCACGAGGGCACGCTCGACGCGACGGCCGCGCTGGCCGCCGCCTTGCTGCGGGCACCGGGCGGCGAACTGAACCTGCTGCCCCGCGGAAAGGCGCGCATCGAACGGGTGACGGAAACGACGCTGCCGACCGGCAGAGCGACGCTCTATTTCATTCACGGTCTTTCATTCGCTCCGAGCCCGGTTTGGCTCGGTGACGATGGCCATCTGATCCTCGAAGGGAATAGTTGGGTATCGGCGCGCAGGCAGGGGCTTGGCGCCGAGGGGGACAGGCTGATCGCGCTGCAGGAACAGGCGCTCACTGATCGCGAGATCGCACAGGCGAAGAGTCTCGCGCAAAAGCCCGCCGGTGCCGTCGCTTTTCACGATGTCGCAATCTATGACGCGGTGAAACGCAAGCGGGTCGAACATCAGACCGTCATCGTCCGCGGGAACCGCATCATCTGGGTCGGCGCGGCGAAGGACATTACGGTCGAAGAGCGATCGGACATGGTGATCGACGGCAAGGGGCGCACCCTGCTTCCCGGCCTTTTCGACATGCACACCCATCTCGCCGACAATATAAGCGGCCTGCTTGCGCTGGGCTCGGGGATTACCAGCGCGCGCGATCTTGCGAACCAGATCGACAAGCTCGCTGCGCGCAGCGCCGCATGGGATAAAGGCGAATTGATCGGGCCGCGCGTTTTCCGGGCGGCGATGATCGATGGCAAGCACCCCCTCGCGGGCCCGACCGAACTGCTCGTAGGAACGAAGGAGGAAGCGTTGGCAGCGGTCGCGCGGGCGAAGAATGCGGGCTTCCCCGCCGTCAAGCTCTACAGCTCGCTGCCCTCCGATCTTGCCAAGGTGATCATCGACGACGCGCATCGGCGCGGAATGCGCGTCGGCGGCCATGTGCCGGCAGGGATGACAATGACGCAGGCGATCGAGGCTGGCTTCGACGAGATCACGCACGCCAATTTCTGGTTGCTGGGATTTATGGGCGATGAGGTCGTCGCAAAAACAAACACGCCTGCGCGTATCAGCGCGCTTGGCGAGCGCGGTCGCGAATTCGACCTCGATTCGAAGGAGGTGCGGGATCTCGTGACGCTGGTCCGCGCCCGCGGTATCGTGCTCGATCCGACGCTGGGCGTCTTCCAAGATACGCTGCTTGCCCGGCCGGGCGAACCCGTTCCGAGCGTCGCCGCATTCGCCGATCGTATGCCCGCGACCGTAATCCGGTCCGTGTCGGGTGGCGGGATGGCCAAGGACGAAGCGACGCGGGCGCAATACCGGGAGTCGCTCGATCGTCTCGGTCAGCTCTTCCTCCGCTTTCATCGTGCGGGCGTTCCGCTGGTGGCCGGGACCGACGGCCTCACCGGTGTGTCGATGCCCTTCGAACTTGCCACATATGTAAAGGCAGGGCTCGCACCGGTCGACGCGCTCCATATGGCGACGCTCGGCGCAGCGCGTGTCGCCGGCGCGGAGGATCGGCTCGGATCGATTGCGGTCGGCAAGCTCGCCGATCTTGTGCTGGTCGAGGGCGATCCGACGGTGAGCATCGCCGATATCGCGAAGACCGAAGTGGTGATGAAGGACGGTGTGCTTTTTGACCCGGACAAGCTTTTCGTCGCTGCGGGCATGCAGCCGCGCAAGCCGGTTGCGGCCGCGAAAATGGGAGATGTGAAATGATTCAGGACCGCAGGAATTTTCTTTTCGCCTCGGCAGCGGCAACCGTGGCGGCGGCAGCGCTGGATCCCGTCGCCGCCGTTGCCGGCGAACCCGGAGCGGCATCGGGTGGCGGCGATCCGCTGTTCGTGAACTCGCTCGGCACGCTGTTCGGCTTCGATGCGCCGCCACCGCCGCCCGGTTCGAAACCGCTCATCGTTGAGACACGGCCCGAAATGGTGACCGATAGCGCGGTCCGCGACACGCTTGCCGCCGGCATGGCGGCGGTGAACGTCACCGTCGGCCATGTCGCGGGCGATATCGATCCATTCGAACATAGCGTCGCCGACATCGGGCGCTGGAACCGGATCGTCCGCCAGCGCAGCGACAAGTTGCTGCACGTCCTCACCGCCGACGACATTCTTCGTGCCAGGCGCGAAGGCAAGGTCGGCGTCATCTATGGCAGCCAGAACAGCACGATGCTCGGCGACAAGGTTGAACGCGTCGACCTGTTCGCCGATCTTGGTCTGCGCGTCTTTCAGCTCACCTACAATGCCGCAACCAGCGTCGGTGACGGTTCGATCGTACCGGAGAATCGCGGACTGACACCCTTCGGCCGCTCGGTGGTCGAGCGCCTCGCCGAGCGGCGTATCCTGTGCGACCTTTCGCACAGCGGGCAGCGCACCTGCCTCGACGCCGTGCGTCATTCGGCACGGCCGGTGACGATCACCCACACCGCCTGCCGGGCACTCGTCGATGTGCCGCGAAACAAAAGCGACGAGGAATTGCGGCTGGTCGCCGAGAAGGGCGGTTATGTGGGAATCTACTTCATGCCATTCCTCACCGACAGCGGCCCCGCGAAGGCTGAGCATGTCGCGCGGCACATCGAGCATGCGATCAAGATTTGCGGTGAGGATCATGTCGGGATCGGCACCGATGGTCCGATGTCGGCGGTCCCAAATATGGCCGAATTCATGGAAGCACAGCGTCAGTATATCGTGCAGCGCCGTGCGCAGGGTATCGCCGCGCCCGGCGAGCGAGAGGATGCGCCCTTTTTCGTCGTCGACCTTCAGGGCCCCGATCAATATCGCGCCCTCGCCCGATTGTTGCGCAGCCGCGGGCACTCGCAGGCGCGGGCGGACAAGATCATGGGGGCGAATTTCGTCCGCGTGGCGCGCGACGTCTGGGGGTAGGCCTGTCGCAAGGACGGCTCGGCCGTTTACGCCTATGGCCTGTCAATGTCGGCAAGTCGGTGATTCTGCTGCTATCGGGCCATGCCTGGCGTTCAGGCGCCTAGTCGATCGAAGTAGGCGTCGAGCTCGGCGCGACGCGCATCGCTGATCTTAAGAAAAATGCGACGCTTGTCTTTGAGATCGGGCACGCGAGCAAGGCTGCCGTCGCGCTCCATTGCCTCGATTGCGCGGAGCGCCGTCGTTGAAGGAACGGCAGATGCGATGCAGAGGCTCGATACCGAAACGGGCTGGCCCTCATAATGGGCGGCGTAGAGATCGAGCAGCATGTCCCAGGCGGCTTCGCCGAAGAGCGAGGCGGGTAGGAAGTCGGAGCGCAGGCGGCGTTGGCGGATAAGGGCGCGCGCCTGGGCGGCGCGGCCTTGCGGAAAGCTTTTTGGATCTCTTTGCGCGTCGGGCGGGTCTTCATCGGAGCGGTGCACCGCCGATAGTGCTTGGCTGGCAGGCGGCCCGAAGGAGACCGGGACGACGCGCGGTCTGTCCAGAAGCAGTGCCTCGAGCTGATGAATGAGCGAGGAAACCTGCTGCTCATAATCGCCGGGTCTTCCGCTGCGCCGTTTTCCCATATCAAATGCCGCCAGGCTGGACTCTCTCATGTCGATCACCTTTCCAACGAAGGTGACGGTGCAAATATCCCTCAACTTAATCCGTTTCGGGGCGCTTTTTGTGTCCGATATGGATTGATTGCTTGCGGCATATTGCCTGCAGTCGAACGGTTTCTTGCGACTCTTCCCCATCCGTTTTCCGAGAAGGTCAGAATTCGACGTCGAGCAGGATGGTGTCGCTGTAATCGCCAGCGGACGGTGTCGGTTGCGCGGGATTTATCGCCGCGCGGTAGGTGAAGCTCTGAACCGTTGTCGAATCATAAACGCCCGCGTTGACGTCGGCCGTCGAGCTCGCGCGCCGCTCGGCGCCGATCCTGCCCCAGCGATCGGGCGAAGTCGCCGATTTGTAGATTTCGTACGCGAGATAACCGCCGCCGCCTTGCATCCGGCGTACCGAGCCGAGTGCATGGCTGCCATTGTCGAGGCCAACCGAATAGGCAGCGCCGGCACTGCAGCGTATCTGAATCGTGCGCGTGACCGGATTGAAACTGCCGGCGAGCGGAGCGACGCCAAAGTCGGCGTCGGGCGCCTGAATGATGCAGTCATTCGCGATCCGAAGCTCGATCGCGATGCGAACCGGCGTACCCGTTCCCCAGTCGATCGGGCCGATTAGCGGGCGGTTGAAGCCCGGGCTGGTCGACTGCGCGAGGCAGACCGCAACCCCGAGTGAGCATACCGAATAATACCAGCGCAGATCGATATAACCGGTGTAGGTTCCGGCGCGCAGTCCCGACGTCGGAATGGTGCGGATGTAAATCGGCACGCTGTTGTTGGTTCCGGCGAACAGGCTGAGAATGCTCAGCGACGACAGGTTGACGAAATTGCCCGCGGCCAGCGCGGTGCCGTTCGGGGTCAGCGACGCCTGGTAGCTTATGCTGCTGCCGCCGGGGCCCGAGAGCTGGAAGGTTGAGGCATCGACCCGGAGCGCGACGTAATGTGCTGCCAGAACCGCGAGAAGCACGTCACAGCTGAGACCTGCGGAGCCGCTGCCGGTTCGGGGGCTCGCGGCGGCGACATAGCTGCTGTGGCTGCCGAGATCGGTAGTGGCGCCAGCGACGGTGCAGGCAAAGGCGCTTCCCGGCAGGCAAGCCAGGAAGACAGCGAGGGCCGTTTTGATCAGTGCAGCACGCATGTTCGCTCCCCAATATCGATGATGGTTCCGTCCTCTTCCGGGGGTGTTGCGGGCAGCGTGAGGTCGAGGTGGCAACGGCGGCCGCCAATCTCAATCGCGGCGGCTGCGCCCTCGTCGAGATTTTCGATGAATAGCAGTCCGTCCCAGCCGACGATGGCCGGGCTGCCCCCGATTTGGGCAACCGTCCCGGCAGGAAGGAAGGCGCCGCTCTCTTCGCGGACGACGAGCCGTGCGGAGCGTGTCCGCTTGACTGGAAAGCGGACGACATGCCCGCTGCCGCGTGCCACCGCAACGCGCTGGCTGACGACCGGCGTCGTGACGTTGGCGTCGAGGCCGAGCGTGTCGATCTCATATTGGCCAGCATAATAGGCAGCGCCCCAGGGGATCAGAAGCTTGCCGTCGGCATTAGTGTGGCCCACGAGTTGATTCTCGTACCGGACCGGGATGCCGGCCTCGCCGTCGGTACTGACGACGACGAAGGCGTCCGAGACACGATTGGCAGCAAAAACACTGTCGTCCATAAAGACGATCGAGCCGCTTGCGCCCGCCCACCACGTCGCGTCGCCGCTGCCATAGACGCCGCCACGCAGCAGGATCGGATCGGTACGCCAGGCGATATCGCCGCGCAGGGCCAGGTCGCCGCCCTGGCCCGCAGCGCTCGCGCTCCAGCCCCATCCTCCCTCGCTCGGGACGGCGCGCGAATAGTCGGTCCGCCAACCGTACCCGCCGCCGGGCAGACCGGCGATCCCGCCCGCGACATTGCCGCGGTTGCCGCCGAGTGGAATCGATAGGGTGAGCGCGCCGGACCAACTCCGGTCCTCGAATTCATGCGAAGCGCTGGCGTTGATCCGGCTGCCGCGCCAGATCGGGAGCGAGAGCGATGCATTGGCAAGGCGCGTGTCGGAGCCGCCGTCTTCGCGGATCGCGAAATAGCCGAGCCCGACCGTACCGCCCGGCCCAAGCGAAAGGCTGACCGTTGCGGAGCTGATCTCGCGGGCGCCGCGCGCGCGGATTCGATCTATGAACCCGAGGTCGGCATATCCGGCGCTCTCGCGGCTGTGGCGAAGCGCAACCGAAAAGCTGCGGGCCTGATATTCGTAGCCGAGAGTCCATTGCGAGCCGTTGCCGCCATCAGTATCGCCGCGAAAGCTGCGGCTGTATGAGCCGCTTACCACTCCGCCCGCGCCGAGGCGGACGACGGCGCCGCCGCCTGCTAACTGCATGTCGTTGGCGATTTCGGCTCGCACTTCGAGTGTGATCGCTTCAGAAAGTCCATGGCGAAGCGATGCCGAGGCAGCAACGCCGCCATAGTCGAAATTCCTGACGCCGTAATTTTCGCGAAAAGCACCCAATGCGACCGCGAAGTCGGTAAGCCCCGGGCGGAGCAGCGCGCTCGATACGTAGAAGGGCATTGCGGTAGAGATGCTGCGACCATGCAGGTCGGTAACGACTATGTTGGCTTCGCCAGCGCCGGTGATCGGGGGCAGATTCTCGATTGCGAACGGTCCGGGGTCGACAGTGCCGCCGCCGACACGCTGCCCGCCCACGATAAGGTCGACTGTCGAGGGAAGCGCCGCGCGACCTGCAAAGGCAGGCAGTGGATAGGTGACAATGTCGGGGCGGACCGCGAAGTCCCGCGAAACCTGGATTCCGCCCAACCGGACCGCCGAGGCCCAGGGCAAGGTGCGGGTGATGACGTCGCCGGCTTCGAATGTAACCGCGGTTGCCTCGTCGGACCGGCGCCAGCTTGTGTCGCAGCGGACGTAGGATTTGCCGGCACCGCTGCGCAAGACACCGGTGGTGGAAATGACTCCGGCGCCGCCGAAAACGCGCGCCTCGTGCCAGAGAGAGACTTGCGGCTTGCGATCGCCGCCGCCGCTTACATAGGCGTCATAGTTGAGCAACGCTCCCATATCATAGGATGCGGGTTCGAATTTGCGCCGGGATGTACCGACACGCTGGGAAGGAAAATAATCGGGCCCGGCAGTCAGCCACAATTGCTGCGACGGAGCGTCATAGGTCGCTTTCATGCCAGGGAGTTCGTCGACAAAGACGCTTGTGGTCTGCGCGCCGAGCTGGAGCCCGGCATTGCGGAGATAGGCGAGTTCGATGCGAATGCGATTTCCGGCGAGCAACACCGGCGCAACGATGCCACTGCGCCGTTCGTTGACGACGATCTCGAGAAGGAGGCGCTGGTCGAGGGCCGCCCCCGCGCTCTTCGGCGGCGGCGGGAGGTCGCCGAAATTGTTCAGACCTTCGGTCGCGCGTGAGGGGCAGGCGATTCCGGTCATGGCAACCGCCCCGGCGATACAGCTCAGCGATCGTATCGCACGGCGTCCGGCCATGGCATCAGTCCGGCGTTCGTTTGAGCGGAGCGGCGGCGAGGCCGTTCACCGAGGCGCTAAGGGCATGGGCCGCATCGCCGGCAGCAAGCGGCCAGCGCATCGTGCGGCCGGCGAGCACATAACCGAGCAGCCCTTCGGCGAGCGGGGTGCGGCCGTCGATGACGGCCTCGGTGAGCCGCGCATGCACCGTCCCGTCGTTCTGGATCTCGACAAAACGCTCGCCGCCCTCGGTGACGACGCGCCAGGCGAGCCTCGGCTCCAGCGCGGGGACGTTCTTGCCCATAGCCGGGCCCATGACGAAAAGCGGGATCGAGTAACGCATGCGAAAAGAGATTGCGGCGCCAGGCGCAGCGTCAGATCCCGCCTGTGCCGGCACTTCATCGACGATGACGCGGTAAGGCGTTTCGGGACTGGAACGGGCTGCTTCCATACGGGTCAGTCGGACGAGTTGCTTTGTGCCGGGAGCGATGGTCACGATCGGCGGTGTACCGACGACCGCTTCCTGAGGGGCATAGACATTCTTGCCGTCGGCCTGTTCCCACGCGTAGATACGGATTTGGAGCGTTATCGGGGTCTTGCCGGGATTTTCCAGCCATAGCGCGGCCGCCTTCTTGTCGGCTTCGATCGTGGGATTGACCGGCCAGATGAGGACCGAGCCTGGCTGCTGCGCTCCCGCTGAAGGCGAAATAATGAGGAGAAGGAGCGCAGCGACTAGAAGCGCGAGCGAAAGATAGATGTTGCGCATGCATACGGTCCGATTCACCATGAGAGCGTGACCGTCAGCTGGTCAGCGTAGACACCTGGAATTCTGTTCCCGGGGAGCGTAAGGGTTGCATAAATGGGCAAGCGGACATCGTTCGCGTTCGCCGCCGTGACGGTGACGCCGCTGGTGCCGGCTATCGGGATCGGTTGTGTGCACCCGGCATCGCGACAGAGGCGGTAGGCTACCCGTGAGCCGATATCTCCACCGCGTTGGAGGTGGCGAGCACCCGAGGCGAGGTGGGTGCCGCCGTCGATGCTCATCATCAGGCTGACGCCAGGGGTGCATCGCAGGCGGATGGCCTGCGATGCTGTCGTCGTCGCATTATGGGTCGCGGTCGAAAGGCTGGAGTCTTCCCCGAAGTCAAGCGTCCCGATAGCGCCGGCATTGACGCCGGGTGCAAGGCCATCAATGAGGCAGCCGGGTTCGATCCGCGCGGTAACATCGAAATCGGCGTTTGTTTCGGCCTGCGCCGGAAAAGAGAGGCCGCCCCCGCTCGCGACCAAAACGAGGAGGGCGGCCAGCGCCCGGCGCATTTGTTCCAGAGAGTCCGTCATGGGTAGGGCCATGCCAGTCTTAGCGCCGGGCTGAGGGTTCGTGTCCTAAAGTTCGAGAACGACGGTGATTGTGTCGCTGTAGGTTCCGGCGACCAATCCGGCTTCGCCAAAGGCGCGGCCGTAGATATTGATGGTCTGCGCCGCGCCGGTAGAGGCTAGAACAATGTCGCCGCCGATTGGAATGAGCGTCGTGCGGCTCGAATCCGAATAAAGGTTATAGGTCACAAACTGTCCGGCGGTCGAGGAATGGGCCATGGCCCGCAGGCCCGTGCCGGCGCCTTCGCCATCATTCTCGCCGGCTTCGAACGAGAGGATGGGCGCGATGCCGGGGCTGCACTGGATCGAAAGCGCACCGCCGCCGTTAAGCACCTCGGCGTCGCTCTGCACAAAGAGGGTGTTCTCGGTGCCGAAGTCGACGGTGCCGAAGTCGGCACCGCTCGCGCCGTCGTCGAGATTCTGCCCATTGATGATGCAGCCGGCTTCGAGCGTGATCGTTGCGTTGATAGTGCCCGTAATATCGGCGTGAGCGGAAGGAGCGAGAACCGCAGCCGCAATCATAGTGCCTGCAGTCAGAGCGGATTTATAGGCGTTATTCATCGGGCGCATCCCCTGCTGATTTATTCCAGAGTAAGAATCCGGAACAAGATCTTCCTGATGCGCAAAATGTATAGAAGACATGTTAACAATATATTTGTGTCAACTCGGGATATATTGTCATCAAATCAGTGTTGAATCACTAAATACTGCAAATGACTGTATGTCATTGCAGTTCAATTTCCGAGATATGTCTGTTGATGACATGCTAAGTGTCCTTTCCACAAAAGTCCCGCGCAGCCGTGTCCGGATTGGAGCATTTGCGGTGAAATGGGCGGGTTGGCCGTCATCCGCCTTGAACGGACATGTGCGTCGCTCGCGCGTTGCGCCTGCATTCGTTATTCTAAATCAGCGATTTGCAGGGGATGCTGTCCATCTCGCGCTTTGCAGGGCTTTGGTCCGGACCGGATAGGATTGTATGTCGGGTAACCGCGATCCCGGCCGGCCGCGATCGAACATGCCCCGCATTGTTGCTCGGCGGCTGCGAGCAGATGGCTCGAAAACGGCCATCCTCTGCCCTTCATGTTCGCTATGTCACCGAGGGAGATGTCATCATTGATATGAACGATATATCAGGAAAACTGTAGTCAGCCCACTGCGACCACCGCCTCGATCTCGACCAGAGCGCCGAAGTGAAGTGGGCCGCTGGGGACGATCGAGCGGGCTGGGCGATGGGTGCCGAAGAAGTTGGCGTAGGCGCCGTTGACCTCGCCCCAATGCGCGACGTCGGTCACGTAAAGAGTACAGCGGATGACATCCTCTTTCGCCGCGCCGACGACGCCGGCGATCGCTTCGATATTGCCGAGCGCGAAGGCCACCTGATCGGCGATCGGGACGGTGTCGGCGTCGGGGGTGTCTCCCGTCACGCCGAGTTGCCCCGACACATGGAGCGTATCGCGGTGGAGGACGGCCTGCGCGTAGTGCCCGCCCGGTGGCGGGGCATCGGCGCAGCGTATTTCGGTCAGCTTTTTGGTCATCTTCTATCTCCGGATTGTGTCACCAGCCGCCGGTGCGCGGCCATTGCGCGACTATCTCGCCGCCCTGCAGGACATCGTAGGACGCATAAGCGGCGCAGGTCAGGCAGGCGTGGTTTGGAAGGATGCGAACGAGGCTGCCGATGGGCAGGCGATCGAACCAGCTTTCGTCGGGGACCGTTACGCTGCCATGTTCCTGATGCACGACGGTGACCGCAAGTGATCCGAGCTGTTCGAGCGTCACGGCGTCGCAGACGAGGCCATAGCCGGCTTCGGGCATGAAGCGATTGGCGCCGATATCCTTCGACAGCGCGAGCGCGCCCGCGTCAAGGATCAGGCTGGGTCCGTTGTGCTGATGCCCGATCACCGTTGCGAGAACCGAGACGGCGATGTCGTCTGGCGTGCACACGCCGCGCGAGAGCTGGGCCAGATCGTGGAACAGATAGATTCCGGCGCGCACCTCGGTCACGCCCGCCAGATGTTCAGCGAACAGGACTGTCGGCGTCGAACCGATGCTGACGATGGGGCAGGGATGGCCGCGGTCGCGCAGATAGTCGGCCGACGATACCGCGGCGAGACGTTCGACCTCGGCCAGCGCGCTGACGGGTTCGGGCTCGGCGAAGGCATAGGAATGACCCGCGTGCGACATGATGCCCATCAACTCGAGATTTGGCGCGGAGGCGGCGATGGCCTCGGCGATCGTGAGAAGCGCTGCCGATGCGGGCTCGACGCCGCTGCGATGCTCGCCGCAGTCGACCTCGATCAAAATGCCGAAGCGCGCGTCGAGCGCGGCCGCAGCCTGTCCGATCAGCGCGGCGGCTTTGCGGTCGTCGACAACGAACAGCAGTCGTGCGCCCGTTTCGCGCTGGATGCGGTCGGCGCGGGCGAGTTTCGCAGGCGCGATCGCGGTCGAATAGAGGATGTCGCGCCAGCCAGCGGCTGCGAAATATTCGGCCTCGGCCAGCGTCGAGACGGTAATCGGCCCCTGTTCGCCATCGGCCGCCATGCGCGCGACGTCGGTCGACTTGGCGGTTTTGAGGTGCGGGCGGAGTATGACGCCGAGGTCCGCGCAGCGCGCGCGCATCCGTTCGGCGTTGCGGTTTAGCCGCGCGGCATCGAGGATAAGCCGGGGCGTATCCAACCCCTCGAACATCTCCGCTTGTTTTATCATACCAGCTCCATCAGCGGATCGAGCGTATCCGCGATCAAAAGGGGCCGCGCGGTATCGGCGACGAACGGCAGGCCCGCCCGGTTGTGCCAGAAAACGGGCATGCCGACCCCCGCAGCGCCTGGAATGTCGGCGGGCGACCCCGCGACGAACAAGGTGCGCGCAGGATCGGCGTCCAGCCGCTCGAGCGCCGCACGATACGGTTGCGGATGCGGCTTGTAATAGCCCGTCTCCTCGGAGGTAACGACAACCGAGAAGGGGACGCCGACACGACCGGCCGCCTGCCGCCCCAGCAGGGTCGAACAGTTAGTGACGACGCCGAGCCGGATGCCGCGCGCGCTGAGCGCCCCGAGCACGCGGGGAACTTCGGGCCAGGGCTGGAGCGTGTTCCAGTGCGCCGTCAGCGCGTCGGCGGCGGAAGGCGCGATCCCGGCCTCGATCGCGGCTTCACGCACTAGATCCTCATAGGGGCGATAGGCGCCGCAGCCATAGGTCAGTGCCAGATAGGCCCGACGCCAGCGCAGCCCGTCTGCGGCTGATCCCGCAGCGCCGTTCCAGAGCGACCAGGAATCGAGCAGGGCCGTCAGAAGGTCGAAGACGACGGCTTCGATAGGGGCGATCTGTTTCATAGGCTGAGTTCCGAATCCCGTTTCGCCGGCCGGGAACCGGGCACCCGGATCCGGGCGGCGCCCTTGTGTCGAACCGCGACTAACAGGGATATGACGGCGTCGGCCAATGCCTGTTGTGGATGGAATTATGCCGCAGCGTAAGCATCTTGGCGCGCCGGCCATGGCGGCGCTCCTATGCCGCCGCCAGCCGCCAGAACGTCTCGGCAGAGGGCGATTGCCGGCCGCGCGGCCGATAGAGGCGCACATCGACGGCGATGTCCCAGCGATCGTCCCCGGCGCGGACCAGCGCGCCCTTTGCAAGATCGTCGGCGACGATGCTGAGCGGAAGCCAGGCCAACCCCTTGCCATCCTTTGCCATGCGCGCGAGCACCAGCGTGTGCGAGGTAAAGACCGGCGTGAAACTGGTCGGCGTTGCGCTGGCGCCCAGCACCGCAGACACGATGCGGTCCATGCCCGATTCCGCGCCATAAGCGAGCAGGCTGACCGGACCGCCCCCTTCGCCGACCAGCGGATGGAGCGGCGCCGTGCCTTCTTCGCGGGGGGCGCTGACTGGGACCAGGGCGTCGGTGCCAAGCGAAATCGATTGGAAGCCGGCGCCGTCGAGAACCGACGGGGCGCCGGCGTGGAAATAGCAGAGGCAGAAATGCGCCTTGCCGTTGAGCATGATCTGTTCGGATGCGCTCATATTGTCGGCATTAAGCTGGATCGGGATTGCGGCGTCCATCATGGCCTGAAGCTGGGCGAGCCACTGGGGGAAGAAGTTCAGCGCAAGCGCGTGGGTGACGAGAATCTTGACCGTCGAGGCCGAGGTTCCGGCGATCTCCTGCACCTCGCGCCGACCATGTTCGATGTCGCGCAAGACGGTTTCGGCGATCGCGGCGAAGCGTTTGCCCGCGGGGGTCAGGATCATCTGGTGCGTGCTGCGATCGACGAGTTCGACCCCCAGCCAATCCTCGAGCGAGCGGATACGGCGGCTGAACGCGGGCTGTGTCACACAACGCGCAGCCGCGGCGCGCGAGAAATTGCCCGCGCGGATCAGCGCGCCGAAATCCTCAAGCCAAGCCATTTCCATCGCGCAAATCCCTCCGATCCACCGACCCTTGTAACCGATCGCGGGCGATCGCCCAGCCTTCCCGTCATGCATGGTTTGATCCATATTCTGCATTGGCCCCGGCGTGCGGCGATTGGCAGTCTGTGCTGGTCGAGGGAAATGCCCCGTCTTCCCGAGGTCTGAAAATGGTCGGTGGACGAGGGCGATTTCAGGGAGTGAGATAAGATGGGTTCGAACATCCTGCGCCGGCCGCTGCCGCGCTGCAATGCGCGTGTCGTCGCATGGACGGCCGCCGCCATCTGCGCGGCGATGGTCCCTGGAGCATCGCCAGCCGCGTCGGCAAAGCCCACTGTGGAAGGGCCATCGACACTGGTGCCGCGCGACCTGCTCTTCCGCTCGCCAACCTATTCGGAATTGCAGATCAGCCCCGACGGAAAGCAACTCGCCTTTCTCCACCCCCTGAACGGCGTTCTTAATGTGTGGGTGGCGCCGATCGACGATCCGGTTGCGGCGAAGCCCGTCACCCGCTTTGACAACCGCCCGCCCGACGCATTCCAGTGGAGCGCCGACGGGCGTTTCATCCTGGTCCAGAAGGACGTCGGGGGCGAGGAGCATCATCAGCTCTGGATCGCCGATCCCGAGAAGCGGACCGTCATCAACGCGACCGACGATCCCGCGGTGCAGACCAAGATAGTCAAGGTGTCGAAACAGCGCCCGGGCGAGATACTCGTCGGCATGAACATTCGCGACCGGCGTTACCGCGATATCTATCGCATCGACCTTGCGACCGGCCAGCGGACCGAGGTGTACCGCAACGCCGCGAATTATATCGACGTCGTCGCCGACCCCGATTTCAACATCCGCTTGGGGGTTCGCGGCAATGTCGACGGATCGTCGACCTATTTCCGGCTCGACCCGGCTGGCCCCAGCGAGTTCATGACGATTCCGCTCGCCTCGCTGCGCAATTCCAAGGTCTTCGGCGTCGATGCGAGGGGCCAGATCGCGATGCTCGACAGCCGCGACGGTGACAAGGCGAACCTCGTCACGGTCGATCTGACGACGGGCAAGAAGACGCTGATCGCCGCCGCTGTGCGCGCCGATATCGTCGAGCCTTTGCTCGACGAGGAGAGCGGGGCGCTGATCGCGACGCGCGAAGACCCGCTGGTGAGCGAGTGGACGGTGCGCTCGGACGCCGCGCGCGCCGAGTTTGCTGCGCTCGAGGCTGCCGTTGCCGGGCCGTTCAAGATTGCCGGGCAAACCCCCGACAATGCGCGATGGCTGCTGCTCGAGACGGTGCCCAACCGCCCCGACCGCTATAGCTGGTGGAACCGCAAGGACCGTAGGCTCGCGCCGTTGCTGTCGACGCGGCCCGATCTGGAGCAGCGAACGTTGGCGCGCCGCTTGCCGGTCACCATCGCGTCGCGCGACGGCCTTAGCCTGCCGAGCTATCTGACGCTGCCAACCGGTACGAAATTGGGGGCGAACGGCATGCCGGCGACCCCGGTTCCGCTCGTCCTGCTCGTCCATGGCGGGCCCTGGTTGCGCGACGATCTGGCCTTTGACGCGCAGCACGCCTGGCTGGCCGACCGCGGCTATGCGGTGCTGTCGGTCAACTTCCGTGCATCGGGCGGCTTCGGCAGCGATTTTATGTCGAAGGGCGACCGTAAATGGTCCGAAACGATGCACGACGACCTGCTCGACGGGGTGCAGTGGGCGATCGACAAGGGCGTGACGGCAAAGGATCGCGTCGCGGTAATGGGGCTTTCTTACGGGGGCTATTCGACGCTTGTTTCGTTGAGCTTTACCCCCGACACATTCCAGTGCGGTGTCGATCTTGCGGGTCCGAGCAATCTGGTAAAGCAGGTCGCCTTGATGCCCGATTGGTGGGCCTGGCAGCGTCCGCAATTCGTCAACCGGGTCGGCGATCCGACGACGAAGGAAGGCGCCGACGACCTGATGCGGCGCTCGCCGATCGCGCGGGTCGATGCGATCACCAAGCCGCTGCTTGTCACGAACGGCGCGAACGATCCGCGCATCTTTCCCGACCAGTCGCAGGAAATCGTCGATGCGATGAAGGCGCGCGGCAAACCCGTGACCTATGCCTTCTACCCCGACGAAGGCCATGTCTATGCGAAGGATGAGACCAACATCTCCTTCGCCGCGATCGCCGAGCATTTCCTGTCGAAATGTCTCGGCGGGCCGGCCGAGCCTTATGGTGACGACCTTGCCGGGTCGCGGGTGGAGCTGAAGGCAGGGGCGGCGTTCGTCCCGGGATTGGAGCAGGCGTTCAAGGCGACCGGTGGCGGGGTCACGGCGGGGAAATAGTCCCCGCCTAAGGCTCGCCCAAAAAGGTCGCGAGTGGAGCGTCGAATGGCGGCGCCTTTCCGGCGGTCTCGGCAAGGTCCATCCGCAGGAAGGCATTCTGGACATAGCGGATGCCCGCCCAGCGCAGCGGTTCGACCTCCCAGTTCGGTGCCTGCTGACGCAGATAGGGCGCGTGTGGATAGGGCGCAGCTCCTGTGACCAGCGCGGCGAGCGCGCGGGCCGAGATCGCGCTCGTAATGACGCCGTGTCCGGTATAGCCATAGGCGTGACCGATCCGACGGTTGCTGTCGAAATGCACCGTCGGAAGCCAGTCGCGCGGAACGCCGAGATAGCCCGCCCATTGGTGTGTGAACTCGACACCTTCAAGTGACGGCCACCATTCGAGCAGCCGGTCGCGAATCCAGCCGAAATTGGCATTTTCGCTAAGCGCGGTCTCGCTCATGTCGGAGCCGTAGCGATAGGGCGCGCCGCGGCTGCCGAACAGGATACGCCCGTCAGCGGTGCGCGTCAGATAATTGGTCGTGTTGACATAGGAGCTGAGGCACTCGCCGCCGGCCCATCCGACCTGATCCCATTGGTCCGCCGTCAGCGGTGCGGTCAGCATGATCGTCGAGGCCATCGGAATCAGACGGCGGCGATAGTCGGGTAGGCCGGTCAGAAACGCCTCACCGGCAAGCAGGACCGCGCGCCGTGCGCGGATCGTGCCGCCGGTGGTGATCAGCGCCGGTTGTATTCCCGCGCTGGTCTGCAGCACTTCGGTCCCCTCGTAGATGCGCACGCCGCGCCCTTCGAGCGCCCGCGCGAGCCCGCGCACCAGTCGGCCGGGGTGGATCGTGCCGCCGACACGGAGGCGGAGTGCGCCATGAACCCCGGTTGCGTGGACCGCCTCATGCGCCCTGTCGGCGTCGAGCAGTTCGCAGACATCGGTCATGCCAAGCGCTGCATAGGCGTCGTACGATCTCTGGAGAGAGGGCATTTGCTTTGCGCTGCGGGCGAGGGTGATGACGCCAACAGGATTGAAATGCGCGTCGATGTCTTCCTGCTCGCAGATGCGGCCGACCTCGTCGACCATCGCCTGCTGCGCCAGCAGCATAGTGCGCGCGGTCTCGGCGCCGAAGCGACGGGTGAGGGCTGCGGGGTTGATCGGAAGGCGCGGCGAGCACCAGCCGCCGTTACGCCCCGACGCGCCGAAGCCGCAGAACTGCCGTTCGACGATTGCGATCGAAAGAGTAGGGTCGGCCTGCAGCAGGAACCATGCGGTCCACAACCCCGAAAATCCGCCGCCCAATATCGCGACATCGACGGTCTCATCGCCCGCGAGCGGCGCGCGCGGGGTCAGATCGTCATAGCAGGTCGCGAGCCAGTAGCTGCCGATCGTGTCGGGGGAAACCGGATCCGTGCCTGCGGTTTTGCCGGTCGCTACCATGCCGGTTCGCCGCCGTTCTAGCGGCCTGTCGGCCGATACTCGATCGTCATGCTCGATACCGCATTCTTGCGAAACTGTTCGGGCGCGAGGTCGATTTTTTTGAGCTCATTGGTCTCGTGCATCATCGTCTGGTCGGCGAGGTTCGGATTGCCGTTGCTCTTGGGATCAACGAACAGATTCTGTCCGCCTGCATCGACCACCGAATAGAGCGCACGCCGGTCGCGGGCGATCTCCATCAGCCCGACCCAGCTTTCGCCGCCATTGTGCGGCGCCATCGTCGGGCCGAGGCGGAGGACCGCCGACAGGCGATGCTCCGGATAATCCTCGGCCATTTGAGGGCGGTCAGGTGTTTCGAGTGAGGCGTCGAAATATTTCCAGAAGATCGGTTGTTTCCATTCGGCCATATCCTTGCCGGGGAAACGTGCCTTGACCTCGGCTAACGTCGCCTTGATCGTGTCGATCATCGCCGCGGTCCGGTCGCGGCCGGCGAAATAGTCGATCGCCAATGGCGCCCCTGCGGCATCGCCCTGAAAGGCGCGGAGCAGCAGGCTCGACTGGTAGGTCAGATAACGGTCGGCATCGATCTTGTGCCACCAGTCGCCCATATCGTCGCCGAAGATCATCCGCGGCGCGACCTGCAGCCAGGTGCGATAAAGGGTAAGGCCGGGATTGTCGTAGCGCTGGTCGCTGTCGCTGTCGCGATACAGGCCATCGAAGCTCAGCATATATTCGCCCGCACGCTTGACTTCGGGATCGTCGATCGTCTCGATCGCTTTACGGATATACGGCGCAAAAAAGTCGGGCGCGGCCTGATTGCGATCGACCGCGCCAAGCGCGTTGAAGATCTTGCCGTTGAATTCGCGCATGTCGAGCAGGGTCAGCGACTGGCCGTTCTTCGCGAGCCGGTCACCGAGCCATGTGCGGAAGGTCGCACCGATGCGGGCGTTGTCGCCTTCCTGTGACCAACCCGTCGCCTTGCTGTTCCAAGACATGAAATATTGCTGCCGCGGATTGATCATCTGGGGCTTTTCGGCGGGCGTCAGAAAACCGGTCCAGTCATATTCACCCGTGCCCGGGGTGGGCAGGCGCGGGTCGACGCCGGCGGCCTTTTTCGGCAGCGCGCCCGCCTCGAAATAGGCGATCGTGCCATCCTCGCCGCCATAGCAGGCGCCGAGATTCCAGCCGAGGCGGTCGACGCCCTTTTCCTTGAATTCGGTGAGGCTCTTTGCGCGACCCATCTCGGCAAAGGCGATCCATGTGTCGAGTTCGCGGCCATGCACGCCCATCTGCTGCGAATAGGCGGTGCCATTGTCGATATCCCAGGCGATCACTGGCCCGTGGATCGTCCACGCGACATCGTGGGTGACGGGCGCACCGTCCTTTATCCGGAAGGTCTCGGTGCGATGCACCATCTTCTTCCACGCGCCCTTGTACCAATATTCGTAGCGGTTTTTGGGGTTCAGCTTTTCTGCGAAGGTTGTGCCGGCCTCGCTGCTTCCCGACACGAGCAGCCAGCCGTGCTGTGCACCGCGCCCCATCGTTGGTACGCCCCATCCAGTCGAGCCGAAGCCTGCATTGCCGAAGCCGCCTCCCTGCAGGTGGATTTCGGGGCCGTCGGCGGTGGCCTCCAACATCAGGACATTGCCGCTAGCGGATTTTTCAGGGCCGATCACCAGACAGCGGCTCGCGCCCTTGACCGGGAGCGGCGGTGCGGTCTGCTCGGCGGCGGAGGCGACGTCGCGGCTTTTGGGTAGCTGGGCGGAGGACTGGACCGGCGTGGGCACTGGACGCGCAGGCGCGCGGTCGTCGCCCGCCGGAATCGTCGTCGGGGAATCGGGGTCGGAGATCGGCACGACATCGTTGAAGATTTGCCAAGCCTTGTCCGCGCCATAGCGGTCGGTCATCGCCTTCAGAAATTCGAGATTTCGAATCTCGTAGGTGTCGCGACCCAGCGGCGCGGCGGTTATCAGCGCCAGATATTCGGTGAGCGTCCAGCGGGTCGGTTTGATCCCCCAGCGGATGAATTCGAGCGGCGTCAGATTTTCGGGGTCGGCGTTCACCTCGTCGATACGCTTGTTGATACCGTCGACCATGCCGCGGATCATCTTCTGATGCTCGGGCGCAAGCGCGCGATAACGCGTCATCAATTCGGTATCGGACAGCTTGCGACCGCGCATGACCTTGTCGGTGTCGAGCGCTGAGGCGCCCACCAGTTCGGCGCGGCGACCCTGTGTGTTGTGCCGCGCGAGTTCCATCGCGGCGAGGCGGTCGTGCGCGATCGCATAACCCGCGCCGAACATCACCGCGTCCGAGGTCTCACCTTCGACATGGGGGACACCGAAGCTGTCGCGATAGATGGTGACCTTGTCCGTTGCGCTCCCCTGTGCCAGCGCGGCGGGCGAGGCCGTGGCCAGAAATGCGGCGGAACTCCAGAGCAAGGCGGCAGTCGAACGGCGCATCAGAAACGTCTCCCCGGACAGTCTATTTCGGCAGGAATGCCTCGGCCAATGCGACCCACAGCGCCGCACCCGTGGGCGAAATACTGTCGTCATAGGCATAGTGCGAATTGTGGAGCATCACCGACCCCGGCCCCTCGTCGCCGTTACCGAGCAGCAGGAAGCAGCCGGGAATAACGTCGAGATAGCGGGCGAAATCTTCGCCTCCCATACCGGGCACTTCGAGGTCGACGAAGCGGTCGGCGCCGACGACCCCGATCGCAATGTCGCGGACGCGTGCGTAGAGATCTGCGGGGTTGTGCAGGGCGGGGTAGCCGCGCTCATAATGCAATTCGGCAGTTGCGCCGAAGGAAGCGGCGACGCCGGTCACGATCTCGCGCAGCCGTCGTTCAGTCGCGTCTTGGCTCGCCCGTGACAGCGTGCGAACGGTGCCGCCCATGCGCGCCTCGTCGGCGATGATGTTGAAGGCGGTTCCCGCCTCGACCTTGCAGATCGACACGACCGCCGCGTCCATCGGGTCGGTGCTGCGCGCAACGATGCTCTGCACTGCGACGATGATCTGCGCCGCGACCAGCACGGGGTCGACGGTGAGGTGCGGCCGCGCCGCGTGGCCGCCCTTGCCCGACACGACGATCTCGAACTTGTCGGCAGCCGCATAGAGTGCGCCCGCGCGCCCTGCGAGCTTGCCGGCGGCGATACCGGGACGATTGTGGATGCCGAAGATAACCTCCATCGGGAAACGATCGAACAATCCGTCGCGGATCATCGCGCTGGCGCCGCCGTCGGGATCGCCGCCGGGGCCTTGATAGCCGAGCGATTCCTCGGCGGGCTGGAAGATCAGGTGGACCGCGCCGTCGAAATTGCGCGTCGCGGCAAGATGTTTCGCGGCGCCGAGCAGCATCGTCGTGTGCCCGTCGTGGCCGCAGGCATGCATGACGCCGGGCGTGCAGGACTTGTGATCGGACTCGGCCAGTTCGGCCATCGGCAGCGCGTCGATGTCGGCGCGGATGCCGATTGCGCGGTCCGACCGGCCGGCGCGGATCGTCGCGACGATGCCGGTGCCGCCGATCCCGGTGTGGACCTCGTCGACCCCGAATTCGGCAAGCAGATCGAGGATGAAGCGGCCCGTGCCCAGTTCGTGAAAGCCGAGTTCGGGGTGCCGGTGGATATGCCGGCGCCAGGCGGTCATGTCGGCTTCGAGTGATGTCAGGTCAACGGACATGGGGACGCACCTCCTGGCGCAGCGGCAAAGTCAGGCTAAGGGCGGGGCGCTGCCGACCCCAATGCTTATCGGACATGGTTGCATGTCCCGCAGTGAGTTCCATCATGATCTCCCTCAGGGCACGGCGTGCGCCGCGACCTGATAGAAGACCTGAGCGTGCGGGCCGAGCGGAAGATCGAGAACGACCCACGCGACCACCATCATGATCCCCGTAGCCATGAAGCAAAGCGCATAGGGAAGCATCAGTGCGAGCAGCGATCCGACTCCCATCGACTTGTCCCACCGCTGGCAAAAGACCAGGACGAGCGGGAAATAGCTCATCAGAGGGGTCATGATGTTGGTATAGCTGTCGCCCATGCGATAGGCGGCGGTCGTCATTTCGGGGCTGATGCCCAGCAGCATGAACATCGGTACGACGACTGAGGACAGGACGCTCCATTTCGCTGTGGACGATCCGATGAACAAATCCATCATCGAGGATAGCAGCAGGACGCAGACGAGCAGCAGCGCCGGGGGAAGGTTCATGCCCTGTAATTTTTCGGCGCCACCGATCGCGATGATCGGACCGATGCCCGACCAGTTGAACATCGCTACGAAATGGGCAGCAAAAAAGACGAACACGAGATAGGGCGCGATCGTCTTCACACCCTCGCGCATCATCGCGATCACATCGTTCGAGTTTTTCACCGTCCCGGCCGCGCGCCCGAAAACGACGCCGGTCAGCAGGAACATCAGAAATAGCGCCGCGATCATCGAGGCGTAGAGCGGTTGCAGGCGGATCGGGCCCTCGGCGCCCTGATCGATGAAGGGCGTGTAGCCAGGCCACAGGCAAAGCGCCGCGAACAGCGCGGTGACCAGCAGCGCGGCGATGCCGGCGCGGCGAAGGCCCCGCCGCTCGTCGTCGCTGAGGTCGCCCTTTTCCAGATCGGCACGAAGCTCTTCGTCAACGTCCTCGTTCCATGTTCCGAGGCGCGGTTCGACCACCTTGTCGGTGATGAACCAGATGATCGGGGTAAAAAAGACGACGATGCCAAGGATGAAATACCAGTTGCCGAGTGGATTCATCGTCCAGCCGGGCTCGACGATGCGCGCTGCTTCCTGTGTGAAGCCGAACAGTAGGACGTCGAGCTGGCCCGGCATGATATTGCCGGCATAGCCTCCCGATACAGCGGCGAGCGCGGCGGCAATTCCCGCAAGCGGGTGACGCCCGACCGATGCGAAGAGGACCGCTGCCATTGGGATCAGCACGACATAGGCGGCGTCGGCGGCATGGTGCGACACCATACCGACGACGGCGATGATCGGCGTCATGTAGCGGCGCGGGGTGCTGCGGAGCGACCCGCGGATCAGTGCGAAGAACAGCCCTGATCGCTCAGCCACCGCGGCGCCCATCATGATCGTAAGAATGATGCCGAGCGGGGTGAAGCTGGCATAGGTGCGCGGCATTTCGGTAAACAGCCGCGCGATATTCTCGGCCGAGAACAGGCTGGATGCGCGATAGGTCAGGACGCCCCCGGCGAGTTCGGCACCGGCGGGCGCCTCCTTGCCCGAATAGGGTAGCGAGGCACTCCATCCGAGCTCCGCGCCGATCGCCGACACGATCATCAATATGACGATGAGGTAGAGGAAGATGATCGTGGGGTCGGGCAGCATATTGCCGACCCGCTCGACGACGCCAAGGAAACCTCTCTGACGCGCGGGGCGTGCGATTTCGGCACTCATGATCGCACCTTCCTGACCGGCCACGGTGAATTCTCCTTTGAAAACGACATGAGGCCCGCGCGCGCGAATGTCACGCGGGCCTCATCTGCCTGGTCAGGGTCAGAAGTTCACTTCGAGCCCGGCGCGGATGACCGGACCGAATTGGTCGAAACCGCCCCCCGACGGATCGATGACCTGAACCGATTCCATCACCGGCAGCTTTTTGTTGAAGAGATTCGTGACGCCGAATGAGAATTTGGCTTCCTGCTTTCCGTTCATCGTCAGCGTGTAAGAGGCCGAGATGTCGTTATAAAAGCGCGACCCCGTGCGGTCGGGCGACAGGAGTTCGCGGCTGATCCCGGGCGAAATGTCGGTCAGCGCTTGGCTCGACTGATAGCGTCCCTGCCAGCCGAGCGTCAGCGGACCGTTGCTGTAGGTCAGTCCGACGACACCCTTGTATTTGGGATAGCCGTAGAAGCCCTCGAGCACCGTGTAGAGGTCCGGCCGCGCCTGGAAGGTGAAGGTGCGGAGACGGTGCAGATAGGTGAAGGCAAGGTTGGCCGAGAGTCGGCCGGCGCCGAGCGGGTGGGCATAAAACAGCTGCGTATCAAGCCCCGAGGTTTGCAGCTTGGACGTGTTCACATAGGTGCTTCGACCGCCAATGATGCTGAAGAAGTTCGCTCCCGGGGTCGTGTCGCGGGTGATTAGCGCACACAGGTCCGGATCGGGGCCACCCGCGCGGTCGACGCAATTTTCAGCGATCGCTTGCGGGCTGAGGAAGCTGATCGCATCCTCGATCTTGATGTCGAACCAGTCGGCCGAAATCTGGAGGCCCGGCAGGAAATTCGGCGTCAGGACGAAGCCTGCAGTCCAGCTGTCCGAAACTTCGGGGCGAAGATTCTGGTTGCCCGACACAATGAACGGGACCCCGATCCCTCCACTGACCGGGACGAAGCCCGCCGGCCGGCCCAATGCGGCGCAGTTGGCGGCACGATTGGGATTCTGGCCGAGATTGTTTTGCGAACAGGGATCGTTGACGTTGGTCGTCTGGCCCTCGCTCGGACGGAAGGCTTCAAAGATATTCGGGGCGCGAATGGCGCGGCTGAGCGTCGCGCGGAGGCGGAGCCCGTCGACCGGTTCCCAGATCGCGCCGGCCTTCCATGACGTCGCTTTGCCGGAGTGACTATAGTCGGCGTGGCGTACCGCGCCCTCGACTGACAGCAACTCGGCAAAGGGCATGCCGGTCAAAATGGGCACGCTCAATTCGCCGAAGAATTCGGTGACATGATAGCCGCCCGAATAATCTTGCGACGATGCTTGATTGGTCACGCCCGCCTTGATCAGTGGATCGGTGGTGCGGCCGTTGCGTTCCTTGCGATATTCGGCGCCGAGCGCGATGCCGATGGACCCGCCGCCCGGCATGGTCAGGAACTTGCTCGAATCGCCGGAGAGTGAAAAGCCGGCGGTGGTTTGCCGCACGAAGGCGCGCGATACCGTTGTTGTGCTGACGAAGTCGCGCGCTCCCTGCGTGCTGGCGGTCGAGCCGAAGGGATTGAACGGCACGCAGGGACCGCTGCCGACGATAGCGGGCCGGACATAACCGGCCGGCTGCAGCGCGGGCACATCCATGCGGCAGCGTATCTGCCCCGAACCGGGATCGACCACGGCGTCGAGCGCGGCGCGCAGGTTCGGCAGCAGCATGCGATTGTAACCGGTGAACTTCGCCTTGGTACGGCCATAGGTGCCATAGATATCGTAGCGGAGATCGGAGAAGCCGGTTTCGAACTCGCCTTTCAGGCCGCCGACGAAGGACAGGCTGTTGCGATCGACCTGGCTATAGCGCAATCCGACGTCGGTGTAGAGGCGATCGAGTGACAGCGTCGTTGCACCGGCCGCGAGCAACTGCTGGCGGAAGGTCTCGTTCAGGAACGCATTCTGCGCGATGTTGATCGGCTGTGCGGCACGGAGCACGGGCTGCCCCCGTCCATAGCTTGACGTATTGTTATAGTCGGCGCCGAAATAGGCCCGCACATTGTCGCTGAAGTCGAAATGCGTGCTGAGGTTGAGGTTGTAGCGCTCGATATCGGGAACGATCGAAATCGAATCGTCGAAGCGGAAACAGGCCGGGCCGCAATTGTCGAACTTCCCGAACAGGCTGCCATCGGTGAAGAGCGGTGTCGGTGCGGGACGCGGCGTGCCGTCGTCATTGAAGACGAACGCACCGAGGCCGCCGGTGTCGCCGCGGAGCCCTACGGCCCCGTACCCCGAATATTGGAAGGCTTCGCCGCCGGGCACGATGATATAATCCGGAATGCCGTCGTTCGGACCGGTGTCGGCCGGGTTGATCATCGCGACATTGTTTCGCATGTCGGCCTGCCGCGGGGTGATCTCCTTCACTTTCGTATAATCGGCTGCCAAAGTGAGGTTGCCGCGGCCCTCGGCGAAATTCTTGCCCGCCACAATGCTGCCGCCATAAGTGAAACCTTCCGACCCGCGGGCCGGCTGCGACCCGTTGAAGGACAGGCGAACACCGTCGAAATCGTCTTTGGTGATGATGTTTACAACGCCCGAGACAGCGTCAGAGCCATAGATGGCCGAGGCGCCGCCCGTGATGATCTCGATCCGCTCGATCAAATTGGGGTTGATCGAATTGAGGTCGAGCGCCGCGCTGTCGGTGGCACCCGCGACACGGCGTTTGCCGTTCACGAGGGTGAGCGTGCGGTTCGACCCGAGGTTGCGAAGATCGACGACCGCGAGGCCGCCGCTATTCTCGCCGCGCGAGCCCGAGGCGCCGCTTTGCTGGCTCTGCTGCATGCTGCCCGAAAAGCCGATGGCGGGCTGCTGGGCGAGCGCGCGGCCAATGTCGAACTGCGCATTGTTGTTGTCGAGTGTTTCCGAACTGACGACGCCGACCGGGGTCGGAAGATCGAGGACGGGGCGGCCGATGCGCGACCCTGTCACGACAATGTCGCTACTCCCGTCTATTGCTTGCTCGTCGGCCGGTGAGGCGGTGTCCTGCGCGTTCGCGGTGCCCGCAAGCCCCGCGCAAAGCGAGATCGCGAATAGCGATGTGGAAATTCTGAATTTGCCGCGTGCGGCTGCAGTTGCCGGTCCCTGGATCATATTTTTTCTCCGCCCTGAACCCTGCCAAAGCCGTCCGTTCGTCGGTTAGTGCAAGGGCCCAGCCTGTCTATGGACATGCGGACATCGTTCCCAATGCCGGTTCGACATAGAATCATTCGTACGGCGCGGGCGGCATCTGCGCAGCATAATTGCGCGACATGCCTTGGTCCCCGATAAATCGATTATGCAGTTTCCGCCTTCAATCGGTTTTTCAGCATCGTCCAGAAGGCCTCGACGCTAGGACTCCTGCGTGCGATCGGTTTGTAAATGCGGATCTCGATCGGAACATGCCAACGTGCATCGCCCGCGGCGACGAGGCGGCCGCTTTCAAGATCGGTGGCGGCGACGCTGAGCGGCGCCCAGCAAACGCCGCGTCCGTCGCGCGCCATCGACAGCAGTGCGGTCGCCATATGCGAGCGGAAGACGGTGCGGAGCGCGGCCGATCCCGCCGAAATCACCTGCGCGGCTTGCAGTATCCGGCCCATGCCCGACTTTTCTTCGAACTCCAGATAGGGGAGCGGCTGGTCGCCGCTGCCCGGCAGGGCGTGGGTGGGCGCTCCGTCGCCAAGCGGGGCGGTCACCGGCATCAATATATCCTCGCCCAGCGCCAGCGAGGTAAAACCTGCCGGGTCGAGCCGGTGCTGTGCTGCCGTATGATGATGGCATAGCAGGAAATCGGCTTTGCCCTCGAGCATGAAGCGTTCGCACGCGGCCATATTGTCCGCGATCAGCGTGATCGTCCCAGCCTCCTGGCCATCGTGCAGGCTGCGGAGCCAAGCGGGGAAAAAGGTCGTCGACAGTGCGTGTGTTGAGGCGAAGCGGATTTCATTGCTCAGCGTGCCGCCGATTTCACGGACATGATCGCGGCCCAGTGTCAGGCGCCGCATGATCTCTTCAGCGAGGACGCGGAACGCTTGGCCCGCTTCGGTCAGCGCGATCCGGTGCGTGTCGCGATCGACCAGCGTCGCGCCCACCCAATCCTCAAGCGCACGAATCCGGCGGCTGAACGCTGGTTGGGTCAGGTTGCGCGCTTCGGCGGCGCGGGAAAAATTGCCTTCATCCGCGAGCTTGATGAAGTCCTCGAGCCACATGATATCCATTTGAATCCACTCGTCGCATCAATTGATACTGTCCCGGCATTGGCTTCGTCCGAACCGCTGACGGTAATCCCAGCCCGCGAAACCGCAGGAAGGGTAGAAGAATGTCGTCGCCAAAAACGCTCTATGACAAGATCGTCGACGAACATCGCATATTATCTTTCGACGAATCTAGCGAGGCTGACGAACGATTATTGCTCTATATCGATAGAACGGTGCTCAACGAATACACAAGCCCCCAAGCGTTCAGCGGCCTTCGCGCCGCCGGGCGGACGCCCTGGCGGCCCGCCGCATCGCTCGGCGTTGTCGATCATGTCAATTCGACGAACCCCGACCCGGGCGCCGGCGCGCTTGACGACGGCGCGCGGCGGCAGATCGAATATCTGAGCGAAAATGGCCGCGATTTCGGGATCGAAATCTTCGATCTTTTCGATCCGAGACAAGGTATCGAACATGTCGTGATGCCTGAACTCGGAATGGTGCTTCCCGGCATGGTGATCGCCGCAGGGGACAGTCATTCGACGACCTATGGCGCATTCGGCGTCGTAGGATTCGGGATCGGCACGTCGGATATCGAGCATCTGCTCGCGACCCAGACGCTTGTCTATCGCCGACTGAAGACGATGCGGGTGGCGGTCGATGGCCGGTTGGCGCCGGGGGTCACGGCGAAGGATTTGATCATGGAGGTGATCCGCCGGATCGGCGCCGACGGCGCGGCGGGCCATGCGGTCGAGTTCGCCGGTACGGCGATCGAGGCGCTGGGGGTTGAGGCGCGCATGACGGTCTGCAACATGGCGGTCGAATGCGGTGCCCGCGTGGCGCTGATGGCGCCCGACGACAAGGTGATCGATTATATCGCGGGCTGTCCGCGCGCGCCCTCAGCGGAATTGCTGGCACAGGCGCGTACCGAATGGTCCTCGTTGCGCAGCGACCCCGACGCCCGGTTCAACAAGGAGATCGCGCTTGATGCGAGCGAGGTGCCGCCGATGGTGAGCTGGGGCACCAGCCCCGACCAGTCGCTCGCAATCACGCAAAGTGTGCCGGATCCGGAGGACATCCCCGCCGCGCGCCGCGCCGATGCCGTCCGTGCTCTCGCCTATATGGGGCTCGCGCCGAACACGCCGTTGCAGGATATTGCGATCGACCGAGCCTTCATCGGATCATGCACGAATGCGCGCTTATCGGACCTGCGCGATGCAGCCGAAATCCTGAAGGGGCGCAAGGTCGCCCCCGGTGTCCGCGCGATGATCTCGCCGGGAAGCAGCAATGTGCGCCGCGCCGCCGAGGCCGAGGGGATTGATCGCATTTTTATCGACGCGGGGTTCGAATGGCGGCGCTCGGGCTGCTCGCTGTGTCTCGCGATGAACGACGACAGCCTTGCACCCGGCGAGCGCTGCGCGTCGAGTACCAACCGCAATTTCGAAGGGCGGCAGGGCATCGGCGGGCGGACGCACCTGATGAGCCCCGCGATGGTGGCAGCAGCAGCGGTGACCGGCAAGCTTGTCGACGTGCGGTCGCTTGCCGCGACGGGAGCATTGTGATGGAGCGCTTCCTACGCGTCTCGGGGCCGGTCGCGGCGATGCCGGGTGCGAATATCGATACCGACGTGATCATGCCGAAGGCCTATCTCAAGGGCATCGACCGGTCGGGCCTGTCAATCGGGTTGTTTCACGATCTCCGCTTCGACGAGGCGGGGACGGCGCGGGGTGACTTCATCCTCAATCGCCCCGATATGGCGGGCACGCGCTTTCTGCTCGTGGGTCCCAATTTCGGCTGCGGTTCGTCGCGCGAACATGCCGTATGGGGCATGCTGCAATATGGGATCCGGGGGATTATCGGGTCGTCATATGGCGCGATCTTCGCCGACAATGCGGCAAACAATGGCTTGTTGCTGCTGTCGCTGCCGGTTGAGGAGGTCGCGGCGCTTGCCGCGGTGCTCGAAGACGGAGCAGGGCAGATGGCGATCGACCTAGAGGCGCAGCGGATCGAGGTTAACGGTCACGCGGCCGACTTCGATATTGATCCCGCAGTGCGGCGCGCGCTGATGCTGGGGCTCGACCGGATCGGCGAAACGATGACGCATGCCGAGAGCATCCGCGCGTTCGAGAAGGCCTATCTCGCGCGCAAGCCCTGGCTTATAGCAGGGCAGGAGTGATGAGCGCACACCCGGACTATCCCGATCTGATGCCCGGCTTTCGTTGGGAAGATGTCGACGCCGACGGCGTGCGAATCCGCGCAGCGATCGGCGGATCGGGGCCGCCGCTGCTTCTGCTCCACGGCCATCCGCAGACGCATCTGACCTGGTTCAAGATTGCGCCGGCTCTGGCGAAGCGCTTCACCGTCGTCGCGACCGACCTGCGCGGCTATGGCGACAGCGAGAAATTGCCCGGCGATGCGCTCCATCTCAACTATTCCAAGCGCGCGATGGCGGCCGATCAGGTCGCGGTGATGGCTGCCCTCGGCTTTCATCGCTTCGACGTCGTCGCGCACGACCGCGGCGCGCGCGTCGCGCATCGCATGGCGCTCGACCATCCGGATCGCGTCGCGCGGCTTGTCCTCCTCGATATTGCTCCGACCGCGACGATGTATGCGCAAACGAACCGTGAGTTTGCGACACGCTATTTCTGGTGGTTTTTCCTGATCCAGCCATTCGACTTGCCCGAACGGATGATCGCGGCGGACCCCGATCATTTCCTCGACCGGCATCTTGCTGGCCAGATCAAGGTCGATGGCTCGCTCGACCCGCGCGTCGTGGCCGAATATCGTCGCTGCTACCGCAATCCCGCGACGCGTCATGCGATCTGCGAGGATTATCGGGCCGCGGCGAGTATCGATCTGGATCATGACGCGGCCGACAGTGAGAAGCGGATCGAGGCGCCCTTGCTCCTTCTTTGGGGCGAATATGGCACCGTGGGAACGCTCTTCCACGTCCTGGAGAGCTGGCGCTCGAAGGCGCGCGATGTGCACGGGCACGCTCTGCCATGCGGTCACAGTCCGCAGGAAGAAACGCCCGAACTACTGCTTGCCGAGCTGGATGCGTTTTTGACCTGAGCCCCGTATGGCGCTTAGCGCGCGGGAAGAATGACAGCGCGGCATTCGCCAAAGCCGATGGGCACGAAGCCGTCCGCTTCGGCGGTGGCCCGCATGATGATCTCGTCGCCATCTTCCAAGAAACCGCGTCGCTCGCCGCTCGCCAGCAGTATGGGCTCTGACCCGCCTGTCGTCAGTTCGAGCAGGCTGCCGAACCCCTCGCGGTCGGGTGCCGATATCGTCCCGGTGCCGAGCAGGTCGCCGGGGTTCAGGTTGCAGCCGTTCGAAGCGTGATGCGCGACGATCTGCGCGAGAGTCCAGTACATGTTAGTCGCCGGGCCACAGCTCAGGCGAACGGGTGTCGCGTCCGCCGCGCGCATGGCTGCGGTGAGCATAAAAACTTCGAGCGTCAGACCGAGTGCGCCATGCGCCTGATCGGCCGCGTCCCACAGATAAGGCAGCGGCGGCGGATCGCCTTCGGAGCGTGGCGGCTGGGCGACACGGAACGGCGCGAGCGCCTCGGCTGTCACGACCCAGGGCGAAACGGTTGAGTGGAAATTCTTGGATAGGAAGGGGCCGAGCGGCCGATATTCCCACGCCTGAAGATCGCGCGCCGACCAGTCGTTGAGCAGCGACAACCCGGCGATATGGTGCCCGGCATCGCCGATCGCTATCGGGTCGCCCAGCGCGTTGCCTTCGCCGACCCACACGCCAAGTTCGAGCTCGTAGTCGAGCCGCTGCGTCGGTTCGAAGAGCGGCGCATCGTCTTCGGGCGGCTTGCGCTGACCGTGCGGTCGGATGACAGGTTCGCCCGACACGCGCACCGACGAGGCACGGCCATGATAACCGATAGGCACATATTTATAGTTGGGGAGCAGCGGATTGTCGGGGCGAAACTGGCGCCCGACGTTGTTCGCGTGATGAATGCCGACATAGAAGTCAGTGTAGTCGCCTATCCGTGCGGGAAGGTGCATGGTGCACACCGCGCTGTCGTAAAGCAGCGGCGCGATTATACTCTCCATGGCGGGATCGGTGAGCACCGCGGTTAGTCGCCGGCGCAGCGCGACGCGGTCTGCGGGGGCAATTGCCATCAGCGAGTTGAGCGTGTCGTCCCTGCATGTAGCGCTTGCGGGCGCGGGGAGCAGGCCGGCGACCGCGCAGGCACGAAGGTCCAATATGGCATCGCCGATCGCGACGCCGGCGCGCGGGTCTTCGCCGGCCGGCGCGAAAATGCCGTATGGCAGGTTCTGGACCGGAAAGTCGCGATGCCCTTTCGCGGAAGCGACCCAACTGGTGCGGTCGGGATCGTGGGTCTCGTCGATCTGCCAGCGCATTATCGAAAATCCTTGGCCGCATCGAGATAAGGAAGAAGCGCGTGCGCGAAGGCTGCGATGTTATCGGTCCGTAGTCCGGCAATGTTGATACGGCCGTTCGGCGCCATATAGATGCCGTGATCTTCGCGCAGCGCCGCGATCGCGGTGGGGGAAAGAGGCAGCGTCGCGAACATGCCGTGCTGCGCCGCGATGGGCGATAGGCGCGAATCCGCGGCTGCGAGCGCCTGACGGAGGCCGTTGATCCGCGCGCGCATTGTGTCGAGTTCGGCTTCCCATTCGGTGCGGAGCGCGTCGCTTTCGAGGATGATGCGCACGAGTGCGGCGCCATGATCGGGCGGCATCGACCAGAGGCTGCGCGCGAGGGTCAGCATGTTGGAACGGACGAGTCCGGCGGTGGCTTGCCCAGCCGATTGCACCCACAGCGCCCCGACGCGGTCGCGATAGAGGCCGAAATTCTTGTCGCAGCTATAGGCGAGGAGGGCAGTCGGAAGCGCTTCGAAGATCATGCGGGTCGCGGCGGCGTCGTCCGTCAGGCCGCTGCCTAGTCCCTGATAGGCAAGGTCGATGAAAGGGATCAGGCCGCGGGCTGCGCACAGATCGGCAAGAATGCGCCACTGGCCGGGCGAGAAGGATGCGCCGGTAGGATTGTGGCAGCAGCCATGGAGCAACAACACGTCGCCTGCACGGGCCCCGGCGAGGTCGTCGATCATCGCGGCAAAGTCGATCATGGCGTCCATCGGATCGAAGAAACGGTGGCTGCGCACTTCCAGCCCCGCTTCGGCAAAGATCGGGCCGTGGTTCGGCCAGGTCGGCGCGCCGATCCAGACGCGCGCGACGCGATTGGCGCGTGCAAGCAGTTCGGCGCCAAGGCGGAGTGCGCCTGTGCCGCCGGGGGTTTGAACACCCGTCAGTCGGTTGGACGCGTGATGGGCGCCAAACACGATAGCGGCGAGCGCTTCGGTATAGGCGGCGTCGCCCTCGGCTCCGAGATAGGATTTGCTGTCCTGCGTTTCGGCCAGCAACATCTCGGCCATCTTCACCGCGCGCATCACCGGGGTCCGTCCGAAATCGTCGCGAAATACCCCGACTCCCAGATCGATCTTGCCGCGCCTAGGGTCGGCGCGGTGGAGTGCGATCAGTCCGAGCAGCGCGTCGGCAGGCTGCTCGATCAGTGGAGCGAAGGGATCGAACGCGGTCGTGGACGGCGGCGATGAAAGGTCGGTCGTCATGCGCGAAATATCGCAGCAAGCATGCGATAAATCTTTTCAAACTTTCGCCATTTCATGCAATGTGCGACAAATATTATCATACTGTGGCGATGTGGAGAGAAATTGTTCAACCTTGACGCCCTCGATCGCAAGATCATCGAAGCGCTGCAGCGCGACGGCAGCCTCAGCAACGCCGAACTGGCAGAGCGAGTTGGGAGCACCGGGCCATCCTGCTGGCGGCGGATCCGACTGCTCGAAGAGGCGGGCGTACTCGCGAAAAATGTCTGGCTCGTCGATGCCGCGCGGATTGGGCAAGGGGTCAACGTTCTCTGTAACATTCGGCTCAAGAGCCATTCGGCCGAACACACTGCGCTGTTCGAGAATTTTATTCGCGATCAGGATCGCGTCATGGAGTGTTTGTCGATGTCGGGCGAATGGGATTATCAGATCCGCGTCGTCGCGGCTGACGTCTCCGACTACGAGATGTTCCTGATGCAGACGCTGCTCCGTAACGAGGCCGTAGCCGGTGCCGCGTCGCACTTTGCACTGCGGGTCGTGAAATATCAGACCGCGATCCCGCTTCCGGCAAAATAAATGTCGATCTTGCAGTTGCGTTGATCGTGTCGAACGTATCGCTGCCAGCTTGCGATGTCACTGAAATGATATCTTGCCTTCATCATGCTGCAACGGTTCCGTCACCTCGCTGACCCCGCTCGTTCTTATCTGCCGCCCCGACAACAACACCGTCTGGGGAATCACAAAAATGAAAACGTCTCTCCCGAATTTCCGGGTCGCTTTGCTGTGCTCGGCCGTCCTCTTCGCTACGCCGTCGCTGGCGCAGTCGGAGCCGTCGCCGGCTCCGCTGCCCGAGGCCGAAGCGGGCGCCGATGGCGACGCGATCGTCGTCACCGGCCAGCGCCGCGCGCAATATGAGGCGACTGCCGAAAAGCGGGATGCCTTCATCGTGATGGACGCGATTTCGTCCGACGATATCGGCAAGCTTCCGGACCATAATACCGCCGCCGCGCTGCGCCGCATCCCGGGTCTGTCGGTGCAGGAAGATCAGGGTGAGCCGCGCTTTCCGGTGCTTCGCGGGCTGCAGTCGACCTACAACCGCACGACCGTCGACGGCGCGTTGGTATCGGGCGTCGACTCGACGGGGCGCACCGTGCCACTCGACATAATTCCCTCGGTGATGGCGGCGCGCATCGAGGTGATCAAGACGGTGACGCCGGAGAATGACGCCAATGCCATTGGCGGCATCATTAACATCGCGACGCGCAGCGCCTTCGACGCGAAGCGCGCCTTCTTCAACGGCGTCGCGTCCTATGGCGTGTACGAACAGAATGGCGACGTTCGAAACAGCAAGCCGTCCTACCGCGTCGCCTTCGCTGCCGGCACGACCTTTGGCGCGAACGACGAATGGGGCGTGGTGATCGGCGCGAGCCAGGAACAGCTCGATTATGACATTCCGCAGATCGAAGTCGCGAGCCCGTCGGTACGTGAATATACGGCGGCCGGCGCGCCCGTGAATTCAGGCGCGGCGAACGGTAATGGTATCCAGGTCCCCACCCAGCATCGCCTCTTCTGGTACAATAACACGAAACAGCGCACCGGCGGCAATGTGAAGCTCGAATGGCGTCCCTCGGACCGCTTCCGCTGGGAGCTGTCGGGCGTCGTCGCGCGCACCGAGGATGACGAGGAGCGCATCGAATATCGCATTGAGCAGATCGGCAACGTCGCGAACCAGACGCCGACCAGTGGCGATTTCGCGCGCGGACGTATCATCGTCCAGCTCAACCAGCCGATCACCAAGCGTCTCGTCGCGCTCGGCCGCACCGCATTCGACTGGGATGCCGGCGAGAAGCTGAAGGTCGACGGCGACGCCGTCTTCTCGCTTGGGCGCCTCCGCGTCCCCAACGAAAGCATCGAATTCCGCACCCGTGACGCGGATGGCGCACGCTACGCCTTCCATTACGATACGTCGGACTTTTATCCGGTGTTCACTCCGACCAATGCCGCTGCGGCGGTCGATCCAACCAACTTCTATCTCCAGCAGCAGCGCAGCGACCTTCAGAAGTCGCTCGAGAAGAGCGGCCAGTTCCGCCTCAACCTGACCTGGGGCGACGACCGCGACGACGGTGGGGTTAAGCTCAAGACGGGCGGCGTCATCCGCCTGACCGACCGCGAAAACAGCAACCCGCGCACCGACTATCGCGCCGCCAGCGGGTTTACCTATACGCTGGACGAGGTGGTCGCCAGCGGTCCGACCAAACCGATCCGCGGACAATTTACCATCCCGATCCGGATCGACGCCAATGCTTTCCCGGCCTTCTATGAAGCGAACAAGGGCGGCTTCACGACCACGGTTGCCTCGGTCGCGGGCAATTACGACGTCAGCGAAGATGTCTATGCCGCCTATCTTCAGGGCAGCACGCGCATCGGCAATGTCACGCTGCTCGGCGGACTGCGCTATGAGCGCACCGAGGTTTCGTCGAACGCCTTCCGTGCGGTTGGCTCGACGCTGACTGAGATCACGACGGAGGGCAGCTATGATAACTGGCTGCCCAGCTTCCACATCCGCTGGGACGTCGCCGACCGTTTCGTGATCCGCGGGGCGTACACCAATACGATCGGCCGTCCCGACTATGGCTCGATCGCCGCGACCGAAACGCTTAGTTTTGATGGCAGCCAGCCGACGCTGTCCCGCGGCAATCCGGGACTGAAGCCCCGCGAAAGCCGCGGCTTTGACCTATCGTTCGAATTCTATCCGAAGGACGGCGTCATCTCGGCAGCGCTCTTCCACAAGAAGATCCGGAACGAAATTTTCACTCTGTCCAGCGTCGAGGGGATCGACGTCGGTCGCGGGGTCGAGGATGTGCTCGTGTCCGAACCGCGTAACGCCGAGAGCGCGACGATCAAGGGTCTGGAGCTCAATCTCCAGCAGGCGCTGACCTTTCTGCCCGATCCGTTCGACGGCCTCGGCGTCAGCGCGAACGCGACCTTCCTCGACACGAAATTCACTTTCCTGACCAGCGTAGGTCCGCGCGTGACCGGTCTGTTCCTTCAGCCCGATACGGTCTGGAACGCGTCCGTCTATTATCAGAAGGACAAGTTCGAGGCGCGGCTGTCCTATAATTACATCGGCGGCTTCCTCGAAACGATCAACGACACGATCCCGAACGCCGACCAATATTGGAAAGATCGCGGCACGCTCGACGCCAACATCAATTTCCGCCTGACACCGAACTTCACGCTTTATGCAGAGGGTCAGAATCTCACGAACAAGGGACGCCGCGAACTCGTCGGTCCTGGGCAGGCATATCTCCAGGAATCGGCCGAGTATGGCCGGACCTTCTGGTTCGGCGTGGCGGCGAACTTCTGATGCTCGGCGCGCTGCTCCTCCTCGCCTCGACTGCTGCGACCCCGGTCGCTGCGATTCCGCAGGGCGAGGCTGCCGAGACCGTCCGCCGCATTCCCGCCGCCGAAGCGCGGCAGGGTGTGGCGGCCGGCCCTGTCGGCATCTACGCCGTCGCGAACTGGATGATCGCGCGCTACGACCGCAAGACCGGCGAACGCCTGAAATTGTGGGAGGGCGATCCTGCCCGCTATCCACACATCAACAGCTGCGCGCTTATCAAAGGCGAGCTGGTATGCGCGGCGTCGAACTTCCCCGCGGTGCCGCACGCCAGTTCGGTCGAAATCTTCGACCCCTTGACGCTCGCGCACAAGCGCACGGTGTCGCTGGGGCAGGGGACTGGCTCGCTGACCTGGGTCGACTGGCACGACGACCACTGGTGGGGGATGTTCGCCAATTATGACGCGAAGGGTGGCGAACCGCCGCGCGATCATCGACATACCACGCTGGTCAAGTTCGATCCCGAATGGCGGCGCACCGAAAGCTGGGCGTTGCCCACGACGATCCTCGACCGCATCTCGCCGATGAGCATTTCGGGTGGTGGCTTCGGCCCAGATGGCAATCTGTGGCTATCGGGACATGATCTGCCCGAACTTTACGTCACACGGCTACCGAAGGGGGGTGCGACGCTCGACCATGTAGCTACCGTGGCGATGGAGGCTGAGGGGCAGGCGATCGACTGGGACGAAAGCCAGCCGGGAATGCTCTGGGGCATCAGCCGCAAGAACCGGGCGATGATTGAGATGCGCGTGCCGATGGTCGAGAAATAATTTCCCGCCAAGAAAAGCATCTGGCTCCGGAACCGTGATCATGGTCCCGGCGTATCTTCGCCGAGCTTCAAAACACAAAGGATTGAACGCTTTCCACCGGGCCGCGCTCGCGCGCGGTCCGGACTAACCTCTTGGCCGCATTCGCGTGGAGCTGTGTTCTTTTTAGGCCCGTTCAGGGGGACAAGCTTGGCCTTCAGTTCGCCGTCAGAGGCAGACTGTCAGGGCGGCTTCAACGGCTGCTTGCAGGCTGTAACAGAACGAAGCTTTGGCAATAGGGCAAAGTTTACCGGACGAACGCAGCAATGATGGAGAGGCTGCCGATCAAATACGGCCGTCACCGGGGCTTTCGTCAATTCCGAAACCGAAGCTGCGCAACAGCTAACAGGCAATAACGTACCCCGCTATTGCCTGTTCACGTCAATTTATACGCGCCGATCAGCAGTTGCCTTTAACTCCATCGGCACAATCTGCAGCAGATTCAACGTCTTTTCCGGCACCTTCAACCGTATTGCAGGCCGACAGAAGAAGCATCGAGCTGCTAATCGCGAAAATTGTCAGAAGCTTTTTCATTCTCTCTCTCCGACGGCGAGGGCAAAATACCCCCAACTTTAGTTTCGATATTTCGACAACGGCCGTTCGCAACGATTGTTCCGTCACATAGCGTCAAGCTAGCCGAAGCGTTCAGAATGATCGCTAGGCTGGGTAGCCGTCTGCGATGGCCTCAGACGGCTAAGTTGCCACCGTGGGTCATCAGAGGTCTTTTCGGCATCCTGCCCATTGCGGCTCTGCGCTCTGCGCACGTCGCTTCGAGCTGGGGTGTCTGTCATCCACCTCGGGCGACTTTAATTGCCCGAAGGCTAACGACCAGTGGTTGCGGTCGGAACTCCGGGAGCGAAAAGTGTTGGGATTTGAATGAGCGATGTGCGCGAGCGAAATCGCTAAGTTCGCCTGTGTCGTGTGAAGGTGTGCGGACAGGTGGGCTATAAGCTCACCATTCGTCACAAAAAAATTGATATCACGCCATAATCTGGCGATGATGGTGCGGTCGAGAAGACTCGAACTTCCACGGCCTTTCGGCCACAACGACCTCAACGTTGCGCGTCTACCAGTTCCGCCACGACCGCACATCATGATGGTCCGGATCGGGTCCGGCACCAGGTAGGAGCGGGCGCCTAGCAAAGCTTTTCAGGCGATGCAAGCGAGCGCCCTCGATTTATTTTTGCGGCTGCGAGCAATCGGCTTCGGACAACGCCCCCATCGCCGCCAAATCGACTCAAAAGAGTCATCCAACCACCATCGTCAACGGGGTTGAACGCCCGGCGACTATCCGGCCCGCCTCCAGCTCGGCCTCAGGGATCGGGTCAAGCTGTCGGAGCAGACGCTCTTCAACAGGAAATCGAACCGGGGTTCGAGGCGCGCAACCCGACCGTGCGCAAATATGAGGAAGTCCCAACGTTGGACGATGACAAGAGCCATTTCACCCGCTACAGCGCCCACCGAACCTGATTGCTCAGCGCGTGGTTCGAGCGCTGAAGCTTTCCCCCTCTTCGTCGCCGCGCGATAGGGAGAGGCGGTTCGGGCCGTCTCAGCGGACTCGCTCGACCGTCAAAAAACTGTAATCTTCCGGTCAACTGATTGTCACCGTTCGCCCCTAGGCGATTCGCGAGACAGGTTTTTCAGTCTGGGGGACAGATACATTTCATGGCGACGTTGATGTCCGGATCGGCCGTTCGTCTTCCGCGTGCGTTGCCTGCTTGGCTGCGCGCCGGAAAGCGTTCGCCGCGTGAGGTCTGGCCGGCGTTGCTGGTCGGTCTGCTCGGCGCGCTGCTGATCTGGCAATGTGTTCGGCTGCTCTGGACGCTGCTTACGCCGCTGTCGCCGCTCGGCGCATGGCAGCCGCAGGCGGCGGTCATCGTCTCGCCCGCCGAACGGCGCGCGCTCTTTACCAGCCTCGATCCCTTTTTTCGCGGCAATGCGCAGGGGCCGGCATCGGCGACCGTCACGTCGGCGGGGCTCACGCTTTTCGGCATCAACCTCAATGAAGCGACCGGCGGCGGTTCGGCGATTATCGCGGGCGAAGACGGGATACAGACGAGTTACGCCGTCGGCGACGAGATTGCGCCGGGGCTGAAGCTCGTCGGCGTTGCCTTCGATCATGTGCTGCTCGACCGTGGCGGCGCGCGCGAAAGCCTGTTCCTCGATCAGAGCGGCGAGGCTCCCGTCGCCAACGCCGCGACGCCGTTGCCGGCGCCGACGCCCGAAATCGGCGCCGCTCCGGCGGGCGCGAGCGCCAGCGGCGAAATGACCCCGGCGGCGATCAAGGCCGGGGTCGGCTTTGCGCCCCGTACCGAAAATGGCCGCGTCACCGGCATCGTCGTCCAGCCGCAAGGCGACGGCGCCGCCTTCCGCGCCGCGGGTCTTCGCCCCGGCGATGTCGTCCGGTCGGTGAACGGCCGCCAGATCGGATCGGCGAGCGATGCCGCCTCGCTCGCCAACCAGTTGACGCCCGGCGCGCGTATCGCGCTCGAGGTCGAGCGCGGCGCCAGCGTCGTTCCCGTCGCCATTTTCCTCTCGAAACAATAGAGACCCATGCGCCTCAAACTTTCCCTGATGCTCGCCGCCGCGCTGGTTTCCGCCACGCCGGGACCCGCGTTTGCCCAATACACGCTCAATGTGCGCGATGCCGATATCCGCGCCTTCATTCAGGATGCCGCACGGATCACCGGGCGCACCTTCGTCATTGACGGGCGCGTCAACGGCAAGGTTTCGGTCGTCACCGACCGGCCGCTGTCGCGCAGCGAATATTTTGAGATATTCCTCGCGACGCTGCGCTCGAACGGCCTTGTTGCCGTGCCGGGGCCAAACGGAAGCTACCGCGTCCAGCCGATCGACGGCGCCGCGGCGCAGCCCGGCCGCATCGGCAGCGGCGGGGCGGCGCAGAACCAGTTCGTCACCGAAATCATCCGCCTGCGCTATATCGACGCTGTGTCGGCGGTCGAAACGCTGCGCCCGCTCGTCAGCGCGCAGGGTTCGCTCACAGCGAACCGCAACGCCAACAGCCTGGTGGTCGCAGACTTCGCCGACAATATCCGCCGCATCCGCGCGCTTGCGTCGAGCATCGACCGCGACAGTTCGACCAGTCAGATCGTCACGCTCAAAAATGCCGGTGCGCGGGAAATCGCCGCCGCGCTGCAGGCGCTCGTCCCGGCGGCGGGCGAGGGGGCACAAAAGCCCGTCGCGATCGTTCCGATCGACAGCAGCAACGCGATCGCCCTCAGGGGCGACCAGGCGATGGTCGCGCGCTTTGTCCAGATGGCGAACGACCTTGATGCGAAGGCTGCGGGCGGCACTGAACTGCGTGTCTATTGGCTCGAACATGCCAATGCCGAAACCCTGCTCCCGACGCTCCAGCAATTGATCGGCGGCGGCAGCGACCCCGCACAGAAGGCGGGCCTGCCGCCCGCATCCTCATCGTCGTCGACGTCTTCGTCGGGCGGCGGTGCGACCCCCGCTCCGGCAGCGGCGGCATCGGCCCCGACCTCGGTCGGCGGCGGCGGCACGGGCAGCATCTCGACCCGCGGCCCCGCAATCATCACGCGATATGAGGGCGCGAACGCAATCATCGTTGCCGCGAACAGCGAAGTGCAGCGTATGCTCGGCGAACTCATCCGCCAGCTCGACAGCCGGCGGCAGCAGGTGCTGGTCGAGGCGATCGTCGTCGAGATCGGCGACGATGCGGCGAAGCGCCTTGGCGTCCAGTTCCTGCTCGGCGGCAAGAATATCCCCTTTGTCGCCACCAGCTACAGCAATGCGCAGCCCAATATCCTGACGCTGGGCGGCGCCTATGCCGCGACCAAGCTGACGCAGGACAAGACCACGGTCGACGGTGAAACCGTCGTTACCCAGACGAGCAGTTCACTCGGCAACAGCCTGCAGGAAGCGGCAGCGGCTTCGCTGCTCGGCGCCAGCGGCGGCTTCGCAGGTTTTGCGGGCGACATCGGCAAGAACACGATCTTCGGCGCGATCATCAACGCGGTGAAATCGGACACCACGTCGAACCTGCTTGCGACCCCGCACATCGTCACGCTCGACAATCAGGCGGCGAAATTCCTCGTCGGACAGGAAGTGCCGATCACGACGGGCGAGGCGCTCAGCGACAATTTCGACAACGCTTTCCGCACCGTCCAGCGCGAAGAGGTCGGCATCAAGCTCGACGTCACGCCGCAGGTCAATGGCGCGGGCGAAGTGAAGCTGTTCCTGCGTCAGGAAGTGTCGAGCGTCGCGGGCCCGGTCTCGTCGCGCAACAGCGACCTCATCCTCAACAAGCGCTCGTTCGAAACCGTGCTCACCGTCGACGACGGCGAAATCCTCGCGATCGGCGGCCTGCTCAATGACGACGAGCGCAAGACGATCGAGCGCATCCCGCTTTTGAGCGACATTCCGCTGATCGGCGAGCTTTTCAAATCGCGCAGCCGGACGCGCTCGAAGACCAACCTGATGGTCTTCATCCGCCCGACGATCCTGCGCAATCGTGAGGATAATGCTGCGCTCACTGCGCGCCGCTACGGCTATATCCGCGACTTCCAGCTCCAGCGGAACCCCGATCAGGAGCCCGCGATCGACACGCTGGTCCGCGACTATCTGGGCGCGGTTCCGCCGGTGCCGAGCGCGGCGACCCCCGCCGACATCACCGTCGGCCCGGTCAATCTGCCCGAACTGCGGGGCGAGGGCGGCAGCGTCAAGCCGGCCGACGTCCCGCCCTCGATTTCGCAAGCGCCTGCGCCACCTACCGGAGAATATCCGTGACCGACATCGAACCGGCGGCGCCTCCCCCGGCGCCGGTTGATATTCCATACGGCTTTGCCCGTACCCACGGCGTCGTGATCGCGCCCGGCGAAAACGGCGTCTGGCTGGCGACGCTGCGCGAGGACGCCGACCCCGCGATATTGATCGAGGTGAAACGCCATCTCGCGCAGCCGCTGCGCGTCGCGACAGCGAACATTGCCGATTTCGACCGGTTGCTTTCCGACCATTATGCCGTCGACAGCTCGGCGGCTGCGATGGCCGGGTCGCTCGACGGCAGCGACCTCGACCTTGGCATTCCCAGCGCCGAGGATTTGCTCGACAGCGCCGACGACGCCCCCGCGATCCGCCTGATCAACGCGATTATCGCCGAAGCGGTGCGGCAGGGCGTCAGCGACATCCATATCGAACCCTATGAAAGCGGACTCGTCGTTCGCATGCGCGCCGATGGCGTGCTGCGCGAGCATCTTCGCATGCCGCCGCATGTCGCGCCGGTCGTCGTCAGCCGCATCAAGGTGATGGCGCGCCTCGACATTGCCGAACGCCGTGTGCCGCAGGACGGACGCATCGGGCTGACGCTGGCGGGCAAAGCCGTCGACGTTCGCGTCTCGACGCTGCCGAGCCGTGCGGGGGAGCGTGTCGTGATGCGTATCCTCGACAAGGATGCGGCGGGGATCGACTTCGACGTCCTTGGCCTGACGGGCGCCGCCGACCAGATCCTGCGCGAGGCGCTCGCCGAACCCAATGGCATCATCCTTGTTACCGGACCGACGGGCTCGGGCAAGACGACGACGCTCTATGCGGCGTTGAAGCAGCTCAACGACGGCCAGCGCAATATCCTGACCGTCGAAGATCCGGTCGAATATGCGGTGGACGGTGTCGGCCAGACGCAGGTGAACAGCAAGGTCGGGCTCGATTTCGCCGCGGGCCTCCGTGCGATCCTGCGCCAGGATCCCGACGTCGTGATGGTCGGCGAAATCCGTGACCGCGAGACCGCTGACATCGCGGTGCAGGCGTCGCTGACCGGGCATCTCGTGCTCTCGACCGTCCATACCAATGATGCCGTCGGCGCGATCACGCGCCTCAAGGATCTGAAAGTCGAGCCTTTCCTGCTCGCCTCGACCTTGCGCGCCGTTCTTGCGCAGCGCCTTGTTCGCAAGCTTTGCGATCATTGCCGCGAACCGGTGCAGGCCGACAACAGCATTGCCGCGATGCTCGGGCTCGACATCGGCACCGTGATCTGGCGGCCGAAGGGCTGCGACCAGTGCGGAGGCACCGGGTTCAAGGGCCGCATCGGCGTGTTCGAAGCGATCAAGGTCGACGAGACCGTCCGCCGTTATATCTACGCCGGCGGCGATGAGGCGATGATCACGCGGCACGCCTTCCTGAAATCGCCGACGCTGGCCTCGGCCGCGCGGGCGATGGTGGCGAAGGGGCTGACGACGGCCGAAGAAGCGATCCGCATCGCGCGGCGCGAGGATGTCGATGCCTGATTATCGCTATGTGGCGATCGATCCGCAGGGCCGCGAACGCAAGGGACGGCTGACCGCCGCCAACGATGATGCGGCGCGCGCGGACCTGATCCGCCGCAAATTCCATATCGTTGCGGTCGAGGCCGCGGGCGCGAAGCCCGCGGGCCGTTCGCTGCTCGCCTTTCGCAAGAACAAGCTGTCCTCCAAGGAACTCGCGCTCTTTACGCGTCAGCTCGCGACGCTGGCCGAAGTCGCGCCGCTTGAGGAGGCGCTGCGCACACTGACGCGCCAGAGTGAGGCCGAAAGCGCGCGCGCCGTCATCGGCGATGTCCATGCCGGGCTGCTCGAAGGCCGCCGCCTCGCCGATGCGATGGGCCGTCAGCCGAGCAGCTTCCCGCCGCTCTATCGCGCGATGGTCGCGGCGGGCGAGACCACGGGCAGCCTGACGACGATCCTCGCGCGCCTTGCCGACCTGCTCGAACGCCAAGCGGAGGTGCGCGGCAAGCTGATCGCGGCGCTCGCTTATCCGATCGTGCTCGCGATCGTTGCGATCGGCGTCGTCGCGGCGCTGATGATCTTCGTCGTCCCGCGCGTCGTCGAACAATTTACGGATACGGGGCAGCAACTTCCGTTCCTTACCCGCGCGGTGATCGCGATATCGGGCTTTGCGGCGAACTGGTGGTGGCTGATCGCGCTGCTGCTTGCCGCTGCAAGCTTTGGGTGGGTGACGGCGATGCGCCGCCCGGCGTTCAAGGCGCGCGTCGACGCACGCCTCCTCCGCCTGCCGCTCTTTGGCCGCCTGCTGCGCGACCTTTACGCCGCGCGCTTTGCCCGGACGCTCTCGACGATGGTGTCGAGCCGCCTGCCGCTCGTCGAAGGGCTGAAGCTGACGGTGCCGACGATCCGCAACGCCGCGCTTGCCGGCGCGACCGCCAATATCGTCGATCAGGTGCGCGCCGGCGGCGGCCTTTCCACCGCGCTTCGCGACGCCGGGGTCTTTCCGCCCTTGCTCGTCTATATGACCGCAAGCGGCGAAAGCGCGGGCCGGCTCGAACAGATGCTCGAACGTGCCGCCGATTATCTCGAACGCGAATTCGACCGCTTTACGGCGGCGTCGATGGCGCTTCTCGAACCTGTCATAATTGTCGTTATGGGGTCGTGCGTGGCCCTTATCATCCTCGCCATTCTGCTGCCGATCCTCCAGTTGCAGAACCTAGCCGGACTATGAAAATGTCGCTGATGAAGCTAATCTTTCGCCTGATGCTCGATACATCCTACTCCGATCGCGGCCGGCCGCCGGCGCAGCGCCGCAAGACCGACGAACGCGGTTTCACGCTCACCGAGTTGATGGTCGTGATCTTCATCATCGGCCTGCTCGCGACCGTGGTGATGATCAACGTCCTGCCCAGCCAGGACCGCGCGATGGTGACCAAGGCCAAGGCCGATATTTCGACGCTCGAAAATGCGCTGGAACAGTACCGGCTCGACAATCTGACCTATCCCGCTTCGACCGACGGCCTGAACGCGCTTGTCACCGCGCCGCCTGCACTTGCGCAGCCCGAACGCTATCGCCGAGGCGGCTATATCAAGACGCTGCCCGCCGATCCGTGGGGCCGTCCCTATAATTATCAGGCGCCCGGGCCGAACGGAAAGGCGTTCGACGTCTGGTCGCTCGGCGCCGATGGCGCCCCCGGCGGGACCGACGACAATGCGGATATTCGCGCCGAGGGTTGAGGCGCGCGCGCGTCCCCACGTCAACGGCTTTACCCTCGTCGAACTGATGGTCGTGCTCGCGATCATGGCGCTCGCCGCGACCGCGGTCGTGCTTACCATCCCTGGCGAGGAGCGCACCGTACGCAACGAAGCCGACCGGCTCGCCGCGCGGCTCGCCGCCGCGCGCGACGTCGCGGTGATCGAGGGGCGCAGCGTTTCGGTCAATTTCGCGCCGTCGGGCTATGGTTTCGAACGGCGGATTTCGGGCGAATGGCGGCCGCTGCCCGGCCGCGCCTTCGAACAGCGAAACTGGCCGGGTGGTGTCCGCTTCTCGGCCGGAAACGGGCAGGGCGCGGCACGCATCCTGTTCGACCGCGTCGGCATCAGCCCTACGCCGCAGGCGGTCGTATTGACCGGCGGCGATGCGCGCGAAATCATACGCGTCTCGGCGACCGGGGAGGTCAGCCGTGCAAAATGAGCGCGGGTTCACATTGCTCGAAATGCTCGTGGCTTTGAGCGTCATCAGCATCGCCGCGCTCGCGCTGATCCGTCTCGACGCTTATGCGGTTCGCACCGCGGGCGACCTTGACGAAAGTACGATGGCGGGCATCGTTGCACAGAATCGCGCGGTCGAACTGTGGACCGATCCCGCGCCGCCGACGATCGGCAACAGCGCGATCGGCGTCGCAAACGCCGGGCGCAACTGGCGCGTCGAACAGCGCGTTGCGAAAACCGCCGACGACAGCCTTTTGCGCATCGACCTGCTGGTGCGCCCCGAAGGCGGGCGCGGACAGGCGGCGCTGACGATCATCCGGTCGTCGCGATGAGGGACGAACGCGGCTTCACCCTTGTCGAGATGCTCGTTGCGCTGTCGATCTTCGCGGCGATCGCGGCGATGGGCGTCGGTCTGCTTCGCAGCAGCGTCGATACGCAGGATGCGGTGCAGGAACGGCTGAAGGCGATGGGCGGGATAAACCGGCTTCGCGCCGTGATGGCGAACGATCTTGCGCAAGCGGTCCAGCGCTCGACGCGCGGCCCGGCGGGAGAGGCCGTCCCCGCGTTCGTCGGCTCGCCGAACGGCTTTGCCTTTGTCCACGGCGGTGCGGGTGCGGCGGACGGCAGCCCGCGCCCGTCTGTCGAGCGCGTCGGCTATGCCCTTGTCGGCGCCGAATGGCGCCGCGCGACACAGCCGATGCTGGACGGCACCGCGCTTGGCGAGGGCGACCGCCTTGTCGGCGATGTCGCAGGGATCGCGGTGCGCTACCGCGACGACAAGGGCAATTGGGGTGAGAGCTGGAATTCCGAACCCGGCGACCGTCTGCCGCGCGCGGTAGAGGTGCGGCTGTCGCGCGCGGGACGCGAGGCGTTGACGATGCTGTTCCTCACCGCACCGACGCTGCCGCCCCCGCCGATCGCGGGCGTGCCGACGCCATGAGGGCCGGCCGGAAAGATGAGCGCGGCGCCGCGCTGCTGACCGTCCTGCTGCTCGTTGCGGTAATGGCGGTGATCGCCGCGACCGCGCTCGACCGGCTGACGCTCGCGACGCGCATTGCGGGAAGCGCGGCCACGGTCGATCAGGGGCGTGCCTATGCCTTCGCCGCCGAACAGATCGCACTGCGCCGCGTCGCCGACCTCGTCGGGCGCGACCCCGCCAAGCTGACGCTCGCGGGCAATTGGCTTGGGCGCGATTTCACGCTGCCGCTTCCAGGGGGCGAGGGGCGCGCAAAGCTGACCGACGCCAATAATTGTTTCAACCTCAACAGCCTCGTGGCAGAGACCGTGCCCGGGCGGTTCAGCCAGCGGTCGGGGGCGATGCGCCAGTTCGGCGAATTGATGACCCTCCTCGGGATCGATCCGGGGCAGGCGCAGGCGATCGCGGGCGCCGCGGCCGACTGGATCGACAGCGACAGCAACGATGGCCCGCTTGGCGCCGAGGATAATGCCTATCGCTCGACGCAGGGCGCCTATCTGCCTGCCAATCGCAAGATGGCCGATGTCAGCGAACTCCGCGCGGTGCGCGGCGTGACTCCCAAAATCTACGCCCGGCTCAAACCCTGGATTTGCGTGCTGCCGGTGACCGATCCGGTCAGGCTCAACGTCAACACGCTGGCTCCCGAACAGGCGCCGCTCGTCGCGATGTTGATGCCCGGAGAAATCGGGGTTGCGAAAGCGCGGGCGGTGCTGGCGGCACGCCCCGCGGGCGGCTATGGCAGCAGCGTGCGATTCTGGGAGGCCGGTCCGTTCGAAGGGCGCAAGCCGCCCAACGAAGTTGCCGAACAGGCGGGCGTGACCAGCCGGTGGCTCGCGCTGACGACGAATGTGACGATGGGGGACGGTTTCTTGACCGCAGTTTCGCTGATCGATGCCAATGGAGGAGCGCCTTCTGCCGGTATGACGCCGCCAGTGATCGTGCGCCGCGATTGGGGCGAGAGCGACTGAGATGACACGCACGCTGGTTCTTTGGCTGCCCCCGGTGGCGGCGCTTGGCGAAGGCGGTGGTCCCGATGCCGCCTGGCTGCGCGTCGACGATGGCGTTATCGTCGACAGCGGACAGGATGATGGCTGGGTCGGCGCGTGGGAAAAGCCCCGTGACGATAGCCCCGACGACCGCCTTGTCGCACTGGCGCCCGCCGCCGATGTGCCGCTGCGCTGGCTCCACTATCCCGACGCCGCGCCCGCGCAGGCGGCCGCCGCGGCGCGCATCGATGCGCTGAAGAACAGCCTGGGCGATGCGGCAGCGCTCCACGTCGTTGCCGGGCAGCCGGCGGGCGAGGGGCAGGCGGTTCCGGTTGCGGTGACCACCCACGCCGCGATGACGGCGTGGACCGACTGGCTGAAGGCGCGCGGCCTTTCGCCCGCCGCGATCCTTCCGGCCGCCGCCGCGGTCCCGCCGCCCGAACCCGATACGCTGTGGACGGCCGAGGTCGGGAGCGAACGGATCGTCCGCACGGCGGACCGCGCATGGGTGTCCGATCCCGAACTCGATCCGCTGATCGCGGGCGGGAATGCGATCGCGCCGCTCGATGCCGACCGGATGCGCGAAGCCTTGCTCCTGACGCTCGCCGCGCCGCCGCTCGACCTGCTCAGCGGCGGATGGAAGCCCCGGCGGAGCTGGTCAGTCGATCCGGCCATGTTGCGGCTGGCGAAAATTCTGTTGATCGCGCTCGTCGCCGTGAGCCTGCTGATCCCGATCATCTATGCGGTGCGCCTATCCTCCGATACCGGCCGGGCCGACGATGCAGTGGTTGCAATGGCCAAAAAGGCTGGGGTGACCGCACCCGACGCGACTGCGGCCGAAGCCGAGCTCGATCGCCGCCTTTCCGCCGCCGGCGGCGGCCCGCTCGCCTTCTCGGTCCCTGCCTCGGCTCTGTATGACGCGATGGGCGATGCGCCGGGCGTGTCGCTCAAGACACTGTCGCATCGTACCGACGGGACGCTGACGACGACGCTCGCGGCGCCGCGCGTCGAGGATATCAATCAGGTGCTGCTCGCTTTGCAGGCGCGCGGCTACCGCATCACCGCCCAGCCGATGGCGGGCAGCGACGGGCAGCAAATGGCGAATATCACGATCCGGGCCGTGCCATGACCGAGCGATTGCAAAATTGGTGGGCCGCCCTGTCGCTCCGCGAACGCTGGCTCGTCGGCATCGCCGGCGCGCTTGCGCTGGGTGTCCTCCTCTGGGGTCTTGGCCGCCCCGCGCTCGCGGCGTTCGTCGACCTCGAAAGCCGGCACCGCGCCGCGATCGAGCGCGAAGGACGCGTGGCGGCAAAGACGCAACTGCTCGCGCAGCGTCCGGCAAAATCGGTCGCCGCGGCGGTCGACGCGGTCGCGATCGATCAATATCTCGCGCAATCGGCGGGCGAGATCGGGTTGACGCTCGACCGCAACGAAGCGCGCGGTGCAGGGCAGGCGACGATTGCGATTGCGACCGCGCGCGCGACGGTGCTCACCGATTGGCTCGCCTCGCTGGAGGGCCAGGGCTTTGTCGTCGACCAGCTCACGATCACCCCCGCCGCTGACGGCACCGTCGGCCTGACCGCCGAGCTTCGGAAGGGCGGACAATGAGCGCGGGGAGGCGTTGGGGCATCGCGGCGCTGCTGCTCGCGTTGATCCTGCTCATTGCGACTTTTCCGATGCGGCTTGCGCTGGCTTGGTCGGGTGCGACCGACGCGGGCATTACCGCGCGCGACGTGCGCGGGTCGGTCTGGTCGGGCGAGCTTGTCGATGCGCGGCTTGGCGTCCTGCCGCTCGGCACGGTGAGCGCTAGCCTGTCACCGCTCGCGCTGATCGGCGGGAACACCGAACTCGCTTTCTCGCGCACCGATGAACGGCTTGGCGCGCTTGCAGGGCGGCTGCATGGCAGCAGCCCGCAGGGCGTCTCCGACGTCAGCGGCACGACATCGATGTCGGGCGGGCTCGGGATGATCCCCGTCGATACCATCCGGTTCGAGGGCGCCACGATACGTTTCGACGATGCGGGCAAATGCGCCACGGCAAGCGGCCGCATCCAGCTCATGGTCGCTGCTCCCATCGCGGGTCTCGATCTTTCGCGAGGACTGTCGGGTCCGTTGGCGTGCGCGAACGGGCGCGCGCAGGCGGCGCTTGCCAGCCAGTCGGGGATGGAGCGGTTGACCCTGTCCTTCGATGGCAACGGCACGTATCGCGCGCAATTCGCGATTAATGTCGACCGCGATCCGGCGATGGCGGGTGCGCTCACGGCGCTGGGGTTCAAGGCCGGTCCCACCGGTTTCGTGCTGGCGACAACGGGCCGCTTCTGACGTGTCGATCCTCGATGCCTTGCCCTTTGGCACGGGCGTCGCGTTCGCCGCATTGATCGGACTGATCCTCGGCAGCTTTATCGCGACACTGGTGCTGCGCTGGCCCGCGGGGCGCTCGGTGCTCGGTCGCTCGCAATGCGACGGATGCGGTCGGCCGCTTGGCGCTCTCGATCTCGTTCCCTTGCTATCGACCGTTGCGTCGCACGGTCGCTGCCGGACGTGCAACGCCGCGATCGACCCTTTTCATTGGCGTGTCGAACTGGGTGCGGCTTTGATCGGGAGTGTCGCGCTTGCGATCATGCCGGGGACGGCCGGTTGGCTCTGGGCGTTGTTCGGCTGGCTGCTGCTGCCGCTCGCATTGCTCGACGCGCGTCATTTCTGGCTCCCCGATCGTCTCAACCTTCTGCTGGGAATCGTCGGTCTGCTTTTGGCGGGACCGCTGCTCGAAACGTCGCTCATCGATCGCTGGGTTGGTGCGATCGTCTGCGGCCTGACGCTCGCCGCCATCGCCGAATTTTATCGCCGCGTCCGGCTGAAGGATGCAATGGGCGGCGGCGATCCCAAGCTTGTGGCGGCAATCGGGGCGTGGCTCGGCTGGCAGGCATTGCCGCTGATGTTGCTGCTCGCGAGCGTCGGGGGAATCGTCTGGGCGCTCCTATCCCAACGAAAAGGGGACCAGCCGCTTTCCGAGCGACAGGTCCCCTTCGGATTATATGCGTGCGCCGCGGCATGGGCCGCGGTGCCGCTCTGGCTTCTTATTGCCCGATAACGACCGTCACCGCGCGGCGGTTCTTGGCATAGGCTTCTTCGGTCGAACCGAGTTCAGCCGGGCGTTCCTTGCCATAGCTGATGACCTGGATGCGCGACGGATCGACGCCCAGCGAAGCGAGATAGTTTTTCGCGGCATTCGCGCGGCGTTCACCGAGCGCGATGTTGTAGTCGCGGGTGCCGCGTTCGTCGGCATGACCTTCCAGCGTGACGCGCACAGCGGGGTTGCGCTGCAGCCACTGCGACTGCGTCTGCAACGTCGCCTGATCCTGCGCGTCGACATTATACTGGTCATAGTCGAAGAAAACACGGTCGCCCATCGCGCCAACGCTGGCGAGGAAGTCTTCTTGCGACCCGGGGACGACGCCGGTTCCAGTGCCAGCGCCCGTATCGGTGCCGGTGCCTTCAGGGGCGGGGGGAAGCGTGTCAGGGGCCTTTTTCGCGCAGGCGCCAACAGCAAGCATGGTGATCGCCGCAATCATTGCGGTGCTTTTGCGTATCGTCATGTCTGTGTCCTCTTGTTGTTGATAATCATTCGTGCGGCCGATTTGGCCCGTTCAGGACGCGATAGTTGAACCCGATCGCGCCCCTTTGGTTCCGGGTTTCCTCAGGGAAGTACCGGGCCCCAGCTGGGGTCCGACCCGTCTTGCGGGGTCGGCAGACGGCGCATGTTCACGCCGGTCAGGTCGACTTGCCACAGGCTCGATTTGCCTTCGCGGCCCGGCGAGGTGCGGAAGAATTGGATTACGCGGCCGTTCGGCGACCAGGTTGGCGCCTCATCCTGCCAGCTATTGGTCAGCATCCGCACGCCGCCGCCCGAGGGGGTCATTACGCCGATCCGGAACTCGCCGCCGCCCATGCGGGTAAAGGCGATCAGGTCGCCGCGCGGCGACCATTCGGGCGTCGCGGCGCGGCCGCCGCCGAAACTGATCCGCTGCTGGTTCGATCCGTCGATATTCATCGTATAGATTTGCTGACCGCCCGAACGGTCGCTTTCGAACACGATCTTCTTGCCATCGGGCGAGAAGCTGCCGCCGACATCGATGCCCGGCGTATTCGTCAGCCGCACCGGCGTGCCGCCGTTGGCCGAGATGCGATAGATGTCGGTGTTGCCGTTGACCGCCATCGAATAGAGGATTTGCGTCCCGTCGGGCGACCAGCGCGGCGCAAAGGTCGCGTTCGCGCTTTCGGTCACCAGCTTCTGCGAACCCGCGGCGACGTCGTAGATGAAGACGCGAACGCGATTGTTCAAATAGGAGACGTAAACGATCTTCTTGTAATCGGGCGAGAAACGCGGGCTGATAGCGAGCGCCTGACCATTGGTTATGAAGCGATGATTGCCGCCGTCGCTGTCCATGATCGCCAGGCGTTTGATGCGGTTCCCCTTGGGACCGCTCTCGGCGATATAGGCGACACGGCTGTCGAAGAAGGGCGCTTCGCCCGACAGACGCGAGTAGATGGCGTCGGCGCATTTGTGCGCGGCGCGGCGCCAGTCGCCCGGCTGGATTTCGAACCCCTTGCGGACCAGCTCGCTGCCGAGCGCGGTATCGTAAAGGTAACAGCCCACGATCAGGCTGCCGTTCGAACCCGCGTCGACGAAGCCATGGACGACATTCTCGGCATTGCGGCCCTGCCATTCGGCGAAGCGTGGCGCTTGCACCTCCGCGCGGGTGATCGCGCGAACGCCGCTCGGGCCGATCGGCTCGTACAGGCCGCTGCGTTCAAGGTCGGCGGCGATGACTTCCGCAATCTGGCGCCCCAGGCTGTCGGTGCGCAGCCCCGCGACATTCTGGACCGATGCGGTGGCGAGCGAGGGGATGGCGATGACGGTGCGGTCCTGCGACAGCGTGCCTTCGATCGTCTCGCGCGGTTCGGTCGGGGTGACCGCCGGCGGGGTAGGGGCGGCCGTCGGGGTTTGCGCGGCGACCGGTGCCGCGGTGAGCAGCAGGGCGAGCGAAAGGCTGATCGGGCGGAGGAGCATTTCTCTTACCTCTTGATGAAATCGAGCGTGTAATTCTGCCAGAAGCTGTAATTTTCCTCGGGCAGGTCGAAGGGTGCGGCGAGTTCCACCGCGCGTTTGGCGCATTCCTGATGGCGCTGGATCTGGAACTTGTTGCTGTCGTTCTCGCCGCTGGTCGTGACGCTGGTGAAGCCGGCAAGCGCGCCCGACTGGGTCAGACGGAACTTCACGACTGTCTTGAGCTGGTCAACGTCGACGCCCGAAATGCGGCAGCCGTTCCAGCGCGGCGCTACTGCCGACTTGATGCTGACGTCGATCGAGCGCCGGACTTCGGCGGCGGTTGCCGCCGCGGGTGCGCCCTTGCTGGCGGGCGATTTGGGCTGCGATTTCGAGAGCCCCTCGGCAATGCCGTCGAGGCGGCCAGTCGGCCGGGCGGGGCGATTTTTCGCCGGCGGTGCTTTCGGAGCGGCTTTCGGCTGAGCCTTTTGTACCGCGGGCGGCTGTTTCGGCGGTGCTGCTTTGGGTCTCGCGACCTGTTTCGGCGTCGGGGCAGGGGTCGGCCTGACGACCGGTTCGGGCAGCGGCGGTGCGGGCACCGGCTCGGGCGCCGCGATGTCGGTCATATCCTCTTCGCCCAGCCGCGCGGCGGGCGGGGTTTCGCTGATAACCGGTGCGGTCGATTGCACGGCCGTCTCGGCGATCAGGTCGACTTCCATCGGCGGATTGTCGAAGCGCCGGTCGCCTGCGGTCCACTGAACCGAGAGCAGGCCGATGATGAGGACGTGCGCCACCACCGCGATGGCAAAGCCGCGTCCTTCATTCCCCCCAACTGCCCGTGTTTCGGCCATCATCTCAACCTAGGGCTGCGTTTCTGAACCGTCGGTGACCGCGGCGGGAGCGCTTTCGCTTGCGCCTTCCGAGCCCGTCGTCACCAACGAAATGCGCGTCAGGCCCGCACGATTAAGCTCGCCCATCACGCGCATCACGCGGCCATAGTCGAGCCCCTTGTCGGCGCGCAGCATGATCTGTCGCGGCTTGTCCTGCCCTTCATTGGCCCGTGCAATGGCGTCGAGCCGAGCCGGAAGCTCGGCCTCGGGCACGACCTCTTCGCCGATATAGAGCGTGTCGTCGGCATTGATCGAGAGCTGCACCGGCTCCTGATCCTCTGTCTCGACCGGCTTCGCGCGGCTTTCGGGCAGGTCGATGGGGACGGCAGAGGCGAGGAGCGGCGCGGTGATCATGAAGATGATCAGCAGCACGAGCATGACGTCGACGAGCGGCGTGACGTTGATCTCCGCCATCGGCGCCCGGCGGTTGCCGCGGCCGCGCCGGCCGCCGATACCGCCCGAAGGTCCGGTCATTGCCATCAGGCTTCGACCTCCAGTTCGCGGCTGAACGTCGCGTGCAGTCCGTCGGCGAAGCGGCCGAGGCGCGATTCGAGGCGATTCAGGCGCTGCGAAAAGGCATTATAGGCGATGACCGCAGGGATGGCGGCGAACAGACCGATCGCGGTCGCGAACAGCGCTTCGGCGATACCGGGCGCGACGACGGCAAGGCTGCTGTTATTTTCCGCCGCGATCGCGGTGAAGCTGCGCATGATGCCCCACACCGTTCCGAACAGGCCGACGAAGGGTGCGACCGAGCCGATGGTCGCCAGCGTGCCGATCTTTTCGGCCAGCCGGTCGACTTCGCCCGCGACCGCGCTGTTCATCGCGATGCCGAGGCGCTCGCGCGTGCCGTCGCGGTCGACATTCTTGCCTTTGGTCGAACGGCGCCATTCGCTGATCCCGGCGCCCAGCACCTTCGCGCTCGGCAGGTCCTCGCCGCTGTTCTTGTCGTAGAATTTGTCGATGTCCTCGGCGCGCCAGAAATCGCGCTCGAACCGTTCCGACGCGCTCATCAGCTTGTTGACCCCGCGGCCGTGCGTGAAGATCACCATCCAGACATAGATGGACGCAAGCAGCAGCCCGATCATCACGCCCTTCACGATCCAGTCGGCCTGCAGGAACAGCGCGATGGGGGACAAGGTTGCCGCGTCGGCGGCCAGCGAGATATTGTCTAGCAAGGGAAAGTCTCTCCATTCATGATGGCGGTAAATCGATCGGCCCACCCCGCAGGCTGGCGGCGCGGCCGGCCTTCGGGCGACAGGAAGGCGGCGGTGACTTGCCCGTTGGTCAATGTCTCGCCGCTTAACGTGTCAGTCCCGCGAAGGATGCGCTGCGAAATAATCACGCTTGCGCCCCGCACGGCCTCGACCGCGCTGACCACGAGCAGATCGTCGTCGAGCTTTGCCGGGCGGCGATATTTGATCGCAAGGTCGGTGACTGCCCAACTGCCTTCGCCGCCTTCCATCGCCGCACGCTGGTCGATGCCCGCGATCCGCAGCATGTCCGAGCGCGCGCGCTCCATATAGCGAAGGTAATTGGCGTGATAGACGATGCCCGACAGGTCGGTGTCCTCGAAATAGACGCGCGCCCGGAAATGATGTTCGGCCCCGACGAAGGCGCCGGGGATGAAGGGGGGCGGGACGTTTACCATTAGCTTGACCGATAGCCGCGCAACGACTCGTCGCAAACCCCTCTTGAACGGTTCGTCGCAGATCGGGGCCGGTTGATGGAATGAAAATCCCGGAAAACCGCCTATTTTCCCTGATCGAAAAGTCCGTCCTGCGAACCCGAGGGCGGATTCAGCCCCAGATGTTTCCATGCGCTCGCGTTGAGCGTGCGCCCGCGCGCGGTGCGCGCGATGAGACCGGCCTGCAGCAAATAGGGTTCGATCACATCCTCGATCGTGTCGCGCGGTTCGCTAAGACCCGCCGCGAGCGTCTCGACGCCGACGGGCCCGCCGCGATAAATGTCGGCGATCATCGTGAGGTAACGGCGGTCCATTGCGTCGAGCCCGAGCGCATCGACTTCCAACCGGTTGAGCGCCGCGTCTGCAGCCTTGGCATCGACCACCGCATGCCCCGCGACGGTCGCAAAATCGCGCACGCGGCGGAGCAATCGCCCGGCGATCCGTGGCGTGCCGCGCGAGCGCTTGGCGATTTCGAGCGCGCCGTCGGACGCGATCGGCAGCGCGAGCAAGCGCGCGGCGCGCAAGATCACCTGCTCAAGCTCGCCATGCGTATAGAAATTGAGCCGCACCGGGATGCCGAAGCGGTCGCGCAGCGGGGTCGTCAGCAGGCCCTGCCGTGTGGTCGCGCCAACCAGCGTGAATTTGGGCAGGTCGATCCGTACCGACCGGGCCGACGGCCCTTCGCCGATCATGATGTCGAGCGCGCGATCCTCCATCGCAGGGTAGAGGATTTCCTCGACCGCGGGTGACAGCCGGTGAATCTCGTCGATGAACAGCACGTCGCCGTCCTCGAGATTGGTGAGCAGCGCAGCAAGGTCGCCCGCCTTTGCGATCACCGGCCCGCTGGTCGAGCGGAAGCCGACGCCGAGTTCCTTGGCGACGATCTGCGCCAATGTGGTCTTGCCGAGCCCCGGCGGACCATAGAAGAGCACATGGTCGAGCGCGTCCGAACGCGTTTTTGCCGCCTCGATGAAGATGCGCAGATTTTCCCGCGCCGCCGCCTGCCCGACGAATTCGGCGAGGGATTTCGGCCGTAGCGCGGCGTCGACATCCTCGGGGATGCGGATGGGGGTGGTGAGGGCGGGGTCAGTCATAACGCTCTATTGCCTCGCCGAGGATACAAACCCAAGGTTCCTGACGATCCTCATAGACTGAAAATCCAAGCTCGAAGTCATGGCCGGGTTCGAAATTGCCGATCGGCACGGCATAGCTGTCGAGCCCCGGGCGATTGAGGAACCAGAGCGTGGAGCCGCAGTTTTCGCAGAAGTAGAAGTCCGCGATAGCGCCGCTTCCGCCGGGATGCTGGTACAATTTCGCGTCGCCCTCTGTGCGGATATTCTCGGCGGGGAAGCGCGCCTGTGCGGAAAAGGCGCTGCCGCTCCGCGCCTTGCAATTGCGACAGTGGCAGACCGAGACGCGGATCGGTTCGCCGGCGCAGGCGATACGGAGCTGCCCGCAGCGGCAGGAGGCGTTACGAACGCGCTCGGTCACTTGGCCGCCTTTTTGAGCGCCGCGCGGACCAGCGCATCGAGGCCTGCACCGGCGCCCAGTTCCTCGTTGGCGGCCGCGACTGCCGCGCTCGCTTCACCGGGTTTGAAGCCGAGGCCGGTAAGGGCGGCGACGGCGTCGCCGAGCGGCCCGGCGGTTGCCGTGAGCGATGGACCGGATCCTGCAATCCCCCCAAGCGCGCCCGCCTTGTCCCTCAATTCATGCGTGATCCGCTGCGCCAGCTTTGGCCCGACGCCGTTCGCGCGCGCGATCATCGCGCTATCGCCGCTGGCGAGAGCACGCTGCAGGTCGCCGATTTCCAGCGCCGACAGAATCGCGAGCGCAACCTTTGCGCCGACGCCCTGCACGCTGGTGAGCAGGCGGAACCAGTCGCGCTCCTCCGCCTTGGCAAAGCCGAGCAGGCGCAGGAAATCCTCGCCGACGAGCATTTCGGTGTGGATCGTGACATCGCCGCCGACGGGGCCGAGTGCGTCCAAAGTGCGTGCCGACGCCTCGACCAGATAGCCGACGCCGCCGACGTCGATCACTGCATGGCCAGCGGTGCTGCTGTCGAGCCGTCCGGTGAGTTTGGCGATCATCTGGTTCTCAACATCCGTTCGGGCTGAGCTTGTCTAAGCTCTATCCTTCCCCTTTTGTTCTCCCTAGAAGAAGAACGGCCCTTCGACAAGCTCGGGGCGAATGGCGTGGGATTTAAGCCCTGGGTCGATGATTCGCGTGGCAGATCGCGACCGCCAGCGCATCGGCCGCGTCTGCGCCCACGACCTTCGCGCCGGGCAACAATATGCGCAACATTGCCTGCACCTGTTCCTTCGCGGCGCCGCCGGTTCCGACGATCGCCTTTTTGACGAGGCGCGGCGCATATTCGCCCACCGGCAATCCGGCGCGCGCGCAGCCGAGCAGCACGACGCCGCGCGCATGCGCGAGCTTCAGCGTCGACTGCGGATTGTCGTTGACGAAGACTTCCTCGACCGCGGCGCAGCCGGGCGCGTGATCGGCGATCACGGCGGCAAGCACGGTGTCGAGATGCGCGAGCCGATCGGGCAGCGACGCTTTCGCGTCGGTCTTTACTTGCCCGTTGGCGACATGGCTGATCCGGCTACCCTCGACCCGGATGACGCCCCAGCCGGTGCAGCTGAGCGAGGGGTCGAGACCGAGAATGATCATCGTGTCCCGTTCGTATCGAGCGAAGTCGAGACACCCCAAAGGCATCCGCAACCGATGGGCATCTCGACTTCGCTCGATGCGAACGGATTTTGGCTTTTATCCAAGCTTTTCCATCACCGCGTCGGGGATTTCATAGTTGCCCCACACGGTCTGGACATCGTCGTCGTCGTCGAGCGTGTCGATCAGCTTGAACAGAGTCTGTGCAATCGCCTCGTCGGCGACTTCACTCTTCAGCGTCGGACGCCAGGCGAGCTTCACGCCTTCGGCTTCGCCCAGCTTGCCTTCGAGCGCCTTCGCGACTTCGTGCAAGGAATCGACGCTGGTCCAGATGTCGTGGCCGTCCTCGGACGATTCGACATCATCGGCGCCCGCGTCGAGCGCCGCTTCGAACACCGTGTCCGCGTCGCCCGCGCCAGCGCCATAGCTGATCATGCCCAAGCGATCGAAGCCGTGGCTGACGCTGCCGCTGGTGCCAAGGTTGCCGCCATTTTTGGAAAAGGCGGTGCGCACATTGGTAGCGGTGCGATTGCGGTTGTCGGTCAGCGCTTCGACGATCAGCGATACGCCGCCGGGGCCATAGCCTTCGTAGCGGATTTCTTCGTAGTTATCGCCGTCGTTGCCCGCGGCCTTGTCGATCGCGCGCTGGATATTGTCCTTCGGCATCGACTGCGCCTTGGCAGCGTTCACCGCAGCGCGCAGGCGCGCATTCGCGTCGGGATCGGGCAGGCCCATCTTCGCCGCAACGGTGATTTCGCGGCTGAGCTTCGAAAAGAGGCTGCTGCGCTTTTTGTCCTGCGCACCCTTGCGGTGCATGATGTTCTTGAATTTACTATGGCCGGCCACGGCCTACCTCCATCGAAACTGGAAAATGTGCCGCCGCACTAGCGCGGCGCGCGCCAAGAGACAACGGCGTCAGACAACCACGGCCGTGCCGGAGGCGCTGACCATCAGCATCGAACCATTCTGGCCGAGCACTTCATAGTCAAGGTCGACGCCGATCACCGCATTGCCGCCGAGGCGCGCGGCCTCTGCTTCCATTTCGGCGATCGCTTCCTTGCGCGCGCGGGCGAGGACATCCTCATATTTGCCCGAGCGGCCGCCAACGATGTCGGTAATGCTGGCAAACAGGTCGCGGAACAGATTGGCGCCGACAATCACTTCGCCGGTGACGATGCCCAGATATTCGCGGACCGGACGGCCCTCGACATTGTTGGTGGTCGTGCTGAACATCGTCACTCTCCCTTGTGGCTTTTAGTCGATCCCAAGCGCCGACTTATAGACGTCGAGGATCGCTTCCATTTCCTTGCGGTCGTGGACCGGCAGTTTGCGCAGGCGCACGATCTGGCGCATGATTTTCGGGTCGTAACCCTGCGATTTCGACTCGTTATAGGTGTCGCGGATATCGTCGGCGATGCCCTTTTTCTCTTCTTCCAGACGTTCGATGCGTTCGATGAAAAGGCGCAGTTGTTCGTCGGATACGGTGGCTTCGCTCATTTTAGGCTCCGGTAATGTGGATGGTCCAGCGCAAGAATCGCGCTTGGCGCGTCCCTAATGGCCTCAAGGATTTTTGGCCATGCTTTCTTCCATCCGCTGGAGCTGTTCGGGCGTCGCGGCCGTGTGGTGCCGCGCTTTCCACTCGATGGTGGGCATGCCGTGAACGATCGCACGGCCGGCCTCCTTGTCCGTGCCACCCGCCTCGGCGATCCAGTCACCGAGGCAATTGCGGCAAAATCCCGCAAGGCCCATCAGATCGATGTTCGCGGCGTCGCTGCGATGCTGGAGCAGGCGGACGAGGCGGCGAAAGGCTGCGGCGGCGACCGCATCATCGAGATTGTCGAGCGCATCGTTACCGGTCGTCTGATCGTCGCTGCAGGACATGGTTCCTCCGTTCAATGATTGAATAGCTATACGGGTGTTGCCTAGACGGCATCAAGGCTGCATTGCCCTAGCGTCCCCGACCCTAACCCCACCCCAGTCATCGGAGCATTTGTGGTTCAGAGCTTTACCCCCCGCCAGCGCAAGGTCCGTATTCTCGCGACCCTTGGCCCCGCCAGCGCCAATGCGGAGATGATCGCCGAACTGCACCGCGCCGGCGCCGACGCCTTTCGCGTGAATATGAGCCATGGCGACCACGCCGGGCATGCGAAAGTGATCGCCGCGATCCGCGCGCTCGAAAAGGATACCGGCCGCCCGACGACGATCCTCGTCGACCTTCAGGGACCAAAGCTGCGCGTGGGCACGTTCAAGGATGGCCCGGTCGAGTTGGTAAAGGGCAAGCCCTTCATTCTCGACACCGACAAGACGCCGGGTGACGTGAACCGCGTTCACCTGCCGCATCCCGAACTGTTCGCCGCCGCCGAACCCGATACGCGTCTGCTCGTCGACGACGGCAAGCTGGTGCTTCGCGTCAAGAGCGTATCTCCCGATCGGCTGGAGACGGTGGTCGAGGTTGGCGGCAAGATTTCGGATCGCAAAGGCGTCAACGTCCCCGACGTCGTCGTGCCGCTAGCGGCGCTCACCGAAAAGGACCGCAAGGATTTGGCCTTCGCGCTCGAACAGCATGTCGACTGGATCGCGCTGTCATTCGTGCAGCGGCCCGAGGACGTCGCCGAAGCGCGTCGCCTGATTGGCGGCAAGGCGGCCCTGCTGGTGAAATTCGAAAAGCCGTCGGGCGTGCAGCGGATCGAGGAAATCCTGGAGCTGGCCGACGCGGCGATGGTTGCGCGCGGCGACCTTGGTGTCGAGCTGCCGCCCGAGGCGGTGCCGCCGCTCCAGAAAAAGATCGTCGCGACCGCGCGGCGGATGGGAAAGCCCGTTGTCGTCGCGACGCAGATGCTCGAATCGATGATCGTCTCGCCGTCGCCGACGCGCGCGGAAGTTAGCGATGTTGCCACGGCGGTGTACGACGGGGCGGACGCAATCATGCTGTCGGCCGAGACTGCGGCGGGTGCCTGGCCGGTGGAAGCTGTCACCATGATGGATTCGATCGCGCGCTCGGTCGAAAGCGACCCCGATTATTACCGCCGTCTGCATTTTACGGAGACCGCGCCCGATGCGACGACCGCCGACGCGCTCGCCGAGGCCGCGGGGACGATCATCCAGACGATCGCCGCAGATGCGATCATCTGTTTCACCGCGTCGGGTTCGACCGCACGCCGCGTCGCGCGGGAGCGTCCGGGTGCGCCGTTGCTGGTGCTGACGCCGAAGCGCGAGGCGGCGCGGCGCATGGGGCTGCTGTGGGGCGCGCACGCGGTGCCGACCAAGGATATCGGCAGTTTCGAAGAGATGATCGCCAAGGGCAAGCGCATGGCGCTGCGTCACGGCATCTGCAAGGCGGGCGCGAAGCTGGTCATGATGGCGGGCGTGCCCTTTGGGACACCGGGGTCGACCAACGTGCTCCATGTGGCCACGCTGACCGGCGACGAACTGCGCGGATATAGCTGAGCAGAGCGTTCGGGCCGCAATTTGTCCGTCTTCCCAGCGAAGGTCGGGATCTCGCCCGCGCGCCATTTCGATAGGATGAGATTCCGGCCTTCGCCCGGATGACAAACCGAAAGAGTGGCAGCGGAAGCCTCGATGAGCGCATTTTGATTCAGTCCGGCACAAAAGTTACCGGCTGATTCACAAAATTTTCGGGTTGATTCAGATCGGGACGTTTAAAAATGGTAAATGGACTTTGCACCATTGACGCTGCGCGGCATAGTTGGTGCAAGTAGTGCGTCGGACCCGCGTCGGGGGGCTCCGCATCGCAAGTCCGGAGGTCTTTTCCGCGTGTCCGCACCGTTCCGTTTTCCGCGCTTTTTCGTCACCAGCCCGGCGCCTTGCCCCTATCTGGCCGGCAAGACCGAGCGGAAGGTGTTCACCGAACTCAACGGTAATAATGCGAACGAACTGAACGATGCGCTCGGCCGCATCGGATTCCGTCGCAGCCAGTCGGTCGCTTATCGTCCAAGCTGCGCCGATTGTTCGGCGTGCGTGTCGGTGCGCGTGTGCGCGGCTGAATTCACCCCCAGCAGCTCGCAAAAGCGCAACCTGCGCCGCAACGGCGATCTCGTCGCCACCGCATGCAAGCCCTGGGCGACCGAAGAACAATATACGCTGCTCCGCTCCTATCTGGGCTCGCGCCATCCCGACGGCGGCATGGCCGACATGGACGAGCAGGATTTCGCCGACATGGTCGAACAGACCCCGGTCGATAGCTATATGATCGAATATCGCGAGCCGACCAAGGACGGCGGCAAAGGCCGTCTTGTCGGTTGCTGCCTGACCGACCGTCAGGGCGACGGCCTGTCGATGATCTACAGCTTCTTCGACGCCGCGCATCCGATGCGCGAGGGGCTCGGTACCTATATCATCGCCGACCATATCCAGCGCGCGGCCCGCGCCGAATTGCCCTATGTCTATCTGGGCTATTGGATCGAAGGGTCGGCGCGCATGGCGTATAAGGCCCGCTTCCGCCCGCTCGAAAAGCTTGGCCCCGACGGCTGGTCGCGCTTCGACCCGACCCAGTCCGAACGCATCGCGGCGATGTTCGAACTCGCCTGAGGCCGCCAGGTTCGGGTCCGTTGACGTCGGGCCTGCAACAGGCCATTGAATGCCAAGGGAATTTCGGGGTGGGGAACAGAGGAGATAGCTTTGTTCCGATATCATGGCGCCGTAAAATTTCTGGCTTCCGCTCTCGTTGCCAGCTTTGTCCTTGCCGCCGCTCCGACGACCGCGCAGCCGCGACAGGGCACCGGGACGCGTGAGGGCGCGTCGATCAATGGCGTCGATCAGGCGAACGAGATCGACTGTCAGGGGCGCCCCGCGGAAGTGTCGGGTTCGGGCAACCGCATCAACTTCGTTGGCGATTGTCCCAGCCTGACGGTCAATGGCGTCGACAACCAGATCGGGATACTCCTGCCGCCCGGCGCCGACCTGCGCGTTTCGGGCGTGGACAATGTCGTGACCTGGCAGGTGCGCGGGAAGGGCAAGCCGCGCATTTCGGTTCAGGGCGTCGACAATCAGGTGCGGCCTTCGCGTTAGTCAAAGGCGCGCTGACTCGCGTAAATCCGCCTAGTTGCGAACGTCTCGCAACGGCTGATTTCTCGCCTCCACCGGTTGACCTTGGCTCGCTTTCAAGGGCATAGCTTTGCGTCCAGGACATAAGTCCGGGTCGCATCCGTTATGAAATCGCCGGGGGGCTGGCGAGAGGGGGAAGGGTGCCCGTGCGCGAGTTCGTCAGCATCATGGCCAGCGGCGGAGCGGGCGGCTTTTACCGCGCGATCTCGCGCGCATGAGCGAGCCGGTCAAGGTTGCGATCATCGGCTCGGGTCCGGCGGGGCTTAGCGCGGCGTCGCGTGCGGGGCAGCTCGGGCTCAGCCATATATTGCTCGAAAAGACCGACCATCTGTCGGACACGATCTTCAAATATCAAAAGGGCAAGCGCGTGCTTGCGACGCCCGAGCGGCTCGACCTGCGATCCGACTGCCGTTTCGCCGAGGGCGCGCGCGAATATATCCTCGGCAATTGGGACGAGGATGCCGCGAACAACAAGGTCAATATAGCCTATCATGCCGATGTCACCGAAGTGACCGGCGCGAAGGGCGCCTTCGCGATCAAGACCGCGAAGGGTGACGTCTATACGGCAGAGAATATCGTGCTGGCGATCGGGACGCAGGGCAATCCGAACCGAATGCGCTGCGAGGGCGCGGACCTGCCGCACATCATCTATCAGGTCGACGATCCGGAAGATTTCAAGGACAAGCATATCACCGTCGTCGGGTCGGGCGACGCGGGGATCGAAAACGCGCTCGGCGTCGCCGAGGAGGCGCTGGAAAATACCGTCACTATCCTCAATCGCTCAAAGGATTTCGCGCGCGCCAAGGCCAAGAATGTCTCGGACATGATGGAGGCGGGCGAGAATGGCCTGATGAGCATCCGGACCGAGACGCAGCCGAAAAAGGTCGAGCCCGGCTGGCTGATGCTGGAAACCCCGGACGGCGACGTCAAGATCGAGTGCGACGTCATCGTCGCGCGCCTGGGATCGGTCGCACCGCGCGGCTTTGTCGAATCGATGGGGATCGAGTTCACCGGCCCCGACCGCGAGGCCTTTCCAAAGCTGTCGCCGACCTTTGAATCGACGGTGCCCGGCATCTTCGTGATCGGCGCGCTCGCGGGCTATCCGCTGATCAAACACTGCATGAACCAGGGCTATGACGTCGTCGAGTTCATCAACGGCAATAGCGGACTGACCCCGGCGGACGAGAAGGATCTGGCGGCGATCTTCGCCAGCCTGCCGCAAAAGAAGTCGGTGAGCGAATGGCTCGAATATCTGCGCACCCGCGTCAGCATCTTCGCCGACGTGTCGCCGCTCCAGATGCGCGAATTCATGCTCGATTCGAAGGTCGCATTCTATCGCAAGGGCGATGTGGTGTTCGAAAAGGGCGAGCCCGGGTCATCGTTGTTCGCGATCGCCGATGGCTTCGCCGAGGTCGAGGTTGGCCCCGATTTTACCGTGCCGATCGAACAGGGGTCGATCTTTGGCGAGGTTGGGCTGATTTCGGGTCGCAAGCGCGGCGCAACGATCCGTGCCGGCGCCGACGGAATTTTCGTCGAGGTGTCGCGTACCGCCGCGCTGAAGCTGATGGCCTCGGTTCCCGGCGCGAAGCGTGCGATCAACCGCATCTCGCTCGAACGCCAGCTCCTCCAGATCTTCAAGGGCGGGCTGACGGTGGAGGATCTGGGCCCCGTCGTCGACACCGCCGAGGTCGAGCGCGTGCCCGCCGGCAAGGTCGTGCTGACCGAGGGCGAGCAGGGCGACGACGTCTATGTCATCCGTTCGGGATCGATGGTCGTCGAGAAGGATATCGGCGGCAAACCGATCTTTCTCCGCTATCTGCCCGCGGGCAGTTTCTTCGGCGAAATGGGTGTGCTGAGCGGGCAACCGCGCAACGCCACGGTGAAGGCGGCGGTCGGCAGCGAAGTCATCAAGCTGACCGGCGAGAGTTTCCGCAAAATGCTCGCGGCGCGGCCGCAAGTGCGCGCGGCAACCGAAGCCGCTGTTGCCGAGCGCGCGCAGATGAACAGCTTCATCGAATCGCGCAAAGCGACCTATTCGAGTGCGGTCGATCTTTATTCGGATACCGCGAGCTTCATCATGAAGGAGGGGCTGGGCGAGGCGACCGACGCGCTGCTCATCGACGAGAATCTCTGCGTCGGCTGCGACAATTGCGAAAAGGCGTGCGCCGACAGTCATGAAGGCCTGTCGCGGCTCGACCGCGAAGCGGGCAAGACCTTTGCGCATCTGCACGTGCCGACGAGCTGCCGCCACTGCGAGCATCCGCACTGCATGGCCGACTGCCCGCCGAACGTCATCCACCGCGGCCCCGACGGCGAAGTGTTCATGGAGACCGGCTGCATCGGCTGCGGCAATTGCATGCGCAACTGTCCCTATGGCGTGATCCGCATGGAGGCCGCGCCGCCCGAGAAGCCGAGCCTGCTGCGCTGGCTGCTGACCGGCTTCGGTCCCGGCCCGGGCGAACCGTCGCCCAAATGGACGAAGAAGAAACTGGGCGACGAGAAGCCCAAGAAGATCGCGGTCAAATGCGACATGTGCAAAGGCATTTCGGGCGGTCCGGCGTGCGTTCGCGCCTGTCCGACGGGCGCTGCGATCCGCGTCTCGCCCGAGGAATTTCTGTCGATCGCACGGCTCGACGAGGACACCGACTGATGGCCTCGCTCTTTCAGCGCCGCCGTTCCAAGGCAACGCAGGTCGAGCGCGTCCGCGAACGGCGGCACGAGGGATTTCTGCGCTATGCAGGTTTCCGCTGGGCCAAGATTTCGGGCGGGCTCTGCCTGCTCATCATCGTGAGTTATGCGCTGATCGACGTGACGCCGCGGCACAATGGCGGCAGTTGGTATGGCTATACGCTGGGCACGATCGGCGCGCTGCTGATCCTGTGGCTGACCGCGCTCGGCTATCGCAAGCGCAAGATGACGAGCGATCATTGGTCGCTGAAGGCATGGACTTCGGCCCACGTCTATCTGGGGCTGAGCCTGATCGTCGTCGGCACCTGGCACACGGGTTTCCAGCTTGGCTGGAACGTGCATACGCTTGCCTGGGCATTGATGATGCTGGTGATCCTGTCGGGGCTTTATGGCGTGATCGTCTATGCGACGTTGCCGCAAGCGCTGTCGAACAATCGCGAGCAGATGACGCAGATGCAGATGCTCGAGGCCATCCGTGCCTTTGATCGCCAGCTTCACACCGCGGCGCAGCCACTAACGCCCGAGGATACCGCGCCGGTGCTTGCGGCGCTCGACGAGGACCCGTTCGCGGGAGGGATCGTTGCGCGGCTCTCGGGTCGTTATCCGAATTGTGCGACATCGGCGGCGCTGCGGGCGCTCACCCTGTCGCGCAGCAGCGATGCGGGTGCGCGCGAGAAGGTCGTCGGCCTCCTCAAGCAGAAGGAGGCGGCGCTGGCGCGGCTGCGCCAGCATCTCAAGATCCGCGGGCTGCTCGAAATCTGGCTCTATGTGCATGTGCCGCTGAACTTTGCGCTGATCGCGGCGCTGTCGGCACATATCATCAGCGTCTTCTTCTACTGGTGAGGCGGGGACGATGAGCTTCATCCTGCGTCGCATCTCCACGACCAAAACGGGCAAGCAGATCATTCGCGATGCGGCGCTGCCCGGCGATATGATCACGCTCGGCCGCGATGCCGGAAACACGATCCATGTCGCCGACCTGGCGGTGAACCCGCATCATGCGACGATCAGCAGCGCTGATGGCCGCACGGTGCGCGTCGCGGCGCAAGAGGGGCTGGGCTTCGACCTCAACGGCCGAACCGAGACGGTCGCCAATATCGACAGCGGGGCGGGCGGCGAGCTGCGTTTCGGCGGGCACCGGCTGACGATCGCGCGCGAGGACGAGAAGATCATCCTGCTCGTCGAGCGGATCGACGAATTGTCGCAATCGTCGAAGGACGTCGACGAGGCCAAGGCCTTTTCGCTGCAGGGCGTCATGCTGGGCAAGCGCATGGGTGCTTGGGTTTTCGGCGTCTTGATGCTGCTCGCCTTCCTGATCGGGCCGATCTGGGCCTGGTACAGCTACAAGAATGTGAACGAGCGTCCCGACGGTTATCATGCCGACAGCGCCTGGCTGTCAGGGCCGCTGTCGAGCGCGCACGCCAGTTTGAAGAACGACTGCCAGTCGTGCCACGTCGAGCCGTTCGTCGCGGTGACCGACAAGGCGTGCGTCAATTGCCACACCGGCGAGCATAAGGCGATGAGCATGGCGCATGCCAATGCGCCGACCGCCATGTTGCTCGCCGCGCGCCATCCGCCGGGTGCGGGCGAGCGGATACTCAAGGGCTTCGCCGACACCTTCAACAAGCCGCAGGGGCGCTGCGTCGATTGCCATACCGAACATGAAGGCGCCGGCCCGATGCCCGCGACGCCGCAGAAATTCTGCGCCGACTGTCATGACGGCATGTCGGCGCGGCTGAAAACCGCGGGCCATCCGACGGCGCTGGCCGATGCCGCCGATTTCGGTACCAGCCATCCCGAGTTTCGCCCGCTCGTCCGGCCCGGGCCGGGCGGCAAGTTGGTGCGCACGACGCTGGCCAAGGGTATCGTCGATTATAACGGCCTCAAATTCCCGCACGACGTGCATTTGCAGGCCACTGGCGGCGTTGCGCGCATGGCGGCGAGTTTCCGCGGCCGCTATGATTTCGGCAAGAAGCTTGAATGCGAGAACTGCCACCGCGTCGAGGCGGACGGCGTCCGCGTCAAGCCGGTCGAGATGGAGCGGGACTGCGCAATGTGCCACAGCCTTGCGTTCGAGACCGTCGGCGGCGTGACACGCACCCTGCGCCATGGCGAGCCCGATCAGGTCGTGGCCGACCTCACCGCTTATTATCGTTCGGCACCGCCCGCGCGTCCGCTCCAGCTTGGCGGGATGCAGCGGCGCCGCCCCGGCGCCTATGCCGAGGGACAGGTCTACAACATCTATTTCAACGAAGTCGCGGTGCGGCCGAGCCGTGCGCAGGATGCCGTGCGCGCGGTCTTCTCGAAGGGCGGGGCCTGCTACGATTGCCACACCATCTTTGCGCCGCAGGCGGGCAATGGCTGGCGCGTTGCGGCGGTCGACCAGACGCCGCGCTACCTGCAAAAAGGCTGGTTCGACCATGATGCGCACAAGGAGACGGCGTGCGCCGACTGCCACACCGCCGCGCCCGCTTCCAAGGCGTCGACCGACCTGCTCGTGCCGGGCCTGCGGCAATGCCGCGACTGCCATGTCGGTGAGGGCGGCGCGCGTGTCGTGAAGGTCGAGACCGCGACCGAATCGCCCTGCGCGATGTGCCACGAATATCATTCCGACGGCGGCAAACCGTGGATGCCGCCGCGCCAGCGGAAGAAAAACACCGTCGCAATCACAAATAAACGTCTTGATGCTAGCCAGGGTGTGAGCATGATCACAGGAACCGGGGGGCGGGGCCTTTACGAAGTGACATGGCGCACACCTTCCTTGCACGCGGCAAGGCAGGGCGGGTAGGTTTTGGGTCGTCGGAGCCAGACCGGCGGGAGCAGGGGACGGATATGCTGATCGCGCAGATCACAGATATCCATATCGGGTTCGATCCGGACAATCCGGCCGAATATAACCGCAAGCGCCTCGACGAGGTGCTCGACATACTCATCGAGGGGCCGAACCGGCCCGACCTTTTGCTTGCGACGGGCGACATCACCGATCGCGGCGACGAGGACAGCTATCGCCGGCTGGCTACCGCTTTTTCGCGCTGCCCCTTTCCCGTCTGGCCGAGCGTCGGCAATCATGACCTGCGCGACAATTTCCACGCGCGCTTTCCGGGGTTCGACGACGGCAACGGGTTCGTCCAATACACGATCGAGCTGCCCGAGCTCAGGCTGGTGACGGTCGACACGCTGGAAGAGGGACGCCACGGCGGCGCCTTTTGCGCGCAGCGCGCGGCGTGGCTGGAGGCTGAACTGGCGAAGGACCCGGCCAAGCCGACCTATATCGTCATGCATCATCCGCCCGTGGAAAGCGGGATCGAGTGGATGAACACCGATCCCGACGAACCCTGGGTCGCGGTCTTTACCGACGTCGTGCGCCGCCACCCGCAGGTGCGCGGGCTGATCTGCGGCCACCTGCACCGCAGCGTCACCGTCGCATGGGAAGGCCGCACCGTCGCGATCTGTTCGTCGACGGCGCCGCAGGTGTCGCTCGACCTCAGGCCCATTGACGAGAACAGGCCCGACGACCGACCGATGATCGTCGCGGAAGATCCCGCCTATGCGCTCCACCGCTGGAACGGACGCGAACTGGTCAGCTTTTACGACCATGCCGGCGCACACACGATGCTCGCCAAATATGACGAGCGGCTCCAGCCGCTGGTGCGCGAGTTGAAGGCCGAGCGACCGCGTTAATAACCGAGCGTCAAATCGACGCGCGGCTCGACGGCCTCGCCCTTCTTCCAGCGATCCAGATTTTCGAGGAAGCGCTGCGCCGAGCGGATGAACATCTTGTCCTGCGCGCGGCCAGACAGGTGCATCGTGATATGCGCATTGTCGAGGCTCCATAGCGGATCGTCCGACGGCAGCGGCTCGGGCGTCGTGACGTCGAGGAAGGCCGAGGCGATTTGCTGTTCGTTCAGTGCGGTGACGAGTGCGGCCTGATCGACGACGCTGCCGCGTGCGATATTGATGAGCGTCGCGGTCGGCTTCATCGCGGCGAGTTCGGCCGCGCCGATCATGCCGTCGGTTTCGGGGGTCGCGGGGACCGCGAGGATCACCCAGTCGAATTCGCCGAGCTGCGCGCGCCACTGATCCGGGGTCAGCGTATTCGCACCCGGCGAACGGCGCACGACGGTGACGTCGACCGCGAATGCTTTCAGTCGTTCCTCGATCAGCTTGCCGATCGCGCCATAGCCGAGGAGGAGCGCCTTCGACCCGAACAGCTCGACCTTCCCGGGCGAATCCATCAGCCATTCGCGGCGTTCCTGCGCGCGCACGACATCGCGGTAGCCCTTTGCGACAGTCAGCATGCCCATTACGACATATTCGGCGATCGTGATCGCGTTGATCCCGGCGCCGTTGGTCAGCACGGTGCCGCGCTCGCGCAGCAGGTCGAGCGGCATGCCGTCGACCCCGGCATAGATTGAATTGAGCCATTTGAGCCCGGTCGCGGCGGTGATTACGGCCGCCATGTCTTTCTTGTCGTACATGTCGAACCATCCGATCTCGGCCTGAGGCGCGAGTTCGAGCGCCTCTTCCTTCGATGCGAAGAAGCGCGGCTCGATCCAGTCGGGCAGGCGGTTTTCGACGAGCGGACGGATCAGGCCCGAAAGGACGGTAACGGTCTTGGTCATGATATTCCTACTGCTGAAATGCGTGCCAGCCCGCCCATGCGAGCGGGATGAGGCCGATCAGGTCGACGAGCGCGATGGTGGAAAGTTGGGCCGGGCGCCCATAGGACTGATAGAGAAAGAGGAAGCTGAGCATCGAGATCGCCGCGAGCAGCGTCGCAAGCTTGCGCCCGCCGGGGTCGAAGGCGGCCCAGACGCAGGCGGCAAGCACGGCGAAGAAAAGCGCCGCGCGATGATGCATCAACAGGAAGAGCGGGCTGTCGGGCTGAACGCCATAAAGCCGCGTGATCAGCGCCGGCCGGAACAGCGCCAGCGCCGGGATCAGGTGGACAAGACCGACAAGCAGCCAGCAGATCAGTTGCGACATGCAACGAGGCTAGCATCCCGCTGCGAAGCGGCAAGCCTCTAATTGGAGAGGCGCCAGTCCCAGCCGAGCGGGTCGCCGTCCATGACCTCGACGCCCCTGCCGATGAGTTCGTCGCGCAGGGCATCGGATGCGGCGAAGTCCTTGTTGACGCGGGCATCCTTGCGCCTGACGAGGATCGCTTCGATCTCGTCCTCGCCGATCATTGCCTCCTTGGGCCGAACGCGCAGGTCGGCGCGCGTGATCGTCAAAAGGTCGAGGCCGAGCACGGCATCCATCGCGGCAAGCGCAGCGCGCTTCTGGCCCGCGTCTATCTTCTTCATCGCGGTCGCCTCTTCGAGCAATGTCAGCGCGACCGGCGTGTTGAGATCGTCTGACATCGCCGCGTCGAATTTTGCCAGCAGCTCGGCGAGGCGGCGGTCGGTCGGTTCGGCCGCTTCCGCATCGCGAACCGGGGCGGCCGCCATCACCAGCCGCTTGAGCCGCGTCAGCGCCGCGCCGAGGCCGTCCCATGAAAACTCCAGCTCGCTGCGATAATGCGCCTGCAGGCACATCAGCCGATAGGCGAGGGGGTGATAGCCCTTGTCGATGAGGAGCTGGACACGGAGAAACTCGCCGCTCGATTTCGACATCTTGCCGCTGCGGTCGACGAGGAAATTATTGTGCATCCACATGCGCGCGCCGCTGTCGGTCGAGCAGCTATGCGCCTGGTTCTGCGCAATCTCGTTCGGGTGATGGATTTCGCGATGGTCGATGCCGCCGGTGTGGATGTCGAAGGGGAAGCCCAGCAAGGCTTCGGACATCACCGAGCATTCGAGGTGCCAGCCCGGCGCGCCGCGACCCCAGGGTGAATCCCATTCCATCTGGCGCGTCTCGCCCGCGGGCGTCTTGCGCCAGATCGCGAAGTCGGCGGCATGGCGCTTTCCTTCGACGGGATCGATGCGGCTCTCGCCCTCATCGGTGCCGTGGCGCGCAAGCCGCCCGTAGTCGGCGACGCTTGCCGTGTCGAAATAGAGACCGCCGTCGAGTTCGTAGCAATGCTTGTCCGCAATCGCCTTTGCGAAGTCGATCATCGCGGGCACATAATCGGTCGCGATCGACCAGTGCGCGGGCTGGCGGATATTGAGCGCCTTCACGTCGGCCCAATAGGCCTCGGTATAATGTTTCGCGATGTCCCAGATGGACTGGGCGCGTTCGGCGGCGGCTTTTTCCAGCTTGTCCTCGCCCGCATCGGCGTCGTCGGTCAGGTGCCCGACGTCGGTGATGTTGATGACGTGGGTGAGCTTGTAGCCCTTGTACGACAGCGTGCGGCCGAGCGTGTCGGCGAAAACATAAGCGCGCATATTGCCGATATGCGGATAGTTATAGACCGTCGGGCCGCAGCTATAGACGCGCGCCTCGCCAGCGTGGACGGGCTCGAAGGTTTCGAGGCTGCGCGTCAGGCTGTTGAACAGCTTGAGCGGAAAGGCATGGGCGTCGGTCATTACCGACGCCCATGCCTTGCTCCGCCCGCCGGCGTCAACCGAAAGCCCGAGGGTCCTGACCCTATTGCTGCGGCGGCGTCCACAAATCGTCATTGCCCGCGCCGGTCACCGGATCGTCGAGCAGCGGCTCGCCGGTCATCGGATCGATGTCGCGCATCGTGATAAGCGCCTGCGGGAAATTATTGCCCTCTCCGCGCCCATCGTCGTCGACTTCTTCGTCGATGATGTCCTGGACGGGGAAGCTGTTTTCGAAATCGATGGCGACCGTGGTGCAGGCCGTCGGCGAGGCGATGAAACAACCGTTGACAGTGGAGCGGCGATCATAGGTGCCGACCACCGGCGCCGCGCCGCGGATGGTAAGAAGCTGAAGGGCCTCCAGGCCGGTAACCTGCCCGTTGGGCCCGATTTGCACGCCATTGATGACGATGCGCGACTGCCCCTGCGTCTGCACGTCGAGGCCGCCGGCGCCGAAGGTCAGCCCGCGGCGCTGTGCCAGATCGGTCCCGGCGCCGCTGTTCTGGACATAGAAGCCGCCGACAACATTGGCGCGGATGCCGCGAGCGAAGAGCGCGCCTTCGTCCAGCACGACGCCGTCATTCTCACCGAGCCGCGCGTTGATGGCGTCCATGCTTCTTGCCGCGCCGACGTCGCCGATCGCCGCCTGTGTCGCGACGATGACATCGTCAGATTCAAGGTTGAGCTGCCCGGCCGGACTGCTGCCGTTGACGAGGCGGACCGTGCCTTGGCCAAGGATCACCTCCAGCGCGTCATTTGCGACCAGATTCAGCATGTTGGCGTCGGTCAGACCCGTAAGCTGGACATTGCCGATAACGCGCATCTTGCCCGGCGTGCGGATCGTCAGCGCGCCATTGGCGCCAAGATTGGAGTTCGACGCGCCACCTGTCATCGTAAACGTGTCGACGATCACATCAGGCGGCTCGGCCGATCCCACCGACCCGCCGCCTACGGCCTGAACCTCGGGCGCAAAGATTTCGATCTGCGTACCATAAAGGCGCGTCAGTTCGTCGGCGTCGATATGATAGCCGTTGGGCCCATTGGAGCCCGCGGTGCCGCCGACGAAAGTCTGGTTGTCGACGTTGTTGTTTTCGATCGACAATTGCTGCGTAACACCGGCCGTGCCGACACGGGCGCCGGAGGCGATCGCGATGTCGGCGGATTCGAGCGAGATCGACTGGCCGGTCACAACGCCGGTGACGGCAAGGTTCGACCGTGCCGACGCGCTCAGGTCGCCCGCGACGTTGACCGCGCCGAGCGTAAGGAAGCCGCCGTCGTTCGCGATATTCGCATTGGCTGCGGTCAGCGCGATGATGTTCATCGCCTCGCCGCTGGTTGCGAAGTCGGCGGTTCCCGCAACGCTGCCATTGTCGACCGAGAAATCGCCGTTGCCGCGAACATAGGCGTCGCCGGTCGCGGCGTTCAGCGACGTGAAGTGCATGTTGCCGCCGCCTTCGATGCGGATCGCATTGGCGCTGGCGGCGATCGTGTCGCTGGAGACGAGCCCGCCGATCCGGATGTTGCCGCCCGCGCTGTCGAGGCTGGTCGTCCCCGACGAGGAGACGGTGCCGGCAGTTACCCCGCTTGCTCCATTGAGCGCGACGCTCGTGCCGCCGCCGACGTGCGTGACGTCGATGGCGGTCGCTGCCGTCAGGATGACATCGCCAGACGCCTGCGTTCCGCCGCCGCTGATACCCGCACCCGAATTGACCGTGATATTGCGATCGGCGGTCAGCGTATCAATCGCCCCGCCGGGCCCGGTCAGGGTCGCCAGGCCGACCGACGCGGCGTTGATCGTGACATCGCGACCCGCCGCGACCGGACCGGCGAGATTGGCGGCGCCCGCGGCGTCGACGATGACGTCGCTGAAGCTGTCGACATTGCCGATCGTCGTCGCGCCGCCCTGCGTGCGGACGCTGCTGTCGCCGCCCGTCGTGCCGAGGCCCAGCGTGGTCGCGCCGTTGACCGCGATGCCGTTCGCGGCGTTGAGCAAGATATCGTCGCCCGCCGAGAGAGCGGCGGCGTTGATCGCGCCAGCCGAAGAGGCCATCACGATATCGGCGCCGTTGATGCCCTGCGACCCTTCACCGGTGCCGATCGTGAAGACACCGCCCGATGATCCGACCGAATATTCGAAGATATGCGTGTCGGGCGCCGCTCCGGTCGTGCGGACATCGTTGGCGGTAATATCGCCAACCGCCTGAACCGTCAGGTCGTCCCCCGCCGAGGCGCGGGTCAGGCTGGCCGTCGTCCCCGCGCGTACCAGCATGTCTTCCCCGGCGGCGGCGTCGGTGATTGTCGCGGCGCCGCCGCTGTTGACGCCGAACATTCGCGCGGCCGAGCTGTCGGTCAGCGTGACGTTGCCGACGGCGTCGGCGAACATATTGCCCTGCGCCGCGACGCCGTTGGCATCGACATAGCCGCCGTTCGCCTGCGCCGATGCGTCGATATTGGCGTCGCTGTTCAGAAAGATATTGCCGCCCGAAATATAGGTGCCGGTGAGGTCGGCGGCCGAGAAGATCGAGATATTGCCGGCAACATCGGCATTGTTCACCGAAACGGCGCCGCCGCCGGAAAAGGCGAAGAAAGAGGCGTCGCCCGTGACATTGCCGGTCAGCGCGATGCTGTTCGCGAAGAGGTTGATGTCCTCGCCGGCATTCAGCGACACGCCCCTTATGCCTTCGGCGCCGGGCGCCGTTCCTTCGGCCGAGAGGTTGATCGACAGGCCGGCATCGATATTGTTGAAGGCAATCGACTGGCCGAACACCTGCACGAAGCCGCCTGCGGTCGAATTGCCGAGATCGACCGCTCCCGGCGAGGACACCGTGATGTTGCCGCCGGTGATGATCGAGTTGAGCCCGGTGCGGAAGCTGCCGGCGGTCGCGGTGAAGTCGCCCACCGCCTCGGCATGTTCGACGCTTGCGGCGCCAAGGCTGCTGAGGGCGATGTTATTGCCCGCGAGGCGGTCGACGCCGATGGTGCCCGTCGGGCCGGTCGCGCTCAACGAAAGCAGGTCGCCAGCGCCGAGCAGGCTGCCCGGTGCCGCGCTGATGCTGGTCGTTGCCGACGCGATCAGGCCGTCGCTGGCCCGAAGCGTTGCCGCCGTGCCTTCGCGGAGGTCGTGCCGGATATCGATCTGGTCGCCCGCCGTGATGGTCAATATGCCGTCGACATCGAACATGCCGTCCGACTGGGCGTACACGCCGACCGAGCCGTCGGTCGTCAGCGTGACGTCGCCCTGGCTGGAAATCGTACCGCTGGTCGGCGCGATGAAGATGCCCGCAAGGGCTTCGTCGGTATCGTTGTTCGTCGGCGCCGCGACGCCCAGTGCCTGTGCCTCGAGCCCTGCGAAAGCGATATCGCCGCCGGCGCGGATTTCGATGCGGCCTGCGATGTCGCCGTTCGCGGTGATGCTTGACGGGCCAAGATCGATCCGACCGGGACCGGAGGCGCCTGCGGCGGCCTCGATCGCGACGCGGCCGCCCCTGGTTCCGCTGAAGCCGCCGTTCGCACCATTGCCGCCGGTGCCTGCGCCCGTGCCGCCGACGCCCGCTTCGCCCGATATGCCGTTGACGGTGATATCGACGGCTTCGCCGTTCGATGTGATCGTCCCACCATTGGCTTGCAACAGGACGGTGCCGCCGGTCCCAGCGCCGCCATTGCCGCCATCGCCGCCGGTCGAATTGCCGAAGAAACCGCCATTGGATCCAATACCGCCGATGCCCCCGCGGCCGGTGCTATTTAGGACGACGCTGTCGCCGGTCAGGAAGCCAAGGGTGACGGTGCCGCCCTCACTGGCGACGATTTCGACCGTACCGCCCTGACCATTGCCGCCATTGCCACCGTTCGGCGCGACCGCCGGGGTCGCAGCAAAGGCCAGCCCGCCGGCGCCGCCATTGCCGCCCGTCCCGCCGGAAATGAAATTGCTTTCAAGGGCAGTCAGGCTCGCCCCTGCGCCATCGGCCAGTACGCGCGACGTACCGCCTGCGCCATCGCCGCCATTGCCACCCGCGCCATCGCGCCCATTGGCGCCGTTACCGCCGATTCCGGTCGAATTGAGCGTGACGGCAAGTTCGCCTGCGTCGAAACCTGCGACTATTGCCTGAGCAATGCCGCCGAAGCCGTCGCCGCCATTGCCGCCGACATTGTGGTCGCCGCCTGCGCCGCCGGAGCCGAGCGCGATGCTGTTCGCAGTACTGACGCCGCCGATCGCTGTTTCGAGCGCGATCGTGGCCGTGCCGCCGCGGCCCGTGCCACCGTCGCCGCCGACACCGACGCCGGTCGCGGCGCCGCTGCTGCTTGAAAAGAAGCTTGCACCGCCGGTGCCGCCCAGTCCCGATGCATTGGCGACCATGCCGGCGGCCGTCGTCGTGCCGCCGCGGACATTCACCGTCGCGTCGCCGCCGATCCCGTCGCCGCCAGCGCCCGGCGTGCCCGGCACACCGCCGAAGCTGGAGAAGTTGAAAAATTCGCCGCCGGTCCCGCCTGCGCCCGCGGCGCTCGCTTCGATGACGCTCGCGCCGACGATGGCGGCCCCTTCGATATTGATCGTCGCGGTGCCGCCACGGCCGATCCCGCCGATCCCGCCCGGGATGATGTTGATCGGGTCCTCATCGGTGCCGGATGAGCCCTCGCCGCCTTCGCCGTCCGCGGTCGCGCGGATATCGGCGGCATTGATCGTGCCGCCGAGCAGATTGATTGTCGCGGTGCCGCCGAAGCCCGCGCCTGACTGACCCTGCACGACGCCGCCAAAGCCGTCGGCGCTCACGCGCAGATCGTTGATAGTCGCCGTACCGCCCGTCTGGGTAAAGGTCGCGGTGCCGCCGGTACCGAGGCTGCGATCGGCGGCGCCGTTACCGCCATATCCGTTTGCCGAGACGTCGATCGATCCCGCGTTCAGCGTGCCGCCCTGGATGTCGAAATCGACGTCGCCGCCTTGGCCCCGACCCGAGCTTTCGCGCGGAAGCCCGGGCGCGCTTTCCTCGTCGACCTCGGTTCGCCCCTCGGCCGATGCTTCGAAATCGCCGAGGCTGATTGCGCTGCTGTCCGTGGCTTCGGCGACGGTCCGAACCAATATCGTGCCGCCGGTCCCCGACGAAATGGGTGCCGCCGCATCCGTTGCGCCGCCCGAAACCCCTCCGGCCGCGACGATGGCGCCGACTGCCAGGTTGATGCTGCCCGCGTCGGCGATGAGCTGGATCGTCCCGCCGGTCGCGTTCGTTCCGGCCGTGCTGATGCCCGTTGTCGCGCTGGCGTTGAAGACGTTCGTTGCATCGAGCGTCGCGGCAATCTGTCCGCCGCCGCGCGCGAACAGGTTGATGGTGCCGCCCTGCGCGTTGCCGCCGATTCCGGCCACGTTGACCGTGTCGCTGCTGACATCGACGTCATAGACCTCGGCGCGAATGGTGCCGCCGTCGGCAACAAAATCGACATTGCCGCCAATTCCGTCGCCCGCGCTTTGCCCGATCGTGTTGGACCGGTTTCCGGCCGATGCATCGACATTGAACCGGTTGCTGCTGGTTACCGCGCCGCCTGCCGTCGCGCTGACATTGACGTTGCCGCCGGTACCGGCGCCAAAATGCTCGCCCGCCAACACCAAACCCGTCGCCGTAAGATTGACGACGCCGCTGCTGTTGATTGTCGAGCCGTTGGTTGCGCTCAATGTCACATTGTTGCCGCGCGCATTACCCGATCGGCCGGTTGTGCCGCTGACGCTGAGCGCGCCTCCGGCCTCTGCCGAAGCGGTGATTTCGATCGAGGTGGCCTGTGCGGTGGCGCCGCCGTCGGCCGTCAGGCTCGCCGTGCCGCCCAGCGCGTCGCCGCCGACCGAATTTTCGCCGCCTGCGCCGCCGCCCTGTCCACTCGCGTTGAGCGAAAGGATACCAAGCGATTTTATCCCGCCATTGTCGCTATTTATGACGACAGTGGCGTTGCCGCCCGTTCCGTCGCCGCCGTTCAGCGTGTCGTCGGGGCCGGAGAAACTTCCCCCGGTGCCGGTCGCCTCGATCGTTGTACGCACGGATTCGAACGAGCTGTTCGCGCCCAGGATGTCGATGCGCGCGGTGCCACCCGTTCCGTTGCCCGCCTGAACCGGGCCAAATCCCCCGCTGCCGTTCGCGTCGATCGACACACTGGTTGTCGCGCGAAAGCTTGCGCCATCGGCGACCGTCAATGTGGACGTGCCGCCTTGCGCGTCGCTTCCCGTTGGCAGGGCGATGTTGGTCGAGCCGAAAGCCGACGCGTCGACGGTCACGGTACCGGCGTTCAGCGCCGTGCCGGCGTTGCGGACGGAAATGCTGGCATTGCCGCCGCGGGCATTCCCCGTGTCGCCATTTGTTCCGTCACCGGCAACGGCAAGCGCGGATACCATGATCGTCGGCGATGTCACGGTGCCGCCCGTCACCGTCAGACTGGCCGTTCCGCCCTGGCTGTCGCCGGTTACGGTGGCGGGCTGGCCCAGCGCGGTAATCTGCAACAGATTGCCGGTCGTCAGCGAACCGCCGGTGACGTTCACCGCGACGGTCCCGGCCGCGCCGGGCGCTCCATCCGACCGGACGATCAGATTGCCCGTGGCCCCGCCTTGTTGCCCCGTGCCGACATTCAGCGTTGCGCCTGCATCGCCGCTGAAAGTCCCGTCACCCTCGACGAAGATGCGTCCGGCCGACGACAGCGGGGGAGGCGACCCCGGGATCTGTTGAAGCGCCCCGCCGGCAAAGGTGCCGCTGGCGCGTGCGAGCGTGTTGCTGCGGAACAGCGTATCGTTGGCGACGATATTCGCGGCGGTGGCGTTCGCCGGTGCCAAATTCTGCTCGCCGTTCGTGATATTGTAGCCGGCGGACAGGCGCACCGCGCCATCAGGATCGACCTGAGCCGACAGCGCGTCGTCATAACCGATCGCGCCTGACACCAGCATCGTTACGGCGTCATTCTTGGGAATGGCGACCATATAGATGCGGCTTTGATCTACGTCGCCCTGCTGATGCGCTGGCCCCGTGGTGGTGCCGGTGTGGGTGATGACGTTGCCGCCCTCGGCGCCGCGGGTGACATTGATGTCGAACAGGCCGTTGTTGATGCGGATATCGACCGCTTCGGCGGCGACATAAGCGACCGAACCGTCGGTCCGCACGGTGCCTGCCTGCACGATGCGCGGCGCGACGAGCGCGACATAGCTGTTGCCGGGGTTAAGGCCGATGTTGGTGTTGATCGCGCCATTGACGGTGATCGCGGAGGTGCTGCCCGCGGTGCCGTCGAAGCGTATTTCGCCCGAAGGGCCGAACAGGCCGCCGGTGGTGATGATATTGTTGCTGGTGAGGACCAGGCTGCCGACGTTGATCACGCCGCTCGCGCCGATCAATATGCCGCCCGCATTATAGAACCATATATTGCCGCCGCGCGCGCCCGAGGCCAGGCTATCCACGCTGTTGACCGTGCCGTTCAGCGCGATCTGGCGGCTGAGCGCACCGCCGCCGCCGTTTACGAAACGGTTGAGGACGGTGTAATCGCCTTCGCCGCTGAAGTTCCATGTCGAGCCCGTCGGCAGCACATTGATGTCGCCGCCCGTTGGCGCGGTGTCGGTCGGAACCCAGGCGATGATGCTTTGCTGCTGCGTGACGGTGACGTTGGTCTGGGTGCCGACGGTATTCACGCCCGTGCCCGCGCCGACGTTAACAAATATGGGGTTCGCCGCGACCTGCGCCAGCGCGGGGCCGCCATAGGCCAGCGCCGCCATGCCCGCGGCGATTGCGCAGCTCGTCATCAGACGCTGCTTGCCGTGGCTTACTGGCGCGGAGGTGACGATGGCACGCATGGCATTTGTCCTCGATGCAATAGTCATGTCAGCGCGCCCTCACGCCGAATAAGGTAGTCAGCGAAACGAGCAGCCGCGGGTCGGGGCGTTCGGCCAGGAAACCGCCGCGGTTGAGCGGCACGGCGAGCGTCATGTCGAGCCGTGCCAGATCGCCGTAAGCGACGCGCAGGCCGCCGCCCGCCGAATAGAGCTTTTGCGGATCGAGCCCGTCGAAAGCGGTGTCCTTGTTCCACACCCATGCGGCGTCGAAAAAGACGAAGGGCTGAAAGGCAAAGCTTTCGGTATTGGCGGGAACGAACGAGCCGTATCGCGCCTCCAACGCGACCGCGACGCCGCTGTCGCCGATCACCGTGCCCGGATCGAAGCCGCGACCCACAGTGAAGTTGCCGCCCGAAAACTCCTCATAAGCAAGCAGCGGATCGGCCGCCCATTGCGCGCGCGGCGCTGCCGACAGCGTGAACAGCTTTGCCGGTCGCCATTCGGCGAGCGCGTTGGCGCGAACCAGAAAGGCATCAGGCTTCCCCTCGATCCGCGTTAGCGGGACCGCGCCGGGCAGGAAGCATGCCGTGCCGCCGGGGCCGCAATCGTCGCTGGCGCCCAGGAACGACGCGCCCTTGCGCGCCTCAAGCGAAGTCGAAAGCGACCAGCGCGGTTCGCTGGGGCTGTAACCGCCGCGCCCGGCGATCGATCCGGGATCGATCCAGCTCGCATCGGCGCGCAGGTTGAGCACGCGCAGGCGATCCTCGTTGATCGGGATGCTGGTCAGGCTGATGTCCTGATCGATGAAATCGAGCCCGCCGCCGATCGTCACGCGCCGCGCCTGCGTCAGTACCAGCGGATAGGAGCCGTAGAGGCTGACGATCTGCGTGTTCGACTTCACCGGAAAGCCGGTGATGTCGGGGCGCGTCCAGGCATAGGTATAGCTGGCGCCAAAGCGCAGCCCTTCACCGCCGACGCGGAATTCATGCGACGCCTGTACGACCTTTTGCTCATCGAAGTCGGGGGTCGCATAGAAGCTGACCGTGGTGAGGTCGCCCATGCCGGTGAGCCCGGCGAAGCGTGCGCGCGCGATGCCGCCCCAGCGGCCGACGTCGCGTGAACCGAAATTCTGCGCGTTGAAGTCGAATGTATAGGGGGTGCGTGCGACGGTGACTTCGCCGACGACCTCGCCGGGAACCGCGCCGGGGCGCAGCGTCAGGCGCGCATCCATCCCCGGGATATCGCGCGCAAGAAGCAGATAGCGTTCGGCGTCGACGATGTTGAACACCGGCTGGTCGTCGAGCCGCGAGAGATAGCGTTGCAGAAGGCGTTCGTTCGCGCCGGCATCGCCGCGAACCTCGATCCGCGACATGCGCGCCGAAAGAATGTCGAGCCGGACAACGCCGTCACCGATGGTCTGTGCGGGAACGCGGACCGCGGCAAGATAGCCCCGCGAGCGCAGGATGGTCGCGGCGTGGTCGCGAATATCGCACACCGCCGAAATCGGCAGTTCCTGCCCGACGCGATCGGACCAGCTTGGGCCCAGGATCGCATTGTCGATGCCCTCGACGCTCGAAAATTCGACGGCGCGCAGCGTGAAGCGGATGTTGGCGAATTCGGGGCTGGCGAGCGGGCAGGGTGCGCGTTCGATCCCGTCGTCGACCGCGACGATCTGTTCGTTGGGCTGGACGGCGGGCGGTGCTGTCGGGCGCTGGATTTCCTCGCGGGTCGGGATTTGCGGCGTCGCTTGTGCCAGTACGGCGGCGGGCAGCGCCGCGGCGATCAGCCCTGCCGAACCGGCCAGCATCCGATGAATACTGGCCCGCTTCGACCGTGCGGTCGCATTTATTCCGAAGTCCCCCGACACGGTCATTTCCACCCCTTGCGTACGGGCGCGCCGCGATGATCGCGATGCGCCAACTCCACTGGCTCCACCAGACAACCGGCGGCGCTAATTTCGACCCAAGGAAATCTTCCGTCTCGCTATTGGCGGAATTTCCGTGGGTAATTATCAGACGGATGGGCGGCGGACAATGGCCGTGCCCATCGTTTCACCTCATCCGGCTTCGGCGTCCGACATTGTGTCGACGAGGCGATTGAGCTGCGGCGAGCAGCCCTTGGCCATCAGCATGTCGATCGATCCCTCGACCGTGTCGGGCGCATTTTCCACTGCGGCAAAGCGCACCGTCACCGGCTTGGCCAGACCGCCGCCCGACAGGCGATAGTCGGCGCCATATCGCACCGGCAGGACATCGGTCGGCCATTTGCGGAAATTCGCGCCGTCGACGATTGCGACAGTCGTCTTCTTGCCGGCGCTTTCGATTTCGAGCGCGGTGTCGCCTTCCATATTGGGACGCCACAGCATCAATACCGACGGGTCGAGGACGCAGAAGGTGCCGGCCTCACGATAGTCGAGCAGCCACAGATTCGGTGCGCGGACCTCGCCCGCCTCTGGCGTGTCGCCACGTGAAAATCCGCCGCGCGACCGCATCGTCGGGCCTTTGGCGAGCATGCGCGTGACATTGCCGCCGAGCGACTGGCTCGCTTGCACGGTGCCGGTTGCGCCAAAGGTACCGGGCCCCGACAGCGTGCGTGTCTTGCCCGCCTGCATCAATATGATCCTGTCGCCGGCGACGAGGGTCAGCTTGTCGGTCGACTTGAGCTTGGCGCCGGCTGGATATTTGCTCGCCGACGGTCCGGTCGAGCGGACGACCATGGACTGCGCGGCGGCGGTGCCGACAAAGGCGACGGCGGCGATGGCGGCAGCGGCGGCGAGGCCGAGGCGGCGCATCCGGAAGTCAGGAAAGGACATAGCTTTCTCCCTCTTTGGTCTCGTTCAGGCGTTTTATCAGAAACATGATGGCTGCATCCTGACCGAAATCCGCCTGTATTGCTGTGGCACAGGTCACATAGGTTTTTTTGTCGCCTGCGCCGTGCGCGGCGACCAGCGCGGCGATGCGCTCCCGCTGGTCGGGCGCGAGGTCGGGGCGCGGCGTGAATACGTCGACCGGTTGCGCGCGGCCGCGCAGCGTCACGCGGCCCATCGGCACCAGGTGGTCGCGCCGCGAACGTGCCGCCGCTTCGGCGGAAACCAGCACCCCGGTCTTCAGGCTCTTGTTCGCCGCTTCCAGCCTTGATGCGGTGTTCATGCTGTCGCCGAGGGCGGTGTATTGGATGCGGCCCTCGCCACCGAAATTGCCCACGATTGCGTCGCCGACGTGCAGGCCCACGCGCGTCATTCCGATCGGCGGGACATCTTCGGCGGCAAGGTCTACGCGATATTTTTCGCCGGCCTGATACATCGCGAGCGCCGCGGCGGCGGCCTGTTCGCCGTCGTCGGGACGGCTGATCGGGGCGCCCCAAAAGGCGACGACGGCATCGCCGACGAACTTGTCGATCGTCCCGCCATGTTCGAGCACGATGTCCGACAGGCGGTTGAGATATTCGTTGAGCAGCCGTGCGACGGTTTCCGGCGTCACCGCATGGCTCAGCTTGGTAAAGCCTTCGAGGTCGGTGAAGACGCAGAAGATGTTGCGGCGTTCGCCATGGAGCGAAAGCTGGTCGGGGTCGCGCATGATCTGTGCCGCGACGTCGGCGGGCAGATATTTCCCCAGCGCCGACTGGGCGAAGGCGCGCTGCCGCGATCCGACGGTGCGCGCAGCGGTGCCGACCGCCGCGTAACCGAACAGCCAGCCGACCGCCCAACCAAAGGTCGGAAGCGTCGTCGTGTCGACGCCGCGCCCCTGCAGCCAAAAGGGAAAGGCGATGAAGAAAGCCATCTGCCCCAGAAAGGCGAGCGCCACCCAGCGCGCGCGCAGGTCAATGAGGCTGGTGAGCCCGCCTGCGAGGACGATGAAGACCGCGAGCGCCCACAACGCGGGCCCCGCGATCGGGCGGGTCCACGCCTTGTCGAGTTGCTGCGCGAGCATATGCGCATGGACCTCGAGCCCGATCATCGTCTCATGCTGTCCGGTGATCGCGTCGGGAAAGCGGCTCAGCGGCGTATTGAACTGGTCGTTGTCGATGATGTCGCCGCCGATCAGGATATAGCGGCCCTTGACCAGCTCGGCGAAGCCAGCGCGCATCTCTGCATCCATCGGCAGCGCGAAGGCGTCGATCGGGATGTTGGCGAACACCGGTTCCTCCTGCCCGGCGGCAGCACGCGCGGGGACGAGGAAGCGGATATTGCCCTGAAAATTCGCATGCGCAGCGTCGACCGGGGCAAGCGCGTTCGACATCAGCGGCGGCAGATTCTTCGGCCGGTCGGGCCAGTTGCGGATCACGCTGTCGTCGTCGGTGCGGAACAGCACGCTCGTCGGTTTCGTCCTGTCGGTGGTGACGTCGGCAATGAAGCCTTCGAGGAATTTCTGTTGCTCGTAAAAAATCGTGTTCGGGTTGCTCGCCTGCTCGGCATAGGCGAGCCAGGTCGGGGTCTTCATCGCGCGTAGCTGCGCCTTCAGCAGATCGTCGTCGGGGCGCGGCGAATCGAACGCGATATCGATGCCGATCGCTTTCGCGCCCATCTGATCGAGATTGCCGAGCGCATTGGCGAGCAGGGTGCGGTCAAGTGGCGAGCGGATGCCCGTGTTGAACAGGGTCTCGTCATTATAGGTGACGAGGGTGATGCGTTTATCCTGTTCGACATGCGGCGCCATCAGCATCGCGCGCGCGTCATAAAGCGCGCGCTCGGCGGCATCGATCAAGGGCATCTGCCAACTGAAACGCGCGATCAGAACCGCGATCAGCAGGAAGGCAAGCGTCGCCGCCATCCGCGACGGGCCAAGCTGCATGACCAGCCGCCGGACGCGCTTGCGAAGCGGCACTGCGGCGCGCTGGCCATCGGGCACCGGCGTATCCGCCGCAGGAACAAGAGCTTCGGGCGCGTTCATCGGATCAGCGGGCGGCGCGGCCGGCAGCCTCTCCGTTGCGTGCCGTCGCGCTGCCATGCAGCAGCGCCTGACCGCCGTCGCCGATGATCGCGAAACCCGCCCAATAATAGGGATGTGAGGTTTGCTGGTCGTCCATCAGTCGGACCTGCGTTCCCCACAGCGCGTCGGCGACGCTTTCGCCTTCGGTCGCCGCGAAAAGCCCGCCGATCAACCGCTTGGTCGCGTCGAAATCGTCGGGGGCCGGCCAGTGGCTTGCGATCACCGAACGTCCACCCGCTCCGATGAAGCTGCGAACCAGCCCGTCGAGCGCGTTGCCGCCGCCCGAAAGGCCAGCCTCGCGCGTCGCCGCGACGCTTGCAGCGCCGGCGGTGTCGCACGCCGAGAGGATGACGAGGTCGGCGTCGATCTTGAGGTCGAAGATTTCCTGGAAGGTCAGCAGCCCGTCCGAATCTGCGCCGCCGAACGAGGTGACGAGGGCTGGGCGCGCCGGGCATGAAGGGCGGGGCGCGGTGACGAGGCCGTGCGTTGCGAAATGGATGATGCGATAGTCGCCAAGGTCGGCGCGATTTTTCACCGCGGTATCGGTGAATGCACCGCCGGTGAGCAGGGCACCCGCGTCGCGGCCCATCGCGTTGCGCGCGGTCACCAACTCGTCGGCCGAAATCGGGCGCGCCCATTGCGCGACATCCCACAGGCAGTCGCCGTCGGCGCTGCCGCCTGCGGCGCCGCGTGTGCCGAGCGAGGGCAGTCGTCCGTTGATGGGCAGATTCTCACCGAGCCCGAAATATTGATGGCTCGCCTTCGACGGCGCGGCCTGCCGCGCGTTGCGGAAGCCGAGGGTCGAGACCGCCGTGCTGGGCCGCGACGTCCGCCCGAGCCAGGCGATGCGGCGCATGTCGAACGGATCGGCGTCGGGATCGAGCAGGCGTTGTTCATAAGCGGCGAGCCCGGCGTCGGAGGTGATGAGGAGATTGATCGGCAGCCGCAGCATTGCGCCGTCGGGCTCGAAAATGAGGTGCGGGACCGAGGGCAGCCGTGCCGCAACGGGGCCGAAAAGCTGGCCATAAAGCTTATACGAAGTTGCGGCGTCGAACGGATAGGTGACGCGGCGGCCATTCTCGACGACCGAGATCGTCGAGCGGATCGTGTCGACGGCGGCTTCGAGCCCCGATGCGCTAATGTCCGATTTCCAGAGCTGTGCCGCCCCCTGCTCGATCAGCATCGCATATACGCCGTCGCCCACGACGAGCATTTTCAGATAGGCTTCGTCAGGACGCAGCACCTGCTGCAACTCGGCGAGGTCGAGTTTGCCCGATGCGACGACGCGATATTGCGGGAAAGCCGACAGCGCGACGACGGTCTCGGCCTGCTGGAACGACAGATTGTCGAGCTGCGCCTTGATGTCGGCGCGAAGCGCGTTGACTTCGGGCGAGTCGGGTAACTGGGCGAGCCGCGCATCCTCGATCCGCGCGCGTTCGAGATCACGATTGAGTGTCGTCGCCTGGCGGAACAGGCGGGCGCCGTCGTTGCTGCCGCCCGACAGTTCGCGCGCCAGCACCGCCTGCGTATCGGCGACGCCCGGGCGGATCTGTAGCTGGCTGGCGACGAAGAAATCCTCGATCGCCTTGGGCTCGGTGGCCGACCGTGCGGCGAGCAGCCGGTAATAAGGCGCCATCATGTTCGCCATGCCCGCCGTCGAGCGCTGCGTGTTGGCAAGCGCGGTGACGACCTCGCGATAGATGCCCATCGCCTTGTCGTCCTGGCCCTCACGGGTGAGGAAGGCGGCGTAGCGCGCGCGAGCGGAGGCGAGCGCGTTGGTTTCGGGATATTCGACGGCGAGCAGGTTCACCGATTCAAGGAAACGCGCGTCGGCCGCGGCCTTGTCGCCGCTCGCCTCTTCGGCCAGCGCGAGCTCGCCGAGCATCTGCGAGCGCAGGCGGATGATCGAGGTCACGCGCCCCTCGCGCACCGCGATCGCGTCGGTCAGACCCTTGAGCTGCGCGGTCTTCGCTGCCTGTGCATTGCCGCGCAGTCGTTCGACCGTGCCGAGCAGATGCGTCGCTTGCGCATCGATGATCTGCGCGCGTTCGAGCGCCGACAGGCGCTCGCGATCGTTGCTCTGGCGGATGACGCGGGCATTGTCGCCGCTGTTGACCCCGGCGACGATCTGCGGCGTCAGCGTTACTGCGTCGCCCGATACCGTCACGCCCGTCGTCAGCGGCGGGATCGGCGTCTGGAGCCGCGTGGCAGCGCCGTCATAGTCGCGCTGGTTGAGCGCGTTGATCGCCCGGAAATTGCGACGGAGGCGGAGCTGGACCGGGTCGCTGGTCGGGATCGCCTCTACTTCGGCGAACAGGCGCTCGGCCTCGGCGAACTCGCCAAGGTTCGAACGTTGCAGCGCGCGGTTCAATGTGACTTCGGTCGGATCGATGTCGGCGGCCGACTGTTCTTCCGTCGCGCGGCGAGACAGCGCTTCGAAAAATTCGGCAGCCTCGGCATAATCGCCGCTATGGTTGCGGCGATATCCCTCGGCCAGCGCCTTGTCGACGTCGATCGTCCCGGCAATCGTCCGGGCGAAACCGTCGTTGCCGCCGACCGATGTCGTCGCGACCTTGATCACGCCCGGCACGACCTTGTGCTGACGCACCGATTCAAGCGCGAGGTTCAGCGCGTCCGAATAGGCGTCGAATCCCTCGACGCTATAGGTCACATTGCCTTTGGTCTCGATACGTGTGCGCCAGGCGATATTGCTGCCCTTGATCGTACAGGCATCGGCGGCGGTACATGTGATCGTGCCGGCGCGGGCCTGCTCGATTCTGGCGAGCGCATCGGCCGAGGTCGCGCGCAGTTCGCGGACGGTGCCCACCGGCTGGCTCGCGTCGCGGCAGACGATCGTCCAGGCGCGGTCGAACATGCCCTTGATCACGCCGTCGCGCACGGTCGCCTGCACTTCGCAAAGCGAGCCGCCCTGCTCGCCGATCGAAAAACTGTCGCGCAGCGTCGGGTCGCTGCCCTGCGCAAATGCGGTTCCGGGCGCGGCAACAGCCAGCAGCGCCAGAATCGGCACAAGTTGCGGACGTCGAGCGGTCATCACAAATCCCCCAAACACAGGCGTAGCGACGCCATGCCGAAGTGACGCCGGCAGGGCGGAAACTTTATTGCTGTGGTGCGACCCATTCCCTTGGACAAGAACCGTAAACCCTTCGTAAGCGAAAGGGAAGTGATCTGCCGCACAGGCGGCTTGCGCCGGGGGGGCGCGCGACCTATCTGCAGGGGGACACTCCATTCGGACGAGGAAAAAATGAGCGGATTCGACGATCGTGAACGCGCCTTCGAGGCCCAATTTGCACGCGACCAGGAAGTGCAGTTCCGCATCACCGCCCGCCGCAACCGGCTGGTCGGCGAATGGGCGGCCGCGCGCATGGGGCTGACCCCGGAGGAAACCGACGCCTATGCCAAGGCGGTCGTGCAGGCCGATTTCGAGGAAGCGGGCGACGAGGACGTCATCCGCAAGCTTGCGGGCGACCTGACCGCGGCAAATGTCGAGATCAGCGATGCCGAAATCCGTTCGGTGCTGAACGACAAGACCGCCGAGGCGCGCCGCCAGTTCATCGACAGCCAGAACTGAGGCCGTTCCGATGGGTATGCGCGAGGATGATTTGCGGGCGATGATCGTCGCGGCATTTCCCGATGCGGAGGTCGCGATTACCGATCTTGCGGGTGACAACGACCATTATGCCGCGCATGTCGTCAGCGAATCCTTTCGCGGGATGACGCGCGTCGCACAGCACAAGGCGGTCTATGCGGCGCTCGGCGGGCGCATGGGCGGCGAACTTCATGCCTTGCAATTGACGACCGCCATCCCCTCATAAGGGGCTGACACGAAATTTGCGGCGCTTGACGCCACCGGAGACTGACTATGACCGACCCCACCACCCACGACCGCATTGGCAAGCTGGTTGCCGACAACCCTGTGCTGCTCTTCATGAAGGGCACACCGCTTTTCCCGCAGTGCGGCTTTTCCTCGCGCGCGATCGCGATGCTTGACCGGCTCGGAGTTGAATATGAAACGGTCGATGTGCTGCAGGACATGGAAGTCCGCCAGGGCATCAAGGAGTTTTCGGACTGGCCGACGATCCCCCAGCTCTATGTGAAGGGCGAATTCATCGGCGGCAGCGATATCATGATGGAAATGTGGGAAGCGGGCGAGCTTCACACATTGATGACCGGAATTCCCGCGCGCGCCGAATAAGCCGCGTATCCGCCGAATATAAAAGCCCGCCGGAGCATTGGCTCCGGCGGGCTTTTTGTCTGCTTTGGGGTGGTGAGCGGACATCCCGTCCCCCACTTCCGTCATCCCGGGCTTGACCCGGGATCCCGCTTCTTCGCATCGAGCGGCTTGGACCTCAAGCGGGACCCCGGATCAAGTCCGGGGTGACGATAGGGAGAGGGCCGCTCCCGGTCGATTCCGGCCAGAATCTCGCCGGACAAAAACTGCTTTCCTAATATATCGGGCGATGATCTACCCTCGTGGATGACCGCATCGATTACCCTGCAGAGCACCCCTTCGACACTCCGCGCCCGTCATCGCCTTAAAGCGACAAAGGAGACATTTCGGACACGTACGTCCGTATCTTTTGTCGCCTTAACGCCGCAGGCTGCCTTCACACCCTCGGTCAATTGGCGGAGAACAGCTTGGTTCCCGCGACGCCGATGACGATCAGCGTCATGAAGCCGATCTGGACCGGGTTCACTTTCTCGTCGAACAACAATATCCCGCCGATGATAACACCGACCGCGCCAAGGCCGGTCCAGATTGCATAGGCGGTTCCCGCCGAAATGCCCCGCATTGCGAACGCAAGGAGCGCCATGTTCAAAAAGCTGAGCGAGATCGGCACGACTGATGCCTGCCAGGTTCCGAGCGTCGCAGCCCATTTAAAGCTGAGCGCCCAGATGATTTCGGTAACGACGGCGATCGCGAGGATGACCCACGCCATGGCATGATCCTTTCAAGTCAGCGGGCTCGAAAGGAAAGGGCGCAGCCGGAAACCCGGAAGAGGCTGCGCAGGAACAGGCGATATAGTGCGGCGCCCTCTAACGGCGGCCGCGCGAAATGGCAATGCGCTGGGGCGTTATCCGCCGATCCAGCCCGTCACCTCGACCGCGACCTTGTTCGCGGCGCGCGTCAGCGCCTCGCCGACGGGTTTCGCCTCGACCTTGCCGCCGATCGCTTCGCGGGCTTCGAAACGGCGCTGCGTCACCGTCTTGCCGCCTGCCGACACCAGCATCGCCTGATAGACGACGACGACTTCGTTGGTCGCGGCATCGACGCCGAACTCCATCAACTGCCCCGCGAGTTGTTCGCCCGGCGCCGTCAGATATTGCCCTTCGTCGAGCACGACGCGAGACGTGCGCGCCGACACCGTTTCGGACACCAGCCGCTGGAACAGGCGCGAGGGGGCTTCGACCCACTGCGCGTCCTTCACATAAGTGACGCTCGCACCGTCCTGCTGCACGGGAATGCGCGTCGTGCGCAGCTTTTGGGGTGCGGTCGGGATCAGGATCGTCAGCGTCGCGGCTTCGGCTGCGGTGCGCGCGCCGCCTGCGCTCGGCGCCGCGTCGGCGTCGAGCGAGAGGAGGAAGGGCGGGGTCTTGCCGCCAAGGCCGATGCAACCCGACAAGGAGACGGCGGCAATGGCGAGCAGCAGCGGAGCGCGGAGGCGGCGGATCATGGTGTCGGTCCTCATTCTTTATAGTCGGGCAGCTTGCTGCCGCCGATAACCGCGCCGGCGCCCTGCTGGTCGAGCTTGTCGGTCAGGCTCGACAGCGAGGCGGAGGTGCGACGCAGATCGCGGATCAGCGCATTGGCTTCGGGAATCGTCGTTTCGCTGAAGGTCTTGAGGCCGGGACGCGCGTCCGAAATCGCGCTTTCCAGCGTCGCCATCGATGCGTTTGCGGACTTCAGCGTATCGCGCAGGTTCGCCATCGCGGGATCGACATTGCGGTCGATCGTGCCCTGCGCCGACGCGGCAAGATTACCGATCTGTTCAGCGGCATTGCCGGTCTGCTGGATCGCAATGCGCGTGTCGGCCAGCGCCCGTTCGATCGCCGGACCATTGCGCGCGAGGATTGCGGTCGACGCCTCGACATTTTTGAGGATGCCGCGGAGGCTAGCCTGATTTTCGTCGTCGGCAAGCTCGGCAAGGCGTTCGCTCAGCGTCGACAGGCGCTGGAGCAATTGCGGCGCGGTGTTGAGCAGTTCGCCAAGACCGCCGACGCGCGTCGGGATGACGGGTTTGCCCGCGGGCCCCTTGTCGGCGATCGCAGGCGCGCCCTTGACCGCACCGTCCAGCGAGATTTGCGAGACGCCGGTGAAGCCGACGCCCTCGAGCGCGGCGGTCGTGCCTTGCAGGATCGGAACGCCTTCATTGACCTCGATACGCACGCGCACGAACTGCGGGTCGTCGGGCCATAGCGCGATTTCGCGCACCTGACCCGCGGGAACGCCGGAAAATTGCACCTGCGCTCCCTTGTTCAGTCCGTCGACCGACTGTTTGAAGAATATGTCATATTCGCGCTTGGTGCCGCCGCTGTCGTTCGCCAGCCAGACGACGAAAAAGGCGAGCGCCGCGGTGAAGAAGAGGACGAAAGCGCCGACGAGGACGTTGTTTGAGCGAGTTTCCATCAGCTTTTCCTATCGCCGCTTCGCGGTTTGGTTCCCGCCCGCCGCAGCGCGGCCCCGGGGCCCGTTGAAATAATCCTGTATCCACGGATGCTCGGTGGCAAGCAGTTCCGGGATCGTGCCGACCGCGATCACCTTCTTTTCGGCCAGAACCGCGACGCGGTCGCAGGTCGCATAAAGCGAATCGAGGTCGTGCGTGATGAGAAAGACCGTCAGGCCCATCGTGTCCGCGAGCTCGCGAATAAGCTCGTCGAACTTCGCCGCGCCGATCGGGTCGAGCCCCGCCGTCGGCTCGTCGAGAAACAGCAGCGCGGGATCGAGCGCCAGCGCGCGCGCGAGCCCGGCACGCTTCACCATCCCGCCCGACAGTTCGGCCGGGTATTTCGGGCCGGCGTCGGGGGGCAGCCCGACCATCGCGACCTTGTATGCGGCGATTTCGTCGAGCAGCCTTTGGTCGAGCCGCGGATAATATTCGCGCAGGGGAACCTGAATATTTTCAGCCACGCTCAGCGTCGAAAAGAGCGCGCCGCCCTGGAACATCACGCCCCAGCGCCGGCGCAGGTCGCGCGATTCCTCTTCGTTGGCGATCGTGTCGAGCGTTTTGCCATAGACCTCAATCTCGCCCGCGGTCGGGGTTTGAAGGCCGATGATCGAGCGCATCAGCACCGACTTGCCGGTGCCAGATCCGCCGACGACACCCAGAATCTCACCCGACCGGACGTCGAGGTCGAGATCCTCGTGAACCACGGCATCGCCGAACTGGTTCTTCAGCCCGCGAATACAAATGGCCGTTTCGAACTTTTCGGGCCGCACCGCGTCGGCCGCGGCAAGCTCTTCCTTGATCTCCTGTTCGACTTCTTCGCTCATCAATTCCATCCCAGCGAAGAGAAGAAGACGGCGAACATCGCGTCGAGGACGATGACGAGGAAGATCGCGGCGACCACCGCCGATGTCGTACGCTGACCGACTTCCTCGGCATTCTGGCGCACCTGCATGCCTTCGTAACAGCCGGTGACGCCGATCAATATGCCGAACACCGGCGCCTTGATCAGCATGATGTAGAAATCGGTCATCGGAATGATTTCGCGCAGCCGCTGGATATAGGTGAGCGGCGGGATGTCGAGCCCGACCCAGACAAAGGCGCCGCCGCCGGCGATCGCGCACAGGCTGGCGTAGAAACCGAGCAAAGGCATGGTGATCGTCGACGCGGCGACGCGCGGCAGCACGATCGCCTCCATTGGCGACACGCCGATCGTGCGCATCGCATCGACCTCTTCGGTCAGCTTCATCGTCCCGATTTGCGCGGCGAAGGCAGATCCTGAGCGGCCCGCGACCATGATCGCGGTCATCAACAGCCCAAGTTCGCGGATCGATGCGCGCCCGACCAGGTTGATCGTGAACACCTCAAGCCCGAATTGCTCAAGCTGGACCGCGCCCTGCTGCGCGATGACGATGCCGATCAGGAAGCTCATCAGCCCGATGATCGGCAGCGCGTCGACGCCGACGGTCTGGAATCGCGTGACGACGGCATTCCAGCGCAGGCGGCGGCGCGCTCGAATCTGGGTACCGAGCGCGACAATCATCGCGCCGAAGAATCCGACGATGCCGAGCAGTTCGTGCCAGATCGCGACGCTGGCGGTGCCAACCTGCTCCAACATCCGCGCCCACGCCGGGCGGCGGTCGCGGTGGACGCGATACTCGCTCTTGTCGGTGGCGAGCGCTTCGAGCAGGCGCTGCGCCTCGGGGCTCGCCCCGACGACTTTCGAGCCATGTTCGTTGACCGTGCGCGTGACGATCCACGCGCCGACGGTGTCGATCCTTTCGAGTGCCGAGAGGTCGAGCGTCGCGATCGGCCCGAGTGCATCCAGCCGTGCGGGAACGTCACCCAAACGCGCGAGCGTCAGACGGCCGGTGAAGCGAACTTCGGCGCCATCGGCACCGTCGCTATGTTCGAAATCAGCCCTAGCCACCATCGTGCGGAGGACACTGGCTTATTTGCCCCGGCACGGCAAGTGAATCCATGGTTCAGCTTGTCAGGCCTTGGCCCCGATATGGGCCCATACTATGGGTGAGGGATGGAAGATCCGCTGGCCACGCCGACCCCCGACTATGCCCACCGCGTCGCGATGTACGACATGGACCGGACGATAACGCGTTCAGGGACTTACAGTGGATTTCTCATGCATGTCGCGCGGCGTCGCCAGCAATGGCGTCTCCTGCTTCTGCCGCTCGTCGGGCTGGCCGGCGCGGCCTATTCGCTGCGTCTGATCGACCGCTCGCGACTGAAGGCGATCAACCTTCGACTGCTCGTCGGCAAACGCTTTCGCCGCACCGAAATCGCCCCGCTCGCCGAAAGCTACGCCGACAAGGTCGTCACGCGCGGACTGCACTCCGCCGCGCTCCAGCAGATCGCCGCCGACCGCGAGGCCGGGTATCGTTTGCTGCTCGCGACGGCGTCCTTTCACCTCTATGTCGACGCCATCGCGCGGCGGCTCGGGATCGACGATGTGCTCGCGACGCAGCTCGACGAACCCGACGGCGCCGACCATATTCACGCGCGTCTGGCGGGCGACAATTGCTATGGCGAGGCGAAGTTCGCGCGCATATCGGACTGGCTTGCCGCGAACGAGATCACGCGCGAGGCGGCGCATGTCCGCGCCTATTCGGACCATGTCTCCGACCATCCGATGCTGCACTTCGCTGACGAGGCGGTCGCGACGACGCCGTCGCGCAAGCTGAAACTGCTCGCCCCGCAAATGGGCTGGCAGGTCGTCGACTGGCGCGCCCGCAAATAGCGCTGTCCGGCAAAATCGCGGCGCATTAGCGTCGTGGAATGACGCCGACACCGATCCGCGATGGCCGTTTCTGCCAACATCCTGAGGATCGCCTTAAAGCCGCAAAGGACACAATTTCGACCCGCCGATGCGGGGCTTTTGTGGCTTTAAGACGATGGCGGTCGTTAAACCGCGTCCAATGCCTGCGCGAAATCGGCGATAAGATCGTCGGGATCTTCGATGCCGATCGACACGCGTACCAGATTGTCGGTGATGCCGAGAGCCTTCTTGCGCTCCGGCGGAACCGACAAATGGGTCATCGCGGCGGGGTGGCTCGCCAGCGTCTCTGTGCCGCCGAGGCTGACCGCGAGCTTGGCGATCTTCAGCGCGTCGAGGAAACGGAAACTCTCTTCCTCACCGCCCTTGATGAACAGCGAGAAGGTCGATCCGGCGCCGGTGCAGTGGCGGTCAAAGATGTCCTTCTGGCGCGCATCCTGGATGAAGCCGAGATAGCCGAGCCCCTCGACCTTCGGGTGATCCCGCAGGAAAGTGCAGACCTTCAGGGCATTCTCGCCCGCACGGCTCATGCGCAGTTCGAGCGTTTCGAGGCTGCGCAGCAGCATCCATGCGGTGTTGGGGTCGCAGATCGTGCCGATCGTGTTGCGCATCGGACGGATGATGTTGAGCAACTTCTGGTCGCCCGACACGCCGCCCGCGACGAGATCCGAATGGCCGCCGGCATATTTGGTGAGGCTGTAGACGACGAGTTCGGCGCCCTGACGGATCGGCTTTTGCCAGAGCGGGCCGAGGAAGGTGTTGTCGATGGCGATCGGCGGCTTCTGCTCGCAGGGGAAGGCGGCGTCGCGCGCGGCGCGGACGGCCTCGACATCGACCAGCGCGTTCGTAGGATTCGCCGGGCTTTCGAGATAAACGAGCGCGACCTTGCCGCCCTTTTCATCGGCGAGCGTCTGGGCGCGAGCGAGAATGTCGTCAATCTCCTCGCGCGTCGCGCCGGCGGGAAAGTCGAGGAAGCTGACGCCGAATCGCGACAGGATGCGCGCGATCAGCGTCTCGGTCGCCGCATAGAGCGGGCCCGAGTGGACGATCACATCATTCTGGCCGACGAGCGCGAGGAGCAGAGTCGCGATTGCCGACATGCCGCTCGAAAAGACGAGGCTGTCGTCGGCGCCGTCCCAGACCGCGAGGCGATCCTCGAGGATTTCCTGGTTCGGACCGTTGAAGCGCGAATAGACGAGGCCGTCGGCGGGTCCTTCACGCTTGCCGGTGATATGTTCGAAGAAGCGCTTGCCTGCGGCGGCGCTTTCGAAAGCGAAGGTCGAGGTCAGGAAGATCGGCGGCTTCAACGAGCCTTCGGACAGCACGGGGTCATAGCCGAGTCCCATCATCAGCGTGGCGGGGCTGAGATCGCGATCGCCGATTTTCTTGGTGTTTGTCTTGGGTTTGCCGCGCATGGCCATGGGGGATGCTCCTTGAGGTGTCGGAGCCCTCTATAGCACGCCGGTTTCGTTTGAAACTATATTGCGCGGCGTGCCGACCCTAATCCTCGACGATCAGGCTGCGCTCTTTCGTCTCGGGAAGCAACAGCGTCGCGACCCCGGCCATCGCGATCACCGCGGCAACATAGAAATAAAAGACGCGTTCGATGCCGGCATCCTTGAGCGCCAGCGCGACGATTTCGAGCGTGCCCGCAAACATCGCATTGCCGATCGCATAGGGCAGCGCGACGCCGAGGCCTCGGATATGCGCGGGAAACAGCTCGGCCTTCACCAGCGCATTGTTCGCGCTGTAGCCGCTTTGCAGCGTGAGCGGGATCATGATGAGCAGCGTGGCGACGATCGGCGAGGTGACGGTCTCCAGCGTCATGAAGGTCGGCACCGCGACGATCGCGCCGCCGATCCCGAACAGCAGCAGCATCGGTTTGCGCCCGAACTTATCTGCCAGCGCCCCGAAAACCGGCTGCATCGCGGTGAACCACAGCAGCGCGGCGGCGATGATATAGGTCGCGGTGGCCTTGTCGAAACCGACGGTGTTGAACAGGAATTTCTGCATGTAACTGGTATAGGTGTAAGCCGCGAGCCCGCCGCCCGCCGACAACATGCCGACGAGGATGCTTTCGCGGCGATGCTCTTTCCACAGCAGCTTGGCGGTCGAGACGGGCCGGTCGACCGCCTGGTTTTCGAACGACGGCGTTTCGGCCAGATTGCGGCGGAGGACATAAACACCGAGCGCGAGCAGCGCGCCGATAACGAACGGGATGCGCCAACCCCATGCGGTGAGTTCGGCCTCGGTCAGGAAGAATTGCAGCACCACCGCGACGAATATCGCGCAAAGCTGGCCGCCGCAGAGCGTCATATATTGGAAGCTCGCCCAGAAGCCGCGATTCTCCTTGGGTGCCATTTCGGACAAGTAGGTCGCGCTCGCGCCATATTCACCGCCGAGCGACAGGCCTTGCAGCATTCGCGCGACGAGCAATGTCGCCGGCCCGAGCAGGCCCGCAACGGCATAGGTCGGCGCGATCGCGATCAGCATCGACCCGCTGAACATCAGTGCCACCGACAGCGACAGCCCAGCCTTGCGCCCGCGCGTGTCGGCGAAGCGGCCCATCACCCACGCGCCGATCGGGCGCATGACGAAGCCGACGGCAAAGATGGCGGCGGAGTTCAGAAGCTGTGCGGTGGGGTCAGCCTGCGGGAAAAAGACCGGAGCGAAATAGATGGCGAAGGCGGCATAAGCGAACCAGTCGTACCATTCGACCAGATTGCCCATCGAACCGCCGACAATCGAAACCAACCGTTTGCGCGGTATCGCGAGTGCCTTCATCCCGTCCCGTCCCCCTTATTTCGTCATGCCGGGCTGGACCCGGCATCCCGCTTTCTTCGTGGAAGCGGGACCCCGGATCAAGTCCGGGGTGACGATGGATGAAATCTTTAGCGCAATCCGATCACCGACAATTGGCGGCCATAGCTGTTCTCGCCCTTATGGCACGCGCGGCGATAGCTGAAATAGTCGTCGGCCTCGGCATAGGTGTCCTGTCCGCCGATGGCAATTCGGGTCACGCCCGCTGCCGCGAGCCGCGCGGCGACATAGGCGGCGATGTCGAACATCGCATGGCCGGGCTTGCCGGCGGCGAAAAAGCGCTCGTTCGCGGGATCGTCCTCGACGAAGCGCTGCACGAAACCCTCGTCGACCTCATAGGAAGCGCGGGCGATGCACGGGCCGATTGCGACGGCGATATCGGCGCGATTGGCGCCGAGGCTTTCCATCGCCTCCAGCGTGGCATCGGTGACGCCCGCAATCGCGCCCTTCCACCCCGCATGCGCCGCGCCGACGACCCCGGCCTCGCGGTCGGCGAAGAGGACGGGCACGCAGTCGGCGGTCAATATGCCGAGCACTATGCCCGGCGTGCGCGTCGCCAGCGCATCGGCCTCGGGCCGCGCGTCAAGATCGGTGTGGCCGTCGACGATCACGCAGCGATTGCCGTGGACCTGATAGAGGCCGGTCAGCTTCGCGCCGGGAAGCACCGCATCGGCCACGCGCCGCCTGTTCTCGGCGATCAGCGCGGGATCGTCGCCAGAACCGAGACCGCAATTGAGCGAGGCGAGTTCGCCCGTCGACACCCCGCCGCGGCGGCCAAAGAAGCCATGCGCGAGACCGTCCAACGGCGCGGCTGTAACGAAGGGCGTGCTCACAGATCGAGCCTGAAGAAACGGTCCTCGTCGATATGATTGCCGACGCGAAACGCGTTGCGCCCGACGTCGTAGAAACCGTAGCGACGGTAAAAGGCCTGCGCGCGGTCATTCTCGGTGAAGACCGTGAGGTAAAGGATCGATGCCCGCTCGCGCGCCCAGGCGATGCCCCATTCCATCAATGCGACGGCGACGCCCGTGCCCTTCGCGGCTTCGGCGACATAAAGTTGGTGCAGTTCGACCGCATCGCCCGTCGGTTGCTCCTCGGGCAGTTCGAAATCGACCGGCCCCATCTTGATATAGCCGAGGATCGCGCCGGATTCGCCGCGAACCAGCGCGATGTCATGATCATCGCTCGCGATTTGCGCGCGCACGCGGTCGGGCGGGTTCCAGCCTGCAAGGAAGGTGGAGAGGTCGGCGGGATCATAGATATGCCCGAAAGTATGAGTGAACGACCCGTTGGCGAAAGCCGCGATGGCCTCCGCATCTCCGGGTTTTGCCAGTTCGATGGCGGTCATGCTGCGTCTCCTATAAATCCTGCGGGGGCGGGCCAGTCCGGTGCGGAAAAGGCCATCACCTTGAACAAGTCGCCCATCTGGCGCGGCTCGACGAGGCGGTCGCGCTGGCCCTTCAGTTCCTCGGCGCGGTTCGGCGCAGCCGCAGCGAGCGATTGCAGCCGCGCGTCGATGCCGATCCGCCGCAGCCAGTCGCCCTGCGTCGTCAGCGGGCTCACGGACACGCCCGCATTTTGTGCGGCCGTGGCGAGCGCGGTGAAATCGACATGTGCGGTCAGGTCGGCCTCACCGGGATCGGCGAAGGGAGAGGCGAAGCGATGCGCCTTCACTGCCTGCAACGTGTCGCCTGCGGCGGGGCCGGCATAGCCATAGTCGATCGCGAGCATCGCGCCGCCTTGCCGCGCAAGACGAAAGGCGCAGCGCTGCAAGATCGCGGCCGAGACGGGCGTTGTTTCGACAACCGTGTCCTGGGGCGCGTTCCGTAGCGAAGCCGGTACGGCGTCGTCGGCGGGTGTGTCGCCCGCAACGGGCACCAGCACGCCGCCCTGGCGTTCGACCATGCGCTCGCGCCAGCCGTCGATCGTGCGGATATATTGATGGATCGGCAGCGCGTCGAAAAACTCGTTCGCGACGATGATCAGCGGCACGTCGTCGGGCAGCGCGTCGACCTCGTCGTGATGCTCCGCTGCGGGCAGGCGCGCGAGCTGCGCCGCCCGCAGCGTCGGGCTTGTCTCGACCAGGTCGATGCCGGCTGGTGTGCAGCCAAAGCGCGCCATCGTCCGCAGCGCATCGGCGGCGAGCGTGCCGCGGCCCGGGCCCAGCTCGACGTAATGAAACGCCGGGCCGCCCGCGCGCGACCAGAGGTCTGCGACCCAGATACCAACCATCTCACCGAACATCTGGCTGATTTCGGGTGCCGTGGTGAAATCGCCTGCTGCGCCCAGCGGGTCGCGCGTCGCATAATAATGGCCGTTTGCCGCCGCCATATAGTCGGCGACCGTCGTGGGCCGCGCCGCCGCGATTTCGCTTATCAACTCGTCGGGCGTCGGTGGGCCGTCACGCAACGCTGTCGAGCCCGGCCACCGGTTCGATCCGCTTGCGGCGGCCCTTCGCGGTGGCGACGAGCCAGAAGCCGACAAGCAGCATCGGCACGGTAAGCGTCTGGCCCATCGTGAGGCCCCACGACAGCGTGCCGAGCTGCACGTCGGGTTCGCGCACGAACTCGACCGCAAAGCGGCTGAGCCCATAGATGATCGCCGCCGTGCCAAAGAGGAAACCGGGCTTGTAGCGCGCATCGGTGCGCCAGAAGAAGAAGGCTAGGATCGCCATCATCACGATCCCTTCGAGCCCGGCTTCATAAAGCTGGCTCGGGTGGCGGGGGTCCATCGTACCGCTGCCCGGAAAGATGATCGCCCATGGCACGGTCGTCGCACGGCCCCACAGTTCGCCATTCACGAAATTGGCGAGGCGGCCGAAGAAAAGGCCGAAGGGCACGACGCACGCGACATAATCGCAAAAGCGCAGAAAGCTCAGCTTTTCCTTGCGCGTCACATACCAGATCGCGATCAGCACGCCGATCACGCCGCCATGGAGCGACATGCCGCCGTCCCACAGTTTGAAGATCTCGAGCGGCTTCTCGATATAGTTGCCGAGGTTGTAGAAGAGCACATAGCCGAGCCGCCCGCCGAGGATGATCCCGAGCATCGCATAGAAGATCATGTCGTCGGCATGGCGCCGCGCCATCGGGGCGCCAGGCTGCGCGATCAGCTTCAGCAAATACCAGTAACCGACGAAGATTCCGGCGAGATAGGCCAGGGCATACCAGCGGATCGGCAGGCCGAAGACGCTGAACGCGATCTCTGAATTCTCACCCATCAGATCGTGAAAGTTCACATATTGCGTTGCTTCGGCTAAGGTTGCAAAAAGAAACATATAGTCGCGCTGTCCTTCCCCAGGAGAGGCCTCCCCATAAGGGGTATGGCGAGCGAGACCAAGAGGAGAGATGAAAGATGCCATCAGCGCTCGATTTGCGCCTGGAAGCCGCCTATAATCTGATCACCGGTCCGGGCGGACCGATCCAGGTCGGGTCCGTCGAACGCTTCGGCCACCAGCTTCCCTTCATCACCACCGCACCGACCAACCTTGCCGACTATGTTGCGTTTTTTGCTGCGCAGCATGGCGATGGCACTTTCCTTGTCGAAGGCGACGAGCGGCTGTCGTTCAAGCAGGTCTATATGGCGGCGCGGCAGGTCGCGGCGGGGCTGGTCGAGGGCCATGGCGTCCAGCGCGGCGACCGCGTCGGGCTTGCGATGCGCAACGCCAATGCGTGGTGTGTTTCCTACATCGGTATCCTGATGGCGGGCGGCTGCGCTACGCTGCTCAACGGCTGGTGGCAGGGGGGCGAACTCGCTGCGGGCATCCTCGATAGCGAAGCGAAGCTCGTCATTGCCGACGTCCAGCGCGCCGCACGGCTCGAAGAGGTCGAACATGGTGCGAAGGTCATTACCCTCGACCTAACGCAGCCGATCGATCTGGCGGTCGCGCCGATCACCGGCGCGGGCGGCAGCGCGGCGACCGTGCTGCCCACGCTGACGGGGCAGGACCTCGCGACGATCCTCTTTACCTCGGGCTCGACCGGCCAGTCGAAGGGCGCCTATTCGCGCCACGAGGCGGTGGTGCAGGCGATCTTCAACTATGTCACCCAGACCGCAAGCATCGTCCATCTGCTAACCGAAGATGGGCAGATGTCGGACATCCAGCCCGCGACGCTGATCTGCACGCCGCTGTTTCACGTCACCGCCGAAATCCCGGTGTTCCTGCAAAGCTTCGCCTTGGGACGCAAACTCGTGCTGATGCCCAAGTGGAACGCCGACGAGGCGATGCGGCTGATCCAGGACGAGAAGTGCAATTATTTCGTCGGCGTTCCGCTGATGAGCTATGAAATTCTCACCAGTCCGAACCGCAAGAATTACGATCTGTCGACGTGCAAAAGCTACGCTGGCGGCGGCGCGCCGCGCCCGCCAGAGCATGTGCGCCGCCTTGCGACGGAGATGGGCGAGGCCAAGCCCCTGCTCGGCTATGGCCTCACCGAAACCAACGCGGTCGGCTGCGGCATCATCAACGAAAATTATGTCGCGAAGCCGATGTCGACCGGCCCCGCGTCGAAGCCGCTCGTCGACCTTGCGATCCTCGACGACAATGGCGAACCGCTCGCGCAGGGCAGCGTCGGCGAAGTCTGCATCCGCTCGGTGTGCAATTTCGAGGGCTATTGGAACAATGAAGCCGCGACCAAGGCGGCCTTCTTCGACAATGGCTATTTCCGCTCGGGCGACCTCGGTTATCTCGACGAGGACGGCTATCTGTTCATCGTCGACCGCAAGAAGGACATCATCATCCGCGGCGGTGAGAATATAAGCTGTCAGGAAGTCGAGGCCGCGATTTACGAGCATGCCGAGGTCAACGAATGCGCGGTGTTCGGTCTGCCCGACGAGCGGCTGGGCGAATGCGTCGGTGCGGTCGTTTGGACAAAGCCCGGCAGCAATGTGACCGCCGACGATCTGGTCGCCTTCCTCAGCGCACGGCTCGCTCCCTATAAGGTGCCATGCCAGATTTGGATGTCGAACGACGCGTTGCCCAAGCTCGGCAGCGAAAAGATCGACAAGGTCAGCTTGCGCAACCGCTATCGCGAGGAATATGCCGCGAAGGCTGTTGCGTAACCGAAAGCGGCAAAGGAGCGAACCGGGATCATGGCCGAGGCTGAAACTCCCGTCGCTCCCGAAAAATCGGTGCCGGTGCGCGTCTATCGCCACCGGCTGCCGGTGCGTATCTGGCATTGGGTCAATGCCGTCACCTTGCTCGTCCTGTTGATGAGCGGGCTGATGATCTTCAATGCACACCCGCGCCTCTATTGGGGCGAATATGGTGCGAACTTCGACCGCGCGTGGCTGGTGATCGGTTCGACGGCGGACAGCGGTTATCTGCGCATCGGCGACTATCGGGTCGAAACGACGGGCGTGCTCGGCCGCTGGACCGATGCGCAAGGGCAGTCGCGGACCTGGGCCTTTCCCGGCTGGGCGACGATCCCGACCAGCTATAGCCTTGCCGACGGGCGGCGCTGGCATCTGCTGTTCGCGTGGATATTGTCGATCGGCCTGACGCTCTACATGCTGTGGACGCTGCTCGGCGGGCATTTGCGCAAGGACCTGCATGTCCGCGCGGCCGAATGGTCGCCGCGCCATATCTGGCAGGACGTGAAAGATCATGCGCGTTTGCGCTTTCCGCGTGGGCAGGCGGCGGCGCGATACGGTGTCCTGCAAAAGTTCAGTTACATCGGCGTGATCTTCGTCGCGCTGCCGCTGATGATCGCGACCGGCCTTACCATGTCGCCCGGCATGAACGCCGCCTGGCCGTGGCTGCTCGACCTGTTCGGCGGCCGTCAATCGGCGCGCTCGATCCATTTCATCACCGCCTGGGCACTCGTCTTCTTCTTCCTCGTCCATATCGCCATGGTGCTGCTTGCGGGTCCCATGAACGAGCTGCGCTCGATGATCACCGGCTGGTTCCGCCTGCCGCCCGAGCGGAACGCGGGCGCATGAGCGGGATCATCCTCCCGCGCCGCCAGTTGATCGCGCGCGCCGGCGGATTGGTCGCCGCTGCGGGCGCCTTGCCTTTGCTGTCAGGCTGCGATGCGATCAACGACGCGCCTGCAGTGCGCAAGATATTGTCGATGGGCGAGGAAATGAACCGCGCCAGCCAGCGTGCATTGATCGACAGGAACGCGCTTGCGCGCGAATATGGCCGGGCCGACCTGTCACCCTATTTCCGGCCCAACGGCACGCGCCTGCCTGCGGGGGCCGACTATTCCGCGCATGCGGCGAGCGGCTTTGCCGACTGGCGCGTCAAAGTGACGGGACTTGTCGCAAAGCCGCTGTCGCTGTCGATGGCAGATATCCGTGCGATGCCAGGGCGCACGCAGATCACGCGCCATGACTGCGTCGAGGGGTGGAGCGCGATCGGACAATGGACCGGCCCGCGACTGCGCGATATCCTTGCCGCTGCCGGCGTGAAAGACAGCGCGCGCTATATCGTCTTCCGCTGCGCCGACCGGCTTGGCGACGCGCTCTATTATGAAAGCTGCGACATGGTCGACGCGCTCCACCCGCAGACGATCATGGCGTGGGCGCTCAATGACAAGATATTGCCGATCGCGAACGGCGCGCCGCTGCGCCTCAGGATCGAGCGTCAGCTTGGCTACAAGCACGCCAAATATGTGAACGCGATCGAGGCGGTCGCCAGCCTCGACGGAATCGGCGCGGGCAAGGGCGGCTATTGGGAAGATCGCATCGATTATGAATGGTATGCGGGAATCTGACAGGAACCTTTTTTCGAGGTGGAGGTTCGTTTCTTAAAATGTCCATTCTGCGTCCGTTTCTCTCCCGGATTATTCATCAGGGGCGGCTCTCCGTCATCGCGCCCGATGGCGCGCGCGAGGAATATGGCGAACCTGCGCCGGGCTTTCCGAACGTCACGATCCGCTTCACGAGCCGAAAGGGAATGCGCCGCATCATTCTCGACCCGCGCATCGGCGCCGCCGAGGCGTTCATGGACGGCGAGATGGAACTGGTCGAAGGCGACATCATGGAACTCGTCGCGCTGTTCCGTTCGAACACGCCCTGGGACCGCGGCGCCAAGCTGCACGACAAGACCTGGCTCGGTCGGCGCGCCGAATGGGTGAAGACGCGGATCGGATCGATCAATCGCCAGCGCCAGTCGCGCGCCAACGTCAAGCATCACTACGATATCGGCAACGACCTCTATCGGCTCTTCCTCGACGAAGACATGCAATATAGCTGCGCCTACTGGTCACGCCCGGACATGACGCTGGAGGAGGCGCAGGTCGCGAAGAAGGCGCATATCGCGGCAAAGCTCGCACTGGCGCCGGGGCAGCGCATTCTCGACATCGGCTGCGGCTGGGGCGGGATGGCGATCACGCTCGCGAAGCTTGAGCAGGTCGAGGTGCTGGGCATCACCCTATCCGAAGAGCAGCTCGCGCTTGCCCGGCAGCGTGCCGAGGCGGCGGGGGTCGCCGATCGCGTACAATTCGAACTCATCGACTATCGCGATCTTGCCGCGCGCGAGCCGGGGCGCTTCGACCGCATCGTGTCCGTCGGCATGTTCGAACATGTCGGAGCCGCCAATTTCGAGACTTTCTTTCGCGCCGCCGCCAATCTGATGACCGCCGACGGCGTGATGCTGATCCACACGATCGGCCGCTTTGGCAAGCCGGGATCGACCGACGCTTTCACGCGCAAATATATCTTTCCCGGCGGCTATATCCCGGCGCTCAGCGAGACGCTGGCGGCGAGCGAGAAGAGCCGCTTGATCGCGACCGATATCGAGACGCTGCGGCTGCATTATGCACTGACTTTGCGTCAATGGTATGCGCGGACGCTGGCACATGAAGCAGAAATTGTCGCGATGATGGGCACGCGCTTTTTCCGCATGTGGTGCTTCTACCTCGCCGGCGCGACCGCGGCATTCGAGAGCGGCGGGATGGGCAATTACCAGATCCAGTTCGCACGCAGCCGCCACGCGCTGCCGCTGACGCGCGACTATCTGGCCGAGGCGGAGCGGCGATATCTTCAGCATCGGGATGTGGAGAGCGAGCGGACGTCGGTTTAGGGGCGGGGGAGCGGGCGTTCGTTCGTCCAGCCTGTCGTCATCCCGGACTTGATCCGGGATCCCGCTTTTTGATGCAACCGCACGCGTCCCGAGATAGCGGGACCCCGGATCAGTCCGGGGTGACGCAATGAACGGTCGATTCCTGCCATTCGTCATAGCGGCGCTCTTCGACGGGTCGGGGATGACGGTCCAAAGTTCAGTAAAGTTCAGCCCTGTCGCGTTCCTCGATCGGACCCTCGCGACGTGCTGCGCGCGGTCCACGCTGCCCCCGCCGCCGTCCGGGTAGCAACCGTCCTTGTCCAATAATTTCAAAGAGCCGGGTGAAGGCTGGCACGGCCGGATAATGTAGGAAAGACCTATTTGAAGGCGATGTTCTTTTTGGGGTGGTGAGCGGACATCCCGTCCCTATTCCCGTCATCCCGGGCTTGACCCGGGATCCCGCTTTTTGAAGGCACCGGCACGCTTCACGAAATAGCGGGACCCCGGGTCAAGCCCGGGGTGACGAGGGTAGAGAGGGCCGCTTCCGCTCCATACCCGCCACCTTCACGCCGCCTCTGCATCCTCATATGCCTGCGCTTCCGCCGCGATCAGTATGTCGGCGAGCATCCAATAGGCTTCGCCCCACGCCGCGAGCACCTCGTCGGTCGCGATCTCTGCGCCCAGTACGTCGCGGATGGCGGGGAGCAGGGCATTGGCGACATGGGGGTAATGCTCCGCCTTCACGCCGGTATCGACATGGCGCGCGACCATGCGCGACACCGCCGGCCCCAGATTCTGCAGCTTGTCGATATTCTTTGCATAGGCGAGGATCGCCGCCGCAAGCCGTTTCGGCTGCTCGCCGCTCGTCTGCGCGGCGCGGTCGAACATCGCCTCGATATCCTTATTCTCGAACAATCGGGCGTACATCGCGGTGGTGATCGCAAGACCATGCTTTTCGAGCGCGGGGGCGGTGGCCTTGACGATGGCCATGGCGTGAGCGGAAGCGGTGCGCATTATATTCTGTCCTTGGGCTAGGCGTGTTCAGGCCGCGATCCGCAGTTCGTCGGCATGTTCGGGGTAGGGGGCGACCTGCGCCGCGGGTTCGATCCCGGCGAGTTCGCTGGCGAAGCCGTGGTTGACGTCGCGGTGGTGTGCTTCGTCGGCGCGGACGACGAGAACGACGTCGCGCAGCGTCGCGTCATCGGCGAGCTTCCAATAATGTCTGGCGATCGCCGGCGCCGGCAGATTGGGGCTGCGGCCCTCGTCGATTTCCTGAAGGTAGAGCGTATAGCTGATGACGGCCTCCTCCTCGAAATAGCCGACGACCCGGTGCGCGGTCTTGGCGCTGATCAGGTAGAGCGCGAAGAAGGCGAGGTAGAAGACCCACTGGACGCCGAGAATGACGAGGCGTTCGAACAAGGTCGGTTTCGCGACCTCGATAAAGGTCATCAGGTGCATCCGCTCATTCTCCGCCTCTTCCATCAGCGTGCGGATCCAGCCCTTGTCGTCTTCCATCCGGCGCAGGCTCTTGAGGTGGACCAGCGTCGCACCGACCATACCAGGGACCGCCGCAACCGTTTCGAGCACGATCGCGCGGTGGCCGTACCGCTTGGCAAAGAAAGTGTCGGCGGCAAGGCGCAGCATCTTGGTAAAGCCGAATGCGATGCGGTCGGAGAAATCGATCGGACGATGGTGGACGTTCAGGTCGACAAAAGGCGCTTCGGACATGGCTCTTCTCCTTCAATAATCAGGCGGCACGGCGACCAGGGTCGCTCAGGCGGAAAAAAAGTGCGAGTTGCAGGCTTTCGGCGATACGCGCGGCCTTGGCCTGCAACGCGGACGCGGCGGCCGGGGCCAGCAGTTCGTTCGTGGTGTCGGCCCAGATCTGCAGCCAGCGGTCGAACATCGCGGGAGTGATCGCCTCCTTGTGCGCAAGATGTGCGGCCATCGGGCTGCCCTTGTAACGCCCGCTCGTCAGCATCACCGACGACCAGAATGCGACGAGCTTTTCGAGATGCTCCGCCCAGTCATGCACCGCCGCGTTGAACAGCGGCCCGATATCGGCGTCGGCGCGCACGCGGTCGTAAAAGGCCGGAATCAAACGCTCGAGCGCGGCTTCATCGATCTGGTCGTCCTGTTTCACGACTCGCTCCAATCATGTATCTAAAGCGCATGTATGATCGAAATTTGAAACATGCAACAAAAATGCATATTATGGCGTGACGGAAATTTCGAAGGACCAAGATGCGCCTGACGCGCTACACCGACTATGCGATGCGCGTGCTCCTCTATGTGGGCGCGCAGGATGACGCGCGGCTGAGCCCGATCTCGGAGATTTCGCGTGCCTATGGAATTTCGCAAAACCATCTGATGAAGGTCGTCAACGACCTAGTGAACGCAGGCTATCTCGAAAGCGTGCGCGGACGCTTCGGCGGGATCCGGCTTGCGAAGCCTGCGGCCGAGATCAATGTCGGCGCGGTCGTGCGCCATACCGAGGAGGGATTCGATCTCGTCGATTGCGCAAGCTGCATCATCGCGCCGGCGTGCGGTCTGACCGGGGCGCTCGCCGAGGCGCTCGCGGCGTTTATGGCCGTGCTCGACGGTTACAGCCTCGCCGACCTGCTTGCCAAGCGTGCGAATTTCGCGGCGCTGTTCGGGATCGACGAACCCGCGCGTAGCTGACGGATCAGCGGCACGCCCAACCCTTGTCGCGCGCCTGCCGCTCGGCGGCGGCGTCGAGCGGATCGCCCCCCATCATCGCGGCGGTGGCGGCGGCAAGTTCGCCCGACGACGCCTGGCGATAATCGGTGCCCGCTTGTCCCCGCATCGTCCGTTCGAGACGCCAACGTCCGTTGTCGCGACAGCCGATACCGTCCAGCGATGCGCTTTCAAAGCTGCGGCAATAGCGCCCGGCCTTGTCTTCAAAGCTGAGCCCGATCCGCACCGCGGCATCGGGCGGCTGGTTAGAGGCAAGCTGTGTGTCGAGCGCATCGGCGAGCGGGCCTGCGGCGACGACTGCGCCGTTCGCTTCGGCGATGCTGGCCGCGGGTGCCCATGGCCGCAGTCCCAGCGCAAGTCCGAGCACAAGCGAAGCCGCGATCGCGCCCCAATGGATCGGGGCGAAGCGCGCCCGCTTCGCCTCCCGCCGCGTGGCAAGGCTGGTATCGACCGCAACGTCGGGGGTCAGCAGCGCGCGCAGTCGCTCGGGCACCGGCTCTTCGGCAACAGGCGCATAATGTGCCGCCAGCTTTGCCTTCAACGCTCGGTGGCGTGCGATTTCGGCGGCGAGCGCGGGGTCGCCCTCCGCCTCGCGTTCGATCCGCCGCGCGGTCAGGTCGTCGAGTTCGCCGTCGACAAAGGCGGCGACGGTGGCGGGATCGAAACTCATGCGGCCTCTCCCAGCAGATGCATCAATGTTTCGCGCCCGCGGGCGAGGCGCGAGGTGACGGTGCCGATCGGCACCTCCAATATGTCGGCGGCCTCGCGGTACGCATAGCCTTCGACGAGGACGAGCATCACCACTTCGCGCTGCTCGTCGGGAAGGCGCGCCATTGCGCCGTCGACATCGCCGCGCAGCGTTCCCGCTTCGACTTCGGCGATGCCATCGCCCGCGATCTGGGTGACGCTTTCGTCGATCGACGCATGGACGCCGCGCCGGCCGGAGGCCCTGCGCTCGTCGATCCAGAGATTGCGGGTGATGCGATACATCCAGCTATCCAGTCTTGTTCCCTGTTGCCACTGTCCCTGCGATTTCAGTGCGCGTTCGATCGCCGCCTGGCATAAATCGTCGGCGTCGCTAGCATCGCGCGCCAGTCCGCGCGCAAACCTGCGCAGACGGGGCAGCAATTCGACCAGTTCCTCTTCGAAGCGCATTGTCGCCTTTCGATTGTGTGAGGAAGAAACGAGTGGCTTCTATCGTTTATTCCGCGACCTGCTAAATTTTTTCGGGAACCGGCCAGCGTGCCGATCCTTGAGAGGCTTGCGATGCGATATTGGACGACATCATTGGCGATGCTCTGCCTTTTGCTTGGCGGAACCGACGCGCGCGTCGCGGCGCAGGTCGCGCTGCCGCAAGTCCAGCTTCCCGGCGCCGCCGGTCCCCTGCCGTCGCTGCCCGAAGTCGATATTGGCCGCGTCGCCGTGATGGGTGACAATCTGACGCAGTTGCGGCTCGACCGGATCACTGCGCTGGTTCGCGGCAATCGCGACAGCATCGAACTCGACGAGCGCGGCGAGCCTGCGGTGCGCGGCGTCCTGGTCGCGAGCGGGGTCGATGCGGCGATGATCGCGCGGGCGGGCGAGGCGGGTTTTGCGCTAATCGACCGCGAGCGTATCGAGGGGCTCGATCTCGATATCGCCCGTTTTCGGGTGCCCGATGGCCGCAGCCTCGCCCGTGCGCGCAAACAGCTCGCAAAGCTGCTGCCGGGCGTCGAGGTCGATGCCGACAATCTCTATTTCCCAAGCGGCCCGGCAGGCGCGCTGCCGGGGGCCGCGCTCGCGGCCGCCCAAGGCGGCGGCAAGGCGAGCCTTGGCTTGATCGACGGCGGCGTCGCGGCGCATCCATCGGTCGCGGGGCGCGTCGAGCAACGCGGCTTTGCCAAGGGCGCGCCGTCGGCGAGCCGCCATGGCACCGCGGTCGCGTCGCTGCTCGTCGGCAGCGGGGCGGTGCAGGGCGCGGCGCCCGGTCAGCGCCTGCTCGCGGCCGATGTCTATGGCAGCGATCCGGCCGGCGGCAACGCCAGCGCCATCGCGCGCGCGCTCGGCTGGCTGGCGCAGAACGGAGTTGCGGTGACGACGATCAGCCTTGTCGGCCCGGACAACAGGCTGCTTTCCGCCGCCGTCAGCCGTGCGCAGCAACGCGGCATGTTGATCGTTGCGGCGGTGGGCAATGACGGACCGGCCGCGCCGCCCGCCTATCCCGCTTCCTATAAAGGCGTATTCGCCGTCACCGGGATCGACGCGAAGGGGCGTGCGCTGCCTGAGGCCGGCCGCGCGCTACATGTCGATTTTGCCGCGCCGGGCGATGCGGTGCTGGCGGCGACCGGCGTGGGAAGCAGCGATCGGCTCCGCGGCACATCCTTTGCAGCGCCCCTTGTCGCCGGACGGCTCGCGCTGCGTTATCCCGTCCCTGCGATCGATCGCATCGGCCCGGCGGTCGCGGCGCTCGTCATGGAGGCCCGCGATCTGGGCAAGCCCGGGCGCGACAAAATCTATGGCCATGGCCTGATTTGCGGGACTTGCGGAGGCCGCTGACCCCTCTGCGAACTTTTTTCGGAAGAAAATCGAACGCGCCATCGTTCTCTCTCCAGGCCCAACCCCTCCGGGCCGCAAACTCAGGAGTAGGACAATGGCAAATCGCATCTTCATCTCGGCCATCGCGCTCGCCGCGTCGGCCATGGCTTTTTCGGCTCCGGCCGCGGCACAGTTGCTTGGCGGCGGTGGCGGCTTGGGCGGCAACCTCGGCGGCACGCTGGGCGGCACGCTGGGCGGGACGCTCGGCAACCCGACCGGCCCCATCGGCGGCACGCTCGGTACGGCGGGTGAACTCGCCGGTTCGGGTCGCGGCGACGCCCATGTCGACCGCCGCTCGGGACGCGTGCAGGGCAAGGGCAATGCCGATGCAAATGGCAAGGGCTCTGCCAATGGCGCCGGCAATCTGCTCGGCAACAGCGTCGTCGGCAACGCCGAAGGCGCAGGCAATGCGTCGGGCGGCGGCAGCCTCGATGCGCAGGCGGTGGGCACCGATTTCGTCGGCAACACCGCGCGCGGCGCTGTTGGCACTGCAACGGGTGCAGCTTCGACCGCAACCGACACCGCGCGCGGTGCGGTCGGGACCGCCCGTGACCGGATGGGCTCCGCACTGTCGAGCGTCTCAGGTAGCGCGGGTGGTGCCGGATCGGTCGCGGGCGGCTTCCAGGGCAGCCTCGGCCAACTCGCCGCCGCGGGAAGCGGCGCGGCCAATGGCGCCGGAATGTTCGCCGTCGAACCCGGCATGGCCGTGACCGACGCGCGCGGTAAGGTGATCGGATATGTCCAGGAATTGCGCCAGACGGGCAGCGGTGTCGTGCAGGCTGTGACGGTCGAGGTCGGTGACCGCGTCGCGACGCTGCCTGCCGCCAGCTTTGCCGGGTCGGGCGACGTCCTCGTTACCGGAATGACCAAGGGTCAGCTCAAGAAAGAGGCTGAGCAGCAAGAAGCCGAATAAACGAAATGGGGTGGCCGCCGTTCGCGGCGGCCAAATTTCTGGACGGGCCGCCGTTGCGGTCCGTCCTTTTTTCGTTGGGCTGAAAAAGCTTCCGGGGGGCGGGGCCTTTCGGCCGCTCCGCCCCCCGTCTGCATTGGGGGCAAGTGGGGTTTTCCCGGGTGGGGGCAGGGGACATCAGGGACCAGACTGATGTCCCCCACCGCTCCATTGAGCGGAACACTCGGGAACATCTTATACCATACAATTGCCGTGCCATTTTACGGGGTTCGCGGATTTGGGCCCGAGACGCTGGTTAGCAATTCCTTACCGGCATCGCCCGATGTCAAATATTCCGACACATCAAGCAACGCATCCTGGCGGAGGGGTGGCCGTTCATCTTCGTTCAGGAAGCGTTCAGCCCATTGACTACATTTGTAGTCGCATCATATCGACAGTGCCAATGGGAGGGGTCCGCATGGCAGAACGAGCAAGCGATTCGGAGATGCAGGTGCTGTCGGCGCTGTGGGAGAAAGCCCCGCAGACAGCCGCCGACCTGACTTCGCGCATCGGCAAGATCAACGGCTGGACGCAGGCAACGGTGAAAACCTTGCTCGCGCGGCTTGTCCAAAAGGGCGCGGTCACGGCGGAAGCCGACGGACGGCGTTATCTCTATAGCCCTGCCATCGAACGCGCCGATGCCGTCGGCGAGGAATCGCAGCGCTTCGTCGACCGGTTGTTCGGCGGCCGCGTCAGCCCGCTGATCGCGCATCTCGCCGACCGCGAGGCGCTGACCGACACCGATATCGCCGAGATCGAAGCGCTCTTGAAGAAGCTCAAATCATGAGCGCCGCGATGTTGCTTCAGGCGTGGACCGATACGCTCGTCACGACGGGCATTCTCGTCCTTTTGATCCTGGTCATTCGAAAGCCGTTTGCGCGGCATTTCGGTCCGCGGCTGACATATGCCCTGTGGGCCGTGCCCGCGCTGCGGCTCGTGCTGCCGCCCTTGCCATTCGCCGACCCGGTGGTCGAGATGTCAGAGCAGGCGATCGCTACGGTCGTTGAAGTTCCAGTCGGCCTGCCCGTTGCGGCACCCGCACCGGTTGCCGAACCGCTCTGGTCGCTCGCCGACCTGATTCCGCTTTTCTTCGCGCTATGGGCAGTGGGAATGGTCGCCGTGCTGGCCACCGCGATGATCTCGCACGCGCGTTTTCGCCGTGCGGTGCTGGGCGAGGCGGTCGAACTCGAGCCGATCGGAAAGATCCGGCTGGTGATGTCCGATGCGGTCGACGGCCCCGTCGCCTTCGGCCTGTGGCGGCGCTATGTCGCCGTCCCGCACGATTTTTTTGCACGCTATGTTGCCGAAGAGCGCGCGCTCGCCATCGACCATGAACTGTCGCACCATCGCCATGGCGATCTGTGGGCGAACAGCGCGGCGCTCGTGCTGCTCGCCGCCCAATGGTTCAATCCCTTCGCCTGGCGCGCGATCCGCGCCTTTCGTTTCGATCAGGAGGCGGCATGCGACGCGCGCGTGCTGACGATGACCGACTGCGAAGAACGGGGCGAACGGACCGCGCGCTACGCCACTGCGATCGTGAAGGCCGCGGTCGGCCCGCGCCTGTCGCTCGCCGCGCCGATGGCGGTCCACGATAATCTGCAGGAGAGGCTGACGATGTTGACGCAGAAGGATATTTCGAAACAGCGCAGCCTGACCGGCCGGCTGCTGATCGGCGGCGCGACGCTCGCGATGCTGGCCACGACCGCGACGCTCGTCCCCGCCCGCGCGGCGAGGATCAGCGCCGAGATCACCGAAATGCCCGAACCGCCGGCTCCGCCGCCGCCTGTCGATGCGCCGCCTCCGCCCGAAGCGCCGCCGGCACCTGACGCGATGGTCTATACTTCGACCGGCGACGATGTGACCGAAAGCGTCACGACATCCGACGACGGAAAAAGACGCGAAGTGCACCGGATCGTCATCCGCAGTGACGGGGAGGGCGAGAAAGCGAAGACGGTGATGTTCGCCCCGGCCGACGGCAAGACGCCCAAGGCACGCCAGATCGAGGTGCGGACCCTGGGCAGCCTGTCGCGCGACGATGTGCTCGCGACGCTGAAAGAACAGGGGATCAGCGGCAAGCAGGCCGATGCCATTGCCGACAAGCTGGAAGCGAAGCGCAAGGAACGGCTCCGTACCGCGCTGGCGCCGATGCCGCCGCTGCCCCCCAAGGCACCCCGTCCGCCCGTAGCGTGGGCGCAGGCACAGGGCCATGCCGCCGCGGTTGCGCGCTGCGGTTCGGGGCAGGCGGCGCCGACGGTCGACCGCGAAGAAGTCATCGGCGGCAAGCGCAGCCGCTATGTCATGATCACATGTTCCGATGGTCCCGAGGCAAAGGCGCAGCATCTGTCGGCACTCAAGAAAGCGCGCGAAAGCTTCCGCGAGAGCAATAGCAACCTGTCTGACGCCATGCGCGCCAAGGTCGCAGCCGACCTCGACAAGGCGATCGCCGATATGGAGAAATCGGACCACTAGGTTCGAGCAGCTTCTACGCCGGTCTTTGCTCCCCGGTGGGGCCGGCGGCAGGGGCGGGAAAGGGGGCGGCCCATGTCGCTCCCTTTTTCACGTCCCTCACTTCTTGGGTGCGCTTTTTCGCGCCCATCCCTTTTCCTTCGTCGCGCGCGGTGCCACATGGGCGGCATGAGCGAAGAAAAGCCTTGGCCCGACAGCATCCACGCCGGCGAGTGCGAACAGCATGAGCCGCTGGTCCGCCGCGTGCTCGCGCCCAACCCGTCGCCCTATACCTTCACGGGAACCCAGACGTGGATCGTTGGGGCGGGCAGCGACGTCGCGGTGATCGATCCCGGCCCGACCGGATCGGGGCTCAGCATCGGCGACCCCGCCGATATCAACGGCGTGGGGCATGTCGACGCGATCCTGCGCGCGACCGCAGGCCAGCGCATCGCCGCGATCCTGTGCACCCACACCCACCGCGATCATAGTCCCGCGGCAGCGCCGCTGAAGGCGGCGACGGGCGCGCCGATCATCGGCTGCGCGCCGCTTGCCCTGTCCGACGACGGACCGCGCGCGGACTCGGCATTCGACACCGACTATGCCCCCGATCGCATCCTCACCGATGGCGAACGCATTTCGGGCGACGGCTGGACGTTGGAGGCAGTGGCAACCCCTGGGCATACCTCGAACCACCTCTGTTTCGGCCTGGTAGAGAGCGGCGCGCTGTTTACGGGCGATCATGTCATGGCCTGGTCGACAAGCGTCGTCAGTCCACCCGACGGCGATATGGCGGCCTATATGGCGAGCCTGACGAAGCTCTATGACCGCGACGACCGTGTCTATTACCCGGCACACGGCCCCGCGGTGACCAAGCCGCGACAACTGGTGCGCGGCATGCTTGGCCACCGCAAGCAGCGCGAGCGGCAAATCTTGCGGGAACTCGAAAAGGGGACAAGCGTCATCCCGGAGATGGTGAAGCATATGTATAAGGGACTGGATCCGCGGCTCACCGGTGCCGCCGGCCGCTCGGTGCTCGCGCATCTGATCGACCTCCAGACGCGCGGCGCGGTGCGCAACGATAATGACGAATGGATGCTCGCCTGATGCTGCTGCCGCTTTTGATCGCCGCCGCGCAGCCTGCCGCCGCGTCCGATCCCATCGTCATCGCGCTTGTCGCGGGCGAGGGTGACCGGAAATGCCTTCCCGACAAAAGCCTGTGCCTCGATGTGCCGGGCACGGATGCGGGCGACAGCAGCCTTGTCCTCTCGGCGCCGGACAATGGCGAAGGCGACGATCTCGCGCTGCCCTTTGCCCGGGGCGACGGACAGACGCTGAACCTGTGGCCGAATCTGATAGCGGTGCCTTCGCCGGAGGGCGCGGCGCCGGATTCCCGCCAATATCTGATGGGCGTTCTTGTCAGCGCAACCGCGATGTATTCGGGCGGCGGTGGCAACGGCAGCCGGCTGCACTTGCTTCGCCTTGACACGACGCCTTCGAACACGCGCCTCGGTGACGAGGTGCTCGATGTCGTTTGGGACAGCTCGCTGATGATCCGCGCCTGCTTTTCGGAGCAGGATATGAAGGACCGGCGCGAGGCGTGCCACGACGATTATAATTTCACCGGCGCACTGTCCGCCGGGCCGGCCGAGGCCGGCGAGCTTCCCGCATTGACATATCGTGCGGTCGCGACCGCCTATCCGCGTACATCGCGCCGGTCGCAAGACAACAGCGGCCAGCGCCTCAAAGCGGCCGACCTCGTTCATGAGAAGGACCCCGAGTGCAGCTACGAACGCACGCTGCGCTATAACCCCGCGACGTCGCGCTATGAAATGGACCGGCCGGCGCCCGATTGTTCGGATTATACGACCCCATGACCACGTCCCCCGCGCGCCTCGCCCCCCGCCTGATCCTGCTCGCCGCCGCGGCAATGCTGCTCGTCGCCGTCTGGTGGGCGATCGCGGCCTGGCAGGACTGGCAAAAGGGCTATGATCCCGAAACCGTCGTCGCGGCGAGCCTGCAGGGACTGCAGGAACAGAATGTCCTCGTTCCCTTCACCGCGCGCTATGTCGCGGTCGTGACCTCGACGCAGAGCCGGCTGGGGCTGAGCGCGAAGAAGACGCTGATCATGCCGGGGACGGTGCGCTACGAACTCGACCTCGGCAAACTCAAACAGTCCGATCTCGACTGGGATGCTACGACCAGCGCGCTCACCGTGACCTTGCCGCCGCTCCGGCTCGCAGGGCCCGAAATCGATATCGACGCGATCAGCGAATATCGCGACGGCGAGATATTGCTGACGCTAACCGATGCCGAACGCACGCTCGACGCCGCGAACCGCAAGCGCGCGCAGGAAGAACTGATCGCGCAGGCGAAGGGCGCGACGCCGATGCGGCTTGCGCAAGGTGCGGCACGCACCGCGGTCGAACAAAGCTTTGCGATGCCGCTGAAGGCAGCGGGGATCGATGCAAAGGTCACCGCGCGTTTCGCCGAAGCCCCGACTGGGTAAATCCCGGGCTTTCCGTCGTTTCAACGCTGCGTTATTCTCCCTCCGGGTCGGGCAGGGGGAACTCGCATGGCTAGCACCGCAGGCGGCGCCGCGCGCGCCGAGCTTTTTTGGCATCGCATGGCGATCGGCCTCGCAATCTTCATCGTTCTCGGTTTCCTGCAATTTGCGCTGAGGGGCTTCGTCGATCCGGTCGCGGCGCCCTTCTGGGTCCATCTGCACGGGGTCGCCATGTTGACATGGCTTGCGCTGCTGATCGTCCAGCCGACGCTCGTCTCGCGCGATAATCTCGCGCTTCATCGCAAACTCGGCTGGGCTGGCGCGGCGCTTGCGATGCTCATAACCTGTCTCGGCATTTTTACCGGCGTCGCGTCGCTCGTCCTGGGTCGCTTTCCGCCCTTTTTCACTCCGCCCTATTTCCTGGCATTGACGGCCGTGGAGTCGCTGGTCTTCGGCCTGATGGTATGGGCGGCGGTCCGCCGTCGGCACACAACTGCATGGCATCGGCGCCTGATGATCGGCGCGACGATCGTCATTCTCGAACCCGCGCTCGGCCGCATCCTGCCGATGCCGCTGATGATCGGCTGGTCGGATATTCCCATCGGACTGATCCAGCTTGGCGTCGTCGGCATCATCGCGCTCTACGATCGCCGCACGCTTGGCCGCGTCCATCCGGCGACAAAGGCGATCGCGGCGATTATCATCGCGGTCCGCGTCACCATCTACGTGCTGGCGATGACACCCCCCGTCATTGCGCTCGCGGAGCGGCTGGCCGGTTGATAGCCGAATTGCCCTGCGGCGGGCAGCGGTGTAGGGGGTGCGCCAAGGCTGAAGCCATATAAGGAAAAGCGATGACTGCTCCCGTTCGCGAGAATCTCTCGGGCCTCGACCTGCGCGCCGAAATCGAGCGCCTGCGCAAGGAGCGCAACGCCGTCATCCTCGCGCATTATTACCAGAAGCCGGAGATTCAGGATCTGGCCGATTTCGTCGGTGACTCGCTCGAACTATCGCGCAAGGCGGCCGACACCGACGCCGACGTCATCGCGTTCTGCGGCGTCAAGTTCATGGCGGAGACCGCGAAGATACTCAGCCCCGAAAAGACCGTGATCCTGCCCGACATGGATGCAGGGTGCAGCCTCGAGGATAGCTGCCCTCCCGAACAGTTTAAGCGTTTCCGCGAAGCGCACCCGAACCATATCGCGCTGACCTACATCAACTGCTCGGCAGCGGTGAAGGCACTCAGCGACATCATCGTCACCTCGTCGAGCGCCGAGACGATCATCAGTCAGATTCCCGAGGACCAGCCGATCATCTTCGGCCCCGACCGGCACCTCGGCGGCTATCTCAACCGCAAGTTCGGCCGCGAAATGCTGCTGTGGCCGGGCGTGTGCATCGTCCACGAAGCGTTCAGCGAAACCGAACTGATCAAGCTCAAGGCGCAGCATCCGGGCGCGCCGGTTGCAGCGCACCCCGAATGCCCGCCGCACATCGTCGACCACGCCGATTATGTCGGATCGACCAGCGGCATCCTGCAGTTCGCGAAGAGCTTTCCCGGCGACACGCTGATCGTCGCGACCGAGCCGCACATCATCCACCAGATGGAACTTGCGTTGCCCGAGAAGAATTTCATCGGCGCCCCCGGTGCCGACGGCAACTGCAACTGCAACATCTGCCCCTATATGGCGCTCAACACGATGGAAAAGCTCTACATCGCGCTGCGCGACCTCAAGCCGCAGATCGAGATGGAGGAAGGGCTCCGCCTCGCCGCGCGCAAGAGCCTCGACCGGATGCTCGAAATGGCTTCGGGAACGGTCGGCAAGGGCGATCTCGGCAAGCGATAACTTCCGATGTCCGGCCGCGATGTCGCATTCGCGAAAAATGATATAGGTTCCGCCTCCTAAGGCGCGAGTCTCGCCCCCCGTGCGAGCGTCTGACGGCGAATTCTTGCGTCTGGCAGGAGGTAATCGCATGGCAGAAGATTGGCTGGCGGATGTCAGGAAATATGTCGCGGACGCCGATGAGACGGTGGTGTCGGCGATCGTCAAATATCTCGGCATAGCGCTCAGAAACCGCGACTCCTCGCTCGTTTCCTTTTCCGACAAAAAGGAAACCGACCGCGTTCGCGAAAATTTCCTCAAAAAGAAGCTTGGGCTGACCGACGACGATGCCACGCTTGATGCAGCGATCGCAGGCGTCGGTGAACGGATGAAGGAAGACCGGACCAAGAACCGCGTCACCGTCTATTATCTCCTCGCGCAACATTTCGGCCTGCTCACGCTCTTTGGCGGCGCTGCGGGTGCGGCTGGTGCGGCGGGCGCTGCTGCCGGCTTCGCAGCCGTTGGCGGTACGGATGACGATTCGGGCAAGGATGATGACACGACATCGGCCGTTCCGCTCGCCGCCGCGGGTCTAGCCGGTGCGTCGGCCATTCCGGCTGCAGCGGCCCCGCCACCCGCTGCTTCGCCTGCTCCCGCACCGTCGGTGGCGGCTCCGGCTCCGTCGGCAGCCAGTCCGCAAACAGCCTATTCGGGCGGAGACGGAGACAGTGGGAAGGGGGGTGGGTTGGGGTGGCTGCCATGGCTTTTGCTGTTGCTGTTGCTCGCGGCGCTTTTGTTCTTTGGCCTGCGCTATTGTTCGAAGCAGGAGGCCGCGGTGGCCCCGGCCGCCGACGAGGCCGCGATCAGCGAGACCGTCGCGCCCACCGAACCGGCAACGGCCCCGGTCGCTGCCATCCCCGAGGGTTCCGGCGTCGTCGCGGCCGACCGCGAGGGCAAACCGATGCTGACGGTCTATTTCGATACGGGCAAATCGGAGGTGTCGAACGATCTGACGACCGCGGCATCGGCGGTGAAGGCCTATCTCGACGGCAACCCGGCGGCGACGATCGCGGTGTCGGGTTATAATGACCCGACGGGCAACGCGGCGGCCAACGCCGAATTGTCGAAGAATCGCGCCCAGAGCGTCAAGGCCGCGCTCGAGAAGCTCGGCTTCGCGGCCGACCGGGTCTTGCTCGAAAAGCCGGCCGAGGCGACGACCACGGGAACCGATAATTCGGCGGCGCGCCGTGTCGAGGTTACCGTGAAGGGCTGATCGCTCATCGAGCGTGAAGAAAGCGGGGCCCGCGGGTCCCGTTTTTTTTTGTTGAGTCGCGACTCGCAGGACCGAAAATCGACTCGGCCCGGGCCCCCCACTTCGCGAGTCGGTCCCGATTTTGAATCCGAAAATGCTGCATCGCTGTTACAAAAATGCTGCGATGAATCCGCTTGTTGCTAATGCCGGACTTATCCACAAGCGCACGCGGTTCGGGCTGGGTTTTCGCGCATTTTTTGTTGGCGACCCGAAAGCTTCATGTCAGCTTCAAATCATCGGAAGACAGAGACGACAGACCACCGGGACATCAAGGGTAGTTGCAAGACTAGCCAGAAGAGAACGGACGGATTGACGAGGAACTCTAACGATAGTCTGGTCACGGAACGTAGCGATTCCCACGAGTTGATGCGAACCCGATCGGATACAGGAAATGCAGTCCATCGCTTGGGCAGCGACTGCTTCGGCAGACGCAGGAAGAGATGATGAAGGGCTTTCCAGGTGCGGCCGGCCCCCGAAAGGGGGCCGACCAAACCGTCGCCGGATTGTTCCGGCGTGCGCCGCAACGCATCGTTTTGCGGGCTGCTGATCGAAAGAGAAGCGGACCGGGATGAAGTGGAGCGGAGTGCGTGGGGCAAAGCCGGATAGTGGGGGTTGGCAGCGATGCCGGCCCCCATTTCGTTTGCGCATCGCGCCAAACGCCGCGCATCACGGTCCGCAACCGCAACCGCAACCGCAACCGCAACCGCAACCGCAACCTGCCAGGCCCTGGCCCTGGACCCTCCATTTATTTTCGACCCTGTGACTTTCGTCACACCAGCGTCAAACGCGGCTGCTTAGTGGCGTCTTGCGACCCGGAGACGTTCCCGATCAGGAACCGATCCCCCTTTCCCGGCCGAGCTCACACGGGCCGGCCGGGAACCTTTCGCTTCCGAACGGCATTGTCTCGATATCGCTCAGGCGTTGTCCAGGCACGACCGGACGTTTCGATAATCGCCCGTCGCCGGCGTGTTCCCGGCCGGGCCAGGGAAGGGAAAAACATGGGTCTGATCATCACATTGATCGTCGGCGGCATCATTGGCTGGCTGGCGAGCATCGTCATGCGCACCGACGCGCAACAGGGCATCATTCTGAATATCGTTGTCGGGATCGTCGGCGCATTCCTCGGAAATTTCCTCGGCAGCTTCTTCGGCATGGGCGCCAGCCTCGACGCCTTCAGTCCGATAGGATTGCTCTGGGCCTTCATCGGCGCGGTGGTGCTTTTGGGTATAATCAACCTTTTCCGCCGTGGCAGCGTTCGCTGAAACGCAGGGCGGTCGAGAAATCCGCTTTCGCCATTTCACTAGGCGATTGCAGATATTTGAGTTAGCATCCTTGGGCCTGTTCTATCAGGCGCCATAATGATCGTAGGGGGTCAGAACATGATTGATTTCATTATCGCACTTGTCATGGGCGGCGTCATCGGCTGGCTTGCCAGCATCGTGATGCGCACCGATGCCCAGCAAGGCATCTTTCTGAACATCATTGTCGGTTGCGTCGGTTCAATCCTCGGCCGGCTGTTGCTCGGCGGTGTCTTCGGCGGCGGTCACCTGCGCGGCGACGCTTTCGATTGGCGGACGCTGGTAACGGCCTTCATTGGCGCGATCATCCTGCTCGCGATCGTAAACCTCATCAGGCGCGGCCGGGTTCGCTGATCGCCAACCGCCGGTCCGTCAAGCGATCGGCGCGATGAAAGGGGCGGCCGCCGCAAGGCGCGCCGCCCTTTTTCACGCCTGTAAACGCTGGAAATTGTACGAAGACAAGCCTATGAGCCGCGATCCGGGGCGCGGGGGGATGGCGAAGTTTCGCCTCTTGCCAGTGGTGATTTAATTAGGTAATACACCTCATACGGGATTTGATCCTGTCGTGCGGGGTTGAGGGGACAGGCGCGGTTGCGCCTGCCGCGCCGGTATGCCGCGCGAGACAGGGAGGATTAGGCGTGAACTACGAGCGGAAAGTGGAAGCGATGGACAGCCTGGCGGGCACGCAGAGCTATTATCAGGAGGCGGACGACAGCCGCCGCAAACGGACATTTCTGATCGTGGCGCTGGTGTTGATCGCGCTCGCGCTCGGCGCCACCTATTACGCCTTTACCCACGGCAAGGGCGCGGCTGATGCCGGAGGGCAGGGCGCGGCGGCGATCCCGAATGTCACCGTGGTCATTCCCGGCCGTGTGTCGGTCGAAGCAGTGATTTCCGCCAACGGCACGATCGCGGCACGTCGCGAAATGCCGGTCGGCGTCGCGGGCGAGGGCGGACAGGTCGTTCGCGTGCTCGTCGAGCCCGGCCAGTGGGTCGGCGCGGGACAGGCGCTGGCGGTCATCGATCGCTCGGTGCAGACGCAGCAGGCGGCGAGCCTCGCGGCATCGATCCGCGTTGCGCAGGCCGATGCCAATCTGGCGCAAGCCGAACTGGAACGCGCGCAGGCGCTTGTCGGACGCGGCTTCATCTCGAAAGCCGACATGGATCGCAAGCGCGCAACGCGCGATGCCGCCAATGCGCGCGTCCGTGTCGCGCAGGCGCAATATGGCGAGGCCACCGCACGCAACGAGCGCCTGAACATCGTCGCGCCCGCGGCAGGCCTGGTGCTGACGCGCCAGGTTGAACCGGGCCAGATCGTCGGCGCCGGCAGCGGCATCCTGTTCCGGATGGCGCGCGGCGGCGAGATGGAGATGCTGGCGCAAATGGCAGAGGCCGATCTGGCCCGCGTCAAGGTCGGTACGCGCGCGACGGTGACGCCGGTCGGCACCGATGCTCAGATTGCCGGGCAGGTCTGGCAGAAGTCGCCGGTGATCAACATGGATACCCGTCAGGGCACGGTCCGCATCGCGGTCCCGTACAGCGAGGCTTTGCGTCCGGGCGGTTTCGCCGACGCGCGGCTGATCGCGGGAACCGCCGAAGCTCCGCTGCTTCCCGAAAGCGCGGTGCAGAGCGGTCCCGAGGGCAATTTCGTGCTGATCGTCGATGCCAATAACGTCATCAAGCGGCAGCCGGTGAAGGTCGGCACCGTGACCGATGGCGGCGTGTCGATCGCGTCGGGCCTGACGGGCACCGAAAAGGTCGTGGCGCTGGCTGGCGCGTTCCTCAACCCTGGCGACAAGGTGAAGCCGGTGGTTCAGAAAACCTCGCAATAATCGGCCGAACGGCACGCATAGAGATTTAGTGCACAAGGGCGTTTGATCATGAGCTTTCGCAACATTTCCGCCTGGTGCATCCGCAATCCGGTGCCGCCGATCGTGATGTTCATTCTGTTGCTGTTGGCGGGCGTCGTCAGCTTCAACCGGATGGACGTGAACGACAATCCCGACGTCGAATTTCCGATGGTGCAGGTGGTCGTGGTCCAGCCCGGCGCAGCGCCGTCGGAGCTGGAGACGCAGGTTACCCAGCGCATCGAGGCTGCGGTACGCGCCGTCAGCGGTGTCGATGAACTTTCATCCTATGTGGGTGAGGGCAACAGCCGCACGATGGTGCAGTTCGCAATCGGTACCCCGATCGACCGCGCCTATAACGACGTCAATCAGGCCGTGCAGCAGATCCGCAGCGATCTGCCCGAAGGCATTCTTGAGCCGCAGGTCGTTCGCGTCGACGCCGCGGGCGGCCCGATTACCTATTTCGCGGTCGAAACGTCCGACATGACGCTCGAACAATTGAGCTGGTTCGTCGACAACACGGTCGCGAAGGAACTGCTTTCGATCCCCGGCATGGCGAAGGTCAGCCGTTCGGGCGGCGTCAATCGCGAAATCCGCGTCATCCTCGATCCCGCACGCATGCAAAGCTATGGCCTGACGGCGAGTCAGTTGAACCAGCAACTGCGGCAAGTGAACGTCAATGCCGCGGGTGGGCGCACCGAAATCGCCGGTTCCGAACAGGCGGTACGCGTGCTCGGTAACGCCGAAAACGCTTTCCAGCTCGGCGAAACGCGCATCTCGATCGGCAACGGCCGCACCATCCGCCTCGCCGATGTCGCGAAGGTCACCGATGGCTATGCCGAGCAGCGCAACCTTGCGAAGATCGAGGGCAAGCAGGTGCTTTCTTTCTCGATCGAGAAGGCGAAGGGCTCGTCGGACGTCACGATCCACGACGAGACGATGAAGAAACTCGCCGAGATCAAGAAGTCGAACCCGCAGGTCGAATTCAAGATCCTGTTCACGCGGACCGAATATACGAAGGAACAATATCGCAGCTCGATGCTGGCGATGATCGAAGGCGCGGTGCTCGCCGTCGTCGTCGTGTTCCTCTTCCTGCGCGACTGGCGTGCGACGTTGATCAGCGCGCTCGCGATCCCGCTGTCGGCAATCCCGACCTTCTGGTTCATGGACCTGATGGGCTTTTCGCTGAACGGGCTGTCGCTGCTCGCATTGAGCTTGGTGGCCGGCGTGCTCGTCGACGACGCGATCGTCGAGATCGAGAATATCGTCCGACACATGCGCATGGGCAAGACCGCCTATCAGGCGTCGATCGACGCGGCCGACGAAATCGGCCTGGCGGTCGTCGCGACGACGATGTCGATCGTCGCAGTGTTCCTGCCCGTCGCATTGATGCCGGGGGTTTCGGGCCAGTTCTTCATCCAGTTCGGCCTGACCGTCGTATTCGCGGTGCTCGTCAGCCTTGCGGTCGCGCGTATGATCACGCCGATGATCGCCGCCTATTTCCTGTCGGCGCAGGGCGAGCAGGACCATGCGTCCGGCCCATGGGTCGACCGTTATGAGCGCATCCTTGCCTGGACGCTCGACAATCGAAAGCATCATGCGGTGCGTGCGCGTTACGAGGCGCACCCGACGAAGCTTGCCTATCTGGCGGTTCCGCTGATCCTTGCCGGGCTGTCGGTGCTCTACGCAATCTATGCCTATTTCCAGCCGGTGCCGATCGGGCAGGACAAGCCCAATACGGCGATGTACTTCCTGCTGAAGACGCCGGTCGAAGCAATCATGACCTATCTGGGCGTCGCCTTGCTCATCATCCTGCTCGGTGCGCTTGCCTGGGTGGTGGGGGTGCGTGGGCCGGGCATCACCAACTGGGCGAAGTTCATGGTCCAGCGCGCCTGGGCGCGCCTGTTCGACCATCGCGTCTGGATCGTCGGCATCGGCGTCCTGTCGCTGGGGCTGAGCGTTGTGTTGCTGATGATCCTGCCGCAGCAGTTCCAGCCGACGATCAACAGCGACTATAGCCAGATCCGTTATGAACTGCCGCCGGGTTCGACGCTGGCGCAGAGCGAGCATATCTCGAACCAGATCAACGCGATCCTGGCAAAGGACAAGACTGTCGCAAACGCCTTTTACGAAGTGAATGTCGGCGACGGCGGTGTCTATATCACGCTGAAGAAGGACCGCGAGGTCACCAGTGTAGATTGGGAACGCAGCCTGCAGCCCAAAATGGCGGCGATCCCCGACGCGCGCGTGAATTTCCAGAGCCAGTCGGGCGGTTTCTCGGGACGCGACATCACTTTCGTGATCGGCGGCGACGATCCGGTCGCGCTCGAAAAACATGCGCGCCTGATCGTGTCGCAGATGGAAAAGTTGAAGGAACTTCGCGGTTCGCGGATCGAGGGTGATATCCCGCGTCCCGAAATCATCGTGACGCCCCGGCTCGATCTCGCTGCCGAACTCGGCGTGACGACCTCGTCGCTCAGTCAGACGATCCGCATCGCGACACTCGGCGACATCGATCAGAACGCCGCGAAATTCTCGCTGTCGGATCGCCAGATCCCGATCCGCGTGCTGCTGTCCGAAGATTCGCGCCGCAACCTTGCGACGATCGAGAATCTGCCCGTGCCGACTGCGCGCGGAACGACGGTGCCGCTGAAATCGGTCGCGGTGATCGGTTTCGGTGCCGGGCCGACCGAGCTGCGCCGGTACAACCAGACGCGGCGCATCGTGATCGGTGCCGACCTGGCGCCGGGGCTGGTGACGGGTGACGCGCAGAAAAAGATCGATGCGCTGCCCGCGGTCAAGACGATGCCGCAGGGCATCCGCAAGGTGATCCAGGGCGATGCCAAGTGGCAGGCCGAACTGATCACCAACTTCATGATCGCTGTCGTCTCCGGACTCCTGCTCGTCTTCTCGACGCTAGTGCTGCTCTATCGCCGATTCCTGTCGCCGCTGGTCAACATGTCGTCGTTGCTGCTCGCGCCGCTGGGCGGGCTGCTCGGCCTCTGGATCACCGGCATGGAAGTCTCGATGCCCGTCTATATCGGCCTGCTCATGCTGCTCGGTATCGTCGCCAAAAACTCGATCCTGCTCGTCGATTTCGCGATCGAGGAGATGGACCATGGCGTCGAGAAGGATGCCGCGCTGCTCGATGCCGGGCGCAAGCGCGCGCAGCCGATCGTCATGACGACGGTCGCGATGGTCGCGGGCATGGTGCCGACCGCGCTGTCGCTGTCGGGCGACGGTGCCTGGCGACAGCCGATGGGCGTCGTCGTGATCGGGGGCCTGATCCTGTCGACCATGCTCACATTGCTCATCGTTCCGGCGGGCTTCAGCCTTGCCGACAGCATCGAAAAGCGCCTTGGCCGCTTCTTCTCGAGCAACCTGCTCACCTATCGGAAGGGCGACGATACGAAACCGCACGGGGCGCCGACCCCCGAACCGGCGGAGTAATGGGGATCGGCCGGCGCGGTAAGCCACTGCGCCGGTTGCAACCTTTGCGGCATTTCGCCATTTGGTTTGCATGACCGACCGCACGCTCTCCCTGCCGATTGGTGTCGCCATTCCGGCCAGAGCATCGAACATTCGCGTCGTTGCGACGGGCTTGCTCGTCGTCATGGCCTTTGTCTTCATCGGCGCGAAATATTTTCAGGACGTCAATCCGGCGATCGGCTTTCTCCGCGCCTTTGCCGAGGCGGCGATGGTCGGTGGGCTTGCCGACTGGTTCGCGGTCACCGCCCTGTTCCGCCACCCGATGGGGCTGCCGATCCCGCACACCGCCATCGTTCCGCGCAACAAGAACCGCATCGGCGACACGCTCGCGCGCTTTCTGCTCACCAATTTCCTGCTGCCGCGCCTGATTGCACGCAAGATGCAAGCGGTCGACGTCGCGGGCGCGGTCGGCAAATTCCTGTCCGAACCGGGCGAGGGCGGCGGGCGGCTTCGCCTCGGTGCGTCGCGCATCATTGCCGACGGCCTTGGCGCACTCGATCAGCAGCGTCTGGGCGGCATGGTCAAATCGGCGATCGCCGATCGCTTGCGCGAACTCGACGTCGCGCCCCTGCTTGGACAGGCGCTGCAGGCGGCGCTGGCCGAGGGGCGGCATCAACCGCTTTTGGATGCGATGGTCAAATGGGGGTCGAAGACGCTCGAACTCAACGAGCATCTGATCCACCAGATGGTGCACGACAATTCGAACGCGATCGTGCGCTTCACCGGGCTGGACGAAAGCATCTCGAACCGCATCGTCGCGGGCCTGTCGAAGCTGCTCAGCGAAATGGCGGTCGACGAAACGCACCCGCTGCGCATCCGTGTCGAGGAAGGGCTCGCCAAGATGGCGCTCGACCTGCAGCACGACCCCGAAGTGAAGGCGAAGGTCGCGAAGGTTCGTGACGAGTTGCTCGAAAACAAGGCGGTCAAGCGCTGGCTCGACGGCCTGTGGGAACAGGGCCGCACCGCGCTGCTCAAGGCCGCGCGCAACCCCGACACGATGCTCGCCGGCCGCATCGGCGAACTCGTCACGCAGTTCGGCGCGATGCTTGGCGAGGATGCGGGGATCAAGCGCACGCTCAACCGCTACGCCCGCCGCGCCGTCGTCGGCATGGTCGACAGCTATGGCGAAACCGCGCTCAAGCTGGTGTCGGACACGATCCGCGGCTGGGATGCGAAGACGATCACCGACCGGCTTGAAAATGCTGTCGGCGACGACCTGCAATATATCCGTATCAACGGCACGCTCGTCGGCGGCCTGGTCGGCGTGCTGATCCACACGGTCGACGTGCTGATCTAGGCGCTCGCCGCCAGCCCCTCACGAAAGGTCGGATAGCGCGGCGCCCAGCCGAGCAGCCGCTTCGCCTTGCCGTTCGCCACACGGCGATTCTCGGCATAGAAAGCGCGAGCGGCGGGCGACAGGCCGGCTTCGCCGAGCGATTGCAGCGGCGGCAATGGCGCACCGAGCATTGTGCAGCCCCATTCGACGAGCCGGTTCTGATGGCAGGGTTCGTCGTCGGCGAGGTTATAGACGCCCGCTTGCCCGCGGAACGACGCCATGACGCCGCCCGCGATATCGTCGATATGAATCCGGCTGAAGACCTGGCTGGGCACGTCGATGCGGTGCGCGCGGCCTTCGGCGATGCGCCCGAGGATCGAGCGGCCGGGTCCGTAGATGCCCGGAAGGCGAAATATGCGAACGTCGCTGCGCAAGTCCCGCCATGCCGCGTCTGCCGCATTGCGATCCGCGCGGCGGCCCTTGATCGGCGCGCTTTCGTCGACCCACGCGCCACCCGTATCGCCATAGACGCCGGTCGAGGAGAGATAGCCGGTCCATATCGAGGCGGAGAGGGCGATCGCCTCGCCATAGCGGGCGAGGACGGGGTCTACCCCTTCGACGGGCGGCACCGACGACAGGATATGCGTCGCCTCGCGAACCGCACGCCGCACGGCGATCTCATTGTCGAACGCGATGCTGCCCTCGCGGCCGTCGCGTGTCGTCCCCGCCACGTCCCAGCCACGCGCGCGCAAGCGTCCGGCGAGGTGGCTCGCGGCATAGCCCATTCCGAAAATCAGCATCTGTCCCATCGCGCGCCTTATTGCGCGTCGGCGGCGCTGTGCCTAGATCGATCGGATGACCGACGCTTCCTCTACGCCCGCCATTCCCGTCACCATCTATCGCAGCGACTATCGCGCGCCCGAATGGCAGATCCCCGACATCGCGCTCGATTTCGCGCTGGGGATCGACGCGACGAAGGTCCGCGCGACGCTGTCGGTGGTGCGCGATGCCGATGCGCCGGTGCCGCTGCTGCTGCGCGGCGACGGGCTGACTGCGGCGGCGGTACGCGTCGATGGCGAGGTATGGAACGACTGGCGGATGGACGGCGGCGACCTGGTCGTTGATCTCGGCGAACGGACCGCGGCGACGGTCGAGGTCGATACGGTGATCGACCCCGCATCGAATACGCAGCTTTCGGGGCTTTATGCATCGGGCGGCCTGCTCTGCACCCAGTGCGAGGCCGAGGGCTTTCGCCGCATCACTTTTCATCCCGACCGCCCCGATGTGCTCAGCCGCTACAAGGTGCGGATGCAGGGCGACAAGGCGGCGTTCCCGATCCTGCTGTCGAACGGAAATTGCATCGATCAGGGCGAAGCGGGGAGCGATCATTGGGCGCTGTGGGAAGACCCCTGGCCGAAACCCTCCTATCTGTTCGCGCTCGTCGCCGGCGACCTTGTCGTCAACAAGGATAGCTTCACGACGATGTCGGGTCGCAAGGTCGAACTGGGCATCTGGGTTCGCGGCGGCGATCAGGATCGCACCGGCCACGCGATGCAGGCGCTGAAGGACAGCATGAAATGGGACGAGGAGGTCTATGGCCGCGAATATGACCTCGACCTGTTCAACATCGTCGCGGTCAGCGATTTCAACATGGGGGCGATGGAGAACAAGGGCCTCAACATCTTCAACACCCGCTATATCCTTGCCGACCCCGACACCGCGACCGACGTCGATTATGATGGTGTCGAGGGCGTCGTCGCGCACGAATATTTCCACAATTGGTCGGGCAATCGCGTCACCTGTCGCGACTGGTTCCAGCTCAGCCTGAAAGAGGGTTTCACCGTCTTTCGCGACCAGAATTTCTCCGCCGATATGGGCTCGCCGCCGGTCAAGCGGATCGAGGATGTCCGCCTTCTCCGCGCCGCGCAATTCCCCGAGGATGCGGGGCCGCTCGCGCATCCGATCCGCCCCGACAGCTTTCAGGAAATCTCGAATTTCTATACCGCGACCATCTATAACAAGGGCGCCGAGATCATCCGCATGATGGCGACGATGGTCGGACCCGAACGCTTCCGCAAAGGCACCGACCTCTATTTCGACCGTCACGACGGCGAGGCAGCGACGTGCGAGGATTTCGTGCGCGCGATCGAGGACGGCGCGGACATCGACCTCGCGCAGTTTCGCCGCTGGTACGAACAGGCGGGGACACCGCGGCTGAAGCTTTCGCTGGTCGAAGAGGCTGGCGACTGGTCGCTCGATATCGTGCAGATGGTGCCGCCGACGCCCGGCCAGCCGGAGAAACAGCCGATGATGCTGCCGCTGCGCCTGGCTGCCTTTGCGATGGACGGCAGCGGCGACGCGCTTGCCGACACGCTGGTCACGGTAACCGGCGCAACACAGCGTGTCACGCTTGGACAATTTGCGGCGCGCCCGGCGCTGTCGGTCAACCGCACTTTCTCCGCACCGATCATCGTCGATTTCGAACGTGGCCCCGGCGAACTCGCCTGGCTGGCCGCGCATGACGATGATCCGTTCGCGCGCTACGAAGCGTTGCAGCAGCTCATGCTCGACACGCTTGTCGCCGCGGTATCGGGTGAGGCGGGCGACCGCCGCGCGGTGATCGACGCCGTCGGGCAGACGCTCGCGGGGGCGGCCAGCGATCCGGCTTTCGTTGCCGAAGCGGTGCTGCTGCCCAGCGAAGCTTTCATCGGCGACCAGATGCTCACCGTCGATCCCGACGCGATCCGCCGCGAACGGCTCGCGTTGCAGGCGGCGATCGGCACCGCGCTCGAAAGCGAATGGCGGTCCATCCTTGCCGGCAAGGCGCCGCCCGCGACCGACCTATCGCGCAAGGCCAAGGGCGGCCGCCGCCTGCGCGGCGTTGCGCTTGCCTATCTCGCAGCCACCGGGGCGGACGATGCGCCCGCGCTTGCGTTCGACATCTTCTCCAATGCCGACGGCATGACCGAACGGCAGGCGGCATTGGCGACGCTCGCGCACGGCGACAGCGATGAGCGTGCTCATGCGCTCGACATCTTCTATCAACGCTATCGCGACAATCCGCTCGTGCTCGACAAATGGTTCCAGGTACAGGCGTGGTCGCTGCGTTCCGACACGGTCGATGCGGTGAAGGGCCTTGCGCAGCATCCCGATTTCACGTTGGCGAACCCGAACCGCGTCCGCTCGCTCTATGGTGCGCTGACGGGCAATCAGGCGGCGTTCCATCGTGCCGATGGTGCGGGCTACCGGTTGATCGCCGATCTCGTCATCGCGCTCGATCCGAAGAACCCGCAGACCGCGGCAAAGATGATCCCCCCGCTCGGCCGCTGGAAACGTTTCGGCGACGCGCGGCAGGCGCTGATGCGCGCCGAACTCGAACGCATCCTCGCGCAGCCCGGCCTGTCGCGCGACGTGACCGAACAGGCGTCGAAGAGCCTTTTGGGTTGATGTCCGGCAGGCGGTGGGGAGCTGTCTTGCGTTTACCCCACTTCCGTCATCCCGGGCTTGACCCGGGATGACGAGGAAAGATAGCGCGGCAATCGGTCGGTTCCCGTCATTCCATCCAGATTGGCGGTGAACGGCGGATATGAGGTGGAGAGCGGACGTTGCGTCACCCCACTTCGTCATCCCGGGCTTGACCCGGGATCCCGCTTTTTGACGCACTCACCGACTTCGACTTCAAGCGGGACCCCGGATCAAGTCCGGGGTGACGATATGGAGAGGGCAGCTCCCGGTCGTTATCCGCCCTTCATCATTCAAGGCACAGTCACGACAGGCTTTTCATCGCCATAAAGGTTTTTCCATTCCACCTCGGCCTGAATGCGCGGAAAATAGGCCCAAGTCTTGATGTCGATCGCGCGGGCAAGCCAGGGTTTGGCCTTCTCCCTCTCGCCGCGCATCAGCCAGTACATGGCCAATGTGTAGCTCGACGAGGATTTCGCGCCATCCGCTCCGCCGAACGGCCGGCCTGAATCCCTTTCGGTGTAGTAATCCTCGGTAAACCGATTTCCACGAAAGAGTTGAATGGCGTTGAAATAGAACGGCCCTTCGCCTGTCGGCGATAGATCCTCGGCCCTGAACTTATACCGTGCGAGCAATTCGTCCGCCTCGATCGTGTGATCGAGCTTCATCAACGCAAGATATCGCCAATATAGCGGGGCAGCGATGTCCTGAGGGTTTCCGGTCAACAGGATCAGTTGATAGGCTCTGTCGAACCATTTTTCGGCATTCCGATAGTCGCGCTTTGCGAAATAGGCGCCGCCGAGATGATAATATAGATAGAATTGGACGATGTCCGGCGTGCCGGGAAACTGGCTGGGCCCCAGCTTTTCGCGCTCCAGCGGCTGGCCTTCATATAGCGCCGCCGCCTTCAGACCGTCAGCGATCGAGAGATCGAACTCGCGAAGATTGAAATAACGGTGCGCCCGGTGGCGCAGGAGCTTGGCAGAGTTCGGATAGCGTTTGAGCCCTTCGGTGAACACCGCAACCGCTTCCCGGCCCAGCGTCTGGTAACCGAGCATGCGGCCATACCAGACTATATTGTCGATCGTCGGTTCGCGCTCTGCCGCAGCCTTTGCGTCGGCGACAGCCCAGAGCAGCGTCTGGGTATCGGTGACATTGGTCGGATTGACGTCGTCCGTATACATGGGCTCTCCCAATAGCGAGAGCCCCTGAAACGACCGCGGAGCTTCCTGTGCCGCCACGGGCGCAGCCATCGTCAAGGCCGCCACGGCAATAGTCAGACGCTTCGCGCTTTTCATGAATGATCCCCATCTGCAACAAATTATCCAATAGGAAAATTAATGCCCGATTAGAAATGTTCGTGCAAGCGGATTTTGGCAGCGACCCGGGGCGATGTTTCTTGCTGTCGAAAATCATGGCGCAAAGAAAATCTGAATTGCAAATGACTCGCAATAACATATAAGCCCGCCAGCGGCATGTCGTGCGCGCTGGAAAGGGATATGATGTACGCCTTTGTCGACCGGCCGGTGGAAAACCTCTGCAATGGCGGTCGTTTCCTGCTCTGGGCGATGCGCGGGTGGGTTTCAGCGGCGGAGCGGGGGCAATGTCCGCCGCAGATGCTGTTTCGCGGTTTTGCGGCGGTCGATGCCGCCGGGGCGCTTCCCGATTTCCATATCGCGATGGCGCTGCTCGGCGGTGACGCGGTCGAAACGCTGGTGCTCGCACCGATGCCCTGCCTCCAGATTTCAGAGGATGAAGCAATTCTGCTTGGACTCTGGCGCGATTTTTCGCTTGGGGATGCCGCAAATGCCCGCGCGACGTTGGCCTTGATGGCCGAGGGAGACAGCGTCGGCCCGATCGCAAAGGCGATGGGCGCGGCGGTCGACCGGCTGCTCGCGGCGGGATTCGATATGCCGGCCCTCGCGGCCGGCTCCATGACGCATCAGGAAAGTTCAAAGTGATGAGTGACCGTATTGCCGAAGCCGCCAAGCTGGCCCCCTCCGCCTCGTTGACCGTCGAGGAAGTAAGGTCGGTGCGCCATTGGAACGAGCATCTGTTCAGCTTCACGATCACGCGTCCGCCGAGCTTCCGCTTCCGCTCGGGCGAGTTCGTGATGATCGGCCTGCCGGGCGAGGGCCGCCCGCTGCTGCGCGCTTATTCGATCGCCAGCCCCGCCTATGCCGACGAGCTCGAATTCCTGTCGATCAAGGTGCCCGACGGCCCGCTTACCTCGCGGCTCCAACTGATTCAGCCCGGCGATCCGGTCTATCTCGGCCGCAAGCCGACGGGGACGCTCGTCGCCGATGCGCTGACCCCCGGCCGGCGTTTGTTCATGCTCTCGACCGGGACGGGGCTCGCACCCTTCCTAAGCCTTGCGCGCGATCCCGACATTTATGAGCGCTTCAACCAGATCGTGATCGTCCATTGCGTGCGGCAGGTCAGCGACCTCGCCTTCCGCGACGAACTCGAAAGCCAGCTTGCGGGCGATCCGCTGGTGCAGGACCAGGCGCTGCTCCAGTTCCACTATCTGCCCACGGTGACCCGCCAGCCGTTCCGCACGACGGGCCGCATCGATGCGCTGATCGACGATGGTTCGCTCTTCGGTCATCCGTTGACCGGCCCGACCGAATTCGATCCGGCGACCGACCGCATCATGATGTGCGGCAGCATGGCGATGATCCGCGACCTGCAGGCCCGTTTCGAGGGGCTGGGCTTCAAGGAAGGATCGAACGCCGCGCCCGGCGATTTCGTCATCGAGCGCGCGTTCGTCGGTTAGGGCCAAATCCCGTCAGGGCTTGTCGGCGTAGGCCTTTACCAGATCGAACATATAGTCGCGTCCGACATAGACCGATTTGACTTCCATTCGTTCGTTGAGGCCGTGGGCGCCGTTGCCGTCGGGATCGCCCCACATGCCGGGTATCCCATAGGTGGGGATGCCGGCGGCGCCGAGGAAGGTCGCATCGGTATAGCCGTTCGCCATCGACGGGATGACCTTCAGTCCCGGCCAATATTTGTCGACAAGCTTCTGCATCGGTCCGATGATCTTGGGGTCGAGCGGCGGCGCGGGCGGGGCGGGGCGTTTCGGGGCTAGCTGGGTGATCGCGACACCCGGGTCGCCGATGACCTTTGCGAGCTCGTCCTTGATCGATTCGATGCTGTGGCCCGGAAAGATGCGGCAATTGATGTTCGCGCCCGCGCGCTGCGGCAGCGCGTTCGGCGCATGGCCGCCGTCGAGCAGCGTCGCGACGCAGGTCGTGCGCAGATTGCTATGCAGGAATGGGTCCTTGTTCACGATCGCCTCGGCCGCCTTGTCGGCGGGGTTCTTCGCGAGCGCGACCATCGCCCGGCCCGTCTCGTCGCCGCGTGCCGCGCCCGCCTCGGCAAAGAAGCGCCGGGTCGTGTCGGTCATTTCGACCGGGAAGTCATAATCGCCGATCTTCGTCAGCGCGCGCGCAAGTTCATAGATCGCATTGTCGGGCACGGGCGCCGAACTATGGCCGCCGGGGTTGCGCGTTTCGAGGCGGAAATTGGCGAAGGTCTTTTCGCCGACCTGCACCGACTGGCCGAGGACCTTGCCCTTGCCGTCGCTGTCGCCGCCGCCGCCTTCGTTGAGCGCAAATTCGGCGTCGATCAGGTCGCGCTTGTTCGCGGCGAGCCATTCGACCCCGTTGAACGCGCCATTGGTTTCCTCGCCGCAGGTCAGCGCGACCTTGACCGCGCGCTTCGGCTTGTATCCGGCCTGCTGGAAACGGATCAGCGTGTCGACCCACACCGCGGCCTGCGCCTTGTCGTCGGCGGTGCCGCGGCCATAGAAATAGCCATTTTCCTCGACCATGACGAAGGGGTCGCGTTCCCAGTCGGCGCGTTTCGCCTCGACCACGTCGATATGCGCGACGAGCAGGATCGGCTTCGCGGTTTTCGAGGTCCCCGGATAGACGGCGACGAGGCCGCCTTCCTTGGGATTTTCGGGTGTCGCAAAAAGGGTGAGTTGGCTGTCGGGGATGCCCGCCGCCTTGAGCCGCGCCGCCATGCGTTCGGCGGCGAGCGTGCAACTGCCCGATGACAGCGTCGTGTTCGTCTCCACAAGCTCCTTATAGAGATCGCGGAAGGCGAGCTGATCAGGCCGCGGCGCCGCATCGGCGGCGATCGCGGGCGCCGCGACGAACAAGGTGGACGCCAGCAGCGCGGACAGTCTTTTCATCATTATTTCCCCCATTTGATTGCGCCGAAGGGAGCAGAAAGGCCGCGCGACTGCAAGCCGCGATGCGCAGCCTCTTGCGCCGCGAAGGGCTTTCGCGCAATCGGGTGTCCGTGGGGGACAGGAGCCAGCGTGACGAGACTAGATGACCACCCGCCGGGGTTGGTGGCGCGCGGCGTGCGCCGATTATTGCTTTTGCTGTACCGGATGCGCGGTTGGACAGCGGTCGGGAGCGTGCCCGAACCGCGCCGCTTCGTGCTGATCGCCGCGCCGCATACGAGCAATTGGGACTTCGTCAATTTCCTCGGCGTTGCCGGCGACTTGGGTATCAAGCCGCATTTCATGGGCAAATTGTCGCTGTTCCGCTGGCCGCTCGCCGGCTTCATGAAACAGATGGGCGGCATTGCGGTCGACCGTCGCGGCGGCACCAACGTCGTGCAGCAGATGGTAGGCGAGTTCGCGCGCCGCACCGAATTCATCCTGACCGTCGCGCCCGAAGGGACGCGCGGCAAGACGAAGAAATGGCGCACCGGATTCTATCAGATTGCACTTGCGGCGAAGGTACCGCTGGTCGTCGGCTTCATGGATTACAGCAAGAAGACGGGTGGGCTCGGCCCGCTGATCTGGCCCACCGGCGATTTTCGCGCCGACATGCTGAAGGTGTTGGAAACCTATAAAAATTGCATTCCCAAATTTCCCGAGCGCGCGGTCCAGTCGATCGATGATATAGTCGGTGTCGACGAGGAACCGGATATGCGCGCATGATCGATGCCCTTTTGCTGTTGGCGACCAATTTCGCGGGGTTGCTCGGCGTAATTCTGGTCCTGTGGGGCATTTCGGTCGTGATCCGCGATGTGTCGTTCATCGACGCCTTCTGGGCGTTCGGCATGGTGCTGCTCGCATGGGGCACCGCCTGGCAGGTCGGTGTCGAGGCACCGCATGCGAAGCTGCTGCTGGGTCTGACCACGCTCTGGGGTCTGCGGCTTGCGATCCATCTGACGATCCGCTGGGCGGGCCATGGCGAAGATCCGCGCTACAAGAAAATCCTCGCTTACACGGGCGAAAAACGAAAATGGAGCTGGGCGAAGACCGCATTGATCATGGTTTTCCTGACCCAGGCGCCGTTGCTGTTCGTCACCTGCCTGCCTGCACAGCTTGGCATCTGGGCGAGTGCGCTCGGTCCGCAGGACATCGGCATCCTTGGATGGGCAGGCGCCGCCGCGGCGCTCGCCGGGATCGCATTCGAGAGCATCGGCGATGCGCAGCTCGACGCATTTCGCAAGAATCCGGCGAACAAGGGCAAGGTGCTCGACACCGGTCTGTGGCGTTATACGCGCCACCCCAATTATTTCGGCGACGCGCTGACCTGGTGGGGCATCTGGCTGGTGGTCGCCGACATCGGCTGGGCGCCCGCGCTCGCGAGCTTGATCGGCCCTGTCTTCCTGACCTTCACCCTCACCAAATGGTCGGGCAAGGCCCTGCTCGAAAAGGGGCTGCACAAGACGCGGCCCGACTATGCCGCTTATGTCGCGCGCACTTCCGGATTCATTCCGTGGCCGCCAAAGACCGGGGCTTAGGCGGCGAGGAAAGCCCGGCCGATGTGTCGGCGCTGGGCGACGCGCCGCGCATTCGCGCGATCCTGATTGCCGCTGCGCGCGCAGGGCGAAGCGTCAGCTATTCCGAATTGCTGGGCGACCTCGGCTTCCGTTTCACGCGGCCCAAGATGCGCGCGGTGTGCCGGACGCTGGAGGAAGTCGACCGCCTCAGCGCGCTGGACGGCGAACCCGATCTGGCGGTGCTGGTGGTGCGCGAGAGCGACCGTCTGCCCGGCCAAGGCTGGTGGGTCGGCGGGACCGCGCTGTTGCTCGGCTATGATGGACCGTGGGAGGGGGCCGCGGCGGCGCGCTTCATTCGCGAGCAGCAGCAGGCGGTGTTCGATTTTTGGGAGGAGCGATAGGCTGGTTTCGCGTGGGAGCGACTCCCTCCATCCTCGTCTCGTCGACGTGGAATTCGATCAGCCCGGATAACGTTCGTTCATGACGTCCCAGCTCAGCACGACCAGCTTTTCGAGCACGTCCAGATCGACGTCGGCAAGCTTGTTGATGTAGAGGCAGGACTTGCCATTCTTATATTTGCCAAGCTTGGCGAGCAGGGCATCGGCCTCGGGCTGGCGCTTCTCGTAATGGCCCATCAGATAAAGCGTCATCGCAGCCTTGCGCGGCGAAAAGCCCGCGCGGCACATCGTCCCCGACCGGCCGCTGTCATAGAGATAGTCGTAACTGCCATAACCGATGATCGACGGCCCCCACATCCTGGGCTCGAGGCCGGTGACGCGGCGGTGCATCGCGTCGATCACGGCTGCCTCGTCGCGCCGCCGGCTGTCGGGGACGGCGGCAATGAAGTCGGCGACGCTCACTTCGGTCGCCTTGGTCTTGATCTCATCCTTGCCCATCGCCTCTCTCCCGCCGTGAGATGAGAATAGCGCGCCCACGGCGCGAAGCAATCAGCCGTGCATGACCGCAATCGCCTGCGCCAGCGTGCCGATGCGCGCACGAAAGCTGTCGGGTACCACCACTTCGACCTCGGCGCCCAGCGCAATCATCTCGCGCGCGCCATGGTCGCTATCCTCGACCATCAACGTCATTTCGCGCCAGCCGCGTTCATCGGGTGCGCCTGCCGTCGCCACTGCATCCGCGCCGCGCGGCGATTGCTGAGCCAGCCGCTTGCAACCTTCGGGCGATGCGCGAACGGTCGCGGCGGTGGCAAAAAGTTCGGCCTCGAAACGCGCCTGTTCGCCTTGCCACCATGCCGGCAGCCGGAAATCCTTCGGCCATTCGAACGTCGCCTCGTCCGCTTTGGGATCGAAAATGTTCGAGACGCGAAAGACGCGGATCTTTCCCGCGCCGCGCGCCGCGAGATACCAAACGCCGGCCTTTAGCACGAGGCCGAGCGGTTCGACCGTCCAGTCACGCAGCCCCTGCCAGCTGTCATATCGCATCGCGAGCAGGCGCTGGTCGAACACGGCGCGCGCGATCGTCGGCAGCGACGGCAGGCTTTCGCGGCTTCGGTACCAGCCCGCCGGATCGAGGTGAAACCGCGCCGCCATCCGGTCGGCGACCGCCCCGCCGCCACCCGGAATCGCAGCAAGCAACTTGCCGCGCGCCGCGCTCGTCGCCGCGCCAAGTCCCAGTTCGGCGGCGGGACCGGGCAGGCCGATCATCGTCGCCACCTCGGCCTCTTCCGCCGACAGTCCCGTCAGCCGCGTGTGATAGCCGTCGAGCAACTGGAAACCGCCCCCTGGGCCGCGATCGCCATATACCGGCACCCCCGCCGCCGACAGGGCATCGATGTCGCGATAGATGGTCCGTTCGGACACCTCGAACTCGGCGGCAAGATCGGCCGCCGTCAGCCGCTGGCGCAGTTGCAACAGGATCAGGATCGAGAGGAGGCGGCTCGCGCGCATTTTTTCGCTGTAGCAGAAAATAACTGACAGAGAATGTCAGGATAGCGGGCGTAGCAGGGGCTGGTCACCGAGGGAGGGACCCCATGGCCAATATCGACCGCCGCACCGTCATCGCCCTTAGCGCAGGAGCCCTTATGTCCACTGTCATTCCCGCCGCGGTATCCGCTGCGATCAATCCAGCCCCCGTCGGCAAGCCCGGCGATTTCGATTTCCTCACCGGCGAATGGCGCATCCATAATAAATTCCGCGAAGGCGAAAAGTGGATCGAATTCCCCGGCGAAGCGACCGTCGTCGGCATCCTCGGGGGCATCGCCAGCGTCGAGGAACTGCGCATCCCCGCGCGCGGCTTTTCGGGAATGGGGCTCCGCCTGCTCGATGTCGAAAAGAAGATCTGGTCCGACCATTGGGTCAACGCCAAGTCGGGCGTCGTCGCGGTGCCCGGCCAACTCGGCGTATTCGAGGATGGCGCCGGCACCTTTCTGTCCGAAGGCGAGGGTGCGGAGGGGCCCGAACTCTATCGCGGCGTATGGGACCGGATCACCCCGAAAAGCTGCCGCGGGTTCCAGGGGACTTCGCGCGACGGCGGCAAGACGTGGGACGATAGCTGGTTCATGGATTGGACGCGCGTTTCATAAGATGCCGCGCCCCTGCGAAGGCAGGTGGCCTGCACCGACACTAAGGACTGAACGCGGTCGTTGATTTGCTTCGCGGCGATGGGAGATGGGCCCCTGCTTTCGCGGGGGCGCGGTGCATGTATGCCAATACACATGCATTGCGCGATCAAGGCTGGCCTGCTAGCCGCGCCCGCGTCCTTCCCTCGCCAAAGGTGTCAAAATGTCCGAGTCCTTCAAGCGCGTCGTCCTCGCCTATTCGGGCGGCCTCGATACCAGCGTCATTCTGAAGTGGCTGCAGGTCACCTATGGCTGCGAAGTGGTGACCTTCACCGCCGACCTGGGGCAGGGTGAAGAGATCGAGCCTGCGCGCGCCAAGGCCGAACTGATGGGCGTAAAGCCCGAGCATATCTATATCGACGATGTGCGCGAAGAATTCGTCCGCGATTTCGTCTTCCCGATGATGCGCGCCAATGCGCGCTACGAGGGCGATTACCTCCTCGGCACCTCGATCGCCCGCCCGCTGATTTCGAAGCGTCTGATCGAGATCGCCAAGGAAACCGGTGCCGATGCGGTCGCGCATGGCGCGACGGGCAAGGGCAACGACCAGGTGCGCTTCGAACTTTCGGCCTATGCGCTCAACCCCGACATCAAGGTCATCGCCCCCTGGCGCGAATGGGACCTGACCAGCCGCACCGCGCTGATCGACTTTGCCGAGAAGAATCAGATCCCGGTGCCGAAGGACAAGCGCGGCGAAAGCCCGTTTTCGACCGACGCCAATCTTCTGCACACCTCGTCGGAAGGCAAGGTGCTCGAGGATCCGTGGGAAGAGACCCCCGACTATGTCTATTCGCGCACGGTGAATCCGGAAGACGCGCCTGACGCGCCCGAATATATCACGATCGATTTCGAACGCGGCGACGGCGTCGCGCTGAACGGGCAGGCGATGTCGCCCGCGACGCTGCTCGCAGCGCTCAACGATCTTGGCCGCAAGCACGGCATCGGCCGCCTCGATCTCGTCGAAAACCGCTTCGTCGGCATGAAGTCGCGCGGCATGTACGAAACGCCCGGCGGCGAAATCTATGCGCGTGCGCACCGCGGCATCGAAAGCATCACGCTCGATCGCGGCGCGGCGCACCTGAAAGACGAGCTGATGCCGAAATATGCCGAGCTCATCTACAACGGCTTCTGGTTCGCGCCCGAGCGCGAGATGCTGCAGGCGGCGATCGATCACAGCCAGACGAATGTCACCGGCACCGTCCGCCTCAAGCTCTACAAGGGCAATGCCAGCGTCGTCGGGCGCAAGTCGCCGCTCAGCCTCTACAGCGAACGCCATGTGACCTTCGAGGACGACGCCGGCGCTTACGACCAAAAGGATGCGGCAGGCTTCATCAAATTGAACGCCTTGCGCTTGAAATTGCTGGCAAAACAGGGTCAATAAAGCGGCCGGGCACGGGCCCGACTTCGACAGGAGCCTTGGTCCATGTTCTCGCTTTTGCTGGCGGCCGCCAGCCTGACGCCCGCGTTCAACGACGCCTCCTATGCCGACCTCGGCTATGTGAACCGCACCGCGGGCGAATGTGTCGCACGCTTCGGCACTGGCTCGATCGAGATTCGTCAGGCGTTCAACGACGCCGACCGCACGATGATCAATGTGGCGGTCGTGACGGGCAAGCCGACGCGTGCGCTGCCCGTGGGCGCGAAACTGTGGGCTAAGTCGAGCTATGGCCCCGCATGGCGCGCGGTGGTGATCGAATCCTCGCCGCAGCGTCTTCGCTTCGTGGCGCACAACCGCTTCGTCGGCGATCTGTTCAGCGAGGATTCGCTGACGATCGCGCTTCATGAGCGGCTCGATGCGGGCGACGCGGTGCTCGTCGATACGGGATCGGACACCTCCGGTTTTCGCGGCAAGCTCGCTTCGGCGCTCGATTGTTCGGATGGTCTTGGCATCTGATTTTGGACGCCGCCGCGCCGTACGGAAAATCGGTGGCGCGAACGGGTGATCGTCGGCACAATCGCCGACATGCGCTTCTTCGATTTTTCATCATGGCAAAGCGTCGGGACGACGCTGCTGGGCCTCGCGCTGGTGACGCTGATCGGCGTCGGTATCCGGCTGATGGTCATGATGACGATCCAGCAGCGCCGCGAACGGATGAATCGCCAGATCAACGAGCGACTCCGCACATTGATGGCGGCATACAAGACGCTCGGTGGCTCGTTTACCGGCGATCTGATGGTCGACCCGCGCCATCTGCGCGACATCAAGCGTCAGGCGAGCGGCGCCGAACTGGCCGTCGACCTGTCGGACGAGGCCGCGCCGGATGACGATGCGCCCGGCGAATCGGACCGGCCGCGCCGCATTCGCGACGCTGTCGAGGCCGCGCTCTCCGACATCATCCTGCTCGGCACCGAGGCGCAGGTACGGCTTGCCAGCCGCGCGGCGCAGGAACTTGCCGAGGGGCGACCGGTGCATGTCCACGACCTTGTGGTCGAACTGCGCGACTTCATCCGCAAAGCGCTCGATCTGGATCCGGTTCCGGCCGACGTCGTCATCCCCGCCCAAGGCCCGACACGCCCGTCGAGCGGCGGCGGCAAGGCCGGCGGCCGCAGCAACGAGGCGCGCGGCGGGGCCGGCGGGGGCGGTGGACGCGGTGGCGGGGGTGGCGGCGGAATGGGTATGGCGGGCGGCCTTGGCGTTGCTGGCGGCGCTAGTCTCGCCCGCGGATCGACGCCCGACGAAGCCGCAGACGTATCCGGCGAAGCGCAACAGAAATGAGGGGTTAGCAAGCGGCCCGCACCTGCGCTAAGGCGCGGTGCATGACTGCGACCCGTTTCTTCTCCGATAATGCCGCAACCGTTCATCCCGTGGTGATGGAGGCGCTGGCGGCTGCCAATCATGTCGACACAGCCTATGACGGCGACGCGCTCAGCCAGTCGCTCGATGCCGCATTCTCCGACCTGTTCGAAACCGACTGCGAAGTCGTGTGGATCCCCACCGGAACCGCGGCGAACAGCATCATCCTCGCCCATTTCGTGCGCCCGTGGCAGGGTATCCTCTGTTACCAGGAAGCGCATATCGAGGTCGACGAATGCGGCGCGCCGACCTTCTATTCGGGCGGCGCCAAGCTGATGACCTTGCCCGGCCGCGGGGCCAAGATCGATGCCCAGGCGCTGAAGACAAGAATCGCCGGAATCCGGAAGGATGTGCATCAGGTCCAGCCCGCGGCGATCAGCATCACCAACGCGACCGAATATGGCCTGTCGTGGCGCGCGGGCGAAGTCGGCGAGATCAGCGAGATCGCCAAGGGCGCGGGCATGAAGCTTCACATGGACGGCGCGCGCTTTGCCAATGCCGTTGCGTTTCTGGGTTGTTCGCCCGCCGATGTGACCTGGCGCGCGGGGGTCGACGCGTTGTCGTTCGGCTTCACCAAAAATGGTGCGATGATGGCCGAAGCGATCGTCTTTTTCGGCGGCAGCGGCGGACCGGGCGTGCGCGAACTCAAGAAACGCGGCGGCCATTTGCTCAGCAAGGGGCGCTTCGTTGCGGCGCAAATCCGCGCGATGCTGGCGAACGACCTGTGGCTCACCAACGCGCGTGCCGCCAACGCCGGTGCCGCCAAGCTGGCGGCGGCATGCGGCGGCAGGCTGATGTATCCGGTCGAGGCGAACGAGCTGTTCGTCCGCCTGACGGTCGAGGAAGCCGCGAAACTGCGCGCTGCCGGGTTCGATTTCTATGACTGGGGCGAAGGCGCGGCGCGCCTTGTCGTCAGTTGGGATCAGGACGCCGAGGCGGTCGCGCCGCTGGCGGCCGCGATCGGCGCGCTGTGAGCAGCGAGCAGCCGACGCTGCTCAGCCCAAGGGTGCTGCTGCCCTTCATGCTGGTGACGTTGATCTGGGGGTCGACCTGGATCGTCATCACGGGACAACTCGGCGTCGTGCCGCCTAGCTGGTCGGTGACCTATCGCTTTGCGGTTGCGGCGATCGCGATGTTCGCTTTTGCCATCATACGGCGGGAGCGGTTGTGGCTTGAGCCGGGGGCGATGGCCTTTGCTGTGGCGCTCGGTGTCGCGCAATTCACCTTCAACTTCAATTTCGTCTACCGCGCCGAGCAGCATATCACCTCGGGCCTGGTGGCCGTGCTTTTCGCGCTGCTGATCGTCCCCAACACATTGCTTGGCCGCGCCTTCCTCAAGACGCCGCTCGAGGGGCGTTTCCTTGCCGGCGCGGGCATCGCGATCATCGGCGTCGGGCTGATGATCCTCCACGAATATCGCGCCGCGGCATTGGATGCGGGTGAGGTGCTGCTGGGCACCATGCTGACTCTCGCCGGCGTGATGAGCGCGTCGACCGCCAATGTCATGCAGGGAACGCGCATCGCACGCGCGCAGTCGATGGTGGTAATGATTGCGTGGGCAATGCTTTTCGGGGCGCTCGCCGACGGCAGTTACGCGTGGATCACGACCGGACCGCCGACGATCGAGCCGACCGCGACCTACATCGGCGGTGTGCTCTATCTTGGCGTGATCGCCAGCGCCGTGACCTTCCCGCTTTATTTCAACATCATCCGTGCCGTCGGGCCGGGGCAGGCGGCGTGGTCCAGCGTCCTGATCCCGATCATCGCGATGGGCTTTTCGACCGCTTTCGAGGGCTATCGCTGGGCGACGCTGTCGATTGCGGGCGGTATCGTCGCGCTGATCGGGCTGGTGATCGCGGTCGCGAAACGGCCCGAACGACCGTCGGTCAGCGGCAATATGGTGTCGGTACCGGTCGATCCCGAAAGCTAGTTGCCATTGCTGTATTGTTTGGATAGTACAGCGGTATGAAATATCTCCTCGGCGCAGTCGCCCTCCTCTCCACTCTCTCTGCGGCACCGGCCTTTGCACAGACGGCCTGCACACCCGGCACCTATGCCGCGCCCGACGGCGACTTCGTCGTGATGGTGAAGTCGCCGGCGGTGGCGGCGCCGGGGCTGCGTTACTTGTTTCGCGACGGCCGCCGCGGCGCGACGAGCGACGCCGGCGTTCCGCTGACGTGCGGTGCCAAGGATGTGACGGTGAACGGCAAGTCGTGGACGCCGATCGCCTTCCGGGAGACGCCCGCGACCTTTGATAGCGTCGGCACGAAAATGAACGGCGTGCTGATCGAGCCGCCGGGTGCGCCCGACGTCAAGCGGCCGCTTGTCGTGATGGTGCATGGGTCCGAACGCACTTCGCCGATCGGGGGCGTCTATGGCTATGCGATGGCGGCGCAGGGGATTTCGGTCTTCCTGTACGACAAGCGCGGCACCGGCGGTTCCGAGGGCGAATATACCCAGAATTTCGAGCTGCTCGCCGAGGATGCGGCAAGGGCGCTCGACCATGCACGCGGCATGGCGACGGCGCGCTTTGGACGCGCAGGCTTTTTCGGCGGCAGCCAGGGCGGCTGGGTCGCACCGCTCGCCGCGACGCGGACAAAGGCCGATTTCGTCGCCATCGGTTTCGGCCTTGTCGCCTCGCCGATCGAGGAAGATCGCGAGCAGATGGTATCGGAAGTTCGCGCGGCGGGGCTGGGCAAGGATGCCGAAGCACTGGTCAGCCGCCTGTCGCAAGCGACCGCAGGCTTGCTGCTGTCCGATTTCCGCTCAGGCTATGACGCGCTCGACGCCGTGCGCGCCGAGATGAGCGACAAACCGTGGGCGACGAAGGTCGAAGGCGAATATAGCGGCGCCATCGCGCGCATGCCGAACGACGAACTCAAGCGGATCGGCCGCGCGCGCGTCGACAATCTGGAACTCATCTGGGACTATGACGCCGTCGCGGCGCTCCGAAAGCTCGATACGCCGCTGCTCTGGGTGCTCGCGGGCGAGGATCGCGAAGCGCCGATCGAAACGACGCGCGGCGCGCTGCTCGGGCTGGCGAAAGCGGGTAAGCCGGTCGATGTCTACCTGTTCCCCGACACCGACCATGGCATGTTCGAATTCACCACGAACGCCGACGGATCGCGCGACGTCACGCGCATCACCAACGGCTATCTGAAATTGCTCGGCGACTGGATCAAGGGCGACGCGCGCGGCGCCTATGGTCGCGCCGAACGCCTTACCCGGCGCTGATCCGCTCGATATCGGCGCCGACCGCCTGCAGCTTTTCCTCCAGCCGCTCGTAACCGCGGTCGAGGTGATAGACGCGGTTGACCTCGGTCGTGCCCTGCGCAGCGAGGCCGGCGATGATCAGGCTCATCGAAGCGCGGAGGTCGGTCGCCATCACCGGCGCGCCGACCAGATGGTCGACGCCGCGCACCACAGCGCTGCGGCCGCGCACGTCGATGTCGCAGCCCATGCGCGCGAGTTCGGGGACATGCATGTAGCGGTTTTCGAAGATCGTCTCGGTGAACAGCGACGCGCCCTTGCCGAGCGTTGCCATCGCCATGAACTGCGCCTGCATGTCGGTCGCGAAGCCTGGATAGGGCGCGGTCGACAGCGTGACGGGTTCGGCGCGGCCCGACATGGCAACGCGAATGCCACCCTTGGTCTCTTCGACCGTCGCGCCCGCCTGTCGTAGCGCGGCGAGCGTCGCTTCCATCTCGTCGGCCTTGGCGCCGACCAGTTCGACATCGCCTTCGGTAATGACGGCAGCGCAGGCATAGCTACCCGCCTCGATGCGATCGGCCATCACGCGATAGGTCGCGCCGTGCAGCCGGTCGACGCCCTCGATCGTCAGGGTTTCGGTGCCGATACCCTCGATATGCGCGCCCATCGCGACGAGGCAGTTGCAGAGGTCGACGATCTCTGGCTCGCGCGCCGCATTTTCCAGCACGCATGTGCCCTTGGCGAGCACCGCGGCCATCAGCGCATTTTCAGTCGCGCCGACCGAAACGACGGGGAAGGTAAATTTGCCGCCGGGCAAGCGTCCGCGTCCGGGCGCACTCGCCTTTACATAGCCTGACGCGAGTTCGATCTCGGCGCCAAAGGCTTCGAGCGCCTTCAGGTGCAGGTCGATCGGGCGGTTACCGATCGCGCAGCCGCCGGGCAGCGACACCGTCGCCTCGCCAGCGCGAGCGAGCAGCGGTCCAAGCACGAGGATCGATGCGCGCATCTTGCGCACAATGTCATAGGGCGCGACGGTCGAGGTCAGCGTCGTCGTGCGCGCGGTCATCACGCGGCCGAAATCCTCGGGCCGCGATCCTTCGATCGTCGTCGAGCAGCCGAGCTGGTTGAGCAGGTGGCCGAACCCGTCGACATCGGCGAGCCGCGGCAGGTTGCGCAGCGTCAACGGCTCGTCGGTGAGCAGCGCGCAGGGCAGCAGCGTGAGCGCCGCATTCTTGGCGCCGGAGATGGGGATACGGCCCTTGAGTCGCTGGCCGCCGCGAATGACGATCTGATCCATCGGCTGTCTTTAGCGCATGCGCGGGACCGCGCAAGCGGACTAGCTATGTGGAACGATAGCCGGCGTCGCCATCGAACTGTTCCTGTGCCTCGCGCTGCCCCTTGCCCATGAAAATATAGCCGACGATCGACAGGACCAGCAATGCGGCGCCGAGCAATGGGACGCCGCCGCGCACCGCGATCGTGAAGATGATCCATATGATATTGAAGATGCCGAGGATCAGGAAAATCTTCTGATTGTTGCCGGCAAAACCATAAACGTCGCGGCCACCCGTGGTGCGGACGCCATGGACGCCCTTCAGGTCGAACGCGTTGTAGAGATAGAAACGGCCGCTTGCGCCGGGTACCAGTTCGGCCGCGACATTGTCCTTTACGACGGCATTGCGGATCGTACGGGTGCCGACGCCATCCTGTTGGAAGGTAATGCTGCGAAAGATCGTCGCGCCACCCTTGGCGCGCCTGAGGTCGGCAGCTTCGATGCGGCCGTCGATGATCGAGGTAGGCATGATTGGATCCCCTGCTGTGGTGCGACCCGGGGAAGGAATAGAATAGTCGATGTGGTGAAATAAGGGAAGCCGCGCGCATGGTCAGGTTGTTGCTGGCGGCGCTCGGCTTTCTTCATGGCGTTGGCGGTGAAAATATGAAACTATTCGCGCCGATAGTGGGGTCGAACAAGCACAGCGTAAACGGAAAGCGGCTTTTCACAGGGGAGTTAAGATCATGCGGAACAATGTCGTCACGATCGTCACCACAGCCACCTTTATTGCCAGCCAGCTTGCCGTTCCTGCGATGCCGCAGGCGACGACGCTGCCGTACCCGCCGCCCGGCGGACCGCAGATCCAGCCACCGCGCCCCGGCTATGGCGATGGTTATGCGGGGACGATCCGCTGCGAATCGCGGAACAATCAGATGCAGCGTTGCAATGTCCGCACCAGCAATCGTGTCGACCTGCAGCGCGTCATCGGCGGACGTTGTTCGAAGGGCCGCGATTGGGGGTTCACCGCCAACCAGATATGGGTGTCGGGTGGCTGCCGCGCCGAATTCGCTTATGGCTATGCCAATGACGGCGGCTATCCGACGCCGCTTCCGCAACCTGTCGAAGATTATGCAGGCACGATAAACTGCGAATCGTGGAACTATAGCTATCAACAGTGCAACGTCCGCACGAATGATCGCGTCGAACTCACGCGCAAGATTGCGGGCAAGTGCAATGCCGGGCGCCAATGGGGTTACACCAGCGACTATATCTGGGTCGACAAGGGGTGCCGCGCCGAATTCGGCTATGGCTATCGCAATGTCCGCCCGCCCGAGAAGGATAAGGACAAGGGACCGAGCACGGGGCTGATCATCGGTGGTATCGTCGTGGCGGGCGGGCTGCTTGCGCTGCTTGCGAGCCAGAAAAAGAAGAAGGCCGACGGCGCGGCCGAGGAAAGCGCGACGACGCATCCGGCGAAGGGGCCGGCGACGCTCAGCGCCAATCTCAATAGCCTGCCCAGCGCATCGCGGCCTTCGGTGCTCAACTGCATGAACGATGCGGCCCGCCAGATCGGCATCACGGGCGGCACCCGGCTGTCGTACGACAAGCTGATCTCGCTCGAGCAGGGCAATGGCGGCTGGCGCATCCGCGCGGCGATGACCGCGACCTATCCTGACGGCGCGAAGCAGATCGAAATGTATTGCCGCGCGACGCCGACCGACATCATCCAACTCGACTTTACCTAGACAGGGGAGGGGCGTCCGCTATTCGGGTGGCGAATTTCGAGTAAAGCGGAGCGCAGCGGAATGATGAAGGAAGGCGGTCCGGCCGCGGCGCTATGGTCGCGGGCTTACCCGCTGCTGACGGTGACCGCGCTTTGCTGGGCCGGAAATTCGATCGTCGGGCGTGCGGCACGCGATCTGGTGCCGCCCGCCGCCTTGTCCTTCTGGCGCTGGACTTTCGCGCTCGCCTTGCTGCTTCCGCTTGCCTGGCCGCACCTCAAACGCGACTGGCCGGTGCTGCGCGCGAATTGGCAGATCGTGGCGCTGCTTGGCGCATTGGCGATCGGGTCGTTCAACATCCTGCTCTACACGGGCCTGCAAAGCACGACGGCGCTTAATTCGATGCTGATTCAATCGGCGTTGCCGGCGCTCGTGCTGGTCGTCGGCGCGCTGGTGATGGGCGACCGCACAACCCCGCGTCAGATCGCGGGCGTTCTGATTTCGCTTACCGGCGTGCTGGCGATCATCGCGCGCGGTGACGCGGCGATGCTGTGGGGGTTGCAGCTCAATATCGGCGACGCGATCATCGGCGGTGCGGTGCTGCTCTGGGCACTCTATTCGGTGCTGCTCCGCCGCCGGCCTGCTGTCCATCCTCTGAGTTTTCTCGCCGCATCGATGGCGGTCGGTATCGCGGTGATCGCACCCTTTTACGCGCATGAGCTGTGGTCGGGACGGCTGATCGTGCCGGCGACCGGCAGCGCGCTCGCCATCGCCTATGTCTCGATCTTTCCCTCGTTTCTCGCCTATCTTTTCTTCAATCGCGGGGTCGAGTTGATCGGTTCGGCGGCGACGGGGCAATATATGAATGTGATGCCGCTGATGGGGGCGGGGCTTGCGATGCTTTTCCTTGGTGAGAAGCTGCACCTTTTCCACGTCGCCGGGCTGGCCCTGATCGTTGCCGGAATATTGGTTGCCGGACGCCCGCAGCCTGCCGAGCAAGGCTAGGGTCAGGCCCTAGGCGAGCGCTTCCTCGACCTGCGCAAGACGGTCTTTGCCGAAGAACATCTCGCCGCCGACGAAGAAGGTCGGGATGCCGAACACGCCGCGCGCGACCGCGGCCTCGGTATTGGCGACGAGCTTGGCCTTGATCGCGGGTTCCTGCGTGCGCGCCAGGAGCGCGGGGCCGTCGAAACCGTTTGCCGAGAGGAAGGTCGCAATGACCTCGGGATCGTCCATTTTCAGCCCCTCCTCCCACATCGCGCGGTTCACCGCGTCGACATAATCGTCGAGATTATCCTCGTCGTCGGCGACGATCGCGCCGCGCATGATCGTCAGCGTGTTCACCGGGAAATGCGGATTGATGCGGAATTTGACGAGGCCGTGCTTGGCGATGAAGCGCCGCATCTCCAGATTTTCATAGGCCAGCTTTGCGGGTGCGTCGGCATATTGGATCATCGGCGCCTTGTTGCCCGTGGCCTTGAAGATGCCGCCCAGCAGGCAGGGCGTGATGACCAGATCGGCGCCGGTGCGATCGAGCAGTTCGGGCAGCGCCTTCATGCAAAGATAGGCGTTGGGGCTGCCGAAATCGAAGATGAGTTCGAGGCTCTTGGTCACCATTTTTCTCCCCAGGGGCGGAGGTCGAGTTCATGCGTCCACGCGCTTTTGGGCTGCTTGTGGAGCATCACATAATTGGCGGCGATGGCTTGCGGATTGAGAATGAGGTCCTGCACCTTGGCATTGTCAAAATCGGGGTGACGGCCCTTGATGAATTCGGTGTCGATCGCGCCGTCGATGACCGTGTGCGCGACATGGATGCCCTGCGGCCCCAGTTCGCGCGCCATCGATTGGGCGAGCATGCGGAGTGCGCCCTTCGCGCCCGAGAAAGCGGAAAAGCCCGATCCGCCGCGCAGGGACGCGGTCGCGCCGGTGAAGATGATTGTGCCGCGGCCGCGTGGGCTCATGCGTTTCGCCGCTTCGCGCCCCATCAGGAAACCGCCGAGGCACGCCATTTCCCAGACTTTGGTGTAAACGCGGACCGTCGTTTCGGTGATCGGGAAATTCACATTCGCGCCGATGTTGAACACCGCGACTTCGATCGGGCCGACCTCGGCTTCGACCTGGTCGAACAGTGCGATCATGTCATCTTCTTCGCGTGCGTCGCCGGGGAAGGCGCGCGCCTGATGGCCCGCGTCACGGATCGACTGCGCGAGCGTTTCGAGTTGGTCGGCATTGCGTGTCCGACGATTGACGCAGGCCGTCAGTCCTTCGGCGGCAAAGGCGCGGGCGATGGCGCCGCCGGTGGCGTCGCCTGCTCCGATGATGACGGCTGCGGGATTAGGCATGAGCGACTCTCCTCTTGCGCGGCATAGTAACTATGATAATCATAGTGACAAGAGGAAAGGTGACCTTTGCCCAAACGCGCGGATTTATTGGATACCCTATGTCCCGTCGGCCGGTCGGCCGAGCTTCTCGGCGATCGCGCGGTGCTGTTGATTCTGCGCGAGTTGCTGTTCGGGCGTCGGCGCTTCGAACTGATCGCGGCGAACACAGGGCTGGGACCGCAACTGGTATCGGCGCGGCTCAAGATGCTCGTTGCGGAAGGGGTCGCCGAGCGTCGCGTGTACAGCGAACGGCCGCTGCGCCATGATTATTGGCTGACCGACAAGGGCAAGGCGCTGTTCGATGTCCTGTACGCGATGCGCAACTGGTCCGAGCGCTGGGCCTATGCCGCGGGGGAAATCCAGGACGGGCCCGCGATCCGCTATGTTCACCGGACATGCGGTGCTGACGTCGGGACCGCGAAAATCTGTCCGGGGTGCGGCGCGGAACTCGGTTACGGCGATCTGAAAGGCGAGCCTTCGTCGGCGCTCAAGGCCGAACAGGCCGCACGAACGGCCTAGGTCAGGCTTTTTCCAGCGTGCATTGCAGGGGGTGCTGGTTCTGCCGCGCGGCATCCATCACCTGATTGACCTTGGTTTCGGCGACCTCATAGCTGAACACGCCGCACACGCCGACGCCCTGCTGATGGACGTGCAGCATTACCTGCGTCGCCTGTTCGATATCCATGTTGAAGAAACGCTGGAGCACCATCACGACGAATTCCATCGGCGTGTAATCGTCGTTGAGCAGCAGCACTTTGTACATCGAAGGCTTTTTCGCCTTCGCGCGCGTGCGTGTCGCGATCCCGACGCCGGGGGTGCCGGGCGAGCCGTCGTCCTTGTCCGACATGGCGCGGACCGGATGCATGGTCGAAACTGAAAACATCATGCTCAGGAATATCGCAAGCCGCGGGCGAAGCGCAAGAGGTGCGGTCGCGGATTTTAACCTCTTGTTCGCCAGCCGGATCGGGGCGCCCAAACAAGTACCGCCCGCTTCCCGGAGGAAGCGAGCGGCCTTGGGGTGTCGGCGCAGACGGGAGGGGAGGGGGAGAGTGCCCGCGCCAACGAAATGAAGGTGAAGTCGCTTAGGCGGCCTTCATCTTCGAAGTGATAACCGAAACGCGGTTCGAGATCGGCGCGAAGCTGTCGTTCGTCAGCTTGACGACGAGTTCGCTGGTCTTCGAGGTCTGCGCAACAGCGGCGTCGAACGCCTTCTTGCTGTTTTCGGCATAGAGCTTGAAGAAGTCGGCCGGGGTCTTGACGGCGGTGTAGCCCTTCAGCGCAGCGGTCGTGTCTTCGAAGCTCTTGCGAGCATAGGTCACGCCTTCCTGGCCCAGGGTTTCGATGCCCTTGGCAGCGATCTTCCCGGCTTCGACGAGCGCTTCGACGTTCGCCTTGTTGAATTCGACGGCTTCTTCAGCGAGCTTGCTGGTCTTGCTCATCGCTTCCTTCGCCTTCTCGTTGAAGTCGGCGGTCAGGGCTTCGGCGCGGGTCTTCGCTTCGTCGGCGAACTTCTTGACGGTGTCGTTCATGGTCTTGAATCCTTTGGTGGCGGCAGCAACCGGCTTCGGCGCAACCTTGGTCTTTGGGGCAATGGTCTTGGCAGCCGCCTTGGGGGCGGCCTTTTTTGCTGCCGGCTTTGCGGCTTTCTTTTGGACCGGCTTGGCCTTCGCCGTGACGGTCTTGGTCTTTACGGGCGCCGCAGTCTTTTCGGCTGCCGGAGCAGCAACAACCGGGGCCGCAGGAGTCGCCGCCGGCTTGGCGGGGGTTTCCAGCGTTGCGGCTTCGAAAGCCTTTTCGGCACTATCCATCTTGGTAGCCATCGGAACAACTCCTTTATGTTGCACTGCACAATATAGGAGCGGATCGGCGATTTCAAGAGAAATTTTGTGCAGTGCACAAAAATAGTCCGAGCGCCGGCCCGATGGGATTATATTCGCGAGATATTACCGCTGTTTGACGTAGCGTCCGGGGGCATCCTCGATCGCTTTTCTGCCGCCCTTTCCGGGGATGCGCGCGCCCTTTGCGGGGGTTTTTGCGCCGTCCTGCTGCGTAATCCAGTCAATCCAGTGCGGCCACCAGCTACCCTTGGTCTCGCTGGCGCCTGCAACAAATTCGTCGAGCGTTGCGGCGTTGCTGTCGCCGGTCCAATATTGATATTTGCCCGCGGCGGGCGGGTTGACCACGCCGGCGATATGGCCCGAGCCCGCGAGCAGAAAGGTCTTTGGCCCCGACAGATGATCCATCAACCGCCACACGCTGGCGGGCGGGGCGATATGATCCTCGCGTCCCGCCTGAATGAACGCGGGGGTCTCGATCTTCTTGAGGTCGACCGGGGTGCCCATCACCGACAGGCTGTTCGGGATTACCATGCGATTGTCGCGGTAAAGGTCCACCAGATATTGGCGGTGCCATTTGGCGGGCAGGTTGGTAACGTCGCCGTTCCAGTAGAGGAGGTCGAACGGCGGATAGTCGTTGCCGAGCAGATAATTGCTGACGACATAGTTCCAGATCAGATCGCGCCCGCGCAAGCTGTTGAAGGTCGCCGCCATATAGCGCCCGTCGAGGAATCCCGGTGCCGATAGCTGTTGGAGCAGCGCCAGATAGCTGTCGTCGACGAACATCTTGAGGTCGCCGGCATGTTCGAAATCGACCTGTGCAGTAAAGAAGGTCACCGACTTCACCTTGTCGGCTTCACCGCGCGCCGCCAACATCGCGAGCGTGGCGGCGAGGGTGGTGCCCGCGACGCAATAGCCGATCGTGTGGACATGCGGCACGTCCAGAAGCTCGCGGACCGTGTCGATCGCGTCGACCTGCCCTGCGATATAGTCGTCCCAGACGATCTCGCTCATCGACGCGTCGGCCGACTTCCACGATACCATGAATACGCTGAGCCCCTGTTCGACCGCCCAGGCGACGAAGCTCTTCGCGGGGTTCAGATCGAGGATATAGAAGCGGTTGATCCACGGCGGGAAGATGATGAGCGGGACGGTAAAGACGTCCTTTGTCGTCGGCGCATAGTGGATCAGCTGGTAAAGGTCGGTTTCGTGGATCACCTTGCCCGGCGTTGTCGCGATATTGACCCCGACCTCGAACGCGTCGGGATCGACATGGCTCAATTGCCCTCGCGACAAATCGTTGAGCATATGCTTCAGGCCCTTGAGCAGGCTCTCGCCCCGGGTCTCCACCGCGCGCTTGATCACCTCTGGATTGGTGAGGGCAAGGTTGGTGGGTGCCATCGCGTCAGCCATCGATTTTGCGGCAAATTCCATTTTCGCGCGTGCGGCGGGATCGGGGCCGTCGAGCTGGCGCGTGGTCGCGAGCATCTGTTCGGCGAGCAGGCCATAGGTCTGGCGGATCATCGCGAACACCGGATTGCCGGTCCAGTCGGGATCGGCGAAGCGGCGGTCCTTCGCATCGGTGGGCGGCGCGTCGGGGGCGATCGGCTGACCGATGCTGGCGAGAGAGGTCCAGAAGGCGACCCCCTGATCCCACATCTTAGACGATTGCTGCGTCCACATCTGCGTCGCCGGATTGTCGATCCATTTGGCGGGGTCGAACAGCGCGGCGGCGCTTGTATTGCCTTCGTTGACCTGGCCCAGCGCATAATCGAGCATCATCTGCTGTGCGCGGCCGATCACGCTCGCCCAATGCTGCATGTCTTCGGGGGATGGCAGGAAGGGATTCGGCGTCTCGATCGTGTCGTCTTTACCCGTATCGCTCATGCTCGTTCCTGCTGGTCAGTGCGGATAATATGCCTATAACAAGCCGCGATGCGGCTGGCGAGGCTGCCGCTCGCGTCAACCCACAAGTAACGCAAAGGAGTTGTTCTAGTTTCCCATGTCCGAAGATGAATTCTACCGCATCAAGCGCCTGCCGCCCTATGTCATCGCTGAAGTGAATGCGATGCGTGCGGCCGCCCGCGCCGCGGGAGAGGACATTATCGACCTGGGGATGGGCAATCCCGACCTGCCGCCGCCGGCGCATGTGATCGAAAAGCTGTGCGAAGTGGCGATGAAGCCCGACGCGCACGGATATTCGCAGTCAAAAGGCATTCCGGGCCTTCGCCGCGCGCAGGCCAATTATTACGGCCGCCGCTTCAACGTCGACCTTGATCCGGAAACCGAAGTCGTCGTGACGATGGGGTCGAAGGAAGGGCTCGCGAGTCTGGCGACCGCGATCACCGGCCCCGGCGACGTCGTGCTCGCACCGAACCCGAGCTATCCGATCCACACGTTCGGTTTCATTATCGCCGGTGCGACGATCCGCAGTGTCCCGACGACGCCCGACGAGAATTACTGGCGTGCCCTCGACCGCGCGATGGCCTTCACCGTGCCGCGGCCGTCGATCCTTGTCGTCAACTATCCGTCGAACCCGACCGCCGAAGCCGTCGACCTTGCTTTCTACGAGCGCCTGGTCGCCTGGGCGAAGGAGAATAAGGTCTGGGTTCTCAGCGACCTTGCCTATTCGGAGCTTTATTACGATGGCAATCCGACCCCCTCGATCCTGCAGGTGCCGGGGGCGAAGGACGTCGCGATCGAATTCACCTCGATGTCGAAAACCTACTCGATGGCGGGCTGGCGCATGGGTTTTGCGGTCGGCAACAAGCGGCTGATCGCAGCGATGACGCGCGTCAAATCCTACCTCGACTATGGTGCCTTCACCCCGATTCAGGCGGCCGCCTGCGCGGCGCTCAATGGCCCGCAGGATATCGTCCAGAAGAACCGCGATCTTTACCAGAAGCGCCGCGATGTGATGGTCGAAAGCTTTGGTCGCGCCGGCTGGGACATTCCCAGCCCGAAGGCGTCGATGTTCGCTTGGGCGCCGCTGCCGCCGGCGCTCAAGGAAATGGGCAGCCTCGAATTTTCGAAGCAATTGCTCACCCATGCCAAGGTCGCGGTCGCGCCGGGCGTCGGTTATGGCGAGGATGGCGAAGGCTATGTTCGTATCGCGATGGTCGAGAATGAACAGCGCATCCGGCAGGCGGCGCGCAATGTCCGGAAATTCCTCGCGATGCATGGCGTGAACACGCCGTCGGCTGCCGCCGGGGGATGATGGATCTCGACGCCGGCGCGATTGCGCAGACGATCCAGCTTTCGGTCACGCCGGTGTTTCTGCTGGTGGCGACCGGCAGCCTGCTCAACGTCATTGCCGGGCGGTTGGCGCGTGTCGTCGACCGTTCGCGCAATCTGATAGAGCGCTGGGCAGAGACCGAGGGCCTTGAGCATGAGCGCATCGTTGCCGAACTGCGCATCGCCGACCGGCGCATGGGGATCATCAACAATTCGATTCTCTCCGCCGTGGCGTGCGGGATCGTCGTGTGTCTGCTCGTCGCGTTGCTGTTCACGCAGGCCTTTACGGGCATCAACCTTGGTGTCGCGGCGTCGTGGGCCTTTGCGTTGGCGATGGTGCTGTTGCTCGTTTCGCTGATCCTCTTCCTTGTCGAGGTCCGGCTGGCGGTGCGCGCGATACACGTGCCCATGGAATTGCTCGAGCTTGAAGAAGGCTGGAAGAAGCGGCGCGACCGGCGCTGATAGACACAGGGCGGCGGCTGGTCGAAGCTTGCTCGCCAGCGCCGCATTTCTCCGCCACCTTGGGGTGAGACAGGGGAGAGATGTCATGCGAAACTATCGACTTTTGACGCCGCTCGTCGGGGCTGCAATGCTGGTAGCCGTGCCCGTCGTCGCCGCCGCACCCGACAAGGCCGTGGCCGCGGCGGTCGCCGACAAGAGCCGCCTCGCCGAAAATCGCAAGCTGGACGACGGTCGTCACCCCGCCGACGTGCTCGCCTTCGCTCAGGTCAAGCGCGGCTCGACCGTCGCCGACCTGCTCGCCGGAAATGGCTATTACAGCGAAATGCTGGCCGATCTCGTCGGGCCCAAGGGTACCGTCATCCCGATGAACCCGTCGGGTTTCCATGAGCCGGAAACCTGGGCCACGATCACAAAGGCCTATCCCAACATCGCGCCGATGGTGCGCCCGGTGAACACGATCGTGCTGGCGCCAAAGAGCGTCGACATGATTTTTACCCACCTCGCCTATCATGACCTCTACTGGCAGAGCGAAAAGTTCAAATTCCCGCGCGTCGAGGTCGATGCGATGCTCGTCAACTGGTTCAGCGCGGTGCGGCCTGGCGGATCGATAATCGTCGTCGACCATGTCGGCCCGGCGGGCGACACGCGCGAGCTGGTCGAGAAATTGCACCGGATCGACCCCGCGAAAGTGCGCGCCGACATGGAGCGCGCGGGTTTCGTCTTTGACGGCGACAGTGGAGCGCTGCGCATCACGGCCGACGATCACAGCAAGAATGTGTTCGACCCCGCGATCCGCGGTAAGACCGACCGCTTCATGATGCGGTTCAAAAAGCCGGCTTGAGCATCAGGGCGCGGTGCTGGCCCGATAGGTCGGCGCCCGTCGTACAGCATGCCGCTTTCCATTTCAGCCTGCAGCGTCGCCGCGTCCTTGCCCTCGACCTCGGGAAGCGGCGGCGGCAAGCAGCGAAATTTTTTGCATGCGCTGCACGCCGCCAGCCGTAGCGGCAATTGCAAACAGCGAATGGCAGGGCCGCGCAATGGCGTTGACATGAAGGGCGCGCGTCTGCTCCCATGGCGGTACGGGAGAAAATGATGAGCCAGAATGACGCGATGGCGGCCGCAGCGACGGCGCCTGCGGGAAGTGCGGCGACACCAGTCCGGCGGATGCTGTGGGTGCTGCTCGCGGTCTATATCCTGAACTTTCTCGATCGTCAGATCGTCAACATTCTCGCCGAACCGATCGCGCGTGACCTGTCGCTTTCGGACGCCGATATCGGGCTTCTCACCGGATTGGCCTTCGCGCTCTTTTATACTTTTCTTGGCATTCCGATCGCGCGTTACGCCGACAAGCCGTCGACGAACCGCATCGGACTGATCTCGGTCTCGCTCGCGATATGGTCGGGGATGACCGTGCTGTGCGGCATGGCCCAAAATTTCGTGCAATTGCTTCTCGCGCGGATCGGCGTCGGGGTGGGCGAGGCGGGTTGCACGCCCGCGGCGCATTCGCTGATCACCGACCGCGTCGATCCCGCCAAGCGCGCGTCAGCGATTGCCTTTTACGGTCTTGGCATTCCGATCGGCAGTCTGCTCGGGCTGATCGTCGGCGGCCTGATTGCCGACGAATGGGGCTGGCGCGTCGCTTTCATGGTCGTCGGCGTTCCCGGAATCCTGCTGGCGCTGGTTCTGCCGATGATGATCAAGGAAGTCCGTCACAAGGCGCCGGCCGACGCGCCCGCGCCGGCAACGGAATTCAGCGTCGCGGGCGCGCTCAAGGAAGTCTTCGGCACGCGCGCCTTTCTCTACATCGCGATCGCCTCTTCGATCACCGCCTTTCTTGGTTATGGCAAGGGTGTGTGGGCGCTGATCCTGTTTCAGCGCTCGCATGGCCTCAGTCCGGGCGAGACGGGGCTCTTGCTTGGCGTCGCGCTCGGGATCGCGGGCATTTTTGGTACCTGGCTCGGCGGCTATCTTGCCGACCGTTTCGGCAAGGTCGACCGGCGGCATATGCTGACGACGCCTGCGGTCGGCATGGCGATCGCCGCGCCGATCCTGTTCCTCGGATACTGGGTCGACGAATGGCACATTGCCATCGCACTGCTGTTCATTCCGACGGTGCTCAATGCCGCTTATTACGGGCCTACCTTTGCATGCGTCCACGGCCTCGTCCGGCCGCAGGCGCGCGCGATGGCAAGTGCGGTGATGCTGTTCCTGCAGAATCTGATCGGGCTCGGGCTCGGGCCGCTGCTGTTCGGCATTGCGTCGGAAATGCTCAAGCCCTCGGTCGGGGTCGAGAGTGTGCGCTATGTCCTTTATGGCGCGGCGTGGCTCGGTCTCATCCCCGCCTTCTTCTTTTGGCGCGCGAGCCTGCGTCTCAATGCCGAACTCAAGTCCGGTTAATAGGGCGGGTCGACCTTTGCGCGCTGGACCTTGGCGGCGTCGATCCACCAATTAAGGTCGTCGGCGAAGCGCGGGAACAGCCGTTCGAGCTGCTTCGCATCGTCGCCGGTGGGCTGGCCGTCGGCGTCGAAAAGCTTGCCGATGCGCGCCACAGGCAGGATCGACGAGATCACCGCCATTCCCATCTCGCCCAAAATGTCGCGCCACCCCATCATAGCGCGCACCCCGGAAAAGGAGCCGGCGGAATAACAGGCGATCGCCGCGGGTCGCCAGAACCATTCCTCCAGATAATGGTCGGTGAGGTTCTTGAGGCCCGGCTGAGGGCCCCAATTATATTCGCCGGTGACGAACAGGAAGCCGTCGGCGGCGCGGATCTTGCCCGCGAGTTCCTCCATCGCCGCCGGTGCCTCGCCCTTCGGATATTCTTTGTACATGCGGTCGAGCATCGGCAGGTCGACCGCCTTGGCGTCGATCAGTTCGGCGCGGTCGCCGCGCGTATTGATCGCATCGACCAGCCAGTTCACGAGCTTCAGCCCCTGCCGGTCGCGGCGATAGCTGCCATAAAAAACGAGGATGTGGCGGGACATTGTGGGTTCCTAGGGTCGGATGGTGATCGGGATGCCGTCGGGGACGATATCCCATAGCTGCTTTATCTCCGCGTTCGACAGCGCGATACAGCCATCGGTCCAGTCGCGCGCGATCGGCGGGCCGGGCCAGGCATTGGGCTGGCCGTGGATGAAGATATCGCCGCCGGGCGAGCGCCCCTTCGACTTTGCATAGGCGCCGTCGGCGGGGTTGGGGTAGGATATGCGCAGCGACAGATGATAGGCGCTCCCGGGGTTGCGACCGCTGATCGTATAGCGCCCCTCGGGCGTGCGCTCGTCGCCTTCGAATTGCTTGTGCCCAGTCGGCGCGTCACCGACGCGGATATTCTTGTAACGGACGATCTCGCGGTTCCCGGCATAGGCGATCAGCACGCGATCGCTCTTGTCGACGAGCAGCCGGTCGGCCTTGGTGCCCGCGGGCAGCGCAGGCTGCGAACTCGCGGCGCCGCAGGCGGCGAGGAACAGGCAGGCGGAAAGGGCGGTCAAACGCATCGTATAACCCTAAGACTTTGGGGGCGTCCGGCAAGTGGTTGCCAGTGCGTCGCCGCGGGCTAAGGTGGGTTTTGGGGGGATCGACATCATGACCATATATCGTACGCCGGACGCGCGCTTCGAAGGGCTGCCCGACTGGCCCTATGCACCGAAATATCTCGAGATCGAGGGCGGTCTTCGCGTCCATTATGTCGATGAGGGCGCGACCGATGCGCAGCCGGTGCTGATGCTGCATGGCGAGCCGACCTGGTCCTATCTTTGGCGCCATATGATCGGCCCCGCGACCGCGTCGGGCTTCCGCGTCGTTGCGCCCGACCTGATCGGTTTCGGCCGTTCGGACAAGCCACTGGACCGCGATGCCTATAGCTATGCCGCGCAGGTCGCGTGGATGCGGCAATGGATCGAGGCGCTCGACCTTCGAAATATCGTGCTCGCATGCCAGGACTGGGGTTCGCTGATAGGGCTGCGCCTTGTGGCCGAAATGCCCGAGCGCTTCGCCGGAGTCGCGCTTTCGAACGGCGGCCTTCCCGAAGGCCAGCCAGCACCTCGCGCGTTCGCGATCTGGCGCGCCTTCTCGCGCTACAGTCCGGTCTTCCCGATCGGCAAGATCGTCAAGGCGGGGGCCAAGCGCGAATTGAGCGATGCGGAAATCGCGGCCTATGATGCGCCATTCCCCACGCGGGCATCAAAGGTAGCGGCGCGCATCTATCCCTCATTCGTTCCGCTCGGCGACAATGTCGCGGTCCCCGATCAGAAACGCACGTGGGCGGCGCTTCAGGCGTTCGACAAGCCGTTCCTCTGCTGCTTCTCCGATGGCGATCCGATCACGCGCGGCGGCGATGCGCTGTTCACCGGACGTGTACCCGGAACGCAGGGCATGTCGCACCGCACGCTGACGGGCGGCCACTTCATTCAGGAGGATGATCCGGTGGGCTTCGTCGCGGCGATCCGCGACGTCGCCGCTGCCGGCGTCAATCGCTGAACGGGTCGCGGATCAGGATTGTGTCCTCGCGCTCGGGGCTCGTGGACACGAGCGCGATCGGGGTCTCGATCAGTTCCTGCACGCGCTGGATATATTTGATCGCCTGAGCGGGCAGGTCCGCATAGCTCCGCGCGCCCGCGGTCGATTCGTGCCAGCCGTCCATTTCCTCATAGATCGGCTCGACTTCGGCCTGGTCGGCGGCGTGCGCCGGGAAATAGTCGAGGATCTTTCCACGTAGCCGGTAACCGGTGCAGATGCGGATCGTGTCGAAGCCGTCGAGGACGTCGAGCTTGGTAAGCGCGATGCCCGTGACGCCTGACACAGCGCAGCTCTGGCGCACGAGTACCGCGTCGAACCAGCCGCAGCGGCGCTTGCGGCCCGTGACGGTGCCGAATTCATGCCCGCGCTCCCCGAGCCGCTGGCCGATCTCGTCCTCAAGCTCGGTCGGGAAGGGGCCGCTGCCGACGCGCGTCGTATAAGCCTTGGCGATGCCGAGCACGAAGCCGACAGCACCGGGGCCGAGGCCCGAGCCGCTGGCGGCGGTGCCGCTGACCGTGTTCGAGCTGGTGACGAAGGGATAGGTGCCGTGATCGACGTCGAGCAGCACGCCCTGCGCGCCTTCGAACAGGATGCGTGCGCCGGCCTTGCGGACCTTTTTCAGGCGCTTCCAGACGGGCTGCGCATATTCGAGCACATAGTCGGCAATTTCGGTGAGGTCGGCGATCAGGCGCTCGCGGTCGATCGGCGGCTCGCCGAAGCCGGCACGCAGCGCATCATGATGTGCGGTTAGACGATCGAGCTGCGGTTCGAGCTTGTCGAGATGCGCAAGGTCGCAAACACGGATCGCGCGGCGGCCGACCTTATCTTCATAGGCGGGACCGATACCGCGGCCGGTGGTGCCGATCTTGCCCGCGCCCGCAGCCGTTTCGCGCAGCGCATCTAGGTCGCGGTGGAAGGGAAGGATCAGCGCGCAATTGTCGGCGATCGCGAAATTCTCGGGGTTGATCGCAACGCCCTGGCCGCGCAGCTTGGTGATCTCGTCACGCAGCGCCCAGGGGTCGAGCACGACGCCGTTGCCGATGATCGACAACGTACCGGTGACGATTCCCGAGGGGAGCAAAGACAGCTTGTAGACCTGTTCACCGACGACGAGCGTATGGCCGGCATTGTGACCGCCCTGGAAGCGGACCACGGCGTCGGCGCGGCTGGCGAGCCAGTCGACGATCTTGCCCTTGCCCTCGTCGCCCCATTGCGACCCGATGACGGTAACATTTGCCATGATGCTGTCCTGCTGAACTGGGCCACAAAACGACCAGCGCCGGCCCGGCGCGGCCTTAGCGGATTTGGCCGCAGAGGCAACCCAAAGCGGGATGATTTTGCGACATTTGCGGGCAAGATTGCTTGCGCCGGGCCCTGTGGAGACGCGCGATGACGAAACAAAGCTGGTTTGGATATGCCGCGCTGGCGGCATTTGTGGTCGCGAGCGTCAATGTGCCCGCGCCCTTCGCCGATGCGCGCGAGACGATGCGCGACCGGTTGCGCGAACGGCTCGCCAGCCGGATGGGCGCCGACGAGGGACCGAAGGCGCCGGAGAGCGAGACAATAGCTTATGGCCGCTATCCGCTCCAACGCCTTGATGTCTGGCGGGCGAAGGCGGCGGACACCCACGCACCGCTGATTGTCTTTGTCCATGGCGGCGGCTGGAAACGCGGCAGCAAGGACAATGCGACGGGACGCTTCAAAGCCCTGCATTATCCCGAAAAGGGCTATGCTTTTGCGTCGATCGATTATCGCCTTGTCCCGGGCGCAACGGTCGAACAGCAGGCGGCGGACGTCGCGTCGGCGGTCAGGGCACTGGTGGATCGAGCGGATACACTCGGCATCGACAGGCGGCGGATCGTGCTGATGGGACATAGCGCTGGCGCACATCTTGCCGCCTTGGTCGGCACCGACGAGCGCTATCTGAAAGGCGCCGGACTGTCGTTCGCCAATATCGCCGGTGTCGTCCCGATCGATGGCGCCGCCTATGATGTGCCAGCGCAGACGAGGGACGGGCCACCGATCATGCAGGCAACCTACAAACAGGCATTCGGGACTGATCCGGTCCGACAGAAAGCGTTGTCGCCGACCTTGCAGGCGGCGGCGCCCAATGCGCCGCAATTCATGCTTCTCTATGTTCAGCGTCCCGACGGCGTGCGGCAGGCGAAAGCATTCGGCGATGCACTGACGGCGGGCGGCAGCCTTGTCGAACATGGCAGTTTTCCTGGTGAGGGTCTGCAGGGTCATGCCGAAATCAACCGGCGGCTGGGCGATCCATCCTATGCGCCGACGGCAGCGGTCGACGACTGGCTGAAACGGCTGTTCGCGCGCTGATCGCTGCGATAGGGTTACGTCATGACGAACCTCGACGCGCCTTATCACGCCCATATCTATTACGACCCTGCGGAGCGGTCCGCCGCGGTCGCGTTACGCGATGCCTTCAGTGAAGACCGCGCGATCCTGTTCGTCGGCGCCATGACCGACGGTGCGGCAGGGCCGCATCCGATCGCGCAATATGAGGTTCATTTCCTTGCCCGGTCGCAGGACGCCGTGGTCGCGGCGATCGAGGCGACGGGGCTACGCGCGCTGGTGCATCCGCTGACCGACGACGATCTTGCCGATCATACGACGCTGGCGCAGTGGATTGGCGAACCCGTCGAACTCGATGTGACAGTGCTCGACCCGCCCGGGGTCAACCAGGGCATCCCGCGTTTCGGTGTTTCGGACTTTTAGGCTTCGACCGGTCCGTCGGGACCGAGGATGAACCCGCAGCCGAGTGCCCTTGCATCGTCGTTTTCGGACAGCGCCGCGACCGTCTGCCAGTCGTCGGCGCGCAGGCTGGCCGCGAGCGCGGGGTCATGGCCGAGCGGCAGAAAAATGCGGCGCTCGGCATCATTTTCGGCGCCGAGGCCCGCGTCGATCAGCGGATCGGGATAAAGCGAGAAGCCGACTGCCGATTCTTCCTGTTCACCGACCGGGATCGAATAACCGCCGCCGCGGCCGACCGCGTCGCCCTGTCCCGGCACGAAAATCTGGAAACCGAACCAGCTTTGATAGGCAAAGCCGTGGCGTTCGGTCGGATCGAGCGTCAGCGTGACGCGGTCGCGGATCGGCGCCGCGATGGCTTCGAGCGCATCGATCCGCGCGGTGAGCACGCCGGACGTATCGAACGCGCGTAGATCGGCAACCGCCTGATCGAACGGGCCGGTTGCGCGGAGCAAAGGCAGATAGGCTTCGGCGCCAAGCCGCGTAAGCGCGCCGGCATCCTTGGCATCGAGTTCGTCGCGCAGCTGCTGGATATCGGCATCGACCGGCAGCGGGCCACCCGCGAGCAGGTCGACGACATCGGGCAGGGTGAAGTCGATCGTGACCGGGCCGATCCCAGCGGCTTCGAGCGCGTCGATCGCGACGGTGACGATCTCGCGCGCCGCAGCGACGCTGTCGCTGCCGATCAGTTCGGCGCCGACCTGCAGCATCTCGCGCGCGGGCCGGAGCTGGCTTGCGCGCAGTTTGACGACCTGCCCGGCGTAGCAGAGGCGCAGCGGGCGTGGGGCCTTGGCGAGCAACGAGGTCGCGATGCGACCGACCTGCCGCGTGATGTCGGGGCGCAACGCCAGCGTGCGCTGTGACACCGGGTCGGTGAAACGGAGCAGGTCGCGCGTTGTGCGATCATCTTCGCCGCCGAGTGTTTCGCGGAATTCGGCCAGTGGCGGGGAGACGCGGCCATAGCCATGCGCGCGCATCGCATCGACGAGCGCGCGGGTGACGCGCGACGCGGCCTCCGCCTGTTGCGGAAGGCGATCGCGCAGCCCTTCGGGCAGCAGGGCAGGGGCCTTGGTCATGGAGGTGGCCTTAGGCGGGTGGCGGGAGCGTTTCAACCGCTCCCGCCGAATGGTCAGAACTTCAGACCTTTCACGGTCTTCACGCCCGGAAGTTGGCAAAGTTGCCACAGAAGCGGTTCGGGCATCGGCGAGTCGAGGCTCAAAAGCAGCACCGCTTCGCCGCCTGCGGCGCGGCGGCCGAGGTGGAAGGTGCCGATGTTGAGCCCGGCCTCGCCCAGCGCGGTGCCGATGCGGCCGATGAAGCCCGGCGCGTCCTCGTTGACGATGTAGAGCATGTGGCCGTCGAGATCGGCCTCGACCTTGATGCCGAACATCTCGACCAGGCGCGGGTCGCCGTTGCTGAACAAGGTGCCGGCGACCGAGCGATCGCCTTGTTCCGTGGCCACCGTAACGCGGACGAGCGTGTGGTAGTCGCCGTCGCGGTCGTGACGAACTTCCCGGACATCAAGCCCGCGCTCGCGTGCGAGATGCGGGGCGTTGACCATGTTCACGCTGTCCGAATAGCGGCGCATCAGGCCGGTGAGCACGGCGGCGGTGATCGGCTTGAGGTTCAGTTCGGCGGCGGCACCTTCGACCTCGACCGAGATGGTCGTGAGATTGTCGTGCGCAAGCTGGCCGACGAGGCTGCCGAGCTTTTCGGCGAGGCTCATATAGGGCCGCAGCTTCGGCGCTTCTTCGGCCGACAGGCTGGGCACGTTAAGCGCATTGGTGATCCCGCCGGTCAGCAGATAATCCGAAAGCTGCTCGGCGACCTGGATCGCGACATTTACCTGTGCTTCGTCGGTCGACGCGCCCAGGTGCGGCGTGCAGATGAAGTTCGGCGCGCCGAACAGCGGATGGTCGGCGGCCGGGGGCTCGGTCTGGAACACGTCGAGTGCGGCGCCCGCGACATGGCCGCTATCGAGTGCGTCCTTGAGCGCCGCTTCATCGATCAGCCCGCCGCGCGCGCAGTTGATGATCCGGACGCCCTTTTTCGCCTTGGCGATATTTTCCTTCGACAGGATATTGCGCGTCTGGTCGGTCAGCGGCGTGTGCAGCGTGATGAAATCGGCCTTGGCGAGCAGCGTGTCGAGATCGGCCTTTTCGACGCCGAGTTCGATCGCGCGTTCGGGCGTCAGGAAGGGGTCGAAGGCGACGACTTTCATGCGGAGGCCGAGGGCGCGTTCGGCGACGATGCTGCCGATATTGCCGCAGCCGATCAGACCGAGCGTCTTCGAAGTCAGCTCGACGCCCATGAAGTCATTCTTCGGCCATTTGCCCGCCTGGGTTCCGGCGTTGGCTTCCGGGATCTGGCGCGCGAGGGCGAACATCATCGCGATCGCATGTTCGGCGGTCGTGATGCTGTTGCCGAACGGCGTGTTCATCACGATGACGCCCTTCTTCGACGCCTCGGGAATGTCGACATTGTCGACGCCGATGCCGGCGCGGCCGACGACCTTCAAATTGGTCGCGGCGGCGAGCACGTCGGCGGTGACTTTCGTCGCCGAACGGATTGCAAGGCCGTCATAGTCGCCGATCATCGCGATCAGCTCTTCCTTGGTCTTGCCGGTGATGACGTCGACGTCGATTCCGCGTTCCTTGAAGATCGCGGCGGCTTTGGGGTCCATCTTGTCGGAAATCAGAACTTTGGGAGCGGTCATTGGTTTTTCCTTTAACCTCGTCATTCCCGCGAAAGCGGGAACCCAGTGCGGCAAATCGCCAACGTCAGAACTGGGTCCCCGCTTTCGCGGGGATGACGACAAAATGATTAGGCGGAGAGGGTTTCGTAGGCCCAGTCGAGCCACGGGCCGAGCGCTTCGACATCGGCAGTGTCGACGGTCGCACCGCACCAGATGCGAAGGCCCGGAGGCGCGTCGCGATAGCCCGCGATGTCATAGGCCGCGCCTTCGGCTTCGAGCAGCCCGGCGAACTTCTTGATGAAGGCTTCGTCGGCGCCCGCGACCGATAGGCAGACCGAAGTCTTCGAACGGCTGGCGGGATCGGCGGCGAGGTGGCTCAGCCACTCGCGTTCCGAGACGATCTTGTCGAGCGCCGCGGCATTCGCATCGCTGCGCGCCTTCAGTCCGTCGAGACCGCCAAGCGACTTCGCCCATTCGAGCGCGAAGATCGCGTCCTCGACTGCAAGCATCGACGGGGTGTTGATCGTTTCGCCCTTGAACACGCCCTCGGCAAGCGCGCCCTTGCTGACGAGGCGGAACACCTTCGGCAGCGGCCAGGCGGGGGTATGGTTTTCGAGCCGTTCGACGGCGCGCGGCCCAAGGATCAGCACGCCGTGGCCGCCTTCGCCGCCGAGCACTTTCTGCCAGCTGAAGGTTGCGACGTCGATTTTGTCCCACGGCAGGTCGTAAGCGAACACCGCGCTGGTCGCATCGGCGAAGCTCAGGCCTTCGCGGTCGTCGGGGATCCAGTCGCCATTCGGGACGCGGACGCCCGAAGTGGTGCCGTTCCAGGTGAAGAGGACGTCGTTCGACCAGTCGACCTGCGTCAGGTCGGGAAGCTGGCCGTAATCGGCGCGAATGACGGTCGGATCGAGCTTGAGCTGCTTCGCGGCATCGGTGACCCAGCCCTCGCCGAAGCTCTCCCATGCGAGCGTCGTGACGGGCTTGGCGCCGAGCATGGTCCACATCGCCATTTCAAAGGCGCCGGTGTCCGATCCCGGAACGATGCCGATGCGGTGCGTGTCGGGAAGCTGCAGCATCTCGCGCATCAGGTCGATGCAAAGGGCAAGCCGCGTCTTGCCGATCTTCGCGCGATGCGAACGGCCCAGCGATTCGGTTGCTAGTTTTTCAGGGGACCAGACCGGCGGTTTGGCGCAGGGTCCGGAAGAAAAATAGGGGCGCGTCGGGCGCACCTGTGGCGTCGTCACTTCACTCATCATAGTCTCTCCTTGCAGAGAGCTCGCGCGGCGTTGGGACCGCGTGGCCCGGCGCCGCGTTTAGGGCGGTCGCGCGGGCTGTCAAACAAATTGCACGGACCGCGCGAAATTTTCGACGAGTGGAGGGAAAGGTATACAGCTTGTTAACCATTTCGTCGGTATTTTGACGATATGCCGATCCCGACTTTCCTAAAGCCCCGGATCCTGATCGCCGCCAGCGCGGCGCTGGCGCTATCTGCCTGTTTCGGCTCTCCCGAGGTAATGAAGAACGGCGGCGGCAAGCGTCCGACCGCAAGCAAGCCGAGCCGGCCGCAGGTCGTCGGCACACCGTCCTTCACCAGCGCCGAAGCGCAGCAGTGCGCGTTCGACCTTAAACAGGCGGGCGTCCGCTTCACGCCCCTGCCGAACCAGGATCATGGCGGCGGCTGTACATCGATCGATTCGGTGAAGCTGCTCGATATCGGTACCCCGGTATCGGGCCTCGGCGCGATGACCTGTCCGCTCGCAAAGAATTTCGCGGCATGGGCGCAATATGCGGTGAAGCCCGCAGCGCGGCAATATTTCGGGCAGGAAGTCGTGAAGATCGAGACTTTCGGTACCTATAGCTGCCGCAACATCTATGGCGGCCGATCGGGCCGGATGTCGCAGCACGCTTTTTCGAATGCGATCGACGTGTCGGGCTTTGTGCTCGCTGACGGCCGCCGCATCATGCTCGATGGCGGGTGGAAGGGCGACAAACCGTCGCAGGATTTTCTCCGCGCGCTGCACAAATCGGGCTGTCGCCGTTTCGGCACCGTGCTTGGCCCCGATTACAACGCGGCGCACTATAATCATTTCCATTTCGACATGAGCGGCAACGGCTACTGCCGCTGAACACGCCTCCGTCTTGGCAAAGTCGCGCTAAGGGAGTAGCCGCTCGCTAATGGCAGAAGACAAACAACCCCATCGTTCGCGTTTCCATAAAGCCAAGGACGACGCGCAGTTCGCCAAGCAGGCGACAACCACCCCGCAAACGGCGCACCCCGCCTACAAACTGGCGTTTCAGGACAATGATTTCCTGCTGCGCGAGGATTTGCGTCCCGTTCGTTTCCAGCTCGAGCTGCTCAAGCCCGAATTGCTGCTGGACGAGGCAGGAATCGAATCGACGCTGGTCATCTATGGCTCGGCGCGCATTCCTGAACCCTCGCAGGCGGATGCGCTCGAAACCGCGGCGACCGACGATGCGCAGCGCAACATTGCCCGCCACCTCAAGGCCAAGGCGAAATATTATGACGAGGCGCGCGCGCTGGCGCGGCTCGCGAGCCAATATCCGTGCGACGACAATGGCTGTCGCCACTTCGTCGTCTGTTCGGGCGGCGGGCCGTCGATCATGGAAGCGGCAAACCGCGGCGCCGAAGACGAAGGCCGCGAATCGATCGGGCTCAACATCGTGCTCCCGCACGAGCAGGCGCCCAACCGCTTCGTCACGCCGTCACTAAGCTTCCAGTTCCACTATTTCGCGCTGCGCAAGATGCACTTCCTTCTCCGCGCGCGCGCGGTTGCGGTCTTTCCCGGCGGCTTCGGCACTTTCGACGAGATGTTCGAGCTGCTCACGCTGATCCAGACGGGCAAGATCAAGCCGATCCCGATCGTGCTGTTCGGCAAGGAATTCTGGCAGCGCGTGGTCAATTTTGACGCGCTGGTCGAGGAAGGCGTCGTCAGCGCGCGCGACCTCGACCTGTTCAAATTCGTCGAGACCGCCGACGAGGCGTGGAAGATCATCCAGGATTTCTACGCGAAACTCGATCATCATTGAAAATCTCGTTGCCCCCGCGCAGGCGGGGGCCGCGAGAGACGTTGAGTCAGGTCGACAACGGCCCCCGCTTGCGCGGGGGCGACGAGATTATTTCGACTGGGCTTCCAGATAGAGGATCAGCGCCTTGCGATCGGCGGCGTCGATAACCCCGGCGAACGCCATGCGCGTGCCCGGAACATTCTTCATCGGCGCTTCGAGATAGGCGCCGAGCGCCGCTTCATCCCAGATGCCGCCCTTGGCTTTCATCGCGCCCGAATAGGAGAAGCCGGGATGCGATGCGACCGCGCGTCCGACGACGCCGTGCAGATTAGGGCCGATCCCGTTCGCGCCGCCCTTGTCGATCGTGTGGCACGCGACGCAGCGGCGGAATATCTGTTCGCCCATCGCCGCTGTCGGTTCGACCGCCGGCGCTTCGACAGCGGACTCACCCGCTGCCGGTGCTTCGGCCGGCGTTTCGCTCTTGCCACAACCGGCGAGCGTCAGCGCGCCCGCCAGCAGGACGGGCGCGAGCCGCATTATTTCTTGGCTTCGGCCGGAGCGGGGGTTGCTGCGGCAGGGGCGCCGGCTGCGGCCGGAGCGGCTGCAGCACCTTCGGCTGCCGGTGCAGCGGCGGCGCCTTCGGCCGGAGCCGCGCCTTCTGCCGCGGCGGCGGGCGCTGCTTCGGCTGCGGGCAGCGGCAGGTTCGAGCCCTGTGCGTTCAGATAGACGATCAGATTCGCGCGATCTTCGGGGCTCGACAGGCCCGCGAACGACATTTTGGTGCCGGGAGCGAATTTACGCGGGCTGGTCAGCCACGCGTTCATCTTTTCGAAGTCCCAGCTGCCACCCATGCCGGCGAGCGCGGCCGAGAAGGCGAAACCATGCTTACCATGGCCGATTTCTTCGCCCATCGTACCGAACAGATTCGGACCGATGCCGTTGGCGCCGCCCGAAGCGATCGTGTGGCATGCGGCGCATTTCGCGAATACCGCTTCGCCTTTCGCCGGATCGGCGGCGGCGAGCAGGTTGGCGAGCGGCACGGCCGATTCGCCGCCACCCGCGCCAGCTTCGGCGTCTTCGATCGGAAAGCCGGGCTTTTCGGGATTGTGGCTGGCAAACAACATGCTCGACCCGATCGTCAGGCCCAGCGCGCAAATGCCAGCAAAAAGCACCCAGCCGGCAATAGTATTGTTGCGATTGTCCATGCTCTAGCAGCCCCGTTTACGGGCGCCCGCTTACCGGGCGCATATTTGATTTGGACGCTCCCTTACTGGCGCGGCGGCGACGGCGCAAGGGGATGAAATCGCGCGAGGGACCGGCCGTGCACCGGTTGCGCAGGTGCGGTAGGGCGGCTATGCGCCGCGGCTCCAGCTTGGGAAGGCAATCATGGGCAGTTATTCGGCTTCGGCACAGCATCTGGTCGACGAAATGCGCGCAGCGGCACTCGCCGAACCCGCGCGCGGGCTGGCGTTCCAGGGCGCGCCGGGCGCGAACAGCGACCTCGCCGCGCGCGAATATGACGCAAACTCGCTGCCGCTGCCCTGCTATGCATTTCAGGACGCGATCGACGCCGTGCGCGATGGCCGCGTCGACCGCGCGATCATTCCGATTGAAAACAGCCTGCACGGCCGCGTCGCCGACATTCACTTCCTGCTACCCGAATCCGGTCTGTCGATCGTCGGCGAGCATTTTCTGCCGATCCGCTATGGCTTGATGAGCCGCGATCTTGGCCCTGTGACGCGCGCGATGAGCCATGAGCAGGCGCTCGGCCAATGCCGTCACTGGCTGCGCACCAACAATATCGCGCCGGTCGCGCACAGCGATACGGCAGGCGCTGCCGCATGGGTCGCCGACAGCGACGAGGTCGGCCTTGCTGCACTCGCGCCGCCGCACGCCGCCGAACTCTATGGGCTGACGCTGCACGGTACCGGGATGGAGGACGCCGATCACAATACGACGCGTTTCGTCATACTAGCGCGCGAACCGCTGGCCGATGTTGCGGCGATCACCGGCCCGGTGATGACGACCTTCATGTTCGAGGTGAAGAATATCCCCGCCGCGCTTTACAAGGCGCTCGGCGGCTTTGCGACCAATGGCGTCAATATGACCAAGCTAGAAAGCTATCAGACCGGTGACAGCTTTGCTGCGACGCAATTTTACTGCGATATCGTCGGCGCGCCGGGCGACGAGCGGATTGACCGCGCGCTCGAGGAGCTCGATTTCCAGACCAAGTCGCTGCGCTTGCTGGGAACCTATCCGCAGGCGCGCGAGCGGCGCTGAAACTCAGGAGGAGTAGCGGCACCAGCACGCTCCCCCACCCGGCCTCCCATAGGCTACTATCGTTGGGGAGGCCAGGTGGGGGAGCGTGCTGGTGCCCCTACGCCACGTATCAGTTTCCGCGGCGCCGCAGCATCCGCGCGGTCGCGGACGTCTGGACGATGAACAGCGTGACGAGAATGCTCGCGACCACGAGGGCGAACAGGTCGAAGGCTGAAAAATTGGTGCCGCCGATATCGCCGCCACCGATGATCGGCATCGAAATCGTCATCGCCATCAGCATCAGCCGCAGCTCGGTCGGGCCGCCCGCCATATAGGACAGGCGGAATTCGCCGAGGATCTTCGCGGCAATGAACGTGTGTATCGATAGCAGAAAATAGCCGATCACTGCCATCAGCGCGACGTCGAGCCGCATATAGGGGCTCATCCCGATCGCGCTGATCATCAGCAGTGTCGCAAGCGCATCGACGCTGTGATCGACAAAATAACCATAGTTCGGCCGCTCGATCCCGCGCCAGCGCGCCAGGCTGCCGTCCAGCGAATCGCCGAACCAGTTGACGATATAGCCGGCCAGCGAAAGCCCGAGCCATTCGCTGTCGAACCAGCTGAGCAGATAACCCGCCGCGACGAGCACCGCTCCGGCGAAGCCGAGCGTGGTAAGCTGGTCGGGGGTGACCCAGCCCGGAAGGCGCGCGCATAACCAGTTGAGAAGACGGCGCTCGCTGCGCGCGAGGATGTTCTGCTGGATGCGGACCGGCGCTTTTGCGACGGGTTCGAACTTGCTCATGAGGACCCTTTGTTGCCGGCTGTCACATAAGTGCCGGCCAGATGTCATCGCGGCGTCATAGAGGCAAAGTTGCGTTTGCGAAAGGGCAGGGCGGTCGGTGCGGCGCGTGCGTGCGACGATCAGTCCTGCCAGGGCCCGATTTCTCCGACCTCGCCGATCGTGCGATACCGCACCGCATCGTCCACCCATGCGACTTCCCACATCGGCGCCGGGCGGGCCCATTCGCCGATCACGAACAGTGGCAGCCTGTTCGCGGCGACAAAGGCCAGGTCGTCGGGGGTGGGACCAGGGACGATGGTTTCGGAGCGCTGGTGAAGGCGAATGACCGCGAATGTTCTCGCTGGCGGGGCTGGCAAGGACTGTCGCACCGGAAAGCCGATGCTTGCGGCGATGACCGGATAGCCCTTGTCGTCGCGCGCGATCAGCAGAACCTTGTCGGCCGTCGCATAGGGACCGCCCACGGGGCGGCCGACGACCTTGCGGCCCGCGATCGCAGCGAATTCGCGCAGATCGGTTTCGGCAATCGGCGATGGGCGCGCGGGCGCCGAAACGGGCGCGGTTTCAGCAGGCGCACCGGAGGGATCGGCGGTAAGCGCCGCGACGAACATCAGGGCAGCGATCAATGTGCTTCGCCCCAGCTTTTGCCGATGCCGACTTCCACCTCAAGCGGGACCGAGAGTTTGAGCGCGGGCTCAGCTGCTGCCGACATCACCCCGCGGATGACAGCACCCGCGGCCTCGGCCTTGTCTTCGGGCGCTTCGAAGACGAGTTCGTCATGGACCTGGAGCAGCATGCGAACGTCGGAGAGTCCGGCGTCCTCCAGCGCCTTTGGCATCCGCGCCATCGCGCGCTTGATCAGGTCGGCGCTCGTGCCCTGGATCGGCGCATTGATCGCGGCGCGCTCGCTGCCCGCGCGTTCATTCTGGTTCGCGGCCTTGATACGCGGGAACCAGGTTTTGCGGCCGAACAAGGTCTCGGTATAGCCTTTGGCGCGGGCGCTTTCGAGCGTGTCGGTGATATAGTCCGAAATCCCAGGAAACCGCTCGAAATAGCGCGCGATCAGCGCCTGCGCCTCGTCGGGCGTGACTTCGAGGCGGCCCGCAAGACCCCAGCGCGAAATGCCGTAGAGGATCGAGAAATTGACCGTCTTCGCCTTGCCGCGCGTGTCGCGATTGACCTCGCCGAACAATTCGATCGCGGTCGCGCTATGGATGTCGTCGCCGCGCGCAAAGGCTTCCTTGAGCTCGGGGACGTCCGCCATATGCGCGGCAAGCCTGAGTTCGATCTGGCTATAGTCGGCGGCGATCAGGACATGGCCGGGCGCGGCGATGAAGGCGTCGCGGATCTGGCGCCCGGTTTCGGTGCGGATCGGGATGTTCTGAAGGTTCGGGTCGGTCGACGACAATCGTCCGGTCTGCGCGCCGACGAGGCTGTAGCTGGTGTGGACACGCCCGGTCGTCGCATTAATCTGTTGCTGCAGCGCATCGGTATAGGTCGACTTCAGCTTCGAAAGTTGACGCCATTCCAAGATTTTGCGGGCGATCGGTACGCCGTCGCGCTCGAGCCGTTCGAGTTCGCTGAGGTCGGTCGACCAGTCGCCCGACTTGCCCTTGCGGCCGCCCTTGAGGCCAAGTTTGTCGAACAGGATTTCGCCGAGTTGCTTCGGGCTGCCGATCGCGAACGGCTGACCTGCAAGGCCGTGAATTTCGCCCTCGATACGCAGCATGTCGGTCGCGAATTCGCCCGACAGGCGCGCGAGATATTCGCGGTCGACCATGATGCCGGCGCGCTCCATGCCCTCGACGATCGACGCCAGCGGGCGGTCGACCATCTCGTAGATTCGCGTCCCGCCCTCGATGGGCAGGCGCAGCTTCAGCAGCTTCCACAGGCGCAGCGCGACGTCGGCATCTTCGGCGGCATATTGCGTCGCGCGGTCGAGCGGCACCTCTGCAAAGCTGATCTGCGACTTGCCCGTCCCGCACATTTCCTTGAAGGTCAGACACGTGTGATCGAGGTGAAGCTTGGCCAGTTCGTCGAGGCCGTGCTGATGCTTGCCAGCATCGAGCGCAAAGCTCATCACCAGCGTGTCGTCATAGGGCGCGACGGTGACGCCATGCTGCGCGAGCACGCCGATGTCATATTTCAGATTATGCCCGACCTTCAGCACCGCATCGTCGGCGAACAGTGCGTGCAGGCGCCCGATCGCGACATCCATCGCGATCTGCTCGGGCTTTTCGGCGAACATGTCGGTGCCGCCGTGACCGAGCGGGATATAGCAGGCGCGGCCCGGCGCGGTGGCCATGCTGACCCCGACGAGACGGCCGGTGACGCTGTCGAGGCTTGCCGTTTCGGTGTCGATCCCGACGACATGCGCGGCATGCGCTTCGGCGATCCAGCGATCGAGCGCTTCGACCGTGGTGATGCATTCATAAGCCGACCGGTCGATGGGCGGCATGGCGGGCAGCGTCGGCGTCGATGGCCCTGCGACAGCGGCAACCGGCGCGGCGTTGGCGCGCGGGAAGGTCGGCGGGCCGCCAGGCGTGGCGCCAAGATCGAGCTTGGCCGACAACGATCGGAAACCATGTTCGTCGAGGAACAGCTTGAGCGGTTCAGGCGGGATCGCCCCGAGCTTCAGCGTATCGAGCGCGTCGGGCAGCGCAACGTCGCGCTTCAGGTCGACCAGGATGCGCGACAGTTCGGCCATCGCGCGATGCTCGATCAGATTGTCGCGCAGCTTGCTGGCCTTCATCGTCTCGGCGCCGTCGAGCGCGGCGGCGAGATTGCCATATTCCTGGATCAGCTTGGTCGCGGTCTTTGGCCCGACCCCGCGCACGCCGGGGACATTATCGACACTGTCGCCCATCAGCGCGAGCACGTCGCCGACCAGATCGGGGGTGACGCCGAACTTCTCGTTCACCGCTTCCAATCCCAGCCGGACATTCTTCATCGTGTCGAGCATGTCGACCTGAGGACCTTCGGCGGGTTCGCGGATCAGCTGCATCAGGTCCTTGTCGGACGAAACGATCGTGACGTCCCAGCCTTCGCGCACGGCGGCTTCGGCATAGGAGGCGATCAGGTCGTCCGCCTCAAACCCCTCCATCTCGATGCAAGGCAGCGAAAAGGCACGCGTCGCGTCGCGGATCAGCGGGAATTGCGGGCGCAGATCCTCGGGCGGCTCGGGCCGGTTCGCCTTATACTGGTCGTAGATTTCGTTGCGGAACGACTGGCTGCTATGGTCCAGGATCACCGCAAGATGCGTCGGCCCGTCGGCGTCGTGGAGATCCTTTGCGAGCTTCCACAGCATCGTCGTGTAGCCATAGACCGCGCCGACGGGCACCCCCTTGGGGTTCGTCAGCGGCGGCAGGCGGTGATAGGCGCGGAAGATGTAGCTGGAGCCATCGACCAGATAGAGATGATTCTTGTCCGACATGGCGCGGATGTAGCAGGGGAGGCGCGGGCGGCCTAGGGCGCTGTTCCCGCTTTCTTCCTCTTTGCGTTGCGCCATCGTTCGATGCCTTGCCATGCGAGCCACGCGGCAAGCGGAAGCCCGACCGCGCCGAGCATGAGCAGTCCGGACGATGCGCTCTCGACAGCGGCCGCACCGATCGCCGCGAACACCACCGCCACGCCCAGATTGCCGAGCGCCATCGCCAGTACGAAGCGCCAGAACGCCATTCCGGCCACGCCCGCCGCGATAGCCACCACTTCACAAAGGATCGGGACGGGCCGCGAGATGATGAGCGCGATCGGGCCGGCCTGCTCGGCGAGCCGGTGCGCGCGGTCGAGGTCGTCGGCGCCCAGTAGTCTTGCAGCGAGCGGCCGGGCGGCCCAACGCCCGATCGCATAGCCCGCAAGGCTTGCGCCCATCAGGCCAAGCCATATGACGACCGTACCGATTGTGAAGCCGAAGGCCGCGCCCGCCAGCGTGTTGGTCACGCCGTTGGGAACGGGCAAAAAGACATCGAGGGTCAGCGCACCGACGATCAGCGCCGCGGCAGCAAACGGGCGTTCGTCCGACGCCGCCAGCACCGCATCGCTCGCCGCCATGAACTGATCGCGAAAGGCAAGGGGGATCAGGACGACGGAAACCAGTATCGCGGCAACGGCCAGCGTTCGGGTCAGCGGGGCGGCGCGATCGACCATAGCCCGGCGTAATCCGGCGTTCGTGAAGAATGAAGCGAATATGATCCGCGATGCCCTGAGGGCGGGGGTGGGTGGGGGCGTCGGTTCTGGGGCGGGGGAGCTGCCGTTGCCCTCTTTGGACATCGCCCGGCTGGATCCGGATCGGATCGGCGCAAGAGCCGCGCAATATTCCAAAGTTCAGGAAAGTTCAGCCCATTGAGCGCCCCGATCTGCAAGTCGTGGGGTGCTGGATGTGCGCGGCACGTCCGATAATGGTCGTACCCGCAAGCTGGGCAGCGACCGCATTTTTGTTCACCGAATGAAAGAGCCGGATGAAGGCTGGCACGGCCGGATAATGTAGGAAAGACCTATTTGAAGGCGATGTCTGTTTTGGGGTGGGGAGCGGACGTTTGCTACTAGGTTGTACCCCGGCGAAGGCCGGGGCCCAGGGCATTGGAAAGCCGAGCTGTGCGGATTGCCGCCCTGGACCCCGGCCTTCGCCGGGGCACATATTACCGTCGTTAGTGTCCGGTCGTTTCTTCGCTCTCGTCATCCCGGGCTTGACCCGGGATCCCGCTTTTTGACGCACTCACTGGCTTCGGCGTCAAGCGGGACCCCGGGTCAAGCCCGGGGTGACGAGGAGAGAATCTGTCCGCAATCGGTCGCTAGCGGTAGTTTCCGCCGCTTATCGATACTCGATTATGAGCTTCGACGCTGCCGCAACAGCCGCCGCGCGCGCCTCGTCGGTGGTGCCGCCCGCGACCTTGGCCAGCGCGACGCCCATGCGGCGGTATGGCCGCGTCACGGGTTTGCCAAAGATGCGCGCATCGATGGCGGTTGCGGTGTTCGGCGGCGTTAGTGCGTCGGCGAGGCCGGTGATCGCGAAATCGGCAGCATCGCGGTCGGCGAGCAGCACGGCGCTTGCGCTGGCGTCGGCTACGGTGATCGCCGGGATGGGCAGGCCGAGGATCGCACGCGCATGCAGGTCGAATTCCGAGAGCGATTGCGAGATTAGCGTCACCATTCCCGTGTCGTGCGGGCGCGGCGAGAGTTCGGAGAAGATGACCTCGTCGCCCTTCACGAAATATTCGACGCCGAAGATGCCGTGGCCGCCAAGGGCATCGACGACCTTGGTCGCCATGTCCTGCGCCGCGGCGAGCGCCGCATCCGACATCGCTGCGGGCTGCCAGCTTTCGCGATAGTCGCCGCGTTCCTGCCGGTGGCCGATTGGCGGGCAGAAAGTTACGCCGTCCTTGTGACGAACGGTGAGCAGGGTGATTTCATAGTCGAAGTCGATAAACGCCTCGGCGATCACGCGCAGCCGGTCGCCGCGCATCCCGGCGGCGGCATAATCCCACGCGGCGTCGATGCCGGCGGCGTCCTTCACCGTGCTCTGTCCCTTGCCCGACGAGGACATCACCGGTTTGACGACGAGCGGGAAGCCGATGCGTCCGGCCGCCGCAGCCAGCTCTTCGCGGGTGGTCGCATATTCGAAGGTCGATGTCCTGAGGCCGAGTTCGCTCGCGGCGAGGTCGCGGATCGCGTCGCGGTTCATCGTGAGCTGCGCCGCGCGCGCCGAGGGAACGACGTGGAAGCCCTCGGCTTCGACTTCGGCGAGGATTTCGGTGCGGATCGCCTCGACCTCGGGGACGATATGATCGGGCCGATGCTTCTCTATGGTCGCGCGTAACGCGTCGCCGTCGAGCATCGAGAAGACTTCGAAGCCGTCGGCGACCTGCATAGCGGGCGCCCCTTCATAGCTGTCGCAGGCGATCACGCGGCAACCGAGCCGCTTCGCCGAAATCACGAATTCGCGGCCCAGTTCGCCCGAACCGAGCAGAAGAATGGTGGCGGTGGGGGTCATGGCAGTCTTTCCATCGAGGTTGGGCGCAAGATTCGGGACGCATCGCTACGTGGGCTCCGCCATATGAATTTCAGCATCAAAGTGCGACAGCGAATGACAGATAGAGGAACCATCCCGTGACTTATTATTCCAAAACAATCTGGTCGCCCGTTGGCGAATTGACACTGGTCGCCGACGATCGCGGTCTCGCCGCCATATTGTGGGAAAATGACAGCCCCGACCGGGTCCGGCTCGGCGCGCTCACGGAAAAGGCGGGCCATCCGGTTCTCGTCGAAACCGAACGGCAATTGGCCGAATATTTTGCCGGCGAACGCCGCGCGTTCGACGTGCCGCTATCCTTTGCAGGGACCGATTTCCAGAAGCGCGTGTGGGCGGCGCTGCTCGCCATCCCGTTCGGCGAGACTCGCAGCTATGGCGAGATCGCCGATCAACTCGGCAATCCGGGTGCTTCGCGCGCGGTGGGCGCCGCCAACGGCCGCAACCCGATTTCGATCATCGCGCCATGCCATCGCGTCGTCGGATCGAACGGCAAGTTGACGGGCTTTGCGGGCGGGCTGGAGGCCAAGGCGTATCTGCTCGATCTCGAACGGATCGATTAAAGGTCGAGCGTGCGGATTTCGGGGATGAGCTTCCACCACAGCAGGGCGCCGAGCAGCGACAGCGCGGCGGCCGTCGCAAAGGCGTAGCCATAGCCGCCGAGGTAATCGACGATCAGCCCGGTGATGATCGGGCCCACGATGCCCGAGATATTGCCAAGCGCATTCTGTACGCCGATCCAGCTGCCCGCGGCGCGCGGCCCCGCGAAAATCTGGCCGATGGCGAAGAGATTGGTGGCGATCAAACCCGCGCCGAAGCCCGCGACCGCCAGCCACGCCGCCAACGCGGCAAAGCCGTCAGCGACGGCGATGCCGGCGGTCGCCGTGCCGATGGCGATTTGTCCCGCGATCATCAGCCAGCGGCGCACCTCGCCTTCATTGGCGCCCCTCGCGACCATCCGGTCGGACAACCAGCCGCCGACGAGTGCGACGATCCCCTGCGCCGTGAAACTCAGCGTCGTCAGCGCCGTCATTTCGCCGATCGAACAGCCCCGCGTATTGACGAGATAGAGCGGCAGCCACGCGAGCAGGAAATAAAAGCCGTAGTTCGACAGGAAATGGACGACGCTCATCTTCCATAGCGCCGGCACGCGGAGCAGGCGGCGGATCGAGACACGTTCGCTCGCCGGCACTGTTTGCGCACGTGCCCGCATCGGTGCCGCGGCGAATTGCCAGGGAATAAGCCATAGCAGCGTCACCGCGCCGAAAATCCAGAAGACCGGCCGCCACCCCCATTCGCCGAGGATCGCGCCGCCGGTGAGCACCCCGATGGCCGGACCGAAGGCGATCGCCGCGGACACCGACGCATTCGCGATGCCGCGCCGCTCGACGGGAACTTCGGCGGCGAAAATCTTGCTGCTGCCGGGAAAGGCGATACTCTCGCCAAGCCCGAGGAACAGCCGCAGGACGATCAGCGATATCAGCCCGCCGGCGAAACCGGTGAGCGCCGTGCTGATCGCCCAGACCGCGACGCCAAGCGCAAAGACCCGATAGACGCAGAAACGGTCGCAGAGCCAGCCGACGAACAGGCAGGCCGGGGCATAGACCCAGAAGAAGGCCGAGACGGCAAGGCCGAAGCCGGTAGCCGACAGCCCCAACTCCTCCTTCATCAGCGGAGCCGCAACGCCGATTGCGCCGCGATCGACATAGTTCAGGAGCACCGACAGCGCGATCAGCGCGACCACCCAGGTCACCCGTTTTCCGTCGGCCCGGCCTTCGATCGATTGTGTCGCCATATTCAAGCGCTCCCCTGCCCGGTGACAGGGCTATCAGATGGAGGGCGGCGCGCTAGCGAAAATTGGCCGCACGTTTGTTCAACGCGCTTGGGCGACGACGCGCTATTCTGGCGGGCGACATCAAGGGAGAATGGATATGACCCTCGCCACGCAGATCGACCGGCCGCTTTCGGTCGCGGACCTGTTCGACCGCTATCATGTCGGCTGGGAAACGAAGGACGCCGACCTGATCGCCTCGCTCCATTCTGAGGACACGGTCTTCGCCCTCCACGACGGCACCGAGCCCGTGAAGGGGCGCGAGCGGCTGCGCGAGCATTGCCGGCAATTGTTCGCGACATTCGACTTCACGATGGAAATGGGACGCCGGCTCTATGGCGACGATCATTGGGTGTTCGAATGGACGATGGTGCTGACGCTTGCCGAACCCGGCGGCGGTCCGTTTGCCGCGCGCGTCGGGATGCTCGACGTCGTCACCGTGAACGAAGCGGGCGAGGTGACGCGCAAGGATGTCTATCCGAACGGGCGTGAGATGTATGCGGCTTTCCTGCGCGCCGGGATCGAGCGCTAGCGGCGGCGCTTGCGCGTGGCGTCGGCGCGGCAGATACTGAAGCGATGCCCGACCCGGTCTCCCCTTTCCGGAATTCGCTGTTGCCCGTCGACGTCGGCTCGCTCGCGCCGCATGCGAATCCCGTCACGGGGATTTTGATCGGCCGCGGCGGGTCGCTGCGGCTCGAACTTGGCGGGGAGGTGGTCGAGGGCGAGATGCTGTTGATCCGCCCCGGCGTGGTCCACCGCATCGGGCTTCCTGCACGCGGCGCCGATATTCTTTATCTCGATGGGCTGGCTTTCCCGTTCGATGTACCGTTGGCGCGCGGTCTCGACTGCAGGCAGGCAATGCTTGCGGACGCGGTGCTGGGCGGCGCGGGCGAAGCGGCCGATGCGCTGCGGGCGCAGCTGACCGCATCCTGGCCAGGCCCACCGACGCCGGTCGCCGATGCGGTGCGCGCAATCTATGCCGACCCAATGCGCCGCATGCCGCAGGAGGAACTGGCGCAGCGGCTCGGCATGGAGCGCACGCAGGCGCTTCGTTATTTCCGCGCGACGACGGGACAGAGCTTCCGCGAATTCAAGCGTTGGTCGGCGGTCCAATATGCGGCGGCGCAGATGAAGGAGGGTGCACTTGTCCGCACCGCCGCGATGGATGCCGGTTTCGCCGACACCGCGCATCTGTCGCGCGTCTTTCGTCAGACATTCGGCCTGACCCCCAGTGCGGCGATCGGAGCGCTGCCGCTACGGGAAGGTCATTCGGGCCAGCGGCCGGTATCATGATCGGGATGCTGGTGATTGCTCGCCTTGATGGCACCGACATAGTCGGCCATCGTTTCCTCGGTCGTGCCTTCGCCCTTGATGGGCAGATGCTCGAACAGCGATAGCTGGCCTTCGATTCCGAACTGGACCTGCGGCGGGAAGCGCGCCGGATCATCGAACGACCCCGTGGTCAGGTTGATATGCTGGCTCTCGAAATAGTCATAGGCGAGCGGTGTCCCGCAACTGGAACAAAAGCCCCGCGCCGCCTTGTCCGAGCTTTTGAACCAGGTCGGCGAACCGCGCGTCCAACGGATCGCGTCGCGCGGGACGCCGATCAACGCGATGAAAAAATTGCCTGCTGCCTTTTGGCACATGCGGCAATGACATATGTGCGAGCTGTCGAGCACCGCCGTCACATGCCAGCGCACCGCGCCGCACTGGCAGCCGCCGGACGCCTCGGCTTCAACGCGTTCGGGGCGATAGCTCATCTTTCCTCACTCCCATTCAATTGTTAGGGCTCGCAATATATCGGGAATGCAGGCCTTGGTACCTCGTTTTTTCTCTCGGCTCCGACCGGCGGTGGCGCCGGGGCCGGATCATTGGCAGGAGCCGGCATGACTGGTTTGCCTTGGAACGGGCATTTGCAGATTTCAGGAGAGATTGCCTGGTGGTCGGGCGTCGTTGGCGACGCCACCTTGCACCGGCATTTCGCCGCGCAGGCGGTCTTCTCAGACGATCCGGTGCGGGTTATCGACGATGAGGGGTGCGAAATCTGTGGAACCTGCCTGTTGATCGAACCCAACGCCCGCCATCTTCTGCGCCCGGGCGGCCGTGCCCGGATCTGTTATGTCGAGCCGACAACCGCTTTTGGACCGCCTGATGCCCTGCGCGAGCACCTCGACCAAGAAGATGTTCGCATCGTGTCGGGCGCCGGGGCGCGAATATTCTGGAAGGACTGGACTGAACGCAGGGCGCGCCCGGCCATCGATACGCGCATTTCCCGGGCGATTATTGCAATCGAACAATTGCTTCCCGCCGGCACGATACGCCTCGCCGACATCTGCGCGGAGGGCACGCTTTCGGTTGGGCGCTTCCGGCATCTGTTTGCCGCCGAGATCGGATTGCCCTTTCAGCGCTTTGTCCTGTGGCGTCGCCTGGCTGCAGCATTCGAGAGCTTGATCGAGGGAACGACGGTCACGGAGGCGGCCCATGCGGCAGGTTTCGCCGACGCCGCGCATCTCGCGCGGACGACAAGGGCCATGTTCGGCATTCGTGCGAGCGACATTCTTCCGCAGCGATAGCCGCTTCGTTCAATCGCGCCGACGCCGGGCGGGCTATAAACGGAGCATGACAGAAACAAAAAGAGACTTCGTCCCGGCTCTGGGAAAGGCTGGCAACACCGGCAGCTACGATACCGTCGTCGCGCTGATGACACGCGAGAAGCGTTGGCGTGGCGAACTGGTCCGGCTGATTGCACCGCGCGCGGGCGAAACGATCGTCGACGTCGGCTGCGGGACCGGCACGCTTGCGATCGCGCTCAAGGCGGCGGAACCCGAAGCTATTATTCTGGGCGTCGATCCCGATCCAGCGGTGCTCGCGATCGCTGAGGAGAAGGCACGCGATGCGGGTGTGACGGTGCGATGGTTCGAGGCGATGGGTGATGCGCTCGATGCCATCGAGCCCCTGCAGGCGTGCGACAAGATCGTGTCGAGCCTGGTCCTCCATCAATGTCCGATGGACGTGAAACATGCGATCGTTCGCCAGATGCGGCGGCTGCTGAAACCGGGCGGCGAGTTCTTCATCGCCGACTATGGCGAGCAGCGTACATTGTTGATGCGCACGCTTTTTCGTCAGGTCCAGATGATCGACGGTTTCGAACTTACGGAGCCGAATGCGCGGGGCTGCGTCCCCGAAATCCTGCGCGAAGCGGGATTTCGGGGAGTCGAGGAAGTCGGCGCGATTTCAACCCCGACGGGTTCGATCTCGCTTTATCGGGGACACCGTTGATTCCGGCGCGTTCGACTATGCGTGTGCGCCATCGCCGCCCCCTTCATTGTTCGTCATCCGCCCACCCCAACGCGCGTAGAGGGTCGGAAGCAGGAAAAGGGTGAGCAAGGTCGCCGAAATCAGCCCCCCGATCACAACCGTTGCCAGCGGCTTCTGCACCTCGGCGCCGGCGCCGGTGGCGAGCGCCATCGGAACGAAGCCGAGGCTTGCGACCAGGGCGGTCATCACCACGGGACGGAGGCGGAGTAGGGCGCCTTGCCGTGCGGCTTCGGCTCTTTCCATGCCCGCGCGCATCAGTTCCTGGATCGACGATACCATCACAAGGCCGTTGAGCACCGCGATGCCCGATAGCGCGATGAAGCCGACGGCGGCCGAGATGGAGAAGTCCATGCCGCGCAGGAACAGCGCAAGGACGCCGCCGATCAGCGCCAACGGCACGCCCGTAAACACGATCGCCGCATCGCGCGTCGACCGAAGCGCGCCGTAGAGAAGCAGCAGAATCAGCACGAAACACGCCGGGATGACGAGCCCGAGCCGGTCGCGCGCCGAGGCCAGATTCTCGAACTGGCCGCCCCATTCGAGATAGCTACCGGCGGGCAGCCGGACATCTTTTGCTATGGCTGCCTTTGCGTCGGACACGACGTCCGAGATCGCACGGTCGCGGACATTGGCCTGCACGACGACGCGCCTTTTGCCATTCTCGCGGCTGATCTGGTTCGGGCCGTCGACGATACGGATGTCGGCAACGCTCGCGAGCGGCACGAAGCCGCCGCCCGCAACCGGGACCTGCACCTGTTCCAGCACCGACAGGTCGGCGCGCTCTGCATCCGACAGCCGGATGACCACGGGGAAGCGCCGGTCGCCCTCGAAGATCGTGCCGGCCTCGCGCCCGCCGATCGTCGCGGTCACGACATCCTGCACATCCTGCGCGGTCACGCCAAGCCGCGCCATTGCGTCGCGGTTGACGCGAATGTCGAGCAGCGACAGCCCCTCGGTCTCCTCCACCCGGACATCGCTTGCGCCCCCGGTCTTCCGCAGGATCGCGGCGATCTGCTGCGCGGTGGAATTCATCGTATCGAAATCGTCGCCAAAGATCTTGATTGCGATATCGCCGCGTACCCCCGCGATCAGCTCGTTGAAGCGCATCTGGATCGGCTGGGTGATTTCATAGGCATTGCCCGGAAACTTGTTCAGCTCCTTTTCCAGCCGCTCGACGAGCTCGGCCTTGGTCAGCTTTGGATCAGGCCATTGCTTGCGGGGTTTGAGGATCACGAAATTGTCGGTTGCATTGGGCGGCATCGGATCGGATGCGAGGTCCGCCGTGCCGGTCTTCGAAAAGACAATCGCGACCTCGGGCTGCTTTGAAAGCATCCGTTCGATCGGGATCTGCATCGCCTGGCTCTGCTCGACCGAGGTCGAGGGAACGCGGAATGCCTGGATCAAGAGGTCGCCCTCATCGAGCTGCGGCAGGAACACCTGACCGAGCGAGAAGAAGGCGAGGACCGCGACGACGAACCCGCCGACGCCGGCGCCGATCGTGATCTTCGGTTTGCTCATGGCCCGGTCGAGACCGGGTTCGTAGCGCCGTTTGAGCCAGCTCATGATGCGGCCCTCCTTTTCGTCGACGCGTTTCGACAGCCAGATGGCGATCGCTGCCGGCACGAAGGTCAGCGAGAGGATGAAGGCGAATGCGAGCGCGATGATCACGGTCAGCGCCATCGGGATGAAGGTCTTGCCCTCAACCCCGCTCAAGGTGAGCAAGGGCACATAGACAAGGATGATGATCGCCTGCCCGTAGACCGAAGGCCGCACCATCTCGCGCGCCGCAGCGGCTACCGTTGCCAGCCTTTCCTCCTTTGTCAGCGTCCGTCCCTCCCGGTGCTGGAAATCGGCCATGCGCCGCAGCGCATTTTCGACGATGATCACGGCGCCGTCGACGATGAGGCCGAAATCGAGCGCCCCGAGGCTCATCAGATTTGCCGAGACGCCGGCGTGCAGCATGCCAAAGCTGGTGAGCAGCATGGTCACGGGAATGACGAGCGCTGCAATGAGCGCGGCACGGAAGTTGCCGAGCAGCAGGAAGAGTATGGCGATAACGAGCAGCGCGCCTTCGGTCAGATTCTTGCCGACCGTCCAGATCGTCGCATTGACCAGCTTGGTGCGATCGAGCACCGGCTCGATAACCACATCGGGCGGCAGCGAGGCGTTGATGTTCAGCAGCCGGTCGGCAACCGCGGTCGCCACCGTGCGGCTGTTTTCGCCGATCCGCATGATGGCGGTCCCGACGACGACCTCGGTACCATTTTCGGACGCCGATCCCATGCGGACCGCTTGCCCGGTGCGAACCGTCGCGACCTGATCGAGCGTGATCGGAACACCTGCACGCGTCGCGACGACGATACGCGAAAGCTCGCTAGCATCGCGCACGAGCGCGTCGGAGCGAACCGCGAGTCCTTCGCCGTTGCGTTCGACCACGCCGCCGCCGACGGCTGTGTTGTTGCGTTCGAGTGCTTCGGCGAGATCGGTCAGGCCAAGGCCAAGCGCGGCAAGGCGCTGGACGTCGGGCACGACCAGATATTGCTTTGAAAAGCCGCCGATCGCATCGATGCCGGCGACCCCCGGAACGGTACGGAGCAGCGGGGTCACGATCCAATCCTGTGCGGTGCGCAGGTAGGTCGCCTTGTCGGCTTGGGTGACGAGCCGTTCGCCTTCGGGTGTCACATAGCTGCCGTCGGGTTGAAGGCCGGGCTCGCCCGGCTTGTGCACGTCGTCCTTGCGGTGGGCGAGCCGAACCGTCCACATATAGACTTCGCCGAGCCCCGTCGCGATTGGCCCCATTTCGGGCCGCACGCCGTCCGGCATCGTCTCGGTCGCCTCGTTCAGCCGCTCGCCGACCTGTTGGCGTGCGAAGTAGATGTCGGTCTTGTCGGTAAAGACGGCGGTCACTTGCGCAAAGCCATTGCGGCTCAGCGAGCGTGTATATTCGAGGCCGGGAATGCCGGCGAGCGCAGTCTCGATCGGGAAGGCGACCTGTTTCTCGACAAGTTCGGGCGAGAGCGCCGGTGCGCGGACGTTGATCTGAATCTGGTTGTTGGTGATGTCGGGAACCGCATCGATCGGCAGGCGCGACAGCGCGAAGGCTCCGATAACGGCGGCAAGGGCGGTGAGCAGGACGACAAGCCAACGCTTGTCGACCGCCCAGGTGACGATATGGGCGATCATGGCTTAGTCCTCATGGCCTGCTTCGCCCTTGCCGATTTCCGACTTGAGCGAGAAGCTGTTGGTAATGGCGATCTGTTCGGTGCCCTTGAGTCCCGAGCGGACGATCACATTGGCACCGGCACGGTCGCCGAGGACCACCGGAACGGCGGCGAAGCCACCCTTGGTGCGGACGAATATGACGCTCTTTCCCTCGACCGTCTGGACCGCGCTCAACGGGACGCTGATCGATGTGTCTCCGCTGTCTCCGGCGAGTGCGATGGTCGCCGTGACCGCTTCGCCGACCCGCCATTGCCCGGCGCGATTGTCGAGGATCGCGATCGCCGGGACGAGCCGCGTGGCCGGATCGAGCGCGGGCGAGACGAAACTGATCTTGCCGGTAGCCTGGCGCCCCGGCGCGTCGATGGAAATGATCGCGCCGGGACGAATGCGCCCGGCGTCGGCAGGCCGCAGGTTGAACGACAGCGAAACGCTCGAGAGATTGGCGATGCGATAAAGCTCGGCGTCCGCAGCCACCGTCTGACCGAGAATCACGCTGCGCGCGATTACCTGTCCCGAAATTGGTGCGGCGATTGCGATCCGGTTGAGTTGGCCGCCGCCGCCGCCCGCAGCCGACACCTGTTGCTGCGCAAGCTGGTAAGCGATCTTGGCTTCGGTTGCCGTCGTGCGCGCCGCGATCACATCCTGTTCCGGCGACACGCGCTGCGCGAACAGGCGCTCCTCGCGCGCCAGGTTGGAGTTGGCGAGCGCGAGCCGCGCGCGCGTTGCCTGTACTTCGCCCTGAAGCTGCGCGGCCTCGCGGCTTTCGACGATCGCGAGCGTTTGCCCGCGGCCGACGCTCTGTCCAAGATTGCGATTGAGCGCGACGATGCGCCCGCTGATCGCAGCCGACACCGCTTGTGTGGCTTGGGGATCGCCCTCGATCGTCGCGGGCAGTTGCAGCGTGCCGACGCTTCCGATGGTCGGACGGCCGAGCGCGATCCCGGCGACCTTGATCTGTTCGTTCGTGAGCGTGATCTGGCCCTCGTCGGCGTGGCCGGCTTCCTCCTTGCCATGCTCGTCGGCCGGTTTGACGGTATCCGTGCCACCGCACGCCGCGAGGAAGAGCGGCAGCGCCGCGGTGAGCAGCAGCTTTCGGTTGATATTGATGGTCATGGGTTCAATTTCCTTCGAGCGGCGCGGGAGCCGTGAGGCGTTCCAACCGGGCCTTGGCGAGTTGATAGGAGGCGAGGGCTTCGATCGACGCCGACCTCATGTCGGTCAGCGTCCGTTCGGCATCGAGCAGTTCGAGCTGCCCGAATTTGCCCTCGCGGTAACCGATGCGCGCAATCCGCGCGGCTTCCATCGCCGCCGACAATGCGGGGCCGCTCGCGACGCGCGCCGCGGCTGCCGCATTGGCGGCCTCGACCTGGGCGTCGCCGATCTGCTGCTCGACATCGAGTGCGGTCACGCGGCGCTGTGCATCGGCACGCCGTCGTTCGGCATTCGCCTGGTCGACCGCAGCGCGCCCGTTGTTGAACAGCGGCAGCGGCACCGAGACGCTGAACACTGCCGCGACGTCGTTCGTGGCCTCTAGACGCCGAATGCCAGGCCCGACGGTGAGGTCCGGGACACGCTGCGATTGTGCCAGCCTTACGCCTGCATCGGCCGCCCCGAGATTGGCGTCGGCCGCAGCCAGCGCGAGCGTGCCTGTCGCCATGGCCGGCCGCGGCGGGCCCATCGCTGCGCTCGCCGGTCCGCCGAGCACGGCGATATCAAGTGCGCCGGTGACCGGTCGCCCGATCCGCCGAGCCAGATTGGCGCGCGCGGCATCGACGAGCCGGCGCGCCTTTTCGACTCCGGCTTCGGCGGTCAGGCGTGCGACTTCAGCGCGCTCCTGCTCAAGCGGCGATGCGCGGCCCGCCTGTACCCGGATCGTCGCGGCGCGCGCTGTGTCCCCGGCGATACGGAACTGGTCCGCGGCAATTGCGAGCCGCACTTCGGCAGCCGAGGCCTGGATATAGAGCTCGGTCACCTGCAGGCGGATATCGGCCTGGGCGATCGCCTGCTCAATCCGCGCGCGGTGCGTCGCCGCGTCGGCGACTGCGATTCGCGCCTGTCTTTTGCCGCCGAGTTCGAGCGGGATCGCAACGCTCGCCGTCACGTCGGCGCCGTTCACGCCCTTATAGGGCCCGGTTCCGACGAAATTCTCGACCTCGACGGCAAGCGCGGGGTTGGGGCGGAGCCCCGCGACGCGGCGCGCCGCCGTTGCGGCGTCGACCTCTGCCGCTGCGGCATCGGCTGCGGGTGCACTGCCGCCCGCGAGCGCGACCGCCTGGTCGAGCGTCAGTAATGGGCCGGATATCTGCCGGCTTTCGGTGCCGACCTGCTGTGCGTGCGCGATCGCGACGCACGATGTGGCTGCCGCGAGGGCAGCAACGTACCTGAACATAATGGATCATCCTCGATTGATCGGAGAGATCGCCGCCGGAAAGCGGCGAGCGTGCTCAGATCGCGAGGAGCGGCGGATCGAGTAACGGCGGGAGAATACGCGAGGCGAGCTGCGTCGCGGGCGCCGCGAAAAGCGGGGCGCGGGCAGGGTGCGGTTCGGAACCCGCCGACGGGCCACCCGGATCGGGGGCGACCGGGCAATGATGATGCCCGCCGTGCGCCAGGTTCGATACGGGATTCGGATCGTCGCCTTCGTCGTCGCCGGCCGAAAGGTGAAAGGCGGTTTCGCTCGACGTCGAATGCGCCGACGCGGGCTCGGCGATATGCATGCTGCAAAGCAGCACCCCGACAATCATCAGCAGTCGCATCAACGCACCCGGCATGGCGCTCCCCATATCAGCGTCGACCGGGTTTGTCGCGGGGCGAAATGAAAGGGGCCCGGCTATCGGGCGGAACGGGCTGATCGTCGGCATATTTGGGCAGTAGGAATTTTATTCACACACGTGAGAGTGAATATTGACTCATTTCCGGACCGCTGCCATGAATGCGCCATGCCGACGATCGAGCGGCGACATTTTGGGAGAGGGCAAGATGAGGGTTCAGCTGTTTGCGTCCGTATGCGCGGGCGCGCTTTTCGCAATTCCGGTGAGCGCCGCCGCGCAGGACGCGAGCGAAACCGTGCCGCAGGCCGACGAAGCGTCGGATGGCAGCGACATCATCGTCACCGCGACGCGCCGCGCCGAGCGCATCCAGGACGTGCCGATCAGCATCTCGGCCTTTTCACAGGAAGAGCTGACCGAAAAGGGCATCGTCGGATATGAGGGCATCGGCCGCGAGACGCCGGGTGTCGTGCTCAACAAGCCCACCGCGAACTTCAACAATTTCACCGCGCGCGGCATCGCGACCAACGGCTATAATGCGAACCTGCAAAGCTCCGTCGCAATCTATATCGACGAGCTTCCGGTCTCGACGATCGGTAACACCACCGTCGTCGACCCGAACCTGTTCGATGTCGAGCGCGTCGAGTTTCTGCGCGGGCCGCAGGGGACGCTCTTTGGATCAGGCTCGCTGTCGGGGGCGATGCGTATCCTCCAGAAGACGCCCGATCTCAACGATTTCGATGTGTCGGCGCTCGTCGACCTTGGGCTGACCGGGTCGGACAGCTTTCGCCAGCGCTATAATGCGATGGTCAATGTTCCGATCGTCGACGAAAAGCTCGCGCTCCGCGTCGTCGGTTTCTACCGTGACGAAGAAGGCTATCTCGACAATGTCGGGACGGGCGTGAAGAATTCGAACACGCTGATCGACTATGGCGGCCGCGCGACCCTGCTGTGGCGCCCGACCGATCGTTTGTCGATCAAGCTGCTCGGCAGCTATGAGTACAGCAATCCCAAGGATTCGTCGCTGACGAGCCCCTCGCTCGGTCGCAACAAGCGCATCTCCGACGAACCCGATCGCTTTACGGGCAAGCAGTTCATCGCCAATGCGACGATCGACTATGAGTTCGACTTTGCCAAGCTCACCAGCTCGTCGACCTATTCGGATTTCGACCAGCGTTTCTATGTCGATCTTGCCGGGACCTTTGCGCCCGGCTCGTTTCCCGGGGCGCCGATCGCCTTCGGCCTCGATGCCGATGCCTATGACAAGGTGTTCGTGCAGGAAACGCGCCTGGCCTCGACGCTCGACGGTCCATTCCAGTTCGTCGTCGGCGGCTTCTATCTCGATCGTCGCCGCGACGTCGATTATTTCTACCGCTCGAACCTCGCTTTCCTCGCGGCGCGAAACATGACGGGACTGCCCGACAAATATTTCCAGAAGCAGTATACGCATTCGCTCAGCAAGGAACTGGCGGGCTTTGGCGAGTTGACCTACCGCTTCTCGGACAAGTTCTGGCTCACCGGCGGCATGCGCTATGGCGAGACGTCGGCGCAGGGCTTTACCGAGGCGGGCGGCTATCTCGCGACTGCGTTCGGCTTCAACTATTACGACTATGCGTTGCTCGGGCTGCCGGCGAATTTCACGACCTTCACGCCCTATGCGGCGGTCGAAGGCGTGAAGGCCAAGGGGTCGAAGCCGTCGTGGAAGGCGAGCGCGACCTTCAAACCGAGCGATGCGCTCACGACCTACGCGACCTTCTCGACCGGTTTCCGGGCGCCGATCGTCAACGCCTTCGCGGGCCGGCCGAGCCTTGTCGATCCGAACGACCTTGTCATTCCGTACGGGGCGAGCTCGGACGACCTCAAAAGCTATGAAGTGGGCGCGAAGGGCCGCTGGCTGGGCGGGCGCGTCAGCATGAACGTCGCATTCTACCAGATCGACTGGAGCAACATCCAGGCGCAGGCGAACCGCGTGTCGGACTCGGTGCAGTTCGCCACCAACATCGGCGCCGCGCGCAGCAAGGGCTTCGAGTTCGAAGTCGGCGTGGTCCCGGCAACGGGTTGGGCGATAGGCTTCAATGGTGCGTATAACGACGCGAAGATCACCAAACTGTCGCCTGAAGAGGCGGCGATTTCGGGCGCGGTGCTGGGCCACCGCCTATCGGCGCCGCGCATCCAGGGGTCGGCCTATATGTCCTATAGCTTCAAGCTTGCGACCGACGTCGATGCGATGCTGGCGGTCAATGCGCAGCATATCGGGTCGTATAACAGCAGCTTCCCGAATACGCCGGGCCGTCCCACCGTACCGCTCTCGACCTTTGGCAAGACCGACGCCTACAGCAACGTCAACCTCAGTTTCGGTTTGAAGAAGGGTGATATTTCGGCGCAGCTCTATGTCGAGAACCTCTTCGACGATCATTCGATCACCTATATCCACCCTGAAGCCTTCCTCGTGAGCCGCTTCGGGACGATGCGTCCGCGGACGTTCGGCATCCGCCTCGGCTACGGGCTCTGACGATGGCGGGCGCAGAGGCCTCCCTCTCCCCGGTCGCAGCGTCCACGCGGCCGGGGAGTAATCCGACTTTCGTTCTGGGGATGCTCTGCTTCGTCTATGTGCTGAACTTCCTCGACCGGCAGTTGCTGTCGATCCTCGCCAAGCCGATCCAGGATGCGCTGCAGATCAGCGACGGTCAGCTCGGGCTGATCAGCGGGCTCTATTTCGCGATGTTCTATTGCTTCATCGCGATCCCCGTCGGCTGGTTCGCCGACCGCACCAGCCGTGTCGGCGTGCTGTCGGCCGCTTGCGCGATCTGGAGCGGAGCGACCGTCGCATGCGGCATGGCTGCCAACTACACGCAGCTCGTCGTCGCGCGCATGGTCGTCGGCTTTGGCGAAGCGGGCGGTGTGCCGCCTTCCTATGCGATCATCACCGACACCTATCCGCCGGGCAAACGCGCCGCCGCGCTCGGCATCTTCAACCTCGGTCCGGCGATCGGCGCCGCGGCCGGGGTGGCGTTCGGCGCCGCGATCGCCGAGCGTTTCGGCTGGCGCATTCCTTTCATCGCGGTGGGCGCGATCGGCATCGTCACCGCGCTCGCGGTATGGCTGACGGTCCGCGAGCCGACGCGCGGTGCGACCGATGTCGCGGCCACGCCCTCGATCCCGTCCGCCGACGACAAGGCCGCCTTCTGGCCGACGGTGCGCATGTTCCTGTCGCACCCGGTCCTGATGCTCGCGGCGCTGGGTAGCGGCGCGACACAATTCGTTACCTATGGCCTCGGCAATTTCGCGGTGCTGTTCCTGATGCGCGAAAAGGGCATGGAGCTTGGCGATGTCGCCATCTGGTATGCGCTGGTTCTGCTGATCGGCATGGGCGGCGGGATGATCGTCTCGGGCCGCGTGATCGACCGGATGGTTCGCAAGTCGCGGGCGGGTTATGCGGTCGCGCCCGCGATCTCGCTGGCCGTCGCCATGCCCTTCTATCTCGCCTTCGTCTGGGCGCCGGGCTGGCCGCTCGCGCTGGCGCTGCTCACCGTCGTGATGGTCTTCAACTATTTCTACCTCTCGGCCTCGGTCGCGCTGGTTCAGGAGGAAGTGAAGCCTAATCAGCGCGTACTCGCCGGCGCCTTGCTGCTGCTCATCATGAACTTCATCGGATTGGGATTGGGCCCGACATGGGTCGGCTTCGCAAGCGACTGGTTCAAGGCGCAGGGCGACCTGCACGGGCTGCAAACGGCGCTTTACACGCTGACGCCCTTTTACGTGATCGCGATCGGACTTTTCCTCTGGCTCGCGCGGCTGCTGCGCCGAGAGGATGGTCGGCAGGAGATACAGGCATGAAATCGTTGCGCACCGCCTTGTCGGCGGCGGGGCTATTGATGGCGGCGCCCGCCATCGCCGCGAACCCGGTCGTCGAGGCACCCGCCGGGACGCTGGAGGGCAAGACCGTCGGCAAGGTTCGCGAGTATAAGGGTATTCCCTTTGCGCAGCCGCCGGTTGGGCCGCTTCGCTGGAAGGCGCCGCAACCGCTGCCGGGATGGCCCGGTGTCCGCAAGGCGCAGAGCTTTGGCGCCGCATGCATCCAGCCGCGCCCCGCGGCCGTCCATATCTATGCGAATCCGCCCGCGAAGATTTCCGAGGATTGCCTGACGCTCAATATCTGGGCGCCCGAGGATGCCAAGGATGCGCCGGTGATCGTCTGGATCCACGGTGGCGCGCTGACGACGGGTTACAGCCATGAGGGAATGTACGGCGGTGCAAAGCTGGCGGCGCGCGGCGCTATCGTGGTGTCGATCAATTACCGCCTCGGGGTGCTCGGCTATTTGGCCCACCCGGCGCTGAGCGCGGAATCGCCCGACGGCGTGTCGGGCAATTACGGCCTGCTCGACCAGATCGCGGCGCTCGAATGGGTGAAGGCCAATATCCGTGCGTTCGGCGGCGATGCGGGCAATGTTACCATCGCGGGCGAGTCTGCCGGCGCGCTCAGCGTGATGTATCTGATGGCCTCGCCAAAGGCGCGGGGGCTGTTCCACAAGGCGATCGCGCAAAGCGCCTATATGATCTCGACCCCTTCGCTGAAAGGGGATCGCCATGGCGAAACAGCCGCCGAAGCGACCGGGTTACGGGTCGCGGCTGCGCTTGGCGCAAACGATCTGACGACGCTCCGCGCGATGGACGCAACCGCGCTATCGGATGGGGCGCTGAAGGCGGGCTATTTCCCGTGGGGAACGATCGACGGCAAGATTTTGCCGCGTCAGCTCGTCGACACTTTCGACCGCGGCGAACAGGCGCCGGTGCCGATCATAGCCGGGTTCAATATCGGCGAAATCCGATCGCTACGCATGCTTGCGCCGCCCGTTCCCGCCAATGCGGCGGCTTATGAAGCCGCGATCCGCGAGCGCTACGGCGACCTCGCCGATGCCTGGCTGAAACTCTATCCGGCAAAGGATCTGGGCGAGGCAATCCTCGCGACGACGCGCGACGCCATGTATGGCTGGACGTCGGAGCGGCTGGCGATCAAGCAGACCGCGCTTGGCCAGCCATCCTATCTCTACCTCTTCGACCATGGCTATCCGGCGGCGAGCGAGGCGGGTTTGCACGGCTTTCACGCGGCAGAAATTCCGTTTGTATTCGGCACCGCCAGCGATACGCCGCCCTATTGGCCCAAGATTCCCGACACGGTTGCCGAACGCCGCCTTGCGACCGCAATGGGCGACTATTGGGTCTCCTTCGCCAAGACGGGGAAGCCCGAGGCGGCGGGGCAGGCGGCCTGGCGGGCTTATGGTGGCGATGCGGCCTTTATCGCGTTCGCCGACATTCCGCGCCCCGGTGTGCGGTTGATGCCCGGCATGTATGCGCTTCACGAAACCGCGGTTTGCCGCCGCCGGGCGGCAGGGAACCAGCCGTGGAACTGGAACACGGGGATCGTCTCGCCCGTGCTCGCGAAGGACGCGAATTGTCCATGATTCACGGAATGATGCAGGATTATCCGCTTACCCTCGACAAATTCCTCGATCACGCGGCGCGCTGGCACGGTGATGCCGAAGTCGTCACTGCATGCGAGGACGGCAGCGTTGCACGCATCGGATACGGACGCCTGCGCGGCCGCAGCCTCGCCATATCATCGCTGCTCGCGGGGTTCGGCGTAGAGGAGGGTGACCGCGTCGCGACGCTCGCGTGGAACAGCCAGGCGCATGTCGAGGCCTGGTATGCGACGATGGGCATCGGCGCCGTCTGTCACACGCTCAATCCGCGGCTGACCGCGCCGCAGCTTGCGGCAATGGCGGTGCAATCGGGCGCGAAGCTGCTCATCGTCAGCGCCGACCTGTTGCCGCTCGCACGGTCGATCGTCGAGCGCGCGCCTGCGATCGCGCAGGTGCTGGTGATCGACGGATCCGCGAGCGACTGGCCTGCCGCCGCGCCGCCGCTTCGCGAACTCGAAACGCTGATCGACGACGCGCCGGGCGGTGCGACATGGGGCGGCTTCGACGAGCGCTCGCCCGCCGGCCTTTGCTTTACCTCTGGCACGACGGGTGCGCCGAAGGGCGTAACCTATACGCACCGCGCAAGCTTTCTCCACACGCTGCGCGCGCTTCAGGCCGATGTCATGGCCTTCACGCACCGCGATGCCGTGCTCGCGGTCGTGCCGATGTTTCACGCCAACGCGTGGGGGCTGCCCTTTGCGCTTCCCGCGGTCGGCGGCAAGCTCGTGCTCCCGGGCCGTCAGGCTGACGGGGCGAGCCTCGCGCGCCTGATCGCGGCCGAGGGCGTCACCGTCGGCGTCGGCGTGCCGACAGTCTGGCTCGGCGTTGTCGAGCATCTGGAGGCAACGGGCGGCGAACTGCCATCCCTGAGGCGCATCATCGTCGGCGGCGCGCCGATGCCGCCCGCGCTGATGGAGCGGATCGAGCGACGCCTTGGCGTCAGCGTCCAGACCAGTTGGGGCATGACCGAGCTGTCGCCGCTCGGCACGATCGCACCGCCGGACGATCCGCTGCGCAGCGCTTCGGTATCGGGACGGCCCGCGATCGGCGTCGACCTGCTGCTCACCGATGCCGCCGGTATCGCCCTTCCCGAACAGCGCGGGGTTGAGGGACATTTGCGCGTTCGCGGATCGGCGGTCGTCGAACGCTATCTGGGTCAGGAGGAGACGGCGACCGACGATGACGGCTGGTTCGCGACCGGAGACCTTGCGCGGATCGACGCCCGCGGCAATCTGTCGATCACCGGCCGCGCCAAGGATCTGATCAAGTCGGGCGGCGAATGGATCAACCCCGCCGAGATCGAGGCTGTCGTTGGCGCGTTGCCACAGGTGTCGCTCGCCGCGGTGATCGGCCGCGAGGACCCCAAATGGGGCGAGCGGCCGGTGCTGCTGGTCGAGCTTGGAGCGGATGCCAAGATCAGCGATGCCGACCTGCTTGCGCCGCTGGCCGGCCGGGTTGCGCCCTGGTGGATTCCCGACGCGGTCGTGCGCCTTCCCTCCATGCCGCTGGCGCCGACCGGAAAAATCGATAAGATTCGCTTGCGGAACGACTATGGCGCGGGTTGATCGGCATGGGGACGTCGCGGCAGGGGCGGCGACGGAACAGATATTGGAAGTCGGACGAGTGACAGAAGAGGCGAAAACGCGTCGGCGATCGACCAAGGCCGAACAGCGCGCCGAGACGATGGAGCAGATCCTCGACGAGGCCGAGCTACTGTTCTCGCGGCACGGCCTGCACGGCGTCACTTTGAAGGACGTCGCGAAGCGCGTCGGCGTGCATCACACGCTGCTCAACTATTATTTCGAGGACAAGAAAAAGCTGTTCGACGCCGTCTTCGCGCGCCGCGCGGTGGTGACGAGCACCAAGCGGATGCAGGCGCTGGACGAATATGATCGCGCGAGCGGCGGCAAACCGACGATCGAGGGCGCGCTTCACGCCTTTCTCGACACCGACCTCGATCTCTATATCCATGGCGGCGACGGCTGGAAAAATTACGGCGCGCTCGGCGCGCAGGTCGCAAATACCCCCGAATGGGGCGCCGAACTGATGGACAGCCATTTCGATCCCGTGGTGCTGCGCCTGATCGAGCTACTGAAAATGGCGATGCCCGATTGCGCCGAAGAAGATATCTTCTGGGGCTATCATTTCGTCACCGGCGCGCTGATGGTCACGCTCGCGCGGACCGGGCGCATCGACAAGCTGTCGGGCGGCGTCTGCAAGTCCGAGGACTTCGAAGCCATTAAGGCGCGCATGGCATCGTTCATGGCGGCGGGCTTCCGGCAAATCTGCAGCACGAAGGTCTAGGCGAAAGACACGATTGCTCTTTCGCCCCGCGCCTGTTCAAGATATTAACTCACTAGAGAGTGAATGGAGATTGATATGGGACATGATGTATTGCCGCTGCATGGGCAGGTCGCGATCGTCACCGGGGCAGGCGGCGGATTGGGCCGTGCCCATGCGCGCTACCTCGCAAGGCAGGGCGCGCGCGTTGTGGTGAACGACCTCGCGCTGTCCGCCGCGGAACAGGTGGTGTCGGAGATTGTCGCCGACGGCGGGGAGGCGATGGCGATAGCGGCTTCGGTGACCGACGAGGCCGCGGTGGGCGCGATGGTCCGCGATACGCTGGATGCGTGGGGACGGATCGACATCCTCGTCAACAATGCGGGCATCCTGCGCGACAAGAGCTTTGCGAAGATGAGCATCGACGATTTCCGACTGGTGGTCGACGTCCACCTGATGGGAGCGGCAATATGCTGCAAGGCGGTGTGGGAGACGATGCGCGAGCAGCAATATGGCCGCATCGTGATGACGACATCGTCGTCGGGGCTCTGGGGCAATTTCGGGCAGGCCAATTATGGCGCCGCGAAGATGGCGCTCGTCGGGCTGATGCAGACGCTGGCGATTGAGGGCGAGAAATACGGCATTCGCGTCAACAGCCTCGCGCCGACGGCCGCGACGCAGATGACACACGGGGTTCTGTCCGAGGAAAGCCTGACGGCGCTCGATCCGGCGCTTGTCAGCCCCGGCCTGCTGGCACTGGTCGGCGACGCCGCGCCGACGCGCGCCATCCTCTGCGCGGGCGCGGGGCATTTCGCGAGCGCAGAAATCACCTTGTCGGGTGGCGCATTCCTGGGGCGCGATCCCGATGCCGGCCGTCAGCTGACCGATCGATGGTCGAGCGTGGTCGCGCGCGACGATGCGATCGTTCCAGCATATGGCTTTGTGCAGGCAGAGCGCGAAGTGGCGAGCGCCGCCAACGGTCGGTAGCGGCGAGATCGGGTCGATCAGGCCCGATCAATAGCCTTTTCGGCCGGGGCTCGCGAGTTCGGCTTCCGAAGGCCAATGCCCCTGCGGGTTTTCGCGGACAATCTCTGCCAGCAGCGCCTTCGCGCCCGTCTCGTCACCGGCGAAGCGGCGTTCCATCGCGATCGCGAACTTGATCGTGCTGTCGCGCGTGTCCTTGAAACCCGCGGGGTCGAGCCGCCCCTGCATGATCTGAACCGCCTGATAATAAGTGAAATTCTCGATCAGCTTCAGGTTCGGTTCGATCGCGTCGATCGCGGCGCGAGCCTTGTCGTGCTGGCCCATCTTGCGATACGCGAGATAGGTCCAATAGGCTGTCGGCACGCGCATGTCGTCGCGCGCGAAATCGGCCGACAGTTCGAGCGATTTCGCCATGCCGGTCACCATCGTCGGATAGTCGCCGGTCGCGAAGCTCGTCTGCGCGTGATAATAGACGATGTTGCCGCGATAGGTGCTGATCGTCAGGCCGATCGGGTTCGGCATGCCGTCGGGTTCGAAGCTGTCGGGCGTGTCGCCCATCAGTTCGAGCGCCTTTTCATAATCGGCAAGCGCCTCCTTGAACTTGCGCGCGCGCGTGAGGTCGCGGGCGCGGAAGCGGTAGAGCTTATAGCTGTCCGGGAATTGCTTGATCCCGGCGCTGAAGGCATCGACCGCGTCGCAGATACGCCCCGCATAGTCGAGCCGGCGACCGTACCAGATATGGCTGTCCTCGCGGCCCGGCGCGATGCGCAGCGCCGCTTCGGCAATCGCGATATCCTCGTCCAGCATCTTCTGCGTGGCGGCCGAATATTTCGGGATCGTCAGCGGCGTACCGATCAGGCTGGTCGCGCAATTCCCCGCGTCGGCGTCAGGGACGTTCGCCGACGCGGGGGCTGCCGTCAGCAGCAAGGCAAGGGTGAAGGTGGAGACGGAGGCGATGAAGCGCATGGTCATCCGATCACCTCCTGATAGATGCGGCGGACATTGGTCCCCATGATCTTTTCGACGGTGCTTGCCGGATAGCCGAGCTTGCGTACGCCATCCCACACCACTTCCATGCGGCGCGGGCCGTTGAGTTCGTTGATGAACAGCGGCCAGTCGGGTTCGTGGAAATTGGCGCCCTCTTCGGCCTTCAGTTCGGCGATATAGGCATCGGTCATCTCGACGACACGATGGTCGCGGTCGCTGCCGATCGCGACATGGTCGGCGCCCATCACTTTGACGGCATGATCGATATGGCGGAAATATTCGGGCAGCGCGTCGTCGCGCTTGGTCGTCAGGAACGGACGCATCTGGCAGATGCCGGCGACTCCGCCCTTGTCGGCGAGGAGGCGCAAATTGGCGTCGGTCGTGTTGCGGATATTGCTGTGCACCGCCATGCACGCGGTGTGCGAAATAATAACGGGAACCTTTGACGCGGTGATCGTGTCCGCCATCGTCTGCATGTTGGAATGCGAGAGGTCGATCAGCATCCGGCGCTCGTTCATCCGCCCGACGAGGTCGCGGCCGAAGTGCGTCAGGCCGTTTGAGCCCAGTTCCTTGCACCCCGCGCCCGCCCAATTCTGGTCGTTATAGGTGATCTGGGCCGAGCGGACGCCGAGCTTGTAGAAGAGGTCGACATTGTCGAGGTCGCGCCCGAACTGGGTGCTGTTCTGGAAGAGATAGAAGAGCGCGAGCTGGCCGTGCGCACGCGCGACGTCGATGTCGCCGGTCTTCGTCGCTTTCAGAAACAGTTCGGGATGCTTGGCGATATGCGCGTCATGGTCGAGGACGGCCTGAATGGCCTCTTCATACGCCTGGCCCTCATAAGCCTTCGGATCGCAAAGCGTGATCGTGATCGCGTCGAGTCCACTGGCGCGCATCTGGCCGATCAGCGCCGCATCATATTCGAAGCGTACCTCGCCCATCGCATCGAAGGTAAGGGGGCGCGTCTTCGCCAAAGCCGCCGCCGCGGGTGCCAGTGCCATCGTGGCCGACAAGGCCGCCCCCGACAGGATGAAATTCCGTCTGTCCATAGCTTCGCCCTCTCCAATTCTCTATTGGAAAGAAATTAGCGTATCGGAAAATTATTGCAAGCCCGATGATCGGGCAGGCTTTCGCCTAGCCGGTGTTGACCCACAGCACGACGGCGTCTTCCTCGCTCGTAGAGTAGGCGGCGTGCTGCATGCTGCTGTTGATATAGATGCTGTCGCCAACGCCCAGGATCGCCGGTTCATAATGCTCGGTCTGGAAGCAGATTTCGCCTTCGAGCACATAGAGGAATTCCTCGCCGCTGTGCTGCGACCAGCGCTTGAAATCTTCGAGGCTGCGCGCCTTGATCGTCGTGACGAAAGGCAGGATCTTCTTGTTCTTGAGCTCGGCCGCGATCAGTCGGTGGCGGTAGACTTCAGTTTCCATCAACCGGCCCGCGCCGTCCATCGTAACGCTACGTCGGCCCGCGGCATCCTGTCCCGAATTGCTGGCGAAGAGTTCGGTGATGTCGATACCGAAACCGGTGGCGAGCTTTTGAACGACGTCGAACGTCGGCGACATCTGATCGTTTTCGATCTTCGACAGGGTCGACGCCGCAAGCGCGGTCAGGCGACCCGCATCCTCCAGCGTCATCCCGCGTTCCTTGCGCAATTGGCGCAACCGCTCACCCAGATGAAAGCCTTCGGATCGAGGCCGCTTCGCGGTACGAACGGCACCCAAAACTTCCGGCTCGTCTCCATTTCTGGGCGGCATAAAACTCCAATCCTTCACTTACTCGAGATCGCACGGCATCGGCCAATGGGGGACGGCTGGGGGAAGAAGTCCGGCCAATCAGCCGCCGCCACCTATAGGGCACAAATTTCCGATAGGCTACGGAATTGGCATATCCGATATGCCAATTCCGTATGTGCCCACCGGAAATAGAGGCCGATCTCGAACAGACGAGATCAGAATTTATACCTGGCATTCAAATAATAGAAGCCGCCTGCGACGCCGAATACGCTGTGATTGTCATAGATCAGACCAGCGCGGGCGCGAGCGGGGCCGCGGCCCGGCGGGAAGATGTTGAAGATGTTGCGTGCACCGACGCTCAGCTCGACATCCTGGATGCCCGAATAGGTCACCTCGGCATCGAACAGAGTCACCGCCTTGCGTGGCAGGAACGTCGCACCATCAAGGCGGCGCCATGCGCCATAGTGGATTGCGCGCGCCATGAAGCCGAAATCGCCGACCTTCGTCGTTGCCGAGAAATTGCCGCGCCAGCGCGGGGTGCCGCGTTCGAACTCGGTAACGATGGCAGGGCTGAATCCCGGAGGCGGCGCGCCGCGCAGATGCTGCTCGTTATAGTTTACAGCAAGGCTGAAGTCGGTCGACGCATTGTCCGACCAGCTATGACGATAGGTGCTGACAAGGTCGAAACCGCGCACGCGCGTGTCCATTTCGTTTTGGAAATAGCGCACCTGTTCGATGTCCGCACCGTTCGGGAAGTTGATCGCAGCGAGCGCGGCGCGCTCCGCAGCGGTCGTATTCCGCGAAGGCGTCAGCAACAGACGGTCGTCGACGTCGATCTGGTAGAAATCGAGCGTGGTCAGGAAACCGTCGAGGCCGGTGAAGACGACGCCCGCCGACATGTTGAACGAGGTTTCGGGGGTCAGCGCCTTTGATCCGAACACCTGCGCGGCGGGCGAACCCGGAACGAGCACGGCATCGAGGATGAAGCCGCCGACGCCGTCGAGCTGCGACGTCAGGCTGGTGCCGAAGACCTGTCCAGCGGCCGGTGCGCGGAATCCGGTGCTGACCGAACCGCGCAGCGCAAAGGCGTCGCTCAGCTCGAAGCGGGTCGACGCCTTGTAGCTGAAATTGTCGCCGAACTGGTCATAGTCTTCATAGCGGGCGGCCGCCGACAGATTCCACCAGGGCGTGATGTCGGCATCGATTTCACCGAACACCGCATAGCTGTTCGAATCGAAGCTGCCGGCGAATTCGGGCGAGAAGCCCTGGAAGCCGTTCGATCCCGCGGGCAGATCCTGCAGCGGGCCGGTCGTGTAGCTCGCGACATCGCCTTCGCCGATGACATAGGTTTCCTTGCGGTGGCTGGCGCCGGCAAAGATGAGGATGTCCTTGCTCAGTTCATAGGAGACTTCGGCATCGAACTGGATTTCACGCTGGGTGAGCGATCCGGGCTTGAACGAGGTCGGCGACTTCACGCCCATCGAGGCGTTGATCGTGCCGGTGATCGAATAATCGACCGTGTTGGTGCCATAGCGTGCCGACAGGTCCCAGGTCAGCGGTCCCTCTTGATCCCGCAGGCCCACCAAGGCGCTGAAATCTTCAAGATGGCCGCGGAATTCAGGCGTGAAGCCGCCCGGATAGATGGCGGCAAGGTTGAACTGCTGGGGGTGCGCGGGCGACAGGTCGAACGCCGAATTGGCGTAGGTGCCATGGCCGTTGAGGCCTCCTGCTGCGAAGGGCTGGCGGAGGCCGAAGGTGACCGAGCTTTTGCCGGTCATATAGTTGCCGAAGCTATAGAGTTCGAGCTCGTCGCTGAGTTCGATGCCGGCGTTCCATACCGATTTGAACGCCATGTAGCGCGGATCGAGGTTGCCTTCGGGATGTTCGGGCACGCCAGCGACGCCCAAAGCCCTCAGCGCTTCTGCGCCGGCGTGGGTGGCCTTCTTCGCATAGGCCTTTGCCTGATCGGTATATTGCGCGGCGATGTTGAAATAGGCGTTGTCGCCGACCGGGACAGCGAGGTGGCCCTGAATGTCATAGGTGCGGCCGCCGCTTTCATAATATTCGCCGACCTGGGCCGTGATGGAGCCGCCGCTCCGTGCCTTCTTCAGCTCCATGTTGATCACGCCGGCGATGGCGTCCGAGCCATATTGGGCCGACGCGCCGTCGCGGAGAACTTCGACGCTCGACAGGGCGATCGGCGGAATGACGTTGAAGTCCTGGCCCTGCGAGCCCGAGGTCGAGGCGTGACCGGTGCCGATCTGGACGATCGAGGCGCGGTGGCGACGCTTGCCGTTCATCAGCAGCAGCACATGGTCGGCGGGCGAGCCGCGCAGCGTGACCGGGCGCACGAACGACGAACCGTCATTGCCCTGCAGGCGCTGGGCGTTGAACGCGGGCACCAGCGTGCGCAGCGCATCGTTCACGTCCGAATAGCCGGTCGTCGCGATCTGTTCCGGCGCGATGACGTCGATCGCGACCGAGCTGTCGGTGATCGAACGATCCTTGCGGCGCGTACCGATGACGACGATGTCGCTGCCGCCGCCCTCACTGGTCTCTGCACCGTCATCCTCTGGCGGCGCCGACTGGGCATGCGCCATCGGCGTAATCGCGAATGCGAGCGCTGACGACAACAACAGGCGTGACACGAACTTCGACATTTTTCCCTCCTTTTGGACCCGTTTCCCCACCCGGAAATTCGGCGATTTCCGTCATGTGTCATAATTTCTAAAATTTTCCTATCATAAAAATTCTTGCTCAACTAGCAAAAACTTCCTATGCAAAAGGGGAGTGCTGCAGGGGCGGCCTCGCGGCATGGGCCAGCGGGAGAATTTCGCTTGAGCGGCATTGGAAAATTGTCGGCGCTCGCGATCGGCGTGTCGCTTCCGGGCATGGCTGTCGCTGCGCCTGCCGGCGTCGAACTGGCCGACGCGCTGGTCATTCATGCGGGCGCAGTTGTAGCGATTCCGGGCGAAAAGCCGCTTGGACCGAGCACGATCGTCGTGCGCGGCGGGCGTATTGCCGAAATCGAATCGGGCTATGTCGAGCGCCCCGGCGCGAAGGCGATCGACCTTAAGGGCCGGACGTTGCTGCCCGGCCTGATCGACACGCATGTCCATTTCAGCTTCTCGCCCGAAACGAAGCTATGGTCGGGGGCTATCGATACCGCCGAGGACGTCGCGCTCTTTGCCTTTTCCAATGCGAAAAAGACTTTGGAGGCAGGGTTTACGACGGTGCGCGACGTCGGGTCGGACGGCTATTCGATCCACGCGCTGCGCGATGCGGTGAACGAGGGTATAGTGGTCGGGCCGCGCATCTTTCTGTCGGGCACGTCGCTGTCGATCGTTGGCGGGCACGGCGACATGTCGGGGCTCAATCGCAAGGCGACCGAAGCGCTGTATCCCTATGACTATACCGGCGCGTGCACGGGTGCGGTCGAATGCGCGCTGCGCGTCCGCGAGGCGGCGAAATATGGCGCGGACCTGATCAAGGTCACCTCGACCGGGGGCATCATGTCGCAGCAGGCACGCGGGCTGGGGCAGCATTTGAGCGACGAGGAACTGACCTCGATCGTCACCACTGCGCACAGCCTCGGTCTGAAGGTCGCGGCGCATGCGCATGGCGAGGCGGGCGTCGCCGCGTCGGTGCGCGCGGGTGTCGATTCGATCGAGCACGGGACATATCTCGACGAGGACATCGCCAAATTGATGGCGACACGCGGCACCTGGCTGGTGCCCACCCTCGGCCTGCTCGACGGCCGAAAGGATGGCGATGCGACCCCGGCGGTGCAGGCGAAGATGGCCGAAGCGCGCCGCGTTGCGGGACGCAATATCCGGCTAGCAGTCCAGTATAAGGTCAAATTCGCTTTCGGCACCGATGCCGGCGTGTCGCCGCACGGCCAGAATGCCCGGCAGTTTCGCCTGATGGTCGAACAGGGCCCGATGACGCCGGCGGCGGCGCTGCGGTCGGCGACAGTGGATGCCGCCGCGCTGATTGGCCAGTCGGACAATCTCGGAACGATCGAGGTCGGAAAATATGCCGACATGATCGCCGTGGCGGGCGACCCTTATCGCGACATCACGCTGCTCGAACATGTCCCCACCGTCATCAAGGACGGCCGGGTCATTCTTCACGACCGGACGGACGCGCCCTGATCCTGCCGGTTCTCTATCATTTGCAACGCTTTCAACGGACATCACAATGAACGCTATCGATACGTCTCTCTCCTCTTCGTCGGTTTCCGGTGCCTTTGCCGATACAATTGCCGACCTGTTCGGCGAACTCGGCCTGTCGCTCTCGGACGATCTCGGATCGGATCTTGCAGTCTTTTCGCCGATTGATGGCTCGGCGCTTGCGACGCTGAAGATGCATCGCGCCGCCGATATGGATGCGATGGTCGCAAATGCCGGAACCGCTTTCCTTGCGTGGAAGCAGGTGCCCGCGCCGCATCGCGGCGAGTTGATCCGGCGCTACGGCCAACTCGTGCGCGAGCATAAGGAGGTGCTGTCGCAGATTCTGACGATCGAGAATGGCAAGATCCTGACCGAAGCGCGCGGCGAGGTGCAGGAAGTGATCGACATTTGTGAATATGCCGTCGGCCTTTCCCGCCAGTTGTTCGGGCTGACCATCGCGTCGGAACGCGCCGAGCACCGGCTGACCGAATATTGGCACCCGCTTGGCCCCCTCGGGCTGATCTCGGCGTTCAACTTTCCCGCCGCGGTGTGGGCATGGGGTACGACGGTCGCGCTCGTCTGCGGCGACAGCGCGATCTGGAAGCCGTCCGAAAAGACGCCGCTGACCGCGCTTGCTTTCGCAAAGCTGCTCCAGAAGGTCGCGGCCGATTATGAATTTGCGCCCGATCACCTGGTCCAGATTGCGATCGGCGATGCCGAATGCGGCGGCATCATCGCCGACCATCCGGGGGTTTCGATTGTCAGCGCGACCGGCAGCGTCCGTATGGGACAGGATGTCGGCGTACGCGTCCAGCGCCGTTTCGGCCGGCCGGTGCTCGAACTCGGCGGGAACAATGCCGCCATCGTCGCGCCCAGCGCCGATATCGGGCTCGCGCTGCGCGGGACGATCTTCGCCGCGACCGGTACGTGCGGCCAGCGCTGCACTACGCTGCGCCGGCTGATCGTTCACAAGGACATTCGCGCCGATTTCGTGAAGCGCCTGATTGCCGCGGTCGGCAGCCTCAACATCGGCAGCCCGCTCGACGATGCGACGCATGTCGGCCCGCTAATCGACAAGGCGGCGTTCGATGCGATGCAGCGCGCGCTCGATCGCGCGCGCAGCGAAGGCGGAACCGTCCATGGCGGCGAACGGATCGAGATCGCTGGATCGCCCGATGCCTATTATGTCCGTCCGGCGATCGTCGAGATGCCGACGCAGAGCGAGATCGTTCGCGAAGAAACCTTCGCGCCGATCCTCTATGTCCTGTCCTACACCGAATTCGCCGAGGCGATCGCGTTGCAGAATGGCGTGCCGCAGGGCCTGTCGTCATGCGTCTTCACCAGCGACGTCCGCGAGGCCGAACGTTTCCAGTCGGCACAGGGTAGCGACTGCGGCATCGTCAACGTCAACATCGGGACCAGCGGGGCCGAGATCGGCGGCGCGTTCGGCGGCGAGAAGGTGACGGGCGGCGGCCGCGTGTCGGGATCCGATAGCTGGAAGAATTATATGCGCCGCGTTACCGCGACGGTGAATTACTCGACATCGCTCCCGCTTGCGCAGGGCGTGAAGTTCGATCTCGATATCGATTGAAGACACGAATTTTGTTTCGGAGAGGATTTATGATGAACCGCAGGCATTTGAAATTGCTGGTATCGGCCGGCCTGTTGCTGATCGCAGCGCCCGCGACCGCAGTTGCGCAGGAAGGCAGCTTTCAGGGCATGTCGTTGCTCGGCGAGCGGATGGTCACCGCCCCCGCACGCAATGCGAACGTCGCGTCGGTCGAGACGCTGGATCGCGCGGCGCGTGACGCGAAAGCGGCGTTCGAGAGCAATATGACGGTCGACAGTGCGACCTGGTACGGCCGCATCCTCTTCTATCAGGGCTATACGAAGGAGTCGGCGGCGGTTTACGATCAGGCGCTGAAGCGCTTCCCCAATTCGGGCAAGCTGCTGCGCCACCGCGCGCACCGCGCTTTCTCCCTGCGCGAGTTCGACAAGTCGATCGAACTGGGGCTGAAGGCCGCGAAGCTCTATGAGAACCAGCCGCTCGAGCGCGAAAAGCCGGGTCCGGACTATTTCCCGGGCGACCCCGACGTCGTGCAATATTATCTCTATTACCACCTCGGGCAGGCTTATTTCGGCAAGCACGACTTCGAAAATGCCGCGAAATGGTTCGCCAAATCGGCCGAATCGGCTGCCTTTACGCACGATATCGAGGCGCGGACGGCGAACACCTATTGGGAATATCTGTCGCTCGCACGCGCCGGGAAGCTCCGCGAGGCACAGAAGCTGCTCGACAGCTATGACCTGACCCTGTTCGAAGTTCATCCGAAGGGCGGGTCGGATACCTATTTTGACGGCATCCAGTTGTTCAAGGGCAACCGCGCCGCCGACAGCTTCTTCAGCGACAAGGACGGCGGCCGCGCCTTCGCGACCGCCGACGGCGTCGCGGCGTCGACCGCCTACAGCCTCGCCAACTATTATATACTGAGCGGCGAGCCCGAGAAGGCGAAGCCCTGGCTGAAGCGTTCGATCAACGTCGATAGCTGGAGCTTCTTTGCGCGCATCCAGGCCGAAGCCGACTGGCTGCTGCTGTTCCCGAACGAAAAGCCCTGAGGGGGCCATCGAACTGACGCATTGAGGTTAGCGGCGGACCCGAACCATCGGGCCGGATCTTGGGAGACGCATCGTGAATAACTGGACCCGCCGCAAACCCGTCCTGCCGCCCGGCGAACGAAGCGCCGATGCGCTGCCGCCCAGCCTGTCCTGGCCGCAGCTTATGGCCATGGGCGTCGGTGCAATCATCGGCACGGGCATTCTGACCCTGATCGGCGTCGGCGTCGACAGGGCAGGCCCGGCCGTGCTGGTTTCCTTCGCCATCGCCGGGGCCGTCTGTGCCTGCGCCGCGCTCGCCTATGCCGAACTGTCGGCGATGATGCCCGCGGCGGGCAGCGCCTACAGCTATTCATATGCCGGTCTGGGCGAGGTCTTCGCGTGGGTCGTCGGCTGGAGCCTGATCCTCGAATATTCGCTCGTCGTGTCGACGGTCGCGGTGGGCTGGTCGGGCTATGCGTCGCCGCTTTTGATGGGGATCGGCTTTCCGGAGGCGCTGACCCGCGGTCCCGAACTCGGCGGGCTGATCAATCTGCCAGCGGTCGCGATCATCGCGGTCGTTGCGGGCCTGTTGCTGATGGGGACGCGCGAGAGCGCCCGGATCAATTCGGTCCTCGTCGTCGTGAAGATTGTCACGTTGCTGCTCTTCGTTGGCTACACCTTGCCCTATTTCGACGCAGCGAATCTCGATCCTTTCATGCCTTATGGTTACGTCGCGCACGTCGACGGCGACGGGGTGCAACGCGGCGTCATGGCGGCGGCTGCGATCATCTTTTTCGCCTTCTACGGCTTCGATGCGATTTCGACCGCCGCGGAGGAAACGAAGCGCCCGGCGCGCGACCTGCCGATCGCGATTATCGGGTCGATGGCGGTCTGCACGCTCATCTATATGCTTGTCGCCGCGACGGCGGTCGGCGCGACGCCCTTTACAAACTTCGCCGACAGCCCCGAGCCGCTGGCGCTGATCCTGCGCTCTATCGGGCAGGGCGGCATTGCCCAGGTCGTGGCGACGACCGCCGTGGTGGCGCTGCCGACCGTGTTGCTCGCCTTCCTCTATGGCCAAAGCCGGATTTTCCTCGCGATGGCGCGCGACGGCTTCTTGCCGCAGCGCCTCGCGCATATTTCGGGGCGCGGCACGCCGACGCGTATAACGCTGCTGACCGCACTGATCGTCGCGGTCCTCGCCGGCCTGCTCCCGATCGGCAAGGTGGCGGCGCTCGCCAACGCCGGTACGCTGATCGCCTTCATGGCGGTCGGGATCTGCCTGCTCGTTCTTCGCCGCCGCGCACCCGATATGCCCCGGCCATTTCGCGTTCGTGCGGCCTGGCTGGTCGGATTGGGAACGGTTGGAGGCTGCCTTTATCTGTTCCTGAGCCTGCCGGTCGAAACCCTCTTGTGGTGCCTGATCTGGAATCTGATCGGCCTTGGCCTCTATGCAATATACGGACAGCACCGCAGCCGGTTGGCGAAACCCGGCGTTGGGGGCTAGGTCCTTCCGCTGTCATGCGGCCGGTGTCTGAGGCGCCGGCCCGCGCGCTTCAGCAGTTACGCTTCGTTTCCCGACCGGAGCTGTTTTCAAAGCCCTGGCTGACCTTTCTCGGCAGATGGGCCATGTTCGAAAATTGAATGACATCGATAACAATTGCAGCTATGCGTGTCTCTACGGGAGAGAGATATGGATACGAGACATGGGGATTTTGCGGCCGAAGGCGGTGGTCTGGGTTCGCCTACGGGCGATTTTGGCAGGCTGGGTCTAGGCGTTTCGGGCCTCTATCTCGCTCTCTATATCCACTATGGTTTTTTCGCATTCCTGCCGCTGTGGTTGAAGGCGACAGGAGCTTCGCCAGAGGAAATTGGCGTTCTGCTCGCGATCCCGCTGATCTTGCGGTTGCTCACGGTCGCTCCCTTTTCGGCCTTTGTCGGCCGGCGCGGCCGGGTACGCGACGCGATCGCCTATACCTCGCTCGCGTCCGCGGCGATCGTCCTCCTCCTGCTTGGCGAGCCGGGGCACGCAGGCCGTATCGCGATCGTCATCTTCTTCTCGATCGTCTGGGACCAGATCCCGGTGCTGACCGATGCCTATGCGGTAATGGCCGTGCGCAGCCGATCGCTCGATTTCGGGCGGCTGCGCGTATGGGGCTCGATCGCGGTGGTCGCTTCGAATGCGGCGGCGGGTTGGGCGATCGCCACCTTTGGGATCAAGATGCTGCCGTTGATGGTCGCGGCGTTGTTGCTGGCGCCGGCGATGGTTGCCTTTCTGTTGCCATCGGACCGCAGGCTCGCTGCGTCGGATGGTGCCACCGGCGGGCGATGGCGTGACCTGATCGGCGATCGCGGCTTGATCCTCGCGATGATCGCCGCCTCGCTGATCATGGGAAGCCATGGCGTATTGACCAGCTTCGGTGCGATCCAGTGGGCGGCGCAGGGGATATCGACAACGACGATCGGCTTGCTGCAGGCGCTTGCGGTTGCGGCCGAGATCGGGGCTTTCTGGTTTGGGGCAAAGCTGCTCGGGAACCGCGACCCGCGGTTGCTGATTGTCGCGGGCGCGGTGGCCGGAGCGTTGCGCTGGGCGATCATGGCGACCACTCCTGGGCTTCCAGTCCTCGTTGTCGGGCAATTGCTCAACGGCATCACAGCGACGGGAACGATCCTAGGCATCATGCTTGTGATCGCGCAGCGCGTGCCGACCCATCTCAGCGCCACCGCGCAGGGGATGAACGCCGTGCTCCTCGGCGTGGTGCTGGCGGTCGCGACGGCGGGGTCGGGCCTGCTCTGGTCCTATGGTCTGGCCGTTGCCTATCTCGCCATGTCGGTTCTCGCGCTGCTCGGTGCGATCTGCGCCTGGCCGCGCGGAGAGCGGGAGGCGGAGATCGACACGAACGGATTGTCTGCATCGGGAGTCGAATCATGAGGCGTCACAAGATAATGTTTTTGGCTGCCCTGCTCGCGCCGGTAGCTCCCACATTCGCGCAGGAGGCACCAAAGGTGCAAAATATGCAGGACTGGCCGCTTCCCGAAACGGTAACCCCCAAGGGGCGCGCGGTCGCCTCCGAGATGGCGGCGCAAAAGATGCCCGACCCGCTGCCCCCGGTCGAAGAGATCCGTAAATTCGCCGACATGATGCAGGCGACCTTCGGCGCGCAGCTTGAGAAACGCTATGAGGTGCGGATCGAGACCTCGACGATAGCGGGGGTCCCGGTACGCATTGTCTATCCCAAGGGCGTGAGCGAACTCGGAACGGGTCCGGTGCTGCTCAACCTTCATGGCGGCGGCTTCGCGATCGATTCAGGTTCGCTGACCGAGACGATCCCGGTCGCGGCGCGCAGCGGCCTGCCGGTCGTTGCCGTGCTCTATCGCCTGACGCCCGAGCATCCCTATCCCGCGGCGCTCGACGATGCGCTCGCGGTCTATCAGGCGCTTGAAAAGGATCGCAAGGCGAGCCGCATCGGCGTGTTCGGGACGTCGGCCGGTGCAGGGCTGTCGGGGCAGCTTGTCGCGAAGCTGACCAGCATGGGCAAACCGATGCCGGCAGCGCTCGGCTATTTCTCCGGCAATGCCGATGCCAGCGTGAAAGGTGATTCGGAATCGTGGATGCCCGGCCCCGGTTTCGACTGGGTCGCCACCTATGCGGGCAAGACGCCGCTCACCGACCCGATCCTGTCCCCGATACATGGCGACATCTCGGGCTTTCCGCCGACATTGCTGGTAACCAGCACGCGCGACTTTTTGCTCAGTCCCACGTCGATCTTTGCCCGCGCGCTGACCGAAAAAGGCGTCGACGCGCGCCTTGTCGTGTTCGACGGCCTGCCGCACGCCTTCTGGGCTTATATGGACATTCCCGAAAGCGACCAGGCGAACGAACTGATTGCGCGGTTCTTCAAGGAAAAGCTCGCTGCTGCGAAATAGCCGGGCGGATCAACCGTTCGCGAGATGGTCTCGGTAGCGGTCGCGAAGCGTTTTCTTGTCGATCTTGCCTGTCGCGGTCAGCGGAACGGTGTCGAACAATATGTCGTCGGGCATCCACCAGCGCACGACGCGGGTTTCGAGATGTGCGCGGATGGCATCCGCGGCAACCGTCTCGCCGTCATGCGTTTCGATGACGAGCAGCGGCCGTTCCTCCCACTTCGGGTGATGAACGCCGATCACTGCGGCAATGCGGACGCCGGGGCAGCCGACCGCGGCATTTTCAAGGTCGATCGAACTGATCCATTCGCCCCCGGACTTGATGACGTCCTTCGCGCGGTCGGTAAGGCGCAGGAAGCCGAAGCGGTCGATCGTCCCGATATCGCCGGTATCGAACCAACCGTCGGTATCGGCGGCGGGAAGGTCGGGGTAATAGCGATCGACCACCCACGGCCCGCGCACCTGCAGCTTGCCGGCCTGTTCGCCATCCCACGCCAGCGGAGCGCCTTCGTCGTCGATGATGCGCAGCTCGATCCCGAACTGCATCCGGCCCTGACGCGTCAGGATCGTTTCGGTCGCGAATTCTTCGCCCTCTGCCATCAGCAGCGGGGTAGGGGTCGCGATCACGCCGAGCGGATTTGTCTCGGTCATCCCCCATATCTGGAGGACCGTGACGCCATAGCGTTCACGGAAGGTCTCGGCCATCGCACGCGGGACCGCCGATCCGCCGATGACGAGGCGCTTGAGGTCGCCAACGCCTTTCCCGCTGGTTTCGAGATAGGCGAGATACATCGTCCAGATCGTCGGTACGCCGCCCGAAAAGGTGACGCCTTCATCGAGGATCAGTTCGGCAAGGCTGGCGCCGTCCATCTTGTCGCACGGCAGGACGAGCTTGCAGCCGTTGATCGCGGCCGTGAACGGCAAGCCCCATGCCGTCGCATGATACATCGACGAGCAGGGCATGATGGCGTCGAAGGCGCTGAACCCGAACGCACTGCTGAGGCCCGCCGCCATCCCGTGCAGCACGATCGAACGGTGACTGTAGAGCACGCCCTTGGGGTCGCCGGTGGTGCCCGAGGTGTAGCAGAGGAAGGCCGCAGCATTTTCGTCGAAGCGCGGCCAGTCGAAATTGCCGTCCTCAGCGGCGATCATCGCCTCATAGGGTGCGCCGAGCAGCACATAATGCTCGATCGCGGGCAACATCGGCTTCAACCGCTCGACCAGGTCGGCGAGATTGGTATCGAAGAAGAGGATGCGGCTGCCCGCATGGTTGATGGTGAAGGCGATCTGCTCGTCGCTGAGCCGCGGGTTCGCTGTATGCAGAACCGCGCCGATGCCGGGGACGCCGTAGAAGAGTTCGAGATGCCGGTGGGTGTTCCATGCGAGCGACGAGACACGGTCGCCGCTATCGATCCCGAGCGTTCCGAGCATCTGTGCGGCCTGCCGTGAGCGCCGCTCGCAGCCCGCCCAGTCATAGCGCCATAGCGGCTCGCCCGCGAGCTTGGAGACGATCTCGCGCGCGCCATGTGCGCGCGCGGCGTGGGTCAGTATCGCACTGATCTGCAGGGGGGCGTCCTGCATCAAACCGGGCAGCATCGTCTCTCCTTTCGTGGCGCTTATCGCGCCGTCGGTGGCAACAGGTCGTAACGGTCGATAAAATCGGCGGTTACACCATTTGTCCAGCCGAACCCGGTCTGCGTTTCATATTCTCCGCCGCCGCCCGCCCCCGACGTCTCGACGTCATATTTCTCGAACAACAGGCCGGTGCGGGCAAAAGTCGCGCCAACCGTATGGACCCAGCGCGCCGCGATGTCCCGCGCCAAGGCATTATGCCCATAGTTTTGCAGGCCCGCGACGGCGATCCATTGCAGCGGCGCCCATCCGTTCGGCCGGTCCCATTGCTGGCCGGAGTGGTTCAGCGTCGTGTTGAGCCCACCGGAAGCAAGCAGGCCGCTCTCGACCGCTTTTGCCGTCGCGTCGGCTTGTTCCTGCGTGGCGGCACCGACAAGAAGCGGCGCCAGAGAAGCAGCCGTCAGCGGGCTGCGAAGCATTCCGTTCCCGATATCGTAGTCGCCGAAATAGCCATCGGCCGCATTCCAGAGATAGATATTCATCGCCTCGCGCCGGTCGGCGGCAAGGCGTTCGTAATAGGTAGCCTCGGCGTCGCCGCTCACGGCGATGGCGGTTTCCAGGCCGAACAGGAACGCGTTGAGATCGATCGGGGCGATCATCGTCGTGCGGATCGACGAGAGCGCTTCGCCGTCCAGCCAGCGCGACGAAAAATCCCAGCCGCTTTCGGCGCCGGCGCGAAGGTCGCGATAGACGTCGCCGGCGGGACGGCTGCTGTCGGAAGCGGTCGCCACATCCTCGCGCCAGCTTTCGTCGCGGGGCGTATCACGCGGGTCCCAATAGCGGTTGAGCAGATGGCCGTCGGAGAGCCGCGCGACGCGGGCGCTTTGTTGGCCGGGCGCAACGCTTTCGGCGCCCTCCATCCACCATGCATGTTCGCGCTTCATCGCCGACAGCCGCCGCGCCGCAACCTGGGGCCGGTCGTCGCCGAGCAGTTCGACCATCATATGGAACAGCGGCGGCTGCGACCGGCCGAGATAATAGGTACGCGATCCGTTGGGAATGTGCCCGTGCGCGTCGATCAGGTCGGTCAGCGCATCGACGATTCCGTTGGCGAGCTCGAGTTCGCCATCGCGGACGAGACCGAGCATCGTGAAGAAGCTGTCCCAGTAATAGATTTCGCGAAAACGTCCGCCGGGGACGACGTGCCGGTGCTGGACGGGGAGGGCCGATCCGCTTGCGGCCTGTTCGGGCGCGCGGGCGAGATCCTTCCAGAGAGCGCGGATATGGTCGCGGAGCGGTAGCACCGCGGGGCGTGCGCCCTCCGCCGCGACGGGCAGGTCGAAATTGGCCGCGATGAACGAGAGCAGCGCCTCGTCTCCTGCGGGAAGCTGCGCGAAATCGCGCATGATCTCCGCCACGGGCCGCTTGGGCAGCGCGTCGACGAAGGTCTTGCCGTCGGGCAGGATGGCGCGCTCCTGCACCTTTGCAAGCAGCGGGCCATAAAGGTCCGCAGGGCTGGGTTCGGCACCCATCAGCTTGCCAGATGACGTTGGAAAAAGGCAGCTTGCGCCGCGAGCGCGTCGTCGGTCTCGGGGCACTCCATATAAGCCCAGAAGGCATGAAGCATGCCTTCATAAACCATCAGGTCGGCCTCGACGCCGGCCTTTCGCAGCGCAAGATGGAAGCGCACCGTCTGGCTCAGCAACTGGTCGCGGGTGCTGGTCATCAGCATCGTCGGCGGCAGTCCCGACAGGTCGCCGTAGATCGGGGACAACAGCGGATCGGTGCGGTCGGTTCCCACACTGTAATCGGCCAGGGTTTCGGGCGCCGACCGCGACCCCATGATCGGCGGTAGAAAGGCTTCGCAATCGCTGACGAGCGCGAAATCGGCGGACCCCGAAAAGACACCCGCTGCCCCCGGCAATGGCAGTCCCTCGGCCTTGATCCGTGCGAGAAGCTGCGCCGTCAGAACGGCGCCTGCCGAGGTGCCGTAAATGCCGATCGATCCGGCCGGCCGATGCTCCAGCGCATCCCTATAGACCGCCAGCGCATCGTCCACCGCCGCAGGAAACGGATGTTCGGGCGCCATGCGATACATGACGGTGATGATCGAAATCCCGGTCAGCCCCGCGATCGGAATCGTTTCAGTCTCCGACCCCGAATCGACCATGAAGCCGCCGCCATGAAAGTTGATCAGCAGCCGCCGGTTGGCAGCGGTGTCGCTTCCGCGGCGCCGCACAAACTTGACGGGGACGCCGGCGACCTTGCCCTTCTCGACCTCGACATCGAACCGCTTCGCGCGGCTCTTGTTCAGCGGCTTCAGATGATTGGCGGCCGCCGCACGCACCGCCTTACGCGTGATCGCGTTGCGCATCAGCGTCGCGGTCATTTCGGGCGCAGAGCCTGCCTTTACGAGAGGCTCCATGGCCGCGCGGGCTTCCGCGCTGACGGTCGGCGCGAAAGGCGGCTGAACGGGAGAGGCCGCCACCCGGTCAGTTCCCGAACCGGTAGCCGATCCGCACCCCGTACATCCGCGGTTCGGTATAGGTCAGTCCGACCATGCCCGACGACTGCGCATATTGGTCGAGCACGCCGACCGGCTTCGCCTCGTTGGTGATATTGTTGGCGAACAGCGTCAGGTCGATCGGGCGCCCCCCGATGTCCTTGAGCCCAATGCTGCCGTTGAGCACACCATAAGCAGGCAGGAAGTTGTAGAAACTGCTGTTGGTTTGCGCTGTCGAGACCCGGCTCTGGCGGGCATAGTTGACCGCCAGTACCAGATCGCCCGCGCTGCCCAGCGACGTCTCGTACGAGCCGCCGACCGAAATCTTGTGCTTGGGCGTATAGGGGAAGGGCGCGCCGTTGAGGATCGCTCCGGCGCTTCCGTCGGCAACCTCGGTATAGCGCGCGTCGATATAGGAGTAGCTGCCGTTCAGCGTCAGCCCCTTTACCGGGACGACCGCGAGGTTGAACTCGACGCCCTGGATCTTGCCTTTCGCCGCGCTGCGCGTGACGTTGAGCAGCACCGGCCCGCTCGGTGTATCGACCGCCTCTGCCGTGGTGCGCTGGATATTGTCATAGATGCCGCGATAGGCCGCGACGTTGGCGCGAACATCGACATTGCCGAGCGAGAATTGCGACTTCAGCCCGACCTCGATGTCGGACAGCCGTTCGGGCTTGTAGGTGCGGAACTGCGAACCGACCGGCACCGGGCCGTTGACGCCGCCAGACTTATAGGCGTCGCGCGCGGTGACATAGACGTGGACGCCCGGCGTCACATCATAATCGAGCGTCGCGGTATAGCTTGGATAGTCGCTGTCGACCGAACCCGAGACTTCGGGCGGTCCACCGATGGTCTGCGCCGTGAAGCTATGCTCCCAGGTGTAGCGGAGGCCGCCGGTGACGCTGAGCCCGGTGAGTGCCGGGGAAAGCTTGCCGAGATCGACCGTCGCCTGCCCGAATATCGCCTCGCTTTTGTTCGTCTGGGTGAAGAAGCCCGAGATTGTCGGAACGAGCGTCCCGATCGGGAAGAAGATATATGTTTCGATTCCTGCAGGATCGCTCCAGCTCTGCCGGTCGAGATAACCGCCGACCGAGAAATCGACCGCATCGTCGAACAGCTTACCCTGTAGTTGCAATTCCTCGGTGAAGAAATTGGGGGCTACGGTCGGGATGCGTCCGGTCTGCCCGGCGATCGGGAACGGCATCGCATCATAATCATAGCCGTAAATGGTACGCAGTTCGGAATAGCTGATGATGTTGCGCAGCTTGATATTGTCGCTGAGCTGCACCGACGCCTGGTTGATCACCTGCCAATATTTCGTCTCCGAAAACTGGTCGAGGTCATAGGATACGCGGCGCGGGCCGCGTGCCTGCTGCTCGGCGACCGCGGTGAGCACACCTGGGTAGAAGGCGGCGACCGGAAGGAACCCCAATCCCAATGCTGTGGCGTCGAACCCCGCGGCGGGATTATACGCACCGAGCACGGTGCCGCCGCCATTATTGTCCGAATGATAATAGCGCAGCATCGTATAGAGTTCGACATTGTCGGTCGGCGCCAGCGTCAGCCCGAAGCGGAAGCTTTCGTACGAGAGATTGTCGTAATCCTTGCCCTCGAAAAAGGGGCCGACATCCTTGGTATAGCCGTCGCGGCGTCCGACCTCGCCGGCGACGCGCAGCATCACGCGGCCTGGAACGATCGGCGTGTTGAGCGCACCCTCGATCCGGCGGTCGTTATAATTTCCTAGCTGGACGCGGACATAGCCTTCGAACTCGTCCTTCGGCTTGACGGGCTCGAACAGGATGTTGCCGCCCGTCGCATTCTTGCCGAACAATGTGCCCTGCGGTCCCGCCAGGACCTGGATATTGGCCATGTCGAAATAGGTCCCGACGCGGCCGTCGACGTTCACGCTGTTCGGGACTTCCGCGAAATAATTGACGACGCCGGGGGTCGATCCGAACGCCGGCCCCTGGCCGCGAAGCGCGAAATAGGCGAACTCGCGTGGGTAGCCGCCGCTGATCGTGAACAGCGAAGGCGTATTGTCGGCCAGCGAGGTGCGGTCGGTAACGCCCTTCTGCTCGAGCGCTTCGTCGGTGAAGGCGGTGACCGCGATCGGCACGCTTTGCAGATTCTCTTCGCGGCGGCGGGCAGTGACGATGATGTCGCCAAGGCCGCTGTCGTCGCTGGTGGCGGTTTCGTCGGCCGGCGGCGTTTCGGTCTGCGCAAAGGCGGCGGCGGGCAGCAGGCTCGCGCTGCTCGCGAGTGCAAGCAGAAAGGCGGAACGCATCGAAATCATCACTTCCCTCCCAAAGGATAGCCGGATTCGTCCGGTCGATGATGCGAATGCGTGAAAATGTTATCGATGTCAATAGGGCTTGCGCGATCTACGGGAAAGGCTATCACTAGGGATGATTTCTAAGTGCTATCGATAACATAAAGTGGATCGAATGAGAGAGGCGGGATGCAGGTGGATGGGATGAGCGACGCCGAGCAATTTGGGCCATGGGTCAGTGACGCGGCGAAGGCGCGGTTCGGCGCTTTCCTTCGGGAATCGGCTACGCCGTCTGACCTCGCTGATGCGCGGCCCTTTTTCCGCGACTATAACCAGCGTCTACTCGACAAGGCGCAGGCGAAATACACCGTAGATATCGACGAGCGCGAGATTGCGGGTGTGAAGGTCTATGAGGTCGCTCCGACCGGCGGCGCGGCGGATGCGCCGGTGCTGCTGTGCCTTCATGGCGGCGGGTTCATGTGGGGCGAAGGGCCGGGTGCGCTGCTGGAGGCTGTCCCGATCGCGGCGGTTTCCGGGATGCGTGTGCTTGCCATCGACTATCGGCTTGCGCCCGAGCATGTCTATCCCGCCGCTGTCGACGATGTCGTCGCAGTGTATCGCGCGCTGATCGAAACGGTCGAACCGGTGAAGATCGGTATATATGGCTGTTCGGCGGGCGCGGTACTGACGACGCAGGCGGTCGCGCGATTTCTTCATGACGGACTGCCTACGCCGGGCGCAATCGGCATCTTCCATGGCGCGCCGGTTCCATTCGCAGGCGACGCAGCGCTGGCCCAGGCGCTGTTCGACCCGCGGGCTGGGACGGGTGCTGCGCCGAAGGTTGAGGAGCTTCCCTATTTTTGGGGCGCGGATCTTGCCGATCCGCTTGTGCTGTCGGCCGAACACCCCGGAACGCTGGCTGGATTCCCGCCGAGCTTACTCATCTCGGCGACGCGCGATTTCGCCGCCAGCGCCGTGTCGGTCATGCATCGCCGCCTGCTCGCGGCGGGCGTCGATGCCAGCTTTGTCCTGTTCGACGGCCTCTGGCACGCGCATCACATGGACGTCGACTTGCCCGAGTCGGTCGAAACTTACGGGATCATCGCCGGTTTCTTCCGCAAACACCTTGGTTAGCGACTGGTCTCGCGCGCAATAAGCTCGACGGGAAGCGCCTGTGCCGTGATGGATGCGTTGCCCTCGATCAGTGCGATCACGGCATGGGCCAGTGCATGGCCGGCCTCGGCGCCGTCCTGACGGATCGAACTGATCGACGGGCGATGCACGCTCGCGATCGGCGCATCGTCAAAACCGACGATCGAGACGTCGCCTGGGACCGAGAGCCCGCGTCCCGACAGTGCGTCGCAGGCGCCGGCGGCGATGAAATCGCTTGCGGCAAAGAGCGCGTCGAACGCTGTTCCGGCGTCGAGCGCGCTGCGTACCGCCCCCGCGCCGCCCTCGGCGGTGAAGGGGCAGGGCAGGGCGCCGACCAGCCGCGCCTCGCTGGATGCCAGCGCTTCGCGAAACCCTTCCAGCCGTGCTGCGATTTCGGGGTGCTGGATATCGCCAAGGAACAGCAGGCGCGTGGCGCCCCGTGTGACAAGATGTTCGGCGGCGAGTTTGCCTCCCATGCGATTGTCGCTGCCGACGACCTTTGCGCTGACGCCGGGGACGGGCTCGCCCCAGACGACGATCGGCAAGTTCATTGCAGAGACCTGCGTCACGCGGTGCGCGCCTTCGCCCTGGCCCAGCATGACGGCGCCATCGGCGCCGACCGCGCTCGACGACAGGAAATGCTCATTGGTGGTCAGCAAGGTCGAATAGCCAGCCGGGGTCAGCGTTTCGAGCAGGCCGCCGATGATCGAGAGGATGAGCGGGTCGGTGTGCGACTGGCGGCCTGGGTCGATCTGGTCGATCACCACCGCGATGGTCCGGGTTTCGCGCGTGCGCAGGCTGCGCGCCGCGACATTCATCCGGTAACCGACCTCGTTCGCGACCTTCACGATGCGCTCGCGGACTTCGGGACGGACAAGGTTGCTGCCGCGTAGCGCGCGCGACACGGTGATTTTCGAGACGCCGGCAAGCGTCGCGACCATTTCCATGGTCGGGCGTTCGTCCTTGCCGATCTTGCCCATGATTGAACGTCCCCCGAAAATCCGAAACCCTATGTAGCCGCGAAGTAGCGGCGGACCAGCCCTCCGATCAAGTCATTGGCGGCTGCGACGGCGGGAATTGTGATCGGCAGGAACTGGAAGCCGTGCGGCAGGCCCTGCAGGCGGCGGGCCAGCGTTTCGACGCCCGCCCGGACCAGCGCGGCGGCATAATATTCGCCGTCGTCGCGCAGCGGATCTTCCGAGGCGGTGAGAATGATCGCCGGGGCAAGGCCGGCGTGGCTGTCGGCGCGGAGCGGCGAAGCGAGCGGATCGGACTCTGGAACATCGCCGAGATAATATTCGCGGCATGCATCGAGATAGGTTTTCGACAGGCCGGGTGCCGCGATTTCGGTGAACGACGGCAGCGAGAAGCTCATGTCGGTCGCGGGATGGATCAACAACTGGAACAGCGGCTGCGGCTTGCCTTCGTCGCGCAGGCGCAGCGTAACGGCAGCGGTCAGATTGCCGCCCGCGCTTTCGCCGCCGAGCGCGATACGATGGGGGTCGCATCCCAGGTCGGCCGCCGACCGGCGCGCCCAGTCGAGCGCGGTCATCGCATCGTCCAGACCTGCCGGGAATTTATGCTCGGGCGCCAGCCGATAACCGACGCCAAGCACCGCGCAGCCGCTCGCCGCAGCGAGGTGGCGCGTCATCGCGTCATGCGTGTCGAGATCGCCGAACATCCATCCCCCGCCATGCAGGAAGACAAGCAGCGGCAACGGGGTATCCGATGCGGGGCGATAGAGGCGGACCGGCACACCGTCGGCGTCAAAGCCCTCGACATGATCAATGTCGGTCCCGGGCATTGCTGCCCCCATCATCGCCATATGCGCGCGCATCATCGGAATGATCTCGGGGCTCAGCGGCGGCATGTCCTGCGGTTGGCCCATAGCGGCCGCGATATCGGGATCGAGCATGATATTCCTTTCTATGATATCGATATCAATTGTTGCTTCCCATGTCCAACGCGGATTGGAGCGATCGGTAAAGCTGGGGTGCTCGAACAACGACCTATGTGCTCACCGGCAATGGCGATCATGCGCGGACTTTGCTGTTAGCCCGCCCTTGCTTCAGTCGAGAATCGGCCATTTTTCGAATGTGAACATTCTCGAACAGCTTAACATAGGTTGGAGAGCCAGAAATTGGCGGCTTATCGAGCATATTGGCCATGCAACTTATGGCGGAGAAAGACGTTTCCGGGCGTGTGGCGAGTATAGGGGAAAATTTTTCTTAGTAATCTAAATAAATCCACTTTGGTGTATAATGTTGGATTTTTGTTCTCATTTTGGGGAGTTGTTAACTTTTTTGGACCCTAATTAGACTGTAGGCGACAATAACTTAGGAAACGGGACCAGTTTCAACAGCTCATCTTGGGAGGTTTGAGAATGGCGCAGGGCAAAATAGTCGATTATGTATTGATCGATAAAGCATCCGGGCGCCAAATATCGTCTTCAGGAAATCGAATAGACTTAAAATCTCCCATGATCGTGAAGCTATTTTCACGACGCGATGACGTGCAAGAGATTGTTCGTGACGGAGATAGCCTCCTAATACGTTTCGACAACGGCGATTCGCTAACCATCGACCATTTCTTTACGCACGACGGCGCCCTGTCCAACAATCTCGTTTTCGAAGATCGCAATAGTGGCGCGCTTTGGGAATGGTTGCCGAGCGAAGCGGGCGGTGACGGCCTGGTTCCGCTGCAATCGATCGAATCCCTGCTGGTCGCGGAGGAAAATCATTCGATCGTGCCGATCCTTCTCGGAGCGGGCGCGATCGCCGGCCTGGCAGCCGTTGCGGCTGGCGGTGGCGGTGGTGGCGGCAGCGACGGTCCCGGAAATGGAAACACCGCCAATAGGGCACCCGTTGCGGTAGACGATGCGGCCAGCGCGACCGAAGACACGCCCTTCAGTTCGACAGTTCGGCTCGTGGCCAACGACACCGATGCCGACGGTGACACGCTGACCGTGGTTGCCGGAACCTTTGCGACGGCGCGGGGCGGCAGCGTAACGATCAATGCCGACGGCAGCTATACCTATACGCCGGCCCCCAATTTCAGCGGCACGGACAGCTTCAACTACACCGTAAACGATGGCCGCGGCGGAAGCGACATGGGTACCGTGACGCTGACGGTCGCTGGAGTGAATGATGCGCCCACAGCGGGCGCGGACTCCGCGACGACGCCCGAAGATACGCCGGTCGTGATCGACATTCTGGCCAATGACAGCGATGCCGACGGCAATGTCCTGGCGGTGACCGCCGCGAGCGCGACAAACGGCACGGTGACGATCGATCCGGTAACCGGCGCGCTGACCTACACGCCCAACCCCGACTTCAACGGTAGTGACACGATCACATACACGGTCGGCGATGGCGCAGGGGGCACGACTACCGGTACTGTTACCGTTACCGTTTCGCCGGTCGCCGACGCGCCAGTGGCGGGCGCCGATACGGCGTCGACAGACGAGGATACGCCGGTCGTGATCGACGTCCTCGCCAATGACAGCGATGCTGAGGGTGATCCGCTGACGGTCACCGCTGCCACCGCCACGAACGGCACAGTGACGATCGATCCGGTAACCGGCGCGCTGACCTACACGCCGAATCCCAACTTCAACGGCAACGACACCATCACTTATACGGTAAGCGACGGCACTGGAGAGGCGAGCACCGGGACGGTCGCGGTAACAGTGTCTCCCGTCGCGGATGCGCCGCTCGCGATCGATGATGTGGCGACGGTGACGGAAGACACGCCGTTCAGTTCGGTGATCAGCCTCATCGCAAATGACATTGATAGCGATGGCGATACCTTGACCGCTGTCGCCGGCACCTTTGCAACGGCACAGGGCGGAAGCGTAACCATCGCGGCGGACGGCAGCTATGTCTATACGCCGGCGGCGAACTTCAACGGCAGCGACAGCTTTACCTATACCGTGACCGACGGCGCGTTCACGGACACCGGGACGGTCACGCTGACGGTCACGGCCGTGAACGACGTCCCGGCCGCAGGCGCTGACGCGGCATCGACGGCCGAAGACACACCGGTGGTCATCGACGTCCTTGCCAATGACAGCGACGCCGAGGGTGATCCGCTGACGGTCACCACAGCCACCGCGACGAACGGCACGGTGACGATCGATCCGGTCACGGGGGCGCTTACCTATACTCCCAATGCGAACTTTAGCGGCAGCGACACGATCACCTACACGGTGAGCGACGGCACTGGCGGCACGGGCACGGGGACAGTCGCAGTGACGGTGTCGCCGGTCGATGACGGGCCGGTCGCGGTCGATGACGCGGTGACGGTGACGGAGGACACGCCATTTACCTCGGTGGTCAGCCTGATTGCAAACGACACCGACGGGGATGGCGACGTGTTGACGGCGGTGGCGGGCACTTTCGCGACCGCGCAGGGCGGCAGCGTCACGATCGCGGCGGATGGAAGCTATGTCTATACGCCGGCGGCGAACTTCAACGGCGCCGATAGCTTCATCTATACCGTGACCGACGGCGCACTGACCGACACCGGCACCGTGACGCTGAACGTGACGGCGGTGAATGACACACCATCCGCGGGCGCGGATACCGCGTCGACGGCCGAAGACACGACCGTAGTCATCGACGTGCTGGCCAACGACAGCGACGCCGATGGTGATCCGCTGACGGTGACCGCGGCCAGCGCGACAAATGGTGTGGTGGCGATCGATCCGGTCACGGGCGCACTGACCTATACCCCCAATGCGAACTTCAGCGGCAGCGACACGATCACCTACACGGTGAGCGACGGGGCAGGCGGCACGGGCACGGGAACAGTCGCGGTGACCGTATCGCCGGTCGCAGACGGGCCGGTTGCGGTCGACGACGCGGCGACGGTGGTGGAGGACACGCCGTTCAGCTCGGCAATCAGCCTGATCGCGAACGACACCGACGGGGACGGCGATGCGTTGACGGCGGTGGCCGGGACTTTCGCGACCACGCAGGGTGGCAGCGTCACGATCGCGGCAGACGGAAGTTATGTCTATACGCCGGCGGCGAACTTCAACGGCACCGACAGCTTCATCTATACGGTGACTGACGGGGCGTTGACCGACACTGGGACGGTGACATTGACGATCACCTCAGTGAATGACGTTCCGGTGGCAGGCGCCGATACCGCGTCTACCGCAGAAGATACGCCAATCATTATCAACGTTCTGGCGAACGACAGCGATGCCGATGGCGATCCGCTGACGGTGACCGCCGCCACCGCGACGAACGGTACCGTTACGATCGACCCGGTGACGGGCGCGCTGACCTATACGCCCAATCCCAATTTCAACGGCAGCGACACGATCAGCTATACGGTGAGCGATGGCACGGGAACGAGCGCCGGCACCGTCGCAGTGACGGTTTCGCCTGTGGCTGATGCACCGGTCGCCGTCGACGACGTGGCGACCGTCACCGAAGACACGCCGTTCAGTTCGATCGTCAGCCTGATTGCGAACGATACTGACGGTGACGGCAATGCGTTGACCGCCGTCGCCGGCACCTTTGCGACGGCTGAGGGTGGCAGCGTGACGATCGCGGCGGACGGCAGCTATGTCTACACCCCGGCGGCTAACTTCAACGGCACCGACAGCTTCCTCTATACGGTGACTGATGGTGCCCTGACCGACACCGGCAGGGTGACCTTGACCGTCACTGCGGTGAACGACGTTCCGGTCGCCGGGGCCGATACCGCCGCGACGGCCGAGGACACGCCGGTGGTAATCGACGTCCTCGCCAATGACAGCGACGCCGACGGCGACTCGCTCACCGTCACGGTCGCGACGGCAGTCAACGGGACCGTCACCATCGACCCCCTCACGGGTGCGCTCACCTATACGCCCGACACAGGTTTCAGCGGCACCGATACGATCAGCTACACTTTGAGCGACGGGGCGGGCGGAACGGCTGGTGGGGCGGTGATCGTGGTCGTATCGGCAGGCGCCGCTGCGCCGGTCGCCGTCGATGATACCGTAAGCGCGACGGAAGATACGCCTTTCGTTTCAACCGTCAGCCTGATCGCCAATGACACGGACAGCAACGGCGATGCCTTGACGGCCGTCGCCGGCACCTTTGCGACGGCTGAGGGCGGCAGTGTCACGATCGCGGCGGACGGCAGCTATACCTATACACCGGCGTCGAACTTCAGTGGCACCGACAGTTTCATCTATACCGTCACCGATGGCGTTCTGACCGACACGGGCACGGTGACGTTGACCGTGGCGGGAGTGAACGACAGTCCGGCGGCGGGCGCCGACACCGCATCCACGGCCGAAGATGTGCCCGTCGTGATCGACGTTCTGGCGAACGACAGCGATGCCGATGGCGACCCGCTGACCGTCACGGCCGCCACCGCGACGAACGGAACCGTCTCGATCGATCCGGTGACGGGCGCTCTCACCTATACGCCCAATGCGAATTTCAGCGGCAGCGACACGATTACCTATACCGTGAGCGACGGCGCAGGCGGAACGACGAGCAGTACGGTCGCGGTCATAGTCTCGCCGGTCGCAGATTCGCCGGTGGCGGTCGATGATGCGGCGACGGTCACGGAGGATACGCCCTTCAGTTCGGTGGTCAGCCTGATCGCCAACGACACGGATGCCGATGGCGACACGCTGACGGCGGTCGCCGGGACCTTCGCGACCGTTCAGGGTGGTAGCGTGACGATCGCGGCAGACGGCAGCTATGTCTATACCCCGGCCTCGAACTTCAACGGCACCGACAGCTTCATTTATACGGTGACCGACGGTGCGCTGACCGATACCGGCACCGTGACGTTGACGGTCACGGCGGTGAACGACGCACCGGTGGCAGGTGCTGACACTGCATCGACGGCGGAAGATACGCCCGTCGTGATCGACGTTCTGGCGAACGACAACGATCCCGAAGGCGCCCCGCTGACGGTCACGGCGGCCACGGCGGCGAACGGGACGGTGGCGATTGATCCCGCCACTGGCGCCCTCATCTATACGCCAAATGCGAACTTCAGCGGCAGCGACACCATCACTTATACCGTGAGCGATGGCGCGGGCGGCACGAGTGGCGGAACGGTCGCGGTAACCGTCTCGCCGGTCGCGGATGCGCCGGTGGCGGTGGATGACGTGGCGACGGTGACGGAGGATACGCCTTTCAGTTCGGTCCTCAGCCTGATCGCCAACGACACGGATGCCGACGGCGATATATTGTCCGCGGTGGCCGGGACTTTCGCGACCACGCAGGGTGGCAGCGTCACGATCGCAGCGAACGGCAGTTACGTTTATACCCCGGCCGCGAACTTCAACGGCACCGACAGCTTCATTTATACGGTGACCGACGGTGCGCTGACCGACACCGGCACCGTAACGCTGACCGTCACGGCGGTGAACGACGCGCCCGTGGCGGGTGCCGACACCGCGTCGACTGCCGAAGACACGCCGGTGACGATCAATGTTCTGGCCAATGACAGCGATGCCGACGGTGACCCGCTTACGGTCACGGCCGCCACCGCGACGAACGGGACCGTCGCGATCGATCCGGTAACAGGTGCGCTGACCTACACGCCCAATACCAATTTCAACGGAAGCGATACGATCGGCTATACGATAAGCGACGGCCATGGCGGCACCGCTTCTGCGTCCGTGGCCGTTGTCGTCGCTCCGGTGAATGATGCGCCGATTGTGGTCAACGCCACTGCCGGCGTCGCTGAATCGGGCCTTCCCGGCGGTCTGCTCGACGGCGGATCGGTCCCGGCGCCGACAAGAGCGACGGGGACGATGACGCTGTCGGATGTGGACGGATCGGTGACGAGCGTTGCGGTGACCGGCCCGACTGGCCTGACTTCCAACGGCGTGCCGATCGCCTGGGCGGGCAGCTTTGCGGGCGGCGTTTATACGCTCACCGGAACGGCCGGCGGCGCCACCGTCGCGGTGCTCACCCTCGGCACGTCGGGCGCATATAGCTTCGATCTCGCGCGCCCGATCGATCACCAGGCCGCCGGCCAAGATCTGCTGGCGCTGGGCTTCGTCGTCACGGCGACCGACAATGGCGGTGCCTCGTCGAATGGCCTGCTCACGGTCGAAGTCCGCGACGATGGGCCGGTGGCACAGCCCGCCGATCATTTTGTGGTCGGCGTGCCCGGTCAGGCGTCCGGCGACCTGGTCGTCGGCTATGGCGCCGATGGCGGCCATGTCCAGTCGATCACCGTGGGCACCTACACGCTGACGTTCGACCCCGACGCAGACGCCGTCACGGGGGCGGGCACGCTCGGCACCGTCGCCAGTTGGAGCTTCGACCCTGCGAGCGACCAACTCCTGATCAATACGACGGCGGGCGAAACCATTGCCGTCGACATGATGACCGGCGAATATCAATATGCGGCGCTCGCAACCGCAGCTTCGCAAGCCCAGGCGCCGGTGGTCAACGTCAATGCATCGGCGAGCCTGCTTGGCTTGGTCAACGCCGATGCGCTGGGTCTGATCGGCATCGGCACCGACCAGATGCTGACCGCGGTCGATGCGAACAACAATATTTCGCAAGTGCAAATTCGTGCGGAAGCGCTGTTGGGTGCCGGGCTTAGCCTCGGAACCAATGCGGGCTATCACCTCGCCTGGTCGGCGGCGATGGCGGCCGAGTTCGGCCTCACTGTCGTGGAGACCAACAATATTTTCGCGCTCACCATCGGCATCCCGCCGCTGGCGGTGAGCGTCAATACGCAGTCCTTCTCGGCGCTGTCGATAACATCGGCCAACGGGCAGCCGATCGACAATTTGCGCCTGAATGAATTTCTTGCGACGGTCTATGTTCAGCAAAGCGGCGGGCTCAATCTCGCCGCGCTGAACCTCCTGCCGACCATTTCGATAACGGCGACCGATACGTCGGGGGCCACCGCCACGGATTCCGACAGGGACCTCTTGGGAACGAGCCTGCTCGATCCCGCAAATGATCCTGCGGGCGTTACGGAGGGTACTGCCGCCCCCAACACGCTGACCGGGACAGCCGAGGATGAACGTCTCTACGGCTATGCCGGAGCCGATAATCTGAGCGGCGGCGGCGGCAATGACCTGCTACGCGGCGGGCTTGGCAACGATGTATTGAACGGCGGTGCGGGCAACGACATCATCGTCGGCGGTCGCGGCAACGACACGCTGACGGGCGGCACTGGCAGCGACCGCTTCATCTGGGAAGCGGGCGATCAGGGGACCGTCGGCGCGCCCGCGCAAGACGTGATCGCCGACTTCAACGGCGCGCCGGCCAGCGCCGGCGGTGACATCATCAACCTCGCGGGCATTCTTCAGGGCGAAGCGGCGATAGGCAATATTTCGGGCAATCTTGCCAATTATATCCATGTCGCCGTTGCCGGCGGGAACACGATCATCTCGCTCAGTTCGAGCGGCGGCTTCGCGGGCGGCTTCAATGCCGCGCTGGCGGACCAGCAGATCCAGTTGTCGGGCGTCGATCTCGTCGGCGGGCTGACTTCGCAGTCGGAGATTATCGGCAGACTGCTCGCGGGCGGCAATCTGGTGGTCGACCAGGCGACCAGTTCGGCGCAGGCGAACCGCCTGACCACGATCGGGGCCGTCATCGCCGACAATGACGGGGACACCGCGTCAACATCGGTATCGTTCGACAGCCGCACCCCGACGGTCACGCCGGGCAACCGCGCGCCGATCGCGCAGGCGACCGATGTCGACCTCCTCGGACTTGTCGGTTTGAGCGCGCTCGACATCATCGACCTCAGCCGGCAGGCGATCGTTGCATTCGACCCCGACGACAATCTGCAACAGGTGGTCGTTTCCTATGCCGCGCTCGTCAGCCTCAATCTGGCTGATGCGGAACTGACTGTTTCGAATGCCTTGGCGGCCGAACTCGGACTGTCCGTGTCGGTCGTGAACACGGCGGGCATATTGGGGGTCGTTGGCCCGACCTCGACATTGACGATCACCTCGGCCGACGGGCGAGTTATCGACAATTTCGCGGTGAACCAGTTGCTGGCGACGATGCAGTTGGAGTCGGGCGTCAACCTGCTGGCGCTTTTGCCGCCGGCCAGTCTCGACGTCAGCGTGCTCGGAAGTTTCAGGGTAACCGCGACCGATTCTGACGGTGCGGTCGATACCGACCTGATCTCGACCCTCGCAAATGCCGATGTTCTCCAGGGGCTGCTCGGCGCGGGTGGCAGCCCCGACATCGTCGAAGGCACGTCGGCGAACGACAATCTGACGTCGACACCCGCCGGATCGACATTCGAACGTCTGTACGGCCATGCGGGAGACGACACGCTCGATGGCGGCACCGGCAATGACCTTCTGGTGGGCGGTGCCGGCAATGACACACTCAATGGCGGGGTCGGCAACGACATATTGGTGGACGGCAATGGCGCGGATATCTTCAACGGCGGTGCCGGCAACGACATCATCCTGTTGTCGGGCCTCAATTTCCTGTCGATCAACGGCAATGCCGATTTCGACACGCTGGTGCTCGATGGCATCGATCTAGCTCTCGGCGGGTCCAGCAATATCTCCAATATCGAGCGCATCGATCTTGGCTATGACGACGACAGCAATGTGCTCGATATTTCGGAGGCCGGCATATTGGCCGCAACCGGCGGGGGCGTCTTGCAGGTCACCGGCGACAGCAATGATATCGTCAATCTGAACGGCGCGTGGGCCGTGGGGGCAAGCCAGACCATCGGCGGCACGATTTACGACCAATATATGCTGAACGGCGCCACCGTCCTGATCGAGCAGGGCGTCCACGTCATTGCTTAGCCTCTCCGTATCCCCCCTGGCTCCGTTGCCTGCATGATCGGCGAAGTGGCGGCGGCGGGGGGTGACACGGGGAAAGGGCGCATTGCGAGCGCGCGCGTCCGGTTCGCATCGGCAAAACTGGCGGCGCTGTCGTGCCTATGGATTTTGTCGCCGAACCCGGCGTCCGCTCAGGCTGTCACACCGCCGGTCTATGGTCCACCGGGAGCGAAGGAGGCGCATGCCGAGGGTTTGCCCTGGTTCGATCCGCAACTGGAGGAATTGGCGAACCGTGCGGTTGCGGACCACCCTTCGATCGTCGCGGCGAAAGCGAATGTCCGCGCTGCGGGGGCCGATCTCAGGGCCTCGCGTTGGCAACGCTTTCCAAGCTTTGGGGTCGAGGGGCTGATCCTCGGCCAGCGCAGCGACCGTGCGCAAGCCACGGTCACGGTCGAGCAGCCGATATGGACCGGGGGCCGGATAAAGGGCTCGATCGGCCGGGCGCGGGCGGCCGAGCAGGCGGCGCTCGCCAGCTACGATCAGGCGATCCTCGATATCGCGTTGCAAGTGGCGGCGTCCTACTATGAATTTTTTCGCGCAACGCAGCGTCGCGCGATCCTCGACAGCAGCCTCGAGCAGCATCAGCGTCTGCTCGCGTCGATGGAACGGCGGGTTGCGCAGGAGGTCAGCCCGCGGTCCGATCTGGAACTTGTTCGCGCACGGACCGCGCAGGTCTCGCAGCAGATCAATTTGACCGTGGCGCAGCAGCAATCCGCGATTCAGCGCCTCCGCGAACTTGTCGGCGATCCCTTCTACACGGTGACGTCAACCTATCGCGAAGCTGCCGATTTGCCGAAGCTCGACCGCGAAGCGCTGGTCGCGGCGGGCCTCGAATTCAATCCCGGGCTGCGCCGCGTGCGCCTGGAAGCCGAGGTCGCCGACGCCGACGCGCGGATCGCGAAAGCGCAGACGTTGCCGCAGCTTAACGCGCAATATGGCTATGGCGAATTCAATGGCCATCAGATCGGCCTTGCCGTGCGGATGCAGATGGACGGCGGGCTTTCGCGCTTTGCCGCCGCCGACGCCGCCCGCCTGCGCCAAGTGTCGAGTGAGGCACAGATCGGGACCGCCGAGCGCGAGCTTCGCGACATATTGGTGATCGATCATGTCGAATATGAAGCGGCGACGGCGCGGGCGGAGACGACGCGCTTCTCGGCGGAAGCATCGCAGCGCGTTACCGAATCCTATATGCGCCAGTTCACCAGCGGCCGGCGGACCTGGCTCGATGTAATGAACGCGGTTCGTGAGAGCACGACGGCGCAGATCGACGCGCTCGATGCGCGCGTGAACATGCTCGCCTATCTCACCCGGCTCATGATGCGGACGGGGCAATGGCAAACGGTCGGGGAGGCGAGCGGTCCATGAACCAGCCCCATCAGGAACTGATCGAGGCGCTCACCCGCCGACGCGGCATCAGCCTGGCGCCGGATTGGGCGGCGGGGGCGCCCGGCGATCTGGATTTGAACGATCCCGAGGCCCTGACCAAGCTGGCCGCGGCTCTGAAATGGCCAGAGCCACGGCAGGTTCGCGAACGACCGCGCGCGAACGCCTTCCCCTTGCTGATCCTGACGCCATCCGGCTGGGCGCTCGCCGAACAATGGGACACGCCGACGACCATCCGCGCGCTGGCGATCGGCGGGCCCCAACAGGTCGCGTGGGATAAGGATTGTCTGCTGATCGAGATGCGTTTTCCGGCGACGGCCGAAAGGCCGAATTTCATGCGCGCGCGGAGCATATTCTGGTTCGCGATCATGCGCCGCAAGCATATATTGTTCGAGACGGTGGTCGCCACCATCGTGGTCAATACGCTCGCGCTTGCGACATCGCTCTACTCGATGCAGGTTTATGATCGTGTCATCCCTCGGGGCGGTTTCGCTACCCTATGGGTTTTGACGGCCGGGATCGGCTTCGCGCTGCTAATCGATTTCGTGATGCGCGTGATCCGGGCGTTGATGGTCGGGCGCGAAGCGATGGCGATCGATGCCGAGGTGTCCGAATATTTCTTCGATCGCATGCAGGCCGTCCGCCTCGACGCGCGGCCGCCGGGTATCGGAACGATGGCGGCACAGTTGCGCGGACTGGAACAGGTGCGCCAGATTTTTTCCTCCGCCTCGATCTTCGTCATGGCGGATCTGCCGTTCGCGCTGTTGTTTCTGGTCGTGATGGCCGTGATCGGCGGAGTTATCGCGATCGTGCCGCTGGCGATATTCGCGCTCTCGCTGCTGCTCGCTGTCATATTTTCGCGCGGCATCCGCGAACATGCGGACAGGACGCAGGTCACGGGCAATCGCAAGAATGGCCTTTTGGTCGAAGCGCTCGACGCATCGGAAACGATCAAGGCCAATCGGGGCGGATGGCATATGCTCGCCGCGTGGAACGACCTGATCGACGCGGTCAATGGGCATGATGTGAAGGTTCAGCGCTGGTCGGTGTTCGCCAGTCAGACCTTCTCCTTTCTTCAGCAGGTCGCCTATGTCGGCATCGTCGTGTGGGGCGCCTATCGCGTCAATCAGGGCGACATGACGATGGGCGGACTGATCGCGTGCACCATCATCAGCGGCCGGATAAATGGCCCCCTCGTCGCCGCGCTGCCCGGCTTTGTCGTTCAATGGGGCTATGCCCGCGCATCGCTGCGCGCGCTCGACCAATTGCTGGCGATGCCGAGCGATCAGCCGCTCGATACGCAGAAGATTCGCCCCGACACGCTTTCCTCGGTCTTGAAGGCAGAAAATATCGCCTTTGCACATGGGGAATCGCGCTTCGGCCTCGCGGTTCCGAAACTGGAAATCGGACCGGGGGAGCGCGTTGGAATCATCGGATCGGTTGGCGCGGGCAAATCGACCTTGCTCCGGCTGCTGGCCGGGCTGGTTCCGCCTCAGAAGGGGCATATGCTCCTCGGCGGCATCGCGCTCGACCAGATTGCCGAAGATAATCTGCGGCGCGAAATCTGCTATTTCCCCCAGGATTATCGGCTCGTGTCGGGCACCTTGCGGGACAATCTCACGATGGGCCTGCCGACCCTTTCGGACGATCACCTGCTTGAAGCGGCGTCGCGGACAGGGCTCGACGACTTGATACGGACACACCCCAAGGGGCTCGATCTTCCGGTTTTCGAAGGCGGCGGCGGACTGTCGGGGGGGCAGCGCACCATGGTCGGCCTGGCCCGCGTCTTCCTTCTCAAGCCCCGATTCCTGCTGCTCGACGAGCCGACGTCCAATCTGGATCAGGAGAATGAGGCACGCGTTCTGGCCTTCCTCTCCAAGCTCAGCGATCCGTCGACGTCGATCGTCATCGTCACGCACAAGCTGCAATTCCTTGGCGCTATGTCGCGCCTGCTGGTGATGCAGGCGGGACGCGTCGTGCTGGATGGCGACACGGCTTCGGTACTGGACAAATTGCGCCGTGGGGAAAAGGCGGCTTCCGCCGTTCAGCAGTCTCGGACCGGGAGCTAGGCATGGGGTTTCCCAGATTCTTATTCCGGCGCTCCAGCATGGTCATCAATGTGACCGCTATCGCGCTTGCCGGCCTCCTCGTCTGGGCGGGGTTCGCGGAGATCGATCAGGTCAGCCGCGCGACGGGACAGGTCATTCCCGCGGGCCGGGTGCAGGTGATCCAGAGCGCCGACGGCGGCGTGATCGGTGAAATCCTGGTGCGCGAAGGCGATCGCGTCCGTCGCGGGCAGAAACTCGTCGTCCTCGACCCCGTCCGCATTCAGGCGGCGGTGGAGGAATCGCGCGCTAAGGTCGCGAGCTATCGGACGATCAAAAGCCGGGTCGAGGCCGAACTGTTCAATCGTCCGCTGGTCTTCACGGACGATGTTCAGTCGTTTCCGGAGTTCGTCACCAATCAACGGCAACTCTACAGTCGCAGGCGCACCGCGCAGGCCGAGGACATCGGCACATTGCGGAACATGCAGGCGATCGCCCGCCGCGAGCTTGAAATGAATATGCCGCTGCTCGAATTCGGCGACGTCAGCCGCAGCGAGATCATGCGGCTGCAAAGGTCGGTTGCGGACATCGAAGGGCAGATTGCGAACCGGCAGAACAAATATCTTCAGGATCTACAGGCCGAATACAGCCGCACCGAAGAGGAGTTGGTTGTCGCCGAGCAGACGCTGAAACAACGGATCGCCGCGCTGGATGCGGCGATCCTTTTTGCGCCGACGGATGGCGTAGTCAAAAATGTGCGCTTCACGACGATCGGGGCTGTCCTGCGTCCAGGCGACGAGGTGTTGCAGATCGTCCCGACGGGCGACAAACTCATCATCGAGGCCAAGGTGTCGCCGGTCGATATCGCGTATCTGCGGGTCGGTCAGGACGCTTCAGTGAAATTCGATGCCTATGATTCCTCGATTTATGGCTCCGCAAATGGCCGGGTCACCTACATCAGCCCCGACACGCTGACCGAGCAAAAGCCAACCGGCGAGCAGATATTCTATCGCGTCAATGTCACGGCCGACGCGCGTTCGCTACGGCCCAGGGCAGGTGAAAAGATCGAGATTCAGCCGGGCATGACCGCCACTGTCGAGATCAAGACGGGGCGGAACACCGTGCTCAGATATCTGCTGAAGCCCATATCCAAGACATTCGGCGATTCCATGGGCGAACGCTGAGGGCGAGCCCCTCGATCGAAGGCAGCCGTTTCGGCAATGACCCTCGCGGCTGCGCGCATGTGCGCCGTCGTCCTGCGCCGCTCCGAATTAAACTCGCCTAACTCAAGACGTTGGCCAGCGGCGGTTCGGAGCCGCTGGAGGTATAGGGAATCGATATAGAAGGAGCCTGCAATATTATTTTTATTATAGGGCTCAGCTTCGCACTCTTGAGGCCGAACGGTTGTGACGGGACGCATGGCCCGGTCCGGGAGGGGCGAGAAAATGAAAAAAACGACTGCTGGAAATAGGGCTTTTCTGTTGCTGGGGGCGATGTCCGTCCTGACGGTGCCCGATATGGCGCTTGCGCAGGAGAAGGAAACATCCGGTGGCGGGCTCGAAGAGATCGTCGTCACCGCGCGGAAACGCGAAGAGAATTTGCAATCGGCGCCGCTGTCGGTCGCGGCAATCGGCGGTGATACGCTCGAAAAGGCCGGAATCGACGAATTTTCGGAAATCGCGAGCCGCGTGCCGGGCTTTACCTTCAACCCCGACAACGTGTCCGAACCGAATATCTTCCTGCGCGGCATCGGCACCGATATCGAAAGCGCCGCGTCGAACCCGGCGATCGGCTTTTTCCTGAACGACGTCTATCTGTCACGCGCGCAGGGCACCGCGATCGAATTGTTCGACCTTGAACGCGTCGAGATCGTCCGCGGGCCGCAGGGCACGCTCTATGGCAAGAATGTCGTCGGCGGCGCGATCAACTTCATCACCCGCAAACCGACCGACGAATTTCGTGCGGGGGCAGAGGCGGGCTTCGGCAATTATGGCAGCTTCGAGGTCAAGGCGAACGTCGCGGGCGGGCTCGGCGACGGGCTGTCGGGCAGCATCGCCGCGAGCGCGCGGCATCATGACGGCTATGCGCGCAACACGTTCACCGGCAACAACGTCGAGGATCTCGACGCCTATGGCGTGATGGCGCAGCTCCGCTACCAGCCGGACGACCGGCTCGACATTTTGCTGACCGGCGACCTCACGCGGCGGCGCGGCGGTGGTAAGTGGGTCGATATCCAGACGCCGTCGGATCATAATATCCCGTTCGTGAACCCCGAACGGCGGCGCGGCCCGAACAATATCGACGGCAAGCAGGATGCCGATCTGGGCGGTGTCCATTTGAGCGCAAATTACGACACCGGCTCGGGCACGATCACGTCGGTGACCGCGTATCGCGAAGGCAAGTTCGCGTCGGTCAACAATGATGCGGGCAGCTTCATCGATTTCACGAAGATGATCTATGGCGCGGACGGCCGCATCGATTTCGGCGCGATCGACCATTCGCTGTTCAACGATGATTATTATATCAACGACAAGGATGAAACCGCGAAGAGTTTTTCGCAGGATCTGCGTTTCCGGTCGGACTTCGACGGACCGTTCAATCTGCTCGCGGGGCTCTACTACCAGCACGAGAGCGTCGATCGCACCGAGATCGCCGACTATATCTTCGTCGAATTCTATGCGCAGGGCAAAGAGATCGCCGAAACGCGGCTGAAGAGCGATACCTGGGCGGCGTTCGCCGAAGGCACGTTCGACATCACCGACACGCTGGGGGTGACTGCGGGCATCCGCTACACCAAGGACCGGAAGCGCTTTTCGGTCTATCGCGAGACGATCGGCGATTTCCTCGGCGCCGAGTTCGAGGATGAGAACGGCAATTTCACCCGCGCCTTTTCGGCATCGAGCAAGCAGAGCTGGGACGCATGGACGCCCAGCGTCAACCTGCACTGGCAGCCGGCAAAGGACGTCTATGTCTATGGCCTCGTCTCGAAGGGCTATAAATCGGGCGGCTGGAACGGCGAGAATGCCACCAACCCGGGCGAGGCGCGCCTCGCTTACGATCCTGAATATGCGTGGAATTACGAGCTCGGGACCAAGACGACCTGGCTCGACAACCGGCTGCGTTTCAACGTCACCGGCTTCTGGACCGAGTATAAGGACCTGCAGACGCAGCAGTTCGTGATCTTCGACCCGAACTTGCCCGCCGACAATGTCATCTCGAACGCCGGCAAGGCGCGGGTGAAAGGGATCGAACTCGAAACCGCGCTCGCTCCGGTCGACGGCGTGACGCTCTTCGCCAACTATACCTATATGGATGCAAAGATCACCGGCGACCTCATCAGCACCGAACTGCAATATGACCCGAGCTGCTTCTGTTCGGTGCCGGTGCCGACGAACTTGAAGGGCAACCGGTTGCGGCGTTCGCCCAAAAACTCGTTCAGCGTGGGGGGCGACGTGACGGTGCCGGTCAGCAGCCGGATCAACGCTTTCGTGCGCGCCGACTATAACTGGACCGACGATTTCTTCTTCGACAATGAGAACAGCCCGCGCACGCGGCAGAAATCGGTCGGTGTGCTGAACGGGTCGATCGGCATTGCGACCGAGGACGACAAATGGGAATTGCGCCTCTGGGCCAAGAACCTGACCAACGAACTCTATGAATCGGGAAAGAGTGACGTGATCGGCTCGGTCCTCGTCTCGTACAATCCGCCGCGCACCTATGGCGTGACGCTTCGCTGGAAATATTGATCGCGCGGGGGCGGGCGGCGATGCGTATCGGGCTGATCGGTTTCGGTTTCATCGGAGCCGAGCTCTACCGGCGCATCGCCGCTAGCGACCGGCGGGACGAGGTCGTCTTCATCCACTCGCGTTCGCGCGAGCGACTGGCGGGATTGCCAGAGGAGGTGATCCTCGACGACCTGTCGGCCGCGCCCGACCGATCCCCCGACCTGATCGTCGAAATGGCGGGGCCGGAAGTCAGCTGCCAATATGGCACGGCTTTCCTGGCCTTTGCCGACTATATGCCACTGTCGCTGACCGCGCTCGCCGACGAGGCGCTGTGCGACCGCCTGACCGACGCGGCGGGGCGATCGGGGCGATCGCTGCTCGTTCCGCATGGGGCGCTTGTGGGTCTCGACAGCCTCGTCGAATGGCGCGACATGTGGGACGAGGTCTCGATCAGCTTTCGCAAGCCGCCATCGAGCCTTGGGGTGACAGGGGCGGGGGCAATGCAAGAGACTATATTGTTTGACGGCAGCGTTCGCGACATTGCGGCGCGTTATCCGCACAATGTCAACGCGATGGTCGCCTGCGCGCTGGCCACGACCGGCCTCGACCGCTGCCGCGCACGGCTCATTTCCGATCCCGCCATCGATTGCCTCGAACTTGCAGTCGAGGCGCGCGGGCATGACGGCTCGCGCCTGTCGATCTGTCGCCGCCAACCCGCACGCGGTGTTTCGGGAAGCGAAATGGCCGCCGCCGTCCATGCTTCGGTATGCCGGGTGGGCGGCCGCGCGGACGCGATGGCGTTCGTATGACCATCGACGAAAGCGGTCCCGTCCCGATCCAGCCGGTTGTCGACCGGCTTGCGTTCGGCGCTTTTCATGCGCGCGTGCTCGCGCTCGTCGCAGGGGTCATCCTGCTCGACGGGTTCGACATCCAGCTTGCCGCCTTCGCCGCGCCCGCAATCCTCGCCGACTGGCAGATTGGCTCGGCCGCGCTTGCCCCCGTCATGGCCGCGTCGCTGCTGGGCATGGCGGTGGGAACTAGCGTCGGCGGCCGGATCGGCGACCGTTACGGACGGCGCAGGGCATTGATCGGCGCGGCCTTCTGGTTCGGCGCGACCGCGATGCTCACCGCGCTTTGCCGCGATGTGACGAGCTTTTCGGTGCTTCGCTTCATCACCGGCCTCGGCCTTGGCGCGGCGGTCCCGAACGCGACGGCGCTGGTCGCCGAATGGATGCCGGAACGCGCGCGCAACTACGCGCTCACAATCATTTCGGTCGGGGTGCCGTGCGGCGGCATTGTCGGCGCGGGGCTCGCCTCCTGGCTGATCCCCGCCTATGGATGGCCCGCCGCCTTTCTGGTGGGCGGGGGATTGCCGCTGCTGCTTGGCATCCTGATGATCGGCGCGCTCCCCGAATCCCCGATATTGCTCGCGCGGCGCGGCGATGCCGATGCACGGATCGCGGCGCTTGTTGCGCAAGCGGGCGGCACGGCGACGGGGCCGTTCGCGCCGCCGCCCGTCGTTGCGCAGGGCGGGCATGTTCTTTCGCCGTCGCTGCGGCGCTCGACGATCGGGATGAGCATCGCCTTCTTCGCCGCGCTGATGGCCGTCTATGCGTTGCTTAGCTGGGTCCCCGTGCTGTTGACGGGGGCGGGGTTCGAAATGGCGAGCGCGATCCGTGGAGCGATGATCCTCAACCTGTCGGGGGTCTCGACCTCGTTCGCGCTCACCTGGCTGATGCTGCGTATCGGGTCGCGGCGTACGATGATCGGAACGATCTGCGCGGGTCTTGCCGCGCTGGCTTTGTGGGCCGTGCTGCTCCACACGCCCGGCGTTCCGCATGGCGCGATCCTGTTCGGTCTCGCGCTCGCCGGAGCGGGGGTGTTGTCGCTTCAGGTGCTGTTGCTCACCCTGTCGGCGCATGTCTTTCCGGTCGAGTGCCGGTCCGCGGGCATCGGCTATTCGATCAGCGTCGGACGGCTTGGTGCGATTGCCAGCGCGTTCGGCGCGGGCTTCCTGCTCGCGCGTCCGAACGGGCTGCTGCTCTATTTCGGGCTGGTCGCGGCGGCGCTAATGTTGCTGGCCGCCGCGATGCTCCTCGTCGACCGCCACCTGCCGCCGCGCGATTAGGGTGTGACGATCGCTTTCTGAATAGGAAGGCCTGTGCCCCTGCCTTCGCGGGGGGCACGCAGTTTCTTCAATCGAAGTCGGACAGCACCCTAATCGCGTGGCGGCCAGGGCTTCGCAGGCGCCTTGAACGAGGGCGTGCCGATCAGCGGCGACGACAGCGCGTAGAAGCCGTGATTGGTGAAAGCCCACAGGATGTTGCGGTCATATTCGGCGAAGATGCCATAGGTCAGATTACCCTGCGACTGGCCGCCGGTTTCGGCCTCGGTCGGGAAGCGCGGGACGAAATAGCCGGCAATCGACGGCTTGGTCGGATCCTTCACGTCGAAAATCTGAACCCCGCCGTTGTAAAAGGCATAGGCGACCACGCCGTCGCGAAAGCGGCCGGGTTGCGTGAGGTAACCCGACCGTTTGGGGCCAAAGCTGCCGCGCCGTTGGCAGAAATCGGTGAAGGCGGCGTCGGCGGGCGGGATGGGGCGGGGGAATTTGGCGGCGATTTTCAGCTTCGCCGGGTCGCGCGCATCGACGACCAGTATGTCCTTGTACGGCTCATAACATTCGTCGTTCATCGGATAGCCGTTGGTGAAGATATAGCCGGTCCGCTCATATTGGCTGAGGTCGACATTATCGAATTCTGTTCCCGCGAATTTCGGGACCTGATTGACGTGCCCGACGATCCTGATGTCGGCGGGATTGCTGATGTCGAGCGAATAGAGGCCGAGCCCCGCCATCGCGCCAAAGGCGATCTTGCCGCCCTCGTCGGGCGCCTTGGTCATGAACGGGGGCATGCGCGATCCGAACCAGGAGGTGCGATTGCCCGCGCGTGGGTTCATCAGATAGGCCGCTTCATGGCCCGGATCGCCGAGGATTTGGCCGGGCGCGGCGAACTGGCTGACGAAGGTCGGGTTCGCGGGATCGGTCATGTCCCAGACCTGATAGCCCGGGGTATAAATATAGTCGGCGAATTCCGTCAGCATGAAACGGTCGTCGGGCGCGGCCGACAGGAACATATATTTGCCCCCGTTCCATGCCGGGATGTCGAGCACGCCCGATCCCTGCTGTTGGCCCAGGGGGGCGTCGGGATGGCGATAGTCGCTCGTCCGCTCGGCAACGAGCTTCCACTGGTCGGGCAACGGACCGTCCATCACATAGACGCGAAAGCCCTTGAGGCCCTTCCAGTGCTTCAGCGTCTCTACGCCTTCGGGTTCGCGATATTTTTCGTCCATGATGCCATAGCGCGGGACCTCGAACGCCTGCACCATCACATATTTGCCGAGCCCCTTGTGCCACGAGATATTCGCGGCGCCAAAGCCTTCGCCCTTGCCATAGGGATTGACGATGTCGGGCTTGCCATGGGCGCCGATGCGCTGGCCGCGGCGATAGACGAGCTTCGCCTTGCGCGGATCGGTGATGTCGAACACGCCGACGCCCGACCGGTAATAGGTGTACATATAGCGTTTGCCGCCAAAGTCGGCGATCGACTGCCACGTGTGTCCGGTCGACGGAATGAAGCCCGTGAAGCTCAGGACCTCGACATTCTTTTTATAGCTCTTCTGGTCCCAATGATCGAGTTGGCCGGGGAAGTTCGGCGCCGTGCGGACGAGCGGCGTCGCCTTGGGGTGGACGAAATGGCCGGTCGCCGCGTCCATGCCATAATCCTTGCCCGGCACCGGCGGCTCGGGCTTGCGGTTATAGGTCAGGTTCCACCAGGCGCGGATGTCGGGATCGGGAATGTCGCTTTCCTGCGCCGTCAGCGGCGGGACTGGCTTCGCCGCGGCTTCCGCCGGTTCGTCAGCGAGCGACGGAGCTGCGAGCCCAGTCAAAAGAAGGGCCAGAACGCCCACCGACGCCGTGCGCATGACAAGATTGTGCCGCATTCAAGCCTCCCAAAACGAAATCCGGTATTGCTTGTCGGCCCGCCGGCCATGGCGATCCAATATTCGATAGCCGGGGTGCTATAATCTTTCATGGATAGCCGGGCGCAGTCGGTCTTCGTCAATCTGCTATAGCCAAATCAGAATAGAGATATCCTCATAATCTATTATATAGATATATGGAGATGACTAGGTTTCGGCCGTCCAATCGTTCAGGCCGATACGGAACCTTCCCGCAAGAGGACAAGGTGCGTCCGGCCGCTGGGGAGGCTATGTAATGCGAATGAACCGAAACTGGCGCTGCGCCTTGCTCGTAACCGCCGCAGCATGTGCGCTGCCCGGAACTGCCGAAGCGCAGTCGGCGCCCGCCGCCGAAGGCTATGGCGACGAGATTGTCGTAACCGCACGCAAGCGCGAGGAAACTCTGCAGGATGTGCCGATTTCGGTGCAGGCCTTCAGCAGCGCGGCTCTCGAACGCTCGGGCATCAAGGACTTTTCGGAAATCGCCTATCGCGTTCCCGGGCTGAAGCTCAGCGCCGAACGCGCTGTCGACACCGAGCTTTTCATTCGCGGCATCGGCTCTGACATCCAGGGTGCGGGCGCCGACGGTGCGGTCGGTATCTTCCTCGACGGTGCCTATATGTCGCGCGGCACCGGGTCGCTGCTCGATCTTTACGATCTAGAGCGCGTCGAGGTGCTGAAGGGGCCGCAGTCGCTGCGCTTCGGCAAGAGTGTTGTCGGCGGCCTCATCAACTATGTGACCAAAAAGCCGGGCAAGGAATTCGAGGGGCGCTTCGAGGCGACCTATGGCAATTACAACAGGCTCGACGCCGCGGCCTCGGTTCGCGGTCCGGTGTCCGACACGCTCGGGCTCGGGCTGACGGTCAGCTCGCGCAAGCATGACGGCTATGCGACCAACACCCGCGGCGGTGACGAGGAGGACCAGAATGTCCAGTCGGTCCGCGGCCAACTTCGCTGGCAACCCGATGCGACGCTCGATATCAACCTGTCGGCCGATTATACGCGGCACCGCGACGGCGCGCGCTGGGTCGATATCATCGTCCCCGGCGACAGCGAGGAAGTGACCTTCAACAGCTTCTTCGCGCCGCCGATCGCAAGCTTGCCGGGCTTTGTCCTGCCCGACCGCAACGCACCGTTCCGCAGCGCCGAGCGCCGCCGCGGCGCGCATAATTTCACCGGCTTCCAGAATTCGGACATGTACGGTCTCAGTGGCTCGATCGAATGGCAGGCGAGCGACGCACTCAGCATTGTGTCGCAGACCGCGTGGCGCGATTCCTCGCTCGCGGCGCGCGAGGACGGATCGGGCATGTTTTTCAACTTCGCGATCGATCCCGCGACGGGCGCGCCCGACATCACGCCGGCAATGCTCGCCGGGCTCGACACTTATCTCGCGACCGTTCCGGACAGCTATTTCGACAGCGGCAAGGCGGAGGATGTGCGCCAATTCTCGCAGGAACTGCGCCTGCGCTGGAACAATGGCGGCCCGCTCCAGATCGAAGGCGGGGTCTTTTACATGCGCGAGAAGATCCGCCGCGCCGAGGACGTGAATTTCCTCTTCGCCGATTTCTCGTCGATCACCGAATTCGCCTTTTCGATGGCATTCGGCGGCACTCCGGCATCGCCTTTCCCAGGCAGCAATCACACCGTCACGACGTCGAAGAACGACAATATCGGCGTCTTCGGCGAACTCAGCTACAGCATCACCGATCAGCTCACGTTCGAGGCGGGGCTCCGCTACGCCTACGACCGCAAGAATTACACCAATGATCGGTCGGGCGTGTCGTTCGAGGGCGCCCCGGTCGATTTCACCGTTTCGGACAAGCAGAGCTGGGACGCCTGGCTGCCGAGCGCCACGCTGCGCTACGAGCCGAGCGACAATGCGACCTTCTATGCCCGCTATGCAAAGGGGTACAAACCCGGCGGCTGGACCGGCGAGGACGCCAACACCCCCGCCGAGGCGCTGGTATCGTTCGACCCCGAAACCGCCGACAGCTTCGAACTGGGCGCCAAGCTCGCGCTTGCCGACCGGCGGCTCTTCGTCAACGCCGCGGCCTATTATACGCTCTATGACAATCTGCAGACCAACCAGTTCCTGTCGCCCGGGCCGGGCCTGCCGCCCGACAATTTCGTGTTCAACGCGGCGAACGGCACGCGCGCCTATGGCCTCGAACTCGACATTCAGGCGCGGATCAGCGACGCCTTCACCCTGTCGGGCAACTACGCCTATTCAAAGTGCAACTTCACCGGCGAACTGATCATCGATGACGACGGCACCGACCTCGACGGCAATAGCTGCCGCCGTACTCCGAAACATGCATTCGGCATCGCGGCGAACCTTGACCAACCGATCAGCGAGAGCCTTGTCCTCGTCGCGGGCAGCGATTTTCAATATACCGGCGCCAATTTCTTCGACAATCCGAACACTCCGATCCTGAAGTTCGACAGCGAAATCCTGCTGAATGCCCGCATCGGCGTGCGCGACGTTGACGACAAATGGGAACTGACCGCGTGGGCGAAGAACCTGACGAACGAGCTCAATTATACGAGCAAGCTCGAACTGTTCGGCACGATATACGGCACTTACATTCCGCCGCGCACCTATGGCGTGACGGCGCGATTCCGGTTCTGAGCGGCAGGGAGGCCAATATGAAGAGCGGTAGCAAATATTGGGCGGGCGGCGCGGCGATGCTGGCGGCATTGCTTTATCCCGCAATCCTGGCTGCCGCCGATTGGTCGGGCGGCCATGAGCCCGGCCCGATAGACGTCCGCGATCCATGGTTAAAGGCGTGGCAGGATGCGACGCCCGAAAACCCGCCCGCCGATCCGGTGCCCGGGGTCGATTACGGCATGAACTCCAACGGCAGCTTCCGCCATCCCGCCTCGACGCGCCTGACCACTGATGTTCCGGGCTTTCCCGGCCAGCTCGATGGGTGGGATCAGAACAGCTATGCAAAGAATGTCGAGGTCGTCGCTTTCTACCCCGCGGTAACCTCGCCGTGGCACGCCTGGGCGAATGTCGTCGATTTCGGCGGGCGTCGTTATCTTTACACGCACGACCGCGACTATCTGCGCATCCTCGACGTCACCGACCCGCGACAAGCGAAGATCGTCTGGTCGAAGGGCGGGGTATGGGATGCAAAGGGATCGAGCGAGGATTGGGACGCGTCGGCGGTCACTGATTATTTCGGCGGCGTCACCATCGCGTGGAACAAGAAATTACAGCGCAACGTGCTGATCGCCTCCTACGAGATCGGGCGCTTCGGGCTGCTCGAGGATAAACGGCGCCAGCCCGACAAGGTCGCGGCGCAGCGCCGCTATAACTCGCTCAAAGGGTTCAAGGTCTTTGTGATGAACGGGCCGACGCCCGACAGATGGGACCTGATCGCGACGCGTACGACCGACTATAAACATCCCGAAGCGCCCATCGGCGAGCAGCAAGGGTCGGGCGCACTCGACGCGGTGACCTGGTGGGGCGGAAAATATATGCTGCTCTCCGCGGCGCCCGACGACAGCTACGGCCTGACCGAATATCCCGATTATCTCTATTCGCCGGGCTATCAGGTCTGGGACATGGACGATCCTGCGAACCCGAAGTTCGTTTCGCAGATCACCGTGCCCGGGCAGGTGCTTGGCGACAAAGCGAGCGAGGCCGCCTATCGCGCCAATCCGCGCGCGGGCAACCGGACGAGCTGGATGGGATCGCGCAACCCGATCGTGCTGACCAAGCCGGTTGAGGGCGGCGGCCGGATCGGCTTCGGCGGCATGGGAGGGCTCGGCTTCTATACCTTCGATCTCAAGAATCCGGCGCAGCCGAAAACGCTCGGCCATCTCAGCGTCCCGCCGAGCTTTGCCGGGACCGAGTTCGATAATGTCGACGTCAGCCAATATGACCGCACCGGCTTCGTCTTCTCGAACGGCTATCCGATGAACGAGAGCTGTTACGAGCCCTATAAAGATATTTTCTCGATCGATGTGCGCGATCCGGCGCATCCGAAGGTCGCGGCAAAGTTCCCACGGCCGGTGCCGCCGCCCGGCGCTGGCTTCACCGACTATTGCCAGCGCCGCGGCAGCTTCGGGCCGAAGCGTTCGGGCGGGCTGGGTCAGCCTGAGCGCGGACGGCAGGGGCTCGCCATCTATGCTTTCTATAACGCCGGTATCCAGATCTTTGATGTGAAGGATCCGGCGAAGCCGACGATTGCGGGCTATTTTGTCCCGCGTTTCCCGACCGACAAGGAATTGCCGAGCTATACGTTCGATAACTCGACCTTCGCGGTCTATACCGAATATGACCGCAACATCATCTGGGCATTTTCGGTGAACGGCGTCTACGCCTTGTCGAGCCCGCTGCTCGGCAAGCCCAATCTTGGCGCGCCGAAGACGATCTGGCCCGAACGCCGCTGACTTTATAGCTGGAGGATAGATTTATGCGCGCATGGAATATGGCGCTGGCGGGAGCATTGCTCCTTGCCGGATGCTCGAATTCGCCCGCCGAAAAGGCGGCGCAAAAACCCCCCGAACCCGCGGGCGACAATATCCTGCACATCAGTTGGGGCGGGATTGCAGAGGCCGATGCGGGCGAGGCGAAGCGGCATTGGTCGACCTGGGCGATCAACCTTGTCGACGGCGGCGCAGCTTATGGCTGGCTTTCGGACAAGGGCGCCACGCTGCCGCACGCGCTGAACTTCGAGCTCGCGGGCAATGGCAAGGTTACGGCGGTCGCGCTCGACAACCGTTTCGAACCCGTCGTGCGCGAGGATGGGTCGATGTCGCAGACCGCCGAAGGATCGCCGGTGCGGCGTTTCGCACTGCTCGGTTCGACCAAGGGACCCGAGGGGCCGTTCGAAACGCTCGTCGAGGGCGAGGCGAAGGCCGACGCGCAGACGGTGGTAAAGCTGCCCAAGGAAGCTTCGGCCCGCTGGCTGCGGCTGCGCATCGACAGCAATTGGGCGGGCAGCGGGCAGACGCGCCTGTCGGACCTCGCGGTCCTCGGCACGCTCGATCAGCGCGGCGCGGCGGCGGTCACCGATGCGAGCGGCATCTACGCCCATGAATATGGTCCAATTGCGCTGCGGCAGCAGGGCAGCGAGATTTTCGGTTGCTACAACGACGGGCTCGGCACGCTGCGCGGGACGGTCTTTGGCCGCATCATGCGCTTGGCCTGGTTCTCGAAAGAAGAAGGCAGCATCGGCGCGGCAACGCTGGTCGCGGCGAACGGCAAGCTCTATGGCTTTTGGTATCGCCCCGAAGACAAGATGGGGAGCCCGTGGAATGCGGTGAGGGAAGGCGGCCTTGACGGCACCGACCTCAGCAAATGCCGCGCGGCGCTCTATCCGCCAGCCTGACGCCAAGGATTCAGTGATGAGCCCCAAATTTTCCGTTGCCGCGCCGACCGTGGAGATCGCGGGGAGCGATGATCGCTTCCCCGTTCGCCGTATCTTCTGCGTGGGACGGAATTATGCCGAGCATGCGCGAGAGATGGGCGGCGCACCCGACCGTGAACCGCCCTTTTTCTTTGCCAAGCCCGCCGATGCGGTCATCGGCGCGGCGGCTGAAATTGCCATGCCGCCGCGTACCGCCAACCTTAATCACGAGATCGAGCTTGTCGTCGCGCTCGGCAGCGGCGGCCGCGACATCGCACAGGATGCCGCGATCGAGACAGTGTTCGGCTATGCCGTCGGCAACGACTTGACGCGCCGCGACCTGCAGGCCGAGGCAAAGGGTGCGGGGCGGCCAT